>Ga0207886_10003_pt1 | contig 1329596 bp, 1374 predicted proteins | sample LinPmetageLP35_FD_184048 | JGI IMG/M metagenome (GOLD analysis project Ga0207886, IMG submission 184048) | Marine viral communities from the Pacific Ocean - LP-35 (SPAdes) | ecosystem: Environmental > Aquatic > Marine > Oceanic | place: Pacific Ocean | collected 2009-08-31
CCCCCCCGTCAGAGCCCGGCCGGGCGAGCAGTGAGCGCTCTGGGTGAAGGTGGATCTGAGAGCAAAGTTGAGATAGCATCATAGTGCTCGACACACGAGATGGCCATGCCCTGATGGCGATGATTTGACACGACTTCGATTTACTATCCAGTTCCCAATGCTTTAAACTCAATATGAGTTCTTTGTCGATGTAAGCATCCAAGCGAATTCACGTCAGTTGCGTTCCATCTTACCACCCCTTCGTGCCTGGCAGTCACAAGCAAGAAAGTGCGTAATCATGCGTTCAGGTAAAGCTCTTTTATTTTGACCGAGATTTATATCTACCGGCGCCATATCTTCATGTGCATAGCCATACACATTGATTCCTCTTTCTTTCCTGACAAAGTTCAAACCCTCCAAACGGCGAGTCGCAAAGCAAAGCACACCAAGCATCCTTCCGGAGCCGGTTGACCCAGTGGGGTTCCAACGCCCAAGATGCATGCTCTTCGATCAAATCCCTCCAAACACAAAAACATGATTCTCCCAAACTAGCAAAGGCATTCCTTCCATCCGTAAGATAAAACATGACGTCCGTAAAGGTCAAATAAAAACGTAAACGTAAAAATCCTTGATCTCGTAATTAGATCCCCGAGTCATTCATACAGGTCTCCTGCCAAAGATAAACCATCGTAACGGGTCGTTAATATGACTATCGCTATGCCCCATTCAAAACAAATTCAAAACGTAATATCGAAATAGTTCTCTTCCATCCGTCCCCTTGACCACTTCTTGTGCGAGTAAATGAAATGAAAAGAAATAAAGTGTCCTCGCTGATGGCATCCATACGTTGATGGTCCAACAACTGAGAATAAAGATTCTGGTTTCAAACCGACAAAGGAAATAAAAATCGTAAGCATCAATATGGCTCCATGTCGGAGCCCTCCACTCCATGGAGCAATGTCGCTGGATTTGTACAGGCGAGTTGCAAAGTGGGTATATAGAAGGGTATTTTCAGAAAGGAGAAGACGCTAGTTGGCTCGGATGACGAGTTTTGACAAGAACTTGTTGGACAAGGAGTCGAAATCTCTTCGGTCGAATTTGGCATCGGGACGAGTCTTGAGGTAGGATTCTGTTCGAGTGGTTAGTATGGTGGCATGTATGGTCAGGAAGGTGTAGGGCTTACCATGCTTGGTAACGTGATCCTTCATCTCGGTCATTGCTTCACAAACAGCAACGTTGTTGTTGAGGAGCTGTCCATGTCTTCTCGTGTCCCACTCGGTAAATGATGGGAGCTTCTGGGAGATGGCGTGGAAGAGGCCGACGATGACACCGACAGGAGTTGTCTCCATGTCACTGCAGAACTTGTTGACGGCTGCTGCGTCAGGAACACGGTAATGGCAGTCGAATTGCATCTCTTCCCACACGGCAAGAAGGATGGAGGCAAGCATGAAGATCGTGGGCCAGTTCTTGAGTCTGTCACCACTGTAGACACTCGAGTATAGCGACGACAGTTCCTCGAGGATCTCCTTTTGAAGCTCACGCCACATATCTGCAAGTGCGCACTTGATCTGGAAGTTGATCATGACAGGGGCGATGATCTTTCCGTTGTACTTGGACTCCTCATCATCGATCAAGCCTTCCATAGGATGTTCATCACCACGTTGCTCAACCATGGTGACATGGAGAGTGAGGTTGTAAGCGAGAACAAGCTTCAATGCCTTTCGGATGACCGGGACCTTCTCCTTCAGGTAGTACCGGTGGGCAGTCTTCAGGATCTCGGTGATGAATGGGGTGCCCTCAAAGTAGTCATCGATGAACTCCTCAAATGGGCCATCAAGATGCTTGTCGAGGTACTCGGACAGCGCTTCTGTTGATACACCCTCAGAGCCAGCTGACATCCGCTCGGTACGGGTATCAAACTCAAGAGGCTCCTCGTGCTCAGTCTCGATCCAGTCAACGGTGAAACAACTGTCGTCGCTGACGTAGACTTCTCGGGCCATGATAGGGATGGCAAAGCCATAGCCATGGGTGATCCAGATGAGCTCCTCCTTCTGGGCGAACCCCTTGATGTTGTAGACAGAAACGCCGCGACCCGCATGTCTCTCGTAGTCCGCTCTCCAGTCTTTCATGAAGTAGCCAATGTCCTTGATGTCGATACGTGTACAAGGCACCTGCCATAATCTTGCGTGCGAAGGTTGGCAACCAGCACATGGTTCTCCCTTGTCACATGTCTTCTTCAAGAATTTACATCTCAGACAGGCTCTCAACTTTCTGATCTCACTCGCCTGCTTCCTTTGCTCCGGTAATAACGGTCCACGTCTTCGTCCAACACGCTTCTCGGTATCCTTCTTTCCGTTCGATGTACGGCGAATGACGGGTTTGGTGGCTTTGGCGGTGGGGCTCTTACGGGGTGCTGAGTTTCTCCTGGCGGGAGGTGATGAAGTAGACGATGGGGTAGTTCTACTTGAGGGCGGCGACATCTTGATCGGTACGGGTGCTACGGCAGCAGCAGGACTGATGATCTCGTGGTTGTGGTGATGAGCACCATCATGAAAACAATTCCGGTGGTCGTTGTTGTTATTCAGGTAAGTATCTGATGCTGGGGAGTATGGTGAGTATGGGTATGAGATGTCCTCGAAGCTGCCGAACGACTCCATTGTATGCCCGGTGCCGTCTGACTGCGACGAGTCCGAGTGAGTTCGAAGATGTAATGTTTGGCCAGGGTTGAAGATTGCTGCGTTCTGTGCTTGTTGATATGCTTCGAAGTTGGGGAAATGATCCACGGTAGCCCATCCATTGTCACTACTCGAGCTTGGGAGCGACAGAACTTCCAGATATGTCCCAGTTGGTGAGTTGCTCCCTAAACTCTGACGTCCTATACTCGGTAGCCCATCGTTGGCTCCAGCAAAGTTCATAGCATTCTCGATTTCCTGCCAGTTCGCCCACATCGCTGCTTGAGCCTCCACCGTCTGTGGCAGTCCATTGAAAGGTGCCTCCATCTGAAGCCCGGCGTCAAATGTGCCTTGGGTCGTTGGGAGGTGGTAGTCGAGGGGAGAGGTCTGGAAGGTGCCTCCAAAGGCATTGAATTGCGCCCCCATTAACGAGTTATCGGGAATATATTGTGAGAGTTGCTGTTGAGGTTGTTGCATCGGCCAATCTGTCATGAGGGTGGGCGAGTTATTATGGCCAGCCTGAGGATACTGTTGATGGAGGTTGTGGCCCGGCGAAGTCTCGCGCCTCTCGTCAGCAGCTCCTGAGGCCATATCCAAAGGCATAGGCCAGCTCGAGCGCGCGGCCATATTGGTCGTAAAAGGATATCGGGGGTCTCGATGATCGAAGGTTAGGTCTAGCAGACCCTCTGGTGTGAAGTCAAGATTCGAAGTCATTGTCGCGAGTTCTTTTTTGTGATAGGAATGGTCAATAGTATTGTAAGAAGAGGGTAGGTGACACCGCTCTTTGAGAAAGAGGAAGACCTCACGATGAAGTCGGTGAGAGGCCTGGTTGTTCGTTAGGAGGTTGAGAAGAGCGGCCGTCGAGCGAGCAGGCTCCACACAAGAAGCGGTGAGCAGAGGCCGGAAGAATCGCAAGGTGGGCACGAAGCCTGCTCAGACCACCCCAGCCCCGTCGAATCAGCAGAGGGCATTGGGACACTCAAAAAGCTCACTGCAGGACGCTACTGCGCGATACTGCGCGACAGCAGTCAGGTGGCCAATAGTCGAGTAGGGGCGGGTAGAGAGGGAACAGCCAGCATGGATTCGGGGTGTCGGAGTGGGATTTAGTGGACTTGGAGAGGGGATTTCGGGGGCACTGGATGGGCCAGTTCAGCGAATACCAAGGGCCACTTCAGCGAGTCCAGCAAGAACTCGCCTATGAAGCCCCCTTAAAAGCGTCGGCTAAGGCGTGGGGAGGAGGATTGATACGCCTGTAAAAGAATAGCGTACCCACTGAAGCAGATCAGAAAGACCACTGAAGCAAGGGATGACAGCCCATGCTAGCCCTGAATCCAGCGAGCCAGCCACTGAAGATTGCAAGCCCCCAAGGCCAGACCTCTCAACAACCAGGTTCCGTATCAACAGCCGAATCCCTCCGCCTGTTCAAACATACATAGACTTCCAGTATCTCACCCATAACCCTCCAAGAGAAAAGAAAAAAATCTGATACTGTATTATTGTGTTCTTACACCCCACTTGAAGCTGACATGGTCGTACAATACACAATGTCCTGCTTCCTCTTGCACAATATCGTTTTCTGTCTTATCCAGAAGTAGACAAATCGTCCCGAGCCTGGTTGAGTGGCAGCAGCGGCGTCTTGGAAAACCTTGCAAAGGACCTGCCAGAGTCTGAAAATCTCGTTACGCCCCCCAGAAGAAGCCGGACCCTGAAATATACCCCACTCTCCAGCTCTAACGAAACTCTGCATACTCGCTTGAGCGACTTGTGTAGTGGTAACTGAGGCAAGCGCGGGAGATGCTGTGATCGACAGGAAGGCGATTTTGTACAAGTACGTACCATCTTCGTTTCTCGTGGTGTTTAGAAACTTTCTGGATGATGAATGGCTCCATTTTGCCAATTTGAGGCGGTCTCTTCATGGAAGACCCTGGGGCAACACTTGATTGTCCTGGTTGTAAGTCTCCGTTTGTTAGTGCACGTCTCCCATTCTGGCCTTCGGATCTCCAACGGGAGCGAACATCAACTCGATCTCCTATTTCATCTGTCTTATTGACAGGGACGAGGGTCTTTCTGTGCTGCACGACTTGTCGTTGACGGCCAACGGTTGTACGCGCTGATGTTCTCGTGTACCCACGTACTGCGCAGTGGCCCTCGACGCCGTGGAGAGAACCCCGCTATCTCAGTGCTCCCCCTCATCCTTCAATAACGCCTCCTTTTTCAAAGTTGCCGCCATCGAATTGTAGATCAGGTAGATTATTGGGACCAAAGCTACTCCGAGAAATTGAGACGGCTTCTCAAGTAGCCAGGCACGGCAGTGTATCATGATTCAATCACGCGTCGATTGCGAGTCAGGTCTGCCCCTCATTATTCCGACTCTTTTCGTTTCACCCAAATCAGATGGGGAGAAAAGGAATCCATCTCGCACTCATCTCCGGCCGTGGAATCGCCGGCGTCATCGTCAATCAACGACTCGCACTTCATCTTCGCGCGCAGTTGCCTCTTTGGTGATCTTACCTGTCTGCAGCTGGTCCAAAAACGAGGTGCATGTTCAAATTCATGCACTTGGCCGTGGATGCTCTTCATTGGACAAACATGATGCAAATCAGCGCATACTGACATATTGCTCGCATGCCGGCTCAGCTTGCATTTACACTTGCAGCCCACACTCTCATGGCAATCTTGAGGTTTCGATATGTGTGTCATGTTAGCAGACTGCCAGCCGCCATGTCACTTGATGTAGCTGGTCACTCAGGTCAAAGTGTTTCGAGCCCCGAGATGAATTCAACCATCACTGCCCCTCCTTTCTCTTATCAACCTCGGCCACCGATAACGTGCCTCAGGACATACATACAGTGGGGCGAACAATTTCCATGAACGGCTGAGTCCATATACCAGTTCGGTGCATTACGTCAAACGCCTGCAACTGGGAAGGGAACGTGTAGAGAGATGTTGTATATGTCTTGCTTGTTTTGAGGCTCTGAAAGTGTGAAAGAAAAGAAACAAATCCCCAGGTTCAAAAGCAATTGGTACTGCTCGGCAGACTCGTGATTGGCCTAAGCTCCTGGTGGGGCTGGAGGGGTCAAAAATAGGTACCTATTCCCATTCTCAGAGGATAGCAATGAAAGCACAACTTGTGATGAAACCGTGGCTACTACCTCGACGTAAAAGAGCTGTGCTGCTCAAAGGCGAACTATATGATGGGAAGCAATGAACATGGAGAAACGGTCCCATATCCTCAAAGACAATACAATTTTTAATTAAAAGATGAAAGCTCTTCGAGGTTGCATTTGGCTCAAATGCTTCGGTGGGGCTTGCTCTAAGCGAGAGCTAAGGAATTTCGCTTGACTTCAACTGACCTTGCTTGGATTGTCCAACACGAACCCGGACAATGAAAGGAGGTTTCAGCGAATCAAAACCTTCCTTCTCCAAAATGAGCCTCACATGACAATCCTCAAAGAAAGAAGGCACCGTAAGGTTATCTTCAAGAGACGAACAATGGCTGGCTCATCGTCATCTTCTGCTGCTCCCTCTGGAATTTTTGAACGATTACTGTACGGTGACCAGCAGACCCGCCAGCCTGGATTCATCACCGAAGACCCTACCCTCGCCGAATCTGCACTCGTAGACCCTGTCTCGGGGACCAGCTCTCCCTACACGATGTCAACAAAGACAGCTCGCGCGAGTATGATTCCAGATCTTTTCACACAACTCCCGCCTTGTCGGGACCTCCTCATGACCGAAAGCTCCCAAGACCAGGATGAGACCATTCAAGAGTGTCTTCCTTTTCTTTCTGGTCTGGATTCAGAAGTGGAGTACAACGATCACGGAGTGCCCCGGCTGGCCAGGAATAGACATATTGCCTTTCTGCACAAGAGTCTGGGAAGGCTTCCAGCCGGCTATGTTGCTGCCGACGCTAGCAGACCGTGGATGTTCTACTGGGCTCTGAATGGGCTGGCGACGTTGGGAGAGGATATTTCAGGCTACAGAGAAAGGGTCATCAATACTGTTCGACCCATTCTAAATGAGACAGGCGGTTTTGGCGGAGGCAATGGCCAAATGTCACATCTTGCACCAACATACGCAATTTTACTATCTCTGGCCATCGTGGGAGGTCACGATGCTTTCGATCTGATTGATCGTAAGAGTATGTGGAAATGGCTGAGTGTTTTGAAGCAACCTGACGGGGGTTTTCAGATGTCCATCGGTGGTGAGGAAGATGTCCGGTCAGAATGTTCCATGCCAGAGATAGTGCCTCCGAACGAATGCTAAATAACCATAGTGGAGCATATATTGCTGCTGTCATCATAACTCTCCTCGATATCCCCCTTGAACTACACCCCGATTCGCCTGCGTGGTCACGTGAAGGAACCACACTCCTGACAGGCCTCCCGGAATGGATATCGAGATGTGAGTTCCACGCTTCGTATTCTAACACACATATTTAATGCGTCGAAGGTCAAACATTCGAAGGTGGAATGTCAGCTCGACCAGACGTGGAGGCTCACGGAGCATATGCTTTTTGTGCTCTAGCTTGCCTCAGCATACTGGGAGACCCTCATGAAATAATACCAAAGTAAGTGAACTTTGCTGCTTCAGTCAACTATACTGACTTACGGCCTTCAGATATCTCGATGTGCCGTTATTGATCTCATGGCTCTCTGCCCGGCAATACGCTCCAGACAGCGGTTTCTCGGGCCGCACAAACAAGCTGGTCGACGGATGTTACAGTCACTGGGTAGGAGGGTGTTGGCCTCTGCTAGAAGCTTGTCTCAACGGGTCAAGGAATTCCTTCCAGAAACTGGATTCGATCACCAGTGATGGGAAGCTGTATAGTAGAGAAGGTTTAATCAGGTATATCCTGTGTTGCTGCCAGGACCAGTCTAAACGAGGTGGACTGAGAGACAAGCCGAGCCAGTAAGCATTTCAAGTATCACTAGTCCCAAGCCGGCACCTAATAGCAACCCAGCTCATCAGATTCATACCATACATGCTACGTTCTGGCTGGCTTCAGCTCTGCACAGAATGATTGGTATTTCAACGACCAGGCAGCGAAGATCGGATCTGGTGGCCCTCTTACCTCGGCTTTCCAATGGACATCCGCACCTATCATCGAAATGTCACAGATATTTGAGGAAGACGACAGAATCGGGACTCTCCATCCAGTATTTGTCATACCCGAGGGTACTGCTGAGGAGATGAGAGCTTATTTTGCCTCTAAAGGGGGATTCTAACGTCTCTTTCTAGCCTTCGATTCATTAAATCCATGGTCAGGTGGGTTGGAAGCATTGTATGAGGATCGATCGTGGAGATAGCCTTGACCCAAGATGGAAGCTTGATGCATAGATTGCGGAGTTCTTTGGAATGGATCATATCTGGAGGTGGGTCAATTGAACAATTGTTTCACTATGCGGACAGCATGTCCGTTCTGCATTACTGGTTCACGGGGTTCACAGCGTGATGTATTCGAAGCTGTTCAGTCGAATTTCTTAGTGTTACATGATCTCGCCAATGCAGGGTATCATTTCTTGCTTCCTATTTTTTGATCAATCTGTGTCTTTTGGTTCAATTAGAGTCATTATTGCGTGACAGGGAAATTTCGACATAAGCAACTGTCGTCCGATAGAGGCGTCTGGCTGGATCAGATATTTGCACGTCCAGGCCGGCTTCTGAAACGTGATTTTACCGCGACTGAATGCCAGAAGCCGACTGCAGCGACAAACGAACAACGGCAGGTTACATGATGACGCTTGACCATACACCTTATGCCCATTGAAATGTGACAGGTCGAACAGCCGCCGTACGAGGGCAAGGACTCGGTGAGATGCTTTCTCGAGCGTATTTTTCCTTCCATTTGGATTCGGAGAAGTGGATCTGAGACTGTACTTCTGCTGTGGATGGTGCTCGCATGCCTGTTGCAAATTCTGAACAGTATTTTTAGATTTTTCGTTGTTAAGTGGTGACAATGTGGATTTTGCACTGTGGTATGGGTTCGTCTAGGTCTCGCGGCCGAGCGAGGGTCACTGGGCGGTTCAAGCTCTTGCATCCACTCATTCATTTGTCTTAAGCCGATCGATCGCCAACCTTCTCTTCCGCAACAACATCAACAAAACATTGCCCTGCCGTTTCACGGCGGCCACAGGCAAGACCTCTGATATATGCATCTCCGTCCCAGGACTCAAGTCGAGCATCACGTCTTCTGAGACATGTTCACGACTGTCAAAGTCAATTCCCCGCCTCGTGCTGTCTGGGCTCAGACTTTCTCACGCTGATTTAGCCCCGCATGAGCATGCAGCTGCAGAGAATATACCTCCGCGCCACTCCACGAATTGCAGCCCCTGCCAGACCGTGGGAGCCACCGAAAGCTGTCCTCTTCAGATGCGCCGTCAGGCGATAGGACAATGCAGCCAACAGATAGTGAGCCTACCAATGCCAGCCAGGCCAACCTGATCAAAAGCGATCCCCTCCTCGGCGGCAATGCTGGCGACAGGCGGTTCAGGTACCTGATCTAAGATCCGCTCCCAGGCGACGGGATGCCGATGTCTCGGTCTTGACCTTCAGACTTGCTTTTTCCGGTGGAGGGCGACGACATGCCATCTGGTAGAGACGTTGATAATGGGCCCGGGAGTGGTCTTCATGGTATCGATTCCTCTTCGCTCATTGCTTTAATATACCGTTGCTGTATGCCTCTTTCAATTTTCACGGCATAAGACCTTACTACTTAAGTCCTCAAGCGCAATGCCAGCTCATCGTACATGCGATCAAGAACCTTGCACACGGCTAGTCGTCGGTTTGGCTTGGGTTGCCTCGCGCTTTCTTGCCCTCCCACCACCGACTGGAGGGTACAGGACCGCGAGATCTTAGAGCAGGACAGCCACTCTTTATGCATTGAGTGGTTCACCGACTTCGTGTCAAGTCCTACTCCAGTCATTCAGCGTCCAACGCCGTGGACTTCGCGAGAGTGCCATGCATAGCAGCACCGTTGTAGTGCGGGGCAGAGGGGACCACTCTCGCTTTTAGATGCTGTACTTTAGCCAGTCCAGAGCTTCCAATTATGGTTCTTCCGGTCTCTGTTCGAATTTATGGATCGTTCCTGTGGGCTAGGGATACTGAGTCTCTGACGTTTTAGTTGCATCAGACCGGTGTCCTTCGATGCCAGTGCATTAGCGGCCAGCCCGTCGGATCTTCATGTCACCGCAGAAGCCAGCGACACTCAGTCCTTGAAAGCCGTCCGTCTTTTTGACGGAGCCAAGGCCTGCGACTCCATTCCTGCTGCTGCAACAGCATGCAAATTTTGCCCGAGATCTATGGGACGGGTGTTGAGCCTTTTGCCACCGCTGCTGCATCGACAAACAGTAGCTGCAGACCGACCTCGAAAGGACGAATTGATACCACTGACCCCTCAGAGATCATCGCCTAGCATGCGCTCCCATGTTGTGGTGGAGTAGCCTAATCTCGAGATGAAATATCAATTGGCAACGACCTACGCCAGCACTTCGATATGGGTCACATTTGAAGAGCCGCATCATGACTTGCATCTGGTTCAACCCTTCGTCCTATCTCAACAGCGCCTGAATATCTCTACGGGAGTCCAATCCATAATCCTTGTCTCACGCTAACCGTAGACTCTGCAATAAATCACACATGTCTCGCCGTCGCTGGACGAAAGTCCTGCACAAACCCCTAGACACCCACTCCGTCTGTCAGCCTTACTCTGTCAACACCACGACGTCGACCATACAACACTGCTGTCACCTACAATTTACGGATTGTGTGCATTTTTCCCTGTATACTCCAGGTTGGGCTCAATTGCATTAACGGCGTCGTCGTGGTTTGGGTATTCATCGTCATCGGAACATCCTGGAAGCCCAAAAAATTGTTCTCCCACACTCACTACAAACACCACCTTCGACCTGTTCCTGGAACAGGATCGTGTCACACTTGATCGTTAACAATTGACAAGTTACGATGGGTGGCTTTTATATGGCATATCTAGAGAGTACGTTGATCCACTGATTCGGGGGGGATCTCCTTTTCCCTTGGGTCTTGTCGTCCGATGTTCCCCTCCGGTTCCTCTTGTATCCTCGATCCTGCTCGGAAGGGGATCTCCACCCCCACGATCATGTCATATCGCTCTCTCTCTCTCTGATTACTCTACCGTTTGGGCTGTGATACTGGTTCCACTGCCCAATCTTGCACCATGTTAAGCTATGTGTCTGCACCTCAGTGCATTCTGCTACGTCTTTTTCTTTCTTTCTATTCTTGGAACTCCAGTTCTGTACAACGAATGTCGTCGAGAGAGTTACTGACAGCTCGGCAGGTCTATGCCGTCGCCGAGGTTGGCGTGATCCCTTGTACGAGACGTACAGGAGCTCCTCTGGCTTCACATGCCTGGTCCTCGTCAATGGTCGGGAATACCAGACGGACCTGGCATACGAGTCCGATGGGTTGGCTCAGGAGAATGCGGCTATGCGGGCGTTCATGGTGTGCCGAAACTTCTCTGTGAATGGAGGTATGCTGGCTCGCAATGGTGTGGTTCAGGGCCTTCCCGCGAATGAGAGTGGTGGCAGACATCGCAGAAGCCGGGGTGGTCGAAGCCATTCTGTCAATTTAAGCAGCAGCAGTTCCACAACGTCATCGGAATAGAGGACTGAACTGATACGTCTTCCGGCAGCTAAGAATTAGCTGTCGATATACAGGCTGAACTACTCGGCCACCAAACGATATCCTGCTCGGTTCCGGGGGGAACCTATGGCACTTCGCAGCGACGCAACAACGAATTACGACCAAGACAAAACAGCGACGACGCTCTAAAAATTGCTTAACGATTCTACGACTCGATCTTAATGACAACCGATGACGATAACGAACGATTCCCTTTCCACTACCTTTCAACTACCAAGACATGACCGCGGTATGGGAAGAACAGCACCTACCGCTGGAGATCAGAGGCAACTCGACCCACCTACTGTCCTTACGGAGGCTGTCTACGACTTTTGCAATTGCGAATCTGGAGTGTTGGAATGTGACGGCGGCTTGAAGACTTTCTTTCCTCGCGAATCATGCATTTAGCAAGCGTGGCGGCAGCGTTGCTTTCGATTTGGGAATGACGACTCACGATTTTCTTTTCTCTCAGAGGGAGCAAGGAAATTGGGCAAAACTATTGGGCACAATGGATGATCAGACTTATGATAATGATGACCTGACGATGAATTAAAGTACTTGAGATACCCTTGAGGTACTCGCTCGGCAGTCTAATAATTGCTCTGATATACGTGTTTCCCCGTGACTATACAATGGTTGGACAGAGAGACTGGGAGGAGCGCCGTGGGGACGGGTGTGGCGTCGAATGCAGATAATGCAATCTCGTACAAGCAACCCTCGCACAGCCACTTTTCTTTCGACACTCGTGATGGCCATACGAGGGACGTCCCTCTATCGTGTTACAGGAAAAGAAATAAGGCGATGTTCACCCCACGCTAACGTCATAAGAAACATGTCGTACCGTATCCAGGCATGACACACAAGGAACAGGCGCTTCAAATTGCTTCTCTTCCCCACGATGATGATGAATGTACCACCTGATCAGAACTGGCTGTGGGGATCGTGAGTTGCGTGGAGTTTGTGTGCGTTGTGCCATAAATATCCGGCCATTGTAGCCTCATCTCGCTCGGCCTTGAAACTGCCTGCACCGTCGAACTCCTTAAACCAAACAAGCGGAGCATCCGACTTCTCTCATTCAATCGATCCAAAACGTGAGAGAACAAACAGATTACGAGGCCAGCCTTCCAGCCTCACGCATCAAGCAAATCAAATCTAAATTTGCCTTCCGTCAAGCTAGATCCACTAGACCACAGAAAAGGGGCTCGCCGACGGGACTAGGCGAGAATATTTTGGGGACCGAGACCAAGTCCAGGTGTCCTCCTCGACTTCCCATCCTCATTCCGACCATTCAATCCTCTCCTCTGAGAACACTGTACAACATTTCCAATCACCCACGACACTCGTTGACCAACAACTATTCACTCTCCAATTCTAGTGGAAGGAAGACCTGCATCAAACGCCAGACATTCCTTGTTGCGCATAAAACTTTAACACTTTGCATCGTCACTGTGGGGTACTTGCAGCCCACGAACTTACACACCCTCACGACTTCAACCTCCACAACTCAAGATGAAGGGTCAGTCTAGTAGTGCACATCTAATACTCCGTGGAAATGGCTGACTTTTGGTACAGCTCTCATTCTCGTCGGTGGCTTTGGCACACGTCTGCGCCCACTCGTACGTTACCCCCTAGCCAGCGAGCTACACATTCGAGTCCTCGAATTCCTACCGCAGATATATAGCGCCTCAGAAATACTTCAATGATTGACGAAAACATAGACCCTTACTCTCCCCAAGCCCCTGGTCGAGTTCGGAAACAAGCCCATGATTCTGCACCAGGTTGAAGCTCTGGCAGCTGCTGGCGTCACAGACATCGTACTTGCTGTAAACTACAGACCCGAGATTATGGAGAAGCATTTGGCAGAAGTAAGCACCGCACCTTCCCCTGGCTTTTCTAACCGGCACTGACAATCTGCGCCTCTAGTATGAATCACGGTTTAACGTCAAGATCACTTTCTCCATTGAGTCAGAACCCCTCGGCACTGCAGGCCCTCTGAAGCTCGCAGAAGAGATCTTAGGAAAGGATGATACCCCCTTCTTCGTCCTCAACTCTGATGTCATTTGCGAATACCCCTTTGCGGATCTCGCTGCCTTCCACAAGAACCACGGGGATGAGGGAACAATTGTAGTTACAAAGGTTGAGGAGCCCTCGAAATACGGTGTGGTTGTCCACAAGCCCAATCACGCTTCGCGGATTGACCGCTTCGTCGAAAAGCCAGTCGAGTTCGTAGGTAACCGTATCAATGCCGGTATCTACATCCTCAACCCAAGCGTCTTGAAGCGCATCGAGTTGCGCCCTACATCTATTGAGCAGGAAACCTTCCCAGCCATCTGCGCAGATGGTCAATTACACTCCTTCGACCTTGAGGGCTTCTGGATGGATGTTGGACAGCCAAAGGATTTTCTTTCCGGAACCTGTCTCTACCTTTCCTCCCTTACAAAGAAGAGCTCAAAACTCCTTGCCTCCTCGAGCTTGCCATACGTACACGGCGGGAATGTCTTGATCGACCCCTCCGCGAAGATTGGAAAGAACTGCAGAATTGGCCCCAATGTCACCATTGGTCCAGATGCTGTTATTGGTGATGGTGTGCGTCTACAGCGCTGTGTCATTCTCGCGGGATCGAAGATCAAGGACCACGCCTGGGTCAAGAGCACTATTGTTGGCTGGAATTCCACCGTCGGCAAATGGGCACGATTGGAGAACGTCAGTGTACTGGGCGACGATGTCACCATCGGCGACGAGATCTACGTCAACGGAGGAAGCATCCTGCCGCACAAGAGCATCAAAGTCAACGTCGACGTGCCTGCAATTATCATGTAAAATTACCATGCGAATTACTATTTCAGGGATGCCGATTTGGGACTTCCCATCAGCATCATCCAGGCTTGGAGCATAGTTTTTTGGCCCAGCACTACAATTTGTGGTATCAGGCTTTGTGTTATTATCGAGGGTCTTTGCGGAGAGCAATGACATCTTTCCCCTCTCATATTCTTCGTTTCTCGGGCGAAAAGAAAGCAAGTCGGAAAGAACGCAGTCAATTCTTGATGGGAAAGGTTTGTTTGTTTGCATGCGCTGGCGTCTATGGCTTTTTGCACGCATGCATCCATCAGAGAGTACTTGAGAGAAAATCAAAAGAGCTATGGACGGGTCGTTTTGATCTTTTGCTTTGTTTGGCGAGTGCTTTCTTCATGGGAAGGGATTTGGTTCAGGCTGTTTCTTCGTTAGCTGATGGATTCATTTTTCTTCCAGCCGTCTCTGGGTGATGTGATGGATGGACATGATTATGTGTGTAAATGGCATTCTAATCTTAGATAATAAATCCTTTGAAAACAGATCTATTGTCGGCGACATCCTTTACTACGAGTGACTCTAGTGTCCATTAGCCAAGACTTCTTTATTGACTTTACTGTTCTACTTCCGATTTCCTTTGACGAGTAAAGTAGCTGGACCTCGCGCTTCTCCTCTTCACCACGGGATGTCATCCAGACCGCCTCGCATACAGCGTCGGAATACTACATTCTGAAATGATATTGACACTCCTAAAGCTCCGACAATATTCTAGACCCCAGAAGTCGCCAGATCGGATTAAAGTCCAGTGCTTTGGCGGATCAACCCGACAATGCTCCTAACAATTTTACATGACATTCGAGCCGTACTAATTTACCTGGGTGCACTCGAGACCGCGAATGCATCTTAACCCAATTACATAAGTCCATTATTATTTCGCCTTCATATGGATCTTGCAAGAAGGCCCTTCTCCAAGTGGAGGCCCAGACTTCCATCCCGTTGCAGCTTAGCCCGTGAAGAAGGACCGAGCTGCTTTCTACCCCAGAAAAGTAAATAATCCTCCCCACATCTCAACATCCCTCCTTTCCAAACCACATTTCACTCCCTACGCCACAACCAGTTCCAGAATACTCCAGCAACATGGGACTACCACCTTGGGAGACGAGCGATGGCCAGCATTTTGTCCTGATCACTGGCGCAAATAGGTAAGAGGGATAGAAGCTCCTAGGCGACGGGTTCCTGCAGCTTGCTCTAGCCAAGATATATCTCGCTTTCGTATATTGAAGCAATCGAGCTGATGTCTCCCCAGTGGTCTAGGATTTTCCATTGCAGCCCGACTCATCGATGAGTTCTTCACCTCGCCCCAGACTACGCCAAATAAGCACCTAATCCTCATTCTCTGCACTCGATCACCCATGAAGACTCGATTTACAATTTCCCGACTGCGCGCCCACCTCAGGATACAAGTCGAGAGCTCGACGTTTGCGAAAAAGCAGAGGGCGAAGGCCAAGGAGCAAGGCGTCGAGTATAAATGGGAGAATATGGTGCAGCGAGTCCACTTCCTGGGCGTGGAAGTTGATCTATGTGATCTGCGGAGTGTTTATGCACTGGCGGACAAGCTGGTTAATGGAACGGTAGGAAGTCCGGATGCAACTACTATGGATGGCAAAAAGCTCCCACACGGATCACCTGGCACGGCGAGCTACAGTGCGGAGATTGAGCAGGATAGATGGGCGCTCAGCCAGAAGCCAGGGTCGATCGGTTCACAGAGGTCGTGGGGCTGGGGATTGAGCGGGATACGGATTCCCAGGTTGGATGCTGTCATTCTGAGTGCTGGAATTGGCGGCTGGGTAGGTTTGGACTGGCCATTGGCAGTAAGGACGGTTTTGTTCGACACAATAGAAGCGACTACCTGGCCAAAATACAAGAAGTCGAATTTGGGGGCTCTGGTCAAGACGTCAAAACCAACAGGTGATGAGAAGCAACCGTTGCTGGAGAATCAAGAGAAGCCACACGAACCGCCGCTTGGAGAAGTGTTTTGCGCCAACGTGTTCGGCCATTATATTCTCGCCCACGAGTTAATGCCTCTTCTCTCACGGCCTACCTCGCCGAACGCGAAAACTTGTGGCAAAGTTATCTGGGTCAGTTCTATCGACGCTATGGAGGACAAGTTCTCAATCGACGATTTGCAAGGCTTGGAATCCGATTCACCATATGAGAGCTCCAAAAGAGTGATGGACCTGCTTGCTCTGACTTCAAAGCTACCATCCACGCAGCGGATATCAGCACCATTCTTCGACAGCTCCAAAACTATCACGGTCAAGAAGGGATCGTCGAAGGTCAATGAGCCTTCGTTAGAACCCGAAATGTACGTTACCCATCCAGGTATTTTCGCATCAGACATAATGCCTCTTCCTGGTATCCTGGTCGTCATATACACATGGATATTCTACTTCGTAAGATGGATAGGTAGCCCTTGGCACCCTATTACACCATACAAAGCAGCTGTGTCTCCCGTCTGGATTGCTCTCACTGGAACCGAGGAGCTCAACGCTGCCGAAGGAGGCGGTCTGAAGAAAAGCAAGTGGGGATCAGCGACTGACACGAGTGGAAACGAGCGAGTGATGAAGACGGAAGTCCCTGGCTGGGGATGGAATGGCGATGTTGAAGACACGGCGGAAATTAAGAACAGGAAAGGCAGGAAGAGGGACGCGGTTGATTTGACGAAGGAGAAGAGAGAGGAATTTGAGATTATTGGAGCGAAAGCCTGGGAAAAGATTGAGGAGATGAGGAGAGAGTGGGAGGACGTTCTGGGAGTCAATAGCGGCAAATAAAGAAGGTCCTTTCGTGCTTGTATATATGAGTGTATAGTAGGGCATAGCGAGGAGCATATACGGCTTTTCACATGAGGCACGAGCATGTGTGGAACTGTCTTGTATTGCTCAAGGCAAGCATGAGAAACTCTTTGCCTATGGCCCAGCTAAATACTTGTAGGAAAGTTCACATATATCAGTTCCAGGCAAAAAGCAACAGCCAAACGCAGCTTTCTCCTTCCCAGTGGATTCCGGGCACCACAAGCTAGAAGGTCCTCATGCCACACTTCTTTTCCTCCCTGACTAGAGCACTCGCAACCGAAATTCAAGATTGAGTCACTTAGCAGATAGATCCTCCCTAGTTCGGTGGAAATTGATTTACCCTTCCTCTCTTTGGTTTACCACTCAACTTCACTACTTCATCCACGTCCACACCCATATCTATTCCCACAGATTCATCCCACAGTCCTCACAAACCCTCAGCAGCCCATGCAAAGCCCGACTCGAAGTGAGAGCTAACAGAGCGAAGCCAGCTACAGAGCCCTTGCCCTCCATGAAGAAATTCTCCCTCGTCACCAACACACCGATAAGAATGCCCGCTAGTATGCCCACAACCAGTATGTGCTTTCTATGTCGATATTTTTCGTCTTCTGCGAGTGCACAATATGGTAACAGCAGAGAGCGAAGAGTACGTTAGTAGAGAGGAGAAGGAGAGGCGGTGGGCTGGTGATAAGATGAGACAAGCATTCCTGTCACATGTAAGTCTTTCCGCTCTGCTTTGTGCTTTGTTTTCAAAGGTGCTTCTTCTTACTGCTATTCTCCTCGTTCACATGTTCTTCAGGTCAAGTGCTACGTTCCGGATAGACCCCGACTGGATCCCATCTCCAACACTGTCGCCGCTGAAGAGAATTTGATGGTATGATGGGGGCAGTATTGGATTCATCCCTGACTGGCGTAGGAGCCTGTCTGATAGAACCACAATCTCCTTCTCTGGTTTTTACCTGTCTAGACAACAATACTAGTAGTGTGTTTGAGTGTGTTGTTTATTAGGGTCCTCTGGCTCGAGAAGCACAAAGCGGCACAAGTCCTGATGTCGTTATGTTAGTCAAGCCATTCGCGTGTCTGTACCTTGGACGAGACGTCACATTCCCAGAACGGCAGCTACTGATTGCATGTATCTTTAGTACGAGCTTGAACATTTGGTGGCTCAGAATAGACTTGCTGAGCTTCCTAGGACTGGCGATTTGACGGCACCGATCGTCGCAGCTCTGGGAATCCTCTCCCCAACTAGCGCTATGTAAAATCTGCCGCCGGTGGGAGGCAGATGTGCAGATCTTTTCATCCTTGCAGCACTCAGTGCCTTGCTTGCAACCATGATCTGGTCCATTGTCTGGTTTGCTGGTTTCTACAACCTCAGGCTAGCACACAGACTCGAAATTGAAGTGTATTACAAGCACATTGGTGCCCACACACAGCGCATCCTCGACACTTGGGTTAATCAGCTCATTGCGCAAGTCTGCGAGTGTCTAATCAGCCGAATGTTTGGACTAAAAAGCCCACCAGAGGGAACTCAGGGACAAGGCAGTGATAGCGAGTCAGCCCTTGATGGTTTGTTGTAGAGAAGTGATACCCAATGGGCTGCTACGAATGGATTGTGCACGCCAACACAGATCAGAGTGGTGTCTCCTCTGTCTCCAGCCAGAGATCTGTAAGGTATGCATGTTGTGCATCGGTGGGTCCATCAACATAGTGATTGAATCTCTCATAGGAACAATACGCTGTTGTGTGTATCGTCCGGGCAGTGCATGCCATTTAGTAAATCATTTCCTTTGCCTTTGAGCTTAATCTGCTTTTAATGTCTTGTACATTAGGTCTCATCGCTACGATATCTCATATTATAACATGGTGTTGGGGTGTTGAATCGGATCCATAGAGTTTGGCAAGTCTTGTTCTGTATATGGAGAGAGAAGATCTTTGGCCGGGCGAACCTAAATGATCAAAGGCAATAGCATCCAGGAAAAGATCAATTGTGCAAAGAAGCAACTCAAATACTGTACAGATAGTGTGAGTGAATCTCGTGGAATCGGTTAACGACACTCGACATTCTAAATTCTCAGACAGAGTGGTTGATGAAGTTAGTCTTCCTACCAGCTTGTCTTCCTAAATACTTTTCATATGCCACCAGACAATGAGCCAAAAGATCATAATAATTGCAGATTGACTTTGAATCAGCAACGGTGTTTAGACCGTGGTTTTGTTGATGCTCTCTCTCGGTCCCCCTTTACATTCAGAGAGTTGAGATGCTCGCTTAATTTTCAAAACACTTCTCGGATTTGCAGTCGGAAAAACTTTTCGTGTTGAATAATAGTTTGACTTATAGTCATGAAAGGCTATCCGACTTAATAGGTAGAGCAATAGACGCATATGATTCTCCGCGTTCACAATGAGCGGGTCTCGGCATCGAACATGCGAAGACCTTGCCTGCCCACACCAGGAAGACGTGACATGATCAGTGCCTTATGACTTGATCCAGCATCAATCTGGTGATTCCTCACAGAACTTACTCCTTACTACCACCAACAACGTAGCCTTGCAGCCACCAACATCCCCAAACAATACCTCCTTCCTATTCCGCACCCCTGACCTCCGAGTCCAGGATCCCAAGCCACCATCTCCCCCCCCCCCCTGCCCTGCACACTGCACAACATCCATCAATTCTCCGACAGGACGACGTCAGCTCAGCACGTCCTTTATTCTGTAAGGCTGCAGTTTGCAGACGCAATCTCAGTCAATTCGACATGACTCTCGTTGCTGCGAAATGAGCTGAGGAGACGGGGTCGTAAGTTAGTGTTTCAGTATGCTCGAGCCTCGGCGCCGAAGAGACGGGAGAACTCCGAATGTTTTTTCAGACGCCTGAATTTGAAGGGCAAGCGAGGTCTTGGCAGCGTGTTTGAGAGGAGTTGGAAGTGGGTGGGGAAGTGGGCTGATGGGCGAAATTGGACAAATTTGCGAATTTCGTCACTCTTTTAAGTGTAAGTCCAGGGTCTCAATCTGTCGCACTCGAACGGATCAGCGGAGCTTATTCTAATCTTTAATCTTAATGCTCGATTACTTAGTCTATCAAACATTTTCCCGCGGAGTTTCAAAAATACCACACAAATCACAAGAAGAAGTGAAAACAGATAGACCAAATAACACATCATTCTAACATTGATACAAGAATTTCATCGTGATCCCCCCTCTATGTCGCTAAGTATACATGTCTCTGCCCATTGCACTCGAGCGAGTTCTGTACCAGTATTTAAACAGACAGCTTAATGGCTCGCTTGTTATTGTTGCTGTTCTGATTTCTTCCGTTTCCATTTCCCTTGCCGGCGGTTGCGGCCTTGGTAGCCTTCGTGGCAGTTGAAGCAGTGGCGCTGGCAGCTGATCCGGCACCGTTTGCAGCTCCTTTTCCGGCCCCTTTAGCTGCTCCAGCTCCAGCACTGGCACTAGCGGCTGGTGTAGCGGCGGCTCCATTGATGTTCTCTCTGGAAAGAGTCTGAACTTCGGCTGCCTTGCTGACAATTGGCAGTTCGGCTATCTAATGTTAGCTTGGATCCATCGATAGGACATATTTATCACGTACCTCCTGCGGCCTTCAGAGCTGCGGCTCCTTGTCCGGAAACTTGGTTGGCCTTGTTGGCAGCATCTAGGTCGAGTTGATCCTGTTGGACTTGCGCGAGAACGGCTGGGAGCGTAGCAGCAGTAGCAACTGGTTCTCGGTCAGCACGATTCAAGAATATAAGTGTATCAAACAGAGCAAATGAGACGGGTTCAAAGGGTTTCGATTAATGTTTTATCTAATTAAAACATATTTACAGAGCAAAGCACTTGCTCATAACCCAGAACCCGAACATGAAATCGCGAGATTACGTACTGGTGTTGGCAGAGTTCTCGTTGGGTGTGGTGTCGGTTTGCTGGACAGCGAAGCATCCTCCGAATGGACCTGCTTGAGCATTGTTTCGGCAGCGGACAGTGCAGATATTTCCGGTTGAGCCTATAGAGACGATATATCAGTATGATGTTTTCGAATAGATGCTTGTTGTTCTCACCTCCAATGCAGTTCATAGAGTCAGGCATAGTGACGGTGATGTTGAAATCCTGGGTCTTGGCTTGGGAGAAGCCATTGACACCGGGAACGTTGTTAGTGACGGTGAGGTTCTGAGTGAAGACACCGGTGTTACCTGATCGATCGAGTTAGAACAGTCCACTTGTGGTATGGTTTTTATGCTCACCAGTCTCCTCCAAATCGCACACGTAAGGTCCGGCACCGTCAGCATTGACTTGGTGGATGGTGACAGTCATCTCCGTGCCCGCCTTGACAGACGTGACCTGGTTAGCTGCGAGAGCGTTCTCGGTGTTCTCTCCAATATCGATGTTTCCAGTCAACTCGGTTCGGCCACACTCGTTAACAATGTTGGCCTGGATCTCGGCATCTCGAATGATCGTGGTATCCTGTTGACATGGACTGATGCTTGTGCAGTTTCGTGCAATAGCATCGTTGACTTGAGATGGATGTCAGCATTGTGAGATGGAAGAAATGGAAGCCGACTGACCTTGAAATCCTACACTTGCTGGAGATCCAGCTTCACCCTGAGCATTCAGGATAGCACCGTGAGCGTTGACCAAGGACAGGAGAGCCGCAGTATAAAATATCGAGGAAATCATGGTGAAGGTATATAAATAGTGTCCTGCACGAAACTTTGAAAGAGTGGATGAAAGTTAAGAAGTAATGAATCGCCCGGATCCCGTGAAGCAAAGAATAGAATTATCGAACGAAGAATGGAGTGATAAAACAAAGACAGCGAAGAAGGACCACAAGGACTTTTAAACATCTCGCAACAACAATGAGAGCGAACGACAACGGCCCCATAGTGGATACCGAGCAAACGCCGTCCTACAACACTCGTTGCAAGATGGGCGGGACTTGGGATGGTTGTTGCCAAGACAGACCACTTCTAGGAATGCCCACTCACCAGAAACAGTCAGAAACAATTCGCAGGGTAGGCAGCCTATGCTTGAATGCCATCCTCACATCAATCAGATCATCGGATGGCAGATCGCAGTGGCTGGCAGAGTCTTCTGTACGCAAGACGGGATCCACAGTCAGGTTCGAGCAGCCACCGTGCAAGGCGCCCCAGCAAGCGAAGGCTAGGGAGCAAGTCTTCGCGACACAGCGTAGCGTTTGACCCGCTGCCCAGCCTTGTGTTATGAGGTCGACTGCTCAATCATCGGACCAGAGCCAACGACCGTGAAACCTGATGATGGGGTGGCAGGAGGAAGAGTATGAGGCTGTTGTTTCTAAGTTCGCTTTGACGGGTTTTAGACGAGTGGGTTTGGCTAAAAAGGGGAAGCCGGGACATCCTAAACCCTGTAAAAGCAGGCATATGGTGGGAGGCGCCGAAGATTAATTAAATGTGGAAAGAATAGGCTCATAGTGTGGAGAATGATCAGACAGATAAAATGTTCCCATTGGTGGTATGTATCGAGAGTGGGTGAAAATCGTCTATACCTCACAGCCTTGTTAATATTGCAAATCACCAATCACTTAAGCATATCTCTGCAATATAAGTAGGAAGCTTGTTAATTACTTCGTTCAACTTTCTCAATAACTTTAACGAGTGTCGAGATAGGAGAAGACAATTCGTTGTATTTAGACACAGCAATTTTGCCAGAGAGCGAAGTGATTTGTTCATGCTCCCAAGTTTCTGCACGCAATCAGCGGAATTGTACCGTCTCTTTGACCGATCTGTGCAACAACATTGGAAGATCTTGACTGTGAGGTCAGATCGGTACCTTAAACGTATTGTTATCGACAAGCGTTGACCGCGATTTGTTGTTGATGCTCGCCTCGTCTTGCCATTAAGTAATTAGACATGCGGACAGGAATGAATCCAGGTGCAGTAAATCGTTCTGGACCTCTCCCTTCCATGGACATTGCTCCCGAATTAGAGAACACAGTTGAATTGAGCACCTGGAACGATCATCAGCCAAGATGCGCCAGGACTCTTCAAAGCTTGCACCACCCATCTCAGAAGCGTCAGAATTGCGAAATTAGTTGCCAGCCAAGAGAAGACTCGTCTGTACTTTCTCAAATAAGCTGCATCAAAACAGTTTGAGTCAGGTGGAGTCGATGGCCCCCTTCCCCTTTGCCAAGAACACTTCGTTGATGCTTAAAACAGACCAAAGTGGCGTGCAAACACCTAAACAAGCAGTCTTCTAGAAAATCTAAATGTATTTTGGGATCATCCCCGCATGCGCTTCGAGACTTCTGATGATGATTCGGTCAAATGGCATTAATCTCCGTTGCTCAGGAGATCTCAACGAGGTTGGCCTTGCTTGTCTAGGCGTTTTGGCCTTCGATTGTTGTCGAATCAACTGATTTCGGCTCCTGAGAACAAGTCAGGCATCGTCTGTGCTGCCATGTGGTCTTGACTTCATACTCCAGCCCGAACTTTCCTTGAGTTGTGGCTGCTGTGACGTCTGCGGCAGTTGTGAAAGGACAAGCGGCAACTTTTAGGCAAGAATGAACAGATGAAACATCCATCGATCAGGTGGTATCAACGAGAATTTCATGACCCTGCGACTGTAATTGTACATTTATCGACCAAAAACAGCCTTGGACCGCTCCCTTGAGGTTCCTCACGCGCCAAATGCCACAAAGTGTGCTCCTCGCTTGTACGATTACCATCACCCAACGCCTTGGTCGCCAGTAATTTCAGATGTCCCTAGTATAATCCATACACTTAATAGGGGAATAACTTCCCTCACTCATCCTCGCCTTCGGCATCCAAATCCATCTCTGCTGAGATCGTTGGTGCGTCTTCCATGACTTCATCCTCGTCGTCAAGCAACATCTTTCCCTTGCCTTTTCCCTTCCCCTTCCCTTTACCAGGGAGTATGGGCTTTCCCAAACCCTTTCCCTTTCCTTTGCCCCTGGCATCAAGGACTGGCTTGCCTAATCCTTTACCTCGACTAACATCACGCCTCTTCTTCATAGCGGGAGTTTCGAGGGCAACCGCGTCTTCTACTTCATCCTCCAATTCCACGTCGTCCCCGCTATCAGCAGCCTCTTCATTATCATCTCCCTCTCCTTCCTCATCCCCAAGCAGGACCTCGTTTCCCAATCTGCTTCTTTGCTTTAAGAGCTTCGGGGGAAGACCGGGACCGCTGTCTGCACCATCGAAGTCAGCCTTTGAAGTACCTTTTGGGTACCGTCCGGGGCCTCTACCGGTTCCCCCGCTTTTCCTTCGCGACGTGCTACTCCGGGGCCGCGCAGCTGAAGTACGTCTAGACGAACCACCCGATGGTCGTGACCTAGGCTTGGGTCTCGAAGACGAAGAAAGCCCCGACCTATTTCGAGTAGGAGTCGGCCGCGATCCCGATGCTCTTGGGGTATTGCGGTTGCGGGCGCCTGGGACTGGAGGAAACACTTCGAATCGTGTTGGAGGAATAACAGCGGATGCTTCATAATAGGAGACCTTCTTGGGAAGGCCGTTCAGCTTCGGTCTTGATTGTGATCCTTCACCATTCGTGTCCGGTTTGCCCCCTTTGATGAATTCCCCGGACTCTGTTGTCAATTTTCCAAGCGACTCAGTAACGGCATCAGTATCACCATTGGCAAAGGTTTCGAAGTCTCGCTTGCTTGTACTCGATAAGTTGGCTGCCGAAATATCTTCGTCTTCGTCATCTTCGTCACGAGGAGCGACTGTATTCAGAGGTGGAGCATGGTCAAAAGCAGATGCGTTGCCTCGACCCATGATGTATGGTGTCCACACAAGTCCTTTTGGATTGAGCTTGGCGTAGCCTTTCGCCTCGTGCTGCCGAATGACCTCGCGATAGTAGTCGGTCTTGAGCTTCAACGCATACGTCCCAGTAATAGGATCTCTGATCAGTGCTCCCATCGCATCTAGTGCTGAGATCACATCGTCCGGGGTCAAGCCTAACTCATCGGAAATTCTCCTGATACTGGGTATCTTGTCGCGCGGTTTGTAATCCTTGAAATAATAGCAGAGCACCAGTCGCCAGTAGTTCCGATATGACACCAATCCCATGTCTGAGAGAGGCTTTTCTGGTGAACCAGTCTTCTTCTCTACTCTTGTCAAGAGATAGGAAAAGTCCATTAGCAGATGTCCGTAGCCTTTCCGTTGGTGAATTGGAAGGACTAGAATGCAGGAAACATTGTTCAAACTGCTTGGCCTTTTTTCTTTCGAGAAGTACCCGACAAAGTGGCAGCCCAATTCATCGTACTCCGTCATGACATAAAAGAGGAAGGGCTCGACATCGTAGTATAGCGTTTTCGATCCCAGGAAAAGCTTGGCAAGTAGGCAGAGGTTTTGACAGTAAAGAGGATTTTTGCGACCGTCTACCTCAAAAATCATTATTTTACCATCTCTGTATATTTCATCGCCAGGCGGATGCTTCCAAGGGCACTTTGTCTTGTGTCTCCATGCAACAATGTCGGATTCCATGTACTTCAGACAGAATTCGCATATGAAGAGGGCCTTGTTTCGACTGTATTCTTCCGGGTATGGAGCGGCGTACCATATGTCGATCTGATACTGGCCGAATTCGATGTATTCGATCTGACTTGCAGGCCCAGACACCTTGCGTGCTTTCTTGATACCAGATTTCGCAGCTGCCTCGGCCGCCGCCTGTACGCGAGCCTTCCAGTCCTCTTCAGCCTTCTGACGAGCCTCGTCGAATTGTCGGCGGTGCTCTGGTTTTGGCAGTGTCAACGAGGTGTCTGCTTCTTGTTCCTTGAGGATGCCACCATATGGCTTGGACTTGAGTTCATCCATCTCTTTGTCGTGGAGTGAGTAGAATGGCTGGGAGTAACTTGAGGGAACGAATTGAGAGACTGCAGGCGCAGATCGAGATGCCGAGCCGCCATTCTTCTTCTTCTTTGGTTTCGGAGGTAGCGATAGAATGTGTGCTAATTCTATGGAATCCACTCTAAACATCACCTTAATACTTCTAGGCAATCTCTCAAGAATCGTAGCAGGTGCTTTCGAAGACTTCGGCCTGAGGGACCTAGAGGCTCGTGGGCTTATAGGCATCTCCGTTTTCCTGTTGCCATTGGTTAGGATATTAGCTTTATCAACAGCAGAATCAACATCCATGCTGCCATTGGCCAATCCTAATTGCGCATCTACTGTTAGCGCTTTAGATTGACTAGAGCTCGCGTCTTTGTCACGAGTTCGCCTTCTGGGGGTCTCTTCAACCGGATCAGCGTCAGAGGAAGTTTTTCGCTTGCGCAACAAGCGTGATCCGTCCATTGGATCATCCGGCGCAATAAGCTGATTGAAAACAGAATGCGAGTCGGGTTTTATTGCACGCTGGGGTGGTAGAAGATCTCCTGCGATCCTGTCTCTTGATATTCGTCTGGCGGCTGGGTCGAGCAACTCCTCAGGCTCTTCTGGCGCAGAGCCCGGTACAAGATTGTTTGCCACGCAATCAGGACAGTACCATGTTTCTGTTATATGTCAGGATTCGAAATTTACTTCTCAAAGCGTGTCAATGTTGACTTACCATCTTCAGATTTGAGCGCTCCGGCATTACGAGCGCATTGCCGATGTGCTACAGCCTTGTCAGCCTCGTCAAAAATAGCATCAAAACAAAACGAACCATTGTCGCCGCAAACACCGCAAGCTAGATACAACTCAAATTCCTCGCTTGGGTCATTCTCCTCGTCCTGCTGACAGAATCTATCAACTGCTTAGTTTCGATTTCAACGGTTCCATTTGACGGGGAATCTTACATGCAGCGATTTGGGTTCGCTATTTCGTCTTCTCCTTCACCTTCTTCGGCAGCGGGCTCCCATCGCTCCTCGACTTCCGCATCTGTCCAGTCCTTCGATTCATCATCGTCCGCACCACTGGCACCGCTTGCAACGCTCACATCATCTTCATTATCGGACCCAGAAACTACATCCTCATCCTCATCTAAATGACCAGGTTGTATCTTTACTGCACCGACTCCCTCGGCATCTTCATCTTCCTCATCATCCTCATCCTCGTCACTTTCTTCATCGTCGAGCACAGCTGATTCTGCCACTTCGTCGTCCTCTTCGCCCTCGGCATCCTCGTCAGAGAGCTCGTCGGTCCCGGTCGCCTCTTCCTCCTCGGGTTCTGTTCCCTCTATTTGCTCCAGCATTCCATTATGGAGCTGATTATTGGCGGCAAATGCATCTGCGTCTGCCATGATATCTGCTGCGAGTTCATCATCTTCCTCGAATTCAGCATCCTCTTCTGACGTTGCCATGCTATGCTGGAGCTCCTCCTCCATGAGGACCGCTGCCGCCATCCTTTATCAGCCTCTCGGCATTCGTCTGGATGGGTGAAGTATATTTGGCGCAGAGTTGTGGTTTCAATGTGAGGCAGAAACCCTGACAAGGGGGGCGCTGGGGATGCGCCAAAGAGAACTGAGTCTGAATGTGTCCTCCAGATGCGTGTGGCCAGTGTCAGGTGGTATCCTCGAGGCACAAAGTATCGAATCCACCCCCTTCTGCAGACTGCCTGATCGTATCTTGGTTGTGGGGATAGTTTTGGAGGTGGTGGAGAGGTGTGCGTCTGTGGGGAACAGGTAGAAAGACGCGATTTGTAGCCACAATGGTGGCAAGTCAATCAATGACACGATAAAATAGGATGCTCGAAGTCTTCCGACGCGTAGATAAAGTTTGAATTAAGTTGAAATCTGTTCGTGGAATTGTGCTATCGTTGAATTCTCCAGCGCATTCGTGGTAGTCGCTGTGCTGCCGTCGTCTCATTCATTGCATTAGTCAGCACTCTCGGGAAGGCCTTCAACGTCTTCGATCCATTACGAAGGGGATATTTGAAGCAAATCAATCAACCCGCGACACAAGTATTTGGGTATGGACTCTGCGCAATATCACAAGGGACTGCCATATGCTAATTGATCTATCAGGATTGAATTACAACCACGATTATGGGCGTCCCCTTCGAAGCTCTCCTCCCCTATGGGATCATGCTTGCCGTGCGTCCTCCATTTCCCCGCCAATCCGCTCATCCAAGGAGCCTATACTGAGTGTCGCAGATGTTTGGTATTTCTGGAGCAGGATTGTCGAAGATTAGACACATGCAGAATGGTGGAAAGAGAGGAAGACACTCGGTGGATCAATGGGACAGAGTGAGCTACTAGAAATCTCTCAGTAACTTCATGTGCTAATATTCAATAGCAAAGTAGATCTCCCCAGCTATATCGACTCATGAGCCAAAGTGCTAATGGAAGATAGTGATGGATCGCGATCGCAGATTGACCGGATTCTTGAGAGGACAAACAGACAATCCCGCCGCGCCTGCAGGTTTCGAGTTGAACAACCCATGGAGAGTACGTACCGCCAAGGATTCCATCCTTTCTGAAAAGCTAACCGGATTTACAGCTCGAGAGGCGGATCATGTAGAGCGGGCTGGCAATGGAATTGTACATACATACTACGGAAAATCAAGGATCAAGGTCATGAAGCTTCATATGACTCAAGGTTTTCCTGTGATCTTTCCACCGTCTGCTGAGTACAGGTGCTTTCTTATTGCAGATTCGGATCTCGACTACAGAGCAATGCGCCATGTCCTCTTACCCAGATACCAATATCTCGGCCCATGCCCTGGATTTGAACATCGAAATTGGCCTTGGATCCTCAGGCAACAATTAATTCCATCTTGCTTGCACTCGGCTTGGACAAAAATTACGATATTTTTGGCCCTGCCCGAGTCTGCTTCAAATCGCATCCAGGGTATCTGTAAAGCTCCTGCGTGTCTCGATGATGCAAGTGATTCGTGAGGGATTGACACCAGAATCGTACATTGGGCCCTTGTATGTGACCTCCTGTTCAGAGTGTAGACCCAATGGAAAATATATGAAGACGCCTCCCCGCCCTTTATCGAGCCAGATGCTTTGGATGTGCTCGCGAAGTCCTACAGTATAGCTCAAACATTTCAGTCCTTCGGCTTCCCTCTCAACTCCGTGACTAATCCTCTTATCCCCGACCTCTCCGCCTTCCCCAATACGATCCCAAACTCACTCTCCAGCAGCTCCCACCTCTCAATCTCACTTTCCACCTCCTGCACGAGCGTCTCTTCTCCCGCAACCGTACTCTTGAGCTTCCCACCCGTCAAGTTCACAGTGCCCACCACCTCCCCATCGACCAGCAAGTTCCTTGCACAGAACAAGATATGGTTGAAGAAGCTTCCTCTCACGTCTCTCGTGGTCTTGAAGTTCATGACTGCAATATCCTGCGGAAGGAATTCTATTTCCGTGAAGCTGTAAGTATCCTCCCAGGCGGTGCTGCCTGCTGGACAATGCTACAATACCCAACATTTGGAGGAGGGAGACGTAAATTCCGGGATGGAAGTATAGATCAGCCGGATACGGTCGTTTGTTGAGCCCCATGGGAGTTCGTTGCCATCCAGGAGTTCGACTGGAGCTGTTGGACCTGCGACCCATGTCAATGACCGCTCGACCTTGCAAAGGATGGTACGACAGAGAGCGGACGATCAAAGCTTACCAGTCCCTCCAAAGCCAACATCAACAAGATACTTCCTCCCCTCGAATCCGACAAGGTTGATCAAGTGATTCCAACCAAAAAACCGCCCCTTTGGACCACAAAGCACATTCAACGCAACTCTAGCGCCCGAACTCATGACATCCATCCCGAAACTCCTCATCACATTCCAAAGAATGTGTTGTTGACTGTACATGTGCCTCCTCGTCCGCCACTTGCAGGTCGGCCCTGCCACTTGGCCAATCTCTCATCGTTGCCATCCTCATTCATTTTCGGTGAGGAACTAGTGCTCATGATATCTAGCTCTCCGGACCCAGTCTCTAACTCGCCATCAACAGCAATTCCCCTACTCTGAACCAAATACTCAAACAAGGCTCTTGGATCCAAGGTTCCCACATGGTGCTGACTGTAATGTAGATACAGGTTTGAGAAGGGGATTTTGGCTTGCTGGTAGTTATGGAGTATTTGTAAGGCTTGTAGCGCTGAAGAGGACGTTGCCCAGTCTCCTGAAGATAAATTACGAGAGGCATTTTGAAGAAGGATATGCCTTTGAGCTGCTGGTAGGGAGATATGTGACAGATAAGTTATCAGGGCGGCAAGGGAGTAAATCGGTCGGCTTGCGGGCAGCATTTTACTTGTTTTATGTCGCGATGTCTCACTGAGGGTGAATGAAGACAGTCTGAATTCGATAAGAAAGGCCGTTTAAAGAACATCAACAGAGAAGACGGTTGCACAAACGACCATGAAAGTCGTCATCATCGCCATCGCTCAATGTACGTCTCACAAAGTAGCGCGACACAAGATACGATAGATCAGCACTATGACTCTCACATGTCAGTCACTCCGGTCTGAGATCAGAAAGCTTATGATATCCACTTAGCACTAACAAGAATTAAGTTTGGGCAGTCCTGTATTGCTCAGCGCTACGCTATGCGTTCGCCAGTACAGCTCGTACTGTAAGTATCAACCGCCAAAACGAGACAACAGCTCGCTACAGAGGTCGCTGCATCTCGCGAGAGTATCGCACCAACAGGCCGACAACAAGTCACGGAGCCATCAACAATACAACCTGCACTCGATAGCTCGGAGAATTGCTCAAACATAGAAGATAAATCCTTGCTTCTTACTCGGTCTTCAACAAATGGCTCGGTCCCGAACAGATAATCAAATTATTTCTAGCTGTAAGTTCTGGTTGGGTAAGAACTTAGTCGCGATCTTGGCGATACGACGCAAAAGTACGTACCTGTAGACTTTGGGTCAATTTAATCAAGTCGATTTATCCATCACCAATCATCAATTCATTGAATCGCGAAAGCCACTCATCCAATATGCAACCTATGTACATCCTGACCAATTATAAAAGTCTGAAAAGTTTCAATCAAGGCCCCAAGATCTTCCAGAACGCTGAAAACGATCCAGTACCACATTATTTCTGCACTACTCTTCTATCACCAATCCTCGAGTCCCTCGACACTCCGACCACCTATCCATTCGGAAATATAATGATTAATCAATTCCCCGCCACCAGATCTGTCAGAACTGATAAAACAAGCCCATCGCATCTTTTGAAGCCCATCCTGAATCAGCCCAAAGCAAAGTACCTTCAATCCCATCGCCCATTAATCTAGTGACAAATCACAAGGTCAATAGATCTACCTGCCATCCCGCACCACTTCCCCAACATCCCCTCCGCGCCCTCAACTACTTCACCCTCGTTAAAAATCACCTGTCAAAAACTCGAAATAAAGTGTCAATCGGCTCGAGCTTCTAGCTCCTCACTGACCGATCATCGTTCCCGCAGATTTCGAAGCTTGCTTGCAGATCACATACAATATAGTCCTAGACTGCCTTACTGGCTCACCTTCTCACTAGGCCGCCTGCCCGCCCCCAAAATCTCGGTTAATGTGGCAGCGTGGCGTGCTAAAATTAGGCTTTCTTTGTTGACTGACCCCTGAATGAGTAGGGAGGGGCTGGAGCTAGTTGGCGAGGGCAGCTGGGATGTGATGTTTGGGGAAGACTCAAACGAAACGAGATGCAACGAGACGAGACGAATTGCGGGGTACAGGAGGGTACGTACCTATTTGTGTTCAGTACTGCAGTATGTATTTCTGGAGAAACGTGACATGCTCTGAGACGCTGTATTGTATGCAAGAGAGTATTTTGGGGTATTTATGCATTGGTAATGTGACTTTGAGCTTGGCCACTTGGCTGCATATTCGATACTTTGTTTGAGGTCATCTAGAAATGCCAAAGTGGTCATGCAGAGGAGCCGTAAGTAGTCTAATAACACTGGAATTGGATGAGCTATGCATCAATACTTCTATCGCCATAGCCCTTGTCCGGAAGATTAATTTACTGTTCTTGTCTGCCACGCCGCTGCACCCGCCAAAGACACAATTTACCTGTAGAATACATTGTCAACAGTCCCCCTGGGGTATCCCGGACCGGACAGATGAACAAATTCCCCTTCCTTTCCTTCTATAAAAACTGCTGAATGAACGAAACAAACGAACCAAACGATGAAGAAAGAGGTGTATGACTGCCTGTCCCAACGCCCCACGCTGTGCTGTGCTATGCCATATCACCGACCAGACTGACATGCTTCACACAAAAGGTCCCAAAACCAGCGCTATCCAAGCTATGCGTCCCAAGTCTCTCGCCCGTGAATGTATCCTAGCTCCCATGAAGATAAATGAAAAACATATGCGAAGTTGTGCGCTATCAATACCACGCGTATACACTTTTCCAAGAAGCGAAACACTTTTCCACCAAAAACGCCTTTTCGACTTGGAATTTTGATCTTCCCACGTCGCACATGTATGATTGACCGTATCTTTTCGTTACTCAATTCTGACCGGGACAATTGGTGACTGAATAAAGACACCTTAACCTTGGGAATAAAGGCCGCTGCCAATATTATTGCCTGCCGACATGTTCGGGTTCGACCCAGCTGACGAATATGCCTGATAGGGCTCTCTTCTACCAATATTAGGCGGTGCTGAGAAACCTGGATAGACAGGGTTGCTATTGATTCTGGTAATTGGAGGTGGCATCCCATAATTCGTTGCAGGATATCCAGGCGACATTGGGCCAAGGGAGATCTGCTGTGTGCTATCAACCCTGGGGGCCAATGATAACGGCTGTGGAAATTCGAACGGCAGCTGTGTGTTATACCGCATGGCTTGTGGTTGAGGAGGAAAATGGCCATCTTGTGGAGATCTGGTAAGGCCAGAGTCGAATGGAGACGAGGTTCCTGTACTTCCTCCTTGTGTTGCAGCTCGATCAGCAAAGTAGCTTGGACGAGACGAGGTAGCAGACTGAGGAGACTGGGTGTAGGTGTAGGATCCGTATGCTGGAGGCTGAGCTGATACATATTGGTTGAAGCCTGGCTGCTGGCTATCACCTGGATATGGTCTCGAGACAAGAGCTGTGGTGTTCAATGGGTTCGGTTGAACTTGTGCACCAAAGGCTGGTGATGCTTGGCTTTGATCGGAACCTGTTCGCGGACGTTTCGAAGTCTGATAATCATCATAAGACTGACTAGTTGAGTCTGGGAATGACGTAGTAGAGTGCTGCGAATAATGCCGAGTCGGGGCTGGTCGCTGGGCCCAGGAGGCCTGCGCTTCTGTATAATCGCCTTGATCATTCTGGTCTCGTCGAAGTTGCTCATGAGTCTCGGAAGGGGGCTGAATCTGACCACCTCCTCCTGTACTCTGCTGGCGATTGCCCTGTCTGTAATGGCGTGGCTCGTAATCATCATGAGCTGGTCCACGTTTCCGCAACAAAGTTCGAGGCTCCTTTCGCAGTCTCAATCGCACACCTTGATCGCTGAAAGACCGAGTAAGGAAAGTGGACTCTGCCATCCCTGGGAAGGTCTTTGTCGAGTGAACCTGGAATGACTGGGAACTGATCGATTTTATATAAGCGCATTCATCCCGGCGCATCTCATAAAGAGTGAATTGGAGCCGAAACCTTCCTTCGTGCTTGACAGAAAGATCCCCGAAAACGAAGAAAGCCCCATCGATGTTATCTGTGTCTTTGAGTCGATGAAGAGAAGATACCAGAGTTCCTGCCAAGGTCGAACCAAGAGATCCTGCTGTGTTTGGCAGCTGTGCATGGTCCGATTCGGGTAGGAGGCTACATGACATGAAGAAGTATGGACCTGCGAGAAAGGAAAGTCAGCTTCAGCTCTCCTGGTCCTGAGGAGTAGCGTACTTTGTAGAAAGTTTTGGGATGGGTCTGCTTGTGTGGAGATTTTCAGTTGTATGATCGGCGGGGGATCGACTGGCTTGCGGTCTGGGAGATGTTAGATCATTCTATCCTGATAGGAATGCCAGATGTCATACCCTTCTCTTTGCCAATTGCCACTCTTGCGGACTTAGGCTGTTGCCGGATAATAAGTTCACAGTGGTGACTGTCGTTCATACTTAGCAGCAGAGACATGTTTGGGACTGGTTCATAGCATACCTTGACAGTCCTTGAATCTGAGAAGTAATTGCCTCGGCGAACTGGTGAGTAGATTGAACTGTTGCCATTGCTGCTCTGTTCTTGTTCAAGCTCAATCTTTAGGGCACCAGAAGGTGGGCAGATGAGGGTGCTTCTTGGTGATGGATCTTGAAGTGTTTTCGCAGTGCCAGGTCTCCTGGGAAATTGGTCGAGTATTATTGGTGTGATGACGATATTTGTCTACCATAAGAGATATGGAAAGGTTCTTGTATGTAAAAGAATTCTGTGGTTTGTGCGCATGGAGATTGAGAAGTCTGTTACTGCATAAATCGCAAGATGTCATTAAGAACGTTGGCGGGGTCCTAGTTCACACCCCAGACCAGTTTGACTTTCCTGAGCCAACCCGGTTCGGGGTCGCGCCTTGACTTTTTGGCCGTCTGAAGGTGTAGGTGGCCTGAAGTGGAAGTTTTGAAGCTTAGGTAGGGATTAGCTCTGTGTAGGGAAGGCGCCGAGGACTTAGGGTTTTGAGAATACCTTCAAAGTCGGCTAGTCGGAGGCTCTTTCTCGGTACACTCCGAGTAAGGGTCTGCGCCGGCCCTCGATAGCTCACTTTGGAACCACGGTTAGGTCGAGACAAGTGTGCCCGGGATGATGTAAAAGCGATAAGGCTGACAGCGGCAGTAGTAGGTAGGTGGGAGTGAAAGCCACTCTGACTTCGACACAATGTACAAGAAAAGTTCGTCTCGGATTGAAGCAGAGCCGTAAGAATAAAGTGGAAGGCCGCAGGAGTAAGTTGGTTTGGTGTGGAAGAATGGAGATTGAGGAGGAGTTTTGTGGAGAGACTTGGAAAGGATTGTAAGTGGTGTGTGCTTTGGAGTCGAGGTAGGTAAGGCAAGGTAGGTAAGGTTGGTGAGGTATGTAGTGTGGGGACCTCCTGGATGTGGAGAGAGGGCCCTGTGTAGGCTAGATCGGAGGATGTAGCAGAGTAAGCGAGGTCCAGTCGAGGTCCATTCGAGGTCCAGGTCCAGTTCGATTATCCTGTAGGTACAAGACTTTACCGTACGGACCGTGACTGTAAGAACGTGCTTTGCAGTGCAGTGCAGTGCAGTGCAGTGCACTTATGCGGGAAAGTCCAAGAGTCTCGGTCGGTTGATTGGTGGTATCGCTGGCTGGTTGGTACTGTACAGCTAGAAAAGAGATAATCGACAACGGCTTCTAGATGAGATGAGACGGAGTCCACTATAATATGACCAGGTATTGACAGCAGAAGCGCAATGCAGTTAACTGAACAGTGGTTGTGTCAGAGGGGTGGAAGATGTCGTGGGTGTTGCGCAGGCTGCTTATTCTAGTCTCGGCGCGGGGTTTGAAGGACAACTGAAGGTAGCAGGTACTGGAATGTAAGTATGGAGTTGGGTACCGAAGTAGTAGTCTGTGTTCCAGCCAGTACTTGCTAGCCGCAGAGCCAGGGAGCCAGGGAGCCAGATTCCAGCAAAAATTGAACACACAGACAGGTATCCTCCTAAATTGAAGTGTCGAGCAGGCTGGGCAAAGTACTATATATCGAGCTGTTTACTTGCTGATTGGACGGGGTGGGAGGAGCCAGGGAGACAATGATGAAGATGGAACACTTTTGTAGTCCTGGTAGTTGCAATGGGTGGCAGTTGTTCCAGAAAAGACTTCTGTAAGAGTAGCGTTCCAGAAATAGAAGGAAAAGCAGCAGGTCGTCGATCTTCGTTCCAGAATTAGAAATAAAATACCAGCCAGAAGGTGCAAATGGCCAGAAGCAGTAGTCGTACAGTAAGATGAGGAGAGGACCATGAAGCAAGCAAGCAAGCAGGTAGCTAGCTGGATTAGAGGAGTGTAGCAGCCAACGCGGAGAAGAGAAGATCAGAGCAGATCAGATCAGACGAGATAGACTGGCCATCCAGAAGGGGTCCTTGGTTGTTTGGTGACGAAATCTTTGCTGCTGTGATTGGATCTCCAGATTCACGGGACTCGATGTGACAAGATCTGGAGCTTGGGGGTTTGGGGTTTGGATTCAGATGTGAGCAAGCCAGGAGGAACAGGCTGTGGAAGGTATGTTGTGCCTTTGAAGACGAGGCGAGGAAGTGAAGCGGAAGTAGGTAGTATCCAGGATTCCAGGGTCCTGCAGTGCCGGGAAGCCGTAGCCAGTGGTCGTTTGCCGCAAACAGATGGTGGAGATGAAGAGGCACGATCCGCCGTTGGATCTGCTATGATGGGGAAGGGAAAGATAGGGCCGACAGGGAGGTCGATAATCTGGCGTGGCCTGGCAAAGTGAAGAAATTGAGATTGAGCTGTTTGGGACGGGTATGGTTAGGTCGATTGGTTGGGATTGAGAGATGACCGCGGGCAGGTAGAGAAGAGCGCGAGCGAGAGAGATGAAAGGTACAATGGGCTCGGCGCCGGTCTGCAAGCCAGAAAGCAAGCAATTACACGCAGATACACAGACAAGCAAGCAAGTTCGTGCCCTGTCCTTGTACTTTGTCGCTCTGATATGCCCTGATGTATCCTGGTCGAGTCTCTGTTCTCCCCGGTCTATCTGGGCTGTCACTCCCTCTCGCCTCTGCTGTTTTCTCTGCGCCAAAGCAAAGCAGCACGCACCTGCAGACGCACAACGCACTGAACCGTCTTTGACAGCGGCGCCTTTTCAACGCTTGACAGGGACCCGGTAAGCCAGTCCAGAGCAAGGCAAGGTGCTCAGATCAACGAACCAAACGCGGCAACCCGTTCAAAGTGCCGGACGCGAGCTCCTCGTTGACGAGTGGTCTGCTATGGGCAAGGAAGCGATAGTAAGCCCGAGAATACGACTTGACAAAAAACCCAGCAAGGCAACTGAAAACTTATGGGGCAGATGCTAGGGGGCCCAGGGACCTTTTAAAGCTATAGATGCGGCGCCACCAAGCTGATCTGGGGACAGAAACTCGGAGGAGCAGCTGGAGCTCGACGGGTTGAGCAATCAGCATCAGATCAGATCAGATCAGTCCCGGACCATCAGAAAGCAAGCATGATTTCGCGAGCTAGTTAGCTAGAAAGCTGGGCTTTGACATGGGAATATGACGGTTGGGGTGGGATGGAAGGACGGGTGGATGGATGTTCGTCAGGAACCATGGCCATGGCCGCATATCAAGAAGCAGGGTCAGCCATATGGCACACATGGCAAAGCATGGCATTGCGTCTCTTTGCAGTATTTTCTCTGTCTATCTCTGGCTTCTTGGGACTGTTGCACCACAGCGCAGCCGGACGCCTGAGCAGGCTGCACTGCGAGATGGGATGGCGCCAAATGTGGCGACGAGGACGAGAAGACAGGGCAGGGCATAGGGTGTGATTGATGGAGCGCAGGTGCGTGATGAATGGAGGGCTGGAGGGATGCTGGAGAGTCATGGGTGAGAGACGAGGGTGGTTTCTGGACTCGCTGGATGGTGGACTGTGCTCCTGGTGTGGAGTTTGCAGACAGAGTTGCATTGAGAGATCTGGAGACGAGGCAGCAAGCCGTCCCTCCCTTCCGTTTCGGTGCATATATCGAGATTTCTTGAGGTTCTGTTAGGTCAGGTTAGGATAGGTGCGTATGTAGGTCGTCTGGCGGCGTTGAAAAAGACTAGAGCAGAGACCAGGGTTTCCGACAGGGTTTCGTCTCGATCTCCGAGTCTGCTTGGACGGGATCGTCTGAGCGCTACGGTTCATGTCATAGATAGACATTCAGGGATCGTGGATGTGGGCTTGGGTATGGGGGGCAAGGGTAGGATGGGAATTTCATGGGTGGTTTTGTTGATGGGCATGGAAGCTTCCCTCGTCCCAGCCATGGCTGACATGGTGCTGCGGATGACACAGCGATGAGGAAGCCGTACCGCCCTGCCCTAGCTTTGATGTCTTGTCTTGTCTTGCCTTGCCTTGCCTTGCCCTGTCGTGCTTCTGGCCGGCATTGGCAGTGCCAGACGCCTCATGGAGAATTAAAAAAATTCTTTGCATTTGTCGGAAGGATTTTTGTCTCACTTGGGCCCTTCAATTGCTCATCTGAGGCCGGTCTCAGACTGATGAGAGGCGTGGGTCTGGACAGTCCCGTCGGGTGCTCATCGCTTGCTTCCTCCCGTCAATTGGCCTTGCGGTGTACAGTATTCAGTGCTGTTGGTGAGCATAAGTGAGAGCTCGTCATTCCTTGCGGCGTGAAGGTTACACGAATGAAGAAATTTGCATCTTTGGTCGGTGCTCAATATGAGCCACAACGACGACGGCGGGTTCCGTGCGTCATCGAGATCTTTTTCTTTCCACAATTCATTTACATCTGGACTCCGGGAGAGCATTCAGTGCATGCATCCTCAGCTACCCTTAGTGCGTTAAACCTACCCACCCCAAGGATTGCTCACGATCTTCGATCCCCTTTTCTTTCTTTTTCCCATGCTGCCCGTCTTCCAAAGCGGCTCGTCATATGCTTCCACATGTATAATTGCTAGCTCTAGTTGCTACAATGCGACTCTAGCACCTATAGCCTCAAGTCGTTTGCGGCAATCCGCAAGCCCGCGCTGCAAGGGGTAGTAGGCGAGCTCATCGTGTTATTGAGCCCTAGTCAGGAGTTACCCAGATGGAGCGACATGACTGAATCCGGATCACCTAGCTACGCAGGACGATCATATGCGGCTGCTATCTTATGTCATGTAGCTATAGACTGCTACTTGAAGCTCGTTGTATGATATTAGTCTATTTAATATACTTGTTCTTGCTATTAGGGGCTTATTTTGTATGTCAAGATACAAGCCGAAGTTTTCACAGTGCTACTAGAAGCTAGGCAGTTACTTCGTTAAAGGAGGTACCTCGCCTTGGCTGACTACGGCCTGCATCAAGTGCATTTCTCGCAGCTATTCAAAAGGCCGATTCCACAGACTCTGCTTTTGTTCAAATTGCTACTCATGGCACAGAGAGAGGCATCTTATCAGCTGGCAGGGGGCTAGCCAGACCAAGCTGTCTATGGCATCGCGCCATGCTGCACAAGTGGTCCGAAAGCTCGTCTGTGTCGTACAAATGATTTGCAGCAGTTCTTCAGGTCATCTGTGATGTACCGACCGCCCCTCCTACTCTTCAGTTGCTCGATTATAGACAGCGGCTATCTGTTATGACCAGGGATTCTGGACCTGCATGCATGCATGCTTGCTTAGCTGCAGCTGCAAGCTCTTCAACGTGCTCGAGAGCTCGAGAGAGCAAATCCAATCCACCATGAGCAAGAATGATTTGATAGCTCTCCACTTATCTCTGTCTTCAGTCCTTGACCGACTCCCCTCGCCGTCAATTGGAGCCAGAGCCGAGCTCCAAAAGTCGAGATACACAACCGTGCGCAGTCACAAGTCACCGTCATCGTTCTCCGTGTCGAACAGCAGGCGTGTCACTCCATCAAGCCATTTATGCACACACGCTTCCATTCTTCTGTAAACCTTCTTTCACGCTCTGGGCACGGACATCCTGCCACCTGCTTCGAGTCTTCTATGACGGCTGAAGGATGATAAAAGCGACTTGAGAAATTCGGAGACAGGCAGGGGAAAAGAGGAATTACTTCTGAGCTTTGTCCACCAGTTCACTCGTGCGCCGACATGATCTGCTCGCACCACATCACAGGTCCAAGTTGGGCGGCATTCGTCCGAACTCTCGATCGCTTCGAGGCAATCCTCCGCCCCAGCTTTCGCATCCGCTTCATACCGAAATGAACAGCCAGATCTCCGACCGTAGTCCCGAAAGCGTAGCATATGGTCATCAGACAGTGGTTGCCGCTGTCAGGTTGTTGCAGAGTCAAAATATGCTTTGCGCGGCTCACGATATCCGACATCGTCCCTTTGTTAAACTATCGTGGCAGAGCTGAGTGCCGGACCAGAACTTGGAAAGGACTGGCCATCATATCCTACATCCGCTCCAATGTTGGTGTCCACGAGGTAAATACATGGCAAGTGCATCCACAAAACGATAAATCAAACTTTCGTTGCGCTTCTAAAGCTGGGTAGAGCAGTCCAGATCCCGCCGCGTTCTACAAAGCTACGCCAGACCGTACGATTTGGCTGGTATCGTTGTTACACAAAAGGAATCCAGGCGCTGCCCGCCCGAGCACGAGGTTTCCACGTGGAGAGCCAGATTGCTTTTGCTTCGCAATGCTGCAAAGCCTCAGCCTGGGCTCACGGCTGCTTTGAGAACATTATCTGAGACGAGTGGCTTCTGCGACAGCATATTATATCATCTGTTTTGGGTCATTGCCGAATCAGGGTTTTCAAGATCATCATTTGGACGACAATTATTATATGGAAATCAGATATGATAGCAACCTTCGGTTAAGAGGCGGGTTGGGTTGGAGGCATAATAGGTTGGCTATCATAGCAGGATAGCGGTTTCAGGTTGCTGGAAAGAGGCCGAGCCAACAACATTTTGTCGCGCCTCGCTCCTCTGTATTTATATGGTTAGTCCATAACATGCAGCTTGATATCATAGTGAAGAACAGCACGTATCCAATTTGGGGTCGAAAAGACGAGCATTCCATAACCGAGCATAGATGGTTTGCGCTATATCATCAAATTCCCGTGGAGCAGGGCAGGAGAGGTATGCATCGCTTGCTGGCAGTCGAGTTCGCGATGCGCGTTTTGTTATTATCCCAGACAGTAATTCAGTTCTCCTTTGGACTAACTTCCTAGACCGCTTGCACGTAGACTCAGAGCTTTCCCTTCTCCCCTACCTAGGAGCTAGCTCCCCCTTTTCAAGCGAGGCAGCGCCGGCCCCGCCGACTCCCGTTGCTGCGGAACTGCCTGTAAGCGAAGGGGTCGTGAAGAGCCACGCAGCCACGCATAGCATTGAGCCAAGTGTCAACAAATTATCTCTGATGCGATTCAACTCACAAGGAACGCGCCTTTCCAAGGATCACGGGAATCGTTGTTGCCGTTCCAGCATGCGAGACCCACGAGGACCTGCTTTCCTCTATTGCTCCTCGGGTCGCAGGTGCCACAAGGTGATACAAAGTACAAACGATGATGCGCTTCCCCAACAATCCAAGGTGCACAAAGTCTCAAGAAATATCCGACTCAGCAAGCCTAGAGCTATGCAATCCGCAGACGTGTACGACAGCCGTCTTGATCCGAGTCAGGCCTGCTCTCGATGCATCCAATCCTCACCTTCTCACAATAAACAACGTCTGTACCTCGCGGCTCACCTCCGGCAGTCATAGGTAGATGTGCTTGGACAAGCCGTCGGCGCAGATACAAACTAAGAGCTGCACGCATGGGACGATATTTTTCGTTTTGGAGGACTCTGGCGGATGTTGGAAAAGCCATTTTGCGCCTCATGGGACGATAATTTCATTCAGCTCCGTTCTTCAATCGTGCTGGTAGTAACGTCAAAGGCATAGACGGAAGTGGAGCGTTGTCTCGAGGTACCTAGGTACCTGCTTACCTCTGTAAGGTAGGTACTTTCCCAACCATGTATCTACCTTAGACCCCACATCGGAACTCGAGATCGATAAAGACCCACAGCCGAAGATGCATGCACTCCAATCTCCAGTGCCGCCTTATCGTCGCGGACGCCGAGACCATTCCATCCCGATTCCGGATGTTTGAAGGCGGTTGATTGACGCCGACGTCTTCTTTGGGAATCGTGCACTTAGCATGCAGTCTTCTTTCCAATCCTGTCACTTCGATACATCAAAGTGGACGTCTTGCAGATCGCTTGTCCCCTTTCGATCGTTTGAGGAAGTACTGTTCTGAATCCGTACACCATGCCGCCAATGCCGTCATGTGTCTCCAGAGACGGGACTGCTTCGCACGAAGCAACAAGTAGAATGCTGGCAATGTGACTAGAGCCTTATCATTCGACCATTTACGAACAGAGGCAGTTCTGCGAGTCGCACTACAATAGCAGAATTCGTCCATCTTATCAACGAATTTGGGCCCATGGAACGACACGGCAGGGGCCGCATATGCTCAATTACCCGGATTTCGGCCAGCTTCCCCGAGCTCAATTGGTGTTCGATATCGAATTCGTTGTATCTTATGAGTCTCAGCAAGCGCGAGATATGCACAACTAAGACACGTCAATAGTCGAGGGCTACAACAAACGCGGCTGTTCCCTGACGCTACCCGAGCAACCCTACAAAAAATCGTCATTGTCATTCGCCGCAATCATCTGTTGAAGCAACCGGGGTTTGGTCAAGTAGACATGGGGGCTGGTCAGCTTTCAGCAACCATTGGCAGCCAACAATGCTCAAGCTCCAAGCTCCACTATCTATAACAGGGTTGGTGATTGTGGACGTTACTAACAGTATGGAACAACAGCTTCCGGTCCTATGAACAATCAGAAGGACGTCCTGCCAACCTGGGCTTGTACTGTGTATACGAACCCTGAAGCTGCCAATCTTACAAAAGATCACATGGTCAGTGTGCGATAGCACGGCCGAACATGCTCTGATGGGATATACGAAGTGACTGGTAGTTCGAGGCGCCGCTTCGGGTACCGGAGACATCCTTCTCGAACGTCTTTTAATCTCCGACTGTGGCGACGAGACAGGCATTGTACCAACGACCCCAGAAATCCACAAACTGCCCTGCTTAGTTCCAACTCCGAACACCCTGGTGACGTTCTCGGAGCCATCCAGCAGATCTTATAGCCCTCAATCAAATCGACTTTCGATATTTGTATCCTATATCGCATGAAGTTATGCATGTACTGTACAAGAACGAGGGCACATCCGAATATCGGTCCGCAAAAAACGGCTCGACACGGTACGTGCGGCCCTGCGGTGAGTGTTTTTGATTATCAGAGACAATATATACTTTATCTCCTGATAATAAAGCACAGCTATCATACAATCATTGTAAGAGCATGGAAGTAGATGAAAACCTTCACATGCTTTCTGACATGATTAGACTTTTGAGATTGTTCTCCACTCAACGATTCATGCTGACGGCTTTCGTCGGTTTGGGCACCGACCCGCGATGAGAAGAGATCTTGCAGGGATTTAGATGAAAATTCTCATCAGTGAGAGACAGCTGAGCTCAGGGACATCTGTGTGGTTATTTTCTACCTTGAACCATGTCTGCACGCCAGAAGAAGAGCCGACGGGAGTTTTTCTCCTGTCCTCGAGCTGGAGAGAAGATCAGATGACCTGGGCTCATAAGCGTGGACGTTGGCGAAAGCTGGCAAGTGTTTACTTTCACGACCTAGAGGGGAAGCATTCCAGCAGTATCACATGTAGTTTAGAGGCAAAGCTTGAATCTATCTTGGTTCAAGCTTTTGTAACCTCGATATCAAATTTGATTGACAATACAGAAGGCCTACTCTGCAGCAAAATCCTGCCTCTCAATCATTGCAAACGAGGTTGGTCACCTGTCCATACCTGCTCGTTGAGATCCCTGAATTTGCTGGCGGTGCGATGTCAATGGGGAGGTTGCTCGAATCCAGCCGCTGATGGCAAGACCCTCTTGTGGACCACCTCCTGCCTGCTCATCCAAATCCTCACCAACGACTTAGAGAGGCAAGACAAAACTCGGTCCTGACCAGGCGGAGCCAGCGTCTCGCCATCCCTCCAACAACGGACCAAATAACTCCAACTCCACCAGGACCCAGACTCCCGAACGCAGCGAGGTGCTTGAGAAAAATCCCAGGTTTCTCCGCTCATCCCTTACATCCTCGTTCTATTCCTGTATGCGTTTCCGAAAACTGCCCACATATAATAACGAAATTCTCCCTACCTATATGCCCACTGAGCATATCGAAACATCTAGTTTCACGTATCATCCAAAGTTCGTTGAGTACAGTACCGGGTTTTGTACCCATACCTGATAACATGCACTCCGAAGTCTTCTCCGTATCTCGGCTCTGTGACTCGAGCGCCCCCTTCCCATCGATAGACATATCAAGCTCACTAAGCTATGCACTTCTGCAATTCGAAACGAACTGGGAGATCTTGATTGGCAGGATAGATATCTTCAAAGCTGGACGAACGGCCCATTGCTCTCCAGTTTCGCAGAAATGGTGTATGAATTCAGGAGCTGGCTCTCAGTCGTCCACTCACTTTCTCCTATCAGTCCCATGATGATGTGCGTTTTCATCCCGCCATCGTTCTTTCTCTCATGAGTAATACCGTCTCACCGTACCTTTCAGAGGAGGGGAACATCCTCGCCGCCGGCCACGGTTGAAGTCATTCCCCGGACTGACTGGCTTGTACCCCTCCAAGCGGAAGGAATCAGAAACGTCGACAACCAGTCAGCTGCCAGCTCAGCACTTCCCCTCAACCTATAGACGGCTCCAGATAAGACTCGTTGCCGTGATCCTGGTGAGCAGAAGACAGAATAGGTGAGTTCTCCACAAGGCATCCATTCGTTTCCCCTTCTGCAGCGGAAGTCCCGAATGGTAAGCCCAGAACAACTTCTAGACTCTGGCGTTGCTCTTCGAGCCACACAATTTCGAGCCAAGAAGAATGGAGAGAGGTAATGGTCAACAGCGTACCGTCCCGTCTGCGTTCTCGGACCGTTTCTATACGGTGATCAAATCTGGTGTCAGAAAAAGCTGGTAGCTTTTCATGAAATCCTGGAGAACATGCTTAGGATAGCTCGCATGAACTTCCTTGGGAGGTTCTCCGCTGTTTGGGCTGGCTATGCCCTGAAGTAAGGATGCTGTGGTTTGAGTTTTCGTCAACTTTGGTAACGGTCTGGGATGGATGGTACTAATCTCGCCCACAGGCCCTACATTCCCCATCACTTCTCCAAGCTATCTGTCTTTTCCTCCATTCCCAACGAACGGAGATTCAAACTTCTCGTTCTCTGCTCTGGAATTTGAATCACTGTTTGGACAGCCCGGCAAAGAACGTTCCAAACCCTCTTCCCATTCCCAGGATCGAAGTCCAACTCTTCGAAATTTTGACAGGCCTCCAAAAGTGTCTGAATGCGGCACGGTAGCTCCCAAGTACCGTGGACTTGTAATTTCGCTGCAGCAAGGAGTTGCATACCTTCAAAACTTCTAACTGACCACAGAATACCCGATTGTTCTCCTCCACGAACGACTTGCCCGACACGACAGCAACGAACCTTCACCTGCCACGGAAACCATAGCCGCAGGTCGACAAACCACGGAAGAACGTCGCGTACGAGCCTACAACTACATCGCAGGCCCTGAAGCGAAAAATGACCGTTTCGAGCGGCGTACAGTACGGAGACAACTCTTCGGACTCCTCAATACCTCCTCAGTGAACTCAATTGACACACATCATTGAGATTTATCATAATGGAGGTCCATATCAATGAATAAGATTATGGATACCCTATATTGGAACACATGTGGATGGGAGACATTTCTTAAGTAGCTGTCCCGTCAGCCACGACGGATTGCCAAACCAAAGAGGCAGAGAGAAAGGGGAAGTGAAACGCTTCCGCGCCTTGAATGGTAGCTTTACTCTATGCGGTGACTGTGCGCGGGCAGTTTGTCTACGTTTGGTCTACTTCCTAATACCTTCTGTCTTCTTTGGGTGAGGTGATGGGTTTGATGGGCATATTGTGACACTGCCTACCCCGTCTGTGCGAGCGAGAGCGCGAATTGGGCATTCAGCAGGAGCGCGGGAACAAGTAGACATACGGGGAGACAAGATTGAAATGAATGTTTGATTGAATTGATAATATGATCGGTCTTTTTGAAGAGCTTTGACCGAATCGAACTGGAAAGTAATGCGGCCTCTTCAAGTGACGAACGGCAATCAGTCAATCTGCTGCGAAGCAAGCACACCTTTCATGAGAGCCCTATCTGGCGCAACGACTACCAGATAGGCATTTTGGAACCATAAATTCAGATTATTCACATAAATTTTCAACCGCAAGACAATTTCAAGCAACCTTCCGCACATCATCGAAAGCTTTTCTACAACCATCGCGAGTGGGGTTTGCCTCTCAGTGTTCAAACCACGCACCTCGTTCCCAAATCACTACTTGCTGCCAGACAAGTAACAGGTACTGTGAAAGTAGTATTTATGAAAAAGGCGTTACATGATATCGATTCATTTCATTCACTTTCCGCTGGCCACAACTGAGCGTCCTTGAGTAGGTAGGAAAGCAGCTGGCATATTTCAGGACACCACTTCATCACCAAAAGTACACGCGTCCATCATGTCTATTCGAAACATTTGCTTGAGATATCGTTGATCATATACATATAGGGACCTGATATTCTCTACATGTCTCCACTTGCCGGTAGACTTGAACCGGCTTGGTGAGTTGCGCAAACCTCCGCCTGCTCTCAATGGTGTCTAGGATTCGATATCCAGCTCCATTTTCATAAGCTTGCTGCTGCGGAAAGCTACTGTTGTGTTCTGCATCCACTTTTCTCTGATGCTGCTGCAGATTCCATCCATGGGCCATGGGTAGAAAGGAGTTAAGAAACCAGATGTGGCGAAAGATGGAATCCGAGGGGGGGGGGGCTTTATATACTTCCCCAACTCTGCAGAATTGGCAGGTGCTCGTTGCTTCCTTCCGTTCTGCTCGCAGAGAAGAGTGACGCGCGACACTCACTTTCTCACTCCAGCATCTTCACTTCGAAACCCTCGAGCGCGACTGCGTTCCTCATACCCGACTTCAAGTTGTCGTTCCATGAATCTCCCTCATCTCAAACTTCGAGTCGCTGTGCCAAGACGTGACTTCCTCACTCCGAATATTTCGGTCCGTTTCACAATTTCGCAATCTCGTGCCGCGCGCCCCCTCCCATGAAGGTGTTTTTCAATCTAACATTCGGATAGATCATCCGAAGGGTAAAGAGAAGGTGCAAGATGACGATGTCGTGAAACCGGGTTCTCGATGTGATGGATCGTTTACCTGAAACTTCAATCTTGGATCACGTATAGGTAGGAACGGCAATCATGATTGGCAGTGGAGATTACCGAGCGCGTTAAAAATCGGACACTGTCTTTCATACAATGCGGTACGGAATCGGGGGTCCAGATCTTGGTACTGCTACAGGAAAGCAAAAGTGCTGTGTTGATATTGAAGCTAGAATTGCATGCCCAGTCCAGTCCTTGCAAGCTCAAGCTAAGCATGCCTCAGAGTGGTTTACAGCTCCATCTCAACGTCTGCACCAGCGGAAGGGACAGGTACAGTCGTGCCTCTGATCAAAGCATCGTGCTCAAGAGGAGGCAGATCTGGCGCAGCAATCTTGGATCGAAGTCTCGACGCGATGGGATCCTTTTGAACCACTACCTCTCCTTCTACATCTCTAGACCTCCTAGTATTTTTCCTAACACCAGAATTCCGTGTCAAGGTCGGTCTTGAGCCAGCGCCTCCCTGTTGCTTCGCTGTTCTCTTTGCTCTCTTGCTGGCTTTATCTTTTCGCTTCTTCGTGGACATGGCGCGGTAAATCTCGGAGTTCTCCTCGTTCGCCTGCAGAGCGTCAGTAAGCTCCGAAGAACATGTTCTGTATCTCGAGACACGTACCGAGGGCAAAGCCTGAGCAAGCATGTCACTCTTCTGAGCGTCGCTAATATCTTCGCACTTCCATTCAGCATGCTTTGCCTCGACGATCTCCTTCCATTTCGTGACAGCGATATCCAGTGTCAAGTTGAGATTCCTGTTTAAGAACTTCAGCTTCCTGAGGAAGCCAACGAAGCCTATCTTGGAGAAGATGTGTTCAAAGTCCTCCTTGTATTGTGGAACCTTCACCTTCTCATAGTCGGGAGTATCATTGGATTCTTTGAGATCATTATGGTAGATTGTGAACTCTGCCAGTGAGAATTAGCTGGTGCCCGAACAAGGAACCCAGGACTCAGGACTCACTCTTGGAGAAGGCCCTTTCCAGAGCATTGATCGTGGATGTACTCCCTAGCTTGGCCAGAGAATCTTCCTGGGCACGATTGCCTGGCTTACGTTTCGTTCGGGTCATCACTTGAGTGGTATGAGGGAGTGTGTTGATGATGGAAAGAAGTTCGAGTTGGTGCAAGACAAACAATATCTCGAGCGAGTAATAAAGAAAAAAGCTCAAGACAGAAGTCGCTTCTAGGAATCATGTGATAAGATAGCTGCGATTGAAGGACAGCTGCGAGTGAATGTTCGCACTCATCTCTGATGATGATGAGGTGCCGATGTGCACGGGTAAATTTTACAAAATCTGCTTTGTTTTCTTTGTGATTTTCTAAGCGAGGAAGGATCCACCAAAATAATAAACAAACCCAGAAACCGCGGCACAATGCGAAGAAAAAGGGATGCATCTTTGCGCACCATTTTCAAAAACGCAAAAAAGCATCAAAAGTCGGAAGGAAACTTTGGGATAGAAAAAAAGTCCAAAAACTCCGGAACAGCTCCGTGGAGGTGTTCCATCGAAAAACCCAACTAGGGTTTATTTCAAGCTCGATTCGAATCCCCAATATCCCTCCCCCGTAAATTTTCCATGCTATATAAACCGAACTGGGTGCCGATCAACATCCGACCGAAGACAAGGACGGTAGATTTCTAAACCACTCTTGCTATGCCTGAGCTGACACACATTCCGGTCCTTTGGCGAGTGCATTTTTAGTTTTGGCGACGCTCCCGCACTCTTCTGACTGTTACGTCAGAAGATCTGTTGATGGCGGAAAGGCGCGCTATTTGGTTAGATATAGAGGGAAGTTCTGTGTAGTTTTTCCGGGGCCAGAGTGGACCCACACGCTCCGCGATATGAAGCTATTCCCAAACAGAAAGCCGAGGAAGGAAGCAAAACAAATGCAAAACCAAAGACAACATGACTGTAATTGTGATGGAAAGTAGCTCACCTTTGCTGCTTTGAGTATATGCAATCGGGCCAGGCTGAGACGATATTTGCTGCATTTCACGTTCTCATCTATGCTTCCAGAACTTGTACCAGCCACGACGTAGCTACAGCTTCGGCTTGCAACACGAATCCGCCTCTCCCACTGCAACCGTCAAATCCTTGTCCTCCAGCAACCGACTTCCATTTGACTTCTGCGTACTTTGCGGTACATCTAAGGCAGGGTTCTGCTCAAAAAACCCGCTCGGCTTCAAACTCACCGTCATGGTATCGCACGGCATGACAGGGTAATCCTCCGGTCTAGGATTATGCGTCAAGCTGATCGAGTGCCACACCACGATATCCTCTCCGTCTGTTTTGTCGCCTCTTCCAGCCCAGGCTCCAAGATCGCTCTTCCCGTCAGGCAAACTCTGATAGGTGTAATCGCCTGCGGCATACAGTTCGTTGTCTCGATGCGCAGTCACCCAAAAAGGATGGAATGCGTACTTGGCTCGCTTTCCGTGCCAAGAGTCTGGGTGTGCGAGAAGCATCTGCTTGTGAGGACTGTGTATGGCGTAGGCTACGGGCTTGCCGGATGTTTTGTTGATTTTGGAGGGGTTGATTATTTTGTGGGTTCGATTTGGAGCTGAGTCCAAGGCGCTGGATGTGGAGATGAGGCGATTGTTCGTCACGTAACCTACACCGTATGGATTCTTGTCATCCCACGGCATTGCTACCGAGTCTTCTTCCATCACGCTGTTCTTGTCTCCATCTATGCATGGGTCGATGCGCAGACTGAATACGTGCTGGTGGTATGGAGCCATTACCCCTTCGTTGACATTCGTCCCCCATGGCACGCTTGTTCCTGGATCGATTGGTGCGGTTGAAAGAATCCCGGTCGCTTGGATCTTGTAGTGGAGACCAGCTGCTTGATCGAAATGCCACATGAAGACGTACTCGTAATTTCCGACAGTGATGATAGTTTGGAGAACAAGCACACGAGACCGAACGATAGACACTGCTCCAGTCCGGCCATTGGTGTGCTTCCATCCGATGCCATCATCAATTTCATGCATGCAAATGGCATTCGGCTTCTCCACTGGCTGTCCTTGAGAGTTACTGATGACAAAAGAAAAGTACTGTGTCTTAATTAGCCGAGTCGATTGTTGGAGGGATATCGCACACCTTGATGACACCCAAACAATCACAACCCAGCGCAAGATTGTTTGCAGCGACTCCAGCTCCAATATCTCCAACATCGAAAACACTCTTCCGCGAATATGGGTATCTTGGATCACCATACGGCACGAACATCTCGCTCAAAGAAAGTCTGTGGAAAAGTTCTCTTCCGTCATAGGTCACATCGTGCAACACCATTCCTTCGCGCCACGTGAAACCTAGACGGAATCTCCATTTCTGCCACTTGATGAGGTACCCGTCAATCGTGAAGGACACTCCTTCTGGCTGATGAACAATCAGTGGCTTTAGATCCGTCCGTGCTGCTTGAGATTGAAGATCGTGGTGGTACTCCTTTGCGGGATGGAACTTGAATACTGCGTCGTGATTCAGAGTGGAGTCTGAGCCTGTGGGAAGTCGGATGATGTCTATGACTTCTTTCGTTGTCATATCCAACACTGGGGAGAATGGCAATGGGTTGTCATAGTGGTTCGATCCGGGATGATTTGTGCGCGCGAACAGGTAGCACTGTGATATTGTCAATTGCCGTCCTACGCCCAATTTCTGATCATGACTTACCTGGATATATCGTGGTAGGTTATCTTCGGAGTCTCTCCCATACGGCCAAGTGTCACACACCACCTCCATGTCAGATGGAAGTTGAAATTTCTTAATCTCATCCAATACTTTTGGATCCTTCAGGCAAGCATCTCTCAGCTCAATGATTTCATCCATATCATTCTGGCCATGAAGTTCCGGATTCAGTTTCTCTACCTTCTCAACCTCGCCAGACCGAACGTTCACCTCGGCAAGAAACAGATTCGGCGTTCCACGATGGTAGAAGAGAGCCGATGCAATTCGTGGTAGCGGAGCACTGGTTCCGCCATTTCTCTCTGCTTTCAAGAAAAGACGGAGTTTTGCTTTGGGAGGCTCAAAGATGGTGATGATCTTGAAGTGGAGGCTTTGGTCTGGATACTTGGCTTTGAGAAGTTTTGAGACTTGTGTGATCTCGGCTGCGTTCAATGGGTCCAGAGGATGCTTTGCTGTTCCCAAATCCTGGGATCTCATACTTGTTTGAGACATTGTGATGCAACTATATGGTACAATCAGCTCAAATTCCCGCGAGGCTGGGCTGAGAGTTGTGGTTGGGGAAAGCTTGTCTATCAACAGGGTGGGGAAGCTGGAAGGAAGGATAGCTGGTTCACTTATACCAATACTTTCCAGACTTTGCACAAGTAGACTTAACAACAAAGAATGGCTAAAGTCGACGGACAGAGAATGTATTTCACGGAATCACTCAAGAGTAGGATGCAGACCGGCCAACACATCATCGGTGTTCAAGCCCGAGATAAGACTTCCACGTGACTGTTGAGGAGGACAATCCCCCACTCTCGGCCAGGAACCGCAGTCTGTCGGATGCACCATCCTAAAGTAGTTTGGCTGTTTATGTTTACTCACATTAATCTTGCATATCAAGATCCCGCGAGAAGCAGGAGATCCCGATCTTGAAGTTTGTTTTCGGCTAAGGAACAAGGGCGGACTTCCGGTAGAAAAGTCCATGTAATGGGGTCATCACTTCACAAATACTTGCGGAGGATACCTCCCACTCTTCGTGTTTAGGAGCGATTCAGCTTCAAGGAACCATCGAGTATATCTAGCATGTAATCCGAAGTTAATCTATAGGCTCAAAGATGAGTTTACAAGTCTGATCCAGCGGTCGACTCGAAATAACCTGATCCGACATCGTCATCCTCCCCTTCATATCTGGCGCAACACGGGTTCTAAAGCGGGAATACACCTCTCTAAGTAGACACTTCATCTCCGCGATCGCCAAACTACAAGATATCAGCAATCGGTCCTCAAGTATCAGCAGCACTGAAGCAAGACTTACTGTCTCCCAGTACATCCTCTACCACCAAGCCCAAAGGCAAAGAACAGTCTGTTCATCTCAGGGACTTTCTCAGCATCAAGCCATCTTTCAGGGATAAAAGCATTGCCATTTTCATAGAAATGCTCGTTGAGTCTGTGAACACTGTGTGCCTGACAGCTGACGATTGTTCCTGTGGGGATGAAATAGCCGTCGATGGTACGGCCTCCCGCTGGTACATATCGAGGCTGAGACATAGGAATGGGCGGGAAACATCGCAATCCTTCTTTGATGACTGCATCTAGGTATGGCAGTTCATCAATCTTCTTATCCTTGTTGGCCCGGATTTCTTCAACGAGTCGGTCCTGTACGGCATGACTTTCGGGAAGCGAGAGCTGGTACATCAAGAACGTCAGGCCGTCACCCGTTGTGTCGATTCCTGCTGCCAGGTGATCCATACATTCGGCTGCCATCTCAACTTTTTGAAAATTCTCCTTACTGTGCTGAAGCTTGTAGAGGAGAGTCTGCTCTCCCAGATCTGTTTTCTCATTACAACTCAAGACATGACTATTCGCGATGGGAGATGGTCTTGGCTTGGTGAACTTATCAACGAGATTTGAGAGCGTTGGCCAGCGATACTTAGCATAATTTTCTGCACGCTATCAGATCTAGAATGCCTAACCTGAAAATCAAGAGACTCACGTTTTAAACTGTTGTGATAAGACTGCTCCTCCATCATCCCGAAATCTTTCTCATCGTCGAGAGAGTGCGTACCATACGGGTGAAAGAGGTGATGAGAAGCACAATCTAGAGCGAAGCAATGTAAATAAACCTAATGCCGTTAGTGATAGCCGAGTATTGAACGATTCTGAGCTGACATATGCGTCCATGCTTCGCCCTTGAGCCTCAGTACACTTCTTAACGAACGCCTCAGCTCTTTCCTGAATTCCTCCCATGACTGGAGGTCGCATGATGTTGGTATTGGCATACTGGCCAGCAATATATCGCTTCTTCTGGCTATGCTAGAAGCTATTAACAAAGATAGCTCAGAGCACATTCGAGGCATATCTTACATCTCCCTTCACCAAAGTCGAAAACATCGTTCTAACAGAGTCAACATATATTTCCCGCCACGCATTGGAAAAGAATCCTCTCACCTGACACCGAACTGCATAAACAGCGTATAAAATTCCGTCTTATCATATCCACTTCCACCTGAAGTATAGATCTCCTTTAACGCCTCCAAAGAAGTGAAAGAGACCTCATTGGGTCCTAGTCGGACCACGGGTCCGAATTGCTCGTGGAGCTGGTGTATGTATTCTCGGCGTTTAGATGAGAATTCTTTGCTCATGAGCCAGAGATCTGTCACGAGAGAATACTTCGGACCGGGAAGTTTGGAAAGTGGTGCCAGAATTGCTCGATATGCCCCGATGCCCAGCCATATGATGGCTGTTGCGAGAGCACATATCGGTAGGAGGTTGCCGAACATGGTTGCTGTTGTGTCAAGCGATATCCAATGGGATTAGGGGAGGATATTGAAGGATATGAATGTTCTCCTTGAGATTTCCAGAATATCAACTTCACATTTGCAAATTAGGGCATGGCACTGTAGATATCATATTACTCAATCAGCGTTGTCACAGATCTCGTTGGCCGAGAAGAGTGGGAGCGGAGCTCATACGGGAATAGATAGGGCGACGGCTCAGATCTGGGTACCCGGGACCTGCCTACACGCCAAAAGCACAAGATAAGGCTGAACTTTCTAGTCCAATTCTATCGGATCAACCGAACGCCTTTCAACAAATCATGTTGTGTTCATTTGCGAGCGGTGAGATGCAAGTTATTGTGACAAAGGTCAGAAGAACCGAAAGTGGGTGAAGGTGGGATAATGGCGCTAACACCAATGTGGCCGACTACTACACTCAACACAAGCTATCTGCTGTGATGGGAATACTCAATGTAGTTTATACCGAACAAAGCTGGTTGTATAGCCAGAAGATATAACTCGAATCTGAAATTAGACCCAGAGGATTCATGGAGCATGGGAGTCTTTCTGAGAGGGCAGGCGCTCAGCACTTCCAAGATATCAAGATAAGGCACTCGGGTTGAATCTGATGCAGTGCTATTTATTGATTATATGCAGCGTTTTCTAATTACGTGTCTTGAACTCATCGTTATAATGCACCGCCATATTTCCAGACATTCTTACACTTATCCCAACAAAGCGATGCAAGAGCATCTTTGCAACGATTTCCAAGCTTCCCTTCCTCACCAATCCTGGATGCTTGCGAAACCAACGTATGTAAATATCCGATCACCTAATATTCGGGATCAGTAATGGTCATCCCACATCCTATCATCATGTCTGTTCCCTTGACCGAGCGCCAGGTTAGCCTCTTCATCGATGAGTTCGATAAGACCAGCGCCGCAATTCTCTTCGATCTCTTGACCGTCTTTGCCGATCAGGACGGCGAGATTGTCATTCAGTGCGTTCTTGAGGTGGCCAATGCGGTGGAAACGGGTTGAGCATATGACAAGCCATCGGATACGGAAGGCGCCTGCGCTTTCCCAGTTGATGGCATTCTGCCATTCTGGGGGTTCGACGGAGCCTGGGACAGACTCCATCCTTGCCTACGGTTTGTTTCAGTGAGTATCTTTTGAGAGGGATTGGGATAGCATGGGATTGCTTACGTAGCCTTGGAAGGCGCGGCTCTTGTTGATGGAGAATACTAGAATTACATTCTTGCAGGTTTCGAATGCCTCTTTGAAGATGCTGCCGTTTTGTACCTGCGTTGTCCAAACGGACTGCAAGCCAGAGTCAATAAGACGGCAGACTTCGATGGGGACGGAAAGGCTTACATCTTGAATGCATCTAAGAACATTCTCCTCGTTGAAGGATTTTACGATGAAATACCTAGTTTCTGCTTCCAAGTCAACGACTGTAGGCTTTGAAGGCCCAGGATGAGATTTAATCAAGCAATTAGAGGACACTCGTCACAGACCATCACAAAAATGCAGACTTGCGGACTTTCATTAGGCAGATTCAGCATTGTACATAAGCAAAGGACAATATTCAAGACAGCAGACTGTCGAATATAACGACGACGTGTACAGTACAAAACAGGGGTATCCATCCCGATAAACGCAAATTTGAAGAGATAGGGGTATCACAGACCTCCTCTGCCGCCCTTGTCAAAGCCTTTGGGATCCTTGAACGGCTTGCCATTTGCAATCTTTGATCCAAAACCGTTTTCCATCCTGACGTCTGAGTTTTGGTTGAAGTCTCGGCTCTCTCGACCATCACGAGAGTCACCACGGCCACGTCCGCGACCTCGCCCACGGTAGTTGGGGTCATAGGCACGACCTCGATAACCACCACGCTGCTCATATCCACCGGGGCCTCGTTCGACTTCCTCGCCATCATAGAAAGTCACCGAGTCATAACCCCGTCCGCGAGCTGGTGGTCGGCTATCGAATGCTCGGCGGCCCAGACCTGGAGAGGAGTCGCGTTCTCGGCTTCGACCTCTTGGTTCGTAACGGGGTCGGGACGTCTCTTTCTCACGACGTTCAAATGGTGGAGAGCGGCGAGCTGTGTCGAAACCACTAGAGCGTGGTCGACGATAATCCGGTCCATCTTCCTCCTTGATTCGCTGTGATTGATATCCTCGATCGTCAGTACGAGCAATCTTCGCAGCACTATTAGCCTCGCCTCTTTGGTCACCAAAATCGCTATACGGGCGCTTGTTAGAGATCACTCGATCACGCTGGGAATCTGAAGCAATGTCTCCAGGTGGCGCGGTGACAGACTCAGAACGACCGCCTACTTTGTTAGGAATTGGCGGGGGCAGCATTGACGAAGCAGGCATTTGACCTCCAGCAATTGCAGGAAGGCCACCTCGCTCGTCTGCCTCCATTTCAGCGAGGAGTTGGTCTCTTTGCGCGTCCAAAGCTGCGATGGCGCGTCGACGATTCAATATCTTATTTCTGTAGGGGGCATTGTGGTAACCTGTAATCTCTAGCCATTCTCGTAGATCCTCATTAAGAGGCAGCAAATCTTCCAGGGTTGGTGGCTTCGGCTCTCGAACTGGTCTGTTGACGACCTCTTCTCGTCTCTGTTCGATAGTCTCTGAGCGATGCTCGGGTCTGGACCCTGGTCTGCGTTGATCCTCTGTACGAACTTCTCGACGCTGATATGCTGGCCGCTCGATATCTGGATATTGAACTCTCTCATTTCTGTAGTCTGGCCGGTCTGCTCGCTTTTCCGATCGCAACTCCACCTCTTCACGGCGATCGTCGCGATTGCGTTGAACCAGGTTATTAGAATTGGCTAGAAGGAATCGGCGGGGTGGCGACTCATCTCGCGATGGGCGAGTATATGGCTTATCTGTTCGTTCATCCCGTGGTCTGCGAGAGATGGCTTCATCAGTCTTTGCAACACTTTGTGCTTCCTTTGGCTTGGCGCGGGTTGCTGCTGTGGATGCTCTAGAATTTGTCTCTCGGTCTTCCAAAATCTCGCCTTCGGATACAGAACCGTTGCTTATATGTCTATTTCCCAACGATTTTCCCTTCGCAGTATTGTCGATATGCTTTCCCACTTCTGTTTTATTGCCACCAGTATCGACCTGCTTTGTAGTGTTTGGAGGGCTTCTTAGAGAAGGTTCTTGTAATTTCGCGCCCATATGAGCTGGGATTCTTTGAAAGCTAGATGTGTTGGAATTAACAGTCTCTTGTTTTACAGTTGTAGCTGCAGCTGGCTTGGATTCGGAATACTGTGAGATTAATTCGTTGAGGTTCAATTCTTGTTCCAGCTTCTCGGCCGTTGTGATTGGGGTCTTCGGAGATGCTCGCAATGAACTTGAGCCGTTTTCTCGGCTTACTTGCTTGGTAACCTGTGCAAGATTTGTAAGAACAGGAGGGGTGGCAGAGCTTGCTCGTCCTTCTCGTCTCTTTAACAGTTCAGCCTTCAGTTCTGCGGCTCTAGCATTGATCTGAGTGGGAGGTCGAGGAGGAAGGGCGACTGCTTGTTGCATATTAAAAGGAGGGGGCGAGAACTGCACAGGTTGCCAGTTAGCCATGAAACCTGAAGCTACAAGAGCTTCAGCTTCGAGGTCGTTTTGTACGCTTACCTGAGGAGGACCTTGACTGTTGAATTGATTTTGTGTGTAGGCTCTATCATTGAACAGACCGACCTCTGGCTGGAAGCTTTCACCATTTGGCTCTTCATACTGTGTCATGTTTGGTTGTTGAGAAAAGTATTGCTGTCCTTGGATCGGCTGACCAGCAAATGGAGATGGTGGATAACCATCCTGACTGAAGTTGTTCTGGAATGGGCCATTGTTGCCAAAACCACCATTATTATGCCACATCGTCGACGTGAAGATCGACTCTGGGCCATCTGTTGGTACCTTGATCTGTTCGAGAATATTTGGTCCGCGGAGAATTTTTTGAATCTCTTAAGCTTCTTTTCAGAGGACAGGTCCTACAAATAGTCGACCGTGGACAACAAGCTTTCACAGCTTGTTCGTGATCAATCGAAGAAATGCGAAAGGTATACTGGAGGAAAAAATGAAACGCAAAGTGGTTGATCAACTGCCAGCCAGGTCAGGTAAGGTGTTGTATAGGCGGCTCGAAGCACCTTGCCGATTAGCGCGTCTGCGCGTTCTGCAGGGGTCTGGTTCCCGAACTAGCTCCTACAGTACATATCCATGCGAAGCACAGGGCTTCTAAGTTGGGACGAATACAACTGTCTTTCAAGGCTATAAAACTTGGATCAGCCTCAAAGTATTTTGCTCCAGCAATGCTGAGGTATCTGATAACAACATGTACGTCAGAAGAACTTGACAGTAGTTTTCAACAATGTTTTAAACGGTTGCGTGCTCTGTGGAATGGAGCTTTATATCCGTCAGAATTAGAGCCTCAGAACACAAGGAGCTCTGTCTTTCACGCCGTTTGTATTTTAGATCTCAAGCTATGCAGGGGGGAGGAAAGAAGCATACAATCCTCCTTGCACCAAGGCATAGATCACCATGAATCGCACAAAGCCCCCGACTAGCGTATTCTTTCCATCCTGAGATGCTATCGCCCCATACCACAACCAAACTGGAAATGCTGACGAGATCCTCGTGATGATTTGGACATGAGCAGTGCTTAATGTGAGTGCAACTAATGCGAGTTGAGTGAATGCTAGATTCTGTAACACCTGTTGTGCAGCTCTTCCTTCTTCGTTCGGTTGACCCTTGTCAGTCTTCTCCTGTCTCTGAGAGAGCTTGAAGCTCAAAGCCCACGAACCAGATTTGGTTAGAATGTAAAACATTGGCGTGGCAAGAAGGAACAATGGCAAATTTGACACTGTCCAGTACCGCAGAAAGCCGCAGTTCCTAAGGACAGTCAGACTAGGTCATCGCATCTAGCACGGGAAAATACATACCAGTAGTAATCTTGGACAAAGGTATAGATGCTGGGTATGAATCTTTGACACCAGGGCCGCACGTCCGTGTCTGTTCCTTCACAGTACTCACTATATGCAATGTACTGCGGTATCAAGAAACCAGCACCGACACACATGCCTCCTAAGCCAGTGGCGAGCAGGCGGCGCATCACTCCGAATTGTATGCCATCTCTCAAGGCAAGCAGTGTTCTGAATGCTTCTTCAAGCAAAAGCAAGCCATTCAGGATTCCATTACTTCGGAATGTTGTAGCAATCCCAAAGCAGATACCAGCGAGTACAACTAGCAGGTCATGAGTGCCAGTCTTTGGCCCTCCATGGACAATGCTCTTGGTAAAAAGAAGGCACCCTGCGAAGCTCAGTAATGCGCATGAGCTCTCAGCATAAGGAGAAGAGAGGAAAAGTCCTGCAGGGGAGATGATATGAAATGCAGCTGCTTTGAAGGCGATTGTGACAGAGTAGTTGAAGAACAACGCTCGGGTGAGGTCGAATACTGCTAGGACTGAGAGCAGGTGGGAGAGATGTGCAATGCATATAGCGACCAATCCTTCTACACCAACATAATTTGCCACACCACACTTTCTCAAGACTATGTTTGGTCAGTCTGGAGAAGAGTACAATGACTGCTTTGCTTACCCTGTGAGCAAAGAGCAATGACTCGCGTAAAACCCCATCCAAAAGCCCATTCTTGCTCAAACAGATAGCCACGGCGGGAACTTTGCACAAAATAAATACCATCCCATCTCGTCAGCTTGCCCACAAGATAGCGAAGGACTAATGGGAGTTGGATGGCTTGTTCAGATTCTGTATAAAAGAGACTCGTGGAGGTATCGTAGCCCATTCCTGGACTGCAAACTGCAAGTAGCAAGAGGAGGGTCTTCCAGGCCACAAAGAGGGCGGCTAGAGAGCGGATGGGACTGTCCTGAGGCCGAGTCCATGGTTGCATTTTGAGCTTGTGCGGGTGAGCCGGATACCTCCTGTTGACGGCAGCTCAGAAAGTCCAAAAAGTGATCGATGGCGGTGAGGCTAAAGACTCATGCGTTCGATGCGGGGAGCCTCCAGGTGCATACCTTGATGCACAGCTCGACGCAAGAGCAAAGCCGCCGAAAACCTTCTTTGACTTCCACAGCACTGTAGGGTATAGTACAGTAGATCGAGACCGCGCTGCCAGATCTCTAGTGGATTATGGTTTGTTGAAGTAAGGTGGTCGGATCGGGACAACAATTGGCTGTGGTTGCAAGAAGGTGTTCAGATCCAGATCAGATCGGGTCAGGCTTTCGTCACGAGAACACTTGCATCCGATATCCAGCCTTTCGAGCCCCCCTGTCCCCGTCTCCCGTACTCCGCGCCGTTGATTCGGCCGTGCCGTATCGGCGTATTCGTTTGCCGGCTCACCGCGTACCAGGCTACCAGCCTTGTGGTGAGGACGAAAAGCGGCACTCAATGAACGCATCGGGGGAAAGCCTTGCGTAGTTGTCAATCTCACGAGTCCGAGCGAATGACGCGAAAAGTGCCCTGGACTTTACAGTCCTTGTTCTATAGCAGCTACTCCATGTATTGCCATCGGTGAAGCGAAGTTCAGAATAACTAATCGTACAGTACGCAGGTCTTGAAGTACTAAACTTCCAGGTACGACACTCTTCGAGGAATGTTTATCTGGTGCCGCTTTCCACGTTCTCCAAAAGCCGGTTGTAGGCATGCAGGGATGTGGCACTCTATTTGCTTCCTCCCACCTGGCCCGAGAAGGCTAGAACGGCAATGCCATGCGATGCACAATTGTACATGGATCTGACATGTGCCTCACAGGGCAGATGTTCACTTCCGTTCCGCCCATCTGCCGTGGCCAGCGAATCATCGTCCAACGAATGAAACATTTGTGAACATTTATGCTGATGTGTGGCTCTCTCAAGCTCCCAGTCTCCCCTCTCTTCGCTTTCTCCTCCCTTCACACGGCGAGGCTGCTCAGCTCAGGCTCAGGCTCAGGCTCTTTCTTCGCTCTGATACCACTGCAAGCCAATCAGCCAGCTTGCGGACACTTCTTGTTCCGTGTCCGATGCTGTGGCTGAAGCTGTACAAGTGCAGTGGAGTGCAAGTGGGATGAGGGGTCCTGATCTTGACCCTGAGCTGATCTGATCTCCTTTTTCTTGTCCGAAGCTCCGGGTGAAGTGCTCACCACATTTGCTTACTTTCTCTTCATCGCCTTCTTTCCCTACCCTTCTTATTGACGAGTGACTTGACTTGCATGCAGCGGAAGTTAGATATCATCCGTCTCATCGTTCACTCGCCAGCCCTTCCATCACTGCCGGCAGAAGCTTTTTTAATTTGTCAAGGGAGGAAAAAGACAGCGGCACAGGTGCCAGACAGCCAGCAGCAATCCAAAGCTTCATTGATCGGCACTGGCCTATCCCACGTCTTTGTGGTCGACGTTTCCGGCGATCCGCTCAACCCTCACAGCAAAACGACTCGGTGGCTTTCAATTCAACTTAGCTTTTTGTCCCAATTACGATCACTTTTCAAACTCCTGGGCCTAGTTCTCCTATCAGCTACGTACCGGCCAGTCGGCGCAAAGCGTTCGGATTCTCGTGCTGACGAGAGATCATTTCCATACAAACGCGGCCCAAGGAAACCCCCTGGACCTGCTGTCCTACCTCGAGCATCTTCAGCCTCAGAAAACCCCCTCTTTTCCCTATCTTCTCCTCTTCGCTCTATACGCTCTCTCATCTCGGGGAAACATCTCATCTTTACTATTATTATTCTTATACCCGACTTTGCTGATTGTGGGTCTTTTGCGAGATATCGAATTACCACCCGTGGCTGGAGCTTTCTGACCTCAGCCGCCTGTCAGCCTTTCGTGTGTCAGTCCAATGCCCTCAAACAACCACAAACTTCTCCCATCATCCAATTTTCGACGGTTTCTTATAACATCAACGTACTTTCTTGAGGAAGACGCCCCCAAATCTGGGGCGTCGCTTCCATCCTGAACCCTTCACGATGCTCATCCATTCTGGCAGTGGCTACCATGCCCATGAGTTTTCGAGGGATGCATCTGCTTCTCGATCTCGACTGAGAAGTAATTCTCTACCAAAACGGTCTACATTAGCACGATCAGCATTTTCCGCACCTTTATTAGCCCCCCAAACGACAGCGGTTACAGAGAATCCTTTGCCAGTTTTACGCCGGCCATATAAACCATTGTCCGATAATATAGCACCTGCTAAGGAACCTGTCGTCAGATTCCAGGAGGTCGAGCAGGATACGATGAGTGAAGATGCTAAGTCCGTGGCCAACTCAGAGGGCAGCATTACCACTGCTGGAGGCGGTAGACGACGGAAACGCTCTTTACGAACGAGCACCACATTCCATCTTGCACACCCTGCTCCGACCCTCACCCAGAAGCAAAGACTTTTACAGATTCGACCAAGGCTTTTACTACAATTGCAGCGACTATCAACAGATGCCAGACCAAAGCCATCTCTTGACGTTCTCCCTTCTACGGTTGTCGTTCCCCGACTTTACAAGAAGTTTCCGCGGATGTTTAGGGGCAAGGCGGAACTAGGGTGTAATGATGTTATGGTTGTCAAGAGCGAGGAATATGAGACGGGTATTGAGAATAGTGTTGAAAACAGTGATTCAGACGAGGATGGCCTTGCAAGTAGAGACTTGGTGGCTGTTATTTGCCAGATGCCGAAGGATTTCGGAGGATCTCAGGGCAAAGCTGAGATGGTCCTAAGCGATGGCTCTGTCTGGCAAGCGACTCCACTGCCGAATGGTCTTTTCGAATTTATCACGACCGATGAGCACGGGATCAAGACAACTGCTCGGTGGGTCCGGAGGAGCAATAGACGGCAGAGCGTCGATATGCCAGAGGCCATCGTCAACAACGAAACGAAGTTTACTTTCAGCATTATTGATCCGAATTCTCGACGTCATCCAATCTTGGCCACAATAAATCAAGCTAAATTGGACATTCCTGATTGCTATACTACCGTCTCGCCTTCTGCTAGTAGACATCCTCCCACATCTCCGTTGAGAACTTTTGCAGAAGAGGCAGACCAGCGAGCCGACGATGAAGCCGTACCAGAGCGAGCAACGATCCCCTTAGATGAAAGGCTGAAGACACTCATTCAGGTTACTGGCATCTGGCTAGCTTTGCGCCAAGGATGGTCTCCTTATTTCAAGTACAACGATGCGATGAGTGCAGTAAAAAGTCAGTCAAGCTCAGGCGGTCGGGTGCGATCAATGTCTTTGACACCTGAACCAGGGCGCTTGAGCCCGACTCCAACAAGTGCCAGTACCCCCGAATCGGGCCATACTCTTGGAGCCGTTCTAGGTAGCAAAATTCGACGAGTTTCTGCACTTGGATGTCCGAGCAATGGTAGTTCTCCGCAACTCGAACGCAATCCCAGTACACCTAAGAGGACAGTTTCTACCGGTACCGCATTCATGCAGCGAGCTGCTGCCCGTAGAGCTGGCAATGCCCCAAGCACTGTTGCTAGTGATAGCGAAGGAGAGAGTATGATAGAATCAAGGAAAATTCAAGTTGAGAGGTCTGTCAATGGCACCCCAGCCAACGAGACTCCTCCAGCTTCACTTGCTCTTGGAGCATCATCAGCAACTACACCTGAAACCCCAACTCGAAGGCCCAAACGACCTCAATCATATATTCCCACCAGTTCTCTCCAGAACAATTTTACGACTTTCCAGCCACAACGGCACAGTATCGCATTCTTTGGGGCAAAGCACTCTTCAGATCATACCGGGAAGCCCAAGATCAGTCGGTGGAAGTCATTCACAAATCTATTTCGAAGAAACAACAGCAGTTCACGCTCTAGTTAGAGTGCAACGTCCATTATCGGAGTCTTGTATTACATTGCAGCATTTTTTCGATGCCAAAACAGTTTAGAATACCATCAGAGTCTGCGTTTTGATTCCCCTTTGTATCTGGGAATTTTGGGACAGGAGTTTGCAGTGCTTAGGACTTCCACTATTTGGAAGACCCGCATCAGTGGGAGTTGACAGGATTGACATGTATATATTTACCTACAGAATACCCTGCATATTTAGGTGCTAGGGAACGGAAATGAAACAATTCGACTTCAGTTCCATGTCCATTGATCTCGAAAATGTGGCCCAGTGACAAGTATACAATCCTAGATATCTCGGGCATAGTGAAATCCGTAGGCCATGGCTGGGTGGTCACCATTCAGGCAAGACTAGATCACGTATGCGCGAGGCGAGCGTGGATTGCGTACCTGGCATCGCCTGAATTGCTTTGTTAGAAAACAGAGCACTTCCCATACAAAGGAACGAATTAAGACGCAACTCCCGAATAGTTCACTGTTATCTGGAAGGTCGACTATAATCCAGAAAATCTACACAATCCTGCCAAATTAGCACTAGATTTTGCTTGACATTCGTGACGTCCTATCCAGCCTGTCAACCTCACGATTTTGGCGAGTGCTTATTCATGCAAGGCTGGAGTCGCCGCGTCAAGAAGCAGTACCACCTCATTTGGCAGCCGACCTCGCTGTCTCCCATCAATTACGAAGAAGGCATATGCGAATGACAAAATCAGTTCGCCAGAAACCATCCGATACCAGCCAGAACTTATATGATCAGTTGTTGCGCGGACTTGCCATCGACCGGGTCGTGCAATAGAGCTTCAAGCTCATTCAAACAACAGCTCTACATTCCCGTCTATGTATATCTACACCGCTCCACATGTAACACACGGTCTTTCTGGATCTCTGCTAACATGGTGACGGACCCAGAAGCTACTCGCAGCGGCCAAAGCTGACAGGTACCCGAATCTCGAGCTCCGGTGCACCGCACAAGACCATGGAGGACGGCTATACGAATGGTCGCAACCATGCGCAGTTCCTGCAGGGTCTCCTTCACAACGGACAGTCGAACGACGCAATATCGCGTGCGACATCGCCTGGTCTTGGATTTGGTGCCAATGGTGTAGAATCGGAGAAGGAAAAGCGATACCGACCACGAACATTCCCATACTTCCAGCTACTTCCATATGCCGTCGAGGAAGAGGGCGAACGTAACGCAGCCTTGGGGGAAATATTGAAACAACTCTATATTGCTCTCAAGGCGGAAGACATATCTCCAGGTGCTGTGCATTGGACAAGAGAGCTGAAGGGATGGCTGAACCTCAAATTCGAAATCACGCGGGAGCTGCGGATCAAGCTGGTCAAGATGTATTACATGTTGGCCGTGGCACCTGGGATGGATTGGGTGGCTGCAGACAGATTTGAGAGCATGTTTAGGTTTCTGATAAAGTAAGGCTCTGATGTACCCCTCTGCGGAGCTTGGCTAACAATTCGAAGGAAGAAGCACTACCTAAAGCCTGGAGAGGACTTAATACTTGACTGGCGGCCGTTATGGAAGGAGATCAAGTCCATCGTTCTCCCGTCCGAGATGGCAACACACCAAGGAGGGAGGAAGCGGAGCCATAAGAACATTGCAAATATGTGCATGTTCGCATCACAATATTTCGATCCCAGTGAGCGCCAAGCCATGCTGGAAGAGATCTTACCCTACTTCACGACTTCAGAAATTTCCGGTGCCTTCATTGTACTTGGATCTCTGAATCTGTTAATGCCCACCTACCCAGCGCGAAATGAGCCCGGCCAGCTGCAACCGCAAGACTACCTGCCCACCTTCTTCCACCTTTGGTCCCTTGTAAACCGATCCAAGGCCTTTGACGTTATCTTTTTTGATATGTTCTCGAGGCTCGCAAGAGACTCACTCACAAGCGAGCATGTACCATTCTCCGAATACGGTATATTTACGAAGGATCAGTCAGACTTGATCTTCACTGCCTTGCTGAGACTGACCGAGATTCCTGTGGGCCAGGCATCATCACCATACAGTGGGATGGTTGATCTAGGGGCAGGTCTTGGTGCGTATCTAGAGAGAGACAAAAAGAAGGTTCCAGTTGGTTACTCAATTGCCAGATGGATCGTCATGTCGTTGTCACCAGCTTGTATAGACAAGCCAGGCTCCATCCTTACCAACTTGGAAGGTTTGATGGTATCTGTGGACACATTCTTCCACCCATCGAACCAAGGTTCTTGGACAGATATGCTGGCCCAGATTGTCTTCCACCTCGTCGATTTTTTTGTTATGCGTTGGAACCGCGAGCAGAGCGGAGAGATGAATACTCCTCCAGAGCGACGAATCAATGCTGAATTGAAGAAGCGCTTCGTGCTCAGTCTGAAGGAAGTCATGTTCATGGGTCTCTTCTCTAAGAAGGCCAAGTCCTTGAACTGCTTCTTCGGCGCCATCCAAGGTTTGGCGTATCTCGAGCCTCATCTCATCATTCCAGGAGCTCTGCAAAGATTTTACCCGTCTTTGCAAGGTCTGGTGGAAGTTCACCGAACACAGTCATCGCTTTGCGGGCTGCAATTAACAGCCAACGTCATATCAAAGCACAAAGGTTTGCGATGCCACATCACTGCCCTCTTGGCCTTGGCATTGCCAGGAATTGATGCAAATGATTTGTCAAAGACACTACACACGTTGAACTTCATTCAGTCTGTGGCTTATAGCATACCATTCGTCGACTTGACCAAGGAGCATGGAGAGATCCATGATTCTTCGTTGGCGATTCAATGGGTGCAAGGCGAAATGGAACGGATGGAACGAGAGGGGCCGAATATTGAGATTGACTACCGAACCGAATTGAGTGACGAGGATGAGGCGAACATCGTCCGCTCGTCAACTGCTGGGTTTGGCGAGTTTGTCCTGTCTCTGCTTGGAAAGATCTTCACTCTTCTAGAGAATCTGCCTGAGCTGTCGCGTGCTCGATCTGGCTCTCCTGAAGAGAGTGTAATCAATACCTTGCCTTCAGCACTCACCCCGCTATTTGCGGCTCTCTCTCCTGAGATCTTTGATCAAGCTCTTGAGAAGATTGCCACATTTGTTGGTGGTCATGTCATCCACCAATCTCGAGATGCGATGGCCTTCATTTGCAACTCATTATGCAAAGCCAATCCAGAAAAGACACTGAAAATATTCGTTCCGATGCTCATCGTGGGGATCCGGAATGAGATTGACTACAATGACGCAGCCTCGGATCGAAGTAGTGGAAGCGACGTGCTACCCCGAGACAGAGCACTTGTCTGGCATATCAGCATGTTGAGCATGATTATCGTCCACGTTGGGGACAGTCTCATGCCATACAAGAAGGATCTCTTCGACATTGCACTGTATATGCAAGAGAAGTGCCGTGGTATTCCTACTATCCACATTTCGAATTACATCCATCACCTACTCCTAAACCTGACGCTGATCTATCCTGTTGATGGCGCATTGTACGAGCCAGATGTGTTCAAGCGTGGTCTAGACGTTAGCGACTGGGGTAAGATTACCAAGCCAACGGATCTCACTATCAACTGGCATTTGCCATCCGACGAGGAGATCAAATTTGCCGTTGAGCTCTTCGAGTCCCAGGTCGATACTGCGATGCAACGACTCACAAATCTCATCAGTGAGAATCCAGCTGTTAGCAGAAAGGGCAAGAACAAGGAATGGTCTGACGAAGTCTCGAGAAATTTGTCGCAATTGCGACTGATCGTGTCGGGCATTGCTACGCTGTTCGATCCAAAGAAGGCTTCTGGCCAGCTTGACAAGGACCAGGATGATGATACTCAGATGAGCGGGAACGATTCCAGTGACGAGGAAGAGAGTCCGCTTGCAGAAGCAGCCGAGGACGTGGAGACACGCCCCCAGTTCCATTATCGAGCAGGATATCTGCTGGAGAGAGACAGCCCAACATATGTCCATATCCATGAGCTTCGAGAAAACATCGGAGAGCTGTTGTCTAGACTCCATGTTTTCTTATCCGAGTTCCAGGAGGATGATGTTGCTTGCTTCACTGCTCTTTACCAGACATATCGAACGTGGATAACAGATGTTGGTAATGAGCGATCTGCGCATATGTTGGAACGAGTCAGCAAGCTCTACGACGTCGACATTCGCGCCTTCAAGGTCAGTGGGCTCCGAAAGGTGTACCCACGACCACTCTTGGTTAAGAGAGCCAGTATCTACCATTTCCAGCGAGCCAAGCACAACTCTTCTGCAAGACACAAGTCTGCTCTTGACAAGAAACTTCTCTTGGACTTGGCTGCTTCCGCTGTTTCATTATATGCCGAGGTCCGGATCAATGCACAGGCGGCACTGGAGTCTGCTCTCAAGAGTCTTCTGGGAGGCCGTCCGCTTGTGATTCCCGAGCTGTTGAAAACCTTCAGAACAGCTTTGGAAACAAATGACTATGACAGAATTAAGGGTTCATTGTACACGTTGCTGTACGGAAGTCTGACCAAAACGATCTCCAAGGATTGGCGTTTCGCTCCTGAGATGATCGACCTCTACATCAAGACTGCTTCAGTTGACAAGCCCTCGATCCAGAAAGTTAGTAGCAATGCTTTGTATGGTGGCCTCATGGAATTTGGCAAATCTCTCGAGCATATCATTGTTATCAACCAGGATCTCGTGGATGTTTTCGAGCCCAAGGATGACAACTCGGACAAGATCTCCTCAAGACACAACTTCATCGTCGATCGCAGACGTAAGGTCGAAGAAAAGAAGTTGACTTTAGCCCAGAAGCTTATCGAGATATCAAAGAACTCTCACTGGAAGATCGCTGGCCGGTGTACTCTGTTTATTCTGAACTCTGGCCTTCGGGTGCAGACCCTTGCACCACCGTCTCTCATCGATCTGGCAATTGATGGTTCTATCGATGATCACCCCGGCCTTCGAGCCAGCTATGCTGAATCGTTCATCAGAATCTTCAACCATCTCGATACTCGTGCAATTTACGGCCACAGCGTCGAGAATTTTGTTCTCGAAAAGGAGAACGCAGAGAACAGAATTGAAGTCACTGTACCCAAAGACGACCCCAACTGGACAAAGAAGTTCCTCGAGGGGTTCGAAAGCCACGAGATCCCCGAATACTTTGTCGAACGGGACTTTCCCGGATGGCTTGTTTGGGGCACAAGTTTCCGAGGTACCAGAGCCAGACCGATCGAGTTTACGGACTACGATGAGCTGGAAACATCCGTTAGAAAGCAAATTGGAGACAAGCTCACCCGGGAATGGTACAATAAGTTCTTTGGTTACATGAAGCAAGAGCCTCGTGATTCGGCGTCCGACCGCTTCCGGGTGCACAATGCTGCCCTTCTTATGCAGACATTCGATCTGACGCTTACTGGGTTGACGGCTGCTACATTTGAGGACATCAAAGAAGAGATCAAGGCAACATTTGGTGACGGAAGCGATAAGCACCAACATCGTGCTACATCAGAAATATTAGCTGCTCTCCTGATCTGTGTAATTGAGCAGCCGCTCGACCTGCGCAACAAGGTCTGGGAATATGGCGTCCCTATTATGTTGCAGGTCTTCGCCGATGGTCTGACACCAGAAAATATTGCCTATTGGATGACTTGTCTACACATGATCATTGGTGGTCGGGATCCACGTCAGGCTCGGGAGATCATTGATACGCTCACTTCGTTCCGTCTAGACATGTCATCTAATGCGGCATTCAAGGAGAGCTCCAAAGTTCAACTTCTCGAATTTGCAATTCAAGATGCTGGGTGGCATTTCCGTGCCGAGAAGCCTATCCTTGAGGATTTCCTGGCTCATATTGATCATCCGTACAAAGCTGTACGAGAGGCCATTGGTCGCACCATTGCCTCAATCTACCGCACTCGTTACTACGAAGCATTCAAAGACGTCAACACCCTTTTGGAAGAAAACAAAGCCTCCTCGTCGATTGGCATCAAGCCGTACACCCCGACCAAAGAGTTCTCCACAAGCATCAAAGACGTTTTCGATCGACTCGAGGTTTGGCGTGGCGAGCGTGCTCCGGGTCAACAGACTCCATCCTCCTATACCTCCGGTAGCAAAACTGTCTTACTCTGGCTTGACACCACACTGCAGTCATACGAATGCACGCAGCTCCTGGATTTCTTTCCAGATGTCTTCATGGAGCAGCTGCTGCATATGATGGACGTCAAAGAAGATCCAGAGCTTCAGCGGCTTGCATATCTTGTGTACCGCCACTTGCCAAACATCCCGTTCCGTGCGGGAGAGGATGGTGACTTCATCTCAGCATTGATCCGTATCGGAAAGGTGTCTACCTCTTGGCATCAACGTCTGCGGACCCTCATCAACATGCAAGTCATCTACTTCCGACGCATATTCCTCATCAAGCCTGAACAGCAACAAGCCTTATTCGAAGCTGTTGCCGATATGCTTGAAGACACTCAACACGAAGTCCGTTCTGGTGCTGCAACCACACTTTCTGGCATGATTCGCTGCTCGCCCGTTGCTCTTCGCAATAACATCCTTTCTTCTCTCCAGAAGAAGTTCACCGAGTCGTTGAGAAAGAATCCAATGCCAAAGAAGACACCTGGAACCAACACGCCGATCAGCAACAACCAGCAAGTCATTCGAAGACACGCTGCGGTCCTCGGTCTCGGTGCTCTTGTCACGGCATTCCCGTACGTGACACCACCACCAGTATGGATGCCAGAGATCCTAGCCTTGCTAGCCTCTAGAGCAGCGAATGATGCAGGTGCGATCGGTAAGACTGTCAAGACAATCTTGGCAGACTTCAAGAAGACAAGACAAGACACATGGGTCACAGACCAAAGAGTATGCATCCCCCATTCCATTGCATAGCCCGGCTAACACAGTGTAGTATTTCACACCCGACCAATTAGAAGACTTAGAAGGCGTTCTATGGAAATCCTACTTTGCATAGTCAGTTCATAGCACTGTCTCAGGCTTGGCTTATGGGTATCCCCGGGAAGGAACAACATATCATGGAATGGATGGCAGCATGGTTATACGGATGGGAAGCGGAGTTTGTCTCGCTCTTTTTGATGGCTGATTGGCATGCGATTTGGCTTACTGGCTGCTGCGGATACATGGCATAAGATGATATTTCGTTGGGAGCATGCATGAATGGATGGACGGGAATGACATGGCTGGCTGGCTGGCTATCATGCAGCGAGCGAAAGAATGAGGACATGGAGCGATTGTGTAATTGTGTGTATGAGATACCGACACTTTTCTTGGCAAGCGATACATAGGCATGGCAAAACGGTGCGAACGATTCCTTGAACTCTCTAGCTGCGACCCATTCTCTGAACCTTGCAATCTCATCCGTTGCGTGTGTCTTTTGCCTTTGAACCCATGCCAGATGTTTACTTTTTGAAGGTCTCACTTGAATTGCGCTACTAGCTAAGCGAGCTCCTTGTTTGAATTGCCTAGAAAGCTGACCCGGGGTGAGGTCAGTGGCCCCACCAGCTCCTGTAAAGAGACAATAAGGAATCTGTGGATATTCGTGGGCACATTTCATACCTGGCTGTAGGATCGGATTTCATCATGCCTGTGTGCGACCTTGCCTAGTTGCAAGTTTACATGATCCAACACAAGTTGTTACCAAAATGATCCAAGTGTTGAGAATGCAGGTCATGAGATGTTACTTTCGAAACCACAACCCTTATACTTATGTCTTACTTTGTTTTCCTCCACTTCTCCTTGGTGTCCTAGAGAGAAGAAACATCCACTCGTACGCAAGGATCTTGCGTGCTGCTGTCAATGATGCGACCATTCACCGATGGCCTTTGTTATGCTGCCGACCCACGGAGGAAGTCCAGTACTAGCGTGACCCAAACGACTGCCTATGTCAGTAGCTGTGAATGACTTGAGATAATACTCGAATTTTTCACGCTAAGCCGTTTTCGAGCTCCTGATCTTTTAGCATATCGCTTCTACCATCAGACAACTCGAGCCAAGAATAACACCCAAGTTTGCAGCTTCTAGCTTTGAGCTTGACGCAGAATCATCATGGATTCTTCGCATCTGTATGATAGGAATGGAGAGTATGATTCTGTCAGAGATCGTACATACGTTACTTCATCCGCTCCGCGCCAGCAAGGCCCACAAGCACTCGCAGGTGGCAGCATGCAGGTAGAGAGCTTGACAGTCCGCTCTTCTCCAAAGAATGCGGCAACAGGTTTAGTCCTTCCACCAAGCTCTGCAACTGAATCTGAAATACTGACTGTTATGCTAGCCAGAATGATGTACGATCTACCTTCTCAAGCTCTCGACAAAGCAATGGACGGAGTCCTCAACGACGAACCTACACCACCCATCAAGGCAACCGGAAAGCGCGGCAAGAAGGAGAAGAAACTCAATCTGAACGTCCCGGGTTATGGAAAGGAGCCTGGCGAATACTTCCTCTACCTCGTCAATGAGGTTCGGTACGAGAAGTTCGCAAAGGACGTCCAGGCTTTGAACCCCGAGTCCGTCAAGCGCAGAGACATGGAAATCCTTTGTAGGTCTCTGGTGGCAATCTCGTTCTCCCCGTGTTGTCATGAGAACTTCTGGCGACATATTTGTTATATGCGATTTTCGACCTAATTTTCCAATTCCATTGCTGACTATACCTATCTCACTATCTAGGGTATCAAATCCTCCGAATCCACCACATCGAATGGAATGACAAGACTTTGACCCTTGCGGCCAAGAGAAAGGTGTTGAGTCAAGCCAACTCGCAGGTATGTTCGACGACCACACAGCCAAGCATCCATTCTCATGAATGTAGACTGACAAGTGATAGACCGGAGGATACGACACTTTCGATCCGAAGGTGTATTGGGAGTTGCAGAAGGTTACAAATAGTCTGGGAGGTATGACTGTTGCTGGCAAGGAGCCGAAGGCGCAGAAGAATCCGCATTTCAAGGCCATGCAGGAGGCACGTCAGCGCAAGAAGGCAGAGCGCCGTCTTGCAGCCAAGGGTGGTGAGCAGAAGGTTGTGGAGAAGGAGAGACGGGTTGAGGGTACGGATGCTATGGATATTTGAGCCTGTCCTGGAGTCTGCTGCTGCTTGCCAGTTGGCCGTTTCTTGGCGTTTGGAGTTCAGTGACGCGGTGATGATCTCCGTTCTCTAGTGAAATATGAAGGTTTGGCCAATGAAGCACTTCCTATGTTTATGAAGCCACTAAAAATCACCAAGTCTAGATGAGTCTGGGTCCACAGCCAATCTAATGATAGTGAAGTCGCTCGGTGATATGCTTTGAGGGATTCGAGAGATCTTCACGCTGAGACATGGGGTATGAACCAATTTCAATTTTCAGAGAACCATTATATATCTTGAGAAAGAATTGCGACATTCAAGAAGAGTCATCTCAAGTAGGTGGTATGTGGATACGTCGAAGTGCCGCCGGACTTGGGGGCAGTGGCTTCTGCAGGGGCGGACATGGATCAATAGACTATGTCCTCACATCAGAATATGACATTGAAGTAGCCAAATCACTCAGACAACATACAGTGATAAGTTAGACCATATTGAAGGCCACTTGGCCTGAAAGGTGCATGATATGCTGATTGTGTGGGCGTGGTCAGGCCACGCGATTGTTTTGATCTCGCCTAAAGCCGATGCTCATGTAAGTAGCCAAATAAGCAAAACACAAGTCCCGAGTTGGGTTCATCTAACTGTATTGGTGAGGAGGACGAGGATGTTGAGTTGGCATAGAGTCTGATTTAGGGCTTAGCAGCGTCGGTCTTCTTTCGAAGTATTGTTGGTGGGTAAAAAGCTGCTTAATAACGTTGACTGTTGCCTACCCGGATACCTGGCGACTCTGGGCAAGCTAGGCTTTTATTTGTCCTCCCCATGGTCCTCAAATGTCCTCAGAAGATTTCACGACATTGGTGGTACCAGGAAGGGAAAGGATCCTTCACATGAGAGCACTATCAGTAAGAACTTACATTTCGCTTCTTGCAGAGAACAGAACATTGCCGTGACCTGAGACACTGATTAGGTTGCCTCAAGTGAGAATGCATTTCCTTAAGGGTATCACCTTAACAAGTGCTACCTATAATCTCAGCTTTTTCCTACCCTCTCGAACTTCAAGAACAACTTGTTGCCAATTGGGCTGCAAGTATACCCATCCTCCTGCTCAATGCCATCATCATTCACAATCTGAGTCCTGAAGTTGGAATATACTGCCGCAACAACAAGCTTGATCTCATGCATGGCGAAATTACTCCCTACACACATTCGCCCGCCGCTGCTGAATGCCCAGAACCATCGGTCTCGCTCCTTCTTTTGCTCCTCGGTGTATCCGTTCTCATCGTCCATCCACCTCTTGTAATCCCACTTCTCCGGGTCGGCATACACTTCTTCGTTTCTGTGAACGCTGTATGCTTGAGCACCGATCCTAACGCCGCCAGGGACAGCGTACTCTCCTAGAGTGCAGCCAGAAGACGGAGTCATGCGTGGCTGGTTACCTGGAATAGCGGCATTGGTTCGGAGTGTCTCCATGATTATGGCGTGAAGCAGCGGTAGGTTGTCTAGTTCTTTCGAACTTGGAATTGCTGGTGTCGAAGATGAAAGACTCATATTCGGAGATAGAGTGAGGATTTCGCTGCGCAGCCGGTCCTGAAGGCTGACATCCTGGGACATATACCAAGAAATGTAAGTGAGCATAATTCCAGAAGTCTCATGACCAGCTGCAATATGATCAATCATCTCGCTTGCCATGCTCTTCTCAGGATACTTGAGAAAGTTTGGACTAAGAATAGACTCGTCGCCCTTGGTCTTGCGCTCCTTCTCCATTCCTGCCAAGACGGCTTTGAAGACCACGGGCTCGTTTCCTGGATCATTGTCTTTGGCTGCTGAACCATCTCTGAGGTAAGCCGATGTCTTATCACAGCGTTCTCGGGTCCATGCTTCCAGCTCTCTGTTGTTGTCATCTACCCAGCGTGGAACAAGATAGATATTCAACTTGCGGAGAAAGCTGCTAAAGCGTGGAAGTTCTTGGGACCAGAAGACATATGTTTTGCGAGTGTGATACAGAGAAAGCCAATGCTTCCTAAAAGATTCGTTGATGAGGAAGTCACTCCCGTTCTTCAATCCGAATTGATAAGCTGCGATGAAGTCCATAGTTGTTGAATTCCAGATTTCGTGGATTTCGATGCCGTCTTGAGAATCAAGAGGGGTGGCCGCGGCTGTCAGAAGTGGAAGAAGGCGATCAAAAATGATGGCTCTAGCCTGCGCAGCTAAAGCAGGTGATGTATGAATTGTAGATTTGGAGTAGATATTGGACATCATTCGCTTTCTTGCAGAGTGAGGTCGTGAATGCCACGAAGAGAACATACATGGTACACTTCACCGCTAACTCAGTACTCGGTGGGAGACACAAGACGGGGTGAGAGCATACCCGTAGTTATCAAAAATCGAATACCATTCTCCTTTCTCATAGCCTCCAGCATACACTGTTCTCAACCCATTGAGGTCGTTGACACTAAGCTCATTCGGTGCGAGTCGGATGATAGGTCCGTACTTTTTGTGAGCAGCGTGAAGCTCTCGGTTCTCCCGACACTTGAACCGAATCCATAATACCCACAAGGGAGATATTGGAGCAGACCAGTGGGCGTTTGGGATCTTGGAAAGCGGCGAGAAGAAGGCAGGGGAGATTATGAATTTGTAGATGGCGAGGAATGAGAGGGCCGTGAGTCCTAGGACAGGAATGCTGAGGATAGACATGGTTTGGAAAAATCTTTTTTTCTCCAGATGCCGTTGCTTTCTTCTTCTTTGACCAGCAGTAAAATTGAGCGAGGAACGCTCGTTATATGGAATGTCTAGTATGAGAGACAGAAAGTTTCAAAAGGTGGGGTGATGGCGGGGTTGAAATGGGGTCCCAGATGCTGTGGGTACTGCGCAATACTGTGTTAGCACAGGCATTGATGAATTTTCGGGGATCAGAGGACCTGCGAACACAAGATTGAAGAGATTCTGAGGTTCTCGCAAGTCACAAACAAAGAAGTGCTTGTTAATATAGTATTGTGAATGGCTGCCATAGCAGTCATTGTCGCCGGCAATCTCGCCGGCTATCCGATAAGGATGCATGAGAAAGGCTAGCCCAAAGAAGCATCTCGATCCTGATCTCTTCCTGGGCAGAAGCATTAAACGAGCACTATTACCTTATGATAGTGGAGGAAGTCTGTTGATTTGAGTTGCAGAGCGGTTTAGGGCACTTTGTGTCGAATTGCGGAATACTCCGGTCAGCATCTTATTCGGTTGACCAGGGACAATTTCTGACACCGAGACTGACCAAATCCATTTGGTCTTCACTTTCCACTCGAAAGTCACGAAATGGGAATCGATATTCTCCCTGGAATTAATCTGGCAGTTTTGGACATCGGCTTCGACTTGGCCGTAGAAATATTCAGAGCTGCATAAGGACTTACCACCGACACAACAGGCAAGGGACTTTCGCTAAAAGACTTTATTGCTGACAGTAATGAATTAATTTTGAATGGTATTCAACACTGCTAGTACCCTTGTCGTTCCTTTGGAGCATATCCCTCTTCAAGATATGTAATATCTTCCTTGCTCAGCTTCCCCGAACTTGCAAAAGCAACTGCTTGGACCGCCTGATCGATTCTCTCCTTACTGCTAAGTCCAATGATAGGATTGACACTGTCCTTGCTAAGACACCAGGCAGTAGCGATAGTGGTCATGGAAACGCCATGCTTCTTTGCAATCTCTTCAACCCTGCCAATGACCTGCTTGTCGATTTCGGTCTCCTTGGAGCGGATCATGTTGTTGAGATAATTGTCTGTCTTCTCACGCTTCGTGCTTCGGTCCGTAAAAGGGCGGGCCAGAGCACCGCGAGCGATTGGAGACCATGGAATGAGTCCCACGCCAGCATCCCGACAATATGGGATCATCTCACGTTCTATGGCGAAGTGTAAGTTACAAGTTCTCAGAAGATCTGACGACATTGAAAGGATCACTCACCCTCTTCACGGTAGATCAGGTTGTAGTAGTTCTGCATAGAGATAAATTTGGCCCACCCATGCTTATCTGCGATGTTCTGAAGAGTTTGGAACTCCCAAGCAGCCATCTTCATTTTGTAAGCACTTGAGACCTGCAAATGATCAGGAGCAGACTTACACTGCTAGCACCTATGTATCGTACTTTTCCGCTTTCGACTACGCAATGAAGAGTCAGTATTTGCTAACACAGTTGTTTGGAGTTATGTCTCGGGAAAGTTCTAATTCCCTAGATAGTGGAAACAGAGGAGAATGAGCCTCATTAATACATACCGACGTCATTTAACGCTTTCATGATTTCTTCTCTTGGAGTTTCTCGATCCAGTCTGTGGATCTGTAGGACATCGATATACGTGCCCAATCTCTCCACGCTAGCATCGACAGCATCCAGGATATGCTTCCTGCTCAATCCTTGTCTGTTGACAAAGTCTCCATCATTGACTGAAGCCGCAGAAATCGGCGGTTGCGATCCATCTTCAGCAACTCCAAAGTAGCATTTGCTCAGAATGACGACCTTGTTGCGAGGGATCTCATACTGCTTGAGAGCTTTGCCGATGATCTTTTCCGAAAGACCATTGGAGTAGATATCTGCAGTATCCCATGTATTGAGACCAACGTCATAGGCGTGCTTCAGAAGAGGCAGAGCTTCTTTTTCTTCAATCACCCACTCTTGCCATTTGCTTGATCCGAAGGACATGCATCCAAAAATGACCTTGGAGATTTTGAGACCTGATTTGCCCAGGCGGGCGTATTCCATCTTCGTGACGGCAGACATGTTCTTGGTGTGTGGAATGTTCTTGATGTATTCAAAGCGTTCTGTGACTTCTGACGCGTGGTTATGTTCGGTTTGGAAAGGGACAATAATTGTCCTATATATAGTGTATCCACACCAGAAGAATGTCTAAATAAGTGCCGTTACTAGGTATGACTCAAATCAAATATCCCTGCTTGGCTTAGAACTTTGGAATGCCTATCATGAGGTATGAGAACCTGGATGACGATGCAGTTCCTTGACAGAGAGTGAGCGGTTTGCTACCCCGCTTGCCGGCTCTGGACCTCCCCACTCTCCTAAATACATTAACTCCAACTTAAATCCGAAGACTCCGTGGAATTGATATCGGCGATATACATTCGGGAGTCTGCTATACTCCTAAAATTGGAGCATGTTCTTCACGCAAGGGGCCAAAATTACCCAATTGGCCTTCCCGTACGCACTGGCTTCGTTTCTGCTGGCAGACATGATACAACGAAGTCCCGTCAGGCATTTACAATCTCAGAGTCACTCTCCCGAGGTATTCGAAAAGCTTCGTATTCTTTCATTTCTGGCCAACTAACCAGCTGCTAGTACTATGCCCTCCATTTTTCGTCTAAGAGTGGAACTCTCTTCGTCTTCAACGTCGATTTCAATCTCCATTTTCGGACGGTTCTTGTTCAGACCCTCCAGCAACATGCAAGCCTTGCAAATATCCTGACTTGACATGTAACCACAGTTCTTGCATGTGCCCAATACTTGTCGAGTCAGCTTCTTGCCGAGCCCTTGTTTTGCACCACTTCGCTTCTCCTTCTCCACGTTCATTCTGTCATGTCGTTGGCCACTTGTACCATTTAAAGGCAAGGATGTGACGTCTATTTCTCGGCTTGAGGCTTCTTCGTCCTCCTGTAACTTCTTCTCCATGTCTGCCATCTCTCCTCCACTGGTTCTGCCGTTAGCACTCCCACAGCCACCAGCGCCTTCTTCTTCGCCATCAGCACTTGACAACGAAACTTTCTGGCTCTTGCATTGGCTAATTCCTGTGACCTCTTCTGGTACCAATTTTGCCATATCCTCGCCGCTACGGACCACGTCCAGGATAGCACTTGGTCGCACTCGCTCCAAACTCTTGATCAGCGTCCTTGCGCTACCTCTGAAAGCTTCCGGACTGTATATGCATTCGGTGCTGAAATAATCAAGCTTCTTGTGGTGTGCGTATAGCACAATTTCTTTCTCGTATGCGTATTTCAAAGGCTTGCTCCGTCTGACCTCGCTCATTTCGTCGCCTGTCACTATGCTTGTACTTCTTGCCAGTCGTGGCAGGTCTCCTCTCAGAAGGTTCATGAGGATGGTCTCAGCCACATCGTCTGCGTTGTGTCCAGTTACCACATGCTTGATCCCCAGCATTTTCGCCCCTCTGTCCAGAGCCTGCCTGCGAAACACGCCGCAGTATGTGCAATTTCCCTTCTTGCCGATGGTCTCCACGACTTGGTCCATTGTCCATCCGTACAGCTCATCGTATCCCACTATCTTCAGTTCCATCTCGTACTGAGTGGCATTTCTCTTGACCGTTTCGAGGGAGTCGTCTCGGTAGCCCTTAATCCCTTCATCGATACTGAGTAATACCAAATCTAAGCCGTAGTTGTAGCGTTCGTTGAGAGTTTTCAGTACTGATGCAAGTACAGTCGAATCCTTCCCACCCGATGCGCCTATTGCTATCCGGTCTCCTGGAGTGAAAAGCTTTGTGGTAGTGATGGTATGGTGGATTTCTTCTTCGAATATGGCGATAAAACAAGGCTTGCAAAGCTTTTGTGCATTTTTCGGCCGTATTATCAGAGCCCGCGCAGTCTTGCAAATGGCACATAGAGAAGGCGCCATCTTGGGAGACTGTCAGCGCTCGATATGTAGACTTCCAAATGTTTTGGTGGGGTAGAGATTGCCATCATCAAAATAAATCCGATTTGAGAGAGCAAACAGCGCAAACATGACGACCCACGTGACTTATACTCTAGCAAAGCGGGCGCCAAGATTTTTAGCGTCTCGCTCTCCCACAGCCCACAATCTGAATTGCGAATTTTCAATCTTTTCTCCTGATCCCATCGACAACCACTCCGACAAAATCGCACCACCACCACAGCGATTCGATCAAGATGGTAAGCTACTGATATATCCTTCATGAAGTGATTCGACTCGCCGCCACTCTCGTACCTCTACGAGCAATCGCACGTCGAGATGTGTTCCCGTCAACTACCCGAGGGTGTTGATGATGATTTGGCTTGAGCTTCATCTGTGCAGGAATGCCAGTGGAGTCTCTTTAGAGTTCAAAGAAGATTATTAGTGAACATATTCGCTGATGTCTTCTTTTCTCAATGATAGCCTCCTAAAGCAGGAAAGAAGGCTGCTCCAGCCCCGTTCCCCCAGTCTAAGGCTGGTGCAGGATCGAAGAAGGCCCCAAAGGTATGTTCATCTACATCTTTACTCCGATCCCTCTCCTTTGGGTTGACGCTGACCGGCTTCAGAACCCCCTCATCGAGAAGCGCACCCGCAACTATGGTATCGGTCAAGACATTCAGCCACGTAGAAACCTGTCACGCATGGTGAAGTGGCCCGAGTATGTCCGCCTTCAACGCCAAAAGAAGATCCTCAACCTCCGCCTGAAGGTCCCACCTGCGATCGCCCAATTCCAAAACGTCCTCGATAAGAACACCGCCGCTCAAGCTTTCAAGCTCCTCAACAAGTACCGTCCAGAGAGCAAGACCGAGAAGAAGGAGAGACTTGTGAAGGAGGCTACTGCCATCAAGGAGGGAAAGAAGAAGGAGGATGTCAGCAAGAAGCCATATGCCGCCAAGTACGGTCTCAACCACGTCGTCGGTTTGATCGAGAACAAGAAGGCTTCTCTTGTCCTCATCCCCAACGATGTTGACCCCATTGAGTTGGTTATCTTCCTCCCAGCACTCTGCCGCAAGATGGGTGTCCCATACGCCATCATCAAGGGCAAGGCCAGACTCGGCACGGTCGTCCACAAGAAGACCGCCGCTGTTCTTGCTTTGACCGAGGTCCGCTCCGAGGACAAGTCCGAGCTCTCCAAGTTGGTCCAAGCCATCAAGGAGGGTTACGCTGAGAAGTACGAGGAGGCCAAGAGACACTGGGGTGGTGGTATCATGGGTGCTAAGGCTAATGCTCGTACCGAGAAGAAGCGCAAGGCCCTTGACAGTGCTATCAAGATCTAAATATCTTCTTGATGCATTTGTCTTTGGCGTTTTTATGATATTATGGCTCTGGAAGGATTTGTAGCTAGGCGCAAACAAAAATCCGGCTGATGATACCATACTTTGGGGCTTTTCTGCGAACACTCTGAACTCTTTCAATTGGTCCACATGAATCCCTGTCTACACCGTGAACTTTCTCTTCCAAGTGTCCACTTTCTGCTCACCACATCTAAAGGTGAAGACCAGGGTTTTCCTTACCACAAGTCCTCAGGTTACATTACTTACTTGGTCAGCTGTATAGCCTTATCGCAAAAGCTCGAATTATCCAAAGTCAATATCTCTCCCAAGCCTCTGGGGAAGTCCCAAGATAGCAATGATCTCAAACCCGTTTCATACCTCACACTCCAAGGCATGCTTAAGTCCTTCGGTGTCCTTGGCAATTTCAGCGGTGCCCTACTTGCCGGCCTTGATCGACAACAGGGGTCCACCAATTTCAATAACTGCAAGATTAAGTTGTTGTCGGTCTCGCTTGGCTGACAATCTTTCTATTTGGCTGCAATCAGTTCACAATTGCATCCATCTTTTTCCGAAATTCCGCTGAGATGAGCTGAGGAACGGGCCGACGAGATGCGAAAAAATTCTCCTCCAGCAGATGCGATGAGATATTTTGCTGCAGGTTCGTGGTCACCAACAGCCACACTGATCGCTGAGTGGTGAGAAGACTGTCCAGGGGGGTTCTGGAAGGATGTCTCGGGTCCATCTCATTATGCCTAGTCATGACTTCGAGTGTCCCACGCTCAAGGTTGAGGTCACATCTCCCAACGCCACCAATAAACCCGCCGATAGCTAAGTTGGCCAAGTGCCCATCTCTCTTCCCCCAACATGGCCATGTAGCTTGTCTTTGGGTGAATCTCGGACGGATCCGTGAGACGTAGGACCACCAGGACTCGTTTGATGTCTCCCAGCAAGTGACAGGGGTGCCTCCGACCTCCTCAACCTTCATATATTCGTCCCTCTCCCCCATCTGGCCATCATCGTACGATATCAAAAAAGAGTTCCGCCGCTCTCCACTCCCTCTCCGCGACCCCGTCGTCATCAGAGCACCCTTTCTGTCTTTCTGGAAGACTACTCTGTTCATACCCTAGTCACCCTGCGATAAGACCCTTATCAATCTGACAGGTCTAGCTCCCGCGGAGCTAAATACCATCACACAAATCACAGCTCGCGCCAATTCCAATTCACCAACGATCGTCCTTTCCTCCGAACTTAGAATATACACGGACGGCTTTGAGGTCTAAAGTGATATTGACTTTAACTTCTCTCACCAGCAATCTTTCGCTTCTACTGTCATTATTATTGCACCCTATCAAATTAATTGCAATGGGTTCTAACCGTAAGAGCTTCCTCTCACCGCCGACTTTCCATCCTTCCCTTTCATCCCCCGGCCGTTGTTGTTCTCCTTCTACTTTTTCGAAAAGAGACAAGGGAAAGTTGAGATTGGGAATCAAGATGATACTGACGAGTTGTTACTCAAATTAGAAAGAAATACCTTTGAATACGCTCTCAAGTCCAACGAGGCATGGGCGAACTACAAAGGTCACCAGAACCCCGCCTTCTTCGAAAAGCTGGCTAGCGGACAAAGTCCCTCTATTCGTATGTTTCCCTCAAACATTTATGGCCCAATGATTTTTATGCAGGCAGCTCTGCATCACTTCCCTCCGAATATTTGTAACGTTAAAGAACGTTGGCTGATCATGTACCAATTCATAGTATGGCTTGGCTGCTCTGATTCTCGCGTACCGGAAACTACACTTCTGGGTTTACAGCCCGGTGATGTCTTCGTACACCGCAACATTGCCAACATCATCTCACCGACGGACATCAACTCCATGGCTGTGATCGAATACGCAGTCGTGCACTTGAAAGTCCAACACATCGTGCTCTGTGGGCATACATGCTGCGGCGGAGCAGGAGCAGCGCTTGCAGATGGTAGAGTCGGCGGGGTTATCGATGCATGGATTACACCGCTGAGGATGTTGCGCAAGAACAACGAAGTGGAACTCAAATCCCTGCGCGATGATGGCAAGAAGGCCGTCAGGCTCGCCGAGTTGAACGTCGAGATGGGAGTCGGAAATCTGATGAGCAGCTGGTTTGTCGAGGAAGCGATCAGGGATCGGGGCTTGACTGTGCACGGTGTGCTCTACGACGTCGCTTGCGGCAAGATCAGGGATCTGAAAGTCGGTACCACTGGCAAGGAAGGCTTTCCGGGCTCAGCTTCCCAGGAGCCGCAGGGAGAGATTGTCAAGGGAAACCATGGAATGTTGGTTTTCAGTGGAGACGTGGCTACGATGGCTATGAGGTAACATAGTAGAGTGGACATTAGCAAGTGCTGCATTTGTACATTGCAAAGATCGAGCGCGTTGAGAACGGATACCCTAAGATTATTGGTGGGAAGGTTATTTGAAAAGCGACGAACTCAGCGGGTTGCTTGGAGCTAGGCGTTCAGTTCAGACCTTATGAATCCTTTGCTCATGTCTTGGATGGAAAGGAAACGGGGAGTTACCAAGTTCGAATTTCAATCAATTCATTGCCCTCTATTTGCCATGCTTATCCTTGCGTATCTTTATTATTCAGATGACCGAGGCTTAGAAATTTTTCAACAGCCCTGCTGTCCTAGGTATCTTGCGTACGTGTTCCCCACCGATCAGATTCCATATTCCCAATAAGGCATCTGCATCTGCCCGGATCTCGATATTTGATCGAAAGTTGATCCGTCCGATCTTTTTGGCATCATGTCATACATCTCGTAGAACGTCATACGTGGCGCTCGTGTAATCCAACAACATCCCGCTTCCTCTTCCATCCGGCCATCCGAATATCACACCCATTTTCGAGACAGGTGTTCGTGATGCTGTTCCAAAATGTGGTATCGGTGATATTCCCTCAAAAATTTGGCACCGTCGTTCCAATGTTCTTTTCCCTCGCCAGCTTGATGACCTCGCCTCCTACCACCAGATCCATCAAGCCCATCCCGACGCTCTTGTAGATGACATTGCCGTTACTCAGCCATCTGCTCATTTGGTCTTCCTTCTCGGTCTGCTCCTTTCTTCGTCTACCACTTTGCGAAGAGACGCTAGTACTTCTCGAGGAGCGAAGCGAGAAAGAAGACTTCCGATTTAATGTGAAGGATGACTTCCTGGACGGGCTTCTAGAAGACCCTCCTCCAGAACTTTCAATGCCTGAATCTCCATAGATCTTGGACATGCTTCGAGACCCATCCGGCGATATCGATAGCTCGCTGAAAGAGCTAGGTGGACTATCCTCGATCGGCAAGTCGTCATCGTGAGGATGCATCTGATCCAACATAACGAGTTCTCCGAGTTCCACTGTCCGTTCTGATCTTACACCAGCTTGGACCAATTCACCTGCTTCCTTGAGACATTCAAGACTGTCAACAACGATGACGCCGCCTTCTTCGGCTCGCTTATGAAAGTGGTGGCCGGCTCCATGAACTTTGATGGCTTGATTCACAACTTCTGTTGGGACCTCGATCATGTGCGGCTTGTAGCTTCCGACAGCTATGATAAGCCTGGGCCTCATTCTTCCCTCTGTGTTGGTCAAAATGGTGTGGTCAAACAGCGGTTCCGTTGCTGGCGTGGTGCAAATAATCATGTCAGAAGCTCGAAGTCTTTGTTTCAAGATTCTGTCAATCTCGGTGTACTTCAGTGAAGCCAAATCGAATTGTGTGTCCAACCAGCCTTCAGTCCTCTTTGTAGCGATATCATAAGTCACAAAAGACTTCATGATCTTGGCTGCTCGCTCGTTGAAGTCTCGGTTGATAAAGTGAACGTTCTTGATGGTTGATCCGCGCAGAAGAAGGGCCAGTCGCACATGCCAGTATGCTTGTTTTCCCGTCCCAAACACCGTTATGGTCTTCACCTTTGTTCGGCGGAGCATGAGGAGAGAGGACGCAAGTGCTGTTCGAAAAGCAGTAAGCTCTTCGGCGTTGAGGAATCCAAAAGGCTTGCCATTGCTACCCATGAGCGAGATAGCACCGTAGGGAGTGGCATCTGCATTTTCAGTGTTTGCTGCTTCGGGATTCGATGAAGGTGAGGCAAGGGTGACAACTACAAAAGGGTCAGTGACCAAATCTTAAATGTGGGACTTCCAGCCTACCTTTGACGGCTAAGGCAGACGAGCTAATGGATGGCATAAACAGTGTTGTGGTTCCAGTGCTCGCTGACTCTATAACTGTTCGCTTTGGTTGATTGTCGGCGCAAGCTCCAGAATTAGTTGTACCCGTAGCATATTCGTGTATGGCATTTCGCATAGCAATCTGCAGAGTTGCAACATCCTCCTTGGTCAGGTTTCGGAGGACCTCCTTCACATTCTCGTCGCTCAGCACGGTGAGGGGCATCTTGAAGCTTGCGGGAGTATTGTTTTGTTTTCTGGTAAGTCTTCTGAAAATAGAGAGGGCTGAGGACTATCCCGTAGCAACGGGACGTTCTATTAAATAGGAAAAGAAAGAAAGGAGATTTTGTAGTCTCCAGATTTATGGCATGGCCGGGTTTTGCGTGATATTTCAGACTTTGTTCCCGATGCCCAGGAAAAGTTCCAAGCCTCGTCCGTCTTCGCAAGTGCTTATCTGCTATCTTAGCGTTAGGCCAGATTGAATCAGCCTCGGGGTTAAGGCAACAAGCCTTGAGCTTTCCAGATTTCTTCAAGGTTGGTGAAGATCAAGTTCAGACTTGGTTGTTAAGGCGAAGAATCTGTCTTGATAATAGCGAAAATAGAAGATGTTTCTGCGAATCAAAGTCCGGAGATTTTTCATCTTCCTCTTGATTACTTTGTCTTAGTGAGCTTGCTGCATTTTGGCCAAGGCCTCGAGCTTTCGTAGCATTCTTGTAGTGTGTATCATGAACCTCGCTGTGCTGTTAGATTCCAGGAACCTGGATTATACCAGTGTTGTTTACCATAATTCGTACTCTTGATTCGTAGTCCCGGAGTGTTGGTCCAGAGTGTTCCAGGCGATAACAGCTATTGGACCGAGTGCTCGCTTACCTCCCAGACTTGTTGACATAGCGATGATTATATTCTCGATTCCATCTGCTAGGATCTCTTTAAGTTCGAAAACTTGTCTACAAGACGACTGCTTATCTGAGGAAGCAGAAGCCAAGAACCACCCAAAGGGCATCGAAAATTCTATCAGAGCCACCTGGTTACTGACGTCTAGCTCCCAACTCTTCAGTAACGATAGTCGTCGCAAAGCCAAATGTGTAATTACAAGCACAATCTATCCTCTATGCTTCTTGAAAGCTTCTTGAACAGTCATACCTTTAGCCACATCGTCCTTCACTCGATCATCAGCCTCCACAAGCCGTGGTAAGAGTGATATAACTTCCGCCACTTGTTTCTGAGGGATCACTACCACGCCATTTGTAGGATCACTAAAGACAAGATCTCCCGGCTCAACAATAGTACCTTCGATATCCAGCGGCACTTGAACGGCATGGGGCTTAGATTCTGCTCCTGCTCCAACAATCGAGAGAGCTTTGGCCCAGATCTGGTCAAATTTAGCACCCGCGCATCTGCTGAAGTAACAACCGATGGAGCGAATAAATAAGGTGTAGACGAGACTTCAGTAACTCACAGGGAGGCCAGTGGATTCTAACTCGACGATGTCTCTGGCCCGACCACAAATAACCACGCCATTGGCATTTAAGACTTTCATCCGAAGGGCCATGATGCCCCCAAGAACAGCACACTTCTGTCCTTCAGGTTGCTTCATGACCACGATGGTCTCGGGTTGGGTAAGATCGACATAGTGCTTGCCGGATGGAATATTCGCATCAGGATAGTTTGCTGTGGCTCCTGTCTTTGGAGCGAATAGAACAGTTGAAGCTGGCGCTATCGTGATTTCTGACCTCGGGGACCCAGAAGGAGGAGTGAATAATTTGAGATCGGCCAGAAAGCCTGCATTGGGTACTTTCAATTTAAGAAGCGCATCGGCTATGTCGCAAGCTGTGTACTTTCCTAGCTTTTGGAGCAGGTCTTTTGTTGGTCTTGATGTAGCCATACGTCGGTCTTTTGTTCGGACGAGCAGGTTGTATTTTTGGAAGTTTTGGGTTGAGCGTGGAACTTGAAGAGATACTCTGAGATTTGTAAGAATTGCAAGTCCTGTCAAGACCTGCATTGGGATTCAACAATCTGCGGATTGTCGAGAGGAAAACATATGATGTCGGAAGCAAGGAGAGGAGAGGTGGAGCTCAAGACCTCGGTTAGAAAGGGGTTCGCTGCTTTTGCACTCACCCCTACCTTCTAAAGCAGCCGCTGGATGGCTCTCATTCTTCTCTTCTTGATATCCAATCTGGACGCCATTGAATACTTCAATCTGGAATTCTATGGCTTGGACGAAGCTTACTGTATTGTTTATTCCAATGGTCCTTACTGCTCGTGTCAAAGTCATACTTCTGTACAGAAGCTTCTCCTGCGCAATATCTGGAGAACCAAACTATCGTCGCTTCCAATCGACTAATAGACTTCGAACATGCATTAGCTGCAAAGTCTGACTCGCACTTCATGCCACGGACATCAAAGCCGGTGTGAATGTTGCATGCAGATGTCCGGCGCGGAGACAGCACTGCTTGCCTCCTGCTCCAGAAGTACTTCCACCCAAGGTTATCCTCGGAACGGCCTCGTTCCTTTCGAACCCTTTACAAACACAGATTATAGGTACTATCTAGGCACGCCATGCCAGCTTGAAGCTCTCTCGAAGGTCCATGTAGGGGTCTTGGTGTGGCAAGGTGCGGAAGAGGCATCAGATAAACACTAACAGCAAATACCGATGTAGCATCTTCGGACTGTATGTGTGCTAGTCCTAATTATCCTAGAATTGGTTGGAACTTTGTGTCAGTAAATTTACTTTTCTAACACTCGATCGATTTGTACGGGCTGAAACAAAGAGCTTTATGTGGTTCATCCGATCTCTATCATTCTCTTCATCACAAAATGATGTCCTTCCAAATTGATTGACCCCATGACTGGTGGGAAGGAATCTAACTCTCTTGGCGGTGGCCAGATGACGAATGTGACGCTCGACGGGCCATGCCGAAAGCTTTAATACCCATTTCTACCATTCAGATCTTATATACATATCTTCCCACGCTGCAACCCAAATCTCGACGCCGAGCATTTCTCATTGTCTTGACGGCAAGAAGTACCAGACGCTTGTGCAGCGGATCCCAGAACATTTCCATCCGCAGCCTCTCACAGCTTCAAATTCCTGCCCCACCATCTTTGTCCGGCCATCCACCCCATCAGAAGCATCGAGCTTGAAGCTTTCCCGACGCCATATCTGCACTTCCAAACCCCGTTCACATCTGCAGGATATCGAGGAGTTGTAGGCAGCCTGCTGCTCGCACCACTTGCAGCAGAAACCTCCCGCAGAACCGAACAAACAGCTCCTCCTCCTCTCACGGCTTGATTTCGACCCCACTCTGCATATTTGGTCGCATCGCATCTGCCGCGGGGGAGAATAGGTAATTAGCAGGAGTCAAGATGTCAATCAAGTAAGTCTTTTGCGTGCTTCGAGCCCATTTTTGCACTTTGCCACTCTCTTCATTACTTTCCAGATAATCTCTCTCTTGTCGCAATGTATCAATTTCACCAGGAGCAACATGCCTACGCCTTGCAGCTGGCTCAGGACAATGTGCTAAAACAAGCCCGTGGCAGTTGGGTTATGACATCGCCCAACGAGGCCGGCTTTGTCAAGCTACCAAACGAACGCATACTCTATACATCACCGCCTCGAACAAGCCTACAGCTATCTGCGCCCAATACATTCCCTGGAGCACAACCTTTCTCCGCGAAAAGCGATGCGGGGATCGTCTACCTCACAAATCAGCGGGTATGGCAAGAAATTTCTCGAGCTTTTGAAGCTATATTGATTGCGAGTGGCAGATAGTTTACCTTCCCTCAACCACTACTCCCGAACTCCAATCCTTCTCGTCCCCCATCCTCAATCTTCAAGACACATATGTGAGAGCGCCGTTCTTCGGCGCGAACTACTGGGTTGCATTATGCAAGCCAGTTGCCGGTGGAAACATCCCACCTACGCACACAGCAGTTGAGCTGCGCTTCACATTCCGGGAGGGTGGAGCTTTCGATTTCCATACAACTTTCGAGCAGATAAAGGAGCGTTTGCATCAGGCATATACTGTCGCTCAGGAAACATCACAAAGAGACGCAGCTGGCAATATAGATTTGGCCAATGTTCATTTGGAGCAACTTCCTGCGTATGAGGCAGCCAGAGAGGTAGTGGAAGACGATGGACCTACTATTTTAAGTCCAATTCCAACCCGTCCGGGCAGGGATAGTGGTGTAGATGGAGTGAGAAGTCCTATCACAAGCTCGCCCCCCAAACCAGAACCTTCCACAGCACCAGCACCGGACGAACCTCCACCAGATTACGAAGAAGCCCAGGCTCAAGCCGTTGGTATTGACTTGGACCAGAGACTCAGGCAAGGAGCGGAAAGGGAAGAGCGTCCGTAGTAGTTTGTGAATCTATGCATGTGTGTCATAAGGACTTAATGGCTTGGTGGCACTTCTTCGAGGGACATAGGGTGGAAAATGGCGTTCTACCTCAACAAGGCGAGGGCTACTAAGGGCTACTCCCTTACGGTTTTACGCCTGGAGTTTCGGAGCCATGATTCGACAGAGATGAAATAGATTGCTCAATATAGAGTAGAGAAATTTGAAAGAACGATTTTCCTGCCGTACTTGATGCTCTTGGAGATTTAAGACAGACTCAAAGTGTGAAATCAAGAGCATTCGAGTGTCTTTGGTATGGAATTTTGGATAAATATCCACTAGGAAGTCTTGCGAGCGGATTGGCAAATGAATATTAGTCAACTCTTTGCAGATCATAAACACCATAACACTTTACAAGTCTAAAACATCGCAAAGACAAAACTGTTTTGAGGGCAGCGTCAAGAGGCTTGTAGGGTCGGGACTTTCAGGAAATCGTTCCGAGTCACGTGTAGCCGATTTAGCTCAAAATCGCTTTAAACCAATCAACGCATGCCAATTCAAAGCTCAAATCGTCCGGTTCGTGAGAGATCTTTCTGTTCCACCTCCATCGAATCGAACTCAACACGCATCACCAACCCGCCCCATTGAGCCATCAATCGTCGATTTGCGATCATAGCCAACATGGGATTCTTTGATAGCTTCAGCGACATGCTGGAGGCGGCGCTGCCATGGAGCTCGGCTGAGGCGGAGGCCCAAAAGGAGGAAGAAGAGGAGGATTCGAAGGTATGTTTATTCTTTGTTTCGGGAAGGCACAAGAGGATGGAGACGGGCTGTGAATGTGTAAAATTCATTTGCATGTCGTTTCCGTGGCAGAGATGGAGTGGCTCGCAGCAGGCAGGCAATGAGAGGACAGAGGCGGAATCGGCAGAGCCCTGAAGATGGACTGATTTATTTTGGGCTGAGACATGATGTCGATGGCGAGATTGGAATATCGGGAAAAGTGACTGATATCATTCGTTATGCAGGATGCCTCCGAGGACAGCGAAGAGTCAAAGGATGAGCCCGAAGAGGATGCCGAGGAAGAAGAGGAGGAAGAAGAGGAAGAGGAGATGGTGGACCCTAAGGAAAAGCTCGAGGAGGGTGAGTCGATATATTTCTTTGGCATCTGGACGAATTTGGTCCAATTGGAGGCACTGCAAGCGACAGTTGGGCCCATTGAGAAATGGAATGTGGTATACAGCTTTGGCAGTCAACACTCGCCTGCCTTGGATGCCACGGCCTTTGTACAAAGCTCCTTCAACATTCTTCGGTGTGAGGCGAAATACCGATCACATTTGGGGTTGCTGTCGATGTGGCATTGGAGCAGACAAAATGCTGGTCAAGGCTCGAGGGAGGACATATTCAAACTATGTTACCAGCCTAGTGGCAGGAGCATTTGAATGGATCTCTCCTTGAAGCTTAGTATCATCTAACCTGGCATTTCATTACCTTTCAGCTGGTCGATAGTTCATGGGCGTCTGCTAATTCCAGGCAGAATGCAAGGAGTCCAAGGCTTGCTCTCCAGCAAAGCACCACTTTGATGAATGTGTTGAGCGGGTTACTGGTGCACACGAGCACAGTTCTGACAAAAAGCACCCTGACGAAGACTGCGTAGAAGAATGTAAGTCACGATCCCGTTCTCTATAGAATGTCGATATTGATGATGTGTAGTCTTCCACCTTGCCCACTGTGCGAGCGCCTGTGCCGCGCCAAAACTTTGGGCTTCCCTCAAGTAGGCTGTCCGGCATTGTCTTTTGATACTCGCATCAAAAATCTCAGACGACTTAGATGATAGGAGAAGAAGATGGCAGGCAGTCAGGAATTGTACAAATCGTGTTTTTGTATGACGGGAGACCCACCACTTTTTGAGCGGTTCTGCATGTATAGTAAGAGAGAAGCTTATAGATGATACTTTGGTCAGGCGCTTTCTGTGACATGGATGTTAAGCACATCGCTGCCGATTGTACTTCATCACAGGTGTGAATATTCGGGAGATCATGCACCTTAGATTGATGTGTTCTGTTTCTGGCCATCAGTACCCTGGTGAATTTCATATCCAGGTACGAATCAGCTCAAGTTAAAGATAAGATTATGGAATGCATCAAGGGAGCATAGGTAGGTACCTCGGTCTTTCACAAGGCAACCTGCCTGCACGACAACACAGTTGGGTGTTGCTGGTATCGATTTACAAGACTTGGGACCGGCGGTGTCTGGATTGGGACCGCGTTGATACCGGCCTTGCCAATTCGAGCAACTGACCCGGGAACCACCACGAGACCTTATCTTGCAGACTCGAGCTCTTTCCCCTCTCTGACCAGCAGATACATATATCCAAGCATGTAGCCATTATTTCTCTTGACAGCATATTTTATGAATGCCCCCTCACGAACCCACCGTAAAAGAGGTCCATACACCGGGGTCGAACCGTAAAGCACGGATCCTTCAAGCTTATTTGTACGGCAGCGCCAGTAATCCGGGGTGAGACGCCATGGGGTCGCCTCCAGAACAAGGAGACAATGTCAGCGCGACGGAGAAGCCAGAAGTACAAGAACCCACCTCCTCTACGCCAAAAACAGACAAGGCTGGCGTCGCTATTAACCAAAAGGCAACTCCTGCTGAAGGGGAGACGTTGCCGGGTTGGACAATAATGAGGCCCTTGAAAATGCGAGGACTGAAGAGCAAAGGCGGCGCGAGGCACTCCAATGGAATCGCAGATGGCGTCGACAGGAAAGGAGATCTCAAAACGACACAAACAAACGTAACCAATGGCAGTGGAGATGGCCCTGGAGGAGTTGGAGAAGTCGAAGCCTTGCATGAGATCCGCAGCGACGACGAATTGCTTGGATCCGACGATGAAGGAACCTCGCCTCGAGGTGTAAATGCAGATAACGGCGCGGACGATGACGGAACAATAACAAGTAGTGAGACTGAATTCAAGGTGTACAAAAGACGCTGGTTTGGCCTGGTGCAACTGGTACTCTTGAATATAATTGTCTCGTGGGACGTAAGTGGCACATGCGGCTTTCAGCCAGCCTCGCGCCAGACAGCCTTGCTCTTGCTAATGCACAATAGTGGCTTACCTTTTCTGCTAACTCTACGACCGCTGCCGAGTTCTACAATGTGACATCCTCGAGCATCAATTGGATCAGTACCGCGTTCCTCTTTTCATTCGTTGTGGCATCACCAGTGGTTGTCTTCACGCTCCACCGCGGAGGCCCGAAAACGGCCATCATAATCTCCTCAGTTCTGCTCCTTGTAGGAAACTGGATAAGATATGGAGCCACAAAGGCAGGAAAGCACGGAAATTTTGGAGGCCTTATGTTTGGACAAATCTTGATTGGATTGGCGCAACCTTTCGTACTTTCGGCGCCATCGCGATATTCAGATTTATGGTTCACGAACCGTGGAAGAGTAGCTGCGACAGCTGTGATGAGTTTGGCAAATCCATTAGGTGGAGCGTTGGCCCAACTTATCGGGCCAGCTTGGGTTAGCAAGACTTCTGATATTCCGAATCTGGTGCTGTATGTCTCGATCATTGTAAGTGCATATGCTTCTCTCTTGCTTCGCGCGCTAACATTCTTAGGCCTCTGTTGCTACGATTCCTTCATTCTTCATCGCAGCACATCCTCCTACGCCTAGTTCTCATTCAGGGACACAGCCAAAGCATCAGCTCCGACCATCCTTACGCTTCTTGCTCACAAGTCCAGAGTTCTACATGATCGCCATACCATATGCATTCTATGTAGGACTCTTCAACAGCATTTCGTCCCTCATCAACCAAATTCTCCAGCCATACTCCTTCACCGAGGATGAGGCAGGTATTGGAGGTGCTCTCCTGATCGTGGTCGGGCTGGTGACATCGGCCGTTACATCGCCAATTATCGATCGCACAAAATCATACTTAATTGCTATCAAGATTTGCGTACCCATCATTGCCATATGTTATCTAGCATTCACCTGGGCACCTCAAACAAGAACCATCGTTGCTCCATATGTCATCTTATCCATCCTTGGCGCTTCGTCTTTCAGTCTGGTACCTATTGTCCTCGAGTACCTGATCGAGATCACGCACCCCGTTGCTCCTGAAGTCACTAGCACGATTTGCTGGACCGGTGGCCAACTTTTGGGTGGAATCTTCATTATTGTGTCGGATGCACTACGTGCATCTGGAGCCAATGATGGAACGGCAGATGATCATACCGACAGACCTCCGGGAAATATGTACAATGCCCTTGTCTTTCAGACAGTGCTCGCCCTAGTAGTTGTACCTCTACCACTCGCACTAGGATGCTGTGGTAGGCAAAAGGGTGTGAGGATGCGCAGAGTTGATGCTGACAGGGAAGCGGCCGAGAGACGGTATATTGCGAACGGGGGAGTTGTGGCAGTCTGATGCTTAGTTGCCCTCGTTGGATACTCGGGCTTGTTGGCTACCCTAGAAGCCACCTTTGATATACTTGTTTTCTGGATCATCTCACTCTTGGCTCATCCTCTTCTCCTTCGGTGCGGAAATAGAAGCTCCAGATTTGAGTCTTAATGGTAGCGACGCTCCTGGCTCCTTCGGAGGCAAAGAGGATTAGATCTATCAAATCCAGCTAAGGCGACTGACTATCTGAGCCGAAGGTGAAGTCTTGTGTCTTTATTTGCCATACCGGCCATAACGTCGAAGGGAGTGGGGACCGACTTGTTTGTCGGTGGTTTGATAAAAGCAACCTCCTAACCGAGCCTCACGTCAATAAAACAGCGACAGCTACAACAGACCTCACTCAAAGCTTGAGATTGAAACTGTATAGTTATCGCATAAAGATTATCTAGACATATCAGATCGGGACCACAGCACTCCCACCAAATCATTCATCGAATAGCCGCGATCTGCCATGCCTCATGAGTTATTAGCCATCAGCTCGTCCTACCTCGGCCTGGTCTCGCTTGCTCCAATCCTAGATTGGAAATCAAATGCACCTTGAAACATTCGGAGAAACGGCGTGCTTTACCTATGCCTAGGCTGGTTTGAAATGGCTACACCGATCTGATAGACATGAGGTGCAGGCGCCATTGTCCGGCTCGCCATGAAATCGAATCGTATTCTTATCGCAAAAGTTGTAGCAGTCCATGAGATTAGTAGAATGACAATTTTGGGCGATGATAAAGGGGATGAGGACGAACAGGAAAATTGAAGTGATTTGAGTGCGCATTGTCAATTCGTGTAGAGTCTCGGATGAGGTTGAGCGATTCAAAGTGAATTCGGGGGTGATCCTACTGAATCTAGATCCGGGAATATCAAACTTTGACTCCTCGAATTAGCGAAAGTAGTCTTAACCAATATGGTGTATGAGGCTAATATCTTTTATATGTAGACTCATCCCTCTATGAGATTCTTATATGCGAGATGCTTGTGCCAAGTTTGAACGAGTCAAGCAGTATTACTTTGACCAAACTTGATCATGAGAATGGAACAAAATTATAGCATCCACTCCCACTCGGCGTAGCATATCTGAAATCTCTGAATGTTATTTAGAGCCTGGCGGCAAGAGTCTAATCTAGTAGACCGGCTGGTGAAAGGGGTATTATTTGCGGATTAGAGACCTTGCCGAAGCTACGAATCTGGCATATTAGACGATGAAGTTGTCCTCAATACACGAGACATGTACTTCTCGCATTGTTTCGCTCCACAGAATCGCAGCTCCAGAAGCTCGGTGATCACATGTCAGTTTAATTGCTTTTCTATTGTGTGTCAGGTGGCAGTGTTTCGTTGACGAATTCGAACGCCCTTTTCTTCCCCCGAGTTCTGGCGATGCCCATACCGACAAATTTCAGAACCCATTCCCGAACCCTTCGAGTCTTATCCATCTGCGGATGCATGCCTTCCTTAGCTACTAAGTCAGCTGCCCTGTATAGCCCACCCACATCTGTCTTGTCGACTCGGTTTCTGTAAAGTAGATGGACCTTGGTCATCTCCTTTCTCAAACTCTGTCCGTACACCTTCCCTCGAAAGCTGTTCAATGCCACATTGCGTATCAGCACCACATCCTGCGGCCGCAATCCCTCTAGTACAGTCTTCATGTCCCCTGCTGTGGGCTGTGAAGATGACAACCAGAAATTGACTCCAAATCCGGATCTAGTCTCATCCCCGACAAGCACTTCGACCAACGAGACATCTGCCCCTCGCCGAGTCTTAATAGCCCGGGGTTGCGGCATGGATATAATTCCAACGATAAGGTTTACCGTCATCGTCTGTGGTTGGATAGAGCTGAGATATGGCGCCTTAGGAATATCCTTGAGATTCGTCAAGTGCCCGACTATCGGCACTTCCTTCTTGAGTCCTGGTGGCTGGTATTGAGACTCAAATGAAGCAGAATTAAATGAAAACTCATCACTCGTGAACGAGGATGGTCGTTCTGAAGCTGGCGCTATTTGAGAAGAAGGTACGTCTTCATGCCGAGCGTAAGATTCCTCGTAGAATTGAGAGAGGACTTGTGAGATGGACGCCTGAGTCGAAAGGGAAGAATCACTTGGTACTTGTGATTGGGAGAACTCCGACTCGACTTGTGAGGTGGTGAAGAAGGAAGTTTCTCCTGCCTCGTGGCTTTGAGAGTAGCCTGTGAAAAGCTGGTGTTGATCGAAGTCTTCAGGAGGCGTGAGGCCCGTTGTCAGATGTTGACGATCTAGGGGCAGGGATCTCCACTGTGGATGACTTGACGGAACCAACTTTGGGTCTGTTGCGAGGCCCACAAACCGAGCAATAGGGTCGATGAAGCTATCCAAAAGAGTATCTTGGTCCCAGTTGAGAGAATTGGTTGAGGGAGCACCGGTAAAGAAGACCAAACCAGATGCCATCCTCTTTGGGCCAATCAGGGCAATGTCAACACATCCTTCTCGGACCCGACGGGAAATTCTAATGTTACGGAGATAACATGGAACATGAGAGCGAGAAAGTCAAATATCCTGTCTCGTTGGATGCAGATTGTTGTGCCTTGCGAAGGAGCCGCGTCATCCCTATAAGTAGATATCTTTCGAGGAATGGAAGTTCCAAAATCGATATAAAAGTTCTCATCTGCTCGTCTCCCCATCAACAGAAGAATGTCGTTTCAAGTCGCACCTTTGTCAGCAGCCATCTGATAAGCCTCATATTTCATCCCAAGCGCACTAAAACGCGGATCTGATTAGGTAGCAAATACGGCGTTCGGACCCCACGTACGGAGTACATAATTCAGGTCCACGCCCCGGCCCCACCATGTCGGCTTCGACTTACAAAAATACCCAACGGACCTCCAGAGTTTCAGCACCGCAGCAGCGCAAGAGAACTATGGCGACCACTTTCAAATCCTTTCTGAGTACTGCGCGGCAGACCATATCAGGCACAGCTACTCCAGCCGGAACACCAGCCTGCACTGAGCTCTTCCCAAAGGTTGATCCGAAAGTGGACGGTGACGATTGCGATCATGATTGCAATTCCTGTGTGGTGAAGTACCCTAAAGGATTCAAAATCGAGGAGGAGGATCAGCTTTACGGTCAAGTGAAGGGATGGAGTACGCATATCCTGGTGGCGACAGGAAAGACGGACTGGGTACGGGATGTCGCAGATGAGAAAGGAAGTCTCATGGAAGCCATTGAGAAGAAGGCAGACGTAAAAATCAGCAATGGTGTAAGGTTCCTAAGCAATGGCTCCAAGAAAACAAATTCTGATCGTCCCTGCAGAAACTCATGCTATCTGCCTCGAATATTCCCACCCCGACCCACTCCTCAGACTATGAAGAGCCCACGACGGTTCTACTTCTTCCAGCCTTCATTGTGATCGAGAACGTCACTCCAAAATCAGTCAATACTCTGATTTCCGAATACATCAATAAAGCGCCCACAAACATGACACCACTTGGTCCAGTATCTATACCTGCGTCTTTACCAGACACCCTACCCACAGCTGAACAACTCACTTCTCGACCTTCTCCCCACCGCGCCCTCATACTCCTCTGTTCACAAAAGACTCGAGATGCTAGATGTGGACAATCCGCCCCACTGTTAAGAAAAGAAATGGAAAGACACTTACGGGTGTGCGGATTATATAGAGATTTGGACGATGAGAGACCTGGTGGGGTTGGCATATATTTCATTTCGCATGTTGGAGGGCACAAATACTCGGCAAATGTTATGGTGTACCGGAAGGCAAATGCTTTTGGGTTGGACAATGTTGAGAGGGGCAAGCTGGCTGGCGAAGTGTGTCCGCCACCCTCTAAAGGATCGCCTGATGAGGTACAAGAGGGTGCGGCACAGTGTATGTGGATTGCGAGAGTGAAGCCGGGGGATTGTGAGGGGATCATCAAGTTTACGGTATTACAGGGGAAGCTGATCAAGCCGGAAAGTCAATTGAGGGCTGGCTTTGACAGGCAGAAGGGACTGGTCAGTTGGTAGCGATACGGCTTGGAGACCTTGTAACATAGACCATCACACTGCATTGCTGGGCTATTTAGAAAGCATTAGAGGGCTAGATGGAGTTGGTGGAGCATTTGCAATGAAATTTGACTTTTTCGAAAATCCATTTTTTTTCCAAGTAGCTCTTTATCTTTTGTCTTGGTGAGATTTGATGCCTCTACTTAAGGCCAAGCTCAGAACCGTGCCTTTACGTCGAAGACTTGAAGTACTCACAGTCCTGATGGCTTTCAGACCTTGCTAAGGCGACTATAGAATCTTCGTTGGACTACTGTATATAGCTCGAGTGATACAGTGAACAGAACATGTGGCAGTTTTGACTAGTACATTCGGTACATCTAGAGTACTAGACTCGGATCATTGGGCACTTTTAGCTGTTGTCTATGGTGCAATTAAGCGAACAATAAGGGGTTTAGGCAGATGCTGTGTGGATTCGAACTGTGACCTTTGCTGTACTGTTACCCTACCCTTCGAGTATTCATGTTTGTAATGTTTTGATTAAAGTTCGAGACTGCTCGGTTCAAGACAATTTGCAGGCGTCCCGCGATTCTGATGAGGTTGAATTCGCGAATATCGAGATCTGAATTCTCGCCTATCATCAGGACTCCGGTCCAATCAATTCATCTGATGAATTGGATAGCAGGCACTCGAAAACAGGGTTTCGGTCATTAACTGAATTTTGTTATAGATCGTGGAGAAGATAACAGGCTTTTATCGGCCTGCAACTCGCGATTGGGATCCACTGATATGCAGCTATCCTAGTGCATTTCACGTGTCGCGCCAAAGCGAACTTCTTCTGGGTTGCCCCGGGCAACAAGTTCGAGATCAACAACATCGTGGGGGAAGTTCGATCTCCGACTTCAACCTCTCATTGTCGACACAATGCCCATTATTTGCACCGCCGTAGCATAATTTGGAGCATCAACTGAGATCATTACATCAATTGTTGCTCATCATGGCTTCCCATTATCCTCAGCCGGATTCTTACCACCACACGCGCACCAAATCATCTGTACTAGCTGGTCTGCCTTTCATGCACAAGAGAACTCCGTCTGCTGGAGCTGGCCTCTCTTCGAATACAGCCGACGAATTTGTCACCACTCCAGTGTACGAAGCAATGCCGTTTCTTCCGCCTGATCATCCTCATTCTCGAGCTCTGGGAGAAATACAGCAGAATCAACAAACCCAGCCTCCGCTTTCGCCAAAGAAATCGAGGGAGGGGAAGCGCCCAAATACAACAGAGGAAGGGTTCAGGTCACTACACAAGAAGACACTGAGTTCAATCTCGTTGAAATCTTTAGCTGGCAGGGATACGGACAAAGTCACGAAGTCGAAGGAGTCCAAGTCTAGCAAGCCGAAGAAGACTAAGTCATCGACGAACCTCGCAACCCTCCTCTCGCGCCCAAAGTCCTCAAGAAGTCTACACAAGGAGGCCGAAGCGGAAGCTCGAGCTCAGAAGGATAAAGAGAACCAGACGCCAGCCTCCTCCTCGCCATCAGAAGCAACGCGACCTCCGCCGATATATGCCCAATTCTCCAGTGAGCTTTTTACGAAGCAGCCTCTAGGAGGCAAGTTCCTCGAGGACGAGATAGACAGATATACACCAGAGAACTACTCTCCAGGAAAACAACGCAATTTTTACAAAGGTCCCGGTCAGCAGCCTACTCTCACCAGACGCGATGAGAGTCTAGAGCGACCCAAGATGCCATACTTGCCTAGTAGCTTTAGTGTACAGGACATAACCAGAAAAGTCAGCAATGGATCGAGAAAGAGCGCCGAATTGATGCGTCGGGTATCTGGAGGAAAACGACCAAGCTTCGACAGGAAGACTACGGGATCATCTGCCAGATCTGAAGGTTCAGAAAAGGCACTACCAACCAAAGGTCAGCGAGTCATGGCCGCTGTATCAGCTTTTGGAGGAAAGACACAGAAGGCGGATGCTCAAACTGAGCAAGTTCTTCAGGATAAAGATATTGATCGGGAATTCGAAGCCATGCTGGATAGAAGGAATATTCCCGAACATCAACGTGGAAAGATGCGAAATCTGGCTATGTCCATGAAAAAGGATTTCGTCAAACAAGACTGGGCTGAGATAGCTGCTGCAAAGAATGGCAGACCTGGGACAAATGGTAGCGACTCAAGTGCTGATGCTACCAGCGGTACCCAGGCTGTACCTGAAGTGAAAGCTAAGCGGCCCAGGAGTCGAACATTTACATTATCGAGAGGTAGCAGTAAGGAACCACAGTCACCAACCAAGAAGAAGCCAGAAGGTACTTTTGGAAAACACAGCCGCACCAAGTCGACGGAAAGTGGAAATGGTGGAGGCAAATCGTTGACCGCAACTGGTGTTGCAGCTGCTCAGTCAATCATTGCAAAGGCTAAGGGACAGCAACCTGATGACTTCGTCTCGTATTTGCGAAGGGTACAAAAGCCTGAGCTGGTCGAAGTTGGTCGTTTGCATAAGCTGAGATTGTTACTCCGCAACGAGACTGTTGCATGGACAGACGAATTCATTGGGCAGGGAGGAATGGAGGAGATTGTCGGCCTATTGCACAGAACTATGGAAGTCGAGTGGAGGTATAACCACCAAAGCCTCCGCCCTTGAACAATGCTAACACGAAATTAGAGAGGAACATGAAGATGCATTGCTTCACGAAGTCCTTCTATGCCTGAAGGCTCTATCAACAACAGCTCTTGCGCTTCATCACCTGGACAAAATCCAGCACACCTTGTTTCCGGCACTGCTACACATGATCTTTGACGAGGAGAAGAAAGGGCCGAGCGAATTTACCACGCGTAACATCGTCACGTCTCTACTGTTTACGTACCTGAAATCAGCACCTATTTCCGAACGTGCTCATCGTGCCAAGACGCTTCTCTCATATCTCAAAGATCCAGAGCCCAACGAGTCACAGCGACCTGTCGGATTTGTTCTTGACATGCGACGTCCTCGTCCATACCGAGTCTGGTGCAAGGAAGTAGTCAATGTGACTAAAGAGGTTTTCTGGATCTTCCTCCACAACTTGAATGTCGTCGCGCTTCCGGGAGCTAGGCACCACGACAGCGAGACCATGTACGAGACGAGCAATGCAGCTATCGCTTCCTTGATGTCGAATAGTAATTTTGACAGCTCCAACCCGCACCATATTTTCATGGCCAGACACTTCCCTCAGGAGCTCCCACCTGTGCCGGCAGCTCCCTACGTGGGAGGAGTCGAATGGGATGCAACCAACTATCTTGCCTCGCACCTCGATCTCATCAACGGTATCATATCTTGTCTACCTACAAAAGAGGAACGAAACACTCTGCGCGAGCAGATGCTGGTGTCAGGCTGGGAGAAGTGCTTGGGAGGCACACTTCGCTTATGCAAGGAGAAGTTCTACGGCGGTGTACATGCCGGCTTGAGATGCTGGGTTGCAGCTGCTGTGGACGATGGCTGGGACACTCGAGACGTGCGAAATGGTCCTTCGGTTGAGCCTAAGAGTCCGGTTAGGCAAAGTCCTAAGAAGGCAGCCGCTGCCCTGGCGCCGCCACCGAAGATCGATATGAAGCTAGACTTTGCGGTTGAGAGACAGAAGAAGCCTGTGAGCGACGATGTTTGGCTGTAGTTGTTGAGTTTGATGTGCCAGTGTCTTATGGCGTTCATGCTTCAGCTTTGCTGATATGGAGTGCGTTTCACTGTTGGTCACCAGTCCCTTGATTACGGCTCTCTTGTTTCCTTGTATTGTATCATGGGTTGGTGGTGTTGGGGGTCATTGTTTCGTGCTTATTGTTCTTTTTTTTCATGACGAGTACGAATGAGTAATGATTATATGAGTGCGGGATGCATAAATTGAATATCATGAACTAAGTCCTCTTGATATCCAGTGCTCTGCTAGTGTGTTCAAGATACCTGCACGTTGAGTGAACACAGAAATAGGTTACTGCTGCGCACTTTAATTTCCATCACGTATCGCTCAGACGGCCCTCACTGGTTTGCCTCAACCACTGTCTTTCAGAAGATGCGCAACTTCCAATATTCCTCTCCTCTCCTTTCACAACCAAACAAAAGACCCCCAGCACCAGTACTCTTCTGATCCCCACACCCATCATACTACGCCCTCCATTCGCAATATGCCAGCCAAGAAGACCGGTCAGGAGGGCAGATTCACGGGTCCAAGGTCGCGGAGGCTGCTTATTGTGGGACAGAATGAGAAATTGGATATTGTGTTGACTGAGGGAGTAAAGTGGTGTTGGAAGTTGAAGAACAGGACCAAAGGACCGTTGCCGAGTAATTCAGACGCATTCAGAGATCAGTCGTAAGCGAAGCCTTAAACCAGAGATTGCGGAGGCTCTCAAGATCCTTGTAGACCTTATCCGAACCTGAAAGTTGTTTAATGGCCGGAAAATTACTCCGAAATAAATATCGTGGAGCCATTCACTATTTTGCAGAGAAGTGTTAGTCGACCCAGCTGACTGGAAATCAATAATGGACTTGCAAAGATATTTGTTTATTTTGAAGTTCAGGCTAATTGAATGCTAACGAATGCTGTGAATGTCATACTCCAATAAGAGCACCATCAAATGAAATCGCCTACGTTGAGAACTAGCAGATAGGTAGTCCAAGGCTAGATGAACAACACTTAGATAGCTGCACACAATGAAAGCATGTGCTGAACTTGTTCTTGGGGCCATCTCGCTGAAGAAAGGGGGAGGGAACAAGCACAGTAGCACGAAGACTCATTGGGCCTTGTGCAGCGGAGATTGGCCTTTTTTCGGCATTTCGTGTCTTGCCATTTTGACCTACTATAGCGAGAACACATTACTTCCACCCTGTACTATCATTTTCGGCCTGTGTATTGGGAGTCTGACGGCTTCCCACAACGGAGCCGTATTCCCGAGAAAGTGCATGAACTCCTTCAATTGATATAAGCTGTTTGGTATAAGCTATCAATCATCCTATCGCTTTCGTAATTCCAGGGTAATCCTCGTGATGCATTGAAATCTGGTAAAATGCATCGCTACCCAACTAGACCAAACCCGCCCAGTCCAGCCCCAAATTCCCAAAAGAAGCTTACTTGTGGAAAGACTTGACCTTCTCCATCTCATCGTAACTACCCATGAAGATACCCGATCTGTCGTGGATATGCGCCGGTACAACCTCCATCAGTCTGTTCATCTTGCTATCCAATGCTTGTCCACCAGCTGCGCAAAGTTAGCTAAAGTATCCTAGGACATTGGTCACGGCTCGACTTACCATTCTCAAATACCATAGCCATAGGAGCACACTCGTACAAAATCCTTAGCTTGCCCTTGGGGCTCTTCTTATCCGCAGGGTAAGCAAAGATACCACCGTACAGCAGAGTCCGGTAAGCATCAGCAACCATACTGCCGATGTATCTCGCAGAGTACGGTTTTCCTCCTTCCTGAGTGGGGTACTTCAATGAGTTAAAGTACGCCTTGGTTGGCTCTTCCCAGTACAAGGAGTTACCCTCGTTTACTGAGTAGATGGCTCTCGATTTTGGCATTTTCATGTTGGGATGTGTAAGAATGAATTCTCCAAGTGCGTTATCCATCGTGAAGCCATTGACTGTGCTGCCCTTCATGGTAATGACCAATTGAGCTGAGGCACCGTACATGGTGAAGCCCGCAGCGACCAATTCCGTTCCTGGCTTCAGCAAATCCTCTTTTGTGCCCTTCGATCCTTCTGGCAGCTTGTGAATACCGAAAATTGTGCCGACAGAAACTCCAGCGTCCAAGTTGGAGGATCCGTCGATAGGATCACATGCCACTGCATACCGAGCGCCTTCGTGTTCTGGGAAGTATATGGCCTCCTCCTCTTCTTCGGAAACGAGAACGGCGCATTTGCCGGATGAGCGCATGGCTGCTATGAAAAGATCGTTGCCGATGACATCGAGTTTCTTCTGGTCGTCACCGGTGGTATTGCTGGAGCCTGCGAGGCCTGTGAGGTTGATGAGGGTAGCTCGTCGGATGTAGTAAGCTATCGATTTGAAGGAAAATTGCAGGGCATGGCAGAGTAGTCTGGAAACCTGTCAGTCATCTTTCTCTTGAGGTATCAGAGGAGCTGACTACGCACGTAAAATCTCCAGTGGCTTCCTTGTGTTTCGACTGTTCTTCTGTTAAGAAGCGGGTGAGAGTTATGATGTCTGTATTGATCTTCTCCTCCTGAACAGCGCCGTTGGTTGCCATGTTGAAAGTTTGAGACTTAGAGTTTGTAATATTGATGCTGGAGAGGGAAAAATGTAATGGGGAGAGGGAGTAGGAATTTCAATTGAGGATCGTTTTATGGGTTAAACTTGGACCTCGGGTCGAGACGGAGGGGTTCCGGAAGGTCAGAGATGAAGCTTCGAGACGAGAGTTGACGAGAGAACTCGGGGTATTTTGTACAGCAAGAAAGATATGAAATGGTAGAAGAGGAGAGCAGAAGAGGGGGGGATTGACTTCTCTTATTAATATTTAACGCTTAGACGTTGGCTTGCATCACACGATGATCCACGGCAATGTTTGCTGGGTCCTGGGTCCAGTAGGCACTTCTGTGAACTCATTGATCAGCTTCATAGGCCAGACCAGCTCGGCCATGACATGCCCTCTCGTGTAGTGCAGTGCAGCTCCACACGCTGTTGTGCCCCGCGTTGCTCGGCATAACGACCGCGAAGTGCCCCGCGCTAACACACGGACGGGTGGAATGGGAGGAATGGGAATTGGGTGGACGATGATAAACCGGCACAAGACCCAGCACAAGATGCATATCCGGGTCCAGAGGCTGGGACAAGGCATTGCGAGAGAACGAAAAGCCTATGAGAGCAAATCTATCTCGGGTTAATTCCAATCTGGGCATTCTTACAGTACTCGGGAAGATGGCCGACTCTCAACTATCTTGTCTCCTCCCCGGATCCCCCACCAAGATGCTCGAATAATTTGACGATGGCTGACCAGCGTCGAGAAGACCGGGAGATGTCGGATGGGACGATTTGAGCCGCAGAAATGTTCTTCCGCCAGCTTGATGCTGCTCGTGATCTCCGATGAGTGTTTGTGGAGATCATGTGACTGACGGGCAAACATGCTAGCCATTTATAGCTAGCCCCCAAATCCTCGGCTGCGGCTGCTAGTGCCATCCTCGCACTGCAAAAACTTCAAGCTTGAGCTTGACCTCTTCTTTTCTTTCGAATCAACTCGCAAACAATGTGAGCAACTCCTAAAACTTCGCGCACTCAGCGCACAATTATCTTCGATTTCTGGCCATGGTAAGCAGCGATATCTCTTTTTCTCCCCCCTCTTCTACGTGATGACACATATACAACCGCAAACTAGAGTCTTTGATCCCAAGGGACATGAAACTTTTGTAACACGTCAGTCTGAACTGCAAGCAATGTTTCTCAGCCAACAGCAGTTTCTGCTATTGACAAATGCTAACATTGATCCTAGATACTGCCAGTCCTCAACCTTTTACTCCTTTCCGTCTGCAACATAGCTTGGCCCTTGCGCAACTGGTAAGCTGCCACGCTCCTCTCTTTTCCTTTACCCACCTCGCTGTGATGAACATTCGTGCTTTGCACGCTGGAAATTACCGACTGAAATATCATGTCGAAATCAAATGGCTAAATCTGAGCACCCTTCTACTCTCATCGTTGCACAATGACTGTTATATTGAGCATCTTGCTGACGAGTATAAAGCTTCAGGACCTCGATACTCCGAATCGAACTCTTCAATGGTATGGCACACCACCTCTCTTCCTCTCCCTCATATACGACTGTCAAATGATGAATTGGCACTGGGCTCCGACAGTTCTCGACAAGATCGGGGCTGGTTTGTGAAAGGAGATGCCTCTTTGCGGCAGGCCTAGAAAACCTCGCCCACTGATTACAGTGTTTCTCAACAACGATGCTGAAGATAATTTGGGCTGAATGTTTGCTGATCTCAGCATCAGAATTTTCTTTAAACAAATTTGTTTGATTAAATGCGGGGTGGTGCATGGGGTTTGGAATATGGTAGGTCACGATACAGTTTCTTCTCTTCTTCACTTCCATTTTTATGATGAGCATTTTAGATGACGAGTCTGATCCGGGTAACCGATGTTGACACAAATCAAATTATACCATTCATGCCAACTGATCTTTTCTTGGAACATACTATTGTGTATTGTGTACCTTTTCTGGCATAAGCTTACATATCAACTCCCAGGTCCTTGTGCATCCCCAGGGTCTGCTATTCTAGGTATCTCCCACGGTACACCGTCTCAGCGATACCTTGGTTGTAGGGAGCTCTGGTTGAATCCTTGGCTGGACCCTCAACCGTCTCCCTGCTCCGGAACATTGGGTAAGCTCAACATCTCTTTCAGCGACAGACCTCAAGCATAATGATGACCTCGACCGACAAATGACAAGCATATGTCCAAGCCTTCGGGCGGTGACGAGTCTGTCTTAACTGAATATGCCCATGTTGTCTTCTTGCACTGTCGTACCACGATGAGCAGCGCTGACATTCATCATAGGCTTATGCCCTTGCATCCTTCAGTTATAGTGTCGAGTAATTACGCACCTTGACCCAATCCCCGCCCTCCACACGAAGACTCTCGGGTATGTTCCATTTCTTTGCACTCTTCCAACACCACTTTACATGATGATCAATTATCACGACGGTCAACATAAAGCCACACGTTGGTATTGATGAGAATGCCTGTGACAGGGCTGTAGATCTGATATCTCCTTCCATACATATTCGCTTGCAATCATTTTCTAGAAGTTGTCACTAACTTCTGCCAAAGGTATCCCTTGTTGAAGCGCTGGAATGCCTTCAAGCTTCCTGGGGTGCTGGATGGGGTATGAGTTCGAAGGACACAGCTGGGTGAAACCGCTGTGCAAGTAGAACTCGATTTGCCAATGAAATTGTTCCAATTCATACTATCTCTCCAACGATGTGACTTCCTTGACGTGACTTGTCGTGCTACTCCTTTCGCTCCATCAACGTTTGCGGTTTGTGCCTCTTGCTGCACTCTCATTCCATACAGCAGTTCCACTATCCGTATTGCTCATGAACCTCCGAAAGTCTCTTCAAGCACAGATTTCATAGCGGGTCTAGCCAGGCTAGCCATGCCAGCATGGCTAGAAGGATAAATCGAACTTAAGCCTTGGTCACAAAACCTTCACGTCAGCTGGCAATAAATGAGAAGCTATCTTCTTGGTGGAACAATATATTCTAAATTGCCCCATTCCCCATGCATATACGCCCCCGCCTCATACATCCCATGAATCCCATCATTGCCTATTATATACAAGATCTGAATCTACAAGGAGTTATCCTCCCTCCATTTTCTTCCTTCCAGCGCTGTATGCATTACCTTTATCTCCTCCACACCCCGTATCGGTATGAACATGTCGTTATGTTGGGTATAGCCGGGACAGGTTCCAAAATACACATGAAGGAAAACCAAATGCAGTCGATGCTGCAACGCCATGCCTGCCACCTTATCCGATTTTCTATCCTTTTGTCGCCGCCTGTTTCATTCTCTTTCATTTTCAAGTGCCGGTGCTGATGCTGATGGTGCCTTTTTGGCAGGGTATAGTGCGGAGAAAGAAAGTAAGGGAGACTTCGTGTTTGTTTGTTGCTGTGTGGTTGTGTCCATGTTTTCGCCCTGGTATCTCGTGAACTTCTAAGAGTTTGGTTTCGTTTGGCTCGAGCCGCTGCGTCGCTGCTTCATCTGTCGAAAGTGTATGTTGGTTTCGGTGCGGCTCGATTCAGGTGAGTAAAGAGAGCAGTAGCATCCCTAGAGTAGGCACTGCTAGTAAATTTGCGTTGAGCTCCGAGGACATGATTCCGAATGACTTCGTCGGGCTGGGTGTAGCGGTGGCCGTGAAGAAACCAGTTAGTATTTGCGTAGTCGTCGTCACAGTCACCCTGCCTGTCGTCTGGGATTGCGATGAAGATGTCGCTGAAGAAGTAGCTGAACTCCAGTCCTTAGCATCATCATACAGAATGCCATTGATGATCACGCCTTCTCCTTCGACAATCTGCTGTTTCTGGTCACCGTTACAAGTCTCGGGGATATTCCGCTGCCAACAAGTAGCGGATGGTGAAGGTGGAAGAGAGTTCGTATGTGTTGCATTTAGCGGACCGGTAGTATTATACAAGGAGTGATTGATGATCTCTCCTGTGGAAACTGACGTGCCGGTCATGATTCGAGCGAAGACTTGAAAAGCCGTTTCGGGCTGATAGGCAGGGACGCTGTGTCCTGCGTCGTAGATGCGGCTGAATGATAGATTTCCGTATTGGCGGACAACACCACCGATGTAGGAGGTGTTGACGATGATGGGTGCGTAGCCAGACTCTGGAAAGATCGAAGCGTATGATGGAGATGTTGCTGCTGCTACCGCGAGAGAAATGGCTTCGCCGCCTAGCCAATTGCAAATGTAGTCTCGGTCGCCGTACATAAATCCTACACGAATTCCAGCTTTCAAGAGTTTGGCGATCTCCGGAATCAGATCATTCCGTTCGTAGTCGCCTGTGGAGGTGAAAGCCGAGATGACCTGCTGGTTCGTTTGCGTGAAGTTGACTGGTGAGCCAATGGCAGCTTGGACTGATGCCGTGTTCAGGTATTCTAGGTAAGTGCTTGGTGGAAATGGATCCGGTAGGTAGTGGGCAATGTCGTATATACTCCTCCCAGCATCAAAGTAAGGCTCTATCACGTTCGTAGAGCATGAGCTGTATGCATGGGAGCATATATTGTTGACAACTGCCACATCTTCTTCGTTGCCAGGATCCTGGCTTTTCACAGCAGTTCGACATTGCCTGATGAGATCCGCACATCCTCCTTCAGAAGAGAAGCTGGCGCTCGCAAGTCTCGCTCGAGTTGGGTTGATCGCGGACAGTCCGTAAGTATTGTTCACTGCCATCGCAGGGTAGAATGGAGCTTGAATCAGGTCGTCCACACAGCCATTGACGATACCAAGAGAAGCAAGCTTGATCTCAATTGTGCCACCTCTGGAGAGTGTTCCATTCGACCGCCGCAGGTTCTGTTCCTCCCAAATACTCGCAAAAGCAGGACCATATTTTCCACCATAGCTTTCAGCAAACAGATGTACTCCCATCGTCGTACTGCTGTTCGGCCCATACTCTGGGAAGGCTCCCAGGAATCCTTGAAGCATATGCCAGATGGCCATTCCAGCTATTTCAGTGGTGTTTGCGGTGTTGTTGGCGTTCAGGGAGCTGAACGTCCCATTCATGAACGTTGTCGACGGCTGGGAACTCGGAAGAACCTGTGGAGGAGTGTATAGATCGGACGTAAGTAAGTCGATTGAGCCATTGGTGGGTGTGTCGTAGGAGAAGCCGACTTGATTTGGCTGCGAAATGTTAGCTGAGGAACTGCTCATGAGGTAATAAACAAGGAAGTGAATCGAGCTGGTGTTTGTCTGCACTGTCGAAAGCAGCAAGCTACTCGAAGAATCAAGCAAGCTTGCAGAAGTTCCAAGTGATCCTTGAGCAGAAACGATTGAATAGACAATGGCTAATACTGAAGACTCCCAACAGCACCAAGCGTCTTTGTTGAAATATAAGATATCTCTTCGTACCTGATCAATGAACAACATATTCGAGCCTCGATCCCAACCCCAATCCCTAACTTTTGTACCCAATTTCCCCAGGCCCAGCTCGACTACTTCGCAAGGACCATTTTCATTGAAGAGACCGATCATGGAGCTCGAACCAGGTCCTCCATTCAGCCATACTGTGAGCTGATCCGTCGGATCTCTAGCTCCTATAAACCAAAAGAACGTGTTCGTCGGATAACTCCCGGGTATGTGGACCCATCCTGTATACTGCTGCTGTGTCGGGAAGGCTGTTTCGCACGTGCCTGCTGGCGGAGTTTTGTAAGAGATCGTGATGTTCCCGTCGACGGGGGATTTGATGGTCGTTAGGTTGACTGCGGCCGGAGGGTATTGAGCGAGTGTGAATGCGACGAAAAAGAAAAAGAGGAAGAGGCGATCCATCATCGTTCACTCATGTTTCGCTGCTGAAAGAAGAACAAGAACAAGTGCGACTGAAGTTGAATGAAAGAGCGAGTGGGTGAGAAGCTCCCTCGGCGCCGCGAGGCTTTGCTGATCTCTTACTTCTCGAGCGGGCCAATCCTCCGGAAAAGCGTTGCTCCAAGCCGAATTTCGTGGTCGTGTCGAGGAGCTCGCAACATTTGCCATCACCCACGAAGGGACTAGGAAAACGGAGTGGCAGCAGCGTATGAAGGTACTGATGCTCTTCTGTATTCACAAAGCCCTTTTGAATGTCCGTCTCTGTTGTCAACAATAGTTTTGACCTCCGCGTTTAATCTAAACGCCCCCGGATTTCAAGGCAAAACTTTTCCCCTTTCAGCGCATTTGCGGCTGAAGTGCCCCGTGCTCCGGTCTGAGTTCTGTACCTGCTTTTCCCCTGCTCTGGACTTCGAAAAGAATCCCTTTGACCTTCTGTTTTGCTTGTTATTCTGCTTTGGTCGTTGTCACGTACGGAATACTTTCAATACCTTCTCTTATTGCCTGCTTCTGACAATGCCAAGCTGGCAAGGGATTTGAGTAATGGTCTAAACATGGTTTCTGGGCCTGACATTATCACTTATATTGGCATTCCACTGGCTGTCCTTGGAGTTCTGCCTATCATTTATAATACCATCACGACCCTTGCAACTTTAGCAAAAGTAAGACGCATGCTTCGTCATGGACGTCTGGCAGGTATTGCTCGAGGAGATGTTATCAATCACGTTATTGAAATTGAACTTCCTCGGTACACAATAGCCCCTTTGCATCGAGAGGAGCAACGTCATGAGTATTGGAGGCTGTCCGAATATCCGAGCCATATTCCTGGCGGTACCTATACTACGTTCAATGTAAGAAGTACTCATATCAGACTGCCTTCCCAGTCCCACACCAAGGCTCCTAACTCCGTAAATGCTTCAGTATTTTCGGGTTCTGACAGACTATTGTACAGTGGAGAAGACATAATACAGGTCTAAAGACTCAGAGGATCGATTATTCAGACCAGCTGCGCCAACCTCAAGCAGAGATAGGTTTCGAGGAGCTTCTCTCGTTTCTTCTGGATCTTGGTGCCGTGCCAGACCCTTCTGGCTTTCGTATGCTGAGGGGCAGTGGATTGTGGGTTCCTATTGGCACTCCTCTGCTCCTGTCTCCTGACCGGCATGAAGCTGTTTTGACCATAGCTTCCTTGGACGACTCCGATGGGAAGCTGTCATTGGCCGTAAGATGGTCATCTAATTGGGGTATGCGGAACCCTGCTTCTCTGCCACCGTATTGGGTCAGACTTCGAGGGGCCGACCGAAAAGGCCTTACGCCCGGAGAGCATACCAGAGATCGAAAAGAAGCTGTCAAAGTAACAAGCACGGATGAGAACATGATGAAATTCACAGAACCAGATTGCAAGGACGCTGAAGAGTGTACAACTCCAGAAGCGAGAGTCAATGAAGTGGCCGGGGATTGGAAGCAAGCCGCTGAGCATGAAGCTCATATGCCGGAAACCTTAGGTAGTATGGGGACAAATTCTCCAATGCTAGGTGTCTCTTCAACAGAGGAATTTCTACCGACGATCCGATGTCAAGTAGGTGTCCATGGACTCCTCACAGCCACGCCAGATGATATAGATCCATTGCTGTTCGAGCCGCTGGATATCAATCATCTCGAAGTCGATGAGACTAACGTCAACACTGTTGGCATTTGGTTCGCAAGCGTCCTTACAGCACTCAGCACTTCTTCCCAGACCATCCTCTGGAACTACAAGATTCCAGCCGAGATACTCGCTTTCGCAAAACGGGACACGATCCCTTGCGGCATCCTAGTTCTACTGAACGTCGTCGAAGAATCAGCAACGCCAGAATGGGCAACGAAGTACAACGATGAAGAAGAGATTCGCGAGGCTCAAATGCGCAAACAGAGAGATCAGTCTAAGGCTGTGATGAGGGAAATGCAACTCCCACCAGCAGAGAAGTCCAGAGCATTTCATGAGCGGGTTCGCAAAGAGCATGATGATTGGATCGACGGGCTAAATGCCACCAGACGAAGAGATGCTCAAAGAGCTGAGACTCGAATTATTGAAGCCATACAGAGTCCCAAATGGGACAACAAACTCGTCGCTGAGCACAACCTTCTGTGGCTGAAGAAGGAAGGGCATGTTGAAAACACACATGATTTGAAACGATCGGTGGAAATTTTGCTGTGGAGGATGGTGAACGAGCCAATCTTTGCCCAAGATTTGGCGCAAAGCTTGTTCTCCTGGCAAGCTTTCGTCGATAATGGTGGTATGCGAAAAGCTGAATATCTGGCTTTGAAGGAGAATCAGATTGTGTTTGCATATGCGAGCTTATTCCTAGCGGTCATTAAGGCTTCGGTGACCGCTGCTCATGGTTCGCTGGCAATGGATTTGCAGGAGTGTATGCGTATATGGAAGACCGTACGGCTTGGGTGAATGCCGTGCATGTTGCTTGTGATTCTGCAACGCAATAGCTGCTGTCAACTTCGACACGCTTCAGCGATTGGATGGGTGTTTGGGGTACTTCGTCGTGAGATTGGGTCAGGCTTCCTAGCTTGGGGTTCTATCTGATTTACAGAGCCTCAAATTCCAGTTTACCTAGCTCTCTCCTTCGATATTCCTGACTTGTGATCGGATTCCCACCTCATTGTCGCTTTCGGTATTACGAACTATATGTCCGTGATCCGCATGTTTATTTAGGTTCCGCGCATCCGAAGTTGCTTGCCTTTGCAAAACTTAAGAACGAGGTTTCGTCAATTTGGCTTTGTAGCAATGTCCTTAGAGTTCTACGATAATTATGAACCGCATTCGGCTTTCGTCAAATCACCATTTCAAACCCCAGTCAAACAGCCTTCGAGTCGAGTGTAAAGTGCTATGCAGTCTGCTTTCCATGCGAGGTACCGAAGAACCATTGATGGGAACGAGCCAAGGAAGTTTGTATTTACTTCAGACGAAGCACTCAGCTTCCCCACACAGATGCCGCGTTTACCCCAGTAGCGGGATCTACCCAATGGAGTCACCAAAATCCCGAGTGTTGTGATACTCCGCATTTCATACATTCCGTCCGAGATCTGTTTCTCCTCTTTGCTATCAATTTTCGCAGTTGCACCTGCTTCAGACGAAAAATTTGTTACACCAGGCTCGCATTTTCTACTGGTGGGATTTCGTTGGAGTCTCCACGATTCTGCAATATAGTTCCGCCGTCTTGGAACACTCTCCTTCTTGGCAAGAACAAAACACCGCTTGAATCCTTGCCAGCCAAGCGATCTACAATCAACGTCCATCATGATTCGTGGTTTCATCCCTACTTAAGCTTCAAAATAATGTTTATCTCATTCCACCACTCAAGTATTACGTTTCGTCTAAACAATTCCTTTCCAGAAAATCGTCAGCTCTCCGAATCCTCCGCTTCACTGCCTCCGGACATGTCGCTAATCATCACGGCGACATGAGTAGAGAACTCGGCGTTGAAAATCCCTTGTACTCTTGGCAAGAACTACAGCAAAGTATGTTAAAATTCCTTTGGTGGACCAAGTCATGCGTCATTTCAAAGGGGTCACTGTATGTATAAAGCTCATAGCCCCAGATGATCTGCTAACCATCCAAATCAACCGTCAAGACTCTTGGTTTTCACACTCTTTTCCATTTTACCTATTTCCTGAAAGCATTTTGCAATATGCGTTCCTTCCTTTCCATCGCGCTGTTAATCAGCCTTGTCACTGCAAGCCCTCTTGCCTCGAAGAAGGTCAAGGCTACCAATGCTGGCGCAACTATCCGGGCCGTTGACCAAAGCACACCTCCAGCAGGAGCTGTCGTCGTCGATGCCAGCGGCGCAGTGTCTGGATCCTTCAAGACAGTCCAGGCGGGCGTAGATGCCCTCTCCAAGACCGCTACCGAATCCCAAACTCTTTTCATCGTGTCCGGAACTTACAGGGAGCAAGTCTATATCCAGGCGCTCAAGTCACCCCTTGTTGTCATGGGCGAGACAACCGACGCTAGTTCTTACGAGGCGAACACAGTTACCATCATCAACAACATCTCCCGAAACACTGTTGCCAACAACGATCTCACAGCAACTGTCCGAAACTGGACTCCCAACTCCAAGTTCTACAACGTCAACTTCGAGAACGACTTTGGTCACACTGCCACCAATGGTCAGAACCTCGCCCTCTCCGCACAGGCAACAGATCAAGGTTACTACGGATGCCAGTTCATCGGTTACCAAGACACCATCCTCGCTCAGACCGGTAACCAACTCTACGCCAAGAGCAAGATTGTAGGCGTTGTTGACTTCATCTTCGGTCAAAAGGCCAAAGCTTGGTTCGAGGCAGTCGATATCCGCACCTTCGACAAGGGCTACATCACTGCATCCGGCAGAGATACCGAGACCAACGACTCGTGGTACGTGATCAACAAGTCCACAGTCGCCGCACGAGATAGCGCCGTCGCGGCTGGATCCACCGTCCTCGGCCGCCCCTGGAAGGCGTTTGCCCGAGTCGTCTTCCAGAACTCTGAGCTCAGCGATGTGGTCAATGCTGCTGGATGGTCGCAGTGGAATGATGCTACCCCAAACATTGCCGACTCGTACCTTGCTGAGTATGGCAACACTGGTGCTGGAGCCGCTACGACGGGTAGAGCTGCGTTTGCCAAGCTGTTGGATGCACCAGTGACGATTGAGTCGATTTTGGGAGCTTCGTGGGCTTCGGCTTCTTACGTGGATACCACTTATATGTAAGCATGCATGGCGATTCTTTTACTTTTTCCGTTTCTTGGATAGCCGAACAGCGGTCTTTGGCATTTCTTCGATGTATATAAATATTTTCACATGGACGGTTGGGATGGAAAAATAGAAGAGCAGGCTTGTAAAGTACATACCAAGTTGACTAGCAATAGCCAAACACCATGTTCCTGAGACATACGACTCCGGCTTGCGACTTACGATAATGTGAAATTGTAATGCCGATAACTTCAAGGTGATTTATGACTTTGTCGAGGTCTGTCAGGCTGGGGGAGTGAGGGGTTTTACATTCTGATGGCAAAAAGTGGCAGGCTTCTGCCCATTTCATGTTGATAGATTCCTCGAAACCGAGAAAATCAGGAAGGCATACTGGAGAGATAAATATAGAGCTACCAGGTCTCTATTGAATGAAGAAAATTACATATATTCTCGAGATTGTTGATAAATGTGTCAGACTTGGTAAATACTGCCCCTTCCCCTTTTGACCGGAAGAATGTCAATCGAAGAAACCTGTCGTGGTACCGGTGGAATCGAAACTATGCTACTTGTGACATGACACATATTTATTCGTCAATCACAGCTCTGTTGCGTCTCAAAGCGGCAGGTCATCGGTAGATCTTGTCGCTGCCACAGGACGTCGTTTCAAGTGCGATTGATGCAGATAGAATTTATTCCTCTCTTTGTAAAAGTGATCCATGACACTAAGAATTCAAGAAGTGGAGACTGAAGAGCTAGTTAATAATAGGAAAAAGAGAAACAGACAACTGCAGAGACATATGGTACACCTTACGGGGAGCGTTGGGGATTCCGGCTGGATTTCACTCGAATTTCAACATTCCAAAATGAAGGAGTTCTTAGAAAGTCGTCCCCGCTAGACATGCTATACTAAAATCTATTGTGCTGTATTGGCATGGGTTTTTACCGGTGCTCTGAAGCTGCTCCAGGCTCTGTGGCCTCGAGTGGAAGAGGGCCCAGATCCGTTCTTTTGTTTTCTCCGGCTCCTGCCTAACACTCTGCCATAGTGTAGAAAGGACTCGTGAGACTTTCATAGACCTCGATTGAGAAATTTGTGTTCATTTCGAACCACTGTATATGTATTCTCGACTGAGATTGAGAGGAAGCTGAAAAGTGATCGTTGGTAGATGTTATTCAGTCACAAGATTAGAAGATGCAGAAATGTATAGTAGAATGAGGAGGACGGAATGGCCTAGGCAACACCCACAAAATTGTGGCACAGCTGCACGGGTATACCAAAGGTACTGACTTGAACCAGAAGTCGGGATTTAGGGGCGGTATGAATGATACTGGTCTCCATCTGTCGATGTTACATCAACACAGATAGCCGAACATCGACTCCCAATCTTACAACAGTAAATGACCCTGACATGGCAGTGTCCACTAACGATACCAATGATCGACTTCAGAGACAGGCAACAAGAGGTCTGAAGGACAAGGATGGTAAATAACCTGCGATGACTGACTGATTGATTGCAGACGATGTGCCAGTGATATCAAGAGAAACACACGTGTCTCGGCTTTCGGCCAAAGTCCAGGGTCAGTGGCAGTGCCAGTAAGATTCGATCGCTTGGAAGACGTAATCCAAAACCCAAAGCTGGAACACACGGAAGAAGTCGATGGCAACTGTGATATTCCGGCACGAGATAGAGACACCATCCTGATTTCTTGCGAGAGCCATTGTGGCTCAGCTCTCACGTCCAGGTGACGTGTAGGCGCAACTATCTAGTGGGTATTGTCCGCTTGGAACTAGCCACAGTCTGTGTCTCGCCATCTCTTAAATTAAGCAAGGATGTTGAGGGAGATAGAGTCCGTTGCGTCAGAAGACATCCCTTCTTCTGGTAAAGTTAAGAACGGAAAGTCTGCGATCTGATTACTGACACTAATAAGTATATTCAGGGCTCGTCATATACCATTGCTCATCTCTTCTCTGAAGCCAGTAGTTTCAAACAAACGATAGGGCGGAATAGTACAGCAATGATTTGATACCCCGGGCTCGGAAAGCTCGGTGGTGCGGCCTTGCCGTGGAAGAGGCAAGGGTATGTTCTGCCTGCGAGTCAAGTTCCATGCTGGTCATCACTCACTTGAGGTACCGGAGCGGACACATAACAAACAGTGCATAAGCCGTCAACAAGGAGAAATCCATGTTCTGGATAGGTGCCGGTGGACGGTGGAGGTGTTTCTGTTGATCCGGAAGCTTACCGCTATGCATATATTCAGACGCATCGTCAAAGGACGCAGGTTGAACCCGGCCGGGAGATCAGCGGCAGCGTCAGCCAGAGGAGAGACAATGCAGCGCTTGTTTTCCGGAGTTTTGGCTCATAGTGTTCTGAGGCTGGAAAGGCAACGCAACGCACCTTGAGGCACCGTGAGGCTGTGGTTGATTCTTGAGAGACACGAGAGGCGGGAAATGCTGGATACATGGAACGAGGGAGTTGAGTGACAAGAAAAGATGCGAGAGGCTAGGAAGTCCCGGTGGTTCGGTAGTGGGTCGTAATCGTATTCTGGCTTACTTCCAGATGTATTCCCGTGCGAGCACGTTTGGGGAGGACGTCAAGCATCGAAATCCGTCTTTGCGTGTTTGCGAAACTCAAGATTGAGACTTGAGGCTGTTGTGCCCAAAGTTTGACAAGATGCTGGGAACTTGCCCGATTCGCAGCTTCCACTTCGAGAACGAGTTCGTTCGCTCTAGTGATCGTTCAGAGGAAGTCAATCGTAGAGTCAAATAAGAAACAGTGGCTGGGATCGAAAGCGGGAATTGTGCATGTCCATTTCCTCTTCCAGAAACTTGAAAATACAGATCTCGATAGTTTGGACGGGGAATGACCTTGAAAAATGCCGGCTGGACGCCCATTTGCGCTGTATGCTCGGCATATAACAGATTACTAGCTGCTGTCCTTTGGTTCTCTTTCGGAGAATATGTTATGGCACTAGGAAAATATGATGCAGTGGTGCACAACTAGACTCTTCGTCGGTGGGATCAATCCGAACCCATCATCGAGTCCGAATACCTCGTAAAGATCAATGGCTTCATCTCGAGGTTTTCACACGATATTGAGACCAACCTGCACCTCGACCGTTTTGGAAATTTGGAGTAAGAGAACCGGACTGGCTCTCCAGGACTATTGGTCATCAGAAAGCCAATAATAAACAATACTATGCATGAGCGAGGATTGGTGGAGCAAGCCACTTTCCCCAATGCGCCACGCGTAAAAGATGGAAATGTTCATGTACGGAACTGTCCATCGAAATAAACTTTGAGCTAGCGTTGTCCCTTTGCTGCCCAACGCGGCTCTAACTTAGCAATACATTTCTCTTGAGATGAGAAGCAGATGAGGGAGAGGCAAGCTAGATGGCGCTTCAGCCTCACAAGAGGTGAGCTATCATCATGGTACTGCCAGGGCATGAAATCAAACTTCTTCCATGACTCCTTCTAGAAGGAAATGCAAATCAAAGCGGGCCTTGCCCCATACCTGCACAGGCAGTATTCTGGCAAGCGCAGAAAGCGGTCCTCCTTGTCCTGGAAGATGCAGGGACCGTTGAGACAACTCGCGACATGGACAAGGACAGTCTTCAGGATGAACCCTAACCGTGATGCTAGCTGCGAATGGGCCGACTCATGACCTGACGCAGCCGGAGATGGAACTTCCTCGAAGTGCTGATCGACTGACAGAACACGAGCGGACCTTGCCAGGCTCACCTTGAGATTGTCCATCCAGCCAACATGGAAAGGCATGGTACTGGTGATAGCATGGTGTGGCAGCCGTTGGGCTGAAGAGAGTTCGCGCGGGGATCTCTCCCGAGGAACTAGCAAATGCAGATATAATCAGATCAAACCAAGGACAATACGGGTTTTGCGGCAAATTCCATGCGCGAGGACTAGAATTAGACAGATCTGAGATATTTCCCGTGCTGAATAGTGAACACACAAGCCCGGCACGCATAAGTCGTGAACAGGTTAGTCCGCAAGACTAATGTAGGAACGTTCAAGCAAGACACAGTAGCTAAGCAGCTGTCAAGCAGGTGGCCAGCCACCCAGCATCGCAGCACAGCAGGTCAAGGTTCACATGTTCATGGTTGTTCCTTGCGATGCGACATAATAGATCTTCAACAAGTGCTGTGGGGACGCTCGTGGAGCTGGTTTCCTCGTGTGGTGTGGTCGAAACGCTGCCCCGTGCTCGGCAACCAAAAGCTGAAACTAGGGCTTGCAGGGAGCTCCTAATCTTGCCGCGGACTGTCTTTTGACTTTCCATAAGCTGGATGCCTGTTCTTGCCCGAGCGTACAGGGCCGACATGTTCGAAGAGGAGACAGACGACGAGTGAAGTGGAACAGATACATGAGCAGGCTTGCTTGTGACATAAGCGGCTTGTCTCGATGGGCTGATTGGATTTGGCGAGGGGCGGAGGTACAAAGGTACATGCAGGGACGCAGGAACAGCACCTGAACCATATTGGATCAACATGAAAAACTCCATGTATGATGAGATGTCTTGCTCTGGTCGCTGCTTGCTGATCTGCCTGCACAAGCCAAGCCAATTCATGTTTCTTGAGCTTCAATCTCCATACAACCGGCGACCCGAGGTACGGTTATGATACCTGCAACAAGACAGCTGAGCCGGAAATAGATCACCAAACATTCAAACGAATAGATCCTGACCAGGGCTTGAGATCTCTTGTTTCTCAATGTCCGAGGTGGCCGGATCAGGGTAGTATTGCAGCAAAGCTGGGGACGGGGAAATGACAAACTGCAGATTTCAGATTGCAATGCATTGTTCGGTCGGTACATCGTCATCACCGAAGGGTGTTCGATATGATAGTTCAGTCCAGGAGGTGAACCTGCAGTAGTTCGTGCACTCCATCCGTCAATCGAACGAGCTTCTGTGGACTATATGCGGGTGATTTATTCGTTTAGCTTGTTCTTCGCCTGCTTCGAGAAGGAATCAAGATGACTTGGTTATGCCTGCAGGGCAGCCAGCGAGATGACAACTATGGAGACTAGCGACATTCCTCTATCGACGCTTATGATGGCCGGCCACCACCACGATGCATGGAAGCCTTACGCTATTCCAAATGCAAGTGATGTTCAAGTAGTCCTTCTTCGTCTGCTCTGGTGTGCGGGAGATGAAACGTTCATGCCTCCAAGTCTGTTTGTATGATGAGGCCGTCTCTCCTCCCCGTCCACCCCCCTTTCCATAGATAACCCCTGACCCTGCTCGGCTCGGTTAATCACTTCCAAATCCTTTCTAGAAGGTCGCTAGAAGGCCGCTAGAAGGTTTCTGAAGGACGCCAGATGTGCAGACACGGGCCAGGATCCTCCACTCGCATCCCTTCCCTTTGATTTCGCATCGCCCAAGAAGAAAAGAGGATGCTATCGTCGATTCAGCATCATCATACAGCATCGCTAGAGCTAGTCGTCAGCTCCAATCCTGCCGTCCACAAGCTTCTGACACATTAGATCCGGTCGCCGACCTCATGTCAAGAGAACTGCACTAATACACACACAACCCTCGCCTCCGTCGTCGTCGTTGGGCAGGAATTATCGCGGGAGAGGAAGAAGTTTGCGATTCACGTTCGCCTCAAATGACGGTACGGCAGTTATCTGAAGCCAACTCAGCACACTTTGTTAAGATGAAGGCGGCTGCAACTTGGCGACGATGACAAGAAGCCGCCCGGCCAATGCCCTGATTAGATCTTCCACCCGCGACTAATTGAAGCCGTCTCATTCTCCACTTTCCTGGCCCTTGGAGTCGTCAAAGTGTCAAAGGAGACTAACGATCTCTTGCAGCATTCCAGGAGTCAGCGAATCAGATAACCTGTCGTCCGCTTGGACGCTTCACATTGAAGGAGTCAGTGCCGAACAGCACGAGCTGCCTCGAGTCCCACGCTGAAGAACGTTTTCTGGCAGGGATTTGTGAGGCAATGGATGCAAGTAAGTGCAGAAGCAAAAGCAAAACCAATGACAAAGCGTGGCAACAGGGCATCATGAGGACCTCGTTATCTACAGAAACAGTTGAGTGCGAAAAGAAAGCAAATTTGACCACGAAACTCGGACTAGGGCAGGACATGTGGCAGATGAGGCCATGCCGCCCCTTGTTGACCCAGCAAATCCAATGCCATGAGGACGGAACGGAATGGAATTAGATCTGACGAATTGTCCAGGGGGCCACGTTCCGCTCTTCCTCTCTCGGAGAGTACTTCAGTGGGGAGAGGGTCCTGGTGGGTGGTGGTGACTGCGCTGTGATAACCATCGGGTCTGAGCTCAATAACTGAGCATCAGCCAGTTCAAAGGGCAAGAAAGAGGCGCTTTAAAAAGAAATCGGTCGTCATGGCATGGCCTCAAGAATGTCATCAATCTAAGGAGTACTTGCATGCCCTTCCGTTTTGTTTTTCCCTTTCATCTACAATATTACAATATGGCACAGACCTCGTGAGAGACACATGCCAATTGACCATATGAGGGCTGCTCCCCAGACGCCTTCAAGCCTCTAGTATGCAGCAGGCACGCACGGCGTCTACAACAGCTCACATGTTAGATGCCGTGGCTGGAACATCTCAGTCTCTTCCCCGCGACCTACGAGTCGGATACTCTGTAAAAACGCTGTGCCATTAACATGCAGCCACCTGACTTGTGCATATGTGCCGTCGCTGATTTCCGAGACAATGGTTGGTAGCTGATCCAATAGGTATTTCTATCCAGGCACAAGATTACCAATTGGCTCCAGCTTACGCCTATCATCAATAAATATTGGAGGCCCGAGATTTCTCCATAAATATGTCTGCAATTGGCTTCTGGATGGGGTAAGGTCCATAGGAGGATTATCAGTCAACCAATTTCCCGTTCCCTGGCTATCGGTCCTAGTTGTTGAAATTGCTGTACGGCACGAGTAAGTAGTACCAGTAATTATTCATGAGAGAGAGGATCGGCTTCCAGTTCGCTAGATAACTCAACGCCTTTCCTTGGCAAGCGGCCTAAATAGTGTCGCAGTCTCAGAAAGGGTCATTGGACTTCTGTTACAGGTAAGCTTGGATGTGGAAGGTGTGAAGGGCATGTTTCAAGTCCCATTGCAACACTTGAACCGGGCTGCTTTTCAATTGCTGCTGGCGCTCTTCGTCGGTTACAGGCAGGACAGGGCAAGCAAGTGAAGTCACATCTCCCAGGTTCGGACCGAAGATGCCCTGGCGGTGTGTGCAGGGTGTGGTCCATGCAGAGGGATTTACCGGCTGCTCTCCCGCTGGAATCATCACTCACAGTTGAAGGAAGCGCAGCGCAGAGTGATCACGGCGTCTTGTGATCAGACCAATCCCATCCTCAATTGGGGCAGATCAGGCAAAATGACATGGCATGGCATGGCATCGCAACCGTTAATTTTGTAATTTACTGTCTGCCAACCTCAAAATCTGGTTGCAGTATGCAGAACGGCAGTGTGGCTGGCATCTCGGTCATTGCTGTTCAGGGCCGGTCGCCGAGGCTATTTTGAATTTTTAAGACAACTCTGTTTTGCCTCTCTGGAGTAGCTCGTCCTAACTTCTATGAAACAAATCCACTAGGCTGAGCATATTCGCCTGATTGATTGTGCAGGAGGTAGTCGGCCAGGAGGAACAGACATGGAGAAGACACAGACTCCAATAAAGTGGCAGGGCGCTCTATATTTTCCGACTTTTCTCTGCCAATGTCCTCCTCGAAGGAGTGCAGTACATAACTTGGGACAGCTTCGCTTCGCAATTCAATTCCGAGTAGTGGTGCGAGAAGTTGTGGTGTGCTCTCGAAGTCGTATCATTGGAGGAGTAAGAAGGGCATGTTTCGAATGGAAGAGTAGCTTCTGCGAAGCGCGACAGCATGCTCGCTCGTATGAGGATGGCAAGAACGAACGAAATAGCACATCCATCGAGATTCGAGTCGTAACAAGAAACTAGGAAGCTACCTAAGCAATCCAAGTCGTGCATGGAAATGACACGGATCAGGACTAGGTATGCACTTCCAGGGCCCTTACCAAGGATCTCATTGTTCTAGAAAAGGGGGGACGGGGTCACGAAAGATAAAATAAGATTCCGAGCGGTCAGTGCATCATTGCATTGTTCCGTCGAGCTTCTGGAAACAGGGATGTGGCCTTCTAGAAGATTGCCTTCCTCGAACGGTGCAGGCCCCGAGATTGGAGCCGAAGCATGAATCAATGCCCTCTGGCTATCCTTCCCACGACACTCCTTCCTGGCCATGAAATCGTTGATCACTTGATGGCTTCTGGAGTCCTTGAGATTGCATATGACATAAGAACAAGGCTAACAGTACTGGATGGAATCAAATCAAACAGATACCCTGGCCCAAATGACGGAAGGAATGGAAGTTGAAGCATCTCACTCAAGGCTGTTTGTGACCCTGGTCTATGGATGGAAGGAACAGTCGGAGATACAGATTACTTTTGGACTCGATGATAGACAAGAAATAAGCTGTTTTCTATCAAGATCTGCCCATTTGCTTCATGATGCAACTGCCGTCCCTATTGCGTGTGATGCTAGCTGGACTATTGCTTTTCGTGCACTTCTGTCCCATTTGGCTCGCCTGCCCTTGGCCAAGGAGGTACAGTACAAACAAGCAAGCCTCGACACTTAACGCCACCATCTTTGGTTGCCTCTCATGCTCTTACTGGCAGCTCAGGAAGGCAATAATCAGCATGAAGTGCACTGAAATAGTCAGTTTGGGGTTCTTGACTCGACTCCACGCGCAGGATGTGGACATGTACCACAGCGGTGCCTGGTCCGATCTGATCAGCAACGAACGACAGACACGGATACCAAGACTAGCACCACCAGGGCGGAAGAAACATCAACAAACACCCTCTATTCGACCCCCTACTGTGAACTACATCAGTCATCAGGGCCGTCAAGGACAGAAAAGGACATCAGGACATCCATTGTAAAGCAAGACCCCAGGACATCAACTCTCTGTGCTGTGCACTTGTCTGAATCAGCGAAACTTCTCCTGAATTGAAGCTTCAAAATTCCTGGGTGCCCCTAACCTTAACTTAACATAACCTTCCATCTTTGCCCTGCCCTGCCCTGCCCTGCCTGAAGACCCAGTATCCGCAGACCCAAGTCAGTCGTCGGGCCTGCTAATCTTTGCTCCACTCGACTCCAACTCCACTGCCAGCCCCCCTGTCCTGGCGTTGGTGCTGCAATGCCTGAAGGGATCAACCCCGGCACCTTCGACGTTTGGGCTGCCCTGTGTGCTTTAGCGAGTCGTCAGGACGGTCAGGCACGTTTGGTTTGGTTTGGTTTGGTTTGAGGCAGCGAGTTGAATCCACCTCATCATCCACTCTGCCTACTAGACCTTACCTACCTACCCACCTAGCCTACCTTCTTCCTCAGGGCATTCATCTACGGGCGCCTTGTCCAAGTCCACAGCACCCACTTGCTCTCCTCCCCACGCCCAGCACAGAGCCAGTACCAGACCAGCTAGCAGGCCGCTGGTCCTCGTCCCCTGTCAGTTCCCTGGCGTACCCCTGTAGCCAGAAGGAACTTAACTCGACAGGGGTGTCTTTGGGACCAGCAAGCGACGACTACAGAAGCAAGCACGCTCGCTCACTCGGAGGCCACTTGCACTTGCACCCTACCCTTCCACCTGCAGCGCGGCCACCAAAAAGTTGACCTACCCAAACCTTCCTTCTTATTGTTCGCTCTGCGCCTCCATCTACCGAAAACAAACCTGCCCTCTTCTAATACCAGCAGGATTCTCTTGAGAAGAGAAAGAGAAGCTCAGACAAAAACATTTCTCCACGATCATCCTCATCGCCAGCAATTCAATCCCTCCTTTGACGCCCGAGACCTCTGCATTTCCTCGAAACCTGCCCATACCGCTGCGCTCCCTTGCACCTGCAGCACCGTTCCGAGGCATCCCATCCTTCGTGTCACCCCAAACTTCAACCTCGTTTCCAACGTCGAGTTGGTCCTGGACTCTAATAATCACTGCCATCCACTGCAAGTTTTGTTTCCGCTCCGGAGAATGCACTTCTCATCGAAGCCAGCTAACCTGTACTAGCGTTTCCGTCTCTCATCTCACTCCTCAACCATCAACTGCTTTCACGGCTGCACTCGAAGCCTTCACGATCTCGTACACGACCTATACTCTAATACTTCTTTCTAGATTTCAATAAGGAACAAAGGATCTGTCAGGCAGGCTGTTGGTAATTGGAACCTGACGCTTCACCATCTTCACTACAAGTCCACCATTCAGCTTGGTCCAGTTGGCGCAACCAGCTGAGCCACAGTCTCGAACACAGGAAGAACCTCTTTTCGAACCAGAAGACGGTGTGGACTATTCAGGGCACATTTGGCGACAAGGACAGATCAAATCTTTGTTCCGCTCTCGACACACTTGTAGGGTATCTACCTTGCCCGCTCGACAACTCACACCTACGGACGAACCTCTGGTGCGTGCCTCAGACACTGCAGCATACCGTGCCAGTCCTAGACTTGGAAGAAAGACACAGGACACGGAGAGAGCCAACAGCTACACAAGTCAAGGCCAACCTACTCGTCGCCCCCATACCCCGTCGCATATTCCGTCGGCAGCAGGGATCGCCTCTTCCACCACACTATTTTTGTGCCTTGCAAAACTTTGACTCCAGACTCGACCAACGCTTCTTACAAGCAACAAAGGTACTTCTGTACCTCCGAGAAGCCAGGGTTTCAGGAGTCGTTCAGGCAAGGCAAATCAATCAAAGCCCAGCCAATTTTAACCGGCGGCTCAGTGCCCGTGCGTTCTGACATTCCCGCGCCCCACGAACCCAGCATCCGCATTGGCGGATATCTTGAAGCTGCGAAATTTCGGCCTAACGCCCATCTGGTCTGGCTCAGTCATCTTCGACAAGGTGAGCACGTTCGGATCGATGCATGTTTACACACGCATTCTCTCCACTATTCCTCTTGACTTGTACTTTTCCCATCCACTCGTGAATTGGCGGTGTGAATGCCGCCAGCAATAACCACATCAATTGCGACCTGTTTCTATCTGTGTTTGACTATCCCACTGTCCATGACTGACCCCAATTTCTCTCAGATTTATTGTGCGCTTCATTGAAGCACATTTAATCGACGAAACCCCATTGGAAATCGTGGCGCGACATTACTCTTCGTCACGTTTCTAACTACGCGTCGGCTGTCTTATTGCCGAGCTGTGTTTGATCACATCGATTCTGACGAGTAGATTCCAGCTTTATCACTGCGGATATCCTTCCGAAGACTCGTCCCCGAGACATAGCATCAGATTCAAGACAACGCCATATTCCTGTGTCTGATCTGGACAGTTGGATGAACGCCTGATCCGAGCGTCCCCAACTCCCTATAACCTTCAACCCACACCGCGTTCCCTCTATCATCCAAAGCGATTCCACCTTCATTATGGACATCAAGCAGATAGTCAACGCCAAAGGCGGTCCCAAAGCAGTTGCGGCTGCGGCGGCAGCAAACGGGGCGGCGCAAGATCTGCACCTCCTCCAGTCTATTTCACAAGCAAATAGCATGCCTATGTCTGATACCGGATCAGAACGTGGCAACTCACCCCACGACTCCGAACATTCACGTTACTCTGCTCCAAGATATGGTCAGCTGAATGGAATGAATGGCAATCCCAATGCTATGCGCTACCCCTCCCCAACAGCCATGCAAAACCCTCTCCCAATGCTCCAGCAACCTTATCGATCAGATAATGTTTTCGATAATGGCATGATGCAGCAAGAGAATACCAGACCAAGACAGGCCGGAGATGGCATTGCTCAGAAGGCGTTCCCATGTAGTTCATGTGGCAAGGGATTTGCAAGAAGAAGCGACCTCGCAAGACACGGTACGCTTTCTTACAACTTCTCTATGCTTCGTTTCTGACCTTTTTTTAGAACGTATACACAGTGGTGTCCGACCTCATGTTTGTGAGCATCCAAATTGTGGCAAGCAGTTCATTCAGCGCTCTGCCTTGACTGTACATATGAGAGTCCACACAGGCGAGAAGCCACATATGTGCGAGAGATGCGGCAAGGTAAGCAACACTGTATCTATGTGTATACGAAGCTAACAATTTGCAGCCCTTCAGCGACTCGAGCTCCCTTGCAAGACATCGCAGAATTCATTCAGGCAAGCGACCTTACAAATGTCCATACGCAGATTGTCAGAAGACCTTCACCCGACGAACTACCTTGACTCGCCACCAAAACCACCATACCGGAACTGTTGAAGAGGCAGCGGCAGCTACGGCAGCAGCTCTTGCTACCCGTGCTGGAAGTAACAGAGGTGGACGTCAAAGATCAGATGGAGAACAGTACTCAAACAATGGATCTCCCATGTCGACACCTTCCCCAGGCCAGAGACACCTTACTGCATCACCTCATTCAGACCTGGCTCCTATGAATGGCATGCAACGCCACCCTGGAGAATACCAGTACATCAACAATAGCCACCTGCCTGGCCATGTCCGAGGAGACTACCACATGCAAGGTCAACAACCTCCCACCACGGCCCCCTACTCAAACGGCATGAGACCAACATCTCACCCTACGGCATACGGACCACCTTCGATTCTGGAGCCTCCTGCAAACTCAGATCGTCAATCTGGCAGCGCCGTCGGTAGCCCTCATATGAGCAGCGTTGGGTGGCAATCACCATCACAAGGCAGCATGCCATCGCCTTCGCAGAGCAATGGTTATGTGTACCCGGATCCCGATTATGGCCAATCGCTCTACTATCAGAACTCCAACATGCGAAGACCGCAGAGCACCGAACCCGATGCATACGATGTCAAACCAAGAATGGGCCAGGAGATGTGGACCGCAGCTCAATAATCTCTGCTATACCACATCTCTCGTCACGATCATTCGTACCGGCACGCCACACTTTCCTTCATACCTTCACGAATCGTCTTTGATACATCTTCGATACCCTGTATACTTCACGTCTTCACTGGCTTTCCTTCCCCTTTTCCTTCGTCGGTGTTCCCGGGCATTGCAACATAAAATCCATACAGGTCTACAGCACTCACCAAAATTGGGCGTCACCTCTCCTTTGTCATATTGTCTTTCCTCTTTTTCTTGCTTTGGCGCTGGCGGGTTAAACTTAGAATGAGTCCGAGACACGGCCACGGCTCCAAAGGAAACAAAGATGGGGCCGAGCTGCGAGGCTGATGGAGACTTTGATGATTTCCTTTTGTTTTTCCGACCTTGGCTCTCGCTCGGTGTCGTTGATGGGCTCGTTTACTTCTGGGATGTGGCTGGGTCTTACGGTCTCTACACCCTTGCTACGGTTGCTGAAGAGAAGCTTTTGGACGGAGTGGCATAGCACATGGTTTTGTACAGTAATCAGAAGCTGAGTATCATGCTCAGACGAGCATACACGAGCTAGTGAGCAATGAAATCTTGAAAGTCAAGCAAGGGGCCAGAATCGTTTTGTGGAGATGTGTTATTGAGTGTACTAACGTGTCCTACAAGTGAGAAGTGAATTCACAGGTGGAGATCATAAGTCAGGGAGTGATACTTGTAGAAATTGTGTCGGTGAATTGGAATTCACTTTGGAGATAAGCCTCACCTAGATGAAATCCCTGACTTCTCGCCGTCCTTCATTTTCTCCTTCACAAATATCAACAGCCAAATATACAAAAGCCAATCTCAACCACCACACCAACCATCACGATGAAGACAACCAACATCTCAAAGCCTGACTACTCAGAAGCTGGCTTTATGAATCTCTCCATGAAGATCAAGTTCGTTCAGTTCTGCGGCGATCTCCAAGTCATGAACGACTTCACCATCGACTGCGCCACCGCCGAAACAGCCTGGGTCGAGATCATCAAGGATCTTCATAAAGTTTGGGTCCAAGGAGCTGGTGCAGATCAAGATGAGATAAAGCAAGATCTATTCTTGAGACGTGCCATCTATCAGGTAAGTTCATATTTCATTCTTGCACAAATCGACGTTGACGATTCGGCCGAAGATGGAGGGAGATGCTGTTAATCAGTACTGGAAGAAGCAAGCGGAGAAGTTTGGTGATACGAGGTTGAATGTAAGCTCACGTCTTCATCATGATTTGCTATCTTTATTGATCTATCAGCGAGGACTTGATGTAGATCTATCGGACATCATCACTCGTGACGATGCGGAGGAAGAGCATGACATTGGTGATATGTCAGACTCCGACTTCAGCTTTTGCAGCGATGTCGAGCAGAATAAGAAAGGGACTTGGAAGGAAAAGCCAGTGAAGCCTCAGACACCGTCTGAGATACGTCGTGATGGAGGATGCTCCTATGGACATCTCGGATGATGAGGCTATTGATGTTGACGGATGAATGATGACATAGAAACATCAATAAAGACTTTTCTGTGTTTATGACAGTTAGGATACGTTGGATTAGCATGAAGTGTGAGACCGTGAGCATCTTAAGTATGAATTTTTGACGACACAGAGCTTCAGTACGTCGTAAACATTCCTGAAGCTTGGCTGGCGCTTTTCCACTAAAGAGGCTACTTGGTGTCGCGACTTCCACCTTCGCGCAATTTCTTACGGGACGGAACCGCCTTGCGATACGTGACTTCCTTCTTCCTATGGGAAGCCGAATTCCTACCTTAGTTTCTCTACACGCTCGGACGGTTTGTGTCTCTTGTCCTGTATAACGCATAGTTACACATTATCGAGCTCGACTCCCGACATTGCACGAGAACTCTGTGTCTATTTCTATATCGATACTCAATATCATACTCCATTATATACTGCAACACCATAATATCAAGCGACGCTGGATTCGGCATCTGCTGACACCAGACTCGGTTTCGGTCGATGATATGAATGACCAAGCTAGCCATTCGGGGACAACGAATGATTCTTCTTCGATACCAGCAGCTTCACCGAATCCAGCAGTTTCAGCACCAATACCAGCTACCCCGTCGGCTCCACAACCTTGTCCTAACCTTCGTCTACACCTATCGCAATCTGAGGCAGCCAGTTCGTGCTGCGTCCGTGGTTTGCCACCTGAGCTGCAAGTCTCAATTTTCAAGGCGATGGCAAGAGTTTTCACGAGTCAGCACCGTTTCATTCAGCTGCGTTTCGGACCGGACAGAGAATTACTGATAGCGAACACCACCAATCCGTCGCCACTATCCATCTGTAGGACGACTCGTCTAGAGGCACTCAGATCCTACGTTCGCATCGATGAGCCTGGAGCCTGGGCGAATAACGGGGTCAATGACCACATGGAGTCAGTCTATATATACCCGGCCAAGGACACCATTACTTTTTGCCCAGTTCAGGATTTCGGAGCAGAAGGAGGTGGTGATTGGGGGGTCTATCGAGACCCAGTGTATCAAAGCATAACATTATATGGTAGCGGACTCCGTGAACTCGACTTTTACCTTAATACGGCTCTACTCCTCAACCTCTCGCGCGATGATAAAATAATATCCCTAGCCTTACGTCCTGGAGAAGCGCCCATCTGTGAGAGTGGACCCCATTGCCGCTGTGCGAAACGATTTCATGCGCACTGGGGTATGTGGAGCTATTGGCTGAGGCGATTTCTAGCTCTAAAAAGGCTAATTATCTTCCACGAGTATCACTCTCCTTCGCAAACTTCACATGGTCATCCCATACCAGACTGGAGAACGATACCCAAGTTTACAGACGGGCTGAGAGACTGTGCAGTTGAGAATTCGTACAGATGGGTTGCGGCCCAACACGTTCCAGACATTCGTGTGGTGGACAGTAGATGTATGCCCGCTCCCGGAGAGCACTTCGAGCTGACGGGCGATAATCTCACCGCCAAAAGGCTGAGATCCTTGGGTAATGAGTGGAGGGTGACGGTTCCTGATATACCTGATACTCAGGCTCAAGGATAAAGTCTTGTTCCCAGTAAAAGTCTTTTCGGAATCACCACGGATGCTTTCGAAATCGGACTCTGGGCAGCTAGTAAGCGGGATTGATTGGGCTGGAGGCATGTCGAGTCGATCTTGTTAAATATGATAGGGCGAGTCTGTGAAGTCATGGGATGTTGCTCCGCTACAAAAAATCAGGAAGAGACAGGCGAGAGGATTTGGTGGGTCAAAACAAAAATCAAAACAACCTAAGCGAGGCGCCAAAAACAATAGCAAAAGAGTAATCTTTAACCTCTCTTGAAGAACCCAGACACAGTATTTGGTTCTTCATAAACAGGTGTCGAACCCGTTTATAAGATTGAGGTAATTGAACCCACTACACACAGAGGATTTTGAAAGCAATTTCCCTCCCCGACCGAAGTCGGTTCGGTTTATGACTCCACCGGCCGAGCTCGTGAGAGCTCAAGGCCAATGTTAACCGCAATGGGACCTGCTGTTGTTTAAGATAGGGGTTTGACAGCTTTGGAGCTTGACCACAGGGGCTTTGGTGTCAATCCACCCGCAAATCTGTTATTTCGCCAGACATATGGCAAAAAGATTTCTCGCCTATTTGACCGGTTCGCTTTCACCACAGCCTGGCTCAACGCGCAATAAATTGCACTGTAATGAAAGGAAGTCTACCTGGCGCCAACGTACTCAAATAAGACGTCTAGGTTTTTCCTCGATAGCTGGTAAAGTAGGTTGTCGGATTTCGGGGCATTGTTGGAGGTATAAACGTGAGGATGTACAATATGTTTTTCTATTGTACATAAGGTCGAAGATACGGGGTTGAGGTTCTGCAAACATCCTTAGAAATATCAGCTCGTTCTTTACGTGGCCTCAACTTTGGTCCAGAAGGTAAGGCCGCGAAACAAGGATAGGATAACTTATCTGAAGTAAGTGCATCAAAGAACACCTCCAGTGCATGGGAGAGTGAGCACCACAGTGTGATGCTTTTTCCAAGTCTGTAGATGCTTACTTCATCATTCCCTACAGACAAGGACATGGAACTGGGACGCATATCGCTATTGACGTTCGTATTATATCACAATGTCACGAAAGGAACTACTGACTTTCAGGTATTTTCAAGTGTAGAAAACGCTTTAGCAGCTAGCTCGTAGGATCTAAAAATCTAGATACAGGAAGCGGAGAATCATGCAGTGCCAAAACCAGAAACGTCTCGCAGAAAGCCAGACATGTATCACACCTATAGACTCTTTATACCGCTTCCTCCGATCTTTCAAATCACGCCCAAGACTCCTTCCTCTCCATGACCGAATGGTAGAGTGCCCAGCTGCATCTCCTCCTCGCCACGTTCTCCTGGCAGTGACGCGATGCCCATAGTCTTTGCGGCCTCGCAGTTGAACTCAAAGCTGCAGACCCACCACTGAAATATATCGTGTTAGCACCGCAGACTCGAGAAGTGCTGCTCATGGAAAGCCGAGGAGCAGCAGCGAAACTCACCTGGTTGTCATCCCTCCAGCACTGTTCCTTCTTCCCACCCCATGTCTTCCCAGCATACTTCAACACCACTGGGCTTTGTCCATCCTTCAGATCAGTGACGGCGACGTAGCGGAGATGGGAGTTGAAGTTGTAGACATGGCTGCCGGAACCAGCGGAGGCAGGGAGGAGGGAGGGGGTGAGATCTGTGGCTGAGCCGACGATACCACACTGTGAGTCGAAGAGCCAGAGGTAGGTGTTGAAGGAGGGATCGATCAGACTGGCAAAGGTACAGATCTGGTAGCCAAGTGCGAAACGAGTGCTGGGAGTGCAGTAGTATGGCTTACTGCGAGGGTGGAGTTGGGTTGGTATAGCTTCTGCTGGAAGCAGGACGGTGGCGAGTGAGAGGATGAGGAAGCTTAGGAGGTACATCTTGATACTTGTTGGTTGAACTTTGGTCAGACTTTGGAAAGTGGGGCCTGCTGGTCTTATATCTTGGGGTGGAGGCAAGAAGCTTGAGTCACTAAGGTCGACTGACTCCGCGAAGAATCGATCAGCACATATTCACCGGGCTTCAAAACGGAAAAGCTCACTCAAAGGGAAAGAATCTAGGAGACTACGTTGAGGAGAGCTCAATGTAGAAACAAGAATTCGGCACATTGGTATTTAGGTATGGCGAGGCGACAGCCCGGCGACGAGAGTGCCTCAAGATGCCCCAATCTCCACTTGACGGGCGTCAAAAGACAATGAACAGACGATGCCGTGTCCAGAGAATCCGATTTTCCGGAGATACAATAGGAAGAGCTCAATGTGCTATCAGGAGTTTGGTACATTAGGAAGGTCGATGATGAGGATGTCTTTCGTCAACCACCTGGTGGGCGCTGGACGACAGTCAAGTAGCCGGTACATAGGTAGTCCGCTCTAAGGACGTTACTTTTAAGAAAGCAGAAGGAGGGGGAGCTCATTGTGGAATAAATGTTTCGTGACTTGGATAGGATATTAGACTGGTGGTGATAGAGCGTTGATGCGCCTCCCGTCACCTACTTGGCCAGCGCTGGATGATATCTAGGTAATCAACTATGCTCCAGAGGACGCCTCTTACAGGGACATTAATGTGACCTGTACATTAATGTGAAGGAGACTGGAACGGCATGAGCTGCAATATGGAAATCAATCTCAGCACACACCCTAGATTTACTGGATGGCATGGCAGGCAAGTCTATGATAATTGAGATCCAAGGACACCACAAACGTGAACGTCAAAATGCGATGCGTGAGTTGTTGGCCTGGCTCTGACTATCTTCCGCATGCTTTCTGAAAAGCCAAACATAAATGCAACATTGCGACTCTGTTGAAAGATAAGAAAAGAAGTGCCATGTCAGGATACATTTCTCATGAGCCCTTCACTGGGAAACAGAGTGTCGCGTGACTGGGTAGCTCCTGAAATTGGCTTCGATTTTAGCATCATCCCATGAAGTTTTGAGAGACGACTCAACGTCGGGAAATTTCTTGTTGCGATCTTACTCCCTGCACTTCGTCCAAGACACCAAACTTTAACAAGGACAGCAAGGACGAGGAGAAAAGGGGACTTCCCACCAGCCCATCCATCTGGTTCAAGATCCAAGCACCCCTGCCTGGTTTCCCCAGAGATCTTCTGGATCTTCTGGATGCCTGCGATGTGATTCTGTTGTACTGTATCCAGCGTGGGGGTGGACGCCATTCGTCGGTATTGACCTGCAGGAGGCCGAATGGAAGATGGGATATGCAGCCTCGAAGCTGTCAGATGCAACTCCAACTTTTCCCTCAGAGAATGTCTTTCATGAGGTACTTCCAGCAATTGTGTGCAACGTGGCGGCACTCAGCACTTGCTTTTGTTGAATCTTTGACAATTCTTTAAGAACTCAAAAATACGCACGAAGGACCCGGCCCTCCTCCCTTCTTTGAAGTTCTTGATGTTGTCTATCGCCCTGACTTGCTTTGGGGTCAAATTTAAATTTAGCTTTGGCGTCCACCCCGAAGCGGCTTAGTACTGTCCAGCCCCCTGTCCCAACTTCTCAGAACAACTTGTTTCAGGTGCACGATCGGTGATCTTGGGCCTCGAAACATTTCAGTCCTGTTCAGCTCACTCTCCGGTCGCTGTCGCCTTCTCATCATACCTACATTCCTTTGGTGCCGATACCATACGACGTCTCACGACTACGCAGGTCATAGTCGGTCCCGTTCTCTGCGAAACTTGCCCTTCCCCTCGCAGGCCCTGGAGGGCTCCCAGAAACCACTGCTCATCCCTCGCCTCGGTCTCTCCTTGAATCAGCCAATTTCGCAGCATAAAGCTGCCGTCACTCCTTCAAGCTTTCCGTTACGTATCAGCAATTGAACACCGTCCCTGCAGGTTTCCTTGGATGAGATAATCTGCTTGGCCGAGTGCGGATTCGTGCATCAACAAAATCGCGCTACACCACCACTCTCGACGACATTCTCCTTCACGAATTCCAGGAACCCCATGATCCGGAAACATAATGACGCGACCACAAATTATCCGAGCAGGTAGGCAGTTTATTCCTTCTCGTCCTAAGGAAGGCTCGGTTGCTAATATTGATACGAACAGACTCGATTGATCTTCAGGACCAAAATGCTCCCTCAGCTCAAGACCATACCCGACAACCTACCAACCCAGCCCCCTTAGGTGCAGGACCTCCAGCCCCACACCAGGCCGAGACTTTGCGCGAGTTGGCAATAGAGACAGCGGAGGAAAACCACAGAAGTCCCAGGGTATCTAAGGAATGGTCAAAGGGCGAGGTCCAGCAGTACGACGACGACGACCTCGCGGCAGGGGTCGCCTCAAAATTGGCGGGCTCCAACCTTCACCAGCAGGATGACCTAGCCATTGCGCAGAATGGGGGATTGACAGGGTCGACAGCTGAAGACGCCGACATGGCAGATGCGGAGGGCGACGACGGAATGGACGATGATATGATGGATAAGATATCCAGCTCCCCGTCCATCGATGATGGTGGGTATTCTCTTCCACTTTTGTGGCCCCAGCGAGGCATTTCTCTTCCGCAATCGACTCCAACAGGTTCTCCCACCTGTACACAAGCGTGCTACGAAAGTTCGTCTCCATTTGTGGAGACCCCGGACTATTTTCCTTTAAGACCTCCACCTGAACCGACCGACAAGGACGGGGTTCACGGTATGCAGGCAAAAAGACGTCGTCATCGTTATCTTCTTGGTGAGTATCCGGACGGTACTGGAAGCGAATCCAACTACGATGAGCATACCGCTGAAAACTCACCATTACTCGCGAACACTGGACCAAGGAAAATCGAGAATTACGACCAAGACTTTGACCTGAAACACTTTTCGGAGCAGCTTCTTGCCGACCATCTGGCCTTGCTAAGCGACGAGATTGAGTCTACAACTGGAGACATTGCAATGGACTATCCACGTGAACAGCCCAATGATGACTGGAGACCCAAAAGTGGCGACGAAGGAGTCATGATACCATACGAAAGTTCCGAGGATGAAGATGACGATTATGACATTCCTTATTCTGCTGACTCTAGATTTGTTGACTCTGGTTGGGGTGGTGAATGCTTACAAGAATTAGAGGACATTGATTTCGAATTCGTCTATGCGCTCCACACTTTCGTCGCAACTGTCGAGGGCCAGGCAAATGCTACCAAAGGGGACACGATGGTGCTCCTTGATGACAGCAATAGCTACTGGTGGCTCGTTAGGGTTGTCAAAGACAGCAGCATCGGTTAGTGACTATGATTATGCCTGTGAATGTGTTTGAAGTTCTAATTACAGTTGTAGGATACCTGCCAGCAGAACATATTGAAACGCCAACAGAGCGACTAGCGCGGTTGAATAAACACAGGAATATCGATGTATGTATCATATCTCCCCAAGCGTGCAGTGAGCTAATCATAATCTTTTAGCTCACGTCGACGATGCTGGGTGATCAAGAAGCCAAGTCCAAAAACCCTCTCAAAAAGGCGATTCGGAGACGGAATGCCAAAACCGTCACGTTTACGGCTCCAACATATGTTGAAGCCTCGGATGTTGATTACTCCACAGACGAGGAAGAGGGCGAAGGCGACTACTATGGCCAAAATGGACAGCAGGAACAGAACGGAGACCAGCAGGACCAAGCTGCCGATGAGGACGAGATCAAGGCAGTTGAGCCGCTGAAACCCCGAGCGGAGATTCGAGAAGTTAGGTCTGAATCAGCAGAGCCGGAAGCGAGCCGCGACCCCACAGGCAAGGTCAGCTCTGATACTACCAGAACAAGCGATGAAATTTTCGATGGCAAGGTTGAGAGTAAATCTCGAAATGGTACCGTAAGGAACACCGACTCGTTCTTCAAGGACGATTCAGTCGAAACCAGGAAAATAACTCTCACACCGAACTTGCTCAGAGACGATTCGAGTACCTCTACCCGGACTTCTAATGATTCCAAGGAGCTCAAGCAACGTCCTAGTCTTGACAAACTGGAGAAGGATTCCCCAGATAAGTCAAAAGATAAGAAAGACAAGAAAGATAAGAAGGAGAAGGAAAAGAAACCGGGAATGCTCAGTGGCCTGTTCAAACGGAAAGAAAAGAAGGCGAAGTCCTCAGTTGAAGACGAGGTTGACGAATTAATGGCTGGCAAAAGATCAACCGATAACCAGAGGGCATCTCCGTCCCCCAGTAAAGACTCAGAAGAAACTGCTGCAGTCGAAGAGCCAGTCGTCGCCCAGACTCCAGAGAGACAGCCGAGCAAGTTGCAAAAACAACGGAATGATATGTCACCTAGTCGGAAGCCTGCAGCTGCTAAGGAAACGAAGGCAGTGGAGCCTCAACAGGCACCTGCTCCCGAGAGGCCACCACCAGCCGACTCGGCACAGGCGCCGTCTATGCGCTTAGTTCAGCCAGAACCTTCGCTCGAGGAACTTGGACAGCCACGGAATACCTCCCCCGAGCTCACTAGGGGTCAGCAGCCGCGTAACGTGTCTCCAGAAGCCACTAGAGGGCGGAACATTTCCCCAGAAGTTACAAGGACAGCGCCAGTTTTGGCGGCTCCCAAGGAGCAGAAAACAGGGGGAACAATATCTAAAATCCTCCGATCAGCTAGTTCAAGTACTTCTGAACCGCGACCTGTCAAAGCGAAGAAAGCCAAATCTCGCGTGGAATTGGACGACTTTGATTCTTCTAGCGAGGACTCTCATGCGGAAGAGTCTCTCCGAGGACCAACTAAACAAATGCAGCGGCCGATTCCTGGTGCATTTCCAGATAGTTATATTGGTTCTCCTCCAAACGAGCGGTCCAATCCTGCAGAAGAGAGACTCTCGGAGTCTCCAGTACAGGTGTCTCCAGTGGCAGCTTCACAATCGTATCCTCCTGCACTTATGGTCGATACTTCTAGTCAGGAAGAACCGCCTTCGCCTGTATCATCGCCATCTCCCGAGCTGATCGATGCAGAAGATGCTCGCGAAAAGAAAGGTGCTGGGAGCTCTACCACCTCTACGTCAACTGCCACATGGAGTGATGCCCACCTCCGAACATTCTTTGACGACGACGCAGACATCAAAGATCTACTTGTGGTGGTCTATGATAAATCTGGGGTGGTCCCTGCTGGACCTGATCATCCAATAACTGGAAATCTTTTCAGAGAAGAAAACGCCAAGTTGGCAGACATAACCAATGTAAGTTTGCTAGCCAGTCTGATGCACGACTTTGCTAATTGACTTCAGCGCCTGGATGGCATGCTTGGGGATTGGCTAGCTCGCAAAATGAGAACCCAAGCCTCCAGGTAAACAGCACTATCCGGCTTGTATTTTGTAAACGATGCACACGAACATGATAAATGAAGTTCTTACGGGAGGGGCGTCTTCGTCTCATATTTCGGCGCACTAGGCTGGGGTCGGTAACCGGCAAGGAACCTGGGGCAATGACCTGGGCCGGCGTGGCGGCACGGGAACTCTTATCAGTCTATACCATATTGGATGAAGTTTGATGCTGAACCAGCAAAAATTGGGTACACATAAAGTGCCATTTACAAAACTTATGATTCGTTCCACTGACTGAACACTCCTAATTGCATCTTGTCTGATTCCATGGTAATGCCCCAGTTGTGTGCTGGGCTTTGTGCTGTCTCATGTTGATCGAGCCCCTACTTCGCTGCTGTCACAGCAGGGCCAAGGCCAGCGCCCAGATAGAACTCTATTTGAGATATGAGCACCCGCCACTTCGAGCACCGTACTGGCTGGCCTCCACGTCACCGACAGACAACAGCGACAACTTTCGATTGCTGCTATTCACTGATCATGATTGGGTTCGGCGAGGCTGAAGGCAGAAATTTGACCAGCGCCTCTTGCACCATACCTTGCAGTAGTCCCAATATTTATGCTATTTTCATCCGGGATAGCGTCCTTACCGCTTTGACCCGCCTTCGAAGTACAGACACAGAAAAGCAGCACCAAATACATGCTCCTGTAACAGGTCCATTGAAGGTACCAAATATTTCTCAATACATTCAAGCTCGAATTGGCCCTCAGATTAGAAAGCCAGGATGAAGTCAGACTTTTCATGCTTTTCAACTTTACAGATTATGTGTAATTACCAAAGAGTACCTGAATGTCAGAGTTGAGATGAGGTATTGTTCGACAAGTGGTACCTTCTTCCATCAAGGCCATCTCGTGCGGTGCCGCTTTTTCACTGCGAGCCGCCCGCTCTGCCTGCATCACGTTAGTCCCGATTGGCTTGGGTGCGAACGTGCAACTACGACCAGACCAGAAGAACTCCAAGTTCTCTTTCAACACCACGCCGGGTTTGCCATCGCAAGAAGGGACTTTCATACACCATGGCATTCGCATCGGGCACCGCAATGTATCCAGAGAGCGATGCTGACGACGAATACGAGAGAAGCGTCCACGACTCCTCCCCTATCCTCGCAACGGATTCTGAGGCGACAGATTCCAATCCCTCCTCGAACGAGCATACTCCGACAACTTACGGTGCTCCTGGCTCAGGAGATAGACTTCCCGAGACTATCATCACGGAATGGACTGCAGATGAGTGCGCGGACTTCGTAGGAAGCCTGGGGTTGCAGCAATACGTGGACCAGTTCTTAGGTATGCTTTCCAGCCTTGGAAATGGAATTTGACATCATGCTCACGCAGCGCAGAAAACGAGATTGTTGGCGAAGCTTTAGTAGCTTTGCAACACGATGATTTGAAGCAGATGGGGGTCACTAGTGTTGGGCATCGACTTACGATTTTGAAAAGCGTTTATGATATCAAGACTAAGCAGGATATTCCCTTGGAGAGCGATCACTACGTCCCTTTGTGTAGGTCTCTAGTGCTCAAGTGTCGAGATTACTACTGACTCGCCACCAGCGGCAGATGCAGAAGCGCAGTATGCAACAGCGACTCTGAAAGATATCCGGCACCTGGTGGAACAATTACGGTTGCGAGACGAGAGGATGAGTATCGCAGAGATGGAGCTTCGCAGGATAACATCGGAATATGCTCGTCTACGAGAGGATTTACTTCCAGTCTTCCGAATGGCCAAGGAAGGACAACCACTACCTTATCTCGCCTCGGAGTCTAATAACCAAACCTCATATCCTTACGATACGCAGAATACCATCTCACCACCTGCGCCAACTCCCTCGTCTACACAATCTGGCGGCGGCTTATCTCGAAAGTTCTCTACCAAGAAGCTTTTCTTCGATAATCAAAAAACATCGTCTCCCACATATTTGCAGTCCACGCAGGAAAGGTCTCTTATGGAACAGGCTTTGGACCCGGCAAATGCTGCGGAACGCGCAGTTCTCTCATCATCACATCTCGCTGCTATGAATGGCGGCTCCCAACCATCAACCTCGCCAGGATACCCTTCACCAAATCAACCATCTCCAACCTCGCCTCCTACCTTGGGAGGCTCAACGCTCGCATCTCGTTCTTATCGCTCTGACCAGCCGACTCCTGCACGAAGTACCTTCCAGCAAGAAAACGACCAGTACCAAGCCTCTACATATTCTCGCGACAGTCAAAAACCCGCGCCGTCGCGGCGAGCCCAGACTCCTGCGCTCGATACTCCTTCATCCAATGGTTCTGTCGAGATCTTCAAGTCTTTTCGGGTCAGTATGGAAGATCCGTGCTATAAAGTTCTCCCTGCAGCACTGAAGAAATACAACATCAACGCACCTTGGGAGCAATACGCATTATACATTGTCTACGGAGACAAGGAACGATGTTTAGGAATGGACGAGAAGCCTCTCATATTGTTCAAGCAATTGGACAAGGAAGGAAAGAAGCCCATGTTCATGCTCCGGAAAATTAGTCCCAACGCAGATGCGCAACCTGGTGAAGGTCCCGGGAGCGCTGGTCTAGATCGGAACAACGGAAGGGGAATGCAAGCTGGGTATGATCCACCAGGCGGCATCATATAATTTTGCATGCCTTCGGTTGCAATTTTCGAACGGCTTTATAGGGAAGACTTGGGGAGTTCAGCGCTGCTTAAAATCTTGCATAGCGGAAGCGGAAGCAAAGTTTTGGACGATATGGCATGCCACTTGACAATCTGCCATGTCAGTCAACCTGTGTGATATATACCTGTAGGATGGGATTTGTGTCTTTTTTGGAATGGCGGAAAGTTAGCAAGCGGCACAATTTTGGAGGTTACGATATCTGGTTTCAGTCTTAAGGGGAAGAGATGGGAAAGGCAATTAGCCACCGGCCTGGCTAGCCTGCTCGTCTCACATATTTTCGCATTTGGAGCGGAAGATCTGTCCTATACCAGGGCAGAGTGGGTGGTCATTTACTTTTGGGCCGGTGACATTCTGGATTGTACATCTCGTGTGGGCGCGTGTAGAAGGGAGGCGAGGCACGGAGGCGATTTCCTGTAGCAAATCTAAAGCATGGAGGCGGCGGTATGAATCGATGAGGCCTCGAGTCAAGTATTTGACAAGCCACATTTCTCGTTGTCGGTTGTCTCATGTGTAAGGATTGTTCCGCAGAGTGTTTGTAGGAGCTCCTTCAAATCTGCAGGTCCTGACGGAGATTCTCCAGTGAGAGGATAGCGATACATCTAGCCCTTACCAACCACTCTCAGCTCGGCTGACAAGCAAGCGTCTGAGACGCTGTATTGCAAGTGCTCAAGTCGTGTTGCCCACACAACACAGGCGTTGCGGGTCGTTCCTTCCCAAAACAAGATCTTGCCCAAACAAAATGGAAGGCACTTGCATGCTCTGGACCACGCTAAGGACCTCTCGGGACTTCCTTCCCTTTGAACCGTTCAAAAGCATCTTCCTCTTCTCCTCTTCCTCTCTCTCCATCCTTCATTCTTCTGTATGAATACCCTCGTCGAGATCCATCGTTCTCGCGCCTCGATTCAGAGGTCGTAGCCTTCACCAGCCTTTCTATTTCACGCTGTGTTTCCCCTCCGCCTACTTCTACCTGACTTCCGCAACAGGACCTACATAGGTAACTTCAACAAAATGCCTTCCAAGAAACCCTCTCGGAAGCCAAAGGCAAAGCCTCAGCCTCAGCCACGTCCTAGACCTGTCCCCAAGCCGTTAGAATCAGCGGTTGTCCTCCAATCACAGCACAGTTTCGACCTTGTTCACACTGCCATAGCTGCTACCGTATGTTTTCCTCGTGTGTTGCAGTACGCATTCAACTGACCTTATTTGATCAGATGTTCGAAGTCATTTTCGCTCGGTACCTCATAAATCGCTCGACATAACCTGATTGCCATTTTGTGTTAACCTCACTGCAGGAAAGTCTTCCCCATTGGGACCAAATGGCATAAGCGTTACTACGACCCTGCCAACCCAGACACCGCTTACGAGACCTTCGTTTCCGGCACTCAAGCCCCCAAGGGAGGAAGTGGTGTGTTGTGGCATGTTCCTGTCAGTGGCCAATTTCTTGTGCTGGACAAGCTTATGGAAGCTCTCGTGCGTGCTGGTGTCCTTCCATATGTTCGAAGCTGATGAAAACAGGAAAACGGAGTCAAAGACGCTTTAGCAAATTCTTACCTGCGCAAGATTGATCTGAGTTTCCACTCCATTGGCACAGAGCCTATGTCTGAGTCTAACTGTATCGAATCATACGGGCTGCACATATCTTATGGACCTTCCAACATGCCATACATCGATACAGAGCTCAGACATAGCCAGGGCTCCCAGACCACGACTATGAATGTCTTGGAGGGCAAGACGAACCTCAAGGAAATGGTGAATGGCATCGCTCGTCATTTTCTTTCGTCGGAGCAGGCGAAAGTCTTCAAAACACTTCCTCTACCAAGTACATCCATGTATCAGGTTTAATTTTAAAAGGGGCTAACATTTAGCAGGCAACATTCGAGTCAGCTTGCAGGCAGAGTACACTGCGCAGACCCCATCTGATTACCACCCTCTAGGTTTTAAACCTGTTAAGGAGATCGTATGGAAAAAGGACGATGATTTTGACAACAGAGAATCCAGGTACAATCTAGCAACTGGGTTTCACAGGTACGTGAATGTCCGTCCATGCGCTGATTGCTGTCTAATATGCCGGCTTTCCGCTCCAGCGTAGCTTTCACTTTCAGACCCCCTGGCAATCGCGCCCAAACTGCCCCAACCTCTCGACACGATACAGAAAAAGCCGGAGAAATAACCCCAAGAGTCGAGCAAGGTCTCAATGATATACACTCGATGGGAGGCCTCCGAGCAATCAATCGAGTCAGAGCCCTGTCGCAGTTCTCTGCGTCTGATGGAGGGCACACACAACCTGAGATATTAAGACAGATTCGAGGGATTGTAAGTCGAAGTTCAGCGGAGCCCGTCTTTGACTTTTACTGAACATTGCATCGCTATAGCATTTCTCCAGGCTTGATCACGACAGTCGACATGATACGCAGCAATATTTTACATCACCTTTGCAGCCATCTTCTAGCATGGGGCTTAATGCAGAGCTCTACATTCCACGATACACACCAGAAATTCTTGATATTGCCAAGCCCAGATTCCAAGCTCTGATTGCACAGGGTGATGGCGACCTGGATGCCCCACAGGGTGTGCAGATCGACTGTGATTGTGGAGTTCGTGAGCATTCTGGACGACTGGTATTGTCCATGCCTGCCTCTTCCTAGTCGATGCGTTATCGCTGACATCTGAAGGTCCAATGCCTACAATGTCATATCTTTCATCATGGTGAATGCTATGGCTATCTCTCTGAGATCCCACGGGCGGAATTTTGTTACACGTGCGCCAGAGATCTCTTCGACATAAACATAAACCTACGAGACAGAAGATTTGACTGTCAGTTGAGACGTACCCTTCGTTTCTTCCAGAACGGGCCAGCGAGAACGCTGAGCGAAGTCTTAACACATCTTGGCATGGAAACAGATGGTAAAGAACTCCTCGCTGATCAACGCATCGAATACGACTGACTGCCAACAGAGCGAAGTAAGAGCATCACCAGACCAATTTTGGAGGAACTTGTATCCGAAGGATTTATTGTAGAGCAAGTCGCCAACTCATCTTTCGACCTGGTACTTGAAAAGGTTCCATTGATTCCAAGCGCGTTTTTCAACCCGTGCACCGGGATTTATCATCTTGTGAGTGAGCAGATACATCCCAGAAAGTATCAGTATTGAGGAACGCTTGCTTACTTTTCGCAGTTCTCCGAAAGTGATACTCCACTTGTTGAGAGTACCGGTCCTCTTGCAAGTATAGAGGGACCTAATAGCCTTGATTTCAGCTCTGCCTCCGATTTCCCTCGCACGCCCACTGCTTCATACCCACCAAAGCAGTACCGTACACTAAGGACCATGCAACACTCTTCGCGAAGAGAGGTCTCTGTGGATGATGCTACTACTCAGTCTGCCGTCAGCACCCCTGCTCATCAACAAGGCCCTGGGGCTCGTCAATTTCCCTCGAACAGCGAGTTACAGACCATGAAATTAGGCGGCAGTAATACTGCAAATGGGATCACCACTCCCGACATTTCGAATCCTGATGTTTTGAGGGTGAATTCTGCTAATAAACGACTGCCTCAATTTAGCCAGCAAGGTCGATCAAGCCGTCGGAAGATGAAGTGATGGCCGCGGGCCTCTCTTGACCCCGTCGTGTGCTGCATGTGCTACATGGGAAAGAACATTTGCTTTGCTGTATCTGACTCTCAGGCTGGTTCTGTTGTGCGGAGCAGAGTACATGGGGGATACTAAGACAATCTTGGGCGTGACTTGAAGTCATCTATACAATTATTTGCTACTTTCCGGGGACTTTTTAGCTTCGTAGTGCAACTTGTGTGCTTTCGTGCCTTCAATTGCTTACCTTGAGTTTTGACAGACGATTCTTCCTCATTTTACTTTCTAATTTTGCACCTCGAAGTTCTAACTTGTGATGTGAAAACAAGATCTCGAGCTGCCGTACCTGACTAGTCAACCGTCTTAGAATGTACTGATATACTGGGCTTAACCTTACTATTATAGCATCTTGTAGATCGTTGATCACAGGCCTTATCCTTCCCATGATGTTTTCAATGTGTGACTGAGCGAATGATTTTATTGTATTGACTTTGTACATAACGAGCCAGGCAGATAGGGATCTATCTATGAACTCGAGTCCATCATAGCAAGTACAGTTCGTATATGGCAAATCTGCCCCGGCATTCCCAAGTATTCATCTGGACAGGTAAAGCGCCATGCAATGCAATCCCAACTCATCATGCCATATTACTTCGAAGCTCATACCCAGCAAATGCTTAGCGAATTCTTCACTAAGATAGAACCATTGGATCTTAATCAATCCACGAATTCAACGTAGTCCTCCAAGCCAGCAATGAGCTCAGAATCAAATTCTCTGACCCATGATGGAACCGAGGAGACTTCCGCCCCTGGCAGGTCTTTCGTGACGCGGCGGTGCTTGACTTCTGTCTTCTCTGGACTCAAGGAAAGGAGTCTCTTTGGAGCAGAGCTTGGTGTTGTTGCAGAAATGGTGGATCTCTCTGCGGCTGAGCCGGATGCAGAGATTGGTATCATCTCAACATCAATCTCTTCAAATGCTTCAAAATCAAAAACATCATTGCAGAAGCTAGAACCCGCAGTTGGAGTTGCTGGCCTAGCCTCCATAGTGCCTTCAAGCTCCGTCATGCCAGCTTCAAGAGTTTCGATAGATTTATTCTGATATGGAGAAACCGAATCATGGGCAGAGACATCCTCTGGACGACTGGTATCTACTTCGAATTGACCTGAGCCTAGATCGTCGCCTAGCAAGACAGAAGGCGATGGAAATGCATGCTCATCGTCAGATCTCTCGGACTTTGAGGATTGGCTATCGACCTTCGTTTCAAGAAACGGAATCTGGGCCTCCTTGCCGCTTGCATAAGAGAAATGAGGGTTTTGTGTAAGGCAGATGCTAGCCTTGTCTGTTTGCACACTCGTATGAAGCTTATGTAGCTTTCGATAGTCTCGGGGAGCGAGATTCGAATAAGCAACCGGACTAAGGACATTTGACAGGTCCGCCATCTCGGCGTTGTCGACAGCCGCATTAGTATAAGTACTCAGCTTGAGTTTCGGCTTAGAGCAAGAGTCAGTAAGTATAGAGCAGCATAAATGATCATTTTACCTGTGACTTTTGATTCGATCGAGGCACAGGTAAGTCAAGTCGTGGGCCGGGATTCTGGAAGCAAATATTAGGATGCCTTGCGCGTCGAAATCATCGATGGGTTGGTCGGCTCTCACCTTCTTTCTAGACTGGGCACCGACTGCACTGGAGCTTGCACCACTCTGTTGTAAGGTTTAGCATTGCACAACAAACTCACAGGTTGATAGACAAACCTCTAGAGCTGAAGTAGCGTTTCCGGTGTTTCCTACTGACGCCTGGTATCCTTGTCAGCGATTCTGTGCTACCTGGGGCGGCAGAAGAGCTGGCTAACCTTTCTCTTGATCTTCCGGGGCTTGTCGAGACCCTCATGGCAACAGTAATGTTTGCAAGGTTGACCATTCTTCAGGAGTTGACGGTCACAGCAGACATGATTGCATGTCCACTTGCCATTCGCCATTTGGAAAGGTTCTAAGACCTCGATCTCCTTTTTGTCTCTGTCTTGTATGGACTCCTTGTCAACTTTGCCGATCTTTGGCTTTTGACCTTGCGACTTATTTCTGAGCTCTGCTTCGTCGATATCGAGAAAGTCATTGGAGCTATAGTCGCTCTTCGTATTCTCAACGCCATTGATAGCAGCGATCATATCATCATCCTCGACCCCATCAGTGCCAAACTCATCAACGTCAGCAATCGGTTCTTCTCCTGCGTCGATCGTTGTGTTATTACTGGACTTGGTCATCGGAGGTGCTGATGGAAATTCTGATGCCGGAATGTTGTGCTTGAGGATGCATGACTTAACAGTTCCTACGATGTCCTCGCAAGTGACCCAGCATTTGATATCATCGTCAGGTGCTGACACTTCGACAGTGAATCTGACATCTAAACCCTTCTCTAGCTTGGAGATATTGCCACGCCAGAAATGAACCAGCTTGCCGTCAGTGGTTTCAGCCATGAACGTCACAGACGGCTTTCTGTCCTTCCACACAGGGATCTTGTCATTTTCGAACCACAAGCGAGCTTTGACTTGGATCTTGGGTGAGGCCTTGGACTTTTCGGCGATTCTCCTCACAACTTCACAAGCTAGCTTGAGGCTAGGAAAGCTTGAGATAATGTCCCTCGTCTTTTTCCCGAATGGGGGGTTTTTGGACACAAGTCTTTCGATATTGGCGGTATCCATTTTTCCAAGTTCTGCGATGGTTGCCACGCTGTTGCTGACGAGTTTCCGGACCGCCACAGGACCAAATTGGGGGATTTGTCTCAGCTGCAGGTTCGAGTATTCCCAAAATCCTGCAGAGATACTTCGTGCAAGATCAAGAGCATGCCGAGTCGATACTGAGTCGCAGTCGTATGCCTTACAATCAATGACACAATGAATGAGGCGTCGTATGCGATCAAATACGATGCTTCGATCTGTTGCAAATTGTCGTCTGACTTGGTTGAACTCTTTGTCCGTGGGCTCTTCAATTCCCCCAAGTTGAACTTGTATGAGCAGCGAGACTTTATGGGGCGTTGTTGCGATATTTTCCTTGAATGGAAATTTGAGGAAAGGAGATTTGTTGAAGTCACGAAGGTATTGTCTCTCATTTGGTTTCATCCGCAGATCCCTGAATTCTGTTGCTTGACAGATTGTGTGAAGCTTCCTATGTTAGTGGAGACCAAGGGACAATTTTAGGGACTCACAATTTGTTCTGTGCTTGCTCGAAATGGGATAGACAGAAGCAGCTTCATCGTTTCAAACTGAACCATATACCGAGACATAGCTGCTCCATATTCGGTGCTGCTGAGTCGCTCCTCATCACTGGCTAACTTGTGTTGTTGAAGAAGAGAGATGTCTCTCTCGCAGACTTGCTCCAGGCGCCTATCAGCATCGGCACCCGGGGATGCACCTTCAATCTTATAGTAGTTTGGATTCTGGTGCATACGGACGCTGAGAAAGGTTCCGCAAAGCCACCTCTTTGCATCATACACATTCTTGATGGCTCCTAGGCTGATTTCAGAATTCAGATGTTCGATCAGATTGAGATGGAGTGTACTCTCGAGGATGTCTTGGCCAGAAACCATCTTTTTGTAGCGGTTCACTTTATCGCTCCGAGTCATTATCACTGCAACGGCGCTTTTCTCGAATTGGGGTCGACCAGCTCTTCCAAGCATTTGCATGACTTCCAGATCAGAATACTCGCCGAGGCGGTTGTCTTGAAAACAAACGGTTCCCTTGAGCACAACTGTGTGACATGGAAGATTGATTCCTACCGCTAGTGTAGATGTGCAGCAGATGACGTTGATGTCTCCTTTCAGGAACCCTGATTCGATGGCGATGCGGTCTTGGGAGTCCAGACCAGCATGATGATATGAAACACCACAGGAAACCAACTGCTGAAGCTCTCTGTTGTTGACTACAACGGTCTTCAATGGAGCCGGCCAAACACGCTCAGTAGGACTTTGCCTGGACCACCACTCCGCCAGGTGTTGGGCAGTAGTCTCACAAGACTTTCTTGTGAAGCAGAACACCATGATAGCCTTTTGCTGACTGTATTGCCGAAGCAATGCTGGCAATTTGCCGTCTAGTACCTTCTCAAACGCGAAGTCATTGAAACTACCGTCGTAGCCATGAACATGCTTTTGGAGTCTGACTGGTCGAAAGTCTTCGCCAAAGGTTTCTCGATGAGCGGGAATATGCTGATTGGTATGGTCTCGACCTAGCCACATTGCGATGTCTTCCGAGTTAGGGACAGTGGCGCTCAGAGCCACGAACCGGACATTTGCACCCATCGTCTTCATGCGAGACACGACAGCTTCGAGAGTCGCACCTCTGGTATCCTTCAGGATGTGAACCTCGTCAATGAGGAACAGCTTGACCATCTGGACAAGCTTCTGATGATCACTCCACTTGCGGGTGATGCTATCCCACTTTTCAGGAGTTGTGACGATGATTGAAGCATTGCGAACGCGAGCCATCTCTGACTGGCTGGTATCACCCGTCAACTCAGCACAAGGAAGATTCAGATGGCTGAACTTTGTACCCCAATCTCGTACACGCTCAGAGCATAGTGACTTGGTCGGAGCTTGATATACAATTTTGAATTGCCCGGTTCCATAACCTTCCACGGCTTTGCAGATGGCCAATTCAAGAAGAGCCGTTTTGCCACTCCCTGTTGGAGCAGACACCACGACGTTGTTATTAGTCTTGTATACAGGATCGAAACATTTGGATTGTGCAGCATTGAAAAGGTCATATGGAAAGATTGGACGGAAACGATCAGGGAGGACATTAGGAGAGATAAGCTGAATACCGTGTGCCATTGGCGGTGCATGATTCAAGGCAAGTGTCTTGGGCGTGTGCTTATTAGTAGAATATGTCGTTTGTTGCTGTGGAGTCTGGGTTACCTCCTCCGGCTCATCGAGATCCGCATTTGCGCCCATGGAAGAATATTCGACGGTGGGAATGGTGCGATTAGCAGCTCTGCGCAGACTGACACGGGTTGTTGGACTTGAGCCTTGACCGGCAAGTGGTGACGAGCTATGCGTGGACTGATAGGCGCTTGGGCTGCCACTAAATCCACCTAGAGACATTACATTGTGTTTCGAAGTCAATAGTAGAATATAACTCACTGAGGTTGAAAGGCGGGGTGACCTGCTGTCTTTGAGGTTGAAGCGGGTTCAGCCTGTTTGTTTGTGATCCCTGAAAGACATTGGTATGGCCAAGTGTAGATTGTCTCTGTGAGGTTGGCCATTGTGATATCACATCCGTCGGCGATAGACCTGGAACAAAGAGCTGATCATGATCGATGCTCTGTCCCGGTTGTGACTGTCTCATGAGCATCGACTGCTGCGTTAACATGGCAGTGGCAAGCGGGCTAATCGGGTCGGCAGAGTGCATGCTGAACTGCCTGGGAAGGGATTGTCTGAGTGCCACGCCATTCCGCAAATTCTGTGTAAACCTGAAGTGGTTGTCCGCATTGGTGATCGTCCTTGGCTCTCGCTCAGGTTGGTCGAACATGCTGAGAGGGGCAAAGGATAGTCTTGTCCGGGCTGTAATGGACGTAGATGGCGCCAGAGTTGTGTTTGCCAGATCTAGCCCTGTGGTTGATTTGTATTAGAATAGAGGCAACGGATGATGGAAAATGTAGGAGCACACCAACCGTAACTATTGCCACCTATAGAAACAGGTTCTTGCACCTGATATCGAAATCCAGGTGCAGGTGCAGGTGCAGGTGCAAATCTGAATTCGCTTTGCTCGATCTCTTCTGGCAGCTGCCCTGTGAAGGATCCATTTGGGTGTTTGTTGGAGCCTGCTGCCTGCGTAATCCGCTGACTGTGGCGGTCCATATTTTAGAAAAGAAGTGAGCTCTGGAAGCCTGGCAATGGGAAGAGGAAAGAAACAGGACAGCAGAGGAAAACAACAAGAAATATGAGAATCAATACGTAGATACTTCGCCCTTACAGAAGGACCTCAGAGAACTGTCGTTACCATGGAGGTAGAATGATGTCTGATATTTTGATGGAAGTGGGAGAGAAACTTTGTAAGTAGAAATCCAAGGTGTAAAGAAGGATTTACAAATAAGGAAGGAAAGAACACAAGCGAACTTCTTGGCGGGGCTGAGCATGTGACTAGTTCCGAGCTTCCCAGCTTCTTCTATGTATCCGAATTTCAATAGACAGACAAGGCAGATGCAGGCTCTGAAATCCTTTTCGAGAGAAAGGGAAGAAGTCAATAAAACTATTCGACTGCTATAGAGCTGTGCTACCTTTCAGCGTGCACTACGTGGTAATATCACGTTCGCCCCTGAGAGTCGCTGGCAGCCTACCTGATGCTATCCCAAGCAGTAGGCGCATGAAATCATGCTCACCAGTCATAAACGCCGACATATCATGCTCCGAAGTCCGCATATGCGAGGCCCAACCCCGCACCTGCTTCCATGCCCTTTTTCCATTTTTGTTCACATCGTACCCGAGCACCCGCTCTTTTGACCAGCCTATATGTAATGTTACACTAATTCCCATCATGAGTAGACTCAATCGTCTCTTTTTATCTTGCTTCTCGATGACCCGACTCGGGAGTGGTGCCTCATTGGCGAGGATGGCCGTGAAGTTGATAATCCTGCTTGCTTGACGTTTTCCAAAGGTTCAACAGTCAGCATCTTGGTCTCCTCGAATCTTGGTGTGTAGCCATTGTCGATTGTAGTCTTCTCGTAATTCGCAATGTTGATAGGAGGCGGACGACCTCTCTTTCTTTCCGCGCCGCTATACAGATATGTTGCAAAAATGACCACTGCAGTGCCAACAATAAACTGTAAATCAGTCAGTTATTACTCCATATTCAGTCAACGTCCTGTATTATAGTTGGGACCTACGTTGAGGGTGACTTGGAAGTCGAAGAAGAAAACGCTGAATATAAAGCTTAGGATAATGCTGATCGAGGTTGCGAAGTTTTTTAACAAATTGTCTGCATAGTTGATGCACATAGCCACGAGCACACCACCGATAGCCTGGAAGACGATGGCAGTCCATACAACTGCGTTGTAACCGTCAAAGAAGCCCTTCTTGGCAATCTCCTCTCCATCCTTGAAGATTACTCCAACGATCAGGGCAGGGAACAGCGAGTAAAACGATAATTGTATGTTCCGAGTCCAGACTGTGACGTGTTGAGTGGATTGCTTTAGTACCTTTTCGAAGTATACACCCGTCAACCCAGAGATCACTGCTGCGACCAACACTGCAGTTAGACCCAACGAGTAGTTCATGGCAGGCTTTACAAGCCCCATATCCTCTTGTATGCCCTCGTATGTTGCTGAACGTTTGGTAAGGCCGTCCATTCCTCGTTTTGTCAGCTCCCTTGCAACCTCTCCAGCTCCATTTGTCAACTGTCCAAGCTCGTGGAAGGATCGAGGGAAGTAGAATCGAGAGTTGGAATCCGTAATGGGAGCATATGCGTCCGAGTCAGAACTGGGTAGCTGCACAATTGCAACTCCAACCGTCAAGAGGATCAGAGCTATCCACTTCTTCGAGGGTAGGTGCCGCCCCAGCATGGTAACGCTGAAAAGGGCCGTTGTAAGTATCTTGAATGTAATTAGCCAATGTCCCGTGTCAGCTCCAGCACTTTTGAATTACCTTCAACTGGTACAGGATTTGAAAATGCACCGCGTCCAGGTTGCTAACCGCCACATATTGAAGGGAGTTCTGTAGTGTATACAACGTCGCAGGAATGGCTAACTTCCACCCATCCCCAGAAAACACAGACATGTATAGTTGCTCGAAAAGTACCGTCGCCGGCGTGGAAGGCGGTAGAGTCTGGGATATATCGTACATGGCAATCGTTAAGGAAACCGCGAGTTTGATGACTTCGTTGAGGAAGACTGCCGTTGAAGTAAAGTAGCGGTGTCCACCGATCGAAGGCATTGTCCGCGAATAGTGCATAATCTGTATATTCCGTCAACGCTGCTGCTCTTGTCCTTCTGCTGAGCCTTCTAGGGCTCGAAGGCTATTTGGAGGGGTACTGACAAGTATCAGGGCGGAATTCTGAAATGTGAGCTATTTGTAGTTAGCCATATGTCCAGTTTCGCAGAGCGGCAAAGATTTGCCTACAGTGATGAGAGAAACATGCTTCATAGGCACTCCCATGAAAGAGGGCGCCTTCGACGGCGCGTCATTGACAGCCATTGCTACCCCCTTTGCCCGGAAAGGGCTGTTCTTTTGCAGGTTTTCGACAAATGGACACACGACACAGGTTCAACAAAAGACGAAATCAAAAATTTCCAAATGTAGGATCGTCCAACAAGTTATTGCCTTATGTGCAGGCCAGCGGTGTGTGTGGAAAGGACTGAACTCGATGCGATGGATTTGGCTTGACTTGGCTGTCTTGAACTATTTGCAACTAAGATCGCGCTCTCGGCTCAGAAAAGGCTGAGAGATGGGAGCTCAGCCAATCGCTGAAGAAGACCCGCCAGTGGCTGCAACACCCTGAGCCTGGGGTTTTGACGTGCATGTAAGAAAAGGAGAACCCTGCTGCGTGCCCTGTGACTGTGACGTGAGTCCCTGGGCGATGATGTTTGCCTCTGTGGAGGTACGCCACGTAGTGAGAAACGCAGCAGCAAACAAAAAGCAAAATACATTACAAGTATTTGCACGTTGTAATCTATATGCAGCGTGTCGGTCTGAGGAACAGAGCTATGGTTGAGAGGTCTTCTTCTAATGACTCGAAACACCGCTCGTGATCATTCTTCGTGCCTGTTGTTTGATGGTCACATTGTCCTACGAGGTCTCCACACATGCATGCAGTATCACCACCACTAGCTGGAGTCACTTGCATATCCCGGTACGTGGCCCAATACTGTCGACCACCCTGACGACTCTTGGGTAGAGATGGTAACGGATGTGATAATGGTCGAGTCCCACAGACCGCCAAAGATCAGATGAGCTTTATTGGTTTGATGCTCAGAGGACATTGACTTTGCCGAACCATCGGGGTCAGTTGCCTCGTTAGCTGAAAATATTGACCTCGGCCGACAATTCTTAGATTCAACAAAATCAGAGATAACATCTACTTCTTATATTATCTTCGTGGTGGATGGAAGCAAGTATCACCTCTCAGAGAGGATTAGTAGGATCTCAGTGTCAAAATTGGATATTATGAGCAGTTTCACGCTTTGCGATCTAGAGGTCGGTGTTGGGATTAAGAAGAGCGCTATTCTCTCAAATGCTCATTTATGATACAGGTAACTATTTACAATATTACTATTTACGTTCCTTCATCTCACTGTCCAAATTGCGCTCGCTGTCCAGGCATCCCTAGTATGTCCTTGAAATTTGAATGTGGGTATAAAGTGCTTCCAAGTCAACAACAAAAGAAACAAGACAAATGAGATATGTGCAAAGCAGAGTGCTTTAAGACTTGCACCACATTATAGTGTTACACATTCCATAACATAGGCTCCTCATCTGCTAGAAAGTCGTCGCTATTGGCGACACCATTGTCGTCAACAAATCTCACTCCGGTATTTCGCTTCTTGGAGGCCACTCCAGAAGACCTATCAGGCTTGAATCCTCGAGCAGAGCCTACTGCGCTAAGTCTCGCAGCCGAAGGTGGTGCTGAGGAGGACACAGTGTCTTGCCTTTGGAGTGGCGCAATAAAGGAGTCCGGCCTCGGCTTGCCTTTGCGTGATGGGGCCCAGCTCGTTCTAGGCGTTGGTTCCTCGTCAGACCCAAAACTCAGGAAATCATCGAGGTCCGGTGATGGTTCTGCAGTGTCAATGGACTGTGTGGACGCCAGAGGCGTATCAAGGTAAAGAAGGATGGTTTGCTTCTTATCTGCTTCTTTAGCGGGACGGAGAGTGCTGGCGGACGACCGTGCTGTAACAGAAGACAACCTGGAAGGCTGCTTCTCCTTTTCTCGGGGAGGGGTCTTCATCGTTGTCTCATGCTCTTCAATGATCTCTTCTCGCATGCGAGCCCTCTTTTGGCGAAGTGCCTCGAGGAGAGCTTCTTCTTGCTGAGTCACAGCCATAAAACGACTGCTGCGCTCCGATGTCTGTCTGAATACCATAGAACTCGGGGATAGCGGTGGAGTGTGTGGGGCCTGTAGCGACTGGATAGAAGCGATTGAAGGCGGTTTCGCCCGTCGTGATGAGTTGCCGGATCTTATTGAGGATGATTGGTCTTTCTTTTCTCTCGGGGATGGAAGTTGTGAATATCGTTGGTGACTTGATGAAGGCGGTGTTGCAAGCTGTGGCGGCGGCGTCCATGGGCCTGAAAGTCGCGAGCTTGAGGCCGAGTTCTCGGGCACTGTGAGGTAAGGGGCTTGTTGTACAGGCCCGCGTCTCTGCCCATAATTTCTCGCGGTAAGCCCGCCGGATGGCTGAGTTGATTTCTGTACTTGAGAAGTATTTATGGGAGAGCCACAGCTACTACCACCGCTGCTTTTACCCCTAGATGGTGGGCCAAGGGACAACCCTGGGTCGGTCTCTGAATCATCCTCAGAATCAGACGAGAGTGACAGCACACTTTTCTCTTGTAAGTCCGAATGTGAGAAGGAACTGCCCGCAGTAGTCTTCGACGTTCTCGTGTTGCGACTGGATATACTCGCGGCACTAGTGGATTCCCAGTTGGAATTTGGTGGGGTCAAACTTGAAGGGGTCAGGCTTGAGGGAGTCAGATTTGTAGCTGCCAGACTCGAGCGGACGTTCTTCCAAGAGAATGGTTCCTTGCTTGAAGAGGTCGCCGGGGGATCCGGAGAACGCTTCGATGAATTGGGTTCAGGGTCCGTTCTTATTATTTTGCTGTCTCGTCCAGATGATATATGGTCAGGAACTCTGGATTCGGGTATTCGGTCCATTCGTGGAGAACGGACAGGCAAGTTCTCATAATGGTCATACAACTGCAAAAGAGTGCCGTTGGTCTGTCGTTGCTCATATGATCTCTCTGAACGAACACTACACTTCTGGGACTGCATAGATTCCTTGGACTGCGACTTTTTGAGCTTGCGCCGTGCTGAATCTGGCATCAGACTTCCTGCGTTGTGTGACCCGTTCGTGGATGCTGAGGATGGAGAAGGTGTCATGTAATCAAAATCTGACTTGTCGCCATGCCTACGTGATTTTGGGAACAGCTTCGTCAAGTCCAACCGGCCGGGTTTCTTCCTTTTCTCAGGTGATTGAATTGCTTGAAGCCCGCTGCCATTATGCTTATTGCTTGCCGCAAAATGCTCATCAAATGGGTCAAGGGCCGTCTCAACCTGCAATAATGGGCTCCTTTGAACGACGGGAGGACATCCTTTTCGCAGTGCCAAATCACGGGCCGATGAAGCCGCAGTCTGCTGAGATATTGAGAGCGGCATCTGTTGCCTGTCGTAGAACGACTTGAGAGTAGAAGACGAGTCTTCGTTTCTCAAGCGCCCGCTTCTATCCGAAGTTGTTGTGGTCCCATCCTCTCCATACCGTCGTCCGAGCAGTGTTGAAGAAGCTTTCTCGCTGATACCCTTGGGCAAGACACCCGACTCATGCTCCCATTGCTCACTTTGTGATTCATGGATGCTTTCGGCGGAACGTGTGGAGTCGGATATAGATATGCTCATACCACTTGATCTAGAACCCGGATGTTTCCATTGATGTTGCCCCTCCTCTCGAATCGGCGATATATCGATGTTGAGGTTATTGGAAGTCCCGAGGATCCTCTGAGCCTTCGACAAATTGCTATTCCCCGGCACAGTTTGGACATTCACGGACGGAACCTCTTTATGTTTCCGGCCAGGAATTGGGAAGGAAAATTTGCTTGTTCGACCCATTGTTCCTGGTCCTGGCAGATCCAAATCGCAACGCGACTTTGGAGGGAAGTCCAGGAATTCTTGGTGGCTGCTTGACGCTGCGATCCTGCACCGTATATTGTCCCTTTTGTCAGTGAGACATCGCAATGCAGCCGGCAGTAACGAGGGGTCCGTAGGGAGAGCTGATCTTCGAGGCGGGGTCGGAAGCAAATCAATGGTCGTCAAGTTGAGAAGGGTTATAGGTAGGGATGCTTTTGTTGGCAGTCCTCACTCTCAACTCTCCAACGACGTTACAAACGACGGTAAGGGGGAGTTGAAGAAGAATGAGAAGCCAGGTCGCTGCTGGCCATACCGTACCATATCTGGGTCCAGGATTGACAGACGCTCGGACTAAGACATCCACCATCTTTTCGTCTGGTGTGGCCAGAAAGGGTCACGGCGGTGGTTCTGCAATCTCCATCATCTTGGAAGCTCGGCAGCCAATTGCGGGGCGACAGCGTTTGCGGAATAGCTTGAGGGAAAGGTACCAGGGGCTGTATCGCGATTTGGAACAGCGGATACGCCGTCAGATAGCGCATCTTGGACACAGCTAAAGAAGTAGAGATGGTGTATCAATACGACAGGGGGCCAACTTCAAACAGAATAGAAGTGGTGGACCATGGGTGTTTGTATGAGACCTTTCGTAACATCGCTGCAACTCCCTTGGAACTGGTCGATGAAATAATCGTGGGCTTGTGTGCCTGCCTGAGGGCGATCATGGCTTGCTTCTGGAAATCATCTTGGGTGATTGAGTCGTTCCGGGATTCAGATCCAATTGTCTGTCGTGCATTCTCAATATTCAGGGATAGAATATTAGCCTCCCGAATTCCGGATCGGCAGTCGACCCCATCTTCGATTCTGCCTGGCTACAAGCGTAGAAACGAATCTTACAATGTTTTCTTCATTATTCGAGAGAAAGCTGACAGTGTTTTATCCTCCCTCGTATGGCTTGCTGAATTATCCCGTGGTCTGTTTCCTGGTCAAATCTCGGCCATACGAGCCGGGAAAATGACCACTTAGTAAGATGAAGGAGAAAAATAGTTTCACAAAAGTTCCGAACACTGCTTCTAGTCTCTATAGAACGGTTCTTGACCTCGTGGCTTTATTGCTAGCCCGATAAGGGCGGTGGAACATTGGATCGAACATGTAGGCATGTTTTGATTGGCCAATCCTATGAAGATTCAGCTGCCCAAAGCCACATCACTTGGTGCAAGCTCGAGAAGAAGCATTTGCGGCCTGGCCTGGTATCTTCAGCTTTCCGGCTTCCGACTAATATTCAGCTTTCAATGACTGTGCCACGATCTTCTGGACTGGATAGAGAGACCATTCCTAGGCGCGTTAAGTCACGCATTCCAAAATGCATGGGGTAGGATAACGAGATTGGCAGGTTATTCTATATAGAAGTTTCAAGTAGGGACATTTCAGAGTTCCCTGTGTACTTTCCCAATACGGGAACATTCTGCGTAGCACAGTCTGGAATACTCATGTCACGAGCAAAGAAGCCGATGCGCAAGAATACGGTATTAACTTGCTCCCATTGCTTGAGAGATGCCCAAAGGAGTACTAGTACTAGTCGTGAGACCGCGTCGTACATGGGGACAGCAGAGAGTCAATACCGCAGTAGCAGGCTTGAAGTAAATCCGGTAAAAATTTTAGAAGTAGGAAACTTATCCGAGCAGAATCTGTACCCAGAGACTACGGATAAAAGCCCTAATATGTTTGCTTTTTGAAGCCATACACAAATGGGGGCGGACCTTGCCACAAGACCCAAAGACACCAAGGAAAATTTGAAATCATTGAACCTCCGATTCGGAGCCACTGTAGACGAGTACAGTAGTCCACAATTCCATGAAGCCAATGAAGTTTTGTAGACCATTGACTTAGCAAATCCGTGAGGAATAAAGCTTCATGAAAGAAAAGAATGTGAGGACTTATCTGGATAGAGCTTTATAAGGGAAACCAGAAGATCAAGCAACAGTTGTATTGAAACTCTCAACTCGGCTACATGAAGAAGGGCCTCGTATAGTAGTGAAGCCGATAGCATATAGAGAAAAAGGGAGAGGAAGAGAAGAAGGAATACTTCTTACAACAACACCACTGCTATTGGAACTTGGCTAAATTGCTCGGTATAAGCTTGCGCAAAACCTCCACCTGCTTCGCAACCATCCTCAATTTCATGTCCTCTGCCCCACTGGTGTCCTGCCGCCGCATACCGCTGCCATATAACACGGTGAAATCCGGGAGAACCTCTCCTTCTGCAACCTCGCATAGAGCACCAATTTTGCAATGCTATGACCCCATCAGAAAGAGCATTAACAGCATGATGTTCAGCATACCTTGCCAATGACTGCCCCCTTTCCAATTTTTGCGTTGATTTCAACAACAGACCCTTCTCCGACCCTCCGTGCTTCCACAACAGCTCCAACTTCTATCACAACGCCATTCTCGATGGTCACATCGTGTTCCTCGTCATCTGGTGGGTCACTTTGCAGGCCGATCTGACTTCGTTCGCTGATAATGCAGTTACTTCCCACAGATATTGGGGCATGTCCAGAATTGAGCTTCGTACGGGGGTGAATAACAGTGTTCGCGCCCAGTGTTATGAGGTGTGTACCCGTCAGTGCAGCTTGATCTGCAATAACCAGAGAGGAAGACAACTGGGTTGGAGGTTTTGGAGGATGGGGCATCATAGATGCTCGTTTGCTCGACATATTGTCTGCTGAAGAAGAGATTTGGCAGGAGATTGTCTGGTTCTGGATGTCAATGGAAGCAGGGTAAGTATTGACCTGAAGTCGGAGTAGATGGATAAATCAGAATGGGCATTCTCATTACTTGAAGTTGATGCCGCTTACTTCTTGAATGATGAGCGAATCTGACTGCAACAATGTTCTTCAATTGTTCGCGATGCTCACTGTCTTGAACCTGAGGTGCATTGTCGGGAAAGATACTCGATATTCATGCTCTTTACATAAACGCGCTGCTTCGCAACATTGTTTCGCCGGTTGCCCGTGCTAGCTTCAACCAATCAACACACCCATATCGATGATGACTTCAAAGACTAAATAAGTTACATTGAACCTCAAACTCAACCTCCACCCTGCCTGTTACTATCAATTCGAGCTCAATCGAGCACAACCACATATCGCAATGCTTTCGCGACACGCGCCTTCACCCAAGGCTGTTGCCTCCATTTCAACTCGTGTCCTTCCTTCAACAGCGTGCGCCACCTCCCGATTCCCTTCCTCCGCTTCTCCAGCACAGCAGAGCCGTGGACTTGCCACAGTTGCAGATGCCCCTCCTCCACCGAAGCGGACACAATTTGGTGGATTGAAGGATCAGGATCGTATTTTCCAGAACCTCTACGGACATCACGGAGCGGATCTGGCGAGTGCCAAGAAGTATGGCGACTGGCATAAGACGAAGGAAATCCTGCTGAAGGGTCATGATTGGGTATGTTGGATATTGCAGCAGACAATCGGAATGGAAGTTGTTGACGAACTCCACAGATCATCTCTGAAATCAAGGCTTCAGGTTTGCGAGGACGTGGTGGTGCTGGATTCCCTTCCGGAATGAAATGGGTATGTTCATATTGTAATTTGATATTTGAAAGGGTACTCATTCGTTTTAGTCATTCATGAACTTCAAGGATTGGGATAAAGACAACAAACCAAGATATTTGGTCGTAAATGCCGATGAGGGCGAGCCTGGAACCTGCAAGGACCGAGAGATCATGAGAAAGGACCCCCACAAGCTCATTGAAGGATGTCTGGTGGCCGGTCGAGCTATGAACTGTACAGCTGCATACATCTACATCCGTGGTGAGTTTTACCACGAAGCGACAGTCCTTCAACGAGCAATTCAGGAGGCGTATAAGGATGGATTGATCGGAAAGAACGCTTGCGGGAGTGGCTACGATTTCGATGTGTACCTGCACCGCGGAATGGGAGCCTACGTTTGCGGAGAGGAGACATCCCTGATCGAATCTCTCGAGGGCAAGCCTGGAAAGCCTCGGTTAAAGCCTCCGTTCCCAGCCGCTGTTGGTCTTTTCGGATGTCCATCGACCGTAGCAAACGTCGAGACAATTGCTGTAGCACCAACGATTTGCAGAAGAGGAGCAGGGTGGTTCTCATCTTTTGGCCGTGAGAGAAATTCTGGAACGAAGCTCTTCTGTATCTCTGGTCATGTCAACAACCCATGTACCGTTGAGGAGGAGATGAGTATTCCTCTCAGGGAGCTCATCGATAAGCACTGCGGTGGTGTCCGTGGTGGATGGGACAATCTGAAGGCCATCATTCCCGGTGGCTCATCAACTCCAATTCTTCCCAAGAATGTCTGTGATGAGCAACTCATGGACTTTGATGCTTTGAAGGACAGTCAGTCAGGTCTCGGAACAGCCGCCGTTATAGTAATGGACAAGAGCACAGACGTCGTTCGTGCCATTTCCAGGTTGAGTCACTTCTACAGACACGAGTCTTGTGGTCAATGCACCCCTTGCAGAGAAGGCAGCAAGTGGACCGAACAGATTATGAAGAGATTCGAGAAGGGACAAGGTCGTGAGCGAGAAATTGATATGTTGCAAGAGTTGACGAAGCAAGTCGAGGGACACACTATTTGTGGTAAGCAAGAATCAGGCACATCCTTATGGGTTTGAACTAACATGAAGCAGCTCTCGGCGAGGCTTTCGCATGGCCCATTCAGGGTCTCATTAGACATTTCCGACCGGAACTGGAGGCACGCATGCAAGACTATGCCAAGGCTCATGGGGGCAAGCAAGCTCTTGCTGGTGGATGGGAACCAGACGCAAGACAGCAAGGAAAACTGATTGCGCCTGGGCAATAGACGGTTGGCCTTAGACAGACTGTTCATAGGGATTCTCCTATTGTAATTATTGACATTCGGCATGGGTGCTCTTTTGATCGGCGCAATGTATCAGCAAAACGCTTCATTTACTTTGCCTGGCTTTGATCTCGAACCAGTGATATGTTGATATGACACGACTTGAAATTTCACCCAGTTCCTGGCGTGCTCTTTGCCTGCTGTTTCAAGTGGTTCGCTAAGCGATGACTTGTTTTCAGAATCTGCCCAAGACAACGCATCACACAATGCGTAACGGTGAGTGCTCACCTTGCCTGCGAGAGGCATCTGGTGGCTTTGAATTTCTATTATGCCTCAAAGTAACTCCACTTTTACACTGCAAGCCTCAAAATCAAGTGACAAGTAGACGCTTCTCACGAACGACTTTTTTTGGTCACCGCCTTACCAGCCCAACAATATCTCCAAAGAACGCACAGTCTGTTTCTGCCTTCGAAACCAATCCAACACGCTGCCGTAGAAATGGGCTTTTACAAAAACGTCATCCGCTTCACCAGTGACGCCAGTGAGTCCTCCTTTCTTCTTCTTCTACTTCATCTTCGACAACCACGTGATGCCCTTAAAAAGACATAAATTGCTGACACCACCACACAGCCGCCCTCGAAAAGATCCTTCGGCTGCTCCAATCCCTATGTCAAATCCTCGCAGCATACGCCATATCTGCAGACGATGCAACGCCATGGCTTCTCTTGAGAGCACAATTTGCCCTAGGTAAGAGCCATTGTACCAGGCTGCCAGGATATGAGAACCCTCATAAACATTTTTTTTGACTATATTTTTGACGTCTTAGCCCAAACTGAGCTGACTTGATTCATAGGACGCCGATATTTCCGCTTCTTTCGATTTTTAGACTGTTTTTCAAAGGCACATGACTGCTTTCGTCACGTCGATGGCGTAAGAGGCGTGTTGGCGGTGGGAAAGTGGACGTGTTTGGGAGGCTACATGTTTCTGGAGTCCGTGACAATTGTAAGTCCTCAATGCTCTCCAGGGCTTTCATATTCAAGTAAAAGTCTGGGTAGGAATCCTCGTCCTGAAAGCTAGACTGACAATGTGAGTAGCTCGACGCCATGGGGTATTGGCCAACGCCTCAAGCGAGCACCTGCTTGCTTGAGGGCAATAAGTTCTGGTTCTACTCCTTGGTATTCTCGATACTCTGGGGAGTAGTGCAGTACGTGGATGCTAGCAACGAAGGCTACAAAGTTGGGGTCAAGGAGATCGACGAGAAAGCTAGTCGTGAGACTTCATCGGATCTGGAAGCTGAGGCAAAATTGGCGTTTGAACTGGAGCGGACGGCACAGTTTCGAAAACTTAAGAGTCAAATGGTGATCGATGGTTTTGACATTTTTAGTCCTGGATTTATCACAGGTTGGATTAGAACATCGGCCTCTTTTGTGGGATTCTCGAGTGTAGTAAGCACTGTCTTGTCGTCAAAGGAGATATGGGACAGGTTGAAAGAATGATGAAATAATACCAAGCAAGATATTGCATAATTTGCTTGAAACTGTACGACACGACCCTTTCTATAGAAAACTCTATGCCCAGGTGCTTCAATCGTTTACATCAAATAACACTTTCCTTCTTCCAACGATTCATGACTATAATATGGTCCACTAGTTTATCAACGAAAGGTTGATGACGACTAAGACCTCCTTACTTTCTTAGACGAGATCTTCAGCAGCCTGTCTCGGCTCCTCGCTCTCGGTGCCCCTTCGTCGAGCAGAGCCCGTATCAGCTCCACCCGCGCCCACAGAAGCCTGTATTGGAAGTTTGTTGTCTCGAGGAGCAAACTTGGGCTTCAAGTCGGTCAATCTTGCAGTAAGCGTCAAGCTCTTCTCATCGAGGACAGGAACTGCTACCAAAACCTGGCAGAGTCTAAGTACGAGTTAGCAAATGCCTCAAGGTTCCGTTACGGAAGACTTACACAACAAAGTATCCAACAATGACACCGGCCTTGTAGGGTCCTCCATAATAACGATTTGTAAGAGCATTCCCGAGGATCAAACAGAGTGTCAAAGCAGCGCTGAGGCCCACGTCCGCATATGTGACTGTCTTCGGCTTTCCATGGCTTCCTCCAAGATCATGCTTCCAGGCACTCTGCCGAAGCTCAACGGTCACTTTGAAAACATGAGAGACAGAGTATTGAACTACGTGGACAATGTTCAGAATCATAAGAAGGGCCAGGAAAATGTCGGCAGCAATGAATGCTTCGCGGCCATCGATGACGAATACGATGAATGCTGCAAGGGCGAGAATGAACGAAATGGTTCTGAGAACGAGTACAGGACTCAGGGTGACAGAACAAGCAGTAGGCATGTGTCGAACAGAACTGCTCTCGGTAGTTGGTAGCAGATGCGCGTGTGGTGATGCATCACGGTCTGTCTCGCCGGAAGCCCGAGGCAGCGACGAATATTGCGTCTGATTGTTGAAGGATGCCATGTTTCCTTCAAGCAAATTATGTTGAAACGAGTGATATGCTTAGTAGCAAACGGTAATGTGTATAAGATTCAAGGACGTTGAAATGAGCACCGGAAGAATTCCTTCTTGCAAAGGTAAGATAGATATATATGGGCTTTTGTTGGACGTTCAGTAGTGTTTGTTGGTGTCTGCCTTGAGTAATATGGATCACACCCACTTGGGCGATCAATTTGCCTGCTCTATTTGTTTGCACGCTACATGAGTGGCTGAACAAGCTTTTAAACCCACCAACAGCTTGATATACACGTAAAAAGAACTGACAGCCATACAGAGCAGTGAGAACTGGTAGGATTTGCTGCTGATTCGACTGCCGGAAAGGATTCTATGGTGGCTCATGTTGAAGTGTGCGGCACAGTTGCACACACAGCCTCTCCGAAACCCCGTTAGACTTGTTTTGGAGCCACTTCTTCACACTGGCTCGGCTGGTTCCACCATGAAGGATCTGGAGAGGGCGTTCTCGATGCACAGCATCGTACTATACTAAAACATCGAGTTGCTGGACCCGACATCGCAATTCACCGGCAAATTATCTTTCTGGTTGTGGATTCCGTAGATAGTGATATCCATATCCGCCCAATGAAAAAGCTTAAGGTTAAGTCACGTGTGTTGTACGTACAACACCATATCAACCTGATGGCCGAGGTCCTGATAGATTCTAGCATGCCTGTTGATATGAAGAGGAATATACTTTAAAGCTTGCTCGAATAGTAGACTGGAAATAACTAGACTTGCTGCCATGGACTGCACACACTCTGCTCCGGTCGAAATGCGAAAAGCAGACAGTTCAAGACAGCAGACATTCGGGAGGCTGCAGCAAAGAGGCTGAGTGTCTAATGACACCAATGATATCAAGCCGTGGACCCATACAAAGAATAGCATTAGAGGGTTGTTGACTGCTCGACTCAATTGTAGAGCATAGTTCAGGTACTGATAAGGTATCATGGGGGATTTAAAGTCGGAGCTGACTTGGACTCGAGCTCGAGCCACAACAGACTGGCGATAGCGGCACGCTACCTGTCATCACGCTCCTGGGAAAAGTCTCCGCGATCAGTACATGCCAATGTGGGCATTTCCTAGAATATGCATTCATGCCAGGCATTGTTGCCACTTATCTCCATTCACATAGCGATTTCTCCTGTTCTACATGTGTTACCAGACTCCTACCAACGCCACTTGTCACCGAAAAAAATGAAAGCCGCCCTATGGCTATGCAGCAAGCAGAGATATTATACAAGCAAAGCAACATTTTCCTCCACCTAGTTTTGTCCACCGCCCCGAGGTCGCTTACCAGCATGACCTTGCTGTCCGCCCATAGAACCCTCCTCTCGAGCTCGCTTAACGCCTGCTGGACCCGTTGGGCTATAAGGAGCCGCTGATGCATTCAATCCACCTCGCTGAGCAGGCCCACCTCTGCCTCTACCAGGCTGTCCACCACCTCCTCCACCTCCTCGTGCTTGATAGAGCCCATTTCCATTCCCACGTCCTCGGATCGAAGCATTGCCTCGCATAGTTGGAATTGAGGAAACCCGTTGAGCATTGTTTACCGGAGCCTGGAAGATAGTTAGTTCATGCCAGAAAGGATCATGGAGGCTACGCACGTTTGGAATGTTACTGGGAGGTAACACTGCTGTGCCATTCTGGTTCATCGAAGCATTCAATGCTTGGGATGCTCGACGTTGCTGGGGTGGTTGAGTCGGTAGCAAGGGTGGAGCCGATGGCTGATTGACGGGTGCTTCGGATTTCACTTCAGCTGGCGAAGTAGCGGCATTGGAGTTTCCGTTTGCCTGAGCTGGGGCTTCTGTTGACTTGTCAGCTTGGAAGAAATCGGTATAGGTAAGAGAATAAGTACCAGGTGTAGCAGCGGGAGCCGATACAGCAGGTGCTGCTGGCGCTGGCGGAAGCTTCCAAGCCTTGACGTCCTCCCATACTTCTACAACAGGTTTCTGAGGAGTTTCTTGGACCGCTTGTTCAACAACCTCCAACTTCCCTGTGGCAGTACGGGCCTTATTTTCCGACATATTGATCTTTAGCGCCGATTTTCTGCTCTCCATGAAGACTGCATTTGTCTTTGCAGCTTCGGCCTTGTGAGAAGCTTCAACTAATGCCTTCGCATGCTCATCGATCAGCTTCTGTGTTTCCTTCAAATGCTCATCCTTTGACTTCTGGGCCTCTTTGGTGACCAAGTTCTTGATGTTGTGCTTGATGATAGACTGAGCAGTCGGATTCTTAGATATGAAGTCACGGACTTCGGCCTCTGGAAGATTGGACAAGATTTGCTCCAATCCCTCGGGCTTCTGGTTAGGAGTTGCGGGGGTTGCGGGAGTGGCGGGGGGTGCTTCGTTAGCTGGCTTCGGGGCCTCCGCGGCAGCCTTCATTGGAGTGCTAGGTGGCTGAGCGACCTTGTTCTCCGCTAGCCATATCTGTTTTTCTTGCTCTAGCTTCAGGTTGTATTCGGCTTCAAGCTCGGTCTTCTGGGCCTCTCTTGACTCAACTAGTTTCTTGTTCAAAGCAGACTTCATCCTATCTGAACGAACGCGGACCGTGTTATCCATGTCTTCTTCCATTTTGGCAGCCTTCTCCTCTGCCTCCTTCATCTTGGCTTCTGCTGCAGAAATGCGATCTTCTAGTTTCTTTCTCTCCTCATCAGAAAGCCCGGTGGCCACGGGCGTCTCGTCGATCTGGCCCTCTTCAGCTCCATTTTGCATCGCTGCATCGGAAGTGGCGGCAGTCTGCTTCGACTTCGCTTCAGCAGCTTCGGCAATAGCACTATCTCGCTCAGAATTTGACTTCTCAAGCTGCTCTCGCAGAGTATTGAGTTGGGTTTCCAATGTCTGCTTCTCTTGCTTGACTTGCTCGAGTTCCTTGCGGAGGTCTGCGAGTTGCTGGTCAAGAGCTGGATCCGCCTGTGGTGTGATTGCCTGAGTAATCGCTGGCTGAGGAGTTTCTGGAATATTAGCCAAAGCACGATCGCGTTCCGACTTGACCATTTCAAGCTCTTGACTAAGGGACGTGAGCTGTTGTTCAGCCGCTTCTTTCTCTTGAACTGCAGTCTCGAGTTGCTGTTGAAGACCTGTGAGCTGTTGTTGTAGGGTTTCTTTCTCTTGAATGGCCGCGTCTCTCTCGGCTGTTCGGTCCTTATTCTCCTTCAGGTTGATTCGATTCCGCTCCTTGGCTTGTTCAATCAACTTTGTGCGAGATTGTTGCCAAGCAGCCTTCTCTCCCTCGAGCGTTTGTATCTTGTCCTGCAAAGGCTGCTGCTCTTCAGCCAACGAATCGCGTTCGGCGCGCAAAGATTCGATGGTCTCCTTGAGCTGTTCCATCTCTACTGGATCGATACGGTCGTATTTGGAGATGATATCCTGAGTACGCTTCTGCCATCGGTCCCGATCCTCTTGCAACAGACGCATCTCGCCTTCCGATGTCTCCTTGCCCTGCTCAAGCTCACGGATCTTGCTCTCCAATGGTTGAATCTGTTCTAGCAGATCCTCGACACGCTTGGTCTTCTCAGCTAGCTGGGCTTGTGCTTGGCGGGCTTCATTTCTCAAAGTAATGCTGCTCTCACGGAAAAGATTCAGTTCGTTCAACTTCTCCATGAGGTCCTTGTGGGCGATAGAGCTACGACCGCCATCGGCATGTTGACGGCGTTCTTGGTCTAATTTCAGTCGGCTCTCATCAAGCTGTGATTGAGCGTAGTCAAGCTGTTGTTGCAGGCGCTTGGCTTCCTGGATCTTCAGTTCGTATTGAACTTCCACAATCTCCTTCTCTCGCCTCAAGTAGTTGTTGAGCTCTCGGAGACCATCTGCATTACGATCGATGCTTGACTCCGCCATTGGAGATTCGGTGTCGGCTGGACTTGATTCAGGTAGAACGGTGCGACTTTGTTGAAGACCCGTAATCTGAGCACTCACATTCTCTAACTGTTGGTGCAGAAGCTTGTTTTGTGCATTGAGATCATCACGTCGGGTTCTCAACTCTTTCAGCTCTTTCTCAAACTGATCCCGCCGCTCTTCCCAAGAGCTCTGGCTTTGACTCAAAGTCACCTTAGCAGATTCTGCCTCAGCCTTGAAAGTAGCGGACTCCGTCTTGAGTTGATTGTATTCGCCTCGGAGGACCTGGAGTAGCTTCGCAGCCTCTGCGTGCTTGACGAGCTCATTCTCATAGTCTTGTTGGGCTTTAGTCGCGATCGCAGCTTGGGCACGAAGATCCTGTTGATGAAATTGAGCTGCGGTAGCGTGCTTCTCATCTTCATCCTTAAGTCGAGTGATCTCGGCCTGTAGAGCGGCCCTTTCCTCCTCGGCTTGTCTAGCTACTTCAGACTGGCCATTTCGAAGTGCTGTGAGCTCGTTATTTGTATTAGTAAGCTCGGATGAGATATCGTCGACTCTCTGCTCAAGTTCCCGAATCTTGGTGTCTTTCTCCTCAATGATGCTGTCCATTTCCTCGCGGTATTGGTCTTGGGTAGCATTGAAACTGGCAAGTTCCTCCTCTGATGACTGGCTGATTGCTTTGTACTGCTCCATTTGGCTCTTTGTATTCTCAAGCTCAGATTTTGCAAGTTCAAGATCTCTCTTCAGCTCTGATACCTCGATTGCGAGCTCTTGCTCCCTGGTAAGCTCCCCGTCGGGGTCCGCCCCGTTGGAATCAGTGGGTGCTTCAGCGTGACGCGGCGTTGGTCTAGGTTGCAGAAGCACCACCCGCTCCTCAGCGGACTTGAGTTCGATTGTGAGTTCATCAACCCGTGACTGTAAATGGTCGCGAGTAGTCTTGGCGGCAACCAATTCTTCCCGGACCTGGCTGAGACTCGAGGCGAGGTCATCGATGCGTTTCTGGGTCTGCTGGGCGTCATACTCCTTCCGCAATTGGGCTTTCCGGCTCTCCTCAACCTCGTCGTTCAGTTTGCGTTTCGTGTTGGTCAATTCAGCTTCAAGACTCTCCACTTGAGATGTCAATCGGCGCCGAGTCTCAGAGTCGGCAAGCTCACGCTCATTTTGAAGTGTCTGCTGGTTGGCAATCAGAGTGTTCAGTCTGGACCGTTCATTCATCAACCCTTCGTTATCCTGGCTAAGACGGTCCTGAATATCCTTCCAGAGTTTCTTCTCGGCCTTGAGGTTTGCATTCTCGTTTCTCATGCTGTCCACCAAGCCCTTCGCTTCGACCAGATCCTCGGCGACAGATTGAGTGCGCAAGTCTTGCTTCGCAGACGCTTCAGACAGAAGTTGTGACCGCTTTTGCAATTCGCTATTCTCGTTGTTGAGCATGGTGTAGTTAGAATTGAGCAAGTCGTAGCGTTCATTCGCGAAGGTGAGCTGGCTGTTTATCTTGGCGATTTCGGCTTGGAGAGTACCTTTTTCTTGAGAAAGTCTCTCCAACTGCTCTTTCATAGTACGACGATCGGTAGTCTGCTCTTCTCTGTATTGATCGAAATGGGATTGTAGTTCTCGTAGAAGACTAGCATTATCTTGACAACCAGGGGCCTGCTCGGTCGATTGCACCAAGCTGTTGCGGTTCCCATCAATTGATTGGCCAAAGACAGATGCAAGATCTGATGTCGGTGGTAATTGTCCTCGGTGCTGGAGCATTCGTCGAAACATATCTCTCTCTTTGATGTAACTTTCGGAACGAGTAATCATAGACTGGAGCTCGTCCTTGTAGTTCTCAATCTTTGATTTGAGATTTTGGACTTCTTCGTGATCTTGAGCTGCTTGATGCTTGGCGGCCAGTGCTTCTTCGCTTTCCATCTGAGCACCCAATTGACGAGTGATCTTGAGAAGCTCCTGGTTCTTGTCTTGAAGTTCGCTGACACTTCGGAAGATAGTGAGTCTCTGGCTGATGAACCGGTCCGTGTCCGTGAGACCCTCGAAGGCTCCTTCTTCAACCTCACCCCTAGCTAAGCGCTCGAGCTCTGCTCGATCTGCAGGGCTCAATGCATCCAATCCACGCTTCTGGGCCTCCATGTCACACAGTAACATCTTGATTTGTGCGCTAAGGTCTCGGAGCTGCTGATGAAGAATGCTTGCTTCGGCATGGGCAGTGGCAGCTTCAGTCTCAGCCTTTCTCGCATCTTTCTTCGCACGATCTCTCTCCTTGCCAGTCTGGTCAACAAATTTGGACATTTCAATCACCTCTTGATGGAGACGCCCGTTCTCAGCCTGGATCTCCTCAATCTCCGGTTGCTTTGCCTCCAAGCCCTGGACCATCTCCTCCATTTCTGCAGCCAGGCGGTCACCGCGTCGCTTCTCGGCCTTGTACTCCATCTGAAGCTTGTGATTCTCCTCGATGAGTTGTGTTGATGTAACGACGGATTTACGTACCGATCCAGGAGTTCCATATTGGGCAGGCGAACCTGATCTACCAAGCATGGAACCATTCAGACCTTGTCGGGGGGTTCCTGGGACTGATCCGGCCCGTGGTGCAGATAGCAAGCCTTCCAGACGGTCGACTTCGATCTCCAATTCAGCGCATCGGTGCTCTGCCCGGTCTCGTTCCTGTTTCTCCTCCTCCAAGGACTGTTCGAGTCGTGAGATTTGTGCAGCCGCATCATCCTTGACTTTCTCAAGACTAGCTTCAACCTCCTTCAGTCGGTTCTTGTGTGTTTCCGTTTGCTGTGACTGGAGTTCCGCTAGTCTTCGGGCACTCTCAAGCTCCTGGCGGAAGCCCTCCTCGGATTTAGCTGCTGCTTCTTGAAGCTGCTGTACTTTCCCAAGAGAATCCTCAGCCTTCTTTTGAATTTCGTCAACCCGGGTTCGCAAGGCTTGCTCCGTCTTCTTCAAAGCCTCAAGGTTCGAATTTGCATCTTCATTCAGGCGTTGGAGTTCCGCAATTCGGGCACCCTTCTCCTTTCGATACTTCAAAGCTTCCGCACTCTTTGTTTTCAATTCATTCTCGAACCATTCATTGTTACGCTTAGCCAGCTCGATTTCTTGCTTCAAAGACTGTTCTCGGAATTTGGCACTTGAAGCCGCGGAATTGGCATTCTGGACAGTTTGCTGCAGAGCGGATATTTGTTGACTAAGTTCCAAGCCCTTCTGGTGTTGCTTCTGAAGATCCTTCGCAAGTTCATCATTTGCTGCTGTCTTCGACTCCAGCACTGACAAGGTGTCTCGATTACCTGCTTCCAATGATGTGATTCGTGCATGCAAAGTTTCGACTTCAGATGTTGAGGTCGTTGAGGAGGACTTCAAAGTTTGTAGTTCGCTTTCAAGGGACGATCTCGCGTTCTCTGCAAATTTATTGTTAAGCACGTGTGTAATAATTGGTAGTTCCTTCAAATACATACCTTCTTCCTTCAATTTGGTCCGGACCTCTTCAACAGTCTTCTGCGCCTTCTCCACATTGGCGCGCAGACCTTCAATGCGCGTCTCTGAAGTCCGCACCGAGTTCTCTAATTCGATATCAACCCGCAGTTTGTCTGCTGCTAATTCATCATGCTCGCGCGCTTTTGCCGTGATAGCTTCGAGGACCGATAGAACGAGCTCAGCCGTAGGCGAATCGAGAGTAGAGCTGAGAGTCTGTTGGGGAACACTCAGATAGGCCGACAAGTAGTCGACATCCAGTGCAGCCATAGCCATGGCTATGAGAGAATCCTCATCAGTTTCGGGAACGTGTCATAGGGCCAAAGATGTTGACGTTGATGAAATGGCAGAAACCGCGTTTGTTGTGAATGCGCTGTACTCTACTGCGCCTCGGGAAAGGTGATATTAAAAGAATCGAAGTTTGGATCCCAAGCACATGCCTCGCAGGCTATCGATCCCGTATCGCGAACCTTGAAATATGTGCGGGGGAGGGAAGCTCGAGAGTGTGTTGGTCGAAAATGGCCGTCCTTTGAAGCTCCGCTTGCAAACATCTAGGTAGGTCCGCTAGCGCGCGCTGTTAGCGTGCCAAGCCAAGATTGACTGAAGCCTTGCCCTGCCTTGCCCTCGCAAAGGCACTTCAAGCCTCACTCACTTCAACGATTCATCTTCGGAGCCTGCCTCCATTTTTCCTTTGTTTCAATTATTATTTCACCAGGCCGCTTGCTCGTGCACAATCCTTTGGGCATTCACTGATTCGGTACTGCTACTGTGAATGCGACCACGAACTGAAAACTCATTCCTGTTTCCTCAATTGTCTTGACCAGGCCGATACCACTTTCTTCATCGTCTTCGATTGAACGCTCCACCTCAGCATAGGCTTCGCGCGAAAAGAAGTCATGTCTTCCTATCTACAGAAGCAGCAGGCTCTTTTTAAGAGCGATGCTATGTCTGCAGCGCCAAAGATCTCTACCAAGCGTAACCTCGCACCACCAGCTCCTGAGTCTGCGCCATCTCCAGCTCCGTCGAATGCTTCGAATGCCTCTAAAAGCGATAACAAAGATGCGAAAAGAAAGAGAGAGTCGGAATCCAAGAAGAACATTGTCTACTCTCAACCTGCTGCCACAGGCTATGGAAATGAAGCGTTCACCCAAGTCACATACGTTATCGAGTTCCTGAAGAAGAAGGATGAGGCAAAGACTTTCCACGAGATCTTGCAGTACTTGAGTCAGGTTCATACCGATCAGAATACAAAGCAAATGATCGCCAAGATCCTCAAGAAGCACGATCGAGTACAATGGTTCCCAGATTTGAACCTGAAAACTCAGACTTGGGACTCTGGATCGTACAAGCACCGCCCTATCATAAACGTCCGCTCCAAGAAGGATCTCATTGCATACCTACAAAACAAGGTCGATGCGCAGGGAGTCTCTGTCAAGGATTTGAAGGACGGCTGGCCGGATTGCGAGGATGCTATCGATGAACTAGAAAAGGAGAAGAAGGTCCTGGTCACTAGAACGAAGAAGGACAATCACGCTCGGATGGTTTGGAGCAACGATCCGACTCTGGTCAAGGACATCGATACTGAATTCCAAGTCATGTGGCACCAAATCGAATTACCCAGCGTCGACGACCTCGTCCGAAAACTTCAGGAAGCCGGTCAAAAGCCTGCTAGCGAGGACCCAAGTAAGCGCATCAAGGCGGCACCGAAGGCAAAGGAGAAGAAGAAGAGACAAGCCAGGAAGGGCGGAAAGACAACGAACACACATATGGCACACCTGCTCAAGGATTTCTCGCACCTCAAACGATAGAAGTCATATAATTGCGGCTGTCGGAAACCTGGGGATTACATCGGAGGGCCGGTCTTCACTTTGCATGCATTTCGGGCGTTCTCGAGGGAATTCTCGTCACTTGTCTTTAGCGATGGCGTTTGGTCAACTGTGGTCGGAGGTGAGGAAATCTCAGAGGTGTCGAACCTAGAGAATTCATGCCTTCAAAAACCCGGGAGCTCAGTCATAAGCGTTGAAGATGCCAAACATGGTAAGTATAAGGCAGTGTGGTCCAAGCCAACTCCCTGATTGCGGATCTCCGTACCCAGGTGAGAAACGACAGGTATCTGTATAGCCCTACTACTCGATTCGATCCTCCTCATACATGCAAGTGCTTTTTCTTTTGGCTCATATAAGTTCCTCGGACTCGATTCCATGAATAGCATACCCTTCGAGACATCTTCCTATATTGTTTGACGTAAGCCTGAATTTCAGCAGCCAGGTTGCAAATGTTCAGACTTCAGTCTCGGCAGAATTAATCAATGATAATGACGAAGCTTTTATTCTTTTCCCTCTCTAAGAAACTCAAGCGCGCGGCTCCCACATTGAACCGAGGCGGCGGAATCTGGCGTCACCACACCTCGGAGGCGGGGATGTTTCGAATTTGCTGATTTCTAATCCCCTCTAACCAACTCCGAGAGTTCCACGAGACCTCTTTTTATGATAAGTAATCATCGAGTACCTTCTATTCTCAGCTCTTTAACTGTCACATACAAATACTCTTATTCCTCTGAGCTACGCGAATTAGACTTCCCGCATCTAAATCTAAAGTCTTGACGCTCCACCCACCAACGCTGTTCCCTGTGAATGTTCAGGCCAACTCTGCGCAGCATGACACAATTTAACATTGAGGTTGTCAGTGATAGTGTCTGTCCCTGGTGTTATGTAGGCAAAAGGAAGCTCGATGCTGCCATTACGGCATACAAGCAACTGCATCCAGATTCTGGAGACACATTCTCAACAACCTGGATGCCATTCTACCTCAACCCTGGTGCACCCAAAACAGGTAATAATTTTCATCTAACGTTTTTTTTTTTTTTAGAGAAGTCCCTGACCAGGAGACAGGTGTTGACAAGACCGCTTATTACAAAACCAAGTTCGGCGAGGATCGCACGGCCATGATTTTCGAGCGGCTGGCGCAGACGGGCAAGGAAGCCGGTATCAACTTTAAATTCGGCGGCAAGACGGGGAACACGAGAGACAGTCACCGTCTGATCCAGCTCGGCAAGACCAAGTCGCCAGAGATGCAAACAAAAGTCGTCGAGCAGTTATTCGCCGCTTACTTTGAGAACGAGGGCGACATCACGAGTCATGATGTTCTGCTAAATGCTGCTACGAAGGCGGGATTGGATGAGAAGGAGGCGAAGGATTGGTTGCAGACTGATAAGGGTGGGAAGGCTGTTGACGAGGAGGTCGAGCAGGCAAGAATGAATCAGATCACTGGGGTGCCGAATTTTACGATACAGGGCAAGTACGAGGTGGGAGGAGCGCAGGATTCTGGTGTGTTTTTGAGACTTTTCGAGAAGATCAAGGCGACGGAACAAGGAGCAAAGGCTTGAAAATGTTGACCAGGTCTGGATGCAGAATGTCTAGGTAATCTCAAAGCAAATTATCAATGCCTCAGATCCTCGTCCGCAAAACACAGATGTGAAGAGAAGACACTTGGCAATTCCGAAGCAAAGGCTCACAATATCTGAAAGCCTCTATCGCAGACCCCGATGCAGAAGGATACAGAAAACCACTTGATACCAAATCACGCCTTTGACGTCCCAAGTGCCTAATGCATGAGCCTCACTCCCCTACATCTTCATTTCCATTGTCGGCCACAGGATGCCAGAGACGAATCGAACTGGACCATCCACATGACCGATGAGTTGAAGAGGCATCGTTGCGACTTTTTTCCGACTTACAGACATCCAGTTCGTCTGAGATCAGTAAATTTCCTTGCCAAAGAAAGGAGACATAATTATGCCAGGTCAATGTTGCTGCCCATCCGTCCTGTGACCAGCAAACATTGGTGATCTATCGATCATCATGAATTTTCAAGGACACAAGTACTAGCAATAACACATCAATGATAACCTTAGCCCCCTCAATGCTGTAATCCTCATCGTATTCAAGCTATCATCGACCAACTAAATCTCTTTCGGGCTGTCAAAGCCGAGATGAGGTAGGTGCTTTTTCTCGGTGTTGACAATCTCAGGGACCAATTCCGTAAGATCAGCTACACTAAAATTATCCTCATTACTATCGCTTAGCTTATGATAGGTATTCAGCGTGCAATCTTTGAGTAGTTAATAGACTCGAGAAGATATCCGAAAAAAGCCAGCCTCGGCCCTCCGATGCGTGTACATCTCTGAATTGGATGTCATCAGCCATCCCGCTAGTCGGCCACCCACTCGGCTTACATGCGGATACAATCCTCGCCCGTTTCATGGGTCCAAAAGAGCGTCAAATTATACAGACCCACCGTGGTCAAATGAATCTGCGAGGAGATAGAATGAAGTTGAGTAGCGATTGCCTCAGCGATTTCGAACATCTTCACCTCAACCTCAACCTCGATGAAGTTGGACTTATGAACTGAATCGATTCAGAACATCTCGAAATTGCATTGTTAACCTGATCAGTGTTCTTTGAGCGATATCACATCACGATGAGAGGGTCTGCTGGGTGACAATAACTGGTGACTTTCCGCCACTTTGACCCCAAGCATCATTTGTACGATGACGACCGCCGCAGGGCTACATATGGAACCGATCATGGAGAGCTTAGTCCGACTTGGGTTTCAGGAAGTGAACGACATGGTGATCGATTGATTGAGAATGAAGCAATCAGTAAAGCGAGATGGATCTCTGGAGCAGAATGTTGTTTGTAGCTGCCAAACATGACAATTCTTGTGTACATAATAAGGTGAGCTCAGAGATTTGTTGCACCTTAAGTGTGGTGCTTGAGAAGGGAAGAGGATTGATGAGGATTGATGGAGTTGGAAGGCTTGAATTGAGTGTGAGATGGATGACAAACACCTCGAGACTACCATGGCGCAGGATGTAAACAGATACAAGCGAGGCCATGACTTAGCCACGCCAGACACTTGCCGAGGTAACCATAGGCTACCTTAATTCATCTGTTTGCTATAAAACATTTCAGGAGCTAGATACATTCTAGTTCTTCATGATGATAGCCATTTCTCCGAACTCAAGCTCATATCTACCAAAGAACAACAGCCACGGGGATGCCACCTTTCCTCCTACCATCTATCTCTTGCCGTTCAGCAATATCCTGCGACTCTCAGACGTTCATGGGCGACAACATTTACTCATCTACGTGCTCTTCCGGAATATTGTGGTCCTCGTCACAAATGGGTTGCCCTACTTTTGTTGCCTTCAAAAACTGCAGATGATCCAATGGTCTCACTGAAGGATGTAATTTTGCTGTATTTAGAAAGCCGATGTAAAAAGCCTATACCGTTTGGAGTTGGAACCAGAAATGGAATTCTTCGTAGTTGAAAGAAACGAACAGGCCGAAATAAGAGAATATCATGCACCGTGATAAGGAGCACATGGTCAGTGGTAAACATTTTTCCATTTTTTGTGCCCAATCTATGCCGGGTAAGGAGGCAACGAACTCGAACGCGTTTTTCTGTGCCGCTACAACAACTCTTGCCCATAGCTCGAACTTCAAGTGCTGGGCGATTCATGTGAAGGAGGGTACATTGACCCTTAGCAAGTCAATACTGGAATTTTCTCGCTTAAGCTCGTCGTACAGAGACAGCCATTCTCCGGTTCTACAACAAAAAAAAGACAAGCAGGCAGACAGGCTACAAACTAAATGTCAGATCTGAGAACGGCTGATCTAGATCTGAAAGGATTTTCCGACACTATTACCCCGGTGCACACGTTTGGAATCAAAAGTGCTACCAGCAATCGTAGTCTTCCTTAGAGGTCACAAAATGACCATTAATAATCTGAAACATGATTCATACAAAGATACATTTCTTCCAATACTGACTCCAAGTAACAGCTCAAAAATAGCATCATGTGGCACTTCGTCGGATGGCTTGCCGTTGTTGGTCATCTGTTTCTTCGCGATCGCGAAGATCTGAGCGCAGGCATCCCGTCAAACACGCCACGAAACGAAATCGACAGTGCGAAGTTTCAAGCCTGTCGCTTCCCAGGTGTCACATCCCCAACACAAGAAATGAAGTGGGAAATTTGCGTCGCCGAGGGTTCTTGTCTGTTGAAGAGGCAGGTTGAGTCGATCTCGACAGACGCCCAGCTCTGGGGACAAAATTCGAATGGCGGGGTCTGGAGAACAAGGACATGGAGATGAAGATGTACGATTGCAGGTTCTCGAACACATGTCGCATTGCCAACAAAATAAATGGTCGGGTGAAAATCTTCAAATAGGAAATGGATTTTGACCGGCACTTCCGGAATGTTACCAATGAAAATTTAGTGGACGGTACTCGTTTGAGGCATCGAGGTAATCACACAGAATTTGGTCAAAAGTACCCCGGTACCTCCCAATAGGGGCTGATACCGTACCTGATACAAGAGGATATTTGCATCAACAAGACCACAGAACAGCGACTCGCGATGGCTTCATCAGCATGATCTGTTGTTGAGAATAGTAGGAAGACACATGATTCGAGTGTCTGGCAAGCCATGAGGAAGGCTTCTTCTTCTTCCACCGGTCGCATAAGACGCAGGAGATTTGTTTTTCCATGGGAGACCGAGGTTATCTCGCGTTTGACGAGCCTAATCCCAAACAGTCAAAGCATGACCCGGCTAGGAGTCCATCCCCGAGAGACCCCCCGCGCAGACTCGAGGGCTCGAAAGGGAAGGCGATGAGAGAAGCATCAGAACAGAGGTCGATGCAAGCCTTTGAGCCAGACTTATAAACATCACGATAAGAGTGCCTAGAGGATCTCCTCGTGGTTCCAAGACTTCTCATGGCTTTGAAGCAGTCTCATTGCTTCTTGAAGGCCGACAAGCTTTCCAAGGCGGATCCAAGACTTTTCTGCCAAGTGTTTTAGAAGTGCCATTCGCCTTTTCAGAGCTTCTCTGCCACCGGCGAGCCGGTCTTCATGCTGGGCATTTAGCGCCACGTCGTATCATTTCTTCTTCTGGCAGTGGTGTGCTGCTGGCGTGCTGCACAAAAACCAGTTTGGCGGAAGAAGGGTCACCAGATGACAGCCAGTGGTGTATGATGTGTATCGCGGCATCGCGAGGAGAGGAGAGGAGAGGAGGGCTGAGATACATAAAAGAGAGCAGAGCAGAGGCGCAGGAGTAGAAGAGCAGTGTTGTACCTCTGTAGAAAGTAGAAATGAAGGAGAGGATCGGAACCCGCGCAACGGGCTATCTCCTTCTCCATCCACTATTCATCCACTATCCAATCTGCGCTGCTGTTCCAAACCATAATTGATTAAATTCCGTTCGCAGGCTCTGTCCCAGCTAAAAAGTTTGACTAAGATCTATCCATTAATCGTGCGCCTGATGTTCGGATCTGGATGTGGCCGCTGCTCTGCTCTGCTGCTTTGGTTGCAAAGCTTCACTACCCTGCCAGCCAATCCGGCCCTGCCTAGCGCACCACCACCACCATAGACTCAGTGAGCCCCAGAGCCCCCAATGAAACCAAGACGACCCGACCCCCTCACAATACCCAATACTCAATACCCTCATCCACCACTCGACTCGACGACAGACTTCCCACACGCAACATCACAATAGCAACTCGAATTACTCACTATCGCAATACCTTGTACGATTCCTGAATTCATTATCGCACGCCCATTGATGCTCGTCTGCTGCCATTTCTTCGACTGCAGTTGATCGCGCTCACTCACGACTCCATCCGCCACCTCCATCGAAATCAATGTTTTAACGACTGCTCAATACCAGCGGCAGGGCCGCGACAAAGATGAATATGGAAGCACGACAACTCATCAACATTGCGAGGCCCAGCCGGACCTCGTCATCGACTTCGACGCCGCATTGTACTCCTTTCACGCTTCCCTCGAACGGAGTCCTCACACTCGCAGTCGACAACATCATCACCCTCACCTCGGATGCCGTTTTCCAGCCCGAATGCACTGGTTTCAGTGGAACAGTCCTCACTGGGAAGGGTTATACCGATTTTCGCGACCCATTCTACGCCTCGACGATACCCGAATGCTACGCGCTGGCAGCTGCGACGGTGACTGCGTACATGCTCGTGATAATGCTTTTCATCACTCCCAGGACGTTCTTACGCGAAGGTGCAGTGGTCTTAGGTAGACGTGGTTTCACAAATGGTCCCTCGGCGAGTGATGCAGGTATCGGAATCGGAGGACGACCATGGCTCCAAAAGGTTGCAGCGTTGACCGTAGCGATATCACTCACCATTGCGACCGCGGATACCTTCCGTGTGGCCGAAGCACAATATCAAGTTGGATACATGGATGCAGCTGCGTTGCAAAGTGAAGTGGAAGACGGCCTGGAATTAAAGATCATACGCGTTATTTCGGACACCTTCCTATGGCTGGCCCAAGCCCAAACTCTGATAAGGCTGTTTCCACGACAAAGGGAGAAGATCATTATCAAATGGACGGCTTTCGCCCTTATCAGTCTCGATGTCCTTTTCAGTATTCTCAACAATTTCGTATATAACGGCAACTCACGACCACGAAGTTTCGTCGATGCGATTCCGGCACTTGCATACCTCTTCCAGCTGGCACTCAGTTTGCTGTATGCTGCATGGGTCATGTACTACTCGATCACGAAGAAACAATTTGCCTTTTATCATGTTCAAATGAAGAACATGATATTGGTCTCACTGTTGTCATTGGCATCAGTGTTGATACCGGTAGTCTTTTTCGTTTTAGATATATCACAACCTTCTCTTGCTGGATGGGGAGACTACGTGCGATGGGTTGGAGCGGCCGCAGCAAGTGTTGTAGTGTGGGAATGGGTGGAAAGAATCGAAGCTTTGGAAAGAGACGATAAGAAGGACGGTGTGTTGGGACGAGAAGTGTTTGACGGTGATGAGATGTTGGACGCCAATTCTTCCTCGAACGATCACTGGAAGAACGGAAAGTCCAATGGGCAAGGCGACGGCGGAGATCGTGATGGAGGTGGTGGAGCTATCACAAGCTCCAATGGTAGATCGTGGCCGACTGTTGCCGGCCTCGCACATCGATATCGGCCTCGGGCTAAGCAAGATGTTGAGAGTGGTAAAGTACGAGGTGATGGAGCAAACACGAGGAACAAGAAGGGACCAAGGCCAAGGCCTCCCCTCTGGCCGACGCGACCACCAGCTGCTGCAACACCGATCAGTAGAACGGACTCGGCAAGCGCGGAGAGTACGGTATATGCTATCCGGTATCACCCTATCAGTGAAGCAGCTGTACCAGTCAGAGAGAATACAAGAGAGAGCATGCGGCCAACAGAATTGTCGAGGCACAACAGTGCAGAAATAGTCAGACCTCCAAGTCCTCGTCGAAACTCCAGCGACGATGTGGAGAAGAAATCGATTGTCGAAACAATGGAAGAAGGGTATGGCACAGAACCTCCACCTCCAGAACCACAGAGTACGTGGAGTACTCTTGCCAAAGCCAACCCGTTCCGGAGGAGGGGTCGAGAACCCCCGCCACAGGTATCCGCACACACAGCAAAGGCTCAAGAAACAGCCAACGCTCATGGCCCATCGAGCGTATGGGATGTACGAGCACGACTTGAAGATTTTGCCGCAATACAAGCAGAGAAACTCCGAGACAAGAACCGAGTCAACACCGCCGTCGGTCCTCTTCCTGTCACGGTCATTCCAGCTCCTCCTCGGAGAAGGGATCTCGCCGCAACACTTGAAGAACTGGAGGAGGCTGAACGGCGGGAGCAGCAATCACAGGCACAGCATGTAGCAGAACGGCCGATGCCTGAGCGATCGACAAGTGTGGCAACCAGGACTGTCGCACCTATCGTCGAAGAGAGCGAAAGTCCACATCACCCACACCCACAAAGACAAAGCGACCCATACCGACCAGATGACTTGAACGGACACTCCATTCACCAGCGTGGAGCCATTCAATTCGTTACTGCATTGCCGCAAGACCGTGAAGCGAACGAGCCCGTCTCGCCTATATCTCCTCTGGAGGTACAAGGAGTCACACCTCTGAGCTTCATCAACAGCGATCGCAGCAGCCCAGTCCAATCACGGTCTCCTACATCACAACGGAGATCTGACGGCCTTCCCGTGACGAGCATACCAGCTCCGCCACGAAGGGCGAGATCTCCTGATGAAGACGACTGATGTTGTACAGCGAGGCGTCTGGTCTGGTTAAAATTTTGGGTTTCTGCTTTAGCGCGGCGTTCATATGGGTGTACACCACTGGCATCTAAAACGGGATTGGGATAATGGGTGTTGAAAATGAAAGCGGATGGGAATTGAGAAGCGGCTTTTTGTTTTTGGATATTGGCGTTTGGGAGAGCTTGCTTATAGAAGTATTGCATGGTCGTAGGAATGTATAGGAGGTGGAGCGGATATCACAGGAGCCGGATTCGCGGCGAATGGAGGTATATAGGAGGACTTTGAAGTGTCTGGATGGTGGCTTCTGCGCAAGGCGAAGCGCACACACGCATGGCTTGCATATTGTACAGAGATTTTGACGACTTCACGACGAATTGCATCGCCCTCTCGATGGGACGGAGAATCATCATTGTACCTAAATAGCCGAGTGACGAGTAATGCTGAGATGAATCGTACCGATTCGAAGCAGAAGCTGTAGTACAAACAAAGAAAGTAAAAGTTCAAATCAAACAGACCTCTGTCGCTTCATCAAGTGACCTGCGCCGCAATATCTGATCTGAGTAATACTTCCCTCTACTGCGCAGAGAAAAGCATTGAAAACGCCACAGTCCTCCCTATCTATCTCTCCTGACAATTTTCTACTACGATCGAGCAGGAGAGCGAGCCAGTTTTCATGAAGTGAACCTCTCCTTATTCGAATCATGCATTCGTGTACAACAGAAAGTAAGTAACCTCAGTCCGTCCGTCAGTCTCGTGCCATCCCATGTCGTCCCTATCGTGAACTCCATGAAGCACTCAACGCAAATCAAAACTTGGAGTACTTCTGCGCGAGTATGACCCTCGTCTCCCCCTCATATTCCCACAATGCTGTTTTACATGCCGTAGACGTCAGTACCCGTGCTAATACAGAACGTTTCTCTGATATCCTAAACTATTCCATCAAACAATCCTCAAGCACCACATTTCTCCTCACACATCCCCATACTGACCCGAGATGTACCAAACAGCCAAACCTAACCTAAATCCACACTCGATGTACTCTACGTATTCGCGTAACACAGCCGTGGACGCAGTCACTCACTGATGTACTGACTCATGCCCAGATCCCAGGTCTCGGGACAGAGATCCGCAGAAACTCTCATATATCCTTTCTCGACGCTTTGACGTCTGGGTTTCTATTTCGGGAACTGTTCGAAGTTAGGTCCAGGCTTGCAGCCGTAAAGTTTGCAATGTTCGGACTTTAGTAGACATTTTTCGATTGATTATTTATTTCTAGGATGTCTAGCAGAAAAGAAATGTTCACTCCACTGCAATAACTGCAATGTCACTTTTGAATGTAGGTTTAGAGGCGACGTTGTCGGCTCGGGTCAGTCAAATCATCGACCTGGATACACGGGGATGAGCACGAGATATTAGCATGACAGAAGAAGCTTCAGAAGCGAGAGGACCAGAAGGTGATTTGCATCAGACTATCTAAAGCGAGGCAGGTAGGCATATAGCCAACCTTGAAATCATCCATCCGTCCGTTGCACACTCCATTGATCGAACCCAAGCCACCCATCCGCCCATCTAGACATCCGTCCAGAGTTCAAATCAGCAAGCCAGCCACCCACCCAAGCTTCATTCATAAACAAACCAACCAGGCCCGAATTTCGCCTTGAAAGACAGCCAGCCAGCCCAGACCAGACCACCGCAGTCCGTCCCATCCATCCACCAACCAGCACGCCAGCCTTTCTTTTTCGTAAATACAGAGAAAGCAGCAAGAAAGTGAGAATCAAAGGGCAAGAAGAAACTCAAAGACCCATGTGCTCCATCCTCTATCCGTTGCGAATCAGGAGAGCGGAATGTGAAAAGGAAAGTGAGCAAAAGCAACGCTAAACCACCGATCATGCACCGTTTTATGCCACTTTCGTAAAGCCATGAGAATCTTTTCTGTCGTTCAATTATTGACAACTCAGGTTTCGTTGTCGTGCGGAATCATCTAAAAGGAAAAAGGGAAATGAGAAAATGAGTAAAGCTGCATTGTGACATGCCACACCTGGCCATGAATATCGTCTAGTATCGATTTCATGATGACACGCTCTGGGTATCGGGGTATCGTTTTTCATCGAATCTTTCGTGTTTCGAAGAGAAATCGGGCTGAAAGCGAATGTTAAGAGATCTTGGGCTTGTCGGCCGGTTCTCCTTCTCTGGGTCGCTCCTGTTCTGCTTGAGCTTCATCTCGAGCGTCTAGGTCTTCGGCCGCAGCCAAAGCTTCCTCGCCAATTCTACCGTCTGCCGACTTGTCATCGCCATCATTCTTGCCATGGGTACTGACGTCTCCGAAATTCGAGTCGCCACTTGAGGAACTGTCATCTCCATAATGCTTCGTGCCACGAGTGGTGGACTTGGACGCAATACCGACAAGTGTTGCACTGCTGCGATTGTCACCCTCGTTCTCGCTAACGTCCTCACTTGGGCTGCCTTCATTGCCGGAGCTGCCAGGTCGAGTTGTGACGGCTTCCTGGAGCGCCTTGGCTTTGGCGACCGCCTGGGCAGCTTGCTCAAGAGCCTTGTCAGCTTTGCTCTGTTTCTTCCACATACTGGCATATCGGCCCTTCTTTTCAAGAAGCTCATGGTGGTTTCCAGCTTCAACAACCTTGCCGGCGTGAAGTACGAGGATCTGGTCAGCGCTGGTGATGGTGGATAGACGATGGCTGGGAAAGAAGTTAGCTCGCTGATATACCTCTTTAATTTCAGGGTGACTTACGCAATAACAAGCATGGTTCTGCCCTTGGACAGTGTTGTCAGAGCCTCTTGGATATTCTGCTCGGTATCGGAATCCAGTGCTGCAGTTGCCTCGTCCAACATGATGATGCGGGGGTCCTTGATGATTGTTCTCGCAATCGCCACACGCTGCTTCTCGCCACCGCTCAGACGTAGACCGCGTTCGCCGACTTTGGTATTGTATTTGTCGGGGAATGCCATAATCTTGTCATGGATGGAAGCAGCTCGGCAAGCATTGTAGACGTCCTCGTCTGAGGCATCCTGGTTTGCGTACTTCAAGTTGTACATTAGTGTCTCATTGAACAAGACAGTATCTTGCGGAACAACGCCGATATGACGTCTCAAGGAGTCAATGGTGATATCTCTCACATCATTGCTGTCAACTTGGATGCTTCCATCCTGAGTGTTGTAAAATCGGAAAAGGAGTCTGAATACTGTCGACTTTCCCCCACCTGACTCTCCGACGAAAGCGGTCGTTGTACCGGGCTGGCAGGTGAAGCTGAGATTTTCCAGGGCAGGCTTGCGTTCATCGTAAGAGAACTTCACATTCTGGAAGCGTATTTGCCCCTCGCACGATGGCATTTCTTTTGCTCCGAATTCATCGGTAACGGTCGGCTGCTCCTTGAAGAGCTCGAGGAGTCTCTCACCACTAATCATCGCATTTTGAACGCTTCGATAGAAGGAACCAAAGAAGTTGAGCGGCTGTTGGAGTTGAGCCATGTAGGTCAACAAAGTGACGAAGTCTCCAGCTTCGCGGATTCCTGTTGTGACTTGGTATGCAGAGATGAAAGACGTGATGAGGAGGCCGGTCATGAACACCATGTTCTGTGAGATGTTGAGAATGTTCAAGGATATTGTGACCTGGTATTCCATGTTCTGGAATGCCTCGACAGCGTTACGATATCGGTTGAATTCATAAGCTTCGGCATTGAAGTATTTCACAGTCTCATATGAAGTAAGCGAGTCGTTCTTGACAGCATCTTCTTCTCGACTGAGGTTCGTCATCTGTCGTCGCTGTTTCGACCGCCATTGGGCCATGCGAACAGTAAGATACAGGTAAGCAAATGTGATGATTCCAACCACAAGAGCATAATATGCATCGTACCTGATACCAAAGTAAACAATGGCAACTCCTAAATCGAACACCATGGGGAGGACCGAGAATGTAATCTGCTCCAGGAAGTTGTTGATTGCGTTTCCCTTACTCAAAGCAGAAAGGACCTCTCCTGTTCGCTTTCCCAGGTGGAAGTCCAGGCTGAGGCTATGGACATGCTCAAATGATGCCGTAGTCAAGGCTTTATAGGAGTACTGAGAGATTGGAATCCAAAGTACTGATCTAATAGCGCCTAAGATACCAGATGTGCCTTGCAAGAACTTTAGGCCAATGAGGATAGATATGGAAAGCCAAGGCATGCCAGAATTTTCCTTCCTTTTGGCCAATTGGTTGGTCAGGTGTCCAAGCTGTACGGGCACATACATATTGACGACCCGTTGTAGCACAACTAGAACAAAGCAGGCTAGAACGACGGATTGAAGTTTCAAGGAATTGCTGGGCCACAGATAAGGAAAGAACAGAGAGTATCCTCGGATGTATTCCCACCAAGTCCTGTCTGGAGCAGTGGTTGGCTTGTAGAAAGCGGGACTCTCATTCTCCAGGTTTTTGCGTAATGTAGGTGAATTGCCCTCAACCGATCCGTTCTCTGGCTCAGCTGGAAGTCCATTGGCAATGGAGCCATTTCCAGAAACAGTGTGGTTTGAGTTGGCGTGGCCGTTAACAAGGAGAGGTGCTCGTTCGTCACAGTTGTCTTGTAAAGCACTTCGATTAAGGCGGATCCGTTCAATTGAGAAGATGGTGTAGAATCCAAATAGTGACAAGAGAATGATGACTCGTGCAACATCAACGATCAACTCGACAAGCTCCCAGTTTGTAGGTGTCCGATAGACCCTGCCCCGCAGATCTTTTCTAACAGAATTGATTTCCTTGTGTGGAGAAGTGTAGAGTGCAAGAGTTCCCCCAAGCAGTATGATCTCGAGAATAATCGAAAGACCCCATATAATTTGATGTGAGATGTTCGGTGATGGAGTTGTGTCGACCAGAGAGATGAGGAAGACGCTGTAGAAGAATGCTGATGCACAAACGTATATCTAAAACAGTTCTGTTAAAAAGGCCATTCGAGGGGCTCCAATTCAAGATTGAAATACTCACAGCTGTATCTTCGCCGCACCACCAGCCATTTTCACTCTTAGTGAGTGAATGAGCAATGATTTCGACACCATTGGCGAAGAATGTCAGCAGAAGTGCAGCAGAGAGATAGAAGAACAGCCACTTCTTCCTCTGACTGAATTCTTTGTCCTTTTTCTTCTTCTCGAGCGCCTCTTTGTTCTTTCGAGCAGACGTGGGCGGGAGAGGCTTTCCTCCAGGACCGAGTCGAATAGGACCTCTGGCTTCTGCTGAGGGTTCGGCGGTGAGGATGGTATTTACGACGAACGCAACCAGGAAGACTGCAAACAAGACCCAGGCATAGTAGAAATGGAGCAGATCCACAAGCTTTGTTGAAGAGGGAACGCCATCGTCGCTGGTTCCTGAGCGTGGACTCAGTTCCAGTCCCTCGCCTGCCATTACAAATACTGATTATAGGCCCAATTCCTCCTTCCCGCATCAGTTATCCGTTTCCAGAGGATGTTGGAGACAGCTCATGGCACATTCGAATGAACAAGCTGCAATTGAGATTGTGCAAGGTGAACGCGAAGCAATTGTAGCCTCGGCAATTGCCACCTGCAAGTCACAAGATGGTGTCAGCTATTGTGGCTTGTACAAATGTCTCTGGAGTGGCAATGTGGAGCTCGTGACCGGTGGAGAGAGGCTCGAATTGCAATTGCAACAACGTACTGCAGGAGGAGTGTTGGGGTTGTTGTGCAGGGAAAAGGGGAGGTACCTCGAGAAAAGTGTGGGAGATCTTGTGGTGGTAGTCGTGAGGTGAAAGACGGCGGCGGCGGCGTTGAAGATCGCCAAAAGACCCCTCCTGGTCGATCTGTCTAGCAAAGTATGGAAAGGGAAGAAGAGGGACTCGCTGGGCAAAATAAATAAACGAACGAACGAGCAATCAAAGCGACTGCAAGCCACGACCAGTGAAGGCAAAGCAAAGAGAAATGTCCGTTATTGGGATATTGTCCACCGTCCTCTCCACGGATGGCTTTGAAGTTTTGCAAGAGAAGCGCAGTGCAGTGCAGTGCAGTGCAGTAGTAGAGGTGCAGATGCTCGAGAGGCGACCGGAGTGGTGGAGTTTCTGCTGGTTCCAGGGTGTTCACCGCCTTCAGTTCCTTGACCTGGCTGGCCTGGCTCTCGTCCCCTGGTCTTTACAGGTCTTCCCAGGTCTGGTTCTGGTCTGGCCTTGCAGCGTGCAGCACGCAGGTAAATCGACAGACAGGGGGCCCTGTTTTGTCTGATTGACAGACTGCAGGTAGGTGGGATGGATTGCCGTATGGATATGGATATGGGTAGGATAGAACCTCGACCTCTCGACTCTCCTCACAGACCTAGAGACCTTGGCTTGACTGAGTAAATACTCCACTCTCCACTTCTACTGGATGACAAGTCCTGATCTCAACCGGACTCGACTCGTTGGCTCGCTCAGGACGGGACTCGATTTACTTCAGCCGGATCGACCCAGTTCTGTTCTGGACAAGCTCCTCCGTCAGTAAATACACTACAGTATACACTACCGGGTATATGAGGGACAGTGTTCGCCAACCACCGTATCAGACCTGGGTGTAAGGTATCAGGTATTATTACCTGCGGCATAGACTGGTGAGATGTGCTCAGAAATTCTAGCGACATTCGTTCGTTCTTCTCAGCTTCAGCCTCCACTTCTTCCGGAATCCGAAAAGGTTCAAGACAGGTATACCGAGCGACGAAGTGGGTATATTCCACGCCAAGCAGGGTTCAGGAAGCGGAGCCGGTGTGTTGTGCCAAAGTTAGACCCAAACTCTATGGATCTTCTTCTTTTGTTTGAGCTTGGATGCCGTGATATCTAGTGATGATCTTTAATCGATATGATCTTGAGACCGGATGTTCGGTGAGGAGGCTTCTTGATATCGTATTATTAGATCCTGGTCTGATAAGCAATGTCTTATAGACGTCGGACAGGCTGTGGATGCTCTCTACTCACCTGTATGGCTCTATTATTATTACGCGAGAGGTCTGGACTTCAAGTGAAGTCAAGATTTGAGATATCGAGCTTTATGCTTGTTGTGGAAGAGCTCTGAGAATCTTTTCGGTCTTGTTATGCCCAAGTTTTGGCCGTCAATGGGAAGTCTGGCCGTTACCCCAAACAATGTCCAGTTGTGGACAGTCTAGGTTGTTTACTAATTCTCTCTTAAGCTCTGCAGAATCGACTTCTAACTTGGCGAGTATTCTTACTTGCGAATCGTTTGTCCTAGTTGTGGCTATGCTTGCATTGCAGTTGTTTGTTGATCCAGTGCAGTATTTTGTTGAGTGCTGAAATACGAATTGGCCACTGGTCAAGTTTCTACCATCCAATATTATACTTCGTTGTCATGCATGATCGGGAAGACATACGAGACATACTTACTTGCATTTATAGAAGGCATATTGCTATGTTCATACTCTCTCACACACAAGTCTTCCTCCACCCACACTCAAAGACGTTTTATATTACACGTATACTCACATTCATCCAGTCGCTGGCAAGTGTCCAGTCAGAGGCAGCTATTCACTGCCAGAGTATTCTGACCTCGCACACACAATGTTGCCACCCAGCCACACCACTTTGATTTTCAAGATTTTGATACCCAACTGGCACCCCCATTCCTCCATTGCGCAGGCACACTGACATACCTCTTTTGTCTGTTGACTCCACTTCTCAGGCACACACCGTCATCGTGCACAAGTACGAGCCCACCAAGTATTTTCTTTCGTCAAGCGACATCCTCTCTCCTTTTCTCTCAGCTGTCAGATATCAGTCACTTCTCACGCACACACAGTTTTATATATAGAACCATGGAGGTCTCTTCATCATCAATGTTCCAGCTGTTGATCGCGGGCGAGGTAAACCCTTCATCCACATGAACCACATCAGCTCACTATCCTTACCCCGCCCACCCCTCCATCAGGAACGCCACCAAGGGTTTGTGTGTGGGACGGGCTCTTACAGCCACCAACGGCCATCAATCTCAGCAGCCACAATACCACAAAACGCAACGCCTCTTCGCACGACAGCCGCCAACCCCCGGGAAAGATGATATGTGAGAGCGCCAGGGACCGCAAAATTCGGTCACTGGTCCATCTGGAGCACCAACACAATGTCCCTACCAGTGCTGGCGACATGTCCTATCCTATCCTGTCCTGTCCTGTCCTCCTACCCTACCTGCCGTCCATCCTCAGGCTGGTAATGTACTACAGCAACCTAACTGCTGGTCTCTTGGCGTTCATTTGTTCGGAGCGACCTCAAACAGACGTCGCCAGATGCGTGTCAGATTCAGAACTGCCCACTACGGGCTCGGACACGTGTGATTTCCGCTTCCTGGGCATGATCGGCCAGCGGTCTAGAATGTCCTCGCCTAAGCTGTCAGGGGGGGGGGGCAGGCTGGCTGGCCGGGTGCAACCAGTACAGATGGCCCACTGGGAGTACCTTTCCTAGCTATCCAAACATCTTCTTGTCTTGCTGCTCATGCAATGCAGCAATAATGGGGCCTGGGACTGCTAGCTTGCAATCGTGCTGCAAGGGAATGCAATAACAGCTCCGGAACTTGTTGTCCTTCCCCGAGCTCCCCAGAATCGCTAAAGTCCAATGGGTGATCCACCGACCAGTAAGCTTGTCGCTTCAAGCGATTAAGAAGGACATCTCGGCCACCGGCTTCAAAACAACACCTTTCCGCCCTCTCAAAGTGCTCAACTCAACTCCTTACATCAGCCATCGATCACCACGACCAACGCCTCGGAGCAATTTCATATGCACTGCTGTCCAATGCATCCTGCTCTGCAAGTCGCTCACCTACCTATTTGGCGGCCGCAGGATGACGGTTCGTTGATCTCCAACCGGCAGGGACCAACCTTAATTGGATCACCTCGAAAGCCATTTCAAAAGAGCCAAAAAGCCATGCGGTCCGACCTCGCACCCGTATGCATACATTCCACTCTCCAAGTGTGACGATGGAGCATCTGTTGCATGTGTGATCAATCCATTGGTATGCCTCGGGGGGCTTGCTGTCATGTCTGATCTCCCAGCTCCCAGAATTGGGATTTAGCGGTGTAGGACAAACAAGCTGCAAAGCAAGCAAGCCAGCCATCGTTCAAGCCAGGAAGCACAACAGCCCATCTCCCGGCGTGCCGTCCCTTCCTTCCCTCCCTTGCGCCATGCTATGCCTCGATCGCATGGCAGGCTGCTGATGGGCCGCAGGTCTGTCCATTTTCCCCATAATGATGTGATGGTCCACGTCTTGCCTCGATTCAAGTTGATATCCCGAGAATCCTACTGTACGTACGTACATGCACTGCAGGAATGATCGAGCGTCGGTCGAATTAAAGTCTCCTCTATCGATCCATCCAGAAGCATCCGTCTTGACCGTGTTGGGGATCAGAGCAAGTTCTCGGACATCATAAACCATTCATGTTTGGGGGCGTTATCTACACTCCCTTACCAGAGGTCCAGCTTGAAGCCTCCCAGACTCTCTTCCATGAATCAAGAGAGTTCACAATCTGTCTTTCCCTGCAATTTGATGAACAATATGCTTATTCTTTTTTTGCGCGCCTTGTTCATCAATGCGGGTCGTTGCCCAATGTCGTACTGCAGACGCTCGTTCGCTCGGCATATTTGGATATTCTGCTTTTCGCGAGCTTCCAAAGCAACAGATCCCTCGACACGTATGTATTTCGGCAAATTGGAAGTACTTCCATAGAGTTGAGCAGTGACAAGTGTACATTCTTGCCACGCAATTGCCGTCGATCGACCAAAGCCATCGTGAGAGCCGTATCTTGGTGCAGACCAGCACGAGAACCTGATCTCGAGTTTGCCCAACTTGCTTGCCAGCCTGGAGACTCGAAGGACAAGCCTCTCGGTGCCGATAGTCTCCAAGGAAGTGCCAATTCAGGAATAGGTCAACGCACCAGTGCACACCGACCCTATCGAGCGATCGAGGGTCTCGGATTGATGATTTAGTCGAACCTGTCATATAAGTCGTAGAATCGAATAAGTCAGCAAACACATTTGCCATTCGTGTGGGGGCCAATCTCAGTCCAGCACGTAACGCAGGAGGACTTACAAAAGAGGATCAATGCGCTTGATGCAGTAGCGTGCAAAAGCAACAATATGAAGAGGCAAGTAACATTCCCACTTTATGTTTTGGCAGATTCATGGGACTTTGAAGATCCCATCAATCTTTTCCTCGGGCAAGGCTGGGAATTTGAGTTGCGATTCGGATCGACGTATGTTGCGGAGAATGTATATGTTTTGTGGGACGTTTATTCCGACAGCTTGGTCTGCATCTTCTCGTATATTCTCCGTACTTAGAGGGATACCATTGGGAAGTAGACGGGGATCAGTTCGCGTGGGAATGTCCCGGTCTCTTTGGAGGACGTGGGGGGTATCTCCCTGTTGCTTGATACAACGCCGAGGTGCTGCACTCTAGCAGTAGTATATGATTGAATTCGATAGTCAGAAACTTTAACGAGCGAGTTTTGATTCATAATTAGAACAGGACATCGTAGATCGTCCTTGCAGACAACATGGTGAAGTGTAAGACACAAGCAGCGCTCATGAGCGATGCTCTCGACTGAGCGGTGAAGTAACGACTCGGCGTGTCACACGACCACTGCTCTGAAAACAAGTCTCTGCATTTCCTTGCCTAAAAAATTAGTCGCAACAATCAGGAGAACCAAAAGCAAAACGCAGAGCAGTAAATGTAAAGCAATCCAATTTCCCCTGCCCTCGGTCTTGCGCGGACGACTCGAAATGCCTTGTCACCTCGAATCAGACTTGAGCCAGAAATCCCCAAACAGTAACGATCTCTTGTCCCCGGGGAGCTTTCCATACTACACTTTTGCATGTAGCTCATCGAGGTGGAAAAGTCTCTATGAAATGATGCCACAAATGCAGTCTATATGCTTCCAAGTAAGCCATTCCATAGCCTCGCACTACGAGGCAAGCCATTTCTGCCGGTAAACTTCTATAGAATCACAGACAAAAAATCATACCAACTGTCAGAGAACTTTCACATATGCCAGTTTGCTAAACTCATCAACAAATCCGAAGTCACACTTGTGCTTCACGACACTACATCATCTTGGAAGCAACTTTCCATCGTCTGGCATCGGGCTGCTGAGCAGCAACCAAAGTAAGATACAAAAGAAGACCCAAAGGTGTTGTATATATATAACACCCCCCTCAACACCATCTCCAGGCCCAGCATGAGAACTCAGCTCAGCTCACACAAGCCCAATAAATTCATCGGGCGGTCCTTCCCACCAGCTTAGGGCACTGCACTCACCGGTTTCCTCCCATGTATCCACTCCTCCAGCAAAGCACAAAAGCACAAAAGCACAAAAGCACAAAAGCACAAAAGCACAAAAGCACAAAAGCACAAAAGCACAAAAGCACAAAAGCACAAAGCAACGCAATCAATGCATCACTACACTACAGAACCCCTATTTTCATCTCCCCATTTCTTCGTCTCCTCATCACATTCCAGACCTCATCCATTCACAAAGCTCAAGGTAATCAGGAAATCCCACGATAACAGCACCAGTCCACCCACCCCGACCCCAAGATGCGGTCAAGTCTCGTCTCATCTCAAATCCTACATAAACAGGGCGTGTCCGTCCCCTCCCCCTCCTCGTACACAGGTCTGCTCGGTCTGCCTGGTCGGTCTCATCTCGTCTCAGCACGTCCATCCTCCTTAGGCAAAGTGGCGTAACACAAACCCACACGGAAGCGCACTGGGAAAAGCCGACGAGGACGCGGAATTCGTGATCTACGGGATGGCAAGGGCGTGCTGAGCGTGCTGAAGAAGAGGGGCAAATGTGATAGCTCTGATTTTGCTCACTTTTGCTTGAGGGGAGAGGGTGACGGGAGACATGTTGTGATGGGGTGATGCTGTGGAATTGTGGGTTTGTGGTGCGGAGGGGAGGTCCGTTGCGAGAGGGGAGGATCCCGGAATAGTGTGTACGGAGTGAGGGGGTGTGATATGAGATATATGACTATCAGCGAGCTGGCTGGCTTTAGATATAAGTGAACAAAGGTCAGAGATTCCATTAGACACATCGGTGACGCCCACAATAGACGGATCTAGCATCACAAAATGAAACAGAGAATAATCGGTCCCAAGACATGCATATCCTATTGACAATCATTCCCATTATTAGAGTTCGTTGCAGTATAATCAATACAAGAAGCGAAAACGACTGTACATATAGGGTTCCCGATCTCCCCCACGCCTTACTGGGCATAGCTGCCGAACAAAGTAGCGCGAATAATCCCACCTCATAATCATCCAGGATAGGTAGTGTAAGCGACAGTCGTAGGTAGCAGATGCCAGTCATCCCTCATAAGCAGCGCTCATCTCGAGCGCTGCTCGACTGACTGCCCGCTCCCGTCATTACAGCCTCAACAGAGGCACGTCGCCTCCCCCACACGACCTGCCCCCACGCTACAAGGGTCCATCTCCTCAAATACCGGATCGTAAGTTCGTCGGATCAAGCTTTCCTGACGTTTTCCTTCCGCTTCGTTATGCCGTTTGTGCGGACCTCGGTTGCGGAGGTCTTTCCATTTCCATTACTGCTCACAGCTTGTCCATTCACTAGCACTTTGGGGCTGGACGGTTGTTCTCTGCCTTGCCGGGCGAGGGCATCCAGTCTCTGCTCTTCCTGGAACTCGTTCTCATCATTGTCGCTGCGATCGTCCTCGGCGGTCTTGAGGAACACAAATCGCCATGCGATCCGGAGGATGTAGTATAGCCAGAAAAGGTTCAAGCCTTGAAGACTGGCTAGGAGAGCGGTTGAGATGTAGAAGGAGAGGTCGCATTTATATTGCTCGGTTTCCCAGTTCAGACCATAGGGCCCGACGGTCTTGAACTCGTTGAACTCGGACCAGAGAATTCGCAGGTTCAGGTAGTGTCGAAGATAGATCCAAGCGCAGACGAAGAATCCGAAATATGGGCCCACGAGCGGGTGGTCGAGGTAGTTGAGGGTTTTGGAGGTCTAGTAAAGTCAGTAACCCCATTGGAAAGATTGACTGAGTTACTTACAGCTAGGAAGAAATCACTGATATCGTGAGTAATGAAGACTCCCAGGCCCATGTAGGTAAAATGGAATCGGTAGCTCAAGAAGATCAAGGATAAGGACACAACGTGGTGTCCAACCAATTCATTGTAATCCTTTCTTGGCTTCTCCATTCCTAGCATAAGCACAATAGCTTGTTGTGCCCAGTATGCTGCTTGGAACAGGTAGTAGAACTTGAAATAAGCTTCATGGTGCTTGTGTGGGAATAGCTCGTACATCGCCGTTGTGTTGAAGTACCAAAGAGGTGTGCGGCTCATCACAAACAGTCCGCAGGGGCCTAGGAACCCAAAGTAAATAGCCGTGTACATCTGTTCCATAAAGCGGGATTGCTTCGCCCTGCTCTTCAATCCGCTATTCTTGGCCATAGGTCGCAAGAACTTTTGCATGATGAACTCTCTGGTGAAGGAGAGGACAATCACGTAGAACGACACGAATGCAAAATCCCAGCGGCCCTTCCCATATTGAGTCGGTGTTCCCGGTGGGTCATTCGGGTCAGGTGGCAGAGGATATGAGAGGAATATGAAGTGATGTATGGGATTCGACTCGGTAGGATTAACCGCATAGAGGATGAGGAATATGAAGAGCAGTACCAGTGGAGTGACCCATGTGTGCTTCAGCGCATATCGTCTCCATTGCTGGAAGAGGGTTTTCGCTTTCCGCCGTTTGGAAAAGGGTTTCTTGCGGTCTGATTCCTTCTGCGCCTGCTGATTGTCAGCTGCGTCGAGGGGACAAAAGGGGGCTGCTGACTTTGATGGTCCCGGGAGACGGCGGCCTCACGTCCAAGGTTGCCAATGCTGGCGAACCTGTGTCTCCAGCTCTTATCTCTCCCCCGAGTCCACTTGAGCGTCTTCGAATGCGCGGTTTTTCGGCGCTGTTATGTCCTCCCAGGGGGGCCAATTTGTCGTCAGAAGACAAGAGCGGGAAAGCTTCTGTGGCAGTCATGTTTCGTGTTGGATTGGATGCCTCCTCCAGTAAAGAATTCAGCAGGGCGCCAGTAGTATCATAAGAAAGATGTATTCGAGGTTGCTAAGGGAGTTAGACAGGTGGCGGACACGCTTATATGAAGATTGTGAGAAATCGACTTTGGTGGAGTCTGGGTGAGAAAGAGTGAGATCAGCTTTAATTACTGTCCGGGGTGGATCCCGACTTTGAATGTTCCGCGTCTGCCATTTTAGCTCCGCCCGGCTCTTTCAATCCCCCTGCCTTTGGATCTGTTCTCCGTCTCTGCCCTCCTATGAGAGTGGGTTGTTTCCCCCAAAACGATCTTACTCATCCTCATAAGCACCAGCAAGACATCTCAGCCTTCTCGTACCCCGAATTCGGGATACGGCATTGGCATGTATCTCGAAGTAGGACATGTACACGTGATCATATGCATCGTCCCAAACAGCCGTAAATGAGGTCATCATGGCTCTCGAGAGGTTGTCCAAAATATCAATGGTCAAGGCATGCCTGCCACGTACTTTGCTGCGTGTTTCTTTAGTCCCTTGCCATTCAATGCGCTCTGTAATGAGCATATCTGACGCAACGTAGGACTCTGCGAGCTGGAACTCCCGGTCGATTTGATGGCATTGTGACCGCCTCGAGTCAAGTACACCTTGATTCGTCGATATTCGATGCACGTTCTACTGCTGTTGATGGCGGTCTGACTTGGCTGCAAACGGTCCACAATGAGTTGTTTTAAGTTCCCTAGCGGCCATGCCCAACCATTGGCGGCTTCGCTATGCTCGCAACCAGAGCTACTCGAGTATCTTGTTGCTGAACCGTACAAAAGTATGGAAGACTTCATGTCCATTCACATATCCCCCGTTTCTTTTCGATAGCTGCTCGAAGCGGAGGTCATTCTGACCCGGTGTCGGCCGGTGTGGATAGCGGAACATGGGTTCAGGTATGTTCTTATCCACAATTTTTATGTTGACATTATTCCTCGTTTATCTACATCAACTCCCCGTTCTTGCTTTCAAGAACGGGAGAACCATTATAAGCTGCCAAAAGATTGTGTTTGCAAAATGATGTCAAAATCAACAGATTTGCGAGGTAGGGGAAAGTAAATCTCAGGATTTCATTGCATCCATCTTCTGTCGTTTCGACTTGGGTTTTTTCTTCACGTCCCAAGACATCTTTTGCTCAAACACTCTGGCGGGGATACAGTCGTGCACAAGACCTGTCAGCAATTGGTAGCATGGATTGGGAAGCCCTATTCTGTTTGGGGTTGTCGGTGGGGGCCTTTTGTTGGTGATGCAAGTACTGTCAAGCCCCGGAGCATCAGATCTCGTTTCCCTATTCGGGAGTACGAAAGGCACAGCACGAGCGCCACCGGCAGGGTGGTGCTGATCATCAGCAATGGTTTCAAATATTATCTGTCTTGAAATTACGGATTCGGGACGGACTCGGGTGAATTTGGAACTCTTCAATGGCTGGAGTGCTCTGATATTTCTGCCGAATCGTGTCGTTCTCAACATGCCCTTTGCCTTTCATTTCCACTCAAAGAGCCTTCCGTGGTCACCATCGAAGCTCAATTGCGTGAGATATGGACAGAAAGGAATGGCGAGTCCGCATCGAGATAGATTTGACTTCTTTGCACAATGAGTATGGTAGCTTCATCATGAAAATATTGTCCGAACGAGATTTCATTAGACTGAGAAGCCTTAGTTTTGTTTTCCTGTTTCCACTTTGCCACCATGGTGACCAACATACAGTATATCGGGAAGTCAAACACCAAATCTACAAAATTTCGAAGGACCTCATGCTGTTCAGAATAAGAGCAAGTACTCGGCTGAGTGTATTTTGATGTCAATTTTTCATTCTGGCATCGTCTCGCTTATCCAAGTTTAGCTTTGAAGGAGAGCCTTTCTTCATTACAATGCGATCCTCATAAGCCTTCAAGTATATAGACTGGTCGAAGATCTTGGCTTAACTGTAAGAACGCAATTGTGACATCTCAAAACACCTCTTCTCGATACCTTGAAAACTGCTCTGTCCTATGCTGGCTCTGGATGGTCATAAATCGGGAATTCAGCTCCGTGTTCTGTGATATCAGCAATTAATTTCTCTATACGCAGATTGACTAGGTGATGGGCACACAGACAATCATGGTTTCCATGTAGGTAATGCTTTATCGAGTGAAGAGTTCATGGAACAATTGCTCTCACGTGATTTTGATGCTGCAATAGTACTAGCACATCGGCATTTTATGGCTGTCCCGAGGGGGTGGGCGTATCCGCGTAACAAACTGAACAGCTTCTCGAGCATTCCAAATTTCCTCCACATCCCTCGAGCCTCACAACCTCTCCAACCACACCACCGTTTTCCACTTTCACTTAGAAAGTCTGGCTCTGCTTGGACAAAATCGCATCTTATATCAGCGGTCTTTCCTCCAAATCTACCCAGAACCAGAAGATATAGAGCTCAGCTCGTCACCGCTGACCCCGCCAAAGGTATGTCAACAATCCCCAATGCCCCGCTCTCTTCTCTCATGATGATATACAAGCTGGCACCAGTCCTATTGAACGATTTTGTACTCAGTTCTTGAGGAAAATGCTATGACTTCGGTCTCCTTCTGATAATAACACCCAAATATCCCTCGATTGCAAATATACGTGTAGTTCTTTGCGCTGACAAACCGAGAACAGTCGACCCCTTCTTGAACCTCTCTGACCCCGATACAATTCGGCCATCATGCTTCACAATCCGAACAACTGGCATTGGGTCAACAAGGATGCGTCGGGCTGGACCAAGCAGTATTTGGAACAGAATATTAAGGGTATCAAGGCCGAGGAGAATGGAGTCACCGCACAATTGGACAAGCTGATCAGCATGGATGGTGATGTTGATGTCAACCAGCGCAAGGGCAAGGTCATTACCATCTTCGACGTCAAGCTTGTCCTCGAATATTCAGGTATGTTTGGAGTGATCAGGCCATGTCCAAGCCGGCGTAATGCTGACCAATTCAGGCAAGACCAAGGACGACGAGGACGTTAGCGGCACGATTACTGTCCCTGAGGTCGCGCACGATACCGAAGAAAACGAGTATGTTGTATGTCTCTTCGTCCCCATGGGCGCCTTGTCTGGCCAAACTGACAGTCGCACAGTTCGAGCTAGACATCTACTCCGATGCCAACTCAAAAGCCCCTGTCAAGGACCTCGTCCGCTCCAAGATCCTCCCACAACTGAGAAAGGAGTTCGCAAAGCTCGGCCCTGCCTTGATTGCTGAGCACGGAAAGGATATCCAACACGCTCCTGGTTCCAACCCTTCCAGCGGTATCTCGACTCCCAAGTTGCATGTTCCAACCTCGGCTCCAGCAGCTACCGCAACCCAGACGACTAAGACCAGCTCCTCTGTCAATACTACGACCGTCACCGATACCGAGGAGTTCCGTGCGCCAGCCACAGAGCTCTACCAGACTTTCACCGACCCCCAACGTATCTCAGCCTTCACCCGCGCAGCACCTAAGCTCTTCGAGGGCGCAAAGAAGGGTGGCAAGTTCGAGTTGTTCGGAGGAAATGTTGCTGGAGAGTATCTCGAACTCGTTGAGCCAACGAAGATCGTTCAAAGCTGGAGACTGGATCAATGGCCAAAGGATCACTACTCCCGTCTCGAGATCAACTTTGATCAGAACGACGTAGACAATGTTACTGTTATGCGTGTTAGCTGGAGTGGTGTCCCTGTCGGCCAGGAGGAAGTTACCAAGCGTAACTGGAGAGAGTATTACGTTCGCAGCATTAAGCAGACATTCGGGTATGTTTCCAATTTCTATGGTATTTGAAGAACTCTTGACTGATCTGAGATGTAGCTTCGGTACGATTCTGTGATGTGGCAGCTGTGGATGAAGTGATACGATGAGCAATGAGACAATGACAGGTTGGGGGGAATGAATGATTCTATACATGAATGATCCCAGGTGGTAGGCTTGCAAAATTATAGATTAGAGCAATCGAATAGAAAAGCTTTTGCACTGCCAACCCTACTGATTTCGCATTATTGAAGATTCTTCGATCATACAGAACACTTTAAACAAACCTCAGATAAGTCTGAATTTCAAATCCAAGACTGAACTACCCAGGACTCAAACCATAAGTCATCTGTTATTGTACTAAGATATATGTGTGCTGGGTACTGTATATCCTACAAAATCCCTTCCCAGTAACGCCATGCATGCTCGAAATCATTCAATCAAAACCATCCTCTGTAAGCCTTTCAACCATTCTTATAATCCCAACCTAAAATGCATCTATATATACGCAAGAAAGAAAAGCCTTGGTATCATGCAATCATTCCTCATCCACGGCAGTACAGTATCGCCTCATCTGTTCCATTACGCTCTCCGCGACACACCGTCCAAACTCCCACGACCAGTATGTGAATCCACACCAGCAGGTCCCACCCCAACATTAGGATCAAGCGAGACCTTCCTCCTCGTCAAATGCTGCTGCTCCCCCACATCCACCGGACTCTTCAACACATCACCAAGCTCATCACGAGGAGTCGCATGCGGACTACCAGTATGCACGTGCATTACTCTCGGCCTCTCCAGCAACTCCTGAATCTCGCCTTCCCTCCTCGCCGCCTCCTCACCACTCATCTTCGCATTCGACACCCCATGCTGCCCATTTGCATGTGGACCTGCAGCGCTCGTACCATCCTCCTCTCTCCTCAACGCCTCCTCGAAGCGCTGCCGCACTACAGGATCATTCTGTAGTTCCTGGAAGAGATCTACATCTGTAGGCCAGAACGCTTTCCTCACACTACTTACACCCAGTTCCAACAGCGTGAGCGCAGCGAGGGTCAGAATAAGCACAAGCCACCAGAGCAGATCGCGGCCGTAGCCTTTGAGGAAGCCGTCTTTGATGGCGTAGAGTGGGTATGTCTTGCCGGGCGTGAAGACGATGGAAAGAAGGAGGGTCCAGAGGAACCAGCCGCCTACGGAGATGAGCCAGCCGAGGATGGAGATTATGGTTTTATTGTGCTTTTCGATCAATCTGTGAGGGATGGTTAGTGAGATCAGGGTGAAAGCACTTGAAGAAGGGGAAACGTACAGTAGTTTGGTGTTGATGAAAATCACCGCTGCCGAGAAAGCTAAGGTGCCCATAGCAAGCAAATCATCATCTCTCGTGAAAATTGCTTCGCCGAATAGCCCAAACATCAGAAAGTATATAATGACAGATTCTGAGGTGGCCATAAACATCCAGGCAATGTAGATCTTGAAATTGAAGGAGGCATTTCGCTGGCCCGAGATGTACAGTTCCGGCACAGCGAGCAACGTCGAGGCGTTCAGATCCTGCTCGAATATACCGAGCAAGATGACAGCCAGGGATGTAAAGAGCGTATTGAAGACAGTCAAAGAAGTTGACTCGAAAAGCGACGTTCCGGTGTACCCAGCCCATTTCTGGTAGAAAGCCTGCAGCAGATAGAACAGCAGTTCTTTCCAGAACGTGGCTAATATGTATTTTGCAGTACGAACGTAGTTCCATCGACCGTGGACGAAGAGGAGGCGCTGCAGGAAGCGAAATTGAGCAATGGAGTAGTCTGCAATGCGGGCTGCCTGGAGTCCTTCTTTACCACTGATGCCGATACCCACGTGAGCATCTGTGATCATGGCTATGTCATTTGCGCCGTCTCCGATGGCTAGAGTAAGGGACTTTTTGACTTTTGTCCTGACTCTCTTGACAAGTGAAGCCTTCTGACTGGGACTGGCTCGGCAGCAGATAACCGAATCGACGAGAACCACCAAGTCGAAGAAGAGGAGAGCCAAAGTCTCGTTGTTGTCGATTTCTGAGAGAGTCTGTCCATCGACGACGATCACAGAATGGGGTATTGCTCCTTTACTGATATCGAGTAGAGTCGATGCCATAAGTTGTTCCACTTCACCAGTCGTGTGGTCAAGAACAACAATCGTTGAGTAGTTCTTGCAGATCCGGGCACTATGACCAATGTTGATAGCAGTTTCTCGCTTATCTCCAGTCAACATCCAGATCTTGATATTGGCTCTCCTCAGCTTGTCGATAGTCTCGGGCACTCCTTTCTGCAGCTTATCCTCGATAGCAGTGGCGCCAGCAAGATCGAAACTCTGCTCAATCAGCTCTCCAGCATTCTCGATCAGGTCCTGGCGATCGACGAGACTAGTCGTGGCATCGAGGTATATTTTCTTCCAGCCTAATATTGATTGTCAGCATTCAATGTCCCCATTGGAATCGACAATGGAAAGGCTAGAAGCTTACCGTCGTATTCTTGCTCATCCAGGAACCTGTATCCATACAAGAGCGTTCTCAAGCCCTCAGAAGCAAAGTCATCGATGTGTTGGAAGCAGCGTTCAAACACAGCCGAGTCGTCCAAGACAAGACCTTCATCAATCATATCATCCAAGTGTCCTTCCATAGCCGAGATACCGCAGATACTGGAGAACCTCCGGTCCTCAGATCCAAAAGACGGTCTCGCCATAGAAGCCCGCGGCGAATAAGCACCAGTATCATCGGAAACTGACTCTACATCGCTTTCCTGTCTCCTCAACCAAGTATCTAGCTCATCGCGGATAGGTTGTAACCTTGAGCTCGCCATACTTGGTCGCCCACCAATGCTCTTCCTATTGGCGCTCATGCTTGGCCTATTGAAGCTCATGCTGTTTCTGGGACTACTCTCGCTCATTCGTCGCAGAGCCTCTTCAGCTTCAATGCTCTTCCTCTTACTCGAGCGCCTTGAAATCTCCGTCTTCTTCTGGAGAGCCATCGGAGCCAGCTTCAGCCGTGGCATGATCACCGAATCGGCTCCTTTGCAAAATATGCATATCCTGCCATTTGGAAAGCGGACGACGATGGACATGCGCTTCCGCTTGCTTGAGAATTCAATCACGTCAAGGATGTCATAGGTCTCGGTGATTTGTTCACCAGAGTCCGGTCCTCCCGTGCCAGGATATGACAATGTGATTGACTTTGCGGGTCGATCGATGACGAGGTAGCCGAGCTCTTGCGCCGCCTTGACGAGAGCAAGCTCATCAGGAGATGCAGCTTGAAACTCGATGTCACCGTTCTCCTGAACCTCCGGGAGACAGGTATGGCAAAGGGCTAGGGAGAGAAGGAAGAACTTAGCTTTCTTTGTGAAGACACTGTGCGGCTTGTGTTGCATGAAGTTGAGCAAGTCCTCTGTCCGCATTTCGGGTTGCGACTTAGATGGCCGAGCAGACGACTTCCACAGGTTGATCGAGCCAGATCGCCGAATAGATAGTGATGGACGGACTGTAGAGCTTGACATGGCCGATTCTTTCCGTACGTTTTCTGGTCGAGCGGGTGTTTTCTTCTTGGAAGAAAGCTTCATAATGCCTTTGCCTTTCTTCTTCTCAATTTTCTCGGCTTCGCGGTTCTTGTCACCTTCTCGGCTCTCTTCAAGCTTCGCAGCTTCTTCTTGCAAGTCGAAATCGTGCAACCAAGCGTACCCAGCTACACTGAGCTTTCGAAACTTCATTATATTGTCGGTCAGCGTCCCGGTTTTGTCTAAGGGAGTGTTAGTCTCAGGTGATATTTTGTCGCGACTTCAAAGTACTGAAATAATATATGGACATTTCTTCAAGGGAACTCACCAGAAAATATGTAGTTGACTTGACCAAGGTTTTCCAAGATAGTAGTAGTCTGCAAGAAGTCAGCATAAGTGTCTCTTGCAATCCGAACAGGACTTTAAAAGGCCTGTAGACCATCCAGGTTCCTCAAACACTCACATTGCATGTCATGGGCGTATCCGAAACCGGATCATACATCTCAACATCACTCATAAGCACCAACTGTCCGACCTTGATAATCTCCAAACTAACATACAACGATAGCGGAATCAGCGTGTTATACAAGATGATGAAACCAATAATAATCTGCGCAAAGTTGACATGCAGGCCCTCGAGATACCACGCCTTGCTTTCAGTCTGGTTCGACCAGATCTGGTAAGCGATGGTACAGAACAGGGCGAGGATGACGACGAAGACTACGAGCATGATGACGATCTTGTTGGTGACGAATTGAATGGCTGGGGCTTTGGTCCGGGGGTTCTTATTGGCGTTCATGCGGATCTTGCAATCTTCGCCGGTGTTGATGACCATGCCAATGGCGGTAGTTGTGTTTCTTAACGTGCTGCCGCGGAAGATGACTTCGTTGGTTGTAAGTGGCAACGTCTCTCCGTCGACAGTGACCCTCCCGTCGAAATTGTACAGGTCGATATTGGGATCCTCGACTGAGATGTGAGCTCGACAGGCAGCGATCGCTTCTTCAGTACCACAGCGCTTGGCTAGAGGCGGTGGGGCTTGCTTGCTTTTCAGATTGGTCTCGCCGTCCAAAGCCATAGTCTCGATGTAGGCAATACCGTTTGGTCCATCTGCGTGGAGGAGGACCACGTCGGCCGGTATAGGATCGTCCCGGCGAAGCTTGATGATGTCTCCTACTTTTATATCCCTCCATTTCAGCGTCATCCAGTGTCTGGACTCGTTCGAATCCTCAGTGCGGGAGACCTCTTTAGAGGAGGATTTCATCTCGCCTTTTGACGGCACCATAGCCTTAAGCTTGCCTCCTAGGTCCTTCGAAGCAGCTGCATGAGCAGGACGGAACGAGTGCAGAACAAGCGTCTCCCTGTTGTTTTCGACTTTATCCAGCTTGTACCGCCGATAATCATCGTAACCTTCCTTGCCCATACTAATAGCCACAAATACCAACAATGGAGCAATAGTCGTATAAGTACCGGTCGTACTCAAGCCTGGAATCATCTGCAAAATCGACACCAGCAAGAAATAAGCATTTGCCAATTTGGAAAACTGAAAAAACAGCTGTCGAGGCAAGAAATTCCACACTGTGTATCGACTTGAACGAATCGAGTTCCCAATATGATCCTTGCCCGTCCTCTCGTCTAGAGGTGGTCTCGTCCTCGAAGCATCGAGATCAATATGCCGCCCATCTTTCGAAGGAGAAATCGGCGTCTGTCGAAGTACAATCATGGTTATTTTGTCCTTCCACGCTTTAGCCCTTTGCAAGGTCTTGTTTTCCCTTATTCGTTTCCTAGCCCAGACATCGTAATTCGGCAGATTTAAGCTTCCAAAAGTCCTCTCCTTCCCTTTCGAAGGTAACGAATCCGTATGGCTCCCAAGTACCTCAGTTCTCGAGGCAGCCGTATCATTCTCCTCAGCAATAGGTGTCACCGCAGAAGAAGGCCTCTTGCCCTTCCCCTCCTCCAACCGCCGCGCTTCCGCATGTTGAGCCTGTGAAGAGCTGGCTTCCACAAGCTCGATGGGGCTTTCCTCCGGTCTACTATTGATCGCCCTCGCAAACAGTGATCGCCGCAACGAGTACCCTCTATCCCTCGTCCTGGGCGAAGTGGGCGAGGCTGGATTCGCGGCTCTGAATGTTGGGCTCGTACCAGCAGGTCTCGGGGCTTCGACTGGCCTCTGAGGTTGCGACTGAGTATCAATCGTCAAATTCGGCGTCCCAGGCTGCTGTTCCGTGGGAGATGGAGACGCTACTCCCATTTCCCTCTCCACATCTTGTGAGAACCGCACCCGGTGGGCATCTCTGTCTTGTGAAGCTCTCGCATCCATTGTCCCCGCCGAAGCATTCGCAGGATCCATCGCAGACCTCCGGATTCCGTGAACTGGTCTCGAATCCCCTCCTATATTGTCCGCCATGGCGACTCTGACTTGTATATTTGCATTCGAGAGGGAACTCGAGATGCTGTCTCCTTCGCCCAGTCGCCAAGTTGAGAGTAACGTTAGAGGTTGGTCGCTGTGCCGAGGTGCCAAGTCACTTTATCGTCATGCGACTGGTAGAATGAACGACAGTGCGATCTCTTGATGATGACAGCTTATGAAGTCAAAATCATCCCGGTCAACATAACGATGCTGGCAGTCTCGTATTGCTGAGGTACGTACAAGTTGACGGTTGTGATCTGGACCGCTTGTAGATCAACCGCTAGAGGGGCTGTGCAGAGGAGCATTTTTATTTTAGACTTCTACACGACCCCTCCACCAGATCAATCCTTTGCTTTGTCCTCTCACATTAAACAATTCACATGTGAAGTCGCACAAAGTCTTTGTGACATCCAAAAGATAGAGTTATCTTTAGCTTATCCTGATTAACGCGGCATCATGAGCTTTTCTTTCGTCTGACCTTAATATCTGGAACTTCGTCTCCCCATTCATACCGAAGCGTGCCGTAGATGTTGGATCAGGAAATTCCCAAACCCATATTGACTTTCCATTGCATGTACCCCCAGTTCTATATCTTTAAAGGCTGAAAGGAAGTGCTCAAGCTTGTGCCAATGTTGCTTTCAACCGGACGATAGACCCCACGTTCTGTAGCGCCACCAGTAGCCGCTCATCCAGCCCCCTTTCTGCTGCAGAATTACTATCATTCTCAAAATACCTACCATTTGAATTTGCAAATCAATTTGGGATGATACAACTCAAGTCTCGATAATGAATTTTCCATTATTAGGCCCGCCATGATATCATCATGCTCTCACAAACTAGCAAATCGATCGAAGCAACTTCAACTCCTCCTCCAGAGTATTTTTGACAAAAGCGTTTATTACACTTCCTCCCTTGACCTCAGATTTATTCCCTCCACTTCCTCTCCATACCAGTATCTCCTCTGGAGACAGAAAAACAGGATGAAGCTGCGCCTCGGTACTGAGACAAACACCCAAGACCGCGCCAGAAAAACAAAAAAATGGAAAAACGATCGCTGAGCCAGCCAAGCATGATCCAGATAGAATTTATCGTCATGTAGGTTCGTGGCATAAGACTAAACAGAAAAAAAAGTTGGCCAAAAAGGTTTTCGTGTCTGTGATAACACGAGTGATTAAGCGGAGCATAATTCAGACAAGAATCAAATAGTCCACGCAGGCCGTCAGTTATGTACGACTGAGCAAAAACACCATCCACAAAAACGCCTCCCGTATTGTGCTCCGTCAAACAAATCCAGCTTCGGTAAGAGACAAGCATCTTCCTCGGCTTCCACCGCGAAATGCAGCCAAACCCGGGCGCGATAAAACAAGGAGCCGAGGGTTTGGACCAGCCACCATGAACACCATCTGCCCCATTCAACTATTGAGGAATATGTTCAGGCGAAAGGCTGGCTGGATTTTCATCGAATGAGACAAGTTGATTCATGTCCATATCTGCTTGAGACTGCTCGGCAAATGCTGGGGAGTGAGGATGCATTGGGAGATTGAGTGTGTGTTTTGAGTACATCTCATTCAGTCCAGTACCGTCGTCAGAGATGTTCGAGTGATCGTGTGACATATTGTATACATCCGCGGACGCACTTCGATGCATCATAGACATGGGCGGGGACTGGTCGACGATGGCTGGGTCACCATGGCTCATGAATGAGAGCGGCGAGACAGAAGGTTGAATCATATGTCCAGATTGATCAGCCATTGGGTTCGGCGAGAGGTACGGAACTGTGAAGGGCGTGTTGTTGTAGGAAGATGCGGGAAGTACACCGGTGTCTGGGCCTTGCGAGAAGAATCCAGGGCTGGCAAACTCAGATGGCGAAGTGGTCGTAGCGGCAGACATAGGGTATTGTCTGAAATCCATTCCGTATCCCGATGATGTATCAATCCGGAGGTTTGGTCCAAGAGGTCCCAAATTATTCGGCTGCTGTGGAACTGGAGCGAATATGTTCGGGTTGTGCTGCTGTTGATTCTCGCCGGGATGCTGGATGAGGAAAGATGGCATTGGGTTGTTGAACATAGAAAAATCAACAGCCATTGGCACCGATCTACTTCTTTGTCTCTTGTGGCCAGGTCCACCGCGGTGTCCTGGATTGACATTCACACCCCACTGTTCCTGGAACATACCAACGTGAGCCTGGGCATTGTAATTTGGCTGAGATGCTGGACGGAGGCCAATGGGAGAAACTGGTGCCGAAACAGACATTTGTTGCTGCTCGAATGGGTTGTGTCGGGTCATGAATGACTCGAGGGAGACCAACTTCGCAAGTTGTCCGCTCAGAACCTTGGGGTGACCTCCAAGATGGTGGACCATCTGCTGCGAGGCTTGCTGATCTTCTGTAAAATCACCACACTGGAAGAAACCACCGGATCCGGACGAGTCCATGAAGAAGTTAGGAGGTCGGTTCAGCTCAACAACTAGTCCTCCAGGCTTTCCGGACTCCATATCTCCATTTTCCAGGAAGATATTCTTGATGAACGCGAACGGGTATTCGATCTTGTAGCCAGCCTGGTCGTTGTTAATGTAGTATGTCATGCATCCTTTTTCTGGTGAGTAAAAGATGATGAGATCCATCGCATTTTGACCAACTCGTCTCCAGGATCCGATGCTCAAAGAACGACAAGAGAGATGGTGGATGACTTTCAATAAGTTAGCACGCAGCGTTTATATTGCCCAGAATATCATCATCACATACCGACTTTTCCCTGTGGACCCTGATCGCCTCCCATCATCAAGCTACCACTTCCATACGGCATCAGTCCCGAGCGGCCGAGGAAGTTTCCTCCCAGGGACTTTCCGGATTCCATTGCTTGAATAGCCAGGTATTGACGCATTGATTCTGGAATGGCATCACAATCTTCCCCTGTTTCGATGCTCTTCTTGGCCAACAACTTTATCTTTGCGCGTCTAGGAATGTACGTAAGTTTCTGATCGTCAGTAAAACTCCACATCGGACTCACCTGTTTTGGAACCAGATCTGAACGGAGCGCTCTGTCATGTTGATATCCTCCGCGATTCGCTCTCTAACGGTTGCGGTTGGTGTTGGGTTTTTGTTAAATTCCATCTCCAAAGTCACCAGTTGGTCTTGAGTAGCACGCTGTCTCTTCTGATTCTTCTGTTGTTGGGTTAGGGTGCTCTTCCTAGGTGGTCTGCGGGATGCCGATGTGCTGCTAGCCGAGTTTGACGCGGTCGGGCTGGGTGTTGATGACATCTTGATGGCCGCATCTTCCTGTGAAATCTCCGACATGCTCTTGTGTTCTTCTGAAGCCATATCCATCGTGGCTATTGTGTTGGGTTTCCAAATGAGACTAAGTTGTGATATAAATGTATAAGATCCTTCTCCCCTTGGATCTAAATAGTAGTGAGGACTGAATGAGTGGACGAATCGCCGAGTGCGAGTCGAGAGGTGGTGGTGCGATCAAATCGATTGTATCAACGGTGGCTTATGCAAGTGTGGTGGAAATGCGTCGCTGTAACTAGCAGGAACAGGAGAAAGGTATTGAAAATTGAACGGGGGGGATTGTTGAAGACTGAAATTCGTTAGGTAGAAGAAGGAGCGTGGTGTGTAAGGACTGTGGTTCCGATTGTAGCCGGAAGACTGTGAAAGAAGGGAAGATTTGACGACGGGGAGAGGGAGATGCGTCGATGAGAGCGATGGTGAGGATGAAAGACGGAGGACGAAGAGAGAAGAGGAGAGGAAAGGATGAGGATCACGGAACGAAGGTGGGTAAGAAAGGAAGGGAGAAATGCCAAGACTGTGAGTAGCGCAGTGGTCTGTGCTGCGGTGTAGAGCAAGAGCGATGGCATCGCGGGCGTCCTTCCTCGAAAGACAGGGGTGAAGTGGTTAGTGGCAAGTGGTTAGTGGTTAGTGGTTAGTGGTTAAGGTACTGTGGTGGTTTGTGGAAGGAGGGACAGGGGCATGGGGGCTAGCCCCGAACTCCCTCCTTCTCTTCGCAGCACTGAGCTGCAGCACAGCAAGCAGGTCAAGCATGATGCAGCCATCTCTAAGGTACCTTGCCTTGCCTGCCGCGACAGGACGACGCTTGCTGGCTCTTGCGGGCTTGCCACTCGTCAGAAGTGCAGTGCAGCATGTGGAGTCATTTTTAGTTGCGGACTTCAGTAGTGAGAGAGTTGAGTGAGTCTGGTGACGCTGCCTGCTGCTCCATACTGTATGAAGTTGGTCTTCTTTGACTTTTTACACTTTCGCTATCGTCCTGTCCTAAAGAAGCCTCGGATCTGCGCCAAAGACTCAAAGCTCGCAACAGGTCTCAAGTCTCACGTCTTCAAATACAATATTGTTGCTACTAGACTTTGACTTTGAGGATGTCTCTTGTTACCTCCCAGCTCCGCGATACCTCTCGATGGACAACACATCCCACCCTCGCGAACACAGAGCAGTCAGAGAAAAAAAGGGGAGACTCGTTGGTTATCCTGGCCCTGGTCCTTTATCCTGACCCTTGCACGTTCGCGCGCTGGTGTCGCTGGTGCATGGCTCACATCCAGACCGACACGCACCCAGGCCCAATGGATTCATGAATCCCGGCAGACATGGCATGGCAGCGCAAGCATCATGGGCATCGCAGCCGCCCCTGAACCAAGTCAACTCGCTGGACTGGACTCGCTGGCGGCGGCTCCAACATCGGACCAGCCAGCCCAACAACAGACGAAATCAACCGCATGGATTTGAACCGATCTGATGTGTGTGCGCGCCTCAGGGCTGAAGTAGCCCAAAATCTTGGTTCAGGAGACCGATGGGCGCAGGCCCCTCACTAAAAGCTTCCACGATACTTTTCTGCTCAGGGCTTACTTCAAGATTCTCAACATACCGACGTGCCGTAAAAGCTGCAATCAACCGGCCGAGTCATGCATGTTCTGCGCTGGTCTAATGCAGTCATTCGAGGCCATCATCTCGGGTGTGTTGCGACGATTATCCTGAGTCTGAAGGTAAACGACATGACAATTCTTACCAACTGCACCGCATCGCTTTGTCTACCGATGAAATATGATTTTCAAGACTGAACATCAACGAATAAAACTTTGACGAAGAGATAGATGATGGGCGATTGTGTAACGAACACTGACTGAACAACTGCTGAATCCTCTCTAGTTTCAGTTCCTACAGCAGAGGCAACCAATAGAGAGTTCGGATGAAGATCCTTGGACTTTTGCTTGCCGCCTTTCAGGCCAATGGCCGCGCACAAAGGCTCAAGAAGCCGACGGAACGAAAATAGAACGCTCCCCTCCTTCAACATCGCGTCAGCGATTCGAGCATCCCAAAAGAGTTATTCCTTGGGCTGACTGACATGGTGCCGTGTCCACGATTCGACGCATTCTACAGGTCGGAGCTTGGAGCTTGCCGACAAGAAGGAGGGCGACGTTCGACGTTCTGCGCGGCTTCTATTTTTCCAGCCAGCTATCCTTGATCTATTGTTCCTTGGTTGTTCTTCATCGATGATCCGGGTCGCGCCAGCCAGCCAGTCCAGTCGAAGCGTCAAACACACGATGTCCAGCGTCTCCACTTCTAAGTTCTCTCCAAAGTTCAAACGGGTACCTGGGCTAGCTCAGCATTAGCGTCAGTCCTGTTCCTGGCTAGCCTGTTCAGGTCGACCTTGTGCTTCACTGGCCAATCCCGACGAGGCGCCTCTAAAGCTGACGGAATAGGGGTAAGCGGCCGCTTCGTTGTTCGGTCCCCTCCTTTTGTTCCTGCCCTGCCCACCTGCATCGGCTTGTTCGACCTGGTCACCCCACCCCACCAGGACCACCACGCCCCAAGCCCACAACTTCCAACACGTCACGATCCAGAAGTCAAGAAGCTGTCTTGAAGACATCACATGTCACTACGACTACATCCCGTTACTAGCGCCAATTCAATGAAGAAGAGGCTGTCTTTCAAACAGGCAGGAACAGAAACAGTAATATCTCCGGATCCAAGACACATTTCAAGAGCTGAGCTGGAGCCTCAGACGGTGACGTTCGCGGAGCGTTGTTTGAGAACACTCCTTTAAGCATACGCCGCATAGCCCGATTCAGAATGGTACCTATCGCGGCATGATCTACCCCATCGACCCTCTCATGGAAACAGCCTCATGATTCCTGAGCAGGGCCTCCCAGCTTGTACGCACAGGTATCGTACACGTACAATTCCCATTGCTTAGGCTTGAGATCGATCCTTATGCGCGGTTGACATAGGGAAACTCCTCCTAGTGGACATCTCTCCTTGCCGAGTGGCGCTGTGGGTGACATCCCGTTCGTGGGTTACGTGCCTGTTGGATGAAAGGAAACTCACCGGAGGAACGCCCCTTTTCATGCAGTCTGGTCTTTATTTATCTAACCTTCATCCGAAGTCAGATCTTGTGAGACTCGGCAAGACCTTGCACTTCGGCTACATTTTCGTATTGACAGGCTTTTCTGCAGCTTCCCGTCTCCCCCTCCCGACTGAATGTTTTCTACTGTCCCCCACCAACATCCCGCGGCCGCAAGATCTCCCCCAAAAGGAAGGAAAGAAAAAAGAACCCCTAAAAAGATGCGGTACCGAATGGCTACAACTCAAAACTCGCTTCTTTTTCATCCAGTCTCTTGACGCCGGCCAAGAATCCTCGTCTGCGGATCACGCAAGGCATAATCCACGCTCCGCGTTTGATCTCCATAGCAAAGGACAACCCTGCTTTAATCCAACAACAATAACACGACTCTATCACGCCCTACATACCGACTCCTCGCCTAACAATTCAGTAACACAACATTCCCAAAGGCCAACGTTCTCAGATATTCGTTCCAGGACACTCTTCGCACAAGTCATATCAAAACCACATAACTCCTAGAATCGCCTTGCCTAGGCCGGGCGGTAAGTAATTTTCTTCTGTAGTGGGGGAGGGGCCCAGTGGCTGAGCACTCTTTGTCAATGCACGATTCGCGGTCTCGGTAGGGGCTTTTTCATGCTTGTATATTAAAAGCACCGAATATAGCCTGGATGATCAGATGGAGCCCCCTCGCTTGTTTTTCTCCGATTGTTCGTGCGTGCTTGCGAGTTTCGATTTTACGTTCAGCTTTATGCCGCGCAAAGGGATACGTGCTGAAAGTTGGCAATCGACTGACAATTGACACTTGACACCGGCGGTGGCTTTGTGTTTAGTTTTGTTGTGTTTTGGAGATATGGGGTTGTGGAGAGGAAATGAAACTCAAGTGAGGTGTTTGGATAGGGAGATCAGAACGTCTCGTTTTCTTGTTTTCATATCTGGTTGTCTATCAGTTGCAGTTATTCGCAAGATCCTTGGGTATATACCTCCGTCTCTGCTTCAGATTTTCCAACTTCGTGATTTTGGTCTCTATCCTTGCTGGATGGGTGAAACACGTCGATATGCAAGAGACGTCGTCACTTGGACCAGTCTTTCATCACTGTTGTTCATGACTATCTACTGTACGTGCATTCTGTCTAAAGACTTCTGGTTTTGCTATGTAGTTGTGCGAGTGTTACCAAGAAGATTTCTACGTCAGTAGGTAGTGTCTTTCTTGGACAGCCATGCTGTCCGGTCGGGAAGTGCAAGCTCGGGCTCAGACATCTAGTAAGTGGTATCCAGCAGGACCAACCGCAACCCAAGTCTCAGCACCAGTGGAATTTCCTGAAATCAAGATCTAGTTTGTTTTCTTGTCTTTAGATATTGATTGAAACACGATGGATATACTATTTCTCTACATCTTAGTGGGACGTACCCTTACGTGCTACAACACAGCTCAAGGTATGTCCATCATGGCAGGCACAAGTGATCTCTGTTCTGATGTCTATCCATGAGATTCATTGTCACAATCGACAATTCTCAGCATCCAGCCATAATCAGACTCTTGATCTATCAATAACTCCCTGGCTATCATTCACTTCTCTGTATCATCATAATACAGAAGACTCACAACCTCCAAACACAGACTTTTCCCGCCAATAATCTTCAAACCACTCCTCCACCTCCTCCTCTTCCTCTTCTCCTTCCCCACTCCTCCCCGCTGCACGTCGCCCGGCGCCCATCTCTTACGGAACCTTTCAACCTCCTCATTTCGCCAATCAATTGGCGTATTACGTACCTCACGCGCAATCCTCGTTTTTGTTCCTCGGCGCCTAAGTGAATGCCTAGGAGCACGAGGACCAAGGGCCAGACGAAGAAGCCGAAGACTATGAATCGGGGAAAGGTACGCTTATGTGGTCTACAGCAGAAAAATAACTAAAGTGGGTGAGACATACTAGATTTTCCTCCCGACTGCCCAAGATCTATAGGTTGGGTGTGGTCATAATAAGAGATAGTCACAGCGAGTTTGGAGCGACGTTAGTGTAAGTTTCGACTGCTCACAAATCAGAACTATGAATCTTGTTCCGTGCAAGATCCTCAAGTGAGGAATCACCGATTTAGTGGCATAAAATGCGAAAACAAAATCACAAGTTCAAGGCCCACGCTGTAGAGAAGTGAGACAGCAACGTAATGGTAATCGAATAGCCAAACATTTGATGATATGTGCATTCATTGCTGCACAAGCGAGTCTGACAACCGTACTCACATTTGGTACTGAGAGCCGAGCACCTGTGAGTCCTCTGTTCAGAACGTAATTATGTTCGGGGAGGAAAGGGGGAGGACGAGATCCCTCACTTAATATATATCACAATGCGTTCCAAAGTTCTAGAAGAAACGGGCGGAATCGCGGGGCAGGCATATCCCTGACACCTGCCCCTTTCGAAAAAAAGATCAGACGAAAAGTAAGATGTAGAACCAGTCAAAGTCGAATCAGGTAAGGAAAGTACTTCAAGTTGCCAGGGTTCGAAAGTGAAAAGGTGCATTAATTGCGGTGTTATGTACAGGGTGGTGAAGAGCAGTTCATATATTCGGTACAGTACATCCTGGGTGTGGCGGGTTTTGAGGGAGGGCTTTTTGGAGGGCGGATTTTTCGCTTGTCTGGTGTGAGGTGAGGTAGAGGTGGCAATGAGGAGTGATCTGGTGTATAGGAGACGACGTAATGGTGATGTATCTGTGACTTGCTCCTGAGTGCGTAATCTAGGCTCATGGCGATGCGTGGTTTGAGGTCGAGAGTGAGAGGGTGTTTGTCCACCAACCAGGGCATGTACCACACCGGAATAGACAGCCGACAGATCCCAAGTTCGTCTCGAGAGTTCAGACGAAAATACTCCTCGTCCATCGATGTTCCGTACTAGACCCTTCGCGTTGGAATACTCCAGCATGCAGGTCATTTCTGGCCTCCCGGTCTGATGCGACGAGTGGGCAGGTGGCAGCATGGCGATCATGCTCCGAGGTAAGGTTAAACTATTGCTCGAAAGGGCTTGAGGGGTCTGGAGCTTCATATCCACGCTTTATCAAAAAGTCACCAAGTCGTTGTTCCATTCTAGCAAACTAAGTGATTGTGTCAGGAGAAGCAGCCTCAAGATTGTAGTAACCGCAAGGAAATAAAATACTCACAACACTCGTCTCCTCCCTCGGCACCACCCCATCTTTTACAAAAACGGCATAACTTCCCATCATATTGGCCAGCATAACGTCTGTCGTCAGCCTGTCACCGACAACGGCTATCTGGTCTGGTCTCGTGACGCCAGTCTCGGGATGTTGACGGAAGTACTCCATGATTTCGGGACCGCAGCCGGGCTTCTTCGTGCTGTGAGGGAGCACAGTGACGCCTGTTGCTTGGGTAACTGCTGCGGCTAGTTTTCCTTCTCGATCGATTGATGTAGCGCCAGAGGTATTGGATACGATCAAAAGGCGCCGGCCGGGGTAGGCTTCTCGGAGACGCTTGAATTTGTCCTGGCAAATGTTAAGATATTTCCAAGTTTAACTTGCAATGACCTGAGGCTCAGGAAAGACAATGTAATCATTGAGAGCAAAGCCTGCTAGAGTATGGTACTGAGGGAAATTGATGGACGCCAATAATGATATGGCAGAGAATTGTATTGAAATGCGAAAGGGCACGTGAAAATCATACCTCATAGGGCTCAAAGACAGTATTCGAATGCGGAATAGCAAAGCAATTATCCTTGTCCAGAACTACGGCTCTGATATCGACATTCTTGTACTTTCCAAATGCCGAGTTCAAGGGAACAGGTAGCTGGTTAAAGGTTGAGATTGTAGCATGAGGAAGACATAAAGATGGCTTCGCAATGAGCCGAAATATATTCAACGTAGCCGAGACGTTAAAAGCGTTCATATCCATCAGCTTCGTGCTAACATTGTCTGTTTTTGAGTTGAGATGAGAACGCTGTAAGTGAAGGTCCAGATAACCTTTGAGATGACGCTAGCGAGAGCTTCAAAATCGCTAGCGTCCATATTTTGAGATTCCCAGCAACGCCAACCTCAGACCTCCACCTCGACGCTCAGCCCACTCCACAGCCTTTTGTCGCAATCTAGAGATAGTCACGGAATCGCAGATTTATAACAAACGACAATGACGAGCACAATCGGAATCCCAATCAAGCTGCTGAACGAGGCGCAGGTCCGTCACCTTTTCTTCCCCCGCCATCCCCCTACCCCACGCAGTTCCCAGACTGGCTTCGCAGATGGTTATGCTAACTTTTATGCCTATAGGGGCATGTCGTTACTCTAGAGATTACTTCGGGCCAGGTCTATCGTGGCAAGCTTCTTGAAGGTTCGTCCTTTCGCAACCTTCGCAAGATCGAACAACCCCGAATCTAATACTCGTGGATATTGGAACGGACAGGCGCTGACAGCTTATAGCGGAGGACAACATGAATGTTCAGTTAAAGGATATCACGGTTACTGCGCGCGACGGCCGTGTGAGCCATTTGGACCAGGTCTACATCCGCGGATCGCATGTGCGCTTCTTCATCGTGCCGGATATGCTTAGGTTCGTGGCCTGCAATTGTTTCGCGAATCTCATCCTTCCACGCTTTGCGGAAATTTAGAAAGCATTTTCTAACTTCTCTTTTCTACAGAAACGCACCCATGTTCAGAAGCAGAGGTGTGAAGGGTAGAGGTGTCGGTCTGGCTCGAGGCAGAGCTACGGTCAGCAGGGCGAGAGCAAGTGGACGTGGAGGAGCACCGCGAGCAGGCTGAACAAAGGATCGCGAACTGGGGGCATAAATGAAGGCTTGGGTCAATTCGATACGGCGTTTAGAGGAAAAGCCAGGCATGTTTGCTTGGACTGTTGGCTATACCACGCAGGTGTATGCCGCAATAAAAATGCAAAATCTTCACAAGACCATATCATACCTAACATGCAGTGATATTAGCTAGAAAATGACAAACTCGCCTCCTCGTAGCCCTAACTGGTCATGGTAAACAGCTCTTGAAATGCTTTCTAACGATTGACAATCAATCACGTGGAACTTTGCACTTCTACTACCTAAGCGGGCATCAAATCATCTTCGAGCTTCATCCTCAACACCAACATATCAAAAAATGGAAATATCACATCCCCGCCGAATTCTCGCAGTCAGTCGGCCAGATTCCGGACTACTAGATCTTGTCCAAGGTAAGATCTCGGTGATCAGTAACAAGCATGAAGATATCCTGACTCGTAACTTCGTGACACAGGCTTGACGGGTTCACAACCAACCCTGACTACCGACACCGTAGCAGGGACAACGCACAACTGGCCCGTCAAAACAGGCTACTACACCGCAACGATCCCCATCTGGCTAGACGAGATATCCCATGCCTCTGTCTGGTCAGCTGATTTCCTGGCTCCTGAAGCCAGGGAAGTACTCACCGTGCTTGGAGCCTTCATTGTCTGTTTTCGGAAACCGATCAATGAGGAGGGCTTGAAGGAGGTCAAGGATTTGATGGAGGGTGTTGCGGAAGTGGTGAAGGAGGGTTGTGGTTTGATGTGGGATGGGGTTTGCTTGGCTGTTGGCATGCCACAGTCTACGACGCCGTATTTGGAGAAAACTTTCGATGAGTGGGAGGAGTTGTGTCAGGAGTATGGATTCGAGTTCGTGGATTTTGAGAGTAAAGGCAGGAATGAGTACTCGGGTAGCGTCATCACCCTTCTATCATGGATGTCAACGGCTGACCTATCAGAACCTATGGGTATGGAACGTCTCAAAGAGGCTTTGGAAGCTAATGACTGGGAGGGCAATGATGAGCTTGGCGAAGCAATTGATCTCGATGGGCTTGAACATGAAAGTGATGATGCGGGAAGCATTGGTTTCGGTCTTGATGCTGCGGACAAGGCAGAGATGGAAAAGGAGATGCGGGGGATGAAGCAGGCTATTTATGGAGGCGACGATGATGGTGGAGAGGAAGAGCCTAATGATCAGGACGTCGAGGAACTCCAAGCTTTGATGCTAAAGATGCAGGCTGTGAGAGGCAAGTTACTGTACCCTTTGAAGAGTTGCGCTGACGAGTACAGACTTGGGAGCAGATATGCCTGAAGCAGAGAGGAAGAGGTTCGCGGCCAAAGCTGTTAGTGACATCATGAAGAAATTATAGATTTCCGGCTTTGCAATCTTTTTGTTCCCTTTGCCATGAGGTGAACTGGTTTGCATCCTAATCATACTCTGGAGTGGCACATACGCTTTGTTACGAAGGCAGAAGTCGGGCCGAGACTGTTCTCTGGATCTCCGTCACCATGATATACCTATTTTTGATTCCTGCCCCGCAACACTATGAGAGTTGCACAGGAAACGCTGGCGGATTGACAAGTTGGACGGCTGAGTCGGTCTCGAGGTACAGTAAGGTCAGTACCAGTTCGATGGAAATATATGAAGGCCAGCGATCCCTATAGTATTTGGTCGAGCGAGATGGACTTATCCACCGAGCTGATTACTCAATTATCTGGTAAATTATATCTCAGATGGACGAGATCTTATCTAGAAGCTAACAATCAGATAGAACGACTAATTCGGAATACCTCATGCAATGTCCAAAGTCCGATCCCTGCTAAGCTTCTTCCTCCTCACCATCATCTTCGCAACTAGCTTGTCAAGTCCACTCTCGCCAGCTAAATACATCGCACCTCAAGCGCAAACTCAAGTCTGCATGTGCAAAACTACGCAGAGCGGTCTCTTTTGCGGCTCCCGAACACAAGACGCAGCTGGGACATCAGGTCTGCCAGCGATGATTAGCGGTCACTGCGAACCAAACTACGTGTATCGATGTAACGGCAGTGCTGTGAGTCCCGCGAAAGTTCAGGTGTATTGTGGTCTGGCAAGAGAGGCGTTGAAGGAAATTTAGGCACGGATAGATGCTATGAGTAGGAAGCTGGGTGATTTGATATTGACGTGGTGCGGTGTGCTGGAGAACTGAATGGGAATGTAGGATCGCTCTTGAACTCGAAGGCAATATCTACTTTTCATTAGTCCTGATTAATTCTTTTAGAAGTTCGTGCTACTTTTGAAGTCATTCGACCATCTTGTACAACTTAGAATGTTCCCTGCAAGTACAACGGGGAATAGAGTCTCGGCCAGACTCTTGGAGCATGAGTTGATAGAGGGGGAATTCAACGTATTCACGACCTGATCCGATCACGTCTCTCCACATCCTAATGTCTGTGCCTCATATCTAGGAAAGATGTGAATCCTGCCCCGAGGTATGGAACGGAAACGTAGTACTTGAGTTGAATCCACGAATAATCGAGGGTCCTGCTATCATACAGCTCAGAGCATCATAGCAAACCATTCACAATCAAGTAACAGCATAGGCACTAAAATATTGAGGTTGAATTTAGTTGCTTTTCTACAAGACTTTGCCCCTTTCCCACGGACACACGTTCAAGAATCGTTTCGAGAAGTACGCCAGACTCCGAGAAAGACCACAATTTGCGCCTTGTCCCAAAACCTCATTACATCCATTGTTCATGATGTCGTGAACCGTCATTCCCTTGTTTCAGTACCTCGAACTTGCCTTCCTAGTATGTCGAAGTCTATCATCGTATTCGTAATCGTGATGCCGTGGTCTCTCATAGTCGTGCTCATGCTGATAATGCCTCTCGCTTCGCCCTCCATGCCTAGCACTTTCGTAGCTCGAACTTCCGGTATTTGTCCGGCTGCTCTTCGAACGAGAAGTCCCATGCGCATGTCTCTTCCGGTAAGACTTTTCCCAATCCTCTTGTTTGCCATACGTTACTCCCTTCGGCCATAGATGATGGGCACAGAAGAAAACTCCCAGAATTTCGACGATGTGGAGAACTGTTTTTGAACCGACCATATTTGATCTTGTGATTTGGCTGTTTGGTGACTGATGATAATGGGAGTTTGAATGCTGCTTGTGATGAGAAGAGTGATGGACAGGACTAGGCTGAGGAGGGGTAATTATATGTCGTTGGGTCATTCGGACTTTAGTTGTTCTGGTGGTGTGGTGAGGCTGGCAGCCTTGTACAGATGTTCTTTAAATTTCAGCGAGTAAATTTGCTGATTGAAAGAACGTGAAAGCGTTCGAGTAGATTTCAGCAGCGGAGAGATTCTGGTCATATATACATAGAAGTGGAGCTGCGGCTCATTACTTCATTATTTGAAGGTGGTGTCGAGGACCAGGACTGCGCCTGCCCATCAGGCATAATATCCCTCGCCTGATTGGGTTCACGCCCCAGACTGATGTTTGCCGCAGAGTACGCAAGCAATCGGCCAGAAGACGGGAACGAGAACCAAGTCAAGATAAGCATTGAGCGGTCTGCCCTACTGGGGGCAGTGTATCTGATTGGCTCTGTAGGGCGTAAGGCTGGGTTCACGGGTCACTACACCGCCACGAAAAGTAAATTGAGTGTCGGAACAGTAAAAGAAACAGCGGGTGCGGGGAACATCGATGTAAAAACACACAACTTCTGCAGCCGATCTATGCTACTAGCATCAACTTTTGACAAAAACATGTGCTGGCGATAATTTCGCGATACACCGTCGGGGCATTTTGAGTATGGTCTCGTCGATCGATGGAAAAATTTCCATACTGTCCCACTTGGGACTCGCGAAGAAATTGTTTGGCAATGCTGGAGGCAGCCGAGCTCGTGCAGTGTTATGTTACAAGTGGATGATCTTTCTACTCGGCCTGAGATAACGCCATTTCTGGCCAGTTCGAAAGCCTCAATTGTTCAAATCCAGAATCATGAGAAGCCTTGCTTCTATACATTCGTGGCCTTGAAACAATCCCACCATTTTGCCCTGTCTCCCAGTTGATGTGTAGATGAGGATTCCGAAACAACGCGGTTCGCTATCACCAGAACCGACAAGCCAAAGGCCGAGCAGGAGATCAAATAACATTCCGATTAGCCTCGTGAAAACAGCTGCTGGAAAGAGGCTATCAAGAGAATCTTGGAAATGACTGTATCCTTTGGTCTAACATACGCCAACTGAGGGATGAGTGGCGATGGATAAATTTCACCGCCAGAAGAATGAGAACCAAACATGGTCCAAGTAAGCAGCAGGACTGAAGTCGAGAGGAGCGGCAATAAGAGTCGACAACATCAACATAGCTTGTGCCTATGTCACCATCGTGACAGATGCTTCACAATCCGATTCTTGGATTTTAGAGCCTTATCACACATTTCTGGAAGGTATCCTGCTTCAGAATAGACCAAACCTAGAAAGAAACTTCGACTCGGGGCCGAAAGTGGACATCATTGAGATTCGAGTTCAACAGATCTCAGAGAGCCCTTAAAGTTTCCCGAATTCCGGTCAGGTGTAGGCCAAAAGATAGCGAGGCTTCCGTCAAACTGGATATGACAAGAAGAGTGAAAAGCTTCTAAAGCTTGCTCTGGGTATTGCGGCGCTAAAGCGCAGGCTCGTTGCTCTGCTCAAGGCACGTTTAAGAGCATATCCTGGACTTTCATGCTCTTGTTATGGAGGTGAGGAGCTTTTGGTGCCCAGTGATGTCCGGGCGTCAGGTCCAAGTGCTTGGGCCGCATTCGAGTTCGTCAAATTTGTGTGACGGACTCGAGACTTTGCCTGAGCAGATTGGCCTTGGGGCTATCTTCCGCCCTTGCTATCCTTCTGTGTAGGCATGAAAGCCGGGCTCCAGACGGATATCCAGCAGTGTGACGGCTGGTGAACTTAAATGCTCGCTAAGTGTCGGCTGCTGCCTTCTCGCAACTCCGTGAAACAAGAACGGCCATCTGTATCCAAATGAAGCAATCGTCTGTCGATCATCCATGTACAATACTTCTTTCATAAGCAGTGTTAACGCGATACTCAAGGTGTCGTGGAATATAAGGCTTCCACTGTGCCCGTAATGAGTTGCTCGAGAAGACCAAAGCCGCCGAAACTTCCTCAATCATGGCCAACCAAACATTGAACCAGCTCACAGGTGACCATCTCATCAAGTCCCGAGAAGGGATCTGGACCGCTTCAATCCTTCTTCTTGGTATCTGCTATCTGGCATCCTTTCGCATGCGGAACTTCTCCAATTTTCCTTTGATCAATGATGGCAAGAATCCAAAGTCGCAATTCAGGACGAATGCGAAGAATCTCATCGCCCAAGGTTTTCAGAAGGTTAGATCTTGCAACAATGAAGCGACTTTGAGCAGTACGCTGATGAATTCTTTAGTTCTCTGGGCCATTCAACATAATAACAGATACTGGTCCGATCATCATGCTACCTCCCGAGTACATTGATGCTGTAAATCAGGAAAACAAGCTTAATTTCAACAGGTTCATCGAAATAGTTAGCTCGAGTAATGCACTTCAGGAATGGAGGTACTCACTGACAGCCGAATAGAATCTTCTTGCAAAATATGAAACATTTAGAAATTTCCGTCCTTTGCCACACGGCATGTTCGAAGAGGCCGTGATGAAGGGGCTGACTCGAAACCTCCGTAAGACTTGAGCATCCTGCCCATTACGTTGCACGCTTTTGACACTACTATGACAGCGCGATTCACTCAGACACTCTCTGACGAGATAGAAGGTTGTCTAGAGGATACCTGGGCATCATGTACGGACTGGCATGAAGTCGACCTCAAGGCCGATGTTCTTACTTTTGTTGCTCGACTCTCGTCTCGCATCTTCAATGGCGAAGAACTTACCAGGAATGAAGAATGGCTTCGTATCTCCAAGGAGTACGCGGTGAACCTTTTCATCGCAATACGGATCTGTAGAATCGTACCAGCTCCGTTCCGCTGGCTGGTCGAAAGACTACTACCGCTCTGTCGTAAAGTCCGTAGGGATCATGCTGCAGGAGCTAGAATCCTAGCACCGATTTTAGCAGGACGAAGAGCCGAGATAGCAGCTGCAAGACAAGAGGGAAGAGAGCCAAATTTCCCGGATGATTCTATAGAGTGGTTTCGAAATGCGTCAAAAGGCCGTTCCTATAATGATTCCGATATTCAGCTCGGCCTGTCAATTGCGGCAATCCACACAACGAGTGATCTCTTGGGACAAGCACTGCTGAATCTAGGAGCTCATCCCGAGATGATGAGCCCTCTTCGGAAAGAGGCAGTTGAGGTTCTTGGGAGGCATGGCTGGAAGAAAGTTGCACTTGCGGAGCTGCGTATCTTGGATAGTTTCCTCAAAGAGACACAGCGCCTGAAACCTATCGCAATGAGTATGTCGCTGACTTTATGAAAGAGAATGTACTGACCGTGTCACCAAGCATCGATGCATCGGCTGGCAACTGCTGATGTCAAACTGCCCAACGGGATCAAGATTCGCAAAGGAGAGAGAACTGCCATATCGTCTCACAGGATGTGGTCCGAGTCTGACTACAATGATCCTGAAACTTTCGACGGTTTTCGTTTCGTAAAGCGTCGGAAGTTGCCTGGCTATGAGCACAAGAGTCACCTCATCTCGACAAGTGCAGACCATATGGGATTCAGTCATGGAAAGCATGCATGTCCTGGACGATTCTTCGCTGCGAATGAGGTCAAAATTGCTATGGTGCATGTGATATTAAAATATGATCTGAAATTGGAAGATCCGAAGGACGCATCATGGATGACACATGGAGTCAATATGTTTGTCAACCCAAAGGCAAAGATTAGTATCAGAAGAAGAGAAGAGAAGATTGATATGGACAGCTTAGTGACTGAGGAATAGAGCCCGAAGAAAAACCCTAGCTTTGAGCATGAGTCTATATTTGCATGGCTTGTTTGACTTGACCTAGGATTCTGCAAGATCATCGAATGCTTGCTTGGGAAAGATGTGCAATACCGCTGACTTGTTGTGACGGAAATGGTAACAGCACACAAGTCATCTACAGCAGTTATAACTTTCATGTCCCAAGTCTCAAGCAAGGACCCATAATCTATCATCGAACAATGGGAACTTGGGTGTGAACAGACAGAGTTAAGGCTCCCATGTTGAAGTAGAGGATCGCCTGAAAGATTAACTCCCAGCTATGGTCCGAGAATCGAGAAGATGCTCTTTTTGGACCGCACAGTCGAGGGTCTTCTGAGCCTCTGAGAGACAAGGCTCAGAGCAAGTATTATAAAGTTAGGTCGAGTTCCAGAATATTCCTTGTGATGTTGATGTTGAGCGGACCCTGAGCCTCGGTGCAAGCTCAAAAGGCGCCAAAGCTCTCAGCGCCAAGGCAAAATTTATTGGGCCCTTTGCCGCATCTCAACACAATTCAACGTTATCTTTTCCCTCACTTCACACACTTCCACAAAATTCTGGACGCATCAATCGATATTCAGCTGATTTGAAGATGGCTCCTAAAGAAGACGCCAGGGCTGCGCGAAAGCCAGGGACCAAACCTCTCCAATCCAGCTCGCCCAAAACACAATACCTCATCCTCTACAATTTCGTAAATGCCGTTCTTTGGCTCACAGTTCTCGGGCGCGTCATTCTCCTCGTGCCGCTTGTTGGATTTGGGAGAGTGTATCCAGGCGTAGGGAAATTCTGTAAATGGACGCAGACTCTGGCGTTGTTGGAGGTGGTGCATGCTGTTGTTGGTACGCTTTCCCGGACTGTAAGACTCCTCGATGCTTGACAGCTAGCTAACAGTGAGTCTCGCAGGTCTCGTAAGAGCTCCCATCGGTACCACTGCCATGCAAGTTGCTAGCCGTCTCCTCCTTGTCTGGGGCGTTGTCGACACCTTCCCCTTCCTCGCCAAGAGCGCCGCATATTCCAGCATGTTGATTGCGTGGAGCGTGACGGAGGTAGTGCGGTACTCGTACTTTGTATTCACTCTGAGCGGATACTCTCCAGGCTTGATCTCCTGGTTGAGGTACAACTTGTTCTACGTTTTGTACCCGCTGGGTATCAGCAGCGAATGCTGGTTGATCTACAAGGCTGTTGAACCTGCGAAGGAGATTCGTCAGGAGCTTGGGTGGTTGCTACAATTGATCCTTTTTATTTACGTCCCAGGTGAGTTTTCACAAGCTTTTGAGATAACTCTACTAATGATTGATAGGATCATATATCCTGTTCACGCATATGATGGCTCAGAGACGGAAAGTTATGAGAGCGCAGCAAATACAAAAGGCAGAATGAGCAAAGGTCGTTCAAGGTGGGCATAGATTAGAGCACAATGGAGCTTTCGATGTCTGTTGGGAACAATTGCAGTGCCCCTTTCTGTGCTGTTCAGTATATCAGAGAAAGGCTTCGAAATCTCTATATGAAGTCTCCCACGGGACTTTCGTTCTTCCTCCTAGCCCATGTCTGCCCAATTTACACATGACTATACATCCCTAGGCTTTCAAAGTATCAGACAGCCCGCGAGAAAGACCGACAACCAGAGCAAACTCGTCACTTGCAGAATTGAATCTCCATTGCTTTCTCCAGCCGAGGTCGTCGCTGTATTACTTGGTATCGCGGAAGGAGAGAAGGTTGCTTGCGTATGCGAAGTCGTAGACGCAGAGCTGTTGTTTCCCACGTTCGTTGTGGATATCTGAGCAGATATCGCCTTAGAAGGCCGCACGGCCTTATGACTGTTCTACAAAACTCGTCGCCTAGCGAAATATTTCAGAAAATTTTCCGTCGTTCATACATTCTTCGTAAAAAGATGATGAGGCTGTTGTTTGACCATAGCATGCTTTCGTAGCTTCAAGTTTGCTGGACACTGTATTCGGGACCGAGCCGCTCGGCTAGACCGGCATGCTTCACAGGGCTGATCACGGCACTTTTCTTGAGTCGGATCAGTGCCACACCTCGCACGCAAATGGCCAGATAATGCACGCATTTCAGCGTCACGTTGGGCCATCTGTTAAAAGGCTGCGCTATGAAAAGATAACAAAGCAAGCAGAACAGCAAAGTCCCCACCAAAAATTGTTCGTCACGCGAGGAACTGATTGTCGTTCTCGTGTCACCACCAGGCTACAAAGTGATAAGATCGCCAAGGTAATAAGATCCCGTCTAGGCCGGCTTGTCGCCAAGGTAGATCCTAGATATATCTTCATTTCGATGTGTTAGCAAAACCGACGTCATATTGGCAATCCAATCAAATTCGCAAGCCAAGTTGTACAACACTCATCTCACACAAGCTGAAACCAGGTCAAAAGCATGCAGGAATTCAAATCCCATGCTCATCAGCACCAGCGATCCATCTCATCCGGAGTCGGAGCATGCGCGGTACGAACACTTGAGATGCAAAGGTACAGCTAAGACTTATTAATCCCAAGCAAGCTCTATCAAGCAATTGAAGATCGCCCGCCACTCCCGCTCCCTGGGTGGTTGATTGTTATGGGCCACCAACCATAGGCGACCTATCTCCGTGGCCACTTATGTAACTCGCAGCAAGCAATATGACGTCTGGCCTTGTGGACGTCTAAGCAGATCTCTGTTATCTCGCTGGCTCTTCCCCATAACAAGCCGGCCTCGCGGCATCTGATACGATGCAACACGTTCAAGCCGCTCCTTCCATTCCAAAAACCGGACTAGAAAGGGTTAAGCAACACTTAGTGTTAGGCTCAGGCTCGGTCATCAGATTACTTTTGTTTCGGCCAAAATACGCGGTCGGTATTTAGTTCTTGGGTTATCCAGGTACTTCTCGTTCGTATCCTTCACAATCCGCTCAACATCTCTTCTGCCGCTACATAGAAGTTACAGAAACACTTCAGTCCTCCTTTCCGGTCCGCTTGAATACTTTCGATCAGTTTTACTTCCTCCAATATCCTTGCTACGAAAGTCCGGAAAGTCGAAATCAACATGGCAGTTATTTGGGGACTAGATTTGAAGGAGATGCAATGGGGGAAATTTAAAGGCTCCTACATGTTCAGCAAAACCTACCACCTGCAAAGAACGAAGATGATTGTCTACCAAATCGCCATGATCCTCTGCGTATGTTCGGAATCAGTAGGAACAGCGGCATTATCAGGTATGTTGTTTTTGGAGATACTTATTTTATAGTAAGCTGCACTTATGCTGACTGGTTCATGCACCAGATTACGTTGATCAACAAGACGGCATCTCAACTCGCAGTGGCGGTCGAGCGATGGTCCATAACAATGATATTGTTGGTATCTTCAGTTACAACATTTTCGTTGGCATCGCAGTTGCTACAGTTTTTGGTTCGGGATTCTTCTTCGACCTCTTCTGGCCTGAAAGACACGAAAGTGCCGCTGTCAAGTTGGCGTGGAAGATAAGTTCTGTGGTGGTGTCGTTCATGGCTTTGGCAGATGCCTTGGCATTGACTGTAAGTCGGATCTGGACTATTAGCAGCCGTTTACTTATTGACCCAGGTTATCATCGCAACTCATAGCGCGCATATCTCAGGAGTTTCTCCTGAGGAAGCCGCATTTTGGTTCCGTTCCAACCCAAAGCCGAATCGTGTGTATCGCCACTATTCGTACAACATAGGATCCGTCGTGCTCCTGTGGCCAGGTGTTATTGCATCTTTCGCAAGGTATGTCGTAAACGGTATGAAGTACATAGACCATGCTCGCTATACTGACCAATACAGTACTTATATCATGTGGAAATCACTGCAACATAATGACATACATGGACCCAAAGCCGCGGCATATAGAACAGAAAAGCCGAAAGGCGAAGAGGCATCGATCGATGGTGTCCAGACAGCTTCAAACCCAGTAAACAACGGCAGAACAGACGCCACCTCAGCACCAGCTTCAGTCCCTCCAAATGTCCGACCATATCCAGGCACATAAATATTTCTCGCGAGGCGTTTGGGGAGTCGCCGGCTCGGTTTAGAAACAGTATTGAGCTTCCAGAAGCAGAGACAGGATTTTATGATACCCATTGGGTAGGTTGTATTGGCTATTCTCACGATACCCCAAATTGTTAATATAATATACCTCTTGCTCATGAAAGTCGAAAGAATTCCGGACTTCAATCCATATGTAGCATGAGGTTTGTTGATCGGGGTCACAGTGATATGCAAGTCAGCGCTAAGTTGTCGATGTCCTCCCAACTTCCCCGCTCCAGTGCATAAGAGTTCGCCGGTGACTCGATCGTCGCCCAAATGCACTCGCCGAGACAGAAACGCTTCTTGAACCGAATCTGAGCCTCGAATTCTACTCGACGTATTCCCGAGTCTACCACTCTTAGCGATGACTGAATTCTAACCCAAGAGCCATCTTATCTTCGACGCAAAGAACCCACGCTTAGCACTCCCCTCTCCATATCAAGCTCTCAATCACCACCAGCACGCCACACTGGAAATTCACATAATCTTACAAACAAACATGTCTTCCATCAAGAGCTACAAGATCTCACCTGCATCACTCTCCTCCATCCCAGCGCTCGCCAACATCTCCGACCTAGCTTTCAAAACCGATACACATACCCAATTGAAAGAACTTTGCAAACCCAGTCCCAGATCTCAGACCGGCACCAGTAACCATGCATCAAGTATGGCGTCAGCGCTTAAATCATGGATGTCCGTCCCAAAAGGGAGAATCGTCGTCTTACAAGCCGTCGAGGAAGGAAGTGGAGAGATCGCAGGCTGGGCCGCGTGGGCAGGTAAAGGTATCGAGGTTGCTTGGGTGGATGAGGTTGTAGCCACGACTACCGACGAGAGCATCACTGAAGAAGCTAGGAGTAAGGATACCAAAAATGAAACTAGCAAAGAGGAAAATGGCAACGCAAATGCAGAAGACGATCAACCAAAACCCTCGCATGAAATCCTCGCCCTCGAAACACTAACAAACAATACCATGGCTTTCTGGGCATCTCACTTCTCTGGCCATTCCCCTGCACCTTCACCACATTTGATCCTCATTTCAATTGCCATCCACCCTTCTCACCAAGGCTATGGCGTCGGCAGCTCGCTCATAAACTGGGGGACCAGCATCGCTGATACGCACGGCGTGTTTTCCTGGGTCAGTAGTTCAGATGGCGGGTATCGTGTGTTTGAAAAGGCGGGGTTTAGAGAGGTGGGAAGGCTGGCTGTTGAGTTGGACGAATTCGCTGTTGACGTTGATGGGGAAAGGGTGAGGAATCCGGATGCGAAGGGGGAAGATGGAAAGTGGAGAATGTATACTTGGCGATGGATGAAGAGGGATGCGATTGGGAGGTGAGGGAATAACAGATTGAGATTATGTATGGTTATATATCAAGCCGTGTAAACAATAGCGGATTTGGTACTGGATATCGCTTGGAGGCGGATTTTGGAAGGAGGCCAAGGTTACAAGCGAGCTCGCTTGCACTATGTCAATAACGAAATGGGGAGAAGTTAATTGAGTAAATGCTGTTGTTTCGCATAGAATGTGTATCTACCAAAATCGCAGCAAATAATTGCCAGTCAACCAGTCATGCAGTCAGTCAGCCCAGCGAAAATAACGCCAGCCCAAATCCGACAGCCAGGTCGTCCGTCAGCAGTGCCGTTCACACCATGCAAATAATATTCCCTTCCCCTAGGTTCAGTCCAGTTGATCCTAACACCAGTGATGAATACATGAAACAATACCCGGCCGTGAGCCAAACCAAAATCCATCGCTATGCATTTGTGCAAAATAAACCGCCTGGGTATACGCCGTAGCATATCAATTACAAATAAGGCTACTCGCGAGTAACGCCGGAAGCATCGTCCATTTTCCTTGTCGTTTTCATTAGCATTACGTTTCTGCCGTATTATCAAGAGTCTTCTTCTTCGATGATGACGCGGTCTTCGCTATCTGGCAGAAGTCTTCGAGCACCGCGTTGAGAAGCAGGAATGCCATCTCGAGAAGCACCAAAATCGAGAACCTACAAGAGACAATTAGCATTGTCCTCATTACATGGATGATGATCGGCCTAACGTACCTCGACATATGTGAGATTGTCCCGCTGGACGGCAGCTACACATCTTCGCTCATCGAACTTGACTTGCCAAACCCCACTAAGATCGGTCAACAGGTCCTTTATGCATTCGCCAGTTTTGATGTTCCACAGCTTCAATGTTCTATCAGATCCCGATATGACTTTCTGACCGTCGTGTTGGAAGCATGTGATTGCGCCAGTGTGAGCACTCAGTGTGCTTTTACATTGTCCGCTATCGGGATCCCAGATTCTGAGAGTTGAGTCGGCTGCAGCAGATACAAGTCGTTCATCTCGAAGGTCCAGTAAGCCTACCAGAGAAGTATGGCCTTCCAGTGTGACGAGACAAGCACCAGTGTCTAGTGACCAAATCTTGACGAAATTGTCCATGGAGCCACTGATACAACGGTTTCTCTCGTGGTCGAGCACAACGCTGTAGACCTTCATGGCATGTCCTTGAAGCCGATGAACTGTTTCTCCGGTAGATATCTTCCAGACCCGGACAGTATTATCGTAGCTGCCACTGACAAGTGTGTCTTGGTGAGCAGCGATGGCTCGGACCGAGTGGAGATGGCCTGTCAGAGTACGAACGAAGTATGGGCAATCGGCATCGTTAGCTGGAGGTCCAGTTTGGATGTATCGCTTTGATCCTTGCTCGGGCAGTCTCCATACCCGGAGTTGAGAGTCTCTGGAGCCTGTGATAATAAGTGGCTTTTCCGGAACCATGATCGGTTTGCCATTCTCTGTCTTCCCAGTCATCTCTGGCATGAGGATTTGAAGGCAACGGACTGTCGAAGTGTGACCATGGAAGACTTGAGTGCAAAGGCCCTTCTCTATATCCCACACGCGGACGGAGCGGTCGGTAGATCCCGAAACTAGAACGTTGCCTTCATATTGTAGAGCCCAAACGCCTCCTTCGTGACCAGCAAGCTTCTTTCTCAAGACTCCGGTCTTTGTGTCATAAACATGGATTAGTGTATCGTCAGAGCCAGTTAAGATCTTGTCGTCATCAAATTGAAGACAAGTTATGACATGTGCGGGATGAGCTGGGAATGCAAAGTGGTGAGGTGCAACTTTGCCATTCATCCAACTGTTCTGAAGCATGTAATGGCGACGGTACAGCGATTTGAAGAGGTGCAATTTCCGAAGTCCTGGTAAGCTCAACTCTGGATCTGGAACTGCCAAAGCAGCAGCACTAGCAGCACTGATCGGGCCTTCTGATTTGTGAAACTTGGCTGAGTGTGGGTACTTCGCCAGCATTCCTTGAGCCTTACCGGCAAACTCATGGCTAACTGCTCTGCGTTTCGATCGGTCGAGACCTGATCCTCCTGTTGCCCGCTTTCTCTTCGTAGCAGAGCGACCTTTTCTAGCAGGGCCAGCTTCGACTTTGATGGTTGGAGCATTGCCATACTCCCCATCTGGAGATCGCTCAACGCTCAAGTCTTGTTCAAAACCATCTGGGCCAACAGGATCTTGCCATCCCCAACCCTGTTGAATGGCTCTGTCAAGCTCTCCAACCGGTAAAAGGAAACCATCATTGTCAAATAACTCCTTCCAGCCAGTTTCGTTGGTATCGATGATGTCACGCCAGCGTTTGGAAACTTGAGCTGCTCGGCATAGATCTCTGTGATTTAGAAAGCTGAGAACATGAAGACTCAATTCCATCGGCAGCTGGTCCAGGAAGTCACATTTCAGCGCGGGATTAACAACGTCCGCAATCACATGGAGAGTCTTCCTAGAGCACCGCCTGAGCAATTGATACATCATCAAAGTTTGCATCTCAGGAGGCATAGCATCAAATGTATGGAGCATCGATTGTGCATCCACGATCGATGGTGCATGCGCGTCTCGGATTTTCGACAACTCGCCGGCTCCAGATCGGAAGACTGAAAGAGCTTGGGAATTCATCAAGCCTAACATGTCATCCTCATTGACATCTTGGCTGTCTCCAGATTGCGTTCCAGGACTTGTAGCGACTTCATCATCTTCGGCTGGTCCAGCGCCAGGAAATGAATTTTGAGGTAGTTCTGCAGAAGCGAATGTTGGTGACAGACCAGGGCTCGGCAGGCTTGCATTTTGAGCTGCGGCTGTGTTCAGAGTTGGTCGCTGTGCAGATCCCTGATTAAAGGTTGCACTAGTTCCGTCCACAGGTTCTAGGTCGGATTCGGCGATAGGAGGTGTAGCAACTGCATTGGCAAATGACTCTTGGTCCAAACCTTCAGATGGGCTTGGTACATCCTCGAAGGAGTCACTCTGACTCAGCCCAGACTGCGGGGTATATGTGCTCTCGAAGAAAGGGGGTGGACCGCGATCCGTGGAAACATCGTGTTCAGATAAGTCAGGGGTTGCAGGAAATGCAGGAGCTCCAGATGAGTGCATACCCAGTCCATTGTGTTGCCGATGACGCCCCGCGTTATGCATATCAATATCCGAGTCTTCTGGCATCTGGGTATGCTTTCCGCGAGATTTGGGCACACCGTTCATGGACATCGGGGAATCGGGAAGCATTTCTCTGAGACGGCTGGCTGGTCTCTTTTGCATGGCCGAAGCCAATTCCTGATTGAGTCGGTCGGTACGTCGAGCACTACGTTGGGACTCTCCCTTGTCGACTGAAGCATTTGTGTAGGGTCGGCCTTTAGGATATTTGTTCAATTCGTTCATGGAATTAATATGTGAGCGAGTAGGAATTTGAGGGTCCTGCATTCATCAGCATTTGCACTTCGGGTCTAGTATAGTACATGTTTGAATACCGACCTCATGCACGGTATCTTCTTCTTCCAGGGTTGAGTCCCCTTCGATTTCATATGAGAAGTTCAAAAGCTCTGCGGGAGGAGGCTTCGTTGCAAGAGGATACTCCTTAGCGTTAAGCTTTTCGAGAGATTGTTGTTGAATTAGAAGAGGTGGATATGATCGCTTTGTGGTCGTGGTTGTCGTCACAGTCTTGGTCTCCACACACTCAGCTAGCTCTATCTGTAATCTTGATGTCTGCCGAGAAACTAGGTCGTCCCCTTCTACCCAGCCAACAGAGACTGTTTGACTGCGCAGACGAGATGGTTGAGCATCTGCAGGAGCTTGTAGGTATTTGGAATTCGAGGGCAAGGGACTCGGAGACCCATCCGATATGAAGTTTTGCTGTGATGCCATGCTACCAGTCTGCGCAGAAACAGCACGACGCTTGGGAAAGGAACGTGTTGGAGGGTCCATAGTCTGGATTGTGTAATGAGGAATCGAAGTCGTGGGGTTCCGATATATGGTCGAAATTCGAGTTGCCGTATTGCCCCTCTCCTTTCGTGCAGCGGACGCGTCTACACGAGACCACGAACGCGTTGAACGCTCTCAGCTATTCTCTTCCACCGCTATCCTATGACACTATCAAACACACCATAGCCAAGTCGTGTTGACAATTAGAGGTTGTGTTGGGCGCTGCGGGGGCTCTTTTTTATCGTAGGTGGATTGGCCGAACACTGCCGGTTATCGAAGCAAAGGAGACTTTCGCTGTGAGCCTCGAGCGTCGGGGAAAGCCGTCGAAGTGTAGAAGCAAAGCTCGAGGTAAACAGTGTTGTCTTCTAAAGTGAGTTCGACTGTCGAGAGGGTGGTCGTCTCGTGTGGTTGGAAGCGAGGAAGGGGAAAGGGAGGTGGACGTGGACGTGGAGGAGTTAAGGATGGATCGAAGTGACAGCCTCTCCCTCGATCGTCCTCGCCTCGCTTGGCTACCTACGCTACGCTGCGCTGCGCTGCCTTTCCCTCCAGCCCTCCTCTCCTGTCTCTTGCCTGCCACCAACCACTCGCCGCTAGCTACGCTTGCCGTTGCCGACGCTGTGCCGCTTTTACGCTCACTCAACCTCACCTACTCGACGCTGCATTTCGGTGCTTCCGCGCCAAAGAAAATCTATCTTCCTCTCACCGTGCAGCGCCGTCTTACGAATACCTGCATGCCTAGAAGAGAGTGTTGTCCGCACAAGACTCGAGTTAGTAAGCCGAATGTGTTTCTTTCAATGCTCGTTTCTCTATCAAAAACCTCTATCTATCTGTGGCTTCTACAAGGTCCTCTGGTACTCTCTCTCTGTCGCTCTCTTCCGAACATCCTCGCTTGCTCGCTGCCGCCTCTTCCCTCAGCCATCCCTGAAACACGGAGACATCTACGGATTCCAACGTGCACTGGGAATCACTTATTCCATTCGTTCGGAACAAAAGTCTTCCAGAAGGATACGAGACATCTTCTCCAGACATCGTGACTTCTACTTCTTAAGTCCTTGTTCCGGGTCGTGTTGCCACTGAGCGGCGACTTTTCACTCCACTCTTTGCATGCTTACCTATTGAGGTACAAAGGTACATCTTCATCACATCATCAAAGTCTGGTTACCTCGGGTATCTGAAGAGTATGGTTTCTTCAGCCTCCACACTGAAAACGATCTGTTGCTCTAGACTCAGAGGATTCGAAAATGCAATTCACGACTTCGGACCTTGTTCATCGTTCCATCATTCAGTTGAGTCGTTTCGTGTTTACAGAAGCCTGTGTTTACAATTCCTTCTTACTCATTAGTTCATTCTCTGACTTGTTGATATTTTATGTCGCAATTTCTCATAGTTACGCTACAACGACTGTGTTCTTCCAGTAAAACTATCTCTAGCCGATCCGTGTCAGCTGTTTACCTACAGAGCATTTAGCATGGAATATGTGTTGACATTGAGATGTCGCTTCCTTGGTCTGCCGCAGAACTATTGAAACCTAACGTCAAGCTTCGTCCCAGATGACTTTCTCATATCCGGCTACAATGTCATGGGCTGTACGCTGTCACAAAGTGTCGTCCTTCATTTTCTCTCCTCATTCGATTGATAGAAAAGGGTTCTGGTAATTCCAGAACCCGTCATAGCTACCTCCGCACACACTCACTCGTCAACATCCAACCCCTCCACAAACCCCCTCACAGCATCCAAATTGTCCTTCATACCCTCCACCTTCGCCTCATACCTCCTCACACAATCACTGGCCAGCGGCAACCTCAACCACTTCTGATCCAAGCTTTCGGCTACACCACTCTTCGTCACCACATCGAAAATCACACTGACAGCTTTCTTAGCATCCCCCTTCTGCTTTCCGTCCATGTCATCGAACTTCTTCAGCGTTGTCTCGACTAGTGTGCCCGCATAAGCAGCAGTCATCGGCCTTGCAGGAGCTTTCTTGGATCCCGAAGTCAGGAATTGCGTGCGGAAAGCGCCGGGCTCAACGAGCAAGGTACGGATGCCGAAGGCGGTTGTTTCACGTTGAAGTGACTCCGAAAGTCCTGCTCCGAGGTTAGCGTTGTTCATCTCAAGTATGAAATTGCCTCCCAGCAACTTGGTCGGCGGTCACCTGCCTTCAAGAGCGAACTTTGAAGCAGCGTACAAGCCACATGTTGGTTGCCCGTCAACGCCAGCAATACTCGTGATATTGACAATCGTCCCTGACCTTTTAGCCCGCAGGTGAGGGAGAACGGCGCGGATCAATCGCAGGGCACCGAAGAAGTTGGTCTCGAACTGATCATGTGCTTCCTCATCGCTGTTCCAGAAGCATCAGCATCATGGTGTATGATTTTGTAGGGAAGCGGAACAAATCATACCTGATATCCTCAATAGCACCGATGATCGAATACCCAGCGTTGTTCACCAGAACATCAACGTCACCGTAAGTCTTGATCTTCGAATCGAGTACAGATCCAGCATCAGGAGACGTCACGTCGAGTGTCACCCAATGCCCACCTAAAGAGGTGATCTCATCGTAAGAGGCAGCTTTTGATGGTGTTCGAGCTGTCGCTATCACCTTGTGGCCACTTCGGAGTGCGTGGACTGCGAGAGCAGCTCCGAGGCCCGATGAACAGCCTGTAATGAACCAGGTGAGTGGCTTGGAAGTGGGTGCCATTATCTTGACTTGCGAAAGAGGGGGATCTAGCAATAGTAAGAAGTATTTACCGGATTCAAGGTCTAAGGGGATTTGGAGGACCAGTTTCAAGAATAGGAAAGTCAAGAATATATATATTGTATCACGGAGTTTACACGGTGTTTGTGAATTTAACACATTATCTTTGTGGAGCCATGATAACACGGAACATCAACCATTGAATATATTTGGAAGAAGAACTTAATATCGCAACCATGAATCTTCAAAATGCGGGTATGCTACCAATACGAACCCCTGAATGTCAAAAGGTTATGGAAACGTCAGCTGGCGACAGAAGCATCTCATTGGGTGACAATTGCGAGTTTTAGTGCCCGCCTCGGCTGCCTCCCACTTTCAAAGACGAGATCAGGCATCGGAATTGCGATTCAGTATGAGTGATATTTTCCTTTCACAATACGTTACCTCTACCCGACCTTTATGTCGCAGGAGATGGTTATTTCGCAGCAATACACTCCTTTGTGACGTTTCAATCTGCAAATCGAGCAGGCGAATCGCAAGTTCAAGATAAAACACCCCAGAGTTCAACAAACACGATACCATCGCTTTAGCAACATTCCTTCTAAAAAGCGCCTTCAACTTGAACAGGTACTTCTCAATATTCACATTCTTCGAACCCGATATTCCAGATCCTAGCTATTCCATTCGTGGCCTTGAGCACATTCGAATCGCGTGCGCGTGGGCGGCACTCCACCACAAATCTGCCCATCGCTAACAAGAGTATATAACCAAATAAGCGATTTTGCACTCAACAACCGGGACACCGGCCTGAATGGGCGTGACCCCGGTTGTTCTCGCCATCATCGTATACGTACATGTACACCAACTAACACGGCGGAACCGAGTCGGTAAGAAACGTATTCAATTTACGTATGCAAACTGGAACCTCACACGCATCCGAGCGTTGAGCTTCCAGTGGAGTTTTGCTGGTTTTTTTTGGCTTGAAATTTTGATGAAGTCTCTGTTGAGTCTATGTATGGTTATTGAGGTCTGCGATAGCTATGCTTTTAATTTTGTTTCTGTGTAATTCTGCGTTATTTTTGTTTTTGTTTTTGTTGATGTTGACTTTGGTGGGGCGAGGAGTTTGCCTCGCTTAATTTCATTCCTGTTCAACTCTTCAGAGATCAACATCTCCTGTAAATCAGATGTTGAGATGAAAATTGGACGTGCTGAGCTACCGATCGAACGACGGTCAATGTTGATCAACCCTGTCACGATCAAAGTATGTAACTTCACCCATTACTACAAAAGGATCACAAAAGCTGTCTTTTGTTTACTTCCGTAGAATCGCTCCTGCATTCTCCACCTCGAGTCTGAAAGATCTAACTTGACACCATCACTGTCATTCATCGCCAACTACTACAGCAAATAAGTCATTAGATTTTCTCCGAGAGTAGACCATTACGTCTAATAACGCGCCCTCCCAGCCTGAATGAGTAGAAGCGGGATCTTATACCCTTAGGACAATGCTTGAAGCAGCAGCGCAGACGAGTACTGGCATCGGAGACGGCAATTTGAAATCAGTAGAATAGATAAAGGATGGTCGGAGACTGGATTCGAGATTTTGGCGTGATGGTCGCACTGTGAGTAGCAGTCCGAGCTATAGACCAAACCTTGCTTTATCAAGAGCGGATATGTCGAGAGACTGAAATGGAATTCTGTATATATTGACACCACCTACTATCGGATGCAGTAGCCTAGTATTACCATTGCATCGTCGTTAAGATGTTTCAGCAAGACTGATCTTATTTGGAAAGGAGTGGGTATATCCTCCGAGCAAATATGCATGTAGCTATGGCATTGCCCAAGGTGGAGTGTATTGTGGAGGACCAATCACGGAGGCAAAATGCAATTCAATGGCTGTTTCTATTCGTTTCTAGTCATAATCATTGCTCGTAATGAAGAATCAAAAATCCATCCTATAAATGAATATGCCCTATGTTACCCAACGCCAGAGATGCTATGCAAATGCCGCAACTGGTATCACAGACTAACTAAAAAAACACACTTCTTTTCTTCTGCATCTTATTCCGTCCTCCCAGTCCAAAGAAGCCGCTTGAGCTAGCAGTTGAATTACCTGGTGCCTGTAAGTAAGGATTATTGTTCTGCGGGCGCACAGCAGGCGGAGAGCCTCCAAACCAGCCACTGCTTGAGCCGTGGTTGACAGGAGGTGGAGGCCCAGTGGGTGTACTGGAAGGTCTTGGAACAGGCACGGGTCTTGAATGCGGAGCACTCTGATGTTGTGGGAAAGCCTGTGGCCGGACCGGCATGGCGGGAGCAAATTGTACTCTTGGTCCTGGGTCGACAGCTGTGACTCCGTACTGCCTCCTCAGTCTCTCGGTTTCTTTGGCCACTTCTGCATCCCGTCTTTTCCGCTCCTTTTCTTCCTGCTCGAGCATCTTCTTGATGCGCTTCTGTTCTTCTCGGTCTGCTCTTTCACGGGCTCGTTCTTCTTCTTGCACGATCTTCTTGAGTCTTTCCGTCTCGGCATCAATTTCCCACTGTATTCGAGGATCAGCCGGTGGGGGTCGCGAAGTTTGCTGTTGTTGTCTTGGAGGTTGCTGGGGAGGGATCTGTGACGCTGGGATATTATTCGGCCTTTGCACTGAATTTATTACAGCTCCGGACATCACAGGTGGAGTTGAGCTGGGTTTGCCCGCAATCACAGGGCCGCTGTTCTTCCGTCTTGTATTTGAGGGGGGCGGTCCAATAGTCGGCGAACTGATATTGAACATCTCTCTGTTCGCATTGAAGAAAATGTCCTTGACAACTGTTGCGCCTAAAAGCAGAACCACCTCGAGCCCCTTGACATCTTCCACATCTACACGATGCATATTTGGTTGGTAGATTGTGAGGTTTGCTCCTTTAAACATGGCCACCGTGATATCTGGCTCCTTGTTCTTCCTGCCATCCGTCGACTTGCCCGCTAAGAAACAAGAAATATCCTTCGAGAGCTTGCCGTCCCTCTTCCATTTAAATGCAATCTTCGGTGTTATATCTGACACTGCGGGGTCGCTTTGGCTTCGGTCGAGAGACGAGGCTGAGGGAAGACGAAAGCTATTTTGTGGCATCTCGAACTCCCAGTAGGCAGAACTGTTCCATGTCGAAGCTACCTGCTTCACCACCACTTGCTGATCCGGGTTGTATAGCTGAATCGTGAAAGAGGTCGGAACTATGGGCACAGGAGGAGGCGGAACACCATTTTGAGCTCGAACCTCAGCCGCGGACAGAGTAGGCTGTTGCCATTCCGGGCGAACCAGTACTTCTGCGTACAGAACCTCTGTATTGTAGGAGTCGTATAATCCTACCGCATAGCAATTCTTTGATGCTGGGAGGTGGGGTTCTGGCTTTCGTAGAGTATATTCGGGCTGCAACTCTGAACCATTCTCTCTTAAGAAAATGGTACTAGAGGAGGGGTTGTCGGAAGAAGGCTTGATAAAGAAGGTAGGGAGGTTCTCGTCCAACATCTTGGTTATAGCTGCAGTGGCAGCAGAGTTCCGTGGGTTGTATCAGGCAAGGTTTGTTGTGGCAAGCAGTCTTGTCTATGTTTTTTTCGAGCCTAAGTTGGTGAAGTATTCGTGCTGGTCTTTGTTCGTTCGGGAACAGGAAGAAAGTTCGAGATCAACATCACTGCAGAAATGTATTGAACGGCTGGGTTGGCGCAGTTCGCGGGGCTGACGAGTCAAATGGAAAGTCCTCGTGAGTGGTGAGGCTGAGCTGAAATGACAGGGAGTGCTTGGACCTATTTTTAGTGCCCACCCGCCTGTTAACTTGCACTAAAACACACGTGAGCAGAGTTTGTTCCAACTTCCAAGGATTCTCAAGAGCCTGTAGAGCTGTCTTCACTAAGCTTCGGCGCCACTAAAGAAGGCCTTTCGCCTTCGTAGCCCTTGTCTCGGGTGTATGTAATCAAGGTACGAGTAGTTCATGCGAGGAAGCTTCCCGAGGAGAGAATAATAAACTTTACGAATCTTGCGAGTTAACCTTTCTGTCCTGTGGGAACTTTGGTAGCTACCAACCGCAGTTCTGAGTCTCGACGCTCGCTGTCAACAAACGAAGCAGGTTGTGCTCCCTAATCACTCAGATATCAGTTGAGCATCCATTACATATTTTCGAGATTTAGATTCAACATCCTCTGCTAGATACATTCTAATCTCCTTTTCCTACAGACCCGACTTCTCTTCTTCAGGACATTAATAATTTGCTTTCGTCCGTCCATCATGCCTCATCCTCCATTCCCAACTCCACGCTATGCTAGATTTTATCTTCTGGGTACCGGACACAGAGATTCAAAAGTTATATATACAACAGAACGAAACCTCATGCAATGCATGGGCTCATGAAATCCCCTAATTTACATTGGTCTTCGTGTCCAAGATGGCGCTTGGCACTCTTGATCCTTTTCCAATCTCAATCTCTTCTCCCGGGTGGTGCTTGAAAGCAGGATCTTCACTGGGCTTTCGTTGATGATCAGAGATACCGGTGGTCTGAAGAGACAGTGGAAGTGGTGGCATGCTTGGAACAGTCTGCCCATTTTTGTCGACTCGTCCAGCTTGATGAGCGACCCAAGAGTTGACGGTTCGGAATCGTGGAGCTGAATCTGTAGAAGTAGTGGTATAGATGGTGTCTCGATCGCCCTTCAATCCTGGAGTTTGAGGATTTGCGGTAGACCAAGAGAATCTAGAGACCCCGGGATTGCGAGATTGGCGATAAGTTTGTCGTGATGCACCTCCGTTCACTGTTGGCTCAGGCATAATCAAACCATCACCAAAACCGGACGACAGCGAGGACATGTAACTCATGTGATTCATTTCCCGTGGGTTAGGGTCGAATGCATCTGATGGTTGCCGTGCCAGGTTTACGTTCTGAGTGCCTGGCTGTCTAGATAGCAGGGTATTCTTGTTGCCAGTGTTGTTGTAGTCTGCGAGACTCGAGTTGGGTACGTTTTGAGTGCCAGTGTTGCTGTATGCACTCGACGGTTCTCGAGCCAGGTTGGTGGTCTGGGTCTGGGGTCCAACATTGTAAAAAGCCTGAGTAGCAGAAACTCCAGCTGCCTGTGCAACTGGTGATGCGTGTGTGGATTGAGGGACATATGGAACAGAAGTGTCCAACATAATTTGGCGTATCGCTTCTTGTCGTTGCGAATTAGCTCGCGACAATGCTTCTGCATTTGCGCCATTGCCCATGTTTGACATTCCGCCAGGCGAATATGCGGCCTCGCTCTGACGTTCGATATGCTGTTGATTGGACATAGCTTTCTCGTTTGAATATTCCTGCCCATAATAATACGGCGGGTCATCCATCATGTAGCCCCGTTCCTGTTTTCTCCAGCCGTACCAGCCACGAGGACCTCCCCTACCAAATCGTCTGTCTTTGACAGAGGCAAGAGGGTCTCTTTTCATTTTATGAAGGAAATAGATACCAGCAGCAACCATAATGAAGGCCCCTAATATATGTCAGCAAAAGTCACTGCAAATTCCCATGCCGACTTACCAATTGCTCCTGCCGCAATCAGAAGGTGCTCGGCTAAGTCTGATAGCTGGCCACTCTTCTCTCCTTCTCTGTGGTTCTCGCGGTAGCCATCCGAATCAGGTAGAGCAGAAACTGTTGAAGATGCCAGGGCAGTCTGTGGTATGATCACGGAAGTCCAAATGGTACTAGTGGCTGTCATAATCATTGCCGTAGTGCTGGTATATGGGCGGTCATCATCAGTGTTTAGTCCTTTTCGAGGCCTATCATCAATCCCTGGTAAAGATTCCCATGGTGGAAGTGTCGGTGCGGGCGGTACAGAAGATGACGCTGGAAACATGGTAGAAAGAGCAGACTACATTGTGTTAGCATGAGAGGCTAGTAAGCTTAAATTGATCTAGAAATAATCTCACGTTGCTTGGTGGTGCAGAGACCGATGAGCTTGGCAACACGGTGGAACTCGGGACAGGTGGGCTCGATGGAATTGATGGTGTTGCAGTCACTGAAGTTGTCATCCAGACCGTCGAGACCGAAGTAGGAGCCGTAAGGGTTGACACGACCACAACGGTTGTAGGTTCCGCTGCTGCCCCTGGAACTGTCATGGTCGAGACAACTTGTGGTGCAGGTGGCGGTGGGAAAAACGTGGGATTCTGTTGCGGCCTCCTCTTGTCATCATCGTCGTCTTCGTCCTTCCGAACACCGTTTCTGTTCCCTTCCTCTTCATCATCGCTTTCATCATCTCGCTTCCCTCTACCATCATTCCCGTCTCTCTCATCCTTATTCTTCTCCTCGTCGTCTTTCCTCTTCAATAGTGACCTGTGCGATGGATCGTGCCGCCTCTTCACTTCTCCTAAAGAGCCCTGTCGTATCTGATCCTTTTCCAAAGGCGCCATTGTTGTATTCATGCCTCGCGAGGCTATCGCTGGCCTTTCGTCGTGTCGTACGCCACAATGCCTGAGGTCGCTGAGCATGCAATGATGCTCGAAAAGTCCAGCTATGTTGAAAAGTTGTAGAAGTGGCAAGTGCTGTAATGTGAACCTCTCTCGAAGATGGAATCCAACCCAAGAATGTAATCACGAGCCAGCGTGTGAAGAAGAGAATGAAAGACCAAAAGAGTAGTGAAGAGAAAAGAGTGTGTCAGGATCGAAGCAATACTGCTGCCCTCAAGGACTACTGCAGGTGGACTAGGTAACGGCAGCAGAGAGGGAAGTAGTCTCAGGCCCGGCGTCAGAGATGCGGCGCTGGAGGACCGCACGGAGGGCTTCGTGGATCGTGCAATAGTGGATTCACAATACATGCGGCATCCTGGAGAGCTCGTGCTAACGCTGGACTCGACTCAACTCCGTGGTTTGGTTGCGACCTTGCGACTGAGGTTTGCTGGTGATCTGAGACCGCATCTTGCCCTTCCACACGTACTCGCTCCACTTGTATGCGAGCTGGGAGCCATTCACAGGCCGGGCAGCAGTGGACTGGATCTTGCGGGCGATCCCTGGGCAGGGACCAGCATTGCATTAAGCATGCGGAGCCACCATGAAGCAGTGCTGCGCAAGTTACGCTGTGTTGTTGTGGACTGGTGGACATGCAGGCGAGGAGTTTTGGTGAGGGCGAGCAGCAATCGCATGGCGAGAAGAAGCAAGCGAGACAGGGGCAGGTGTTTTGGCTCAGGGTCTGCTGCCGCTCCCGTTTCATAATTCGCGTCTGTGCCCCCGCAATAGCTCCATTCCGGGACGACTTCCATGCTTTCACTGCGGATAAATGATGGCCAAGCCGAAGGAGAGAGCCTAGAGTCGAATGAGGAATCAGGAAGGAGATGCTGCTGGTCCAATCCAGCCATTGCTACTCGTCAGTCTCGTGAGGAAACAATGGACGAGCAAGTCGTGACGATGACCTGACTCCTCAAACGACTTTCTTCTCACCAGCCTCGGGGGCCTTCAAACAGGGTCCAGAAGGAACTTTGAAGAAGACTATCAAAACAAGCTCATCTAATTGCTCATGCAGCCCGAATGGGATGATGAGATGAAATCTAGAAGTGTAAAATTTAAGAGCCGAGGAAGTGGACAATTCATATACTTGAATCCTTGGCTCGTTGGAGATGCTGAGGTTATCTCATCTCGGGTCGACGGTCATATCCCATGTGGATGCTCGAGATGAGTACTCGCGGAGGAAATCTCTTTCTCGTTGGTCATAGCATCTGGTTCATGAGTCCATGACAGATCGCACAGCCACCGTACTGCCCAAAGGCAATAATCTCTTTGTGAACACAAAGATGATATCGATACGGCACCAACGCTTTAAACCTTCTGGTAAAAGTACTAAATTGACTTCAACAATTATCTTGTGACTGGACATTCGCTGCTTGGGCTACTTGAAGCAGTCTGGATTTCTACCGGTAGCCATGAAATGTTTGAGTCGGAGGAGTTAAAGAACCTTGTAAACATTCTCATGAACGAGCAATATTTTGAGGCTTGACGCGGAGTCTTTTTCCACGATGTTTGAAGTTGCAAAAAAAGCATGATCAAATTGTGCCAAGCAGCAACTTTCTCCTTATCTTGGCTTACCATAATTGAATCTCGGCAGGATGATTGGCAGAACATATCGTGAGGACCCCCACCTTTTAGAGTCGGAGATGGAGATTAACAGCAGCACCTCCACTCTCTGGGTCGTCCAGGCTCAGACACATTTTTCAACTCGTTGGTAACCAGTAAAGATGACCATCCAGATCTCACGTTTGACAGAAGCCGATATACCGGGGGCAGTGACGGCGATTCAACAAGCTTTCGCGGATGATCCGTATAATCTCGTAAGGAATTCGATATTAATGTATCTTAATGCATTGGGGACCGTTGTGTTCAAGACTCCAATTTATGACCCCCAGCGCCGCCGCATTTGGGCGTCTGAGATCGGCTATACTCGAGTGAAAGCATCTCACATTATTATTTCTTCCAGCAGCGCGTACTGAGAGACCCATGGCTGATTTCGGTGTATTAGTGGGTGTACAACGACCGATCGAAGGTGAGTCTCGGCTTCCGAGGAGGAGTGACGGCGAATCATGGGCGGTTTGGCAATTGCCGCGTCGTCCTCACATAAAGATTTCGTTTCGAAGTTTGAGATCTGGAGTGTGCCTTGCCATAAGGCAGACTTGAGGGTTCCTTTATGCGTTACGCCAATTGGTCAAATGGCTAATGTCTCTTGGTGATCAAAGCTTAATCTGGTCAGAAACAGGGTATCGCTAGGGATTCGCTGTCGATGGGGCATTCGCAATGCGCTGTTTTACGTGGCGAAGGAATCTGATAATGACGAGAAGGTTTTGGGAATTGCCATGTGAGTGACGGAGTCAACGAAGTCAAATATGGCTGTGAAGCGCTGATGGGTGAAAAGGTGGATGCCCCCAAGACCTGTCGAGCTGAAAGAAACCTGGGGAGAATGGTGGGAAGGGTGGAAGATGTGGACTCAGCAGGTCGGAATGAACCTCTGGCATGGCCGTGGTGGGTTAAACGTCAAGGTGCGTAAGACTGTTTCATGGCTTGGTGAAACGAACTATACGTGAAGACGGCTGTCGAAGAACCTCGTATCGATGATGGATCAGTCAAGTCTGGACCCTACAACCATCGATCGTGAGTCTCGAGTGAGATCACACAAGAATAGGAGAGGTCCTTTGATGAGATGTGGTGCCCAAGAGCACCTCTCCTTCTTGTTTGACAGCTTGTTACGAATCACGGGTTTCGTAAAAACGACTTTCTCTTTTGGTTTCCTTGGTCATACGATACCCGTATTGCTGGACATTTTGAATGACTGACTGAATTGTGGCAGCGCTACTATATCTGGAAAGCGAGGCAAGCAGAGGCTCAATCTGAGATATGGACAGACCCAAAAGGGTACTATTTCCTCAATATCATGGTGGTCTTGCCTGGGCAGCAGGGAAAAGGAATTGGGAAGTTACTGGCTCGCGAGGTCACGAAGCTGGCGGATCAAGAAGGAAAGAAGTGCTACCTGGAATCGAGCCGGGACGTGCCAAACATGCAGATATATGAGGCCATGGGATTCCATTTTGAGAAACAGATGGATTGTGATGACGAGGGAGATATCTGTAAGCTGTACTGCATGGTTAGGGAACCTCAGAAGCTGCCATAGAAGATAGCCAAGAGGAACATGATTCTCTGTCATGAACAAGTCTGGCAACATTGACGTAGGCCCCCTTAGGTCCTTTACACGAGCCTTTTCAAGTCTGCAAGAATGTCTGATTAAGAAGAAACTAACTTCCTGTCAAAGCCGGACGATGGGAAACACATAATTCCAACTAGACATGTGCCTCATGCAAGCTCCATGAAGCGTGCCTGGATATGCGAGCATCTCCAAGACCACTCGGTCGAAGTGAAGACTTTGCCCTGCAGAAATCAAGGTTAACCTGATTCGATGATCTCCCTTCTCCCATCGAAATCTCCGCAGAGCCGTCGGGTTGGGTCGCCCGGAAACCTTGACTCGAGGAGAGCTCGACCTAGTAATTCCAGGAACGAAGATACGACCAAATCATCGAGACCAATGAGGTTCCTCGAAGAAGCGAAACCAGAAAAATATACCTGACGGAAGGGAGAGGAGAGCTGTCAGTGTCAAATTCGGGGGTTCGGGAAGTGCCCGTAGCAATTTGCAAGTCGGAATGAACGCCGTCTTCCATGTGCCCCGAAACTTGAACGAGAATGAGATAGATTTTCTTCTGTTCGAATGACTCACACAAATTTTGGAAATATAGAAAAGATTTCAATGACGAATAAAATGCACTCTCGTTGTTTTTTGAGGCTTGAGTGATTTTGTTGTCCCATTCATCCCGCGCTTTGCTGGATTGGATTGGAGCGGCTGCACCAGATTTGCTTATTCCTGCTGATTTCTTATCTAAAGCCAACCCCTGTTGACTGGCCCATAGATTAGCGGGACCCGACCTGGACCAAGCTCAGCAAAAAGAGCTTTGCTCATAGTCAGCAAAATATCTTCAACTTTTCTACCTAGAATTTGTATTCCCCTCCCAAATCTCTCCTACCTGGAGGCATGGCGTCCACGACGACAAGAGCAATGATGAGGCTTCCTGCCTCATCAATTGGCTTCAGCACCGCAACTGGCCGATCCTTTGCGACGTCATCTCGATCCTTTACACGTGCGCGACCGACCTCCCGGATCCTCCTGGAAAGGAGCAAGTTGCACCAGAACTCTCGTCGCGCCTACGCAGATATTGCTCCCGCGAAGAGGTCGAAGAGATTCCCTTTCTTCAAGACCCTTTGGCGCCTCACATACATTTCTGCGATTGCTGGAACGGCTTATCTAGCTTATGGCGTTTACGATCTCAGGCACCCAGATGACCAATTCGAGCCAGATCCAACAAAGAAGAACCTCGTTATTCTAGGTACTGACTCAATTGATACTCTATATTTTTACCAAACAGCTTCTGACTCTTCACAGGAACTGGATGGGGTGCTGTCTCTCTTCTCAAGAAGCTCGATACCGAAAATTACAATGTTATCGTCATCTCTCCACGAAACTACTTTCTCTTCACTCCTCTTCTACCATCATGCACAACCGGAACAGTCGAACATCGATCTATTATGGAGCCGATTCGAAGTATAACCAGGCATAAGAAGGCAGCTGTGAAGTTCTACGAAGCAGAGGCTACTAAGATTGACCCTGAGAGAAAGGTTGTTTTCATTGATGACAATTCTGAAATTAAGGGCACTTCTAGCAAGACCGAGGTCAACTATGATATGCTTGTTGTCAGTGTCGGTGCCGAGAATGCTACTTTCGGCATCCCTGGTGTTAGAGAACACTCTTGCTTCTTGAAGGAAATTGGTGATGCTCAGGCTATTCGCAAGAAGATTATGGACTGCGTGGAGACTGCTACCTTCAAGGACCAAACCCCAGAAGAGGTTGAGCGTCTGCTTCACATGGTGGTTGTCGGTGGTGGACCTACTGGTGTCGAATTCGCTGGTGAGCTCCAGGACTTCTTCGACCAGGATATCAAGAAGTGGATTCCGGAGATCAGTGACAAGTTCAAGGTCACTTTGATCGAGGCTCTTCCCAACGTTCTTCCCATGTTTTCCAAGCAATTGATTGAGTACACCGAGTCGACCTTCAAGGAGGAGAAGATCACCATCATGACCAAGACCGCCGTCAAGAAGGTTACCGAGACAACTGTCGAGGCTGAGGCTACTGGACCCGATGGAAAGAAGAAGATGGAGGTCATGCCATACGGTCTTCTCGTCTGGGCTACTGGAAACGCCGTCCGACCTGTCGTCAGAGACCTGATGGCATCTATCCCAGCACAGAAGGATTCGAGGAGAGGTCTGGCCGTCAACGAGTACCTCGTAGTCCAAGGTACCAAGGACATCTGGGCCACTGGTGACTGCGCCGTGGCAGGATATGCTCCAACTGCCCAAGTCGCATCTCAAGAAGGAGCTTTCCTAGCCCGTCTCTTCAACACCATGGCAAAGAGCGAAGCCATTGAGACACAAATCCATGACCTAAGCTCCAACCTCAACCTCCAGCCTGGCAACACCGCAGAAGTCGCAAAGCAGATCGAGTCGCATGAGAAGCAGCTGCGCCGGATCAAGGATATCAAGCCGTTCCATTACACTCATCAAGGATCCTTGGCCTATATTGGAAGTGAAAGAGCCGTGGCTGATGTGAGCTGGTTGAATGGTAACTTTGCTACTGGTGGTGGGTTGACGTATCTCTTCTGGAGAAGTGCGTACTTGAGCATGTGCTTCAGCAGTAAGTCATGACCGCGCCAAACCAAATATATCCCTCGTACTAACGATACTTCTTCACAGCCCGTAATCGTGTCCTGGTGGTACTCGACTGGCTGAAGTCCAAGGCATTCGGCCGTGATGTATCCCGAGAATAAACAAACAAGTGATCCTGGCGAGCGAATATGAGATCGGAGGTGGCAGAAGACAGGAGGTAGCCGTGACGAGAGATGCGAGCGAGCTGTGTGTACTTTATTTTTCTTTAATAACGAATCTCTGGGATAGACAGGTCAGCCGACGGGCGGGATGGTGGTGTATGTAAATAAGGACATCCTTTTTTCTCTTGCTTCTATTGTGTCCTTTGAATTTTCCCACCAATGGAGAGAGAGGTTGAGAGGGATAGAACGAGAACAAATGAGAGTCCAAATGGAAACACATTTGAAAGATCAAACGCGTGATTGATCGACCCACTGATACCTTTTATTCTCGCTCGTCGGCAGATTCTTCTTCCTTTCTTCCTGCGTTCGGGTCAATTCGGGCGAGGAAATATGACCTACACGTGCTGCTCCTTGAGATCACGAGACTGGTACCGTAATTGCAGCTCTAATTGGCTGTCAGTATCCCGGTAGGTGCAGCAAGAGATATAGGAATCTGTTTTTGTTGCATGTCGCAATATTCGAGGGCGTTGGTTGCCCTAAATGTCGTCGCCCTTTTGTGTTGCCCTTCGCCCTTTGATGGAATTGGCACGTTTTGATTGGATGAATGAACTGGAACGGCGAGAGAGGGCGGAGGGCGAGGGCGACGGGTTTCTTGGTTGTATGAAAGGACGAAATGGGTCGAGCATGGTTAGCTGGATGGATATTGGCTGGTAGACATATGTATGTGGTGAGTTGCAGACCAGTACATCGTGTAGAAAGTTTGGAATGACCGGAACCTATGGGATTGGAAAGAGCCAGGGCGTAGCGAAGGGGAAAAGGACTCAGAGGGTGTTGTGTTCGCTTGCGTGCTACATATAGGTGACCGAATTTTTAGGCGGGTAAGTAGGCTTGAAGGCGTACAGTATTTGAGTCTGTGATGTTGTCTTCGTAGAGTCTGGTAGCATATGTTTGTCTCTTCCCCGTCCAACAAAGCTATTCTGCAAGCACCTGCAGAGCTTCGTGGAAGGGCATGTGCAATGTACTTAGTATTCACGGGACGACCAGTCTGGGTAGTCGTTCAAAGACGAGGCTGGCTTGTGTACGTTCTTCCACCTTAAACAGTATTGTTTACTTCTTCCGGTGGTAATTCTTATCTCTTACAACTGCAGATATAGGGCATTCGGCGGAATTCCCTGGTAGTGTAGAACTTCAAATACGAAGTGGTGCACCACTTTCTGAGAGCAAGTGCGAGGACGAGTGTGAGATTCTTATATGCTACCTCGTGCTATGCTGTCGAAGGTAGGGTGTATAGCTTCCTGTTCAGAATCACAAGACAACATCTCCAGCTCTTCGCAATTCAGGATTCTGAACAGTCAAGCATGATGCACTAATCCATGACACAACATATGTATGTACCGTCGGTTCAGATCGATGTACCTGTACGCAACTGCACAGAGCAACTTTCTGCAACACATAATACAGCATGAGAAACAGATTCGAGAGTACGTCGGTGGAACATTACAGAAAACCAGACAGCGAAAGCATGACCGAGAACCTGCGTAGTACTAAGTCATGATAAAACAACAAGGGAAGGAGAGATTGCTGTGAAATATAAACTCAGAAGAACTGATTGTAAGCCTGAAATGTCAACGATAGTCACCCGTGGAGCTATTTCATCGGCCCAGAAAGCAAAGAAATACCGTTGAGGCTGTTCTGACATTCTGTGTCATTTTCTCAGTGCTGGTCAGTACCGAGTAACCTATTCGTGCTATCAAGACCCAGAAGTCAGAAGAGGAAGGCTGTATGCGGCATTAACCGCGTCGACTTGCAGAGTTTGCTCAGGCTGACGCTGGGTATTGCCCTCAACCACTATCAAATGTCGATGTAGACAGGACAAGGACTACCTGACTCAAGAAGACAGAGAAGTGAGTCAGTAGTAGAGAAAATTCGAGTACAAAATACAAGATGGCCAGAAAATTATTTTGATGGGCATGAAGCAATTCATTAGAAGCCTAGAGAACAAGAAGCAACCAGGTAAAGTTCAAGCGAATGGTAGCTGAAGTACGGATAACATGAGCCTGTATCAGCCACTCGGATGACCGGATATTCGACTTGTGCTCATAGGTGAGAAGTCCGTCTTGCCAAACCCACAACAAGACTCGGTGGCTGCAAAGGGACACACTATCGTGGCCGACAACGTTGCTGTCAGGACCCCCCATGCCCAAATAGAAGGTCTGTGGCTGGTTTCTTAAGTCCTGTGACGAAATCTGAGCTCTAGAACTTCAGACGGGAAGAAGCGTCCTCGGAGAATGGCCTTCAGGACTGCTTCTGTGGTTCTATTGGTGGTCTACAGTCTGTTGGAGGAAGAGGAGGTTCAGCTTTGGCTCCAGCCTCAAGCTGCTCCTCCACAGGCTGCACACGGGCCACGCTTGGCGCAACAAGCAATGAGCTTCCTCGTCAAAGCTTTCCCCTCTCACTGAATCTCACCCACCACAATCGCAATCAATACTCCACCACTTTCTTCAAACAAATCAATAGAAATCTGCATGTAACCACTTCAATACCGCATGAACAGGAACATCATCCTACTGCGAGATGACCTACCTTATCACATCTCATCACAGATGTCCAGCCACGATTTCCTTATGCGCAGTGATTTTGGGGGTCGGTTTTCGAGGTCACTCAGGTCACGATGAGGCAGTGCTCCCAAGCTTCAAGCCTCAAGTGATATGCTGAGAGACAGCTACAATTCCCGACATCATCGCTTCGATGCAAGGAGATACGGGATCTGTACAAGGATCAAAAAGTATAAGTAAATAGTTTACCCCTCTATTGATGTAATCTCCCATCAGGTTCCAGCCTCATTCATATCTTCGTCAAACACTCTCAAAATCTCAGTGTTTGAGTCCTTTCTGGACATCTTCTGCTTTTCTTACACATCCCACATCACATCGCATCAAAGCCAAGATCCTTGTGATTCTTCAAAGTAATCGAACATTTACCGATCAACAACACTTCAAATGTCCGTCAATTCAAGCTTCTCAAAGATTGCCAGAAACGGGTCTGCAGTATCGGCAACTTCATCAAACACAGGGTACGTCTTTGGAGTCTGCAATCACATACCATATACTAACGTCCATAGGTCTGTTGACTCTTCTTCCCACCACCATATATTTTCCCAAGTTCCTTCTCTCTCGACATGGCTGCAAACCATGTATGCCCAGAATCACAGGCATGAAAGGATAGCTACGGGAACAATGCGGGCAGGGATGACCGTAATGACAAGAGAAATGATGGAGATGCATGTTCATCAAGCTCCTGATGTTCGCGGAATGCTGGACTATTTGCCTGTGGCCAACAAGTCAAATATGGAGCTCGTCGGCTGGCGACAGAAATTGGGGACGTGGCCGTCGGCAAAGTGTGAATCATCTTTGTCTGAAGTACCTCGCCGGCGCCTTTCCTCCTCTTAAAAACAAGTTCTCTACGTTCCTGATGTTGGGTAGCCATCTATTCGGTCCTATCTATGCTCTGTCAGATTTCAAGAACATTCACATGATGGAAAGGATGGGCAGCGGGTGGGAGCTCGACTTTTTGCAAAGGTATGGGATTCATTCCTGTTCCACCTATCTGGAGGAATGATTCTCAGGATTGAGTATTGATTCTGTATCGGTTCAGGCGTTTTTGCATTATGAGATACACCGGGTAACACGTTGTCGGAATTCAATTCAAGTGCCTTTACGCCTACTTACAAAAATATCAACACATGACTCGTTCATATTGAATGTCATGATTCGTTCCAGCCTTGTCGAATCATTACATCATCATCGCGCATCTATCAGCATTTCGTACTGGAAGCAATTCCTAATAAAGAAGAGTTTTGCCTTAATTAATGAATACATCGCCACGTGAAGTCACTCGTAGCTTCTCAAGCGTTCTTTTGAGCCGCAGTTGTCTGGCAAATCCGTCTTTGTTGTACCATGAGGTATGTCGCATTCACTGGGTCGCTAGGTAGGCTGGTGGCCACGCACCTCACGCTGCCTGGTGAGAGATCTCTAAGCGGCTACGGCAACCTCTGTCCACTTCTATCATGTTCGCACGCTAGTCCCAACCGAGCCTTCGTTCCTGAGCTCTTGGGTATTTCCTACCTGCATTCGACAGAACACATTCAGATCCAACACAACTCTTCAACCACAACTTCATCCCTTTCCTCCCTCACCTCGACCTTGGTCTCGACGATCTTTCGCAAAGACCTTTTCACAATAAGCGCGCCCCAGTTTCGGCGAATCTAGCAAAGAACAAACAGACCCATCCACCAAGTTCGGTCTCTTGATCATCAGCCTTCAAGATGGCGGCCGGTGAACCTGATCATGTCGAGCACAAGAAGAAGGTCAATCTCAAGTAAGTTGAGCTCGAGAATATGCTTGCAGGCAAATACTGATGGCTTCTGCAGCGATGCTTCTGGTGCTGAGCACAAGGCAGTAAGTTGACACCGCGCCACTCATCTAGCTGTTCGAGCTCCGCAAACTGACACTTCTCCCAGACCGATGACACGGCGACTGCCATTCTCAAGAAGAAGAAGAAGCCAAACTCTTTGATGTAAGTATCTCGCAGATCGATACGATGGGTGATCCGAGCTGACAAGGTGGCAACAGGGTTACGGATGCTATTAACGATGACAACTCCGTTATCGCCCTCTCAAACAATACTATGGAGACCTTACAGTTATTCCGTGGCGATACAGTTTTGGTCAAGGGAAAGAAGCGCAAGGACACAGTCTTGATTGTGCTTGCAGATGACGACTTGGATGATGGGAGTGCCCGGATGAACCGTGTTGTTAGACATAACCTCCGAGTCAAGCATGGTGACATCGTCACTGTCCACCCATGCCCGGATATCAAATATGTGAGTACTTGGATAAGAAACGTTCTGGTGGTACACGATACTGATATTTGGAAAGGCCAAGCGCATTGCAGTCCTCCCTATCGCCGATACCGTCGAAGGCCTTACTGGGTCTCTTTTCGATGTATTCCTCGCCCCATATTTCCGCGAAGCCTACCGACCAGTCAGACAAGGAGATCTCTTCACAGTCCGTGGTGGTATGAGACAGGTAGAATTCAAAGTAGTTGAGGTCGATCCTCCGGAGTATGGAATCGTTGCACAAGATACAGTCATCCACTGCGAAGGCGAGCCCATCCAGCGTGAGGACGAGGAGGGAAACTTGAACGAGGTCGGATATGATGACATTGGAGGATGCAGAAAACAGATGGCCCAGATCAGAGAGATGGTTGAGCTTCCATTACGCCATCCCCAACTCTTCAAGTCCATTGGTATCAAGCCTCCCCGCGGTGTTCTTATGTTCGGTCCTCCTGGTACCGGTAAGACACTCATGGCACGAGCTGTGGCAAACGAGACTGGTGCATTCTTCTTCTTGATCAACGGTCCAGAGATCATGTCGAAGATGGCTGGTGAGTCCGAATCGAATCTACGAAAGGCCTTCGAGGAGGCAGAGAAGAACTCCCCTGCGATTATCTTCATTGACGAGATCGATTCTATTGCACCGAAGCGAGACAAGACCAACGGAGAAGTCGAGCGCCGTGTCGTTTCCCAACTTCTTACTCTCATGGACGGCATGAAAGCCCGATCCAACGTTGTTGTTATGGCCGCCACCAACAGACCTAACTCCATCGATCCCGCTCTCCGTCGTTTCGGACGTTTCGATCGTGAGGTCGACATTGGTATCCCTGACCCAACTGGTCGTCTTGAAATCCTCCAAATCCATACCAAGAACATGAAGTTGGGCGATGATGTTGATCTTGAGCAAATTGCCTCCGAGACACACGGTTATGTTGGTTCCGATATTGCATCCCTCTGCTCTGAGGCGGCCATGCAACAGATTCGTGAGAAGATGGATCTCATCGATCTCGATGAGGATACTATCGATGCCGAGGTTCTCGATTCTTTGGGAGTTACCATGGATAACTTCAGCTTCGCCCTCGGTGTCTCCAACCCATCTGCTCTCCGCGAGGTCGCAGTTGTCGAGGTACCAAATGTTCGCTGGGACGATATTGGAGGTCTCGAGGAAGTCAAGCGCGAGCTTATCGAGTCCGTTCAATACCCAGTCGACCACCCCGAAAAGTTCCTCAAGTTCGGTCTCTCTCCATCCCGCGGTGTTCTCTTCTATGGTCCTCCTGGTACTGGTAAGACTTTGCTTGCAAAGGCCGTCGCCAATGAGTGCTCCGCCAACTTCATCTCTGTCAAGGGTCCTGAGTTGTTGAGCATGTGGTTTGGTGAGTCTGAGAGCAACATCAGAGATATCTTTGACAAGGCCAGAGCTGCTGCTCCTTGCGTTGTCTTCTTGGACGAGTTGGATTCTATTGCGAAGTCACGTGGTGGATCCAACGGTGATGCTGGCGGTGCTTCTGACCGTGTCGTCAACCAACTCTTGACTGGTAAGTTCACTTACCTTACGATCTTTGAATATAGCTAACATTTTGCAGAAATGGATGGTATGACCTCCAAGAAGAACGTCTTCGTCATTGGTGCTACCAACAGACCCGAGCAACTCGACAATGCCCTGTGCAGACCCGGTCGTCTCGATACCCTTGTCTATGTTCCTCTCCCCAATGAGTCGTCCCGTGCTGGTATCCTCAAGGCACAACTCCGAAAGACACCAGTTGCTCCTGATGTCGATCTCGCCTACATTGCGTCCCGTACTCACGGTTTCTCTGGTGCCGATTTGGGTTTCATCACTCAACGTGCCGTTAAGCTCGCCATCAAGGAGGCTATCTCTCTGGATATTGAGCGTCGTAAGGCTCGTGAGGCTGCTGGTGAGGATATCGATATGGAAGATGAGGATGCCGAGGATCCAGTTCCACAATTGACCAAGGCTCATTTCGAAGAGGCCATGTCTTCGGCTAGACGCTCCGTTTCCGATGTCGAGATCCGCAGATACGAGGCTTTCGCTCAGAGCATGAAGAGCTCTGGACCAGGTGCTTTCTTCAAGTTCCCTGAGGCTGGAGAGGCAGCTGCTAACGCTGAGGGTGGAGCTGGTGGATTCGGTGATGCGGGCAACGATGACAGTCTCTATGACTAAATCATCTGTATTCTATTTTCATTTTCTGCATGCATGCACGGAAGATTCTAATGGGTCGGGCCGCTTGTAGTATCCCCAGGGTAGACTTGTTTTGGGGAGTCGGGAGAAGTCTACAATCCCAAGTTTCCGGACAAAGATCTCATTATTTTGCTACGCTCGCATGTCTTGGGCGCAGCCGCGGAGATTTTAGTCCGTTTGAGAATGCATTTCGATCTTCATAGTGCCTGCGTCAACTAGATTGTCAATTAAATGATATCTCAATGACATTGTGACCTCACCCGTGCTGTAAAGTAATCCGTGATTAAACCCTGGATGAGCGGACAGCGTTCAGATTGTAAAGAGGGAGTTCCATCACATGGCAATTGAAAGGCCGAGATCATTCCTCGAACAGGAAGACCTATATCGTGAAAACCCAAGCATCACAGCATGCCCACAGCCATTTCAAGGTTCAAGACAAGCTCTAGCTTTAAGGAAGTTCTTGCAAATAAACACTTTCCTCTCACACGGTAGTCGGCTTGCACGGCACCGGTTGCCTGCCGGCCAAAGCGTGGAAAGAGTGAAACTACGGTCTCTAGTACAGACTACTCATTACTCCTGTTCGTACTTCTATGTTGTGTCTATTGACATGAACGAACCAGACCTGAGCGCCAAATATGCCTGAATCGTGAGATTGTGATCCTGTCCTTATTCCAGGACTCGACGTCAACAAATATCTGGCATCATGGAGTCTATGCTTGCCTACATAGACATGCCACTTCTCTTGTGAGAAGAATTCCATCTTTCCAGTACCCAACAAGGCATTCTTACGGGCAGTTCCCGCGTTCAATATACATCCCGTCCTTGCCCTTCCCCTCTACACCTCATCAAATGTACACAGAATGTACACAACCCCTTTCCCCACCTTCCTACTGAGCTGGAACAAGACGCTCCCCCTCACTCGTCAACCTCACAAACAGCCTCCAAACACTCCCTCGTAATTCTCACCCCCTCTTCAACCACCCCCCTGGGCAACGCCAAACTCTGCCCTCCCTCTCCCCTCCCCACAAAAGCACCGCCCTCATCCCCCTTCTTCTTAAACTTCCCATTACTACCCGTTGTCGTCGTCGCTACACCATTCGGCTTCCCCTTCCCCAGACTCGATTGTGCCGTACTCGAACTCGCCGTTGTACTTGAACTCGAGGAGTTTATTTGTGATTGTGACTGGGATTGCGATTGGGCTTTTTGATGGGCAGCTGAGGCTTCCGTGTCGGCTTTTATGTCTTGTAGGACTCGGGTCATTAGGTCGGGGAAGGTCGTGCATGTCCCTGAGCGGAGGAGGGAGAGTGCGTGGTTTTGGAGGAGGGTGGGCCAGTTTTGGGGGTGTGAATGCAGGGTGTGCAGGAGGGTATCGTGGATTCTGTTGTGAGTTAGTGGTTTCTTCTTTTTTATGGAACGTTTCTCTTGAGGAGAGTGAGAGCTCTTCTTCTGAAGGAAGATAAAAAGGGAATTGGTAAGTGAGCGTAGAGACTCACTTTGTGATATGCCCGTCTCGCAAGAGCACTGAGTTGATCTGGGATCGTAAGTCCGCATCTTGCGTTGTGGGTGTGTATGTTGAAGCTGCCTTGGGTACGCGGACTGGTGTTGTTGGCTCGGATGTCATTTTGTTGTGTGTTTATTTGGTTTGTGTTGTGATTTATGCTCAATTGCTGGTAGAGAGGCTGCGTCTCGCAATTGAGTATAGCAGAGCTCAGTGCTTGCTGTTGCTTTGTCCCTTGGCTTCGGTTTTACCTTAAGCAATCCGGCAGAAGGGAGAGCGAGATGATTGGAAGATTGGGTTTTTGCGAGGTGGTATATCGGCAAAAATTTGGAGATCTCGCTACTATGAGGGGTGATGCTATTGTTGCGTTCAAATATCGAGTTTGGGGTATTTTGTTGGTACCTTGTCCGTCTGAGGTCGGCAAGGCTGAGGTGGGGCGTGTGTTTATGTAAGGTCAAGGCTACCAATCAGATAGCGGCTGTATCTAAGGATAGCACATCTGCATTTGTGAGTTTAACTTCGATCTCATCCTTATGTCTCTAACAATAGTCGATTACTCATCTCTGTGTAATAGTCCTCTTGTGACTTTATGTGGGTCAATAAATCATGACGATGTTCTTGTTTGTATTCGCTTCCTAGGAAACCAGTGACAGAGCTTCGCCAAATGCTTCATACAGAAGCTGCAACGTTTAAACTCGATTTTTTTGCTATCCATAGCATCTATTATTGAAAGGTCTGATCTTCTCGGTCGTATTTAATTTGATGAGTTGTTTCGCAATTTAAGAGTTTGAAAGCTGACTGGGCCTATTTTTCGACCTTGCTGGTCTTATAACCAGGAACTGTTGGGCTTTTAAGTCTATTATCACTATACCTACTTTACAGAAAATATTCTCTGTAGTCAGGGTCGTATTAGGATGTTGTGCAAAATAAATTGCCTGCTTTGAATGATCTGGGACTGATCAGATTCTCGCGACGAAGCCCGAGGCATAGTCAACGTCACTCGCTATATCCTTGACAGTACTATCATTTTCGTAATCCAAAGGTATGAAGCTGAATAGATGGCATAGGTATTTGCCACTGTAGAGTTTACAGCGGGGCAGGATGTTATCCAGCTCAAACGTTGTCAATGAAGACAAGAAGATACCTGAGTATTTCCAAGATCAGACATCGCTGACTTATCGAATTCCGCTGTGGCAGCTCATTAAGTGCCCTAGTATTCAAGCAAATTCTTCTTACGTGTATTTAGTGCATCACTGACACTTCTGCTGACCGCCGAGATCGTTCATGGTAATTGCCATAATCGTTGACTGGCGCCCAGAACGAATTAAGTTCTTAGAAACAGTAGACGAACTCCGGGATTTTGTTCCATTTAGGAGATAACACTGAGTAGTTGTCGCAAATCGGCACTGGTACTTAATGTGGATCCAGCTTGGTATGATAGACCGTGCAGACATGTTCAAAACAACCATCGCCACACCTGCGATGGACATCTTGAAAGACAATAACAGCTCGAAGACTCGAGTAAGACTAACACGGCTTTGTACACTGTATAACTCATGGTGTGCCAGTATGAGGTCATATCCCTTCTGTATTACATCCTGGAGCCTCATCTAATTCGTGGTAGAGGTCACGAAGGTCCGAGGAGATCAACTCGATGGCCTTGAATAGATGTACCCCGCAAACCCACTTACTATTAAAAGGAATCAGATTCTATCATTCGGCCTTGCCGGTGCCAAATATAGTGAACTTTATGATCCTACAAATTAAATGTTGAAGATAGACATTTTGAAGATAGAGCCAAGGGCCGCCATTCAGCCGCGGATAAACAGAGTTCAAAGTTGTTTTCAGAGTACTGGCAAAATGACGGCACATACTGGAGTATGGCTGTGCAATAATGCATGAGACGATTGACTTCAGGGAAAGCATGGCGCTAGCAAGTGGTGTAGAGGGATCTGGCTCTGCGGATTCGCATGGCTAACCACCATGAGCCCGATCGGAAGCCCATTATTGTGAAGAGAAAAGTACATGGTATGGGCTTGGAGGACCATAGGCTCCTTGAAGAATATCAAGTCTCCCAGGTTAACCAAGCATGGTAGGGAACAAGAATCTGGGGAAACGGTCTGACAGCAGGCCGTTGCGATCACTTGGTCATGGTGTTTTCGTTCACGTCGTCGGCTGTTCTGCTCTGTCTTGTTCATGTCAAGCGACTTGGCAGGGGTCAGTTTGGCGATTGATTGGACTGGAACGATGCGGGTAAATTTTGTGGGTCTGCTGTCTCACAGACCTCAGACCACCTTCTCCAACCGAATGCTCCTCTCCCAAACTCACCCAAACATCTGAAACGGTACACAAGTTTCAAAGCATCCAAAGATGATAAGGAACCATCGCAACCCGGGATGCTAGAACTATGATTGGTTATGCCGAAGATGTTCTCCTCGACTGTGTCCAATGACGTTCCTCTGCATGTTTGCCCGAGGGGCAAGTCTCGGCATGATGTATGGTTCCTGTGTTCAGAGACATCTCTTGGTCCACGATCGATGTTCGTGATACGGAGGTTGGTGCTTCTCTTCTTTGGGAAAGCTTGGTTCTCTTCCTGTCTCTTCCTTCCTCCTGATTCTGACATCAATTCTGATTTTGAAGTGGTTCTGTTCAAGGCTGGACCTGTCAATTGCCTTCTATCGCGCCTGCCTCCTTCTCTTATTTCTATTCTCTCCTACTTCGCAAAGACACCAGAATCTATCTCCTTGCACTCTGCATAGCCCTGTTCAAACCCACCCCCGCGCAAGAGAACCTCACGTCCAGCTATTTTGCAGCACACACCGTTCAGTATCGCATATCGTGCCTCGTCCCAAGCTTTGCGCATTGGGTTTGTTCAAGCTACCGCGTCATTCCAGAAACCGGCAGGAAACCAGTAACATCCTTTCCGGAAGCAACGGGGTCCCAAAGAGTACTTGAGTACCTGCGTTGAGCGCTCGGTCTGCCACATCCGACATCTCTTGTCGCAAACATCCAGGAGAACCGTGGGAGGTGAGCTGTCAAAACGATTCATCTCAAACGTGCAGAGTTTGGCTCGACTAAGCATACTCCCTCAACTTCGCCTGTGTCGCGGGGAACATCTCGAAGCTCTTCCTGGTCAATACTTCACCTGCTATCGTCATTGTACACGCTGCTATCTATCGTCGACAACCCCGATTGTGGGTGACGGAGCCACATCTCGACTGTCTTCTTCGAAAATTTCTTGCGAACCTGGAGGAGGGATTCATCAATAAAAAAATGCGGCGGAATCACTTTACCTTGTTCCTAGCGCTTCCCAATGCGCTGGCGTTTTCTCTGTCGAACTTTCAAGAAATCACATCAACCGTCATACCATTATCATGCCTCTTAACGTACGACACGCAGATAGGCGACTGCAAGAAGAAGGATTTCAGTAAAGGGTGCTCGAATGACTGTGTTCAGAATCTTTTGGTCATCCAAGCAAGTGTGCAGGACGCTTGCTCGACTATTCTGGTGAACCCAAGTACACTGCTAGGCATTGTGAAGAGCGGAGGAATTGTGGCTGCGCTTTGTCCTATATTGAGCGAGACGACGACCGCTACAAGCAGCACATCTGCAACGCCGCAAGTCGTTGTCACCATACCGACATCGAGTCCCGGTGTGGAAGTCCCCAAAACGACGTCTACTGTCACGGTACAGCCGACGGCCAGCACATCTGCGCAACCCTCTCAAACGATAATATCATTATCGATTGTGAGCTCGGTGGCATCTTCAACGAGCTCAGATACTTTGACAATATCTACCACGTCAACAACCGAGGCGCCTCAAACGATCGCGACAACAGCCTCCAGTACAACAACTCCAGAGGCTGTACCAGTTTCTACCACCACCTCCAATAAAGCGGCTGTAGCTGCAAGCTCTAGTTCGGGGTCGAAAGCCACGCCAAAAGCTGATTCTGGTTCAGGAGGAGGAAGTCCGTTCGACATATCGAGTAGTGGGAGCATAGTTGGATATAACTCGGCAATGATCGTAGGATTGGTGCTTGTATGGGCAGGATATTTCCTTGGGCGGTAGCATCCTCCTGTCCAGGGTTGGATTGTAAGATGATTTGGATCCGATGAATACGATAATGTCTATAAATGTTTGGGCTATTGAAGAGGACGGAGGCTGGAAACAAGGGCAGCACAACTTGGGTGTACAGGACTATCCTTAGCTTGAGTCTTAATCAGACAAAGCAAGAGGGCGTTGTTGGATTGTCTTGGGCAGCATGCTGTCAGGCATATTTTCTTCTTAGATACCACGATTAGTTTACAATCAAGCAGTTTGAATACACAAGCCTTATGGCACAAACAAAACAAGTGTTGGTGGGGCTACGACGAGATTATCGCAAACATGATATCCACCAGCATGTATCCAAACCACTTTAGGTACTTTGTAGCCTGTATGGCTTTCCTGGCTAGTATTTTGCTCATGCGTGCTGTTTGGCTCGTATCGGGAGGGGTTGTGCTTCATCTATCTCAAAGGGCCAAGGTCAGCCATCGCCGCTATTCCCACTTGAACACTTGGTGTAGTCCTTCCGACTTTCGTTAAGTATATATGTTCGCCGCTCTAATAATTTCGAGTCCTAAAATGATTATTCTGTCGGGAACTTCCCATACCAAACAAACTGGTGGGGCAACAAGCTCGGAGCTAGTGCCGTTCGGTTAGAGTAAACAAAAACTTTGCTCTATGAGGATATCGGCAAATCCTGCTATTGACAGCAGCTAGCCCATTGAATAGATTGCCGAATCTCAAATGAAGCGAGAGATTTCTTTTCCGAATTCGGATCTAGCATTTTGGCATCGCATATGAGTCAACCGAAGAACAGATTTTTCCTGCAACACCGTTTAGCTCGACTTTGAGACGTCGAGGTCTTGAAATCGATTTTCTGAAGCAAGAGGACTGTTTCCACACTCGCACACTTATTCTGGGATTGATCTATTTCATGCTTATTCGTTCTTTGCGACAGGTCAGGAGAACACAGCCTGACTGACAGATACTGAGAATCAGTAAAGAAGACAGGACCTGGACAATTGACATAAACAAAAGAGCCGAAGTCCCTTCACATTTTAAGTATGTTCAAAACTCCTGTTGTCATATTTTTGGTGTTCCTCGTCCAAATGTTTCAACAAAGTTGAAAACAGGGCCATACAAAATGCTGACATTGTCAAGTCGCGGAAAAGAGTGAATCGAGCTTGTCTAGACTATTATACCTAGCCTTGTCTTCAGTGAACAACTTAACAAATTCACTTGGAGCACTTCTGTGCTAGAAGGATTCGAGCGACTATTTCCAGACCTCAATCTCGCACCCTGTCCAAAGTCCTCTTCTTCTCGACAACCCGACCAACAGCCAGACCTCGAGGCTCTCCTTCATCCCAACCCTCTTCTCCAAGCACACCCACATCATCCGAAGTACGTGGTGCTTCATATACTCTTTTGATTTCTGCTGCCTTGTGCCACAAGCATAGCTGCGCGCTAGACATCGGCCTGAATCTGACGAGAAGCATACGTGCCTTGCTTTCCCGACAAGCAGGTAAGTTCTTGTTGAGTGCCATTGGACGGCTCAACTAATACGCATCTCAGTAATCCTCTGTTCCATCTCGAGCCTTTTGAATTCTCCAAAGAGCAACCTACCGTCAACGTAAAGAGTCCCTTATCAGCGAAAATGGGCGCGCCACTGTGGACCCAAGAAGAGAAGGACTGCTTCGTCAATTTTATCATTCCTCGGTCCCAATTCGCAAGTGGCCAATACGATGCAGCCACAGGCCTGACATGGAAGGAACATGCACCCATCATGGAGGTAGAGATGACCAGACGTGGCGGATACCCTGAGCTGAGAGTGTACACAGAGAACGCTCTGTCGCAGCTCTACTACAATCGTTTCAGTGCACGCGCTGTGAGCAGAGGCCAGAGCGACATGACGATGATGAGAGCTTCTCCTCGAAAATCTCAGCCGCCCTCGAGATCTTCTACAGCCTCAGTCTCCCGAGACATCGGACCGCCACAACACCCATCAATATCTGCGACTGAATCTGGATGGAAAGCTATCGCATCACCTCCAGCTGCGCAAAGATCGCTCTTCGCAGATGATATATACCCGCGAAACTATGTCTCTCTGGGTAGGAGACCTCGAAGCCGATATGTCACCCGCTTCACGCAGACCGATCCACAGACATTCCTTGGCTTTAGTCCAGAGGAAACATTGAGTGTCCATGCTGATCCAATTGGTCAGGCATCTCATGAGCTCACGAGCGGAGGAAATGGTAGTCGATCTGGTAGAAATCGAGGAGAGATGTACCAACCTGCCCGCAAAGTCGGAAGTAATCGGGGACAGACCGAGAGGCTTGGAGGTGTGAAAAGAGGATACAATGACTACGAAGAAGAAGAGATCGGCGAATTCAAGGAAAATATGGTTTCTCGTCGCATGACCGAAACTGAGTGGGCTCATCGGAACTATAACTGGCCGTCGCTTGGTCCCGATGTGCCATCATCCAACAATGCCACATACGGCGACGACGAGCTTCCTGATTATGAACATGCCAGCCGATCTGAGAGATCGTCTCAGAAGGACCACGCACAACACAAGGACAAGAAGTTCAAGCCTAGCTTTACTGTCAAGGATCTTAATTTATCGGATCAGTCCGATGAAGACATGACATCTCTCCTCCGTGGTCCGAAGTCAGCTCGTCCCATTGAAGCCGACGAGAATGCCAGAAGTGAATACTCCAAAGTCCAGTCAAGATGGGAGGATCTCCAGAATGATGAGCGCCGAAAGAGACAAAAAACCAAGGACTCTGAAGTCAAAGAGCCCTCCGACAAATTTGCTGTCAGTAAGCTTGACGACTTCAGCGATGTCGATTCTGAAATTGATTACGAAGGCCCATTGCGTGGACAACGCGAGGCGGATCTCGAAGCAGATGCTGATGATGATGATGATGATGATGATGAGATCTATCCGGATAATAAGAGTGCTCCAAGCAAGACTGCAGGTATGATGGTCGAAGGCATCTACCGCCCTACACAATCTCGCGGTTTCGGCATCGCACCTCTCGAATCGACCAAATTCTCACCTCCACGGAAGTCATCCTCCGCTCGAAACAAAACCTCTGATGACACACCTGCCAAGTTTACAGCTCCTAGCAGCTCGCGCGACTCAGCAATCAAGAAGAATGTCCAGAAGAGGACCGCCAACCCGTCACCTGCGAAAGATCCTGCCGTCAAGAAATCAAAGAAAGCCCAAAGCAAGATGACGAACAAGCTTCCGCAGACCACATCTAAGCACCCTATCGAGTACACAAACCGACAAGTCCCCTTCTTTGAGTCTGTCAACTTGCCAAAGATCCCCAAGAGAAGCGCAGCTGCTAGGTCGGCAAATGGAGGAGATCTAGGTAGTGGAGATCGGGTTGGCGGTTTGGCTGGTGTGGATTTCGGAGATAGAGATGGGTATAGTGGAGGTGAAGGACATCGTGTACCTGCAGGTTCTGTTAAACGTCCTGGCCGGTCAGTTGAGGACCACCGTGCTGGTGGCGAGCGAGAAGTTGCGAAGATCTCCAGCAGCGATAGCTACAGAGCAAGAGACAAGGACGAAAATATCGAGCGTATCCCTGGACTCAGCGATAATGGCATTAAGTCACGGTCCGCCAATGATACCCTATCTAGAGTCATAGCAGACTCTGCATCAACTACCATTTCAGCAGCTCCACGTCCAGCAGCGAAGGCTCACTCTATCCCTAGATCCGAGGCCTCCATGACAGAGAAGTTCGCAACACTAGAGTCCATCGTCGCTAGAGCTACTAAGGAGACGAGACCAGAGGATGCTGCGCCTTGGGCTAAGGCTATTGCTGCTAAGCGAGGATTTCGGGATTCGGTGTCACCTGTTGAGGACGAAGTTGGTGCAAAAGACACTGGTAGTGATGGAAAAGAGAAGACAGACCCTTTGGAGAAGAAATGAGGATTTGACCATTGGTATCTTGCATTTTGAATTTGCAACGGAGGACAGAAAGGGAGGAAAAGTATCAGCATATGTGCATTTTGGTTCTTGGAAGGAGCATTGATTGGTGGTTTTTGATACTTTCTTTTTGGGGAGGCTTGATCCCATAACAAAAAGCAACGCAGCATGCACATTGGGTGGCGAGCTGGTAGACAAAACATAGATCTTTGACATGAATGTCGTCTCTCCTTGATGGCTAGCTTGAATTATCTGTGAAACCTGATATGATGAATTTTGTCACATCTATCTCCTGCTGCAGTCAGATTTGAAAAATGCGAATGAAAGAATTGAGATGCCGCTTTGAGATGTGTATTCTGAGTTATCTTGGTGTCTCTAGAAATGGATTGGTGATTCGGACAGTGCTTTGTGTTGACTCGCAAAGTACTACAAGGAGGTCTTATAATATGCTCTAAGAATCCTCTTTGACACCACTGCCTCCCCTTTATGCCTGTTGTTGACTCTTACACCTTTGTAGCTTGAATCATATAACACCAGAATGACATGCAGCATGGGAGGTATTTAACTCCTGCAACAAATCTCCAAACTCAACGTTCCGAAATTTCTCTTACCAAACGAATTTAACAAATTCGCTGATATCAAGTACACGACCCTCGCACTCCCTAGGGGGAAAAAACTAAGAAATGGGCCTCGGAAAGTCCCTTTTCAACCTCTTCTTCGACGGGCCCTGGGTATGCTGTCAATCCGCGCAAGACCTTCGTCATGCTCTTGTACGTTTCCCTTCCATACCGCAGCTCCTACAAATTCTTGAACGAAATAGACTAACGAAGGAGAACAGAATGATCGTAGCTGGTTCATGCAACTTGAAGGTGATAAGAAATGCAGATTCTGTCAGCATGAAAGGTGTAAGAAGTGTGGGAAGAATCCTAAGAGGCGGTAGATGTGTCGGTCGATACTGTAATTCGTGTTCATCAGCTATTGGGAGTAATGAAATGTAATCAGCGTTGGGCTTGCTCTGAAACTGCGTGCTATCAGTCTGTGAATGAGATACTTGTGATTGCTCGCTGGACGGTCTGGCTTTGAATCGCAAGACTGATGTGACTCTCCTTGCCACGGCGGAGCTATTTAAGGATCTTTCTTGCCTCGTGAGATTCTTCTTCTTCCGTAGCGCAATAGACAACAGAGAAAGCTCTTCCCAAGTGACTACGGAAAGAAGACATCAAAAGTCTCCCACCTTGAATAACACAACAAACTCCAGACTCACAACGTAATGATGGGAAGTACCCATTCAAAACTGGCAAAGAAGACTGAGTGGCTATGCTGTAAAAGGGAAAATTCAAGGGTTGGCCAAAATCATTTCGTAAGTAGTGTATGCTGAACAAGAAAAGCTCGGCAACATCTCACACTTGTTGTAGAACCAGCATGGACGCCACAGAACAACTTCTGGAGACTACAAGAGATGTCGAGTATGTAGGCACGAGAGGTGCTGTTATTGCACATCATGCTAGACTCTTTGACCAAGCCTGTCGTGTGTTTGGAGGTACTAGGAATCTTGGATTTTTCATGTAATTCAGTCATGACTTTTGATACACTGTAGAGGAAAACACAACTGTGGACGACAGGATGTGTTGATAGACTAGCGAGACTTTTCAATGTTGATTTTAGCAAGACAAAGTGACCTAGCAATTCCTTACTGGGATATTGCTGATCAGCTTACAACGACGATATTTCAGGTTGACAGGATTATCTCTCTTGCGAATTGATGGGTTCGCCTGGTGAATCCAAAGTCTTGCGAATAGTTCTCTTAACAATTGTGAGTGAAAGCGTATTGCTACAAAAAGCCCTTTATGCTCGTTGTCTATATTTAGGCACGTCTTCGCCCTTAAAGGAAAGAGAAAAACTCTCCAGCTTCATGAATTTCTCAATCAATACAACCAGAAATACAAATACACTCCAAATTCGAAAATCAACAAGTTTTGCAAACACCGCCATGTGACGCACCAAGAACAAATAACCGAAGGAACAAGAAACTTGGGAATGTTGCCAAGCAATGAGACATGATCGCAAACATCAGTGGGTAAGTTGGCCCGAAAGTCTTGCGATGAGCTTCTCTGATAGTTGGCAGACACTTGATGGAAGCAAACTTCTGCAGAGCTCGGGATATGCATGCCTTTATTGCAAACATGACAGATGTGAGAGGTGTAAGAAGACTCGGTCGCGCTGATTCCCAAGATGCGTTATTGCTTGCATAGCTAGATCCTTGTACGCCGATCTGGAGCGATACGATTGCAGGTTGAAACTGTGCCAGGTAGTGGAAACATGGAAAGACTTAGCAAGTATTGAAACCTAGCCACCTTCTGGCCACAAACTCGCGAAATGGAAACTTCTCAATTGACCACTATTCTACATTCTACAATCCCACTCCCTTCCTTCCAAATATGATATCCCGTCCTCTATCTGTACTCGGGGCGAACGAAATCAGCAAAGGTCTTTGGCTCCTCGTATGCGTGACCGTGGTCTCCATGTCCGTGAGCATCGTGGGCGTGGGGATCTTCTTGTGGGCCGACATAGTCCATCTTCAGCACATTGCCACATTCCGGGCATCTCTCAACTGGACGCTCGCGGGACATCTGTGTTTTACCATCAGCTCCAACACCAATCAAACGCGTCTCGAAAGGACATACCGTGAGCCAAATAACGTTGTGAGAGTCGGCGGGAAAACCAGTGCACCCAGCATATTGCTCGTCGCCAAAAGACTTGACGACAATTGGGTTATCAAGCGTGCCTGCAAATCCCCATCAGCAATTGACCTTCCAAGACCTTCCGTTTCCCCTATCCAATTGTGGGCTGATTTCGAGCATACCTAGGCGGGAAGCATCCAATGGCTTCATGTCGAAGATATCGATGCCCTGCACCTTTCCCAAGATTTCCAATCGGTCCAAACCAGTAGCCTGCTCGAGATCGGTGGGAATGGTTCCTGGCGCGGCACCAGGGCCGATGAGGTCGGCCTCGCTCTTGATATCTGTTTATCCCCATCAGCGACCCTTCTCTGCCAGCAAGCTCTCTCGGAGCTGCGAATTCGTATCATACCCTGGAACTTCTTGATCTTGCCCTCGTTGGATCCGCTGGCGGGAGTAGGTGCTGCTTCTCCTGTAACAGCCGGTTAGAACTGACTGCAAGATTGGGGACCGAGGGGGAGTCGTACTGCGCACAATAGAGCTTGTGAAGCTGCGTTTGATCATGGGGCTGACCGCCGCTCTGCGGGCGGCAGCGAAGGCAGGGCGTGAGAGAAACATGGCGGCTTCAATTGAGTTGTTCTTCGATTGGAAACATCGTAAGATCGTGAGGTTGAAGAATCCCGATCTCAAGCTAGCCGAGCTCCACTAATCAAACACGTGACTATGGGCTCATTTTGAGGAGCCCAGGACTTGGGAACGCTTCAGGTCCAAAGTTTTCTGAGAAGTGTCCATTGTCTTTACCCATCTCATACGGATTACTCAAGGGGATATATATGGCCTGCTCGAAGGTCATTTGGTTCAAAATCAAGAGGTGATCAAATGGCGCCTTTTCCTGCAAATTCTCAGTCTTTATCGTTCGATATATTCATTTTCAACAGCCGTCGACAGTGTTGGCAAAATAATAGAGGTGTACGCACTTTTACGTTCACATTTCTAATTTTTATTTCCTTCCCCAAGCTCATTCCCTGCTTAGGATATCTGAACGCAAAATGAGCATAGAGCTGCTTGCTTCTCCTTTGCAGCGGTGTGCACATCCCTAGTGGTGAAGTGCGGTTGTCCAGTATAAAGCTACTATGCTCCAAATAGCCGTGGGAGGGCTGGAAGTCATCTAGCTTAAAAGAAGCTTGCTATCTCCCGAAAGCTTACCGGGAGACGATAGATCATCTTGTGATGGGTGCATCGAAAACGCTTCTCTGCCTTATTTCCGGCATGGTTGTTTCTTTAGCTACTGCCTCTATTCCTATCATCATTTGTTCCCTGCCTGCCGAGGAAATGACGATCTTATGAGTCGAGGTCTGCGATACTGCTACTGCCGCGATTGATGGCCGTCTGCAATTATACAGTTGCGACAAATGCCCCAGCCTAGCATACTCTACTTCAGTAGTGCTGTGGATGGGAGCTCAAGTGTTCTTTGTCGACGTCAGGCACTGCGGTATGAGATAGCTGGTTGCATCGTGAAATCGAAAAGTGCATGTTGAAGCGGAATTAAGCGGTAGCATGACTTCAGTTGCCGATTTTAGTGGTCAGTAGTTACGTTAGTTCTCCTCCGAACATTTCTAGTGCTCAATGCTGAACGACTACAGCTGCCAAGACCAGCTCTCCCCTTCCCCTCTGGAAGGTGACCTAGACCTTAAAGATCAACATGACTTTCCCATAGTCAAAAGCTAATCGACGATCCAGGTTCTGCTCTCTGGGCCACTTCCTATACACTGGAGTTCCTTTCCTCCATGAAGGAGGGGTTCAGCTTTCATATCATCATTTTCCCTCGTCCGCGAGCTCTCTCATTTGGAGAGGCAGAACAACATGTTCTCCAAATACTTCTCCGTCGCTTTGGCGTTGTCCTCCATGGTCGTCAGCGCTCCTATTTGCAATTACATCTCGACAGAGGCAGCAAGTGTCAAGGCAGACTTTTCTAATGCCGACATCACCTGATGTTGTCCCTTTCTTTGAGCCAAGGGTCAAGGTTTCCGCATCCTACGGAACGACGAACGTTGACTTGGGTACTCGGATCAGTACTTTGCGTATGTTACTTGGAGAAGATGCATCCCGTAAGGATCAGCTTAACTGACAACAAGCAGAGCCTGTACCGGAGCCCAAGTTCACTTTCAGCGCTGAACGGGGCTATGATCCAAAGACGGCAAAGTACCTCAAGTTGATCATCGATCCTGATGCTCCTGGACCGGACGGCACTGTTCAGGCTCCGCTTCAAGGAGTGCTCAGTGACTTCCTTCATCTCGCAATTGAAGATGCCCAGCCAGATTGTGTTACAGAAAGTCCCAGAACTGTTCGGATGTTTCTTAATCCGACTCCTCTTTCTGTCGCACCTCACCGGTATATCTCCCTGGTCTATAGACAGCCCAAGAACTTTGAGTTACCACTTGCGCTTTCTTTGACACTCGACTTAAGCTAAAATGCTCTATGCTGATCAGGGGTCGCGGAGCCAATCAATTCACGGTGGCTCGCGGCTCGGCCCATCTGCTCAAGAGTGGGCTTAACTGTTCCCCCGTCGAGACCCCTCGCGGTGTCTTCATCCATTCTTGATACTTACGTTTCACTGCAGGAAGCATTACCTATCCTCCGGATAATTAAGCAAGAAATCGAAACCTCTTAATCAGCCTCAAACCCAACCTTAAAAAGTTTATTAAGAGACTGTTGAAATTTAAAGCATTCACAATGGCATCCCAACCAGACTTCATCCCTTTTCCAAGCAGAAGAAGCGTTGTCCACTCCACAAATGGAATGGTTGCATGTACGCAACCTCTGGCAGCCTCTTGTGGATTGAAGATCTTGGCGTCGGGAGGTAATGCCGCTGTAAGTCCATTGTTGGTCTCGGCTCGTCCAATGCTGACAGGATTAGGATGCCGCTGTAGCTGTAGGTTCGTACAGGCAAAATAAGATGGATACTTGCATATTCATAGCTGATGATTTTAGCTGCCGGAATGAACATGACGGAGCCTTGTAGTACCGGTATTGGAGGTGATATGTTCTGTTTGTATTATGACGCCAAGACCAAGAAGGTTTCTGCTTTGAATGGTTCAGGCCGATCTGGTTCGAAATGTACGCTGGAAAGGATTCGATCAGATCTAAAGCTGCAAGATGGGGAGAGTGGCGAAATCCCGATGACCAGTGTTCACTCTGTCACTGTTCCAGGAGCACCCGCAGGTTGTGAGTACAATGCTTACCCAAATCAGTAACCACTGCTTTGTGTAGTGTTTGTTTTCTCTATATCCGAACTGACATGTTGAATAGGGGCTGATACGGTGAACATATTTGGATCAGGAAAACTTTCTTTAGCAGAAATCTTAGCTCCGGCAGCTGACATGGGAGAGAATGGCTTTCCGGTGTCTGAGCTCACAGCTCAGTTTGTAAGTGTCAATCTGATATATTGATACTTGAACAAGCTAATCATCGCTTTTAGTGGGCTTCGGGGGAGAATAAGCTCAGAAAAGCTTCACCTAATTTCTCAGAGATGCTGAAGAAGGATGCTTCTGCTGGAGATGGTTATCGTGCTCCAAAAGCGGGCGAGCTTTTCAGAAACCCAAACCTTGCCAGGACATTTCGTACTCTTGGCAAAGAGGGCAAGAAAGGATTCTACACTGGCAGAATCGCAAACGAATTCGTGAAAGTTGTTCAAGATCTTGGCGGCCATCTTGAGCTAGAAGATCTGGTTCATCATATGGAGCTTGGTACGGAAAGAGTCGACCCGATATCATTAACTTTCAATGATGAAGTCGAAGTATGGGAGCACCCACCGAATGGACAAGGGATCGTTGCTCTCATGGCTCTCGGCATCCTAGAGGAATTAGAACGAGGGGGAAATATCTCTAAATTTGCAGACATGAAGCATAACTCGACGGAGTATCTACATGCTTTGGTTGAAGCGCTTCATATTTCGTTCGCGGACGCTACATGGTGGGTATCGGATCCCAACGAGGTCGATGTCCCGACCACGCAACTCATCTCGCGCGAATATCTTGCTGAGCGAGCAAAGCTTTTTGACCCGAAGAAAGCCTCGAAAGTCCACCATCATGGTAGTCCTGCTCACAACCACTCAGACACTGTCTACTTCGCGGTCAGCGATCGTGACGGTAACGCTGTGTCATTTATCAACTCGAATTACGGAGGATTCGGTATGGCAGCTATTCCACACGGATGTGGATTCACGCTACAGGTCAGTACTTTTCGACCTTAAACGCTCATCGTCTCAGAATGCCATCATAGAATCACGTCTTGGGATCGATCTCATTTTCTCAAACTGTTCCAGAGATTTGTTATTATACCAGTACTAAAGTATGAAATAGAATCGTGGAGCAAACTTCAGTTTGGAAAAGGACCATCCTAATGTCCTTGCGCCACGGAAACGTCCCTACCACACTATTATTCCTGCATTGGTGACGAACAAGGACGATGGCAGTTTACATTCTGTATACGGAGTTATGGGTGGATTCATGCAACCCCAAGGCCACGTTCAGGTGTTATTGAACCAATTAGCTTTCAAGCACAACCCGCAAACGGCCCTGGACGCTCCTAGATTTTGTATAGGTGCCGGAATGCCTGATGCCGGTGAGGTGACAGGTCAGATTGTCTACCTCGAAGATGGGATTGATAAGAAAGTCGTCGACGAGCTGAGAAGCATGGGACATAATGTAGAACTTGTCAAGGGCACCAGGAGAAGCTTGTTTGGACGGGGCCAGATTATCCAATCGCAGATGGAGGAGGGACAGGTAGTCTACTCGGCAGGAAGCGATCTGAGGGGAGATGGCGGTGCTTTTCCCGCATGGTAGTCATCAAACACGCCCTAGGGAATGGGATTATTTTCAGATCCCGTGGATCGCGGTCTGTTCATGTTAAGAGCTTCGTCCATATCACTTTCGCTTAATCTGTCAATAAGTACAAAAATTCGCTGAAGCCTCTTTGAACAGGGCGATACTGCTAACAAGGAACTCTTTTAGATCAAGTCGCGGGGCTTGTGCACGTATGAGTACTTCTCTGATCGCTTTCAGGCACTAATGATCATACTTTGACTGGTAGCTGAGCGGTCGAAAAAAAAAACCCCTTTCCACCTCGCTTACTATCGTCTATCAAAACATCGGCTGTTCGATTGAAACTGAAACCTTGTTACATCACTGAACGAGCTGTGACTTTTGAGGAATCCTAGAGCAGCTTTCATCTACCATTTTAAACCCCCCCTTCCCTTCATGATAGCTAGATTACTTCTGACTCTTTACCTCATCATCGCCGTCCTGTGTCACTGACACGTACTTGATATGAATCAGCATCAACAACTTCCAAAAACATACATATGACTACTCTAAGCCACTGAGTACCACTATGTCTCAATCATGACACCTCTGGACTTTCTTGGAAACTAAAGACCAGTTGATGAACGGACATGTTGATCACGTGATATCGCGGGGTAAATTAATTTCGACCGAGTCGCCGCTGAAAATATATCCAAGGGTTTGCCAGTTTCGGCACAGAACCCAGCGTACTGGCTTTCCTTTCGCATCTGCCACTTTTCATACACAGATCTCTGGTGCAGGATCATCTCCAAAATGCCGGTCGTTAATCCAGAGAAGCTGGTTGCTCTGCAACGAAATCCAAACGGCATCAGAAATGTACGTTCACGATGGCGGGGTCAATGTCGCGACTGGGCTAACAGCAATTCGAGATTTGCATTTTAGCACACGTTGTAAGTACCCATCTGAGCCCAGTATAGTGAGCACGGTTCTGACCTGATGATTAGGATCATGGCAAAACATCTCTCACCGATGCGCTTATTGCCACGAATGGCATCATTTCACCCAAGCTTGCAGGCAAGATCAGATACCTTGATTCTCGACCCGACGAACAGACTCGAGGAATTACGATGGAGTCGTCCGCCATCTCTCTCTTTTTCTCGATGCTCCGAAGATCTGCGCCAGATGCTACACCAGAACAGAAGGAATATTTGATCAATTTGATTGACTCGCCAGGGCACATAGACTTCAGCAGCGAGGTCTCGACCGCGTCACGACTCTGCGACGGCGCTGTTGTCCTAGTGGATGCTGTGGAAGGCGTTTGCAGTCAGACAGTGACTGTACTGAGACAGACTTGGGTAGAACACATGAAGCCATTACTTGTGATCAACAAGATGGACCGACTCATTACGGAATTGAAGATGACCCCAGGAGAGGCATACATACACCTGAATAAGCTATTGGAACAAGTCAATGCTGTGCTTGGAAGCTTCTTCCAGGGAGAGCGAATGGAGGAAGATTTGAATTGGAGAGAAAGAGTTGACGAAAGGATAGCTGCTGCCGCTACCAAAGAAAAGGAGAAGGCTGACCGAGAAGCCGTAAACGGAACAACATCTATTGACACTGAAAGCATTGCTACTGCGAATAATGAATTCGAGGAGAAGGATGACGAAGATATATACTTTGCTCCAGAAAAAAACAATGTCATATTCAGCAGTGCCATCGATGGCTGGGCTTTTACGGTAAGGCAGTTTGCCAGCTTATACGAGAAAAAGTTGGGGATCAAGCGAACAGCTATGGAGAAAGTACTCTGGGGAGATTTCTACCTAGATCCCAAGACGAAAAAGGTGTTGGGACAAAAACATCTGAAAGGCCGGAATCTGAAGCCTATGTTTGTCCAACTTGTTCTCGATCAAATATGGGCTGTGTATCAAGCCACAACAGGTGGAGATAAGAGCAAGGGGTGCGTGGATTTCCTTCTCTCCTTCCAATGTATATTTAACAAAAGCAACTGGGTCAAAATGTCTGACACGCAATTCCTAGTGACCCCGCAATGACGGAAAAGATAACTAAATCGCTGAATATTATCCTCCCTCCTCACATCACACGCTCAAGAGATCCGCGGGCGATTCTGACAACGCTCTTCGGAGCATGGTTACCACTTTCTACGGCACTACTGGTATCTGTGATCGAGTCACTTCCATCTCCACCGGTCGCTCAAGAAGAGAGGTTACCGGCCCTTATCAATGATTCACCTGGTTTTGCCTTCGTCGACCCGATGATTCGGGACGCCATGATCAAGTCAAAGAGTTCAGCAAGCGATCCAGTAGTAGCATATATCAGTAAAATGGTTTCTATACCGGAGAGTGAGCTGCCAGAGAACAAGAGACGCGGTGCTCTCAGTCCAGAAGAAGCAAGAGAGACGGGCCGTAGGAAACGGGCAGAGATCGCCAGGGCTCAAGCATTAGAGAACGGCGATGCGTCAGATCCCGTCAGCAGTCTAACGAACGCAATCGGAGAGGCCAGCCTTGAGGATGCGAGTCCCGAGGAGGAAAAGCATCCCGACAGAGAACACCTAATCGGATTCGCTAGAATCTATTCAGGAACGTTGTCGGTTGGCGACTCGGTATATGTTCTGCCGCCTAAATTCACGCCAGAAAATCCTCATCATGCCCCCGAGCCACGGAAAGTTGAAGTCACGGCACTTTATCTACTAATGGGACGCGGCCTTGAGCCCCTGACATCAGTACCTGCTGGTGTTGTTTTCGGTATCGGCGGGTTAGAGGGCCATGTACTTAAATCTGGGACCATATGCAGTCAACTCGAAGGCAGCGTCAATCTTGCTGGCGTTAACATGGCTTCAAAACCCATCGTTCGCGTTGCTCTTGAGCCTGTCAGTCCAGCAGATCTGGACAAAATGATCAACGGACTCAAATTGCTTGTACAGAGCGATCCTTGCGCGGAGTACGAGCAGTTTGAGAGCGGCGAGCATGTCCTCTTGACAGCTGGAGAATTGCATCTTGAGAGATGCTTGACTGATTTGCGAGAAAGATTCGCCAAATGTGAGATTCAGGCAGGTGAGCCAATTGTCCCTTACCGAGAGACAATCATTCGAGCAGAGGAGATGAAGCCACCTGCAAACAAGGATCTGGGGAGAGGAACCGTTGTCGCTGTAACAACGTCAAAACAGGTTACAATTCGATTGAATGTACGACCTTTACCAGCAGAGGTCTCTGAGTTCTTGTCAAAGAATTCGAGTGCTATCAAGCGGCTGTATTCTGATCGGCAGGCGGCTGAGAAAGGTATCGAAGTCAACGCGGACAGGGATGGATCGGACCAGGAGGACGTCGACGATGTGATTGACAGGACTAAGGTTCTGTCTCTTCCAGAATTCAAGAAGCAACTTCAGACCACATTTGAGGGCGTTAAGGGTCAGCGAGACATATGGGCCAATGCAGTTGAACAGATCACTGCATTTGGGCCTCGAAGAACTGGACCAAATCTCCTTATAGACGCGACCAAAGACGGCATCTGTGGACGATTGTGAGTTGTTCTGATACAATTTCTGACTGTCCCTACTGACTTGGATAGCCTTCGAGAAGCTGGAGACGAGAAGGATCACACGGTTGGCGACACACTGCAAGCACAAGATTTCTCAGACAAAATCAGCTATGCTTTCCAGCTCGCAACTGCTCAAGGACCTATGTGCAATGAACCGGTCCAAGGCATTGCTGTGTTCCTTGAAGAGGTTACTGTAACTCCCACGATAGACGATGAATCTTCAGCCCGTGACAAGCTTGGACGACTTACTGGTGAGGTGATCAAGACTGTACAGCAAGCTATTCGGCAAGGGTTCTTGGACTGGAGTCCTCGTTTGTTGCTCGCGATGTATTCCTGCGAGATTCAAGCTAGCAGTAAGTCTAAAATTTCCACGGATTCCTTTTGTTAATACTAACTTGGATATAGCCGAGGTTCTTGGACGAGTCTACGATGTTCTGACCCGCCGACGTGGGCGTGTCCAGTCAGAAGCGATGAATGAGGGCACACCATTCTTCACAATCCAATCACTCCTCCCTGTCGCAGAATCATTTGGCTTCAGTGACGAAATACGCAAACGCACTTCTGGAGCTGCCTCACCACAACTTATTTTCCAAGGTTATGAGATTCTCGACGAAGATCCATTCTGGGTTCCATTCACTGAAGATGACCTGGAAGATCTGGGAGAGCTGGCCGACAAGGAAAATGTGGCTAAGAGATATATGGATAGTGTGAGGAAGCGCAAGGGCTTGATGGTCAGCGGGAAGAAGCTGGTGAAGGACGCCGAGAAGCAGAAGACACTGAAGCGATGAGGGGCCAACTTGAGGTTGATTTGAGTTCCTGTTTGTGTCTATAAGAGATGTTTTCAGCGAATATACCACTATGATTCCGTGATAGTGCGAGTATTAGTGATTCAGAAGACCGGATTGAAATTCTCCTTGCGCCCAATAACCGTCTGACGAAAATCGGTTGAATAATCATATCTTGAAACCTTCTTCAACATAGATAAAGTCCCTTTGTACTTAACGAGCCTAGAGAAACTCTTCTAAAGTTCAATTCCAAGGCCCATCTTCTAATTGACATGAATCCACAAACGCCATAGCCCACTCATCAAACAATGGACTCGCACCAAGTGAGCTACGAGCGTCCACGTATCGTCAACATCGAATTAGGTCCTCGAGGATCTCGATCTACTGAACAGCATGCCACTTTGCCGCCTCCCTCGTCGACCGTTCAACCTCATCAAAGACACAGGTGCCCTCAGTTCTTGCTTAAATGCGGCAAGTCTTGGATAGTAAGATGGATCCTTATTCTCATCGCGCTCTGCTGTACTTTCGGCATAGGTTTCGGGGCTGGAGGCTACGTGGCATGGAAGCAGGGATTCTGTGAGCAGAACCTGATTGGTCACCGGCCTGTCGTCAGTGGCGCGAGAAAGTCAAGAACAAATATTGGCCTTGCCTGGACAATAGGTTGGGTTCTGGTAGCATATTTCTTCGGCACATTCTCTAGTTCTTGAGAGGATGGCGGGAAAAGTTGTAGGTCGGACCAAAGAACATTAGTAGAGTTTGCATGAGTTAAAGACACAATATATGTCAGACTATCAAGAAGCATAATTTACTGCGCAAGACTCAGCAGGGAAGTGTTGCAGAACTGTGCATTGCGCTCTCTTAGGTGGGCTGGCCAAGGTACTCTGGAGTCTGGTACTTGACTTCTGGTCATCACTGAACTCTAGAACTAGCGAGATTTAAAAGGGGAAGAACGCCAAGTTCGGCACTTCTCCAAGCGAAGCTTTTCCCAACGTCCACCCTTCTTTCCCTCCCATGTGTTGTTGAGATTTCATGAGATTTGTCACTTCCGAGTCGTGTTCCTTTCTCTCATCGAAGTATCTGTTCTCTTCTACCCCTATGCCCACTACCCGTATGATTTACCAATGTCACTCTGACAATGAACATTTATCAAGCAGATCAGCGGCGGAAGAATTTCCTCCATGATCATGCATATGGGACCAGGAGTACGATGTTCCGTAGTCTTTTCAGATAAGTGCCCGATAATAATTTTCCTGGTTTCGATCCATTGCGAACTTTCGAGCTCAATAGTGCTCGCAAGCTTTCCGATCTGCCCGGTCATTCGGTCCTGGTGATGGAGTTCGGCAATGATTCTTACCCCACAATACGTTCCAATGTTTCATGTAAAGAAACATCATGGGGATCCCACACTCTATTGCAAATCGCTTCCGCCACATCAAACACTCGTTGCGTCGTTTATCATTCGACCTAATTTCTTTGTGGACGGAACATTTTATCTGATCTTCCGGCAGGGATCATTCTTGGCCACCCCCATTGCAGCCATGTACTTTCCCATTTCCTCTCATATTACCGCTTTGGATCGACCAGATGAAGGATCAAGTCTTTCATCCCGCATATAGGGCCTACGACATCTCATTTATAATCCCAGTGGGTGGGTTCGATGTGGGTGACTTTTGATTTAAAAAGCTTCTTCCCACGGGAGGCGTTTTCCTTTACCCAACTTCATCAAGTTTTCATCTTTTCTTTGCTTTCTTGTTCAAGCAGTCCCTCATTTGCGCAATGCGCTTCTCAACTTCATTCGTAGCCGCGGCTGGCCTGTCGGCTTCAGTCTTTGCTGCTCCCATTTCGGATGATTGTGACCTCGAAGCACCTAACTCTTCGGCAGCCGATGGTAACTAGATGAACATTTGAATCTTCAGGTGTACTTCGCTAATATTTGTCTAATAGCATCTTCCACCACTGCAGTCCCTAGCAGCACTGCGGTTGCTGCAGCTCGGGCCAACACTGCTGTAGCAGCTGTAGCGGCTGCTACCGGTACATCAAATTCAACTGGTGCTCTACAATGGCTGGGTGTCAATGAGTCTGGTGCCGAGTTCGGTCAAGCCAATATTCCTGGAGTTTTGGGTACCGACTACACCTGGCCACTGACAGCTACGATTGATACACTCATTGGCAAAGGAATGAACATCTTCCGTATCCCATTCTTGATGGAACGCCTAGCTCAAGGTACTGTGACTGCCGCTTTGGACACAACATATCTTGGAGACCTCTCATCTTTGGTCTCTCATATCACCGCTGCTGGCGCATATGCGGTCCTTGACCCTCACAACTTTGGTCGCTACGCAGGATCGGTCATCACATCCACTTCAGACTTCCAGACTTTCTGGACCAACGTTGCGACTGAGTTCAAATCGGACGACAAAGTGATCTTCGACTGCAACAATGAGTTCCATGACATGCCATCAAACCAGCTTGTTGCCGATCTCAATCAAGCGTGTATCGACGGAGTTAGAGCTGCCGGCGCTACGACGCAATACGTTTTCGTTGAGGGAACTGTAAGCAATGTCACAAAGATCTTCAGCAACATCTAACAATGTAATAGTCCTATACTGGTGCCTGGACTTGGACCACTTCTGGAAACTCGGATGTCATGGGGAACCTCACGGACCCTTCTGACAAGATCGTCTATGAGATGCACCAGTATCTCGACTCCGATGGATCTGGAACTTCAGATGTGTGTGTTTCATCCACCATCGGAGCTGAACGTGTTGCAGAGGCCACCAAATGGCTTCAAGCCAATGGCAAGAAGGGAATCATTGGCGAGTTTGCCGGAGGCGCCAATGATGTCTGCAAGTCCGCTGTCGCTGGTCTCCTGGATTCTTTGGTAGCCTCCAGCGACGTCTGGCTCGGTGCGATGTGGTGGGGTGGTGGCCCATGGTGGTTTGTCACTCTTGACACTCTTTTGCAATGTTCTCGGACTAACTTATGTTACAGGGGCGATTATATCTTCTCCTTCGAGCCAGAGGCGGGCACCGGATATGTGGCATATATTGACACCCTCACCAATTACGTCTAGATCGTGGAGAACGCTTTGTGCGATGATCTGTTATTGATTTCTTGTATATACAAATTTTCAAAGAGGGGGTTTGTTGACAATAGAAGCAAGTATTTGCTGCGTGTCCTATGTCACATCCCTGGGCAGTTTTTCTTTTGTCGTCCTGTGAGTGACTTGTGAATGTGAATAGTCTCAAATTAGTCGGACTGGCTTGGGCTTATGGGAGTCATCCTAATGCTCAGCAAACCATGGCGTTTCCGAAGCGAGACTGCGGACAAGTTCCAGTTACTTCAGGATACAGCAATACATCCAGTGATTAGCTGATGGGACGATCATTCTGAGAAACCTAGATTCTAATATACCATTCTTTCCAAATCATCACTCTGCCACACCACCAAAGTACACAAAAAATGAGTACCACCGGAGGAGACGGGGGCGGGAATTTGGCAGGAGAGCCGCTTGATATTAATCCACTAATACAGGAAACAAGGGCAAACATCGAAAGGTTGCTGAGGCTTCTCGAGGAGAGGGATGCGGACTTCTCTCATACCGAAATCGAGAGAGCAGTAGGAGAGGGAAGCCAAGCACGCGGCCTCGCCCAGAGTCTGCAAGTGGCTTCTTGTGAACTGGGATATCTTGTACATTACACTCGGTATGGTTCGAGGTTGGACAATATACCTTCATCTGCTACACAATCTTCAGCCCGAGACCATGAGATCCAGCTGGAGGAAGGACGAGTTAGATCTGAATCTGATTCACAATCTGTGCGAGAGACGATAACAGAACCAGCGGGAGATACAGAAGTGGCAAACCCGATTAGCGACTTTCAGGACATCGAGAGCAGAATGCCAGCCAGATCCTTAATTTCTGGCTCGGAATCGAGACAGGCAGAACAGGGTTTAGATGCGCCAACTATGATGGCAATACAACCAATACCCAATCTAGCTGCTGAAAGTCCAGGTCACTGTACGATTTGTTTCGATGAGATCACGACACTCTGTATTCTTCAGCCATGCGACCACACATTTGACCTCGATTGTCTGATGCCATGGCTGGTGAGTGTCTACAGAGAATCCCATGATGAACCGGCCCTCAGATGCCCACTCTGCCGTCAGACTATGGACACAATACGCCACTCGATCACCGGTGATGGATATTCTACCATGAGAGTTGTCGGTCCTTACTTTCGACAACAATTCCCCCGCCACCACTTTCGAAGACAACGAGAGGATCTTCTACGGCCTTTTAGTGTCATTGCTATTCATCGCTTTGATGATGATCTGGGTGAGCGCTTTCCGGGAAACGGCACGGTAGCCTCCTATTTTCCCCATGGGCCTCTAACCGATGAGCTGCGTCGTCGGCAGCGGGCAGAGCTTCGGCTGAATGCTCGACGAGCAAATGTCCAGCCTGGTTTTTGTACGAGAAGATCATATCTCAGATGAAGTCTTTGAGAGCATGGGTACGCAGGATATACTTGACATGATTGCTAGGAGAGAAAGGTTGAATGCTGCTAGGGAGAGGGAGTTGGAAGCGATGGGGGAGGGTGCCTCGATGGACTTGCACATTGAATGGAGAAGACCCTCAGCTTTCGAAACACACGGGATCGTGAGTACTGGAAATGGAGACACCTTTCGCCTGGTTGGAAATTCCTCAAGTCCTCTCACGGCAATATCAGATCTTCGAAACCTCCTCTCTTCGCTTACGAGACAATACCTACATATTGATTCACTTCTGAGTAGACGAATACGTGCAGGAGACAGGGACGGGATCATAATATTGGAAGAATCTTTAATAAGTGTGGTTCAGGCCGTTTTTGAGGAAGTGTTGAGACGCGAGCATGACGAGCGGCAGTGGGCATTTCCCAGGGAATAACTGTAAGATCTGCAAGATAGGCAGTCACCATCTGAATAAACGCATTTGAATGGAGATGAGGTCTTGGATGTGATCAATTGACCCGTCGAAGGATAGACGGTGGTAGACATCAAATTCATGGACTTAGAAACATGTTAAGATTCGCCCTCATTGTTCCAGTGACCGCTTACTCAAAACGCATCCTCATAACATTGGGTGATGCAAAACGTGGGAATCATAGGGAAGCCCGGCCCCAAGGTACAGAGAACTGCTGAACATTCGGGTTTCACTGAATTGGTACGGCGATTAGCGTCACCTAATTTCCCATGTCTCGCCTCCGATGAGTTTTCATTTCCTTGGTTCTGTCGGTCAAGCCCGAATGAGATGCTGAAAGTCATTCGCGGGGTCTCAGAGATGAGAATATTCACAGTGAAGCCTGTGAATCCCGAGTTGCCATTGTACCAGCGCTCTCTGTAGACTCAGAGACAAGCGTATGCTGTCTATTTAAGCCGAGACTTTCTCTGATTAGGAGCACCCAACTGAGTTACTACTTATCTAAGTGATTATAAATTGTCATCCCGCCCTGATCAAGATTTCGACGCTTCGCAACCCGGAAGTAGCACTTCACAAAATTCCTCGGAGAACAGCATAGATCACCCAGCTACAGACTCGGGACTTGTAGCAGAAGATGGAACTGCCCTTCCACGTACAGAATCGCACGAAGCGACAGGTTCTGGATCAGGCCAAGCTGCGAGGGAAACACACTTAGTTGAGAGCCTCACAGATAGCATCGTAGCTTTTGAACTACAAGATAGAGTCAAATAGGCTCCAGGCAGTATTATTGAGGACGAGGTAGCACATCTCAAAGGATCGAATGCCGAGCCCGAAAACGATTTACGATGTATGATCTGCCTGAGAGAATATCATGAGCGAGCAACAGTATTGACTTGTGGTCACGACGTCGATTATATCTGCATACAAATTTGGATCGCCAACCGTGGATCTGCAGCCACAAGATGCCCATATTGCAGAGGAGCTATTACTCATCTACGGCATAGCAACGACAGCCAAGTTCCAAACAAGCACAATTCCGAAACTCAGGAGGGGTTCATCATTGGAGCTGTGACTTCAAGGTTTCCGCAAGTGTGCATCGAGTATCCTCAAAGTGAGTAGAGTATATATCTTGATACTGGTGAGGGCTTCGTCATGATCACGAGAAGTATCTGGTTGCGAGTGAAACAGCAGAGCTTGGATAGGACCGAAACAACCGTCCACAAGCATTTGAGTTTCGAAACTAGAAAAGAGGCATCAGGTGACTGGGAAGGACTGGAGTTCAAGGCTGCCAACGATGCGTCATCTCGGTTGTTGGAGCTCGCAAAGAAGGAGGTCAACAAATTCATCGTAAAGTGGCAGACCGAAATTCCTGCAGAGTTCAGTAAAGGTGTTCGGGTTGACTACAGATTGACAACTAAACACGCCATGCCTGACGGTACGTCGGCTTATCTCGAGACACATGCAGAGGTTCAAGGGAGTACCACGTTCAATCGGGCGATTGATTTCGATTCAGACACAGAAGTAGCAGTTCTCCTCGTCTATGATACCACTTTATATGAGATTGGATTAACCAGAGATGGTGCCGCTCGTGTTATGCCTCAAATTGGAGATGACAACAGCGTTCGAGATATTGTCCTGGAACTTGGTGGTGTTCTGGAGTGGTTCCACAGGTCATATGCAGACCGACCTGGAAGGGAAAGTATTGACCGCGCATTCACATATCTCCTGGAGGCTTCTGATGAAATTGAACGGTGCATGTACTGCGACGCTGTTCATCGGCACGGCGAGTATTTATACGGAGGGTCTAGCGACAATGCACTCAGAGAACTATGGTCCGAGGTGGAGGTGGAGGGGAAGGCTGAGGCGATGTTTTCAAATACCATGTAGGAAGCATATAGAAATCTAGAACAATAAGCAACGGTCAACTTTTGTTGTCTTGGGTATACAGGGGTAGTCCCGACCTAGCTTCGGCGTCATGTCCGGGGAGTTTTTAGCAACTCTTTCGTATGTTGCTACCGGATCAATCGTTGAGCGATGTACATCTTTATTAAACAGAATTGGGCTTTCGTCGCAAATTCCCTTGGTCTCTTCATCAGAATAGCAGGCAAACGCACGACAGAAAGCGCCGTTCCACAATATCATTCATAATTTGTTGACATCCGACAAAGAGGGCTTGCTTAAGCGAGAAAATACAGCAATAGCAAGACTTGGTAGTTCCGTGGGCCCGACAGCTCACTTATTCACACAGCAACACGATCGCAAATTTTTAGATTAAAAGATATAGATTTTGATAAGAGGCGAAGAGTTACAGCAGTAGCAATATAATCCTTCTTGAAGATTCGGGCATCTGCAAGATCTGGCAGACAGCGAGCACTACAATAGCCAAGCGCAAGATTGAAGAAACTACTTTGGTTGTCTGCTCGGGCTCTCCCCTACCTCCTTTGAGATCGCATAATTCAAGGCCTCAGCTCTTGGATTGCCTAATCCCTACAGGCACGTCGAGTCCCAAGTCCGAAACATTTGAAGGTACTTACCCAATGAAGTATCAAAATTAAACGGTCCGATCGATAAACTCACGACAAATACCAACACATCTCACGGGAGGAGGAACCAAATTAGCCCTTCAGCGCCGCCGGTCTAGAGATTATCTAAATTGCCTATGTCAACACAGTGATTTTAGGTTCGGATCATTGAAACCTGGTATATCGCAACTAAAGAGGAGACTGGAACAAAAGGACACAGAAATACACTATTCACATCCCTTCAAACGCCAAAGTTTCATCCGAGCCTCAACATCTCTACCCAGAGAACGGACACCCACCCTTCGCCCCCTCACTCTCCCCCTCTTCAGAAAGCGGCGGCGTAACCTCGCCTCCCTCCTCCCCATTCTTGACCAAATAATGCCTTGCCATCAAATCATTCTGAATCCAAACAACCTTATTCAACGCCCTAATAACCTTACACTTCATCTCATTGTCAATAACATCCATGCTCATCACAGCACCGACAACAATGTCAACAACGTAGCCGAGGAGAGCACCCATATGGATGTACTCGACTCGCAGCTCGGGACGCTTGACGCGATGCTTGAAGCCCGGCTGGCCCGTATGCATGATGCCTACGTTGTTGAGGTAGACCCAGAAAGGGGAAGTGGGCGTGAGGTCTGTGGTGGAGACCAGTTTGACGAGGTAGTTCTGAGGTGAATGTTAGTGTCTGGTTTATGGTTTTGTGAGGTTTCGAAGTAAGTATGGCGAAAATACATCAAGCAAACGTGCATCTCAGCATGGTGCCAATGATAAATGGAGCCCGAATATGAAGCCATACTGGTCGGGTCTTCAGGACAAGACACGACATCAAACGGAAGAGAAATTAAAGCCGTCCCAACAGAATTTCACAGTACAAACTGACCTTCAAAAAGTCCTTCCGTAATGCAATTTGCGGATGCTCTAGCGTTAACTCCTGCACATTCTTCACCAGCTCTCCCTCATAATCTGTGTTCTTCGGTACGAACGCTTTGGCTGTGATATCGAAAGACAGTAATTTCGTGTAAACGGCGTCGAGGATGGTGGGGATGAGTGGTGCGACGAGAGGTTTCGCTGCTAGTAGCGCTTCGCCATCTGAGGGCGTGAGGTCCAGGAAAGCGGAGAGATATGAGATCCGCGACGGGAGATCCTCGAGGGAGGCGGGGGAGATGTGTTGCATCATTGGGAAAGGCGGAGGATTTATTTGTTGCGTGGAAGAACGGATGGTGATCAGAGATCAGTTCGCGAAGAATTTGGTGATCTTCAACAGAAGAGAGATGAGAGATGAGAGATGAGAGGTGTGGCTAGATGAATATCGATTTCTCAAGCAGTATATTAAGATTCTGTAAGCAATGGTAGCAATAACAAACTTAATATCGAAAACAAATCCAAGCGAACTCCCCTCTCGACCACACCCCAACATATATATCCTCAAGCCCCAATTCCAAGCGCTGCACAATGACACATTCCCGTCCACCTCACCATCGCCAACCCCCAGAAAAACACGCACCAGCACCACCATGAATCGTCTCAGAATACACAACTCCAAGGAGAAGTAGCGGAGAAAGACAACACAAAGGAAAATACAGGAAGGTAGAGCTCCTCCCTCTCAAGCGACACGCCTCAACATCCCTACCCCCCATGAGCTGATAACGGCAAGGCCTGCTGAACTCGGCCTTTGAGTCCGCACTGAGCACCACGAACCTGCATTCTCGTTGGTAACGGTGTTGGAACTATCCAATGAGCACGAAGGAATTACAATATCGTGCAGTGAGGTACCCAGTTAAGACGGAGGGGATAGTGGGATGTCGCGTCGCTTGCGCGGTGGGACAGGTACCGAGGATGGATGGATGGATCGGATCATTATTTGTAACAGAGATGCCAAGGACGGTACATATGCGGTGGTAGAGGTGACTGGTGCTGTGCTGTGTTGTAATGTGTTGTAAAGTGGACTGATTAAATAACGTCCGAGTTTTCACGTTCGGGAGAGCATGGAGAAAACTTACGCGAGAAATCTGTTTTGCATGTTTCTGAGGAGAATTTGTATGTTCGCCGGAGATGTTATTGATGGCGAGGCCATTTTGTTTGATGTTCTCAAATATTCTGGTATCCTGGCCTGGCGGTGATTTGCTTGGGAGGCTAACCTTTGAGGCAAGTCGTATGATCGTAATTCCGTAAGGATTCTCGCGGCCGAAATGCCGTCTTGATTTTTCAAGGCCAGAACAGTCTTGGCCGGCCACGAAGTAGAAATTTCTCCTCAGGGATTACCCCTTGACTCATGTAAATCCACAGGGGGTCCACAAACCCCGCAGAATGTTGACATGATCATTTTGCTTGAAGACTGTTATTTAAGGGTCATCAACTTCCATTATCATTGTTGTTCATCTATGGATATCAACACCAAAACCGATCAACGCAGGAGACTACATCGCTAATACCGAATTGACGCTTGCATAACCCAATCAATCATCCATCATAATATACAAAAAGTTCTGCGCAGCTATCGGCTGCGGTTCCTTCTTCCTACCGTCTATGTTGCTATTACTCAACGCCCGACCCACAACGAGTACACACCATGACCAATCCCTTACCGGCAACTTTTCGTGCCCGGAAGTCTTTGCCGTTGCATTTTCGACAGGACAAAGAGTCGCCTTCACTCTCATCTCCATCTTCTAGTTCACCGGAAGAGCCTTCTTCGGAGCTGAGTTTGCTGATGACACTCCCGCCACGGCCCATCGGCGGTCGCAGACTGTCAGTGTCGAGTTTTCCGGTATCGCGGGATGCTTGAGGCTTCCAAGATGCAACGTTCCAGAACTGGTAGGACTTGCCAACTGGGTCGAGCTTTAGAGGATTCTGTTCGTTCTCTCTGCTGATCACGAAGCCGGGAGTAGGTGGCTGACCAGGCGGACTACTCTGGCTGCTCTTTTGCTTGCTCGTTACATCTGAAATGCTTTGTGGCGGGCTAGTCGTCGACACACTGGGAGAAGCATGCGTTAATGGTGTTGGAGCGTACGGTTGTTGGCGCGCCGTGCTCGCTAGATTGTTTTGAGAGCTCAAGTTGGATTGAGAACTCCTGGTGAACTTCCCAGGGGAAACACTCCGGTCACTTCTGTTGGTTTTGGTACCACTTCGAATGCTAGAGTCGTCTGTGATCCCATTTCGCCACGAAAGGATATGGTCTGAATGTAAGCCAGCAGCGCTGGCAAGAGAGCTCTGGGATTGCGAGTTCCGTCGAGAATGGGAGCCGCCTGAGTTGCGAGTCATGATGCTTCCGGATCTCTTGATGACTTTCTTTGAGAAGGTAGAGCTGGTTTCCCAGTGGTCGTTCCGCCTCTTCTGGTACGCACAGTCACATCTGAAGACTTTGATCGAACCAAGGTAATCGGCCGTGACGATGATCAGCCCATCATTATGGGAACTTCTTGCAAGGTAAGCCGGCGTTTTCACGGGCTCGCTCACGGGATCTGAAAGACGCTTTTCTGACGCAGCTTTTGGCACTGAGGAAGCATTCGATTCCTCACGAGACAGTAATGTTACAGGCGGCGGATTGCAAAGGTCGTATATTGGATCACCAGATGCACCCAATAGCTGCCGCGAAGTCATAGGGGCAATCGCAGTTGCGGTGACCATGGCGGAGTGCGCTTCGAAATATTCCAAAGGACGTTTGTCTTTGTTATTCTCTGTGTCTGTTGGTCCAGTGTTCCAGATATACGACTTTCTATCCTCGCTTCCGCAAATGACATAACTTGCATCGTCGCTAAAGCTAGCATTGATTTGACTGCAGGTATTCTCGTGGCCTCTGAACTTCATTTCCAGGCTTTTATCTTTCAAATTGTAGAGACGGACTCTCGAGTCGTTGCTAGTAACAAGGACTTTGACCTCGCCATTCAGATCGTTTGGTGGATACGTCGTTGTTCGGATGCCAGTAATCTTGGACCCCTTGGCGTTCTTGCCTCGACTCGACCGCACATGTATCTGGCCCTGGGGCAGGAGACCTGCAGTCTCGTAGAACAAACATAATCCACTCAGCACACCGGCGATAGCTGTCTTACCATCAGGGGTAAAGGCAACTGCTGTTATGAGATCGGGCAATTGTTTCCAATAGGAGACGGACTTGTCCGGAATACTCCACAGGCGAAGAATGGAATCCAGCGATCCTGCCAAGAAGAAACGATCGTCTCGGGGATGAAAGGCTATGGACGTGACTATTCGTAAGTTAGTTTCAATCAATATGCACCCATTTGCAGTGGACCGCAACGCCAATAGCACGGAATAGTAGTGATACTATGGGCGACGAACCAAAATCTTTGTGCTTGAATGTGCACAAGCACTCTTGTCTTGAAACATGCCATAACCTCACTGTCTTATCCATCGACGAAGACAGCAGGAAGTTGTTCTTGCTCCAACTAAGGTCAAGAATGTCTCCAGTGTGCCCTTCAAATTCTCGTATAGGGGTAGACCTGAAGACAGGCGCGCTCAGCCTTGCGCCTCCAGAAGTGTTTGACTTAACATCCTCCTCGTATTCATGCGCCTGCCTTTCTTCTGGGGTCGAAATCACAGCCCAGACTCGCACAACCTGGTCCTGGCCAGCTGCTGCAAGATATCTCCCACATTTACTAAACTCCGTCGCCCAAACTGCACCGCTTGTCTTGGTGGACTTCGAGATCTTATGGGGATGTGGAAGCTCGGAGGCTGTTGACGTTAAGCCGGGCACTTTCTCGTCACTCAGCGCATGTTTCGTTCCGGTCAACTCTTGCGCCAGGAACATGCGGTCAAACTCCCTGACCTTCTTGTTATGCGCTCGCACCTTGATGTATCTCGGCGGCTCCTTATGCTGAGGAATGTACCCGTTCGCTCCAATAGAAGAGGAGAAGACATGTGCATTCATGCCTTCTGTCCGCTGGTCTCCTTGCTCGGACTCATCGTCATCCATATCTCCATGGTGGTCTTTCTTCTTTCCTCCTATTATCGCGAAACGGCTTAGGAAGGATACACCTTTTCTGTGGTGTTGATGTTAGCAAATAAGTTGTCATAAGCAAGCCACATGGTTCACAGTAAGCAGCCAAAGCGGCTGCGAGCCACTGAGACAACTTACTTCTTCTCTTTGCTCGGATTACTATCGCTTCGGTTGATCTCAGGCGTCAATTGTCTCCCGGGTGGTGGGAGCTCTGGACTGATTGGGCTTCCAACTTCTGTATTGGGACTTTCGGGACCGCCAGCGTTTCGCAACTTCTGCGGGATAGTATTTTCTGTATTCGTTCTCTTGAGAATGTGCTAGAGGCGCAGCATTAGCAAAGCTGATCTGACAATTCCCTCTCATGAAGCGTTTTGCTTTGTGGCATATTGGCTTATGGTCGCGGAGGACATACATGGGAAAGAGGGTCAATGGCAGTGGTTGGGCGAGCTTGTTGCTGCGGAGCTGGACTTGATCCATTACTTTCTCTATTCGAAGGATTGCGTATTAGGTTATTAATTGGTGACTTCTTGCCATTGGATTGGGTGTTGCCTGGTTTGAGAGCTGTCGTCAGCATGAGCATGAGCACTAGGGCCAGAAGCAGAAGCCATAGCATTTGAACATCTTTGTAACTAAGCAGAGGCAGAGCTGGGGGCTCTCCGTATATCAGGCAAGCTGAAAACTATGAAAGTTTACCTTCTGACGAGGTCGCAGACCTCGGCCTCGTTGTTTGGCCGCCATCCGTTACAGTGGAGGGCGAGTCAAGAGACGTGCCATGACCATCAGGATGCTGCGAATCGGTCACCTTAATCTTCGGCAGAGCATCAGACATGGCGTCCCGGGGAATTCCATGTGTTCATCTGAAGTTGTCTTGCAAAAACTGCCAGCCAAGCAGGGAGACGTGTCGGTGTGCCCGCAAGCTCGAAGCCTTTGTGGAAGTCTGATTTGCGACGCTTTCCGTAGATGCCGGACGTGGTGGGGTTGGTGAATAAATCGCTCGCGATGCGACGTGGATTCAGAGGGCGGACAAAATGCGACTATGGTCCGAGGCGAATGCGAACGGGCGAGATACACGAAGGTAATCGATTGTATGTGTGCGGGTGGGAGGATGGTTGGATGTCAGATGGGAAAGGTAAAGTTGTCAACTTTGAACGATAGTGGACTGAGGGTCTGGGTCATCATCGTCTTTGTCGTTTCGTTTCGTCTCGTCTGTTGATGTTGAACCTTGGTCTCAATCTCGCTGCCATGTGACGTCGTGTGCCGATGATTTCTGGAATAGGCGTGGAAGCTCGGCGGCATGCAAGTCGGAGCTCCGCGATGCCATTTGTAGTCGGCGATAGAACCAGTGACTGGTTGAGATAAAACTGGATTGCCATTGTGAGACATGGGAATTCTGCGGATTTATTTCAAGAGCAGAATCCGGCTATCCTAGTAAAGAGCAAGACGGCTCTTCGGCGTGATTCGCAAGCCAAGAAGGCGCCTCCCTAACCACATTACAAACAGTCAAGAGGAAGCTTTTCTCTCATCAGCACACTGCAGAAACCATGTCTATTCCGGGCAAGTCTTCAACTCCACTCGATCACGTCGGGTATATGCGAGAAGCTCTAGAGCTGGCACGAAAGTCTCCTCCGAAGCCAACGAACTATCGAGTCGGAGCTCTGCTTGTCAATGGCAAGACGAATACAGTCCTCGCGACAGGATACACACTCGAATGCGAAGGGAACACACATGCAGAACAATCATGCTTTATTAAGCTGGCCGAGAAACACAAAGTAACCGAAGAAGCACTTGGCGATGTGCTGCCGGAAGGAGCAGTGCTATATACTACGGTCGAGCCTTGCTTCAAGAGACTGAGTGGGAACCTGCCTTGCGTTGAACGGATTATCAAGCTAGGAAATGCTATCAAGACAGTGTATGTTGGGGTCAAGGAGCCAGAGAAATTTGTGGGACAAAATACTGGGAGGAAGCAATTGGAAGACGCGGGTATAGAAGTGATACTGGTGGAAGGAATGGAGAAGGAAATATTGGAAGTAGCTACGGCAGGACATATCAAGGAGTCCTGAGGGCTAGCATTCGTCTCATAAGCTTCTTTCAACATGCTTCCACGAGTAAGGAAAGCAGCCGAACTTGGCTATGCTTGGGAATATTGTCCCAGGCTCCCAGCAATGCCCCAGCATTGGCACGAATGGGTCCAGCTTGCACCTGCAGGTACTTCCGTACTTCACGTAGTAGCCAGCCCACTCTTCGACGGTCCCAGAAATTCGGCTCAATGTGGCTCTGCAGGATATATTCCGAACGAATGAAGCCACCATGAAATCACAACATATCGCGCCAAGACAAGGCTGAAAAGAGACGCTTCCGGACAAGTGAAGAAGGCCGTGTCCGATAGGCCCGCCGCTACTGTGCATAATGTCGTCACTCTATTGCGTAAGGCTGAACATTCCTTAGCCTTGTGAAACGCAGACGACCCCTCAAGATAGAAATGCTTCACATCCGTAGTTCTCCGTTATAATCTTCAAAATCACTCAGTGAGAGTCTCACACATTGTTTTCCTCTTCCTTTGGCCGGCTTGACTTATAATTGAAAATTTTCACGATGACTCTCCTTTCAAGCCTCCTCCATGTTACCAATTTCCGCAACCCCTTCTTCAGGTATGTCTCAAAATATCAACACATCTATTTACATCGTAGCTAAAACTTCCCAGAACGCTCGTCCCCTCAATAGCAACCGCTTTCGCTATTCAAGGCGCCATAGCAGTTCCCTCCATCCTCGCACAATCAGAGCGTTTCTACGACCTTTCAGGCTCCCTAACCTACCTCTCCGTCACGGCACTCTCCCTCTACCTTCCCACTCTACGCGCCCGCGCAGCAGCCTCTCTCGCCGGAACTGCCAAACCCGCCTTTCCCTCTCTCCTCGCAGCATTTACAGGCACAGGCGGTCCTCATGGCCTAAACTGGCGCCAGGTCGTCCTCAGCACAGCAGTCTCAATCTGGGCGACCCGTCTAGGTAGCTATCTATTCCAGCGTGTCCTGGCAGACGGCCACGACTCTCGTTTCGACGAGATCAAGAAACAGCCTCCGAAGTTCCTGGGAGCGTTTGTGGCACAGGCAACATGGGTTTCCCTCTGCCTCCTCCCAATTCTTGGGCTGAACAGCATCCCGCACACACTGCTTTCTACACTCCCGGTGTTGACTCTCACTGATATCCTCGGATTGTCCCTCTTTCTTGGTGGCTTCACATTTGAGATCCTGGCAGACCGACAGAAATCCGCCTGGTCAGCTGCTAAGAAGAGAAAGGAGCACGACGAGGATTTCCTCACCTCAGGTCTCTGGTCCAAATCTCGCCATCCCAACTACTTCGGGGAGAGTACATTGTGGACTGGCATTGCCGTGACAGCGGCGGGGGTGTTGGGTAGTAGTGTGGGATTGAGAGGGATGGGGATGGCTGGGATGGGGATGGCTGGGATGGGAGGAGTGGGGAGACTGGTTGGGGTGGGCATGTGTGCTGTTAGTCCGGCTTTTGTGACTTTCTTGTTGTTGAAGGTTAGTGGGGTGCCGTTGAGTGAAGAGAAGTATGATAAGAGGTATGGGGATAGGAAAGACTATCAGCAGTGGAAGAAGAATACGCCGATGTTTGTGCCGAAGTTTTGAGGGGTGGGTTGGGAGAAGAGAGGTCATTAATAGCGAGGTGTAATGGATAGCTGATTTTGGAATGGAAACGATATCATTGCAGTCTTCGCAGAACTTAATATGATTAGCCGAGGCGGTATTGAGTGTCCAGTATCCGCAGTTATTACATCTATTCCATTCACAACGCAGCGTCATGATACCCCCAGACCCCAGACTCGCTTATCCGTAAACACCCATAGAAACAGCAACACATACTCCACTGCCAGACATCGAAACCTCCCTTGTGACGCACTCATTTTCCCGTAAGAGAAAAGCATGCTAGCGAATCTATAGAAAACATAGCACCCAAGAGATATCGTTGATTGCAAAAGTTTAGCAGAAAGATGAATCGACAACGATCGGCTAGGGAACACGGTTGGAAATTAGAGCTGACCTGCCAAAGCCAGACAAGCTTTATGAGCATGCCCCTCCCTTGTTCTCATGTTTCTTACCTTGCGTTGAGCAAGTCAAGCCCGCAGGCATAGCGGTCAATTGAAGCAATTCGGAGTAAGAGCAACATGACCTCGAGGACGGAAGCAACTCTTCTCGTACTACTTCTGGATTCATAGAATTTGCACACTTTGTACGATCTATTGACTTTTTTTACTGGGTCTTGTGACATCGCGACGCTTTCAAGCTCGAAAAAGCAGTAGGAAGGTCGAGACAGCTCAATCTAGGCAGCTTCACCCAAAAGTATCGTCTTTCTTTTCACTGAGTAAGAATAGATCAGACAATGGCGGAGTAAAGGACTCGAAGGTATTTCGGGAACACCAGGGAACTCCTTATGTCAAGGATTGACGATCGTGTAGGAGTTCGTTGGTCTTGACCCCGCGATTGAGGCTCAGATCCAAAGGATCATGCAGGTCTAAAAGAAAACCCATAATCCTTCGATGGACACTGTTTGGATTCAATGCGCCGTAGATAAGAGAGATCCTGGAGTCGTTTCCTACGCAGAATAAAACAAACAATCCTTCCGCAACCGAGGCCTTTCTCCAATCATCACTTGGAGATGCCGTGGCTTGCGGGTCGGATGTTCAGGGCAGCCGCGTGGCGATAACCTTAATCTCACATCTCTGTACTGTAGCGCGCAGTACTTGAGTAAACGCAACCCGTTCTCGATCGTTGACGAAGTCTAGCCATGGCAGCCAAGCCATTGACATCATGACTGTTGAAATAGTACCAGGCCATCCTTTCTTCGTCTGTTGATATGGTCGTCAATAAGATTTAAGGCATTCAATCAGAAGGCTCGATTTGCATGTTAGCATGTCCTTCGCTCGTGGGCTTCTCCATGCACAGTCAGAGGCTGGAGGCTCCGGAAGCTAGGCTAGGCCTGACAGCGCGACATGAGATGAGATCATCGTGTCCCCACATCACAATCTCATCATCAGATGGGATCGCGCTGGGTGCGGGTTTGCGATTGAGTGTCAAAACGTAAACAAAGTGAAAGTGAAATATCATGCCATCATCATCATCATCAGATGAAAGTGTATGGTGCAACTGGCAGCGAGGGAACGGATGAGAAGGCTCGGCATATGGGAAGAAGAAGCGAGGGAGGAGGGCGATGGCCTGATAATCACTTGATTTGAAGATGCTGATCGATGAGCGGCAGAACCGGGATTGTGAATTCACCGCTCGGCATTTGGACTTTTGGCGGTGCAATGCAGTGCAGTGCAGTGCTTGGGTGCTTATTTTCCTCGAGTTCTTCTCCATCTTCCAACTCCATTCCATCGTCGATGTTGAAGTGTTTCATTACATTTGAATCCACCATAAGCTGAACCCAGCTCATCTTTATCTCTTCTGTAACATCTCCACTACTGTACATGGATGAAGCTGCACAAATTGCATAAACAAAACATAAAACATATAATTGTGCCCAACCGTACCGTACCATCGATAGATGTCCAGATCTCGATCCCCCTATTCGGGCGTCTCGGATGACAAGGGAGTCCGAGGAACTAAACGGCGACTTTTGACTGGATATGCATCCGTTCCGTTCCAAGCGAGGCCAATCACTTCCCCCTTTCCCGGCTGATGGGTCTCAGATGGGCCCACTCTCTGCATATGCAATTTGCGAACAGCGACGGACTGGAAGAGAAAAATAAGCTTGATCTTCAGGCCAGAGCCAGCCCGCAACCAGCCCTCCAACGGCCAGCCAGGCGTTGACTGTACCTGTAGGCCACTTAAATCCACCCTAGAAAATTTGATTGCAGCCCTGTCGGTTCGGCTTTCGCTGCCCTGCAAGTACGGCAAGGCGTTTGACTGAGTAGTGGAATGCAGCGAAGTGAGAGCTGTGCACTGATCTCTGATCGACCAATCTGCCTGCCCTGCCCTGCCCTGCCCTGCGCTCTGCTGCGGATGCACCGGCGATTACATATCTGACGGGGGCTGCTCCTGTGATTTTACCTACCCTTTGCTCTGTGCTCGTCTTACTCATCTTACTTCTTCCCCAACCTCCTCCTCATTCCTCCTCCTCTCTTCCTCTCCCTCTCCCTCCTTACCTCGCCTCCGTGTTCCATCCAGACGTCGTCGACTCCGAGCTTGGTTTGGGCATTGCGAGCAAGAGTGCGTGCGTTCGTGCGTGTGTGTGAGAACGAATACCCGGAGCTGTAAGCTGCATATCGTGTAACTGCTTCATCTGGCCCGCCACCGAGAAAACCAAACGCGCTTTCCTCGCGACAACCACCTGCACCCTGCGACCGCAACTGCACTTCTCTACAACACCACACCCAGATATTGATCGCAGGATTTCAGTCGGTATGTGCCCATATCTCTTACACCCTATGAACCCTACAATGGGGCCCAATTGCCTTGTTCCTGCTTGAGACGCAAGCTCGAATCGAAACATCGAGGTCCATCCCTGAAGTACAGCTGGATAACCTCCACCTCTGAATCGTCACTCAACTCTCTCCACATCCTTCCTCCGATCCCCTCGATCTGATCTCGATCAGCATTCTCCCTGAAAGCATTAAGACTGACGAGCTTCGCTCATTATCAGACCGCTACCATCAATCAGAATACCTATCTCACCGCCGTAGGTCAGACGAGTCAGCTTTTACATTTCGACAGCCCCCTTTCACGAATTCCTACCCTCGAATACATTCGTACGACAATCAACAATACCAGTCTCTATTTACTTAGAGTACTCCTATTCCACAACTCCCCACGGACCAACACCCAACCTGCACATTCCTGGTCAACAGTCCACCCCAGTCTATGAACACAATGCCTCAAAGACTCCCACGAAATCCGTTTGCCAGTTCTCCCACCTCTGCGGTTGTTATACCGTCCTCTGATCGACCTGCCAGCCGCAGACCATCAACCTCCAAGGCCAATAGGTTGACTCAATTCTTCTCTTCCTCACCGAAGAGCAAAGAGCAGCAGACTGCCCAGGCAGCTCTCCTCCAAGCTGTTGCAGCTCAGCAACAGCATCTGCTCAATAACCCATCTCCATCGATTAGCCCTCCTTCTCTGTCTTTACCCACCATATCCTTGTCAACAGCAAAGGCCGGAGAAGCCAACATGGACGAACCCCCTACCACTCTCTTCCAACCACCATCCGTTGCAGAAGCAAAGCGACAGGCCAGAATCGACGCACAATTCGGACCTCTCGGAAGCCAAAGCCATAGATATGTCAGTCAGTATGTGGAAGGAGAGACAATGGAACACATCCTCGACGAGCCGCCCTACTACTACCTTTTGACCACCTACATAAGTTACCTAGTCCTCATCATATTTGGTCACATCAGAGACTTTTTCGGAAAGCGATTCAGACCTGAGAACTACAAGCATCTGAAATCCGCAAATGGATACGCTGCATTGAACAGCGATTTCGACAATTTTTACGTGCGAAGATTAAAGTTGCGAATTGATGATTGCTTTGCTCGTCCAATCACAGGAGTTCCAGGAAGATACATCACTTTGATGGACCGAAAGACCGACGATTTCAACAAGCATTACCAGTTTACCGGCACGTACACCGAGACCCTTAACATGAGCTCTTACAACTACCTTGGTTTTGCGCAATCAGAAGGTCCTTGTGCAGATGCTGTTGAGGAGACAATTAAGAAGTACGGCATTAGTGCTGCCAGCCCTCGCGCTGACGCTGGAACCTCGGATTTGGCTATGGAAGTCGAGGACAGAATTGCTAAGTTCGTTGGCAAGCCAGCTGCTATGGTCTTCTCTATGGGTTTCGCTACCAATGCTTCTTCTTTCCCAGCTTTGGTTGGCAAAGGATGTCTCATCATTTCTGATGAGTTGAACCATGCCTCGATCAGAATTGGAGCACGTCTTTCTGGTGCTATGATCAGCTCTTTCAAGCACAACGATATGCATGATCTCGAGGAGAAGCTTCGTGAAGTCATTTCTCAAGGACAACCAAGAACCCACCGCCCATGGAAGAAGATTTTGGTCGTGGTTGAGGGTCTTTACTCTATGGAAGGAACAATGTGCGACTTGCCCGGCCTTTTGAAGCTCAAGAAGCGCTACAGATTCAATCTTTTCGTTGATGAAGCTCACTCCATTGGTGCTCTTGGTCCTCGTGGCCGTGGTGTTTGCGACTACTTCAACATTGATCCCGCTGAGGTCGATATCCTTATGGGAACCTTGACCAAGTCCTTTGGTGCCAACGGTGGATATGTATGCGCCGAGAAACATATCATCGACAAGCTCCGATCTACGAACGCTGCGACTATCTATGGCGAATCACCAACACCTCCCGTTCTGATGCAGATTCTGAGCTCTCTCAAGATCATTTCTGGTGAAATCTCCCCAGGACAAGGAGAAGAGCGTCTCCAACGTATTGCATTCAATTCTCGCTACCTGCGCTTGGGATTGAAGCGTCTCGGATTCATTGTCTATGGTCACGATGATTCTCCAATTATCCCAATCATGCTTTACAACCCAGCCAAGATGCCCGCCTTCTCCCACGAAATGCTCAGACGAAAAATCTCCGTTGTCATCGTCGGATATCCAGCCACTCCTCTCGTCTCATCCCGCGCCCGTTTCTGCGTTTCCGCTGCCCACAACAAGGACGACATGGACCGCCTCCTCGCTGCATGTGACGAAATCGGCAACGTCCTCCAACTCAAATTCTCGACCGGTATTGCTGGTGGAGCAGACCATCTCCCAGATGGAGTCAGCCCAGAGATGGAGAAGGAGTGGCGCAAAGCGAATGGTCTACAAGGTGTGATAACACCACCTCGTTGGTCTCTGAGAGAAGTCATCGCAAATGGTGTCCAGGATGTCAAGCAGCCATTAAGGTGATCGCCGTATCAAGGCCACCCGGCTTGCGTCTGTACATTACCTGTTTCTCTCCGATCGTTATATCCATGTTTCAAGCGGCACACGCGCAAGATACCCTCTACTGCCGATATAGCCCGTTATTGGCCTTTTGTCTCTTGTCTTTTGTGTTTATTGGGAATAGAAACACTGTTTATTCTACTCCACTGTGTTGTCTTGGGTGTTATTTTTGAGGACTTGTGGCATTGCATTGAAAAACTGCATTTTGCCTAGGCGATAATACACTACGGTACCTCATTCGCTTTTAGACTGTTTCTCTTTTTCCTTTTTGGTGATGGTGGCGACAAGGAAAGGAAAGGAAAGAAAGAAAGAAAGTGAATCGGAATGGGGTAATTATTAATATATTAATGAGATGATGGGGGAAGGAGTTGGGAAGGCATGAAATCGGTGTTGTATATAGGTTGTTGGGACTGATGGATTGATCGCGGTGTTTGGGTGAGATTGATGGGATGGGATGAATGCTCTGAGTGTCTGTGTGTCTGTGTGTGTTGTTGATGACTGGAAGAAGGACAGCTGTAGATACTGTGGATGGAGAATGAGAAACTGGTCTTTCTCTGCTTGCTTGTGTCTTGTTTCCTCGTTACTGTTTCTTGCTCTTGTCAAGTGACATTCACTCCACAACCGTACTCTTGCCTCGCTCAGCCCACAAGTTGTCTTCAATAAATGAGCACAACACTCTGCTCTTTTGGAACCTCAAGCTCCCTCACGCCGCCGTGGGCGACACGCTGATGGTCGAAAGATCGAGAGAGTCCTGGCGTTGAAAAATGAGAGAACTTCTTTTGAAGCGAGTGCTGCTTTATTTGTTACATGTCAGGCTGGCAACTACCCGTTGTATGCCGGGTCCAGTTCTGTTTTACTATGCTGATATCTACTGTATATCCTGAACGTGATCAGACGGGAATTAATGCCAGTTGGTCAGTGACAGCGAAGCACATCTCGATGATGAGGTTGAGGATGACGATGATAGCGACCGTCCAACACTCATCTTAGGGGGAGTCTCTTCGACGGTAGGATTTGGACAGGAGTACATTATCTAGACAGGAACCTTCAAAGGCCCGCAATCAACCTCGATGGAGCAGCATGGAGGTCTGGCAGCTGTAACGCTGGTTACTAATAAAGCTCATATGAGACTTCCATCTGCGAAGATTTTCATGTGAACGGATGGTAGGGATTGTACGTGCGTTCTTGGACATGAGAGGAGGTTGTGGTGGGGGGTTAGTCATATACCTACTTGCTGGTCAACGAGGAGAGAAGGTCTGGATGTGCGCCGGTTGGAAGATCTTGTATTCACCTGTTTTTTCGTTCTTTTCGTGTTTTTTTTTCACAAGAAACTTGATTCAAAAGTCCTCGCTGCATACCTACCTCGTCCCCACACAAATCCTGGCAGTCCTTTACGACTTGATGATTGCAACGTGTCTTGCATGGAAGTATAAAACATTGCCTCGCTGCGCTTCTTGAAACACATCTTTCAAAACAAAGAGTTTTGGGAAATGATGTGTGGCGTGAGTGGAGATGTGGCATGTTGAATGTGAATGAAGTCTTGGGCCCCTTACTGCAGAGGTCCTGTAAATGCATGTTCGCTTTAGATGTGCCACTTGATCATGCCCATCTGATACCCCTATGGACTTCGTAGCTAGCGACTGGTAACGGAGATTCCTGATGACAGTAACGACTTGACATCGACAACGAACGAAATATTGGCAGCTGCTCAAAAATGTATTTGTGTTGTACTCATGCTGTATGATGAAAGAGACTTCCCGTTGAAAACTACCATGTAGTTGATGAAGGCACTGCAAAAGCTAAGTCTCTCACCAACTTGGCGACAGTGAACACAGGCCTTTCATAATGAATCTCCTGCTGCATTGAACTCCACGAGATTTGTATTCATCTTGTAACAACTATAATATAACATATATAGCTATCATCTCGCTCATGGAAAGCTAGTAAGGAGTTTGGTAATCAAGCAAAAATGTATCTTTCGCATGTGGATTCACATGGGTTTCTGAAATTCTTCTCTTCTCCCTCGCCTTCATTCGAAAGCTCAAAGGTTCTTGACACAAATCTGAAATTTACATGTCTCTCAAGCAGCAGTTCTCACAGTTGCTGTATAAAATACATGGTCACCACTGCAGATTGAAAGCCAAGGAACCACACATTATTGGCTTGAAGATACGAGAGCTTTGGAGGGACAAAGCTCTGGGAACTTGTAAGGGGTAAACTTGACTTGTCTTATATACTCAAGGAACACTCAAGACGTTGTCCAAGTTTCTCTGGCTTTGGGATCTGGGGGTTCAGAGACAGATGGTTCAAATTGCGAAGACGTGCTGACTGAGAAGCATAGTTCCATGATGATGAGGGACATTTTGACAACACATCGATTCCACGGCACCGAAGATGGGATGGTATGCGAAGAATTGTTCTTTTCACTCGAGAACTTGATTTCTGATTGATTGGGGGCATTTGTCGGATATTTACCCGTGAAGGCATCCGAAGCCTCACCCAAGAGGTCTCAAAACATACTTCTCTTGTTTCGTTGACGTCCGTGATTTCTTCGCTTTTGCGTGCTCTGGAGATTTCAGTGCAATTTATACTTTATTGACAATAACACGGCTTTCTTGTACCGGGTTCGCAACTAGGAATCACCCTTTGCAATATCTGTAGCTCGAGACAAGTTGAAAGTGAATACTTCGTCTTGTCTTCCCGTTTGCCTCATGCTTGCGAATTCCGAGAAGTTTTTCTTGCCGACTAGGGGCCGTACATCCTAGACAAAGGAATTGAGTAAATTACAAGTGCATTTCAACGTCCGGGTATACTAACAAGCGTGATCACCAAAATGACCCTTACTGAGCCAGCTAAACTCTTGCCCTTTTGCCATTGGCTCGGGAAACATCTAGAAATATTCCTACTGCATCTTCCAGGATTCTTGATAAAATGCAGATTCCCGGTCTTACAACGTCTCCTCTTTGAGTCAGGTGATGGGGAAAGATTAACAGCAGCAAGAGATGTGTTGGCAGAGAGTGGAGAATCGACAACAAAGCTTCGCTAATGCGTATACCTGACTTGGCTAGGCGATGTATCATCCAGTGTTAAATTACCCTGTAGTTACAAATTACAGGCAAACAGCGTCTAGAAAGAGCTGGCAATAGGTCGAGATCTGATCTAACGCTTCCCTCGTCGTTTCTCTGCAGGTCTCCTTGTGAAGGGTTGTTTTGGCAATTAGTTACTCATTTGGTTCTGTGTGAATATTTTATACTCGTTTCCAAGGTACAGGTCCGTGCTATTCAATAAGGAAGCCAGCCCATGTATCGCAGCAAAGTGAGTGGTCTTGAAGCTTGACTTTAAGTGAAGAATTGATTTTCGAGTATGAGGTGTCCGGTGGAACAGGAAGCTGGCTTTTTGAATTGGTAAGACCTCCACAACATCTCCGGAATAAGTAGTGAGACAACCAGAGCAGCATCATCACGGTGTGTAATATCCAGCTTGCCCTGAGTATTTGAAGCATGAAAAGGGTCTTTGAAGCTCGGAGAGGTTCTGTAAAGGTTTTAGAGCTGTGCAATAGTTTGATACAGTGACAGTCGCTTCCCTTGAGCTGAGGAGAATTTCAAGTGACACCGACAGGAGTATCACAACCGACTGCAGAAATTATTCAGGTGAAAGATTCAAGAACCGAGGTACATGATTTCTCATAATTCGATGAACTGCAGAAAGGCTCAAAGACTGGCGAAGTCAAAAACTAAATGCAACTTTCCGCAGCTGCTCAGGTTGGGAAGAGCTTCTCCCATCGTGTAAGCGCGTTATCCCTGAAGCTCGTCTCAAAGAGCAGAGACCGCAGCGAAGATTGATGTGGAAATTGTAAGTGCAGGATGAAAACAATCTTATTCGTGTTCGGCTTCGGCATCTCTTATGCTTGTCGGTACATAGCATGTCGGCCCTTACATCGGGATTCCGCCGACAAGCTGCAACAGAAGTAGGTAGTTGTAGCGCTCGTGTCCCAAAATCTGGAGACAAACTCCACGCTTTATTGGAACTTGGACTGAAGTTACATCCAGGATATGCCGATAGTCGTACGGTGTCGGATGGCCAAGGACCGGGAGCACTTTCGATTACAAACACGCGTATTCGACTTGGCATGTTTATATTCCACATTTCGCCTAGCAACTTTTAAATGTCTGAGCATCTGATGAATTGTACCTTTCAACCAAGCAACCCTTCGTTCTCTCAGTCACAAGAGGAAAAGTTACCTCAAGATTCACATTCAAATAATGAAATACCGTGGAATCGTCTACGATGTTGGCCTCAACTTCGGAGGAACCAATCTCTCAGTCCCAAGCTTCGACATCAACCTCGTCAAATACGACATGCATGCAATCGCCCATGATCTACATGCCAACGCTGTGAGAATCGAAGGGGAAGAAATCAGCCGACTGATCACGGCCACACGGGTAGCCTGCTCAGAAGGATTGACCGTGTTCTTCAATCCTTGGAAGATGGAGGTTGGTGTTGAAGAAACTCGTGCTTACCTGGAAGAGGCTGCAGAAGCGGCGGAAACGCTCAGAGACGACGGCATGGATATCATCTTCATTGCTAGCTGCGAATACACGATCTTCAATAAGGGTGTCTTCCCGGGCGATTCGTTTAACGACCGCGTGACGTGGTTTGGTACTCAACTAGCTGGAAATCCACCTGACGCCAAGCATATCGCCGAATCGGTTCGGGAGAAGTCCCCAAAATTGAATGAAATTCTACGATCGTTCGTAGAGAGCGTCCGTCGCAAGTTTCGGGGACAAGTGACCTATTCGGCTGGCACATGGGAACTGGTTGATTGGAGTATCTTCGATATCGTGGGCATCGATTATTACCGACGAGGAGAGTCCGAGGAAGAATATGTCGCTGGGCTTGATCTTTACAGACACGGAAAACCTCTCGTGGTGATTGAGTTTGGCTGCTGCGCCTACGATGGGGCAGCCAAGCGAGGCGATGGGGGCTTTGCATTGTTGAAAGGCACGAACCCTGATGGTACCGGGAAATTCAAGGATGATGTTGTTCCAATTCGTAGCGAGAGGGAACAGGCTGACTATGTTGGGACACAACTGGAGCTTTTCGCTGGAGCTGATGTACATGCTACTTTTGTCTTCCTGTTCTCGTTTCCGCTTATGCCGTTGGGTGAAGGCGCTTCAGATATGGATATGATGTCGTTCTCTCTGGTGAAGACATTACCGAGTCAGAGTCCAACATCGAAGATTATGCCTCCTTGGGAGCCGAAAGAGGCGTTTCACCGTATCGCTGACATTTATAAACGCATGGCGGAAGCTACAGTCTAGGAAGGTAATCAAACAGGTATCGGGAGAGTTACTGGTGTCTGGGGAGGATAGTAGTACATATACAGTAAGTAGTCATTAGATAAACATTTATTGCGTACGTAACAGATCATTTGGACAATCCCAAATGCAGCGAAATACCAATCATACCCTAATATCCGTGATACCTAAATATGAAACATGTTGAGCTTAGTATGGTATGATCTCAATGAGGTATTCATCTGGATCCTCTACAAACGGAACATTCACAACAGCTTCCCATAATCCCTTATCATATCCTTTTTCGGGTGTTTCACATCCCAAAAATGAGCAGACAACGTCCGAGTCTTGTGCGGTCCCAGCTTTCTTGAGAATTTTGATATCATGGCTCGTGAGGTACTCCATAGCCTTGTCCATATCAGGAACACTGAAAGCTAGCTTGACGAAGCGCGAATCGGGATGATTGTTCGGTGTGTCCATTGACTTTATCGAGTTCTGTTTCGCTAAATTCAGCAATCAAGTGTATTGAATGAGCAATATTCAGGTCAATCTTACCGTTGGACAGACCAGTTCCAAAACACCTTCTCGTGCAAAAAGAGGAACATCCGAGGGCGCCGAGTCGGCATAGCCTAGAAAGACGACTGTAACGGTGTTAAGTGGCATTCGACCCAATTCCTTCATTCCAAACACGCCTGAATAGAACCCAATCGATCTTTCGATATCTGCCACGCGAAGGCCGACATGGGTCATTCTGAAACCCTTGGTTATGTCTTTTGATGCCATGTTGTCAAGTCGATGTTGTCGTTGTGATGCAGCATGTTGACGCAAATAGTCTGCTCTCTAAAGAAACCTCAGATCCGCCGACTCCGACGGAACTTTGCAATATTGACTTTCTTAGGAAGAGTCTTGTCACCTTCATATTGATTTAGCTGAAGTTACTTGTTGATTTGAATCATGATTCAACAACCCCAAACCTCGTGAACCTTGTTTGCTTGTAAGCAGCAGGTTCTTGGCTTTCCTTTTTGAGAAATCGTGTTGATTGAGGAAGATGAGATGTATTCATACATTTGATTAGTACTAGGAAATAGCCTTTTCTCTTTCATGATTTGTCTTTGTCCTCAGTTATCCGTCCCGATCGGGTGCCCCGTTCCCGTTGCTTGGCTCAACGTATTGTACTCCAGGTACCGCGCCTGATCCGCTGAACAAAGCAAGCACGAACCGCTATTCATTATTTCACTTCCCCTGCAAGCAAGAGCTTGTAGACTTTCAGGTGGCCTATGACCTCTGCCCTGGTATTGGTGAGAAAGTAAAGAGTGGTATCTCTTTGTTCTTGACCTCTTCACATTTTGACTCGTGACCTTTGACCTCTTTATCCTCGACATCTTTGTTCTCATCTTCTTTGCCCCCGATATTGAACCCAGTAGACTTGTTTAGTGTGCTTTACTGTATCAGTAAGGAACTTACGGTGTGAAAAAATTTATTCTCAGGGGTTTCGCTAGTTTTTTCCCCACCACAAAAGGCTAAGCGAAGCTGTCAACATCCACTTCTGCATCTCACACACAACCTCAAAAAATTGAGTGAAAATTAGACAGCGGCACAACTTGAAAGTCATGAAAAGCAAAACAGTCACTACTACTCACTCAATCATCCAAAAAAAATCAGTGTATTCAGGAGTATTCACATGGGGACGGACCTTGGTAAAAAAGCCAAAAATATGTGAATGGTTGATGTTTGTAACGACTGGACAAACTGGGAATCGAACCCAGGACCATTCCCATGCTAGAACAGGGCGTGCTGCATGCTAAGGGAATATTATACCACTAAACCATATGCCCGTTGTATTTCATCTCTTTGAGGAGATGTTGTGACCAGAATTCCTTATTTGGGTACATAAAAGGGTTAGTGCCGCGTAGAGAAATTGCAAGCAGAAGCGGAAGATGCAGGCCAGAGGCTGTTGTTGTCAAGTTAAAGAAGTGATTGTGGGCTGCATGATTCAAGTACAGGAATGCAGACCAGCCTGCAAGGGGCTGATGGGGACAGCCAATAAAGTTGATTAGGGTGGATCTCGCCGGATCTCTCCAACAACACAAGCGAAATGAATGTTTACTTCGCCTCTACCGTGGCATGGGTCAAATCTGATAGCCTAAACTTATATATCAACTGTGTGAAACAATCTGAAGCAGACAAATTTGAAGATTTGGAGTTTTGGCAGTTTCACGTTTAGAAGAAGCATGTCAAACATCAAATGGCTAGAACACATCATGAGAATTTTAAGATATGTCGAGTATTTTGTCTACTTATCTGCCTATTTTCAAACGTCTGTATCACACAAATAAGGCACGTGCTATATGACAACAATGAAATGATAGTCACTCAAAGACCGACATAGGGTCCGGGAGACTCAGGAACCGCCACGGGAAAGGGAGAGTATCGGAAGTGGGGTCCTTTTAGAGGAGATGTAAAAGCATTTCTTCAAGCCACTCTTTTATTTTGAATATGCAATCTACTGCAAAAGCTACGATTTCCTCGTGGGAATATTTGCATACAAAGCGTGACCTTCGAGAAGATATGAAAACCTGCGGCGGATCTCACCCATTTCTTTGACTTGGCAAGCGATTGTTAGGTGCTTAATTAGGCGTTGCTATTGACTTCAGTCGTATGGATCGAATACTAGGATTTGCTTTGCTCTTCTGAGGATCTTCACATGAGCCCATACGCAGCACAAATAAGATGGGGAGCTGAAGTACGATTTCTCAGCTGCGGTAAGCAAGGAAGTCCGATATTAGCACCAGGACCAAAAGACACCGAGGCTCTGAGTTGACAGCTTGGCCACCAAAAATCCTGTTCTGGAGCTCATACTTGCGATTGAGCAAAGCGAATTCTGCTCATTTCTACGGTATAGGTGCGGTACACGAGTGTTTGCAGACAAAAGGTACATCATTACTGACAGTAACTGCAGCACTGACAACAACAATCCGGAACTTGTCGGAAGAAACATATTGCCGTGCTATCAAACACGAAAAAGCTATATGGGAAATGCCAAAGCAGAGAGTTTGGGACCTGGGAACATTCAGAGCACTGTCTGAGTGATAGAAGAAATTGATAGCAATCATGTCCGATTGGGGCATCAGGGGAGGAGCACATTGAAGATGACCTCGAGCGCTCTAATTTTTGCAGTAGATTGACCCTTCTAAGGTATTTGGTTTAAATACAAAGACTATCTAGAAGACGGTGTTGCTTCCAAGGTGAATCAACCAAAGTCTCCAAACCGGAAACCGTCTCAAATTCACCGGCATGACAACAACCACCCGACACCCGTCTCAAAAACTCAAAGCCACTACCAAGACAACCTCCCCTCACTATCATCTACCTACCTTCCGCATTCAGGATTCGCCACCACTATCACATCCACGAAGCCTTGCTGCGCGAGCAATATATACCTCGCGTGGCGCAACGTCACCTGCATCGTTCTTGCAGCTGCAGCCCCGCTTTGTACAGTAGGGTCGCATGCGTTCGCTATCAGCTGGATGGCCTCGCCTGCTGATCCAATATCATGGCTTTTAAGGTTTCTGGGATTCTCTGGGTATCTGAGACAAGGAAAGCACGTGCTTCGGGGAGTACATTGGTACAAGGTACGACGGTACTTGACCCGCGAGCCTCGTGTGAATTGAAAGTTGGACAACGTAGAGGGGGCGAAACGTGTTAGCGAAGACATGTGAAGGAAGAGACAATAATGTTATGGAACGAAGAAGAATGATCATCGAGATGTGCGGTAGGCGTGTTGCGTGTTGTTTGGCGATCACTGATAACAGAAATGCTCTCTGCGAAACGGGGCGTCGCTGATTAACAATCACCCAGGGCATTGAGCAGCCTGCTGTCGATTCTTGACTTTGCAAGCCTGCCGATAACATCGTGATGTTTATCACTTACAACTCGGGCGAGGCATTCGAGGTCCATGGTAAATCTTCGAAGATTGCTGCCCAACTACGATATCACGCCATGAACAAAATGAGGCTCTGAAGTAGGCGATTGTCCATGCCATCATCATATTGAAGGGAAACAAGATGACGAACTGTTCGGGCAAACATGCGGCTCTGCTAAAGGAACGATGAGAAAGTAGGTCCATACTACCTTTGCAATGTATTGATGCCCAATGTATTGCGATGTTGAGGCTCTACTTGAACAGTCTATAGAATGCAGTCACTTTGTACTCGGTGACAAGGCTGAACCTTCTTCGTACAGACCGGGCGTGCGTAGAGAGATATCCTCACTTCAGACACAAGAAAAGAAATATCTCATAATTTTCATGAGAAAGCCTCCTCGCACAACATCAACATCATGCGGGATGTAACCTTGCACAATTCGCAAGACATCCTGTCCTGTAGGACGCGGACAACTACTGCATCTCTGCATTCCGCACCATCGTGCCATAGCAGCATCTGAGTGCCACGAACTTTAGACTTCGTGTGGCTAAAGTAGGGGCGATCCATACATCGTGTAACCACTGCGCCCTGCTTTGACCATGGTGTACAGCGAAACATTACGACTGGAAGACCCCTGGCTGTGATCCGTGAGCTTTCATATCTCAGGTTTCATGTGTATAGAATGACTGATGATGCGCGACCACTCAGGAATTGGGGGAAAGCCTGCCGAACTGGGCGCTGGTCAGCTGCAACTGGACAGCCCGGGGGAGTGGTGATTGGATGATCCTGCCAACAGCTGCCTTTGTACTGGAGGGCTCGGGACGGAACGAGGAAACATTTTGCGTGTCGAGCGCGAGCGGATAGACGGATGATGCGGGGTTAGTGGTTTCCTCTCCGTGATTTGCGAGAGAGCTTTGATGTTTCTCCAGAAACTCCATACAATGCCTTGTTTGTCTAAGTTATCTTGGTCGGCGAATACTGTTGTACGCCCGGCTGCTGTGCGAGGACCAAAGTTTCCAAGAATCGAAGCGATCGGAAGCTGATGCACAGAGCTGCAGCATGGTGCAGCAATAGTGGGGTCACTGATGCAGGGCGTATCCTCAGCCACCTAAACAGAGATGCAAATGGGCTTGACTCATTTTTCGATGCCACAAAACAGTCAAGCAACAGAATGTCCACAGGACTGTGAAATTGTGAAGCACTTTGTTGTTGGCTGTTAGGCCTCGCCGAGCATGTAGCGGTAAGGCCCAGTATGGAGTACCTGATGCATGCGTGTATGACGACTACAGCATTCTTTGCATACGGCAGAACATCTTGCTGAGCATTCTGCAGCACTAGATATCGAACGTTAGATAGGCGCTGAGTGGCAGAGATTACAGCTGCATGGCTGCATGCAGCATGGGCAAGCTGCAAGTGATCGAGAAGTTCCAGGGCAGGCCTGCCAATGTGAACTGAGCATTGGGCTTGACAAATAATGATAGTAGCCAACATAAAATCCCAATCACAAGTTTGGGGAATCGAGTCTCACGATAGGGACGAGTTGCGGAAGATCTGGCTATATTGAGATATCGAAGACCGACAATACGCCCCGAAGCTCTAGGGCTTCGCGTTGGCGGTCGAATTATTATAGCCGGGTGCACTTTTGTTCGAAGGGTGTGTAGCTTTTTGGATGAAATCATGGAGGTCCAACTGTGAGGTTGCAATTCGGTGAGGCAAAACGGCAAGGTCTTGTGGTTGTTCAATTGACCGGGCGAGAAAGGCAGCCAAAACGGTCCGCACCTAGTCCGCAAAACTGATCGCCCTGTTTGTCGAGGAGTCGACTCCTCCCACACTATTTTATTCCGGCAAAACCGAGGATGGAGTGGGGAGATATTCACGAAGTTAAGAGCATCTTGCGACAACCCTTGTTGATCGATGCCCTCTTCGACGTGAGTGTACAGTAGTTACTGCATCACCTGACTAGACCGAGGATTAGCTCTATCTAGACAAGCACCAGGGGTCCAAGTAGGCGCCTTTGGCGGCGGACAACTTCTATCGAAGTCCCTTGTCGGTCCTCGATGAGGCACGATAGAATGGCTTCGCAACAAGTTCCCTTGACTTGTTATCGTCATCTTCAACTTAGCCCGGGACATATAGTTGCCAAGCTCGTAGGCTACTGCCTGTGCGGGAAGTACGACATGCCTCCTGTAAGAGCTGAGCGAGAGCGTTCATGCTTGTTGAAAGTGTAGATTGGTGCTAGTGCTGATGTCCTGCTTTGATTGGCGATTGATAATGGGAGGAATCTGCCTAACGTATTTCCTTTTCTAACGCCCAGCTCGAGCGCAAGACACTGGAGCCTCACTTCAGACAGGCTGTGAGTGGTTGCCTGGAAAGGTTACATGCACAGCCTCTGGGGCTGAGATATTGCCAAAGCCGGGCGACATCTATGCCACGACATGTAAAGGCTGATTGAAGTAGAGCCGTTTCAGCGTCGGGGACGCTTGTCTTTGGCAACAAAGATGAAATGAAAGAAGATGGGATAGGATAGGACGGCATAACAGCGTGTGTATGTCTACGTGCATGTGATGTAGCCGAGATTCGAGTGGTAGGAATATAGAAGAGGAGAGCTCTAGCGGTGGAATGGGGTCGGAATGCTTACTCGGTGAAAGGAAGTCAGCTAGTTCCAGCTGCAGCTTCAGGGGTTGGCGCTGGCGAATCAGAGCTGCCACATCCCCACCGCTCAATGGACATCCGCCATGCTCACACTCAGAACCCCTCTATGCCCCTCTTCAAAGGCTTCGAAGGATGGCATGCTAGAAAAGCCACCAGCCTGGATGACCAGCAGCCATATATACTTCTGGCGCTCCCACCCACACCTTCTCTCACACCCCAACTTACGTTCGCCTCACTTTGCCATACGCCTTGTGTCTTGGAGCAGACACGATCGACAAACTGAGCCTCAATATCCGGGATAGAAGAAGGGACGAGCTGGCTCCAACCTAGTTATACCCTCGCCCTCGCCCGTCGCCCTCCGTCAACTCAGTCAAGTCAGTCAACTTCATCTGCCTTCAACCTTGGAACCACGCCCGATCTTACCTGCTGGACAAGGGAATCCATCTTTCGTGCAAGTAACAACCTTACACAACACTTATCAACTCTACCAGATCAACCATGGCGACTCAGGGTGGTCCACCCCCTCCCCCTCCTCCGCCTGGGCAATTCCGTCCTCCTCCACAACAAGGGGGGCCAGCACCACCACGCCCTCAAGGCGGACAAGGACCGCCTCCCCAGCAGTTTATGTTGCCGATTCGCCAACCACTACAACAATCAACCCGTATTCAAGACATCACACCTCCGATGATCCTGAACGAAGCTGCCTGCTTGAAGAAATTGACAACTTATGCGGCGTACACTATTCGGAAAGTCGCACCTCGTGATGCGAAGGAAAGACCCACCTGGGCGAGGGCAGAGGTGATCGAGGAGAAGTTCCCTCAAGAGGAGGTGTCTAAGCAAATAAAGAAGCTCAACGAGAGTAAGCGAACTGTGACCGACAAGAAAACCGCTCTGGCACCATTCCAACAGGGCCAAATCACAAGCCTACTCGACGACCTTGGATCAAAAGAGATGGATCCGAATTTCCAATGGTCTCTTGTGCAAATCAGTACGAGAGAAAAACCAGTCAGCTCACGAACCACAAGCAAAAAGTCTCTTTACGAGACTGTGACTATGACGGTGTTTGTGAAGCGGGCACCTGGGAGAGATGTCAATCCAATCCAGTTGTTCCAGACCTTGGAGAGGATAAAAGCGGACAGGTTGAGAGGACCCCCACCCGGTCAACCAAAACAGCAACAGCCGCAACAACAAGGCGGTGGTGGAGGAGGACAAGGCGGCGGAGGAGGCGGTCATGGTGGTCCTCCAGGCGGACATCAACAGCAAGGAAATCGGGCCCCTCCCCCACCGCCAGGATTCGTCCAACTCAACAACGGTGGACCTCCTCATGGTGGCAACCACAGCAAGCCCCAAATTATGAAGCAGCCACAAAAAGGAGCAAAGCACCGGACTCCCAAGAAGTACCATGGACGTAGCAGCAGCAGCTCAGGATCATCAGATTCCGGGTCTTACGATTCGGATAGTATGTCGGAATCCGCGACAGACTCGGACTCCTTAGGCACGAGTATCAGTGCCGAATCCAAGCGTCATAGGAGAAACAGCAAGGGGGCAAAGGGCGCAACTCGCCGTCATAGTTTCCATCGTGAATCTCGTTCCAAGTACTACCTCGAGGCTCGATCTCCTTCACCTCCGCGCCACCACCGAGCGAGCGATGCCTTTGGTGGCATTCCTCCCCAACATAGGCCTTATGCACCTGACGTTCCACGTGCCGTGCCAGGCGTTGATCCCATTACATCGGCTTATCAAGCTGGAAAGGAAGACGCCATGGCTGAGAGATTCGGCGCTGATCGATTTGCTCAACAAGCACAACAAATTGCCCAACCTGTTGTGCAAGTAGTGGAACGCATCATCGAGCCCCGGCCAGTAGTATCATATGGTCGCATGGAGCCCCCATTTGCTGAGCGTCCACGACTCATTGAGCCTCGATACATTGACGACAGATATGTCGATGACCTGCGTTCCGTCGAGGATGACTTCATCGTAAGACAGCGTCGTGCTGAGGATTACATTGACCGGAGACCGATTGAGCTTGACAGAAGGCCAGATCTCTTCGATCGTCGTCCTAGCGATTTTGAACGACGACCAGTTGAGAGACCGGACTTTGAAAGGAGATACAGTGAGGTGCGACCCCTTGAGCGAAGGGAATTCTTGGATCGGTCACCCGTCGGACGAGACTTTCCACGATATCATTCTCCTCCAAGGGCTTTTCCGGGAGACTCGCATCCCTTCGCACCAACTCCACTCCCACGACGCTACCCTCAGGCTCCGAGCATCAGCAGTAGTGGCTTCGACCATGGCTGGTGATTGAGTTTCACGAAGTTTCCCTTTCCTGCTTCTGGTCTTTGAGATGCAAGGAGGATTGTTCTGATTTTTAGTTTGGCGTTTGACTCTCGATGAGCAGGATTGTAATACGGATCTGTCATTCAAGCTTAGCGCTGATCAATCTGTTTGGGCACGGGAGGAGGCTTTTGTATACTTTGTTGATATCCCCCAGCTGCACTTCGGCGGTATTGTGTTTATTACGACAGCGTGATGAAAAAGAGGCAGAAAAAGAGGCCCATGAATGATGATTTCCATATGTCCCTCACCTGACAGTATTCGGTGTACTAGTTAAAAACTTACTGAAAATTCACCTACATTTTTATGCACTTCCACTGACGGCCTCAGAATGAGCAAAGTGAAGATATTCTCACAGTGCAGGCAACTGCCTTATATGCGTGACTTGATACTTTTGGGGGGGTGGGATGCACCCGGTTGAGAGAGTTTGATGCATGAATGCCCAAATCATATTGGATGACATCTGCAAATCAAATGCTGGTATGATGCAGCTCGCTCCTTGAAGCTCTTCGCTGGCAGTCTGCTGGACGCGGGGGACGACGTCCGGCTGCGTGTGCTTCGATAGCATAGATTTGGTGACCAATGACTTAACTCCAAGCAATTAATTCAATGAGCCATTGGTTTCACGAAGCAAGGCTTATACTTCGAAATTTGCCCTCCCAGGCCCTAGGCAGAGCGATATCGCAGAAAAGCGTGGGATACACGTGAAGACGACGAGGAAGAAGAAATGAAACCGTAAAGGTCGCGAGAATTTTCGGCTCAGTCCGGCGTGGTGGGGTTTCCAGCTGTTCTACCCCACCAAATCACAACACCAGAGGAGCACTCAAGTCGTGCAAGCTTCTGAAGATTTTGATAGCATCAACGCTTCTAGAGAACTACCGATACAGTCGCAGACTCTTACAACTTCACTTCTCACGTATACATATCAACAGTAGCAATCATGCCTCGTCAATTCTTCGTCGGTGGTAACTTCAAGATGTCAGTACCCCTCATTGGGCAAGAACAGCTGAAAATAGTTGGGGTGAAAGCTGATTGAGCTCTTCTGTAGGAATGGCTCTGTTGAGGGCATCAAGAAGATCATTGGGGGCCTCAATGATGCCAAATTGGATTCTAACGTTGGTTAGTACCTCTGCGTTGCTCTTCTATTGAAGCTCTTTTCCCTTCTCCCAACAAAACAAGATGCACATGGGCTACAGATAACTAAATTCGGTATGAGGAGTTTTTGATTATTTGGCTGATCATTGTCTTCGATTACAGAGGTTGTCATCGCTCCACCATCCCTTTACCTCCTCCTTGCCCGTGAGCATCTCAAGCCAGGTCTCGAAGTTGCTGCCCAGAACGTCTTCGACAAGCCCAACGGAGCTTTCACTGGCGAGATCTCAGTCGATCAACTCAAGGATAGCAACATTACCTGGACACTTCTCGGCCATTCCGAGCGCCGTGTCATTCTACAAGAAGACGACGTGTTCGTCGCCAACAAGACCAAGGCTGCGCTCGACGGTGGCATCGGCGTTATCTTCTGCTGCGGCGAGTCTTTGGAACAACGAGAGAGCGGGAAGACCATTGATGTTGTCACTGCACAATTGAAGGCTGTCAAGGACAAGGTGCAAGATTGGTCCAAGATCGTCATTGCCTACGAGCCGATCTGGGCTATTGGAACTGGCAAGGTTGCTAGCACTGAGCAGGCTCAGGAGGTCCATGCTGCTATCCGCTCATGGTTGAAGACTGAGGTCAGCGAGAAGGCTGCTGAGGAGACGAGAATCATCTACGGTGGAAGTGTCAGCGAGAAGAACTGCAAGGATTTGGCCAAGCAGCCCGATATTGATGGGTTCTTGGTTGGAGGTGCTTCCCTCAAGCCTGCCTGTGAGTTGCCCCGTTGTTGTTTGTTTACTTTACTTCAAATGCTAACGAGAGACAGTTGTGGACATTATCAACTCTCACTTGTGACTGCAAGGCGGTACTGAACATTCACGGCTGTAGACGAGGATAGTATGAGAGATATCACATTTCCACTACGAGGTAGCAGCAGAAAATAAGAAATAACCCCAATCCAGCTTCTAATCCTGTGACCATATTCCCTTTACAACTGCTAATTCCAATCACCACACCTTGGATTATTAGAACGCGTGCAAATGTCACACATAAAACGTATTCACAAATATCTCGAAGACGGGGCAATAGAGATTGATGGAGAAGTATAACGATTGCTAACGCATGGCAGAGCTGGACTGTGAACTGTATGTCAGACCTCTTCATAATATAAAGCGAGACTACGATCATGCCAGAGCTGCTTCGTATAAGCAAGCAGCTTCTCATCTATCTGAGCTACCTTAGCTGTATTCCACTGCTTCTTTTCCAGCCCATTCTGAGGCAAATTCTGAGCCGCCAGCGCCTCTCCTGTGTGCTGGGGCCAGTACTGTTGCTTCTCGTGCTCCAGGCAGTGGCTGAGTACTTGTTCTTTTGGACATTCCATCTCGTGGTGTCAGTCATCGAGAAAGCTTTCAGAGAGGCATTCGGCTTGATCTGGTGGGCTCTTGCAGCCGCACTTATTGCTTTGATATGCTGTGGAGTGTACATGGCCGTATATTCCTCGGACATCGACTCGTTGAGCAACGAGAAAGTGAAAGATGAGACAGAGATTGTGTGAGGCACGAACATCACGGCCAGGAGTGAGGAAATAGTATAATAGAAGAAATTCTGCTCGAATGTCCTACACAGAATCATACAGCTTAAGTGACACCTATGCCTATCCCAAACGCCATCAATGCATACATATGATACAGCTCTCCACACGTCCAACCTTTATACGTGCGTACCTCCCCCATGGTAAGGACTCCATACACCTCTAATCGAGTCCTTGATACTCGTAACCGGCTTCTTAACTCTCTTCAACTTCTCTCCGCTCGCATCTCTCAGCAGCTCCGCCTTCTGTAATATTTGTTCCTTCTCTAAGTTCCTCACACAGATAGCTTTTTGACGATTCGACCCCGATCCTAGATAATGGGCGATGATGACTGGGTGTTTGCTAGGTCTAGGAGAGACGCATATTTCGATCGCTGGGTTTGCGGCTGCGAATCGGGAGAGAGTGTTGCGTAGAAAGGAGCTGGTTTAAATGTCAGAGAATGGTTGTTGATTCGGGGACGGAGACTTACTTCATGCCCTTCGAGGAACCCCATGTATCGCAATAATGAAAGTCCATACGCCGACACTGAAGAATGAAGCTTGAGACGCCATTCTGCGGAGCAATTAGTGATTGAAGAGCGGCTTGGTTCACCGGCAACATACCTGACTCTGCGTCGCCTTTCTAATGCCTTGAACAACCATTGTGAGCCTCCCCTGTCCCGGTATCGTCGAAAACAGGTGAATGACCCTTTACGTTATGGCTGCTGTCTTCTCTCAAGTGCTTCAGCGGTGGTGTACAGAGAGTTTGTTGCGATTGCTGTATTGAAGTTGAGGACTTTCAAATAAAACTGGGTCGCTTGGATTCACGTGCAGCTTCAGGGCGCGCAAAATTAAGGCCAGCTCGTTTTGCGACGGACGCGACACTCCTCCCTTCCTAAACGATCATCTTCAACCAAACAACTCGATTCTCCTTTCGACTCGAATCTGCGATTGAGTCTATCCTGACGACTCTGCGACCAGCTAAGGTCTGATTTTAGCGGAGGATCTCGACGGCGGAGCTCCTACTCGCCTCAGCTTCAACTCTCCCTTTCCTGCCTACAGAATCGTAGCCAGCAGAAATCATCAACAATGACCGACAAGCTACCCCCAAACCTCCTTGCGCTGTTCGCACCTCGCCCTCCTCTTCGATGGGTTCCACCTTCCGATCATCCTGCGGAGGATAGGAAGACAGCCAACATCACCGGAGTTGCGTCATTCCTTCCCCAGCTCGAGGAGTACAAGCAAACCGACAAGTACGAGCCCACGGAATCGTGGTTGCAGAAGAAGGATCGCATCAAGGCGGAGAAGAAGGCTGCTCAAGAAGCTCTCCTCAAGAACCCTGCTGCATGTGAGGGCGACCCAACCTGTTTCGATTACCTTTATCTTCACCTTGTCCGACTTCCTGGCATATTGTCTAGTACTTAATACATGTGCTAATCTTAATCTATAGATAAACCAGATGAAGATCCAAACATCAGAGGGGATGCTTTCAAGACCCTGATCGTTGCGCGACTCAGCTACGAGGCGAACGATCAGGATATTGAGCGAGAGTTCTCAAGATTCGGACCCATTGAAAGAGTATGTTACACCACAACATTCCAGTTCTTTCACTAACACCATGCAGATTCGTATTGTTGTTGATACCCATCAAGATGAGAAGCCAAACAAGAAGAAAAAGAAGCATCGTGGATACGCATTCGTTGTCTTCGAGCGAGAGAAGGATATGAGAGGTAAAACTTGACCACCCCTATCCCCAACAGCCTGCCTTACTGGATCGATTATTTGTAAAGATGGCCCTCAAGCTGCCTGTCTTTTCTTTGCTGTCTCTGCCCATTCAAGGTATAGTTTGGGCTACATAACTGACAAATGCGCCTTGCTCGCGCTTCATAGCTGCTCTAGAAAACTGTGATGGTATTCGCATCAAGGATCGAAGAATCAAAGTAGACGTAAGTTGACCTATGGACCCTTGAAGTATATTCACTGACTTGATGTAGGTACAAAGAGCCAAAACTGTTCGCGGATGGCTTCCTCGTCGTCTGGGAGGTGGACTCGGTGGCCGTGGTTACACCAAAGCAGTACCGCCACGACCTTCTGGACCTGGATTCGGTGGACCATCGGGGCCTGGTGGGTTCAGAGGAGGTGGATTCCGCGGGGGGTTTGACAGAGGCCGAGGTGGAGGGGGTTTCCGTGGAGGCGGAAATTTCCAAGACCGAGGCGGTTATGGCGGAGGGGGAGGCAGAGGGGGTATCGGCTACCAGAGCTCGGGATTCTCCAGAGGCGGCGGTTACAACTCCAACGTCCCAGCGAATGCACCTGCTGGACCTCAAGGTGGCCGAGGTGGTTTCAGAGGCGGCTACGGCGGCTCTCCCGACCGCAATGGTTTCCCTGATCGCAATGGTGGTTCAGGTGGTGGGTATTCCCGCGGAGGAGATGGCTATTCTCGTGGTGGAGATAGTCGCTCATCTTACGGTGGACCAAGACCGAGCGGAAGCAACAATGAGCCGGTAAGACCAAGGGATGGGCCAAGAGACGGCCCCAGAGATTACAGAGATTCCGGATATGACCGACCCCGCGAGGACGATTCCCGAAAACGACAATACGAAAGCAACGGCTATGAGGACAGGGATCCTCGCAAGCTTAGAAGATACTAGACGGCTGGTTATGGGTTTGTCTGGTGGGTTTTTATCAGTCTTTCTTCCCTTCACCACAGGGGTAAGCGGTTCCGATATACAACATTCGACCAAAGGTAGTATGCCGTTGCCTAACTTACCTGCCCTCGACTGCTCTCGGATGCCAAATTGTCCAGTTTACTCATGGTAATATCGACACTTCAACTCATCGACTGCTTGGGATTCCAGGGTTACTTTTCGAAGCTACTTTCACAACTTGTATTCATTGCTTCGGTTGAGCATAAAATGGTGGTTAGTTGGGAGGTAAAGTCAGAGGTAAGGAGGCACTGTATCGTCTGGCCATCTGACCTTCGTTCCCAGGGGAATTTACTTGTAGTATCACGAGCGCGGGACATGGATGGTAAGAATGGTAGCCCAGGCAGCAAAATGGTTTCTTTTGATTTCCGAAGGTAGCGCCGTCCAACGCCATAATGTTTCCCTAACCTGTATAATACGACAGAAAATAGGACTCGAGCAGTTTAGTGCTTTATTCCTCCATTGACTCCGCGATCTTCGTGACCTCGTTCGTAGCTGCGCTCCAGTATCTTGGTAATGTTAGCATTACGTTCGTTTCGGTTTGAGTGAGAAGCAACTTACGCGACCAATTCAACAGAGAACTCTGCAGTAGCAACTCCGAACAACTTCAATAACCTCGTCTGCCTACTGTCAAGAGTCTGCCCTTCCTTGCATACGGTATATGGATTGTCCAGCGTAATCTTTCCCTTTGTCAACGATGTTGGCATGTTCAACTTCCTCAACTCTGGTTCCAAACTGTGGGCCATTGGCACATCCTGCTCCGCACTGATTTCCCCTCCCATCGAGTAGACAATTCCAGCTGGCACAGTAAATGATCTCGTAGCAACAGTTCCCGCTCGCGCAAAATCAGTCTTGGCCATTCCTCCAAAGTACTCCTGGATAGCGCTGGGTTCGCGATTCGTAAAGAGAAGTCCAACATTGCCGACGAGGTATTTGGAGAGTAGGTGTGTATTGGGTTGGTATTCGTCTTCTGGGGAGGATCCGAGGGCTTTGGCCATTACTTTGGTTTTGCCAAAGAAAAGTCTAGGACGGATTTAGTTACTTCCTGTCAGACAAAATTCCAAGGCGACCCGTACCTGCTATCATTGAAATCATTGCGCACATCCTTCAAGTACGTATTGCGCATGTTCTCGACTGAGAAGACGAAGCAGTACTGGTATTCGTCCAAACATTCTCGCACATTGGAGAAGAGCTTTAATGTGAGTTCCTTCCCCTTCTTGTCAACTTTCGACAAATGAATGACCTTCGCGCGCTTGGATTTCGGCATTCTGTGAGAGTTCGGAGGGGTCTGCGAAGATGTGGTGGGGACTGGTCGCTGGGAGAAAAAGAAGATAATATTTTTTGCTATCGAGTAATGATACACAGACGCTGCCTCAACGATATGCAGACACTGCCTCCCCACATTAAATACGGCAGAATCGAACAAAGACCTCGGGGGTTAGGGGTTAGTAATGCAACTGGGAGCTTGCGAGCAGTTGCGGCTTTAGGATAGGGCTAGGATTAGGGCTAAGATTAGTGTTTAGGATCAGTAGGAGTTTTTATTTGTATTTTCATGAGGTTGAAAGTATGAAAACAAGTTTAGTGTTTACTTTATGAGTATTGGGCTCACCGCCGACGTTTACAGGAGATAAAGTGGGGAGGCACCGTCTGTATATCTCTGTGGCAGCGTCTGTGTATCAACACTCTTGGTATCGACGATAAGTTTAAGGTCTGCGCTAGCAGCCGCTTGTGGCTCCCATCTCTTGAGTTGACATACAGATTTGGAGCTTCATAATTTGGATCTGCTTGTAAATCAACTTTGAACTTGACGATTTACGAGGTTTTTTCGGCATGTTGGAGTTCATGGATTATGTGCAGAATGCGTTCTATAATGCATCACATTGGAATTATGAGAATTCATATTCTCATTTGACAGCTACTGCAAGAGGTAAATAACCCAGTACTAGACGCTTCCCGTAGCTACTAACACGATGATACAGCTCTCCTAGAATTCGATACCCCTCGTGGACTGCGATTCAACCTGTCCTCTCTATCTTCTCCGCATTTCGCCACTTCATATGCAATTGGCAGCGTAGGCTTGGTGGATGGTTCTCTCTCATACCTCTACACTTCCGTCCCCCTTCGTGCTACCTCCAAAAGTGGAGACATCGAGCTACACGATGTAATCAGGGGCTACAGACAAATCCAGGAATTACGGAAACCGGAAGAGTCATGGATGTGGGAGCAGTGGCAAGGCGGAAGGCGGATAGACAAACGCGACACGTTGCTGTATGGCCGGCTCTACCTGCCCCAAAGCACATTGGAGGCATTATACCTGCGTCGAATAAGTCCTACGCAGCAGTTGAAGCTTTCTGCTGTCAGCGACAGTCGTCTGCGAAACGGAGGGACAACACTGGCCCTCCATCAATACGATGTAGGAAAGTACAGTGCGGACACCCTGTACTCGACAGATGGTGGTCTTGTTGGAATTCGAGGTCTTTACAACTTTGGCCCAGATCCAAGGAAGGAAGTCACAGAACTTCCTAGGACCGATGATCGTTTCTATGGTCGATTCAGTGCTGGAGCAGAAATGTACTATGGTTCATTAAACAAGTCCGGAGGAGTGAGTTTTGGTGGCCGGTTCGCAACTTTGCCTGCCCATAAAGGAGTACCTCTGACAGCGACGCTTACGCTGAATCCGCTCATGGGAAATTTGAGCACGACTTATGCCGTCAAGGCGGGAAAGAACTTGGCACTGTGCTCCAAGTTTGACTTCAATGTGTACAGCTATGAAAGCGATGTAATGCTTGGCTGTGAGTTGTGGAAGATGAAAGCCAAACTACCGAAACAAAAAGAGCGAAGCATGTTGGCAAAGCTGGAATGGAGGCTTGACCCGGTCGAAGAGAACCCAGTACCTGAGCCGGATGAAGTTGCTGGAGTGCTGAAAGCAAGAGTTGACCAAAATTGGAATATTGGATTGATATGGGAAGGCAGGATAAAAGACCTGCTATTCACGCTCGGCTCGTCGATCGACATGAAGAGGAAGGACCAGCCTTTCAGAGCTATCGGACTGGAATTGCAATACTCCTCATGAACTCTCGATCACAGTGGCACATTGTGAATTATCTCGGATTCGGGTATGACAAAGAGCTCAAAAGGCATGGTCAAGAATGGATGTCGTACTTCATGGCATTATAGATATGTTTGAATCGCCGCAGAGAACAACAATGGCCATCGCTGATGTATGTCGATACCTGCTGTTGGCATGCAAGGTTCGCCCACCGCAAAGGAATCGATCGAGCTATTAGCTCTCATCAACCAAACTCAGACCAGCATCACAAACTTTCTCCTGGCTCTTGTACCCTCTACAGAACTCTGGATAGATTGAAAGAAATGCGTACGGCCCGTTGAAACAGACGATTACGAGCAGCCACGCCGCCACTCGTTCGACTCTTCGCTCGTAAACTCGGGTATTCCTTCCGGCGCACATCCCTCTACATCCTTCTGTTCTGGTGTCACGGACACGCTTCCGCTGTCGACATGTCAAATACTTGGTATGTCCTTTGATTCGGACTAGCACTATTTCGGATACGCGCGGACAAGAGCTATCTCTGTTCGTTAGGTTTGGGATTGAGCTAGCGGGATACTCGCCGTCTAGTTCCCGAGAGCCTGTAGTGATCTACGACACACTAAGATGAGATCTGGGTCCATGTAGAGATACGTCCAGTGTCTTTCTTCATGATGGAGGGAAGCCTATCTATCACTGAGAGCTGGAATGGATCCAGATGCTCTATTCAATTACGTCCCCCCGTGGCTACGCGTTCTTACCCGGATATTTTTGCAGTTCCGTTGCCCAGCAGCCGGGATTTTGTCGAGCACCCTGACCTGTATACGTGCTTTCCGGTGTCCCCGCCGCCATGGCTCCTGGAATTGTGTATTCTGCCTGTGTAGTGGCTCACGTTCCACCAAAGACAACGACTTTCTGGATGGTGAGGCAGGTGACAGCTGCGGCTCGAAACTTTCTCTGGCCTGACGAAACTTGGCGCTTATCAAGAATTCTACTCAAGAGGCTTTAGATATCCATTTTGCAAAGACGAATGGCTTTGTCTGGAAATTTTGAAACGCCTCTCTGTTCGTACCTGTGTACGATTACGGCGCACCAGGTCCATGCATGCGGCTCGGACATTTACGAACAGCCCCTTCCTGTGGCGCTGCTTAGCACGTAGATGAACGACGCCATCTCTTCCGTGCATACTGCACAGTCAAAACTCCACATCGCTGCACCAAAACTGCACGACATGTCATGATTACAAGCAGCAGCGTAAGACGGCGTGTACCTGTACCGCCTTTTGCGCTTGCTTGTTCTTGACTTACACGAAATTGTCCTCTGAGATTAGACACAATTTAATCAACTCATGCGTCGTGCTGTGTATTTTGTCCATGTACCCTGTTGCAATCTGACGAAGATGAACTCGGTAGTGGGCTAGCGAGTTCATTTACCAGCCGCGTGGTGCGGCGTTCCCGGTTCTCAGCAACTTTAACTTGACTTCTGCCCGGCTCTTGCGGGATCTGTAACTCTCTTCACTTTGTTCAAGCATGCCTTTCGCTGAGTTGTGTCACTTGAGATGGTGGTGAACAGATGCAGGATAGAGTGAGCTGCAGTAGTGTTTACTTGGCCAGCTCTGTGCACTAAATGCTGCCAGAAAGAAAGCGCATCACCCATTTCTTGCCCTATCCAAAATCAGCAGCTGCATTTGGTCTGCAGAGAAGCTGTCCTTGGGAGCGGTGATCCTACATGCAGAGTACTTTCATACTGTTTCCATGCCCAATTCGACTTCAGAAGCACTAGGAGGTTGTCCAGAAGGCCTTATGCAGAAGTATGTAGGGATGTCTGAATGGCTATCATTCCAATGACAGCGAGATCCCCTCCTTCAGATCCTTATACTGCCACGTTCTTGGATTTCTCCTTGGTGATTAATTGACCTCCTCTCAAGCCAATCGCGACCACACTCAATATTGGGTTGTATTTACATGTCTATCTTATTGGGCCAGTCAACCGGCTATTGGGTAGCGTTCGGGCCAAGCTGAGGTCATTGGTCCGGGAGCGAGAACCTTGCAAGCGCGATGTGCACCAAGCTCAAGACAAAGTGTTTTGATAGACCTTAACTAATAAACGGGAGCGATGATCTTTTAGTTCAAGAACAAATCTACGGACATCCCCAATACCGAGTCCATAAGGTTAGGCCGATGGATGAGACGAATGCAAGACGTGAGGAGACGTCTGAGGTTTCCTCCTCGACATCGGCAGGATGACATTCGTCATATATAGCCCAAAGAGGGTGCATTGCGAAGAATGTTTTCTTTTCGAATCTCGGCTTTCTTGCTGTGTGAGAATAACTATATTTTCTGGCTCTAGGAGCAGTATCTTTCGTTTTTTGTATTCAGAATGCTGTCGCTTGCTCTCTTAGGCGTCATCTCTCTCATTCTTGCGGTTATCTATGCTGGGATTCGGGAGCAGAGGAGGAAGAGGGTACCTCCTGGAACTCGTCCACTTCCAGGGCCTCGAGGTACAGCAATCCAATCCTTTCTATTAACTGGACTTCGCATTAATATCTTGGATAATGATTGACTTCGAACGCAGGATTACCATTCATTGGACGAGTCCATGACGTGCCAAGTGTAGCCACCTGGTTAAAGTTTTGGGAATGGTCGAAGGTTTATGGCCCGATCTATCAGATGGAAATATTCGGTTCAGTACACGTTTGGATATCTTCAGAGGAAATTGCCAATGACTTGCTGTCCAAACGAGGGACGATCTATTCTGATCGACCAACGATTCCTAATCTGCCTGACAATAGAACTTCGGGAGACTATCTCGCTCTTCTTGGGCGCACTGGTAAACATTCCTTCTCTTCCATGCGGAGCGGCCTTCGGAATAATACTTACGAACTACAGAAACATGGAAGCGACAACGCAAAGTCTCACATCAGGTCATGTCTCGCCCAACAGCTGAGTCTTTGTACAATTACCCATCTGTCGAATGTAAGCGTCTCCTCTACCAGATGAGCAGAGACCCTTCCAACTACATCGCCCATATCGAGCAATACACCAGTCGTACAATCAGTCGGCTCTCCTGGGGCGCACCTCACTTCGCCGACGAGCTCCGCATTGGCACATTTGGTCTCCTCGTCACAATCTCACCCTCTGGTGCAGTACCCAACATTGTCTCCTGGCTCTCGCACCTTCCCGCCTGGTTAAGTCCCTGGCAACAAGTCGAGAACGCCCGGCACGACCGTGAGCACAAATTCTTCCGACACTGCTACGACACCGTCAAAAATGCCATTTCAAACGGCATCGCAGCCCCTAGCTACATGAAGGTATTCCTCGAGGAGAAAGAGAAAGGGAAACACGACATGCGCGATGAAGAAGGCCAGTATATAGTTGGTATGATGGCTATTGCTGGTGCTTTGACAATTGGGAGCCCGTTACAGAGTTACATTCTGGCTATATGCCATCATCCTGAGTGGCAGGAGAAGTTGAGGGAGGAGATGAGGAGTGTTTGTGGGGAGAGGTGTCCGGAGTGGGAGGATAGACAGAGGTTGCCGATGTTGAGGGCGGTGGTGAAGGAGGTTGTAAGGTGGAGGCCGCCTGTTCCTACTGGTACGTACCCACAAGCGAGCTGAGCTTCCCCTTTTTGTCTTTGTAAACAACGACTATATTTTGCGTTATCGCGAGTCGGACCTTAGATTGACTTCGGAGCGCAGGCATTCCTCACTGTCTCGAGAAAGACGACGTCTATAACGGCTATCATATTCCAGCAGGCGCCACGATTCATGCTCTTGAATGGTAAGTACCCATCCTCATCATCGTCCCAGTTCGCATGTTCTATATCAACACCTGACTAATCCACACCCCAGGGGCATAACCCGCGATCCCTCAATCTACCCCTCCCCCGATTCCTTCCTTCCGGAACGTTGGCTCTCACCCTCGTACCCAACCTACCGTGAACCCCTCACTCAATACCCCACCCTCAAAGCACACTCTCAATTCGGCTTTGGGCGCCGCACTTGCACAGGCGTCGATATCGTCGAGCAGGAACTATTTCTCGTGATGGGTGGCTTGGCCTGGGCGTTTGACATCAGGAAGAAGAGGGCTGTGGATGGGAAAGAGGTTGAGGTCCCGCTTGCGAAGTATACGAGTCTGTTGATTGCGAAGCCGGAGAAGTTTGAGTTTGAGTGTAGGTTAGTGGAGAGGGGAGGAAAGGGTGAGGATGGGAAGGGGATGAGGATGAAGGAGAGGTTGGAGGGAATGTGGAGGGATGTTAATGAGGGGAGGGTGGAGGATCAGGTGCCTGAGATGGACGGTGGTGGTGGGATTGTGTATGAGAAGGGGAGTGGGGAGGAGATCTTGAATTTGGGGACGCCGGAGGGGGGGTTGAGTGAGAGGGATAGTGGGAGTGATGGAGATGGGGAGGAGGTGCTTGTTGAGAAGGAGGTGTTGGTGGGTGTTGACGAGGTGAGGGTTGAATGTCCGGGGGCGTGGAAGTGATTATTCTGGGGACAAGCAAGCTCTGTATGGGCATGAAAACAAGTACACTCATTTTTCGTTTGCAAATTTGCTTTTCGTGTTGCGGACGGAGGGGCGGGTTATGATTGAATGTAATTGTTCCCCTTGCCCATGTGTAGCTCAGAGTCGAGGTCTGGCAGTAATATTACCTCGTCGTACATACCTACAAGCATCTACTTCCGTATTTGACTAAACGACCACAATCTATTATTGAGAAAAGGAGAAAAGAAAGGAGAGCCAAACTCTATTTACCTAGTTGACACACTGTGACTCTTTCTGAAAACGGAGAATGGAAAAACAAAAGGCACAGAGGGGAAAGGCTCAAACTCTATGTCAGCCATCGTGAGATCTAGATGTTGAGTTTTGATACAGCGGTGAGGGGGTCCAAAATACTCGGCAAGCGCGGCTGCATAATGTCTATTGGCTTTTCTCAACTTCGTTTCTGGATGATTGCGGACACAAGACTCTTCTAGAGTGGTGAGGTCATCATTACGGACTCAGAGGCCAACGAAATGGTCAATTCTGCCGGGCAGGCAGGAAGGTTGCGACTGCAGGTCTTGGTGTTCTGCTTATTGACCGTTTCCTGAAAAGAGGTGTGGCTCGATATTGACTCCTCAAGACCTGCTTGCGTATGCCATTGGGTAGATGTCTTTCTGGATAAACAATCAAATGGTGTTCTCATGTTCTATCCATCTCTTCCTGAAGATACGGAATCTCCTACGTCTCGGGAGGCTCGCACAAACGAAGCAATGTCGAAGAGACTATGGATATCTCGGCTTCATATCGCGATTGACAAGAAACTTCATTCCACTATTACCAAGCAAATCGTCGCACAAGCAATCCCTGAAGCTGACTTACGCTTTCAAAATGGTTTTTTCCGGAACACGTTCGGAACCAGTGATGTTGTGTTGCGTTGCACGGATGGGAGGTTTTGCTCGCTTTTGACTGGTGGCTGAGCGAGGCCAACAAGAAGCCTGAATCTTCCCCTCATCTGCTCTCTTCTTCCCTTCCCACCGCGCATCCAAAGTACCTTGAATGCTTCAACGCAGACCAGAAGCACAGCTCGTTCGTCTCCGACGCCCACGAAAATGGAAAGAGAAGAAAAAGAAAACAAAGGGACCGACCGATGAGAGCAAGGGTCAAGCGACTACGCCCGAATCTCACTGACGGCATCCACACTGGAAGCGCCGTTCGCGAGAGTACCGACGACGATCTCCTTTGGCGCATCCACGATCAAAAGGCCATCCCTCCTTCGACTTCGAAGGCGTGGTTTCCCATCTGTCCAGTGCATGATCGGGCAATGCTTTTTCGACTTAAGATCAGAGTCTATGTCTTCCAGCAAATTGGAGAGAAGCTTGCGAAGAGAGAAGAGTTTTCGTCGATGACATTCTCGGCTTGGCGACTTCCTCATTCGCCGTGGGGTATCCAACAAGGTGCTTGCTCGAGCTTGCCTCTGCGTGCTGGGCACGAAGTCTGCCCCTCCATAGCCCACGCCCTATCTTTTTCCTCGTGTCACGTCTTCTTTCCTATGGCTTATTCTGTTTTGTCATTTTTCTATATATCAGTCAGTGTATCAGCATCGTTGACACGCAATTCCTGCACAGTCATCACTACGAACAGCTGAGTGGTTTGTGATTGTTCTTTCTCCAAAGAGTGCGTCAGATACAGTACCTCACAAGGTACTCAAAATTCCAGCTCTCCACCTGGGCAACCCACCACCTCTTTCTTCATCCGGCGACCCATGCCCAGGCTAGACTTCTGTGAACGAAGTCCAACAAACTAACAGAACCGTCTTACTCTAGCATCAACGGCACTTCTCCACAGCAAGAACTTTCCCGCGAATTCATCACCCCGCCTCATAGAATCAACATCTCTTTCGACTGGCGGAAACTGCAACTGTTGTGGCCGTTCGCTTCTCAGACCCCCCCCTCCCCTCGAGTCACCTTCTGTCCGATAAGCCCTGCGATACATTGGTTTGCGAATACAATTGGCAGATTTATCGCTCGGTATATAGAGCTTGCAGATTGGCGACCGGGACTGGAAGTGGTAGAGCAGGAGTACAGAAGTGTATAAACTATCATGTCGGAACCCTCCGTCGAGGTATCTTGCGACAATGGCAACGAGTATGATGGCCGTATGGGACTGCGCATATCCTCCATCTTTGTGATAGGGTTTGGGTCTATGTTGGGTATGTTTGTTCTATGGTACGGTCTGGCTTTGTAAATGCACTGCTAATGCTACTTACATAGGCGCCCTGTTGCCAATTATCCTTGCGAGAACAAAGCGCATGCATGTCCCTCCTGTAGCATTCTTCATTGCGAAGTATTTTGGTTCGGGAGTAATTATTGCTACGGCATTCATACATGTGAGTTGCTCTGGCTCGGCTGTTCTTCATAACCGGCAAACCAATCCTGTCGACCAAGAGAAGCAATACTGACGGGAAATAGCTTATGGCACCAGCCACAGAAGCGCTTCAATCGCCCTGTCTGACCGGACCGATTACGGATTACAGCTGGGCTGAAGGAATTGCGCTAATGACCATCTTCACTATGTTCTTCATTGAATTGATGGCATCTAGATTTGATGTATTTGGGGCACACGAGCACGAAAGCGAGACCATTGATCCGGCGAAGGATCTTTTGCGGGATACTGAGAAGTATGGCGTCTCGGACGTTACTTTAAAGAAAGGTATGTACTATTTCCCTTTCGTCTGTGAAGTGGAGATTGTAATCGAATGAGCTCATGAAGTACTGAAATCCGGAATTGATGCCGTGGTCAACTTTGAGTTCTGTTGCTGACCTTTATATAGCATCCAGTGGCCATGGGCATAATGGTGCAGATACGACTGTCAACAACGTGAATGTCGGCGAGGGCGCATCGAGAGTAATTTCCAATGGACGTGTACCAGGACGAGAAGATGATTTCAGCTACCCTCCAGGAGGTCAAGATCATCTCGGACATAGCCGGTCCCATTCTGATGATGACGAACATTTTGCAGCCCAGATGACCGGACTCTTCATCCTCGAGTTCGGTGTGATCTTCCACTCGATATTCATCGGTCTCACTCTCGCTGTCGCAGGATCCGAGTTTAATGTCCTCTATATCGTGCTCTCATTCCATCAAACGTTCGAAGGTCTTGGTCTGGGTTCTCGATTAGCGACTGCGGCTTGGCCCAAAAGCAAGAGCTGGCTACCTTGGGCAATGGGAGTAGCTTTCGGCCTCACCACACCCATCGCGATTGCCATTGGTCTCGGCGTGCGTAGTAGCTTCGAGCCAGGAAGCGCACGAACGCTCATTGTGCAAGGTGTTTTCGATGCGATCAGTGCCGGAATTCTGATTTACACTGGCTTGGTGGAATTGATGGCTCATGAATTTATGTTCAACCCGGAGATGCGCAAGAGCTCTATCAAGATGATGCTGTTCGCTTATGGCTGCATGTGTCTTGGAGCGGGCCTTATGGCTGTTCTAGGCAGATGGGCTTGAAGAAATGGCAACGATTGGATGCATTTTATAACTGTACTTTATCCCAGCAATATAGAGGCGACGCAGGGAACGATGGGATTGGATTCTGGTGATTAGGGATAGAGGGTGTAGAAGGGTCGATTCAAGGATTTGGCGCAGAAGGCTGGGGAATGGGTATCAGGGTGCCTGGTATGGCATGGCGTGGAGCCCAACGGTTCTTTGATGTATATTGGGATGAATAGAGGCTTGGATCTGGCTATAAGCATGGCCTTCAAGAGAATGGAGATTCGATAAACTCCAATTTGCGACTTAAACTGTGATAGATTCCAGAGACTGGCCATTCAGCGGGTTCTATGAAGAAGGAGGTGCTGGGAAAGGTAGGGGGAAGCGAGAGCCAACGCTGTTAAATCAGCATTTGGAACTGGTAGAACCAGAGGTGCAGCAGGAACTACAAGAAGACCGACCAGAGCAGCTGCGGGCGCGAGGAAACAAAGTTCGACGGGGGAGTGATTAGAAGGAGGGATTGAAAGCAATGCGAGATACAGCGAGCGCGCCCAGTAAGTCTCGCACTCACCCAGAGCCCTCTTAATATATCTATAGATATCGAAAGGGAAATCCGTCGTTCTGTGGGGACTCTGATGGAACTTAAAGGACTTGACGGTAACTCGACTTTCTCATAATACCTCGAGCATGGCCTGAACAGAGTTTGGTGTCGTTGTTTATTGATGAGCTGTATTGAACAGGGGTTTGCTATACGAACATACCGGTACCTAGCGTACTCACGGTGTCCTCTGAGATCGGCTTCATGCCAAAGCGAAATGGCAAGTGCCACTCTGCTACTCGATCGAAAAGCTGCGTGGGAAATGAATTGGCAGGAGTGACCCTTTCCCAAATAACACATTTGAGCGAGCTTCCACAAATCGTAACTTCCTCTGTAATCGAGCGCCACTTGGCGTTGATTGTTACAAGATGGTTCCTACTTGCTTTCTTGCTTTGTCCTCGCCATCTTCATCTTTAGCCGCCAACTGCATTATTCTTCTTGGACTATTATTATAGAGACACTCCATTGAAAGTAGCATATTTACTTGCTAACCTCTGATCAGGCGCTCTTAATAGATTTGCTACGCAGCTTTTGGTCCACGAATGAGAAGGACCCAGGTCATCCGACTGGCACTGCTATATTTAAAGGAGCAAGTTTACTCAGTTTCCTATCGAAGACTCGACAGGAGAGAAAGCTCCCAAGATGGCTCAATGATGCCGAAGTTGGAGTTCAGAGAGTTGCTGAAGACGATGGAGAAAATGAGCTTTTCGTGTCCCAGTCTCCTAGACAGCCCATGCCTTCCAGTCAACTCCCTCTGGTCCGTCTGACAATCCGGTTGATCGACCTCGCTTGCCAGTGGACGTATCGTCTCAAGAGGAGGATAGAACGGCCCGCGAGAGGACACCTCAAATCCAAATCCAGGCATTCCAAATTGTGGCCAGGGCCAGAGAACATGAGAGCCACAACGAGGCAGCGCAACGGAATTCGAACAAGATTGAAGAAATACTACCACTAAGGGCAGTACCAAGTCCAGAGTAGAGCCCACCAAGAGCAACATTACAGACTGTGGATATACGTCTCTTTGAGGTGGTAGTCCGAAACGGAGCTAACAAGGGTCCTGATCACGAGAACTTCACATTTTATGTTCTGAAACGTCCCAAGTGCGCCTCTGTGTCCTCAGAAGCAAATCTGGACAGAGCTAAACTTCACCAGTATTTGAACGACCATTGGCAAAGCCATAAACCTGGCGAAAATCTCACAAAGGACCAGATTGTTGACAAATTCGGCATTCCTATCAGCGATGCAATTTCAGGATGGTTTAAGAGCCATCAAAACTCCAAAAAGTTGATGAAAGAGTGACAGGTAAGCGACTGCTGCAGCAGCATTTCTACCTGGCATCACGTTTGACTGCATCTAGGACGCTCGGAGACAAGACGCAACACAACTACGATGACTGACCCAGCAAGCGAGACGCCCCAGCCTCACGCAGGGATAGTTATCGCGGCCGGCAAAGCAAACCCAGTCTAACTCCACCATCTTCCACAAAGCACCAGCCTGGGAGAGAAAAGACGCGCGCTGCCGAATGATTGTTGACATTTAAAGCTCCTTATTTTGGCGGTCCTAGAATGAAATATCCAGGAATGGTCCACCAAGCCTAGTTCGTCAACCACCCGTATGGAGAGAAGGTCCCAGCGAGCTTTAGAACAGACTTGATCAAGGAAGAAAGCAGTTAGAGAAGGAATGAGAAGCACACCTGGTGGAATTGGACAGTAAGTGATTCTACCCTCGGGAAGATAGGAAGAGGTGACAAAAAGTTGGACAGCCACCAAAGGGCCTGGCTTAGTAAATCGCTTCCTGGTCGGCGATTGTGCTACAACCTTTGCAGCTCGTTTGTGTTCCATCACTGTCGTTTGCTTTGACCTTGTACCCTAGACTCATGATGGTACCAATCCACTAGATACACTCCCTGTCATCTTATAATCTCCTGACCCGAATAAGCGTACAACCGTTGTAATCGATATGCGCATGGCTTCCAAGTCCCGCCTTGGCATCAAGAAGATCTTGCTGTGCTTTCAATCTACGGTTTCAGACGTCAATTGAAGTTTTGATTTCGTAAATTTGCCAAGAAATGTGCATCCTGGATCAATAACAATAGATACGTGACTGGGCAATAATACACAAAAACCGCAGCAGAAGCTCAAAATCTGACACGAAGGGCCTTAAATCATCCGAGTCGCACACGCTTCGGCTCTGCTTGGTTCTCTTCTCCAATAGGAGGATCTCTTCGTATTTGATGGTGAGGATGCCAGTCTTGTCGAGTTGGTACTTGTTTCGTGAAGAGGTGTGCGAGCAACAGCATTTATCGAGCTTCCCTCGAGTGCTCCCCGTTAATATTAGGCTGAGTATGCCCAGGGTGGAGACCGGAAGCACTCGATCCCTAGTTCTGACCGATCATGGGCTGAAAAGGTCGTGCATCCGGTAATTCTTCACCAATGCGCCGTGCTGTTTTGGTTCGCCTTTTTTAGCCGAGCTTCTTCAGTCATACCTAATTGATGTGAGAGACTCAAAGATATGGGAAAGAGGATCCAGAGTTGACTAGTCACATCGCCTGGTTCTTACAGGACTCTTTCTGAGACAATATAGTGTTTCTGGGAATCCTAGAAAGTTAGCTTGTCAAACCTTGGATTTCTTTCCTTTTCTGATTGGCGCTCTATGTTGCTGGACGATTCTGGGGAAGGCCATGCAAGTTTCTAGACATTAACTATGGGATATAGTACTGAAGGGTATGTTAGGCTTTGTTGCTTGCTGAAGAGAGTATTCGGGTGTCGGATCTACCACTTTCCAATAGATCGAGCGGCTCTCGCCGAAGTTGATCGAGAGCGACCACTCGCCTTTTAACCTTCTTCTTGAATAGACAGCCCATTACCTTAAGTAAAGTAAATTATCTTCTCAAAAGTTTGCCCAAGTTCCCAATGGTACACCAGCATCCTAAACTTGAAGTAGCCTATCAGCATGTCGGACCATGGAGAGCGTGACAGGGAAGAACCTCTCAACTCTGCGGATGAAGCCTCAGGATTCAACAACCTTTTCTCAAGGTTTCAGTACGAAGCCGATCAAGGAAACAAGGACAAGCATGTGGACGAAGACGCAGAAGCTGTCGAGAAGATGCAGAGAGAAGGATGAACTTGATGAGAAGCATAAGCGAGCGGAGCGGGCTAAGAAGACGTTGAGAAAGGCGGAGAGATATAAATATGTTATTCGCAGATTAAGAGCGCACTACAACAATGTGCCGGTATCCGACGACAGCGAGGAAGACAGTTCTGTCGTAGCAGATGAGGATGAGCTTGACAGATCAGAGGCCGGACCATCACGACAAGCATCAAGAGCAGCTTTGCATGCAGCATCGAAAAGTATCACGACGGATGGTATCAAGGTCCACGAGCTTGCTGTCCATGCTGCGCAAGACTTTCCCGTTCTAAGATGTGGATTCTGTGGCGAAGGAGAGAACGAGTTCAACGCCGAGCACACCCCCGTCGAAGATGCTTTGGAAATATACAAAGAAGTTTGGAGGGATCATGCCTGGAATCATCACAAGATGAAAACCTATGATGGTTGGCAAGCCGATGATTTTTTTTGGCACGAAGGTCAGGGGTGCCAGTGCCGGTTGGCATCGACAACACATGACAGATTTTCGAAAGTTCCACCAAGGAAAGATAAAGGAACCGAGGCAGAAGAAAGGTAACAACAAGAACATCGAGAATCACCCCGACTCCGATGCAGATGCCATCCGAACATTGATCCAGCCAATGATGGACAGCCAAATGCTGCAAGAGGTGGAGGAAGATACGGTCTGCGAAGGCTGGAGGACAACAAGAAGTCTACTGGTGGAAAGGCGCCTGCGAAAGGCAAAATGGCGGCAAGCGCCAGAGAACAGGCGGAACTAGATGAAAATGCAGAGACTAGCCAGCCTGGCGAAGATAAAGAAGCAGGTCAGTACTCATTATTGCCCACTAGTCATTTTACTTCGTATCCCGCAGATGTGAAAAGCGTGGTGCTGACATGGAGGTAATAAACTAGCAGCACCAAAAAAGAAGAAACAGCCCGTCAAGTCTGCCAAAGCTCAAGCTCCCGCGGTAAATATAGCTGGTAAGAAGCGCCAGGGAACATATCCTGCAGGAGGTCGTGAGAAGAAAGCCAAAGCAAATGTCAACGACTCGTGAAGGACAGCAACAAGCGTCCAGGAAGCGGCAACTGCTGCTGCGGATCTGGCAAGCCAGAGCCACCAAATCTCGGAGTGTTGGAGACTTTCAATAATAATTCTTGTCTTGTCATGAGTCTCACTTTCGAGGGACGAAGCCTGGTGGCCGAATTCTTGGGTTTTCTGCATGGGCCTGTATTGTTGACACATGGAGATTAAGCGAACCTACATTGTGCTTTCAATTCTTCATGACCTGCCTGTATGATAACCAGCAGAATCAAATTGAACCGGAAAACTTGTGAAGAAAATTTCGCTGTAGTGGTTCAAGACATGTTCAGCAAGGGAAAGTGCACCTCCTCCTAGCTGTTCTTGCCAGATGAGCAGACTTTCCCATCTCAAACCCCTGGTGGCGCTTTCCGCCTTCGACAGAGCATCGGTAACGAACTTCTCTCTTGCGTATCACGAAGCACGAATCCTAGACATTCCAGAGTCCAGATCCCAGAACATATGTATGCTCGCATCAATTATTGTCACACAGTCGCTTCATTACCAGACCGAATTCTATCAGCGTCCCTCTCCAATGGCGAAATCCAACACCATGAATGGATCAGACGGAACTAAACTTAGCAATATGAAAGAACACTTCAGCCCGGAATACTATGGCGATGCATCAGGTCTGAAGATTGTCAAGAGCTTCAAGCGTGTCGGAAAGGGCTATAACAAACCGAAATCCAAGATCAATAATGCAGTTGATATGAAATCACTGAAGGAATCGTCAAGGTTCAGCGGACATGTTCAGACTTCTTCCGAGGAAGAGATTACTGCTGCTCCACGACGATCAAAGGACACTCCGGTCAACAAAGTGGCACCGCTACCGCTTGAAGACACGAATGATAATGGAGAGCCAAATACACAGGAGAATGACAAAACACTTGTTCACAAATCGACAGCATTGAAGGATAATCCAGACGACCAAGCTCCGAACTCGATTTATGGAGACGCAATGTTGGACGTCACATTGCCCGGCATCCATTTCGGACCTGAAGGCGATATCTTAGCACTACGGTGCGACAGTACCTGTCACAAACGCTCAAATCTCGAGAACAGTCCTCTTCCCGGTGCTCATCTCTGGTGCCGCACTCACCACAGATACCATTGCATTGAAAGATCGAGCAAGCCCTGCGACTTGGCTGTGTTTTGTGCCATATCTGTCGATGTTTACGCGAGGATGCGGGTAACAAAACACCGGCACGGGGTTCGCCAAGGTGAGGAGGAGAATCAGCCTGGTGAGATGGAGATATCGTCTGATGAGGACATACATAAGGCGATTCGAAGTTTGGAGGTGACGAACTCTTCAGGTAAAGAAGCTCTTCTTTGAACTTGCCACAGTTTGCTGACTCGACTTGCAGGAGACAACACAGTTGGACCAAGCATATCGATCAAGGCTGAGACTAATGCTAATGTGCGTGGCTCTCATACTGCTAGAAATGTGGACGACATGGAGAAACCCGACGACGAGAGCCCGAGAAAGCGTGTGAGATTCTCAGATCAGAATGAGGTATTTTTCCACAGAAAGAGCAGCAGCATTGTTACTCCGTAGAACTTGGTTGTGCAATGTCTGAGCACTTGTGGCGTAGTAACAGAGGATTGTTGCTAAATTACTCTTTGGCCTCTCCCTTGGAAGTCTGTATTCATTCGACTGCTTCAGAAGACAGGAGACTTTTACTGTCAACGGGTTCAGTCCTGGTTATGAAGAACGAAAACTATTCCGTTCAGCGCCTGCCTTTCTGCGCGAGATTCTCGCAGCATATTCTCAAATAAGAATCGAGACAGCAGTATGATGAATTTTTACCACTGGGCAGGACTCATGAGAACATAAATAGATTTGCACACGTGAAATATGAATCTGGATGACAAGGGAAGATGACGATTCTCGCAGCGGCTCTTGATTAATGACACGCTATTTGACCTTCTTCATATCTACTCGCTGACGGTATTATATTTTGTTCCTTCTAATTGCCGCTGTGATTACAATCGAGCCATGATTTTCCACATAATGAGTCAAGCATTTTCCTCGTTCCATCTCGGCAAGCGCATTTCATATTCCAATGAGCCTATGATCCACCCGCTGCAGCTCTTGAGGCACGTATGGTGTCCTTTGGGCTCAAAGACTCTCCTGCCTTTCCGAGAAGTTCCTCCTTTCTTTCTGAGGGTCCGAAAGCTCGAAGCTGGACTATGAAGGCCCAGCATCGTAGCGAGGGCAGGTAATAGGTGGAACGTACGCAGTGAAGCATTAGTCGTGGGAGGTCTGCTACCACTGTGGTCCTCCATGTCTGTTTGGAGTCTATATCTGCTTCGGATCTCGTTGGTCGATGTCGTCTGCTGTTCCAACCTGCCGTGTAGAAGGGCGTGTTGTTCCACAAGATGTCGGTTGCAAAACAACTTTGGTGTGTCACCGGGTGCGCCTCTTCCAAGTCCTCACATAATCGAATCCAAACCTTCCATCTACTCTCACTGTCCAGTATGATGTTCCAATCGAAAGATATCCTCCCATTCCACACAGCCTCTCAAAGCCAGTCCTCCTTCCCCGCGTTGTGATCATCCATCTTTGGTGCATGTGCACATTCCACGATGTCCGAAGCATAGAAGGAATTGCAGTCCAATGTATGATGTCTCCAATTCTGTCTCGTGGGTATCATATGTCGTAGATGTACGCCTGTGAATAGCATAATCGTGACGGACAGAGCAGCGAGCACGCAGAGATGCACGCGCTTCTCTTGCCAGTTTGCGGAGAACGGCATGGCGCTTGTGGTATTGTAGTATTGCTGAACCGAGAATTGGGAGAAGATATTGGCAAAGCGGATGGCTGTTGTATGTGAAGTTGACAGAAAGTATTGGACGAGACTTCGTGGATTGTTTGGATGAGGAGAGGAGTTTGGTTTTATGGTGTGGGAAGCTGTCATGGGGCGAAGGTCGAGGCTCACGAGACAACCTCCACATCCCCGCCATCCGATGCTGCGCTGGCCAGCCACACAGCACAACCACCTCCGGCCCGAGGCGCTAGCAGGCTTCAGGGGTCTGATGCAGGTCGGTGTGGAAAGTTTAAAACTGGGAGAACCCCGGAGTGAGGCGGATTTTGAAGCTATTCAAGCTTGATTTGGGATGAGGGCGGAAGATCAATGCATGTGATGAAGGTTGAATCAAGATATGGGATGCATAATGACGTTCCGACAAGGCGGTGGATGGATGATAGGTCTGAAAAGATGCTATTCAGTGATTTGTGTAGGGAGATGCAGTTCAATGATTCAGGGTATCAATGATTAGTACGATCAGCATACGTCTGAACGAGTCAGGCTGCTATAGTGATAGTCGATTTTGTGTTCATTTTTGTTGTTACAACGCAGGCCGTCCGAAGCCCTGTAGGTAGTACCAAGTTACTCCATGCCCCGAACTATGCTCCTTTTGATTCCCAACCTTGGCGAGGAGCACATGTCACCTCTGTATTGACTCCTAAACGACCTCCCAGCGACAGAATAGAGTAGAGTCTTTTTCGAAAGGCTTTTCATACCCAGAGAGGCGCTGTGACCTCGACTGCCCTCTCTACGACAGTCCGTACTCTCTCGACCAAAACTCGACTTGCACCCTCAACCTCCAGATCCTCCAGCCAGACCTTGGCCACGGCATTGTTGACCTTGATCTCTACTCCTGGGACTGGGATTCCAATCTTATGCAGTCTCTCAATCTCCTTTCTTTGGAGGGCCTCGAGCTCCCTATCCTCCTCCTCGGAACCCTCAGAAGCTCCATCTTCATCTTCCTTGATGGCAGACGGGGATCCAACAGCTCCCTTCACAGACAATTTCGGGACTGCGATTGGTGTGACATTCTCGGCGCCGAATTGCGCTTCCAAGAACATGAATAGGCGCTCTAGTCTTTCGGTAGGAGAGAGGTTTGCGTGTAAGTTCCGAGTTGGAAGCTCATGAGAATGGGAGTGCTTGCTTGAGGATTCTGTGAAAGATTAGTTTAGTTGATGTGAAAGTAGCAGAGAATGCTTACGTTTTACTGCAGCTGGACTACTTTCCACCGAAAACAGCACAGCCATGACTGCATCGGCAATACCATCGTTCAGCATGTTACCTTCCCACTCCAGTTCTACCTCACCGTTGTTTCGATGCCGAACGGTAACACATCCCATGACTAGGTATGCGGTAGTCTGGCTCGAGATCTCCTCATCTGCATCTTCTGACGAGCCATTCATGTGTGTATCGCCATTTGCCTTATCCTTAGATCTGCTCTCTGGTAATACATCGATACTACCGAATGTACCTTCCAAAGCCCATCTGATCAACTCAATACCTGCAGCGCTGAGAGTCATGCGTTGCTTGCATGTAATGATGGTCGTCGTCAGGCCAGCATACTCTCTTAGATCTTCTGGTGCCATAAGCGACATCTTGAAGTCATTCTGGACCAGGACGCCAGTCATGAGTTGCGATTGGCTTCCATCAGCCGTTGGAGGAGGATTCGCTGCTAGCTTGCCCACGACCTTCGCTGTCTTGTCTGCTTTGAATGGAATTCGAAGCTCTTCGCAATTTCGAGGACTGAAGACTTTAACCTTGTTTGTTTTGTCGGCATTCAGAGACAGTAACTTCGATTTCAGACGCATCATGTTGTGTACCTCACCATGGACGAGAATCTGTGGTACATTAGCATTGTCATTTCGCACTAGAATGGCCAACATACCACAACAGGAGCTGCGACTTCTTCGATGAATTCTCGATTCTCAACTCCATCAACATGTGCAGCGAATGAGTATTCTTGAACACTGCATCTTCGAGGTATCATCACTTTCTCAGCATCTGGTAAGCCCGGACCTCGCCTTGCACCACCAGTGTTGCGAGACATGATAGCCTGAATCTGTTCTGGCTCTTTCATGATCTCTTTTGCCATGGTTCCCTCAACGCTGTAACCGGTGATAACGACACCATTCTTATCACTGGGAGCCCATCTCTCCAGAAGTTCTCTGCTCACACCGTTTTGTAGCATACCAGGACTAGCAAGCATGACACAACCGCCAACATCATCGAAGCGGTCCAGATTCTTCAGCGATCGGATGTATTTGAAATCCCAGGGTCCTCCTTTCGAAGCAGTATCCGAGTTAGCTTCTGCTTCGGCCATTCTTTCCCGGAAGAGTCGTTTGATATTGTCGTTCATCGCGCCGACATAAGTTTGGTAGACCAGCATACACTTTCTGGCCAAGTTACTAGCATAGTAAATCGGGATCTTCTGGAATTCTGGGTGGAGAGTCCAGTACTCGTCTAAAATCAAGAGGAGTTCTTGAGCTCTTCCAAGAGCGAATACAGGCATCAGAACTCTGCCTCCCCGGTTCAAAATGCCTGTGATAGATCCCATAAGCTGCTGTTCTCGCTCTACGCGGGGAACATGCGAGGCGATGCCATAGGTTGATTCGGTGATCAGAACGTCGATTTTGACGCCCTTCGGGACCTCAGCAGACACTAAATGTCGATCGTCTTCCCGAGAGTAATCTCCTGTGAAGAAAATCTTAAGACCAGCGATTTCTATCAGGAACATGGCGGCTCCAAGGACATGGCCAGCAGGGTATGGTGTAATTCTGATAGACGAGATGGTGTGGGTAGTATGGTAGTCAATGGCTTCGATCATGGGGAAGGTAGAGAGATGGTCGGCTTCTGTGTAGACAGGTTGGCCTTTGGTATCCGACGAGGCACCGCCAACTCGAATACTATCTTGGATGAGCCATTTGTAGATGGCTTTTGTAGGATGTGTCATGAAGACCCGGCCTTTGAAGTTGGTCTTTGCCAATACATAAGGTAAAGAAGCTGCATGGTCCACATGGAAACTGGAATATCTATCAGCCAGAATACTTCTCGGAAAACAAAGGCAAGTCAAACGAAGGAAGGTGTACTATGTACAAACATATATTCAAATGTGGGTCATCTTCACAGAATCAAGACCATGCATTTGCAATGTGATAAATGTTTTGTATTGATTCTCGTATACATGTTGACTTGTAGAATATGGAAAAGGGCCGAAAAATCCCAGTCGCAGACATAGACAAACGGAGTGGTCTATGTTCAGACAAGAAAGTACCTCCACCGCATATCAAATATAGGAAAGTATGCGCTTACTGGCTGATCAGAAGAACGTCAACGGTGCTCAAATCGAAATCATCGTAGAACGGGAGAGACGCAAGACCTTCGTAGCCTGCGTGTTGGCCAGCATCCAGCTATAGCATTATTAGCACAGCGGCTTAACGGGCAGGAATCTGATCCTACCATAACGGTCTTGCCCTTGTACTGGATGATGTGACATGATCTTCCAACTTCGTTACCACCACCTAGGCAAAGAAACATCAGCTCATCAGCAGGATCTACCGGCTCTTCCACAGCTGGAGGCGCCATTGCTGCTGCTTTGCGCTTGGAAGCCATATTGAGGCTTGTCCGTAGCGGTCCCTTCCCCGGTATTCTGTGATCTTTATTCAAGTAATCGCCCTGTCGCAGTGCGTCGCGATCAACTGTTATGCATCGCTATCGGCTCGAGGTATGCTGAGCTCCTGGGGCCATGGATCGGTAAATGTGTTCGCTCCCGTTGAAGAATTCCGGAGGTGAATGAAGGTACTTTGCCCTGTGCTGCCAATCTTAATTAGCTTAGCGCGAAATCACACGTGACCATCGACGTGATTTCGAGGGAGCGAACATCGTCTTCTTTGCCATCCTCACCTTTATTACAACGACTCCAGCGAGCTCACGACAACGAGCCAGACAACAACAGACCCAAGACCGTGGTGTACCATCCAAAGACCGCATATTTGATACTGGAGAACCTTTGCTCGCGCATGGGTCGAGCTCTCAGGAGGACAGCGGGCTTTGCGCCTGCCTTGTGAAGGAGATTTGAAGAAAGCATATTCCGACCACGAACTCCTCTGCCACCATGGCGCAACCACAGCAGCAGTATCCGATGCCTCCGAGGTCATATTCGCCTCCGCAGAACGCGGCTTCCCCTGGCGCCCAACAGCAGTTTGGCATGCCACCGAACAAGAGGCAACGATTGTCTCCAAATCCATCCTCACAGCCAAGCTCTCCATACGTTCAGTCACCATATGCCATGAGTCCAGGAGCGTCGGCGCCCTCGTCCGCAACAGCTTCGCCTCATTTCTCGACAGTAGGAATTCCACAGGGTGTCTACAACACACCATACTCGAACGGACACACTACACCCACTCTCACTCTCCCACAGTCGCAACCTAACCACCAATCTAATCAGCCACCCAACCATCAAACCAACCATCAGCCTCACTTTCAAAGCTCTGTTAGCTTCGCCAATTCCCTTCATACAAGTCCGAGACCAGACTTCGGCAATTATGGGCAAGCCCAACCACCGACGCAACCTCACCAAGGCCAAATGTCGCAGCCAAATCAAAATCAAGGCACGATGGGTCCCCCTTCGAAGCCTGTAGAAAAGCCAAAGGAGGACGGAGTTGATGTGATGGATGTTCTTGGGGGCACGGGTATCGATCTACGAGAAGAAGAGGGGTTACAATACACTTTCCAGCTGTATAACAATTCTTTCAACTCTCAGTTATCTGGTTCCCAGTCTGGCAATATCTCCTCTGGGCATAGCTTCACGCAATTCCCACCAGGAGATGAAGCTTCGTTCTTCGGTGCTGGACCTGCGAATGCTGCTGCCGACAAAGTTAATTCGAGCTCGCAAGATGAGTTCAACAAGAAGATAGCAGATCAGGCTTGGAAAAATGCAGCTGCCAACCTTGCTGCGTCCCGGCAACGTGAGCTCAGCAATCCATTCCTTATAGTTCAGGTTATTCAAGCCAAGATGGGAAAGATTGCTCGCGAGAATGGACTATCCTTGAATGTCGACAAGGGTGGAATGATGGGGACGATGAAGCTACCAGAAAACTTCAATCAGCGTGGTGTTCAAGTGCAGACCCGAGTTGGCCCAGAGAATACGTTCTTGGCTACCAACGGTACCTTTCTTCCGATTGACACTATGCTCGTTGATCAAGTCGCGCTCATGTCGATTGCAACGAAGCATAGATTGCGAGGGCTTGTTGAGGATGCTGTCAAACTTGCAAAAGGACGCCAGACTGGCTCTCACGGCATCATTCCCGAGGAGTGGGTTGACGCTGCGGCTCCTAGCAATGCCGATACCAATGTCACTGATGGCGGCCCTCGGAGCGGATGGGAGAGTGCAGTCAGCCCGCACTCTAACCCACTAAACCGTACGGGGAACTCGATTCTTTTATCAAACTATATGCTAACTTGCTTCAGGCTCCGCTGCTAAGCTGCCAACCCCAATTTCAGAGACTTCTAAGACTCCTACTGCTCCTATCAAAATCACCAACGAAGTTGTCAGTGCATTGCGTGCGTCGGCAGTAAAAGAACGTGACCAGGAAGAGGCACGGCTACGTAAGCGTTTGGCTCGCGCAGCAGGAGATGGTGCGTCTAGACAAGGCTCAATCATTCCTGGCACGCCAGGCTCGGTTGCCCCTGACTCCGTCGAGAAGGCTCCGACGAAGAAAGAGCAGAAGAAGAATGCTGCAGCGAAGGTCAACGAAGCTGCGAACCATGCAGCTGCCAACACTACAACCGCGCAGTTCTTGGGCGGTGGTGGAGGCTTGTTCGGAAAGAAGAAGAAGTACAGCTGGATGACAGGCGGCGCACCTGGGGGTGGTGGTAGTGGGGCAAGCACCCCAGGACGTATCAACACTCAAGGTCTCCCTGGAACGCCTGGTAGTGGTCCAATTAATGCCCCTCCTGAGAAGTTGACGGTCGAAGGTGCCAGACGACTTGGACAATGGAGGGAGGATAAAGAACGAGGTGTGGGCATTCAGATCCGAGACTGGGTTACAGTGCTCGAGTCTGACGGTCGTGAGAAGAAGGCTCTTCAAAAGCTTTACATGAATTTGGACCAGTCCGACCCCAAATAGATTAGTCGCGGTCTGGGGCTTATTTGAGATTTCAGGCATATCGAGGCGATAAAATCCTGTGTATTTGATAGTCGTTATTTGCGAGGCGTTGCATGGGCAGGTGTCCGTCTTCCATGGGGGAAGACTTCATTCATATTTTGGTGGCCTAACATGATACGGATGCATATCAATAGGTTACATGAATGGAAACCACAAAAATATTTTTGCATACAGCATGGCTCTTGAGTCACTGACTATCCGTTCTATGTGCCAAGTACATTGGCAACTGGGTTTTCTCCGTGAGGTGTTTGCAGGGCTCATGGCTCACCGACAATATGCAGTCCTGCCGGCAGTGAGGTGGGCCGGACGATATATTTATTATTCCTGCAGCTTTGAATGGGGCCATTGTCGAATGGTGCATCTGCTGGAATACCGAGGCCAGAGGCTTTTGTGGCTGTCCAATGAAGCTGTCCAGAATTATGAGTCTGGCTGGTCGGCATTTCTGCTTTGGAGCCAACTGAAATCTTTCAATATTTCCAAGATCATGTTTCCTAGACTTCTCTCCGACGACGTAATAGACATCGTACGTCGAAACATCTGTCTTCTATTCCCAGAATAAGTACTTATATCTGTGTTTGCTGTAAGTGAAGCCCTGGTTTGCTCGCTGAACCGGGAAGATGGAGGATGGTACAGCAGTAGATGAAAAGTCTTCAGACTACACAAGCTTATCGATCCAGTCAAATGACTTGTTTACCTTGACATTCCTTGTCATAGTGTCACAAAGGGACAATTCAGAATGGCATTTCGGGAACTAGGTGAGCCGACGTATAACGGATGTCCGTGCTATCGTTCCCGTCCTATGAGGCTTTTCACGATGACCTATCGCGGCTCATCAACGGCATCTTGTCAAGCCGTGAACAGCCAAGGGTAAGAACTGGTAGAGCATAGCCAGCGAGTAGCGTAGAAGAAGTGTTATCGTATCCTACACAAGCCACACAAGCTACTCAGTCCTCAATTCTTGAACAGGGAGTGTCGCCTGGACTGTAAGGTTGAAAAGGTTTGATCGCTGGCGAAGACGAGAGAAAAGCAAACCAGCTGACAACATCAGTAAATCCGTACTGGAGAATGACTACATCCCGCATTCACAGTGAGCTGTCTCTGGGTAAAATGTCTTCTAAGTTGCAATCATCGAAACGAACCAAAGTATCAAAGAATGAATGACGATGTCATGGCTCGGTAGTCATTGATGATCGACCGGGAAGCATCTCACAGCTGATTTGTCGCTTCCCCTTCGTACCGGGCGAAACCGCACCCGAAAGTCTTCTAGACCGCCAATCCCGATCCTAGCCCCTTCCCCGGATTCGTGTTTTACCAGAAGAGCAAATAGCTCGCAATACATAACAGGTTCTTTCCCCCACTTCCATCCTTCAAAAATTCTGGGCTCGAAGCTGAAAATTTTGAGATCTTAAGACTTCGACTTCGCCACTATGAATTGCCCTTCCCGTACCGAAGAGCCAGAGGGAGACGGCTTCAACCAGAACCCCAGCTCTCTGTCGGCGGATCTGACGACCAGAGAGGATCTCAATGGGATCGCCAATGCACGAGAACTGAGGAGGATAGCGACTAACGAGATTAAGAGTGAGGTCGACCATGTGCCGGACGATGATGCGAAGGGGCCCAAGGGAGGGGAGGTGGTGGTGACGAAGGGGGTGGGCCAGCAGAGCAACGTCATAGGAAGCGGTCCTGGAACGGTCGCTCTCGATGTTGTTGATGGGGATGCTGGTGCTGGTGGGAGAGGGGGTGGGAATGGGATTGGGATTGGGGCCGATGCTCCTTTCCCAATGAAAATTTTCATGAAAATTCGAAAAGGGGTCACGACTTATGGAAAGTTTGTTGGTCCTGGTTTCATGGTATGTTACTTTTCAGTTGTTCATTTGAGCTCTACTGATTACGATCCTGTAGATTTCAGTGGCTTACATCGACCCTGGAAATTACTCGACCGATGTAGCTGCTGGTGCTACGTACCGGTTCAGATTGCTCTTCATCGTTCTGATGTCGAACATCTTTGCCATTTTCCTACAGAGCTTGTGCATCAAGCTTGGGAGTGTCAGTGGACTCAATCTAGCGGAAGCATGTAGAGAATTTCTTCCTCGATGGATGAATTACTTCCTCTATGTGATGGCTGAGGGAGCTGTGAGTTGTTTTCAGAAATGCTGGGGTTCACTGCTGACGTTGGACAGATTATTGCTACCGATATTGCTGAAGTTATCGGCACAGCTATTGCAATCAATCTTTTGATTCCTCAGATCCCCTTAGTCGCAGGATGTGCACTGTCAATTGTCGATGTGCTTCTCATTCTGCTTTTTTATAAGCCGAATGGGTCCATGAAGGGGCTTCGAGCATTCGAGATGTTTGTGGTGGCCCTTGTTCTTGGTGTTGTGATATGCTTCTGCATCCAACTTAGCCTTATCGAGGATACTCCTGTCGGCGATGTCTTTCGCGGATATCTTCCAAATTCTGCCATCGTCGAGTCGAAAGGGTGAGTGCTTCTTCAAATCTCAAAATGCGGTGACTGATATCGCCTAGTCTGTACCAAGCCTGCGGAATCTTAGGTGCAACCGTTATGCCACATAGTCTATACCTTGGTAGTGGTATTGTCCAGGCACGTCTACAGGAGTACGATATCGACAACGGCATTGTCCCAGAATCGATTCGCTCCGACAGTGTTGAGAAAGTGCAGTACTTTCCCTCACTTCCTGCCATAAATTTCTGTCTCAAGTACTCAGTCATCGAATTGGCCGTGTCTCTCTTCACTTTCGCTTTATTTGTCAACAGTGCCATCCTGATCACAGCAGGAGCTTCACTCTATGGTTCCAAGGCTGAGGATGCGGATCTCTTCGGCATCTACCACTTGCTTTCCGACAGCATTGCTCCCGCAGCCGGTACGATCTTCGCCCTCGCCCTCCTTTTGTCCGGCATCAGCGCTGGAATTGTCTGTACAATTGCGGGACAGATGGTATCAGAGGGCGCTCTGAAGTGGACGATCGCACCTTGGATGAGACGTCTCATCACTAGAAGTATTTCTATTACGCCAAGTATCATCATCGCAGGAGCAGTGGGCAGGGAAGGTCTGTCTGCAGCTTTGAATGGCTCTCAGGTAGCACTGAGTGTTGTTCTGCCATTTGTATCTGCACCATTGATCTACTTCACTTGCAGGAACAAGTATATGACTGTACGAACGACCAGTAACGCGGAGGACTTCGATGATGAGGAAGGAGACGCGACTACGCCCAGACCAACATCACCACCAGAAGGAACGAAGATGCGGAATAATTGGATCACTGCTACACTTGCGGTGATCATTTGGGGCATCATTACGGTAATGAATGTGGCCAATTTGGTGTTGTTAGGCAAAGGAGATGGTGCTTGAGTTGTGCCATCTTCTGGAGTGAGAAATGTCTTGGGTGGGCAAGCATTTTCAAGGGTTTCTGGCAGTGATAGTTGGGGGACGCGACTGATACGTTCTGTATCTTGTCTCTCACACGTTTCTTGATGAAGGTCGAGGATCAGAGGTGCTGCAAGTAGTTTCAAACGACCGTTATGAAGCGATGATGATGGATTTAATCGGCGGGGGAAATATCTCATAGAGATGCTTGAGTAGCATTGGCTCCTTACGGTTTTCCTCGATGTTTATGGCAGTGCTTTTCCACCATCTTATCTCAATAAAATCATGTCGAGTCTCCCAATCGTTTTCTCGTTTATTTTTACCTCATGATCCATTCTCCTACAGGTGCTCAAGTTAGACCCATACTCTGTATCCTTCCCCACATCCCGAAAATGTCAAATTTCCGACCACGAGCTCCAAACAGAGAAGCTACTGCGGCTGTATGGTCTCACAGGAAATATAGAATTGCTTTCCATCGAGATAAACTCCATTTTCCAGTCCTCTCCGATTCTGAAATGCCTGCCAGTAACCAGCATATTCTCACGACCCTGCAAAGTATGATCCCGTCCTGTCCCATCTCACCTGATCGGAAAATACCCACCCACTCTGTCCCGAACCCACTTCCGCGAGACACAGCCTGACAGCACAAACACTCCTTTCCGACTGCCGGAAACCCAATTTTCCGGTAATGGGTGCGACGAGCAACAAAAGTTTCTACCAGGAAGAGTGTTTCATTTGCATTGTGGTAATTGGTTGGGCAGCATTGCACAGCTGGTGAGTGGAGGATCTGAGCGGGTTTAGAGTTTTGTTGTGGGCTGTTGAGATTTGGAGAGCAGGGAAGGACAGGACGTGGGTGAAGCGAAGCCTGGATGGGGGCGGATTTGAGTTTCGCTTAAGAGGTGGAGGAGATGGACGTGGGGGTTGTTTATTGGGAGGGAATAGGGGTACTCATAGTGGGTAGGAACGGGGAAGAAGAAATGCGAAGTGGATGAGTGGATGAGTGGATGGCTTGTGGTAGTGAGGTGTTGAAGCGGTGAGGAGGGAGATGGGGATGTCTGAGTTGGATGATCTTGCACTTAGATGTTGAATCGCTAAGGGTTGAAGCTAGGCTTCAAATTTAGGATCAAATGCAGTGATAGAATGATGAAACCTGCAATATTTTATTTGCACTTTTTGAAGGAGTTATAGAAGGGAAGGAAGTCTCGTGCCTTTCGAGCAGCACAAGTTCGCAAGCCAGGTAAGCGAAACCAAATGAGAAGCTGGAAGTATTTCAATTGGCTTAAATAGCGTAAGCGAGGGAAAGATTGCTTCCCAATGCTATGAATGTTGATTTGTCCTGATATGTAGACATATCAAGACATTTTCTAAGTGTGGTGTGCTTGAAATCATGCGCTCTCATGGTGACCTTCGCCAACGTGAGCTTAGCTGGAACCAAAAATCTCGATAGCAACGAGGAAGCTCATATACAGAACTTATTTCTTGATATTACTCGGACTCCGGATAACAGGAGCAGCCTAAGTGCCTGCATTCGTATCCTGCCGTTCGGACACTTGCCTCTCCCCGACGACCAGGACTTTGAGCAACACCATGGGTAAACAATGCAGGCATGATGCTGGACGACAGCCGTTTGAAACCCATCAATCACTGTTCACTGTCTCATTACATATTAGTCTCCGTCTCCTCAGAACCAGAGTACGCTTTGGAGAAAGGAATCTCAGCTGACTCTACATACATTGCCCATCTCGATAGGGAAAGGAGGAACGGCAACGAAAACAAAATTAGGCGATTACAACTACCAAAGAGCCTTCGACTATTCCCACTGACTTATGAGTATAAGTATAAGTACTGGACCACCTGAAGTTCTGAAGCACATCATCGGACGCTTCGCAGACAGCAACCTTCAACAACTCCAACGCAAAAAAAGGAGCAACATAACCGGAAACAACTATCTGCAAGAAAAAGACGACTACAACTATCATGAAGCCTTCAATCATTGTCAGAACAGCTCATAAATACCATATCTCGATCACAAGTCATTGTCGCACGCTTTAGAGACAGCAGTCTTCGACAACTCCGAAAGTGAACTCCTGACAACAACCCATCGGAGCGGAACACCCAACCCGTCAATCCCAACAACGCCCAAAATCAAGCGCTTGCGTCGAGTGATCCAGAGAGCGACTTAGGTACATGGATATATTGTCATATATTTGTTAGCACTGACATGGTAATTAGGGATGGGGAAGTCCAAATACGGTTTAGCAAGCGAAGAATCCCATGAGGCTGCGATGTGCAACAATAGTTTCCCAACGCCCACGTTACACAAACACATCCGCGCCGTGTTTTTCTTCTATTCAATCCAATAATTGTGACAATGGTTGTGCGCTCTGGAGACAACAAAAATTAATGAGGCTATTTCGCGACATCATGACGTGTGTTCTCAACCACGAGTCGATTTCCGAATATCGATCGGTCTGGAGGAGTGTCGAAGAGACGCTGATGAAGGTTGCGTGAATGGTCTTCTCCATTCTGCATCGCACAATACGATTCCAGAAGAGTGGGCCCCAGCTTGCGCATGTCATTGTTCTCATTCACGGCTGCTGGTGCACCCGCGAAGGTGAATTGCGACCTCGTCGCCGCACCTTTCAACAATAGTATAGCGGTAGAAAAAGCCTCCCATTGTGAAAAGCTAAGCGAGGCGCCCATCAGCGATACAAATTCTCGTCCCCTTCCCTTCCAGCTTCTTCAACCAGATTATTTCCGCATCGTCGACCTGCAGCTTCAAACAACACAAGCAACTTGAACCAATTCTTCGCACATCCACCTGCTCAAGCAACTCACAAAACTCCTCTTTGTACGACGACTTTGAACTCTCAACTTCGACGATGCTCAACCTCCATACCACAACACTTCAAGAACCAGTAAGTCTGACCAATATCATTTGAATGCCATTTACTGATCGTCGTAGTCCACAGATATGGCATCCCGCAAGATCTTACCAGCAGTCAGCAAGAAGGCCTCTAAGTTCCCGGTAAGTAATTCCGTTCACTTGGTCTCGGAACGCGTTCTAACACCGCGAAGATGCCCTCCATTGCTCCCATCCCCATCCGCATCAGAAGAGATCGCGCATGGCTTAAGGTTGATGGTGGTCTTGACTTTGCCATCTTCGAGAGAAAATGCAAGGCGGTCTACCATGTCTACGATGTCGCTGATGCCCTTGACCTCTCTGCAAGCAAGCGCCGTTGCCTCGAGAGCAGCATTTGTGAGCAAGCCGAGCTTCTCATGTCTATCAGCACCTTCGTCAAACCATCCTCTGCTCCTATCAAGACCGACACTGTTGAAGAGATCATGCCTGTCACCACCATCGTCGAAACACAGCCAGTTCTCATCAAGTCCGAGGCTGTCGAGACCAAGTCGGCCATCATCGTCTCAACCACGGACGCCACTACTCACATCGCTCAACCAACCATCAAAGGCCGACCCATGATCAAGTGTCGAGTTACTGGCTACCCCAGACTCCGCCAAAAGATGGATGACTTTGAGGCTATGTGGGATGCCAAGGATGAGGCTCGCTGGGACTCATGGTGCGAAAAGTCAAGAGAAGAGAGAGGTCCAGTTAGAGGATACGAAGACGGCGATAGTGACTGCGAGTGGTCCGACTTCAAGGAGAGAAGACGTCTTAGAATGGGTGGAGCTGCTAGAAAGTTTAAGCGATCCTGAATAGTATAGTACTATAGGCAGACTTGGTGGGATAAGGGAGAGGAGAGGAAAGCACATGCACTCTGTACATAAATAAGTATCCTTCTGCGGGCGGACATCAGCGGATCCACTCCTACATAGGTGCCATTTGCCATTTGTAAAGTCACAATATCAACTTCCGACATTTGAGTCGTTACGTTAATACTTTCGACTAATCGACAAGTGGAAATTGCGCTTGGTATATCTGGGACGAGTTCGCGAGAAGTGTTCCTTAGCAAAGTGCAAGACTCCTGCCACTGGTCGTCGATGCATCGGAATCGAACCGCGAAGACGCTCTATGCCAGGACAGGAGATGTACCGAGGGAGCGATATCGCTTTCCTACGCTGGGCACATCCGTATGGGCTTGCAGTAAGGAATGCAAAGAAGCAACGAAAATGTATCTCACCCAAAATAAAGGCTTTTGTGAAGTCCCGGTCTTGTACTACTTTGACAGTGCTTATGTGTTCGTGAACTCTCGAACGGTCCGACTGCCAGAATTGTGGAGGTCTGTCTTGCTGCTAACAAAAACCGGATGCCATCCGGTAAAAATGTATGGAGAGCATCTATGGAGCTTTTCGATAGCTGGAAAAAGAGGCAATATCTGGGGATCTGCGAGCATTTTGTACAGTGATCGTCGAAGCTTGGCTGTGGCTGCATTCAGGTGATATCAAGGTCTTGGTCGTGGTGTTGAAGTGTTTCTTCGAGGGTATGAGGTTGAGACAGAGGCCCAGACTCATTTCTTGCTCCACTCCAACACTCTGGGCTCAGCAAGACTGTGAGAGCCTCGCGATGGAATTTTCAAGGTTCCACCAATGGAAGCGTTTCCGGATGCCAGGGCAGTCTTCTGGTGCAGGAGACCACCATTGAGTTCTGCACAGGAGAGGAGCTGCTGCAGCCGTGCTCCCCCCACTGCTGCCCAGCCCAACATCGCCCGTGTCCACTCGTGCCCACTCAATCCATGCCTCCGGTTTTCAGCACATCACATGCAGCAGCAGATCAGTGTCCCAGCGGCCTCGTCCCATCACTAACCCGCAGCCCGACTCGGCACACCTGCCCAGCCCAGACAGCTGCAGCAACAACAGGCGGGGTCAATTCCAATGCTCCAGTGACAGCGAGAAAGCGAAGCGTGGGACATCGAGATGTTTAAATAGGAGCTGTCGATCCATCCCCCTCTGATGTTGGCACTATGTCATCGGCTTCCTTCCCTCTTCAGGCCGCGCCACGCCGTCGCTCTTGTCTTCTCCCCTTCCTCGACCATCCCCGCGCTGACACCCACTTGTTTGTCCGTATCAAGACCTCTTTATCCTCTCTGCTCCCAGGCAATTGCGACGTCGACAGGTAGCACAAGTCCTGCAAGGCAATTCCACGGCATCAGCTCCTCGACCCCTTTCAATCTGCTCCAACAACAAACGCCCATCATGGATTCTATGCCAATCCGAACACTTTCCGTACACGAACATGACTACTTGAAAGTCGTAGAGCCCAGCACAGATGCCCAGCACGTTGAGAATGTAGCAGAGATCAAGGATGCCGCGAGGCCACATCTTCCAAAAGGAGTCTCAGAAACTGTCGAGGAAAAGCAGAAACACTGGTTCATTGGAAGTATTGACTGCGGGACAACGAGTTCCAGGTTTCTGATCTTCAATGGCGAGGGAAACCCAATTGCAAGCCATCAAATCGAGTTCGAGAACATATACCCGGATTCTGGGTAAGTGAATTGTCACCAAGAGTATATTACTGAAGCTAATACACGGCAGATGGCATGAACACGATCCCCAAGAACTCGTTGATTCGGTCGAAGAGTGTATAGAAAAGGCAACAGAGAAGTTCTTGAAGGAGGGTTACGAGAAGAGCCAAATTAAGGCCATCGGAATTACGAATCAAAGAGAAACAACCATTTGCTGGGACACAAACACAGGAGAGCCACTTTACAATGCCATCGTCTGGCCCGACACTCGAACGACCTCAATTGTGCGAGAATTGAAGAAGCGAGAAGGCGCAGACAAGTTGCAAGAGATCTGCGGATTGCCGATCTCAACGTATCCTTCCAGTGTAAAGCTCCTCTGGCTCTACAGAAATGTTGATGCTGTTAAGAAGGCCTACGACGAAGGCCGACTTTCATTTGGTACCGTTGACACATGGCTCATTTACAAGCTCAATGGAGGCAAAGAGGGTGGTGTACATGTCACAGATTCCACCAATGCTTCCCGGACGATGTTCATGAACCTACACACACTCGACTATGATGACAAGCTCCTTGACTTTTTCCAACTCGACCGGAAAAACATCACACTACCAAAGATTGTCCCATCTTCAGATAAGGATGCGTTTGGTGCTCTGGCATCCACGGCTCTGAAGGGAATCAAGATAACCGGATGTCTCGGTGATCAATCGGCAGCGTTGGTGGGACAGTGTGGATTTTCTCCAGGAGAGGCCAAGAACACGTACGGAACCGGCTGCTTCCTTCTTTACAACGTAGGTGACAAGCCCGTCATTTCAAAATATGGTCTTCTGGCTACCGTTGCATACGACTTCGGTGGTGGACGAAAGCCCATTTATGCTCTCGAGGGCAGCATCGCAGTGGCTGGATCTGGTGTCAAGTTCCTGATGAACAACCTGGGCTTCATCAAGCACTCCCACAAGATTACGGAATTGGCAGAGACCGTGGAGGATAACGGTGGTGTAGTCTTCGTTACTGCGTTCAGTGGTCTTTTCGCGCCTTACTGGATTGATGATGCGAAGGGAACTCTCTGTAAGTTATATGGTGATCGTACTCAGAAGGCCACTGCTAACAATGCTTAGTTGGTATCACTGCACACACCCAGCGGGGTCATATTGCCCGAGCAACTCTCGAAGCTACATGCTACCAAACCAAAGCCATTTTGAACGCCATGGAGAAAGACTCCGGTCACAAGCTTGAAAAGCTTGCAGTCGACGGAGGAATGTCGAACTCGAACCTTTGCATGCAGACGCAAGCAGACATTATTGGAATACCTGTGGATCGCCCGGTCATGCGCGAAACAACCGCTCTTGGAGCTGCTATTGCAGCTGGATTTGCTGGTATGTACCAATCTCGCCTATCATTTCATAGGTTCTTCATCTTTCCCAGAACTGAGCTGACTTGAATATAGTTGATATCTGGCAAGAATTTGACGAATTGAAGGAGATCAACAAGGAGGACAGGACAATCTTCACATCGAAAGTGGAAAAGAAGAAGAGTGATGCTATGTTCAAGAAATGGGAACAAGCTGTGGAAATGAGCAAAGGTTGGGTCTTGGACAACGCAACAGAAGAGGATTAGCTGGTGAAGTAATAATGTGGTCAACGACTTGGGGGTTGGGGGCGCATATCGGGATAGAAGTTAATGTTTCTAGAGTAATTGTACAATACCCTTCTTGAATTTATTGCAACTGGATTGCTGTGTGCTGTACTTAGTCAGGGACAATTATCTACCTTCCATTCATTTGTCGCCAGTGCCCCATGTGACTTCTTTTCGTCACTCTGCATCTCACGTCGCACATTGTTCAATAACACATGCAAATTCTACGACATCTCACCCGCTCTGATTAGAATTTCGTGCTGCGCGTGACAACTGTTTTCTAAACTTCCCCGGAAACATCAATCGTGGAGAATTTCCATGTGACAATGGAGATTCCAAGCTAGTTGCTCAGCCAATCAGTTGACCGTCATCATACCTCGGCACCTTTCGAGACAGGCTGGGGAACGAATCCACTACTCGGCCATAACTTCTCTCTCTTTCTCACAAACCTCTTTCTTCCTCTCAAACTATTCTTGATACCCTCTTTCGTGTCTCTGCATTTCAAATTTACAAGTTACCACCATGTCTGCAGGTACATTGCTCCCAGAGAAGTGGTGGATAGAAGGAGGCGAGGCTGACAATGAATCGTAGCAAATCAACGCCTTACTCAGGTCTCTGGCCACCTTGCTGGCTCGCAGAGCAAGATTGCTCCTACAGAGGGAGATGGAGGTCGAGCCAAGCTTTTGCAGAAGAACCCAGACGATGTAAGTTGGATAACCATTGAATCGACGGAAGAACAATACTGACAGCTGCCAGATCGTTGTTACAGCATGCCTCCGAACAGCATTCACCAAGGGCGGAAAGGGCGGGTTCAAAGACACAGCTGCGGCAGATATGCTAGTCGGCGCATTCAAATCACTCATCGAACGCTCGAAGATTGACCCTGCTTTGGTCGAGGATATTGCTGTTGGCTCTGTTCTGCCACCAGGTGGTGGTGCAACGGAATTCCGAGCTGCTGCTTTAGCGGCGGGGTTCCCTGTTTCTGCTGCGGTCAAGAGCTTGAACAGACAGTGCTCTTCTGGCCTACAGGCTTGCGTGGATATTGCAAATGCTATTAGCTCGGGCATGATTGAGGTCGGTGTTGGGGCTGGTGTTGAGAGCATGAGCTTGCAATACGGGTATGTTCATTCATACAGACTATCTATTCACTCAAGCTAATTCCTGGCTCTGCAGACCCGGTGCCGTTACAGAATTCTCGGAACTCCTCGAATCACACCCTGAGTCCGCGAACTGCAAAGTCCCCATGGGTGTCCTCTCCGAGCAAATGGCAAAGGACCGTGGCGTGAGCCGCAAGGTCCAAGACGCATTTGCTGCCAACTCATACCAGAAGGCGCTCAAGGCACAAGAAGCTGGACTTTTTGACGAGGAGATTGCGCCTCTGAAGGTCAAGTGGGAGGACCCGAAGACTGGAGAGACCAAGGAGATCACTGTGGCTAAGGACGACGGTGTTCGACCTGGTATCACTGCTGAGAGCTTGGGCAAGATCAAGCCTGCTTTTGCGAAAGACGGTTCTATCCACGCTGGTAATGCCAGTCAGATTTCTGACGGCGCTGCTGCTGTCCTCCTCATGAAGCGCTCTACTGCTGAGCGCCTCGGACAAACTATCCTCGGTAAATACGTCGCTGCTTCAGTAGCTGGTGTTGCTCCTCTGCTTATGGGTATCGGCCCATGGGCTGCTATCCCCAAGGTCTTTGAGAAGACCGGCATTAACAAGGACGATGTTGATATCTTTGAGATCAACGAGGCTTTTGCTTCTCAATGCGTCTGGTGCGCGAACGAGTTGGGCATTGATGAGAAGAAGATTAATCCTAAGGGTGGAGCTATTGCCTTTGGACATCCGCTTGGATGCACTGGTGCGAGACAGGTCAGCACACTGCTTTATGAGTTGAGGAGGACAGGCCAGAAGGTCGGCGTCACGAGTATGTGTGTTGGAACGGGAATGGGTATGGCTGCTGTTTGGGTAGCGGAATAAGAGAGCAATGCAATGAATGTATGATTATGACAGATTGGTAGAAAGCCTTGAATGGACACCTTGGATAACAGAACGGATTTTCTGAAACCAGAAAGATAGACTATGGGAGCTGTAGTGGTACCGAGGAGTGATCTAGCTGATGTCTTGGCGTGACCTATTTCCAGAATGACCGAGGATGTGAGACGGAGCTCTCAACCCAGCTACTCAAGGAATATTATTGAGAACATGAGAGTACTGTACGCTTTCTTTGTACTGTACTCGAATCGAGACTCCCTGTTGTTCATTATCTTGAATAGACTCGTTCCGACTTCACCCACGTGTATCAGAAAGTGGGTGTTATCTGGCCATGGGGGTGGCTCTACCTACTTTACTTCGTGGCTTCGTTACGGCTACTGGAGGGGTAGAAAGCTGGGCATTTATCTGCAATACTAGAATGGAGGTATGTGAATCTCCATATCTCTATCCAGCAGTGAACTGTTTCCATATATGAAGTGATATCAAGACTAGACAATTCGAACCAATTTCATCATCCTACACGCCCAGACACCTTGCCGACCTGCATATCCACTATTCTGTAATCATCTCATCTGACCCGGATCTTTGCCCCACTTGAGGGGATAAGGAGAGCTTATCGCTTCTACAGTGCCAGCTTTGGCGCTACCATAGGCCTTATCGGGCCCCCGCCATTGCTTTCAACCGCATCCATAACTGTGAATCCCCTCTTCACCACTGTACAACACATCTGCAATAAATCTGGCTCCGTATTTCTTTTCCCTCCCGTCTATTCGAGGTCGAGAAAATCGTGGAGTCGCGACAAATTTGCTGTTCTCAAGACATCCCTGACTCTAACAAGAGAACGCCCGGACTTGACACTCTTGACGAACAGGCAGCCAGCGCTTCAGGCAAGAACTGGTACACTTACTACCTTAAGTTGCCTTACCAGAACCAACTCCACACGCCATCGGCAACCTAGGAAGTATTGTGACCATAACCCACGTAGGCTCTTTCCTTTCTTCATCGTCTTCATTCACTTCGTCTTTGCTGCCTTCACCACAGCCTCATCGACCACTTCGTCGTCGAGGCATGACATGATCCGGCGAGGCTAACGACATGCCAACCCCTCAGAGCGACCTCTCCTCTTCTCAAGATCCAACTACTCCGACTGAATCTTCCTCAACTCAGTTACGGTTTCCTGCACCGGCTGCAGACGAGAGAATTACGTACTGGGTCGAGAGCATAACTACAGCAAACATGTCAGCCCGCAGTGACGTCCCTTCCGACGAAGGCATCCTCGGCGAGTCTGCCTACGAGTTCATCGATACTGACGAAGAGAGTCGTGACGATAATGCCACAGAGTCCGTTGCTTCGACTGACTATGGACGCCCAGACGATGTTGCGAGTCTCGCAGATACCGAGGGAGAAGAGAGCGGAGATGAGGATATACTAGGCACATTGTCGACTCCAGCTCTTCCAGGTCATGACCACACTGTCGAACAAGCCTTCAATACTCCCACAATAGGCCGCAGTTCTGCAGTTCTACTCGACGATCTTGACAAACCTCTCACTCAGTCTATCGAATTCGAAGAACCATACAATCTTGGTGCGGAGACGGTCTCGGTCAAACACACAGTTACAGACCTCAGCGAGGAGCAAACGGCGAATGCTCTCAAGGGTATGTCTTTCGAAGACCAACCAAAGCGTGTCGTTGTCACAATCCGCCAGACGATGACCAAGCAAGGTCTTTCAACTCGGGATCCTCTTCGAATCCTATACGTTGGTAGCCACTCGGCCAAGCAAGATATAATTCACAAGATTGCCAGCTCCGTCACTGCTTCCGTGGAGGGTGGCAAGCATGCACAACGCCTTCGCCAGTCTACCTCTCAGCTCTACAATGTTGTCCCGGTATCTGCCTTTGGTACCGAGCGAACTCCCGAGATCGAGCTTATGCACTCTTCTGGATATCAGATCAAGGTTGAGGACTGCACATTCGCACAGAATCTAAAGTTCGAGGATGTCCCAGAGAAGCCGGATGTGATCAAGTTGATTCTTGACGATAACTTCGCGTATCACTCTGTTCCCGAGGGACAAGGCTTCATTGTCGAGCCTTACTGGGACCTCCCACACGTGGCAGTCTTCTACTGTTCCGATGGAGATAGCATCGAGGCACGAAGAACAAGAACCATTGCTAGAAAGTTCATGAGCCGACATTCTATCCCTTCGATCGTTATCTCACACAAGCAACTCTTCGAGCGAGGACAGTGCATGTCACTGGACCAGCACTCTATCCATATGTGCTTGGAGTCCAGAGATCCAAACGGAAGAGGAAACATCATCCACCAGAGACTCCCAATCGATTTGGCCTCATTTTTGAACATTGACGCACGCCAGATGAACAGAAACCTTGCATATCTCACTGGTCTCCATGAGCATCTTGAAAATGCTACTACTCAGAATGTGATTAAGAAGGCGAATTCTAGTCTCACGGACCCGCAAGACGTGGAGAAGACTTCCTATAGCCTTTCTGATAGCGTCAATTTCATCCGCAATCGAAATGGAGCTGCATTGTGGAGAGCTATCATGCCTGTTGGAGTTCTGATTTTGAGCGTCTTCTTCGCTGTCCTCACCGGTATTCCAAGCTACCGCTTCTCTCGAGGTACTTCTGCTCCAGCCATTTCGATCAATAGCAAGATCATGCCCGCGGTCTCTATATCATCAACTGCCTCCTTGACCTCATCAGCCGCTCCACCAAGCATCACATCTGTCGCCACAAGTCTAGTAGCCAAGACATCAGTCAAAACTGTCACAGTCACACAATCGATTGCCTTGGCGCCTGGACCAAATAGCCTGGCCGTCGTCCCTTCAATGGAAATTGGAAAGGTTCCAACACCTGCTCCTTCGACTAAGTCAGCCAACAAGTCTTATGTATGCACAACCGAGTTGTTAGGAGATAGAGAGATTTTGATCCGTATCCCATCAGCTACCAAACTCAGCTGGCTCGCTAAGGAAGCGATGTCTGTCAATATTACACGAAATAATGTCACGGTCGATACAGAGAGAGCTTATAGCTCTGACGAAGGGATTGTACTTCTTCTACCTAAGAAGGATGCATACGGAGTTCTCAACATCTCTATCATCACTACGAAGAAGCCAAGAGTTAACGAGACTTTCCAGGTTGACTTTGGGTCTACGGCATCTTGGCAATCGCTCTTGAGCAAGCTTTCGACTTTCTTGCCACAAGATACCATTCTTGATTCCCAGCTGTTCTCCCGCCTTTTCCAACCCGCTGAACACCTGGCCGAAGATACTCTCCAGCAACTCCAGTCAGCTGTGCACCAACTTGAAGCAGCGAGAAAAGCAGCAATAGACCAGGCTGCCTCAGCCGGCGAGGGTCTAACCGGAGTAGCCAAATCCTTGTCCCTCGAAGCCGCTAAGCGCTCTGCTATTATGGCAAAGGAGGCTGGCATTCAGCTTGCTGAGCTCAGAGAAATGATTTCTAAGAAGTTCGACTCCGCTCAGGACATCCGAGAGCCATTGGACGAAGGGTTGATCAAGGCTCAAATTCAATCCAAGCTTCTGTGGTTGAAGCTTCAGGGAAAGGATGCCGAGTATCAAGAATATCAGCGACGGGCTTCAATAATGACGCGTGGCAAGCCTGAAAAGTCTCGAAAGGCTCAGAAGGCTGCTGCTGCAGAGAAGAAGAGGGCTGACCGGATGGCACACAAAGCTGCTAAGAAGGTTGCTCGCAAGGCAGCAAAGAAGGCACGAACGTGAGCCACGAGCATTTGAGTTTCTGTTTTTCGGGGTTGTTGGGGCGTATCAGCAAGCATCTTTTCTCTTTTGACTGGTAGGGTGGGAGGATTCTCGTATTCTTGACGGAAGGAGTTGCTATGATTCAGCGAGGTATGGGGTAAGGATATGGGAACTGGGAACTCCAGCGCATGGCTTTGGGAATTGGACGGGTATGGTATCTCGAGAATTGCACCACATTTCGAGTTTAGCCTGGCCTCCAGACTGGGGCTAGGGCAATGAGTATGGATGGTACTGGTGTACTGGTCTAACATAGTTTTCTTTACTTATTGCAACATACCCTTGGGACTGATGGAATTCTCAATTGTTTGTGATTTGTGATTGATATTTCTGAAGGTGCCCGTAAGACGCGCGCTATCCTCCATAGCGCCGTGCCATATCTTAAATATCCACAAGAAAATAATAGCCTTCAAGTGAATAGCAACGATTAAAAACGTCTGTTGTCCTTACCGAAACCAGAAAGTACCAGATATCTGCCTCACAGTAGCAGGAGTACTATGCTTCACATGACCTCAAACAAGAAACAATCCAACCATCAATTCTTATCCCGCGACAGTGGCTCAGCGGTAAGGATAACTATACCCAGATTGAAGGGGGTGCGTAATCGGAAGACTGGGGCCTTACATATATTGTAATTGCTTGGATAGTTAGGGCGCTGACGTTCTCTGGAATGAAGCAACTTCGCTCACTTCCTTCCCAGGGTAGGTTCGGGTCCTACGACCTCTAACATGGTTGCGCTCTTTATTTTTTTACTTCTTTCTGAGTTCTTCTCTATGTGACACGCGTTTAATCTGTCCTAATTGGAGGCTTGCAAACTGGAGTGCTCCATGTAGGGGGAACTTGCTGTTTACTTCTTTAGCGAGGAAGGGCACGCCAAGACTAAGGAGGAGAGAAGGGAAGCAAGCTTCAAGCAGGTTTGCTTTCCGAACTTGAGGTGAGACACCAAGACCTCTTTTTACGTGCTATCTAAGCTTCACTTTTTTGTATTGGCCAGCGTAGAAGAAAGAATACCGCAGGACTGGGTCTACTTCGATGAAGGCATGATTCGGAAACTTAGGAGTCAATTGTTGCTGCGTGCAAGTCTAGTGCTGCTAATTCCAATCCGAGTCGCTCTGAAATCTCGGAGATCACCAATGTAGAATTGTCTATTCGTATTATTTCGGGTAGAACTCAAGAACAATAGGTACCTACCATCATCCTAGACCCAAATTCCGTTTTCCACCAACCAGCCAGCGTCCGAGCCGTCGTCTCATCAAAAGACCTATCCCAGCATTCCCTCCGCTTGTAGTTGGGCCTGACGGTCCCCTTAGTTCTCTGGTAGCCGCGTTATCGCCCTGATTCCGTTTTTTGATTCGTAATTCCCGTCTTCGTATCCGTTTCTGGGCTCCATTGTACCTCGCCATCTCCTATATCTGCTCCCTCTCACGAAACTCTTCTAAAGGTACGAGGTCTCGACCTGTTTTCTCTAATAATGACATGAGATGCTGGTCAAGAATCGAGCTATTTGGTGCGTTCTTCGCATCGACCGCGTTCACAGCAAGAAGTAAGAATGCGCGAAGATTGCATTTGCGACGTTACCTGCATCCCAAAGCATGCCAGACTCGAAAGGACATTGCAGAAGCTCTAGTATTCTTCCAAGTGGCCATGCAAGTTCGGAAGGGAATATACACTGGGACACTTTCTGAGTGTCGATGATATACAACGGATGTAGATCAATTTTGGCAGCTTCCAGCATCGCGATACCTCCATCGGATCGTCCGCCTTCACTATGAACGACGAGGATGGTGTCACGGTTCTTAACTAATCCGTGGATTTTCTGGCGAAGACTATCGAGAGTAACATATTCGCATTGGCTGGGCGACTTGAAACAGAACCGCCATGAATTTTGGTTGAAGTGTTTCTCTGAGCCGAGGGAGAAAGCGTGAGTAGTAATTGATGATTCATGATGCGGGTGTGTGGTGGAAGTATTTGCGAGGCTTCGAGGGTCTAGTATGGATAGCCCGACTTGATTGATTTCTTCTGTTTTTGAACGATGTTTAGGACCGCATTTGACGTGCAGACTGATGATTAGTAGGTCTTCGAAAGAGGATTGAGTTGGGTGTTGTCCTAGATCCGTTGCGAGAGAATTAGTGATACTCTCTTTAGTACAAAAAGGTGGAGATTGAAAGTCTGACGGAGGAGATCTAGATGCTCTTGTATGGAGCCTCCAGAAGACATGGTGAAGTTGGGGCCACGGGTTTGTTGAGGAGTGTTGCTTCCGTGGACAGTGGATGGAGGTGAAGCGAGTACAACAGAAGCTCGGTGTATCAGGTTTGCTCTGTTGAAAGATTCGTGTTCGACAGTTTGATTGAAATAGTTGTAGAAAAACCATGCTCACACTTAGAGAAAGACGGTTCAAGGGGTAGCTTGGTATTTACTCCAGGTACAGGCGCAAGCGAGAACCTTCACTAAGATTAGTCTACAGTTTTAAGATCGAGTATTAAAGTGCAAATCAGTGGAGCTTCGAAAACACGAAGAATTGTGCTGCATTAGATATGTTGAAAAATTAGGGTAAATAATTGTGACTTTACCTAGGCTTTGAGAGCTTCTGGGAGTGTCGATTACGTAAGATACGGGGACGGGGACCAGACCAGCAGACCATGCTACTCCTTTTCTCTTGATGCACAGTCAATTCCTTGGACTGATGGAACCTTACCATCATCATCACCGTATCCTTGCTTCTCATCCCATCGAGAATCTATGAGCAAGTTGCTTCACTGTGGCTGGGTACGCGCTAGCCTCATGATATTCAGTGTGGCAGTGAGTCAGGCCGAAGCCAGCAAGCAAGCCTCGAGCTGAGCCTCCGCCTTCCAGCCAATCGGCTCGAAAGTAAACAAAATAACGACGCCTTAAGACGAGAACTTACCTACTCAGATCTTCGTTTATCATGCGCATCTATTTTCTAATGTGTATATAATCCAAGGTGCAACCGCTCAGCCATTGATTATCCCATCACCTGAAGGAAACCATTGATATGCTTCTCCAACAAACATACATACAAGCCAATTTATCTTCGTTCAAATCACGGCAAGCTTTTAGTCTCGAATAGTGCTCTGGGAGAGGAAAAATGTCGACACCAAATGAGCCATCCTCGTCAAGCTCCCTGACGCTCTCCCATATGGATTTGCCTGGTGAGCCAGGACGAGGACCACGAGCGATTCATGTCTTCCACAACATTCTTTCAGCGCAAGAATGTCAAGAAATCATTGAGTCGCACACGGACCTTATCCCTGCAAACGTCACTACCGAAACAATCAGGGATAGACAAATGTTCGAGAATGAGGAACTCGGAGCGAGAATCTGGGGGAGAATACAACCCTTCTTCTTGCCTTTAGAACAAGAGAAGCCGCAGAAACGGGATGGTGAGGGAGCACAAGAGGATACTTTTGATAGTATCGAAGGAATTATTGAAGATAAAGACAAAGATATCTGGAAAGTCTCGGGACTTAATGAGCGCTGGAGACTTTCGAGATACGGTCTGGGTATGACTGCTCTTCTCTCCACACATTCTCCTAATTGATACTTGTTCTCAGATCACATACTTGCCCTTAAACAAAGAGATGTCAGCTGAAACCGAATCCTAGGCGGCAAATTCTCTCCACATATGGACGGTCGTCGTCTCGCTTCCATCAACTCGCAAGCATTCTATACAATAAACATCTACCTAAACACCGTCCCTGACGGATGTGGAGGCGCGACTCGTTTCTTCTCCAGTAGCAAAGAGATCGTGACAAAAGTCAGACCGACCCTCGGTACAGCGATCATCTTCCGCGACGACATTTGGCATGATGGAGAGGTCCTCAGCTGCCCCTCGGACGATTCCTCGTCTTACCAGCCAGTGAAGTACCTCCTTCGAACCGACATTATGTTCGACCGTGCTGATCCTATCCCGCTCTCTTCCTTTCAATCGTCCGGGGACGGGTCAGGAATAGAGAACTTTGAGGAATGGTGCAAGGGTAAGTGTTGGGGTAGTGATAGAGAGATGATGGGAAGGAAAGCGTTGGCTGTTGCCGAGGGATTGGAAGATGCGGGGGTGGATGGAATGGAGGTTGTGAGGTGGTATAAGAAGGCTTGGAGGCTTTGGCCTGCATTGGAGTTTGAGGGAAGTGGTGGAGGAGCAGCCTGAAAGGCAGGGGGAGCAAAAATGAGAGTCTTAATGGATGAAGTGAAGAAACGCGAAGCAAAATACGTCGGCAAACCATAAATTACACAAGACAATGAGGAGTACTTTTGGTTTGAAATAGAGGCTCCGACTGGGTGCGACTTTGTCGTCCGTCGGATTGGAACAGTGCTGATTCGACGACCCAGCTTTGTTTCGTCTGTTCGAATTTTCTATCCACTCGAATATACTCTACTTTTGAAGAAAAGTTTGAAATGCCATCTCTTACCTTGACTCTGCCGAACCAGTCCCTTCATAAGGAAACAGCCAAAAGGACTCAGAGTCAGTGTTAGACCGCCTTTCAAATACCAGAAGTGCCTCAACTGGCAATGACCTCGTATAAACCCTCAATCCACCCACTGTCGCTGCTCCAAGTTGTCCGGAGTCAGAGTACGTACACGCTCATTTCCCTTTCGATCTCCGACGCTGGACCGGTCGGGCGTCTGGGGGTGGAGACGAAATTTGATGTTCACTGAATTAACATCTTTATACGATATACGATATTTATTCGTCCGATCGGATGAGTACTTTGCTTACTCCAGCCAAAGTCAAACTAAGCTAAACTCAGTACTTACCAGTCCTCTCGTCTTGCAATGCATCGATGTTGATCCCTGTACAATTGTACATATTGGTGCTCAACGCCACCTTTACAAGAGCAGACTAAGCAGCTCTACAGGGTGATCACCGGCACTTGTAGGAAACAAGCAGGTGCGCCAACACTGCCAAGCAGAAACGGAAATTTCGAAACGCACCAACATGACGACGAGGAAGGGAGGGTCCTTCCGAAATCAGCGTCGTCCGAACAATTGCAACACCCCTGAGAAGCTTCAGGTTCCTTACATTTGCCCCATCCATACCATGTATCCGAGACGGCGTGCAGGCAGACGTGGGTATTCGCCAAGAGGCTCAAAAGATGTAAACATATTGCTGCAGCATGGTTTTTCCGGCCTAGGAAACGGATGCAGGAGGAGTTGCGGCTGTATAAAGTGATGTTTCCTGTCGCTATTCCGGTCGTTGAACCAGTACCACTTCTCTGCAACAGTCCATCCCACACTATTTTTCATATCCTGGGCTGATCAATTTGGCCTCTGACTTCAATCTGAATTTGATCATCATGAAGAGATTCGCATCTGCTTTGGGTCTGGCAGCTACTGTCAGTGCTGCAGGAAATTGCTCAACGCCAAGACTTTCTGTTCAAGGGGCCGACACCATCCTTTTGAGGAATTATGCTTCGGGTCTGAGGAATGGCGCGCCATACGTGAATTATGAGCATGGCGTTGGATGGAGAGCACTGGAGATGGTTTATAACAACACAGGTGAAGCCAAGTACCTTGATCATATCAAGACCGGTGCCGATCAGGTCGTTACTGCGGATGGTGGGTTGAATGATTATGATTTGGATTATTACACTCTGGATGATGTCAGAATTGGAGAGTCTCTGATCTACTTGTGAGTATACCTACAAGTTACAAGACCGGGACATTACTTACAGAAACCCGAAGGCACAAGGAGACTGGAGAGACGAAGTACAAAGGTGCCGCAGATCTCCTCAGAAGTCAACTTCAGACAAATCCTCGCAATCCCGAGGGTGGGTTCTGGCACCGTTCAACATACCCAAATCAAATGTGGCTTGATGGTTTGTACATGGTCTCACCCTTCTACACCCATCACACAGCATATTATGCTCCAGATAATACCACGGCCTTCGATGACATTGTGAAGCAGTTTACTCTCACTCACACAAATTGCGTCAATTCCAACGCCAGCCAGACCGGTCTCTTGAAGCACGGTTACGACTCCAGCCGCACCGCAGTCTGGGCGGATGAAGCCACAGGCGCCAGTCCTGAAGTCTGGAACAGGGCTTTGGGTTGGTACGTTATTGCCATCGTCGACGTTCTGGACTACCTGCCAGCATCGCACCCAGGCGTTGCAACACTCAAGGCGATCCTCGAGGAGAACATCGCGGCTATCAAGAAGGCTGTTGATGCCGACTCCAAGATGTGGTGGCTGGTGATGGGGTGGCCCGACCGTGAGAAAAACTACATTGAGAGTAGTGGCAGTGCGATGTTCATCTATGCCATTCTGAAGGGTATTCGGATGGGGTATCTGGACAGCGCGACGTACCTGGAGACTGCTACGGTAGGGTACGAGAAGCTGGTTGAGAGGTTCGTTACGGTCAATGCTGATGGAGGATTGGATTGGGCTGGTACGGTCAGTGTGGGTAGTCTGAGCGGGAATGGAGATTATGATGTGAGTTTCGGATACCTTTCTCTTGCTCACTCGGGCTGTGAGAGATGAAAGTTACTGATTGGTGTTGTAGTATTATGTCTCTGTTGCGCTCTCAACGAATGACTTGAAAGGTCTAGGACCCTTCATCTTTGCCAGTGTTGAGTATGAGAAAGCTGTGTGCTAGAGGGAGGTCCAAGGTGGGTTTGAAGTCAGACTGGAAGCAAGTTACGAGGTTGTGAAACTGTTTGATGTGTTGGTTGAATGGGTTGGAGTTGTAAATATGTTCCCTTCTTTAGATTCAGATGATGATAAGCTGTAAGCTGGTATCAAGAAGATTTATGTCGCCGACCTGGTGAATGAGAATGTAGTGCTGTCGTCGATTACTGAACATGTCGTTGGTTCTGCTTCGCTTATTGTTTATATATCACTAAACAATGCAAGAAAGAGAACCTCCTTAGCCGAAGGATAGAAACAAAGATCAATATCTACATGGAAATGTCAACTTTACTTTTAGGCTTCTCTCATTTGCGGGCCCGAATGTACCTAGGTACTTCTCGAGATCACACGGGACGAATCTCTTTGTCGGTGACCTGGCTGTTGTACTACCAACTGGAGCTACTGAGAGTAAGCGGCAATTCTGTACCTAATGATAAACAGAAGAGTAGCGAGAGTGGGAGGCTCAGAGAAGTCTATCTCGCAGTTGCCAGTTCTGACAAATTTGTCTTCACGAACTCCAGTCTATGATGGCGATGGCCCAGAAGACGTGTCGCTAAAACCAGCGGACCGCCCCGAAGCCTCAGGGACTTTATTCATTACCAGAAACTGACTTTACTATACTAACTTTTGGGCTGGGAACTTTGCTTACTCCATCGGTTGCATTAAATCACAAAAAATAGAAAATAAATAGCCAGGAGCCGAATGGTAACCAGTAAAGCATTGAACCGTGACCAGAACTTTGAATAGTAAATATTGACATGGAACTTTCAGGGGTACGCACCCCTCTACGGATGCCGATAAGCTCCAAAATGGCGCTAAAAAATTCGGTTAGACAACATCCACACGAGCATGGAGGGGCTCTCAGACAACTCATATTCTCGAACACCACCTCATCTTGCAACCACAACATCTTTCAGTCAAGATCGCAGTCCTTCCAACCCAAAAAGAACAGTACATATTCCATTACAGTACCTATCATAACCAACATGGCCGACGCCACCACCGAACCCAAGGTTGCTCCAGCGGAGACTGAGAAGCCCCTCCAGGTTGAGGCAAAGGATGAAGCTCCAAAGGAGACTCCACCGGTATGCGCCATCAGTCCCTGAATGTATCTCGGGTCTGAATGGAGCTTCGAAGCTGACTATAATAGACCTTGACCGAGCAGGCCTCCAGCGCAGCTTCTGCTGCTGCCACAACCGCCACGACCGCTGCTTCGAACGTCGCTGATAACGTCTTTTCTATGTTCGGAGGAGGAGCCAAGAAGGAGAAGGTTGAGGATGAGGACCGTGGAGAGAATTCTGGATCTGCAAAAGCCCAGAAGGCTGCCGCTGCTGAGGAGAACCCAGAGGTACATGAGATTCCGAATCAAAACAAACAAACAAACAAAATCAAGAACTAATGTCTGGCGCGTAGGAGGAAGCCCCAGAATCCGAAGATGTCCACTTCGAACCTGTCATTCGTCTCACCGAGAAAGTCGACGTCAAGACCAACGAGGAGCTCGAGGAGCAGACCTTCAAGATGCGCGCCAAGCTCTTCAAGTTTGTCCGTGAGTCTAATGAGTGGAAGGAGCGCGGAACTGGTGATGTTAGACTGTTGAAGCACAAGGAGAACGGCAAGACAAGATTGGTCATGCGCAGAGATAAGACTTTGAAGGTCTGCGCCAACCACTACGGTATGCTTTCGATCTCGATGGGGTTGGTGGATATGTGCTGACGGTATATAATAGTTGTCCCAGAGATGAAGCTCTCTCCCAACGTTGGAAGTGACCGCAGTTGGGTGTGGAACGCTGCTGCTGATGTTAGTGAGGGTGAACCAGAGGCGCAAACTCTTGCTATCCGATTTGCCAACTCTGAGAGTAATGCCCCCGTCTTCCCCCTCTCGGGTTCGATGCTAACAGATCTTGCAGACGCAAACCTCTTTAAGGAGGCATTCATCAAGGCTCAACAGGAGAACGAGGCTCTGTTCAACTCCGCTTCTTAATCGAATACGTGGCACTGGAACATTTGAAGACCTCTGGATTTGATCGCGAAACACAGCACAGCACAGCATAGACCCCCCAATTCACGACAGTTACGAAAACACCCCCCTTTACAACTTCATTTCCCACGATCAACACCCCCATAAGCGCGATGCTTTTTTCAAGCAATCTTTGGTATCATCGAGGGTAGATCTGGACATTTATGGCGGTCTTGGTCTCATCCGGGCAGCATGATTCGTGGATTGACTATGGTGGAGGTACTGAAATTCGGAGGATTGCCCTCAGCCTCAAGGCTACGGCATGATATTGTAGTTAGACTAAATAGCATTCCCTCTTTGTCCCCCCAGTCTTCCACTTCCTCATCCCAAAATGGATCATGATGTGTCTAGGCTTTGATATGAACTCACTCATGTTGTGCTTTCTGGAGAATTCCCAGACTTATGGCGATAGATCAAACTCTTGGCATGCGAACCACAAGCGATTGATTGTTGTCTACCGCAATACAAAGGAGAAGTTCAGCTTGCGAGAAGCTGTTACTTCGAATTCACCATATATATTATGAGATACAAAATTTATTATCTGCTGGTCATTGTCCTGCAACAAGTCAAACGTCGCTAGTGTTGGTCTCTGGCCTTAATAAAGCTCTCCCGTCCAGCACCACTTGCAACCTGAACTGCTTTCACCCCACCACCCAATTCCGCGCAGAGACGTACCAGGCGCGTCGCAACTCCACTCTCTTCTCGACCACACGTATTCCATCCTTTCCCAACGCCACCCTCTCCAACCTCGAAACACTTTTCAAGATGGTCGCAGATGTCAGTATTATCTTTCCATGGGCTTTTGCGGCTCCTGCGATCCAAAAGGAATTATGTGAACATTAGCTAACAGTTCACAGATCAAGCGTACCGTGAAGCTCATCACGGAGCAGCGCAACATGTACGTGAAGCCCATACAACGCTACAGAATGGCAGAAAGAACTATTGCTGATTCCCCGATGTAGTGACAAGCCTTCTGATGTAGAAGGCTTTCCAATGAAGAGCTGGAATATTGAGGTTTACCTACTTGACGAAGCTGGAAATGAGAAGCCCGCAACCTGCTTCACTAAAGTGGTTTATAACCTTCATCCTTCCTTCGCAAACCCAGTCCAGAGTACGTCCACTCCTAATTCTAGGTCGCATATGCTAATTGCCTGTGTTTGCAGCCTTCCACGAAGCTCCCTTCCGATGCGAAAACGAGGGATGGGGAGAGTTTGACATGACCATCGACCTCTACACCACCGAGAAGGGCGGCAAGAACACCGTTGCACACGACCTGAACTTCGCCAAACCTCGTTATGAGGCCAAGCATACCATCATCTTCAAGAACCCCAACCAGGCGCTGATCAATGCTTTGAAGGATTCCGGTCCCATCCCAGGGGATGAGAATGGGCGCAAGAAGGAGAAGAAGCCGTCTTCGAAGAAGTCTGGTGCTGTCGATATGGAGAAGTTGGCGGAGGCTCTTGTCAAGTTGAATGAGGACGATCTACTTCATGTAGTTCAAATGATCCATGACAACAAGTCGGACGATACATACACCAAGAATGATATTGAGCGTAGGCCACCGAGCACCTGTTTTGCGCAAAGATGACTGACATTTGTACAGAGGGCGAGTTTCACGTTGATCTCTACACCTTACCGGAGACATTGGTCAAGATGCTCTGGGACTTCGTGTCTGCTGCTGGTCGAACCTAGAGTACAACCGTCTCGTCGACTAAGTTTCGTCGAATCTTCTATATTGCAATTCTCATTTGAGTTCGCATGCATAGCAGGCAGGGTTCATGGGGCTTTCGTCTGCTCTCTTTAGGTTAGGAAATGGCGTTATTTGCGATGTGGGCTGGGACTGGCATGATTTCTACATTCTAATCATTCATGAGCTTTCTGGCTGGCGTACAAAGGCGGTGCGCAACAATCATGGACCGTAACTATGGTGGCGAGGATCCGAGGCACTTCATATTACATGAGTGAAGGATCTGGTTGGGGAGCATGGGCATACCAAATAGCGCTGGCATTTAGGTATTAAGAGCGAACATGCCGTAGCTTTCGTGTCATATTTCGCACCGGGGGTATCTAAAAGCAACATTCTACCAACTGTGCCCGTACTCCTTTGCGCCTTGTGATCCATTGTGATACCTTTCCAACGCCTCAAGAGAGAATGCATATTCATTCGTCATCTCCAAAGCTCAGCTTGATCTTTTTGCCCTTCTTTGCAGACTTGCCCTTCTCTGACTTCTTCTCTGGTTGACTTGGTGCTTTCTTGTCTGCAGGTGCTTTGGCGACTGGTACTTCATCGTCTTCCTCTCCTCCCACAACTTTGCCTGCTTTCCTCTTCTTGCTTGCACCAATAGCAGCAACTTTTTCCTTGCTCTCCTTTCCAGCATCTCCCTTCGCCGCACTCTCCTCCCCCGCCTCAGCCTTCTCGCCGTCCTTGCCCTCTCCTTGGTTCTCCGATCCGGCCTCTCGCGCCTCCCACTCGCTCTTGGTCAATGTCTCTCCGCTACCTTCATCGAAGTAGACCGGCTCATCCTCTGCCTCGTCTTCAGCAGTCCGGGCTTTCTTGGGTCTCGCAACAGTGTATTCGTGCCTGCCATCACCGGCATTATTGTTTGCTCTCAGACGTGCGAGGAAAGGCGGTAGGCTGTCATCGTAATGCAGATTCTTGGAAGTTATTTTAGACATGATATCGAGAGGGACGGATCGGCTCGAGTTTCTTTGTATGGTCTCTCCTTGGACGGTAGTTGAGGTTCTTCTACGACCGGTACTTCTGTTCTGACATCCCTGCTGGTACTCGAGAAATTCAAGACCAGCGCTATTCTAGCCGAATTGGCATGTGGTTTGACAGATGAGAATGACGCTGTGAGAGGCTGAGGAAATAACTTGTGAGAGCGAAGAATGATCCAAAGAGCTGATCCGAGTGAGCAGTGGAGGCCAATTCTATCTATGGATACGAGATCCAAGGCTCGAAGCCTTGAAGATTACAAAAAGCAAGATCCAGCCTCGTCCGATATCAAGAGACTACGGGCAATTTCCAATCTTGTCCAATTCGAGATTAGCGGTACAGAATTAGCATCTGCATTGCGTTTCTGGAGAGAAGAGAACGTTGAGATATTGAGGTTGAAGTTCTCTGTTTTGACAGTTTGTTCATACAGAGATCACTTACAGCCACTTCTGATCAATAGACCGTCTGCCCTGTGAAAACCATCTGGTTGTCAAGCAACTTTTTATGTTGCATTGGCGTCCGTTGCCCATTCTCATCTGCTGCAGGGGCGGCTCTGCCAAGCACATTTAGCCGATTTTCTAAAGGAGCGAGAACACTCCTATCGCAGAGCAAGCAGAAACGACCTGTCCTATCCTATACTACCACCAGACCTCCCTGCCACAGGCACCGCCCAACGACTATCCCGTCTCCCCATCGAATGCCCTATTATCCTCACCTGTCTCCTCCAGCTGTGTGCTGAAGGCGGGCTCCACGATCCGACGCGTCATCGCAGATCCAAAGTACTTCTTTCTCGAGGGCTTCTCCTCCATCCACTCGTTACAAGCGTGGTTCAACATCAGCCGATAGGGTCCTTTCAACACACTCTGTACCTCCTTCGATTCATTCTCGCGCTTCCCAATACTTATTGTAATACAACAACCCTCTGTGGAGTCCATTGACGACCTGGGGCAAGCACCCCCTAGAACGAATATTTCCCCCAACAAACCGCGAACACATCCGCACCAATGGGTTTCGTACAGAGAGTCCTCAAGAGGATTCCATCTTCATCGCAGCCTACGCCTCCTCTCGACGAGGTCAAGACGAGGCCGAAGACCAGCTCCAGACTGGCATTCTTCCGGCGGCCGTTGAGATTAAAGGGCAACTCCAGCATTTCGATACCTCTCGGCGTTGTTCTCCTGTTTCCATGCATCGTTGTAGTATTGATATTGGTGCTTTTCGTGCGACATCCCAAATCTGGAGTTGGGATCTTAATGCCCGCTGGAGCACCACCAGCCATCAGGTATGCGACCCTCTTCCTAATTGAGCTCTGGCGAAGCTAATGGATGTGTTTCTTTCAGGAAAATTAGTGAAGACCATGATAAGGTCTTTGTAACAGGATGTCTAGAGCCGGATACCTCGAAACCGAGAGCGAATGCGGCGTTTGTGGTATTGGCAAGAAATAAGGAGTTGGATGGTGTCATCCAATCTGTCAAGTCTATTGAGCGACATTTCAACCGATGGTATCATTACCCATACGTCTTTCTTAACGATGCGGAGTTCAACTCGACATTCAAGGAGACGATCCAGAATTATACAAGTGGCACTGTGGAGTTCGGATCCATCGATCCCAAGATGTGGGGATTCCCAGACTGGATCGACCCTAAGGTTGCAAAGGAGGGTATCGCCAAGCAAGGAGACGCTGCTATTATGTACGGTGGAATGGAGAGTTACCACGCCATGTGCAGATTCTATTCCGGGTATGTACAGCTGGTCAAGGTGGTGACAGACGATGCTGACAAATGTGATAGATTTTTCTACAAGCATGAGCTTTTGCAAAAGTACGAGTGGTACTGGCGTCTGGAGCCAGAGATCAAGTATTTCTGCGACATTACTTAGTATGTCATTTTCCTGAGTTCCTTCTTCCACCCAACTAACACATTACAGTGATCCGTTCTTGAAGATGATCGAAACGAATAAGACCTATGGATTCACCATTGCCGTCAAGGAATTGAAGGAGACTGTACCAAATATCTTCAGATATGCCTCCGCATACAAGCGAATCAATAATCTGACCTCCCAGGGCCTGTGGGAGATGTTTGTTGAGCCACAACCTGAAGAAAAGAAGGAGCCTGAAGATTCCAAGCATGCTCTCCCTGAAGAGATCCTCCGTGGTGACCCATCTCGTGCCTCGCTTCCAGATATCGACCCGGAGACAATGGAGGGAGAGAAATACAACATGTGTCATTTCTGGTCGAATTTCGAGATTGCAAAACTGAGTTGGTTCAGAAGTAAGGAATATGAAGATTTCTTCCAGATGATGGACCGCAGTGGAGGATTTTGGATGGAGCGGGTAAGTGCAACTGACAAGGTTGGACTGATTTGTGCTAATGATTTTATAGTGGGGAGATGCACCCATTCATTCACTTGCTGCCGGAGCACTACTGGCCACCCGAGATATTCATTACTTCCGAGACTTCGGTTACAGACATACCACCATCCAGCATTGTCCAGCGAATGCCCCTGCACGCCAATTGCCTCGTATTCCGTTCCTAGAAACCACTACCACAGACGAGAAGAAGAGAAGAGAAGAAGACGAGTACTGGGATTCATGGGATGCGGTCAAGGAGAACGGCGTAGGCTGCAGGTGTAGATGCGACACGGATATTGTGGATGTTGAAGGCAAGCAAGGCTCATGCTTAGCCGAATGGGTGGACGTAGCTGGTGGATGGGCCAGTCCTTGATCATATTTGCGAAACGAAAGAACATAGACGGTGACAGTGGAGTGAGCGTCCTGGCTGGCCTTGCCGGTCAGCACCCGGTTCGGCGAATGGGCTAGACGGTTTTGGTTGCACGACTACACATCATTGAGAAAGGGACGCCCGGTCCCCAACTTGTATTCAAAGGGTATGCATTATGGCGTTTTCTGGGATGTGGACTTCTATATGCCAATGTGAAAATATGTTTGATCACTTTGTGCTCTTATCTTTCCCCGTCACATTATTAGGCCCATCAAGAACAGTGAAGTTTTTGACACGATTCTATCATCCCAAACCGAGAAGTGCCACCAGTGATGTCTCAATTGTCTTTCGCGCCTTCTAATTTTTGCTTTCACAGCTCGTGTAATTTGCTTTTACGTACAAATTGCATTATTGGGTATCAGGATAGGCTCCTCATTTTGATTCGTTAAATTCATGACCGGTTTTCGATACTATGCTTCACTACATGGGTCATTTCATCATCAATCATCATGTGGTTGATTTCATCCACACTTCTTGTTGTCCCCAACCTGGATGCTGGGGCGGCGTCGCCCTACCCTCGTACTCAGTCAAAACCACACCTTCATCTTCCTCAAAGCTGCAAGGGATCACGTCTGCAGACCAATCCGGCTTCTCAACTTCCCTCGCTATTTCTTCGTACGGACGCCATCCACTACAGAAGCCACCTAATTAGTGCCGAATTCACTCTGCAACGGGGGAAAAACTGGAGGAGATGCTCACATCTGCTCCATAGGCCATTGAATCAGTGGGCGGTGTTCGGCATCCAGCAGGCCATGAACTTGGGCTATCAGACGCATGCCCCATCCCTCTAGCCACCAGAACAAGTCCACCTTCTTGAAGAGGACGCATCCGTACCCAAGAATCACCAAGGCTTCTTGTCGTTGTGCTTTTAGCAGGGAGTGAAACTCGCGTGGTGTCCCGAAGATCCAGAGGAAGAGGTCTGATGGCTCACATTTGCCAGATGGAGCCCTGGGCCACCGCTTAGTTCATCTGGGTATAGAGTTTGGGTAGGATACCCACTCACCGATCCATACTGTTGAATGATTTTTCAAGCTCCGTTATGGTGCTGTCATACACCACTGCTTCGTTCGAGTCGTGTGTTCTTGCTGAGACTGCTTTGCGTAAGTCGTCGAGGTGTTTTACTCCTGTTTGCTGCCATAAGTTCTCGCGGTCGTCTCCTCCTCGTAGCATTGGCGCTACAGGACCAGCACATAATGAGTTGTACGAGGTGAATGTGATAGTGTTAAGGCCCCTGAGTGTGAAAAGCCAGGTGACGTCTTGCGGTTCTTCAACTTCTGGTTTGGTGAAGCTGCCTGTCTGGGCGAATTTATGGACTTGGATCTCTAGTCAGCGCGGTCTTCCAACAGAGAACTTTTTGAACCGACTGTGGTTGATGATCTCGAACAAAAGGAGAGCTGAGCAGTTATCTGAGGTAATTTTGCACAGCTGTCCTGCTGCTTCTTGCAAGGCAGTATGATACTGCCTTTCTGCATAATGAGCATAGATATCCTTCTTGTCTTTTTCATTGCATAGATGCCTCAGTTGAAGAGCGGACAAGGACAACAGACCACGCATGACAAACATATAAGAGAATCCGATCTTGGGTATCTTGATCTTCCACATCGCTCGCTTGGCGGGTTTGTGCGAAACAGAGAGATGGGTTAGGTTGCTGTAGGTGTGCAACATCTCGAGATCGAAAAGGTTGAAATTGGGTATCTGGTTGCAATTGGCTTTGTTTAGAGACACTGCTGTCGCGATCGAGAAATTCGTTAAACTGTAGTCGCGATTTACTTCCGGACAGTTGAAAGGTGTTGAGCAGCGACGAGATGAAGGTGGCGTCTTCTTGTATTGGCATGCTGCGGAGTGCTTTATGCAGTTCAAGCAGCTTGGTTTCTCCTCTCCGCACTAATATCTGTATTAAGTACTGTTGAAAGTCTCTGTACGATGGGACTTTTTTCTCACCTTGACTTTACGCCTCTTGCAAACCATGCACCCAGCTCTTGAGATCCTACGTGCATGTTGCAAGATCATAGATGGCTCATTGCTCGTCTCTCTGAAGGGCCGTGACATTGTGTTGCCGTTCATTGTGGCCTGCTACCTCTTGGAATTCAGAATTTGAAGAAACGTCGCTCATCCAGGACAAATATGCTGGCTGGATTTAACCCTTGTTGAATGATCTAGTGCCAACTCTCCGGTCCTGAGACTTTTTTGAACGATATGCTTCTTTAAATTTTGGACAGGAGCAAGGTTTCATATTAAGGTTGGGATATGAAATAGAGTGTGAAGATGCACCTCTTTCCAGAAGCGGGTGAATTTTGAAAGCCAAATCATACAGCGCGACGGTCTGTGAGGTCAGTAAGACGATATGAGATCGGCTCCAGGATTCAAACACGGACGAACGAGCGGGATGGTGATACCAATGACATCGACATCAACGCTTTGACTTTGTGCACGTCTGGATCTCGCCTCGACTTACTATCCTCCGGATATCCTCACTCGTGATTGATGCGTTTCAATAGGAAGTAAATACTACTCTGGATTGGGTTTCAGCAAGACCTGAGTTTTGGCACTCACTAATAAGGTCTCGACAACAAGTGTTTCCAGAATTCGCCGTCTTGGCAGACACCAAGGAATCCAGCACTAAACTTGCTGTGCAATGAAATGCCTCGATTGCGTAGATCTATCAAAGCGCAAGAGTAAAATTATTACTGGGAAACATGCCAAAAGTTCGCGCTCACTGGGAACATTTTCTCAAGGACGATAGTCGGCGTGTATTTGAGCGATACTTCAATGCTTCTTACCTCCGTTCGCATGCTTGTCTAGAAGGGAAGGACATGTTGAATCGGATATTTCAAGGGCGAACACGAACGAAGTAGAAGTGAAGAGGACTCCGGCTATCATGGTGTCACAGGTTGAGTCGAATATCAGATGAAAACATTGGTTCTGTCCCACATTTGTGCTGTAGTCACGCAATTGGAACGACCCTTCTGGCTGGAGTGGACATGGAAGGGGCCTGCTTAAGTCACTGCCATTATTGGAATGTATTGAAGAAATACTTCTGGATACCTGATGAGCAAATCGTAAGTGCTGAGGGTGTCTAAACTGGAGTGCAAGCCAGTCCAGACTCGGTTGCATTGGCAGTCTCAACCGAGTCCAGGCCGAAAGAGGCAGTTCCTGCTTGGTACATCCGCACGTACAGACAACAATAGATCATACATTCATGCTGGAGACCTCTCTTCTTTCAGCAGATGCATAGAAGGTCTTGATCTCTAAAAAATCGAACACTTTGACGGATCAGCCTGAACTCAACAATGTTACCGACCACTATACGTAGTGCAGGCCACAGACCCATCTAGGAGGGCTTCGAAGCCTTACCTAGTTAAAACCCTCTGCTCAAAGTCTCAAAGTTATTTAACGATATTTGCATCACGTCAAATTGATGCATTCATTTTGTTGCAGGTCATGCATTGCAATTGCAAATCTGCACTAAGAAGAAGACCAGGTATTATGACTGGTAAGCAGCAGAAGAACTGCCACTCAATAAAGTAAGATTTGTAAACCCCTCTAATGCAAAGACAAGTCAGAAACGCATGCCTCAACTTTCAGATCTCAACAATTCCAAGCATAATTGCTGCACCAAGTCCCAAGCATCATGCCAATTTATCATCCACGAACTAGAGGACTCGTACTCCAACCGCCCAAAGGAAACCAAACCACTACAATCCAGACGAATGCCAAATGATATGATCCCGATCTTCAGAGCCGTGTTTCCTTCCCAAAGTCCAGCGAATGCGTGTGCAAGAATGGTATCTAGTAAGGATAGGTGCGATTTGGGTCAGGAATACAATCTCTCCAGGCCGAATTGACGGAAGTATAGATCTCGATGTAGACGAAAGCAGGAAAGGCGACACCCCAGAATGCTATGAAGAAGATGACCAGGCGGGCATTGTGGTTCTGGCTTCTGCTGGGCTTGTTCCATCGGAAGTGAATGACGATACTGTGCAAGAAGACTGAGGGGAAGGGGTGTCAGCAGTTTTCTCTAGTAATAGGGGGAGGACAGTACCTACACAGCACAGCCATAGCCAGAGGTCCCCAGAGAACAGGTACATGATCACACTTGGTCCAATGAACGCCGTAATCATCGCGATACTTGTCGAACTCGGGCTCGGAGGTATTGTCGTTGCGAGTAGCGTTATCGAGTTTGTCCCAATCAACATGAGTAGGCTCAAGAGCGTCCCGAGAAGCTAGATATTTGACACCATCCACGAGGAACTTGATGGGATTGCCACGGTTGGAGATTGCAGCGCTGGAGGGTGTACTTGTGATTACTTGGGAGCCATTGGTTCGAGTATCGTTGTTGGAAGCGTAGATTGCGGTTGGGCTGGTGTTGCTGGGAATGTTGCTGGCGGTGTATGTGCAAGGAATCGCGACGCCACCTTGACCCCAGTAACACATGCCAGTGACCAAAGAAGGCTTTGTATTGACATCAGAGATGTGGACTGTGATCGTGTCTGCCTAGGACTGATCAGCCCCAGTCCTAGAAAGCAAGAAGATTAGGGGATGAGAATACTTACCGGCTCCGTGACAGTGAGAGTGGAGGTGACCAGGTTCGTGGTTGTGATTGTGGTAGTCGGGAGCTCGGAGGACAGAGTGTAGACCGCAGGTATCGTGGTCACGAAGACGCCAGGAGGGAGACCGGAGGAGGTCCTAGTGTAAACCGCGGGAGGGGCGTGGTTCGCAGGAATCGTAGCCAGGAAGACACCAGGTGGGAGTGGAGCAAGAGCTGTTGCAGAGGCCGTGATGGTAGTTACGAGTGTAAGAGGCTCGCCACCTTCGACGTTTGAGAAGATCCGGGTGCTTGTGATAACTCCAGAGCTATCGGCTGGCACAATTGTTTGTTAGCAATATGAAGAAGTGAGAGACTGGAAAATGCTTACCACCAGCGAGCCCTACCAAACCATTCGCAAGTGACAGAGAGGTAAGGAGAGTCTTGACGAACATCTTGAGCGACGCTATGGCGACGTCAGCTTTGTTCGTGAGATCGGAACGGCCAGACGAGTTGACTTAGATGTGTGATTGAAGTGGGTTATTCTTCGATCTGTAAGCCTAATTGGTGCACAGAATCAATTGAGACCGGCGGACACCCAGATGGCTTGGCTGCAAATACATGTTTTTGTGATGAGGAGAAGAGGAATATGACTCTACTCACCTTGTTCAGACCGTTTGATTGTGTGTTGAGAAAAGCCAAAAGCACCGCGTCAACAAGGAGTGGTCCGATGAGGCCAAATTTACCTACGATGGGATCACGAATGAGTGATCGTGGGTACATTAGGAGGGCGCGTCGACGGCGAAGATACAGGGGGTCAAAATGAACGAGGAGGTACTGTTTTGGTTATTGAGGTTGTTTACATACAGATCGGGCCGCCAATCAGGGTAGAAGCGAGAAGCTAGTCCTGATTTCTTTACCAAATATGTCAAATAACCACAAACTATGGCAATAGCGCCAGAGCTAGGTATTGAGCGAGCATAGCTAATTAAAGAGGATATTGACAATATTTGAGCAACGACCTTGGCTCTAAATGGCCGTGCAAGTTGCGAAATCAGGGTCATGGCAAGCCTTCTAGGCATACTCAACATTGCCACCCTTGGTAGACTGCCCCATACTTGATATATGAGATAAGCTACAAAACTGAAGGCACATTGGATGAATCAAGCTGAATTGAGAGCTGCTGCCTCATGCTCACAAGTGTTTGTGGCCGCAGGTTTCTGGCACCGTGCACTTGAATCTTTCAGCTTGCCAATGTCGACAGGATATCTCTAATGCCCAAACAGGTGAATCGCAATGTGCGATTGATAAGAAAGTGGATGCTAGCGAGCTCTGTAGCGTTGTGATTGTGTCTGAGTGAGATGTCCTGAGGCCATCCGAGGACAGTTCAAAATGAATATCCAACAGAAATCTGGGATGGCGAAACAGTACTTCCTGAGTAGAGTAAAACCAAGCACGGCTCCAAACAGTGTCTTGCTACGACTACCAAGACGGTCTCAAATTTCGACACTCTGTGAGAATCCCATTAAGATAAAGTCCGGAATACGAAATCGACATTGAAAGAAATGCAATGTTGCATCCAGATTCGCCGGACTAACGGCATCTGATAAGATTCACGTTGAAGCACTGTATAAGAACCTGTGCTTGTGATGTCGGGATCCTTTCTCGTGACTTCTGTGTTCTCAAACAGACCAATGAGTGACTAGAGTTGGGTAGAGCAGGTAGATTTACAAGGGATGAAGCAAGTGACAGCTCGCCAGGTAAGCTCTGTGGGTAGCCACTATACCTTGGGCGCCGGATACCTATCTATTTTCACTCCAATTATTTCAAGAAAGACAGAAGGATAGACGGGAGGAAAGACAGCAATTCAATGGCTCTAGCCAAATTCTGTTCAACTTCTGGCTATGACAGTGCATCTTCTTCCATCTTGAAAGCTGGCCATCGGACGCCCCACATGGGGGCTGAGACTTCAGTTCCTGGAACTGAAGATATCAAATCACACCGTTTGGTAAACAACCCAGAAATTTTTTGAATTCGCTCAAGATTGTTGAACGGTCATGAAGTGTGGTTGGAACTCAGGGGCTGTCTCGCGTGGCCACACCTACAGGCTACAGCTGAGAGGCTTGGCATTGGACCCCACTTGCCACTTGAACTCCAGAGCTTCTTAGACCAGCACATTCTTTGTTGACTCTCTCCGACTTGCTCTTGTGCTCAACATAAAATATTCATTTACCGGCAGACCTTGGAAATGGCGTGGCCTTACCCGTGAGAAGGTACGATGCAGCTTTTCCTCTGCTACAACCTTTCTTTTCTGCTAGAGCGTACAGCCTGGAGACGCAACCATCAAAAGCCAGAGGTCTAAGCAGACTGCTGGACTTGACCGACGCAAATTGTATTGATATGCTCCATTGCTAACAAGCTACCAAGTTTGTAGATCCAATGAATTTCCCCACGACATCTCGAAGCTTCAGCAAACACCACAAAAATGACCGTCCCAAAGTCCACCCTGAAGCCCGCCACCTCCGAGCAGAGCAATACCATGACTAGCATAGATATTGATGGCAATCTGTACCCTTTGATAGAAATACGAAGTACGGGGGATGTGCTGCTAGATGTGCACTTCATGAACGACTCCGAATGCACCAAGTCCATTCCAAAAGATGCTCTTCGCAGCCTCCGAACCAAGCGGCTCCCAATACCATCCCCAAGAATCCTGTACCGAGCCAAGCTCGACACGATCAAGAAGTACTCTGAATACTTCCAGATATTGCTCAAGCCACAATTTGCAGAGGGGATAGAGGTTGCGAAGGCACTTGCAGAGCTTCAGGCATCGAACCAGGATGCAACTAAAATCGAGGCGGACAAATTGCCCCGAGTGAAGATTGTTGATGAGGATGGTGCTACGAAAACTTTTGGTCGGGAGTTGATCTTCAAAGACATGCTGAATATCGTACATGGCAGTGTAAGTACTCTGCCGGCAAGTTGTAAGAGAAGTTCTCTGACTTTAAGCCCAGGATCCTGTGACATCTCCGTTCAATACCCAGTGCATCACCACTCTCATCGTCCTGGCAGACCGTTACGGCTTCATGGCTCCGGTTTCCCGTCATATGCAGAAGACTTTGAATGTCCACAAGTACCCAGTCACACTTGATAAGAACGGCGAGGAAGCTTTAAGGCAGAAGATCCTCATACAGTTCCACACTGATCAGGGCATGCGGTTCACGAATGCTACCAAAGACTTGATTTTACGTGGTTCTTTACGCTGGAGTGACACAGCTGAGAATGGAGTTGAGTACCAAACAATATGGTGGGACTTGCCATATGGACTTGAAGGTAGACTTTCCTAGAAAAACTCCTTGAAAGATCGTTTTAACATAATGTAGTTGAGTTGGCATTTCGTCGTGCTTGTGTTCTCCGGACCATTGCTTCCATCCAAGACCAGTTCTTGCAGATCTATTCATCCAAAGAAAGACAATGCAAATTAGGCTACGATACAAGCTCGAGCTGTGATTCATTCCAGTAAGTAGTGAGAGTGCACCGTGACTTACAAGTCCATGGATATCAGTCCTTTCGAATGATGGAAACATGGCTCGAGTAGTCACTGACTCTGTTCAACAGGCTGGGGGAGATGATCAAATTCCTGACGAAGAAAGGTCTCTTGTCTCTGGTATCCTTCCAAGCCACATCGCCATATGACCCGGACTACGTATGGCCAGAAGCTTACCAAGGGGACATCGAACTACTCATTGGCATTCTCCGACAATGTCCAACGTACCAGATTGACAGCAATCACGGTCATTGCGGACTCCGAACCAAGCTGCTGCCTGCGCTGGACTTCATTCGCACGTGCATCGACACTGGTCTCGGAATCCGCTTATCACGTTCCAAAACTGGCGGACCGGTCTTCGAGTCCTGGATACCTGCAAAGCCTGCGAGCTGTTCGACCGCGAAGAAGGCTGTTTGGGTTGGTAATGGAGAGGACGATGTCAATGTCGCTACGGCTAAACTGAAGCAATTCGATTTTGGACAAGTAAAGCCCAAAATGATGTGGTCTAGTAACGCGGATGCTGGTGTGGAGAGGACACCGAGGGGCCTGTTTACCGCTGAGAAGTGGAATTGGATTACGGAGCCGGAAACGAGTAGTGTAAGGCTTGGGGGTTCTTTTATGACGAGCGTTTCGCGGTAGATGGCTGCGCTACTCGATAGAACATAAGTCCGTTGCTTTCGATCCCAGTTTTGCGAACAGAGAAGGACGGACTCATATGAGAAGGACATCGATAATTTTTACAAGGAGGTAGCATTTCATCGCGAACGAAGCGTGGCAGCTGGGGGAAACGATCACAGCACAAACTCAGGTGATTACGAAGAGACATCTATTTCTGGATTTTTTCAAGGTCAACGTTTTATTCCAGAACGTGCATGTATCATACTATCCTATTCCTCATTCTCCCCATATCGTCATCGATGCGCGCATTAGAAAGATCCCATCTTCCAGCTACCATTGTTGAAATCCAAGACAAGACATGAATAAAAGGCGATCGCGAGGGCGATAGGGCATAGCCCAGCCTAGATCTAATATCCACCACTATATCCCGATCCAGGATATCCTCCACCTCCACCTCCGTATGGAGGTTGATGGGGTGGCTGCGGCGGGTATTGGTTACCATACGGAGGCTGCTGGGGCGGGTATTGATTGCCGCCGTATGGTGGCTGTTGTGGAGGACCGCCCTGAGGCCAGTAGCCACCTCCTGGAGGGCCTTGAGGTGGGCCCTGATCATAACTGCCTGGTCCACCATACGAAGGCTGTTGGTGATCAGGTGGATATGGGGCGTTCGAAGGCGGGTATGGGGGACCTCCTCCTCCCGGTAAAGGCGGGTTCGAAGGGTAGGGAGCATTCTGTCCATATCCACCTGGTGGGCCTTGGTGGTAAGGAGGATTGTTGTAATCCTGTTGGTAGTTGCCAGGTGGTGGACCTCCCTGGTAGCTTCCTTGCGAAGAGTTCGGAGCCAGATAACCCCCTTGAGAGGAGGTCGGTCGGTTGTAGCCTGAGCTGCCCGGTCGAGGGAGATTCTGATAGCCGAAATTTGGGGATTGGTGAGGCATGCCGGGAGTGCTTGATTGAGGTGATGGGGCGCCCATGTAGGAATATGCTGCGTTAACATCTTGGCCTTCCATGGCTCCTAGATCACGGCTGCGTATCTCAGTCCAAATGGAACCGGAGGTCTTGCCGTGGCCGCCAAGAGCACCGTGGTCGTGCAAGTCTCTTGAACCTGTTGACCCGCCAGACTCCTTGTGGTTGCGGCCAGCCTTGACAGAAGCCGAACTGAGGATGTGGTTGAGCTGTCCACGGTCAGGTTGCTCGTCAACCCATTTTCGGACAGTGTTGAACATGTTGCGGTGAAGCTCGCAGTGTTCGTCACGAATAGCTGGGTGGTGGAAAGTGCGGAGAATATCTCTCATAACCTCGTCGACGGAGATTCCTGGGTTTTCCCATGCGTACAGAACACGACTGTTGTTGTCAATTATCTAGACTAGGAATTGGGGAAGGGGGCTGACTCACGGCGTAACATATTGCAAGATTGTTGTTGCAACACGACCGGCAACTCCATTCAATTTGTTGGAGAAATGGTCCTTGGAGAGCATGGAATGTGTCGGATTGGTGCAGTGGGCATCATTCCAAGGCTCGAATTGAGAGTTGGCACTATTGCGAGTTAGCGACACGGGATGTTGTAAAGAGAAGGTGGCACTTACCTAGCTTCAACAACAGTTGAGGATCCCTCCTTCAAAGACTTTGAGACAGCATCAATAATGGGTCTGATGAATGGTGAAAGCAGCGATAGGATGAAGACTGTGAGGGTCTCGCTAATCTTCTCAACCAGAGACTCCAAGCCTGGGATCTTGGCAATCGTGGCACTGATTGCCTTTACAACTCTATCTCTGAATTCCAAGATCGGGTAAATCTGCTTTGCAGTCTTGAGTGGATCAAAGCTCTCACTCATTCCAGGAATTTGATTGCCAGAATGACCCAAATGTGATCCTGGGGGCGCCGCGAAGGAAGTTTCGACGCTGCTTCGCTTCAAAGTATTCTGATACTCCTGTTCGGCCGACTGCTCCTGCAAACCTCTAGCCGTCGAAGCAAGTCCACTGCCCATACCTGGAACTTGAGACAGAAGACTAGTGAAGTCAGTTCCACCCCCAGAGCCAAAAAGTCCCCGTTGGCCAGTGCCACCACCGGCTTGTGCTTGCTCCGCTCCCTTGAGAGCTAAATCCATTTCTTCGACCTCAGTCTGCGTGAAATGGTCGGTTGCTTCACCGAGAACGGAGTGTAGGAAGTCCACAGCTCCGAAAGTACCGGTTACGAGAGGGTATACATGGTGTCCTCGAATGTTAATTTCCGCGGCAACGCCACAGTGTGGGAACACATCCCGATAGCCCAACTCACGGAGTGCAAGCTCACAATAGTTCGTGTGAGCACCAAAGTCCCTGTATCGTTAGCACATAAATGAGGATTGAAATCACTCTACTCACTCCAGACAATGAAGGGCTTGCCCAAGACAGCTGTGAAAGGTTCAGTAGCCGAACATGCGGAAAGTGACAATGGAAACATACCGAAGGGCTTCACACAAGTCCGCTTCCTTACCCTTTGAATTTCCAGAGCCGTTTGTGTAAAGTCTTCCAAAGTGTATACTTCTCTGGAGACTGAAGCGAACATAACCACTTGAGGTAGCCCAGCCACCACTTTCGTTGGCGATGTAACTGGAAAGAGCCAAAGTCAGTGATAACATCTAATCGATTGCATGTCGTATTATGAGCCTGGACGATTCGTTTCTACGGTAATCGTATCATATATCTCGAATTGAATCGCAAAGTGAGATACTCTGGATGCTTTCTGAGGTGCTGGCCCTGCTGGGGCAAAGTGTCTCACAAACAGACTTACTTTTTCATTCCAGTGCTTGGGTCAATCTCAAGTTCCATAGGTTGGACGGGACCACGGAGACGCTGGTCATATTCCCTCGCATCTTTATTGTCGGCGTAGTCTTTTGGATTATCGATATGTTCTTCAGGTCGGTAGACGCCAAGTCGCTCTTCAGTCACTTCAAACTCTTCGGTGGCATAGCCGAAAGACAAGAAGCTTAGAACCCAGACCTAGATGCATTAGAATTGGGGGAACTTTGGTCTCATTATCCGCTTACAAGAATACGAATAGTAGGCGCTGAGACACCTTTCAAGCTGCCTACGTCAACGGCTTGTGAATAGTCACGAAGCCAGTTGCCAAAGTAAACACGCTTGACCATCATCGATGTCCATTTGTGGCCTTTGATGAAAGCAATAGTCTTGAGCATGTCTTCAATGTCTAGAGAATTGTCAGCTTGTAGGTCACAAATTTGATTATTTCAGTACGGGAGAATCATACCTCCATGACGAAAATTGCTGCCCTCAATCTGTGCGATACTGGGGATGTTACCCGCTCCAAAAGCCGCAGCTGGAGTAGGCAGTATCAACAAGACCAGGCATGATATGAAGATCAGCGATCCGAAACTCAATGTACCAGCCGCCATTTTGCAGTAGTTTATTTGTTGGTTTGTGGTCAGAATCAAGGTCGGATGACGCTCTTTGAATCTGGTGGGGTAGTTGTAGTGGGGTTCGGGAAGGTTGAGTTCGCGAGCAAAGCTGGAAGCTCGACGCTCACGACGATAGATTGTGCGTTTTTTTAGATGCTTCAGTAATTATGTATGAAGATACCAAAGTTGTTGAAGAGGAGAAGATATTCTTTTGACAGCGCAGTAGATATTAGGCGTCTTGGGATAAGCAGTGCCGTGGATCCTAAGCCACAATCAACTAGCTGAAGATGAGGTAGTCAGCCACAATCAGCACGTGAAAATATGTGCCTCACACAGGGGCTTGAGCCTGAGGCATTTAACACTAACCCTCACCTGCACTCGCGGGTGGGATGGATCCTCGCGGGCTCTGCAGGTGGATGATTGACCGGCATGTCGAGATCCTTGTCCATTTTCTGTGGCCGGTGGCGTTACTATTTTGCTCCGCCGTTCCGACTTTTGATTGATCTCTCCTGACTGGACTGCGAGCGCATTCATCTCCTGATTCCGCATAACATAACTTCGCTCCTGCTCCTGCTCCCTCTCCTTCTCTTTGATTTATTCAGCGGTGTAGTTCTTCCTGGTCCGGTTTCGTTTCACAGGCAATATTCTGTAGACATCTGCAGCCTCCCCGGATCAGCCTCCGGCGCGCACCTGGATTCGAGTATCTCATTCTCTCTATTCGATTCCCCTCGACACTCCTTATCAAATTGCAATCAAAAGCCGTCATCATGTCTCCTTCACGCACGCTCCCAACCTTTCTGCAGGTTGAGGTTGCGGCTCACAATACCGAAAAAAGCTGCTATGTTACCATGGGTACCCGTGTCTTTGATATCACAGACTTCCTGGACAGCCATCCTGGCGGGGGCGAACTTATTGTCGAATACGGCGGAAAGGACATCACCGATATACTCAAGGATGAGGACTCGCACACCCACTCTGATGCTGCGTATGAAGTACTCGAAGATTCTTTGGTTGGATTCGTCGCTACGGAGAAAGTGATGAATGCTGCTGTCAAAAGCCAGCGCCCAGACCAGATTGTGCCTCTCCCACCAACGACGGATGGCATGTTGGAGGTGGAAGAAGATAATGCTCCAGACAGAGTTCCAGTTTTCAAAGCTACTGGGATGTCTTCTGCTGCAGATCTCGAGAGAGAGACCGATCTCACCCATGACTACAAAACACACAAATTTCTCGATCTTAACAGGCCTCTGTTGATGCAAGTATGGTATGGTGGCTTCAGCAAGGACTTTTACCTTGAGCAAATTCATCGGCCTCGCCACTACAAAGGAGGAGAATCTGCACCCTTGTTCGGTAATTTTCTTGAACCACTATCCAAAACAGCTTGGTGGGTTGTCCCAACGGTTTGGCTTCCACCTGTCGCCTATGGAACGTATATTGCATCAAAAGGCTTTTCGACCATTGGTGGGGAAGCTGCATATTGGTTTTTGGGGTTGTTTTTGTGGACTCTGGTGGAATATGTCCTGCACAGATTCCTGTTTCATCTGGACAAGTAAGTGCACACGTACCTGCAAAGCTAAACCCCAGATCTAACCTGCAATAGATGGCTCCCTGACAATCGAGTTGCTCTCACCGCCCACTTTTTACTCCATGGCATTCATCACTACCTTCCCATGGACAAACTCAGACTTGTAATGCCACCGACTCTTTTCCTCGCATTGGCAACGCCCTTCTGGAAACTTGCACATGCTGTCTTCTACTGGGACTGGTGCGTAGCCACTGCTGTTTTCTGTGGCGGTATCTTTGGCTACATCTGCTATGACCTGACGCACTACTTCCTCCACCATCGGACACTACCTTCATACTGGAGGGAACTGAAGAAATATCATCTTCAGCACCACTTTATGGATTATGAAAATGGATTTGGAGTCACAAGTCGGTTCTGGGATGTCATCTTTGGCACTCAGTTGGCTCCACCGCCAATGAAGACATTGTAAGCAGTATTGTAATTATATACAGCAGGATGGTTTCGGCAATGATATCATGAAGAGAATAGTCTTTCAGGGCACTGGGAGCGTTGGCTGGTTTTGGTCTTGAGCAGGGGGAAGCAGGCCACTCAATTCGCCATTGAGCAGTAAATACCTTTAATAAATAATGTTATTCTATTCACACGGTGCCTCCCCCTTCATAGGGTGCAAATAGAACCAGGTGTACTAGACCGCTTCGAGTATGGTTTAATCTCATCATGTGACAAGTGTATGAGTCCTCCAGCGAACAATTCTTTCCCAGCCCTCCGCCTCCAGGCTCTCCCATCATCGCGACGATTTGTCTTCAGCTTCACCAACAAGACAGGAACAAGGCTCACCAGACTCGCTACCTTTACTTATATTCTCAACAGTTGTTACGATCATACAGGAATATTTGAGCCCTTTGGCATTCCTCACATAATGTCAGCCCTTGATGTCGAGGCTCTTCTAGATTCGACTGCGAATGCCGCGCCCGCCGACCAGAATGGATCTGCGAAGTCCAAGGACAACGATGACCGTCACAAGAATGAGCGCAATGACCGCCGCGACAGAGAGCGAACTCGTGATGGTAGCAGAGACCGTGACCGGGACCGAAAGCGTAGAGATCGCAGCAGAACCAGGAGAGAGACAAATGGAGATAAAGAATTGATTGGAACACCCACAAGTGATCATGGCAGCGCTCAGGGAAGTGTCAAGAGTAGGCGCAGAAGCAGAAGCCGTGAAGATGAGCGCCGACACTCACGCCGCCATAGAGATAGTCCCGACGAAGGAGGCCGCAGAGATGGTGATTTCTACAGAGGAAATGGCCGTACCCGCTCCCGATCACGAAGCCCTAATCGGTACTATCGTCCTCGTGGGGATCGCCGGGATCGAGATGAACTAGACGGAGGTAAATCAAGAGACGACCGACGAAGCAGAAATGACGGACGACGCGCAAGTAGAAGCCCAAAGAGAGAGAGCACACCCCCATTGACGGAAGACGAGCGCGATCGACGCACAGTCTTTGTCCAACAACTTGCTGCTCGTCTGAGGACTAAAGAACTCATAGCATTTTTTGAGAAGGTTGGGCCGGTTAAGGAGGCGCAGATTGTCAAGGACAGAGTCAGTGGTAGATCCAAAGGGTATGTTCTACAACATCATTCCGCAATCATCAGATGCTTACTTTTCACTCAGTGTTGGCTACGTTGAGTTCAAGAATGAAGAATCGGTCCCCGCTGCTATACAACTCACTGGTCAGAAACTCCTAGGAATCCCTATTATCGCCCAACTCACCGAAGCCGAGAAAAATCGTCAAGTCCGCAATCCAGAAGCCACAGGCAGTAACCCAAATCAGATCCCCTTCCACCGCCTCTATGTGGGTAATATTCATTTCAGCATCACTGAAAGCGATTTGCAGAACGTATTTGAGCCTTTTGGTGAGCTTGAATTTGTTCAGCTCCAAAAGGAAGAACAAGGTCGTAGCCGAGGTTATGGATTCGTTCAGTATGTATTCAATCATACCCATTATCCGAATTTGCTAACATACTACAGGTTTCGAGATCCTAACCAAGCTCGTGAGGCTTTAGAGAAGATGAATGGGTTCGATCTCGCAGGTCGACCAATTCGTGTTGGTCTTGGAAACGATAAGTTTACTCCCGAATCTACCGCCAGTCTTCTGCAGAGATTCCAAGGACAGAGCCACCAACAACAATTCCAGGGTTCTGCATTCTCCGGTGCTGGTGGTCGCGGTCCACAAGCAAGCAGCGGTGGCAATTTCGACCGCGCCGGCGGTCGTGATAACGACAAAGGCTCTGGGGGTGCTAGTGCCTTGGACGATACCGATGTTGGCGGAGTAAATTTCAACAACTATAGTCGAGATGCATTGATGAGGAAACTTGCCAGAACCGATGACCCCGCTCCTTCCACCAAAGGCCGTGACGAGAGACGAGAGATCGCCAAGCCAAAGGTCGAAACCAAGCAGCTGCCAGTAAACGTCAACATGGCAAGCCGATGTGTTGTACTTAAAAATATGTTTGACCCTGCAGAGTACATTACCCCCTTCCCTCCCCCCAAAGTCTCGAACAGTCCTAACACAGATGCTTTTAGAGAAGAAGGTGATTCCTGGGAGAAGGAGCTGGAGGATGACGTTCGCGCAGAGGCCGAAGAGAAATATGGCCATGTTGTTCACATTGCTCTAGATCCAAATTCGCAAGGTGATATCTACCTGAAGTTCGACCGGGTCCAGGGAGGAGAAAACGCTATCAAGGGCCTAAATGGCAGATACTTTGGTGGCCGCATGATCAGTGCTACTCCTGTTGTGGATGCAGTCTACAGCAGTTTGTTCTCACGCACTCGAGCCATTTAAGATGCTAATCTTGGCCTACTCCTTGGACTCTAGGGTCGTATCAAGTATGTCATTTTCCTCCCTCCTTCATGAAATCTGCTGACTCTTGCTAGAGATTTCGTCGTCCCGAGGATCTGATCTTTATCGCATTGCTGGCGCTTGACCAATCCTTGAGATTTGATACCCGCCACTCATTTGTCAATCTTTCGGAATCGATTCGTACCGAGCATGCCAGCAAGCAATTGGCGATGCGGCATGCCGATATTCGAGAATCTCGCTGATGAATTTGACCCTAGGAGATTTCGCCAATCGAGCCTCTTTTGCCCAACTCCTAGGACATTAGGAGCGAGATAATTGACTTCCGCTGATTGCACATAGGCCTTTCTCATGTATACAGTTCACTCCATTAGGCGCACTTTTGGCGTTCTGCGTTGTCCCTTCCATAGCAAATAAAACCTGCCTATCCAAAGCTTTCTAACATGATGATGAAATCCTAGCACTGTAAGCATGGGTCGGGTTTGCCTGGAGTACTCGCTATCTTGTCTTGACCCGCAGACATTCGAGCTACATCTATTGAGCATGTGATTTCATTCTGTCCTCGAGCTTTGGTGGCTACAAGCTCGGGCGCTTCCTCACTGCAAGAGCAAATGCATGTCAGAATAAACCCTGTATGTAAGTCGCAGTTCTACGGTCGGATTTCTTTGTGCCGCTTGAAATGCTGTCCGGACGCTAAAGAGCAGCAGATATTTGAATGTTTTATTGATCAGTAAGTGTCAGCTAGTCATGTTGTGATTACATACAACTTACCTATGGATTGTAGACATTTCTTTCGTAGAGACTCAGGGCTTACAGGAAAGAGAGTATCTGGTAATTTCAAAACATTAGTACTGTAAGCTGCTTGGACAAGAGTGTCAGTCTGTCACGGACCATCTTGAAACGAACAAGCTTGATTTTCCGAGGCGCTTAGAAGACTTTAGAGCTCTGATAGTGTCCTGTGGGGTTGATGCTTGCTTATCTTCAGATGAGTTTTGGGACTTCTTAGGTGTGCGTGCGTGCTTGCCTCTTGGTCTCAGAATAGGAACAAGTGTCGATGTTTCGACACTGGGACTTGTCAAGGGGATAAATGACATATGTAACAGTGTAGTATCTCAGTGTCCCATCCCTGATCTAAGACTTTGTTGCTTTACTTGTACTTTCCGGATCTAGGGGCCTAGATCCGGGTTCAGTGAACTAGTGGTTGAGCTGCTGCAGATTCTATAGACTTTGAATTGGTCTACGGTAGTGCCGTAACACAAACCCAAATAAGACTTTATTCTCAAAGCCTTTGCAAAAACCCTAGTAGCATAGGTCCTTGAGTTTTGTTTAGTAATTCTAAAGTTGGAACAAAATACAGATTGTTGTTTGTCCTCGCTTAATTTCAGCTGATTTCGAGAGGATAAATAAATTGAGCTCTCAACTCAACGTCCCTTCGTTGAGACGGTCATTCAACCGCTTTGAGGCCAGGGACTAGGTACAAGGATGTATTAGTGTCTTACTTTCATTTGAGCTTTGTGCTTTCAAAAATTCAGATGTTGTCAATTGGTTCTTACGTTGCTCCGTATTGACTCGAGGTGACTCATGCGAGCTCACGACTTGTAATTCTCTCACTTTGCTCTTCAGTCTTTTGTATACCAATGGATATTCAATATTCTGTGATTGATTCTCGAGCTTTCGGTCCGAGCAATAACACGGCGCGATGGTCTCAGGAGCTGCTTGTGATGAAAGAGAAGAGAAAGAGATGCAGCTGCAACCAGTGGTGCCTCACTCCAAGCACAATTTAACCTTGAGATCTCTTACCTTTGACTCCTACTTATTTTGCACGTAATTATCTTCCAAACAAATGATATCTGTCCAGTCAATGAGTTTGGTCAGATTCCATTACATCAAAGGATTACAGAAGAAGCGTTAGGACTCCAATCATAGATGTCTGTTATTCTTGAGACTTCGAATTCACTGTTTTCTTGGAGTGGGCTCAATGAAATAACTCCCACTATTACTCACCGTTCTCAAAGCGGAATGCAGAAAGTCATCAGGCTCTCTAGTCTGTCCCAAGTTTGGGATGAAGTATACCAAGTAGTAGAGTCATTAACTCTGTGATTGGGACTCGAGAAAACACGAGCATCCACTTCGAAGTACCAACAGGGGGCAAAACGATCAAATCGTCTCCCTTTTCACACCAGATCTTCTACTTCGTCGTTTCCAACAATATCTTATTCTTGGGCAGCGACTTATACAATATCCCATTGCCACCATATGTATCCCATGCCTACATCGGCAACCTTCTCTCTATCGCATCGACAGCATCTGCCTGATCCGCAACATCACCACCCGTCTCAGTAACGATTATTATCAGAGTTTCTCAGTTTCCGTGCCGAATGAACAATATTCATAAGGCACATCAGCAGCTGCCTTCTGGACCTTCACCGATTCTCTTTTCCTACACTTCTTGCTTGTAGCGAGGTCTAATCCAGCGAGAAGCTGCCTCTTCACAGGTCAGAACCAGCATTGAGAGGGTGTCGACATCGCTGATCGGCGGTGTCTTCTTCCTCGCTTTCGTCAGGCCTGCGCCCAGTCTTCTGTCAACCATACGCGATTCTCACACCCCCTAACAACACCTCGACCTAAAATCTCCTCGATATACGACTTGTTCAAGCTGCAGGAGGCCAACACGAAGTCGGAAAGTGACCTCATTACTAGAGTGTACCGTCTTATTCGCACCCGCGAATTTCTCAGCATCTTCCTCCATCCACAGAACATCCTGTCGCTCTCAAGCAACCACCCGTTCGGATCTCTATAACACATACCTATCCTGTCCCTCATCTGTGGTAGGGTTCGCTACTAGGAGGAGCGTCGCTTAAATGAAGGGATTGCCCACAACGCTTTGCGCAGGTGGTCTTTCTCTTCTCACTCGCGAGGTCTGATAGCTTCTCTCCTCAACACCAACTCCTCCTCCTCTCCCACCAAACACGACACATCCCCATCTTTTACCTGCATCCCCATACGAGCTCTCCTAGGCTCTAATACTGCCATCAACATCTTCTGGACGAGATATCTCTCGTGTCCCCAATTCTCGCGCACGCTTTGAAGCGCTGAGGAATAACTCACTCCAGTTGCTGTCAGTGCTGACCAACTTCACGGTTGGTACATGATGTCTGATCGTCCAAAAGCTAATCCACCAGGTCTAACTCAATCAGATCCACATCCAGGTGGTTTGATTAGGGCCGTCATTGAGACCGGTCGCACGAGAGGTACCTCAGCTACTCCTCCACCTCCTTCAGAGGTAGTATCCCCATCTTCACAGAGACAGAACCAGTCATACACCGGCAGAATGGATACTCGCAGCTTCAATGGCAGTACCGGTGCTCGTAGCGACCACAATAGCCAACAAATCAGCCCTGCTCACAGTGCTCGCTCTGCTCGATCAGGAGTCTCGGTTCGTTCTCACCCCCAATCTCACAAGTCTTTGAACACTTCAGGCTCTGGTCCGAACCAAAGTCAAGGACAAGTCCAAAACTCTCCTAGACTCTCCGTCCACAGCGCTGGTCATTCTCAAGGTGGTCCGTCGCATATTCAAGATCAGCCTCAGAACTCTCCTCGCATATCGGTCGGCTCCATTCAAAGCACCAACCAGGCTCAAGGAGGCTTCTCACAGTATCGAGGCCAGCCACAAGATAACTCTCCTCGCATGTCAGTCGGCTCAACAAACCGAAACACTGGTCAAGCTCAAGGAGGTCCTGCTCAAGGTTCGTCCTCTGGTCAAAGACAAACTTCACCTCAAGGCAACTATTCTGGTTCCGCTCAAGGCCAAGGTCAGAACTTTAGTCAAACCCCAATTTCACAGCAATTCCAGAACTCTGCCATCCCTGCGCATCAATTAGCCGCGACTGTAAGAGGTCAACTGCAGGAAAGTAATCAATCACGACCAGGCCAGTCACCCGGCCAAAGTTTCTCCCAAGGATTTAACGCCATTCACTTCCAAGAGCAGCGTAAGGGTCAAACCCACCAACGACACATTTCTTCCTCCCGTATGAACCCAGCTGTCCCCGAATTTCAGTCGAGCTTTTCAAGAGTCCAGCCACTTCAACCACTACAGCAAGTTTATCCGCTTCAGGAAGTGCAACCAACGCAGCCAATGCAGCCAATGCAGCCGATCATGTTCAGTCCCCAGGTCCCACAGGTATATGCTCTAACATTATCTATTCATGTTTGTTTGTACTAATTTATCTGTAGCCGGTTGCGGAAATGGCGGCGAAGTCTGAAGAAAAGAATAAGATGGTGCATGACCTTACAACAAAGATCAGAGGAAGCGACCACCTAAGCTCGACTACACAACAAGACTGGATCCAGGACGTCAACAACCTTGGACGTAAATACGATGAAGATGTCGAGTACTTGAAGCAAGAGGTTAACAAGAATTGGTATGAACTTCACACTACTCGAGCATATCTCTCAAATGCTTCCGAGAACCTCCGCCAAGCTTACGGCGAGCGCGACCGCCTTGGGGTTGAGAGAGACTCTTATGCACAGCAGAACGAGGCCCTGCTAAAGGCCCGGGAAAAGAAGAGTTCCGAGAATCTTAACTCGCTTCAGACGCAATTCAAGGAAGTGAATGGACTTCTGGTGAAGCAGATCAAGGAAAAAGATGCCGAACTTGAGCGACAGCGTGCGGAGCTACAACAAGTCAACGCGCAGCTTGAACGGATTCGCACACAGCTTGACAACGCGAATTTGGAGCTCGACTACAACAACGAGAGAGATACTAGATTCCTCGATGCGGCACATATTAAGTGGATGGCCGAGAATCCTCGCTCGAGCTTTAGCATTCGCAGAAGTACCAGAGGCACTCTCGATCCTTTCATATCGCCCTCGGTAGCTTCTTCTTCTACATTCCCTGTTTCTGGTCTAGGTGGTCTCGGATCTCCTGCAACTACACCAAAGCACGATGGCCTTGCTGGAAGTGGTTTCGGTTCGTCGCCCTCATTCGGCCATGTTCAGCCAAACAATGGTTCAGATAGTTCAGCAGCAGATGAATCGAACCGACAACGTCGTCGAGCAAATCTGACTTTGCCAACTCAAAAGCCCACCAGGGGTCGAACCGACGTTCCTAACTCACCATGGGAGACCGAGTCTTGCCGAGCCTTCAATACTGAGCCTGGTGACACACCTATCGCTATGTCGAAATCCACGGCTCTTGTCTTGTCGAGCACTGTTCCTGAGGATCCATCGCTTTTCTTCCAAAAGCAGTTCGCAGACTTGTACAAGTTGGTAGAGGGTTGGGCCATGGTGTACGCTAATATTCCCAACCTTGCCAATGATCAAACTATTGCAAGAAGCAACCAGAAGCTTTGGTCCTTTATGATGAACTGCACTTATCCAGGTCAACGCCAAGACTCTCACTCTCATGTGATGACTTTACTCAACGATCCTGGCTCACGTCCATGGTTCGTCATGAGAATGGGAATAGGTTACATTGTTGAAGAGATGTTGTCGGTTGAGTCGTACAAGAACTTCAGTCCACAAGTTGGTACCGAGCTCTCAGCTGTCAAGACGCAACTTCAACAGCGAGGTAAGCATTATCTATGCTTGGTGCTCGCAATTACTATTGAATTGTGTTTGACCTTCCATATTATAGGCCTTTCCAACGATTCCCGTCAAGCCCTCATTGATCGACGCGCTAGGGCAATCCAATACGCCGTTAGTAGTCCCAATTGGGGTGTCTACCGCCTCGACGGGATCAAACGCCATGGTCAGCAGCTCAGAGATATCCTTGGACCAATGCTCAACGACGGTGCCAATCGCTCCCAGGCAGGCGGCGACCTTGGTACCATTGCTCACGAGGCTTGGGACGTGTCGCAAGCTTTGAATACTGCTCAAGTCACATTTCAGGTTTACTTCCCTGAGACTGCGAGCAAGTTCACTGCCTCCACTATGATTGCTAAGGACAAGATGGACCGGAACCCGATGAGTTTACAAATCGCCCACACTCGCCTCAAGCTCGTTATCACTCCTGTCATTACCATGCGTGATGACCGTGGTACCACCATCAAGGCAAAGAACTTGCACTACGCTACAGTTCTCACGATGGGTTAGCCTGCCCCGTACCTCACCACCTTCGACATGATCGCGTGTACCATCTTGGTTCACCGGCCATTAGCACTCGTGCATCTGCCTATCGTCTGTTATGCGGTACCGCTCGCACGAAGGGACTGAATCTTGTTCTGTTGCGTTCTCAACACACGTTCTCGACCCTAATCCACTCCATGTGCCCAGCGCTACCAAGGAGTTACTCCCGCACACATCTCCCTCGGATTGGTATCGCAATTTGCTTTAGCTCTCTTACCTAGATAAGAACATTCGGAGGACTGCTCGGCGTGGCATCAATTCACCGTCTCTCTAATCAAGCATTACCTCATGGCCATAGAGACAGCGCATCTCTTTGATCATACTACCTCATTTGCATTTCCGTTGTCTTTTCGGAGTTGTTTATATTTATTTCCTTTTAATGAACATTACTTCTTCAACACATACCACATCTCCGGCCTCCAACACATCTCGGCTTTTTGCTGTGGACTTCGCCTGGATGGTTTCCTTTGTGGTGGTCTTGCACGCGCTTTGGCGGTTGTGTCTCGACCTGGTTATTTCCTGGCAGAGCACATTGATGGAAGGAAGGTTGGCTTTCGTGGTAGCTTACTGGATGGCACTCGGTTTCCTGGTTTCTTCACTCGAGATGGGCTGGCTTGTTGTTCGCCGGCCTGCCGCTGGACTTTTCTTGCTGGCTCACTCAAGAGGATGGATTGCAAGATCCAGTGGCTCATACATGGCTGATCATGCGATAGTCGAGAGCTCATATTGCCCCCCAAAAGTTATTGCGTATAAATCAAATTGAAAATTTGCAAATCATCTCCATTGTGTTTGCTTGTGAAGTGACCAGCGGATAATCGTCTATTAGATGCTCCACATTCGAAATATTTGTAGCTATCTCAATGTCACAAAGACAATTCGTGACATAGGTAGCCGACATTGAGTCCCTCGAAAGTGACACCGTCCAGCTGCGTTAAAGCTTCCCCATCTCATGTTGGGGGGTGTTTTGGTGACATTAGCCTTTCAGGCTCACAGGTACCCTACACTACCACAACCCGTTGTCCAGCGAGTTGCACCAGTCCCAGTATTTCAAATCCACAGAGAATTCTAGTGCCATGATTTGTGTTCCGGGAGCATCGGATATAATATATCTACGTCTGGGAGATGCGATAGAATCGTTTTAGTGCCGCTAAGTCACTCTGTTGACGTCAGGGCAAAATATCCTTCAAGATCTTGATAGAGAGCTACATTGATCCCGAGTTGCAAGAGATATAATATTCAAAAGTTCAAATATTCAAATTGCCTTCCAGAAGAACACAAAGCATGTCGCCGAAAACACTTGCATTAAAATGTGCTCTCGTTACAGGTGGCGGCGGAGGCATTGGTCTTGCCATGTCGAAGCATCTCATCTCCCTCGGAAAGTCCGTTAGAATCGTCGGTCGCACTGAGAAGACACTTACTCAAGCAGCAAAAGAGCTTGGAAATAACACAGCATACTACGTCCTCGATCCTGGGAACATCTCGGCCATTCCAGAATTCTGCAAAAAAAGTCATCAAAGAACATCCTGAAGTCGACTGTCTCATCAACAATGCTGCTGTGCAGAAACCTCTTGATATCAACAACTTCGACTTGCAAAGTACGGACCAGGAGATCGATATCAATATTCGCGGACCTATGCATTTGACGATTGGATTCCTGGAGCATCTGAAAAGTAAGGAGGCTGCGACGATTATCAACATCTCGAGTTTGTTAGGATATATTCCGACCAGTATCATCAACCCAGTATACAACGCAACGAAAGCTTAGATACATTTCTGGACGATGAACTTGCGAACACAGCTGGGGAACGATGAGAGGGGGAAGAATGTGAAGGTTGTGGAAGTGGCTCCACAAACTGTTGCGACGAACTTCCATCGGGATAGAGAGGATCCAGATGATGATAAGAAGGACAAGAATCCAACTACTCTGGAATTACCAGAGTTCATGGAATTTGTGGCGAAGGGCTGGGGACAGGTTAAGAATACTATTGGGGCCGGAATGGGTGTTGATGTTGTGGATAAGTGGTATGAAGCGTTCGGCGAGGATTACCAGAGAGCTGCTTCTAAGTAGAAAATAGGGGATGTTGATAAGATATTTAGATCGATCATGGCTCAAGAAATACGTCTAGACTATGATACCACTTCTTATCAAGGACCTCGGTGCATAGATTAAGAGTAAATAGGAATACTGGAGGATAGGATGAAGTCTGATTTCAACTGAGAGAGTGCAATGGTTTAGAAAAGAGAACAAATAGACAGTGTAAGAATTGAACGAAAAACATATAAGTTCTAGAGGCCCAGTGCCCAACAAGGTTCTGAGACTAACAATATGTCTTCAACAGTTAACAATCAAGTACAATAGTACCTGGTAGTTATTGTTGTCAAGTGTCAGGCTCGCTTCGAAGGAGCCGCCCACTTCTTTGACTCCAGCCTTGGCAATAAACCCTGCAACCGCAACCGCCTCACTCCACTCCGATGTCCATCCCCTCGTTCTCATCACATCAAGTGTAGATCACTGAAGTGCGCGTCCAAAAGGAGTGCGGTCGTTGTTCTTGTCTTTGTAGTAGCTCCTTCGCGACTATTCACTTTCTTGAATCCGAGGGCTGCATTCAAATTGGTACGTCACCTAGTTTTCACATCCAGCCGCGCGACGCAGCTAAACCACCGCAGATGGACATCACTCATCCAGGGCTTCGATAATCGAGGAGAGCAGTTGCGGCGCATCAAGAAGCTTGAGGAGGAAGGACTATGGCGCCATCTACAACCGCGACTCAGTCGCAACCCTCCAAAGTGAAGCGGCCAGTACCGCCAGGCATCCAAACGAATGGCATCAATTCCTCCACCTCGTCCCCATCGCCATCAATGTCCAACAGCAGACTCCCATCCACTGCCAAGTATCCTCCGAACTCTGCGACAAGTAATGGAGCTGGAAGTAATGCATCGGGAGCAAGATCTGCGAGCCGAAATAGACGCGATGCGCCTCCCCAGCTTCTCGGTCGAGGACAAAGGAATAGTAGTGTTGGGCTGCGGTCTGCCAGTCTGGTCGGAGAATCTTCTATTGCTCATGTCGCGGAGCCTCAACCTTATGGTATGCTCTCATATTGCTTCGCGGTGGAATAGTTACTGATCTATCTATTAGTCAAATCCGACGCGTATATCTTGAAGAAGTATCGAGGGCATCCTCCTTCTCTCATCATCCACCTGCATCCTACACACTTCAGATTCGACCAACAAGAGGGCAGTTTCACATACAAGTCGCCCATGCGAATCGTCATCGAACACCTCCGCAAACGCACAATTCCCCATGATCTAGTGGAGTTCTTCAATGATGTTCCATACTACGAAGGTTGCATGATTGTACAGATATATGATCATAAGTCTATCGCTCCTTCGCAAAACACCAATCGACCTAAGTCAGGGTCTGGCAAAAGCGTCCCGTTCTCTGTACACAACTACAATGCCTACCTTACTCCATCACCATACGTCCCGTACCCCACGGAATTTGCCCTACCTGGGAAAGGAACAAGCGCAGGTGACGAGGATAAGAAGCCTTCTACACAGAAAGATAAGGAGAATATGCCAGCACCGGACCTACCCAATGAAGCTCGCAATAAAGCTCCAGCATCTCCAAAGCAGCCAAAGATATCCACAATTGTTCTTCGTCCGACGGCCTTAAGCAATCATGCTGACCTTGCTTTGAAAGCTGCGGAAGTTCAACAGCCAATGGCTGATGGACGAAGAGACTCCCGGCAGGATGTAAACGGTGTACCATTGTCTGCCACTGTGCCGCCCACGCCAACTACAGCCGTTCCCTCGACTCCTCAGACTAGTATGGCTCCGCCTGCGAAAAGAGTCAAGAAGACGCACGCGGAACTGACCAGTAGTAATATCTACGCGGCCGAATCACAAATTACCTTCGCAACTACGGCTCCGCTCATGCTCGAGCCTGTGAGCAGCGTGGGCCAAGCAGCCGCTTTATTAGAATCCCTAGCACATCCGATGCACTCAGAAGCTCCTCCGGCACCCAAGACTCGTAAGAGAACCGTTGCAGAAATGGCGGCAGATGAGGCTCAAGCAGCAGATCAAGAACGCCATATGCTTATCTTTGACGAGCGGCTGGGGCAGAATATCGCTAGAGCTCAAGGAGGTGGCAATCCAGTTGATGGAGCTGGTCAAGCTGGTGGCGTTTCCTTCGAGCCTAGATTTGAGAGATTCAAGACCATCGAGAATCTGAAGGCTCAACATGAAGAGACCAAGAGAGCGGACAAGCTCAGACGAGAAGAGGCGGAGCGGAAGAGCCGACAAGAGCAAGAGCGGAACAAGCTTCGAGATGATGCCGAGAAGCGAGAGCAAGAGAAAGCTCGGCTTGCAGCACAGCAACAGCAGATGGCCAACCGACAACAGCTGCAGCAAGAGAGTCAACGGCGCCAAATGGCACAGCAGGCAGCACAGGCTCAGGCAGGACTACCAGGGCCTCCTCATATGCAGCAGAATAACCAGATCCAACCACCACATGCTCATCCTCAGACAAATGGAATTCCAGCAAATGCTATGGCAGCCCAACCACAACGCTTTCATCAGCAACAGGTATCGCAGGCGCAGGCTTCGTCTCCCATTGTCCGAAATGGCACTCCTCAGAGCCATTCCTCACCTATTGTAAATCCGATGGGAGTTGTTCCTATGCAACAAACTACATCCAGCATGGGTGGCAGTCCTGCAAGGCCTGGATCTGTTGTTCACCAGAATCATCCTCAGATGGGTGCTCCTACTGGCCATCCTATGAGTGCCCAGCGAAGTCAACAAAGTCATGCCGGTACTCCTCGCATGCCAAACTCCACGCCTAACATCCAATCTACGCCTCTTAATCGCCAAATGAGCCAGACACCGCGAATGAGCCAAGGCAGCCCGATGCAAGCATCAATGGCTGCGATGCAGGGAGTTCCAATGATGAATGGTCAACAGATGCCAGTGATGAACAGCCAACAGGCACAAGCGTTGCAGCAACAGCAGCAGAGAATGCAGCAAATGATGCGGAATAACACTGCCCAGCAACAGCAACAACAGCAAGCTGCCATGGGTGGAATGGTTCCCCAACAAATGACTCCACAGCAACAGCAGCAATTTATGCAGGCTCAGCATATGATGCGTAATCAGCACCAGGCTGGTCAACAGCAAGGCATGCCGAATCAGCTGGCACAGACATATGCCGCACAAATGGCTGCCATGGCTCAGCGGTCTGGCGGACTACCGCCAAACATGAATCAAAACATGATGAACAACAATCCTGGCATGGCTGGCATGCCGCAGATGACTATGCAGCAAATGCAACAGCAGATGCAGATGCAACAGATGCGTCAACAAGCTCAGGCTCAAGCCCACGCGCAAGCCCAGCAAAATCCTCAGGCCGTGGCACAACAGCAGATGTTCCAGCAACAGGTCATGATCATGGCGCAACAACTTTACGGTCAACAACGACCGAAAGTAGCCGCAAGCTATGCCAACGGAATACTTCCCGACGAGATCGAACGGCAACTACGAGCACAATGTCAATCCAACGCCCAGCAATCAGTACAACGTCGTTTCCAAGCTCAGCGAGCTCAGCAACAGCAACAGATGATGGCTCAGGCTCAAGCTCAAGGCATGCAACAGAACATGAATGGGATGCAGGGTGGTATGGGAATGTAAATTGGGACACTAAAAGGATTGGCGTTTTTTTTTGGACATACGGATGGGTCGTTTTCTTAATCTTTTTCACGGACGGTTGGATTCGGATTTGATGAATGGGACAGGGCGTGGAATATCCCCTTTAGCGTTGACGACTTTGCATGAACGTGGCGTTTTGACGGACTGATATCGAGGCAAGGCGCATGTTGAAAAATTTGGAGCATTCACCAGGAATGTGTACGATAGCATGAGCAACGAGACCCTCGTTGGCGGATGTACAATAGAAGCCCTCCTGTAACATACAGATGGTACATAGAGCTTCAAAATTGGAGATTTTCTCAACCGCTAGTCCCAGACTCCTATGGTATCCTATCACAGCTATAACGCCTCGCGATACTAATACAATGCAACCCAGCCATATCATCCCATACTTCCATCGACCTTACCGCTTCTCCGGTCAAGCTCCCTCTGTCTCCATTCCTCATCAGTTCCCGAGAACCCAGGAAACGGCGCATTGAAAGCTTCACCCCACTCTACCTTCTTATCCCGACTCTTCCATACATCCTCACTACTCTCTTTCCCCAACTCCTTGGAATATTTAGAACTCTCTCTCTGTCTGTAATGTTCCTTCACCGCGATCGCTTTCTGCTCGTCACCATACGTCCTCGTCCGCATACAGAACCAGAAATTATTCCAATTGTCCGAACATGACTTCAGTGTTCCATATCGGTATAGATCATTCCAGCGGCCGCCAAAGGAATTGCAGTAAAATGCTTCGTCGAATGCTGTACGGCAGCTCATTGTTGTTGGAAGTAATTGCTCTGCGAGAGGCTCATTGGATGCATCTGCGTTCTGGGTGGAGGAGGATTGTGATTGTGAGTGATGGGTCGATGAAGGCGGATTTCGTGGTACGCGATTGTATTTTGTGCTACTGGGACGGACATCGACGTCTAATTCTTTGAGGAAGTTGGCGAGTTCTTGCTCTGCAAGATCATCGCGAGAAGCTGGCTTTTCGGCAGGTGGCAGATTCGATGTTGATGGCGTTGGATTCGCGGGGGACTGAGAGGGAATCGAAGAATTGTTCTCTTGTGTAGAAGGGGTGGCCGGAGCCGACGTTGACCATAACCATCCCATACTGAAAACTGGGGTGAGAGGAGATGATAGGTATCAAATGGATGAGGCTGAACCTTCTTGATGGCTTCGAGACGAGGTTGTAAATAATAGTGGAGCCACACGGGTCAATTCCGGTAAAAGGGGGTTAGTTTTCAGCCTTACTGTATGACCTCATTTATTCCATGGCCAGGGCATCGACGCGTGATTCTGGGAGCATCGAGTTCATTTTCTGCCCTCACTTAAATCTCCATCTAGAGTGCGAATCAAAATGTTGTGCATACCGCAATATTGAAATTTTGATTTGTTGACAATGCAGTCCTCTCGGCGCATCTTATACAACCCAGCCAGAATCCCTGGTCTGAGGTCGCGTGGAACCATTAAACGCGACTTCTACAATGCCGGATATTCGCCTCGTTTAGGATTGGGAAAGGATGTTGGTGTTTGGAAGGGGATCCGGAGAGAGAGCACGGAAACTGGGGAAGATCAAACAGGACATATTACTGCAAGGCCGAATGAAGGAATTCTGTGGTTTGACAGTGAGTTCCTCACTGTTTTGTTTTTAAGTCGGTTATATTGATACTTCATTACTAGATCTCTTCCCCCTGAAGCTTAACTGGATGCTACGCCTACCATGGCACACAGAGAAAGACCTACCAGAGCTTCTCACTCGATTCAACAATTCGAACCTGGGAGCATTCGAGCCTGTTGCTCTTGTCAAGCGAGCCATTCCGAGCTCGGTTCCCATGACCGTCACTGAGATCCTCCCAAGACTCAAGGACGGAGGTGCATTCGTCAAGTTCTCTCATCCGAATGGTATTTCAGCAAAAGAAGTCGAAGGTTTGCTCAGGCAGTATCTTCGAGAGAACCCCATCAAGCCATGGTTCAACCCCTTTCGACGGATCAGGACGAATCTGGTAGTCGGAAAGCCTTGGCTAGAAGACCTATATCGGTTTCCGAGTTCGAGGATAAAAGTCGAATTTGCCCCCACGAGCCCTGGAAAGGAAGCAGCTGAATTGAGTCAAGAAGCATTGTACAGTCTGTTTCGCAAGTATGGGAAGATTGCCGAGATCATTCCTCAGCCGTCAGACTCAAAAATTCTGCCCAAGTATGCCCACTTGGAATTTGCAAGGTTGAGACATGCGATTATGGCGGTAAGTATCCTAGAACTTTTACCACTTGGTTACAAAGCTTTCTTACAACATATATATCCGCCTCTTTTGGGTAATCTAAATCTTGCAGGTGCTGACTCCTCTTCTTAGAGAAATTGTATGCATGGCTTGAAGGTCACGGAAGCAGAAGGCGGCGGAGCTGCCGGTACACTTCTTCGTCTATCATTCCAGCAGAAGGAGAAAGCCCATTGGATCTGGGACTGGCTTACAAGCCATCCTAGAATCGTGATCCCAGCTCTTGCAGCACTGATAGCAACGGTCACTGTTGCTGTCTTTGATCCTATTCGAACGTTCTTCATCAAAGCACATATTGAACATTCATTTCACCTGAAGGACAACAAAATCTACCAATGGTTCAAAAGTCAGGCTACAGATATCTTCACATTCCGTCGAAAGAGATCAGAAGAAGCCAGTATGATTTGGGAGGACAGAAAACAGATTGTGAGTAGGCGTTGCCTCACCTCCCATCCGATTACACTCAAGAAATCGCGTGATTTCTTGCCAGGCGCAGAGCTGACGTTTTTACTCGTAGATTGATACCATTCAGACGGCTCTCATGGAAACTTCCTCCACGTTCATTGTAGTTCGTAAGCTATGACCAAGTTCATTTTCCTCACAAGATGTGCTGACTAGAATATTCAGAGGGACCTAGGGGAAGTGGTAAGAAGGATCTACTCAACGAGGCACTAAAGGGTCGACGTAATACTCTACTCATTGATTGCAAGCCAATCCAAGGTCAGTACAGACTTTCATTCTTGCTCATTATCTCAAGAGACCCCTGGAGACATCGGGGTGGAAATGGAAGAGTACTAACAGAATTGGTAGATGCTCGCGGAGATTCCGCGACTATACGTGCTGCTGCTTCTGCAGTTGGCTACAGACCTGTTTTCTCGTGGGCGAACAGCTTAAGTAGTCTCGTGGATCTAGCTGCTCAAGGTACAATTGGCGTGAAGTCGGGCTTCAGCGAAACTCTTGATGCCCAGCTAGGCAAGATATGGGGGAATACTGCTTCTGCCTTGAAGTCTGCTGCTCTAGCGAACAGGCCCAAAAACAAGGAAGACAAAGATGCTGCGTTGTCTGATGATGACTGGCTTGAAGCACATCCTGGTGAGTTTTCCATTTTCGGATTCTCTGGAAGGCTTTATCCACACGTTCTATACTCATTGATACATTTCCCGTGCGCTGGGTTTGGCTGACCCTAAAATTACTCAGAGCATCGCCCAGTCGTCCTGTTAGATAACTTCTTGCACAAGAACGAAGAAAGCAGCATAGTCTATGACAAGCTCTCGGAGTGGGCCGCTGGACTCACCACCGCAAACATCGCTCATGTTGTATTTCTTACCAACGACATCTCGTGAGTCTCCTGGCTGGTATCGGAATTAACATGACCAAGATTGACTCGTTATCTGCAGCTACTCGAAATCACTGTCCAAGGCTCTGCCAGATCGGGTTTTCCGACAGATCAGCCTTGGAGATATCAAGCCGGATGTTGCTAAGAAATTCGTCGTTTCACATCTCGATATTGAGAAAAGTGATCCAAAAGACACAGACGCTCTAACCCAGACTCAAAAGGAAGACGATCTAGAAGAATTGGATGATGCTATTGTCGGTAAGTCCCTCCTGCGTTGCCTCTCATGCTGGCCAGATAGCTTGCAACTTTTAATCCTCAGCACATAGGAAACCACCCAATGTTCCCCACTGCATCGTATAAATAAGAGATAGATGCTGACTTTGACTTTTGGTAGCTGTTGGTGGCCGTCTTACAGATTTAGAATTCCTCGCGCGGCGGTTGAAGACTGGCCAGACACCGAAACGAGCTATTGCCGAAATGATCGAGCAAAGTGCTAATGAGATAATGAAGATGTATCTCCTGACCGTTGACAAGGGTGAGTGGAAATCCCTATTTGCCAAACGATTACAAGCCTGACCCTCCAGGCGAGCGAAAATGGTCTCCCGAACAAGCCTGGTATCTCATTAAGAGTCTCTCTGAGAATGGGAGTCTTCGATACAACGAGATCCTTCTCACCAACACCTTCGCATCTTCTCTCACCGCCTCCGCCTCGAGCGGAGAAAGCGCTCTAGAGGCCCTCACAGCTGCCGAATTGTTAGTCTAAGTTCAATTATTCCTGTGTCTAGATGTCCCAAATTCTTCAAGGACATCCCCTGCCTACGACTTGAGACATTTGTGATGCCGAAGACTAACTTTGTTGCTTAGAATCACCATAACAAGCTACAAAGGTCGGCCACAGACTGTCAAAGCCGGGAAGCCGATCTACGAAGCTGCATTCAAAGTTTTAGCTGGTTCGTCTCACCTTTTGCATACTCATTTTAATACAAAGACTCTCTCGGGACCTGCGGACATCTAGCATACTTGACAGGAGTTTATACTGAGTTGTGAACGCAGAGGACAAAGTATTGAAGAGCAGACTTGATCTTGCCATTCTCACCGAGCTTACCAAAATCGAAACTAAGAGCATCGACAAGTAAGTCATCACGTATCCTCCATCACGGTCGCAGCATTCAGAGACCACCATTGATATCGTGCTCCGGCTGAAATTCGCTGACCACTTCCAGGTACGAGACGGAGTTGGCGATGCTTGGTACACTACCAAAGCAACCTAGCGAGTTGGCACCAAGAATCCAGTTCTTGTTGACAAAACTAGCTGCTAGCCAGCAGAAGGTTGAGGCATGGGAGAAAGAAATGGCGACGATGAAGAAGCTACTCTTGGACGAGTATTGAAATGTATACCTCACTCAATGTACTAAAGCAATAACGAAAAGACACATTTTTTCAGCGGATTCGGAATCCATTTCCGATCAAGCGATTTAAGATTGGCCGGTGCAGTTGTTTTCGTCACTCATGCAAGCCTCCATGAAACTATATTTCCGGCTGCTTGGGCCGGCTTGCTTCTTCTTAGGTGTCGATGCCCTCGTCCAGGCCTGCGTTTCCCGAACATTGTGTGTATCTATGAGCACTTTGCCAAGCGATATGTAGTATACGGCAAAGGGTATCCTCGAACAGAGGACGTCCAGGTAAATCGACTATTTTTAGATCGGATTGACCCCTCATACTCGCTTCCCACGGTGCTAGTATCATCCGCCCATCGGATTGGGATTTTTACACTTCACCCATTCTCGGCTAATACATTGCATAATCTTTAAACACATCCTTCCAATCGGCTCTTCTCCCACGTCCTCCATCTCGCATACGGCAATCGAGACAGAAAATCGGAGGAACAGGAAATGATCTTCTCGAAGTAATTCTAACACGAAAGAAGCCCTCATTTCGGTAAGATTGTACCTCCAGGCCGGATCCAGGAGATAGTCCGCGAGGCTAGAAGGTGCTTCCCGAGCGGTGCAAACCTCTCCGTCAGCCATAATCTTGGAACCTTCTCTTACCAGCGCGGAGGAAACGGCCTGAGATCATCCGGGATATACACCTCTTTGCTCTCGACAGGGGAACTACATGGGTACAAGTTCCAGTCTGGCTTAGTCTTGGCCATATGGCGCACATGGACACCTCCACAACAGAGAAGGCACGTCTGGCGTCGTAGCACTTGCCAAATGCTATCATGGTTCCAAACCTGTGCAGAGTTTTCCTCCTTCCTTTGCACCTTCTAGCTAGATGTGTTTCTATTTCGAGTCATGCCTAGGTCTTGGTACTAGGCCTATCGACTTCATATAACGCATGCTGTGTGCATGGCGACGTTATCTGACTGGCAACTGTGGTGCGGGTTTAGGATGGGATTCCTCTCTCAGCTTCTTATCTTCACTGCAGGCATCTGCTTCTGCAATAAATTTGCACATGCTGATGTCGCTTTCTGGTTTCAACCAAATGTTGCCGTTACAAGGGTGCGTGTAATGTTCTGATGGTTCAATAGATGCAGGTGTTTGTTTTGGCTTATACTCACATTCAACCAATAGTTTCAAGCTACGATGGTTGTACCAGCCCTTTCTAAGGGGTCTGGAGCCCATGGAGTCTGGCCAGGGATTCAGAACGACAATTCAGGGTTTGTCTTTCAAAGCGTGATCAGGTCAGTACACTTCACTTCCGTTGAATCGATGCAAGACGACCCGTGATATAAAAGGGTCTTGTGACAGACAATCGGGAAGAATAGTGCTAACATTATATACAGCGATTCGAAAGTACCTGGTACTTGTGAGTACTTCAAGATTCTCATTTTCCATTTCCATCCTCAGCCTTCCCACGATCGAAGCCTCGCTTTCAACCTAAGCACAGCCATGACAGGTCTAACGTCGCTTCACCGCAGGGCAGTTCTTTGTAGAATACTGTTGCAAGTAAGTGATCCCGGCGTTGTGCAAGATGCCCGCTAACGCCAGAGAAAGCCCCGATTATCAAGCTTCAGCGATTAGAGGTGCCCAACTACTGCAACACTTCTGTTTCAAATTCACGAACTGACCATTACCAGTCTATCCTGGTGACTCTATCACAAGTACTTTTACTATGGGAGCCAATAGCGTTTGGACAGATAGCTGGTCTCTATCTCCCGGTTCTGTTGGCCAAGCAGCTGGACAGAGACCACAGGCAGGGTCCTCATCGGAATCGTTCGGTAGGTTTCCTTTTATCCGGTATAAAGATATCGCTGAGAATTTGCTGACATTGACGAATTTTAAGCTAGCAAAGGGCTTATCAATAAAGTAAGTCTTAGAAAAGCTACCCGCGACGGGAAGCATGCTGATTGAGCTAGGGACTTCTTGCCATCGAGCTCCAGAGTGGAGGTGAGTCGACTCTCCTCACTTTCCATTACAATACCCCATCCGAACCTTGGCTTATTAACTTTCGTTAAGCCACTTGGGACTTCGGTCAAGTCCAATGGTCATCGATTTCTATCACAGCGGCTACAACGAAGTCTTTCTGTTCATCTGGGTAAGTCAACTCACGATTCTTGTCTACGTCCTCTAACCTGCCTGTCTAGATATGCTGTTAGTGGAGGACTCAAATACTCCATATCAGGGAGCTCTTCAGCTACACAATATTCCTCGACCACTTGTACCTATAGCCGCATTACGTTTGGATGAGCTTGACAACGGCGCGGGTGAGCGATTAGCACGGCCAAAAACACGATAAAATGACTTCCATTCTAGCAAGCCATCGTTATTGCCTCAAATTTCAACATCTGCGTACTTGAAAAGCATGCGCTAGAATGAAGTGCTGGGAGGTGTTGGACAGGCATTCTTCAACCAATCTCGCTTCCGAGACGGAACTGGTGTGAATGGACGAGAATGTGCTCTGCATGCTTATTCTATCTTTAAAGCGATATGGCACCTTAGATGAGAAGTTGAGGAGCACTTTTAGATCACATCAGTGCATTCCACAAAGTTTTTATCTGAAGCGCCTTGTTCTGTTGTATCTCGACGTGCCCTCCCTCGGCAACATCTGCGGTTGCCATAAACATGCTCGAATTGTTTCTATACCAGCTCGAAAACGCTCATTCGGAACCCTGAATTCAGAGAATCATTCGTCAAATAGTACTGTCGCCGTTATATAAAGTCAGAATGGACTCAGACAGCAAGACAATGGGACAATCGGGATTCCAAAGTTGTTCATTGAGAATGTTCAAATGTCCAGATATACTCAAATTAAATTGTGACGTTGCATGAGATTGAAGGAGGTAACTCGGGGACTTATCTTTACGTGTTAAGAGTAAAAGTACCGCATGAACGTGCATCCTTGAAGTGATGGCGCGTCGATGAGGTGGTTCGTCTGAACTCTGGCCTCGTTTGAGACTGGCGCGACTGTGAGCGGTGTCAGGTCTGCACATCATGATCAACTTCGTTACAGGAGACGACATACGTACCATTTTGATGATTGGCTGGCTTCCAATCTCTGCGCCTTGGTTCATGCTGGAGGAAACGAGAGAAATCCCAAAGATACACAATTGAGCAGCTATGTGTACTATGCCTGGTCTCAAATATACGTATCTCCGAAAGAACACAGCATGACCGAGGATCCGCGCTAGTTCAGTTATTTGACAATTTGAGAACTTCAGCTGCCGCGTCAGCAATTCTGTTCGTCCATCATTTTCGGAACATTTTATTATTGTTCTAACCGCAAAAAGTGTTTGTTTATTCTTTCATGCATGCTGTCTGCTTATGTTCTGCGCTTTTGTAACGATTTTCCTTCCCAGAATTTTGCTTCCAAGGTTTGACTCCTCGTGATCTAGCATGTCAGATTCTGCTCAGCATTACATGCATAGCAAACGGCACACAACATTCCCATTCTGACAAGAAGTCATAATCTGCACTGAGATATTAGACCATTTTTTTGTACCGTCTTAGTAGCTCTCTCGTAGTCTACAGATACGGACTAGGAGTGCGGAGTTGCATTTCACAGCACCAAAGGACTGTGGGTAAACAAGTCTATCCACAGCTGCTCGGACTTAATATTCCGTTGTCAGCTTAATCAACGGAGACAAGAGATATCTCCCTTTACATACTTCATGATGGATGATTGTGTCTACATATAGATGGGAGTTCAACGATGTCCATGATGTATGAGCCAAGCTCTCCTACTGTTTTCTTTCGCTTCTCATCAAGTCTCCACACCAAAGTCACTTCCCTCTCCTCTTTACTTCTGAAATCAACATGTCTTCAATCCAAACACTTCCTCAAGCTCACCGCGCCCTCGTCCTAAACTCAACCAGTTCCCCTCCCGAAGTCAAAACCATACCCACCCCTCAACCCGGGCCAGGGAGCGTGATCGCCCACATCGAAGCCGTCAACGTCCTCAGCTACGCCAGCGACATCTACAACGGCACGCGCCAATATCCCTTTCCCACGCCCCTCGTAATCGGCTTCAGCGCCATCGCACGAGTTATCGCTCCAGGCCCAGACGCTACGAAATTCAAGCCTGGACAGCTGGTTCTGTTCGATACGTTTGTGAGAGGTAGGGATGATCCGACGTGTGCGTTTCTGATGGGTATTCATGAGGGGTATAGTGATGGTAGTAGGACGCTTATGAGAGGGGAGTGGAGAGATGCTACGTTTGCGGAGTATGCGAAGTTGCCGTTGGAGAATTGTCATGTTTTGGATGAGGGGTTGTTGCTTGGGAGGTTGGGGTATAGGATGGTGGAGTTGCAGGAGATGAATAAGTACGCTTACTCCCTACTTCATGACCAAAGATGTGTTCATCTAAAGAGGCTATGATAGATGCTGACGGATTCCAGGTTATTGATCCCCTATGGCGGCCTTCGAGATATTGATCTCCAACCGGGCGAAACAATCATCATTTCTCCAGCTACTGGACCCTTCGGTTCAGCAGCGGTAAAGGTAGCTCTCTCAATGGGTGCCAAAGTCATCGCCATGGGTCGAAACACAGACATTCTCAAAAGACTCCAATCGGCAAACGACAGAGTAGAGATAGTGCAGATCACCAACGATGTGGAGACGGATACGAAAGCCCTGAAGCAATTTGGTGCTGTAGACGCCATGTTGGATATCTCTCCTCCCGAAGCTTCTGAATCTACACATATCAAGAGCGGGATCTTGGCTCTGAGGCATGGTGGGAGGATCAGCTTGATGGGTGGGATTACAGGTGATTTGGCGATTCCGCATGGTGCTGTAATGCATCAAGACCTCAAGATTAGAGGGAAGTGGATGTATGATAGGGAAGATGTAAATGGCTTGATCAAGTTGGTGGAGGTTGGGCTGTTGAAGCTGGGGAAGAAGGGTGGGCAGGGGGGTGTGACTGTTTTTGGGTTGGATGAATGGGAAGAGGCTTTTGGGGCTGCTAAAGAGTACTCTGGGACAGGGAAGTCAGCTGTGATAGTGCCATGATGGACGGACAATAGCAGTCGTGCACTGTATAACATGATATTGTGGGAAGTGTGTCCAAGAAATGTATCTGTTCTCTAGAATTGGCAGACCACCGGACAGTTATGTAAATCTTTTCCTCAGAAGCACTCCCAAGGCAGATTCGATCTTAAAATCTCGCAGTAAAGGACACCCATTTTAGCCCTCCCAGGGGTATCGACGCCTCACCCACCTATACTCCCTTCCACGCCCAACAACTCCAGATTCCCGTTCCCAAAGCAAATTTAAGCACCGATCCTCTCCTGATAAGCCTCCCAAGCCTTTTTCCTGTAGCGGATTGCCTCTTTCACGGGATCACCAGCCTTGATGATCCCTCTTCCGACAATGACAATATCGTTGCCCATCAGCCCAATGATCTTCTGTGGTGTGTTGTACTGCTGCCCCTTTCCGTCTCCGTTGACTTCCGCATCCTCGTCCTCGCCCTCGGGTGGTAATTGGCAGCCTGGTGTCATACTGATGAACTGGTCATCCGGCTGCGTATTCAGAGATTCCTGAGAAATGAACCCCATTACGTAGTCCTTATGTTCCCTCGCACTCTCCACACAAGCATCCGTATATTCTCTCGTCATGAAATTCCCCTTCGAAGACATCTGCGCCAAGATCAGGAGACCCCTCTCTAGAGGCGCCTCTTCAATGTCTGGGAAGACCTCGTACTCCTCTCCGAAGCCCTCGTACGACCGTGGCGAGTTGGCAGGCTCGAAATGTTGTGAAACAGTCGTTATCGAGACTATGCTAGCCTTCCGTCCCGCATTGGCAGCTGAAAGACTCCTGTCTTCCGGGACAGGCGTCATAGTCGTGTCCTCGTCGTCCGAATCTATGCTCTCCGGCCGCGGTGTGCCCACGGTAATATCTGTCTTGACCTCGTAGCGCTTGCGTTCCCTCCAGCGCACAGCTGCGTCTGCAAGGGCGTCCACTGCTGCTTTGCCGGGAATCATGTTCACATTCGTGATGTGCGACCACTCGATTATCTTCGCTGTGCCTTCTGTGTACTGCAATTGCACTGTGTTGCCTATGTCTCCGAACTTGCGGTCTTCGAAGATGAGGAAGCCCCGGCGACGGGCTATGCGCGCGAGTCGAGCTCCGGTTCCAGTGGTGGGATTGTAATCCCAGTTGCTGATGAGGTCGTAGTGAGTCTTCAGGACGACAATATGAGGTCCTATGGCGTCTGCCAGGTTGAGTAGCTGGTTCGTGGTCGAGACATCGGCGCTGAGACAGAGATTCGATTGCTTGAGGGTCATGAGACGGAGGAGATACGAAGAGAGGGGATGGATGGAATTTTCTGCTCTTTCTGAGTAAGAGGCTTTGGTGATCGGGTGGGAAGTGACAGGAGCCATGGTGTAGAGTTGTAAGTGAGAGCTGTTTCCTCTCGTTCTTCTGTCTGTCGAGTCTGTCTGGTCTGGATATTTTTCAACAAGTGGGCAGGGGTTTTACTTAAAAGCAGGCGAGAATGACGAAGATCATACGGTCTGGGCGGGACCGGTAGCCAGGTTCCAGTGAAGCCAGCCACCAACAGAGTTTTGACGCCCAAATTAAATTTCAGGGGGAACAAAAGCACTAAAGGGTGCGATGTTTGTGATGCATCGTCAATTTTAAATGAAGCCTGTATCAGATCCGTCACCTCCTCACATTACACAACGGAGCGACAATCCGAGCGAGACCCAACCCCTCCTGACGTACCTGAATGCTGCAAGGGTACCTCAGCACATTGACCTCGCCGGACCTTGAAAACGATCCGAGATGGTGGGAGGGACACGGAGCATTTTTGTCATTTATGTAAAAGAGATTCTATCGGTTTGTAGTTCTGTGAATAGACCCAAGAGCCGGCGTGTCAAAGTCAGACATACCTAAGGAAGAAGAAGGAAATAAGGTCACTGTTTCACATGTGATATCAGACACTGAAGAATATTAGAATTTTACGACTTTCATTTTATGCAACCTAATAGAGGTGCTTTCTGCAATACAATGCAGTATTCACCAGTTTTCCCAGTGTATTTGTCGCCAAAGGAAACGCAAACCCGCAACAAAGTCTACCCATAACTAAAAAAGAGGCCCGCTAGACACCAGGCCATGTGCAATTATGCCGTGACATGATGCCGAAATGCAAAACAACTAAAGAGATTCGTGAGAAACAATCTAGTCAACCTCCTCAACAGTTGGTCCATCATCGTGTGTAGCACCTCCTGGTCCACCAGCACCTGGGAAGCCACCTGGTCCGCCTGGCATACCACCTGGCATACCTCCAGCTCCGCCATCAGCACCTTGGTAGAACTTCATCATGATTGGGTTGGCAACAGCCTCAAGCTCCTTCTGGTGCTCCTCGTACTCCTCCTTGGTAGCCTGTTGAGACTCATCCAACCAGGCGACGGTCTTGTCGATCTCAGCCTTGAGCTGCTCCTTCTCAGAAGCATCAAGCTTCTCGTCAACCTTAGCATCCGAGAGAGTGTTGCGGAGTGAGTATGCGTAAGACTCAAGACCGTTCTTGGCGCTGATACGTCCAGCCTCAGCCTCATCCTCAGCCTTGTACTTCTCGGCCTCGGACAACATGCGCTCGATATCCTCCTTCGAGAGACGGCCCTTGTCGTTGGTGATGACGATCTTGTTGGTCTTTCCGGTTCCCTTCTCGAGAGCAGAAACGTTCATGATTCCGTTGGCATCAAGATCGAAGGTAACCTCGATTTGTGGGACACCACGAGGCGCAGGTGGAATACCAGTGAGCTCGAACTTGCCCAAAAGGTTGTTGTCCTGATACACAGTTAGTTTTTCATCTACAAGCCTTCAAATCGTGTCTCACCTTAGTTCTCTGACGCTCGCCTTCAAATACCTGAATGAGCACACCAGGTTGGTTGTCGGAAAATGTAGAGAAAACTTCGGACTTCTTGGTTGGGATGGTGGTGTTTCTTGGGATAAGCTTGGTCATCTGTCCACCGGCGGTCTCGATACCAAGGGAAAGTGGCGCAACATCGAGGAGGAGAATTTCGTTGGTGCTCTTGGATGATGTATCACCAGAGAGAATGGCAGCCTGGACGGCAGCTCCGTAGGCGACGGCCTCATCAGGGTTGATGGACTTGTTGGGCTCCTTGCCGTTGAAGTAGTCGGTGATCAACTTCTGGATACGTGGGATACGGGTGGAACCTCCAACCAAGACAATCTCGTGGACCTTGGACTTGTCAATCTTAGCATCAGCGAGGACACGGTCGACTGGAGTAGTGGTAGAACGGAAGAGATCCTGGCAAAGCTCCTCGAATCTGGCACGGGTGATGGAGGTGTAGAAATCGATACCCTCGAACAGGGAGTCAATCTCAATTGAGGTTTGTGCGGAGGAAGAAAGAGTACGCTTGGCACGCTCGCAAGCAGTGCGAAGACGACGAAGGGCACGGGCGTTCGTGCTGAGGTCCTTTTTGTGCTTGCGTTTGAACTCCTGAACGAAGTGGTTGACGAGACGGTTGTCGAAGTCCTCACCACCCAAGTGAGTGTCTCCGGCAGTGGACTTGACCTCGAAGATACCCTCCTCAATGGTCAAGAGGGAGACATCGAAAGTTCCTCCACCAAGATCGAAGATGAGAACGTTGCGCTCACCCTCGACCTTCTTGTCAAGACCGTACGCAATGGCAGCGGCAGTTGGCTCGTTGATGATTCGGAGAACGTTGAGACCAGCAATCAGACCGGCATCCTTAGTGGCTTGACGCTGGGAGTCGGTGAAGTATGCTGGAACAGTGACGACGGCGTTGTTGACAGTTCCTCCAAGGTATGCCTCAGCAGTCTCTCTCATCTTGACCAAGATCATGGAAGAGATTTCCTCAGGTGTGAATTGCTTCTTCTCGCCCTTGAACTCGACCTCAACGACTGGCTTGCCAGCACGGTCAAGTACGGTGAAAGGGAAGTGCTTCATATCAGCCTGAACCTCTGCATCTGCGAACTTGCGACCGATAAGACGCTTTGCATCGAAGACAGTGTTGACTGGGTTCATGGCGACCTGGTTCTTTGCGGCATCTCCAATCAAACGCTCGGTATCCGTGAAGGCGACGAAAGAAGGAGTTGTGCGGTTTCCTTGGTCGTTTGCGATAATTTCGATACGATCATCTCTGAAGATACCCACACAGGAGTATGTGGTACCCAGATCGATTCCTATTGAAGGGCCAACGTTAGCTACAGCCTCGCTGTCGTGGCGGCGTGAAGAATTCTTACCGATAGCTGGACCCATGATTGCGGATTGTGTAGAATTGATTGAGTGTGTGTGTGATTGAGGAATTTAGAATGCTTCAGATGTAATTGAAGACTTGGGAGGTTCGTGGAGAATTGTGTTGTGGTATGAAGAGAAAAGACTTGTTGAGTGGAAGCTCAGGTAGTTTTTATGTTTGGGTGCAGGCACTCGCTAAGGTTTGCTAGAATCTTCTACGATATTGGGAAAGAGCTTCCAAAAGGCTCCAGCACACCCCAGCACTTTCTCGATTCACCACAAAAGCACTGCGCACTTCTTGCATTTACTAGAATGTACCAGTCAAATTACCTGCGTACGGTGTATAGCATTCCTAAACGTCCATTCGATACAGTATAGATTATTATAAACAATTGATTCCAATGTCATGAGTTCTAGCCATGACATCTATCGCACTTGCCTGCCTCACCGCCCACAACTGAGGTATCGCCCTTGTCACCCTGCCGACCTGCCCCGCTATTCAGACACAGAAAGAATGAAAACGAACCCCTCCTCCAAACGTCATCAGAGCCAAGCAAGATCACAATTTTCCAACTAGATGCAGATCGTGCCACTTCTTCGCGATCTGATGTCAACAGCAAGTTCCTAGCTGCAAACCAGAGCCCGGATGCATTTTCAAACATCCTCCTCAGCTCTCCTTCTACGATGTCTGCAATGTCCCGAGATTTCCTGGCGACATTGAAAGATGTGCTGCTTGCAGCTTGGTGGCGGGGTGCTGAGGTGGCAAATCTGCAAACAGGGATGTCAACAAACAGGGGTTATAATCGGTCACATGACTATCAGTTCATGTTTTACCCAAATCAGAGGGATTTCTTTGTGATGTTCACTTGTCGTTCGTTGATGTTCGATGCCCAAATCCATCTTGATAAATTTGAAGATAATTCAATTGAGCGTAGTTCATCCCGGGACAAAGTTCCGCTTTTTAGTTGGGGAATGCCTGGTATCAATTGACTAGGAGCATCGCTCCGATGAAGCAGATCCAGGCATTGCCTATGGCGGCAATATACTGATTGTGAGCTATGACATTGGAGGTTCACGAAATGAAGTGGTCAATACTTTGTAAGTTCCACCAAGGGATGTTCTATCAGATCATGCCCACCAGCAACTTCTTTCTCCCGTGTCCATTCTCAGGAATCGGTACATTTCATGTTAGCCTCCAACTCCCCACCGCGGCCAGTTCTTTCAATTATAAGGCAGTATCCTGAGTCTGTTTGACGACCTTGTTACCCGTGTTTCCATAACCTACTCCAATGGCTACAGGTTTCCATGCAGGTTGTTAGCCTTCAACCATCACATAATGCTTGCCTCTCAGTGGTCATAATTTCTGCGAAACGTTGCTTACAGTATCAAAATTCTGTAGATGATTTTACCGTTCCAATGGCATTTATGCCCAGTTTCATAGTCTCCGATTTCCTTTGCTGCATTTCTTAAGTATCTCGGAGTTAAGTCATAAGTTGGGATGAGGTCCTTCGTCATCATGCTTCTTCATGTATGAGGATCATGTCATGATGTCCCGATTTGAGATGAGGGGTATCTAGTTCGACCGGCAAAACACATGCCGATTTCTAGGAGCAGTCAGCAGACAGTCGAATGATGGAGAAATTCTAGACGAGCTATACCAGCGTCAGATGTCAGTAGCATGATCACATATATGTATCTGGTTGTAACTCTGATGTTTACATTGGCTGGTCGGAAGTGTTCGCGTCCACCGTTTGTTACTCTCAGACAGTGTCGAGACCCACGCGGATTGATAGTCTGCTTTTCAGTCATATGCTCGGCAACCTGGGGCTTGACTATTTCCACATCAAGTGCCTCGTTCTGGGACGATACTTCCAAGTCTAACACCCGATTCCCGAATGATGTCTGCTAGTAGAATTCGAGATACCCTATCCCATTTTTCTGCAAGAGCAGCGGTCATTCCTCGAAATCCGCGCGCACATCTCTAGATCTGGTGAAAGTCATGCAATAATTCCAAGCATTCCACATGGGAAGTCTCCTTGCTCATAATTCTGGACTTCTCCTAATCGTTAATTTCATGACTGAATTGACTCTGGCAAGTAGAGGGTCTCGAAGAACTTCGCTTGCTGCATGGGGAAAGGCTGTGGGTCACAAATCGACACCCAGCATCATACGGCCCTCGACAACGAAAAGAATGTATTTTCTCAAAGTGTTTCATCAGAGAATATCTTCTAGACATCGCCTCAAAGTAGTGACAGCAAAAACCAACTGTTTTCTTACTCCGCTCTCCACCCTCATGTTATGGGCGGCAGTGACGTATAAACTCCATACATTTCAATCACTCAAGAATTGAATAAAAACTGCTTGAACCACCAAACAGCAGCATTCTTCCCTCTGACCATCGCCTCTCGCTCCCCAGCATGCTTCTCATCACCACGTGTAAAGCAAGCATGCTCAACACCTGGAAAATGCTGATAATCAAACGGAATTCCCAGCTTCAAGATCGTCTCAAAGCTGTGCAATTTCAGCTCGGCGGTGAATTGCGAGTCGATCTCAGGTGCTAGAATCTGCACTGGCACCGCAACCTCATCTATATCCTTCTTCGTCAACCAAGTCGGATGCCCAGCTGAGATGCAATCTACGAGAGGGGGCTGATGCTCCTTCGCACCCAATCGAAACACAGCCCATCCTCCAAAACAGAACCCCACAGCCCCGATCTTCTTGTACTTCTCCCGCAAAGCTCTAGCACAGTCGAAGATCTCAGGCTCACGAATCTCACGAGAGTTCTTGGCAACGAAGCTCGCGATATCGAGCTCGTGGAACCTGTTGGCTAGGATGGGACCAGCTGCCAAAGACTCGCCGCCAAAGAAGTCGGGAAGGTAGACTGTTGCGTTTGTCTCGCGCGCGTAGTGGTCGGCTAGGAGACGGAGGTTATGGAAGTTCCAGCTGAGGAGATCATGTATGACCAGGACTGCTACGTCGGGGTTGTTGCCTGTGATGTATGTGTCGTTGTTTGCAAGCTTTCCGATGGTTCCTGTGGGAGTCCCATCCCATTCAAACCCTTGGACACAGCATGGTGCGACGGACATTTTGATTGCTTGTGAAGTTGACTAGAAGTAGATGCTTGCTATGGCAGTGAAGCGAGATGATCTTTATCAGAGACCTGCAACTCAGCACTTATATATGCTTTGGCGGTTTATCTTCATGCCGACCCCATTTCCCATAAGAAGATAGGAAATTGGTGATGTCCAGCCTATCATGTACAAGGCATTCTGCTATTTGCTGGCAAATATAAAAATGACCTACGAAAAGCCATGGAGAACACGGAGTTGTGTAACCAATGTTCGTAAGCAGCGTGAAAAGGCACCAATGAGAACGTACAAATGCATCTACGGCATTTCTGCGCCGCAAGATGGGCAGCCACAAGGGCCGGTGATTATGACTCAACCACGATGAGAATTTGCAAGAAAAGGGTAAAAAAGGAATCTCGCATGCATGGGGGGAATGAGGGATGGTGTTCCTCTGATATGAATATCTATCGTAACTCTGGATCATCGGCCTGTTGAGGTGGAAAAAATGAGGTGGCTTCAAGCTTGGCCTCGGGGCAATGTAATTCTTGAACGAATGGGACTCATTTCAGTCAAGCTTACTTGAATCTGGGAAAGTGAAAACCAAGAGAAGTGGACAATGTACCAAGATTAACAGCGAACATTCAAACCAGGCCTATCGCCACATAGCTGTCATGCGTGTGCTGTCTAAACAAAAGTGTAAAAAGTAATAAAATGAAGGAAGCAAACGCCGAAGCTCTAAGCAAGTATATTCCCCATGCTGAACGCTAGGAATCACACGCAAAGGATATATGATATCGGATTCTGCGTCGAAATGGTCCCAGATATGCGTGAGAGTCGACTTGAGAGGTTCGGGCTTCTGGCCAAGATATCGCAGCATGCTGAACCGCTCCCCACTCCCAACTTCAGGTGGGCAAAATTCGCGGGGCGACTGAGAGATGCTCTGAGGAGATTCCAAACACAAACAAATCATCGATTCCAACCCTCTGAATATTGAATTGATGTCGATCTATGCTCGAGGTCTTGGAAAGAAAGCTCGTTGCGAGCACGTGATCCGCAAGTAAAAAGCGGATCGCAATGCGGCCGCGTCTTAGTGCTCGCTTCCACACACGATGAATATCGCGAAATCTGACCTCCAACTTTTTTACCACGACGACCACAACGACAAACCCTCGAACACCACACCAACCGCAACCATGGCCGGAGGTATTTCAGTTCGCGATGTTGATGTAAGTATATTTGAATCTGCAGGCTGAAGGAGGAAAAGGTCACTTCGCCATTCAACGACAAAATGCGCATCTACCTCGATACTCTCGAAACTCGAAAGACAATTGAGCAGGAGCGAGGGGGTCGCAAAGACCTCTGCTGACGGAACAATGCTGATTCGATGGGTGTTTTCAGGCGCAAAAGTTCATTGAGGCATACTCTGCTTTCTTGAAGAGACAGGGAAAGCTTCCAATTCCAGGTATGGATGCGCCTTCTTTCCACTTTCAGACTTTCTTGTGCTAACAATTTTCCCCTCCAGGTTGGGTTGATACCGTCAAGACCGGCCCAGCGAAGGAACTCCCTCCCCAATCTATCGACTGGTTCTACGTTCGTGCTGCCTCGATCGCCCGCCACGTCTACCTCAGAAAAACCGTCGGTGTTGGACGTCTACGAAAGGTTCACGGCTCCACCCGCAACCGTGGATCCCGCCCATCTCACCACGTCGATGCCAGCGGAAGCGTAGACCGTAAGGTTATGCAAGCCCTTGAGAAGATTGGTGTCTTGGAGCAGGATGAGGACAAGGGAGGCCGTCGTATCACACAGAGCGGACAGCGTGATTTGGACCGTATCGCACAGACCACCGTCGAGGTAAGAGACAACGTTATGATTGCATACTGAGCTGAGACTAACATGCACAGGCTGAGGAGAGCGAGGATGATGACGAGTAAATCATTTGCATTTCGGTCGTTTGGGATGGGCGCGGCATGGTGCTAGCACGGTGTATTTTCAAGGAATAAAAAAAATCCTAAAGCCACAGTGCACATTCGACTTCACATTCACATTCTCGTTCTTGAATGTTCTCAATACATTTCGTGACTTTGAGATCTCCCTGTTCATGCTGCATATCACACAGTTCGGTAGTGCCGACCCTTCTCAATATCAAGTCTTCAGGCTCAAATGCGGATGAAAACACCACTTTGCATAGCAAACACCTTACTTCCTGTTCTCCTTCCTGATTGATTGGGAAGGATCTTCCCTTGTCTCTCCTTTTCTTTCCCCGTAAACTGTTACGAAACAAACAGTCATCTAGATATCTATCATATGTGGCTTTCCACAATCTCCAAGCTGACCGAGACCGAATCACAACTCCCTTCGTTCTTCGGGAAGAGCTCTTTCCGAAATAGAATTCTACGTTCTCAATAATCAGGCTCTGCCTAGCAAGGCTGGTGGAGCCGTGGAGTGAATCTTGCTACGAGTATATAAGCGACTGTTTTCTTCAACAACACCTCTCGCTTCTTACCACCAACCCTCAACCTTCCACAACCCACGACATAGTCTTGAACCTGGGCTTTTCTCAAGCACACCTTGCCTTTATGTCCTTCTCGGACTCGCACACGTTCAATCAGACTTCTTGGTGAATGTGAGATACCGCATTAACGGGTCCACGCAGGTCGGGTACATACTCTCATAGGAGAGAAGTGACCTATCTGATGTTCTATGAGTAGCTGAAATTCCTACTTCGGTAGCGAGACTCACGTAAGGTGAGTGACTCGCCCAGGAGTTCACCTTTTTAACTCCCACTGACGCGATGTCTTAGCGTCAATTCACATTGGTGTCGTGTATATCTACATCGTCTTCTCAACCTTCTCCTTCAACCTTCAACCTCACAACCACTTCGTCTCAAAACAATACACTACCCCATTTGTAGCTCACATTGCAATCTTGCAGCTCCATAGTTGCTTGCTTCATAGGCCATCGTGGTCTCCTTGCTTCTCATATCGACTTTTGCACCAAAGTCTGTTCACACAAGACTATTACCTCATCCACGATGACTCGACACAAGAAGAAGAAGACCTCGGACACATTGGTCATGAGAAAGATCACGATCGATCTGGAAGAGACTGACGATGAACCGGCCCCGTCCCCATGCCCAAAGTCGGGGCAAAAGAAAAGAGGAAGCGATCCAAAACACCCGAGGTCGAAAGCAGACCTACCTGAACGCCCCGAACTGGAAACGAACAACGATGTAGCCCCTATTGAGCCATCACAGGGCGGTCGAGCCTTGATTCGGCAAGAAATTCGAGAATGGCGAATCACGTACAGGACACCGGAAGAAAAGCAGCAGAAGAAGGAGGTGCTCAGACTTCTCGAGAAGACTGCAGGTATTCTCTCAAAGATGGGGGACCAAGAAGCCATCAAGGAATTCCTGCAGCATCTGAGACTTCACGACCCAGGAGCTGTCGACCAGATTGAGAGTCATCGTAATACTATTTCAGATCTTCTCGCGCCCTCAAGTTTTTACACCCCTGAACGACAGCCTACAGAAGTACCCGGCACTATCGCATGTTACGATCAATTTTGGCCTTTCCGAGCAGACCAAAACCGACTGTACATCTTAAGACCGGTGGAAGTCTTCCAGGGCATCGGCGGTAGATACAACCGAGACAAGGTGGCTGGATTCGTGATGCATCTCAACGGCAATTTTCCACTGATGTGTGCTTTGCCAGGATGCAGTGAGGAGCATCCGAATGTTCTCAATGCTGAATTGTGGCACGATCTGGTAAATTCCTGGGCTGACAAGTATAACTGGGCGTTCGTTGCTTCCTTTTATGATCAAGGCGAGGATGGAAAAGCAGCATCAACCCATTGCGAACCTCGATTGGCAGTTTGGTTTGCACTTTTCATGGTCCAAGAGCTCTTTGGGTGCAAGGGTTCATACAAATTCTTGCTCGGTGAAGTTTGGCGGCTCCAAACCTTGAACAAGAAGCTTCAGGCGGTGATGTATCTCAGCGAAGAACCTTGTCCTCCTTGTAAAGAATTCTTGAAGCATTTCGAGATGGTTCATGGGATCTCATTCGAAATTCGCGTGATGGACAACCTAGGTCGTCTCAAGGCGAAGCGAGACAAACATGGAGCAAAGAAGTATTCAAATCAAGCTACGGATAGCGAGGATTCTTCTTTTGAGGAGGAGAGGGTAAGGATGAAGGGACGTGAAGGAAGGGAGAAGAGAAAACAACAACAGGCTGAGCAAAAGCAAAGCGAGAAGCAGAGACAGCGATGCGAGGTTGTTATTCCAATAATTGCCACACCACCCAGTTCTGCCAAAGCAAAAGCCAAGCACAGCTTTTCGATCACAAAGCCTACCAATCATCAAGCAATGAGGATCCGCAAGTTCCAGTGCCAAAGTGATAAAGCAAGCGCTGGCAACGAAGCAAACGGCAACTTGGACTCTGATGAATCGGACTATGAAACAAGCATGGTCAGAAGACGCCGCCCAAGACATCGGTCCAAGACTCCCAATCCAAACGGTTACGAGGACGAACCAATATCTCCAGATGAGAGTCCTTTCGGGGCCGAGGCGCGCCGCCAGGCTAAGCTGATCAGAAGAGAGAAGAAGAGAAAGGCGAGACTGGAAATGGAAGAGCCTTCACCCACAGTGGGGAAGAACTCCCGGGACATCAAATTTTCTTAATTGATCAACCTTGGATTGGAACTTGAGAGATGGCTATGCTTTCGTTGTTCCTCGTGTTGTGGTTCTTTGCTAGATCTGGGACGGAACCTTGTGCTTTGCGAGGCATACTTGTTTGGGATAGCACTGGGACTGCTTCTTTTGTGGAGATAATTTCTTCGGCTTCGGGACTTGCTGGTTTGCTTTTCTCTCTCTTGTCCTTTTTCTTCGTCGCAAAGGTAGATGTGGGTGGGTGGTTAGGCAAGGGAGGCAATGGGCTGCTGAAGGTTCATGATTTGCTGATCAAGATGTTCTGATTTGCTTTGTTTTGTGTGGTTATGGTTTAGTTCGTTCGGAGTTTTTGCTTTTATTGTTCGTTTATGCATGTCTTGTGGAAAATCTGGACATAGTCATGGTTCATAAGCTAAGGGGTGCGTGCCCTGGTAGGCTATCGGTGTGTCAACATATTGATCGATGACAGGCTATTAACGGAAGAAGGATTATGGCTTGAGATGTATATGTTGAGCTCATTGCAGCCAACTTGATTGCTCTTGGTAATCTTTGAAATCAATGAAAGGTCAAAAAATCATTTGACGGAACTTCGTCTTGAGGCAGCTCATTCCTTTGACACGTCCGGCACCGCTCTCCAAGAGGGAGAGGGAGCTGTTCCGAGCCCGCTGGAAATGCGACTCGTCTTCGTCGTAGTATAATCATGTAGAGCCTCAATGCAGTGCTCTCTTCCATCCAGGCTAATTTAGGGGAGCACATACCTCGCCTTCTGACCTCCAAATGGAAGTCCCACTGTTGTCCGTAAGTAATGATTGATCCATACGATGCCCACATCCATCTTCCTGGCAACTCTCATAGCCCTCTTCGAATCTTTGGTATAAATTGGACAGGTCAAGCCGTAGTCACTTTCGTTGGCGATACTCAGAGCTTCCTCTTCGTTCTCGAACTTCAACACCGTGACTACAGGGCCAAAGATCTCTTCTCTGGCGATCCGCATATCTCTTGTGACGCCTGTGAAGAGGTTTGGCTAAGAGTTTCAAGTTAGTACTTTCGAGTCTCTCACCGGTATAATACTCACTGGGACAAAGTACCCGTCCTTACAAGAAGGATCGCTCGGTAGTGAAGCCTGCGCTTCAATCTTTGCCCCTTCAGCCTGCCCAATCCCAATATAATTGAGAACACGCTGCTGCTGTGCCTTCGAAATACTGGGTCCCACATGCGTTTCTTTCGCCATTCCATTCCCCACCACGAGCTTCCGAACTAACTTCGCCAATCGTTCAACAAACACATCATGGATACTACTGTGCACCAAAAGACGCGATGATGCCGTAAATACTTCTCCTTTATTGAAAAAAGCACCTTCCAATGCATCAGCTCCCGCACGATCAAGATTCGCATCCTCGAAAATGAGGAAGGTATTCTTGCCGCCAAGCTCGAGCGTGTATGGTATGACGTGCGATGCTGCAGACTTGACTGCGGCTGCTCCAGCTGCTGTTGATCCCGTGAGGGAGATCTTCTTGATCAAAGGGTGGGTCGCCAGAAGTTGGGGGATATCAGATCCAGCTGCTGGGACAGCTTGGACTACATTAGGCGGGAGGACTGTTTGGAAGATTTCTACGATGCGCATTACTGCTTGAGGTGCTTGCTCGCCAGGTTTCAGAATTATGGTGTTTCCTATAATCTCATACGTTCAGCTGCCAATTTCCTGACCTGGCATGGAGAGCAAAACGACCAAGATTGTCTCGCTTAGAGAAAGGGGATGAAAACAACGCCTTCACTGACCAGCCGCGATCGCGGGAGCAATTTTTCCTCCTGTATGGATAGGAGGCCAATTGAATGGCAGGATCTCTTTGTCCCCATTAGCCTCTCCTCAAAGGATTAAAGATCCCGGAGACAACTCACCCCAGCGACAACGCCCAACGGTTCTCTCACAACCTGACAGTACACGCTTCCCCTATCGTAGAACTCACCCGGCAACTTATCCACAATGCTACCATAATACCTGAAGATGTCACTGACAAACTTCACATCGAACATCAGAGCATGTTGATAGGGCTTGCCGTTCTCCAAGCAGAGTAGTTCGGCGAGCTCTTCGGCATGTTTCTCGACTGCGTCGACGCATTCGAAAAGTAGGAGGGAGCGTTCTGTGGGAGAGCGCCAACGTCATGTTTGATAGGCGACGTGAGCTGCTTCAGCGGCGGCTGTTGTGGTGGAAGCGTCGCTGCCCTGAACAATAGTGAGAAGACTGCCGGTTGCAGGGTTGTAGACCTCAAAGTGGGCTGCTTCAGACGTGCTGGAGGTATGATAGGTTGAGATTGAAGGGATGCTAAGAGACATGTTGTATGTTTGAGGACTGCTTGATTAGGGTGTAAAAATTTCAGGGAGTTTAAAGATGGTAGGGAAGAGCTTCAGCATAAGGTAGTCAACATAAAAGATGTGTGTAGAAGGAGGCTTCCTGCTTTCTTGAGCTTAAGTGCCATGATTTACAAGTGCAACAAACGTGTACTTAATCTAACTTGACACAAAGTCACTTAGATCGGATTTAAAGTCGAGTAAGTCCATGGAGCGAAAGAGCGAGGCTGACTTACAGCCTGAAGTAACAGAGGAGAAATCGGACAATGGTCCAATCAAGCCCTCATAGAAGCATTACTCCAGCCGCAGCAGACCATGTCAATTATCCTGCACTGGCAGAGAGAATGAGCTGACTGTGATTCCTAAGCGGGAACGAAGCCAATTCTGAGGGGGGCCTTGAGAAAGGCCCTTAGCGTTCAAAGACACGGACATGCGCCTCTTGATATTACGATTCAACCAATAGAGTATACACCTCGTTAATACTGGGTCAAGACTTGTGGAAAAGGTTGAGCAGATTTTCTTCGTGTACGCTCCCAGGCTCGGCGGTACGCCCAGAAGCACTGAAGTAGAGCACCTGTTGCTGGCCATACGTTGCCGCTCCACTCCCTTTCTAGTGAAGAACTTGGGTCTGTCCGTACAGACATCGGTTCCTTTCTCCCACAAAATTCTTCGTCACCTACTTCTCTCCACTTACGACACCTACGCCTTCCCGAAAGCCCATTGGTATAAGTGCTGCCGCAACAGTTTGCATACCCCGCTCGGTGGCCAGTAAGTTGAACTGCGCAGCCGCATTCCTCGTGTCTGATATATCGACCCTGATTCCCAAGCTATTGATGAACTGCCTCGTCCGAGGAGAGATTGGCCTCATGTCTTTGCCCAAACCGAGAATCAGTAAATCTGCACCGCCAGTCAATAAAATGTTCCAATGAGACAAGAAGAACAATTCAGGAGGTAGAGAGTTTTTACCAGGCTTCGGCCATACTAGCCCCAATACTCCCCAAGCTTCATCGCCAACCTCCCACTGTCCCTTCTCATTGACGAGACTCAATGCCTTCCCGCTCGGAACTGGCGACTCCCACGGCCTCCACGCAAACGCCTCGCCCGCTACAAGCAGCACACCGGTTCCACCACCAATCTTCACTCCGCTATTCAAGTGAAAGCCGTCCCATAAACATGCATCTATACTCGTGCTCGGCGCAGGTGTGTTGCCCAGTACGTTCAGAGCTGCGAAGTCGGTCTGCGTGTCTTCAGTGGACGCGGGGCCGCGATCACGGCTTTTCGGTTTGGGGGATGATTGGTATGGTGTGGAGAGCGATATGGAGCGCTGTATTTGACGACATGGAAGAGGTAGGGCATTCTTGCGGAACGCTTTCGAAGCACGGGTGAGGTGGGAGATGCAGCGAGTTGGGTGCTGTTGAGATGGTGGCGAGAGAAGGAATGCTGACAATTCGCGAATTGTTGGCCGGCTCAAGGCGCGGATCTTAGACATGGTCAATGGATGTAGGCTTCAGGTGCTGCGTGCTGGGTGAGGATGGATATCCGAATGTTGGTGATTGCTGCTGTTGCTTCAAACTGGATTGAAGCTTGTAGCTCGAAATAATAAGCTAAGCTTTCTTAGGTAATCATGAACGAAACCTAACTCTCTGTACAATTTCTGGCCACTTCACACGTAATTGATCAAAAGGATTAGATCTAGCTTGAATGAGGATCACCGCCAAAGAGCTTCACTATGAAAAGGTCCAAATCCCCGTCTTTTGTTCTTGATCTGTATAAATTTTGAAGTGGCATAGGGACTTGGTCACTATCCTCGCTTACCTTGCTGTCCCAAACAATCACTCTCAGAGATGAATCAAAAACTCCAATTTTTCTACTCCCAATCTAGCTACCTCGACTCGCGTCTAATTTCTACCTCTAGAACAAGTCCGTAAGAGCACCGTGAGATGCATCGCCAACAAGCTTAGCATACTTCGCAAGCGCTCCACGATTCACAGCACTTCTAGGTGGCTTCCAAGCTTTCAAACGATTTGCTATCTCTTCGTCGCTCACGTCCATACTCAGAGTATTTGTCTCGGCAGATATAGTCACAACATCACCATCTTGAACCAAAGCAATTGGACCGCCGACTAATGAAGGTTAGCTAGAATAGATGTACAAGCCATTGACAGACTTACCAGCTGCTTCAGGTACGACGTGTCCTACTATAAAGCCATGGCTTGCGCTATTAAAGTCAGTATGTCCAATTTGAGTGATAATGAGGAGTTCTTGAATGGCATGGAAGACGGGTGCGGGAGAGGTTGTCTGAGAAGGACCCATTGGCCTAGAGCTTCGTTGAACAGCCCAAAGAAGTAGAAAGCAGTACTCACCCCGAGTATCTACCGTCAGTCACAAGTGCAATGTTACTCAACCCAGCTCCCATAATCGCCGCAGATGCTTTGAGCTGTTCCGGCATTCCAGGTCCACCTTTCGGTCCTTCGTAACGAACGATGAGGACTAGGTTCTCGCCATGTGGGATCTGTCCTTTGTTGAGCGCTGTGTTGAGCTCGTGCTCTTTGTTAAAGACCTAAAAGTGCTTAGTACAGTACCGATAGCAAATGCGAATCATTGATTTTGCCTACCTTGGCTTTGCCAGTAAACGCAAGTCCTTCCTTTCCTGTAATCTTGGCAACTGCTCCTCCGGGAGCAAGATTGCCACGAAGAATCTGCAAGTGTCCTGTCGCTTTGATAGGGTTCGACAACGGCCGAATAATGACCTGATCTTGGGGCAAAGAAGGGAATGGGTCGAGATTCTCTTTCAGGGTCTTTCCAGTGACAGTAGGAATGTTACCATCCATGAGTCCAGCTGCCACAAGGAGTTTCAGCACTGAAGGAGTACCTCCGATGTTGTACAGATCTTCCATAAAGTACTTCCCACTGGGAGCGAGATCTGCAATAAATGGAACACGGTCGCTGACTCGCTGGACATCATCGAGAGATAGTGGGACCTCAGCAGTGCCGGCCATCGCTAGGAAATGGAGGACGCCATTTGTTGATCCCCTGCTGACATTGAGCTACCATCATGAGTGTCAGGAGTCAGACTCACCCAAGTGCCATTGTAATCACAAGAGCATTCTCAAAGGACTCCTTTGTCATCAAGTCCCGGGCTCTGATGTTCTTCTCCATACAGACCTTGATAGCCTCGGCCGCTTTTGCACACTCGCGCATCTTCGCTGGAGACTCGGCTGGATTGGAAGAAGATCCTGGAAGGCAAAGGCCCATAGCCTCGATTGCTGTAGACATAGTCTTGGCAGTATACATCCCACCGCAAGCACCAGCTCCTGGACAACTATGCTCCTCAAGATCTTGCATCACATCGCTTGGGGTTCTTCCAGGTTCTCCAGCGCCCTCGGCTGCTTTGAGTCTTCCATACGTGAAAGCACCCGAAGCCTCGTAGCACGTGCTGATATTGACGTCCTTGTTGAGAAGCTTGGAGAACCCTTTCTTGATGGTGCCGCCATATATCATGATAAAGGGCCTAGAGTGAAGTCAGTGGAGAAATCATCTGGCTATCCTAGTTGTTGTTCTCGTTGCCACATCGTCGAATGGATGCCACTGTTTACATACCTGTTGTACCTCGCAGCTGCCATGATTACACCCGGCACTGAGATCACTTAGTCTCAAGATCACTGTGACATTTGGGGACATCGTGATGAAGAATTATTGATTATAGTACGAGTACTCACTATTCTTGTCGCAGCCTGGAATGGATATGTTCTATCAAAGCATAGCAAGTCAGCAAAAATTACACCGAGCCCGAACGAAGCAGATCACACGGGATCGAAGAAAGTTCGTGAACTTAAGATGAACTAGTGTACAGCCTTTTGCCATTTGGGTACTTACCGCGTCATGATGCTGGGCACATGTGACTGTCTCGATGCTGTCGGCGATAATCTCTCGACTCTGAAGTGAGAATCTCATGCCTGATTAACTTGTCAGAAACATGTCAGAACTCCGTATATTAGATTTACTTACCCTCACCGCCCATGGTAATTGCATCAGACACGCGAAAATTCAATGTTAATGAGGTTCAGGAAAGGGTGTTGTGTGAACCAACCCAATAGTATTGAACTGCCAGCCGAGCATGCCCTGTTTCTGGACCGCGTCCTTGACAGTTTTGCCGAGATCGTGCAAATGAGTACTGTAGCACAGATGAGAACTGTACCACACTCTTATCTCTGGCGTACTCACTTGCAAGGATTTCCTTCCCACCAGACAGTCGCGATGCTTGACAGGTCAACGTCCGTCATTCAAGTTTCCCTGATGGTTTTCAAACTCACCCAACTTGAGGTGCTGACTTCATCATATCTCGATTCGGAACTCCAGCTGCGTAAAGCATAGCTTGAGCTCCCGGAAAATCATGCTCTGAAAGAATCAGTACTAAGTGTGCAGTTGGGGCTTGAGTTGCCCTACCTCTTGTTATTGTGTGTGACCACCGATTCAAGGCCTGCTTTCCGTCAATTACCGTACCAGGTTCCAGAGATGGAAAGTTGATATATCGTGGCTTTTCTGGTACATGTCCATTGCTTTCGGCCATGATGAAGCTTTTTTGTGCTGTAGGTGGGGTGGAGGTAAATCCGGGGTACGGGGAGGCAATATGGGAGCCAAAAGAATCTTCAAACAACGGGAACAACTTGTCAGTGATAAAAGGATAGACTGAGAAATTGTATAAGAGGGAAGATTGAAGCTTTTAAGAACAATGGACAAGTGAAATGTGCAGTGACATGGTTTGTCGTCTGCTTGAGCGGTACCAACTCCGTAGCTTCGACTGGTGGGCTGCCCCACTAAAGGTTCTTTTCCGATCAATTGAGGGGTCGGGAAGGCCAACGGTGTTTCGTCAAGCTCCCATCAATTGCCAATGATGAACTTGAATGTCATGATAATGGCTCCGCCATCGGCGATATCAAAGATATCAAAAGTGATGCCATTGGAAATTGGCATGTGCACCATGGACAGCGAGGCAGCTATCTTGATGCAATGATACACAGATAGAAAACTTAAAAGGATATCTGCAGGAACAGGGGCCTCAAGGTCACTCAACCTCGGTCCTTTCGGAAAGAATAGATAAGGAGAGATTTGATAGATGGGAAAGCCTTTGAGTCCATTGCTGCCCTTTTTGGAAGGCTTTTCTGTCCCTTCGAAGATGGAAGTATTCAACGCAGCCTTCCATGATCTATCTCATCGCCCGTCGCAAATAGACGTGGCTCTATTGGCTGATCTTCAGGCCCACTGCCCTCCACGCAGAAGTCCACCTTGCAGTGCGTCTTGGTTTTTTCGGCGTTTGGCGGTGCCTCTAAGAGGTGGAGGCGGCGTCCAGTGGGAAATTCTCGATCGCCTGTGGTCAGAAACGTAATGTTTTATACGCACGCCGTGAAAGCAATAGTCGTGTTGACTTTCGCTTGAAAATCCAACCTACTTGTGCTTATTTGCTTGTATGGAAACCTTAGCGAGGTGGGATTATCAAATTTAGCAACACTGTTATCGACCGTACGCTTCGCTTCTTGCCTCGAAAGACGCCAACGCGGCTGCACCCGATTGTCAAACATCCGTCATTTTGCGCCGAGGTTTGGGTAGAAAAGGAGTAAGTGAGGCTGACTTTCTGTTGGCGAGTAGCTCGTCCCAATTGTAGGTGCGAGGAGCAGCGGTCTGGCATTTCATTTCAAGTTTGATGAGCTCCCTTCTTTGGAATCAGCCTGTGTTCACGTTGCTGCCCAAGAGACCGAGTACCAGTACCTGAATCGCCAATAGCGCCGTCAGGATGACGCACATGCTGTCTTCCAGGTTGTTCAAAGAGCCGGTCATCACAAACCATCCTTTTACACGACACTCTTTACAAACGACCAGGCATATTCTCCGGCGAGGCCACGTTTGTTTCAATGCTACACGGGTATTCCAGGTCCAACGAGGTCAAGACATTAACGGGAGTGTAGAAGCCTTGCGCGGAGCGCATCGCTGGAACATCGCATTGTTGACCAAAAGCAAAAACGCGTCCGGGCTTGTTGGACCTCTTGGTCTGGCTTAGATATGCCTTCGCTGGCCCTGCTGTCAACATGTCTTTTATACTTCGTTGAGGTGACTGCGCAGCCCTTGGACTCGACTTCAAAAGGGCTGCGACTGCAAACAATAGTCTCTAGCTTCCAGAAGCTGTATCCGCAGATTTCCCAGGGGACATTCAGCTTGTGGGAGATGGCACAGATTCTGACATTGTGCTCTGTACTACCTGGAGTTTGGTGGGCTCGGAGGATCCGGAAGGAAAGCACATCTACATCGTCCGCCTCTGCTCTATCTACGCAGATTGACGAAAACACGGGGCAGACTTCAGAAGATGCCAATGGCAAGTCGTCGTATACTGACGGAGATTGAAGACTTTATTGACTCTTGTAGATGCTGGCTCTACCGATCCGGGCCTTTTGAAAAAGCACTCCGAAATCAAAACATACACAACAAGTCGTTATACGTACCCCAAGCTACGAGTCTTTTTCCGTCGACATCCTCAAGCTGATAAGCTCCCTACCGATCCGTCGCCTCTACCTCTCCTAGTCTTTATTCACGGTTTGGGGGGCTCGGTCGCACAGTTCCACCCATTGCTTACAAGTTTGGTCAACCTTGCGTCATGTCTTGCGATAGACCTGCCTGGGTGCGGCCTTTCTGGATTTCAACCCAGGTCCTGGGATGCGTACACAACCGAGGCTTTGGCCGAACTACTCGAGATCATAATTGAGGATTACCGGGAGAAGAATGATGGTCAAGGCGTTGTTTTGATTGGTCATAGTATGGGTTGCTCTCTGGCTGCATTAATAGCAACGAGAGCCTCGAATCATTCCACGAAGCTCTCAGATCATACGGTCGGACTAGTAGCGATCTGCCCGAAAGCAGATCCTCCAAAAGAGGATCAGGTCGCTCTCTTCAGAAAGCTTCTCTGGGTTCCTGGTCCAGTCTTCAACCTGTGGAGGCAATGGGACCGACGCGGCGGAACAGAAAGCGCAAGTGTTCATAGATTTGTGGGGGCAGATGCAGACGAGGAGACGAAGAAATTGCAATACCGCTTCAATGATCAAAGCAGAACAGCCGTGTGGAGACGGATGGCAAGTGGCTCCCTACCCACATACAAACATGGAGTTGCCAAGGGAGGCCTACCTGGGAAAGCTGCATGGGCAGGTCTAGAAGTGCCGGTATTTCTCGTGGCCGGCGAAGCGGACAACGTTACCAAACCTGGCGAAATTGAGAAAATTGCCTCATTCATGGGGAAGTCCCACCCAGTTCAAATCGAGGTTGATGAAGAAAGCAAGCCTATCATCGATGCGGCAGCTCCTGTGGATACATCAATCAGTCGAGACGATACACCACCTCGGCGGATTGACTCCCTCCAAGACGACGATTTTGTTACAGTGAACGCAGAACCCCTCGAAGATGCTCATGAGGATCCGTCCACCCCCACGGAAGGACTATCAATTGTGCCTCCCCAATCTGCGAAACCCAAAAAGGTGTTAAAGACTACTATTCTCCCAGCCCCTGCATCTCACGCCTTACTCTACCAGCCAGCGACAGTGAGGATCTTAGCAGGCCTCATATCGGATTTTCTGTTAACCCAAGTGTCACCGCGACTTTCTCTTGGGTGGCAGCTACAGTTCCTCTCCACATCTGGAAAATGGGATGTGAAGAATTTAGAGAAGTGGAAAAAGGTAGCGCCTGTTTCCGAGCCCATTGCCGGTGTCTTCCGGGCAATGAAGACTCTACGAGAAGTTGACGAGACGCATTGTCCTGAAGTCTTTGTCAAAGACTGGGGCTCTCAGATCAAGGATATCGTTGACATCTCCCACGAAAGTCCTGTCTATGACCCTCGAGGTCTCGAACAGGGCGGTGTTCATTACCACAAATTCCCTACGGTGTCCAAGATCCCACCGACTGATGAGGAGGTCACGGGATTTATTGCCGTGATCGACCGGCTGATCGAGGAGCAGAAGATTAGAGCTGAAAAGGAGGGCTGGACAGAGGACTGGTTTATCGGAGTCCACTGTCATTACGGCTTCAATCGCACGGGATACTTCATTGTGTGCTACTTGGTCGAAAGACTCGGCTACGACGTCCAAGTGGCCATCGACGAGTTCGCCCGTCAGCGTCCTAAGGGCATAAAGCATGTCCATTTCCGAGATCGTTTGTTTTTGAAGTTCTGCAAAGGTCTGAAGCGAGCTCCGACACTATGAACCAGGTTTGTAACATAGCTGTTTCGGAGAGGCGCAACTTGGGTATAGATTTGGAGTACTTCCTTCTTTCTTCGCCGGCCCAATGCTTTGGCTTAGATGAACTTTCTTGGGTATGATTTCTCACTGGGGAGTTTTATGTTTCTAGGAACTTGGCATATGGCTTTGGGAGTTTCTCACTGGAGTCAAATCACAATCAGGGAAGCGGGGAATCTTGAGGAATGGAACGAGTTCAAACTCTGGCATCCTGGTTCATCGCCACATTTTATAGATCCTTTTGTTATATACAATGCAGCCGTCAGGTTTCCAAGTGAATCTTCAGATAAACATATCAATATGCGATAGAACCTTGAAAAGTGTCCTGGTTCTCTACGTCCCTGCATATTCACTCGGGCATATTTACACGTACGTGTACTGCGATGATCGAGATATTAGCAGCATATTTGTGATGGAAGTATTCCCGAGTCAGGTTTTTGGGTGGGTGGCCGCTGCACAAACACATACCTGCTTGATGGTGATGTCAGCCACAGTCCAAGTCTTCCCGCCGTCAGCGGTGACCAGATTGCCAGTAGCGCCGTTGAGGCCAAGGGTCTGACCGTAGTTTGGATCGGCGACGTCCATGAGGATAGTTGTATTGAGGTAATGGTGCTCTGGGACTGTTCCGCAATTGACCGACTGGCACTCCATGGCTGCGTTAAAGTCCGGTCAGCACATGTTCCTTCTTCATAATTCTTTTCGATGATTTGACTGACCTGTTCCCCAGCCTGCTCCGTGGCCGCTTGCTGTGAAAGTTAAGCATGCAAACTATATTTGTGTAGGACAACGTACCCGTGGAAAGGGTTGACACCACAGCACCGTTCACCGAGACTGTCTGGTCGAAATTGGCCGTTGCATCGTTATACTTGTCTGCCGAGGCGTAAGCATCACGCGGATTCTATCTTCAGATAATTTCCACCAGAACTTACAGTCATACGTGACACTGTCGCCGGGTTTTGCTCTGAATGGTGTTCCATCCTGTTGATTTCCTGGGAACGGGTGAGCATTGTCACTGCAATGGAAATGGGCTTCGTACCATCGAATGTGCTTGCAACTGCGCACCAGTTGACGTCGGAGGCAGCAAAGTTGCATGGAGATCTATTCGAATGAGTTATGTAGTCTGCTTGGATTATAAAGTGAGCTTACCCTCCACCAACAGTAGAGATGGCAAGACCCTAAAGGTAACAGAAGCATTAGCAATTGTCACGTTCAGAATTTTTAAAGGTTTCGGGGAGTGGATGAGACATGTCTCTAGAAAATCATGAGACATTCAAGAATAGAATAATGGGTCCTCTCAATACCTACCTGAACGAGCTGGCCATCGGCTCCGGAATCAAATTTGGTGCCCATACCTGGCCACAAGCCCAGATTGCCATTGTGTGGGTTGTTGAGCGCTGGCAGGACGAGTGTCGTAGTTGCTTGACGAATCCATGAATTGGTCGCAACTGGTCCTGTTGAGAAGTAGTTCCCAAAGCTGAAGTAGTTCTGTCGAGGGACTACGGAGCCAGCTACCACTGGAAGAGCAATCAGCAAGATAAACTTCATATTTGTGATGTTTGAGGTATGATGACTCGAAGATTAAGAAGAACAAATGTCAAGTATCGCAATAGGTCTTACAAGAAGTGACAGAATGGAGAGGAGAGGGGGATGGAGAGGAAATTCAGAGCACTTATATACTGTCGAAGTACACAGAGAAAGCCTTGTCGAAGGTCGGGATTATCCGACTCACTTTATCCGTAGCACGTCGCTACTGATAGTATCCACTAATCCATGAGTATATATTAGTTTATACACCTATCGAAACATTAGATCCCGAGGGGATTTTGTCAGATCAAGTCCTATTGGAGGAATGAAAGAAGCATCAGAAGGATAAGATCCGTTGATCTTCACTGATCACAACCGCGCCAGATACTGGGTATGGGTATCTATGAGGGGAGAACATACAGACTGAGGGTACAATATTCCCACTAGGTCAATGATCTTACAAAAAGGGCTTCTATCAGCTGCGCTTTGCAGACGATTGCAGACGATCCCACAATTACCGAGCTTGTCCCATTGTTTGAGATATAAAATGCACCCTTGTAGACAGTGCTTCTCTTGCGAGGATCAAGCTTTTTGTCTTTTGCGGGGGGGTCGTCCATCCCTCCCTAGCGGAGTGCCGCAACCACTTTTGGATTACACCAATGAGAACATGTGTTATGGTTCTGAAGAAGAAACCTTGGACTCCAGAGTTGCAGTCGCTTAAGGTACGGGGAGTCTCGACTCTCGACGGGCCATTTGATACCGTTATTTACTCCGTAGCTACTGAGAATGAGGGGTGATCTCTTTGTCGCTCAAAACCTAGATTGGAGATCTCGCATAATATCAAAGAATAGACACGGAGACCTTTGGAGGTCGGTTCTTGGGAACATATGAAGGTCAGAACTGTCCGATCTTACAAAATAAGGTCGTGCATGATTCTCGTATCTGTAAGGCTAAGATGGAATTGTACACAGTCCAAGTCCCGTGTGAAGATATATGAAATTGCGAAGCTTGCATTTCTGTGCGAAAAACTTCGGACACGACAAGTATCCAGACGTTTCCAAAACATCAAAATACGGCAAGAATAAAGAATATTACAATGTAAAGAAATTATACTGAGCTTCTGGCTTATAGGAAGGCTGGCGGTAGATGTTCGGGGAGAAATTTCTGAGCTAAAGCGTAATCAGCGTGCATTGAGTGGCCTTTCCGCCCTCGACCTAACATCCTAGTGGCAGCTCATCGTCACTGATGTGACGCGAAAACTCTATTGACGGACCTCGAACCCCTTTCATCAATTCGCAAAGCTCGTCAACAGACCTCGGAATCCAACCTTCCTGAGCGAGGATGACTGTGGCTGAATCCTGTCAGCAGCTGTGAAGTTCATTTCTCGCAACTCAGACTGGCCGCCCCGACAATTCTTATCCGAGCCTGGGCGTCAACATGGCTGAACGTGACATTCGGCCCGAGGTGGCTGAGAACAGGATTCCACGGAATGAGACAAAGAGTGTTCAGGATGAGCAGAGCATAGATGGAAATGGTTCAAATGGACACGGGATTACGAATGACCAAGATGCGAAAGGTCCGGAATTTCATAGCCCAGCGGGTTCGAAGGCAGAGAAGGTCTCAACTGGCGATGCACAGACTGAGAAGAAGAAGCCATCGAAAATAAAGGAGCTATGGGGAAAATTAGACTTGGACATGGGGACTGTGATGATGATGTTCAAGTGAGTGTTTGAAGCGGACATGCGCATATACCTAGAGAACTTGCTGACTTTGCCGAGAGGATCCTTGGCCCCTTTAATTGGTTGGTGAAGCTTCTTTTCCAGAAGCTACATGTTGACTTCCGCCTGTGAGTCCTTTGATTTACTAATCGATGTTTGATGCTACAGGAGTTGCTTTATATCAAGCCGATTCTGTTGCGACAACATTTTCGACCCTCGGGTATCTCGTGCCCATCATTACCGTCCTTGCGGTAGCTATCATGCCACGAGCCAAATTCCTTCAGACCATGGTGCTGAATATCTTTGGAATCTGCATCGGTTCGGCAGTTGCTCTGCTAGGTATCTGGTCTGGTGTAAAAGCTAGAGAGCATACCACACCTGCTGGATCAACTGCAACTTATAATTCATCTCAAGCTGCGTCAGTATCCCCTTATACATTTCTGAGGCCTTGAACTTATTTGCTTCAGTGTTTGTGCGATTTGGTTATTCGCCAATATATGGTTTGTAAACGTCCTGAGGGCCAAGATGCCGGCCCTTCAATTTCCGGTCATCATGTACAGCATCTTCACCAATGTAGCATTTACTTACGGGCCGCTCTTTCCAACTATTGATGCCGGAGAGGCTTTGATTGTCCAACTTTTAGAGGGCTTTCTTACGGCTTTTGCTATTTCACTCGGGGTCAACCTCTTCATAATCCCCGTGAGCTCAAGGACAGTTATTTTCAGTAAGTCTTCAGAAATTCTCATGACATTGAAGCGGGGACTAACTCGCGTACAGAGGAGCAGAGCGGGTACATACAGTTGATCAGAGGTGTTCTCAAGGCACAAACAGCCTACCTGCAGAGCCTTGAGACTAGCGACATGTTCTCGACACCTCAAGCAGCCACAGAGGAGAGTGAGACTCAGAATGGAAATAAGAAGAAAGCGCAGAAGGCCCGCTCTCATCCAGCTCAGAATTCCCAATCAAAAGCACTGAAAGATAGCCTAGCAGCACTGACTGGCCTTCATGGCAAGCTCTATGGCGACATGCCATTTGCCAAACGAGAGGTTGCGTGGGGAAAGCTCGATGCCAAGGATGTAGACCAGATCTTTGTTTTGTTTCGTGGCATTCTCATCCCAATGATAGGTATGAGCACAATCACTGATATCTTTGAACGAATTGCCGAAAGAAGGGGATGGGTGAATGTGCCGGGTTCGAAGTTTAACGATATCGAGGCGTGGGAGCAGTGCCACGAGAGAGACAAGGAGGAAGAAAAGCAGACCTGGAATGAGATCATGAAGACACTACATGAGCCATTCGCCGTGGTAAGCATCCATTGGACTGCTTTGGAAGCCAGAAGATCAAAAACGATTCCTTGATTACTTGCTAACTGATCGTAGGTCAGCGCCGCCATGGATGAGGGGCTTCAACATGCCGCTCTTGCACTCGAATTGATACCAAGACCCAAGGCCAAGAAAGGCGATGATATCGAAGCAAAAGCAGGGGACCCTAAGCCTGGGGATCCTAAGTTCGGAGAGTACTTGGATAAGAAGATGCTAGACTTCTACAGCGGTCGAGGCGCGACGCTCAAAGCATGGGCCAGACAGAAAGGTCTCAATGAAGCACAATTTGACGCTGTGAAGACGCCTGACGAGAATGATGCATGGACTGAAGACGAGTCCAAGCATAGACGGGACCAGCAACAACTCTATCTCATTCTATATCTTGAGCACTTGCTCTACTCAACCGGCTTGGCAATCTTGGAATTGATCAAGTTCGCAGACCGCAAAATTGCCGATGGAACCATGACGAAGAAGCGACTGATCAGTCCCGGTCAGAAAAGACTGAAGAAGTGGATCATGGGGATCGGTAAAGAAGACGGGTCGCTCGATACGCATACTCCGGACTCGCTGGAAGCTGGCAACAATACGATATACATGGGCTCTGGATTCAATCCGAAGAAGGATCCCGAGCATCTACCTCCTCAGAATGCTTGGCAGAAATTCGGCAATGGAGTACGGACGATTCCTCACTTTTTGGGGTCGACAGAATCTGCGTTTGGGTTCAGAGTTGCGTGAGTATCCACTGCGGCCCTATAGCATGAGATATTTACTGACTTCGCTAGGTGCGCGACTTTGACTATGTTGGTCTACCTGCCCATAAAGATTTCTGAATTTGCTAACTAGTTCTTAGAGGCATTGTTGCATTCTTGAAAGACACACAGACGTTTTTCATTGAGCAAAGACTTGTGTGGGCTATGATCATTATCGTAAGTAACTCCATCCAAAAACTTTGCGTAGAACGCTGACATATGTGGATGTAGGCAATTGGCATGACCATGACAAGTGGACAATCCATATTCGGCTTCCTTGCGCGTGTTGGTGGTACACTATTAGCCATGATATTTTCCATGGTCATCTGGTACATTGTCGACGAGAAGACCCCCGGAATCATTGTCTTCCTTTGGTTCTTCATTTTCCTCGAGATGTACTTCTTCATCAAGTTTCCTCGATTTATAGCTGTCTTTCTGGTGTGTATTGTCACTCAGGTCTTGATCATTGGGTACGAACTACAGGTTAGAAAGATTGGAATTCAAGCTGGTAAGTGGTCAGAGCAAGCTTCCTTTCAGAAGAAGTGCCTAGCTGACTATGAATAGCTTCTGCATCTGGGCAGCCATACTATCCGTAAGCCCCCCTTCCATGTCCATGTACAGTCAACACTAACAACCCCAGAATCTACGAACTCGCTCCATACCGTCTAGCCTGCGTAGCAGGAGGTTCATTCGTAGCCTTCATCTGGACTATCTTCCCCTACCCACTCTCAGACCGCAGCTGGCTCCGGAAAGATCTAGGCTCAACGCTCTACCTCCTTGCAAATTACTACAGCGTAGTCCACTCCACAATCGGGGCACGAATGCACAACACAGAAGGTGACATGTCATTGAAGTCCTCTCCTGGAAAGAAACTAGAGAAAGCTCGCCACAAAATCTTCGGCAAGCTGATGATGCTGATTCCATCATTGAAACAACACGCCGATTGGCAGAAATTTGAGCTTTCGATCGGAGGCAAATTTCCACGGGTAAGTAAACGACAATCTGATGTCAAGGCTGGACAATCAAGCTGACATCTCCCTTTTCAGAAAACATACGACAACATCACCCTCCGCTGCACAAACATCATGAACTACCTCTCCCTCATGTCCTACGCCACTCAGTCCTGGACCTCCTCCAATGGCACCCTCTACCCCAACAGCCGACCCGAGACGCGGCGACAGTGGCTCACAGACCTCAGCACCCTCATCGACAGCATCGGCCCCACATCCCACAACATCACCTCAATCCTCTCCCTCCTCTCCGCCTCTGTCAGTCAAGGCTCGGCTTTACCTCCCTACATTCAACTTCCTGAACCGTATAATCTCAGCCGCAGATTAGAGAAGCTGGATAAAGGGATTCTGGATGTGAGACATGTGGAGGAGCCCGGGTATTCAGCGTATGCGGTATTGCAGGTTTGTAGTAGTCTGGTGACGGATGATTTGAGGAGGCTGGTGGAGGATGTTAAGGAGTTGGTTGGGGAGACGGATTTCTCGTTTACGGTTGGTGGGAGTGAGAGTAGTTTGGAGAGTGGGAGCGGGAGTGAGAGGAAGGGTAAGCGGGAATAGGGTTGGCAGGGATGTTGGTGTTGAGTTGGTATAAAGTGGGAGGAAAAGCTGGGGTTACGAGGAGGCGTTCTCGGTCAAGGGGAATGGGAGATATCCAGGACAAGGTGTAAGTTCATGATTCGATATGTGGGTAACTTAATTATGGATATAATGTAGGCTAGTACGTGCGTGCGGACTTTCCATGTTAGAATTACTTACATGGATCGAGTATCACATGCCATTGAGTCGCTTCTGAGGACGAATCTTCGTCGCATTGGACAAATGTATCTATCTCTAGAGCTCTGTAAAAATCTTACAGCCTTCGGTGCTCTGAAGATGCTTTCCTACCAGCTCTTAACTTTTATGTTCTAATCACAATTATTTAACAAGCAAATATACCCTTTACAAGAGACAAGCCAAGAAAGTAGCAGATCCAACAACAGCAATCCAGGCAAGCGATCCAAGACCAGAGTACGAATATCCGACCAAAGCGTTTGCATTCGCAGCCGAGCTGGACGTAGCAGCAGATGTACCAGAAGAAGTCGCGGAAGGATCTGTGGAAGTCGTGTTATCGGTTGAAGTGGTAGTCGTCAGCAGTCCGGTGAGTGTCGAGTCGTCCGTGTACGAACCAGCCACGCCCGATGAGTTGGTGCATGCAGACGGAACTGACGTAGCTGCGCCTGCTACGAAGGAGACTGCTGCACACTATACGAAATCATACGTCAGTAAACTACTCTTTGAGATATACGAGATAGGAGTGGAAACTCTGGGGTTGTCATACCTGGTATAGAATACCATCCGGTCCATTCGCTGCAACACCAAGCGTTCCGTTTTGACCAGCAAAAGATTCCGGGACCACGATATCACTTCTGCAGAAGCTGCCTAGAGCACTCTGCTGTATGACCTGCGAGAGAGCAGTCCAGTTTCCGGCATCTGCTGAGCCGAGTGTGGCGCGGAAAAGCCATTTCGTGTCCGGGTGTGTGCTACGAAGAGCGATGGTGTCGCCTCCAACGTGGAACTCGGTGACGGGGTCTGTTGCGAAGTCGACTGTGAAACTACCGCAGGGGCCGGTTCCTTCCGCTGAGTTTGGTATATTAGCCTTGTTGGTCTTGTTTTGTTTTGTTCGTGTTTATGTTTGGATTGCTGTGGCTTTTGTTTGGAGAGGCACGTGTTCAGGGAAGTTGCTAGATGGGGTGCGTATGCTTTTCGTGGAATAACTCAATGCTCATCAAATTGTTGGAAACACTTACAGTCGTCGCTGAATCCAATGCTTTCTGGGTAGTTCATCAAGAAATGCGCAGAAGTTTGGCTCACCAGGAGCGCGGCCACGAGACCAGCGCTGAGTTTGGAGAAGGAAAGCATTGTGCTGCGGCAAATTGAGAGAGTTGGAGTTGTTTCGAAATCAGAAATTGAGAGTTGTCGGTTCAAGATTGAAATCAAGAGAGAGTCGATTACAATAATACAATGACGGGCAAAGAGGAGTGGGAGTTGGGAGGTGGGAAGGCGAGTAAGAAAAGGGAAGGAAGGAGCTCGTAGCTAAATAAACAATGGCGCTTTCACTTTTGGGAACCAACAGGTTCAGAAAGTCCTGCCCCTCCAGTAATGCATGACAGTTCCTGGGTTCGTCCAAATCCTCTTTCCAACGTCTGCGTCCGAGCTACCCGTAAAGTCCTATCTTTGACATGGGACATGGCATGAGGGTGTCTAGAACAAGCTTTTAAAGATGCGATGCGGGTGAAGTGGGCGGTATGAGGATCCATGAGGTTGAAGAGAGAGTCCTCGCTTAGCTCTGTGCGAGCTACTGATTGGTTGAGCTGTTTTGAGCACATTGTGGCTGCTGTTCTGGGATGTGAGGGGTCCGCCCCACCGCCTTTGCCCGCGTATTCTCTCTGCCCAGGTGGAAAGGAAGGAAAAGCACCTGCCCTGACCATGCTTTCTTTGTTTCTGTTCTCCCCAGTGGGGATCTGTTCGTCCAGTCTGACATGAGCCCAAGCCCTTGTCTTGTCTTGTCATGTTGGACGGGATGAATTTGATTTGATTCCCATTGATTATCTTGCGCTTTCTCCCTCACTATCGAGCTACTTTGGAATCTTGGATCCTCGGCCCTTAGTACGGGCATCTATGGTCCAGGGTTACCGTCGTTGTTGAATGATCTCGTTATCGTCGGTCATTCTTCCTTCTGCAATCAATAACCCATTCCACCTCAAAGCCAGACACCAGCACCAGCCAGGGCTACCTAGTCTTGCCCGGTAGCTTGCAGCAGCCAGGACCCCCAAAGAACGCCCACTTCAGCTCATCCCTCCTTCTGACGTCTTCAGCTCTTCTCTCATGGATATTTGCGCGCTGCTTTCACTCTGAAGATTCCATTCACTTATCCAATTAACTGAAGAGACAGTGGATTTGTAGAACATGCGCAGTGGAGGTTGCTGGTCGACTCAAAGCTTTGTATCTTTCCAGAATGGCTGAAGGAAGTTCCGCGGCTATGGGCTATCTTCAGAGGAGGATGGACCATTCGAGCATGAGCTCAAGTCCTATGTTTAGAACCTTCGATTCGAAACTTGCCCGCGCATATTGGTATATCATTGCCGGTATTCTGGGCTTTATCTTGCTAGTGAGAGCGGTGGATTACTACCAGACTTGGAGCAGGTCAGTTCAGCTCTGAAATCCTAACTTAATATTTGAGCGCAGAAGGAAAAGGAAATGGTTCTGAACAGGTTCTAATGAAAGTATCCAAACAGACTCAGGATATGCCGAACGAGGAGATCAACAAAGTACCCAACTAAGGTCAACAGCTTTCCGATGCAAGTCTATGCAACTGCAACAGCCATCTTACGTGAGTCGAGTTATCCCGAACTACACATCAAAAACAAGTGGCTTTCATGGCTGAGTCCACCTCCCCTTGGACGGGTGATCGTCCTATGCTTCTACTGGGCAGTAGTGTCGTATATGATGACCTATCAAGCAATCAAAAACGATGCGAATTACTACGAAAGGTTGGGATTCAGGAATGGGTGGATAGCGGTGACACAGGTTCCCTTGGTCTATCTCCTGGCAACAAAGTCGAGCATCATCGGTTACATCATTGGAAGTTCACACGAGCGACTAAACTGGCTACACCGATGGGTATCGAGGACTCTTCTATTTACCGTTACAATTCATGGTGGTTTCTTCGTGCGCCAATATGTTCGAGCAGACTTCCTGGCCTTGGAGTTGGAGCTGATGCCCATGGTCAAATACGGCATAGGAGCCTGGTTTGTTCTTGTATGGACCTTCTTGTCCTCGCTCTCTCCATTGCGGCGAGTGGCGTACGAGTTCTTCGTACTCCAACATATTGCTGCCGCAGGAGTCTTCCTATGGCTTCTCCATGTCCACGTTCCAGCATATGCTCACTACAATGTTTGGCTCTCTGTCGCAGCCATCTCATCGGATTGGATATTGCGAGGAATCTTGATGGTATGGAAGAACATTCGCGTCCAGGTCAAGAAGGCGTGTGACGGGACTCAACGGATTGGTCACGAGATTGAAGTTGAAGCAATATCTAGTGAATTGACCATTGTCACCATTAAGGCCGTCCATCTCACCTGGAGACCTGGGCAGCACATATACCTCTGGCTACCATATCTTGGGCCACTTGAGTCCCATCCGTTCACAATCGCCAGTCCATACACAACAAAAGCTGAATGTCATTGTAATGAAATTCAACTTGCGATCCGAACACATTCCGGATTCTCGAAGCGAATCCACAACTACGCGAAGAAGACCCAAGGCGCCTCGGATAGGTCTTTGACCGGTTTCATTGCTGGTCCGTACGGAGCACCACCACGATGGGAAGCTTTCGAGACATTGATACTCATCTCAGCATCAACTGGAGCTTCTTACACGTTGCCAATTCTGGAGAGTCTTCTCGCCTCCCCGTCGACTATCTGCACTCAGCGAATATATTTTCTACTGGTCGTCAGGGAGCGTTCACACTGCCAGTACTACGAGAATCGTCTTTCCAAAGCACTAGCTCAAGCAGAAGCAAGGGGGATTCATCTTGATGTTGAGATCGCCATTACAGGCGGAGCATCATCTTTAGCTGAAAGTGTAAATGACAAGTCTGCCGGCATCGAAGATACTCGAGTGGACGTGAAGCGAGAATCAGGGGACGACGATATCGAAGAACTCAACGAGAAGAAAGGTCAGCCATATATTCTGGTCAAGACCGACTCGTCATCGGACTCGAGTTTTTCCAAACCATCATCGCGAGCTGCACAGGCTGGTAAAAGCTGCTGCAGCTGTAGCGAAGACGCTGGACCATGTTGCTGTGCCGGTCCCAGTGTAGCACCCATCAAAGAGATCGTCTACACATACGTCCGACCAAACATCGCAGAGTTTATCCGGAAGCCTGTCGAGATTACGGGAGGAGAGACATCTGTCGCGGTGTGTGGTGGAAAGTCGCTTGTAGCCTCTGTGAGGAATTCCGTTGCTAGGTTGTCGGATGAGCGTGCTGTACATAAAGGAACTGGTGCGCAAGGGATACATCTCCATGTGGAGGAATACTGTTTCTAATGTAATGAGATTCCATGACCACTTTCGCCCTTCGAACTTATGATCATAATGTAAAGATGTGAAGCATAAACAATGACCACTCTGTACATCATGTAAAATCCATCATGTATTGCAGTGCATGTGCTCGGTATATATCCACATACCATGATCCTAAACGCCGCCGAATCAAGCCTCCCTAACCAGTCTATAACTCCTGGTGCTGCTCCTCGATCCCAGACATGTCAGCATCTCCTGTGCTGGCTTCGTACCATTCATTCGTCGTCCAGTCTATAATGAGCTTCTTGGCGTCTTCTGAGAGAGCGTAGTAGCCTGGGTTATCTTTTGGGAAGAACATGCCTGCAGGATTGTGAGATTAGGCCTTTCTAATAGATGGCAAAGATCTGACGGCATTCATGATTTAAGGAGACATGAATACGAACGTTCATAGAAAGGAGAGAAAATGATTGGCTTGAAGAGAGTAACTTACTCATATGCGCCCCCGTCTCATCCCCAGCAGCATCGTTAATAGCCTCAGACCAATACTCCCTCCCACCCGTACTCTTATCCTTTCCACTGGGCAAATTACAAAACGTCCTCTGATTCCCCACCACACTCCCCACAATCGTCACCCCATCACTCTTACTCAACGCTTTCTTCCCCAACCGCGTATACAGATTGGCCCATCCAACACCCAGTTCCCTATTCAGCGTGACTAATCCCGACACCCGCTTGCGTAATTCCTCGCCTTTCATCAGACATCCCACAAACTCGAGATGTGACCCTACCCACGACCAGCCCGCTGTGATCTGCTCTCGCTTCATGTACGCTGCTGCGGCGCCTCCTGCTACAGCTGCGCCTGCGCCCGCGAGCGCAGCGAGCTTTCCCCATTTCTGCCAGGCCGGGACGGATGCTGTAGAGCTTGATTCGGGAGCCGGGAGAGCAGCTACAGGCTCCTTCTTGACTTTCCCATCTTTGTCGACTTCGCTCGCGGCTTTGCCACCCCATATCGCGCCTGTCAGGCCGGAGAGTTGTGTGATGGCTGAGGAGGCGGTATTGTAGTGGCCTTCTGCGCCGTGGGCTACGACGCCGGGGGAGATGCCTAGGTAGGGCGTGTCGAAGGCGAGGACGCCGGAGATGTAGGGGAACATGAGGGAGTTGATTGCTGGTTTGGGGGTGGTGGGGGTTTGGGATGAGGAGGAGGGCCGTGAGGAGATGGTTAGGTCGGATGTTATGGCGAGGAGGGTGTCTGCTGCTACGATGCCGCCCATGGAGTGGCCTATGAGGATTGTGTGGACGGAGGGGTCGATTGTGGGGGAGGGTGTTGAGGAGGAGACTTCGATGTCTATTACTTTTTCGAGGAGCCTGGGGGGTATGGTTAGCATGAGCCTTGTAGATGTTATGATAGTACATCTGAAGTCCTATCTCCAAAATCGAAAGATATCTCAGGGTCCTGATATCTTCATTGTCCCATGTCAGACTGGGACGACGAGTTGAATCAACATGTTGAGGGTCATTCCAGATATATCAGTCCATCTCTTGATTCTCTCCTCAAATATCATAATGCATGTCACCTACCAGTCTCTGAACCTGCTCACGCATTCTGCCAAATCGCCCCTTGTCTCAAACTTCGGATAGATGATCGCGCGGACATCGACTTTGGGGAGCGCATGGCTGACAAGAGCTCGAAGATGCTCTGGAAATCCCCCGAAGGTATCGTCGCCTCCCTATCTTCAGCGTCAATATATTGCATTGGTTTCAAGTATTTACAGTGAGAAATATAGTTAGCAGTACCTTGAAGCCGTGAATAAAGCACAGCAAGACCGTCTTCTTCATCGTGGAAGTATCATGGTTATTGATGTAATCTGGAGCTATCCTCGGGCTCGGGCTCGGGCTACACAAGTGGAGGTGGGGGGAGGCTGAGGTGGGCCTCAAATCCCTGAAGCGCCCTATCAGCCTTCATACTCAGGCTGGAGCATGCTTCCAGGCGGCACAACACACCCCTCTGGGAATCCTTCGAGCGCAACTTCTTCCTTCCAAGCTTCTGACCTCGTTCCGTCCCTGCTTACAGTGTTACATCTTGTACGACGCAACCAGTCATCATTGCAGGAAGTATGTAGCTTTTATTCACCCCTTAGTCATTCGACTCCTCCTGACTCCTTAATATTTCTGTTCAACTTCTTCCTTTATCAACATCCTCCCGTCTTGGCTCCTGATTGTCTTCATCTTTACCACACCTTTGAGAAGCGGTGCATGATCACCCACCCAGTCTTTACCTTCCAGTCCCAAAACAAACATCAAATAAGGTTCTCGTCTCGCATCAACCATGTCCGTTCGACTCGTCCAAAAAGAACCCCACCCTACAGGCATAACAGGCCGAACAGTATTTGGCACCCTCAACTTCCTAACTGGTCGCAGTAAACCTCTGCCAGACAGTCCAAAGATTTCAAGTCGTCGACGATGGGAATCTTTGGGCTTGCCAGCCAATCACAGGTCCAAGAGCAATTACCAACCACCACCTATCACTCCATCTCTCCCAAAACGCGAACGCGCGATTAGTCCATCGCCTCAAAACAGGAAAGAACTTCTTTTCCATGATCAGGATCAATCACCACTATTCCAACTCCCAAGCGAAGTGCTGGATCTGATTTGCGAGCATGCTGTCGGAAATCGGCTCGTCCATATTATGAGGAGACCAACTGGAGGGCTTGGTCATGAGGTCTGCAAATTGGGAAGCGAGAGCAGTCCGACAGCTTGCAGAGAACAGCAATGCCGTGGTCTCAAATTGGCTACTGGACGGTATGCGAAGTCAAATCAGCCAGGAGAAAGCTTCGTTGCTCTACTTCAAACATGTCGGAAGCTGTAAGTCGTTCCTCTACCTACTTTTGGAGATTATAGATCTGATTGTCGAACAGCTACGTTGCCGCAATCCGTGTGCTGTACGAAACCACCGTCTTTGACTTCGACAGTTTGGAAAGTCTCATTACGCTCTCTACTTCCACGCTTCCCCACCGCTTTGACAGCATCCAGCATCTCTCATTCGATTTCCGGTTCGCGACGTCTCACCACTTCAAAGAGGGATCCCCTGCCAGTGACTGGGCGCGCTGGGAGCGTACGTGGAGAGTCATCGGTAGTATGAAAGGTTTGAAGACCTTGCGAGCAAGGATCGAATGGCACAAGGAGGATGCGGGTGTAGTGACGGAAAGGAGATGGTTGGATGAACTCATCCAGGTTACCGGGCTGGAGGTGTTTGAGTTGGATTTGCCGGGACTTAGGAAAGCAGAGAAAAGGGTTGATGAGGGCTTCAGAAGGGCGCATGGCGAATGGGAGTTCACTGTCAAGAGGAGAGAGGGGATGGCTTGAGAATTAGTCAGTATGTCTGTGTTCTTCCGCTTTGGTGTTGAATCGATTTTCTCGCATGAGACGGTTGTCTCTCGTTTCTATTGAGGCATTGAGAGAACTCCAAAAAGACTAAGCTTGTGCAGTATCAGCATGATATTGCCCAGCTTTCCAAGGAAGTCCGAAGGAAGTCATTACTGCAAGTCTTGATGTCGTTTCTCAGTTCCATGACGGTAGAAGCACTCGGGCATGCAAATCGATCACAAAGCGCGCGTCAGTGGTCATGTACATTTCACATCAAAGGAATCCATTCGTATTGCGTATGGTACCAGAAGCTGGTCTATCCAAGAGATCCACCAAAACCAACACCATACTCCAATACCCAGCACCATCTGCTATTGTTTTCCTTCCATCAAAAGACCAAGAGAAGAAGAAAGTCCTTAGTCCATCCATCCAAATATGATTTGCAATCTGGAAGGTCAGGTCTATGCCATTGTGTGTTAGCTTCTGTTTTCATCGCACCAGAAAGAGGTGTAAATACCCAAGAACAGTCAGCAACATGCTCGTCAAAGGAACCATATCACTAGCGCAATCCTTCTCGAAGCCCAAGACTCATCAGACCAAAACCACACAGTACCACATCGTCTCAGCGCGCAGAAGGTGCACCAGCAGCAGCAGCACGAGTAGCCGCTCTCTACAAATCATCAGCTTCAACTCAAATAGACCCGAAAGGCCAAAGGAGGACTCACTCTCGCAGCACTACTCATCCTAGCATAATCCTCCTCGGTGGCATCAACCACCCGACATCCACAGATCTCCACCACATTCTCCACAGTGACAATACCTCTCAGCTCAGCATGAGCAGGGACATGCGTGAAGTGCATCACAGCACCAGCGATACCGTCGAAGGCTGCAAAGCACTTCAAGCACTCCAAGATCCAGTATTGCTTGCTGCCGAGCGGGAACTCGACCAGGCAGGCGGTTAGCTGGACTTGAGCGATATGGAGCGGATCTGGACGAGGGGCGGGACGGATAGTGGGCGCGGTACGGACTTGGTCTGTGAAGGCGTAGGTTTGGGGGAGGACGTAGCCTCCTGGCGATGGTTCGGGGTACGCGCTGGTACGGCGAGGACCAGAGGTTGCATCGTCGTCGCGGACGGTGACTTTCTCTGGGGAGAATGTATTGCCGTCTGCGTAACGAGCGGGGCCCATGAAGCTGCCATCTCCAAGCTGGACGGTACCTGGTGAAAGCTGGGCCTCCGTTCGTTGGGCAGAGGCAGAGGCAGGGACAGAGGAGGAAGAGGCAGCTGGTGCTACTTGTTGTTGGCCTTGACCCTGGCTGGGGAGGGGCGCGTAGGGGGACTGGTAAGACATTGCTATGGATGAAGTTGTCTTGAAGAAGTTGTTGTGAGAGAAGTATGTCTTGTGGTCGTGATTGGTAGGTAGAATTAGGTGCTTTGGAAGTTCTCGAAAAAGTTCTTTGATTTACTCGAAGATGATGTTGTCCGAAAGGAGGTCGTCCAGAGTCTCTTTAAGGTGGTTTTTAACCTCGAAGAATCCTGCGCGCAGTCTTGCAAGCGAGCAGCGGCCGCATTTTCCTGCCTCTTTTTACGAGGTCTAGCGGTTTCCATGCGGTGAGTAATTCGGTGAATGGCTTTGACGTCGATTTATAGGGTTTTGGACAATGATTGTTGTTGCAATTGACTCTGTTGACTTTTGAACGAGGCTTGGGTGGAGCTTCGCTTAGCGAGAGCCTCTGAAAGATGGGCGTGAGGGTGGCAATTTGTATCTGTGGTATATACAGTATGCAAATGAATCATGGTCATCTTAGTGCAAGTGCTTATTTTGATATGATATATATGTGTGATTGAGATAACAGCTTAGGATACCACATCTGTTCTTGTGGTAGTGGATCTACGTAAGGGGATAATCGATATTCACGCTTAGAATTCATTACTTCGGCATGGCAGTTGGTAAACATAGAAGATTATGATTATTGGTAATCTCTCCTTGATCGATTGATGGCTCTACTTTACCCAAGTATGAGAATTAATGTAGCTTCAGATGTTGGTGACATTGTATGGTGTGTTCTTTGTGATGGGTCAGGGTCGATATTGATTTGAGCAAATGAAGAAGAAGTGGTTTGAAGATTGACCATGAACACAATGAATGGAAGTCAGCCTTCTGCTGAGAGTTAAGCACCCTTCGCATTCACAATCAGGGCCTAGCCAAGAAAGGAAGCAATGCACTGGAGGACGAGACCCGTGAACCTTGAAGTTTCTGTATAAGCCAAGCCGTAAAAGCAAGGAGTAGCGGGGGGAGCATGGCATTGAGCTAGACTTAAGTACTTGTCGTGTGGCCACTCGTGCTGTTGAGTCTGAGGACTCCTCTGACAAAGATACATGTTTTCCTGTGGTCATCAGAACAGGAATCGTGATGGCGGAGAGCAATCAGACAACCAACGAGTTGCAGTGTCGCTTGACTGCCGTATTAATCGTTATGGTTTGACCTATCTCAATACCATGACTCTCAACGGCATCTTAAGTTGTACTCATTCCGAGGAATACCTGTCCATTCTCGGCATCTTTACTCTTCTGGAAGTGCTGGTATAGACCACTGCCAGTATTGAACATGCGGTGGCGAAGAGAGTACTCCATAATGTAGTATGTAGTGTTCTTGTAGGACGTCTTGACCGGGCTATCCTCGGGGTATAGATCTGCCATTATGAGAGGCTTTGGGCGGGGAAGATGTTTGTTTACCAAGCGATTTCTGTTCTTCATATTCTCTGGGCGATTCGTTGTTGTGCGGCCTGAGGAAGTGGAATGGGGGGATCCTTGCGGGGAAGCGTCGCCGAGAGTTCGGTGTGTGATGATCGAGGCTGTCGATGGAACCAGAGTGTGTTCGCTGATTCGGTGTCCATGAGTTGTTTGGGGGCTCTTATGGAAGAACTGGTGAGACTTGATATGGATTGGTGGGTGCAGTATCAGACTCGCGGCGGGTGACCATTCTATCCGGTTGACCAGCATGTCCTGTGTCATTGAAAGCCATGCCAACGCCCATCTCATACTCTGCACCAGACTCCTCAGACTTGTGGCTTATATCTTCAAGAAAGATAATCCAACATTCGATCCAGTGCTCATCGTACCATGGAGTTGAATTGGATGACTAGCGTGTGCTTCAGAGTCGAAGAGGAATAGTTGGGAGGTGAGATTCGCCCGGAGAGGCAGGTTGACAGGAGTATTTGAGCCATTGTTGGCAGTACTCGAGACACTCTCAGGGTACGTGCTTGGAACCTAAGAAAAGGGGCACAGATTAGCTTCAGGAACACAATTCCTCCACCCTGAATAGCCTTTTCCAGCATCGCGAGCGTGAGATTAGAAAGAGCATTTTGAAATACAATTTACGGTAACAAGTCGAGAGAGATCTCTGTTTCACGCGGCAACAAACAGTCCTTTTAGAAACTTTTCATCCTGCCCGAAGTGAACGATACCTCTCGTATCTACGTCGTCAAAGTAGGTGGAATTTTCGAGGTCCGACTTATCCTCTTCCCGCCGAACGAAATCGAGCTTCTGCTTATTGTCTAGGAACTTGCTCCAGATGAGCCTACGTAACTTTTCTGAAAGTTGCAAGCCGGATTCCATTTTGTATTGTGGATTGTAAGGTTCGAGTTTTCGAGGTGATGCAAGAGCGAAGTGCTGGAAAAATGTCGATTTCGAGGGACATGCTTTGAGGCAACACTTCGGCTTTGTGGCTTAGCGCGGCCGTCTCAAGCCTTTAAAGCCATTCAGTAGCATAACTTGGTCTCGTAATTCGAATGGTATCAAATGAAGCAGCAGCCAAGGTGCAACTCAGATGCATTGAGTTTCAATTTGTGTATTGAAGGATGTAGGGGAAGCAGGCGCTCTGTCGTTTTTTTACTATGTCGACAAGTTCTCGCTTTTTTCCCAAGGAATCAAAGGCGATGTACCGGAAGATAGGTTGTGACTAGTAACTACAACACTACAGTGTCCGTATCTTTAGGGAACTTCTGAAGACAGCAAGAACGAGCTTCCTCGTGATGTACACAAATTCGTTCCATTATTGGCTTTGTTTGAGCACATACAGCCATGGCCGAAGTAAGCTACCCTTGCTTCAGTCTGAATCTCTGGCAGAGACCCATGGTCTCATTGCTTCAAGACCATGAAGACCTGTAGACTGTTGAAGCCAAGAGTAACAAAGCAAGAAGAGCGAGGGTTTTCTTACTAACATCGTGAATGACCGTTCTAGAGATCTTTTCTTTCACGTGGCTAGCTCATAGCATGGCAGATCCATACACTCAATGAAGGCCCAATACAAGGCAGTCCCTCTAATTTGCCCATGAACAAGAGTCGATGGGGTGGTGGCCTATTGACTATGAAGGTTTGCCTGGTTGTTGACATTCGTGTGACGGCTAATCTTCGAAGCGAGATATTCCACCCGCGACATTGGTCAATGAACCGAGCCAAAACAGACACCATTTTCATAACAACAACACTTAACGAAAAATGCACCTTCAAGACAGGAATGCACCTCATTTCAAGTCTAAAGAAGTAAATTGTCTATCTAACTCGAGAGAAAGGTGATAAGGTCGCGGCCCACGCTAGCGCCTCGGCCTGACAAGGCCTCACAAGGTCAAAAGACGCAGCGCCTTTCCTCGACCACTTCCTTACATTTCGTCAAGAAGCTGCATAAGAGTACAGCTTCAAGATGGCTTCTAACGATAATAACCATAATGATGATTCCATCATCACCATCAGTGGCAGAGCCGTTCGGCGCACAGCTTCTGGCGATCACTTCTCTGATGCTTCAATCCCCTTGAACCAGGAGTTCAATCCACCTCAGCGACCGCAGCTCCCTAGTCAACCTCATGGTACGTTCCGCACACAGTGGAATTCTGGGACATGTCTCAGTCCCAAGCTTGATGAACCTGTACTTCACTTCAGCTCAACAGTCAGGTCAACCTTCCGGTCCTAATCAGGGCACGTTCTCCTCCCACCAGCCTTCGAACACGAAATCGGTATCAGGCCCCGGCACGTCGATCTCCTATACGGGAGGACTTGGAGTGGGTTTCATTCATCATAGACGCACAGAAGACTGGGAGGGATATGGTAGAATGCCTGCGACGGCAGGATACGAGATGTCGAGCATGACTGCAGCGAGAAATCAGCAGTATTCTGGTGCAGCTGGCTTTTGTCGATCAAGGAGTACAGCTTCTAGAGCCTTGGACGTCAACACAGCCTCTGAAGATCAGATTCGATACCGTGAGCTTTCTGGTCTCGATTTTGCTGTCTTTCAGGGCGACTTCTCGAGCCAAACACCATACACTCCCCGAATGTCATTGCCTTCCGAGAATGGTCGTATTAACAATGGTTCCCAGCCTACCGTCGCTTTCTTTCAAGCAGTAGATGACCTCAATTACACTGAACATCGAAATTCACAGTCATACATTGATCGTCCGGGCCCCTACATCTCCGCAATGATGCTAGTAGCTTCAACAATGTCCAACTTCCCGTCCGAAAGGGTACCCAGCTTCAGTACCCTTCAAATCCTCGCTCTAGCCCTCAAGTATCTCGAAGCTATGTGTCTCTATACTCCAAGATCCAACAGCCTAGTCCACAGTCTCAAGTTGTCACTCAGTCCTCCAACATGAGCAGCTATTCAGCAGGAAATGATCTTGACACTTTTGGCGCCGTCAGCAATATGAGATATGAAATTACCCAACAACCATCGCAATTCCCTTATCTCTCCGACATTCCATCTCAAAACACATACCATCAACAGTCAAGCGATGGTCCCACAGGCTTGGTCTCCTCAGACAACAGCATCTACAATGGCTTCGATGGTCTTCCCTCTCCCCAAACGTCAACCTCGATCCACCACACAGTTCGACCCTCCTTCATATATTCCTCCAGAGCCAGCCCGAGAACTGAGTATCGAAGAGTAAAATCAAGCCGAACTCGATGCATTCATCGAGAGCGATGATGACACGCCACAGCGAAGCAGAGCGAGACTTCTCTCCACTGTCCGTGCTAATTTAACAGCACAAGACTTCATCTCAAAGTGGCCAAAGAGAAGTGGGGCCTTTTATGTCTTCCCTTGCACGAAGTGTGCAAAGAGAGGCTTCAAAAGTGCCGGAAGAGCATGGCAGCACTACAGCGAACACAACGTTCGATATACCGGCGCAGCGAAGAAGAATGGCGATAAAGCCGGGGAAGTTTTTGGCACTTTGGTCACTGATGTTACTACGCAAGCTGAGGCTGATGCGTTCCATCTGAGGAGAACTCAGCGAAAGAATCACAAGGTATGTGTCATGATGGAGTGAACCGCTTGGAAGCATAAGCTAATTTTTTGATATATTGATGAACTATAAGAGTAAATCGTCCCATAAGAATTATACTGCATTATGTACATTACCTTGACTGCTGAAGCTAACTTTTCTTGGTTCACAGATGGGATTAATAAGCACGGACATGCCAATGACACTCAAGGCTACAATGAGGATGGATATGACGTGCGCGGACTTGACAGAAATGGAAATCCACGACCATGGGTCGTTCCTTTTCGGTCTGTACCTACGAATTTCTTTTGGTGTTACCGAGAAAAGGCATATTCGGATCTTCCTCCTCATGAATGCGAATTTTGTGTTTTTCCTGGACGTTGGGAGTTCGTCCTGGCTACACTTTCTACATACATTTCATGGGTCTTGTGGGAACAGGAGTTGCTATGTTCTTCTTGGGACTGGATCTGGGACTTTCTGCATTTGATTTCCCTCTAGACGTTTGGCAAGATACCCTTTACACCAAGTGAATCAGCGCATGATTCACTGCATCCGTCTTACTACTAAAGCTAGATAATAAAAGTGCTTTTTGACATGATTTGTTGGATCCTCATGTGATGAAGATGTTGTGAGAAGGATGGTGGTAGGGAGTGTTGAAATGCTAGATGGTGTTGTGCATGATTTGGCGGATTGATGAGGGAAAGATGTTCGCTTGGCTCTAGGATGCTTTATCTGAATCCCGAGGTCCTAGATGATCGTTTGATACTATGACACGATCATTGTGTATAATGTTACTGGCGGAATTTGTCAATAGCCAGTATGTTGCACTCCCCCTCATGGTTGAGATCGATGCCAGAGACATGCTCTTGCATGGGAGTGAGCCTCTTCATGGTGAAAAGCGGTGCCTCGAAATGACTCCTTTTATATGCTTTTTGAGTCAGCATCTTCTGATGCATTCTACTCTAGAGAGAATTCGACATATATTCTATTCCTTTATCCCAAGTTTACAGCTTTTCCCTCCCAACATTTTCTCTCTCCCTCCTCGGCAAGCCCTCCTCTTCACAAACATCCTCCCCAACCATCCCCATCCTCCTCATCCCCTCAAACCAAAGTAACCTCTGCTTTTGCTCACTCTTCACCTCGGAGTACCTCACCAAGCCCTCCTGCCACGAACTAGCAATATGCACATCCCTTCTCTGCCCCTGCTCGTCCTCCCCTAACTTCCATATCCAACTCTCATGCACAGCTCTTCCACTCCCACTTCTCGGCGTCCATGCTTCTTGGACCCACCACTCGCCCTCTTTCAGAAGTAGATCTTGGATCGGGACATGGAACACGACGGAATGTGATAAGCTGCCCATTTGGCGGATAGATTCGCCGGAATCTAGAGCGTTGGTGATGAGATAGAGAGAGTTGCGATCACTGGCGTAGAGGTGTGCGCAGGCATGGAGGTTTGGAGAGGACACAGGTATCGAGCCAAGGGGTGTGTAATAGGTTAGTTGACGATAGGATGATGGGGACAGAGATGCGTTGAAGGAGGACATGTCGACACGATGCATTGTCAGTCCCGGGAAAGTGTTGCATAAAGGGTAGCGGGATATTGCTCGTTTGACCCTGGATAGATAATTTAGCATTTGTTCATGATTGACTTGGCGGATTTATGGTGGGATGAAGTGCTCGGGGAGCTAAGCATTGTGAAAGAGTGCTCCTTACGGAGAAAGCTGCTCTAGCGCGAGAAAAGGACTAGATGTCACAACCTTGGATGGACACCTCATTCATACAATATCAAGGGTTTCAGCATACAGGTCACTCGACCAAGTACTCCAAACTCGAGCTTGAGCCCACCGCGAGAGACATAGGAACTCACCAAGAAGAATCAACCCTCGGCACTAACTCCCAGCTATCAGGCCTCCTTTCTCCAATAACACTCTTGTATCTCTCTCTGACACCAACTTCCATCTGATGGCCCCTGACGTATTCCTCCTCCCTTTTGAAACTGATCATCGCCGAGAAGCAAACCTTCCCTAATTCCGCGTCCGCATCTCCAATCTCAAACTTTGGGATTTGATTTGGAGATGAAAGGGTGAAATAGGTAGCGGGCAATGATCTTGGGGAAGGAGATATCGGTTGCCGTACACTGACTTGCCGCGTACAATACGAACGGCCTTCAGAAAGATGTGAGGTCGTGTAGATATATGGCCGGTCCACTAATCCGGGGAGTGTGAAGAAGCCATGGACGTTCTGTTGGTGGCGTTAACGAAACCCTCCACACTGTGTGTGTGAATGAAGGAATGAAACGTAAAGGAATTCCAGAGAAGATGGTTTTATTTGATTTGAGATGAGCGACCAAAAGTGTAACAAATGTGGCAGTGTTAAACCAGTTTATGTTGACGTGAAATCACGAGAAGTGCAAGCCCTGGAAAGCTGCGAAAGAGAGACAGAAGAACATGATGAATTCATCAAAAGTGAACGTTCTAAAGACAAAGGCTCGGCTAGAATACATACATGCACGACCATCCCCTCCCCAACAGTGAAGCTCGCGGCCCACACACTCTGTGCGAAGACATGTCCTCCATATGCAGAACCTTGACCGGGATTAAACGCCGGCCGAGTAGACATGAACCTTTCCTCTCGTTTCCCGTCATGGTCTTTGTGAGGTAGTGGTGGTAGGGGAATGACGTTCATGAGATCCGTGAATGGCAAGCGTCCATGATCTTCTTTATGCGTCGCCATGTTTATTGACAACTTGACAGACAGCCCCACTACGAGGTCTCTCGATGGCCAAGACCGTCAAGACCGCTGGGACTTCCTTGAGATAAGCAGAGCCAATGGTTACTTTGGTCGAAGCGGTGATTGAAGATTTAAGACCATAGGGCAAGTTCGTACGTTAAAGAAAATATTGACAGCCGGAGGTTGTTGGTTACTTTGATGATGTTGGTGATGTCTAGTTGGAGTTGGGTACCACAAAGTACATTGGCAAGCTTAAGCCGAGGCTGGAAAGTCTACCGATATCCCGTGACTGGTGCTGCGAGGGTGTTGACTCGGATTAACATCAGCGAATCAAAGTCCTCAAAAATCACCCCTCATGAAACACTTAAATGACGAGGGGACGAATTGTTATTTGTCTGACTGTCTATCTATGCAAGAACAGTGCTTTGCTATACCTCCCCTCCTCAATCCTCCAATCCAGCCTTTGCTAACCGAGCGCTGTCGCACGTGAGAATGCCGTGCGTACTAGTTATGTGGTCGGTCCCATACCGTGGACGGAGAGAAGAAAAATACAGAAATACAAAGGGTACTCGAGCGTTCCTAGCATCGAAGTAATGCCTCCCAAACACCCGGCCATGCAATGGTATATCAGCGCTGCTCAATCTTGAGGACGCTGTAAAAAAAAACGATGAAAACGCCAAGTCATGCAATACACGCGAGCCTCTGTCTAGGGCCCGACTTTCTACTAAACCGGAAAAACAGATGTTCTATGCCTTTAATTTTGACGCCGGAAAATGGTGCCAATGCTCCAAAGACATAAGGAAATTGGTGGCCAGCCGATCAAGCGTGGAAGTTTGGTTGACGAAGGGCCGGCCATTGATGCGTAGGGTGAGAGTAGTCAGGGACAATGCCTGATCGATAGTCGTTTCTCTTTCCCAAAGGCTGATAGTGCATTTGATCTGCATTGATCGAGTAATCATGCATTGATGCCGATGGTGGAGGGTAGAGCAGAGTATTGACATGTCGGACGGGCTTGTATGGCGACGAACGTTGTTGAAGGAAAATCGAAGGGGAAGAGTGTCCAGGAACGTGACCAGGGAAATTCGCAGAGATTGGGGAGGATCCGTATGAAAGAAGCTCTTGTACAGAATGAGGGCTGTGGCGACGAGAGGGAGTTGAGTATCCACTGGTAGTGTGGCCGCTTGGAGTGAGCATGGGAACTGGTGTCCACGATGAAGGTGTGGATGGAGCATAAACTGTTGACATGGCTCGTCCACCCAAGGGAGGCAGGACAGGAGCGTTCTGAGACATTGTCGTTGGCGCACTATACCCATTGCTCATAGATTGGCTGGTCGAGATAGTCAGGTCAGGGACTGGGAGTCGACGAGCATCTTGTCTCAACGGGGCAATGGCTGAGCCGTATTGCACTGGTCCTGTTTGAGGTCTCGTGATCCGCTTTGCCACAGGTTCTTCAGACTCTCCATCGTAGCTTCGCTTTCGAGTATACCCTCTGCACTCTGATTCCGGCAGACTTGTGAGTGGCGAAGAGATCGGAGGAAGAGAGTTGTTGGCTGGCCATTGATGACCGTTCATGAAGGACGAAGAAGGTGGTAGGTGGGCGTGCATGGGAGGTGAAGTTTGCGTCGAAGGTGGAGATGGCAAATTTGGGTGCAGAGTCATATATGCCTGGGGAGAAACTTGAACCGGAACCTCCGCTGCTCTGTTGCAGTAGTTTCGGATATTCCTCAGCTTCTCGTGCCACTCCGCCCACTGCTCTTTCGATGCCAGGAGACTGTATCGCATGTTGCTCAGAAATTCGACTTCCATGACATGAATCTCTCCGACAGCGATGCCTGAAACCTCCGCCCAAGTCTTGTTCGTATAGGTATTATCATCAAGGACTACAAAATGATTAGTTTTGGCAAACTCCTTTGGGACAGAAGACGTACATTTATTGCCCAACATCAGAGCTACGGTCAACAATCTATACTCGCTTCCACTTCGGCCTTTAACTGCTGGATTGCTGGTCTTCAGACGGTATATAAAGAGAAGTGCCAGTATTATGACATTTTCGGTGACTTGGGTGGTCGACAAAATTGTAACAACCCATTTCCGGAACCCGCTCGACGGAAGTGCCTCTTTCTCCAACTGCTTGACTGTAGCCGTGGGTGGTAATTCCCTCTCTGCTTTTTTTAGGGTCTCGGTAGATTCGAACCAGAAAAGGCATGTAATCTGTGATGGTTAGCAAGGGACGAACATGATCGAAATACAAGTGATATATATACCTGAGCAGCGAACTCTGCCAAGCTGCCACCAATGGGACTGATAGATTTTGGAATCTGCATATTCGGTCGAACCGTATCTGTCGTACTTTTCTTGCGAGACGGCTCATCGTGAGAGAGATAACTCGTTCTCTGGGCAGGTTCGGGGCTTGGCGGCTGAGAGTTGATTGTCATAGGACCCTGGACATCCTTCCGCAAAGTTGAAGCTGAAGCAGGAGGCGGTTGTGTCGTTGACATATATTGTCTTGTCTGTTGCGCAGGGGCATTATTGTTGTAGGTTCCGCCGTAATTGCTTGGGGTGCTTTCCACCGAGAGGTACTCAGAATTTCTACCACCTGCCGGGTAGCCATGACTGAAATTGTTATTTTGGTATGCAGTTGCCATATCGTCGGTAGGAGGTGTTCGAAGTCCTTCTCTGATCGGTGCTTCGAGATAGACTGGAGCTAGGTGGGATATCGCACGTTCTTGACCAAAATCTTTCCTTCTGTCGATGTTGTAGCTTGGGTGCGGTGACGGTAAAAGAAAATCGAGAGGAGCCGGTCTTTCTGCTGTTCGATACATGAGGATTAATGTTGAGGAAGTCGAGGGCGTGGTGACAGTCGTTATTAAAGGACCAAGGTGAATAAGGCGAATGATTTGGTCGAGGCAGCCTCCGTGTAAAGCAATTGAACTTTCAGAGCTGCCAGAACTCTGAACTGTCCAGCCTTATTATTTTTGCGAGATTCTTCGCCTGAGACCAGCTTTTGTCACCGGAAAGCCATAGAGGAATGGACCGATACTCGTGAATGTATCAGTTCGAGTTGGTCGGTGGTGGAACCGAGAAAGAGCTGAACAATGACCCAAAGAATAAAGACTTGGACCGAATTGCTTTTGGCAGAGGTGAATGGCAGACTTTTGCGGAGTCAGGAAATGTCGAGATATTAAAGCTGAATTGAGCTCGAAAGTGAATTGGAGATAGAGTTGCTAGAGGTACGGTACCTCAGAATGAGGGAATCTCGAAAGAGGGACTAGTCTGAAAGCAGAGGCGGTAACGCAAACGACGCTAAATTGGTTGGGCAGATGCAGCGTGTGGAAATAACATCAGGGGGGGAGGAATGACGCCTGTAAGTAAAAGTACGAGGGGCAATTTAGTTCGGATTGAACTGGGCTGGGCTAGATCGGGTTGGTGTGAAATAGGATGGGATGGGATGGGTTCCAGTCTTTTTTGGACACGATAGGAGAGGCTGATCAAATGTAAATGTAATAATAATGAAAATGTTCAAAGTAGAATACTCCGTAGAGTGGAGGCTGATCTCAAAGAACCCAATTAGTGTATTATTGTAGTGTCGTGTAGTCGGTCATCAAGGCCCGGTTGATGTCACAGGCCGCGGATGCACAATAGCCAGTCGTCGAAGGCTTGCTGGCAGGGGTATCTGGAGTGGATGGTGCTGGTGCTGGTGCTGGTCCTGGTCGTGATGCAGCGCAGCGCAGGTGCAGTTCAGTAGTTGAGTTCAGTGCAATAATACCTACCTAGTATGGAGGGTAGTTGACCCTTGCTGAATTGGGGCCTGTCTCTGTGTGCCTTTTGGTGGAGTGGAGCTGGAAACACACTGGACCTGACCCGTGGACTGCAGAAGTGGAGTGGAGCGGTTGAGCCAGGAGGAAAGCCAGGGAGCCAGGACGCCAGCAGCAGCAAGCCCAGCCAGAGCCAGAGCGTGCGCCGCGACAGAGAAACCGCGCGTGTGAGAGGCAAGCCGATTTGATTCGATTGTCTCCACGCCTGCGAATCAAAAGGATCCCTCAGATGTGGGGGCCAGGCGGACAGTACGTATTGCCAGGATACCGGTATGCACAAAGGAGTCAGTAGCAGCCACCATGATACAGTGACAGAGAACAGAACAATGCAGCACTGGACGGACAAGTGAGCCTTAGGAATACACCAAAAGAATGGTTGAAAAAAACATCTCTGCTTTCGTCTGTCTTTCTGTCTTTGTGCCTGGCTTGTCTCTCATTCTTCTTTATCTGTACGAAGCAAGCAACAATAGTCGGTGGTTGCTAGGCAAGAGACGAGCGAGGCGAGGCGAGGCAAGGCAAGGCACAAATATTGCCTGTTGCGGCTGGTGTATAAGGTAGCAAAGAACCAACACCTTTCATTATTCGCACGCGGCCAGGATGCCCAAAGCAGTCTTTCACGCTAGGAGGGGCCCGCGAAGGATGGCAGGTTTTGCGCTGTCTTGATACCCAAGCACCAGTGGTCTTTCTAGAGACGCCCTTATCCACCCAGTCGCCAGTAGTCCACCATCGTTAAATCATTTTCTTCAAGTCGTTTCCAGACAGGCCAGATTCATTCATGCCTTGCTCAAGTCGTTGCCCTTCTATAACCATGTTAGGCCTCACAAGAGTGTTCACAAGAATGTCTGTTTTATATTCCGCAGCCTATCAAGCCCAGATTTCTGCTGAAGGCAGCCCAAAGCCTTGTGCCGTGCAGAGCTCATATCGAGTGATGCTGAGAAGTCAGCAGTGCAAGTGTAACCGTAGACTCAAGCCAGCAGGCATGGTGGCATGGACCAGGCAAACAGGGCAGGATTCCATAATAAAGGCAACTGGCAGACATGGTTTGTTTTGGTTTGGCTCCGTGACAAGGAAGATGAGGGACGAGGGATGAGGAGCATGAGCGCGGATGTGAGTGATGTGATGTGAGGTGGTGAGGAAATCTGGACAAGACTGGGCTTTGCTGGCGTTTGAGTCGCGAAGAGCGTGCTAGTGCAATCTATGGTGGAGTGTGTGGAAGGGAAGGGATGGGATAAAATCGGTGCTGAGAAATGGATGCGCGTTCCGTTTAGAATGGCCTCCTTTCCTTGGGTCTGGGACTATGGGCCTTGCCTGTTCTCGGACTACTGGGTCAGTGGCTGCCGCTGAGAATACGGTCACCACTAATGACCTACCTTACCTTACCGTTCTGACGACGACTGGCTGGCCTCCATGCGCTACACCTGGAATGGGTCCGTACTATAGGTGGCTGGGCTTTTTAGGGATCAGGGGGCGCTGGGATTGGATGTGGGATGAAGTCGTCCAGGGAATAAAAATGCGCTGCAGGTGCTGGGACACGGACTTGCAGGCCTACGACGTTCCAGCGAATCGCAATGGCGCCAGCTCCCTCTCTCTTCCTGGTCTTCCCGCTGGCCTTGCCCTGGACTTGAGGAGGAGGAGTGTGAGCGTGATGAGCCGGCGCAAAGTGACAAGGCTCGCAGTCTCCATCCAGGCTCATGTTCAGGCTCTTTCCTGCTCTGTGCAGTGAGACGGGCGCTGAAGCAGTCCCGTTTTGCACCACAGAGCGAGCCTTCTTATTCTTACTGGGTGCGTACAGTGACTGAGATTTAGCTAGGGTCAGCATGCGGAGGGTGGTATTATTGACACAAATGGAATGATATTTCACCCTCGCACTCAACATGGCTGTCCGTTCGTTTGACTTCCATTCTGCTGCTTGCTAGGTTTGTGTCTGGATTCGGAGGATCCTCAAATTTCTGTGCCGGTTCCACACCATCTTGCAATCAGAGAATAATCAATACGATCACGGAGAAACAGGCCACAGAAACAGACTATTTCGGCAGCTGGACGGATAGGGAGTGGAGGGACGTGGGTGGATGGATTGATGCACATCGTGAAAATCTGAAAGAATCGTTCGTTCGGAGGCTCGGGCTCGGGCTGTGGTGCTCCCCTCAAGCCCAGCTTACTTCCGAGAAACCTCACTACCTACCTAGTTAGGGGCTGGTTAGTCAGGCTGCAGCGGATATTCGCCCCTCGCTCACTACAACACCGCAAAGCGGAGGCTTTTGATAGCACCAAGCCAAGACCCGCAACCACAAACTCAGCAAGCATCTGGCCGTAGATGAGGCAAAGATTCCGTACACTCTGTCCTGCTTGGGCAAGGCAGGACAAAGCAACGATAAGCCTCCGCCTCTTCATCTTCCAGATCGTAATCAAACAGTCATGATCTAGATCCCATACGTGGCAGAGCAGGTGACATCTGGAGGCACACGGAGCCTAAGAAAAGCTGTACCTTCATGTCTAGGCTGAGCAACAGGCATGCTACGTGAGAGTGATGAGAATTATGAGACGCAACCGCTTTCCGTCATGGCTTGCTAACTTGCCCCTCCGCCAATTACGATTACGGGTACATGCTACAAGGAAGAGAAATTTCAAATCCACGACGATCCTCGACGCCTTTCTTCCATCGCTCCAAAGACAGAGCCAGGGATGGGATCATTACTCTTGGAATGTGATCGGATGTAATCATGCAACCCGTAATGAATAACAATAAGCGGAGGAAAGTCAGTCTAGTTCCATGGATGCGTCAAAGTGCAGTGCAGCTGATAACATTCTAACCTGACCTGGCCGACGTGACGGAATGAGAACTGGGAACAAATCGCGAGAGTTCACGCTCGATACAAAGATAAACACTACTTGGAGACTGGAATGGTTGAGTTGTTGCACTTGGATCTTTCTGATTTAGTCGATACGCTTCTGCTGCATTTCTTCGGCTTCCAGTTGAGTGGGTTTCCTCGCACTTAGCCGTCGGACGGTTGACAGAAGTGCAGGCAACAAATCATGGTCCAAGCGAGAACTCCCAATTCATCATCGGAGTTGAAGGCATTCGCGCGCGTGGGTTCGATAGGTACAACCAATGCCATCCCAGGGACGAATCGCTTGATGTTTCGACCTGGTCTGAGGACGGTCACCGGCTGCTCAACGGTCTCGTAAATAAATTCGTAATCGCCGCTGCTGGATAAGCGGGCTCCGGGAACGAAATCCTGGCCTGGGCAACCCGCGATATCTATTTCCACGTCGTGCATGAGAGGAGATGGGCTGGAAGGAAAAAGTTGAGAAAAGGAAGCCATCCCTCTTTCGGTCTCAGAAAGTCTAGAAGCCCTGGAGTACCATCTGGTGGGGTGAAGTCAACCAAGGCAAATGCCCCTCATACGTGCCATATGAATGAACGTAGCGTTTCTGGGTGCTGGCCAATTCCTTGTTCAATTTTCGTTCTTTACTTTTTCCTTTGGTCTTAGAGCGACCTATTTATTCGCCCTGTTTGAGTTCGTCAAGTGCCATGTCACTCTGTTCTCAAATGCGTGAGATGTTGTGAGCGCAGGTGCGACTTACCGAATCCTCCTCGTTCTCGGACGTCAGAAACGACCAGCCGCCAATTGCCAAAAGCGATTCACGTAGCAGCCCTTCTCTCACAGTACTACTTGTACCTTGGTTGTGTGCAGCGTTGCTTGTTTCTTGGCCCAATTTGTCCAATGATATGTGCCTTCATGATTGATAAGACGAGGACGATATGCATAAAACAGACTGGCGATCCAGACGCCACGGGATGTTGGTTTGAGCTCGGCAAGTAGTGAGGTGAGGTGGGCAAAAGGCATGAAAACCTGACCGTCAAAAGTTTTATGTCCTGTACCACTTTCCCCGTCTCGTTTCGTGGCTTTGGCAAAGCAAGCGAGCGGCCGGAGATGTTGGACTACCAAGCTGGGTTGGCTATTGGTCCTCCTGGGGTGGGATAGCTAGGAAATGTAAAAGAGTGGAGAGGCCAACTGTGTGGACTCTGTGGAGATCGCCGACGGCTTCTGGAAGAGACACAAGAGTGATGAAACTTTTACTGCTTCCATCAAACCGGCGCTGCTTCCTGATCGTCAAGCCAAGGGCACCACTTGGCCTTTTGCATGACGACGCTGGCTCCTGAGCAAGTTCAGCTTGGTGAGATTCCTCAAGAGAAAACTACTTCGTAGGTGACATGTTATCGAGTCATTTATTGCAGGTCCTTCCGATGGTGGCTGTCTGAAGGACTGGTGGTGGATTGGATGTGGATGGATGATGTCTCTGTCTCTGTGAAGGCATTCAACAAAGCGACTGATCTGATAGAGCCGGCAGAACAAGACAAATAGTGAATAGCGCAAGGCTGGACGGGCGGTGAGGCGGGCTGGCTTCGTACTCCTGGATGGACATTGGACAAGGAAGAAGGGGGTGCTGGTACCACTTTCGGCAGAGTTCACTAGCAGTTTCTCGTTACTTTCTTGGTGCTGCTCTAACTCCTGCCTGCCTCGCTTCTTCGTACAACCGCAACGCCCGTTGTCTGACTCAGAAAAGCTCCAATAATTTGACTTCATCATATTATCGATTTGCTGCTGGCTGCTGGATCCTTAGCAGATGCCGTGAAGGCGACAGACGGAGACGCTGCCTGGCTGGGCATGATGTTGCTTGCGAGACCGTGCCGCCTCATTACGAGAGCGTCGTGTCGTGATTGACTGCGTGGATGCAGTGCATCCGGTCCGTCAGGGTGATGATTACGCCGTACAGTCGGACTCACTCGATAAACTACTTTGGAAGGTTGAAAAGCACATCTCCGACCGTGCCGTTGGCCAGCACACGTCGTTCAAATGATCGTCAACCGCGGTTCAGACGTGCACCAATCTCAGACATCTCATCATGCGACCTTCCAAGCCTCACATTTCATCCCACCACCTGGAAGAGCTTCAGCTGAATGCTTGTGGCTGTTCCGACCACCGACAACATTACTTGACCTCAGACTCACTCAGAAGTGGACAGGGGTTGCCAGGAGGCTCATCGGTGGAAAGCCACACCAGGACGCGTGCATCCGGGTATCACTTCGATTCCTTCACTTATCCGAGGGGTTTCGCTTGCAGTGGCAGACGGGCTACGGTGACCACATACTACTTTCTAGCCAATATTCCAAGTGCCCCATGCCAAGCCCTCCGAGGATCTGCTGGGGTCCGGATTTGACAGATAGTGGTTGGGTGACCTGAACCTGGGTCCTGTGGTTTCGACTTCGCTTGCGTTTTGATATGATACCGACAGGATTTCCGAGTCATCCTCGAATAAACTATCAAGGGGTTTTTTTTTGGATCAAACGCTTATTGAAAAGTAAAGTCCGGTCACGACAGGGAAGGGCAAAATTGTAGATACTCAGAAATCCCTCCTTCCAGTTACGAGGCCGTTCTCCGGATCGCGTTTAATTTATAGACCAGCATGGAGTTCTGATACAGATCTAGATCTGTTATGCCAAATTTTCGCCGTCAAAGTCTAGACAAGGTATGAAGCCATGGCAAGCGTGTGGTGATTCTCTCTGGCAATACTTCCTAGATCACATCGCCGAGCCACAAACGCCGTTCACATGTGGGACATGTACTGACTGTATTTGTGGTACAGGTAAGCTTGGATCTATTTCTTCTTAGTAGAAACGAAGGAGGATTCAAGGAGCCACCAAAGGGCACCTCGGATGCAGGCAACATTCCAAGGATTTCATGCAGAGGATGTAAAGCAAATCTTGACTTCTTGTCAATCTCGTTCTAGTCATCATATTCGAGGCCTGCAGATTTTAGGGTAAACGAAGCGAGAATCGTTAGTAGAAAGCCATAGCTGTCATACGCTTCGCACCAAGTCTTGAAAGGGGCGTTCTGACTGTCTTGCAACTTGCAATTTGCAATCCTCCTTTTTGCCCTTGGGAAGGGAGGTTGTCCGGTCATCTCGCCAAACATCCCTGCCTCGTCGCCCTGGGCAGATGGGTCCCTAGGTATGCTTTGCTTTCCACTGAAATAGGCAGTGTGACCAGCCCAAAGTGCTGGACAGTCGACATCAAAACAATACATGCTCCACCAAACAGAATCCTTGGATTGCAGCCTCTATCACAGCTAGTCAGTATAATGCTCACGGCCTCGGACATCATTTGCCCTCGCAAAGTATGCGGCAAAAGTCACCCACCTCCATGCAAACCAACACGAGAAGGTTTTCACCGGAATCTCAACCTCTGGAGCAAACGATAGTTGGTGTCCACACTGCAGTCATGCGAGCGTGCTCATGCCGGTGGCGGTACCCAGGCCGCTGTCGCGAAAGTTCTGGATTCAAGGGCGCTTGAATGGACTGCAGTAGTTGTCAGCCGTCGTCGTTCAAGGTCGCATGCAGCTCGCACATTTCCAGTGCCTGTGTCCAAGGCATTCGCATCCGTCAGTCAAGTATCATCTTGACCTCATCGTTCGTTGGGCTGCCTTGGGAAATTGTTCCCTTTCTCTCACTAGGACTGGAACCGATGATGGACCTCTGTCGCGTAACACTACGCTAATCTATGTCTTTCGATCCGGCTGTTCACAGATTTGCATCCCATAACTGTTTCGCTGAAACTTCCGGGCAGGGCTACAAGTCATATGCAGGTAACGCTGATTCATTTATGATACCCTCAAGTGATCCTACTCGGCTGATCCCCGATTTACCAGCTCTTGCTTCACAGGCAACAACACTTCAATGAGTGCTCGGTCAGCTGCTGCAAATAACACGATGCGCAACCCCTTGTCCATATTGCATCTAGTCAATGCATTTGGCACATGTTGCAACATGTTCATGTCAACGGGCTTTTTCAGGCGCAACCACGTCGCGTCGTTCAGGGCGATCAAGGAAACCCCTCGCTTTCCAGTGATAGCAAGATTATCCGGCGCATATACCGCCACAAACGAAGGCATTCCTTTCAATCGGGCGATGGAGCATCTTCACCGCATCGTGTCTCGTTTCGAGTACTGTATCTTGGAAGGGTCACCAATTCTGCTCTTGGAATCATTGGACTCCAGGTCAAATGCCAGTGATCAGGTTGCTCATCAGGCCACACCGCACCTTTTCCCCTTTCCTTCTTCCTTAAATTTCCTTTGTCTTTATCTTCCTGGCTCTTGCTTGCTCTCAGTGGCGACGTTTCCGCATTTCCGTCAGCCTTGCTTGTATTTCTAGAGATCCCAGTCCCTTGCTCGACCGATGAAGAAGGAATACATCGCTCTACAACCTTCAATCTGTCTACGCAATCAAGGCTTTTGGCGATTTCTTCCTGCTACCGAAGGCTGCAGACGATAGGCCGACAAGAGCGTTTCGATATGCGTTGGGCGCCTCACGAGCTTTAATCCTCGATGTTTTGCGGACGTCTTCTACTGAAGAGGGCTATCGGCTTCATCATGCACATCAACCTCTGCCTGAGCCGCTCGGATCATATACTCCGCCATGTACATGACCAGCGTCGAGAAAAGACGTGTTGAAGGGCCGTTCAGCCTGCTATTTCATAGTCTACGAGGAGAAGTGAAAGTTTGTCTGATTTGGCTGTATGAGAGACAAGAGAAGATATATTTCCAACAACGAATGCCTTCAACTGCAACCCGAATTGCCAACCTGACACACCCCAACCTATCAACAAAACTTTAAGATTCGCGTCCACTATAATACATCCATATCTCAACACCTTAAGTTCATGACCAGAAAATTGAAAAAAGACCTTGGGAATTGGAAATTGACACGTGACCTTGAACATGAGCAGCACGTGCCAGGTCCGTGTCCAAAAATAATTTTTAGGCTTTTCGACGCTAACCTTGGTTTCGGGGGTAACGACGATCCGCCAAGCCGCAGTACGAGACCTGTTTGTTTAGAGGCATCCCTTTTCACATCAACCTCACTTCACTCCATCCCACAACACTCGCTCCTTCTACGCTCCCTCGAATCCTTTAACCCAAGACCTCGATAGCAGGAGCATTTCAATCGCTACCTCCTCTATCGTTCCGTTCACTAAAGTCCAGCTTTCGCATTCTTCCAGCCACCAAACGAAGCATTCATTCCATCTCACGATCCACACGCCTCCCGAGAAGGCTCCGCCACAACCCACTTCCATCCTCATAAACATCAATTCCAAACATCGATACAGACATTTCTATACCACTTTGAGAACGCAAGATGGGGTTCGGAGACTTCCAGACGTTATGCGAACAAGCAGCTATACCGCTGTGCGCGGTGGTGGGCAAGATTACTCACATCTCTGGCTCGTATGGGATTGAAGCGGATTGCTATGCGCGCAACATCGAGCTGGCCAACACAATTATCTTCCAAGGCGCCGCGTCATTCATGCATATCGTAGCACTCATCATGACGGTTATCATGATCTTGCACGTCCGCAGTAAATTTACTGCTGTTGGTACGCTTCCAATCAAACCTGGAGATGGGAGACGGGTATTGAAAGAAGGGATGGTGCTAATTGAATACGAACAGGCCGCAAAGAAATCACATTCTTCTTCTACATCTACATGATGCTGACCTTCGCATCTCTCGTTCTCGATTCAGGCGTAGTTCCTCCAGGAAACGATACATACCCATATTTCGCCGCTGTACAGAACGGCCTCACATCAGCGCTCTGCGTCTGTCTGCTTATCAACGGATTCGTAGGATTTCAGCTCTACGAAGACGGAACGACATTATCAGTCTGGCTCCTCCGATCCGTCAGCTTCGCATTTTTCATCATTACCTTCTTGGTCTCACTAGCGACTTTCAAATCCTGGGCAGGCTTAGGTCCCACGAGAACTGTTGGATTGTTTGTTGTGCTGTACCTGGTCTCCGGGATTGCGTTGTTGATCTACGCTATTATGCAGGTTATTCTGGTGGTCAATACGCTGCAGGATCGCTGGCCATTGGGAGATCTCATTTTCGGTGCTTTCTTCCTCATTATCGGCCAAGTCATCCTATACGTATTCTCCACACAGATCTGTAATGCTGTCCAGCATTACCTCGATGGACTTTTCTTTGCTACTATTTGCAACCTGTTGGCTGTAATGATGGTGTACAAGGTTTGTTTCCACGGAAACCATTGGTAGGATATTTGCTAACAGTACTGGCAGTATTGGGATTCCATTACCCGCGAGGATCTCGAGTTCTCCGTCGGCACCAAGCAAAACAACTGGGAAGTTAAGGAATTGCTCCCTGAAGAAGACCGCCGAGCAACACTCTACCAGGACGACTACTCCAGCACATACAACCACCCCACCCAAGCGCGAAACTCGAATTATGGAGGATTCGCATACTAGGACGGGAGCAATACTAGAAGGATCCCGACCTGGAAGAGCTTAAATTGGAGAAAAGGGAATGGAAGATAATTCTTTTGCATAGCGATGGGTTTGGTTGTTGACTTCGACTTTTTGTGCTTCAAAAACTGCATGGCGTACCATTTGGAAGAAACGATACTCGCGTTTGAATTGTAATGTATATAGGGTATAGGAGGCATTCTGGCATTCATTCATTGGATAGGGGATGATGGATGGGGTTTGGGATCTGGCGTTTGCATTGCCACTACGAGCTGGCATGTATGTAGATAGGTCGCTGAAATGAGACTACTAATTTCCTTTGATTCCTTGATCGGCACTCGGCCTCAAACGTTCCAGTTCGGATCTCCACGACAATATCGTGAGCACTATGTTCCTGTCACGCTTCTGTCCCATGGGCTAGAGGCGATTGTGCTTGGAAGCTTGTCAAGCGAGAATTTGGGAGGTTGATAAACAATGATATTGGATACGCAAGAACACTGAAGGATGGTCTGGTACACAACGAAACCAGCAGCAACTGTGTCCCGGCCCTTTTCCAACTCCTTCATAATCTAACCACCAACACATGCTGATCCAATGAACAGCAAGAGTAGCCAAGAAGTAAACAAGAACTGTACACCCAACGGGAATCTCTACACACGGCAAGCAAGCAAGGGAATCTCGCTGCAAAATCCACTGCACATACGGAATGAGAGACAAAAGCGAGAGAGAGATAAAACTCTACAATCTCGCCTTTCCATCTCCCCTCCACCCAGCCTCATGCGCAATCATCTCCGCAGCCCTCTCCCCAATCGCCAAAACCGTCAACATAGGATTGATACTCGGCATCGTAGGAAAGACACCCGCATCCGCAATCCTCACGCCCTTCAACCCTCTGATCCTCAACTCCGGAGTTACAACCGCCATCTTGTCACTCTCAGCTCCCATCTTCGTCGTCCCAGCTGGATGGTACACTGTATGCGCGACCCTGCGCCCGTACTCGGAGAGCTCCTCGTCGGTCTGGATCTTTGGTCCCGGAGCGACTTCCTTGGTGAGCCACTTGGAGAAGGGCTCTTGCTTGGCGACTTCGCGGGCGGCTTTGAGACCGGCGACGATGGTGGCTGCGTCGTAGCCTTCGGGATCCGTGAAGTACTGGAAGTCGAGGGCGGGCTTGACGGTTGGGTCCGAGGAGGTCAGGTAGATGCGTCCTCGGGAACGGGGACGCGGGATGTTGGGTGTCATGCAGAAGGCGTTGAGGGGGGCTTCGTAGCCTAGACGGGCGGTGTTGAGGCAGAAGGGGATTTGGTAGCAGTGCATCATGATGTCTGCGATTGTGCCGTCGGGGATACGCTTGGGATTCAGAGCTGGGTCGGTGTTGTTTGTTGCGGCGTCTTTGATCTCGCGGCGGAGGAAGATGCCTGCGTCGGAGTCCATGGTCGTTTGTGGTGGAATGGGGGCGTTCAGTTCCCACATTATAATGGATTCAGGGTGATCGATCAAGTTCTCGCCTACACCTGGCAGTTCGTGGATGACGGGGATGGAGAGATCTTCCAATTGCTTGGAAGGACCAATTCCGGAGAGGAGAAGGAGACGGCAAGTGTCGACTGCTCCGGCGCAGATAATTGTTTCGGTGCGGGGATTGATGGTGTACTTGGTACCCGACTTGAGAGCGATATTTACACCAGTGACAGTCTTGCCAGACACATTGACCTTGCTGACCCAGGCATTGGTGAGGACTGTAAGATTTGGTCTCTTCTCCTCGCCACGGAGAATTGGGTGGATGTATGCGACTGAAGCGGAGCTTCTGCGTCCATCATCTGGGTTGTATGCAATGGAGAAGAATCCAACACCTTGCTGCAGACTTCCGGTCTCGCGGATCTCCTTATTGAAATCTCTGATGACGGGAATATCGAGAGCTGTAGAGCAAGACTCGATCCAGTCCTTGCAGACCTGGTTTCTGTGGCGGGGGTGGACTGGTTGGATCTGGTTTCGGAGGTTGTCTAGAAGACGCATCATGGTCTTGAAATCCCAGCCCTTGCATCCCAAGCTCTCCCATATTTTCAAATCGTATTCGAAGGGTCTGAATGAGATCAAGGTGTTGTGTGAAGAGCAGCCTCCGAGAACTTTAGCTCTGGAGTGTCGGATATGCGAGTTGCCTGAAGCTCTGTTAGTGAGGTGTAATTTGTTAGGAGCTCGAGAACTTACCATTGGGCTGCTCTACAGTCCCGTAGTCGTAGTCGAGATCACCTCCTAGAAGTGTAAGCCATTCCTTCAGCTGTAGGACCTTCTCGTTGTTAAAGTCGCTTGGGCCAGCTTCAATGAGGAGGATCTTTTTGCTTGGGAGGTATTCGGACAGTCTGCTCGCAATTACACAGCCTGCTGTGCCACCACCAACAATGACATAGTCAAAGTCCTTGGCCTGTGATGCAGAGATGAAGTCGGTAGTCATTTTGTTGCTTTGGAGGTCGGTCGCTTTGGAGTGAAGACAGACAAGGCGAATAAGTATCCAATGAATTGATGGATGTATATGATTCCTTCACAGAAAGAATATACTTTTTAGCAGCAGACAAGCTCTTGCTTAAATCTAGCAATCTTTCTGTTCTGCTCTATTCTGTACCTTATCGGCTGATAAGGATATGCAGATGTGAAGCTGTATGAGATTGGAAGTGGCTGTAGGATCCACAGTGGAGGGTTGGCTGCGGGAAGGTGTCGTGTGTCTGAGATAATAGATAGAGGTAGAGATACAGACTCAGAGAGACTTGTACAGTAAGATGAAAAGGAAGGACGGTGAAGAGGGAGAAAAAAGATACGAGCTAACTCCGACACGGAAGCTTGTCCTGACTAGACAGACGGTCGTACCAAAACGTACCATACTTTACCTGAGAGGGGTCCATATCAGATCATCCTAGACCGACAAATGCCTGCTAGATCCTATTTCTTGGCCGGAGAAGGCACTAATGTAGATACCGTTGGTCTAGTTATTGCACTGCTGGACTGAAGACGGAAGCTGTCGGGTCGATGATGGCAGGATGGATGGTTCCAAAGAGCGTGCAAAAGTGTGTAACTCTGCGTAAAAACGTGTCTCAATCTTTCCCCTAACTCGTCTAGCGGCACATTCCTGCATGAAGCTGCATGTACTGGGATTCGCTGCCCCTCCTCTTGGCGTTCTCTGACTCGCCGCATTGCCCAATCATCTGATCATGATCCTGCTTAGCTGGACATAGCGGGGTCTTCTCCAGCCTTACATGGCCATGCCGACGTCCCATACGGCCTCTGTTCGGTCTAAAAGTCTTTCGGGAGAAGTTTTCCAGAAGGATGTTTGATGGATGATGATGAGAAATGATGCCGAACAGAGCAAAAAGTTCACCAAGATACTGTAGACCGACCAGCCACCGATTTCTTGACAAGACAGACGATAAACGCCTCGTTTTCTCCTCTTTCTCGTCTACCCAGCCATCGAACGTATCGGCGAGTCACGGTGTGTCCGAAAAATCCATGCCAGCCATGCAATGATGCAATAGAACCATGCAAACAACAAACTCTCTTTTTCGTCCCCAAGATAAAGGTTGCGTGATGTTTTGAAGCACCGCCAACACTCTGATATTTCTTCCTTGTTAGGCTCCACTATCCGTCAAAGCCGAACCAGATCCGATCCACTAAGTGACGCTGCCCAGCTTTGAGAGCTCCAGGTCCCTTCCTTTCTCTTTCCCTTAGTTTTCCCCTTCTCGGAACAGATCCACTCAGCTGCCGTATCTTTGTACCTACTGTAGGCATAGCAAGCATAACAAGCATATCTGCGAATTGCTTCAAGATTAAGTCCTTGCATATTGTCAATTGCCAGCAAAAAATAGAGCCATTCTTCCCACATAATCAGCTCATCATGGCTTCCTACCCCGTCCAACAAATCTACTACGATGGCAAGCCCCAAAGCGCCAAGTCAGGAAAAACTTTCAAGACAGTCGACCCCTCCACCGCCAAACCGCTGGCAGATGTCCAAACAGCTTCCCCAGCAGACATTGACTCAGCCATAGCATCCGCACAAGCAGCTTTCCCTTCGTGGTCCCAGACACCTCCTATCGTCCGCTCCCGCATACTCCTCAAAGCAGTCTCCCTCCTGCGCTCACGAAACGACGAAATAGCAAAAGTCGAAACACACGATACCGGCAAAGCATTCTCAGAAACAAGCACGGTGGACGTAGTGACTGGCGCAGATGTGCTGGAGTACTTTGCCAATCTGGTGGCGAGCGGGGGACTCAATGGCGAGACGACACAGCTGCGGCCAGATGCGTGGATATATACCAAGAAGGAAGCTCTGGGAGTCTGTGCTGGCATCGGCGCCTGGAATTATCCCATTCAAATAGCACTGTGGAAATCAGCGCCATGCTTGGCAGCAGGAAACTGCATGGTCTATAAGCCTTCAGAAGTTACGCCCCTCCACGGCCAGATACTAGCCCAGATATACTCTGAAGCGGGCGTACCTCCCGGAGTCTTCAATATTGTACATGGTGATGGAGCAGTTGGCGGATATCTTACATCCCATCCGGGGATATCCAAGGTCAGCTTCACAGGGCAAGTGTCTACAGGTCAAAAAGTCGCCGCCTCAGCAGCAGGCGGCATGAAATACGTGACGATGGAACTCGGCGGCAAAAGTCCCTGCATCATCCTCCCAGACGCCGACATCGAGAGCGCCGTCGACGGAGCCATGATGGCAAACTTCTACTCCACCGGCCAAGTCTGCACAAACGGGACACGGGTCTTCGTTCCCCGCTCCCTCAAATCCGCATTCGAGAAGAAACTCCTCGAGAAAGTACAATATATACGCTCACTCCAGCCCATGGACCCGAACAGCAATTTCGGACCATTAGTCTCGGAAGTCCATTACAAGAAGGTCCTGAGTTACATCCAGCACGGTATCGATGCCGATAAGGCGAAGATTCTCTGCGGCGGCTCTCAAAAACCAAAGAACATACCCAAAGGATACGAGAATGGTTTCTGGGTCCAGCCAACCGTCTTCACAGACTGCACAGACAGCATGAAGATCGTACGGGAAGAGATCTTTGGCCCGGTATTATGTATCTTACCATACGACACCATCCCAGAAGCCATTGCCCGCGCAAACAACACGAAGATGGGTCTCGCAGCCGGTGTCTTCGGTAAGGATCTGAACCAGTGCCATGAGGTGATCAGTAAAGTCGAGGCGGGCATCACCTGGGTTAACACATGGGGAGAGAGTCCTGCGGAGATGAGCGTGGGAGGCTGGAAGTTGAGTGGTGTGGGTGTCGAGAATGGGAGGAGGGGATTGGAGGCTTGGGTTAGGGAGAAGAGTACGCTGGTGGAGGGGAGTGGGATCGTGGGGACGGTGTTTGCGAAATTGTAGCAATACCGCCAGCGTTTTGAATTCACCTGTCTGTCTTTTCGGCGTGCTGGTGAATGGGGCCAACGTCTATCACATGCATATCTTCTGAGCCACAAGTGTCTCGTGGCAAGTGCTGCTTTCCATTGTTTTTAAAGTACATAATGCCATCTCTCATAAAGACCGGATCTCTTCTCGAATTCCGTGACCAGGACACCTCACCATGTCGAAGCTCAGGTGATCCTTCGAAGTCCCCCAGTCCTTTCGAGTATGTACAATCAAGGCAGAGCCAAGCATGTATCAGGAAACAACAGAATTCAAGAAGAAGCAGAAAAATCAAAACAAACAGGAAAGCAAAACATCCCATACCCCTCATATTTCGCACTCGTCCATATTCGCATATCATACCATCCCACCAAGCACGATACCTTCTCTGAGTCTTGGAGTCTTGGAGACATGGCAAGGCAAAGGAAACTTCTCCATACAAGCGAACAGCGTCGCGTAGAAGAGAGCTTATTATCGTGAGATAAGAGAGATCAAGAACAGAAAAGTAGCAGATGAAAATAGAGAACAAATCAAATCGACCAAATGACCCAGTCAACCCTTAGGCGAATCGAGCGATTGCAAACCATAAGAACTCGTAACTCGTCAATCATTTTCCGCCAGCATCAATCGTTATCGTCAGAAGTCGTAGATGCAACTTTCAATAGTGTGGCCGAACATAGAGTGGAGTGGAGAGTTGTCGTCTGCTTGCCCATTCAGTCCGTCAGCTGTCGTTCCTCTCCGTCAGGATCAGAGCAGATGAGTTTGAGAGGAAATGCGGAACAAGTAAGAGAGATCTTACCAAGGAAAGCATTGTCAGCGAGATAGGTGGGGGCCCACCCGATCTTCACACCATCAGGGTGCCTCGAAAGGGTTTCGTTTGGGAATATCATGATCTGGAGAACTAGGTGTCAGTATGGTTGTTGAGCGGAGAAATCAAGCGTCGGGTGGGGTGACACTGTACCAAGTTGAGCGGTCCGAGAGAGTTGGAGGTAAACATCAACTGGATAGACCAAATTTCGAAGGAATAGTGAGTGGTTCAATCTCCTAGACAAGCCAGCTACCGGGAAGCTTGAGGTTGACACTGTACAGCTTGTCAGTACAATGTCCCCAAAAGTTACTCACCAATATCCAAAGAAGGCGTAACTCACTTCTGATAAACAACCATCTCCATTTCCATGCTCGCAACCGCCACAAAATTCCACATATCCTCTCTCGTAGCAAACCTCACCAAAACATCCCTATACACCCCGACCGTCTTCGTGAAGCACACCAGAGCATGATCATGGTTATACTGTGCATGAAGCACCTCATCCTCCTCAAGAACCCATTCTGGATGGACATCCTCCTTGCGATTGTGGCCAATCACTGGAACGAAAGTATGGGCCTTTCTCAAGAAACAGAAGCCGACTGGACTGAGATCGTCGTTGAATCGTGAGATTTCACCGTTGTCCTTGATGGCGCGGATGAAGTTTACGGAGAACTTCATAAGCTTACGGGGGAGGTAGAGACGGCGAGACCAGACTTTGAAGGTTGTGCCCTTGGCGAAGGAGAGGTCTGCTGCGGGATGCTCGATCAACTCACTCATTGTCAAGGCGCCAGTACGGTTACGGTGGGGACCTTGGGGAGCTGTGAATGTGAGACGACGACGCTTTCGAGACTCAGTTTCCGAGTAATCAGACTCGGAATCAAAGATACCCAGAGTTGGGTCTTCGATAGGTCCAGGCTCTTCAGCAGGTGCAAGTTCGTCGATCTTGAGAAGCTTCTTGCTGACTTCCTGGACCACAGAAGCAAGTGATTCGCCTGAGATCTGGAGGTCATCTTGGATGACAGAGGTAGCACTCGGAGCACTGCGGATGGCTGCACTGACGAGGGGCTTCTTGGCCTTGCGCTTAGATTTAGCAGGAGTCTTGACTGAGGGAGCGCTGCTAGCTGGTTGATTCTCTGGAACTGGCAACTCATCGTCAGAGTTTGATGTCAGATCAATCACAACCTTGTGATGAGCCTTCTTCGCTGGTGCAGATGCTACACCTACGCGGAACTCGAAAGTCGGCGGTAATTTTGGAGCAGATGTAGAACTATTGGCCAGAGTTGGTCCGAACGTGATAGAGCTTTGCAATACCGAAAGCGCAGCAGTAGCGGAAAGTTGAGGTCTCTTGCGAGAAGGCCGAGTTGGAGTTTCAGCTGGTTGCAGGCTGGGGAATTTAGGTTCATCCGAAGACAGTGGGGTGTTGTCAGGCGTGATAAGACCAAAGGACGCCACAGTCTTACGGGCAATAACACCAAGAGAAGAGGCTGGAGGAGATCCAAAACCACTCATGCTATCATCGGTCATGTCTTCAAAGTCGATCTGGGATTCAGTCTTGTCCTCGAAGGGCCAATTGGTGATCATCTTGTCAATCACGACAATCATACCTAGCATATTCTTCGGACTGAATCTGCCACCACTGAGCTTCGTCAGGATATCGTGGTATTTTCGGTCCTCTTGGTTGCGCTGATTCTCGATAGAAAGCATCTGCTTCTCGTTTCGAACGTCTGCCTCCTTCGACAGTCTCTGCAGCTCAGTGTCAAGGTTTGCCTTGTCTCTCTGCTCAATGACCGTCAACTCCAGTGATGCAGCATCACGCTCAGCACGAGTAGCCCCCTCACCCAACAGTTCGAGGTATGTCTCGGCACGGCGCAGTGCCTGATCTGCTCTTAATTCAGACAGTTGTTGGGTGTGATTGGCCTGAATCTGTTCAAGGTCGTGCTGGACAGCAGACGCGAAGCTATAATCTTGTACAAGTCGATGATCATTCAAGCTTCGAAGCTCCTTCTTGAGGGCCTGAAGCTCAGATAGAACTGGAGGACCTGATCCGTTTCTTGGTGAGAACATGGTGGTAGTTGCGTACTGTACAGTAAAAGTGAGCGAGTGAAGAGACAAGTAAATACAGTCGAAACTGTAGCGATAGGTAGCAAGTATATGCCCAGTTGTCTTGCAAAGTAGCGGAAAATCCAAGAGATCTTTGAGGATCGATCTCCAAGGTTTGGTAGGAGAGGTGATTGAGTGTAAGGTTGAGGTTGAGGTCTGAGAAACTCGAGCGGGATTTTGTTTACATTAAGCGAGATGTGGGGTAGACAGATTCGAGGCAGAAAGTCAACCTTAATTAGCGCCTCGAGTGCTTCGAATCAGGCTGCCACGAGTAAAGAGTGAAGTGAAAACTTGCTAAAAAGGTGAGAACGTAGAGAGAGTGAAAAATTGGGATTGTACATGTAGCGGATGGTGAGACTGGTACGAATGCTTCCCAACCTTGAGGGGGCAAATAGACAGAGCGGATGCTATAGCTAATGTACAATCAACTATCTAAGTTTCTATACCGAGACTATGTAAAAGTCGCATATATCGTATCATACAACTGTATCCCATCAATCTTGGCCAGGCTTGTCCGTATTCGGATTCATGCCGTATCTAACTATCCCAATACACACACATACACATTTTCTTTCCAGCTATGGATAGATGTTAGGCTCAACAGAGCCATACAATCATTAAAGTCTATCGGCTATCACTGGATCGTGATGGATCCACAAATAAAAGAAAGTAGCAGCTCAGAGACAGCTCTTCACCATCGACAATGGGACATCGTCTTCACCACTGCAGGAAGTCAAGTCAGTAATATGCCTCCAAGCAAAGTATATCTACTACCTTAAAGACGAGCAAAGAATCAAGGTAATCTGCAAAACTTACATATCCAACTTATCAATCTTGGTATGCTGCCAGTTCTCCTTATAGTTCTCCAAGAACTCCTTCAAAATCCCACCATCCTTGAATTTGACCCACATCTCCTTGCCAGCATTGCCAGCCTTGCTTCGATTAATATAGAGTAATGCTGCTTCCGAGTAGTACTTCATGAACCATACTCTGCTAGGATAGATAATCCATTCGGGAGACCCACATCTACCGCCTTTATTCAGAACGGGTCGGTAGATATTGTTGGACAATCGTAGAGATCGGGGTCCTTCCTCATCTCCACGGGTCCAGTGAAAGAAGCCACCTGCGGAAACATTGGGTCAGCTTTCTCGATCGACCTAGTATAACTTTCCTGGGGTGATAGAGTTGGTGGAGGGGCAAGAACGTACCGCCAGCGTTGTTGTAGCGAACCTCGGTGATCTCGAAATTGGCACATACTGGCCGACATTGTTTCGTAGATGATGGAGGTGAGCCTTGCTGGGAAGAAGAGCTTGGAGAGGCGACTGGCGTGTTAGCTGAGAAGGATCGATTTTGGTTGACTGGCCTGAACGGGCTCGCAAGTTTGGATCTTGATGCTGTAGCGGCGCGGATTGGTCGACATGGTGTGGATAGTATCTGGCTTCGATCGGCAGGACTTCGAGGGTTTGTTCGGTCGGCCTGGTATTTTTCTCTATTAACTTGAGAATAATTGGCTTGTGCATTTGCGAGCTGTGTAGTCGGGAAGGATCCTTGTGCTGTTGATTGTGACGGAGCAGAGGAGATGGACATTGGGCGGGATGGACTGCCTGGGTGAAGGTCTGAAGATTTCGAGGATTGTGCCTTTGGAGAAACGAACAGCCTAGAAGAAGCTGGTGGGCTTGATGAAGTGAGAATATCCTCAGCTGCTCCTGGTCTTAAATTTTCTGAAACCACTCGACGCATGCTAGGTGGTGGTCTGTTCTCGCATGGAGACTCTGCCATCAAGCGCTTAGTCGGAGTGACTTGGCTGCTAACTCGAAGATGAGATTGTGGCGTCTGCGGGCTCTGCTGCGCGGATCCTCTTGTGGGACTCTGCTCAGAAGACGAACTTTCCAGCCTTGCCTTGAGATTGGTAATACTCAGGAGAGATTGCCCCGTGTTTGAGACGGAAACACCAGGAGATTCGACTTCAATAGTCTGATCATTCTCCTCATCCAAGGCCTCCAAGAGCTGTCTTGACAAATCAGCATCCTCAGCGTCCCTATTGGTCTTTAGAATTGATGCTAAGCTTTCAATCTTGACGCGAGCCTTGTCTTCTTCTTCACCATAGTAATTCTGGAGCTTCTCCAAGGCGCTTGTTTGCTCGTCCGAAAGCTTGCTCATTGCGGAATCGTGAAGTCTCTGCCTTTCTGCGGTTTCAAGTTCTTGCCCAGCAGTGAGATCTTGGAGCTCTTGACAATGCCTGGTTTCCATTTCGGACATTTCGGTATCTTCTCGCTCTTGCAGCTCGATCTCCTCTCTTTGGAACTTGGCACTGTGCTCTGCCATATCGGTATCTTTCTTGTTTTGGATGTCGGAGTAGGTTTTGTCTACATGTTCCTTGAATTCGGCATCTTCAGTCAGTCTCCGTCTTGTTGTTTCTCGGCGCTGCTTCACCAATCGATGGTAGGGGGACGACTCGTCCATGGTAGCTATGTCGACTGGCTAGCTGGAGTACAGAGCCGCAGTACGCAGAAATAGTCTCGATGTCGCAGTGGTACTGCAGATCTCGGAGAATGTGTCGCTGTAAAAGCTCAAATTTTTCGAGACGTAGAAGAGGTGATTCTGATAGTAAACATAAGAGTGTGTCCAAATGCTGCGAGAGAATATTGGCTTACATTGAGAAACCTGGCTTGGAGAGCAAGTCTTGGTTGTATACGACGATAAACTCTCTATCAGGGGCAACTAAGAGAAGTCAAATTCCTGTCTGGGTTGTTGTAAACTCTGTAAACAGCTTATCCTGTTGGCTCAGAGCAACGCGTTGAGTTTTTCGTGTTGTGGATACTGAAGAAGAAGCGAAGTAAACAAATACTCCGCCCCACTATTCCAGAAACTAGCACAAACATTGACTCTAGAATACTCGGCAAAACACATCTATGAGGGTTGTGAAGAGCGTGTGTTTTATGAGATATATCGGAACGTGCCCTGAATGCTGTACATACCTAAGCATTTGGAGCTGGGCGCTGGGGAAAAAAGCCTGAAGATCACCACGTGGACAGTCTTTATGAATGCCAGCAAAGTTTCAATGTTAGTCTTTGTCGGAAGATTAAAAATGCGTACTGTTGAATGTCAACAGTAAGATAGCATGTTCAGTGGAGGCATGCATGTTGAGCGACTTTGAAAGATCTTCAGAAGTAGTGTAATGTAATTACTTGGAGGTACACTGCATGACACGGATATTCGGAGGGACTCTGGACCACAATGAAATATGTTTCGGATGGTAGATTATTCCCAAAAAGCTTCTTTGTGATTCTTGAGTATTGCATATGTTGATGTGCTTCTTAATTCATGTCCTCCTAAACAGCTGCTGATTGTGCCACAGATTCCAAAGCACTGGAACAAAGTGCCAAGCACAGGAAAGTACAGTATGATGCACCAAAAAGTAAGTGTTGGTGTAACATGTTTCTTCCCTTTACCGCTTGATCACATATGACCACAATTCTCTAGAGGTTGCAGACATACCAAAAGTCCTCGCCATGACTGCTCAACGTCATCTCCGCCGATATATGAAGACTCGATCAGTGTCCGTCGTAGATCCATGCTATGATCGGGTACTGAGATCGCAGGGATGAATTGATTATCGATCCTCCAACAAAGAAATTGGGAACCCATGGTATTGACTACTTACCTGTTAGCTTCGGATAAAGTGTAATCATTCAAGACCTTACGAGGAGAAAGGAGTGGCATGAATAGGCGCCAGAGCTCCCCACTGCTTAAGAGCCACCAAAAAGGCACTCAAAACATCATTATCCTTGAACCGGATCCATACGGTGAAGGACTTCATCCGAAAGCGGACTAGGCAATGTGGACCATAATATTGGACTTGGCTGACATCGAACAATTCAAGGTACCAATAGGCAGCTTTGATTGTATCACTACTGCCATCTCGTATTGCCACTGGTCTGAGAAACTCTAATCCAACGTGTAAGTAGAGTTTTATCTCAGGAGACTCCCACAGATCAGTTGGTCCAGCTAATCTGTTGTTAACTTGAGCACGGCAAAGCCTTTGCGAAACTTACAGGATTGACGCGCGCCGTATTTATAGTGACGAAAGCAAATCACTTTGAAGAACTTCGTTGGATCCGAGTTGACTGCTGAAGATGCGATTCTAACACGCTTGGAAGACGTTTCTTCGGCTGCTGTGTTCCCGGTCGGTGGCGCCTTTCCATGCCCGGAACCTGTCGAGATGCTATTGTTCCCAAGTTTCCTCTTTCCCGCCATGCCTCGAATGCTGAGTTACGATGGCGTGCCGGATTCCTGTTTGACGTTTGGTAGAACCCTCGGACTTCTGACCTGTTTGCACATGCTCTGTGTGAGATATGCGTGGAGATTCTTTCACTGGCTCTGCTTTTTCTAGCTTTCCAGCCTGGACCCTGGCGCACATAAATTCAAACATGTCGTTCTTGACCTGTTCATTTTCGGCTTTATTGGCAGCTTCCAGTTCCAGTCTTTCTTGTTTCAGCTGTAGTTCAATCTCAGATGCCTCATCCTCGAAAGCCTTCTCAAGCTTCGCCTTCTCAACAAGGTTCCTCTCAGCGAGGGAATTCTTTGCCAGCTCTTCCTCCCCTTCTCTATCCAAGAGCTCGCTGGCGTGGCGCAGACGTAACTCTCGGAGTTCGTGGGTCTGTCTCGCTTTCAGGCTGTCGGTCTTGGCCTTCTGTTGCTCTGCAAGCCGCTTCTCTTGGGCTGCAACCTCAATCGCGGTCGTTAAGAATTTGTTGGTCTTCTGTGCTTGTAATGCGGTACGTTTAGCCTCGAATTTCTGGTCTAAGCGCTCACGACTGCCGACTTGCTCGTTTCGCAGACGTCTCATGCGCTCCTCAAGAGCTTCGTAGGGTGCCAGTGGTATCATGGTGCCTATTCTATTGCCTGGCCAAAATCGGGACGTTAGATACCTTTTCGAAATCTATATGCAGGTGTGTGTCTACTTACATCAAGGGCACATCGACATCGTGCAGGGTGTATGTTAGGGGGACTGCGAGGATATTTCAGTCCTTACCGGCGGTGTTTTTGTTTTCGAGTTTTCGCAGCGCGTCCATGTGGGAGTCGCGAACGCAGAATAGGGAATAGACGAGGCAGTCAATAAAGATCCCGATTGGGAAGGCGTGACCCACGCCGGGCGTTACAGCGACATAACATACAATAGAGACAGCAGTGACTTCACATAGACTGAAAAACGTAGCAAATGGGAATGATAGCAGAGACTATCGCATGGAACATCCTGGTGGCACTCATGGGGTCTCCGAATGTTGACTACAGAGACGCTAGACACGCAGAGAAGGGCACGCAATACTGCTCATACCTGGAAACTCGAGGTTTCAGTGAAGGAGGAAACTTTCAGATTGTATCTGATCAATAAGAAAAAGGGCATCAAGTATCCATATCTTGCCGACGAGTACAGAAAAAGGACAGGTACCACGTCAATTATGCAGGCTCACTCCAAGCACTGCTCTTCCATGATGGCTAAACAGCATATCTAGCAATGATAAGCAAAGCATAATAATTGCTGCGAATCTATCTGTGAGATTCAACAGCACTGGCCCGTACCCTTTGTAACCGCTGTAGTAACTATAACCCTATACTTCAATGGTCAGACTTTCGAAAACATCGAGGCTGCAGGTTGACTTACGCATGATTTTAAGAGGCACAGCCATAACACCCATAGTCGATACATCAGTATCTTCTCCCGCTTGGCAGCCTAAGATGCCAGCCCAAAGTATTCCGAGGAGGTCCACAGTAACGTAATAGTTTAGCAAATTGCCTCCTATCAATTCTAGCCAGCTGATAAGGATTGTATCTGTTGTAATTTTCAAGAAGTCGACCGAGGTCCCTGTGGTGTTCGTGGTGTTCGCGGGCTCTTGCTCTCACGATATGGGAATAAGGTAGCATTTTCGTCGAGTATATCCACAGTCCTAACTCTCTTTGAGGTCCCCTCCATTTTGACTCTTTTGTTCTGGCGGTCCTCCCGAATCTCATCCTCGAAGTAAAGAAGTGTTGTAGTGCCGTCATCGTTGACTGATATACCGCGAGGCTTCTTCAGAATGCTTTTCAGCGGTCGTTCCGCTGAGTTCAATTGAGAGACTGCAACCTCACGCTGCTGATTTTGGCGTGATGCTTCAATGCGGAATGTTGCAAGGACTTGACTATTCAAATCTCGATCTATCAAGGCCCTCGCCTGCTCTCGGAGTCGGTCTTCTCTGTCCCTGGCTTCAAGAAGATGCTTTCTTTCCACGGACAGCGTGTTCTCCAACACGGCTTGTTCAACTTCCAGCATCAAATCCAACTCCCATTGCATATCAGCCCGCAAGTTCATCTCGATATCCTCTGCCTTTTGTAAGTACTTTTCCGGGAACGCCGCCATCTCCTCCACTTGCTTCTTCTGTAAAGCTTTCAGCTGAGCTGTGTGCTTCATCTGCAGTTGTGTGAACTCGTTTGCTTGTTCTCTCTTCAGCATTCTCAACGCTCCAGCAGATCGAGACTCGTAACTAGGGATACGTGTAGCAAGCTCATCAATCAGCTCAGTGAGCTTCGATTTCTTTGTGGCTTCGAACTTCTCGTCCTCTGTGTTTCTAGCCCTGTCTCTTGCTCGGTCCTCTTCCAGTCGCCGGTCCGACATGATCTGCCATTGCTCCATCAGTTCCTGGAGAGACATCTTTGAGCTGTGTACTGTAATAGCCTTCCTTTCTATGCTATGCCTTCCTGTCAGTGGCGGGATATCTGGGTGATGTAAGCATAATTAACCTACAAGTTGCCGTAGCCCCTAATGGCCCCAGATGCTTTAATTGCTAAAATGTATAACAAAAAAAGGAGCCGCAAGTATAGTGACAGCTTCTGTTTGATGATCGAGAGAAGAAATTTTCGAGCCTTAGTAGTGCTTGAAAAGATTTTGTGGGATGTGAAAGCAGGAGAATTTGGAGAGTTGGAGATGCGGAATTTCCATGCCTTGAGGTCTTTACCAAGCTGGACGAATCTGGCAAGAACGAAACACATAGGTACTCAACAAGAGCTTGGCCAAAGACGACTCACCTGTAGACCTACCGTGCTTCGTGATGCCAGACCAAGTTACAAATTTCCAAAAGACGACCCGTAATTCTTTTTGGGAAGCCATACACACCGGGACTGGACTCAGTAGGGATGATCTCCTACTATCTTGTCAAGCACCATCTTCAAGAGCAGACGACAGTAATCCGGCAAAACGCCAGAGTGACAAAGCACCAAATGGCCAAATCACAAGCACCATCAAAATCACACAGGAAACCAGATTGAAAAGACTTCGTTGCGTATAATACGTAGAGTCGCTTACTCATAAAGACCGTCGAAGCCCGCTTTGGTATCATCTTTCCCCAAGGTAACTCCTTGAACGCCTTAGCATGAGCAAAAACCGTCAAGACGCCCACGTGAAAGTTTGCCCTCATGATTCCCTCATTACCTTCCAGAACTCCATGCTTCGGCCGTGCAAATGCCATGCAATGATATAGGAAAGCCGCCCCCAGCCCGCTATGCCTCATTATGTACTACGAAAATGATGGCGTGTGGTCATGAACCAAAAAAGGTTGCCACCATTAGAGGAACACTCCAACCCACTTCTCCTTAGCCTTGATATCTGAGTCGCAATCTTCAACAGCACAGGTAAAAGTCTTGGCCTTTTTGCCGATTTTCGTGGATTCCTTGAAGCCAGTCTTTCCACTAGAGGTACGAACTTGGAAGCAAGCGTTGCAATAAACCTATACTTTGTCAGTGACTGGACATGCTTGATCAAAGTGTCAACCTACGTGACCACAATCCTTGACGACCCAGAATGGATGCTCCTCCCGTTCCTTCTTAGTGGGGGCTTTGCCAGACTTCTTAACGATTGGCTCTTCAATCTCGTTGTTCTGAATAAGTTCCTCCTCACAGCTAGGGCAGACCAGAACGTGAGCTTCTTTTGTGGATCGTGTGAAGCCCGGTCTAGGTGCTGGAGGAGGAATGTGCTCTGGTTTTTGCTCTGCGAAGGCTGCGTGTTGATAGTCGAGGGCGTGCGGCATTGCCTGAGCCTGACCATTTCGAACCATTTGTGCCATATCAAGTTGATCCATGAAGTCCCGCCCAAAACGGCCAAATCCCAATCCAGGACCTAGGCCCCCTCTAGGCTCATCAAAACCCCCAAGCAAATCCCCAAATGCCAAACCGTGAGGGACGAGTCCGTCAAAACGCCTAGGGATCGGCGCTGGTGGGTTCCGTGCTGGTAAGAAGAGCGACGGCGAGTCTGCACGAGCAGCAGCAGCGGCGGCGGGTCTGGCAAGGACACGGGGGCGATGGCGAGCCACCTGGGCCGGGAGCTGTCGCTCGCCGGTAAAGATAACATCCTGCTCCACACTATCGTCCGTAAGATCGATTAGATCCCCTAAGTTTACAGCATCGCTTCGTCCAAGTTGAGGAGGTCGTGAGGGTCGATTTCGGGGTTGTACATTACGAGGAGGAGCGGGCGATTCTTCGGGTTCGTCAGTTAGATCGATGATGGTTTGCGAGGCTCTGTGTTCCAGCCGAGGCCGTTGTTGAGAAGAGTGAAGTCTGTCAGACATCTCTTCTGAAACTCGAGGTTGTAGGTGGGAGTTGTGTGGGTGTGAGGTGCGTCTACGTTCGTGGTTGTCGTTGGCAGATGAGGAAGGAAACCGAGGGGCCGAGAAGAAGCTTGCAGGTCCCATGAATCCGATGGGTGAAGGTGAGAGTGTTGCTGAATGAGACATCTCAGTGAAAGATCTCTGCGGTTGTGCAATCACGTTAGAATTACTCCAATGGCCTGGTGGGTTCAAAGTGAACTGGTGGTGGGTCCTCACCTTGTGGCGCTGAGGCTCTGCTTGCCATCCGTCCATCACAATGAGAGTCTCAACCTTTGTTACCCAGCAGGTGTACAGGATCTCGAAGGTCTTGCTGGTGGTTCAGCTTGTGAAGACCTGGACAGGTTGTTGTGGGAGGGACGTCGAGGGGCGAGTTGGTCGATTTGTTGTTTTATGTTCTGTGATCTCACAACGGCATGGAGTTGCTAGCAGGCGCTTCGGCGTTAAGAGGCGTGCTTTTGCCTGGGCTAGGCACAACCACTCGAAGGGACGGGTTAGCTGGTTGGGACTTGATTGTTGAAAACACTATTGAAGGATATGACCAGATATTGAATAAATCCCGATCTTAATTGTAGTTGATGAATTTCAAAATGTCACACTTCACTAAGAGGAAGAAATCTGCAGAAAGTGTATAACGCCTTCCGTCAGCGAGGTCCTCAAGGTATCCAAGATATCTACGAATGAAAAAATTGCGACGGGGCAAGATAAGGTTTACCGTGTTCTTCGATTTCAGGAATCACAGTTAACTGTTTATCGACTGATTTATTACAATTGTGCTATATTTGACTAGTCAGTTTGACAGGCGGAAAGAGCTGTATCAGATCCAGTGTTTTGCTTGCTATCGCCTATTTATCCCCCTGCTTCGAACCGCTTGGCTCCTGGCCTATCAGAGCTATTGATATCGATAGGACAGAGGCGCCTGCAAATACAGACTTTATACAGCAAGAACTGCATTACAGTAGTCAGTTTTCCATTTATAACGAACAAGAAACTGGATATCAGGATGTAAGCAAAGCATTGTGAAATACTTACTCATTTATTGCCCCATAAAACGTGCGGCTTACTGATCATCCATAGAGTCGTAGATGTCCTATCGCGGAGCGAAGAATAAAAGGCATCAAAGGATGCCTCAGCCAGGACAGTGCTTTGCTATCATACCAAGCTTATGTCCTTCGTGACTCACACTTCAGCTTGAACCACCTAGACAGTTGTATGATGTGGTCTGGTATCATTCCATTGATTTGCCCCTCGTGGTTTAGTGCCCGATGAAGGCTCTCTAGAATTACATGCAAGAAAGACTGTCCAGAGATTGCTTTTGCCGCAAGCAGTAAGTCAAAGCCCCAACTCCGTTACCCAATCTCTCATCCAAGCACTGTTACAACTCCATCGCCATTGATGGTTGCCAAAGTTCTAGCTTCCGGTCCCCATTCAAGAGCAGTTGCTGGAACAGCAGTGCTGATGACATCTGACCACGACTTCGAGGATTTCGTATATTGCGAGATGGTAAGTCCTCCAGGTCCGGCAGCAGCCAGGAATTGCCCAGTGTAGTCCCATTTGATAGTATCGACCTGTCCTCCAATCTCCAACACCTTTGCCTTAGCAGCCTCTCCTTCCTTCCGTAGATCGAAAATGACAACGCTGTTAGATCCCGTCACAACAGCTGCGAACCAGATTCCGTTTTCAGAGAAAACCAAGTCTTGTACTGGTCCTCCCAGATCGAAGGTGGCAGCGTGTTGACCGGTTTTGACGTGGAACATTCTAATTTGGCCATCTGTACCGCCAGCAGCGAACAAATGACCATCTGGGTGGAAAGCCGCAACAGTGAGCCCTGCATTAAGGTTAGTTTAGCCAGACAGGAAGAGGAGAGCTATACGTACCAGAGTCGGTATACACCTGCGTGACAGCCTTTGCAGCAAGTAAATCGTAGAAGACGAAGCTCTTGTCAACACCAACGGATGCCAGGATATCACCACTTGGGTGCAATGCCAGGCCATTTGCGCTTCCAGCATGCGATGTGAAAGTCATCTCGTTCTCGCCAAATACCTTGACGGCACCAGACGCCGTAGAAACAACAGGCTGGCTGCCATACCAAACAGCATCCGTAATCGTGCTTCCAGCCTTGAATGATTGTTGTACTTTTTCCTCCGCAATCGAGTATATTCCAACAACACCTTCAGATCCACCAACGATGACCAGCTTTCCAGCTTCATCCAGGGCGAGAGAAGTAGCACTAGAGTACAGGGCCTTCGACACACTGGCAACCCCAAACTTCTCAACCGTCTCCGCATCTACCCAGTTGTCTGGTACAGGCCGCTTCCGACGGCTCTTGGAGAGTCTGCGGATTTAATTAGCATTATCGAAGACCCGCTGACCACAGCTGTAGCATACCTTTCTTGTGCAGCATCTACCTTGGCTGCCAGCTCTTCTGGAAGGCCTTGACTGTCGATCTGCATAGCATCTCCATTACTAGCACTTCCTGCGCCAATTGTAACCTTCGATAATGCATCTCGAGCCTCGTCGCGTTCTCTAGTGAGGCGTGCAATAACTCGAACTGCAGCATCATGTTGGTAGAGCGCTGTAGTCAATTCTTGTCGCGTCTGTTGAAGTGATAGGCGTAAGGTAAAAGTTTCGAGTGCTAATGCATCCCATTCGTTTTGGAAGGTCGAAAGGAGTGAAGGAATTGAGGTCAGAGTAGGAGGTCGAGGGGTCACGATTTTGGCGGACTTGAGATCGATGAGATCCTCCACTTCCAAGTCGTCGCCAGTGACAGGATCTTTATGGTTTTCCGAAATGTAGGCCTCGATCAAACGCTTTTCAAAAACATTGCCTTGAATCAATCAGCTTCGCGCTCTTCGCTCAACGGTTGTCTGCTGCCTTACCTGATTTCGATGCCACAGGATGCTGAGGAGCTTCTCCAGAGACTAGAAATTGTCAGTCGCGTTCCAGTGTAATGAGAGAATTGCGTGTAATAACATACTTGAGCACAACATCATGAATCACGTCAAGTATCGAGTTCTGGTCCTGGCGCATCAACTCGACGAAGCTGGAACTTTTGGCAGGTTCCTGAAAATATAAGGCGCTAAACTCTATGCGGAACTAGTGAAATCTGTATGAAGTACCAGAATTGGAGCTCCAACTACGCCTGTACCACAGTCTCGATCGGTTGGCAAATCCTGTTCTTGCTTCATTTTGGCTATCAAATTTACAAACCTGTAACGTAACGTAGTTCCTTTTTTTGTAATTTGTCGTCTCGCAACTGCTCGTTTCGTGCGCTTGACGCATAGCCGTACGCCACTCAGAATTTCAGCTACTCATCAATCAAGCCTTCAGACTTCAAAGATCACCTCTATTGGTAACGCAATCTTGTATACAATAATGATCTGCACGAGACTTTAATTTACCATTGCTTAAGCTTGAAATCTGCATGTTACAAGTTTTCTAGACCTACGAGCTCGTCATGAAGTCACGATGGAGAAGAGCCTCTCTGTAGTCCCCCGATTTTCAGATAGCAATTTTGATGGCTTCCAGCAGATTTATTTACAAGCACTCGCGATGTATACCGCACCCTTGTGTGGATATACTGCACGCCCAGTGGCTGCTGTCTGTGACTTTTAACACTTGCTGTGCATGATTTACCCTCCCATCATTAGTTACCAGGAATATGGCACTTGGGATTAACACCCGGGCACTTCACAAGCCAAGGGGTGAAAGAACAATTTTTTGGAATGCCGGACTCTGATTCCTAGGAAAGAACGTTGTCCAAGCTAAAACCCTCCAACGGCATCCGCAAACCAAACTCCATTATCGTATGCAGCCACTCCGTCCTTCATTACGGACAATTTTTGTGGACGCCAGTACCATTCCATGCTACCCCCAATGCAGACTTTCGGAGCTTCCCTAAACATAGATGTTATTCTGGATGAAACAACAGTCACCAAAATCGCTTCCCTGCTCAGTCTCTGATTTGGACGAAGAAGCCTTCGCCTTGACAGTCCTCTCTCAACATCTCCACAATACACTCTTCCTCTGGTGGTGTGGGCGGTGCGTCAGGCAAATCATGCGGTGAGATGCCGTCTAAAGCGTCCAGATAATCGTCGAGAGCATCATCGTCGTCTCTATCCGTTATTGGATTCATGATGTTGAAGTCGCTATATATAATTTTGTCGAGTCCATCGAGTCCATCATTCTGCCAGTCCTCCGACTCTTCGTCCTCCAGGTCTAAAGCATCATAGTTGGACAGCCCCAGTGGAGACGGCGGGAGGGGTGCTTCAAGACATCGAGGCTTTTGGAAAACGATCTCTCGCAATGACAACCTCTCTCTGGTCTTCTCTTGCTCCATACGTATGAAGTCTCTTGCGGCATCCATACGTCTTCGTACTCTGTTCATGATGGCGGCCTTCCGCAAAAGATTCTTGCTCAACGCTCTGTTCTTCGCCCCCCAGACTGGGATCTTGTTGATCCCACGGTTGACGATATTCGATGCTGGCTGGGAGAACGGACGGCTAAGACGGGAGGTGATGAGATGTAACCTCAAACGTCGCTTCTTCCGCCCTTCATTTCCCTCTCCGTCTACATCAGAGAGAGCTCGACGACGTTTGAAAGGTCGGTTCGAGGGAATCGTAGTTGATATTGGCCGGTCGAAGGAGAACTTGAGAGAAGGACTCGCGGAAAATTTGAAGGCAAAGGTATCCTTGGAAGACTCTTTGTCCAAGAAGATGTGTACCATGCTCACGCTCACGTGTGGTCGACGTTTGCAATCCGTTGTATTCCAGTTCGCCCCGTTAAATGGGCGATTTCATCTCCTCCACAAAGATCAGTACTTGGTTGCACTCGCTCATTTGGTGAGGCTGTTGATGGATAGTTGCAGCTCTGGCAGTAGTTGATGCTGTCCTGCTGAGTGACCAGAAGAGAGTGAGGAGAAGAGGAGAGAAGAGCTGATGAGGAGGCAATGCTTATGGAGTAGTGATGTGGAGGTGGAACTACGAGACAGAATAGGTCTGGCTCCCTCGGGCTCATGCTCCATTACTCCCCAACCATCCATTCTGGCATCCCGCATTTTCTGTGTTCCACAGCCATGGAAATTTGCGGGGAAACAGCTTTTGCAGCAGGGGGGCCAGCAGACTCCCTGTGGCCAATCCTGACCCTGCATCGTGAAAGATGATTTCAGTCACGAGCGCCTGCATGCAGCGTGTTCCAAGCCCCTCTATTGGTGCATCGGTGCTGCATGGGCTGCTGGTGTCACATCCACGAATGAGGTCCAGACCGTTTCCAGGCATTACAGCACCATATTGCTTTTGCAAGGAAATTTTTACGTTTTGCTTGAGGCTGACATGCGCCGCCCCTGCCTGCAAAAATGCAAAACGAAACTGGTTCGGCCACCCAAGAGAGCAAAGATCTGGGTTCCTCCCGACTTCTGAGAGTGCTTCAGGGGGAAAACCCTAGGTCCAAAGCTGATCTGCGCCCTCGAGGTGCATATATTAATTCAGAAACCGGGGAAAGTCGTCGATCCTGATGAGAGGATAGGGTCCAATTCTGCTAGCCTTTGTGTTTTTCTGTTTCGTGACTTTGCCACCACCGAATATCAGAGTGTTCTTTTTGAGCGGAGATGATTTCCAGCCTCCAACCATTTATGGAATACCGCGTGGAAGCCTCCTCCTTGCTTGCACTTTGTTCTGCTACATATTTCACCGCCATTTATTCCCTCTTATTTTGAGGTATTTTGGCGTTCGTTATTCCCAGCAGTTGGGTTGGTCCTTGAAGAAGGCGTTTTGAAGATTTCCGGCGGCTTCCGTGACCCTTCACTTTGTGGAGGAAGTCATGAGGGGGCGCTCGTGTTGCGACCTTCCACTTGGGATCGATGGAATCTTCGTGGTCTGATACGGTGAGTAATCGACTGGTTTGTCTCCTCGTCGGCCACTCTTCATCGAAAGTCGACTAGTGGATGTAACCCGCACAATGTGGTAGGAGGTCAATAGAGCATCTGCTATCATTTTGCAGCAAAGAAAAGAGACAGAGAGGCATAAGAGAAGACAAGGTTTACCAGAGCTTGGCATTACAATTTTTTTCATTCTCGTGTGCCGATGTCTAAACGCTAATGGTCTTGAAAACATTGAAAGCCTCGCCAGTACCTACTAAGCAACCGGGTATTTGGGGATGGAAGTGCAATTCCTTGACCTTCTCCATATAGTGGACGAAAAGCAACTGGGGAGGTACTTCTGTCACACCACCAGTATCCTTACTTTCCTCGTCATCGAGCTCCACTGCCAGATCCCACAGAGTTAGCGTGTCATCGCCAGCAGCGACTGCTACGATACTGTCGTCCGTTGGATGCCACTCCACACTGGTAATTTGCTCTTTGTGGAAGTTGAAACTTGCCACTGGAGTGGGTCTTGGGGAGGCAGAGGAGGTGTTAGGCTTCCATTGACGGAGATCCCAGACTGCCCAAACTCCATCATCTGCTCCAGAGGCAAGTAAATGTGAAGTCTGGTGTGACCATGACATGACATTGACATCCGTGTCACTGACTTGAACACTCAATGCCGCAGTCTTACTCTTGCTTCGGACGTCCCAAACCTTGATGGTACCGTCACTTGATGCGGAAGCAAATACGTTTCGCTCAGACGGACTCCATTGCAATTCCTCAACACTTCCGGTATGGCCTGTAAATGGACGCGAATCGGTTTCCCAGCGTTCTCCATCTGTTCTCGTTGTAATATAAATCTTGCCGTCATTGTCGCCGGTAACGAGCTTGCCAGTCGACACAAGAGGTGACCAATCGATACCGTATCCTTCTGACTTGTGCATCTTCAGTGTAGATAGTGGTTTGTTTTGCTGCGGGGAAATGACGGTTCCAGGGGTATCGAAAGATGCGAGATGAGGGGTAACATCGTGAATAAGAACTTGACCAGCTTCAGTCATCGAAGCAGTCAGAGTGGTAGGAGGTTTTGAGGAGTTCGAAGCAGGTATTTGGTAAGCGCGAATCCGATTTGTGGCAGAATTAAAGGGAATTGATGCAGACTCCAGAATTGGATCCGCGTCCTCGTCCTCGTCATCTGAAGAATCCTCATCATCTTGATTCCGCTCCATTCTACTGAGGCCACTGAACTTCATGACCATCAATTGATTCTCCTTTGCTCGCCTGCCTTCTGCCTGTGTTCCTGCGACTGCATACATTGTGGCGGGGTATGTTTTCCGGTTGTCTCCTAAGCTGTCTTTGACAATATCGAAGGACAGACAGGGCCACGGCGTACTTAGGGCATGGAGCATTTCGTATGTCGATAGATCGGGGGACAAAGTCTGGCCTGGTTCTAACTTGTTTCTGCCAACAATAAATGTCTGCTGGTCAACGTCCATGGCTTCTGAGAGATCATTAGCATATAGGTTGTATTTTCGCAACCAAGCTCCAGATCTCCCCAGCGCATACATACCAGCTTTCTCTTCAGCTTCCCTCTCCTCATCGGGTCTGCCATCAACTCCTGCCTCTAGTATCTCATCCTCACTCTCATATTCGTCCTCGAATTCATCCTCAAACTCCCCCACTTCGTCCTCCAAATTTGACTTCTCTGGGCGCTCACCACTTTTGAGTGATACTCCCCCGTTCTCATGTTCTTCTGCTGGACGTTTCGACATGTTGCCGCGATGTAATCCTTCACCAATATGCTGTTGAAATGAGTGATGGGATTCTGGGTAAATTTCTTATCGAGAATCGCAATCGTGCGCTCGCGCCCAAACTTTTTTTCGGCGCCGGAAAATACTTCCCCCGCAAGCTTAAATTTGGCACAGGCGATATCAACTCCGGGATGTCCTCAGACTTCATCACGAATGACGCCGTCAAGATGTTGTATGAGCTCATAGCAATTGTAAGTTCAATAAGGCCCAGAAGCGGTAATCATGCTAATGGTCGCAGGTCCGGCCCCATAACCTTATGGAGGTCAAGGAGTGCGCCATCCTTCAATCTCTAGCCTCCTTTACAGACTAACAGAGCATTAGAATTGCACGCACGACCGGTTCCCTCATCCTGAAGAACGGTGGAACGATACGAGGCATTAAGAATTGGGGAGTCTGGAGTCTACCCAAACGAACGCGAAAACATCAAGCTCAATACAACGATGGCCACTACTTTATAATGCGATACGATGCTTCGAGTAAGATTCAAGACGATGTGAGGAAGACGCTGGGGTTAGATCCACGGATGATCAAGTTCAGTACAGTGAAGCTTGGTGATGGGACGTTGGAGAAGTCGAGTAGGATAGGGGGATCGATTCCTTGGGACTCGAGGGAGGAGTTCTGAGCTGAACTGTATATGTACAACAGGGCATTGCATGGCGAAATAGGGGCATATTGTATGATGGAATGTACGTTTGAAATGGCGATCACAGGGTTTATCTTGGAGATGGATTGGAATCAGAAATTGCCATCAATCATAATGCTCATGTGGAATCTATTCCCAGAGTTCCCTCAAAGACGCCGTCGTGCAGCCCGCTGAGCAACCAAAGAAAAAGCCATCCTCCACGATCCCCTGAAATATACAGGTTCCTCTAATCGGTCTCCATGGTATCAGGGACGTCTCCTCGCTTCTTCTTGACATATTCTACGAACGAGTCGATAACCCCAGGCCATGCGCCATCTTCACTCCAGAAACCCAGGGTCTCATCTTGCAGCGTCTTCTCAAAGAAGTGTGCTGTTTGGTTCCACATGTCCTTGTTGACACTCTTAGTCCATGATGTGTTCAGAAAGTCAACCCATAGTTGGATCCAGTTGGTGGATGGAGTTTCCCATGTCATGCCGGGAGGAGAAAAGAGCATTTCCCAGTAGACGATTGCGTTTTCGAGTGGAAGAGCCTTCTGGCCTTTCTCTTTCGCACAAACGAAGACATGCTTATATACTCGTTTGAACACCGTCATATCGGATGAGAATAGCTTGATCTGGCCGGCGACATGTGACTTCTGTTTCGCAATTGTATCGGCATTACTAGAAAGTCAGCAAAAGAACGAGATCTCTGTCTGGAGTGAATCTTACCCAATTTTCTTCCATCCGTCCACAAAAGCCTCTTTTGACATCTCTCCTAAAGCCGGTGCTTGTATGATTTCGAGTGCGACCAAGATCTCTGCATTTTCCAGATTGACTCCCAATTCGTTTAGATATCTCATCGTGCCGTTCACGGTAGCTACACCCTCTTCGTCCGATGGTTCTATGATGAAGAGAGTCAGTCGATCCCAAATTCTCTCATTTTAGCAGAATCCACTTACCCCGAAATTTCTCGAACAGCTTCCCAAGACTATCTTCGGTCTTTGAAGGTGCTACTCCTCCGATCGATGCGAAATAACTGTTTGGTGCCACGTTAGTAGCTGAACTCGATCAAGACTTGAAAGCTTCAAGATTCCCAGTCGCCTGGTTCCAGCGGAAGGCGGACCTTTCGTTGTTTCGAAAGAATTATCGGGGCAGAATGATTCGCTGCGGATTGCCATATAAACCCAGGAGTGAGATATCTCCGAGTGGTGCCTGAATCTGAGCCGGCGTAGCATATCCGTGATGCAGTAAACGAGCCTGGAGTAGAAACCATAGGGCTTTCCACTTGCAACATTGTTGACGTAAAGTTGGAGGTCATCCATTACGGAGCGAACGGTCGTACTCATCGTCTGTCTGGTGGCTCTGGTCGAGGTTCTTCATTCATTTTGGATGTAGTTTAATCAAGCTGGTGGAAATAAGCTCCACAAAAATGTGACACTCGACTTGTTGGGAAAAGCGTTCGAGCCATATGGTACGGAACGATAGGTATCGATAGTCTTGCGGTGTAACAGATCGAATGCCAAACCTGGATTAGTCCAGCACAACCCTCCATAACAGTCCACAACAGTATAGTCCCGTTCTCCCACCTGCTGTGCGATCTGCAGCCTCCATACCACACAAGCAGAAGGTTTTGTGATGGGATTCCGGGTTGAATCGCGGGGTACATCCCCCTCCATCTTGCTGAAGCACTATCCACTTCTGTGAAGACTATGTGCGTGATCAATCCGTTGATTGTGTCCTTGGGGACAGATAATCCTGCGAGGCTGACTCGATAGATAGGACTCGGAGAAGGTATGCATGTGAAGTCCCGGTGTGTTGATTGCGCAGACTGCCTGGGGGCGCTTCCAACTTGCGAGCGCCTTCCATTCCAATTTTCCAATCCGCAGCATGCCTCCCGCCCTCGCAATAAACATGAAATACTGGCTTACCTATCACAAGCTTGATCAAGCTTCCAATTCGTGGCCTTGAGCGCCTATGACAAAAGTAAACAGTCAGCGAATTTCTGCATCCTCGCTTTCACCTGCTCACTTACCCTCGAGGCTATCTTCTCATTTGCGCCAGTAAACTGCATGAACTGGGCAATCAGTGACTTCTGAGTTGTTTTGGACGTCATCTTGTGGATTCCTGCTGCCGCGCAGGCGTGTATGTCGAAGTTGTCGAGGTAAGAGAACTTAGAGAAGGGAGGACGCGTTTGAGAAAGGGTGGGTTGTCGATAGCCTTCTTATCGAATGGCCGATGATTAACCGTTAGTTTGCGGCTGCCTGCGTCAGACAGTGAATAGGGGGCGGGGTAATTCGTGACGAGCCGAGTACAGCTCCAAGAACCACCGATGTCAATAAGCCTCATTTCATATACACTCAGCACTGTTAATACATGAGAAATACCAAATTTAGCGCCTTGCCTATATATCAAGACTGTGCTAGACTCACATCTGAATCTGAGACAGAATCACTAAACAAATTGAGAACAACCTCAGTGGAAATTATTAGTATTCACCAGTCTCCTCCCATGTTACTCTGATCCTTAACTACCTATACAAGCGCTGATCAATCCACCAAAGCCCAAACTCAATGCCGCTATCAATCATGCACGCGCAGCAAGAACTATATGCGCTAATCCTACCATCCCACAAGGTTAACAGTAATAAACACTTAATCACCGAAAGGCATGCTCTCCAGCTCCTCATGAAGCTGCTTCCAATTATCTGCTTGCATCTCCGAGTACTTTACGCGCTCTTGCGCCCAGTCTTGGTTCCAGCGGCTCACATGATACTGCGACTGCTGGAAGAAGATGAGCTCATCACGGATGCACTCCTTGATAAATACTCCTCGAGCATGTTGAGCCACAATCGATTCCTTGTCCTGTCCTTCTTTTTAGCAAGTTTTCAATACACTGGTGTGCAGACATACCCTGATAATAGCCTCAGTAACCTTCTCAATTTCGCCCGGCTTCACAAGGCCTTCTGGCTTTGCCCGAATGGTAACAAGCTTAGTCTCATTGTTCTGGATTCTGCGTTCAAGGTACGGGATATTGTCCTTGTCGTACCGATCGCGTCTGTCGAACATATCTCTCATACTGACCAAAGCATCACGCTGCCTCTTCAAGTCCTCTAGTACACCTTGATCCCAAGCTCTAGCCTCATCTTCTAAGAGCGTCTGGCTATTAGAGAGATGCTTTGCCGTAGCATTCAGACCTTCGTTTAGAAGCGGAACATCGTTGGTATCTGTTGCGTAGGTATCTGCGGACGAGTCCATCAACGATTGCAAAGAAAGTGACAGTCTTAATTGGTCCGCAGCAAGGCCCTCGTTGCGTTTGGACAGGCGATCCATGAGATTGCACAGATTAATGTACACCTCTGCTGATCGACGCACGCCTGTTCTGGTCCGTTCGAAGAGTTCGTTTAAGGTTGGTGGAAGTGAGTCTTCCAATCCTGGAGGAAGTGGTCTACCAGTAAATTCCTCCTGAACTGAGATAGTAGCTTGCTTGCGCCATACAGCAAGCTCCTGGTGCTAATTAGCTTAAACTTAGCCACATTACATCTAACCTTGAATTTCGGGGCTTACAGTCGGAACCGTCAAGAACATGGTTACTAGTTGTTCTTGGCTTAACACTGGATGTCTGACCAGAGCATTCGCAAAGCGGACCAAGCCCCTACGCCTTTTCTCAATAAATGTGTTGTCAGCGGCAAGATGATTTCCATTAACTGCCAACCGTTAGCGAGAATCCAGCATGCCAGGGCAAAAACCACCACAGGACAGGATCGGGCAAAGAACAGTGTCGTTTACGTACCTCCAACTCTCTTCGGGGGAAGCAAGGGTATCTGTCGGAAAGGAAATCGCTTCTGTAAACAGTCCAAAAGCCAAACAAAGTCGCTATACCGTCTCACGACCTTACTGTTCCGGCGAGCACTTGAGACCTGGTAGTTGTGATGCTGGAACATAAACATTCCTTCCTTCTCCGGCAATAGTGTAATAACGACATTCTCCTCAACGCCTGCACCTGACACACGTCCGCCACCAAAAGATCGAGTTGGGGGACTCGGACCAGGACGATCACCACCACCTCCAGAGAAGCCGTTACCTCCAAGTGTAGAGTCGTTAGAAACACGATAGGATTCGCCTGAGTTTCCATCATAAGAACCCCATATACCAGTTACTGGAGCTGAAGCTGGATCCTCCGCATGCTGATTCGAAGTCCCATTGGTTCCAGCAGTTGATGTAGTTGTGAAGTTGCTTGTCGTCCTGACTGGCGCGCTTCCATTACTTCCTGGAGCCAACGCTCCGTTTGTTTGTGGTGTTTCGTCATGATTGTGACCTCTGTGCATGGCTGGACTACCCCATGGGTCGGCCTCTGGGAAGTCAATCGAGTCTTTCCGCATTGTACGAGGTTTCTGGGGTGAGACGGATACCGGAGCTGGAGGAGGCGTTACAGGCTGCTGCGGCGGCTTTGCAGCAAGGTCTTCGACTCCAGGGATCGGGGTGGAGAAGCTAGGTAGATTGGGCTCTGGCAGATCTGCAGGAAGATAAGCAATTGTAAAAAAGTCCCAACCAAGCAAAATTACGAACTTCGTCGTCGTTCATCAACACCATCTAGCGTAATATCCTCATGTTCTTGTGCCAGTCCAATCAATGCGAACAAAACATTGAACTCGTTCCTAGAGATATCGGAGAGTTGCCCTCCAGATGTGAGGATGCTCACGATACGGCTTTGCTCGTCTGCACCAATTCTGCTGGCGCTCAAGACTTTTGTTATCCCCGAGCTAGTGAGCTTGCCTCCATTGCCATCTCCACCATTTATTAGGTTGTCGAATGCATCGATATAACTGTCGGGAACCGCACCCGCTGGTAGCAAACTCTTGACTAGCTCTCCCCGGCCAGCCTTCTTTGGGGTTGGCATACCCCATCCTGGAGCATTGTCGTCGTCTGCGAATAAGGAGGACTTTGATCCAGGAGCTGGACTGGGCTCGTCATCGAAGAGAGAGTTTCGAGACTTGGAAGCTTGCGCTGGACTTGGTTGATCAGGTGAGGATCCGAATAGAGACATTGTGCTGCAGTCGCAGATTCAACAGCTAGCTGCCCGGTGATTTGCTGATAATATATAGGTAATGCGACAACCATAAAGGTCCTATCATGTCCATCAACAATGGATGAGGTAGATGATGGAGCTTGCGAGGCGAAGCTCCCACACTAGCGCTGCAGGGGTCAGTGTTGTGTTCCCGAGCTTCTCGAGGCTGAAACTTCAACATTTGTATGAGCCAATCAGCATACCCTTGCTGTGAAGACATGCGCCTGTTGCTACAATGCTTCTTCAGGTGGGAAAGCCAGAGTGAGTTAAGATCGTCAAGTTCATCGTTACTCAATATTATTTAGTCACTGCGTGCCTTTCGAAATTTCTGCAGTTTTGGTTCATCTATGTAACGAATTCAACCAATTCACAATACCACGAGATTAAACCTATCTCGACTTAAGTTCTTTTTAACTTTGGCACCTATGCCAACATCAGCGTAGTTCTTGACACATCCGAGCTGTCAAAAGATATGTGTACAATCTAACGTGAATATTTCCTGGGCGAGCATTGAGACTGCTCGGTCAGCACGGTGGACCATTCTTATCACCAAATGTGGTTATACTTCTATCTTAATTTTCATGTGCTCCGAAGAATCTGAGAGACTGCTATGCTCCTTGACAGCCTCGGTATACCGTCGCTTCATTATCTTGCTCCTGTATCTGCGGGCCTCATATGGTAGCTGTGCGGCCAGCCAGTCTTGGGCAATACAATGCTGGCAATGCTACTCCCATGGTAATGCTTGATGGCGTAAAACCTTAAATTGAACGGTCTTAGAGCTGCAACACTCAAATAGTAGCAACACTGATCGGACTAGAGAAGTTCTGCATCAGTATGCTTGTGCTAGTGCACCAGAACGGAGGCAGCAAACCTGCTTTTGAACCCAAATCCTTCCAACTTGGAAACTGGGAAATGAAGATAACGAAGGAAAGGAGGCACTTGTACAAGGGAACTGAAGAGATGGAAGGGACGGTGGATCAAGGAACCGGGACAATCTGATCGCAACATTCGAGTCGGAACATTAACCTGAGAGCTATCCCGAGCTCCCTGAACTATCGGAGCGATGCAAACAGTAATGCTGACTCGGAGCCTTTGACGGCACATCATTTCGTGATAGACCTGAATCATCAAGCGATATTCCGCATGAGATTTGAGATTCAGTGAAATCAATTGACATTACTTTTGCAATACTAAATCGAAGGAAGACGTGGAAAGGTATGATGAAGAGGCTCGGACCAAAACCTTAGCGCCGCCTCCGGTCTGGAAGAACGTCTCGCCTAGCTGCTTCGTTAATGCAGCCAATCATTATGTTCTTTCCGCTCCGTCTCTACTGATCGCCGCACAACTCTGAATCCATCTCGAAATTCCCAACGACGGTCATCAACAACTTCAAACGCCCCGAGTCAAGACACTTCGCATTCCGCGTAGTAAGTACCTCACGTCCCGAGTCTGCGAGTCTTCCAAAAGCGCGCATCTTTTCAGTTTCGTCTCTAACGATTAATTGTCCGCAGATCTTCGAAAAGTCGCCAAAATGTCCCACGAATCCGTCTGGAACTCACGTCCCCGAACCTACGGCAAGGGAGCCCGCGCCTGGTACGTTTGCCTTTCGATCCTTGAAATATGAACTTGGGGGGAGTGGAAATGGGAAATGGAGGAATCATGGCAGGGGCGCAATTGTCGAAGAGCGACAGCTAACGATGCCGCAGCCGTGTCTGCACACACAAGGCCGGTCTCATCAGAAAATACGGTCTCAACATTTGCCGTCAATGCTTCCGTGAGAAGGCCGCCGATATTGGATTTGTCAAGGTATGCGATTTGGAGCCGAGCCTCGACGAGCGATTATACCAGAGCGCCATACTAACAAAATCTGCAGCACCGTTAAAGTACCACAATGGCACGGAACCCTGCGATCGATTTGTGCGTAAGGGCAGTGGAATTGGACTGGGGCTTCACTCATGGCATGGAGTTTGGGACGGTTGATCAGATTTGAGCTTGGAGGGCATTTCGGAAGGATGGAAAGACTCGATAAAACTCGATGGATTGCCGGACGATGGATTGTTCTTCGACGCAAAAGTCTCATTTTAGAATTGATCTGGGTTTATCTTGCTATTGCTCTGGAGATGATTCCTGGGCCAGCAGCATTGCCTCAATACAGCACCGTCCAAAAGACCAACCGAACTAAATGGTGTGAGACGAGGTGACCTGGACCGGATATATATCAATAGGGAAATCACGAATTGAGCAGCGGAACCGGATTGAATTTACGAGTATTCAGCCGCAGGTCAGGCCTATCGAACTTCTTTCCTATCCTATACTGCAAATTTTCGGCTTCCTGGACACTGTTTCTCGAGATGCAAGGCACTTGGGAATGCAAACGCAGCAATTTCTCAGCCCATTAACGTCATATGGATGTGGAGGGGTGAGGCCAGCGCCCAAGGGACTTGAACATTTTCTTGATTCTTTATAAATCAGAGCGAGGGTCAGCAAGCGCTTCCTGAGTTTGTCTTTTCTACCGCATCATTTCTCGACACTGCCTGTTCATAGATCCTGCTAAGTGCAGCTTAAGGTGCGAATCTCAAGACCTGCAGCTAAATCTGTAAGAAAAGCTCAAGGACTAAGCATACGACGTCCTCGTGTTCTCTAGACTTATTGTTACTTTTGCATGCTCATACTTCTCCTTTGTAGATGCACAATCGGTATTCTGTTCTCAATTATCGAGCAACATCGCATTGTTCTGACTGCAGTGCTTCTAATCATCGATCCCCTTTCCTCTGGCCCAGATCGGGAGCCAATAATCCTACAAGTGCAAAGAATCATCGCTGCGTACTATACAAGCTGTTTTGGTACGCACAAAGTAGACCGCAAAAAGTAGACGGTAGTACCAGCGCTGTACCCCCTTCTAGTCATTACATGCGTGCCCATCGTCATACGTCCTGCCAACCAAAAGCCCAAGTTCATCACGTTCGATAAGCGCGCTATACAGTCGTAGCTCTGCACAGAGTCAAAGCCCTGACGTGCAGCACTACCCTTCAGTCTCAAAGTTGTCCTGAGACCTTGCGGAGCGATTGTTGAGGCGTCTGGATCTGGCTGTTTCGGCCCATCGTCCCACGTCAATGTGGCGCGGGTGGTGAGGGTCCATATCGGGCGAGGAAGCTGTTTGCTCGACGTCTCGATTGAATGTTGGACTTGCGGCAAGACGAGTGGAGTGGGTGATGGGCTCCGAATGTACTCCGAGTGTTGGAATACTTTCATTGGATGTAGGGCTTCGGGCAAGGTGAGCTGCGTGGGAGAGGGGGTCCAAACGTCCTCGGTCCAAAGTTCCTCGGAGGGCTTGAGTACTCTGGCCACGATTTGACATGAGGGCCATCTCTATGGATCTTGACAATATCTCACTGGCTTCTGTCTGCCCAAATAGCTTGTCCCAGAAGTGGTCACTGAACCGGCTGCGGCAGAAAGGGCAGTCATGCAGTCCTTTCCCTTTTGCATTACACCATTGCTTTAAGCAGTGCATACCGATGACTTTATCGCAGCAGAAAGTCAAGCGGATAGGAAACTCCATAAATCCGTCCTCGTCCTCGACGCACATCTGATTCTTGCAGACAAAACACTCCTTAGAGTCCTCATCCAGAGTCCCCATGCTCACCCCCTTGAAGCAGATGTAAGCGCGCAATTGCTGTCTCTTCTTTTCAACCACGTGGATGCGATCAGCCATCATAAGACCAAACAGGACCTTGCATCCATAGCCAGTGGTGGTAATGTGAATCTCCGAGCTACGTAAGGATTGTGGATCTCTGTGGGCTTCTGGGATGTGCATCGTTCCAAAACTCGCTTCCCATTCCTCGTGGAAGATGTCAAGGTGCTTCATGATCATCCGGACTTGCATAGGCTGATTGATGTTCTGGAGTGGTTTGCCACGGTCGAGAAGCTTCTTCATTTCAGCTGACCAATCACTCAAGATCTTCTTGACAATTCCTTGAACGGTGCTTCCGAATCTCGCGACGATGGGCTCTTCCGTGGGAGTCAAATCCCCGTAGGCATTCGAGGACTTTGGCGTGAGGTAGGTTTTGCTTCCTTCGCGAGCAGCTGCGGTATAGCCTTCGCAAAGTGCGTTGGGCGGCAATGCCTTGATAGATCGTTAGAATAAGTTCCTTCACAGATAGTGTTGGGAACTTTACTTTCGGAGACCACTTATCAACAAAAGCAACAGTCATCTGTAGAAATATTGTCAGAGGTGCTCGTGTGACATCAAGACCGATGTTAGAGATGCCAGACTGTCAGGGACTTACAGGCTCGACGGTCTTGTGCAAGGATCTTGCTGGCTCGAATCCGCAGTACAACTCGACCTTCGCGTCCTTGATGATAGCCTTCATGAGCTCAATATCGTCCTTGGAAACGAAGTCTGGATCTTTGTTTCCGCCTAGGAGAATCCAGCGCCAATTGTAGTGCCAGACATCTTCTGCAGTCATAGCTTGTGAGGTCTGTTTCTTCATGTTCAATGCGATTTGCTCTGCAGACCATCCACTCAAGTGTGCGAGTGAAATGACGAGCGCACTCTGGGCTTTGGTAAGATTCAGAAGACATTCGTTCCGGCAGAGACGCTCGATAATCCGTGGCGAACGATGATAGCCAGATATTCGTGACATGATAGTCATGGCTAGGTTCTCACGGGACTTCTTCAGGTTGCGACGCCTGATGTGTATGGGTCTTGGCGGCTCCAGGAGTCGCTGGATGACCTGACTCTCGATCGAAGTCGGTCTCTTTGGCTGAGGCATGGTTAGATGATTGTATGAGCGTTAAATTTGAAATGCCGTGAGTCAAGAAGCAAGAGTGGTGTATGGAATGCGTCGAGGATTATAGCTTGTGTCGAAGTAAGATGAGCAAAAAGGAGCAGGCAACTAGAGACATACCAAGTATTAGAAAGCAGCCTTGAAGATTCCGTGTCTGTATGCTCTCCAAGATGTGGTGGCGCGGTTGAGGCAGGCTTGTGTGTTCACACACAAACCTCGCACAGGGGATGGGAGGGGGGATGCAGCGATGACAGAAGAGGGGAAGGGAGATCAGCTGGTTGAGAATGGCTAAGGGTAGAAGTGATCAAGAACTTGTCGAGTATCAGAAGGGAAGTCCCCTGGACACAAGCTGCGTATTTCTCTGGGGTGTGATAGGAGAGTACAAGAGTGTGATTGCTGGTGGTTGGAGAAGGGGGTCGGGAAGATTGAGGATGGAATAGATATACTCGACCTCTGGGGGTGAATTTGGAGACTTACCAGGCTGTCTGATGAGAAGGGTAGCTGTCACAGAGAATAGTGAGGTCTGTGAATCAACGCGTCTCTTCCGTCTTTGGGCCAAGGAGATTGTTGTGATAACAGGACATTGATTGAGACTCCAGTGCGAATGACTCTGCGGACGCTCAATTGAATTTGAGCAGTGAAAGAAGAGGGGGAAGTGATGTGATAGCAGGTTTGCCCCTTTCAAAATCGTGTTTGCGAAACCAGCTGTAGAAAAGGTTGCATATGAGCGACAAGGCAGTTGCGCGGAAGAAACGTGCCAAGGTTGGCTCGGTCGGAACAAAATTCTGTACAATGACTAACAATTTGGCGCAGTGTACTCGAAGTGACGATGCAAAATCATAAGTGCTGGGCAATTTTTTATATTAAACCATTGAGTTTGATCAAGAAGCAGTATGATCACAAGCTAGGTGGTTGTTTTTGCTTCAGGTTTTACGGCGTCCAGGCTCCTCGCTTCGAGGTAAACAAAGCAGCTGGGTAATGAACTTCGAAAGAACACAACGACCGTAGCTTGCTGCGGATCCCAGTAGATATAGCCGAGTTTCTCAAAGTGTTAAATACGTCGATTAACCTATTTGCTCTATAATATTCCAGTTTTCCTATATGAATTACAGTTGCAAACTGAATTTGGTAAGGCTCGGTTAGCAGGATCGAGGAGGACACGCAAAGACAGTGAGGAACAAGCTTCACAAATCTCACGAAGAGTTTTGTAGCTTTTGAAAGGCTCTCAAAGGAATTATCATTAATGCATAGTATGGTCCAGCTTGCCCAAATTTATACCACTTGTCAACAGGATTGCAGTAACCTGAAAAAATATCAAGTGACATGACCCTTGAAGATCTAGATGGATCATTTGATATATCAGTTGGGTCCTCCTGACCTGTGCATTGGCTAATATTTTGTCTTTGAGAAACGATGGTGACTCGTTGTTGCAAGTTGTGGACAGCAGGTAGTCTTTGCATGTTTGCATTCAGGTCCGGTGACAAATGTGCAGAGCAAAGAGAGACACTGCAGGTATGACTTAAAAAGCCTAGGTGGCAATGGGAACTAGGATTTACTCCAAGTCTCAATTCTCATAGACTTGATTCTACATTATAAGGACTTGGTTTCTCCATTGTCACTTTGTCTTTCTGAGTCATGGAATTTGAAAGCGGTTGGCCTGTAGACCCCTCTTAGGAGAAAGTGTGAAGAAGCTCCATTCAAAATCCATGAAGATTGAGAAGGAAAGATCAAGGGTAAAATTCAATAAATCGCAAGGCAGTGGAACGAACATGTCATTTACTCTAGATCCCAACAAGTTAGATCATCAGTAACATACGTATGTATAGAACTCAATACCTCACAGTGCGAAGCTTTCTCTGACATACTGAATTCCCCCAACGACCTCCAGGCCCCAAAAACAGCCCATAATTTAGAGACGACCTAACCTCATCATGCCATCAAGCGGACCTTTCTTCTCGGTCACAGACAAAGCCAGCTTCGACAATGCCCAAGCTGCCCGCATCAACCACGAAGCCCAAGTCCTCCAGAGAAGCGATGACCTCGCCAACGCCGAGCGCAATCACCTCGAAGCTCTACGCATGAAAACCGCCGTGTCAGGCGAGAACTCAATCCATGTTGGCCTGACCGAGAATACTTTGGGCGAGCTCTACCTGGATGTGGGTCTCATAGATGATGCCCGGACGATGTTGGAGGCGGCTGATCCTATTCGAGCTGGTCAGTTTGTGCTTTGATTTTGCTTCGGGTGAGAGAGATACGTGATGTACCGACGATTTCTGCAGTCAAGGGTCCCAAGTTTGATGAGGCCTGTACGAAAGATACCTTGGGCCGAATGTGGGAGATGAAGGGAGAACTAAAGAGAGCTAGGGTATGGAGGGGGGAGGTTGGCACCTGATCATATGATCTGCTTGCACTCTCAGGTTCGTACTCCCAGTGTACTCATCTGTCTTTGATGTTGAAACTGTTCCTTGGCTCTCCACAGCCGTCTATGAAGGTGTTAATCATGGCCACCCAATTAGTGCCTAAAGTCATCAGTTGAAACCTTCTCGAAAAGATCCCGGCTCAGTAAATGTGCTAAGTGTCGATGTGTATTCTACTGTGGACAGGAATGCCAGAGAAAGGATTGGAGAAGGCACAAGCGGTTTTGCAAGGAAGTCTCTGCGGATGATGCTGCTGCTTCGGACACCAGTTTTCAAATGAACGGGCATTTTTATGAACTGAAGTAATAGGCCAGGCTCAGGAGCTATTGGCCACAGAGGAATGTAACGAAATGATACTTAGGATGGCCAGTTGTTCAACTGCAATGTAAAAGAGTCCGCAGGGAAGCCCGATGACTGCAACGAGGGAAAGGCTGTCAGAAGATTCGGCATGGAAACTGGGCGGCACTATCACATTTGCACATTCATAGCATGTCACTCCAACACCAGCAATGAAGGCCCATGGTCAGGTTGCTCTATATTTCTGTGCAGCTCTAAGTCTACTGGCAGACCTACTTTGACCACTCCTTATAACTCTTCTGCCTCTGTCTCGTATTCCACCCCAACTTTCCACTGATGCTGTTGACCCAGTCCTCGGATCTTCTCCCCTGAGGCATAACATTGGCGAACGGATAGCGACTGGCACTGATAGTCACATAATCGCCCGGCCTCAATTCAACCCTCTCTCTGCCATCAAAACTAGCCCAACTACTGGTCCTGGCATCGTACGGAACACCGACGCGAAGAACTATGGTATCGGGAAGGATGATGGGTCGGAAGGAAAGTGTGTGAGCACATATTGCTGTAACCAAAATGACGGGATTCTCGGGGTGGCAGAGAGATCCTCCTGCAGCGAGGTTGTAGGCTGTGGATCCAGTGGGTGTAGCAACGCATACGCCATCTGCTTGCACGGAGGTGAAGTGCTCGTCGTCGCCGAAAATTTCGGTTGAAGACATTGCTACGCATGCAGATTAGCTTCGGATGCAATATTTTAAGATTGAGTTTGCTCACTTGGATTTGGTCCCCGGTCTACAACGATATCGTTCAAGATCTCGTAGGTGCCATCAGGACGATGAGTCCTTTCGTCTCCCTTCTCCTCTCCTACCAGTTCTTCAACCAGATCTCTCGTCTGGTTTGATTCGTCGTCCTCTTCGTCATCAGGGCTGCTAGATGAGGATCCTTCCTGCGCCTCTCCATTCTCAATTCTCGATCTTTTCCGTTTCTGGCTTCGCATCACCGTTCCTTCGAATCGTAACCTTAGACTGATCGTCACGCCATCTTTGAATGCTTTCGTTAAATGCTCTGGATATTCCTCATAATCAAACTTCGTCAAAAATCCTAGACTGCCCAAAGCAAAACTGAGAACCGGAGGCACAATGCGCTGGAATAGCCAACTAGCGTAGAGAACTGTTCCATCACCTCCAAGAGTTACCACGAAATCGAACGTGTGTGGTCTGGTTCTGCAAATCTCATCCGTCCAGTACCTGAGACGTTTCTCTAATTTCGAGTTGTCCTCATTCTTGGCGGTATATTGTTCCTCCATCTCCTTCATCAGAGCTTTGGAATTGAACTTCTTGTTGTCCCGTAAATTGTCTTCTACCCAAACAGTATACCGGACTTCTCTCTCCGGGCTCAATAACCACTTGACTACTTCTCTTGTATTTCCAATCAGAGTTTCGTCGTGTGCTTTCGTGAGGAGGAAAACGGTGCGGACTTTGAGCTTCAGTCTGATACTGCCCAGCCGTTTGCTTAGTTCCCTTACTCCCCATGCCATATCAGATAACTGCTTCTTCGTAAGGAGCCGGCTATGTAGCGCGTTCGAGTCTTCGCCAGTCGATACAGCCATATTGTCTCCATGCAATTGTCTGGCTTCGATTCTTTTCTTCCAGGCTTTCTCATCCTCCTGCCCAGTTTCGTTTTCCTCTTCAACACTTCGGCCATGCTTGGGATCAACAGGACTATCGTCATTAACGGTGCCAGCACCACTGTCTATCCTTTTATTCTCCAGGGTCTCTGCGATCCCGTCGAGAGCTCCATTGTAGCCACCATGCTTTCTTTGGCTCTCCAACAACGTGTGCACAAAACATTCTGTATTTTGCCGTCTTTGAAATATGCTCGCGGGGTTTTCAGTCGTGACAATTGAGCTTTTGCGCCGGTGGGAATTCTGGGGGTCGAATATTACCTTTACATTGAAAGTTAGCAACTGCAAGCTCTGATGGTCCAGGAAGGATGAGCATGAAACATACCTCAAGAGCATGTTGATATTCGGTGTCACTCTGCCAGCGCATTAATTAGTCATGGACCAGTGAGACTCGTTGTTGAGGTGTATTATTTCTGGAGATTCAAGCACTTACAGCGCTTGACACAACATCCTCGTGCGGACTGAAGGGCCCTGGACCATCGTATTGATGGCGCTCTGGCAGACTAATATGGGGAGGAGAGGAAGACGGCTTCATAGATGCGATTGTATCACTTTCGTTGGTCTACTGAGACTTGCTGTCAAGCTCGAAGCTCCAAGGCTGTTACTGTCCTCGTCAACGGTCGTCGGCTTCCAGATTTCCTGACGTCTGCGGCCGCACAACCCCAGGTAAGAACATCACTATCTGCACTGTCATCACAACCTACTGAAACTTCTGGGGCCGGCTGTTGGAGAAGCAATCGCGTCGATTTATTGCGACGGGGCATATCATCATTTACTGCAAGAAGATGAATCATCCGAAGCAATTTTCAGTGTTCAAATAACTTTCCATGAGAGAGCGTTGCGGATACAGTACCTCACGGAGGTTCGAAGTGCTGCAACAACCGCTTCTTCACCCCGCGGCTTATCGATAAAGGATACCACCCCTATTTCGCATCCCACTTTCCAGATTTGATAACAGTCAGGGGAGGGAAGAAAGAGATCTCAGATCTCGGAAGGGTCTGAACGAATGGAAAGGAAGAAAGGGAAATGGAGAAATGGAGAGCAAGGAACAGTAAAGTACGGAGGGCTTGAAACCATCGGAACGACGGAAGGAGATGGATCTTTACTCGTTCCAAGTCCAAACCAAATCTCAGCTCACCGTGTTGGGTCTATACTCGGGCATGACATGACATTCCAAGACAAAACATTATTAGAATTTTACTCAGGCCAAAGTGCTCCGAAGGCAGCAGGCCTAGTCCAAGCAGGGGGGGCATGGGGATAGATGTATGGGTGGCTGCGTGGATTGTTAGGTGGAAGAGGGATGCGAAGCCGCGAGGGTTTTTTTTATTGACAGTGAATTGCATGGAGCAGAGATCCACCACCCCTCGATCGCTGCATCCTCGGTCATGTCTCGTCTCGTCTCATTTTGCCTGCTTTGCTCTGCTCGGTGTTGCTGGGCTTGCTCAGTCAGAACTCTCTCACAAGGCACCAAGAGCTGCATCCTAGCCGTAGCGGCGGCAGGGAAGGACGCAGAGGGCACTCGTCATCCGGAGGGCTGTTGACCTGTTCAGATGCTTGCAGCAGAGGATGGCAGGATGGATGGTCTGCTCCTCCAAAGAAAGCGAACCGTCACCCCAACAGATGTCCAAGACACGAGGACGCGGTGACAATCCTCCTTGTCTCCAGTGGATTGGGCTACTGTACGAAGTGTGTGATGCAGTGCAGTGCAGCGCAATGCTGTTCCAGACCGCCTTGAACAGCGACCGACTACTGATTTCAAGCGCTCAAGCCGGTGCTTTCAGACTACTATCGTATCGGAATGCACCGTTGTATATCTTGGACTTGGTGGAAGGCAGCCCATGCTCCCATTCATCCGCATGGTTCTCTCTAACACGGATGCCCTCGTGATAGTTGCTTGCTTCTAGCCCATTTCTACCCTGGCCTCCACCGAACCATCCATCTCTCGCTCGCAGACACGTCGGCGGCCCGTCCACCAAAGGCGCCAAAGGTGTAGTAAGAGTACAGCGGTATGGTCCATCTCATGTTGACTACCCAAAGCCGCCAGCGTTACCGTATGGCGGTTCATAAGCTTGCATATGAAGTCAGAGCTCCTTGACACTACAAGGGAAACGACAACTTGGCTCCTCGGCAAATCATGTTAGGTATTGCTTTTGGAGAGCCATAATTCAATGGTTCCTCTGCTAACTCGGCTGACTCGCCTCCAAGTAATGAACCTTAGGGGTTGCGCATTCCCGTGGCTGAGTTCCAGAGCAGTGTGGGATCTTCGGCCAATATCAGCTGCAAGGGAGGGAAAACGGCGTGCGTCCGCAACAAGATTCGTTGAGCTTATCGTACGTCAAGGCACTGAAGTGGCTCTCACAGTTCAGCCCATTTTGCAAGGCCGTCGTCTCCGATTCCTCCGTGAAGATCCACCACCACAGCAAATTTTACTTGGAGCCATTATGTTTCTCGCCCTTAAGCATGAGTAGTTACAGTCTCGCTTCACAGCCTGGACTTGATAACCTCGTGTGCCGCAGAGACTAAATAACAAGTCGAGTGTTGCACAGGTCGAAACTGTAGCATAATCGAGAGGCACTGCTTAGGCTCCGAGATCTAGCCGATTGAAACCTCGTACTGAAGCCGTTTCGACTCGAAATAACCCCAGATGCTTCGGCCGAGGTAGCTTTGCTACGGAAGATCGCATCATATACAATCCACGTTCAAAAATGCATTTTCCGCAAGCGATTGGCGTTCCAGACGTAGTAGTGCCGTCGCTCTATTCCACTGCGAATTTAGGTTTGGGTCCACTATGGTAGCTGAGAAGCCAAAGAAACTTCCATCTTCTTGTCGTCGTTGGTCTTTTACATTCGATCAGCCGGTCTGGGCGAACAAAACTTTCTGTACCAAGGCCTGTCTCTCCTGTCGCCAGGATCTCACGAAGTGATAAGTAGTGCGACAAGATTTGGTGCTAATTATTAACCCCATCTGCCGGGTATCAAATTTTATGTCGGGGCAACGAGCCGTGCGACATACTTGTATACTCAGGACTTTGCTTCTTACGTTCGTCAAACGATCCTGCATGGTATAGCATAATCCGCTCAAGTTCAAGGATCCACGGCAACAGATGCCAATCTGGATACGATGGCTCTTATTGCTCCCTGAGATATATGGCTTATGATTTAAGCCCTCCTGTATCATGGTCACGTTGCCGAGAATGACCGTCGACATGTCAGGTTGCCTTCCAAACACGAAACATATTCGACAAAATGCTATTTCCCTGGAAGATCCGCATAGTGACGTTCCGCTGTTCAACCTCATTTCCAGGATTTGATAGGATGAGTGCCAACGGCGTGTCTTATGTTGATGGCTATTGGACGTCCACAAATGCACTACTGGTCGATCAGTAGAGAAATGGGGAGAGTCGGACGGTTATTTTCCCGTAGGGCTGGCCATCTTTCTGTCACCGTTGATGGCAAACTTACAGACCCAAAGACTCAACTCGTTGTTTCACAAGCGCTACCTCAAGCATACCACGAATCCGCCTGCATGGTCCTGTTCATCACGTCGGCTGCGACTTCAAATGGGAGTTTGAGTGGGGATAGCGGTTGCAGTCCTTTCATTATGAAAAATATAAGATCGGCGGCGATAACCAATGATACAAAGTACTCTCCGGGCTTAAGCTGGGCAGGTCATCGCTGCATCAAGCCCTGCAGATAGCAATCGCCCGCAATTCGGATCCTGCAAGCATATCTGTCTGCAAAGCAATTACGGTGTCGGACGTGGCTGTTGAATGGTTGCGGCGAGGATTAGGATGCCCTTGCACTGGTTTCGACAGACACAACAGGCTGGTGCGCTTGAAGGTGCGCCACCAGGTTCAATCTCTCACCAGCAACAAGCAAGAGGTCAAGGTTGGACCTTGCGTGCCGCCCTGATGCACATCATTTCCGATCCAATAATCAAAAGACACCCCATATATTACTTTTTTGGAACTGTGCTAGTACTGACCGCTACAACACAGCAGTCGTCTCCTGCCTGTTTCCACCAGAGTGACCTTCGTGACATGACACCCTCCCTACTGGCTGAATGGCATAGAGTGGCCACGAACGGCAAGCTGCAAGTAGGCCTGCGCTGTCAGACTCCGTGTGTGGCAAGGCTTTGCCGTATCTTCTTCCTGCATAAGTCCACCGATGGCCAGCTGCATTGCGTTGCTAAAGTCACAGAACCAGGCAGACAGGCACTTTCGCCTCTTTGATCGGGACCCGAGGATATAGATCACAGGCTGAGCATCGAGACATTCAAGTTCCAGAGGCGGGTTTCCAGAAAAAGGGTTGGGTCCGTGCTTCCGCCTCAGACGTCTTGGCCTTGACCCGTTGGCTGGGGTAAGAAGTGAAGGAAGCCACAAAAACAGGGGAGAACATGGTAATTTATTTCTTGATGCTGCAGCTATACCGAGCCTGCTTAGCGCTCGTTGGCTGTCTCTCCACATCTGCAACGTGGGCCGGCCATCTTCTCCTCCTTCTCTCCCTGGCCTCCCAGCCTTGTACAGGGATATATCTGCGGACAGACTTCGAGACTGCTTCGACGCCGAAGAAACCACGAGGCGTTGTCCCTCGAGCCCCTTTATATGACGATCAAATTGTTTTCGTTTTGTTACGGAGCCCCTCTAAAGGGCATTATTTACTGGTATCCCTGACAGATTGTGACTCTATGAGGGCAAAAGGCTCTCCCCTTGCGTGTCTCCGTGTCTTGTCGCCCTGTGTTGCTGGATGTCAAGGCCCAGTGTTTTCGGACATTATAATGCAACATCGACAATTTCATTGGCTTGAAACAGTCAACCCATGCCAACAGTCCACGATTCCCGATTTCGTGTTGCGAGCAACACGGCCCACAGATCTGAATTTGGTTCCATTTTGACTTTCATAATCTTTCCTCTTGAATTTCCCTGGCAGGGATTTGCTCCACTCCCATGTTATGCCATGCCGCCGCCAGCCATGGAAGCTGCGGAGCGAGAATCGAATCTATCGATGCCTGAGATCGTCACTTAATATCACATCCCTAGGATTTTTCGGTATTGGCTGATCTTCCTGACGACCAGTCACTCGCCAAAGGCCTCTAATTACTCTTCACAGTTCTGGCTACAAGGCTTCATTCCACAACAAAAAATCCACTAGGCAAAGAATCAAAACGAGATGCACTGCGCCGGTAAGCTGGGTCGCTAGGCAGAGGCGATAATGAGGAAATGCTAGCCAAGGAGCCACTTCATTCGTCTCTGCAGCCATCGACGTGCGGCAACGAACCATCCAAGTGATGGCTCGTGGATGGCGCGTCATCACATCCCGAAATGATTTCTCGATCTGTCTTTTCCTTCCTTCTAAGCCTAGATAGGCAGTAATTCCTGCCCTGGAATTCACAAGAGCCCCTGTCATCCAAGGCCCCATGCAGACCCAAGCTCAGGTCGTTTCCAGGGAGAGAAGATGTGGGGTTGAAGGTTTGGACCTGCTCTAAACTAAGGAACTTGTACTGCGAATCCGACGACGAGAAGTCTTCGAATCATCAGACGGAGGGCCTTGACCGTCTGCATGCTTGAAAACAGGCCGGTCGATTACATCTTGGATCATTTCTCAGCAAGACCTTGGTGGCGATCAGCCTTCAACCTGACAGGTACATGCGGCACAAAGACCAGCAAAAATACGATGTAGGGGAAAGTAGGACCACAGTGCGATAGCACGATACATGTGCCTCCTCGGGAAAGTATCAAAGACAATACTGCTGCCGTGCTTTTTACCTTTACCGAGAGATCTCTGCGACGTATGACTCGATCGTTTGTGGTAAAGTAATGGTGGCAGGATCCTGGTTGTCAGATTGATAATTGTCGATGCGGTGCACTATGGAAGACAGGGAGGGATCCTTCTAACTTCAATCTTTGCTTTGCACTTGCTTTATCATGGGCAATGGAATGGATCATCTGCAACTCCGTGGCCCGCCCGCGCATTTCGGCTTCGAAGGCCAAACAAAGCCTCAGGGTCGTTCAGCACAGCGGTTCGTTTTGAACCTGCCACCCACAACCGCAGCCACTTGCCATTGTGATAGGCTTGGGTCACGTTTACCGTACAGGGGCGTCGGCGGTTGGAGTGGGTGGAGCTCAAAGAGCCCACCCATGCGATCTCCTTTGCTTGCCGTGGCCCGGCCTTAATTGCAACCCTTTTGTGGCTCACGGGTTCATGCTGATTTATTATAAACCGTAACGGGGTTGCCGCTGGTAGTGTTTGGGCATGGAGATGCACACCAGAACTCACCTCACATTTTGCCGGCATTAACTGGACGGCGCTGACCACTTGACTGGGCTAGAGAGTGATCACCTACCACAAAGGAGTGATGTTAGAAACAAGATTGTGTTCTATTCCTGGAGTTAAGATCTCCAAGTGCAAACGCGCACGCTCGTACGGGGTGGAGTTTATCGATGGATTGCAAGCTTGTCTCGTCTGACCTGGCTCAGCGTCATCACAGGCAGATTTTCCACCTCGCTTCTTTCACGCAATATCAAGAAGTGTAACTAGGCCCGTATCCGCAAGACACTCTAGCTATAGGACGAGTAGTCTCCAGCTAGGTAAGGGAAGTGCCTTTTCGTTGACTTTCTTGGGGTTCCCTCACTACAGAGGTAGACTAGGCTCGGACTAGAGTCCCTAGACAGAAGCAGATTACGCCAGAAATCACGAGGGTCGGGCCCCATTGCTACTGTACTGGTAGCCATGCTAGCCATGCTACCCCACCGCTGTCAGGATCCAAGCCTCGACGAGCCGACATCTCATCCCACTCGAGAGCATGGACCGGAGGCGGCGGCGTCCAATCTCGACGGAGTGGGATATGTGAGATATGCGACCCGAGTCGTGCTTTTTCTTGGTGGAGTGTTGACCGGCATGCAGCTAGATATGACCCCTAGCACATTCCCATCCCGCAAGCGAGCCCTGAAATTCTTCCTTGACGATCCATGGACTTGCCAATCCGGGACGCGATTTGCTCCCTGAAATCCTGGATGTGGATATTTGGCGCCGTCGGGAATGAAAATATGGCCCAGAGTATGAATGGATTAGTCCCTGTAGACGGGGTTAAGTCTAGATTATGCATGCATTTTACCTTGTTTCGCTCAGCTCTCTTGTTCACCACATTTGAACTGAGCGCCTGGTTCTCCAAGCTCTCTAATTGGACCAGGGAATAGGAAGGCGAAGTAGTAATGCAAACAGTGCCTAGAAACGCAGCCGGCTCGCCCTGGCCAAGACAATGGGAGACTCATGTGCAAGTTGGATCGACTGTCGTCCAGAACAGACCAGTGGCTCTAGCATTATTAGAGTACAGCCCTGAAAGAAAGAGGGGTGCTATGTGCATGAGTGGGTAATAGGTGGGCGAGGGTGCAGGTGTGGGTAAAGAATGGAAGGGCACAAGCTGTGATACGGCCACGCTACACGCTGGCTTTTTGGCGTATGGAGCTAGCCCTGACCGCCACTCGAAGTCGGCTATGTCACAGTTGGCCAGTCCCCTCTGCTCAATCTGTCCAATCTGGTTCGATCCCTCTACGAAACAAGCTCCGAGCACCGAACACAAAACTTGCGCTATCGTGTTCCACCGTCTCAATATTACTGACACAATTCGGTTGATCGTCGCACACCCAGGCGCTGTTCATACGTCGTGCGCCGCCTTCGCTCATCCCTCCTTCCTTCTTCCTCCCTTTCTTGCAACCTAGCGAAGAGCCAACCATGCCAATGATACCATCCATCCACCCTTGCCTTTTCACCACCCCCTACTGAACCCTACCGTCGCTCCCAACGCATCCAGCCGCGGGATATGGCGCTTGGCCTCCGAACTTGCATGTTGTTGCAAGCAGCCTATGGGCTCTTCCTTTCCTTATGTGGCCAGGGGGCTCGGCCGCTACTTACTGCTTTTACTTTGACCGCTAACAAAGGCCCAAAGCCATACCATGCCTTGCCATCCATGATCTATCCCCAGAACAAAGCTTAGACCCGACAGCGGATTCTCCAGAGCAACCCCTGCCGGTTCGTGGGATCCATGATCCATCATCAGCCAGATGACACAGACGACATACCGGAACTATAAGTCACTTGCAAGGGGATAGCGTCCATATTTGTGCTTCCCGCTGTCTAGCTTTGTTCGATATGGAGAAGGCCCTTTCTATTTTCCAGTTGACCACGCACCACTTCAGCCCCTTCCCTAAGACTATGATCTACTTATTACGAATGTTGTCCAGTGGACAGTAATTTGCTTCTTCCTATTTCTTCTCTTCCCACGCACAACTTCACACTTGCAACAACGTTCCATCTCCCAACGGCACAATAATGAACACAGGAACATGGGAAGAGAATCCCTTGGGATATACGACTGTCGAGATGTTGCTAGACGACGTCTCGAAGCATATGGCAACATCAAATCTCACTCGATGGTCTCGCGGAACGAACGGACAGAAGGCGGGGGGATCAATGCGTATAGCAAAGCCCAGCAGCGCCAGCAATAGCCCAAGAGGATCAGTAGGCTTGGGAAGACGGAGGACTGTGATGAGTGACGGGGCGTACCGACGGAGACTTGCTATGCTTGAGCAACAGAATGCAACATCTCATGGAGGATTAATGTCAAATGATGGCCTACAAATACCCTCGAGATCGACTCGACCGGTCAGCTGGCATCCGGCTTCTCACCTCACTCCTCAGCAACAATACCAATCGACGTATTCGGTTCCCCAACACGATGCCAACCAGTTCCAAATGTTCGACGTACCAGCCAACCAAGCTGTGTACTCCGGATATGCCTCACCCAGCTCGACTTTTTCTCCGTTATCAATGCCATTCAATGGCTACGAACAACCCCAATATCTATATCAAGACCAGACGCCATCAGTCCATTCGAATTCTGTGTACGCTGCAAGTCATCACCAGCATCAGCAATTCCAAGAACAATCAACACATAACTTCGTGCCACAAACATCCTCAAATACCGACCCAACGATGTATTCTCACTTCGACTGGAATAACTTTGCAACGAGTGGCTTCGAGAATTCATCAACAGCACCACCCACACCAGAGAACTTTCTCCCCATTCAGCATCCAGAGCCTAACTTTCCAGCCGAGGACTCTATTCCATATCACCCACTATCAGAGCCAGACTCTGACGGAGAGGAACTCATTGGTATGGGCCTTTACGACGCTCCGGAAGTCGCCAAGACAACTTCGTCTAATCCTGAGTTGGACAACTACCGAGCATTGATGATGACCGGCTTTCTTGGAACTGGTTATGGCAAAGTCGAGTCCACTGGAAAGGGCTTGAAGCTTGAAGAGACATGGAACCCACCGCCTAGCGATGATGAAGACGAAGAGGATGATGATGATGATGAGCAAGACGGAGAAGCTGAGGATGACGACGAGCCGCCTGCGAAGGCGCAGCCTGTTGTCGCAACAGCGCCTCAACATCATATGGTTCAGACGCAAATAAACTATGCAACTCAAGGATACGGCGGCCCAGGGTGGCTGTGAGTTTGGCAGGCCTAAAGATATTTGATTTTTTTTATTCGATTTAGCGCGGAGTACAGGATGGGATGGCATGGGCTGCCCAGGAAATGGAAGACGGTGTTCGCCGGCGTGCGTAGAAAATATCCTTGCATTAGAAGCGATGACTGTTACCAGGTGTACAAATATATGTACATCACTAGAATTCGAAGACATTCTGACAGAAGACTATTTCATCTCCCCTGTCCAGAGTAATTCTGCACCTCCTTGCTTCAGATGAGACTTTCCAAGATTTCGATTGCTCGTGAGACCGAGGAACTGCTGACTTACACGACCTGGCTGACCTCATTTAAAGTTGCTCGCTTACCTTAGCGTCCGCCGAGCCGCAAAGCTTGGCCTCAGTCCCAACTTCAAAACCCTCACTCGATCACCTGTCCAGAAAAGTGCAATCACCATCCCATAGTCACCAGCCCTTCGGTACCCCTCCAGATCGTCTCTCATACGGCATAGATATGGTACAGTATGTCATAACGCCCTGGCGCAACGCGCGCGAGCTTCTCTCTGTCCGTGAAAAATTCTATCCGAATCTCACCAATCCTGGGAGGAAGATCGGAGATGCAGAGCGCAAACATGCGGTAGCTAAGGTATCGGTATGGATGCAAAGGGGAAACTGTCCGCATCTGGTAGAGAGCACGGCGATCTTGACGGCGGCGGTTCTGAATGATGTGAGGGGAAATGCGACCTATTGTGTGAGGGCTGCATGTGCGGCGGCGTTCTGCAGGTGAGTCTATGGTTCAATTCAAAAACTTCTTTGGGGTCAGTTATGTATCGGGACGCATGGAGATTGGCTTTCATGAGATGGATGCGATGACAGAATCGAGTGCTTGCACGTGACTTTGTCAACATTGGTTCTCTATCGCCTTCGGGCTGGCTTTCGAATCCAATGCTTCAACCCTCGTTTCCACTTGAGATGATTCAAGATGTTACATATACGAAAAATCCTGGATTTCTTGCAACAACTTTCTCAGCAGCGACTGACAAAACCCTAGATTCGTAACAGGCCTCCTCGACAGCCACCAAACAAAAAACCGAAAACTTAGCATGTACTCCATCGCCAAGACCATCGGGCTGCCAGCAACCTATGTCGAACTTCGTCATCAGGCAACCCACGAAGAGCTGCCGTCCCTTTCCAAGCTCCGCACTGCGACCCAGAAAGCTCTCCATTGGATCTGGGATTACTACTGGGCCAAACTACCACCTGCTCCGCTCACCAAGCAGGAAGAGTGTGATGCCTTCGTGAGGCAACTATTTGACAGCAGAGGGAGTGAGGGTTATCGGGGATTGGAAGACGATCTTGGGCGGTGGGATGAGGGAATTATGGTGAATGCTTTGTCGAAGGTTGATGAAGCGGGATTGGACAGAGAAGCTACCACTTGGGTCAGTGGCATGCTGAGGAGAATATTGAAAGTAGAAAGTGCAAGTTCGGGGGATGGCAATAAGGAGAGGGAGTCCGTTGACACTATTGAAGCCGTCAGGGCGGAAATGAAGGAGATGGAGAGAGCCCTGGATAATCGGGATGTCGAGATGGTTGGGAACAGTACTTGGAAAGATTGCGACCCCGATAGCAAGGGATGGGCTATCTGGGAGGGACCTTGGACCCCGAAACCTATTGGAGTAGTCTGAGAAGGTGTCACGACGACAAAGCACCTGGCAGACAGGATCACTGGGTGTGGTAGTTCCATCCGCCTTCGAGCTGTGGCGCCATCTTCTCCGAAGACATCGCTAGATTCAGGCTCATGCTCATCCCAAGATATCATGGAATTCTCAGGGATATTGAAGACAACTCCCGAGGCACCTGAAGAGCTCAGTCTAACATCCGGTTGTCTATCGAACCGTGGGTTCTGTCCGGTTTCCTCTGAGGAACGATTGCGCTGTCTGACAATCAATCGAGACAAGGCAGTGAATAATATTAAGGAGTCAGCCTTTGATCAGGCAACTCAGAAGCACTAGAAAATTCATAATCTTCTAGATCGGTCCTCTCCAGACTCCTTAGAAAGCGATGCCACAGGGGAAAGCGCGAGGAGATATCTTGTAAAACTATGAAGAGAACCTTCCAATTTTTTATTTTGCTCTCATGCCATGGCATATAGACGGTCTGATCGAGAAATTGTCCCTATTCATGTCGTTTACAACAACAGCATTACTTCCAGTTCCATCTGAAGATCATCCACGAAGGAAGTTTTGTTGCATTTCGCATCTGAAGCATGTGAAAAGGATGATCGTGTCAAAGCTCAAAGTCAGGAACTTGACAAACGTCAGAAAGATACCCCTCACGTCTTGCTCTAGGTAGAGTGGCTGGAGTTGCACAGGTGACAGGTCGCACACTCGTCTACTTATTTTCACACGACAACCCTTCAAGCTGGTCCAAAATAGGCTCTAAAATCCGTGATGAACCCCAAAATTCATGATCAGAAACAGGTTTCAACTAGAACGTTCAACTCGCTCCCGAGCTGCATGATTAAACTATAAAAGCTCTCAAATACTCTCTACCCCAGAATCCGGGGAAGATTGAAGCGAGGCGCAACCCGCCAAGCCAAGAGCGGGACCTGTGCGATTCGCACAACTGTCACCCCTTTCCACATCCGCGATGGTGTCGGTCAATATCACTCCTTTCGCAGATTTTCCAGCTCTTCCTAGCTCCTCCCATGTTTATCTTCTTCACATGCAGAATCTGCGAAATGCAACAAAATAAAGTCGTTTTGGCCGCAAGTAAGGAGTTGCCTTCTGCGAGGGAGGAGGATGGTCGTTTCCGAGACTTGGTGAGCTGGGGTACTTCGAGTGGCTCGGAAGAGGCGCTTCTTTTTCTGTCAGAAGGGGATTTTGAACGCTAGTTGGACTAGTAAGTAGGTGAGTGTGAAGCTTTGCACCTGAAAGCCGAAGAACTTCTTATTGTCGGCTCTCATGTGGTTCTTCTCTTTGAGTGCTTTCATTTGTTGGAGAAGCAGTTCCTGACAACGCTACGAAATGCCCTTCAATCGATGGAACAGAGTAAAAGGGAAGGCAGTATGAACTTAGGGCCGCCTTCCAAATATCTACTGGGCTAGTGTCTTGGATGTTTCTAGCACATGTTGCTCCTCCCTCCTTGATTACTGAGCCCTCATCACACGAGAAATAGGAGTCGGTAGATTGTGCCGGTTGAGTCCTAAGTTCGACTTTGACTCAAGAAAGCATTTAGGAAGAACGGATGTTGGAATCGGTCCCCGATCCCACACCTTTGCGATCATCTAGTGAGCTAATTCTGAAGACAGTCAGCAACAGGAGCATCGACACAAATGTAAGGTTTGGGGGAAGGGGGGACCGGCGAAATAATGGAAGGCAAAGGGTAGAGTTATAGGTGAAAAAGGAGGAAAGGGATGGCGGGGGGCATCCTTCTTCTAATCACATATCCGTCCATTGAACCAGGCCCATCGCTGCGACGCTCCTTGGTAGCTCGAGCAATTAAGACCGAATGACTTGCTCTACAACTTGTTGCCTCTGGTAAGCACCGCAGACGCCGAGTGGTATCTTGGGAAATTTGGAATCCATCTCCTCCTCCCACAAGGAATGAGAACCGTCGGGTTGGCGCTGTAAGAATTCGAAAACAACAAATCATAGCATCAGAGGAATTTCAGATAAATTATATACTCGCACTCAAATTTCCAAGCTACATGGTTCTAGCTTTCAATCAGAAGAGCATCCGCAGCTCTATATCCGGGCCAATTGACCTGAACCTCCTGATCCGTGGTACCATTCACATTGGACACTTCTCCGCTGACAGCCAGCACCCGAGGTTGACTGCCTGCTGTATCAGGGAATATACACCTAACCTTTGGGACAAAGGTTACGAAAAGGGACGGCTCATTTTCGGTGCAGTCGAATTGCTGGTTAGCATCCTGGTCCTCAATGCAGTCAAAGCGTGCCACATTGTTGCACTCCATCTGGCCAGCACCATTGTCATTGCCGATGTATCGACACCCAGTCCGTCCATACATTGCCTCACTGGAAGTCATACTTGGTGGCCAACCTTCGTTCCCTAGCCCAACATCGTCCACGCGGTATTCATAAGTAGGATAGGTCGAGCAGAGCTGCAAATCCCCACCACCTTGATGAGGCCATTCAAACCATACCCATTCGGTGCCCAGTGCTCCAATTGGTGATTCTGGATTGGTAGCGTATTGCCAGCGGAACTCAATCCAAACAGCATCCCAGGTCGGATTAGGGTTTGTCGGGTTGCCGGGACCTGGTGTTGTCCAAGGAGGCGTGGGAGCGGTGGTCGGAACCGGTGTGATACCTGGTTGAGTTACGGAGATACTGAGACCGGTGCTTGAAGGGAGAAGAGTGACCACAGTACCACCTCCAACTGTTGTTGTTACTGGCGATGTGCCAGTAGGTGCTATAAGCGTTGACCCTCCGACAACAATGGTACTGCCTGTGGGAAATGGATAGCCTGTGCCACCAATGATAGCCGTAGGTGGATATGTGGCAGTCACAGTCACGCCAACATTGCCACCTGGATCATTGCTACCGTCGTCGTAGTTTCTTGGGTCAGTGGGCTCTGGCGTGGGACAGTATTCGCCCACAGTTGTCTGGCTGGCACTCACGTAGCAACCCGTGATCGGCTGTGTTCTGGTAGTTGTGCATGTTTGATCGTTGCAAGAGACCCAAGCATCAGTAACTGTCCTGGTCTGGCACTCACATCCAATGTAAGTGTTGCAAACAGTATTTTGGCTCTGTGTATAGCAATTTGTTGATGTTGCGGTCCTGCAAGTGCTGCTGCTAGACTCTTCATCATTGGAATCATCTTCCAGTGTACCACAGTTGGCTGTACATGTAGGCTGACGATGTGTTAGGGGGTGCGGCTTCACACAGTTCAGCTGAGGGGCTTGACATACCTTTACAGGACCCCGAGTGAAGTGAGTCGTAGGCTGTTGTTTGTCGGGCGGACAATTGATTGAGAATATTCCGAAAAGCTTGAAGCATGGCGGATTTGGGACGGGTGGGAAGGAAGGCAAGCGGGGAAGCTTTGGCAACGGAGGCGGCGTTGGGCCAGGTGGGTAGACAGGTGACCAGTAGAACCCCCCAGGAGCAACCAATATAAATGGAAATATTGTGGTCGAAGAAGTAGAGCTTGCCTTTGGCTCGTCACGAAGCGTCGTACTTGTCAGAGTCGTACTGCCAGTGAGGCTTCTCAGATCGGTAAATTGGTCCATGGAGAAGGTCCATCTCACACCGTCAATCTCTGTGACAGTGGTAGGGAGGACTGTGACTGATATAGTTGAGGTACGAGAAGCAGTTGTGAAAGCTGGCAAGGTGATCGTCGATACCGTACCACCTCCACCTACAAGGTTGACAGTTAGTAAATTCTTTCGTAAGTCGAAAGAAATTTCAGGAGCCAGAGAACTGTCCAAATAACCAACAGCACGATTGACTAAATGACTAACCTGTCACTAGAATCGGAGGTACCTTGATACTGGATTGCAAGGCAAAAGTATCACTGGTTTCTGAAGCTGGAATGACTATGTTTGAGAAGCTAATGATAGAAACCGTGACTAAATGGCTTTAGTATTCGAGATTGGAAAACGTATGTTGTGTACTTACTGGTTGGTACAACGATGGTAGTGATGGTCGAACCACTATACGCATTAGGCAGTCAGTAATAGTACATTCGGATTGCCTCATCAGAGTTCGGGGACATGATCCTGACAAGCCTGGTTCCCGAAGCAATGAAAATTATAAGAGAATGGAATTCCCCAGTACATACCCTACTACGAGCGATGTGTCGACAGGTGCAAAACTCAGGACTGTGGGTTCAGCCAGAGGTGAAGGGGGAATGACCAGGGTGCATGGAGCCCAACACTGAATTGTTGGACTGGGACTGACGAAGATGATAGGGTCAATGTATGCTGCTCCGGAGCCATCTTGCGGCGATCCCTGATCACCTCCCAGATCCCCACCACTAAGCCCAAGGGCTAGCCAAGCACTGACCTCAGTTGTGAAGCCACTAGGAACTGTTTAGCAATGTTCTCGCCAGGAGCAATTGGCGACTTACGCCTGGTTATCCTCAGCGAGCAAAGCGGGAATTCCACCACGTGGTGTAATCATCTGCGCAACACCCTTCGTGAAAATGTTGTAAAACCAGAAGCCCTCAGTATAACTAGTTTCGACCATATTGTCTTGACAATGCTCATCTGCGAGACAGATTTGATCATAAGAGAAGAAGAAACTGTACAAGCTGTTCACATATATTAGCCGATGCTTCTGTGTTGATACAGTCGATAGAGGTCTACCCAGCAGTGTAAATCATGATTTCCCTAGAACTAATGACACGTAGGCCCCATGCCATTGCGCACGTCGATTCTGCTTCGCACTCTGAGAAGTCGGGGTCACCAGAGAAAGTCCCTACTGCATAGGGCTTTGTCGCATCAGGAGTTGGTTGATAGTAAGGAGTTTCAGTCTGAATATGCGTCATAAATATATTTCTGGCGTTGTTGAGTTGGTATTGATAGATCTGATGGTGTTCTGAGCCAGTCCCATAGAACCAGCATGGGCCTAAAACGTCGTTAATAAATGAGCTCAAAAGAGGAGCTGTGATTGGATCTTGGTCGTGGCATCGGTACAGCTTCGACTGAAATATACGACATCAGCAACATACCTTCGGACTCAATCAGCGTTCCCCTCGCAGTGTATATGTTGATCTGTGCGCTTGTCGTGGTTTCAACTCCACCAGGAACTTCCACATCCATGTCGTGGTCGGCGGTCCTAATTCCAACATGAGCATCTCATCACTGGCCGTTGTTCCTTTGGAGACATGTGGAACATGCTTACCAGACCCAAACGTTCTCAAAGTACCCCGATGAGGTAGGAGTGATGTGTAGTAATAACAATGCAGCCATACAATCACGGTCAGGATCGGAGGTGGACTTGGGACACTCCTCAATTGTTAGATCTGAGAAGTACCCTCCTCCAACTCGAAAGTGGCTATCCCACATGGCAGCTATAATGGCATCAGTACATAACCCAGGATCCATCCAGAGGAATAAGTTACCGCTTCCTTGAGTGCTTTCATGCACATTCCATTCCATCATGATTGCACCTCGTGTGGGGCCTTTGACGGAAAAGAGCATGTCAGAGATCTCAACGATACCAGAGTCTCCAGACTTCCCGACTCTTTGAAATATTAGAAGGATAAAGATACCGGAAGAGGTTTGACGCACCTGATCATAACTTGAGGGTCATTCTCATCGCTAAAGAAGTCGCCAGTACCCATTATCTACATGGTATTTTAGAACGACTTCGGCTGCTTTCTCTTGGTAAACATACTTGCGGCCATAGCTCACCAACGATAATCGAGTTGACTGGGATATCTATAGTCTTCTCCACTAGATAGACACCGCTAGGAAAGTAAATTGGTTTGCCGACATTGTCAGCGAGGAGGCGATTGATGTTGTCCGACTGATCGCCTTCGCCCCTATTGTTACATGTGTCCGTGGCGACAACAAAGCTTCCAGCACCGAGATTTCCATACGTTGGCTTGGAGCGTGCGAAAATATTGCCAGAACCGTCAAGCAGAGATGGCGGCTTTTGTGGAGGCGGGTTGATGAAACCAGTAACCACCTCTCCATTCCCATTTTGTGACGTGTAACGCTTACCCATACCCCATGAATTATAGTATAGAAGTCCCTGTGATCCAGGAAGAATAGTTTCTCCGCCATCTATCAAGACAACAGATGCCGAAGCTTCGACTCGAACGTTGTCGAGGATGATGTTCGGATGCGGCCCACCATTTCGTAATACGATAGGATATGGTACGCTTCGGAAGTAGGAGTCTGTTTGCTCATTCAACACAAGGAATCAGGGGCAATGATCGTGTGTAGTGCTCACCTAAGACCGTGATACTTGCTGAACCCTGACTATATAGTCCACCGACACTTTTGGCTTCAATGGCCACCCAGCAAGCATTGACTTCAATATTCTGCCAAGTGAAGCCCCAGTCCCAGATCATGCTGATGGCCGTAAGAGTCAATTCAAACTTGAGATTACGTGCAGTGTATTGCTGAGAGCCAGCGCGAAATCCAATACCTCCTCCGTAGAAATATAAGTCGCTGAGGAACCCTCCGGATCCGTTCTCCATGAAGATTCCAGTTGCGTTAGTGGACCCGCGGCTATCACTCAATGGCATTTGAAAGTCGAGATTTTGGAGTGAAGCCGCCTGTGAGACTTGCCTATACCAAGGTGAGTACTGCGTGCAGTTCAACTTGAGGATTCATGAGTGAGAGCATACCAGTGGATCCCAGTCGGAGCGTAGAATTGATCACCATCCTGGCCCCACCATGGCATTTCCTTCAGATCAAAGACGAAGTTGCGAATTTGGCGAAAGAACTGGTTCTGGTTGATATACCAGTTGGCTCCATTGCCGCCGGGTATGTACGGATCACAATCTATCAAAGCCATACCTGTGAAATTAGCTGACCCACGAATTGTCGGTCTAGCATTCACATCTCCCACAAATTGTGTGAAGTAGTACCTTGTCAAGTGTTAGTACTCTTATCATATTAACAAAGATTGGGAGTCATCATACTGTATGATTGGACTGCTGATCAAATATATCCCACTCTATAGCCAAAGTCAGTCAGTACAGCTCTTCAAAGTCGAGCGAGTGACAGCTTGGTCATTTCTTCAATCCAGCCCAGCACTTACAGGGAAGTATACAACGGCGCCAAGTATCGTGGTCTGTCCACATTCACGGCCGCATTTTTCGTTGTCATTGGCCTGACTTAGCCAGGAAGCTGCACGATTGATCGCTGCGGTATCGTCCGTACTCCCGTCACCTGTCGCTCCAAATTCCTTGACGTTGCGGAACATTTGATATCCACTTGGAGCAAATGGCATATCACCGTGCTTAATGTTCTCGTACCAGTAACCACCATTTTGACGATACTCGAGCGTACCGTTGCTACTTGGAACCGAGGCATCACTCTGATTGTTCATGTTCATTAGGAGGACTTGCTGCTCAGGCTCGGTGACTGGTTTGTCGAGGGTACCTATTGAGCAAAAATCTCAGCAACGTTGATTGGAACGAATTGGAATGGCCATACCTTTATCTGGAGCAACACCAAATGTGTTTCTTGTGTTATCTACCATATACTCTGGAGCTTCCTATGAGATCAACATCAATTGAAGCCTCGAATCTCCTCGTGAGAGCACTTACCCCAGGAATTCCTGGCGGTAGCTTAGACTTGTCATACCAATCAGGCAACGGGGGAAGATCAAGTGCTGTCGCGAGGCGGACGAGGGCAAGAATTATGGTGAGCTTCATCTTGTTACACTTGATAGCATGAAGATGTGCAAATCAACAGAAGCTTTCGGGTATCCAGAAGGTCTCAAGAAAACGAGAGAGTCCGACTAGTGTCAAGGGACCTCTCCGTAATATTCGTCTTAATAGAAAATATCAACCATACCTAGATATTTCGACTTACCAAGATGGTCAGCAAGTCATCCAATGATGTCCTGCCGAGTGCTTCCACGAGCCATAAAGTGCATGGTGATGCCAAGGTTCTACTTCGTCTAGGATCATCTGAACGACTTTCGCGTTGTACTGTACTGTAAAGAACCTAGCAAACTCTGTCAAATGACACAAGCCTATGAAGTAAGCTTGTCATTGTCAACGTAGCTAGGTATCCGGAGGCTCGAAAGAACGGGAAATGCAGCCAAGACGACATGCTAGGAACAATATCCGAGATGAATCTCAGATGTGCCACAATACTGCATGAGGCTGTGCGAATATATTGCGCAGGTACGGTCCGATATCTGTATGTAGGAACTCTCCGGAGGAAACGTGCAGCTACAGCTTACCACAAGAAGGGGGTTTGCTTGGTAGTGTGGGGGAGGAAGGGAGGAAGGGAGGTTGACGAGGGAGGCCGTTGAGTGATGGTCCAAACACATCCCGCCGTCCCGTCCCATGCCACCCCACTTTTATCCCCGTACACTCCTAGGAACCTTAATCTCACCCCTCCCCCTTCTGTGGTTGTCATTCATCGCCAGGACGGCTTCGATGTCATTGATGACTTCCTTTTACTCCATCATCCGGCGGCACGGTACATCATCTGGTGCTTGTGCCCAGCTTTCGATGTCAATTTACTCCGAGTCTTTCGAGCTCTGCAGCGTCATTGGCTGTCATCTCTCGCAACCATCCAGCACTAGCACACCACTATAACTGCCCTTTGCTGTTCTCCCTCCTGTTCAGGAGTCTCTTGTCATACTGCTGAGGGTTTGCCTTCTATACTCCGTGTACTCCGTCGTACATATCTTCGCCCTCACCCTCACCCTCGCCGTCCACGTTGATCTCACCATCAACCCCTGCTCTCCCGCTGTCATTCTCAATCATGGATAGTGAGATCAAAGGCCCAGCAGCAGCCTCTATCAATACTGCGCCGCCGGAAATACTATTGCAAATTGCCAAATCGGTACCTGACCTCCGATCTCTACATCACCTGGCACTCGCACTGCCATCCATCTATCGTCTTTGGATATCCCATGGCTCGGAGATACTCCGCGAAGTCACTTCGAACCGATCGGTCACTACGCCGCAAGTCCGCGACCTGATATTGCTAGTAGCACTACTTCGATCGGGTGAGATGCCCGTCTGGTCTTTCGATACCTTTCTTGAGCGGTTTGTCAGACCTACCATGGTGTTAAACAGCGCGCCAGAATCGCCATGTTCCATACCAACGCCCACATCTTGCCCACTTAGTGTCTTGGGTACGGCTGGCCGGATGTATCATCTCACTCATTCATGCCTGGAATACTACCTCGAAAGGCTTCGAGAAGTTCAACCGAGGCTCCAGCGACCTGTAGACCAGGGATTCGACTATGAGGCGCCGTATGGGCCGCACGAAATGATGGTACCAGGTTGGCTACGTGAGGTTGAAGGTATCTTCTACGAGACCCCATGCATGGAGCCGCCATCCTGGATCGAAGAGCAGGTGGTCTTCCGTGCTTTCTGGCGCTTGCAACTGTTGTACGACTTCAGACGGGCTGGCAAACAGTCTCGGTTAGATGGCTGGTCAGAGTCTGATGTGAGCAGAATTGCAAATTTGCAGCTGGATGAACTCTTCCCCTGTGCTCATCCGCACATGACCACATATCACGAGATTGTGAGTGTACAGGAATATCTTGACGAATCTAGTGGTGGCGATCTTCCACCGCAGGAAGAAGCATCAAAGGAAGATGTGGGGCTTGCTGAAATACCAGATGATGCATGGAGTTGGGTGCTTCGGTCAGGGACTGTTCGACACCTCCAGTATTCACCTAATGGTCTCTTGAATCGAGGACCCGTCCACCTGGCGCTTCACGGGCTGATTTCTCGCGATGAGTCGCCCATCAATGGTGTTTCTTTCTCCGTATTCCGTCGGCTGGGCTTTGCATTATGGGACAATCAGAGGCTGGCTACACTACAACTAGCTGACGAGCCACTTTATGTGGGTCAGGAAACGACTCTTAGAAAGCGCCCTTCACAATTCTGGTTCTCCTGGCGTAGTATCTTGAGCGAAGAAGAGCTTGCTGTCGTGGTAAATAGGCTTTCAGATGCAGAAGATGAAGTGACGAGACAAGGAAGACTTGATCTTGAAAGGCACGGTCTCGATTACTTTGTGAGAAATGAATGATGGTTCTATCAACCCAAAATTCCGTTCATCAATGTGATTGCATTTCAAAATTGACCCTGATCGAATGTAAGATATCGAGCCCTTGTTGAGCCGATCCTTCCTTCAATGCCTCCTAACAACCTAAGTCTGCGCCTGTCACTCGACCTACGAATCTTGGACATTCGAACGATTGGGATATGCAGAAAAGAATGTTCACGCTTTCTGAGGGTTCCCCGTCGTGGGATTTGCCACAGGCTCCAACGTAAACAGCATATTGAGCTTCCAACCATCTCTCCAACTGTTGAGATCAACATCCGATAAGGGGTGGTTCCAGACGGCAATACTTGCGACCCGTTTGATCCCAAGCTTTCCCTTATGTGTCGCTAACAAAAATCCGGTCGAAGCACCATTCGGCGTGCCCAGCATTGCATAGAATCCATCTACTTCCGCCTGATTTGTCGAAGTCCGTCTGAAGACCTGCCGACTTGCGATCCCAGGAATGCTAGTCTGTCCTACGCCTCTCAGAGCCTCGACAACCTGGTCCTGAGTTTCTGTGTTCGTAACCCATGATCTGATGACATAGCGAAGGCTCGAAATCCCTACATCTACTGCGCCTGCCTGGTATTCCCATTCTCCGAAAGCTGCTTGAGACCACTGCACGATTCTGGAGATTGGGAAAAATGGTACTTGGCCAAGTGCGTACCTTGGTGTCTTGTTGTTGTCGGCAATTATGATTCCTCCTTGCGGATTAATGCCGTTGCCGAAGAATGCTCCTGTTGGCTGTCGTCATAAGTCTGCTTTCCGCGATTGAGGTTAAGCTATGAAAGACTTACTGAAATAGGTTGACCGTCAATCTCTCCAGACTCTTTACTGAGAAAATATACGTACTCGGTATTATCGGGATCTGCCCCCGTCAGAGTCTGTAGATTCGCTTGGATGCCAGACGATGAGTATTTGGGGTCGATAGTTTGTTGCTCCCATCCTTCGTCGAGCAGGAGAGAGAGATATTCATCGAAGTTCTCCTCCACTTGAACGCCTCCATTTATCTGCTGGGCGTGCGTAATCGTAGCTGACATCATGCAATCCAATCTACGCCCTTTGGTGATGGAGGTTTGACTTAATGCCCTTTTTCCCAACCGGTGGTATGCAACGGTGGTGTTTTGACTCAGGTGAAGGTTGACATCTAGACTGATTCCAGGTACTGGAAGTAGTTCAGCCAATGCTGGCAGTGGTGATACCGCACGAGTTGCTACCAATGGTAGGAGACTCAACACCAGTGTCGAAATGAGCAACATGGTCAATCTCACGCCCGGCTGGCTGAGAGTAAACATCGCTTGTGTTCAGAATTCCAGATCAGAAGCTGTAAAAGATTTCTGTATATGTTGTTGATAGTGGTAGTATCGAAGGGAGATCCCAGGAGTACTCAGCTCACGAAGCAGGAACAGAACATCCAACATCATCATGAATAATGGAGTGGGAGGAACTGATGTTGTGACACCCATGCCTCGCTTGTAAGCGGGGAGGGTCATTTCGTCCCCCTGTCTCGTTGATACAAACACACCACACTCGCTTATCTCTCTCCTCGATAAAGGTTAATATCAATCTCACTCCGACAGGGATAAGAAAAGTACCTCATTATTTCCGGAGGTATCGCGAGGAGGTGTGAGCCAGGGGTACATCTTTACGAGGACGAGCTATCCCGAAATAAACTAAGAACTGATCAGATGCTTCGTTATACTTTCTTGGCCGACATGCTACACTTACACAGCTTCTCGAGCTGGAACACTCTTATCAGAGCATGTGGGCAAGTCGATTTTGACGAAGAATGGGCCTCAATCTTACAGGTAATTGTTCACATGTCTCGTTGTATGTCCCAATACAGCTAATATCATTTCGATCCGACAGTCGGAATCCAACGTGATCAATGGATACCTCCCTGAGTCTGCAACCCCTATATTCAAGGACCTACCAAGTCTCAACCCTTCCACCCCATGATAACCTAAGTAATTCTGCTTCATAGAAGAAGCAATAGGAAGAAGACTGATTGGACCGGATGATGAAGCTGACCTCGGAACCGAAGACTGAATTTGGGAGTCGGCCGTGAAAGTCAACGCCCATCGCACCAGCCTATACTTCCATTTTCGAATTCGTGTACTAGGAATTGAGGGTACGAGCACTGTGCGAGCAATTTTGGAAGACTTCGAATGAACGTATACAAAAGTTCAAACAAATTAGCATTTTGGAGAGTGTTGCCCCTGCCAGGGGGACATTCATGTCGAGAGGCGACTTTGTTTTGATTCTGGTGCGATCAAATTTAGCCGAAGGATCGCCTGGTGGAAAGACCTCCCCTCGATTCTGCGTGTTGATCCTTTATTTTGTAATCTGGTTCTCATACGACTGTGATACAGAGCGCATGTTAATCAATAGCTTGATGGTACAATTGTGCTGATGAGGGGAGACTTTGGTGCTCTTCTCAAATGGCTGTATCAAAATACACGAGGGCTCGAGGAAGGAGACATAATAGCAATTTCAGATTGTGACTACGGTTCTGCAAAGAAATTATATAGGCTGATGGTCATCAGTTGATTGCCAGAAATTATTCTCAGCACAGATGTCCAACCCAGCACCATTCCCTCGCTCTCCGCCTTTTCCACGACATCCATCCACCCAAACTTTGACTCTTCAGTTAACCTTCGTAGCTTCGCTAACCCTTGCAGGCGCCTCCTCTTGACTGATCCGTCTCCCGAACTTCTCCTCAGCATCCATCTCACCTCTCTCGAGACGTCTAGTGTGAGTATCGACATGTGTCTTCCACGCCGGCGTACCCAAGTATTTGATGCTACCAGGTGTATCATCAGCGAAGATCTCTTCGACTTCTTCAAGAGGCTTCTGAGCCGTCTCAGGGAAAAGGAAGAAGACGTGGATGAACATTGAGACGCAGAAGACCCCGAAGACGATGTAAACTTTCCAGCGGATGTTCTCGAACGCTGGGGGAACAAAGTATGCGAGTGCAAAGTATGGAGGTGCGTTTGTTAGTATACGCTGATAACTTGGGTGCGAATTGGGCGTGAGGTGACTTACTGAATGCCCAGTTGGCTGAAGTACAAAGTGCGACTGCCTTTCCTCGTACTCGAAGTGGGTAGAGCTCAGAGGGATAAATCCTATGAGCAATGGGGAGTCAGCAAGTGCATATAAAGAATGTTTAGGGACAAGGATATGCATGTCTCAGAAGACTGCGGTCCCGAGACAGGAGAGATTAGAAGAAAATGGGTTTCCCAGTACGTACCATGAAGCAGGTCCCCACGTAGGAGCATATGAAGCCACGAATAGGTAGGTGCAAGCAATCACAGCCTTGGCTGGTGCGCCAACGATTGAGATCGATTCTGCCTTGGAGGTGAAACCTTGCTCTGGGGTTGGCTTGGTGCCGTAGGTGGCGAGAAGACCAGCATTGATGAACAACCAGAGGGCCATGAAGAAGGCTCCGACGAGCATGGTTGGTCGGCGGCCCCAGCGATCGATGAACAGGATCGCGGGGATTGTCATAACGACGTTGATAATAAACTGAATCGAAGATGGTAGCAAGACATTGCTTCCAAGACCGGCCATCGTGAAAATGTAGGTAATGTAGTCTGCATTCGGTCAGCAGCAATCATGAAGCATTATACTAGAGTCAAGACCTACACATCATGACGTTCATACCCGTAAGTTGGGACCAGATTTGAGTGAAAACACCAATATGCGTTCGGTTGATCATATGAGGCTTCAGGAGCTCCAGATACGTGACGTCTGAATTAGACCGTTCGAACTCGACAACCTCACGAATCTCCGACATCTCCTTAGCGATGAATGGCGAAGTCTGATCTCCTTTGGCATGTACCAGAGCAAGAACGGCGATAGACTCGTCCCAGCGATCCTTCTTGGCAAGCCATCGTGGGGATTCTGGCAGGAACATCATGGCGCAGAATAGGAAGACTGCTGGTAGCATCTGGAGACCCCATGGAATTCTGAAGGCAGCCGGACCATCCACAAAGGAACATCCGTAGGAGATGTAGAACATAATCAGAATACCCCAAGTGATAGCCCCTGCAAGTTATGGTCAACAAATGTCGAGGAGAGTGACGGAGTAGGGCAGGACTCACATTGTTGGCAAGCAACAAGTCTTCCACGCTTGCTTGGAGGTGCTACCTCAGTGATATATACAGGAACCTGTGCTGAACAGATGCCAACGGAGAAGCCGTTAATGATTCTTCCAACAACGAGCATTGGAATATTTTGTGAAGCGCAGACAATTATGGAACCAATGCACCTATATATCTGTCAGCGGGAATCAAAGCAACAGACATTTTCTTGACTTACCAGATAATAGAGCCGATCTGAATAGCCTTCTTCCGTCCCAAGATGTCGGAAAGGTACCCTGAAACCAGAGCGCCGAGCCATGATCCACCAGGCATAGCAGCCGTAATGCCTCCTAAGATCATTGTCAGTTTGTGTTTTGCTTTGTCCAATAGAGAGTCAATCCATACCTTGGACATCAGGATCGGGACCAGAGCATTTGCCGTCAGTTTCCAAATAATATGGACCTTGGTTGAAGTAACAGAGGTAGGCTTTGGTAGAGATGATAGCTGACATAGAACTGATGTCGAAACCAAACAACGCACCACCCACCACTGCCACAGCAGCAATAACGTAAACGTTTCCAACTTGATACATTTTGACTTGATGTGTCAACAGACGAAATCGATATCAACTGCTTCACCGCGACCTCAAGTCTTGAAGGAAAGAAGATCGCAGGTTTCGGGGGAGGTTAGAAACTATATCTTTCCTTCACGTCTGTGGAGCATCAAAAGGGCCGACAACATTCTGGACTTGACAAGGATTTCTCGAGATGTCAGTCATGAGAAGTTACACTCTAGCCCACCCCGCAACGGTTAATCGGATCCCTTCAGCAGGATGTGCAGATCCGTTCCTATGGAGGTACGATATTTAATGTCATTCGTTGTCCGGAATTCTAGACAACAGGGTCTTCGGTTTTCTTCAAATCTCGTTGGTGCAAAGTTCGGCACCGATGAAATAGTGGATGTCGATCCTTGAAGCCATTCGCAGCTTGTTTTGTGAGTCGTATGTCAAGAGCCAGGGAGCCGGTGCTGTAAACAGGGATGATGGAGGTGGCTATCGATGTCCGATCTTGTTTGGGATATCTCTTGGCTTTTCATTGGGAGAACTTGCGCTGCTATTAGTCAAGGGCTCCTGCCGCGGAGGTTTCGTTAAGTATTTGACATGAGTTGCTTGAGGAAAGGGTCAATCTAATGTCCTGCCATACCCAACATTCCGTTTCACTAATCTTACCAGGCTTTTGCTGAGGGGTTGCTGGAATTCCAAGTTCTGGAGTTTGCAGAATCTTTGTCGAAGTGACTCAGTCCTGTCAGTAATTTCTTTGATCACGGCCATCATCATGTAACATCCAGGACTTCATCTTCACGTCGAGACAACCAGACGTCATATCGACCAGCATATTGATACCCATGTGTGTATGGCAGCCCTGTGAGATGTCCTTCCCCATGCCCAATTCTGCAATCAAGCTCCGAAATGACGCTGGCGGCGTTGGGATTTCCACGCCATACCCACGCGCCTCAGCCGTTGGACATGGATCCAATGGAAGAAGATTCTCTTGTCAAGGCTTGATCTTCAAGAACACGAGGATGGCCTCCTGTGCGTTGCCATGTGGTCGAAACCCAATCAGAGTCTCGGAAAATTAGATGCTGAGACGGGTGGACATCAGGCTCGGTGAAAACTAAGCCGAAAGGATGGGCTCGCTTCGCTAATGAAGGAGAAATATCTGTTGTTTTTAGTCCAACGTTTCTGGCATTATCTTCATTCAGTCATGTTTTTTTGAATGTATATTGTAACATGAGACTTTCTACAGCTTAAGATTATCTTGAGCATCCATCAAATATTTCTGATTCGGAACAGTAACGGAATATTGAGAAGGCGATATGCGGTGCGGTCTTTGTTTGGATCGGATCCGAATCCGAATTCCCAGAAGCGGGAAGCGAGTTTGGACATGTAAAGCTACTTGTAGAAGATGATCAACATCGCGCATGTATCTGTGCTAAGAGACGGTCCGAATCTCAGCAGGGAAAGATGTAACGTTGCCACTTTTCATCCCACAACAAATCCCCATGGGAACGGGAAGAACAGTTGTCTTCGTTGTGCCAGACTTATGAAATTGTGCACCTTCGCACGTGAAGCTCCCACGTGAAGCTCCCACGTGAACGCGGGGTCCCCAGACTTCTCCTAGGCGGCGCAATTAATGTGACATAGCAGATGTCATAAGGATTGGTACTGCTTCTTTACTGGAAAAACTGTTGCAAATTCCTCCCTTCTCCAGGTATCTGATTCTCTGGATGTTCTGTGGGTTCTTCTGTCGTCATTTTGCAGCGTTTAATCCGGAGATATTTCCGACCCTGGCTGAGGCTCCAGCCATCTCGATTCTCCACCACAGCAGCGTTCACTCATGCAGCTGTCCCGTTTCCATCTCCAAAACCCCCTTCTCTTTCGCGACCGCATCTACGAGCGCAGATATCTTGTACTCAAGGTAGGTACGAATGGAGATCAAGGGTAGGAAGGTCCTATCGATCTTGCATTCCTACATTCTGCAGCTACGAAGGACTGCAGACTGCGCCTCGCTCGGTTTGCCAATCGATGTCGTTTCAGCTGTGTCGCGAGCTTCACTCTGTGCACTCACTTCCACTGCAGCCCTCCTAAGTACCTCCCTCGTTCTAGACCTCCCTCGCGGACTTGAATAGGATTCGATAAAGTCAAGTACGGATTTCGAGGTTCGCAACAGTCTCGGTTGCCTTTGCATTTCCTTTGAATCTCCAGGCTCTTTTCCTGGAAGCTTCCTTCCTTCCTTCCATTATCATTCACTCCGTTTCCAGGAGCACAAGTACACATATCTTCTTAGCATCACACGTCTCTCCCGATCTTGATCAGGTACTGTACTATTAATCCGCCACAATGTCTTGTAAGCTGTCCTTCTTCGACAACATCGACAGACAGCTAACAACACACAGTCCTCACAACCACCACCGAAGTCAAAACCAAGACAACCCTCTCCCCAAACATAACGAAAGCGCAAGCTCTCTCCCTCCTCCACAACGATACCGGCATGCTCGACCTCAACCCCTCCAAAATAACCTACACGCTCCTCCCACCATCAACATCCACACAATTCTACTCCTCCGTCCCCGCAGCCCACAAGCCCCCCACAATCCCCGGCGACATCTCCACTCTCCCCGTCTACCACGTCACCGAGCACCAAGGCACACCCTCCAGCGGCGAGAACGAAGTTCAAGGCGGACACTGGAAGGGCAGCTGGATCAAGCGGTTCGTGCCCAACGAGCTGACCTACCAGACCAGCGTACAGCATACCGCGGACGGCATGATAAGTATTACGCACGCGCCTATGGGCGTCCAGAGTGTAACTACGTGGATTGTCCGGGATCCTGTTGCGGAAGGGCAGGGCTGTGTTCTGGAGAAGTCTGGCAAGGTTTGGAGTAACAGGGCCCTAATGGGATTTATCAAGGGTGGGCTGCAGGGCAGCTATGAGAAGCTGGCGGCGGATTTCGTGCGAGCTTTGGAGAAAACGGTGGCGGATGAACAGGAGCAGAAACGGAAGGCTAGTAATACAGAGGAGGCGAAAGCTGATGGAGAGAAGAAGGTCGAGGAAGAGAAGAAGGTTGGCGAAGGAGCTACTGGGGTTGAAGTCGAGACAGTTTCATAGTATCACAGGTGCGGGCGTTGTGCTGGATCGATTGGAGTTGCGTGGCTTCATATAGTGGTATGCCGGCATTATACACGGTCCACTTCATTATTATCATGGCACAGGCATGGGCTTTGGGTAGAATGTATGATTTTCCTTTCAAGCATCCAGTATGGAAGACTTGTCACGAAGGGTTCGGTACGAAGCATAGATTTGCATATTGGAGCTCATCCATATATCATGTTTATCTTTACTCCTCTTTGCACAGCGCCATGGTTCTCATCCTGTGGCGCATGAAATGCAAGCATGCGTTGGTCTGCAAGAGCATGGCTCTAGTATTTTTACACCTCTTGGTTAGTAAACACAATAAGATGAGGTATTCAATCTGCTAGATGAGTTTCATCGACTCGTAGGCGCTTCCTTTATAGCATGTCCTCACCACCGAGGGGAGGTACCCTCAATAGTTCTCAGAGCGTCTGCATCCACCTCTGGGCTCTCTATTCAGTGGATTTTAGGCTATGGTCTGGTCGCCAAAACAACGGCGCACTTCCTTCAGATCTAGCTCAGCCACAAGAAAAGCACAGTCAAAGTCAAGCAGGTATTAATGACGGAAGACTGTTTCTCTTTCGATCTGCAGGTTATATTACCCTCCAAGGACAGGTTCCAAGATTGCAATGTTGCCCCTTTTCCTTTTCTCCTCGCTTATTTCCATTGCCAGCCATAAACAAACAAATTGCGCAAGGCAAGACAGAGCAAAACAAACTTTTTCTTCCCCTGAGCACTTATCACAACTTTCATTTGACACCCACACTCCTCTCCAACAGTCTAATCTCCGTCTTCCCCAGCCCATCCTCTGGTAAATCCCCAAGCCCATCCTTCCCCTTCCAATAAACGCCGACCGCTGACCCAGCTGGATCCTTAGCAGTCTTAACAGCAGGCGGCTCTACCAAAGTGAAGTTCTTCAACGCTGGACTATCGTAGAATGCTCCTTCTTCTGTATTATCAGGATGGAATCCAGCCGCCTTCTTCACCAACGTAAATGCCTTCTCCAAGACAGTGTCATCGATGTTCTCTTCTGGACCTTTGCCTCCACCATTGATTCGCACGCGTACGCAGCGATGAATGCATTCGCCTGTTCCTTTCAATGGAACGTTCGTCTGCTTCCCATCTTCGGTGCTGATACGGTGGTAGCGACCTGGAGTTCTTGTGACCGGCTTCAAGGCTTGCGCAAATGTGATCGGGTCAGTGATCATAGAGGAATCGTAGAGTTTGCCAAAGCCCCAGGGGCGGATAGGCTCTTTCTCTGTAGCGTAGAATTTTTTGTTCAGGTCTTGGATGTAGTCGAGGTAATTGGAGTTGAAGGACAAGATTCCGCCGTCTGTGTCTTCCAGTTGAGAGATCATCCAGGCAAGCGTAATGTTGGAGATCCCGGCATCTGGGTAGGAACCACCCACATTTGAGTGAGGACCTGGGAACCAGCACTGCTTTAGAACTTTGAGGTTGACTTTCTGAGCTGAGCCTTCGTTTGGCTGTTCCCAAAGGGTTGGTGTGAAGAGGTTACGGTGTTCGTCAATGGCTAGTGCGTGGAATGCGTGCTGGACAGCTCTGGCAACTTTGGTGTTGACGAATGAGAAGGGCTTGACATTCTTGCTGTTCCAAGGTAATGGAATGCCGAGAGCACCTGTTTCGTTGTCAGTATATATATCTTTTGAAAAAAGTCCCAAACAATCATACCAACAGTATCCCATACACCCACGGCTCTGACAGGCATACCCCATCTCGTCAAACCAGCCTACTACTGTCAGTCTCTGTTTCAACATAGTCTAAACAGGAACCCACATTGATCAACGTCTCCCTATACTCCTTATCGGTGAATGCGATTTGCTTCCCATGGACAGCCTGGAACTTCTTTGCAATTTCCGGATACGTCACTAGGAACCACTTGCTCTGCTCACCCTCCACATCCTGCTTCATCCAATCCCCAAAGATCGCCCAGAAGTTTTCCATCCCCATCTTCGTCAAGAGACCAATATCACTGATCAACGAAGCGATAGCTCTAGCCGTGTATGCACCGCGCGAGAATCCCAGGCAAACAATCTCGTCTCGAGGCTTGGTCTCATCGTCAAGGTCCTTTTGGTTCTCTGGATTGAAATTGTTTGCGAGGAAAGCATATGCTTCTCGGATATGTTCGGCGATGTCGTTGCCTGTCAGACCGCCGACGATTTTGTCCTCAAAGTTATCGGTACCGACTCCACGTTGATAGAAGGCGATTTGTGTGATGCCCTTCTCGTCTCGGTGGTTAAGTGCTCTGACGATACGGGTCACGTTTGAGGGAATCTGGGCCTTGGGTGGTGAGAAGGGCGAAGTGTCAACTCCCATGTCACTGTTCTGTTGAGTTCATAAGCTCATGTCAAATGCCTTCAATCTTGAGCTTCACACCTGCCATGTTCCTGGTCGAAGTTAGTCATTGTCCATGATTCCAGTACAAGAAAGCTTACCATCACAAGCAATTACAAACTTCCTGCCCACAGGCCTATCCGACAACTTGGTGGAACTCATGGTGCAGAATCGATGTATGACCGGACCAAAAATTTGACTTTTGGTAGCGGAAATCCGACAATCTGACGTGTTGTTGGGACGAATGAGTCTTAGGCTGAGGGAAGAGGCTCGAGTGAGCATCTGAGGTCCAGAATATGGAGACAGGTGGGTAGGTAAAGAGTGAATAAAGTGGAAGTGAACTGCTGACCGTCTTTGTCTCAAAACAACCACCGATCTTGGCTCCTGATCAAATCAAATGAAACGAATATCAGACACTTTAGGTGAGGCTGTCGTCGCTTGACACTTGAGGAAGGAGCTCTCGTTCGTTTGATGACTCTTGTCTTGTCTTTTCGTGTTCTGCAATATGCAGTATCCTCATTTTCTTCTTTCTGGTCCGACTCAAGCTCAAAAAGTCTGATACGAGAAGAGACACTCAACTTTCTGCTTCAAAGGGCAAGGCACCCTCATATATCTCACATATCGCTCACCCGCCTTCCTCACCTGGAGACACAGACTAAACCATATCTCCTGTGAAACAAGCCTTATTATCGTCTTACCTCGCCGTCCATCTGTTCAGCTGAGCTTACGCCCAGCAAACACGCTGACGAGTGACTTTGCTTCACCGTACTGTAACACAGCATGACTTTCGCCAAAAGCCGACACCTTACACAAGCCATTTCGACCCCTCCAAAGTGACTGCTCACTCTCTCACCTGCCCCTCCTTCTTAACCCCTCCAAAAACCACCACACAAGCGACAGCAAGAAAAAGCAAAAACTAGCCTTTGGGTTCCCAGCCCTACAATAAGGCACGATCGTGTTTTAGTGGCCAGAAAGTAAAGTCTCCGCAGAGCTGTGAACGAATGAGATGGAGAGCATGCTAGAACAACTCACCAATGGCCTCAACTTTTGAGAGACAAGGAAAATGAAGAAAAGAGGAAGATGCCCTGAAAATGACCCCTCATTCCTCGGTAGGCAGCCCAGCCCAACCAGCCAGCCACAAAAATGCAGGTGCTTCGGCTTTGCTTACTTGCTGACCGCACTCCACCACATTGCACACAATTTCAGCACGCCCCAAAGAAATGCACTAGAACCACATCATCCCTCTCATTCCTTGAACCTAATTGAAAAGCTTCATACCTCAAAGCAGGTAGATACATACATGCACATGATATAAGACCCTCCACCAAACCACAGGAAATACCTCGTCTACGTGAGGTAATTCTACGGTGTACGAGTCCTTTGGCTGGACGCCCACGCCCACTATAAAACCTTCTTCTGCGTGCAGTTCGCTGCGATGCTGCTCACGTTCATGCATAACCTGCATACAAGACATGTACCTAGATATGCAGTCGACTCCATTCTACCCTCTGCATGCATCCAGCCATTTCAGCAGCAAGCTTCAGAGCATCCAGGACACCCTGAGGATCTACGAGTACTGCCGAGAATTTCGTATCGCAAGTGAAGTCGCAGCCGATCCTTGAATGAGTGTCTCGGAACTTGCCAGACGATTCATTTGACTGTCTCTCTTAAGTCGATGCACGCTGGGAAGGAAGATGCAGAATGCAGGCGCGCGGCACAGGTATTCCGACGCACCGAAAGAAAGAAAGGTGTGTGATGTGGTTCAAGGTATGCTGCATTCAAGTCCAGGGAGGCAGGCAGGCGCTCGAATAAAGCCTTACAGGCAGGTGCAAGCCACAGAGTGACATCGCTGCTCGCTCCATCTGACGATCGAAGTCTGGGAAGAATTGAGGGCTCGCATGGAAGAATGGGATGGGAACGACACATGATTGATGGATGTTTAGATGTCCTATAACATTACACCGAGAATGAAGCAAGACTTTATGCTGTAAAGGCAAGAATATGAGCTCGAATGAGATCAGATGATGCTGGGATGGCCAATCGCGCCTGGCTGCGTGTTCATTTATTTTACTGTCCTGCTTGTGCAAGCTAAGTAAGTAAATCAAAGCATGGTAAAGTACCTGCGTTCACTCGAAGTACCAGCCAAATGACACGATGGTCATTCATCCCATTTCCCATCCACGTAGCAAGACATGCAGGCAGGTGTTGAAGTCCTTGCGCCTTCAGCACGCCGCTTGCTTGCTTGCCATTGTTTCCTATCCCTTTTCTCTTCCATCCCCTAGATTTTTGTTTCCACGGATTAAAGACGCTCAGCCCACCTCCCCATTTTCGCCAAACCCCATCTTGTTTCGTGATCGTCATGAAGTAGGCCAAAGCATCAGTCAACCCCCAACACGCCGTGTCGTGCTATAAAAGCCATCCAACCCGAAGCAATAACATCCATGCAACAGAACCAATCCAATTCTTTGCAAATAGCAGAGTTCCAGTAATAAACTCCGCGGAAATCCAGTGCGGAGAAGGCAATGTTCATGGATCAACCAACGAATTTGTTGTTGTGTAATGAACAGATCAACGAGCGAATGTAAGAGATGGTATATTTATGGGTGAAAGTATGGCCGTGTGGCCATCGAAAGGGAAGCGTGTGAATGCGATTATCATGAATTTGATGCGCGTGTCTGATCGTGAATAAGAAGAAGCGGTGGGGTCATATCGAGGAGGTTTCGTAAGGTTCGTGAGCGAATCGTAAAACTGTCAGAACCTCAAAGGGCGCCAGCCACCACGAGGGACTATGTCTGTTCAATTGAACGACCCTCCGCCCATATGTACTGTTAGAATAAATGAGGTTGGAGGGGCAGCCTCCAGCCCGAATGTCGTACTTTTTACAGAAAGATACTTTTGGTGTATACTTTTCAAGTCCCGTCTTCGCTTTTGTTGTGTGGTCGCTCCATGGGAGAAGGAAAGGTATGAAACCCCTATTCACGTTGAGATACGGACTCCTCTGCTCGCACTCTCATGTGATTGGCTTGAGTCTCCAAGCTGCGTGCCATGAGATGCGTAACTAAAATCCGGATTAGCATAGTCCTGCGCTCTGTAACGTACTTTCACTCACCAGGCCAAATGGCAGCCCTATCCAGCATGTAGGCTGTCACCTTCAAGATTTTGCCTCCGTAGCCGCAATTATCAGCTCCGGGAATTCTTTGTGGGACTGCTCCAACACTTGCAAGCTCATAGTTCATCTTGATCTCTGCACTGTTTAGAACTTCTTGTACCTTTGTCAGCAGTTTGCAGTCCTCTTCCTCGAGCAACATGATTCCAGGGACTTGGCCAAAATCGATGTCGTCTTTTCCTAAAATGCCAAGATAGCGCCCAACACGCTCCTGGACTGTTGCCACCCACTCAGCGAGAACCTGGGCACAGTCAAAAGCACACATGGCTGACTGCAATGGAAGCTCCCTGGACGTGAAATCGGCAAAAGTGACACCAAGCTTGTCTGACATTGACAGTGAATCAGCGGCGTAAAAAGCTGCCTTTCTCAGATGGCGTTCTCGCTTGGACGAAGAGACTGGCTGGGAGTTTCCATGGTTGCCATTGATGGGGAGTCCGGTTGCTTTGAACTCGGGCGAGGAAGTCGAGGTGGGAGGGGAATCGACAAAAACCGAACTAGTGGCGGAATTGTCAGACGGTTCTGTCGATTCCGAATTCGAAGCAGGAGAGTGCTGCGCATGTTGAATGATTTCGCTTCCACGAGATAACTCCTCTGCCATTCCATCCCAATCACGCTGCCAGAACTTCTCCTTTGAGCGAGACAGGTTCACAAACAGTCGGACATACGCAAGATCCAAGAGGGGAATACTGTCGGCAGAGAGAGGACCAAATCCATAAGGATTGGGTCGTTCCAGGCTGTGGTGGGGGTTGCTGGCCCAGGCAGCTTGCCACGCCTTAAGCGCTGGCTCGATGTGCCGGTGCATCTTTTCAGTCTCCTCGTTTGTCCAGACCTTATTGTGGTGTCTTTGGCGAGTCTCCCAAATGTAATTGTGAAGAGCATTGATAAGGACAAGACAACCAAAGGTACTTGGGCGAAGGTCGCTGGTCACTTCAACATATCCCTGTCCGTTGGCCATTTGCTGCTGCTGCTTTTCGCTGGAACGGAGAAGTTCACCTAGGGCCTCGTGAAATCTGATTTGATTATGGTCGGCCATGCGAGCACCACCCTTGGCATAGAAACTCTGGGCAGTCTCGGCAGTCCAGAATTCCTCGTCACATGGAAGATCCAACATGATTTCTGAGTTAGTCAACGCCGGGGTGTGGTTGTAAGCAGATACGAGCAGACTTGAAAGGATGAAAACTGCATAGAGAGTTCGCTTGCGCTCTTCCATGTTCTTCCAGTTGTACCAATCTTGTTGTTCGTCAGGCATTTCACTCTTGATGCCGGCATTGTTCCACTCTTCTGACATCCCTTCATCACTCATGTGGACATCTTGCTGGATTGGGCCCTGTGCGGAATGAGGCTTGAGCAATTCGGCGGCTCGCGCCAGGCTAACCAAAGCGGCACAGTGGGTGCTTGCGATATCACCGGCTGTCTTGTCTCCACAATTGTGGCCATAGACGACGTTCAGCAGCATAGCTTGAACGAGCCAGACTGGTGTATGGACAGAGTTCTCATGAAGTCTTGGGCCGTGATCAACACCGGCTTTCCTGTGATCTGCCTTCCTTACATCGGCCTTTCGTCTTTCCTCCAAGTACAACTGGATCATTTTCTTAGCCGAGTCAAAGAGGTCCTTCGACTGCACCTGCTCCATTTCGTAGAGGGCCCCAATTGCAGCCATTGACAAGATGAGACACCCACGTCCTCCTACCAGACCAGGATTTCCGCGACCATCGTTCGAATAAGCCGGCACATCGAAGGACAGTGTAGGAATATGGAGAAATGGCAGATGAGGGTGGAAATAGCGAATATATGATCCAATATAACGTTGAAGATCGTGAGTGCCTTGAGAAAGATCAGCGGGCGTGAAATTGTGATTGGAACAGAATGCTGGTGCTGGAATTTGAGGGACAAGTCCAGTTTCACGACCGCTATAGACCGTGAAAGGATAGGAAATTTGGGAAAATCAGACTTACTTGGAAGATTCCGGCCAGTGTCACTTATGCTGTTCGATCGGCCGGGAAAATGAGGAGACAATGGTGAACTAGTAGTTGCGGAGAAGGAGTACTTTCGGCCACCAAAAGGTGCGCATTGAGAAAGTGCGGCCAAAAGGGCTTGACGAGTAGCATCGGTGATTGAAGCAAGAGGGAGTATTGAATGCATGCTACCACTCATGGAGATGGGCGTTTCGGGCCCAAGGTTCATTGGTGGATGAAACCCTTGGGTTGTGATACCTGGCATGACTGAAGGACTAAGTGAGCTCATCGATGGCGGTGGGGTCGAGAAGTAGGCATCATTCGGCTTTTGTGAGAGATTGTGAGGGGACATGGGACCACCATTCATCAAGTCATGGAAACCTTGGTTACCAAGATCCACAGCAAATGGGTTTGGAGTCATCAAAGGAGGTGCCATCATTGACTGTTGCCACATGGACGCTGAAGATGCTGCAGGATTGTTGGATCCATCTAACATGACTTCGCTAATGCCGCTTTGACTAGCCGTGCTAATGGCAGATGGTGATGATCCATCAATAGCATTGTCATTGCCCTCGTGGAATGACATTTGGTGTTGGAAACCATTCATCCAGTCAAAGTTCTCCTCCAGTGTCTGGCTTGCTGACATGTCTGGAAAGGCCTGGTGATATGGCGAAGCACCATCAATTGCCATGGACTGCGGAGAATCACTGTAGTGGAGAGCGTTTGGGTTGATTGTCGAACCTGGTCCAAACAACAGCCCTTCAAAATCAAATTCGGGGTTAAATCCGCCAACAGCTGGTGCCGTTCGCAGACCACCTCCAAAGTCAATATTGTTGAAATTGTGGGTTTCCAGTTTCGGCAGTCCATGATTGATGCCTCGTTGACCAAGAGCCGTGGACATTCCACCAAAATGATAGTCATTCTGCATTGGTAAACCGGCAAGACTGGGGTGACGGCTATGGGAAGGCGCAAGTCCACCTCGGGCGACGTTAACATTTGCAGCGGCCATTAATTGCATATGAGCTCCGTCAACATGACTGATGGTATTCGCTCTTGGTCTCATAGTTGCTGCTCCATGTCCATTATTCACGACCGAACCCTTTCGTACTCTCCCAGGACCTGCAGTACTGCTCGCAGCACTTTCTCTTCGATTTCTCGGTCTGGAGGAAGGGGTTGTTGTCATATGCAGTTTCTGCTGGTGTCGGAGTAACAGATCTCGGCGGGCAAAACATCTCGCGCATTCAGGACATTCGAATGGCTTCTCTTTCGTGTGGGAACGTTCATGACGCTTTAAGTGTTCTAATCGAGCGAAAGATCGTGAACAGGTACCGCATACGTGAGGTCTGGGTTTGTCGGTCTTCGGTGGGGGAAAGTTGTTGGCAGTCTTGGAATTTGCGTTGCTACCTATGGGCACGAATCAGTCCTGACTCTGTGTGTGTGGTACAGGAAAACAATAACGCCCTTGTCTGCAGTCCGAAAATTGAATTGCCAGACCAAATTGTGCGTCTTTGATCACATACCATTTTCTCCATTATTCAGCCCACTATTGGCTCCAGTGCCGGCGGATGACGTTGCGGCAGGCATGACAAGAGGCTTTTGTTCATGAATTGTTGCTTCATTCAGCATCGTCGAGAGAGGAAGTCGTGGAGGGGAGAGAGGGATATGCGAGCGAGGTCCAGACTTTCCAAGTTGGCATACTATGTGAATGTCTCTCAACAACTTCTTCTGATTGTTCCTGGAGTGGAAGCGGAGCGATCGTGGCAATAGAAGGGTGAGAATGGTCGGTTCACACTTACGGCTTTCCAATGGCCAACGACAGATGGATCCGTTACTGGGGACTTGCAGGCCTGGCTTGCAGCGACGAGGTGCAGGAGAGAATCCACAAGGTCTGATGCAACCACACAGTCGCCGTTGCCAGCTTTAGCCGAATCAACTCCGATGCTGAGCTCTTGAAAGGTGGAAATTCTGCTCGATGGAATGAAGCCGGCAAGGATTGATTTGGTATTGGTTTGGCTTGAAGCTGCCACAACCTGGAGCCGTGCAAGAGGCTTGAATGGAATTGCCAGGTCTGGTATTTTGCTGTTGTTGACCTTTGTCCAAGACGAGAGGTTGTACAAAGAGAGGAACCGGAAAGGAAAAGGGCAGCACAGCGACCAAACAGGCAGAGAGATGTGGCTGTGGAGTCCAGTCCAGTCAAGTCAAGTCATTCAGGTCCACGAGAAGTTTGGCTTGTAAACGCCGTCGAAGATGTAGTGGCAGCTAGCCGTGGCCGAAACTGGAGAGAGGGAGGGACAGCTGTGAGCGAAAGGTTAGGTTGGTAGGAGGGTGGTGGTGGTGGTGGTGGTGGGATGGGCCAAAGAGAGGGATGAAGGCTTGAAGCATGGCTGTCAGAGGGAGTTGAGAGGTCAGTCTGGCGAGGCGAGGGCCCTCGCTCACAGTGAACAATGCTCCCTTGTACCTGTATCCCTGCATCCATGTCTAGCTGCTAGCTAGGGGCGTTGAATTTATGGGGAAGCGTGCAGGCCATCCAGGACGAGAAACGCGTGAAGCCCAGCCTGGAGACAGTTCACCAGTCTGGTCCTGTCTGGATGACCAAGATACAGACGGCAGCTATGCACATCCCACTACGCTTCACCTATGATTGGTGCTTGAGGTATCCTGAGACGCTTGTGGGTAGGGGTTCGGCAGCACGCCTTGTCTGATGCGGAATAGCGACACCAGCACCTGTGGATCGATCTTGCGACGGCGGATGAGATTGGGAATAGAGTCAGGCTATGGCTGGGACTGTGTTGACTAGAACAGGCGCTCTGCTTTGCGTATCTAGTGCAGGCGGGTAGGTAGTCAGTTAGTATGGGACTGCTGGAAATTAGCTAGAGATCAGAGCAAAGGCAACCCACAAGCAGGATTCGAGAATCCCGTACGGAGCGGCTACTCTTTGCTTCTTGCACTTGACACCTAGCCGTCCTAGAGCTAATTAGTAGACTTTGGCTCCGACATCTAGGTCTTCGAGAAGCTAAAACGGCTGCTTTCGAAGGTATGTCCAGCCTATCCGGGCGGTCGCCAGACTTATCAATAGCTGCATTCCAATACAGCATATTTGCACAACGCAACCTCGACAGCTCAAATCGAGGAGGTTGGCTACTTGCTATTGGCAATGCACAATGTAGGACGACGAGACCGCATCGCTCGTTGTCCAGGGCTCCAGGCAGGCCAGCAAGCAAGCTCTGCAGCAGGCGTGAGGGTCAAACCAAAATCAAACCCCAGCCGAGCCCAGCCAAACCTTCCCAGATGAGACGACATCCCGAGCAAAGAGGCAATTCAGGGAAGCTTCGTGTATGGTGGGCACTCTATTTTAGAGTCCAAGAGAGACTGCCGCTGCTAAATCGAGCCCCCGTTCAATCATTTATTAATATCCATCTACCGTACGCGTCGGCCCTGTCCCAGCACTATCCGGAACATACTACTGACTGTACGAACTGTCCGTACAGTTGTATGTGCGATGCAGCGCACTTGTTCCGAGATGAAGCTGGATATGGAGGGTCAAGCCCCATCGTCTCTGCAGTTTCGTTTCCTGCAGACCGAATTGCAATTGGCCATGATTCCCGCACATTGCAGGGTCATGGTTCTGTAGGGAATAAATCCTCGGCCGTCCAGCACTCCAGTTACACAACGCTACCGACGGTTGTTTCCTTCCTTTTTTCATGGCTTGAAAGCCTTGCCTCCTGGTTCCTGGTCTTGCAGGTATCGCGGCATATTCGAATGTCACTCTCGGGGAGTAAATCCAGATTGTGCAGACCCAGGCAGATCATCTTGCAATGCAATTCCATGCTGCGAGTGTTGTATGTGAAATGCTGCAGAGGTGGATAGCCAAGAGTGGCATCTTTCTCATTCAACCTCATCAATTGGCTACAGCTCAGCCGATACGGCGCATCTAGAGTTCTCTCAAACGCTGGCCTCTGGCAGTGCAACTCTTGTATCCACCTCTTCCTGCACCATGCCATGTACGTGGAAGGGTTCCGCAGAGCCGAAGTGTCGAATTCGGCCTGGACATCTGACAGGAACTCGCATCGTCAAAAAGAGTCACATCGCAAAAGAGACCCGCAGACATCAGCTGGAGAATGACCACCTAGTACGAGAATCTAGGTTTGGCTACCCAGTGTATCCGCTTTGCGACAGTTCAGTATACGCAATACACGCCAAGTGCCAGGCCTTCTGTTTACTGTATACTGAAGTCTCACTCTGCGGAGGCAATCTCCTTTTGTTTCCCCTTCTCCTTGAACTCTATCTCCGCACTGATTGTCTTTTATCGTTATCCCCCGCGTGATATCAGAAGAGCACACAGCCAGGTCGTGGCCCATGCTTCTCTCTAATCTCGATAGACGTCGGGGAGGGACCAGGGTAGCAGCGATAAGAAAGACCTCGGCGCCTTCTGCGATACCTTCCCAGAGCAGCTCCCGCCAGGGTCTTACACACCTGGAAGCTCGAGAGAGACCCGTACCTTACTTTATGACGACAATGATAAGAGCCACGCAGAGCCGTAGACCTCCTATTCGCTGTGATGCGGTTTTTCTAGAAAGGCCAGGCAGCTTGGGAGTGGAATTTGTGCAGCAGGACAGGGCAGGGCTGGGCTTGATTCGGCGCACGATTATTGCCGTACTCCGTCAGCTCCGTTTGTGAGAAGTTCTGCTGTTCAGGTGATGTGCATTGCAAGGGCTCGGCAGGGATCGATGGCGCCACCAAAATCAGGACCAGCCAAGAAACGCTGTATCGTACCCACCTATGCGGCCATGCCACTTCGACTGGAACAACTCGACAATTGCTGGACAATGACTGGACAGAGAGACAAAGAAAATTAGAGACAGCGACGCGGCAACGAGATGACGAGCTGTGTAAGTAGAAAATGTTCTGTAAGTCACTGACGACTTGCTCCATGCAGGCATGCCTGCCTGTCAAGCAAGTAGGGCCTAGGGAGTTGACTCGCTTGCCACTAGGCCTAGACAATACATCCACATCTAGCATCAGACCTAATACTTACGGACACGAACTGCATTGCTCCCTGAGTTTCCAGAATCAAGCAGCCAAACAAAAAAGCCTCAAGCTCATGGCTCAAGTCAAATTGCCTTTCGGCGCCCGGCCTAGCCTGGCCAAGGCCAAGACTATTCGGAAATAGCTGGCTGCAAGTGCGGTGCCAGCCCATCTCACCCTGTCCATCGCCCATGCAGAAAACGTTTAGAGCTGTACGCTTTCCCCTGCACGCGCAAGCCTGTGGCCCTGGCCCCAGTGGCTCGCGGTCGGCTTGCCCAATCAGGCTCATGGTGAGAGTGCAGATCCCAGGCGGCCGAGCCCTGGGTGCATCCTCTGAGCTCGAACCCTGTCATTTCCCCAGACTTTCCAGCCTTCGAGCAAGCCACCTTGCTCCGTCGTCTGTCATCGAGGCGCGGATCCTTCGTCCTGGTGTGCCGTGCTTCACCCACATCAGCATGGCGAGAAGCCGATCAAACTGCATCTGTACTGCTAGTTCTCGACATCATCGTCGCTGTCCTTGATGACAGCGTGCAGCCATGCAGCCATCTCTTCTAGGCCACTAGAAACAGTGCCAGAACCACAGGCAAGCCAAATAGACTGCCGTCCCATCTCCTTTGCTATGTATCTAAAATGACGTGGTTTTATGCCCGTAGCCACGTCCATCAACGTCCACCTGCATCGATTGACAGGACCAGGAGCCGAAGCGAGACCTCCTATTCGATCTGGGTTGTAGGTTCATGGATCTCATGAAAGCTGCATCTTTATACAGACAGGAGGTACATCATCTGGCCTGGACTTGAGCCTGTGGAACTGCAGCCTTGCTCTAGAACCATGAAAGAAGCCATGAGGAAGGCTTGTCAAGTGAAGATGTGCATTGCTCACAGCTTCGTCCTGAGAGTTTAATTTAAATTAAAGACAATCTGGGGATTTGAATCAAAGTTGCCCTAACGCGCCAACTTTGGTTACTAGATTATTATCAATGCTTGGCCTTCACTTCCACTGGGCGAAGGATCAAACTCAAACAAGACACCGTTCCTGCTGTCTGTGGGGCGTTTAAAAGTTTCCACTTCCAGCCATCATCAAAAATATCTCTACATTTTTGATCTCACCACAAAATGCCTTATGCGGTAGAGTCAATAAACGTCAAGATATCTCATGCTTTCCAAGAACTATGAGCCCCGGATCTGCGTGAATACCAAGCCAGTCTGCGGAGATTATATCAAAGCAGGTTAAAGCAACCGGATGCCGAATATCACCCAACATATTATTGTCCCCTTACCCCCTTACCCCAGACTTATGAAAAGAAAGTGTGGAGCTAATGAGTCCTCCTGACTTCGATTGTGGAGAAAAAGTACGGTCGGCGGATGCAAGCAAGAAGCCAATCTGGAGAACCATACTCAGAACGGCCAATCGCAAACCAATAGTTCTCCAAATCCATCCCCGATTTTCTCGTGCACCAGCCGTGGACCTCTTCTTTACGCCCCTTTTACGCATATCCACTCCCTCACAGTCGAGTCTCGTCGTGTAGAAAGAGAACCACCGATTTTCATTACTCGCAAGCGGCGGAAGGGTCGAACCCTCTTGCTTACCGTATGGCTTGGTACTGAGTAGGTACCATACAAACACTTTTCCTGGATCCCGACCCTGCCGATTTGCACTTCTGCACTTCATCCCATCACAGGAACGCATCATCTGGCACAGACGGACCGTCAAGAGATGGTAGGGAACAACGTTGATCAATCTCCGAAAGTTATTAAGAAACCCGGACCGTCGAATTAAAGGAGTTTCGGGTAAGTGTTTGACCGTGGTTTCTTAGAGGATCACACTCCATCCATGAAACGACCTTTCCACATCATACCATCGGTCCAACCCTTTCATCTACGGCCCATACCCAGATCCCAAACTTATAATACGGATGACCTGCAATAGTACAGTACACAGAGTGCGCAGCCCGGACCTCAAGCTACTTACAGTTCGGAATTAGGGACGCAAGATTGCAGCACCTGGAAAATTCTAAATTGCCACTAAGTCGGCAGCTAAAGAATCATGCTTGAACTTGACGAACAAGCCGTTCCGTTTCTCTTCGCTACCGTGCCGATCTCCTCTAGATCTGCCCCCCTTTACCCTCGCAGTTTGCTTTACCGAGCCCGAAGGCGTCGAGATAACATCCGATGCAGACAAACCAGGTTCGACCACCTCAAACCTCTTCTTGCTTATGAAGAACATACTCATCATGACGAACCTGCAAGCCACAAATGTGGCGATCTAAAGTTTTGTTATCTTTATTTCCGGTCAAACTTTTTTGTCGTGTATCAATATTGTCGTCGTCATTCATTTGTTGCACTGTATCCATTCAGCAGAAACATCCACCCCACCATCCCCAAACTTCCTCCCGTAGTAATCTTAACGCCGAAATTCTTCTAAAGAAATCGCATCCCAGCCTTCTAGCAACTAAAATTCCCTACTGGCCTGCCCGTTACGTTGCCCGCCACGCGCATCGCTGCTTCTAGCTAAACTCAAATACCGAACTACGTCCTCCCGACAGTACGACATAGCAAGGCAAGCAAGCTCTCTCGCATTCCCAACACCAAGCAAGCGAGCATTCCCAAGACAGAGGAAGCTGCAAAATAGCTGAACGATGACAGTAAGCTCATGTTCTAAATTCCCAGGCTGGGTCATTCGCAGCCCATCTTATTTGACGAGTTGCAAATCTAGGGGACCAAAAACACGCTGGTGGTGGGGGATCGGCATCGACGGAATCTGCAGCTTTACGAAAGGCGCATCATTCCAGAGCCGTATCGACGTATTCCTAGTACCCACCAACTGGCGGATGAAGGATGACGAACGATCCTGCTGCATCTTGCTGCAAGCTTCAGCGGCAAACCTCCTGCATTTGGCAAGGACATGGCATTGTTCGCCTCCAAGTCCCTGCCTACATCTTTTCATCTTGCCTTCGTTCTTTCCTCTTTCGTCTGAAATTTCGAATGTCACTTTTCCGCCTCCTACTTTGTTGAGACGCAGTATGAAATCTCTTTCCCCGGCTTCCCCATCTTTCCCCTTGTTTTTTTCCCGCCTCTACGGGTACTTTTGCGTTTGTGAGCCGAGTTCGGAGCCCCATCAATGGGTACGGGTAGCCCAAAAGCGCATCCCAGTCTTTTCAGTATTCTGGTCTGGAGCTTCGGTCGTTGGCCCTGCCGAAGACTGATCCTGCCTCGGGATCTAATCGACTATGTCTAAGTGGACCGATCTTCTGTTTCTCCCACGCTGCGACATTGCGAGGCGGGATACAGGACTGGCAATCATTGGTACTTGGCTGATCAAGATCCGAGCTACTGTTGCGCGGCATGGATCTTCTTCGTCTGCCCCAGATTTTGTCTGTGAGACCGGAAAAGACCTCCGTGTATGGCGTTTGCACTTCTATTGGTTGCTTGCACGTCACGAGCTCAAGTTTTTTCGAGGCTATGGTGGAGATCCCTTCCCTTCTATTCTAGAGGTACCTATGAACCTGGTGTATTGATGAGGTCTATGTACTCGATCGTCGTTTAGTGACATAGATCGTGTCCTAACAGGGTACGAGATAGAGTCACCAGAGGAATATGATCGATCATCTCAAAGCAAATTTCTGGAATTTGCTCTGAGTGAATGCGGTCATTGTGCACGTTTTTCCGAGTCCGGGGTACTACTCGTTGTATGTTGGCTTTCTCAATAATAAATTTTCTTGTTGGTCAAGACCATTCATCACAATCACGTCGCAGTCTCTCCGTCGATGCCATAGAAATTTCGGTGGTATTGCCCACACTGTAGTCCGATGTAGATGGTCGAATCAAGATACAATATAGCTTGACCTTGACAGACCTTAAGCTCTTGATATGTGATTGAGTTAAGTCCTATAAGCGGCTTCGATTGATCGTTCAAAATTGTCCTAAGACACTGCCTGCACTCACCCTTCAAGTTGTGACAATGCTTTCCATCATTTGAACGGTCATGCGAACCACTGTTCAGACTCTAGCATTGGTAATAATGAGAACATAAATTTTCAAATTCGTGGCCACTTATTACCTGGGTAGTCGAGCCTTCGTTTGTATCTTCCAGTAGCGTTTTGTCCGAGTTACCTTCATTTCTCACTTTCATGTTTCCAGCTCTCTTGAACTCAGCCCAAACCTATAATTGGCATCCAAATCCAACAGAACTCTCCATTTGAGTCTTTTACTACAGTACACTCCTATTCGTAGCAGGGAACATAACGACTGTCAATTCCAAACATCGCTGGAAACGAAACCTCTCGCTTAAAATAGGGGTAGATGGCAATGGTCCGCCAAAGACGCAGCTTCCAATTCAAAATCCACCTTATATTCGACTCACAGCAAATCTTTTGAGCGCATTTCATCTAATTGCACCAAGTCCATCGCCCTAAAGATTATTCCCTCCCATTGCCCATCACGCCACCGTCTCATGTCTTCGATAACTCCTGATGAATTCTCCAGATCGTTACACTCTTCCCACGCCGCATCAAAGACTCTCCTGATCCTACCTCATCCGTAACGCTCTCACCAATACTACACCGAAACGCCAGCAGCCCCAGCGGCACAGGCCTTCTCACCACACAACTCAAAGACCTTCACCCAACTCTCCTCATGCACCGCGCCAACCTGGTACTCGGTATGATTGTAATTTACAATGACTTCGTTATCACCAATGGCTGGTCATATACGGCTACAAGCAGCGTATATGATTACCGTACGTTAAATATCTCGAGGATGGGACATTCATTTACGTTATCACCAATTTCGGGTTTGCACTCGACTTGGAAAACATGGAGGCGTCGGATAAGGCGGCAAAGGAAATGCACAGAATGTTGCGATGATACGGGATGGCGGTTGCGAGTGTCTGGTAAGGTGCCCAGCAGTGTTTCTTTAGCTTGTCCTGTTCGCTCTTGTCCCCCTTTTACCTTGATTTGAAAGAGTATGTTGGTGAGAGAAGAATAATCCTACCAATCAGAGATAGCTGATGTATCGTGTACTTGCCGGAACGTATGTCGACATTATCAGTTGAAATTACAGCTCGTTTGATTCTTTCTGAAGTCGATCGCTTCCTGAAAATGCCTCATGACTGAATCCAAGCCCACGCTTCAGCATACCATGGCAGATGCCGGATTTGGGGAGAGAGTGACGGTGAAAAATTCGATGGAGGACTGAACGCTACCAACTTGGTTGAGCTGGCGAGTAGTATGATGTGTGAAAAGTAGATTTTCTTCAAGGATCATAATGAGGAGAAAATTGTTCAGGGTTGCTTGGGTGATGAAGGAGAAATATCGAATTGTTCGACGAGAATGGTGGAGGAGGGGGAAGTGGGTACTAGAATGGACGCGTGGGTCGCTTTTGCTACAAATCAGTGAGAGACTCATGGCCGATCGATTCTGTATTTACTTTGAATTGTCCCAGTTGAAGTTGACTTGGTTGGGCAGCCATGGGACATGGTCAATTCGAGGGGAAATAACGAAACGACAAAAGTTGTTGACTGATTGCCGAAGCGAGAACAGATCTCAGCTACCCATGTAATCAAGCACTCGACATACAACTAAATCCAGCTTCACAGGCTTCCAGAATTGTGGCAACTTTTACTAAGCGAAGGTGGACCTTGCTAACTGTTATCAACCATCCTAATGTTACCGCACATGTGGGAATTGTCTTACGCTGGCAATTTAGATTGGTAATGCTAAAGGTAGATTCTGGCGTTCTTGATTTTGAGAACCCATATCAGATTCAAGTTTCTAAGTTCCTCTTTTGGCTTATTTGGGAATACAGTCTTTGCTAGGGGTTGGTGGTGATTTGTTGACATGGAAAAAGTAAGCGAGCCATCTGACAAGATGTCACCAGAGTGACTGGGAAAGCATTGCTGTTCACTTGGGACTTCATCGCTGCTTTTGACCAGAAGTGATCAGCCTGATATACATGTTCGTGATGATATGAATTCAATGATTTGATGTTTCAGGGCTCTCTCTATTGATCAGTGCTGAAGCAATCAGTCGATCATCATATTTCAGTCCGTACGCGAAAGTGGTCATGCCAGGTCAAGATCAGCCACTTTGAATGATTTGTGGTGTCCTGGTAGAGTTTTGGAGTGTTGACGGAGCGATGTTTTCGTATTTTCTTTTTCTTCGTATTGGGAAGAGATTTTATCTAAGGTAGCCCTGTCTTCTGACAGCCAAAGCGTGAGGGATAAAAACAGCTGCATGGACTCAGTCTGCTCCCAGTCTTCAAACATGTAATCATTTAAAACACTCAATATATAGGCAAACGGTTCTGTAAGCTTAGAAATTTTCTCAAGTGCGGGTATCGGTGCCTTTATGCAAGCAGAAAGCAGTTGGTGTTCTCCAGGCGCCACATTATCTATCACAAGCATCTCATTGAGTCCTTCCTCGACCTGCCACTACAAACTTCATGACTGACATCATGGGAATGAACGTTTCACATCAAAGTGGTCTAGCTCGCTGCCATCACCTGAATACCCCAGCGTATGCCGATTATCATCGATGACACGTGCGTACTCGATGAGAAGGCGGAAAGTGTATATCTTGGATACTTTAGCACTTCAACTTATGTAGCGGCAAAGGATAGACTGACCTCGATGTCCTCTCTTCTCAAAACCTTTTCTGCCCATTCTCGTCCTTGACGGCCCAGCTTTCGAGCCTCAAAGTCATGCCTAGGAACGTATACGTGGCCGTCTTTGACAGCTTCGGATACCGATCCGACACCAATGAAGTAAGCTAGAATGCTGTACAGCTCCTTGTACTCATTGTCAAGCGGGATAAAGTGTCTCCAAGCAAAGAGCCTTGAGTCGTGCCATTCCCTGAAGATCGTACTCTTGATGCCCAAACTTTTGCTTTTCAGGAATGCATGCCACCTACCAGAAAAGGAGTGCCCATCGACATCGATCAGGAACTTTGATAAAAATTGTTCTCCCAGAGTCGTTGCATTTTTGAATGACATTACAGCATCGTAAAAAGTGCAATCTGGTACACATGCAAGAGCCCCTGTAAATCCGACGTCCGTATGTCGTGAGGCGAAGTCGGTAACATTGAAGTGCTCGAACAAGTGATATGCACCTTTGAGATCCGGATCTTCGCTAAGTACTTGGGCTTCTTTGCCGGCCATGTATGTGCTGTTGGTAAAGAGGACGAGGCGTTGGCGATGCATGTTTTGCCAGTTCTCGGCTGTGTTCATTCCTCCTGATGTGACGCCTCTCCACATCAACATGTTTTTCTTATCGTCCCAATCATAGTCGAGTTTGGGATCATACAGATATCTCTCATCATCCATGTAGTACATGTTTGCTGGGAACAAAATATCGCTGTTGACGTTGACCTTACACTCGCTGAATATTGGGAGAAGCTGTCTGCTGGCCATCATGGAACTTGGAGCGAAGAGAAGACCGTGTTTGTCTTGGATATTAGGACCGATGACACACAGATCCGAAGAGCGATTGAAATTCGCCACGAAGCCATGCTTATCTTTGTACCATGAATGCACTTGGCCCATGCTTTGATTCCTTGCTTGGGACTCGGGAGGACAAGCCTCTCTCGCAATCGGCATGAAAGGCTTTCCAGCTGCCTCGATAAACTGTGGATCCGCAATTGTGGGAGAAGCTCCGTGACCCTTGAAGAATCCAGTCATGTTCTTGGACCAGTGAAGAGTAGGTTCTAGTAATATCTGCCTACTCGCTGCCTCAAGTGACAGTAGCTCTTGCATGTCGTCAAATGAAACTACGACTCGTGGTTGATCCAGTCGATTAATTGAAATGTCCATGTCTGGGAGTAAATGTACAAATGGCTTCACAGTCTTGGCAAACGTTTCCACTCGCCAGTTTGCATTCGTCAGTTTCCAGATCTTGTTGTTCCGAATATGTAGCCCTGAAAGACCATTTCTTGGGTCTTCTTGCATTTTTCCAGCAAATTCCCTGATGATTTCTGGTTCGAGTCCCCAGAATGGTCTCATATCATCCATTATTTGCCCGAAGTCATCGATGTTGTAAACGCCTCGTTCGCGAGCGAACTTGTACCATTCCATAAATCCGGGAGGAGGGTTTCTCCCATAAGTTGTGCGATATTTCGCCACAGTCTCTCTGAACGAATCTGATCTCGTATTGTCGTATGCCTTCCAAGCTTTGTTGGCATTCCTCATGAGTGTGGATATTGGGTGATCGTCTTTGACTTCTGCATGTTCCTCGAAGTACTGTTTGTCCTGCTGCCATTTTACAGCCTGCAAAGACTCGTTAGCTAAGGTGCTATATGTATTCTCTAATTATGTAGTGACATCTACCTCATTGTCATGTACGTGGCCTTGCCCTGGCCATTTGTTTGGCGCGGGAAGAGGAAGAGATATGTTCTTGATTTTGGATCGCAGATCTGCGTCGGAGAGGAGAAGAAAATTGGCAATGATGAATGTTGAACCAAAGAAAGCCAAACAGAGAACGAGCTTTTGTTTTCCCATATTCCTAGTGGCGCTCAGGAATATTCCCGGGAGTCTGTGTTCGAATGGCTGTTCCGAGGTGTATGGCTTTTCCCAGAATTTTGAGAAAGCCAGGAAGTACTTAGACTGTCTTTCCGAAGATTGATCAAGGAATCCAGAATAAGGCAGCCTTAAGCCAAGAAATTATTGACATATGTCATTGCAGAAAGTTTCGTTGTTGCAAAAGTCAACAAACATCTCGACGACTTTCGCAGCCTCGCAGCCTCGCAGCCTCGCCAAGGAAGTTGCCAGGGTCTCGAAGGATTCACCAATCAGATCGCACTTGCTCGTTTGTTAGCGGCATCCTCACAGACATCAAGTTGACTGATGAGAACAAAAATCCACGAGGTTGACAGCTATTACCTCCACAATCAATTATGCCTCCACGATTACCAGCACTCTCGGCGCACTGCCGGGTAGTGCCTACGTCTGCGCAGCCGTTGTCAGCATTTCTACTGCCTTTCATGCAGGCCCGAAATGCTTCGATATTAGGAAGTCTTTCGGACAATGCAGGAGCATACAACAAGCGCATCCGCCGTGGTCGTGGTCCATCGTCAGGCAAGGGAAAGACATCAGGAAGAGGTCATAAGGGTCAGAAAGCGCATGGAAAGGTGCCGGCACGATTCCAGGGTGGTCAGACACCTCAAGAGATTGTTCAGGGAATCAGGGGTTTTGAGAACAGGTTCGTCGTACTATTGGAGCTTGCAGAATAATGGTTCCTAACGCGGTGTGTGCAGATTCTCTGTTGAGATGTCCCCGATAAATCTCAACAAGATACAAGAATGGATAGACCAAGGCCGGCTGGACGCTACCCAGCCCATTACGCTGAAGGAGTTAGTTGAAAGTCGCTGTTTACACGGCATTAAGGACGGAGTAAAGCTTTTGGCGAGAGGCAAAGAGGATCTGAAAACACCTATCAATATTCTGGTATCGCGAGCTTCAGCTGCGGCTATTGAAGCCGTCGAAGCAGCCGGGGGCCAGGTCACTACGAGATACTACACGAAACCGTCCATCAAGAGAATTTTGAGGGGCGAGTCCGAATCGAGCTTCACTCCACTTGCCATGACGCCTCCTCCTGTCGAGGGAGAATCGCCAATTCTCTCTGCTGTTGCATCCTCGTCTCCTTTCTCATACCGGCTTCCTGATCCGACAAGTCGTAAAGACTTGGAATACTACAGAGATTCAAATAAGAGAGGCTATTTGAGCCATTTAGTGGAGGAGGGACATGGCCCCAGTTTGTTCTTCAAGACGCCGGGTACTGGAACGAGGAGGAAGGCCAAGAAGGCTGGAAAGGCGGCGGTCGCTGGGGACAATAAGCTGTGGTAGAGGGCGAAGGAATTGTATACTATATTTTGTACAAATATGGAGATGTATAGATGCTTACAATCGTAACTTCCGATCTCAAAATACCGAGTGGTTAGAGTTTTGCCTTGTTCGCGGCATCTTCGATGTCAGAGAAGCCTCAGGATAGTAGTCTTCAAGACATTTCTTAGTCGCTTCACAGGCAGTTCTGATATTACCTTTATTATAGCGAGCCTGTTTTGGAGCATACCACACATTCAAAATGGATTGAAGTACTCGCTGGGTCATTTTATTGCAATGCACTCTATTAAACACAGAGAAAAAGGAGAAAAAAACGAAAGTCGTTAATATTACAGAGTCTCTGCCTTCTCCGCGTCCTTCTGCAAGATATCGTTCAACTCTTTCCTCTGCACACAGTTCTCGAACTTAAAGCTCGCCGCCAATTCATCCAGTTCTTCCAAGCTCTTCCCCTTGAAGTAATCCGCCATCTCATAAGCCAAGTACTCAGACAGCAAACACTCCCTCACAACTCTGTCAATATGCCTGCTCATATCCCACAGTGGTGAAGGATACTTCTTGTTCCAATGCTCCTTTGGCACAACATCTTGGAAATGCTGCTTGATAGGCGCATAAATATGCCCGACATCCTTATCATCGCGCCCCCAAAAGTCAACTCCAAGCTTCGCCTTCTTCTCAATGAACGGACCGAGCAGCTTGAACCATGCGCTGTCCTTAGGCACATACATCATGCCCTGATACCCGATATCCTTGTACAGCCAGATGCTCCACGAAACATTCGTCTCAGCGTAGACAGATAACTGCTCCTTCAGTAGAGCATACCGCTTCGCATTGGTCTTCTCGCTATCCTCTTCGGAATCAAAAGAGTACACGGGTCCAAACTCGCCGTTCCAGATTGGCACCTTCTTCTGGCGCATGAACTCGACTTTCCGCTCGAAGCTGGCGCGGAGCTTGGTTTTCTGTGCTGCTGTTCCTTCAAACTGCTCTTGCATGGGGAAGCCCATGATGGAATAGTCGTGCATGGAGTAGACGCAGTTGGGGAGGACGGTGTCGAATTTCCGGAAGTCCATGGCGTATGTGTTGCCGTCGAGGAAGAGGATGTGATCTACTCATGTCATTAGCATTTGGTCTGATACTTGTCTCGATTTTTGATTTCGGGGTTTGTTTTGCATACCTGGGTCTATTCTACGGATCTCCTTCTCGATACGTGAGTAGAAAGCAGTGAGATTGACATGTTGAGGATCCGCAGGCTCGTTTAGTGGGTTATAACCAGCGACCTAAAATTCAGTCAGATAGTCCGGAAGCTTTGCGAGGCGAGCAGACTTACAAATGGATTCCCTTTGTATCTCTTCGCAAGCTCAATCCAGAGGTTCACGACTCTGTCTTGGAATTCTCTAAATCTCCAGAAAAGCGCCTCGCTCATCCCAGAATCAGAATGCCAATCTTGGTTCTGTCCACCAGGAACGGCATGTAGATCGAGAATAACATAGAGACCCTCTGCGGAGCAGTGTTCCACCACTCGGTCTAGCAGTTTGAAGCCTTGCTCGAGATATACGCCTGGGTTGGAGTCTTCTTCGAAATGTTGGTAGTTGAAGGGTATGCGGACGCAGTTCAGTCCTAACGAGGCGAAATATTTGGCATCTGATCGTGTAAAGAAGTAATCTAAAAACTAGAGAATGATATTGTGAGCTTCCGGTCTCTCTCGAAATTTGATCTGGAGCCTTCACCTTTTCAAAGAAGTACTCATACTTTTCCTTTCCTAGCACTGCGAGAATTGCAGCTCTGTGTTGACGCTCATGTCCGCTGAAACCTGTGATGAAGTTCTCCATGTTCATATGCCCTCCCAAACCAGCCTAGGATCCTATTAGACACGATTTTCACTAGAATACTGGATGTCGAACTTACGCCTTTCAGAATGACTTCCTTCCCCTTTCCATCAACGATTTTTGTGCCAGAAACCTTCAGGATGGAATCTATTCCACCAGGCGATTTGGCATCTGCCACTTTTCCAGCTGCTTTTTGACCCATGTTGCCAAAGATGTGTTTCTTAGATTTATGGTGATCAGTGTGTCTTTGAGTAGGCTCAATATCAGGAACTGAATGGTCGAAGTGGAACTGTCAAGATGGGTTGTTATAGAGAAACAGAAAACCATGGGAGCCTTCATAACATAATATTTTACATAGCTTCTCTGCCGAGGTGCAGCTAGTCAGCCTAGGAGAGCCTATATTTCATCCCGATTTCCAACACCGAAGGTAAACATCGCGGGGTGTCCCCGTGGAGAAGTGGGGGATTTCGGAGTCCTTCGAAGCGATACTCCGCGACTGACATGCCTGCAGGGCGAGATCTACTAGGACGACCGAGGCGCCACAAGTTTCTACATCGTCGGCGACACAGATGGAACCTTGCGTCGGGATGGCACAATTCGGCCAGAATGCGGAGTTGTGCCTCGCCCGCTGCTCTTATTCTTGAGTGGATGGCACCATTTGGCGAGCTAGACTCTCGCGGAATGTCGCTCCAGACCACGAAGTGAGTGCTTCATACCGAGCATACGCGAAGAAGGCTTTGAACTCCAGATGTCTTGATTGTTCATTGCAAGTTTCAAACATCTGATATGTTATGATCGTGAGAACTTTGGCAATTAAGTTTGTGCTTCTTCAACTAGTAACTTCATCATCTCCCGCCAGCTGGCAGCGGCAGCTATTTCGTCCTCCCAGAACTCTAACAGGTCGTCAACGCTTGGCAGTAATTCTAGCCAGCCTACTGGCATAAGATGCTGCAGCCTATTGCTATGGCACGCAGCCAGAAGGACAAAAGTGCTCCTTGTAACACTCTTGATCATTCCATAGGTACCGTGATGCCGGTGCTTAAAACCTGGCTGATTGATCGCAATGCGGTCAGCAGCGACTTGAAGTCCCTTCTTGATGTATTCATCACTTTTCTGATCTTGCTGACCTCCATTTACGGCATGTTTTACGAACGGCCAGTAGATGAGCTCATAGCAGTTTAGAAGATGACCCTTGAGAATGAAGTTCAGAACGTCGTCTTGGTATCTCTCGAGCTCATTCGGGGAGGGCAGAGACTGGATCCTGAAAATCTGCACATCAGCAATGTGTTTGTAATTGAACAAATGCCGCGACTTACCAATCCTGAGCTTCTTGCTCAAATTCTGCAGCACTTTCGTAAGCGGATTGCGTTTCTTGAGGATTATTCAAATCCAAGCCCTTGGATATGAATGCCATGATGCGATTAGCCAGTCTTCGTAGGGCGATTTCGGCAAGATAGAAGAACCACGATCGATCCGTATCCGTAATTGAATTACGAGGTGGATCTGGAAACTTTCGAGGATACCACAAATCAATGGTGCGAAATCCTGGAGGGCTGACGTCTAGATGACTCTCACTTTATAATGTTAGCCTTCTTTACATGAGCTTGGATCTCAGAACCTACATTTCTGACTTCAGACACGTCCAGTAAGTGCTTTCTTCTGCTACTGTGACACTGTCCAGTTCATAGTCGGGAGGCGAGGAGGATCCGATATCAAGGCCTGCTTCAGCCAGACACCGAAATCCTTGACAACATGCGAGAGCCTGCAGGAACATAGACCAAGCTGCCTCCGGCTGCATCATCGTTGAAAGGTAAACGCCACAATAAAAGAAACATTGTGCTTCTAATATGCCCCTCCTCCCCAAACATACTCCTAGACGTTTCTGAGCAGCGGCGAAGTACGGTTGCGCTTGGGCAACTCTTCGCCGGTCACTTGCCTTGAGATCTCGCTCTTCTACTTGACCAGGTGAAGCTGGCCCAAATTCTGTTGCCAGTGTGCCTAGAGCACAGACTAGAAGCTTGAAATATGTTAGCATTTATCATAGGAGATTGTTTGTAGTAGCCCCTTACCACAAGACATGATTGAGCATCCCAGCTGATCCCATCGAGGCACACTTGGTGCATGAATCTCTTAACCTCGTCCTTGTTCAGTATAGGATTCTTGGAATGAACACCTCTCCAAAAGTTTTCCAATAAGGCATTGCATGTGCTCATATTGAACTCATCGGACAAGCTACCAGCTTGCTGATGGAAAGCGACCGGAGTGCAGACCATCTTGGTTGGAGGAACAACTGAGTTGACAAGAACCCGGATAGGCTGCCATTGCAAGACAGCTTCAAGTCGAACATTGATGAGAGAGCTCTGCACGCATCCCAAACGACTCCCGATTTCTCTTTGTGACGGAGAGGAGACGGTCACCGTCCCAGGTGAGGTTTGGTGATCGAGCAGAGATGCCTTGCCACTTGAAAAGAGCAACGATTCCAGTCGATCGAAGCGTTCTAGAATGGCAAGACTAGCAGGATCAAACCTACGCATATATTAGCCATATAATGACCAGTGTAGCCCAGGCATCCCTTGTGTGTGCAAGTGAATGTAAGTGACGTTGTAAAGTAATCCATCTTCTGGAGTACATGGTTGAGACTAATGGTCGCATCTCACTTGTCCCAGTACTACCTACTATCCCAAGACACACTTCAAAGAATAAACCTACGATGATAGATCCTGAGGGGCCCAAGTACAGTTCGTTCCAGCCTTCTCACAGAATCCACATTTGGGTCGCTTATTGTCGCATTTCGTTCTTCGAGCACGGCACACTTGGCAAGCTTTGTTCGCACGCTTCCGAGGATACGCAGCTGTTCCCCGAGGAGCTGGACGTTTGCGAGTTCCATCGGACGGTGATGCCGACATAATTGTCAATGATTCCCGCTTGTGAGTATTGTTTGGTCTGAATGGCTCACGCGGAGTGTCGTTCTTGAGGCAAGGGTCGGCTTCTGACGAGTATTTGTCGGGAACAAGAGGAGGAACATGATTGAGCGCGGAGTATCGTTCTTTACGCTTTATAAGTGATTCTCGCAAGTCAGGTCAGGAGGTCGCGAGAATGGAGTAGTCGGGCCTGGGCAACTCACCAGTTGAGCCTGACCAATAATGTGAATTAGAAGTACTCCACTCCCCGCGGACTATCGCTCGAGACTTCGTCCACTTAGCCACGACCTGCTGTGAGTGGCCAGGAGCCGAAACTCTAGACCTCGTTGGGGTATGGGGTTGGGGGTGTTTGGGTCCCCAATTTTTCTGTGACTGGGGAGGGAACTTTCCCCAGATCTATCGTGCAGCTGGAACCTGTCAACGAGTCCATCTCGAACCACCACCCTGGGTATTGTGGCGTTCTTGAGAGAAGCATCGGCCCATACCAAAGCATAAGTCAATATCCGTTTCGCGACCTTGTAAAGTATATATAGAGATGGATCGTCCACGAAGATGAAATTCTCACTCAGGTCCTCAAGAGAATCCAGACACTGCTTCCCAAACATTGGGCATCCGTTTTCAAAACTAAGATCGAAACCAAACACCACTGACCCCGAATCCCATTTCCGTCATGTCTTCCATTAACGAGAAGAAGCAAGATGATGCTTCTGTCCACCATGAGTATGCTACGAAGACCATGCCAATTCCCGTGGAGCCGGCTACCATCTCAATTCGAGAGGCCATTCAAGGCAACGGAGCTGTGCTCTGGTGGACTTTTTTCTTTGCTATGAGTGCAATCGGCTGGTAAGTTCTTCAATATGAGAACAAGCACAGTTGCTAACTTGTCCAGGGGATTTGACGCCCAAGTCAACGGTGCTATGATATCTGTTCCAGCATTCCGCAGAGATTTTGGGTATGTCCTTTGCTCCAGACGTTCTCCAATCATCAGAGAACTGACTATTGCGGCCATAGATACCTTTTCGAAGGCCAGTATGTCATACCTGCAGACTGGCAGAGTGCTTTCAACATCATTTCCGCTGTCGGGCAGTTCTTCGGTGGATTTTTCTTCGGCTGGTTATCTGATAGAAATGGATTTGGTCGCCGTGGTGCACTCGCAACTGGAGTCATCATTTGCAGTGGTGGCATCATTGGACAGCTGTTCGCGGCTACGAGACCAGCTTTCCTCATCAGCAAGCTGATCCTTGGTGTTGGCTTGGGTGCTTACTTGACAATTGGCCCTCTCTACTGCTCAGAAGTCAGCCCAGTATCACTTCGTGGTATCACGACTGCAGGTATCAACTTGGGCATCGTTGTCGGACAGTTGCTTTCGAATGCGGCGGTGAAAGGGTTCGGAGAGCGTACAGATCGATGGGCATACCGTGCTCCATTCGCCCTACAACTTTTGTTCGTTGGTATGTTAACCACCCCAACGTCCTCATGACCATTTCTAATTTGATCCAAAGTGTTTCTTCTGGGTGGACTCCCCTTCGCTCCTGAATCGCCATGGTACTTGGTCCGAAAAGGCAAGCTCGAAGAAGCAGCCAAGAGCTGTGCTAGACTCTACCCACACGAGGCCGATATCGACGCGAAAGTTGCATCGATCAAACAGCTCGTGGATATTGAGATACAAGAAGACAAGGGAACATGGATGGATTGCTTCCGTGGTACGGACTTACTCCGGACTGGCATCTCTACCGGAGTTTTTGCTTGTCAACACTTAGTCGGTATCATCTTCGTCTTGGGCTTCAGCGGCTACTTCTTCCAGCTCGCTGGTCTATCGGTCTCAAGATCATTTGACATGGGAGTCGGAGTCACAGCGTGCGGAGTACTTGGAAACTTCCTTTCTTGGTTCGTCGTTAACAACTACGGCCGCAGAAAGGTGTTCGTTCAGGGAATGGCAGTGTTGACAACTATCTTGATCCTCATCGGAATCATGGATGTCATTCCCACAGGCGGAGCCAAGTGGGCGCAGGCTGCACTTACAGTCATATACGCATTCATCTACTTCATGACCATTGGAGCCATGGCTTTCGTTCTGTTGGGAGAAGTCTCGGCACCCAGTCTCCGGGCGAAGACAATGGGTCTCGCCGCAGTCACACAATCCGTCTTCGGTATCGCGATGAACTTCGCCATCCCATATATGGTCAACCCGGACTCTGGAAACTTGAAAGGAAAAGTCGGATTTGTATTCGGCGGACTTGGTCTGATTGCCACTATTGGAAGCTACTTCTATGTCCCTGAACTGAAGGGCAAGACCTTTACAGAGATTGATGCGTTGTTCCAGGCCAAGGTAGCACCACGAAAGATGGGTGATGTCAAACCTGAACAAATAGGGGTTTGATGGAGAATTTTGACTGGTACGAAAATGAGAAAGACTAGTGGGCCAATGTATTAGCAGATGTAACAGGACCCGATCAAGTAGAGAGTATGAATTCGTTTCTGTTCAGAATGTAGATACGCGTTCTCAGCACTCGCAACTTGTGCGTCTGAGTGAGCTGGGTATAACGTCATGTTACTCATCATGAGAAGGGAGTTATGAAGAGAAGGGTTCCTTACAAGAGAATGAAATCTGTCGATTGTGACAGGAATGACAGAGCTGTAGAGGACTTTATCCCAAGTACCTTTGGGGTACCAAGAAAGATACAGATTAGTGGTGAAACAGCTAAATTCTGAAAACCGCTGTAGCAGCATGGCCACTGGTTTTCCCAATCCAGTCTCCAACGACAATGTTCCTTTCAGACGAAGTATATGACGAAACCTTGTGTAATAGCCCATATTCAATTGGCCCAAGGATGGAACGTATCTGCTGTTGTGGATGTGGATAGCAACTGAGTATGTTCAAAGTTGAAGAAAAAATGAGAAGGAAAGAAGTTGGTCAGAGAGCCGAGAAAAAGCTGAAGGTCGCGCTCAAGCTCGCCTCGCGTCAGCCCCTCCCGAATCCACAGCTACCAGTGACACTCGAATCAACAACCCCTCCAGTCACCGCCAGTGACTGCAACTTCACGGAAACAAACAAAGATGGTAATTCACTCCCCTAAATCCACTACCAATGACTATATCGCTTGACACAAATTAACAATCCCTAGTCTAAAGACTCAAGCTATACATACATCCACTTCAACCGTCCCCGAGACGCCGACCTCTTCGAGGACTTCTGCAAAGACAAGCTTCCCGACGACGAGATCTACGTGCCTCCTCACAACCAACCCATCAATCCAGAAGACGAAGATGATGTAGTGCCCGACCAGCATGCGGCGTTTGGCATCCAGCGCGCGACGCAGAAGACTAAGGAGGCGGCTTGGAAGGATCTGGGACTCGCGGAGTTGATGAGGAAGGGACCCGGTGCAAAGGGTGGGAGTGGAAGTACGACTGGGGATATCACAACGAGAGATACGGGTGTTTTCAAGCCAGGAAGTAAGAGTCTGCCTAGGTGAGGGAGTGGGGATTGGGATTGATGTCAGATTGGGCTTCGGTGTTCTGGAATTGGCTGTACGGATTGGGCTTTGGGGAATGGATGTTATTGATACCCTGCTGTGAGCAAGATTGAACAATGGCGTATGTGTATCGGTATTACAAGGGTTGGGAACTCGGTGTTGGACTCTGTGGGGATCGAGTAAAGTAACTGACTGCAGCGCAAATGCATCAAATTCTGTCAGATATCAAGCCTTCATGACCTCTAAACACGTTTGTCCCATCCCAAGTCTCCCAGACTCCAGGTAATGCCCAATACGCCGCCCCAATGACCTTGAATCCCTTTCCCATCTTCTCTCTCTAGTTCTTTGCAAGATATGCCTCCCGTTCCACAACCTCCGGCTGGAACTTCACCAAGAACACAGTCTTTCCAGGCCACAACTCCCCCTCCTCTCCTTTTCCAACACTATGTGCCGTAACTCTCGCAGGGAACCCAGCTCCGTCACATACACCCTCTACAATGCCCGCCACGAAAGCAGCACAATTTAGCTGGTTCATCTCCTTGGGTACACTGATATACTGGTTGACCACCGGCTCATTGTCCGAGATCATATATTCCTCCGGCGTTTCTGGGTTTGAAGATTTCTCAAGCGCATCTGCAGGCCGAGAGAATAGGTGCCGCCAGAGGACGGTAGTGATGAACTGGAGGAGGGCGATAATATTGAGAGGGCGGGTTTGCGTTCGTGGTGGTTCGCGGTAGAGGAGCATGTCGAGGAGCTTGAGGCCTATAGGGTGTCCTTGGACGTTCAATCTGAATGAATCGTTCTCAATCAGCTATAATTCCTCCAAATAATCTAATAAGTAGACTGCTGGTTTGCGCAGATAGAGTTCCTAGCTGGTAGCAGCGCAACTTGAAGGGCAAGACAAACCTCTTCTCCAGATCTTGAATCCCAGTAACGCGCTTCTGCGCATAGCTCACCATCTCCCCGAATAGATACGCAAAACTCGCCTGGCTGAGCTCTTGCGTGCGGCTGCGATTGAGCGGACGGTGGTAGATAGTCTTGCCATTAGAAGGGTAGCGGAGGCCTGGGGGTGCGCCTCGTGCTTGGGAGTTCTGGCTTGCGAGCGGTGGCTTTACGGGTTGGGAGGATGCCATTCTGCTTGGTTTGGCGTAATGATCATATGTGACATCGAAACAGACGGTAATTATATGTGTTGAGGCATGTGGTGGTGAAGCTCCGTGGTAGGTGGTGGGGTTGATGTTGGAATTCAAGAGAGCTTGTCTGAAGCGAGGCTCAAGCTCTAAACAGGGTCCAGTGACGAAGAATTAGAATATGTTTATTTACTGTTATCAATTTATCAATTTCCACCATTCGATGAGTCTATATTAATTCTATTTCCCTGAACTCGAAACTCCCAAACGTGACGCCTCTTTAGCTCTACATTCCCGCAAGACTATTTCCACCGCCGGTGATCTCTGACAAGCCAGAACCATACCTGGTTCTGCGATACATCCAGATGCCTGCACCCCACCAAAGCCTATGCCTCCTCCTTTGGCTTTACCGAAGCTTCAGTAGTCTCTGGTACAGGTTCTGGATCTTTAGCAGGGACTGGAACGTCCTTCTCCTTAGCAGCCTCAGCTACCTTGGTGCCAATACTGGGAGTATTACCACCCTTGATGTAGTTCTCACTCTCTCCATAGTGCTTGCCTCCCTTGACCCAACGCTCATGCTGTTCTCTGTGCTTTTCCTCACAGAGTTTCAGCAGTGTTGGCCAGTACACTTCATGATCATACTCAAAATTTAAGTCACCATGGAACTCATTCCACAGCTGCTGAGGTGGAACATGTTGTCTCATGTCATCATTGAACTTGAGCTTCTGGCGAGTGAGAGGATCAATGAACGGTGTAATGAGTTTGAAGAATGCAGTGACAACCCACGGGACTTTGTACGTGTTAGAAATCGTCTAGGATGTAGGCGGTGTGCACTTACTGTTGATAATCAGAGCTCGACCGAGCCTCTCCGGATAGTGAGTTTGGAGGATATTCAAGACCTCCTTCCCCTGACCAATGCCTGGAGCTGTGTTCGATCTGCTCTTACTGGACTTGAAATTGATCAGAAGAGCCAAAGTTTCCTGGCCAGGAACCATAAGATTTACCACCCGCTCAACCATAAAGACCAAATGCTGAACCTGTCTGGGACTTGGCTCTGTATTCTGTCGTCCTGGGTTGAGGTAGAGACATGGTCTTGCTTCGATATCGAACCCAAAGATGATCTGCTTGCCAGTCTCGTTCTCAGGTGAGATGTGATCTCCTGTCAGATCCCCAACTCCATATTCTCGTCTCCATGTCAGCGTGCCAAGCAGCCTCTTCGCAGCTTCAGCAGTCACCCATTTTGTAGCTCGCAGATATCTCAGAAGACACTCTCTTGTCAACCACATTATCTCATCCTCTGTGATTGGACCCTCCTTGCCCTTGGTAGACGGTATCTCCTTCCATGACTTGACAGTTTCTAATAAAGCTTCGTATTTCTCTTCTTGCTCGGAGGTAAGCTCGGTAGGTGTAGCTGGGATGGCAGATTCGACTGGATCAACGATTGGAGTTTTCAGTGTGCCATCCTTCTTTTCGCGCAGAGTTGCTGCAATGGATGCTTCTTTCGAGGGCTCAGGAGTGGTGTATGTAGGGGGAGGCGTCTCTGTCTTATCGGTGTCAAGCTTGACATCTTCGAGCTTCTTCTCGAGCTCTGGAGCTTCCCCTGATGCGGGCGGCGCGGCTGTGGACATATTTTAGTTTGAAGAAGGCTCCAGGTTGGCGTCCGTTGTGAGGAATTGAGATATGCTCCGGACCAGTTTAACCGTCGTACAGATGAAGAAGGAAATTGGTATCTAAGTAGAGGATCTCAATGAAGATGAGGATGTCTTTTAGGATAAGCAAGTAAAATTGTGGTGGCTTTCATATCTCGTCAGCCTCGTCTTGGCGTCCAGCACTTTCCCCAATCTAAAACCCGAGTACGACAACAATGTATCCACTTCCTGTTTAAACATCCTCGATTCCGACTTGCATTCCATTCCAGGTCCTTCTACTTTGGATTCAGCGTCATCATGATTGATTGACTTCCGGACATTTCGAAAATATTCATACGCAGTTTTACAAGACCTTCACAAAGACGCTCAAGAAATCGTTCCAGATTCTGAATTGCAGGCCTACGTAGGACTGAGAAGAGTTGAACATAGACCTGCTAAGTTCTCGTTCACTCAAAAGGCAACTTTCACAAAGCCTCCTTTTCGAACGACAAAGCTTCATTTTCAGCTGTCTTAGCACTCTCAGCGTTGTCAGCACTGTTAGCACCCTGAGCGAGCGGCACAAGTGGTCCCAGAATCTGGCCATTTTAGTGCTTCCTTCCCTCTCCAAATCTCATCACCTCCTCTGAACTTCTCAAGACTTTCGGATTCTTTCTCCACATGAACCCTTTGTGTACAGCTACAAGGGTAAGATGCTTGGATTTGTCTGCACTCTGGCGTTGCAGGAACATTATAGAGGACTGAATATAAGGTCTTGATGTCGTTCTTAACGCTAGTCCAATGCTTCGCTAAGGAATCAACAAAGACACGACATCAATAATATGAGATTCTCACGACGGGTTGCCGTGACCGCTGGTCTCTGGAAAGTCGAACAAATGTTTGAGTGCTTCTTTTATAGGTGTGAATGGATTTCTCCTCTTACGTACTTTCATCACAATGAGACATCTTAGAGTTATTCCAGCGTTCTAAGATGGACATCTGCTCCTCTCAGAAAATCGAAAGCAGTTTTCTATGATCATCTTGCATCTCCTCGATGGCTTATCAAGGCCTCTTGCATACGCTCCTCCTTTCATAAACTCTCATCTTTGTCTAACACCTTATGCTCAAATCTATAACTCAACACTATTTCTCCTGATCTAGTCTCCAAATTTCCTTCGCCCAACGAGCTTGCGGTCCATACACACGCAGAGTCCAGCAACCGAAATATCAAAACAGACAACCCAACTTAGCTAATGAGCCCAAACAGCCGACTGTGCCACTGCCAGTCATGCCAAAACTCCTCACACTTCTCCGTTTCCTGCCAATTCTGCTATTCCTCCCACCCCTGCACCAGCAACAACAACCCTCCCAACACATGCGACTGCCACCACTGTCAACAGTCTCACACCCATCCTCACAACTCCAACCATCATCCTCCCCCTCAATCCAGACGACACTCAAATCACCACCACTTCAATGGCAACATCCAAGAATCTCAACGCCACCCTCACCACCAATCCATCGATGCCAACCACGACCACGCTTCTGGACCCCATCACAACATCCCGAACAACAATACCTCGCCCTCTTCTCGAGCCGCATCCGACGAAAGACGAGCACGACCCCTCACCCTCCAGAGCTCAAGATCTCATCATCCAGATAGCCGCTCCAGCGGACCTCTCAGAAGGCCATATAGAGAGCCAGTGAGGGGGAGAGGATGTCCGAGAGAGCATGTTCGAAACAGCCCATCGCTGGGACGAAGCCCGAGTTTGGCATCGGCTAGGAGTCTGGGATTGGGTAGGCGAGGATGGGCAGTGCTTGGGATGATCTTTCCGCTGCGGAGGGGAGGGGGTGAGAGGAGGGGTCAAAGAGGTGAGAGTTGGGAGAGGAGAGGGAGAGGCAGAGGAGGGGGATGGGGATGGGGAGAGAGCGAGGAAAGGGACCATTTTGGTGATAGGAGACGAGGTGGCGAGGGTTGTGATTGGGATGCTTCTGGCTATGAAGATAGCTATAGCTCTGGAGACGAGTCTGAGTTTGGGTTTGAGTATGGCTGTGAAGAGACTCAAAGACACTGGAGGAGGAATGGGCATGGTGGATGGAATGGAAGGGATGAGAGATCTCGATCCATGGATGGGTTTGGTCGAGAAGGGGGAAGGAGGTTCAGGAGGGAGAGGAGGTGGTCGGGTGGGAGAAGGGGCATTTGGGTGAGGGTTTGGGGGCTTTGAAGTAGAAGGTTGTGAGTCATTGAATGATGAGCGCTTTCAAGTATCGATTTTGATTGTTGATTGCAGGGCCTGGTTCGCTTATTGGTTCGTTGGTTTAAGTGGAGGTCAGGTCAAAGTGAGAACTTCGAAGCAATTGGTAGAGCTGGAACTTATTTGTGGAAAGTGGAATCTATTCATGGATTGAAGTGCTTTTTACTATATACACCTCTTCTGAAATGCTGTGTTCCTGTTGTACAAAGTAGACCTCGAGTTATGAGGCTGTACATTATCATACAAGTCTATCCGTACAAAACCCAGCCACAGGTCTATCTCTCATCATATGCGAGTGTGACCTCACCTCCTGCCCAGCTTCCATCTACCAATTCGATCCTGAATCTCAGCCCACTGGAAAGGTTTGCGAGTAATGCCCTCCTCTTCACCTTCCTGCAGCACGACGGTTGGCGCGCCACTTCCCTGCCCTGGATTCTCAACGAGACCACCAACCACTATCCTCGCCACTCTCCTTAGATCTTGAACTGTCAACTCGTCGATCTTCTTACACATCTCTCTCACCCCCACTTTGCGCCCGTGAACCTGCACTTGCCGGCCTAGATCCTCGAGCTCAACCATTCTGCTTTCCAAATTCATGAGAAGACTGGATCGTAATTGGTTCTTCGCTCTGTTGACTTCAGCCGTCTGTAATGAGGCGTATCCGCTGTCAAGGGTCAGGGCTTGGAGTTCGCGGCACATGACATCGAGCATGTTGACAACATTTCCCGGAGAACAGCTTGATGAGATGCCGAAGAGTCCGGAATCGGTGTAGGAGTGGTTGAAAGCGACGCATGACTCGACCCAGCCGTGCTGGTTCAGAACATTGGTGTACAGTCGCGAGTACATGCCCTTCCCGGGTCCTCCTGCAGAGAAGGATCCTCCTCCACCGAGGAGCGTCTGAAGCGTAGCAAGAGCATATATATCATCTGATGATATTGGGAGGGCCTCGAAAGCGAGATGGATGTGTGTGAGAGGTGGAAGGGATGCGTTGACTGGTGGAGGTAGTGAGGGCAGGGACAGGAAACCTCCCGTGTATTTGGATGGCTGTAGGAGATCATAAGGAGTCGGCGCTAGGTCTCCCACTGGTTGTACGGAAGCATTATTGGTTGCTGTTGTGGATATATTTTTGAAAAAAGGAATTCGTGAGAGAAGTTTTGATGGTTGTTGTGTAGGAGATGGAGGTGCCGAGGATCCAGACGACAAATAGCTATCACTATCGCTAACGGACGAATCGAAAGAAGTCTCGGATCCTGTTGGCGACATGATGGGCGTTTCTGAGGCTGCCATATCTCCAAAGTATTGCTCCGTAAGTCTCAGGGCTTCATCGTGTTGAACACCGGCAAATGCTACCACCATTCTCTCCGGTCTGAAGAATGTCGATCTGTATGCCTCCACAACGCTCTTGTTGATCTGGGACAGTCTCTCTTGGGGACATAATAATGGGTTCCCCAACGTGTTGTCTTTGAACGCAGCCATGTGTACTAACTCCGGCAGGATTAACTCTGGCTTCGACCAGATCTCTCCAATTTCGTAAGCAGCAGTTTCCAGCTGTTGTGAAACTTCCTCCTCTGTGATCAAAGGGTCCCGAATCGTCTCTGCAAGTAGAGCAAGTGTGGTCGGCACGGCGGAATTGAAGGTTGCGGACTGGTACATTAGGGATTCTCTCGAGGAAGCACAGTGTATGTTTCCGCCCAATGTCTCCAGCGATTCTAGCATCTCATCACTCGTTCGATTCTTCGTCGATTTGAATGCTAGTCTGTCCATAATATGGCTCACGCCTCTGAGGTATTCATTTTCATATCGGGATCCCGCATCGATAAAGACTCCAACACCGGAGAAGTGCCCTGGCAGGGCTTCTGTCGCAACTCGTATGCCATTCGAAAGGGTAGAGATTTGGTCGAGCTCTGCTGGATCCTATACTCAGTCAGTACTGCGCGCAAGTCTGGACTCGGTTCACGGTCTACCTTTTGTATTGGTTCAACCACAGTCGCCAGACCTCTTGAACGAAAAGAAGGAGAAATGACGCTTGGAAATATTGGCCTCTTTGGAAATGCGCGGGTCAGCGCTCTCGACGAGGAGCATTTCAACATGATGGACAGTTGCGCTGGTTAGGAAGGGGTTGTGTTGGTGGAAGCCGACGCAACTGAAGTCTCCTTCTCCGTGTCTCGCCCTGCTTGACAAATTGTTCAGTCAAAATGTTGCCTCGCCTCGCCACGCCTCGCCTCTTCCCTCCTCCAAAGTCCGGCTCGGTTGGTGCCGGGGTGTCAGGCTGGCTTCAGCCTTCCCTGCAATCTGGATCCTGGTCCCGGCCATCAGAAATACTGTACTGTATACTTCGCTTCACATGCAGACCAGACCCATTTCCCCAAATTGACATGACAGCCTCATCAACCTTGTCCATAAGCAAGATCATAATCCAAATTGAGACGTTGAAAATAATATGGCTTTGACATGAGCGGATCGAGCCTTTTTGCAAGCCTTCCCTCACATTATCTTTCCTGCCAGGCCCATTTCGACGCCAATAACGTCAAGTCAATGGGAGTTTACCGGCGTGCCGTGTGTTTCAAGGCTCTGGACCGACAGCTGCATCAACTGACTGAGCACCGGCGTTCTGGACTTCTGGGGTGGGCAGGGCAGGGCAGGGCAGGGCAGGGCAGTTGGTGTTGATTTGAAGAGCAGATAGGAAAGGTCCAAGTCCAAGTCCAAGTCCAAGTCCAATTCAAATCAAGACCCCAATTCAACGGAACCCAGTCCAGTAGTCGCCCAGCAAATAATTACCTCTAACCTCCACTCCCCTCCACCTGCCTGCATCTGCACCGACGGCAAACCCGCCACTTCGAAGATCCATCATCCATCAACTGAGAGTCCAGCCTGGTTATCCAGCCCACCTACCTAACTCCACGCCCGTTAATACTAAGCCACGCCGTCTTTTCTCACGCCATTGCTATCGTTATTGACTTTCCCTCCCCGTTTTTGAAGATGCTCATACTTGTACTCGCCTGTATTTTGATTTGAGCGGTTCACTGCTTTATACATTTATATCTCAACGGCCTGGCCTGACCTTCTTGTCCAGCTCAGTCTGTTACGTTGTGCAACACTGACTCGTTCGTCCATATGTTTGTATGAGATGCCAAACACTCAGACCTGAGACGCCTCTCCTCCTCTCCTCTCTTCGCAAGCAGCCTGCCTGCCTGCCTGCCCTCCCTCCCTCGAGCAGTCAATTCCCCCTTGGACCTTCAGATCTAAATCTTTGTCGAATCTTCTCCTGCTCTCTCCCCAACAGCAGCAGCCACTCACAATGTACTCTGTGCCTAGCCCACCACAGCAGTGGAATTCAGGGCCAGTGCCAACCCTCGACAGAACTCGGACATCCTCACCCCCTACCTCGCCAACCTCTCCAACTCGCACCGGCCGATTGAGGGGTTTGAGTTATCTGCGGAGTTACACTCAGAATCATATCCTGTCGCGCGACAGTAGTCACAGTCACAACAACAGCTCAACTTCTACTCCACCTCAACGGCCATCGACCCTGGGCCGCGCTACGAGCTACCCATCACCGACGTCAAGGGGATCTGCAGGACCATCTGCACCCAGCTCGCCTGCACCACCAAGTATTGTTCCTCAGCAGGCTTCCACACTACAATCCCCGACTGCACAACGAGCCACTTCCGACGTCCCCTCCGCACGATCGAGCAATCAGGATAGTTTAGGAGGTACAAGTGGCTGGCTGCCGACCGTTGGAGGGCAAAGTGCTGTGTCGCGCATTGCTTCCGAACCGCAGTCAGTTAATACGGGGTCATCTTCTGCTGTTTTGTCAGGAAACAACCCATCTGACGTGACCTCCGATCTCACTGCTTCTATGGCTCGTACACGATCTGCCACGACGGGCACGGCTCCAGATATGCTGCCAGTTCAGGGAGGGGATACACATTCTCGAAATGAGTCCACTATGGCGAATGGAAATGGGGGAAGTCAAGGCATGGCCCACCAACTACCTTCAATACGGTTCTCTGCCCATCAAGACCCCAGAGCACAACGGCCGTCACTGGTATTTCCTCCAATGTCCCGCATTCTGCCCACTGGAAAGGAGACAATTAAAGTCGGGCGATACTCGGAAAGAGACAATAATCCTACCCAAGCTGCGAATGTCCCCTCATCTGCACCAGTTGGTTTCAAGTCAAAAGTAGTCAGCAGACGGCACTGCGAATTCTGGTGTTCTGGAGGACGCTGGTTTATCAAGGACGTAAAGAGTTCTTCAGGCACATTTCTCAATCACATTCGACTTAGTTCGCCAGGGACCGAGTCGAGGCCGTTTCCCGTCAACGATGGTGATATTGTGCAGCTCGGAATAGATTTCAAGGGAGGAGAAGAGATGATATTCCGATGTGTTAAGATCAGGGTCGAGTTGAATAAAGGTTGGCAAAATGGACCAAGCAGCTTTAAGTCAGTCACTTTCTTCGTCATATTTACGCAGGACTAACCCGATTTCTAGCGTTCAATCACACAAGCGTCTACGAGAACTAAACAGCCACGGGAAACCACCTGCAGCTGGCTCGTCACAGGACTGCTCTATTTGTCTGGGACCTATCGCCGTAAGTTTCTCCTTGAACGATGTGTTGACTTGTACTGATACATCTCCTCTCCAGCCCTGCCAGTCATTATTTGTGGCTCCCTGCTCACATACATGGCATTACAAATGCATTCGAGTGATAATAAATGGACCGCATTGGCCGCATTTCATTTGTCCCAATTGCAGAAGTGTAGCAGACCTAGAAGCCGAGCTAGACGATCCATATGCGAATGGCGAATGGGAGGAAGTAGAAGCTGCAGATTCCGACTCCCCAGCAGAAGTTCCACAACAAACCGGAACCGAGAACGAACACGAACCGACAGTCGAGCCCCTGAACTTGCCAAATCGAAATACCATACTCTCTGATGATACTGGAGTTCTGGTCGAAGCGGAAGAGCACTCGGATCTGGACCGCAACAATCATAACAACAGCCACAGTGATATTGAGATTGCGGAAGCCAGCGATGATTCGGGACCTGACCAAGGTGTCAGAGCAGCAGCCTCATCCTTAGGATACTTGACCATCAACCAGACTCCGTCTCCCTCTCCTTCCGAACCAGTGTCAGATAGCAGCCAGCAAGAAGAAGAATCGCAGGCTCAACCTATCTCAAACGCAACTTCAGCGCCAGTCAATATTGTACGGAAAGCTGTGGGAAGCGGCGGATCACATCTGGACCAGCCAACCTCCCATTCAGAAAGGCACTCAACACGAACACCGAGTCCCAACGGCCTAGGCACGTCTCCCGCTGGAGTCGAGGGCCCAATGACACCCAGGAACGATATCGGACCATTCGTATTTGATGGCAGCGCAGGACGGGCAGCAGAGCTGGCAACACAGAACCTCAACGCTGCCGCCGTCATGCCTACACCTTCGCATCCACCTCCTCCACCCCCTACATCCAATCCTGCATGATACGAACGGACGTCCTTTGGCATTGATACATGCATTTAGCGAGTTTTAAGGCGCCGTACGCTGGGTTAGCATTATTGTTCTTGCACGGTCTTTTTTCCTACTTACTGGTGTGCACTACGGGCTCGACGGATTCTGTACAATTACCATAATATAAGGGAGGGCTGGGCATGCTGGGTGGATTTTGCGGTTTTGTGATTGTTCAAGCGATTGATGAATGGATAGAGCGACGTACGAACAGAACATATATGGATGATTGGTGGACGATCAGAGAGGTGCGATCGACCTAGAGAGAGACTTTTCTCTCCATCATGCGACGAATCATGACAGGCGTTCGGGTGACTTGCTCTGGGAATTGTGAGTTGGAATCGGAGTGGGTATCAGTCTGGCGTGGATCATGTCTTGTTGTTTGCAACTGACTGGAGTTCATGTGTCTACCTCCTTCCATGTTGTTAGGAAAGAGGGGATTGAGCAGAGAAGTGGTGCGAGGGTCGAAGACGGAGGGAGGCACAGGCGGAATCTTGATATATTTGCATAAATGAGCCATCTGCTTTTTATTCTCCAAAGGATCGAAGCTTCACATGATACCGTATGGCATCGCATCGTAAGTCTTGTGCTTGAAGGAAGGCACTTGGGGTGGCAAATGGGGGAGGGGAACATTTCATGAGTAAATCGATTCAGAAGTAAACAAACTACCACGCGAGCACACACTTCCCCATCCATTGCTTCCCCCGCTTACCATCTCAACGCCTCCACTCTTTCAAACCATTCACCAGACACACGCACCACCGCCCTACCTCCTCAACCCCGCCCCCAATTTATCAATCTCCCTCCCCTCCACAGTCCCCACCCCCGCCGCATCCCTCAACCGATCCACTGCCTCCACATCCTTGATCTTAACAGCCTCCTCGGCGGCTTTCACCCGCATCCCGCATTTCTCATACATGGCTATCGTTTCGCCGCTTTGTAGACTGGGCGCTGCTTTCGGGATGAATATGCTGGCGAGCTTGGGGTTGCCGGCGGAGAGGATGAGGGTGAAGAAGGGCTGGCACGGGGAGTCAGTACTTTGTGTGCCTGTGGGTGGAGTGAAGCTAAGGAGGTAGGGGATGAGGTAGGAGACAGAGGGTAGGATGGGGGCTCTGGGAAAGGATGGGATGGGATGGCAAGTGGCAATGAAGCAAATAGACATACCTCCCAGCCGATAGGCGAACGTCTTGTCTTCGACCATTCTTCAAGTTCGTTCCAATCACGCTTGGCGACTAGAGCTCGGAGCCTGACAATTAGTTCATTAGCATCATGCAAAGTGTCACATCCATTACACACAGTAATGAGGGGGAAGTCAGAGAGGAAGCATACCTAAGCCACGTAGCAGTCTTCTCCGGTACCTTGAACTCACTCTGCATCTTCTTCGCTCGACTTGCATACCCCAGACGAATGAGCTTAAAGATCGTCTCATTGACACTCAACCCAGTGAACGATTCCGTCAAATCCCGATCAAACGCCTCCTGCATCTTCAGCAATGTGCTCGCCTCTTGGAGTGCTTTCAGTTCCAGCGAATTGTCCTTGGAATCAGAGAGCAGTTTGCCAGCTAGGGCGAGCTTGTCAATTGCAGTGCGGGAATCAGGCTGTTTCAATGCTTCGCGTACGAAGACGTTGGCACCATCTACGCGACGATCGTCTTGGTAGTAGAGATCTTTGAGCAGTTCGGCGTCGTCTTCTTGGGCAGAGGATTCGATGAGGGAGGTTGCTACGGGCCGGGTATTGATAACGCGGAAGAACGACGCAAGGGGAAGTTTCTTCTTTAGGTGGAGGAGGACGAAGAACACCAGGTCTGAATCGCCGCTTTCGATGGCTTTGTCGAGAGCGATCTCATCTTCTTCCATGCTGAGGAGGAGAGGGACCTGCTTGCCTGCTCGTGGTTCATGATTGAGAAGCTCGGTTGCAAGACGTCCTCGTCCTTCGTCGTACGCTGCTCGTGCGATTTCCTCGAAGGAGATTCCACGTTTGCCAGCGAGCTTTTCAACGATGAGACGACATATTGTGTCTTCGTCTTCAGAACCTACACGGACCTTTTGAGATGCCCAATGTACGTAGATTCGATCTGTTGGTAGACGCAGATAAGAGGAGATGCGGAGCGCGAGAAGATATTCTCGGCGGTTAATGAGACGCTGGACAAGCTTTTCTGGTGTGAGACGAAGGAATTGCTCATACGATAGCGGTAGACCAATTTCATAATATCGCACTGCGTTAAGCACTCGCAGTGTTTCGCACATATCGACAAACTCGTCGCTGTTGTAGATATCAAGCACCGACTTCCCGAAGGAGGCAGCCTTCAGTAACTGTTTCTGCCAGTGGACACTGAATTCATGACCAGCTGCTTTTACCTGGTAGATATCAGCTGCGGTCTCTATGCTTGAGAAGGAATACTTACACATGTATCAACAGCTTCGACCAAATTCGGCCGAATTAGCTGGATATTGTCGTCTGCTTTTGGTGACTGGTTCTCTAACTGCTCTACTGCATCGAGCAATATTGATGCTGGCGATTCTGTGCCAAAACGGAAGACTTCATCAGTAACTTCGGGTACTTTCTGCAAGAAGTCGCAAACTTCGTTTGTGATGAGGCGAACTCCATCATGGTCTAAATAATGTGAGCTCAAGATCCGTTCAGCGAGTTAATGCCATACCTGCGATCAAATGGACTCTGCCATCATAAAAATATTTCGCTGCTGCATTATTTGGCCCGATGATATGGACTTCATCCTCCCAAGCTATTACAACAGCATCGTTGCCGCACCATTGAACATCTTTTGGTGGAATCTTTGACTTGGAATCATGTTCGCTCAGTCTATTCTGGAAATCACTGGTAATGACATATGCCTTCCCAGTTTCGGTGTAGAGGGCAACAAATCGGCCATTGGGAGAGACACTGATGTGAGTGAAAGGGCCGATATCCAGCATCCGGTCTTCTGACTCGGTGGCATCGACAACGTGAATCGTTTGGCCTATGCTCAAGAGGACTTCCACTGATCGAGAAAGGGTGTATGCCGGAGCGATGAGCGTCCAGGAATGCACGTCCCCTTCTGGAGGTGCAGCAAGCTCTTTTGGCCGTGGTTCATCGTACCTTGCGACCGAAATAAGGTGATTATTCGAAAGTAGCGCTACAAATCCAGTACCGTAAAATCTATCTGCACGTCAAGAAATGTGCGAGGATCAGCCATGGAGGACAAACCTGCAAGCTGTCACGCCATATTCTTCCGACCCATGCCCTAAGGAGAACTGTGAAAAGTCTCCTTGCAGATCGTAACACCTTACAGTGCCATCCGCCGTCACTACTATGAGCTTCTCTTCTTCTGACCAGCCTATACCTTTGATAGACCCTTTGTCCCAGTTGATCCGACGTATCAACTTCCCAGCACAGCTGTAGAGATCTATACTAGACTTTGACGCTTGTGATCCTCGAAAAGAGTGAAGCTTAGTCTCATCTCGGTGTAGTGCTATTTTGTCCAATAAGTCAGCGACGTCCATCTTGAAAGCAGCGCAACCTGGGAGGCGCGATCACGTGATGCTTATGAAGTTCAAAAGAGTTCCTGCTGCTCGTTCGGCAAAGGAATAATTGTATAGAGAAGTAAACGGTACTGTAAAAGGTGCAGAAAAGCAAAAAGAGTTGTAGATATCAGCCTGGGCCGACGCGTTCTTTTTCCAGAACATAGCCTGTGTATGAAGCTTCCAAGCATTTACCAAATACAATTCATCGGCAAGCGCATTGACAGCATACGGACGAATGCCCAGTTCAATTCAAAGAGTGAAAACAGGAAGTCTGAATACACAGTAGTAAACATTGGTTGACGTACCGATGGCGCCTCCATAAGAACATCCTGTTACAATATAGTTCTCAAGCTCCAGGTCCTGGTCGAAGACGGCTGTATAAAGTTGAGTCTTGCGGTAGAACTTGCCGCCCACTCGCTCCCATTCTGCCGTAGGATTCGCCATATTTAATTAAAGAGTTTCCACGGCATTCCGTTCCAATAGTTCATTCCTGTAGGGGAGTTGGGGATGCCTAGTCGACGAGCTTGAGAGTCGCTGCAGATGATGCAGCCCAAAATAAGGTGCGGCCCAAGCTCCAGGCTAGAACTTCCTCGGACGGGCACATCAATGAATGACCTTGACCTCCTTTCCTCTAAGAGCCGCAACTCCACCCTTTCTTTTGACTCAACGGCTTTCCCCTCGAGGGATATTCTTTGGATCTGGATATGGGGGAGCATTTCCTACTTGGAGCCTAATGGCAGACGTCACACTCCTCGAGAAAGTCCACGAATTGAGCGACTTGGAACTCGCGGCTTTGATTTGCCTTGTTGCGCAGGAACATTGTATCATCGACACGGAGCCAGATGCCATAGATGATCTGGCGCAGGAATTACAACTGGTACAGCACTCGCTCGTTTGCGGTACTCTTCTCTCTCTAATAGATTACAGGTTGGCTCGAAGGTCTTTGGTCTTTCTAATGCTGTAGTGGATTGCCACGAGCACACCAGTCTCGACGATTTCGCCCATGCCATATTATCCGTGGAGCATAGTCCAACTCGCTCAAACTCCCCTGTGACAACTCGACAAGACTCATACTTCCTCCATCTGCCCGCGTTCGGATCTGCCAACAGATCCCCAGCGACCGAGACTTTCAGCGACAGCAGGACCATTGCAAACGTCATCATTGCCAAGAACTTGGATGAGGCTCCGAAGCAGGTACAGATACAGGCTCTAGAACTCATGAGGACAAAGAGGATATACACAAGAACCTCAGTACAGAATGCACCAAAGCGCTTTCTATTCATTGCGTTACTGGGTGGTGGGGAGGGCCCCAGGTTGACGAAGCATTTGAACGACTACATGTTCATTTCACATTTTCATGATCCAGAGGATGGTTTCCCGAACTTGGAAGATATGTATGACGACGGAAACTCAATATCATCTGTGGTGAAGAAGAATCCGATCCCGGATGTTGAGGGGTCATTGTGGCCTACGATTTCAGCAATCGTTTGTCAACCGTATCTGGTCTATTTTGCAGAATGTTGACCATTTTATAGGATGTCGAGCATCTGACAAGCCTTGCCAATTGTGCTGTGGTCAGTATTGAAGTGAAGCGCTATCAACAGGATATCATATCCTTCTTGCGAGTACATCGAGCCGTAGCTGGCGGTGTATCTGCTGCTTCATCCAAGCACCTCGACAAACTAGCAAAGTATGCCTGTCCATTCTGCCTATGTCGACCAAAACACTGACTCCTTAGATGTCTTGCTCCACTGCATGGTCTGGCATACGCCACACCATCCCTCATCGGTCTTGCGGCTAGAAAGATATATCTCCACCGCATCCACATCGTTCAACCTGAGAAGGAAAGAAGTATGCAATGGGGTAGTGATCTAGAAGCCATTCAAGCACTTTTGGAGGGTATTGGACCGGAAGATGTCATTGAAGAGGTTCTCGGTACTTCAGGGGTGGATGTTCCGCTGTGAAGTCTAGGTAACTTTGCGTCGCGCCATTAGCATCAGTTAGCAAAAGACAGTCATGAAGTGCAGCTCCTGAATATAGGTCCACACCTCTAAAGGGGCTTCCGTAGTAGAGGTCGGAACAAACATCATATCTCAAAGTTCGACGACTACAGGTCAAACAATGACAAAGTAGCAAGGAGATCGTGGGTAAGGAGACAATGCATTGTCAGACGATAAACAATGAACAGCCATGCCGAGCATGGAACAAAGAACAACAAATGAATAAGTTATAGTCGGAAGTCTAAATATATTCTATTCAACTCTGTGACTTCTTTATATCATCTCCCTATCTGTAAGCTTCTGAAAGACAGCCACAGCGAGATTCGAGTATCTTGATCTTGATAAAGCCCCGTTAATTACCTCCCAGACAACCTGACAGCTACAAACGCCCCCATGGCATCCACACCACCAGCACCAACAGGACGCATTACACGAACCCGAAAATTCACACCCATCCCCGGACCTCCCCTCCAATGTCCCGAATGTCCTTACTTCCATGCCCAATCCCATTCCCAAAACCGGAACGCTCCAAAGCAATCCAACCTCAAAGTATGGCTCTTCGCTCCCGAATCCGACCGCGACATTCAGTATTTCCCGTACCACATCCTAGGTATAAGGGACACTAAGGTAAGAGGTGAGTTACTGATGCAAGACGAAGGGAATTATGATGGGCCGCTGGGGAAGGAGAAGCATGTTTTTCATCGAAGTAGGTTTTGTGCTGAGCCGGAGAGTTGTCTCTCAGCTTCTTCTATGCTGCTGCTGACAAGCAAGCAGAAGGGCAAGGAAAACCCGTGAATATGGCGCTGACTGAGATGCTTGCACAGACACAGGTACACGATACAGTCAATGTAAAGCTTCCTATACGGAAGAAGGATTTCAAAGCCTATTTTGAGGATCATGCGAGAGATACGTAGGTAAGTGGCTTTCGAAGAAGATTATGTTCTTTATTTTTGAATGGAAAGATCACTGGTGGTTCTATACCCTATTAAAACATTTCCCTACTCATGACGCCTGCAATGCTACCTATCCTGAAATCTGTCTATGAGACTTCCTTGATACGGCACGTCCATCCTGAACCGGCGCTCAAAAGGGGAAGACTGTGAGTAGGAGTTAGTACTGAGAATTATAAAAAAATTATTCGTAGTGAACACTAACCTTGCACCAAGACACCATCCAAGCTCATTACCCTTGATCTTCTTTGCGATCTTAATTTCTCTGTCGATAGGCATCTCGTATCCAGTGTGAAGAAGTGCCAGCATGAAAGTAAGATCAAGGCAGTGCTCAGGGCGATCCTGGAGCTCCTTGATCGCATCTGGCACGCTCTGGAAAACATCCCAGTGGGTCTCGCCGCCACAAACCTGCTCGGCGAGATGGTGGAGCTCCTTGAGTGTGAATGACTCTGGCATACCAAGGGGATCGGTACGGTCGTAGAAGTAGGAGAAAGCGTAAACGTCTTCTTGAGAAAAGGTCTTCTCGAGAGATGGCTGATGGATACCGTTGAACGAGCAAGGTGCAAGAGTGCACTCCTTCTCCTTGAAGAGAATCTTCTCGGCAAGCTTGCGGCACTGGGCCGGAGCTGGGGATGATGGACCAGTCATGTTGACGCTGACGGAACCTCCAAGAGGGTGGCCATCCGAGAGCTTGACATCGACTGGACGGATCATGCCTGGAGCAATACAAGGGTTGACAACTGGCTTCGATGTCCAGGCAGGGTCGATAGGGGTTGTTGAGTGGATATCCTCGATGAGCGCTCTGTGGATAGCTTCGCGGGCCGACATTAGGCCATATCCAAGATGAGAATGCTGGTAAAGCTCAAAGTTCCTTCCACCAAAGGTAAGCTTATACTTGTGGTCGCCTTCAGCCATTTTCTCGGGCACGGCACCCTTGAAAGTAGGCTCAAAAACGATTTGAGTAGATCCACCACCAAGATCGAAAACAGCAGCAGTTCCGCTAGGATCAGGTCCACCAATCTTTCCAAGGAGATAGTTGGTTGTAATCCAGGCGTAGACACCCTCATCCTTACCATCCATGATGACAACGCCATTGTTCTCCTTTGAAACTACAGGAAATGGGTATTTGGTCTCCAATCGATTTCGCACAGCGTCCAAAATCTTCTGGCTCATTTCTGGGCCAAGAAGACGAAGTCCAGCAGTTGCTTTGACCGCAACAGGTGTGCAGCTCTTGTAACTGTCTGGTACAGACGCCATTGCAGTATCCATAAGAACATCCAGACTCTGAGCGGCGCCTTCAGCATCAGTCTTGAAAGAGCTCAATCCTGAGCCTCCCTCCTTCTTCTCTGTCATCTTGAACACCTCATCCTCAAGTTCTGGTGTGGAACCACAGTTGTTGAACTTGTATACGTGAATTCGCGAGCCAGTGCTTCCGGCATCAATCATAAGGGCATATTGGACTAAGGGCTTCGATTTATCGCTGGATTTCAAGCACTTTGTTGTCGCAGCTTTTGGATCGGATACTGTTTGTCCACCAACACTTATAGTTGATGCTGCGAAGATTGTTAGCTAACAGCAGATGTCTGAATTGAACAAAAACGCACCTCCGCCATCTATCCCTGAGGGTGACAGGTAATAGAATAGAAAGACGATGAAGAGGAGAAGACCTCCTGTCTTCAGGTATCTGGACCGCTGACTTTGCGTCATCCAGGCGGTTTTGATATTCTCCAGCTTGGCGGCGGCGCTGTCACTTGCGCCTCTGGTACTGTATCGAGCGGCTTTCTCGTGGGGATCGTGTGCTACGTTTCTCGTCGGCAGCGAGACTGATGTTCGTCTCATAAGGGAATGCTTGGGAGGACAATGCTGGTTCAGCGCACAATCGCTCAACCCAAGAAATCAAATATGCGGGCGAAATGAACGTTGGGAGAAGGAGGGTTGTAAGGGGTGAAAATCGTAGAAAGGAGTGAGAAGACGGTAGCCAGCTGGAATTTTGGTAGATCAACGCCAACGACCCCTGATGGAGTAAAGTTTAAGATGTGGCGGAAGTCTAAAAAAGGACAACCATGGCTGGATGGGCTATGCGGGTCCTGTGGCTGTTGTGGCTGGTGCGACTGGAAGGGAAAAGGAGGGTCGGCGATAAGAAAGAAGGCTGCACAATCAGTCGACCCGAGTCGCATTGAAGCGCGTCACTCATCCTGCCTACCCGCGCCCACCGCGCATGCGACATCCTCGTTTCCTTGTCATAGAATAGAATAGAATTGCCTCATCCCTTTCTTATACCTTTCGCTGTGTCCCAGCATGATCTCATTACCTTCCTGACCTCTACTGCCCGAAATTCTCTTCTTTCTTTCTTCTAGATTGAACACCAAATCCCAAAAAGGACCTTCGAAATTGCCACAGCATGAAAGTACAATTATATGTGTACGACCTTTCCAATGGCCTGGCACGCCAACTGTCTGCCGCATTCATCGGCGTTCAAATCGATGCTGTATATCACACCTCGATTGTTATGGAAGGTATAGAATACGTCTACGATGGAGGAATCAGAACCGCGGATCCAGGCCGAACCCATCTGGGCAGTCCAATGCAGATATTAGAGCTCGGCACGACCAATCTTCCAATGGATGTGATAATGGAATATCTGGAATCGCTGAGAGAAATCTATACTGAGGAGGTATTTCAAATGTATTCAATGTCGTAGAACCAAGTGCTGACTCGAACACAGGCTTATGACCTTTGGTCTCATAATTGCAACAACTTCTCCAACGACTTCTCGACCTTCTTGATCGGCCATGGCATTCCCGAGCATATTGCCAATCTTCCTCAGACTGTCCTCAATACACCACTCGGGCGAGTCATGCAACCACAAATCAACGAGATGGTACGGCGCCGACAAAACAAAAACAGTAATGGTGGACTCCTAGGCATCAAAGACCAAGCAGACGTTCCACAGACACAACAGCAACGAGCATCGACTGTGAGGGAAGCCCAATCGCTCGTTGCGCTAGATAGATTGCTCCAAGAAGCTAAGAAGACTTGCGCCGTGGTCTTCTTCACATCTGCGTCTTGTGCGCCCTGTAAGAAACTGTATCCGGTGTATGATGAGATGGCAGGGGAAGCAGCCCACAAAGCCGTTCTCATCAAAGTGGACGTTTCCAAGGCATTTGACATCGGCACGAAATACAATATTCGATCTACGCCTACGTTTATGACGTTTCTTCGTGGCAAGGAGGAATATAGATGGTCGGGGTCCAATCCGTCAGAGCTGAAGGGGAATATCAACATGCTCATACAAATGGCGTGGCCTTCCCACCCTCACGAGTCTCTGCCTCTCCCAGCATTGCGTGGTGCTGGCACCAAACCGGTTCTCTTCAGCAAATTGCCTCCACTGGAGAAGCTGAAAGCGAAAATGGGGCCATCAGCACAGGACGCAGGCATTGCTGGAGTGCTACATTTCGTGGCCGCCCGCGCAGATGATGGAGCAGCAGAAGTCACACTCCCAGACCTTGATGCGTTCAGTCATTCCTTGCGCTCAGCACCTTCAACTCTCCCTCCCGAAATCATGTTCACAATCGTCGATCTTGTCCGAGTTGCACTTGTTGACCCTCGGTTTAGCGGCTACTACGCCGAAGAGAAAGAACATATGACCATTGCCCCCCTCATTTCCTACGTCAACGCACTCAGAGACTGCCCATACTCTCTCCGCCTCGTCGCATTGCAAATGGCCTGCAATCTCTTCGCGAGTCAGCTGTACCCAACACACATCCTCAATTGTCCAACGATGACCGGCCCCATCGTGCAACTCATCACCACAAGCTTACTCGACGACAAGCACCATAACGTTCGAGTAGCAGCCGCAAGTCTCGCTTTCAACATCGCCACAGCGAACAGCAAGCTCCGCAGCGAAGAACACCTAGAATCTCTCCCAGAAGGCGACCAAGTCGAGCTTGGCGCATCACTGCTGGAAGCTATTAGCGTGGAAGAGGACTCCCCAGAAGCCATGAAAGGTTTCTTACTCGCATTTGGATACCTAGTTTATTGTGCGCCGAAGAATGGCGAGTTGGTAGATTTATTGAAGAGCATGGATGCGCAGGGGATGGTGCTGGGGAAGCAGAAGCTGTTTCCCAATGAGGCACTAATAAAGGATATTGGGGGCGTTTTGCTTGGAAAGGGCTTAGCATAGACTTGAAACTATAGAATAGAAAGGATGGATGTATTGCCGTTGAACTATCTTCGGTGCCTTTGGTATATAACAAGTCAGGTGGATTTAATCTTGTTGGTGATGGGTTTGTTGTTCTTCGCTGACAAATACACTCGCTTAAATAGGGGCTTTTTGAACGTTCGAAAACTCGAAATTAAGCTGAGATTGAACGAATCACCTAACAGACAAGAATAAGACTACTTCTTGAAGTTTAGTAGAGAATTCTTTCAGACGGTTTGGATGTGGGCAATGTATTTTGTTGCTGGAGACTGATGTCCTGCTGATTTGGACGGCATTTTCGAAACCGGCTCGTCATCGCAGGGTCAAGAACTTATTCCAACAGATCTTTGGAGCTGCACACAACTCTCAACCTGAGTTCAATTTTGATGCAGTATATTCAGGCACATTGTTATTTGCCATTTGGGACCTTCTTATTGTGACGCCAGAGTGCTACGACAGCGAGAGAGAAGCTTACTACTGTGGCAGTCATCGATTCAGGCTTGGAAGGAGCAAGACTGAGGTAGAGCAGAAAAGGAGGTAGCTCGCGGTGTTCCAGTGTCTCACGAATGCGATCGTCAGATACAGATCTGCTACATGAGGAACTGCGCCTGTTCAGATTTGTGTCGTCGGCCCGGTAATAAATCTCTCCTTGACACCCCTGAAGTCCAGCTTTCTAGTGCGGTGTCTCAATTGACGATTTCGAGGAGAGAATTGGTGGAGACGAGGAGGAATTGAATTGTTGAGTGCGGTTACGGCTTCGCTGGTTGACCCGACCTGGTTTGTTGTGGCTGATACCGACCGAGATCGGGTGGAGGCAATCTTGATAGGGTAATGCCAACAACAACAGTGTTAGCTTGGAATGCTGACCTACTAACAGTGAAGGACCCCATAATACATCGGCTTATTGTGGAATCAAGGCTGTCTAGACCATCTCAATGTATTCCAAGGGGCTGTTCGGAAAGCCTGAACCAGCTTGGACCAGGAGACTCCCCAGCTTTAAATTGTGGCTGGAAAGTCGCATTGTGTGTGTGGTCAACTAGGGATTGCCCAGATACTTCCATCTCAAAAGAAATGATGCGGTAATATTCTCATCGATTTCAAACAGTTCCAAGGTGGAGCTAGTAACTTTTGATGGTGCCCTCCACCGCGTGTAGATGCGTTGCGCTAAGGCTCCGAGCCCTTGGCATAGTAACATAGCAATGACAAGCCAAGCCAAGCCTGTATACAATTTCTATGCCTATCTGGTGAATTCTCCCATCAGCTGCCTCCGGTGAGATGTGAGCGCAGAAAATTCAGTGTTGTGTAATGTTGAAATCGCTCCGTTTCCATTGGCTGATTGGTTTGTTTACATTGGCCACATCCAACCTTGTCAGAAATACACCAAGCCATCGAAAAGAGATAGAGGCATCAATTGAATTGGCTCAGTATGAAGAAATACTCTAAATGGAAGATCTCTGGTCGTTTCTGATCAAAGGTGACTCGTTGGGTGGACGGTGCAGTGAAGTGTCCTGAAGAGAGTTCTTGGCGGTAGCCTCGTCCGAAGGGACGAGGTAGATGGCGATCTCCCAACGCTGCAGAAACGATGTGCAAGGCTGACAAGCAGAAGAGCCTGCTTGAAGTTGAGTCTGCAGTTGATCAAGTAAGCATGTAGTTGTATAAGTGAGAAGAGCAGCCTTTCTTAATTGTTGATCAATTGAGCGACCGACTGGAGAGTCTGGAGAATGCCTCCAACTACCTGCTCGTCTAAATCATCTGTTCATACTTCAAATTACTGGTACCTGACCTTCCATGTTCTATGCCCGAACTTTATTGAGAAAGTATATGCATGCCCATCTGCCTAGACTGAACAGTTATTGTGAGAAGAAGTTGTTGTTGACTAGGGAGACAAATGGAGTCGGCGCTGAGACCGGACGAGGTTCAATCGAAAAGCTGTTGAGGTGCACCAAATTGGGAAGGTGATCGAAACAAACACTCTCTTATAGTATTAGCATAGTTTTAATCGTTCCGAGTGACCGGTGTGGCGGGAAGGGCGAAAAGTTCTGTGGCTGATAGCTCGCACCCTGTTAGTCCCTTAATATAAAACTCCCCAAGGCTTCGCCAACCCCGAACCTTCCCCCGCAAACTTTTTCCAAAATACCGACGCTCATTCTTGTCACCTACCAACGCTGCTTCAACTCTGCCTTTGGTCATTTTGAGTAAGCTCGTCACTCCTCAGAGCTGTCTCCATCTTCGTCCTCTGGTTGATGACTTCCCCCGCTTCCTATTGTCCCTGGCCAACAATAGCTGACTTGTTCCACAATAGCATCGCAACTGTGCCACCAAAACAATCCAGCTTCTGCAGTGAGTATTCTCCCGTCGATCGTTGACCTCTCGTTGTACAAAGATCGTTCTCGTCCCCAAGGAATTCCTTTCCCTTCATCGTCACAGCGCAGAAATTCAACAAGCACCTCACCACCACCCCAGACAACAGATACTACCACCAGCAGCATCATACTGACGTCTCCGATTCTCAGTAGCAAAGCACACTTGTCAGCTCTCATCAGACACCAGTACGTATTCCCCTGTCTTGATCTCTCGGTCGCAATCTCTCCGCACCTTCACCTCGCAATGATGCTGCTTTCTCCCTCCCATATCGTCCCAGACCTTCCATAGTACGAGTACCTCGCTCTTTGACTATACACTCTTCATGTTCCTCATCACCTTTCCACCTTTCTTTTCAGCTCCTCGATCTTCAATTGGTTGGGGCCTGCTCCCAGCACAAATTTCCTTCTGTGCTTCGTCAACTTTCTCCCAAAGATTCTTCTGTAGCCCAATTCCTCACACACATGTTATTTCAGCATCCATCAAGACAGGCCAGGGAGATTTCTGTGTTAACTTCTATCCCAGTCGCAATTTCCTCAAGTGCAATCAGGCAAAGCTCTTTCCTCCCTTCAAAATATCAAAAGGTAAAACACATTTCCTCCCAAGCAGAAGATCCGCCCTTCCTAAATCTTTGTCCTAGACTAACACTTTGGTAGCACTCTACAACACCTCCGCCAACATGTTGTACATCGGTTCACCACTCGAGGCTGGGATCTTCATCACAGAGAAGCTCAAGTACCTTGACTTGGCTTCTGGCCTTGAGTCGATCGTCACCATCTGCCCCGAGCTCAAGTCCAACAACCTTCCCCTCGTAGTCGGCTACAACGATCTTGCTCTTCCAACCACCACACTTTTTGTTCCCAAGGGCCAGGTAACAACCTTCAATAAGGCAACCCTCAAGCTCAAGGGTCACTGCGGCGAGTTTGTCCTTTTCCCAAATCTCCCCAATGAGGTCAAGAGTGAGATCTTTGATCTTTGCTCGCTCCAGCCCAGACAAATCAGCTTCATCGAGATGGAGGCCAATGGAGTTCATTACATGCAGAGCATCGGAGGTCGTCGTCCAGTAATCTTTGCCGCTAGCAAGCCTGCTCTTCTTGATGCTCTTGCCCGCAAGAGATACGTCCCAATGGCCACTGTCGATAACGAACGCAAGCCATACTTCGGAGTTGGCCGTGACATAGTTGAACTTGGCTCCATGACCACCACCTCTCTCCCAGTTCTCGAGCTTGCGGATGTCCTGGTCGATAAGCTTCACACCTCCCACGTCCAAATCGTCCACATGACCTTGAGCGATATGTTCATGCTCTACATCTGGTCCGCGACCAACCTCGTCTTCCTTCCCAACGTCAAGTCCTTGCACCTCACTGCAACATTCCCCGATCCTGGTCGTGCGCAACGTGGTCTTTACACCTTCTTCTTTCGAGAGATCTGGGGCAGCCGCAATGCGTTCATGCAGATGTGCAACACCCCCGCCGGTATCGAGGTCCAGGCTCAGGCCGCTGTCGACTGCATGAACAGCTATATCTGCAGCACATACGAGCAAGTCCGTATCAATGATATCAACACTCATCTCAATCACTGCCTCAACTATGTTCCCAACTACCCGTTGGAAGTTGCTCTCATCGTCGAATACCTCCCATTGCCGGGATTCCCTTTGGCTGCCGTCCAGCCTCTCATTCAACGACTCTAAGCAGCTTTGGCTTCGCATCGCTTCTCGCTCGTTCCATACTGGCTTTCGTCCTTGGATCAGCCGTTTGGATTCTTTCAGACGACGAGTGTGTTGGAAATACTCGTAAGTACTTCCTCATCCTCATCCCCACATCGTTGCACTGAACTGACGACTCCTCTGCAGCCAGGAAATCGACAGCCTTGCTTCGACGACAAGATGGCGGATATACTGTGTTGTCTTTATCTTCCTCATCAAAAAATTGCTCCTTGAGATGATATACGGTCGTAATGTGGGGAGTTTGGGGGCCGTCTCTTGTCTTGTCCCGGATGACTGATGTCTGTGGTCGTCCTTGGTGGAATCTCTGTCTTCAATCTTGCTACTTGCTCAGGCGTCTTCATGTACCATCTCATTGTGCTTCTAGGCACAAGGCTCAGCTGACAGCTAACTTGCTCCATGCTGTTAATAGATGACAGCCATTTCCAACACTTTCCACTTCCTTGATAATTGGCTGTGAAGTGACAAAGGTTCCCACTGCCACTAAAAACTCCAGAGATAGTTCTTTGGTGTGATGTTCCAACAGATGGGACTAAGGCTCGTGCCGAAGCTGGAAGGTATCCCCATCATTTTCTCAATCCTAAATGAAAATTAGATGCCAACTTCCTATTCAGACGTCAACGGGGTAAGCTTGTAAGTTCCAGTCAAAAGCTTTCTTTTCTGCCTCCATTGTCAACACAGGGTCGATCGCTGTCAGAGGCTAGCTTGTCCACTTCCTTCAATCTTCTCATGATTGCCGTCTGAAAAGGCCGTTGCATGTAGCTCTTCGTCCCTGGACAAGATGGCAGTATAAATAAGCCTATGTGATCCATCGTGCTCTGTCTCTTTCTCCCTCATTCAACATCCAACCCCAACGAGACGCGTTGTTTTCGGACAAATGCCAGTCTTGTTGTTGAGCCTTTGATAGCATCGGTATCTGGTAGGTCTTTGACAGTTTTGGGTACCCGATGGGCCATGTCATGGGATTGGTTTTCGCTATCCGCACTGTCAGTCGCTTCTCATGCAAACATAGAGAACTGCCCCATCATTGCCTGTAGACGCGTCTGCCAGTGCAGCCTGAGAATTCCCATCGTCATGATTCCATGAAAAGGAGAGGATTAGATGTTTTTTCATCCTCTGAGCCTTGATATCGAACTAGCAGCGTGGTGGTGTCGGACTTGCCTCGATTCTCGGTAATGCTTTGGGGGCCGCACTTCTGCGCCGTGATTGCGAATATTATCGGCAGGGGAGTTTGAGAAGAACTTATACAACAAAACGAGGCTCCAAAAGTGCTGAGAATTCTGAATGTGGCGGCGCGTTTAGACGGTCGTAAAGAGGTCGATGGTTGACTATTGATGCTCCCGAAGTGGGGTACCACGGGAGTGAAGGAAGACGGAAGTGAAGAGTTGACGAAGCTACAAAAGGTTAGTGGCTGGGCACCTCGAAGTGAAGGGAGACTGACCAGTAAGACCTCATTGGTACCTTTCCTTGTCCTTTAGTTCTGGCGGGAGTGAAGTCTTGAGAATTGTCGTTGTCTTCAAATCCACTAAGAGAGCGAGGACTCAGGGAAGGGTTATGGAAGGTATATTGTATGAGCTGGTACTGTAGCCAGGCGAGCTCTCGAGGAAGACATCATGCAACAGCGGGAGACTCTTCAGTCCATTGTTTTGTTTGTCTCTATTGCCCAGTTACCAAACAGTAGTGATGCTTGTGGGTTCTTGTCCTCGATCACTTAGAGAGGACGCATGAAGTGAAGAATAGCGGCTCTGCTTGCTGTCAGTCATTGCCCTTCAAGGAGAAACCCACTTCAAACATACCTTTCTGATCGGATCGAGGTAGTAACATCTGCTAATCCTTGTTTTGTGTACATTGCTCTGCTCGTATTTTTGCATTGAGTAGCCCCCCGTATGTACGATACTGAAGACTTTAGGACATCCTGACTTCGAGTGGTCCGCAGTACCTCTCAAGACAGATTGAAGAGATTGGAAACACATCCATGTAGAACAAAAGTCTATGAGAGACAACACTGTCTTGCCTAAGTCAATGAATCAGTTGAAGCAGTGTAGAGAAAGAGAAATACAAGGAGTGTAGTATTCTTTGGATGGTCTCACTTTGTCTAGTACTGGCTCGAGAAAACTTGCAATAGCGCAACTAACTCTTAACGGACTCGAATTCACCGATAATGGAGCTGTAAATCGATACGCGATGGTGGAATCCAATTAAGTGTGGCGGTTCAGATACTTGAATCCATCCAGTGCCGGACAAAGTTGGCTCGAAATGGCTTTAGTAGCACCGGATCCACGTGTGATTAGCCGGAGCAAGGCCCTCGGATCCAGCCCAAACCATCGTTTACATGCTTTGCATCAGCACCAAATTTCGAATGACAGCTTTAACTAGATAATGATTTTTGGATTCCTGGTGCAGTGAACTTTCCATTACTCGGCTGAATATGTCCTCGCAGTACCCAGGTTTGAACTCTTGCAAGCCAGGAAGTGTGAGTATTCCAAAAATAGAACATCACTGACATTCCGTAATCCTTGTCATATTCCAATGCCAATTGTAGGCCACAAATGGATTTGATCATCTCAAGAACTTTCTCTGAGAAGAGGCGAGCAGCGAGTTTTCTTGGAAGACAGTATACTTCTACAAAAGTCCCACCTTGCACACAATTTTTTGAACTTATAACCACACAGATGGGACTTAGAACTCCACTCTCCAAACTCAGTTGTGCTGCGAAATTGAAACAGGTCCAATATACCGGCCTTCTCAGGAGTCTTCCACGGCGCGTTATAGGCAAAAGATTTCTTTGCTTTGAGCAAGGGTCTACCAAGTCTTAGCTTCGCTCCAAGACAAAAGCAATCGCTGGTGCCAAACAGGAATTGTGCTTCTTGCGTACACCGCGGATGATGCTCGGATTCTAATGAAATCATAGGAGAGTACGTGAAGGAGAGGTCTTGTACGCTCTCACCACGTATGTCTAAGTGATCCATCAAAAGGAGTATTAGGCGTTAGCCTGCTTGTTATTTAGCTAGAAATGTTAAAGAAGAGAGGGTCTATGCTATCGAATTTCATGAGTTCTTTGGCATCCTATCATCGTGTTCTTCAAGCTCTCATTCTCATGCACCACAGTCAAGTGCACAGCGTGCTCAAGAGGTGACCTGAGACGCCCAAGAGCAAATTCATGTCAGCGGAAGCACTCGTAGAACCTCTCCGCCTGCATGATATCCCTTGATGGCGAACTATCGCAATGAGCATCTGTTTTCGGTACGATGGGCGGCACCGAATTCATGAGGCTGAGCGATTAGGTGACATGACATGCTTAAATCAAGTCGACCAACTACTCTAAACGAATGTCACAGCCGCACTTGGTGACCTGGAGACTTTGGGCAAATGTAGATATCGACCTTGAAGCCAGTATTGTGAGCACGGGTATCGAGCGAAGGGTAGTTGGCTTAGTGGAATTAAATCCTGAATAATTGAAGTCGCGAAACGCGACGAGCCAAAGAAGTGTCCAGCTTGCCGCGTTTTGTTGACAAACGGGCCGCGTGATGCTGAGGGAGAAAAGCGCGACGGAACCAACTTATACACTTGCATCCTTGACTCATCTAGATCTGCCAATGATGCCCTCTCCAATTGACGCGAGAAGAAAAGCATCGGAATACTGAAAAAAGCCTTCTTCAGGCACATCCAGAAAATTGACGCGTTGTCACCGACAGCACCGCAGATCAGAGACACCCACCCCTGTTATGTGGATCAATCGTCTCCACGGCAACACATTCGAAGTCAACACCGAACGAGCTTCTTCATGTACCAAAATCTACAGCAAAGATTCAGCGCAACGATTCAGAATATCAACGAAACATTGGTTGGCATGGCTCTGGATCCACGATTAATGCCGGGCGTGGCTGCGGAAATGCGCACTGTGAGATCCTCTGCTTCGACTCCATCCTTACGATCGCGGGGAAGTGATATGACAATGGGGAGAGATGCGCCTGGTGGAAATGTTCGAGTGGTGGTCAGAGTCAGAGCATTTCTGCCTAGAGGTACGACGGACTTCTAAATATTCCGAAAGCTGTACTGATGTTCTCGCAGAAATAGAAAGAGGTGCAGAATGCTTGATCGAAATGAATCCGAATACACAAGCCACAAGCCTTCTTGTACCAAACGATACAGATCCTGCAAATACACGATCCAAAACCAGGAAAGTAATCGAGGAAAAGTCTTTCACATTCGACAATTCATTCTGGAGTCACGACACGAAGGATGGTCATTACGCGCACCAGGAGGATGTCTACAATAGCTTGGGCGAAGAGTTCTTAGATCACAACTTCGAGGGGTACCATACTTGTATATTTGCCTATGGTCAGACGGGCTCCGGGAAAAGTTATACTATGATGGGAACCCCTGATCAACCCGGTCTGATCCCCCGAACTTGCGAGGATCTCTTCCAGCGAATCGAAGCAGCCCATAACGAAACACCAAATATATCCTACAATGTCCGAGTTTCCTATTTCGAAGTTTACAACGAGCATGTCCGCGACCTGCTCGTTCCCGTACATCCCAATCAGCCTCCATACTACCTGAAGATCCGAGAGTCGCCCACGGAAGGACCGTATATCAAAGATCTGACTGATGCTCCTGTGCGCAACATCTCAGAAATCATGAAGTTCATGAAGATGGGAGACGCGAGCCGGACGACGGCAAGCACCAAAATGAATGACACTAGTAGCAGAAGTCATTCTGTCTTTACAATTATGCTGAAGCAAATCCACCACGATATGGACACAGACGAGACTACAGAACGCACTGCTCGAATTCGATTGGTAGATTTGGCAGGAAGCGAAAGAGCCAAGGCAACAGAAGCAACTGGTGCACGTCTGAGAGAAGGAAGCAATATCAATAAGTCTCTGACTACTCTTGGCCGTGTGATCGCTGCATTAGCAGATCCAAAACAACATCGACCAGGCAAGAGAAGCAAGGATATTGTGCCGTATCGAGACTCGATACTCACCTGGCTATTGAAGGACTCGCTCGGAGGAAACAGCAAAACAGCCATGATTGCTTGTATAGCACCCTCTGACTATGACGAGACACTTTCGACACTTCGCTACGCAGACCAGGCCAAGAGAATCCGAACCAGAGCAGTCGTCAACCAAGATCACGTATCAGCTGCGGAGCGTGATGCTCAAATTGCTGCGATGGCGGAAGAGATCCGTATCCTTCAGATGAGCGTATCCGATAACCGACGTCGCGAAAAGGAGGACAAGGCACAGGAGGAGAAATTGGAGGAGTACCAGAACAGAGTCGTTGCCATGCAGCGGATGATGGAGGAGAAGAGCATGGTTGCTGATGGCAAGATCCGAAGTCTTCAGACGGAGAACGATGCTCTGAGATTACATCTCAAACTCGCGCTTGACAGCTTGAAGAATCCTATCGATGTCAAAAGCGCAAGAAGCAGTATGCGTGGACCCAGCAGGAAAGGCAGTATGTTTGAGGCTGGGGAGAGAGGCGAGGAAAACAAAGAGAACGATGATGCGACAGAGGTTCCGGACGAAGAATATGGTGACGAGGACGAGGGAATCGATGTCACAGTGCACGAGGAACGAGCCAATGAGGTACAGGCCTTCATGAAAGAGCTGTTGAATGATCTGGGAATGTTCAAGCGCAAAATTGGCGATGACAAGACTCGATTCGTTACTCCATTGGGGGAATGGGTGAATTGAGTATCTGTGATCTTTTGCTTGTGGAGGAATTGGGCTAGACCAGCGGACTGGGCAGGATATGGTTTTAGGATAGCGATGGTGTTTGGAGTAGCTGTACTACACTGTTGAGTATTTGTAATGAATCATGATGTTACTTACCCTTTGCCTGGAAATCGCATGCAATGAGCGTATTCAGTGCAAGGCAAAGGCTTCGGGTGGACGGATAACGCGAAGGACAATTTCTCATCTCCGGATAAGACGTCAGTCAAGCCCTGGACTCGACATAATTGCCACATAGCTTTTGCTTGGAAGTGCTCCCGATTTGTCGCAACTGCCGAACATATCAACAATCACACTGGGAGGAAATGAGGTATGCTTCTTGACGACCAGATTTCTTCTCCATAAGCTACCACAACAATTCAACAGTACACAGCTACGAATTGCTCCGGCGAACCACATCTCCAATGCTGTGCAAAACTACACGAACCATACCAAATGCTACTTATTATCATCAATACATTTCGTAGCGCCAGCCCAAGTCCACCATCTCCTGAGTCACGCCACCTCTCATGACCTTCGCGATCTCAGCAGGGTCCTTGGAGTCCAAGCGTCGGTTCTCGCGCAGAACAAACCAGCGGTAAAGAGTCAGCGTGCAAGCAAACAAGAAAGCACAGCCCATCAGCGTGCCCATCGCTGCGAAGAACTGAGGTGGAGCATAGTACAGATAGGAAGCCCAGATGTTGGCAGTTCCACCGATACAGTTGACAAGAGCGCTTGCTGCTGCACGCTTGGCCGTGGGTCGTGCCAAGTGCAAGTTGATGGTCTTGTAGAGGAGGATCTGCGGCCCGACCGAGGAGAAGGGGAGGACCATCATGGAGAAGTATCGGGCGCCAACGTTAGTCGTGGCCATAGGGATGATGTACATCGTCGAGGCGATCGCAATACAGCACATTATAATTGGGTAAACGGTGTTCTTGCGATCCGAGTAGAAGGTAAGGCCATAGTACACAAAGCCAGCCAGGATATATGGTGGTGCCGTCAACAATAGCGAGACGGTCCCGGTATATCCAAGAGATTTGACGAGAGTTGGGAAGTAATTGGCGATAGAACCTTGAGCTTGAGACATCATGTTGCAGAAGATGAGCATGAGCAGTTTGGGGTCTGAGAGTGCCTGCATGAAGGACTTCAACACGCTTGCCTCGTTCTCCGTTCCTTCAGCTGCACCGGCCTCAGATTCGATTCGCCACACAGCAAGATCTCGCTCAAATTGGTTCAACATGCGGGCGTTGTGGGGATACTCGGGCATGAAGAAAATACAGATGGAACCGATACCGACAGTGGCACAGCCTTCGACAATGAAAAGCCATCTCCAACCAGCAATGCCATGAGCACCGTCGAGCTGGAAGATTGCAGCTGCAAAGAGACCTCCGAAGGCATTACCGACTTGCTGCGCGATGTAGAGACCGGCGAGACGCTTGCCAAGTTCTCCTTTGGTGTACCACTAGAAAAATCTGAAGTAAGTATTGGTTTCGAAGAGAGACAAGCGCGGTGTCTCAGACGACATGCGGAAAGGTCTCGGAGGTTACTCACAGTAGACAAGAAATAGACGGCACCAGGAAAAAAGACTGCCTCGACTATTCCCAGGATTACACGAACTGCAAGTAACTGTTGATAAGTCTGAACAGCTGCTGTTGCACCAGAGATACCTCCCCAGATAACTGTTGCGGTACAGATGTACATTCCAGGTCGGGGAATTCTGGTGATGAGGAGATTCGACGGGATCTGGAAAGGCAGATATCCTACGAAAAGGATAGAAATGGCAGTAGCGAATTGTTGGGTACTCATGTGGAGATCATCCGTGATGCCTTGTAGCTTGGCTGCTGATAAGTTCTGACGGTCGATGTAGTTGAGGATATACAGAATGCCGATGATAGGCAAGATGACAAGATCCATCTTGCGGACGAGTTTCTTATTGAGTCGGGCGAGTTCTTCAGAACTAAGCTCGCGAAGAGACTCAGGCATGCGATTGGCGTCGTTCATCTCACCAGGGGAGACTGAGTTGATGACCCCGAGATCATTTGACTTAATGTCTTTCTGCTGGTCATGGCTGGTTGCCGAAGCAGAATCAGCGTGAGATGGCTCCATGTCGTCTTTGGTGAGCTGGAGAAGGCAGACAAACAACTGTCTATTCGCTCGAAAATCTATTGTGTCAAAAATGAGCTGGACTTTGAGGAAGACCTATGGACTTCGGTGCCTGGTCATCGTACACTTGATGTCGCTGGGAATGTGGTTATATACCTAGGTAGATGTTGGACTGTCTGTTCTTCGATTCTGCTGTACAGGTAAGGCATGGCACTTACAACAATAAGATATATGCCTGAGTCGTGATTGGCCACTGTTCTATCAAGCCACGAACTCATGCTGATTGCTGATACGAAATGCTCAAGGGGTTAGAGGAGGAGCCCCCCATTTCCGGCTTCCATTTCTGTTCATACTCTGGACTCAGACTTCGCCAGGATCCAGCGGAGAGATAAGGGAGGAGTATGAAAGTTGGGGTGACTCCCTGTCGCCTCGCGGCCACGAACATGCCTCGAAGGAAAAAAGGGGTAGCCCTTTCTGGCTAGAATGGGAGGAGCCCCAGGCTCGCTTAATTGGGTCCGGCTTTTGACGGCTGTTGACACTTCGGCCCAGCCAGCCGAGCCATTGTCCCTCCTCCCCTCCACTCATTTGTTCATCCACTCCTCCCATCCTGCATTGCGCAGCTCTCCTCTTCATAATAATTTGCAATGATGTCCGCTATCCATGTGCAACACCGGGGCTCCAAGTTCCACTCCTCCTGCTTCTGCTCCTCCTCGATTAGCGCAAGGTGCACTTCAGTTAAACTCCTACAGACAATATGTCCCGGCTGGGGGAAGGTCCACTTGCATACTAAGGAAGCTGTCTCCCCAACTACTTTCAGATTTCTCTACCATAGCTACATCTTTCTCACATCTTGTTGGCCACTTTAAAACCTCCCGATTTTTGCCTTCATCACAGACATTTGGCAGTCAGTCATTCACATTCTACGAGCTGTTACATTGTTTTTCGGCCGACGTCTAAGACAAGCGCAGCCATAAAATCATCCCATTCTGTCTTCACACATTTCACGCACAATCATCGCCAGAATGACGGCCGTCAACGGTAGTGCCACTGCGTACGCCACTGCTCTCACAACCAAAGTTCAAAATTCCCGTTTGCGTCTGCTCAACAAGCTCCGCAATGGAGAGTACCCTCTGATGACCTTTATGGCCATTCCTTCTGTCCGCCAAGCTCAAATTGTCGCTTTAACCGGCCTTGATGGTGTCATTATCGATTGCGAGCATGGCCATATCTCCGACGACTCAATGCACAACTCTGTTGCAGCCATTTCAGCGCTCGGCGTATCTCCCATTATTCGCATCCGTGGACCAGCACACGATATTCTCAAACGTGCGCTAGACACTGGGGCACATGGAGTCATGGTACCACAAGTAAACACGGCCGAAGAGGCAGCTGCAATTGTTGCATCGAGCAAATTTCCACCCCAGGGCGTACGGGGCCAGGGTTCTGCCTTCCCTGCCATCGGCCATGGCTTGACGACACCAGAGTACATGAAGAGCGCGAACGAGACAATCATCACGATGATCCAGATTGAGACAAGAGCGGGTGTAGAGAACGTCGATGCTATTGCAGCAGTACCTGGGGTGGATATGGTGTTTATTGGTCCAAATGATTTGGCGCAAGCACTTCTGGGTTACACCCCAGCGAGAGGTGACGAGCCTGAATTTGTGGAAGCGATAGAGAAAATCGTTGCGGCGGCGAGGAAGCATGGAAAGTGGGCAGCGCGGATGGTAAACAATGGTGTCACAGCAAAAGAGGGAAGGAAGAAGTACGATACTGTGGCTATGACGGGTGATACCAAAGCAATTCAGAACTGGTACATCTCCGAGATTGAGGTTGCCAATTCATGAGTTTTCTACAGCCCCTAATATTACAAGAATAAGACCAAATAGATACACAACGAGCAGTATTTTAGCATGCCTTTCTTTGATGTCTCTCAAATGACTTACACCGTATGGCTCTATGGGTGAATCATGATGTATGTGCCCGCCACACTTGTTGTAAGAGTTTCCATGTGACTCTGAGACACCCTGTGGTGCTCAAAACACGCCTTCCTCTCCCATTCACTGTTACGACTCGGTGTGCTTTATTCTGCGAGGTCGCATTTTCCTTAAGACTCACGCATGCCCGCAGATTTACCTTGAATTTGAATTTTCTGGCAAAAATCTAGAGTTCATAGAATTGTATAATGTCGTTCAATCAAAAGAATTGTGGACAAAACAAGTGCTCAGTGGATCAATTGTCTCATTTATTTACAAACGATTTTTTTTCTAGATCTATATTCCAAATCAAGCCTGCGCGATACACTCGATCTCAATGACCGTTCCGTTCCCAGGTGCCACGGCCTGCAGACACGAACGCGCAGGCATTGGCTGTGGGAGAAAATCAATGTACACCTCATTCATAGCCGCAAAATCCTTCATATCCGCCAGGTATACATTGTATTTGACGACCTGCTCAAGCGAAGATCCAGCCAATTCAAGAACTTCTTTGAGGTTCTGGAGAACGGTTCTCTATTATTGTTTATAACTGTCAGCGAGTTGATGGGGCGAAGGTCTTGGGTTGCAGGACATGGAGGGGTCACGAACAGTTGCAGCTTTGATCTCGCCGGTTGCAGTTTGTCCTGCGCAGAAAACAAGTCCAGGTACTTTGACTGCTGGGCCTAGAATTTGAGACCTGTCAGCTTTTGAACACTATTATAATCTCCTTTTTCCCCCCAGAGAAAACTTGCAGTTGTGTGGTTTGGTTGGGAATTTCTCGCTGGAAATGAGTTGACGAGACATTTTTGCTTGAAACTTTGAATCAGAACGTTGTGAGTTGGGCTGAGTTGAAAGTTTGGACTTGTGGATGAGGAGCGAGTGCAATCGAAGCTGATTTTTTGATTGTAGGATTAAGTAACAGAAGAGCAAGGAAAAGGAAGCAAAGAGGCAGAAAAACTTAATGAACGACTCAGCAAGCTAGCAAGGAGAGCTCTCCGCCAAAACTCCCACTTTCAATTGATGGTAATCGAAATCGCCTTCAACCAGCTGCCAGACCTTAGAGAAAAGCTATTCCGTTCAAGTAGAGCCGGAGGAGCTCTCTCAAGTTATTCTGAGTTGCTTCTAGCGGCCGATCGACCTGTCCCAGCTGATCAAGCACAGGATTCGAAGCTCTAAGCCTACCGTGTACCTTATCTTACAATATGCGCTCCCGCAGTGCAGATGCATTAGCGTTGGTGCACCACAGCGGGGCCGGGAGGAGCTCAATGCCAAGGATTCCGTCTGTTATGGATCCCACTCCTTCTCCAGAATTTCAGTATCCGAGAAGTAGGAGGACAGGGAGGGAGGAGGGGGAGGAGTCGATGAGCATGTCTAGCCAGAGTAAGTCGCGGCAAGATGTAGGAAACATCTTACAATTTCTGCTCACGTATGGTCTGATGGGAGGAAGTCGCATCATTTTTCACAGTACCTCTAAGTCTAAATCGAGGTAGGGAACCTATGTATAAGAAGAGACATTGTCTCTTTTGTTCCTAGGACTACTGCTCACATCAACAGATACATCTTTGCGATAAGAATATTGCTTGTCTGCAAAAAAAAAGTCGCCACCAAACTCTGCCACGACACAACGACTACAAGATGCCGAAAGCCAGCCCATTCAATCCTCCTTCAGCAAGTCTCCCTGGCAAGCCGACGGTACCAGAATGGATCCCACCGCCAGTCACAAAGGAGACTCATAACTTCGCGACTCTGAAGTCCATTGACCTATCGTTGATGGACTCTGAAGACCCCGCTGTTGTGCAGAACCTTGTGGATCAGGTCAAGACTGCTATCCGAGATGATGGCTTCCTGTTCCTCGAGAACTACGGTGTTTCGCTAGAGCAGGTACGCAAAAATTGTTTTATCTTGCCATATATATCTCTCTAACTTTTGGTTTTAGCTACATCGGCAGTTTGCTCTGGCTCAATACCTGTACCACAACATCAGCGAAGAGGAGAAATCCCGCCTTCTCTTTGATCCAGAGACAGGAAGATGGTCGGGTTACAAGCACCCATATGGATTCAAGGTAAGCCAGACCCGATAAACCTGTGCTGCGCTTCCCGGATCATTGAAGTAAGACTGACTTTTTGCTTTCGCTCAGAAAACGCGAGCTATTCCAGACGGGATCGAACAATTCAACTGGTACAAGGATGACTGGGAGGATATCAACCGCACACCAAACTGCCTGCGTCCTTTCATCGACGAGATCGAAGCGTTCTGTAATTATTTGACCGGTTCAGTCAATCGCCGTTTGCTCACTCTCTTTTCGCGAGTGCTCGAGCTACCCGATGACTACCTCTGGGACAACGTCCAATCGCATGGCGGGCCAACAGGCGAGGGCTATTTTCGTCATGCTCTATTCCGTCCTGTTGAGAAGACTACCGAGGAGGCTTCAAAAGGTCTCCGTATGCATGGGCACACCGACTTTGGCCTCACTACCCTGCTATTCTCGGTTCCCATATCGTGCTTGCAAATCTGGGGACGTGATGAGCAGTGGTACTACGTACCCTACAAGCCTGGCGCGCTCGTCATCAACATCGGCGACACTCTTGAGATTGTCTCTGGTGGTCACTTCAAAGCCACACGTCATCGGGTGTTCAAGCCTCCCGTTGATCAGCTCCAGGAGGAGCGTCTGTCGCTTGTACTATTTAACAGCTCAGTGGGTGACTTGAGCATGGCACCAGCGGCATCATCACCTCTCATCCAGCGGGAAGGATGCATCGAGGAGCAAGGAGTATACAAGGAATATGCCAAGCGTATGAGTGCGGGTCAACCTGTTCCAACAAACCGTCAATGGCGCGAGATGCAGATTTCGACAGCCACAGACCCGACGGATACAGTTCGCAATCGTATTGGTGCCGATCAAGTCCTGATCGATGGGAAGCTCATGCATCAACGAGAGTATATGGGTCTCAAGGTTGTTCTACCAGTCTAGTGTGGTTGTAAAGGAGGGTTTGGAAAGCCTTTAACGCTTCAAAAAGCGACGACTGAGTTCTTTGATGGTCAGCAAAAGGCGTCATGTTTTCTCCATTTCGGGCTGGAAATGCCTATGTATATATTTCAAGGTCTGGTACTTATGTATATGCTTCGAAGAATCTACCGATAGTTTCCGATTGTGCTCCGTATGCTCGAAAGGACGTAGCCCGGGGGTTCTTCCTTTAGCCACGGTTCTTAGCATTCGGCTACCGCCATTGTTCCGCCTCTGATACATATGAATGTGAGATGTCAATCGTGCGAAAATCCCACTCTTGATCATTTTGGTATAGAAATGGGAAAGACTTATCGCAAAATGGAAACATTGCAGAATAACGAAATTCGGAGGGCAGGTCCCAAACCACCATGGCCCCAGATGACTGTTTACATACCGCAACTTGTAAGCGAGCTCTTTGATTGGCTGAAATCGAGATAAGGCATCCCGACCTTACCCCATATTCTAGATAGCCGATACCCCGCCCACTTTTACTTGCAAACGGTCAATCATCTTACTATTCAACGACCTACATACCAAGCTACCTGGGTATCTGTGACAATAGCCACCCACTCTTCGTCCTGACCACCTCTTTGCGATATGTCTGTCTCTGTCACAAGCGCAGAGGCAGGGGCACCGCCCATACGGCTCCAGCCCTATCAGTGCCAGACCTGTGGAAGTCGCTTCACTCGTTATGAGAATTTAAAACGACATGCTTCAGTACACTCGCGCTCCGGAAGTGAAGCCTCTCTCCCCTGTGGATATTGCCAGACCACCTTCTCCCGCCGAGATCTGCGTTCTCGGCACATCAAGAAGAAACATCCCGAACTGGTAGAACGACGGACTGGCCCCTCTCGGGAAGACAGTTCATTCAGAGTTGATTCTCAGATCCAAGAGAGTGAACCATCTTCATCTGTCCTGTCCCAAGAGATACCTTCTTTTGGATTACAGGGGCATGCTCAGCACTCGCTCGCAAATCTGGACTCGCCGACGGGTGACTGGGCTCAGCCAATACTTCTCCCACATACGCGACCATCTCTGTTCCACTATGACCATGATTATCTCTCCCTCTCTCATAATATCAGTGTCTCAACAGACGTGCCAGTGGAGAGCCACGAATCTGCGCATGGGCTTGTTCAGCCACAATCAAGAAGCAATCCAAGAGACGCTGATTCAGTTGCCTTCGACCAAAGTCTACCGCTGGAACCATCCAGCTTCAACTCCACGTATCTCTTTGACTCGCAAACCCATGCGAATTCGCCCCCAGCATCGTACATTCCTGACGGACTGTCTCCTAAAGATGTAGGATATCTTATGGATGATTGGTTCCCATCGCCTTCCCAGTCTGCGAGAGGATATCAGCTCTACTTCAGCAACTGTTCGCAGTTTGTACCTTTCCTTCACCGACCAACATTCGACGCGACGGAGACCCCCCGCCACCTAGGTCTCGGTATGCTCTGCTTAGCTTATCAGTACGGCGAAGACCCGGACTGTGGCGACGAAGTCGGCTCTGGCGAAAGGTTGTCGCAACGTTGCTTCCATAGGGCTCGTGTAGTCGCTGCGGAAGAAGAAGAACGAGTGGTCGGCCTGGCTCCAACAATGGTCTTGGTTCAAGCATATTGGCTACTCCAAGTCTATGTAATGATGTATCTCTGTGGTTCTGACTCGGCCTATGGTCACAAGATACACTCCCGAATGATATCACTCACTAGATTTGGAGGTCTGACACAGCCAATGCCAGTCCAGTCTACAGCAACTGAAGATCTGGATGATCTATGGCGGGAATTCATCAGAACCGAGTCACACAAACGTACAGTCCTTGCTGTCCATCAAATCGATGCGCTATGGTACCAACTCTTTTCAATTCCGCGGTCACTCTCCCATCTCGAGATAAAGCACGATCTACCTTGCCCAGAAGATTGCTGGACGGCCTTCTCTTCTGCTCTATGGGCACACAGACAGCTGGCTGCAAGACAGTCAACTCCACTTGTGCCATACTCAGATGCCATAAAAGTTTTCTTATCGCCCAATCCCGATATTAACTCGCTTCCGAAATTCGATCTGTATGGAGCTATCAACATTGCGCAATTTCTACTTTCCAGCGCCCGTGAGGTATCTGGCTGGTCTACAATGACAGGAAGAGTCAGTTTGGACCGCTTTGAGCCTTTACAGACATCACTCTTCGCACTCGAGCGTTTGATAAGACCGCAGGCTGAGACGATAAGATCAACGCATGCGATATCATGTGAGGCTACATGGGAGATGGCGATGCTTGAACTACTCCTCTGGTCACCATTACATACTTCCGGTATTGTTGGAGGAAGCGTTGATGCATTTTTGACCCAGTCTACCTACCTTGCATCCTCGTGCCAACTCATGCATGAAGCAGTCACGAAAAACGCAGCACGTCTCCATGTCGATTGGTTTCTGAGATATCTCGAGACCACACCAACTTTCGAGTTCGAACCTCCATGGCTCATCCTATATGCATATAAAGCATTTTTGATTGCTTGGCAGCTCGTACGTGAAGGGTTTCCAGGAGCAATGCTGATTGTTGGGGTTAGTGATGGTGATGCTCGGGGTGCTGTTTTGTGGGCAAGGAGGGTTTTCCAGCGAAAACATCGACAACGGCTCAGCAAACTCATCGATGCATGTTTAGATAGCCTGGAGAAATGAACATCTTGTTATTTAGCAAATTACCTAAATCTCCGATGTAAACGGGCCCGCTATGTTCAGGAAGCGAGAGTCAGCCTTGCGATGCAAGGCTGAAGGAGACCTGCAGCCAAGGCACTAGCGCAGTGCTAGTGGACCACTCTTCAAAAAAGATTTCGGCTCAAGCAAAAATCTCTCTTCTCTTCATCATCACCAACATCTCAGGCTACAGGTTTCACCACGCCGCTGCTGCGCCGAGGATGAGGTATCGTCGGTCAATCGTTCCTCCTACGATGGCTTGCATATCTGCAACTATTAAGCATATACGCAAATCGCAGCAGCCGGTTTGGGAGGTCGTACAGCCAGCTTGTCTAAGCAACGATCAATCAGGATGGAGATGAAGAAAGAGGAGGAAAATACACCAGCTTCAAAATTAAATGCTAGAGCCCGCCGTATCCATCCCAAGAACGAGCGAGTGTGGACAATGAAGCCAGAGGAAAATCCGGTCGAGATTTTGATTCTTCGAGACCTTCCTTAGGGCACAACCTGCCGGGCTCCTACGTGAGTCTGGTGCTTGGTGTTCTTTGGAGACATTCTTTCTAGCATCAAGTACTGTAATCAGTCAAGAAATGTCAAATCAAAGCAGATTCCATTTTGCTGCATTCTTGTGTGCTCGATTCCACATTCTGTCTGTGCTCGTCATAATTTTGTGGGTTTATTTGCTCTTCCAACACTGATCTGCATCCTCGTGGACATCCACTCCTTCTATGCCCTTCCTAACTTCCTTCTTCCTGCTAGTCTCAACGCCATACCTCTCATCTCTGTCCTTGACCTTTTCCCATGGCACCTAAAAGATTTAGTCAGCAACAGGCCCAGCCCAGCCGTGAGCGAAATTCTGCCGAGGCAGATCAAGCATACCTGTTCATCCTTCGTAAAGCTCATCATCAGCTCAGGCTTCCCAAGTGGCAGCGTGTCGCCTCGATCAACCTGCCAGAAATGATACGTCTTGCCATACAAGCCTATCACTTCTTTCATCTCCTCTGTTTCGGCCACTTCCCAGACGGCGTTGGGCACGTTGGGATTCGGCATTACAAGCATACCGCTGCGGACCTACAAGACTTTAGACTTTTGCTCAACATTTACTACGAACGACTTTGCCTGCAAAATTATAGGGGACAAAATACTTACCTCATAGTCATGCGAGTGCCATAACTTCCGCTCCTCTGGACCAAACGTCTCATACAGTTTCGGCGTGATCATGTACTCTACGCCAATGAGCCTCGCTGGGTTCTTAGGAGCATCGTAGATGAGACACTGTCTGACCTGGTTACCTGTCATTAGCCGACCAGTCCTTAAAGCAGATGTGGCGTGGGAATTTTGCAATTAGCATACATCGGCACTCAGATGTGTGCAGTAGTGATTCGCCTCTACTGAACGAGATGGATCAGAAGCATAGACGTGAAAGGCATTCAGGTGCGCGCAGATGGCTTTGATGGGCTCGAAGGACTGGGTGGCGGAAGCTCCTGTTTCGAGGATGGTGTCTTTGGTCGTTACGGGCGGGCCCGTGGCGCCGTGGGTCGTTTGCGATGTCATGTTCATCAGGTCAAAGGTTTGAAAGTCATTAAACTCACTTGAGGGATACGATTGCAATGTATCGAGGTTTGAGCACGATTGAGGGAGAAGAGAATACATTAAGAGCTGACGTCATAACGCTCATCAATGTGTGATTTTGATTTGCTACAACACAATGGACATAACGTCATTGCTCATATTTTTGATTCAGAAGGTGGTCTGTGGAAGTGAGTACATGATCTTCTACATAGGAGGTCGAATGATATCAGTACTTACTCACTTGAAATTATTCTTCATCTCTCGAAGCTTGGCCATGACCTCCACGGGATCCGTCTTTCCGGTAGCCTTTTGTATCTCAGGGTCCTGCCAATGTTAGATTGTGCTCTTCTATTAGCAGCCAGGTAAACTTACATCCATTCTCATGAAAACATTATGTTTCTACAATCTCCAATCAGCAAAGGGATCGCCGTTCAACTCAAGCACCAACCTTCTCATCACCAATAGTAAATTTGCCTTGTGTCTCCTTGTTGTTCTCTGCAAACGTATGGAGCTTTTTAACTGGCTCGCTCTGCAGAACCGACATTGCGAATTTCACATTGGCTTTCGTATATTCATGGCCAGGCTGTTCAAAGTTAGCGAGATTTCACTCAATCAGGACCAAAAGCTTACGTAGACTTTCGTATCGTCCGGAACAGCAGCAAGGGTCTTGTTCAATGCAGTGTCCATTTCCTCGGGGGTACCCTCAAAGAATCTACCACAACCTGGTAAAAGGTTATTGAGTCAGCTCTACCGTGCAAAGTGCCAGACGATATTGACTCACCGCCATGGAAGAGAGTATCTCCAGTGAATATAACCCTTCCTGTGCTATCTTCCATGAACCAGCAAATGCTGTCTTGTGTATGACATGGGGTATATAGAGCCTTGACTGCGATATCGCCAATTTTGAAACCTTCGCCATTTTTCGGAGTTCGTGTTACACCCTCACAATCCTTGCCGCCGATGATAGGCTTTCCCTTGAATTCGGAATGGGCCAACTGATTATGTATGTTAGTAGGTCCACGAGATAAAGGCCTGAAGGCTACTCACCAGTTTCTTGTTTCCACCAGCATGGTCCCAATGACTAATTCTGTCAGAACTCCTCCTTGCTCTTCAAAGCTGGACATACTGGTGTGTGTTGACAATTGCCGTCAAGTTTATCTTTCCAGAACTAATTTGCTCCTTCAGAACTGGTGCCACCCTATAAATGATCAGTTCCAACCCCTTGTGGTGTATTCAGATCCCTTGGGACTAACTCGTCGGGGTTGGCGGGGTCAATAATGACAGCATCTTTGCTCTTGTCGTCAATTACTAGGTAGGCGTAGTTATCACTACTCCCAGTCCCTGGAATTAATATTAATGTATACCCTTGGAAGCTCTGCTGGACACCTTGAGAGGTAGCTTACACATAGGAATCGACTGGATATGCATCGCGCGGGTCAGAGCTAGCTAAGGACTTGTCAGTTCTGGCAAAGTAAGCAATGAAAACCGGAAACCATACGCTAGCGGTGAGTGATCTCAAAGGGCGAGAGAGTAAAGGTCTTGGAAATATTGTCAGGCTCATTTGATAGCAATTGAAGCTTGGTGATGAAAGAGCTGTCTTCCGACTTTCGTCATGCGGAGTCGAAGGGAGCTTGTTATCTCCTATCCCCTATCTCCATGTGACTACGAGCTTGACCAATCAAGAATTGAACATTGTAATTGGGTATATTTTGGCGTCAAGTCGCGTTGGAGTCTTTCTTCACAACACCGCATATGTCAAAAGGCTTTATTAGAACCTGCGACGGCGAGAATAAGACGACGAGTATAGTCGCAGAGTAGGTTTACCCTTCCGCGTCCATCGCTGGTTCAAATGAAGCTCATTCCTCCACTAGCACTCACAACACTTCCTATTACCCATCGACTCTCCTCGGAGCATAGAAATCTGGATTCCAAGATCAGCCAGTCCTACAGAAGCTCAAGATACTCACGCTACAACTGGGACGATATCTGTCACTGCGCTGACTCTTGGGCCTGCGGCGTTGCATCGATTATTGGCTGAAAGTCTGCAATAGCCTCTGGCTCACACTCGCTCCACATATCGGTCGCCACAGGACCGGGACTGACGCAATTGACAGTGATATCAAACTTTTGTCCCAGCTCTGTAGCCCAGACTTTATATAATCCCTCAAGTGCGGCTTTGGTCCCAGCATAAACAGTTTGCTGCGGCATTCCCATACGCGCAGACACCGAAGTTATGAGAACGATTCTTCCGCCTCTGCCACAGTGAGGTAGCGCCATTTGAGTCAGGAAGATTGGTGTGGCACGATGTCAGTCATAATGACTGTTGAGGCATGCGCTGAAGTACCTTTGAGATGCACATCGGTCTGAGCCTGGTAGAAATCCTCTGTCAAATCTTCCAGGAAGCAGTCATCTCCAGTTGCTGCGTTGTGGACAAGCAAGTCAATATTTCCAGTCTCTGAAACTGCAAGTGCAGCATCAATGATCTCTTTCAGATCCGCCAAAACGGCGACGTTCGCATGAACAACTTTCACTTTACTGCCCATTTATTCGATGTCCTTGGCAAGCTCTGCTGCTGCCTTTTTACCTCTTGCAGAAGTGTAATTGACAACAAAATTGGCACCTTTTTGCGCAAGATCTCTTGCAATTCCAGCTCCAATGCCTCTATGTTCTGGTCAGACCATACCGGATAAGGGGAAAAGAAGCCGGGGTCCACACCTGGAAGAGCCGGTTATGATTTGCTGTTTTACCGCTCAGGTTTTTCTTCATACGGTCGGCCATTATAAGCCTGCTATCCTGCCAGTTTTACTATTGTGAAAATTGCAAGGAACTACGTGTTCCCAGAAGGTGGTGTTACCTTGAAGCTCGAAATTTTAGACTAGTCGCAAATGCGCCTTAACCGCCAGAACCGCGAGCAAATCATTGGCCAATCGCACCGGGTATTTTCATCGACGGGAACCCTGCTCCTCCCTTTCCCTTAGGCATAGAGTCACTACAGACGGGTCCAGATCCAATATATAAGTAGTGCACGGCATCCTCGGTCTGAAACTTGTACTTCTTTGCTTTGCTGGTTCTACGCTTTGCTGGTTCTACGCTTTTTTCTTAATCACAGGTCATTGATCGGAATGCATAGTCAATCGACCTTTCCTTCCATTGTCACAAAAGAACGACCAACAGTCATCATGGGCGCACGATGGCCTCCATATTCACCAAGCCTAGACAAGGAATCGCACGCTCTCCTTTGTTCCCAAGCGCTGGTAGGAGACGCAAATCTACAGTATCGTTAAAAGTCGAAGGAAGTCTTTTGCGATATTGTACGCAACACCTCGCCAACTAGGTGCCAAAACTCCACTCAACTCTTCGCTCCGTCGGATATCGATTGCTCGTTTAGATCTTCGGATTATGAGGAGTGGAATTTCGGAAACATTGCCAACCCGATCAGGCACTGTATGTGGCTTCATCCTTCATTTTCTGGAAACACGCCTAAAGGCGTATCTAGAGGCTCAGGTCAGATCTGTCCTCGGTCTATCAGTAGCGTTGCGGTACTCTGGCTTCAAATATGGGTATCCAGACAGAAACTGCTTCTATAGGCTGCCATGCTGGCCTTAGCATTGGCGGTCTCCGCTGGATGGTGAACGTGGATAATCTGTTCCAGATTGTGCTGCCTCTGGAAGCAGCTCTTGATGAGGACTGTTGGGCCAGTAAAGTCCGGAACGTTTTCCTCTGGTCTGTGCAGCTATTATGGCCAACAGACTAAGCGGCCTGAGGTCAATTGCTAGCAAATCCACCCGTTCTTCCGTTGGACAGCTGGACAGTCGAACAGTATATGTCTTTTTTCCGTTTTGGATCCTGCCAGCCAACTTCCTGGAAACATTCGACGACGATGCCGGGCATCATCCCGGTTTGCATATCTCGCCCTCGCGGGAGCCGTTCACAACATTACGGCTTTCCCATTCTGTGACAGCATTGCTAGCAGTTCGACCACCCTAGCGAGTAAAAGCGAAGTGATCGGTGAGCAGACAATCCTGCAGGGGCGTCGTGGGCGGAAATACGACCAATCTGCAGCGTCGGCGAGAATGAACTTGTGGTCCTCTCACAACTCAGTGGAATCACCATTACCATTTCTCTCGAATGATTCTGATCTACGGCATACACTGGCGCAGGGGATCCCTCGGATTCGTTGTAAGAAGATTGCTATCAGAAGTTGCATCGAGTGATCTGTCGCGCCCGATGCGGAGAACCTCGTCGACCTCAAGGCTGGAACTAGGTGAGCCGTAGCCTTGCAAAAGTTCCAAGGATACGACAGGACCTCATGCAGATGGATGAACTACTATCAATCATCTCTAAGTCCGGGGTTTTACGCTGGCTGAGTTGCTTTCACCAATTGAAAGGTATTCAAGTAGTCCCTCAGGTAGCAGGAGCAGCTGAGCCTTATCAGCTGTATTCCTCAAGGGTAATCTGGTTCATCACCTGCCTTCTTCCTACCGGTCCATGCTTACTTATGTGCAAGCTGCCATCGTGGTCACTCTGCTTCTTGAGGTGCTGGTTTCCAGCAACAAGGCTACTGGCAAACTGATCTTGCTATCACCAGCCACAGAGCCAGCTGACGGAACAACAAATGCGCGCAGACTTCTCTATAGTGTTCGTTGTCTTTATCGAATTATGGAGCAAAGCGAGAAGGAAATTGCTTGACTGCTTATTTTTTCTGTTTTCAAATCTTTCTTTTTGTTTCGTGCCTCGTTCTTGCATCTGGTGGGAGAATACGCAGTAGCCAATCCTCTACTACTCGCACGCTTGGTGTGTAGTCCAACTGTGAGATCCGATATGATTTATTTCTATTTTCGCATAGCAGGGTGTTGTGTCGCGCTTGAGGCGCCCATTGAACCTCGCCGGTTCATCCAGCCCGATACGTTGATTCACACTTGCCTTGGACTTCGAGATGGCCAAGTGTCCCATAAGCATGTCGGGCATCGGTACAATCGGATCTGGTTTGCACGTTTATTGCCGAATCTCTCTTTGAACCTTTGCTGCTATCTAGTTCGTGCCTGAATTTGTTTGACAGAAAACTGCCTCGATCATCGACATTGAAAGCTTCAAATGCAAGATCTTTACCAAGAGCAAGATCGACAATTGGTCGTTATTCAAAAGCAGAATCGTGCAGGCCCCCATTCTTCGCAATAAGCAGAAGCACCAGCTTTGTCAAATTCTTGGAAGACGGAAGACGAATCTTCGGGGCTTGGAACAATTTTCTGTCGTATTGAAGTACGCAGACTCTTCGGAGAACTGACGCATTCCCTCTCCCATTGGCCACTCTACAGAGACGCCATCACCCACGAATGCACACGGACATGTGGACAAACCGACAGGAGCAGCTGTGCAGAATACGATTCTCCATCGTCTTCTTACCGCCATCTCCTATCCACTATTACACCACACTTCCCGCTCTCGTGTTTTGTGCTGACAGATTTACTCGTCACGGATACGTGCGATTCAGTCTACCAGTTTTTCAGGAGTCGCAGAAAGCTGAAACATGCATGCGAATGGCGATCATGAGCCTCAATTCAAACGAGAGGAAGGAAGCGTGGTGTCAGTGACTCGCAAGACTCGCATCTGGGAAGAGCAGCTTTTTACAGACTGCTTTGGAATCAAGCGGTGTCAAAATTGTCTTCGAATATGCGCCTGGACGAGAATGTTTGAAATGGCTCAGAGGCGGGAGTTTTAATTGGAATGAGGGTCAAAGTTGGAGGGATACATTCAAGGATGCTCCTCTGAAGTAACGAATCCGAAGGTGTCAATGATTTTGTGGGAAAGAAACGTCGACGCATGCGTACATTAGTGGAAATCATGCTGGCAGGGATGAGGGTTGTCATGTTGGCTCTTGTCTTCCTCGGTTCGCAGCACACTGTCTCCTAGCCACACTTCTAATCTTGATAGATACACACGGGATCAACTTCAAACATGGAGGCCCGAGCCGGCCAGTCAACCTACCCCGTTCAATCGCACATCTTGACCAGTGGCGACCCACCTCGACATGATCATCGCAACATCCTTCCTGGCTCTTGACGCCGACTCATGGCGCAACAGAGTTCTTCACCTTATCTGATTGACGCTCCGAAGACGCCGGGTTCAGAATTCGAGACACCCACTCTCATCCAAAGTCACTTCACCGACAAACATTAGCACCAATCCTAGTTGCCAATCTCTAAAGAGGGGCGGTGGATGCATGACCGTTCGTTCCATCTTATGCCACGTTCTATTTTCCAGAAGGTCTTCGTGCAGGGTTGCCCTCGACTACAAGCCGCTATTCCAAGCTGCCCCCTGTTGCCGGTGTCATACCTTTGAAAGGCATGTAATATACCCCTTCACCGCCGTGGCGGGATTGTCCACTGAAATAGAATCTGGTCAGGCCATATCCTGCAAGAGCGTTATCACAGCAGTGTCTTACTCACTTATATATTATTCCTCGAAGCGCCTCAAAGACCATCAACAGCAATCATTTTGTCCACTTCGGTCATTTCAACCAGCTTTGCAGTCTTTCCTCAGTCCAAGTCTTTACCCAGGGTTCACTCACCATGGCTCCTAGTCGTATGGATCCTCAAGACGACTACGACGTCGCCGAACCAAAAGTCGTCTACGATATCAATGTCCCTTACAAGGCCTCGTCTGACGAATACCAACGACGAATTGAAGAAAGAACCGAGTTTCCCAGTTATCTTCCTCATTGGGAGCAAGGTCAATGGTTCGAAGACTTTCCTCAATTTGACTATGAAGACCCAGCGCTTCGAGCAGACCCAAAGAAGCCCAACCTCTTTTCCGCTGGTGTATCAGCTCAACCAGTCACTCCTCGTATGGGAACGATCTTGACTGGCGTCAAATTAGAGACTCTTTCCCAAGCTGCTAAAGATGAACTCGCTCTTCTCATCTGTGAGAGGAAGTTTGTTGTCCTCAGAGAGCAACTCGATTTTCTCCATTCCGGACCACAATTTCAGAAAGACTTCATGTCGTACTTTGGAAAGCTCAGCCGACAACCAGTCACTGGAGCCATCAAAGACCACCCCGAGTTCCACATAATTCATCGAGATGGAAACGAGGAGGATATCGCCAGATTCTTCAAGCACAAGATGTCTACAACAATCTGGCACCACGATGTCAGTTACGAGAGGCAACCCCCTGGATACGTCATGCTCGGTATCCTTGCTTGCCCTGATATTGGAGGCGATACAGTCGTTGCAGACATGACTATGGCATACAAGCGTCTCTCACCAGTTTTCCGAGGAATGATCGACCAGCTAAAAGCTGTGCACACCTCTAGACATTTGATTGCACACACCAAGGCCAGCAAGCAACTTGTTCGCTGCAATCCTGTGGACTCAGTCCATCCAGTTGTTCGAGTCCACCCAGTCACAGGTGAAAAAGCTATATTTTATAACATGGAGTTCCCAGATGAAGTCATCGGCTTGAAGGATCAAGAAGCAGAAGTTGTTATGAAGTTCTTGATGGACTTTGTAAGAAACGGACACGATTTTCAGGCACGAGTTCACTGGGAGAAGCACTCTGTAGTCATGTTTGACAACAGGACAACCCTTCGTAAGTCTGCAACGGTAATATTTTGATCTTGTTCGCTAATTTTGATTCACAGACACTGGTACTGTTGATTACGATACGACTGTTCAAGCCAGGCATCTGTTCCGTCTCGCAGCGATGACAGAAGTCCCCATTTCGGTTGCGGATAGTGAGAAGCTTCGCGGATGATATTTACATGCGCCAAAACACATGTACAAATACATTTACATTTACATTACTTGGCGTTCTCTTAGCATATCGAGCGCCTTAGCGGTTATCTGGCTGTACTTTCTTCATGTATCAAGTGTGTTAAGTTCTCTCCAAAATTGCATGGTGATTCAAGCTTTCGGTCAATCCGACTGTAGAACATCGTTCCTCGCTGGTAAAAACTACACTGTGATCTGTTACGCAATACCAGACGGAATCCCACTCTAGGATTTGACAGAAGATCTGAGACTAGTCACCTGCGATCCATCAGGAAGAACAATTAAGGAGTGATTTTCAAACGGAAAATCCTCGATGGAGCCTGGAAAGGCATGTCGTGTAAAGCAAAGGCGAGAACAAGCGAAGGCTTTGATTTGATTGGTCTTCCTTCGAAGATGAACACCAGCAGTGTAACCTTCGTTCTTACCTGCAGCGCGTCTACGTCACGAAATAAGACTGAGCCGCAATAAAGATTACGAATTGGCCTGTAGTATGCAGTCGCGGACCGATCCAGTATGGCTTGCAGGATCTGCTTGAACATCGTTGCAGCGGCGCGAGTGGAGTTGAACATGCGAATATTGCTGCAACAATCACATAGCGCCGGCCGAAAGGGATTGAAACGGGCAGGTAGATATGATTGGACGATATCTTCGCATGAAGCAAGTGGCAATTGTTGCAATCGGTCGATGGAGAAATGACAGGTCAAGGAATGATACGATTGTGCCTCAAACTTGCAGCTTTGAAGTGCCATAGTCCTTAACTGCGGAATTCTGCCAGAATTTGTCCAGATAGCAGTAAGCTAGCTAGCTGGCTAGCTCCGGCCAACCCCAGCTTTACTTTACCATGCCGCAACCGTACTGCATGACAGGGTCACTAGGTCACTCCCACTTTGTGTTTACGGTCGAGGCAAAGCATTCCCCGCACATGCGTATATTCGTTGTCCATAAGCAGAAGATCAATAGCTACACTTGGTTACTCTCCTCCGGCCACACATCATGTCCAAACATGTCCTTTGGATTGACGAATCGAGTATGTCTCCCTTTGGCAACCTTGTTGACGATGGCAAAATCCTCATCGCTCAACTCGACTAGCTGGAAGTTGCTCTTGATGCGTGCGGCGTCGGAGCTCTTGGGCAGCACGGCATAACCTCTCTTCAACCCCCACGCAATCAGGATCTGAGCCAATGTAACGCTCTTGGTCTTAGCCAGGGCGTTGAGTTCCGCGTTGGTCGTTACTTTCTCGCCTGTTGAAGGGACCTGGTGTTGTGAGCCTAGCGGCGAGTAAGCCACCGGAAGAATATCGTGAGAGATACAGTATTGGATCAGCTCGTTGTTTGGTAGGAAAGGGTGTATCTCCACTTGATTGATGTGCGGTTTGATCTCGGCATATTGTAAGATCTCTTCCAAGCCGGATATCTTCCAGTTGGAAACACCAATGGCCCTTGCTTTACCGGCTTTATATGCCTTCTCCATGGCTCTCCAGATCGGCTTCGGGTTCTCAGTAAGTTCCCTCTTCAGAATATACTTTCAATGCAAGTCAGCTTCCGTTACATTGCTTGAGACCAGGGCTTCAGGAGGACTTTACCTTTCCATCAGCACCGAGTTTAACCTTGTTATCCTCGGTCTTCTTAACGGCGAACGGCCAGTGAATCAAGAAAGAGTCAACGTAATCTGTCCCAAGCATTTTCAGGGAGTTGTCCAAGCTCCACTCGACATCTTCCGGCTCGACAAGGTGAGGCCAGACTTTGGTCGTGATGAAGATGTCTTTGCGCTGCACGCTGGGATTCTGTGCTAGCCATTCTCGTAGAGCACTTCCAACCTCATCCTCATTCAAGTAACTATTCACAGGTCAGATGACTTGTCTATTAAAATGAAGACACACCTACTACCAAGCGCAATCCAGATGTCTGTAGCCAGCATTTAACGCTGCAAGAACAGCTGCGTGCGTCTCTCCTGATATTTCTTCCTTGGCATATGTTCCAAAGCCCAGAGCTGGCATCTCAATCCCATTGCTCAACTTCAGAACTGGTACTTGTGCCATTGTTCAAGCTGAGACAAGATAAGGTGCTAGGGCAATCTTCACTGTAAATCCTGAAGCTAGAAAAAAGATGACGAATCTATTGGGATTTTCGAAGAGCTCCTTCTCGTTGATCATACGGTGCGAAAATGCGGTCAAGGTGCTGTATACCTCTGTCCGTATACGTCATAAAAGGCCACCGTGACTTGTAACACCAAAGGAAACGCCCGGCAACACAGCAAGACTCAATGGGAGCAGTCCCTATCCACAGCCTTCAGCGGTCTGGGAATACAAACCAAATGAAGAGTTACTCCGCATTGCATTGGGGAGGCACAACGGTGTGGCAAGAGAAACCGATCCATCTGTGCTCTGCACCTGCTACTGCAGACGCAGGGATACCGCATCGGGCACCGAAAGCCTACGACGAACCTTCGTCAACCTGCAACAACCCTTAATTTCCAAACAAGAGGGAGTCAAAAAGATCGGACGGAAGCCGGGTTTCGTGTACAGAGTTTCAACTGTCGTGGCTTAGTTTGTTTGATAGCACCTGGGGAAATTGGTCCCGGGTTTGGATTACATGACTCGGGCCAAAGTTCCGAAGGTGCCCTCCTACTCCGAGCACGGGTGAGCCTGCCGAGATGTTTGATAGAGACACCGGCCATGGCTTTTTTGATCTCAGACACTAGCACCAGGTAGGTAGAGCGCTGTCCCAGGACATGCAGTGGAACGGAATCGCGATGCGAGTGGTGTATCAAGGTTTGACATGTAGAAACCTTCAACACAGCCCTATGGACAAGCAATGCCACTGTCACCTCCCCTTCGTCTCCTGCTCGATAACCAAATAAATTCCTCCTCCAGCGACCGCACCACTAGTCAGAGCAACGAGACCAATCCCCGCAATGTTTGGCCTGAACAGTCCCTTTTGCAACAACTTTAATGACCGGAAGTACCTGATCGTTCCGTACGAGAGACACCCTGTCCCTGATCCTACGAGTGCCGCAGACTGAATCTTCAGGTCGCCATGATTAGGCTTTAGTGCTGGTGAGAGGGCTTCCAGTGCATCGAGTTTGGCCAGTGCTACGCCGAGAGCGACGAACCCGAGACCGGTTCGTGTCCAGGAGAGGAACGTTCTCTCGTTCGCGAGATGATCTCGTGCTACTGAGCCGGTATTGGCTATGGGTGTTGACATGAGGTATTTGAGGAAGCGTGACATGGCTGTGACTGATTCCAAGGTATGCGATATTGTAAAGGAAGGATGATGAGTAGTATGGAAGTCTTCGGACTGATGAGTCGGATGATTTATAGCAGAATGATCGCCGACTTTCAAGGGATTTATCGGGCAGCCGGGATTCAATCCAAGCCTCGAATTTTGTTGACGGAACTGAATGCTTTCAATGCCAGAGTAGAGAACACGATTCTGCATTCAGGTACTGCATATACTGAAAGACCAAATGAGGGAAAGACAGAGTCTCTGCTTTGGCAAGCATCTAGAAGCGTGAGCCCCTGATAAGAGCGTGACTCGTGCTTAGTCAGCAACAGCTTCTCACAGCTCGAAATCACAGTGTGGTATCAAAATGAGGTTGGGAAGGCATCTAGATCAGGAAAGTTACCTATGGAAAATAGGGCCTATCTCTTAGCATGGGAAGAGGAAATTGAAAAGCCATATCATAATTGGAGTATATCCTGCAGCAACAGTTTCAAATTGCAGACTCCTCTTGTGCATCGCAAGTTTTTAGAGAGATAGTTAGCGGCGGCATACCTTGTAGTGAATACTCAGGCTGATGTCGAACAGCCAGACCGATATATGAAAGAAGGGTCATGGTCTTCACTTCTACTCTATTTGTGCTTTTAATTGAGCGTATCTAAGCCCAATCCGTTCCTTTCCATATATCAACCGGATCCCATCACTTAGCACCTGCAAGCGGAGTCCTCATATCGTCGCATATTATTCGTTTCGTCATTCTCAATCAACTGAGGTCAAATCCAGCCCCCGAATTGACCGCATAGAGTAATTTCTGCCGCAATGTGGTCTCTGTAGAATATCTGGGCAACTTCAACAAGTTCACGCATGTACTCGTGCTAGGCAGTCTTTCTTCATCACTCCCAGCATCCCGAATGCTGAAGCGTGGATTTAGCTGCGAGAACCCAAGCAGAGGTGCTCTGGGCGTCGAAGTAACGTATTTCAGAACCTTCCTGCGGTCTGCATCGTCGAGTTCTTTCAGGACCTTCCAGAATAGTTTGACGGTATCGTGCTCCTGGCCATCGTCACCAATCTGATAAATACCACCATACTGGGTGTTGCGTCTAAGATCTTCGACGTCAACTTCGGATGAGTCACCACCGATCAGAGTTTGTAGCTCGGACTGATTGAACATGGACAGCCAAGTTGGGTTGATGATCTCGCTTAGACCTTTGAGGAATGCCTGTGTCTGGCGGAAGGGTTGGACTTGTAGACGATGGCGAGCTACGTATGACACGTAAAGTGGACGGTTTTCGTTCGTAACAGCAATATTGGTGCCGTTTGGCACGAGCTCTCTGGTGATTGTACTGTCATTTTCTTCGTCGGAAGATATTTTGTCTGTGATGGTAAAGTCGAGCGAGAAGTCTTCAACATTTCCTGGGTAATTCTTGAGTTTCAAAAGACCTTGGTATAATCCCTCATCAAGATCTCGAAGATCGTTGATGTTGGCGCGATAGCCAGATTCCGTCCCAGACGAGGCCCACTTCAAAAGAAAGAATCCAGCAAATCCAATGTCAACGAGGATGCCCTCATACAAACATTTCCCCACGACTCGTCCGAGGAATTCATAGCGCCTCGCCAAATCTGCCATACTTTCCTTCCATTCGATAGAAGTTTCTCTTAATCCAGTAGCTTTGAGTAACTCTCGTCGCTCATCGAAGGTGCTTGGATTCGGATACAGCAGATTTTGATCGTTTGCAATGAAATAGCGGGGGCTGGTTTCGTCTGACAGAAAGGCTCCATTGGTGATACTTGTGAGAAACTCCTTCGTCACGCCACCTCCATCAATACCTGCCTCGATAGTGTCGAATTGATCAACAAATGTTATCTGTATTGGCTCCTTCAGGCCTTCCCCAAGATCATAGAATTGTTCGTATGCATCTTCAAATATCTGGTCTCTCCTTATTTTTGCATGATGTCGGCCGAGCAGCTCGTGTCCCGCTGTGCGAGAGTGTCTCGGGGACATCTGAGCCTGCTGGATGATCGACATTCGCCAAATATCGGGATCTACGTTCCCACCTCGTCTACGGGTCTGATCGAGTAGAACAAACTGCCGGAAAATTTGGACGCGAGTCTCAAATGGGATAACGAAAGGCATATTTTGTAGAACTTCTAATCTTGGTCCCACCGCCGCGAGAACTTTTTGTCGGGCAGTTTTCTGTTGCTGTCTCCTCAAGTTCTCAATTTGCTGAGCACGTCGAGGCCGAGACATGCCGACAAGTCCGGTGTGGTCCCTGCTGTCAAATAGTTGGGAATCGTCGTTATCGGCATCCTCGTCTTCTCCCTCCTCCCGAACTTGGTGTTGTCTTTCCTCCTCCATGACAACAGCTGGGATGAAACCTTCCATCTCGAAGCGAGATGTCATGAGCCAGTGATCCTTGGACAAGAAACGCCGTCTGGAATCTCGTTCATAGAGCATGCGCATTACACCTGCCACGATTGTTCTCACGTAATCGAATGTCATGCCAGCAACACCAGCAAATGGCTGCCTTGCAATGCTCTTTGTCCCTACCTCGGGTTCCGGAAGTTGGAATCTTGAGGTTGAGGCACTTGCGCCGAAATAGTTTCCTATGCTGCCTTCCATGACAGACTGGCCGTCATCGGCAAGTTCGCCAGCATTGTAATACATTGTGAAAGCAAGATTCTTCAAGAAAATCGTGAGTCGCTTGACATCTTCGATGGGGAGCGCACTTTGACGAATGCGAGAAACTGGTTCGCTCGTCCGTCCAAATGCTGGGGCATCGCCAGTCAAAAATTCTTCGTCGTCGGTGAATCTTAGCACAAATGTGTAGAGTTCCAGAAAGAGAAGTATGGTTCGCCACTCCCGATCTGTTCCAGCATCACTTGAAGGCATTTGCTGGCGCTGTATCTGTGGCCGCAGCAATGTCAGTGCGCCCTTCGAGTCTGCTCTGATGACAGAAAAGGTATTGGTCAGGCTCATGGCCTGCCAGAAAAACTTCAACGCGGGCACTTCGCGTCCATCCCACATCTTCATAGACCCAAGGTACAACCATAACCGGATGTCATCTCCCCTATGCGGGAAGATTCTTAGAAGTGTGAGTGCATAACTGGCAAGCAAGCTGGCATCTTCCTCACCAGCGGCAGAGGTCGAGACGTAGTCATTATTGAACTTTGCAAGTAAGCCAGTGATGCTTTCCTCGTTGACCAAAGAAAGTAGCTCATCCTTGACAGAGATGGGCAAAGGTTGAACGTTTCTACCGTTCGTCTCGGCACCGTCGATCTGTTCTTCCGTTACTTCTGGGTCTCGAGCATCCATGCGACCGATTATTTCTCCCGAGGAGCGAGATAACTGCAGTGAGAGCGCTCTGAGAAATTCAGGGTCCTGAGAGCTTCTGCGTTGAAGCCGATTGATAGATATGAAATGGGCAAGCAGCCACAACTTCCGTTCATCCTGTATCTGCTCGACGGAGGTCGACGAAAATTCCCGTACCAATGCGGACGATAGTGTTCCGACGTTGATTCCATTCGCTAAGTCTCCAAAGCCGTCGAGTAAGTTTATCAAATCTGGGGTCGTGAGAAAGTCGAAGGCAAAGGCAGCATGGGCATCCATCAGGATCTCGTCTAGCCCAGAGTCAGCATTTATAGCAATAGTACATCTTTGTCCCAACTCACCACTATTTGTCACGCCTGTATTCCGCGCTAACGGTATGTTGATTGCAGACAGAAAAATGTCTCTGCTGATGTTCGCAGACCGGCCGCTTGAGACATAATCTGAGAGGAGGGTATAATATGCTCGAGACATTTTGGGTATCACATCCGGTCGAATGCTGAGTATTGATACAAGTAAATCAAACAAGCAGCTTGTGAATTCTTCTTGGGGCCTGGAATTGTCAGTCTATGGTTCATGGTATGGTGAGGCGAGAAGTGTGCGTGAAGGTATAGCTATACATACATTTGCAAGCCTTCTAAAGTCACTTTTGCAAGACGTGCCAACTGTGGCTGAATCTCAGGGCATGGAAGGAATGCATCGTAATGCACAGCGTTTATGCCAGAACTCAGACTTGACAATCTAGCCAAATCGTCCCGTTTTCGCGGGTTGAAAAAGGTCACCAAGAGCTGCACTTGTTGGAACAACCTCATCGACTGGGTGGAAACATCTTCGCTGGCAGCCAGCTCGTCCCAAATCCGCCGCCGTGAGTCTGCTAGGTCTCTCCTGCTTTTATGCCCCCTCCATGTTCTCTGTATCCTCTTTGATGCATTCAGACGCTCTCGTTCTTGCTGTCGTTGTAGTCTCTCCTGCTGTGCTTGTGCCACTGTCTTCTGGGCACCAGATGCGGCGGGATTCCGAGAGCTTTGAGCAAATGGGTTTGTATTTTGGCCAGACAGGTTGACTTGTCGAGGACGACGAGAGTTGCCACTGAATGTTTGGAACATATCGAAGGATTCGATATGCTATTCGCCGCCGTCTTGAGCGTTGGATTATGTTCGAAGAAGCATGCCGCAGATAACGTAAACTTGACTTCTGCAGATCAGAATGGTTGTTGCTTCTTTGTAGAGAATGTCCCAGAAGATCAAGGTGTAGCTTCAAGGACGAGATGCAGTATGGTTTATCTTCGATATGGTTCGATGGGTGCGCAGCCTGGTCTGGTGTGAGTTGGATGGTGATTACAATGACTGCTGCCACTGAATGTTCCAGAGCTCGGAGTTGGCCACAGCCTTCCGAAGCCTAGTAGCATGCCGCCTAAGCCTTGCCTGCCTGCCTCGTGTGGATTCACAACACTAGTCACAGGCATATAAAGTATTCTAGGTTGTGATGGACTGGTATCATTCTAGGTATTGATTGTATGCAACTCTTGAAAGATAATGATTCTCAGAGTATAGTTTTGTTTACTCACATACAATCTGCATAGAATAAATATTACTGCATTATTGCTCATTTCACCAGGCAATCTCCTGTAAGATATGGTCTGCTACTGTACAGAAAGCCTTCCGCCTTCCGCCTTCCGCTCAGACTCTTCTTCGTTGGTGTGTCCGCCGGTGCCAAGATCCATAAGTGGCTCGTGCACGTGATATTTAGCCTGCCAAAACTGCGGCGCTAGTTCCAGTCGGGGAAGGAGCGGCCCACAGGCTCAAAATTATGTATGTCCTTTTCTGGTCGTGGTCTTGAAATCTTTCCTTCTCCAACCCAAACCACACATCACAACATCTTGATCGCGGACCAAGTACGATCTTTCGTGCTTTTTTCGTTTCTCGCCTCCTTCCTCCAGAAAACCTCTAAAGAGACACAAAAAAACTTGAAAACCCCCCCAAAAAAAGATTCCCAATCCTCAGTCTCAAGTCTTCGCGACCGATTCTGTCGACCGCCCCCGACTTCACCTTCCCTAACACCTGCGACTTCTGCCTGCATTCCGCGACTCGGCTTTGATCTTCACACATCACTCCAGAATCAGTTTCTGTACGGCTCCATCAAAGGACCTTTACATTCACTTCAAAGGCATCTCGACGTAGTATGTAAGCCGCCCTTCTCTTTGTCGGAACATCGCGACCTCTGGCTCGCAGACTTCTTCACTGCCTCCTCATACGATCCATTTCGCGCAATCCCAACTGACCTGTCTCTAGTCTCGTCTTAACTCAAGATGTCTGCTGCTACCGCCAACCCCGCTGTCGATCAGCTCGCTTCCGACCTCAATAATGCTTCCTTGAATGGCGGCGATGCAAACGGCGCCCCTGCCATCAATACCGATGTCACCAATGCTGGCTCTGAGGACCCTGACACCGCTGGACCTACCCCAAGCTCGGCCGCTCCTCACCCACAAGCATCTGCCTCTCTCTATGTCGGTGAGCTCGAGTCTTCCGTCACTGAGGCTATGCTCTTCGAGTTGTTCTCTCAGATTGGATCTGTTGCCTCCATCCGTGTCTGCCGTGATGCTGTAACTCGTCGATCCCTCGGTTACGCATATGTCAACTACAACACCACAATTGATGGCGAGAAGGCTTTGGAGGAGTTGAACTACACTCTCATTAAGGGTCGTCCATGCCGTATTATGTGGTCTCAGCGTGACCCTGCCCTTCGCAAGACTGGCCAGGGTAACGTCTTCATCAAGAACTTGGATACCGCCATCGACAACAAGGCTCTTCACGATACCTTTGCTGCCTTTGGTAACATTCTCAGCTGCAAGGTTGCTCAGGATGAGACTGGAGCCTCCAAGGGTTACGGATTCGTTCACTATGAGACCGATGAGGCTGCCAGCCAAGCTATCAAGCACGTCAATGGTATGCTTTTGAACGAGAAGAAGGTCTTCGTTGGTCATCACATCCCAAAGAAGGACCGTCAATCCAAGTTCGAGGAGATGAAGGCAAATTTCACCAACATCTACGTCAAAAATATCCCTGTTGAAGTCACCGACGAGGAATTCCGTGATCTCTTCGAGAAGTTCGGAGACGTTACTTCTGCTTCGCTTGCCCGTGACCAGGAGACCAACAAGAGCCGTGGATTCGGATTCGTTAACTTCATCAACCACGAGCATGCTGCCAAGGCTGTCGACGAGTTGAATGGAAAGGATTTCAAGGGTCAGGACCTCTATGTTGGCCGTGCCCAGAAGAAGCACGAGCGTGAGGAGGAGCTCCGCAAGTCATACGAGGCTGCACGCATCGAGAAGGCATCCAAATACCAAGGTGTTAACCTCTATGTCAAGAATCTTGACGACGAGGTCGACGATGAGAAGCTTCGTGAGCTGTTTGCTCCTTTCGGATCTATCACTTCTGCCAAGGTCATGCGTGATACTCCAGCTGAGACCGCCGAGGCTGAGGAGAAGGAGAAGAAGGAGAGTGAGAAGAAAGAGAGTGAGCAGAAGGAGAGTGAGAAGAATAAGGAGAATGTCAAGGAGGGAGAGACCGAGGCTGAGACTTCCGAGGAGAAGCCAGCTGCTAAATCTGAGAAGCGAACCCTTGGCAAGAGCAAGGGATTCGGTTTCGTCTGCTTCAATAACCCCGAGGAGGCTACTAAGGCTGTTACCGACATGAACCAACGCATGGTCAACAACAAGCCGTTGTACGTTGCTCTCGCTCAACGTAAGGATGTCCGCAAGAGCCAGCTCGAGGCTAGCATCCAAGCTCGCAACCAGATCCGCATGCAACAAGCTGCTGCCGCTGCCGGTATGCCCCAGCAATACATGCAAGCACCAATGTTCTACCCACCTGGTCAGCAACCAGGCTTCATCCCCCAAGCTGGTCGCGGTATGGCTTATCCTCCACAAGCTGGTATGCCCATTCCAGCTCAAGGTGGTCGTCCAGGACAATTCCCAGGTGGCTTCCCTCCTCAACAAGGTGGACGTGGTGGACCAGGCCCTCAGCAGATGCCACCCAACATGTACGGTCTCCCAGGCCAATTTCCCCAGGGAGCTCCATATGGTGCTCAACAAGGTAACCCACAATTCATTGCTGCCATGCAACAAGCCCAACAAGCTGCTGCTCTCGCTGGTGGCCGTGGTGGACCAGGTCGTGGCCCAGTTCAGGGCATTCCAGGTATGCCTCCCAACATGGCTGGTATGCCAGGTCAACCACAGATGCTCGGTGCCTTCCCTCAAGGTGGTAGACAAGGTGGACCAGCCGGACGTGGTGCTCAAGGCGCTCGTCCAGGTCAATACCCAACCGGTTTCCCTCCCCAAGCTGGCCGCGGTATGCCTCCCCAGATGCCCGGTATGCCCTTGACTGGCAACGAGTTGGTTGGTGGTGCTCTTGCTCAACAACTCTCCGCTGTCCCACCTGTTCAACAGAAGCAACTCCTCGGAGAGGCTCTCTTCCCCAAGATCCAAACTCTTCAACCCGAGCTGGCTGGTAAGATCACCGGTATGCTTTTGGAAATGGAGAACCAGGAGTTGGTCAATCTGTAAGTTCACTCCTTCCAGCAGACGAAGACCTTCACTGATGACATCGTAGTATTGAGGATGATGCTGCTCTCCGGGCAAAAGTTGACGAAGCTCTTACTGTTTACGACGAATACGTCAAGAACAACAAGGGCGAAGAGACTGCTGAGTCTGGAGACGCCAAGGAGGAGAAGACCGAGGAGAAGGCTTAATTGCCCACTCTCTTCGATTTTGGCACTCTGCATTAACGATTCTCCTTCCAATTACGATACTCATTTCCTGTATTGTCAATCTGCAGCGGCATCGGGCCGCCGGAAAAGTTTTGCGCTCTCTGTCTCTGGCGGCGCGATTTCGACTTTCGGCTTCTCTGTCTCTATTGGTGCGGCTGGCTTCTCTTACATTTCCCTTATCATTGAGGTTGTTCGTCATGGCGGGATGAACACCTCAATCATGTACTCATAGATCATTTCTGCGCATGGCTTCATCAGCTTACCGCCGCAAAGTTCACTCACATGCGTGCTATGTGGGCTGGGATGGTTACACAATATTCCCCAAAGTCTCTTTTAATTGCTCCTCGGCGAAGATGGTATGGACTTGATTTGGCTTGGTGCACTTTTGCTCCTAGGTCTGTCTAGGTGGTCTAGTCTTTGCTGAGTATGGCGTATCTTAGACGTGGAATCAATACAAAAACATTGCAAAATAATCACATTAAGTGCCTCACGATTTTGTTTGCGTGATCCTCTGTTTGGTGTATGGGTGCGATGTCAAACATAGTTGGGGTAAGCAACACAGCCTTTTGCTGTTTCTCCCGGACATTTGCAATCGACTCCCTTGTTCCTCATACAATGCAACTTACCAATTGACACAGCGCTTTCAATAAAACTAATCTCAGCTTCTCTAGACTACTCTACTCGCCTTGAAATGCAAGCAGGAACAACATAATCCCGTCATCCCTTCGTCCAACGCTCTCAACTCCTCTCATTGGCGGGAGATCTTGGCACCGTCCCCTTTCTTCCCCGCACGAAATTTCTCCAGATATCCCCACATGAGCTCAGCAAACCCCCACCAATTTCCATCTAATGTCCATGTCGTCTACGGGCCGAGGGCTCAAAGCAAGCTTTCCACTTTTCTCTCCTCCGAAAGCTTGACGCGTAATGGGGCTTTGATTGGATGGCAAGGGGGTGACGCGGGATTGTAGACATGGTTTACCATGGACTTTGGTTGATGGACCGGGGAGGGCTGGAGGGGTAAGGTACGGACGAGGGACCGTTCCTGAGTGCTGGGATGAGGAAGGGTGGTAGAGTTTTTCCGATATTGTGGATGTTGGGAGGATATTTGATTTGGTAGGATGGGATGAAGTCATCAATTTACTTTTTCAATTTATATGTTCCGCATTCCCTCCTGGTTGGGAAATCAGGTCTTTCTTGAACATCTGGTGGACTGTCTGACTGGCTTGTCTTGACATAATTTCAATATTCGCAGCCAAGATGTATCGAACTCAATTACCCAGTTTTCTGGTTCTCTTCGCTACGTTCCTCACTCTTGTCTCGGCAGGTTGGGATATTGGCAGCTCTAAAGATCGTAAGGCTTGTCAAGCCAAAACGGTAAACCCATTAGATGGATGTGATACTAGGAGGACGCTGTATGTGGATGCTGTGAGCAGCAGCTCCAAGTATAAGACTGTGCAATCAGGTATGTTCTGTTTGGAACCAGAGACATTGTAAAAGAGGCTAATTCGTGTCTTCAGCCGTGTTAGCTCTGCCAAACAATACTGGTATGCTCGGAATTTAAAAAGCTCTTGATTCGTACAGACAGGAGGTTGACATGTTCAGATACTTATATCATTCTGATTGCGTCCGGCAACTACACTGAACAAGTAAGTCCTCGCCCAACTCGTTCACCTTCTGATCCAACACTACCCTTCTCTACTTCATCTGCCTTGAAGTCAACAGCCTAACACTCATAGGTCAACGTCACCCGCGCCGGTCCAACTTACCTTCTCGGACAGACCTCCCACCCAACTCAACAGTCACAAAACACAGTCCGCCTGATCTGGAGTGCTCGCGCCGTTACAGGTCTCGACAATGCCTTTACCAGCACTTTGACTATTGCACCAAACCTCAATGCTTCACTCACTGGAAGCGGTACGACTGGTTTTGCTGTGCCAGACGATACGCCGTTTGGATGTACGGATTTCAGAACGTATAATTTGGATGTGATCAATGATTTCGCGCCTTACTGTGAGTTTATGGCTCTTCTTTGTTACATATTGAATTGACGATTTACCGAATTGGGCGTGGGCATTCGACTGACTGAATAAAACACAGCCGCAAATCCAGCTCTCGCTTTGAGCATCAGCTACGCTAATGGAGGGTTCTACTATACCGGTTTCTACAGCTACCAAGATACTGTACGTGCTACTCCTTCGCACTCCCACTCCCTGTTTATCGCATTGACACTTGTTCGCAGGTCTATGTCGGCAAACTTGGGAACGCCTACATTGCCAAAAGCGAGATTGCTGGCCAGACTGATTTCCTCTACGGATTCGGAACATGCTGGATCACTCATTCGAGTCTCGCACTACGGTCTTGTGGGGGTGGAATCACAGCTGTAAGTTGTGACTGGATTTCTGCACATTGTGCCTGTAATGAAGGGTGTGCTAACGGCAGAACAGTGGAAAGGAACCAACACCACATTTGTCAACAAATACGGTGTCTACATCGTAGACTCCAGCGTCCACGCTGCGAATTCCAGTCTGAGCATTGCGGGAAAGTGCCCGCTTGGAAGACCTTGGGTATGTTCATCTATTTTCTGCATCTCCATTCTCATAAGCGAGCACCATAATTGATAAACACCAAACTAGAACGCCCAACACCGCTCGATCTTCGCACGCGACTATCTTGACAGCAGCATTCTCAGTACAGGTTATATAGATTGGAACCCAGCTCGTTACAGCAACTGGACGCTGCAGGCTGAGTATAAAAACTACGGACCTGGGTTCAATGTTACGGGAAGGGAGATTGCGCAGTTTGATGTGCAGTTGAGGGATAAGCAGTGGAGTGTTTATAGTAGTCCGAAGAAGGTTTTCCAGACGAGGGAGGGGACTTTTGGAAACACGGATTGGATCGATTTCAAGGTCTAGGAAGATGACGGGTTGGTTGAGGTGTCAACCGAGTAGCTATTCATTCGCAAAGAAAACAATAGCATCGGATCTTGTTCTCATCATTTTTGGGATAGTGGATGTACAGAAAATTTCATCAATTTCCTAAAGTACAATCATAGCTTGCTTGCGGGCACAATGAGCGCCGACGCCTTGTTCAAAGTCTCCTCAGCTTCACGCTCAATTCTCTTGACTAATACGTCACATGTTGGGATGTCGTGAATGAGTCCGATGACTTGACCAGCAGTCCAGACCTGAGATGCATAAATAATTGCATAACGAAGGGGATGTGAGGACACTTACACCATAATCTGGGTCTCCATTGATGAAGACCTCTCTTCCTCGCTTGCCACTGACATAAGGAGCAACTTCCTCGAATTTGCCAGTCGTGCTCTCACGCTCAATCTTCGTGGCTTGTTGTGCAACCTTGTTCTTATACAATCGACTGGTATTCTTCCACCTCCTCAGCACAAGTTCTGTGTCCGTCTCTTGCGCCTTGACAATCTCCTCCTTGATCTTCAGATGAATCGGCGCCTCGACTGTGCACATAAATCTAGTCCCCATGTTGATACCCTCAGCGCCTAAGCTCAGCGCAGCAGCAAGGCCCTGTCCGTCTGCGAAACCACCAGAAGCAATGAATGGTACTTCAAGAGATTGTCTAGCCCGACTGAGCAGGATGAAGTTCGTGATGTCGGTCTCGCCCACATGGCCTGCACACTCGAAGCCATCAATGCTCAAGAAATCTACACCGAGCTTGATCGCGCTCTGTGCATGTCTGATCGTTGTGCATTTGTGCAAAATGATTGTGCCAACAGCCTTCAACTGCTTGATGACAGGTCCAGGCGAATTCCCCGCTGTCTCGACCACCTTAATGCCCTCATCAATGGCGACTTGTGCATATGCGCCGTAGTCGGGAGTGTTCATCGAGGGGAGAAGTGTGATGTTTACGCCAAAAGGCTTGTTGGTCATGGTCTTGCATTTTCGGATCTCTTTGCGTAGGTCCTCGGGGGTGGGTTGCGTGAGGGCTGTGAGGATTCCAAGGCCGCCTGCGTTGGAGACTGCTGAGGCTAGTTCGGCGTAGCCTACCCATTGCATTCCACCTTGCACTACGGGGACTGCGAGTATGTATCAGCAAAACTTGTTGTCTGCTGATCTACAGAATGAAGCGCAATGTGACTCGACTTACTCTTGATCCCCAAGGCGCGGGTGAGTTTGGTGTTGAAAGGCATTTTGGCGAGGAACAGTTCGTGTTCTTCTCGTTTTAATGTTGCAAAGACGAGGGCTATAGTGGCGATATGGCAGAGAATGAAAAACGGTCTATTCTATCGTCTGGTGTTCTTCTAGGGCAGGAGAAAAGGAAGTTGTTGATTTTGGCAGCTGACGGACATCTTAGCTCTCCCCACGTTCTGGGTGAACCGAGGCCGAGGCACGCTCTGCCGAAAATAGGCTCGGGCGGGCCTATGAGGTGCTAGGTTAGTAATCACAGGCATTATGGGGGACTTTCACAAGCTAAAGTACTTATGTCTTGAATAGAGTTGAAGCTATTCGAGATATGCGAACAGCGAAAGATGCGATCTGACTTCGGGAGAAGTTCGTGAGAAAGTGATCTTCGGAGAGCAACGGAGTCGAAGAGACGAATATCTTACTCATCGAGTGTGGATGACGAATTGTTTCTTTTGCCTGTTCTATTAGGGTTTTCTATTTACCTACCAAGGAACGAGGATTTGCCCGTTTTGCCTGTATTAACCAGGGGTTTCTGTTTACTTTCCAAGTAGTGGCCTCGGACGATGGGACAATGCAAGAGGATGAAGTCAGAAGTACGGCGAAGAGGAAAGAACTGAGAACGATATTTTTCTGACGCAGGTAAAGAACTGGATATCTTGAGGCTGTCATTGTCCCAGAAATCCAGGGACATTTGACCGGTAAGCTAGTATGGCTCGTGCCTCCTTGCCTCACTTGACAATCTACTCATACCGATACTCGAGTCCATTTCATTCCATTCCCAAGATACAACGAAACACCAGAGAACACATACACATACACAAACACAACCTCACCTGCCACAGTGAACCCCCAACTAGAACCGGCCCCTGACGGATGACGACTACCCCTCGATTCCTCGATATGGTGCATATGCAGGCCAACTGCAGGCTCAACTCCGGACAGCTCGATGGAGGATAGCCAGACAAGTCAATTATATCGTATCACTCAACCCTCCTTGGGCTTCTGCAGTAAGTAGGCTGGGCAGCAATGCTGAATGCTGCGATGCGTTGGTCAAGCAGACAAGGCTGCAGTGCAGCACGGCCGAGAGAACAACAACTGAATAAGGCTGTATAAATAATATACTTGGCCCGCTCTGGAGTCGCCACGCAACAATTCTCCTAAATAGCCTTCAAAGTCCCTGCTCGTTTGTGAAGCATTCGACACTCCGAAAGCTGTGTACCACTGCCAGCCAGCCTTCAACGTCCAGACTGCGCCGGCCTCTGTCTGCGGCTTCAACATCAGGATCTGGCCCCTGTACAACCCGTGTGGCTTGGCCATGACTTCACTGCCTTGCCTCTGCTCCTTCACGCTCAACAGCGAAATCAGCATCAGCAGCGTGATTCTTCTCCACCGTTTATGCAATGTAATTGGCAACTAGGAATCCTACATGCTCAGCGAAATCATATCATACATCCACTCACTCCATGATCCAACGAAGCTCTGACGGCAACGGTAATGCACCCACGCACCCACGTCTGCAAGAATGGCCATATCTGAGCTCAATCCGGCCCGCGCTCATATTCCTTCTTCAATGCCCAATGCTCTCAGCGCACCAATCTGTCGGGTTACCTGATCCGATGTAGACTGACAAAGCGGTGAACCAGCTCAGGTCCGTGGTCACGATAGATGCGACCTCCCCAAGGCAGGTCATCATCTGGAGATGCGACGCTGATCAGGAGTCATCGCAGCGACGGGATGCAACTGGCAGGGCTGATTCGTGAAAGTTCCGGTAACTACCCTCACCGTTTCACCAGACCATGGGTCTCTCCGCATTCTACCCTCGAATCAAGGAGCTTCCAGGGACGTTACGCAAAAGTTCGTCGTATCAAGCTCATGTAGCCACCCGTTCCTGCAGTGCTGCTCGATCGAGTTCTACCTTTCGGGCATCTACAGTAGTTGCATCTACCGTAGTCGGGGAATACCAGACTAAAGATAGGTACACAGCTACGTTCCAGGTCTTCAATCGAAGGCCCGGATGACACCTCTCTCAACCTCTGTCCAACCGGCAGATTTTGGATTGAACCAACCTGATTATGAACTGATCACGTATGATTTGGCCTTGAAACCCTACGGGCGTTGTTTGAGAGACTCTTGAAGTGTCCACGTTGTCTCGTTACTTTTCAAGAAAAAGCAATTTTCCCGAGATACGGGATCCTTGCGAAAAGTGAGGCAAGATGTCTAGGTTCGCCCTGAAATTGAGCTGCATCTGAGGTAAAAGACCCGGTCGAGGACAGAAGTATTGGTACTCTGGCTCGTACAACTTCGTTTGCGTCTACGTGCATACTGCCATGCTGCTCTTAAATCTTAATTGGGCTCTCGATATGAGATCAGACTGTCGCTTGCCCCCAGGTCGACTCGTCCCCTCCAGAGCCCCTCCAATCCACTTCTCTCCACTCCTTGTCTACTTCTGCTTTCACATCTCTACCCAACTTGACCCTCTTTTGCTTATGCCCCATGACGATGCTCGTCGACCTGCAGCAAGCTGGAAGAGAGTGTAGCGCTGGCTCTGCATTTCCACTAAGTTGTTTTTGTGTTAAGTCATAATTGCTTTTACAGCTTTACCGGTGGTCATTCGGCATGGTCGTACATGAGTGTGTTATCCCAACGACGGAGACAGCACACACGGCCCTATGTTCTTTCGGGTGATCGACGTTACTTCTTTTGAGTACGTTTCTTTATCTGTTTAGATGCATTATGCCGAAACATACGTGAGCCTAGTTGCCGTGTTGCAGTTGCAGCACGGAAGTGCAAACGCAACTTTTCCTCATCTTTGCTGCCACCTCACCTGCTACACAACAACTCTTTGCCTTGGGATTGACATTTGGAAATCTTAAGCACCTATAAAGAACTCCATCGAGCCACCATTTTCTGCAAAGCATAACGCCATATCCGCACTCCACTGTTTCGGCTCCACATCCCCAGCTATACTCACATAGACTTGCACATCACCTACGTCAACTTTCAACAAGATCGCCCTTCCTTCACCCATGTCTTACTCGAGCTATAATTCAGGAGCTGCAACTTGGCAAGAGAGACTCGAAGGTTTTCAATTGCGTTCCCAAGTCAATTGACTTCGCTGACCGGAAGTAGAGAAGTGTCGCGAGGCCAACTACCATCCTCCAGTATTCCAGATCATGTCAGATAGACGAGGTGAGTCTCCAGACCTCACAGTAAAGCTTAACTCTTCCAATTGACCTTTTTATACAGGTGGACGAACTGCTTGGTCCAGTACAGTCACCGTACAAGGCCAGAATATCCCTGCGAGGTTCTGGTACGATGGGGACCATGTCAACAACGCGAAGGAGGACGCAGCAGAGGTAGCTCTGAAGCACATCAGTACATCCAACCCGGGGTCCCCTACCCAGAGTCGCTCTGGATGGTGAGAATGCCGTCGAAGCAACGAACGCTTCAACACACTTGCTCGAATTGGCCTGTAGGATAGGATCGTTATAAACAGTCTTCAGTTGGACAGGAACAGCATGGGCAGGCGCAATACAAGGGGCTTTTGGCGTCGGGTATCGTTACGGGCAACAGGACGGACGAAGGTTCTCGGGCAGTGGAGTTGAAAGAGTTTATTGGCTTTGGGATTTCTGTTATCTCATTTCTCTTCTTGGGCAAGGAGGCGAAAATCTTAGACTTGGATTGGACTTGTGTCTCTTGTTCTTTGACCAACTTTAAAATTCTAGTAGATATTGTTCAAGAATCAAAATTACTTCCTTTTTGCTTCTTTTTCGAAGGGTCCAATTGAGTTTCATAGGCCGTTGGTGCTGAAAGCGAACCGAGTTAACGAAGTAAGGGAGGGTGCTGGTAGAAGAAATTTGAACGTTGGACGTTCATGGTCATACAAGAATTCCAAGATCCCGGTACCATGGTATGAGCCACGATGGGTCCCCCCTGTGAAGGAGGCGCGACTCTGGGCTGGGCTCGAGGTTGCCAAGGCTGGAGTTCGTGCCTCATTATATCAGGCATCAACAACACTACATGGATTTTCTACTCCAAGCTTCCTCGACTGACGAGGGAGACGGCAATGCACAACATCACCATGCCTCCACGATTGAACCTGTACGGCGCAAGCCGATCGCTTGCTTTCCGTTCACGACCATCAATTATCTCGTATCAATCACGCATTTCCCCAGCTGTTTCGAGGAGAGCATTCGCCGATGAGAAGACCCCTCCCACTGGCCCAAATGAAGAAACCCTTGGACATGTGAGCGAGGAGGCTGCAGACATGAGCAAAATTAAAGGAGAGACTGGACCGGATTTGGGACAAGGAACACCTGTGCAAGAGGTACGATCTCAACTGTTGCTCTGAAGATCTGGCTTCGATGACATCACCCCCTTTGAGATATGTTGACTGACAATTGCATCACAGATCATTGAGCGCGACCAAGAGAGCAAAGAAAAGGCGCCTGAGATCGTAAAGGAGGAAATTGAGAAGACCAAATCCCAGGCCGATGCCGCAGACACCACATCTTTTGCCAATCTTCTGGCATTAGGTCAATTGCAGAACGTAGCGACAGGAGGACATGCGACCGACCCAGTAAACCTAGGGCACAAATTCGGCCTGCCAGATCTACCATTACCATCAGATGGGAACCTCAAGTACAGATACGACCCCGTTGTATCGCAGGTCACGACGCTTCTCATGAAGCATGGCAAATTGAGCGTTGCCCAGAGGGTAGGGCCGTCAGTTTCTCTATTTTCATTCTGCGGTCATTTGCTACGCAGAACCAAGGACTTAATATTCTTATGTAAATGCTAATGTTTGTTTTGTGGTATAGAACATGTCATTCATCCTAAATCAGCTCCGAACCGCCCCTCCTCCAACGACCAGCCCAACTCACCCTCTCCTCCCAGGCGCACCTCCTCCTAACCACCTCCCGCTGAATCCCGTTGGCTACCTCACCGTCGCAATTGACTCCGTTGCTCCTCTCCTCCGAATCCGCTCGTTAAAGGGTGCTGCTGGTGGAGGAGCCGCTCTGCAGATCCCTGTTCCCCTCGGTCTGAGACAACGGAGACGGCAAGCAGTCCAATGGATACTAGACGCAGCCAACAAGAAGAAGTCGAGAGGTAGTGGAAGGGGTCAATTCGCTCAACGGTTTGCAGACGAGATAATTAGCGTAGTGGAGGGAAAGAGTTCCGTTTGGGAGAAGCGGATGTTGGTTCATAGGACAGGCACGTCGGCAAGAGCAAATCTGATGAAAAAGACTTACAGGAAAAGAATTTAGAGCAGGGGGTGTTAGGCAACATATGTATGTTTGGGATGTATCATATTGTATTTTGGCAAAAGAAAGGAATGCATGACAAGGCAAAGCAATGAAAGAAATGCTTGTGCCAATGATAGACACAGTGGCTGTCGCTTGAGATCTTGTGAGGACTGGCGGTGTGCTAACCAACTGTACCTTGACGGCTCTTCCCGGCAACAGCAAGCACACTGGCATATTGGTGATGATCTGATATTGATATCCCGTGCAATTGGCGGGAGATAGGGACGACGCACCGCGCTCTGCACACACTCCTGTCGCATCGCAGAGAAATCCTAGCACGTGGAGTCTGTATTGGAGATCCATCGAGCGCCTCGATGCAGGAGAGAGCGGTAAGGTGAGTACCGCAGCTCGCTTATCATTTTTATCAGATATCAAATTCTACCTTTAACTTCTGTTTGAAATTCGGGTCTCTCTTTGCTCGATTTGCCGTTCGTTGTTGACATGATTCAGATCCGGTACCCGTTTGCCAAGAGCTAGACTTATACTACCTAAAATAATACTGGGGGCATGGTCTAGATCATCAGATGTCTTCTTTTCCACGTTGTGAATATGTACGGGACTTAGTCGTGTCTGTCGTCTTTGCTTCCGCGTTATCCTAGCTGGGGCTTGGAAGGTGTGCCGGTACCCACATGGTAAGATGCCTCCATACAGAAGACTGCTCGATGGAATGAGTCGCAGCTGCAAACGGCTACATACCTACCCCACATGCAATACCTTCCAACTGTAGGTACCCACTTCGCAATACTTCGTAAGTACTATCTCACGAATTGGGACATTCCACGGTGAGAGACCCGTATATGTTTCAGCTGGTCTAGGTCTAGGCCAAGCAAGATCTCTGCGTCTGCCTGTGAGATCTGGATACTTACTGGGCTTGAGGGAAGAGGTAAGCCTTCTGTACGAGGCCGGTATGCCGTGAGATGGGGCCAGTGAGGTATGAATGTTGGAGATTTGGAAAGTTGGAGAGTGAGAGATAAGAAGAGAACTTGGCGGTCATGCTGCGCCCGTCTTGAGCGGTATTGGTTTTGCTTTTCGATGTGATGCCAAGGGAGGTTTGCTTTTGAGAAGGTTTGGAGATGTGGATTGGGGGCTGTGAGAGTCGTCTTGTACTTGATATGATATATGGCTGCTGATTTTGCTTTCGGCTTATGGATGTGAGTTTGATAGTATGACATTGGGAAAGTGTAATGTTGATCTCAAAATCTCTTCAGATGATTCTATGTAGTACTGCTTCATACTCATGACTGCTATCGGTACCATGTCTGTCGCCTGTGGAAGCTCAAAAGACAAGACGGAAAGCTGCGAGTTTGTGGGGTTGGCGTGCATCAAGGAGGGGCACCTCTTGGCGCATGTGGTGCTGAATAGCTTCCAACCAGGTTGTGTTCAGGGACCATAACAGGAGCACGATAATGGAGCTGAGGATGCATGACACTTCTCGTTGGAGCTGCCACTGCCAGCCAAGGAACATGTGTCGATCCGGTGATGTTAATGATGAAAGTCTAAAGGGATGGGTTTGTTTTGGCTTCATTACTGTGCATCTAGCCAGCTTGAAGTGCTTCGAGAGGACTGATGAAGGGATAGCCCTTACTTACTTGCTTCTTTATTGTTTTCGCGTAGACTGTCTTTGACAATGAATGAGCCTTTATTATCCATAACCTTGCTTTGAATATGTGACTATTGTCATTGATGGTGTGATTATTCCTGATTACCCAGACCTGTCATTTCATGTCCCATTGTTGCGACTCATTGCATCCCAGAGTCTCTATCCCGAGCAACCCACTCGGCTTGGGCCGCTTCTCCCCCGCCTCCAAGGGACAGCGCTAAAAGCCATACCATAAGGAGACGATCATCACTTGTTTAAATCAGTCAACCTCCTCGCTCCTCGTCTCTCGAGTTGCCCCCGTGCTTTGCCTTCTGAACAACCCACTTCTTCCCCCTTTTCCACTTTCACGATACCCTTTCCGAACAAAGAAGCAATTCACGCCAGCTGACATAACACGCCCCATCTCAGCCACCGTTAGCAACAATCTAGATCTTCCATTTTACGAAGCACAAGCGCGGGCAAAACGAACCATCTAACCATCTCTGTGCCCCCTTCTACCACCTCGGGATTTTGCTCAACACGTGGCGCACACAACTCTTTCCCCGTCCAGGAAACATACTCCCTTCTGCTTCAGACTCGTTATCTCTGGCCATTCGAAGCGCTTGCCTTCAAGCCTTTTCTGCGCCCCCAGTTACACCAGAACTCTCTCTCGACACAGGCAGCACGGCTGTAGCAATGACCTGAGCGCAACCCCGAAAAAGACTGGAGCCTTTTACCACAATGCAGAATCTCGAACTTGTCCATCGACAAACACGAAAGTTCATTAATCGATAACGCTTACCCGTCGACAGCGCCACTTTGTGGTGTTCCTGCCTTCTTCGACCAATTCACTGCCCATCCGTTTTTCTGCAAGGAGACCAGCTTTTGACTGGACGGTCGCCAACCCCTTTTGAAAACATTTCGGCGCAAACACTTTGCAGATTTTGCAACCATGTCTAAACAGGAGATGTCTTTGGAGCAGGTGCTGGATGAAGAGAGGAAGGATGTCCTGGCAATGTTGGAAGGGCCTCCATCCAAAACCCGCCACAGAGGCTCGACAGGTTCCATGGGCTCCGCAAGGGCTTCTTCCCCCTTTAATAGGCAGCCACAATCACCAATGCGGAGCATGCTGGATGTCGACGAGGGCTCAGAACCTCTTAGAAAAACTTCGTTGACCGGAACGACTGGTACTGGCGTCGAAATACCTCCGCGCAAGAGCTCGTCGCAAACGATTCGAAGCATGCTGGATCCGTCCCCGTCACCACAAAGCTCTCCAGCGCCAGTTCGAAGTATGCTAGATGTAGGGGAGGGCACGACTAGTAGGAGAAGGACCTCTTCGTCTGCCTCCACGCAGAGTGCTGCGTCCTCGCCCACCGACGAAAGGAAAATGGCGAATAGTCTTCCCCACAGAAGCCTTTCGGATGCAGCCAGGAAGCCAGCATCCTTTGGACCCAGAGCTGCATCTACCGGTGGGAATCCCGAATCAGCCTTCCAATTCGGCGGGTATGCGCCAAGTAACCCTGGTGGACCCGTCGCCTCTAAGCGGAATACCCTGGCTGGCAGGAAAACTTCCGCCATGGCAGAAGTGGTACGAGGAGGAACCATAAGTTTGTTTGGAGACAAAGATAGAGACCGAGGAAGGAATTCGATTGCCACCACTGGAATCAGTACGAAGTCGAGATCTCCAGCTCCTCGATCAATCCTGCGCTCAAATTCTCCAAGTGTCAAGTCGGAAAGCTCGAAGCTCTTCCTGAACGATGGGAGGGTGGTAGATATGAACAGTGCATACCGGAGGTTGTCAGATGCAAATCTAGCTCGCGCAGGAGGAGGACTGTCCTCGTTGGGTGGGAAGAAGCAGCGGAGTCGGGCAAATAGTGACAATGTGCCATTCGATGATGGAGGCAGGCTGGAGAAGGATTATAACGACAGTGAAGATGTGATCATGGACAGTAGCGACGATGACGACAGCATCTCGGACGACGACCAGCTGCGAGGCAGGAAGCACGAGAAGAGGCAGGATCGAGCAAACTCTGATTCTGCTACGGGACCTGACCGACCAAAAGGGGCCAGGCAAACTCAGAGCTTGATGGCTGCTGCTGAGGAAGAGCGTACGTATCTTATAACATCCCTATGGCTTTCATTAACATTCTGCAGGTGATCAAATAGCTGCCGCCGAACACGAAAAATACAAGCTACGCTCACTGCTCGACCCCGAGATCACAGTTACTTCACCTGGAGGAGACCGACAATTGAGGCATGGGAAATCTGCTGTCCACCCGCATACAAGTTTTGACGAAGCCACGTCTGGATTGAGTACTCCAGTGGACTCGGATACAGAACAGGATGTTACCGATATCAAGCATGCCCAAAAGCTCTCGGTCAATATGACGCCTATACAGTCAACACCAGCCACCAGTCGTTGTGTGCGGACGATCTACCGAGGAGATTTTGCAAAGATGCAAAAGGAAGCCGAAGACCATCAGCGTCGTGTTCGGAAATATCTTGTTGCTACGGATCTTAGTGACGAAGCTGCACATGCATTGGAATGGACTGTCGGGACGGTTCTTCGAGATGGAGATACTCTTCTTGCCATCTACTGCGTGGACGAGGATGTCGGAATCGCTAATAACGACAGCGAAGATGATACCAGAACGAGGGAACAAATTGCGGCCATTCAGGCATCGGCGAATCGATCTGGATCAACACCTCTGATGAGCCCAACCACTAACTTCCCAAGTCCGTTGGGGCCAGGCTTTAGGTTAGATTCTCACAGCGCCAGTGCGAGCCCGATGGGCAGGGAGAGAGGGAAAGCCGAGCATGAACGGTACAGAGCTGTTCAAGACATCACAGATCGTGTATCGAGGCTGCTCCGGAAGACGAAGCTCCAGGTCAAGGTTGTGATCGAAGTTATCCATTGCAAAAGTCCGAAGCATCTCATCACGGAGATCATTGACTTTATCTCACCCACGATGGTGATCCTTGGAAGCAGAGGTCAGAGTCAACTTAAAGGGTATGTCGATTCGATTTTGTGCTATACAAGAATTTTTTGTCGGTGAAAGTTCTCAGCTGACAGAAACACAGCGTCATTCTTGGCTCTTTTTCTAATTATCTCGTCACAAAATCCTCTGTTCCCGTGATGGTTGCACGGAAACGCCTTCGGAAGCACACGAAGTACAAACGTCCTGCTATACGACTTGCCAACAATCTTTCCAACCCCACTGTTAAGAGCTTGGCTTCGGCGAAGATCGATTGATATCTATCACACGTGCTCTCTCACTCTCTACTCTCATACAGACCAGGCGGCTTCATCTCCACCTCGTAGACTCAGCCGAGCTACGATTACTGCACGGTCTCGGGTAATTTCTTCAGTTTCATTACAAAAATGAAGGCAGAACTATCACCGCCGCGCATCGTGCATGACTGCATACAATTCTCCACCGACAGACAAAAACATAAACACAGGATTGAATTCCTCAACACTCTCTCCTCTCACATCATCCAACATGCGGCATACAAAAATTCTCTCTTCGTTATACATATTCAGAACACAAGCATGGCCACGATTGCCAGGTCTCGTCCCACGATAGAAGAGTTTGAAGGGAAGGAAGTCCAGTTCAGCGTGGGACGGGCAGGCGAGCATGTTTGAAAGTTGCACCTGCGCCTCGCTCGACTTGCTGCCCTGCATACACATCACCTGGACAATGGGGAAGCGGCGTTGGATTTTTTTTGGATTGGGGTCTGGCATCGACTTGATTTTAGGACTGATGGGACGTGTATTTTGTTCATTAGCGAGTCCTTGTGCTCTTTCTATTTTGGCGTATGGAAACCGGTAGCATGCCTTTTACTGTGAGGTTAGATGGTTCACTGCCCGTCTGTTTCGGTTGCTCTGTTTGAGCATGCTAATATGCGCTGCTTCGCGATAGGGCTGTCCCCGCTTTGAGCGCACTGGCAGGAAAGAAGAGCTTCATGAATGGAAGATTGGCTTGACATGCTCCTAGACGTTTCTGGGCATTCAAGGACTGGGGAGGAACATCGCATGGACTTTCGGGATGATCAGCTAGCTAGCTGTGTACAGCTTAGCAAATAGGCCACCACTCTTTATCAATTGAGACTATTGTTCTTGTAATCGTGTATCCTCAAATGACCCTGTAGTATTTGACTTCTATCTCGCTAGCTGATTGCTTCTCTGTATGTGAGGTATAGCGTGTTGGTGCGTACATAATTTGAACGCGAGGTGACGGTTCTTCATCCACGAAATGCTCTGTTTCCGCATGTATAGCCGAGGTCAACACAGTGAAAGTCAACAAACACAACGAGGTGATGGGATCATGGGAGCTTAGTGATTTGGTGTGAGGGTATCTCTGTCTAAAGAACAAATGAAATAGCTAAATACAAGGCTTAGATAATGCATAATACATGATGCAGAGTGAAAAGTATGCAAGTACTCTAGACTAAGCAGAGAGCTGATATGTATGGTACAATGCGGTGTCTCCAACCCATCTGGCAACACGCATCTATCCTCTCTCCTTTCCCTGCTATCCCAGACCAGAAGACGGGGATCTAGACTTTGACCTCATTCTCGTCCTTCTTTTTCACCACATCTCCATCCTTCACATCTTTCTCAACATCCCCCTCCTTCCCCTCCCCCTGCGCATGCCCATCCTTAACACTCCTCCACTCCAGTCCCAAACAACAAAAGAAAGCCGCAATCGCACACGCCGCCGTAATCCAGAACGTCCCCCTCAACCCATCCACATACGCCCTCAACACATTCTCCAACTGATCCTCCTGTCCCAACTCCCTCAAAATCTCGCGAATCTGCGTAGCTCCACTCTTCAGGAATAATTGAGAGGGTAAGGAAGGAGAGTACTTTTCGATGCCGGAGAGGAGCCCGTTTTGGAAAAGAGTTTGGGCGACCGCGATGAAGAGGGCGCCGCCGAGCGTTTGGAAGAATGAGACGCAGGCAGTGGCGACGGGGACGTCGACGAGGGGGAGGACGGTTTGAACGACGACGATGCCGCCTTGGAAGCCGACGCCGATGCCGGCGCCGCAGATTATCTTTGGAGGGGGTGTTAGCATATCTTCTGATGTTGATCTTGCCCTTTTGGGATTGGGGATTGGGGTTGGGAGACGGGAGGGTATGGGGGCGGGAGCGGGACAGGGAGGGACGAACCTGGTAACCGAACCATTGCGCGAAGGGGGTGTGCGTGTCGAATGTGGTGATCAGACCGGCGCCGATGGAGAATAGGACCATGCAGAAGAGCATTACGGGGACGTAGTAGCCGAGGGCGGTGATGAGACCGCCGGTTACGATGGAGGAGAGGACGGTGCTGATTAGGAGGGGGAGAAGTCTGTGAGGGGAGAAAGGGTGTCAGTTGGTTGTTGGGAGATTGAGAGGATGTAGCATTGGTTGGACCTTGAAGAAGTGGCAGGGAACTTCAGATGCGCGGGGGAAGTGAGAAGGGGGTATATGAGGTGACATCGAAGGCTGTTTACTTACTGGATTCCTGCTTTCGTAGCCGAGGAGCCTTTCACTGATTGGAAGTAGATGGCTAGATAGAAGATGATGGCGAAGAAGCCGGAGCCAACTGAGAGGGTATATTAGTCTCTTTGGTCTAAAGTCAGATGTAATAGGGAAAGAATAGCCAGAGAGCGAACTGACTTACAGAAAAGAGCGAATGCTAATGCACAAACCACATTCCTATTCTTGAACAGTCTCGGCGGTAGAGTCCCTCGATCACCAAGTCGAATCTGCGTGTACACGAAAATGATAGTCAAGAGACCAAAGCCGATGAACAGGCCGATGATGCGGGAATTGTTCCAAGGGTAGGTGGAACCTCCCCATTGGAGAGCGAGCAGAAGACAAATTACGGCGGGGACGAGGATCGACGCGCCGATTAGGTCGAGTTTGAGAATTCGCTGGGTTACGGAGAGGTTGTCGGGGTTGTTTTCCCGAGGGATGCGGAGGAAGAAGTAGATTACTACTATGGAGACGGCGCCGATTGGGAGGCTTCCATGGTGGTTAGTCTGGAGCTGTGAGAGGGGGGTTGAACGAGAAAAAGGCTTACTTGATGTAGAAACACCATCTCCATGAAATCTCGTCGCTGTGTGCCGTATTAGTTTCATGATGGAAAAAGTGTAAGTGAGGATGTGGCATACGTGAAGACTCCTCCCAGAAGTGGTCCTGCTACAGATGCAATACCCCACATGCCACCGATCAGACCGAAAGCCGCGGGTCGCTTCCTGAGCGGTACTGAATGAGTATGTAAGCCCTGATTTATAGAGAATCTCAAGTGATATGGAGGAATCTCAGGCACTTTATTTGGTGCTTCAGTGCTCTGGAACCCTTGGTCGTAGGATATCAACAGATGGAATCAGAGACTTACAGCAATAAGCCAGAATAACAATTGCTCCAGAGAAGAGTCCACCGGTGCCCATTCCAGCTATGGCTCTTCCTACGATTAGGGCATTACTTGTTGGTGCTGTTGCGCATACGAGAGAGCTGAATATGGTCAGTAGATGATGGTAATGGACATTGTTGGGTCACTTACCCGATTTCGAAGATCACTATGGCGACCATGAAAGTGTACTTGATCTACACAATTGTCAGACCTTCCAATTCTTAATACTCATAGAAGTCTGCCCCTCTCTTACATCAAAGATGGTGTATATCCTTCCAAAAGTCGGCTGGAGTGCTGTTGCCGTCAAGAGATAGGATGATCCATACCTTCAAAAGTCAGCATGGGTTCGATAGAAGATAAGTTGATCCAGGCTTTTCCAGCTTAGATATCGCTTACCATCCAATATCCTGTATACTCTTGAAGCGGTCCGTGATTTTTGGAATGGCCGTCGAGATGATTGTCTGGTCCAGTGCCACTAAGAACACAGCCAGACATAATGCGCCCAGAATGATCCAAAGCTTCAACCCATGCGGATATTGCATGTCCTCTTCTGCGTCTCTCTTGGCTTGGGCTTCCTTTTCTGTCATTACCACTTCAGTCTTCTTCTCCGTTTCTGTTTCCACGCCAGATATGTCCTGGGAATTGGAGGACGGCTTGGTGGCCTCTGCCTCCGCTTCTTCTCTCTTGCTGTCCTCCATTGTCGTATCGGTTACTGTTGTTGATTTCGATTCGCTGAATCGCGGCTGCTGCTCTACTTGGGCATGCGCCATTATATTCTTTCCGCTTCGTTTTGTTCCTCGTTTGTAAGAACCGGGTAGGTGATGGCAGGACTTTGTGCTGTGTGTGCCAGAACACTGCACCGCATACAAAGGAATTTGGGTGCCTGCTTCGACTTCAAAGCTGGAGACGCTGGTGATGATGAGGACGACGCGTAAGATCTCTTCTGTTCACAGTTCGAATTGATTTGATTCCGGCAAGTAAGCATTCACTCAAGCTACAGATTGTGGAGAGAGCTCAAAGCTTATATTACATTTTCCACGATCTTATTTTCTTGACGTCTGGACTAGCAGAACCTCTTTGACACTGCTTCAGCCGCTGACTTGCTATTGGTACCCTGCAAAGTCATGCAGGGTATAGCTGCGCCAGGCCATCACTTGATTGGTTCAGTGGGCATTCCAGTGGCTTGAAAGCTGCGAATAGAAGGTGGACGGACAGTGATGTGCTCCCGATGTCCGATTCTTACAGGGCCTGGTGGGTGTGTCCCAGACATAGATTTTCTGGCCATGATTAATTGAGCTCCTGGGATTGCTGGGACGGGTGTTTGCGGTGTCTGCGGGGTTTGGGGGCTTTGAACTCGGGGCCTTTAGCAGAATCCGGGGATATAAGGTTGTGAGGGGTGTTCGGGACATTCCGAAGTGAGAGGAGAATGCCATGGGGACAGGACCCTACATACGTCACTGCCACATGCAGTTGATATATTACAAGTAAGATTCGAATGGGCTGCGTTTGAAAGGGAGCAGGCACTCGCGCGCGAGACATGGAGTCCTGAAATGGATGCAGAAGGATGTGAAGAAGTGCAGCGCAGCTGGAAGGAGGCCCATATCCAGGCCACGTCAGGATTCGGCAAGGCTCTCTTTCGCTGAGCACAAGGCTCACTCCACTCAACAAAGGTCCCAATACTTGGGACAAGGTTCTCAATACTCGGTGAGAGTATCCAGACATCCATTTGATACAGAAGTCTCTCTCTACTGGTCAGCCTCACTGTCCAAGAAGGTTACCATCCGATTGCATGGGTTGGAAGCGAATAATACTCGATGCAAATGCTTCCGTTTGTTTCTTCTTCCTTCCTCTATGCGTTGCACGCAGCCTGACGCCATGGCTTTCTGATAGAATCGATCAACTCGTCAAAGAGGAAAAGCAAACAGACTGCATCTCGTCTCATCTGGTCACTGCTGCAGCATACATTTTGATCGTCATTTGACGTAACACAGGCACCGGCTTGATCTTCTGTTGGAAGCAGCTGGTGTTCTCAGATATGCTGAGCTTGGACGTTTATTGATTGCATTTGGTAGATCTTCGGCTGGGCTTCTCTTCCTCCAGGGTCTCTGGCTTCCCAGCTACCTGGTTTCCGAGCGCAGCAGCGCAGCAGCGCAGCGCACACGTGAGGACGCGTTTCTGCAGGATTACGCAGGGGGTGCGGGGGCAGGGGTTTCCACCGCCATTTCTCATTCTTCGAGTGTCAACCTTGACCTTGCTTGACCTTTGATCATCTCAACCTTTCTTCATCTTGGGATAGGAAGCAAACAAAGCCTTCTCCCCACTTCTGTCACATCTCACGTTTCACACCGGCTTGACTTTCTCTGAGGTCAAGCCATCCTCCTCTTGGCGGTCAGCTGGACAGGTGAGTTTCCCGTGTCCATCACCAACAAAACTTGTGGCCGGATCGATTCCGACAGGACCCTTGTAGCCGTTTCTGTGAGGTACAGTAAGGCAAGCACAGCGCCTGCACCAGCACCAGCACAGCACAGCACAGGAGTTTGTCCTTACTTGACCGCTCTCCTTGTCTCTTCAACCAACAGATGTGCAAAACTGACTGGGAAAATTGTATATCAGAACTCAACCCTCCGATGGTTGCTCGCGTCTAGCACAATTCTCGCTTTTACTTGAACTTCGAGTTCAACATCAATTTCCAGCTGAGCTTAACCTTCGAGACTCAACCTGCAGACAACAGCCAACCTCAGTGACCAACAAACATTCCACTATTCATTGTACACAAGTAAGTCAATCTCAGCAAATGCTCCTTCTTTCTCATTTGATTCTACTACGCAATCAATCCATTTGCAGCTCCTGCCCTCGCTTCACTCCTTTACACCTGCCATTCCTCCTCCACAGCACTACTTAAACCACCTCGTCCCTCTTCCTACGTTTCGACAACATCACCAACAACAACTTGATTCTTCCTCAGCAAGTACAAGGTGCTTCAACTCCTACCCTCTCCAAGCTATTCCTTCACCACATTCCCATCCAATTGCCTTATTCCACCCCACTCTCTCGGGCAACTCAACTTGCCTTACTTAGCCTCATGCTGTATCTACTTAAATAAGCCAACAACTACCAGATCCTTCTCGACAGGATTCGCACATCCTTTCACATTCGCCCTCTCCGAGTTCCTTACGCTTGTCGTACATCGAGTTGCCTCATCCGGCATCTCTTTGTGGCCCTCTTGCCGCAGGCGAGGTCACTGCTCACACATACACCTACACATCAACTTGCCCAAGGTTACGTCTCATCTTTGAGACGAATAGCTTCACGTCTCACTTCCATAATCCACTTTGAATTCATTCATTGTGTTCTACTGTCAAGTGCTCCGAAGCCTTCTTCTTGAGCACTTATTGAGAAGATGTCCGGCCAAGGATATCGAGGTGGACGAGGAGGCGGCGGCCGAGGAGACTTTGGAGGCAGTAGAGGCGGTAGAGGCGGCGGTGGTGGAGGTCGAGGTGACTTCGGTGGTGGTAGAGGGGGAGGAGGAGGCTATCGCGGCGATCGTGGTGGAGGCGGTCGAGGCGGTGGTGATCGAGGAGGACGCGGAGGAGGAAGAGGAGGATTCTCATCCGGCCCTCCTGAGATCAAAGTCTTCAAGTAGGTTACTCAACAATGCTCTGTCTGTGTCAGTCATTGATTCGTATAGGAACCCTGGCAATGCTCCCGTCACTCCTGACACCCAGGTTATCGCCATCGAAGATGCCTACATGAAAAACAGCAAGGGCATCAACGCCTTAGCTAACCTTTCAACTACTACCCGGTTTCCCCCACGCCCTGGACATGGAACACTGGGAAAGAAGATTGTGGTTTACGCCAACTATTTCAAAGTGATTGCTCCGCCTAATCTGAGCCTCACTCGATACAATGTTGAGGTCTCCCCTCCTGCCACAGGCAAGAAACTGGGGCGGATCTTTCAGCTACTTCTTGAGCTGCCCGCATTTTCTGGAGTTGCAACCGAATGGAAGTCAATGATCATTTCTACAAAGAATCTCAATCTTCCACCTGGTTACACCGTCCAGATTCCGTACAGAAAAGAGGGCGAGGACGAGCCCCCGGCCCGAGCTGTTACCTACAATGTGAGAGTGATTACTCCGCTCACATACTTGGTCTCGGATCTCATCAAATTCCTCGCTTCTCAAAATCCACAGCCGCCTTACACCCAAAAGGCAGAGGTTATTCAGATGATGAACGCAGTCTTCGGTTGTTACCCTCAAGCCCACCCTGGTGTCACCTCCATTGGACAGAACCGACACTTCGCCTTGGACCGGAGCCAGCAGAACGCCCACAATATCCACGTTCTCGGTGGAGGTCTGGAATCCCTTCGTGGATACTTCTTGAGTGCTCGCCCAGCAACCGGAGGCTTGCTTCTCAACGTCAATGTTACTCACGGCGTGTTCTTCGAGCCTGACCGCTTAGACACCTTGTATCCCAAATTAGGTACAGGTAATAAGACCACCTTGGCAAAGAAGTTGAACAAGCTTCGCGTCCGAGTCACTCATTTGCCGGGCAAGAAGAACAAGAAAAACGAAGACGTTCCTCGTATCAAGATGATTTGTGGTCTCGCACTTACAAATGATGGTCGCTCGGAGGAGCATCCACCAAAGATCACTGTTAATTATGCTGGGCCGACGCAAGTCAGTTTCTGGCTCTCCGATACTCCTCCAGGTTCTGCCTCTGCTGGCCCAAGCACTTCTGGGAAGGGCAAGAAGTCTGCATCTCAACAGGGTGGACTTCCGGTCAACCAATACATCACCGTGTACAATTACTTCCAGAAGAGTATGTTTTCCTGCCTGTGATTTTCTTACCCTCTCCCTCTTCTTGCTGACCATACGAACAGAGTATCCGCACATTCAGATTAGTGATCGCAACCCTGTGGTCAATGTTGGCAACAAGGAGCATCCAATGTACCTACCTGCCGAGGTGTGCGTCGTTTTGCCTGGTCAGCCAATTGGCCGTCGTCTCAGCCCAAACCAGACTCAGGAAATGATTACCTTTGCTTGCCGCAAGCCGTGGCAAAACGCCGACTCGATTGTTGGAGATGGCAGAGCTGTCCTTGGACTCAATCCTGCTGCCAACTCCATCGCTGGCGCCTTTGGTATCCAAGTCGGATCTTCTCTTGTTACCGTTGCCGCACGCGTTCTTTCACCACCTCAAATCAAGTACAAGAATGCTCGAACCAAGCAGGAAACCGTCATGGTGCCAAGATTTGGATCATGGAACATGGCCAACGTCCAATTCCATACCGGAAGCAATCTAGGTCGATGGACCTACATTCATTTCACTTCCAACAGACGAGGCGACAACTTCAGTGCAGCCGACCTTCAACAAAATGTTACCAAGTTTAGAGCATTCTTGAACAATTCCGGGATCAACGCGAATGGCTTCATCCAGGTTCCACCCCCACCCACTGTGAACTTGGTCGATGGTGAGAATGCTCGCAACGACAGCATCATCCGTGACATTTTCCGTCGATTCCACACGGCAGCACCAGAGGTCAAGCCGCGATTCGTGTTTTGTGTTCTACCGTACAACGATGTTGCTCTTTACAACAGCATCAAGACTGTCGGTGATACCAAAGCAGGAATCCACACTGTCTGCGTGGTCGGGTCCAAGTTCATGAAGCAGAACAGACAGGAGCAGTACTTCGGTAATGTTTCCCTGAAGTTCAACCTGAAGGCCGGCGGCATCAACCACACTCTCGATGCTGGGAAACTCGGTATCATCTCCGAAGGCAAGACGATGGTTGTTGGCCTTGATGTCACTCACCCCTCGCCTGGGTCGAAGGAAGGTGCTCCCAGTGTTGCGGGCATTGTGGCAAGCGTTGACAAGTGGCTCGGCCAGTGGCCAGCAGATTTCAATGTTCAAACCGGAAGAAAGGAGATGGTGGAGGCATTGGAGTCCATGATGATCTCCCGTCTTAAGCTCTGGCAAAAGCGCAATAACAACGCCCTACCAATCAATATCATCATCTACCGCGATGGTGTTTCCGAGGGACAGTATCAGTCAGTATTGGACGAAGAACTTCCCTTGATCCGAAATGCTTGTCGTCAGATCTACCCAGCAGAGGCGACCAAGCAAAGCTTCCCGAAGATCTCCATTATCATTTGTGGCAAGAGACATCACACTCGTTTCTATCCTAGCGCCGAAAAGGATGCCGATCGATCTTCCAATTGCGAACCTGGCACGATCGTCGACCGTGGTGTCACCGAAGTCGGAGCATGGGACTTTTTCCTCCAGGCTCACTGCTGTCTGCAAGGTACTGCTCGATCCGCACATTACTATGTGATTCTGGATGAGATCTTCAGAGGTGTCAAGCCTACTGGCCAACACAAGAACGCCGCAGATGCCTTGGAGGACCTCACGCACAACATGTCTCATCTCTTTGGCCGCGCAACGAAAGCTGTCAGCCTATGCCCTCCAGCCTACTATGCCGATCTGTTGTGCACCCGCCTTCGCTGCTACCTATCCGATCAGTTCGATCCTCAAGAGACCTCGGCCACGCCCAGTGTTGCAAGCGGTTCGACTGGAACGAAGAGCAAGGACGATCCAATTGCAATTGGCGAGGCGCTTAAGGACACCATGTTCTACATCTAGGCATCTTCGACACTAAACACTAGTCGTGGTTGGAGAGATGCGGTGTAATGATTTACCTCCTTTCAAGTCCCTCCTTGCCCTTCTGCGATTCCATTATGGAGCAGCGTGGAGCATAACCCATTCATTCAGTCTTTACAGCGAGCGATACCACTCTATTTGCGGTTGAGCGCAGCGGATGCGAAATGGTCTCATTTTTTTCGTAAAAATCTGGTGCGGGTCCGATAGTGGACAACAAGGCTATGTCGTGCAGTGGACAACATTGTTCTCTACTGCGGTCTGTCTATCTTCAACATAGGACAGTCATATATGACAGCATCTACGATCGGGATCCCGGGTCTTTGGGGAAGTGGAGGATACAGACACTAGCGAACAAAATGCTATATGCTTTCCAATCGTGTGTCTTACTGATTTCGTGACTAATGGATCAAATGTTAGTTTTCTGATTAACCAGCTATAACGACATCTTACTCTCAGACTCCTCGGCTCTCGGTGAGGAGGGACATTACCAGCACTATGGGCCAAGTTGATACGTGATGTCTTGGACGGGTTGCCTGATCTTTGTTCTTAGATATTTCGCTTAATGGCTCCAAGAACACTGCCTTTCGGCTTGATGTCGAAGCATTCCTCACGTCAAGGCTCTTCAAGGGTATCTCGCAGCCTCATCTTACCATGGAAAGTTCCCGCAAGGACCGATATCAATCAAATGGTTATGCTATTTGAATACTGTTAGTTGCGTTTCGCAGTTTGTGATGGGAAGGGCAAAGCTCGAGAAACATTGAGAGGTCCCTTCTACTGATGAGTTGTGGGACAAGAGCAGATGTGAATCCTTTGTTTCTCATTTATTATTTTCCAACTATTCTTACTATCTTCATCTACTGCTATTATAATACTACGGTCACTTTCCGCAGATCCTTAGCTAATCGTTACAAAAGAACAGGATTGAGTTGCCTCGCGCCTAGTGATCTATTCCTTCAATCCACTCTTCACCACACTGGCTCCATTCGTATTAGACTGCGGATTGCCATCCTGCTGTTTCACAGCGCTCCCAGCAGAAGCAGAAGCAGAAGCAGAAGCAGAAGCAGAAGCAGAAGCAGAAGCAGAAGCAGAAGCAGAAGCACCAGCCGCAGCAGCAGTGGCAGGTTTCTTCGCCTCCTCCTTCTCCCCCTGCCCAGCCTGCCCTCCAGCCGCCCCCTTCGCCTTCGGCCTCTCCACAACCTTCCCCTGCTTATCCTTCTCCCCACACCACAACCTCAAACTATAAACCCACCTCTCCCCCCAAAGATCCTCCTTCATCTTCGGCACGAAATGAAAATCCTGCCCATGCGCCTGATAGGTGAAGCCTCTCATCCCCACATTCGCCTTCGCCTTGTGTCCTGAGATACACTCGAAGTTCCAGGGCTGCCACACGGGGATGTCTTCCCATTCGAGCTCTTCCATCTTGGGGACTTTGGGGAGGACGCCGTTGTGTGGTGGAGGCGGGTGTTTGAGATCGACGTGTTTTTCGTCGTTGGGTGAGGATCCTTCTTCCCAGCTGCTTGCGGGAAGGGATTGATATGGAGATTTTGATGAGGAGGAGCTAGCAGACGGATCGTAAGCTGGCATATCCGTAAGCTTGATCTTGCGACCGTTAGACCGTTTCCTGATTCCGGATCCTGAGTGAGAATGTTGATGTGAGAATAGGGCGTCTTGCATTGTGTCGTGCTCGACGAGAGAGGTACTGATCCAGCAGGTTACGATGCCGTTGTCGGTTATGCTTGCTTCGAAGGGGGCGGTGTGGGAGAAGGGGAGGGTGCCGTTGAATTCCATGCAGGCTTGGGTCAGGGACGCTGCTGTGAGGGCGAGGAGTATTGGAGAGGACTTCATGGTCGGTGGTTATGAAGCTTAGATTTTTGGTGAAGTGGTAGAAAATTTGGGCAGCATGGGAGGGAAATGTGACTTTCACTTCGAGGAAAGAAAATCAGGAGAAGAGAGGGAGAGAAATAGTCGAGGGGGGGACGAGGGAAGGGGGAAGTAAATAAGAACGCGTAAATCCATTCCATCTTTGAGACACCCTTTTCTTGTTCGAGAGATCGTGAAAGCACGCGGTTTTGGGGTTGTCTTATCGCGAGTATGGGAGTTGAGGAATCGAAGCAAGGGAGGGGGAAGGTGGCGGATGTGGCGTTTTCTCGCTTAGTGACTCAGGGGTAAACAATGAGGTTTTGTGATAGATTTCTTGGAGCTGTCGACTTTGGCGAAGGAAAAGAGACTTAACCGAAATATAGATCCCTATTATACGTTTGTACTAGTTGATCTAGTAGCCTTATGATTGCTGAAGTGTCAGATTGGGCTTGTATAGATAGAATGGTGGTAATTGAAGGAATTGAAATCTTGGAAATGACACGTTGTTGACGAGTAGATAAATCAACACCAGAAACAAGTATTAAGATATCCAATAGGCTTATATCAAATAGAGAACCCTCCCTCATGGACGTTAAGGAAGCGGAGGTTCGTGCCACTGTTGCCTAGCATTGTCAGTTTGTGTTTAAAAGTTCTCAGCTAGGTTCTTACATTCGCTGGGCGGCACAGGAGGGACCTTGTGAATCATAATAGTTTCTTCATCTTGGACTGGCTTACAGCTGTTAATGTATTCTGGTTTCCATCATTCGGTCACTTCACACGCGGAGACTTGACCAAGGTAAGGATTGCTACAACAAGTGTTGCTTGTCTCTATTCTGTTCATATATTCATTAACTCATTAATCCTTCTGAGTCAAACGATATTGACATTTCGCAGTATCAGTGGCCTAAGTTCTCAAACTCCCAAAGCCCGTCCTTCTCTCTCAATGCTACCCTAGACTGGCTCGTAGCCTTTGCCAAACCATCAGGCTTACTTAGGCCATTCTTGGAATTCTCCTTTAGCTCCTCATCAACGCCAGAGAACAGTAGCGCCAAAGCACTGCCCTTCCATGCCATCAGTCCAACACTCCTCGTTTTCAGGATAATAACAACCAAGAATACCACAGAAAACAAGACAAGAGCGACTGGGAGCGATAACCATTCCCACCTAACCTGCACAAGAAGACTTTCGCGGTACGCGGTTCCGAAATACCTCGATTCCGGCGTTGTGACTGGAGACGTCTGCTGTATATTGTTTGTCATGCAGAGTGCCACGGTGGAAATCAAATGACTCATGTCACTATTGTTACCCCATCCAGCCCACAGCGCATCGATCCACACTGATCTATTGAAGGTACCGCCGCTTCCAGCCTGGATCACACCTTGAGAGAAGATGTTTTGAAAGCCAGCTTGTGCGCCATGCCATGAATCGACACCCACAGAGTAAGACACTCCGCGATTCACATTCATGCTCGAAGGTATAACTGTGAATGTGATGGTACCATTGATATCAGCTCCTTCAGGATCTGGCGGAAATGTCACCTGGCTCCAGGTTTCCACAGTCTTTTGATCTTGTTGATTGCTGGTGACGCTGGTATTGTATGCTTGGATACAATACCACAATGCACACTCTTGAGCTGAGATAAGCGTCGCATCCCAGGCTGGTGCGCCATATGGCATCCCAATTGCCTCGATGTTCAAAATATACGGAATGGTCGTCGATGAGGCATTGTAGGCGACACCATCTGACAGACTGACTTGAAAGATATTAACATAATCACCTTTGCCCACTCTGAGAGTCTGGTTGTCCGGCAGGGTGTATATGCAAGATTGATCACCGCTTGGATCGTAGGTACTGCCAGTGCAATTTTCGGGTGCGCTCCATCTCAGTGATCGGCATTCACCACATACGCCTAAAGATGGAGTGATTGGCCAAGTACAGTTTCCTGTCGTGCATGGAGCTGAGAGATGGGACATATTTGTTGCTAGCATGCCGTTGTAGATCGCTGCGTAGGTGGACCAGTCTGGGACTTTGTTCTCTATTCTAGGTATTAGCTAGGGCAGACGGACGAAATCACAAAACTGATGGACAGGTCAGGCAACCTACCACCGGAATTGTCTAGATTTCTTGAAACATTGTAACTGGTACTTCTTGCGACATTGAGTTCCGAAGACCTCACCAAATCATCAACGGTGTTGGTGTACTGGATCGTCAAGACTTGCTGGGTGAAAGCATCGAATCCAAGAGCAAGGATTGTAATAACTGCCCCGAGAGATAGAATGTCCCTGAAAACGCACATGACTTAGCCTACGGTTGAGAACACCATCGATTAGCTTCGAAAATACTAGACATACCTTCCCCTCAGGGTCCATAATAATTCCAAGCTTCCCCATGATCCTCGAGAAGCATTATCCATAACTTCTAGATCCTCAAGCCGACGTCCGCTCTCCGGTGCTCTATCAACCGAGAACCATAGTCATTTCCCCTGGCTTAATCCAGAAGCAACGGTTATCATCAAACATGTTCTGCAAATCGTCGCAAGGATAGCGACGACTCCGTTCAGAGTAATGCCATGTCCCAGACCTTGTGCCACGGTGCCGTTGTAATGGTACAGAAGACCAATCAAAGCAGACATGGAAAGTATCGAAATGGTCGCGGCAAGAATCTCGTACTTCCACTAGCTTTGGTGCGGTCTTAGACGGTTCCGTAAGCGCTTTGTTTTTGCGAATGACTTTTCTGTATCTGGACTGTTAGGCAAGAAGCCTTGTGGCCTGTTGGCTGATATGGTTGACAAGATCTCAGGCTGGAAAGTTGCTTGTTCGGACTCGTCATTTGGGAGGAGATATCTTGAAGAGTCGTAACTGGGTAGAGATGGTACAGGCTTCCGTGGAAAGAAAGCGCTCATTGGGACGACCGAAGGGCTACGACGGTCGGGTAAAGAGTCATAATCAATGCTACGACATCAAGCAAATTGTTGCAATTCGAACGAATTCAAGAGAAAAAGGCAAGTCAAGTTTCGCTTTTTGAAATCTAGAAAAGAGGAAGGTTGTGGATATTTCATACAGCGGCTCAAGAAACAGAGGATTCGAGGGTACCTATCCATTGCGCCTACTAAGCCTCAATTATGAGCCCAATGATCGGACGAGAAGCCTGTTTTAAGCATCAGATCCGCGATCTGCACGAATGGTATCTTGTCCCGATCCTCCATCAAGGAGTGGAGGAATACGTGCAGAATGTGGCGTGAAGTAGACTGTTGGGGGCCGTTTTGCGGAGATTGATTGACTGGTTTCGCGATTGGCACGATTGCCCCATGTATGAGATGGAGTCGCCATAGCCTCGTTCTCATAGATAGCTCTGTAAATTTGCGCCCGATGAAGAGGTCAGATTCGAGAGATGATCTCGTCGTAGTTTCTGGACCTCGTACCGTTGCGGTATTATACTGTCCGTATGCCTCAGAGTCGTTGTATCGAAATTTTTGTGCGACACAAAATTCCTGCTTTCTGGAGGACTTCAGTCTCTCGATCTTCTTGTCGAGAGAAGCTCATTTGATTCTCTCAGCTATCTCATCTGGTAAACAGAGCTGTACGCCTTTTCTGGAAGTATCATCGCCGGCCTATGTTGTGTACGTTGTTTACTGCTCTGGAAGCGAGTGTTGGTCGGTCGACCTCGCTTACAGAGGTCGGTGAATATCTTTGTTTGGATGACTCGCCGCGCTTCAAACATGTCGCATGCAGGGTATTGTATTCACGGGAATGGTTCGCATCGGCAAATGAGGTCGCATATGCAGCGTGAAAGAAGAAGAGTAATTATTACGAAATACACATGCCAACATGCCCCGTTCATTCTCGTCCTCCATCGAACAATAACTTGTAGAATTCCTTCGAACGCCAACCTGCTTCTCGAAACCTCAGCGGAGATATCACTGTTAAATAGAAGGGATACTGTACCTCGAAATCATCTTCTTTGGTCAATACGCTCCTTCTTCAGAATCGAACTGACGCATACCCTATCGTACGATGTGCACTTTGACTACAGTGACATATATGTCTTGCAGCTGCCGAGTCCCCTCCCTCGAAACGTGCGCACGTTGTCCATCAAGTGGTTATGCTCGCTGTATCGACTACCAACATACCACCGTTACGACTAAAGGCGCTTGTGTTGGTATAGGCGCATGTCCGTTCATGGCTGTGACGGAGACGAGGCCCGTCGGACGGCGCAATAGTAGTGGAAGTGAGAAGAGCGAGGATGGCGGTGGTGAGTTGGGCAGTAAGAGCCTAGGGTGGAGATGGGGCTTGGAGACTTGTGATTTTGGTTTGGGATTTTTCTGGATTTGATTTGGATTGGCGGCAGAGGACACGGTAAATGAGGTATCGGTAGTCCATCAGCTAAAGAGGGAACTGGCACATAAATTCTCACCAGTACATAACAAACGGGATTCATGTCCTCGCCTATGCAACATGGTCTGGAGTAACATCGTGCACAATAGTACAAACACGGCCAACTCCCGAACTGTGGGCTGTGAAACCATAAAACACCATTAGATTAATCCAGTGTCAGTTTTGTGTGAGTAAGGTGGTCAACGCCCATGGTTTGCATGAAGAATAGTGTGACTGTAATAGTGATCATGTCTCCCCAAATCAAGACAGATAGGACGACTTCTGGCCGTTACATGGAGGTTTTCCTAGGATCTGACAGATCAATTAATTGCGTCGACGACTATCACAACCGAAATGCTGTTGTTGAGCAGACCGATAGTCGACTGCAATTTCCTCAAAGCATTGGACAATGGCAGCTGCACTTTTGTTCCTGTCTTTATGCCATTTGCGACGTGGATGATGGGATCACCATCTCACCCAATCGAAGTAAGAAGATCTTACAGTCCAACGGGAGAAGTCGTACTGACAGATTGGTTTTTTCTCAGTTCGCTATCTCTGATGAGACAGCTACGCGACTGCCGGCCAAACAGAAACATGTAACGGAGATGCATGCAGCGGAACAGCATGAGCAAGAGGCGGCTGGAGAAAATACAAACTGTGAATTTTCAATGGTAGCGGGGTTCTGCAGGAAAAACGAACGAACGAATCTCTGGAAGGGATGAAAACAATTGCTCACATTCACGCACAACGTCTAACAGTTGTGCAGGAATGCAAGTGTTGTGTCCAAATCCTCACTGCCGAAACGGATGATAACCGACCTTTTCAACCTCAACTGCTCCAGCGATGAACTCAGACCATATCACCGCTGCTGTAGGACATGGCACTATTGAGGAACGAAGTCTCAATATTCAGGCGAGCAAGCGCAAGCTTGCAAGTCAAGAAGAATGATTGAAAATTTGGCACTTGAGCTGCGACCGAGCTTCTGCGCTGCCCTGCGCCGCTGATCTCAGCCCTTCTACTAAGTGGCCCAAGCTCTGGGATTACATCTTGAGCAACACCAAAGAGCAACCCGCAAATCCATTCCTTGAAAAATGGTTTACGCAGAAAGACGAAAGGACACGACAAGTCTAGCAAAGTGTAGGCTCTCAGCTGTACAAAACCATGAGCTCGCAGATATACAAATACAAGGAATTTGATCCTGAGCACTTCGACTGCTTCGACGGCATCGCCCGGGAGATTGCAATATAGTTTTCAGCCCACGACATTTCGATGAGACGACTAAGCAGGCAGATCGGAAGAAAGAGATTCGCAGATGCTATACCCAAAAAGATGTCGAAGAAGATGATACCGAAAAGGGAAAGGAGATCGATACAAGCGATGTAGAAGTCGACGACGATGAATCAATAGGCATTGAAGGGATTGAAGAAACATGCAAAGAGACTGACGAAGAGAACAAGAAGGAAGACGATGATGGCATTGAAAGAGAGAAGAATTTGGAGGTTGAGAAGTGATGATTAGACAGCTATGCTCTGAGATATCGCGGTGATTTTAGAAATGCATAAACGGAAGGATTCCAACATGCTTCTACTTCGTGTGTTGAAGAGACCTTGTACCAGAATCGTACAGCCAAGCAAGGTTTTGGAAGTTGAAGGTTCATGTCGAGAAGAACGACGGCTTTCGGCTCGGCGAAACAAGGCCTCCGAGGCTCTGCCTGAACCCACTTCCTCAGCCGTGCAGCGTTCCACCCATCGAACAACACGCTGACCCAGCCTTGCTTCTCCATCTCGGCTTCGTGCAATCACAGTCTCTGCCTCGTTAATTTGCATATCTCTCCAGCTTTCAGGCTGTCAAATCATTGACCATGGCGTCCAATCAATCATCCAGCTCTCCAAACAATAATCGTAATTCTGTCAACTCGGTCCGTTCTCTACTTTGAACAGCCTGAACTACAGGCTTTGCTGATAGATGGGGTATAGTTAGGAGGTGATGCTACTGCTCCTGCGGAGCTCTCTGCCGTCGTTGACGAGCTTTTGAACTCTTTGTCCAACAAGTTTGCTGGTGTTTCGAGCGAGATCTTTGCTAAGAGTAGGCATTCATTGCATACCACATTTGAGGGGAATACAGATGCTAATAAGATTCTCTAGTGGACGAGATGTCAAGACGATTGGATAACCTCGAAGCTACTCTACAAAGCAATAATGAGGGACGTGATGGGAAGTCCAGTCCAACAAAACAATAGTTGGGGCGCTCGAGATCAAGTTATGGAAGGCATATCTGCGGCGTTCTGTGGATGATGGGAAGGAGTTTAGGGAGTTTCCAAGGCTATTTTGGTGGGCCATACACGGTCATAATACTGCTGGGTTCACTTCAAGGTCACCAAATGTTCATGATACCATCTGTTTGCGAAGCATAGAAGAATAAAAGGTTCTGCATTGCTATCAAACGCCAGTTCCCATGTCATTTTTCCTGATGATATACATGTCATGCCACCCATTCTCAAAATGAGTATCTACAACTCAGACTTGCCAGCAACCTTCTCAATGAATTTTCGGAGGATGTTGGTCTTGCTGGTGAACTCATCAAGCTTTGCTGGTGCGAGACCGCCCTTCTTAAGGATACCGTCCAAACGAGCCAGCTCCTTAGCAGCATAGTTATCGTTCTTGGAGAGCTTGTCAAAGACCTTGACATAATACTCTGCGTACTTGTATTGAGCCTGGGACTTCAAGTCCGCAGCAGCCTTGGTAACCTCACCGGCGACTTCAGCAATGCTGGAGCCACTAGTGAACTTAGCTACGAGGGTGTCCAGAGCTTCAATAGTGCCTGCAACAGCATTGAGACCACCACCTGGAGCTCGGTGTGTTCCTGCTTTGCTGTTCATGAATTCAACAAGGTCTGCCTCTGTGCGTCCGCCATTGTATGCCTCTGGAGTCGTAGAGCCCTTCGGGAAGAACTTGATGGTTGGGTAGGAGGAAACGCCTTGATCTTTGGCAGTGGCCTTTGCGTTATCGGCTTCGGCATCGACCTTTGCAATGAGAACACCCTGCTCGCTGGCAAAGTCTTGTGCTACCTTCTCCCAGATTGGTGCAAGAGTCTTGCAGTCTGTTTCAGTTAGCAGTGTACATTACTCCATGCAAAGGACCAAGGGTAACTTACGTCCACACCATGGAGCGGTGAAGGCAACAATTGCATCCTGGTCAGCGCCAATCTTCTCCTTGAATGTCTTGTCGTTCAACATCTCGACAGCACTTGGAGCAACCTTCGCCTTCTTTGCCTTAGCACCAGTCTTCTTGTTGATGAATTCCGTCAGACTCTCCAAGTCTCTGCCACCGTTGTAGTCCTCGGGAGTCTCATCCTTTCCATTGAAGTATTTGATGGTTGGGAAGCCCTGGATACCGAAACGCTTGCCCAATGACTTCTCAGCATCCGCATCGACCTTTGCAATACTAATCTTGTCTTTGGCGCCAGAAAAGTCTTGAGCTAACTGCTCGTAGACTGGAGCAAGGTTCTTGCAGTGGCCACACCATGGCGCAAAGAACTCGACAAGGGCAGGCTTTCCGCTGAGCACAATCGAATCAAAATTGCTAGGAATAAGGTCGAGAACGGCGGAGTTATCGTACGTTGGTGGGGGTGCCCCGGGTCCTTTGGCAAAGGATAGAGTGGCTAGGCCAGCAAGGACGAGGCTCTTGATAAGAACCATTATGATTTCGTGGTATGTGAAAGTTGTAGTTTTCTTTGTATGGGGTGGGAAGTGGTACTTCGCCGGAATTTCGTGGTTTTATTCAAGGCTATCTGGATTTCAAATCCTGAGATATGGACACTTGTTAGCTGAGCTCCCCTGCAGGTGGCGAAGCTAACCATAGCGGCGGCAAAGGGAAGCTAAAAACAACTCCAATTGATATCACGTGAATAGTCTTGGTTTGGCAATCTCTCCCCCAGCTCACTCTACGCATCTTGAATATCTGTACATGTCAAAAATGGAAACGGACTGCGTGTCATCTTCGTTGACACAGCATATGGCCCAAGAATGAGGAAATGCAGAGATCTTGTCTCGATGTTGCGAAGCCGAGGACTGGCAGGGAAACGCGAGGCACAGCAGTCTGGATGATCCACCCGATATGGTGCTGACAGGCTCCACGTAACAATTGAAACGACTTCATTGAACTTCATGGGCCTTGAACATGTTCATCTGGGAGTATAAGGGCCTTTCAAACCAATAATCAATCACCCATCTGTTGTTCACATCAGGCCAGAAAGAAGATGAGTCTCGTCAGAATCGGGGTCAGTCCCACAGTCTGTGAGCCATGTAAGAAACGCAAGAAGAGCTGCAATAAAGCGTTGCCAAGTTGCTCGAGATGTAGCAGGTATGTTTACCTTCTCATATGCTTCTTGATTGCCCTGATTGAAATGTAGGTTGTTTGTAAAATGCTCCTATTCTGGTGATCATGCCGCGCCTGCAAGTCGTCCGCCTGTACTTCCGCCTCTACACCTTATCAGTAACTCGATTCCGGGACTTTCGGTTTCTGCAAGCCTCCCAGGGTTGTGGGACTATCCATATGGCAAACCTAGCTTGGGCCTCACCACCGACAACCAAGTGTCAATACAAGCTCACAAGCTTCTCAACGCTATATCCCGAAAGCACGGAGACGTAGACAAGTTCTGTGAGACGTATTTCAGGAAATTCCATTCTACCTTGCCGATTCTCAACAAGGCGGTTTTTCAATGGCAACGTGAGAATTTGCGATCGGATTCTCACTTCTCAACTCTGCTCTTGGCTGTGTTTCTCATAGCTCAAATGGTTGACCAATCGAGCGCCGATGTGCATCGATTTGATCTGTATCCAACTCTCAAAAGCATCCACTGCCTTCTCCAATCCACAGGAAATGTTTCACATGAACTTATCCAAGCCGGGATCTTGATCAGCTCTTTCGAATACTGTCAAGGGCTCTTCCAAGAGGCGTGGATATCAATAGGAATTTGTGTCCGAATGGCCCAAATTTTGGGTCTCCAAGAATCGGTTCGGAAACCACTACCAAAGGAACGAGACCCGCAGGCGATGCTCGAGACAGAACGTTGTATATGGTGGGCCATCGTCATTGTCGAAAGGTATGTGCATGAAATATCTGCTGAGATGTCCCCAGCGGATGGATGTTACAGAGTTGCCTGACACTTGAACAGGAATATCAACAGTGCCTGGAAGAAAAACGAGCTTCCATGCGCGTCTAGCCCCCCACAGTTGGAAGACTATCTACCTCTTACTCCCACAGGCGAGCATCGTCTTAGTGAGGATCTCGTTCTGCCCCAAGACCTTGATGCCGCCTGGTCGTCAGCTGGTCCACTTAGACGAGAATTTACAAAATTCGGATCTTTCGCTGCCACTGTTCAGTCTACCTACTTAGCTGGACTTGTTGTTCGTCATGTTCAAGATGACAGCCGAGATTTATCCACGAGGAAGAATGATGCGGCAAGACTTGAGGGTGCGCTTCAATCGTATTTGTGTGCATTAATCCCACCTGCGTAAGTCCATGCCTACCGGGTGACTTTAATTACCAAGAGATCTCTCTGGTGTCAATTCTTGAACTAGATAAAAGAGCTGACTAGCAAATATCAGTGGGGAAGCGAAAGGTAGTTACTGCGGCGCCTTCGGAATCCGTACTTGGTAAGTTCGTCTTCACTGCTGCTTCATACGCAGGTGCTTACTCCAAAACTAGTATGGCGTACTATTTTCATGATCATGAGTTTGAGCTTGCCTCTAGTTCTGGAGATACCATGGGGGCTTCGCGTGCAAAGCTGGCAATCGAATCTATGGTACGCACAGCTATTAGCATGACGCAAGTTGGGTACACTGGATCTCCTATCGATTTTCATGGTCTAGCCTACTGGTCTCACCGGCTCATACCTGATACTGCTATGATGCATATAAAACACGGAGAACGAAACGACGACTGGCAGTCAGGACTTGACCTGATGAAGTTTTATCTCCGCGGTCTCGAACCCAGATTCAAATTATACGGTAGGAAACATGATTCGATCGTCCGCGACTTAAACAGCTAATGATTCCCACAGCCAACTACCTCAGAGATGTTGAAGCAGCAGAGGAGGCAGCAAGAAGCAATACTCCAAGAGAAAGACGGGTCCATTCTCCATGTTCCACTCCTAAACCACTTTCCTTCAAGCCGAGGTCGTCTCCGCAGGTCGCATCAAAAACTCTTTGAGCTCACCAAACCCCTTCACAATGTCGTCCTTCTTCTTGATCCACTCCTGCGCGCTGTCGTCACCCAGATTTCCTTGACTCGCTTGTATCATGTCCCATGGCATGCCGCGAGTTATGGGTTCGTTCTTCGCAAACGCCAGCATTGGTCGTGTCTCGACAACATGAACGTACATCGACTCTAGCGTGATCTTCAAGCTATCGCTAGCCTTATCACCTCCCATTATCCCATAGCTTACTATCAGAAACGGCTTGCCTTTGATCTCGTTGTAGAGATAGTCGATTGCGTTCTTGACACCTCCTGGTGCACCGGCATTCTGGAAGAGAGCAGAAGTCAGTCATATATCATGAGAACATATCAACACTTCAAGTTCCCCCTCGAAGACGTCCAGGAAAGGAGAATTTGCTTACATAGCATGCTGTCACGAGAACGTATCCATCGTACTTGGCAATCTCCGCGCTCCAAGCCTTGCTATGCTCATGTGCGAACTGTGCCATGTATGGGACAGTTGCAGGGATGACCTCTTCATCGAAGACAGGTAGCTCGAAGGAAGAGATATCGACTTCGGCAAGTGTGAACTGGATGGCGTTGGGAGATATGGAGAGCTGTTCTTCGAGAATTTTCTGGACGAATCTGGTGACCTGAGGTCCAATGCGGACGGCGCGAGTGCTGCCTGTGATGATGGCGATCTTCTTCGTGGTAGAGTCCGTCATGGTGTATGGAGTTGTAAGAATCTCCAAGTATGATGAGAGGAATCCAAAGTGATTAATAAAAGTGATTCTAGCAAATCTCATGTGGGAATTCGAAAAGTCTGAAGAACGACCTTCTGGCTCTTGTAGTGAGCCATGACAAGCAATCTCCCCACTTTGCTTCGCGGTGGAATTTTCTCATTCGAGTCCTATACTTTCTCATCCATCCCTCCGGTAGCAAGTATAGATACGTGAAGCTGCTGACATACCGTAAAGCTTTCTTGCCAAGAGAGCGAACCCGAGATCATTTACAGCTAGCTGGTTTGCATGGGGCGGCTGTAAGGGCGGAAGGGTGTGATGAGACATGCGGCAAAGCATCAGCACTAAGTGGGCTCTCACAACTTGCCGTTATGGTATATTCACTGACGCTTGAAGAATAATTGTCTATAAATCTCAATAACGAAGTTTCTGCGGCATTCGACTTTCATATTTTTTGCTTCATTGCTCTCGAAATATTGATGTGTTTCTCAGATCTTTCCTGAAACCAAGTTCTCCAAGAACGAAGATCCATCTATCACTCGATCAACACTCTTTTCCTCCAAGTCTTGTGTTCTCTGCATAACAAAAATTACAATAGACGATGTCCTCCACCAGCGACTCTTTCAAGACGCTACCGGCGGGCATGCGTGACCCTCCTCGCAGGACACTTACAAACCACCTAATAAAGGATGAAGCCTACATCGAAAAGTACGGCGCCGAGACCAATGGCGCATACACTCAAGTCCGCGTAGTTGTGGCTCCTGGAGGAGGAACACCTCTTCACTATCACGGCTCGTACGAAGAGCACTTGAACTGCACAAATGGACTCCTCAGCTGCGTTGTTGGCAACAAAACACTCACGTTCACGCCCGGCGAGACGGCCGTGATACCTATTGGCACGAAACATCGCTTCTTCAATGCCTCTGAAAAAGACAATGTGGAATTCGTGGCAAAGGTGGTGCCGGCTCACGAGGGCTTTGAAAAGAGCTTGTACATTTGTTATGGGTTGGCCGAGGATGGAGAGTGTGATGAGAAAGGACTGCCGAGGAGTTTTGTACATTTGTGTTTGATGGCGGACTTGGGGGATATGAAATGGCCGGGCTTCATGCTTGTTGCGGGCTTGGGAAATATGCTTGTCAAGGTTGTGGCGGCGTATGCAAGGTGGAGTGGTGAGGAAAAGAGACTGTTAAAAAGGTATTGGTATTGATTCATAAGGGTCTCAGGGTGGAATATCTCTGTATAGTTCACATAGATCAGTATTTCATGAGTGCGAATGCCGTGTTGTTCTCTTCTGACAAAAATTGACATCAGGAACTCGAAATGGGTAAGTAAACAGACAAATCCTTGGTACCTTGTTTGACTCTGTGGAATTACCCTTCAGCTCAAGGTCACCCTCCTTCAGGGGTTTGGAGATAGCTGCAATTTTTTTGATTCTTGTATTCGCAAATTGCTCTACATTACAGCAACTGAATGGCGATCTTGTCTGGCGTCTGTTAGGTACATGTTGGGGGGGACTTCGCTTAGCTACAAGCTTGACAACCCCAATTGCAGGGCCTTCGCGCTAAAATGGAGGGCTAAAGGGGCAGTGATGCACTTTGATCACGGTTCGACACATATTATGTTGATATTAGGAAGAAGGTAGGCAATCAAGACGAAGTATAGTGTTTATTGAAGCCCCGCTCTGTCGATAATTACTAAGGTAATTCAGCAATTCTTGATTGAAACATCGCGAAAAATGCCCTCTTTGAAAATCAGATGAACACTGCCATTTTGTGGCTCTCTGATGTGATAGATGTTCACTAGTCACTACCTTCCAATGGCACCATAGACTCAGTTGATGCACTACTCTTGTCAGTACGCCTTTGAATTGAAGAAGCCACAAAGGACACTCACACATCTTGGCTCTCCACCATCACCACAGCTTCCGCCGGTCCCCTGGCAGTCCCCTCGCCATGTTTGGAACTGCGAAACCTGACCGGAACCGGGAACGTTGTTGCACTTGTCCCATGTCAGTGAAGGCGATGTTACGAGCAAGAATTGTGACTTACACAAAACAGATCTCTTCCACCCGGCTGAAAAGGTGGACATTAGTTAGTGATTTGTTTAAAAAGGCAAGGGGAAACATACGCAGCTCCTTCCCTCGATTCTTACGCCGCCATCACACCAGTCGGCGAGAACGCCAGACGTGAGGGCAAGAACACCCGAGAGGAGGATTGTGAGACGCATTTTGAGAGAGACTTTCTAGATGTGGTTCCAAGTTGGTTGAACGAATCGTCTAAGTTAGCAATGAAGTGACCACAACAAGTCAGGAGGATCTCCTGCTTTATAGCGCAGGCACCGGAGAATCGTTCATGTGTAATCTGCGAGATGAATCAGTCGTATGATTAATATTCAACTTCCCAGATATTGAAAAGCCTTGTCTGCTGCTGACTGACTAAGAAAACTGGGACTGGTTTCTTGGTTTTCGAGTCATGTTCTGTTTTGCTTGAATGAAGAGTCTGCTGGATTTTCTACTTCTTTATCACTACGATGAGGAAAGATAGACATTGGGATACTGTGACAGTCACATCAGACATGTTCCGTAGCTCTAAATCGCTTGTAAGTATGTAAGTCAGTTTCTAGGAAAATGCGACGTTCCCACGAGAAAGGTTTGTGGAAAGAGAACCTTGCGAGACTTGGCACCCGTTCATTAAATGATCAGGACGAAGCTATTTAGTAAGCTTGAGTGCATAGCAATGGCAATGTTCTACTTCAAACTGACCAAGAGACGTACCTTCATTGAAGTAGTACCAATAGCATTTCTTCATTCTCAAACAGATAATCAAGAACAGAACAACGTCTCGCTTCAACAAATCATCATGGAGACTCCGAAAAAGTCAAATAGAGTACGAGCCAAGGTGCCTCGGTTTATGCTTACTTGTGAAGCAGGCTTCCCATCAAGACGGAGGAAACTTGAGGTCCGAACGCCGCGTATGGAAAAAATTCAGGCCGAGAGTTGCAGAACGAAATGTTGGCAAGAAATCTAATAAGTCAACAATGTCTCGCTTGGGCAGACCCTTCCCGTACTTCATATTACTACCTTCATGGGATGAAGCTCAGACTAACGTTAAGCTTAATACCCCCAGCACCTCATTCTTGACTGCATCACCCTATTTGAATCTATAAAGTTGACGGGCAATTGAGAAAACCCCAAATAGGGTTCAGCGTTGAAGCGAAGCAAGAAGACATCTCGCCTCAAGATCTGAAAAGCTCAAAAGGGAAAGATACTAAGGTACTGATATTGCTCTCCGCCATTACTAGTATTCACAATGATATCAGTGTATCTTATAAGTGAAATTGAAATGCCGAGGGATTGATCTCAGAACGCGAACAAATACCAATGTGATGGAGAAGCGACGCTAAGTTGAGGTCAGGTTTGAAAAACTCAACATAATATGCAAGTACAACAAATGCTAAAATTGAATTAAAAGGACAAGAACAATGGACAAGAGTACATCAATCATCAATGACTGGAAGCAATTGGTGGTGCATTTGAGAGCTACCTTACTGGCTCCAAATTACGGAGATACTTCCGGCGTGCTTGCCAGGCTGGATTTCAGTGCAAGTGATTTACCAACACACGTTATCACGCTTTATCAGCTTGAGATTGCGAAGTGAAAAAGCAGATCTATCAGACCACGCTGCTTCAACCAAGCACTCAATTTCATGCCACACCCCGAATAGAGGCATCGCATAAATCAAGACCCACGCTACCTGACGGATTTAGTGGTCACGCATAAATTCCAGTGGATGAATTTAGCGCTGTCAGGGATCGCCAGGGATCAATTAGCACTGACTGGCGCCGGCAAAGGAGATCTTTGTGGCGCAAGGGAGCCAAGCCTAACCTATTACGCAGACAAACCCGAGAAGCAGCACAACACGGCACAGCCCAGAACAAGAGAATTGAACAAAACATCTTTGTCGCCCCTCACTTCTTGATCTTGAAAAGCTTACGGGTTCCGTGCTTGATTCATCGTGGGCATCAACCATAGTACCGTGTCATCGGCAGCAGGATCACTTACGAGAATACGGACGACTTCACCACGGATCACTGACCAAGTATTCGCTGTCTCATGACCACAGCACACGATACAATGTCTACAACCATGACAATGACGATGTCGCAGGCGCAAGGTGCAGCAGTATCTGCGTGCCCGAACTGCGGCATCGGTCTTCCTGATCACTCGGCCATTGCAGTAGATGCACAGAAACAAATCGAGGATCTCCAAGCCCAGGTCCGACTGCTAACACAGAAGGCCACGAATGCAGGTTTGTACTCACTTACCCTATATCTTCTCACATTCGATCTGAGATTAACGAATGGATAGTCGATAGGTGGGCAGACTACGAAGACGAGATCCAAGAACTGAAGGCGCAGAACGCTCGAAACTCCGAGGAAGCAGCCCGCGCAGAAGCCAGCAGTCCAAATCGATCTTCCTACCTTCCCGTCCAGAACCGCCTCTCCTCATTCCTAGCACGCAAATCTACTCCGAACCTCAAGAGTCCCGCACCGCCGAATACACCTTCAGCTACGGACCTGGCAGCTGCGTTGACGAGGGAGCAGGCGTTACGACAGGCTGCGGACAGGAAACTCGATGAAGCGAGTGGAGAGCTGGAAGAGCTGAGCGCACAGCTGTTCATGCAGGCCAATGAGATGGTTGCGACGGAGAGGAAAGCACGCGCAAAACTGGAAGAACGGGTTGCGGTCTTGGAAAGTAGGGATGGGGAGAAGAGGAAACGGTTGGAGAGACTGGAGGGAGCGGTTGCGAGGATCGAGAGGGTTAGAGGATTGCTTGCGCCGGGGAGATGAGAGAGTTCGACGTTTCGAGACCGATACTATTGCGGGTAGACCGTGTGGCCATGTGCAGAAATTGGTCAAATGCGGAGTGAGGAAATATGTTAAGTTACGCACTTCTGGAGGGATATGGAAGTTCGGACAGCGAAAAGGAGATACGGATACGGACAGTACGATCCCGGTGGCAGCAGAATACCTCCCGTCACAATATCGACATAACGAGATATCACCTACCTTCGGCGAACTACCCAGCATTACTTTAGAAGTCCCGGACTTCGAGCCCTGGATCAACGAGCTGTGGCACGATTTTCTGATCGAGCCGACTCCTTACTTGGTGACGTCCGCAATATCATACCTTGGATTTGTATTGCTTGTTTCGCGGTATTACAGCACCGTTTGGCAGCTTTTATGCTTCCTATTTCGATTTGTGCCTTGGGATGAGGACCTCGGTTTGGGCTAGTGTGTTTGGTTTAATATTCTATGCTGTAATAGTATCATATGCATGGATCTGGGATCAAATGTTTCTGTAGGGATAGATACCTGGATTGGATTGGAATGGAGGATTATGATGCATGAGAAGGCAATGACGGAGGAATGGATTGATACCCGGTTCTTGTATATATTACAGCACCAGTTTGAATGGAAGATACTTTATGATTCCCACGGACCGAGAAACTTTAATCTTCAATGCTATGGTATTAAGGGTGCTAGGTCTCGCCATCGAAAATTTATCCAAGTATCAACGATCTATCCTGCGCCCAGAAAATGCACCAAAACACCTTCAAATCATCGCGTTTTCGGCCTCCCAGCCACAGTCTCTACTTTCCGATAGTCAAGAACAGCCTATCTCCCACATCACCCAGTCCAGGCTTGATCATTCCACGATCTGTAATCTCTCCATCAACACCCGCAACCCAGATCTCAACTCCTTCCGGCCATTCATTCGCTGCCTTCTGTAGACCTGGTAAAGCTCCTAGGATTGCAATAACAATCACTCTCTTCACTCCCCATTCCTTGAGTGTTTGAATAGCAGCTGCGCATGTTCCACCTGTAGCGATGACCGGGTCAAGCAGGATCGCTAGTTCTGAGGCACCAGAGTTAGGTGAGTCGGATGGGGTATTAGCTGCGGGTCGGTGGTAGGGGAGGTTGTTGTAATATTCAACTGGCTCGAGGGTTGTTGGTTCACGGAAGAGTCCTAGGTGGTGTACTGGAGCTGGGTTGGGAAGGAGGGTCTGGATTGCTGAGTGTTGTTAGCTTGTCGTCCTTTGGAGAGGGTTCAATAAGTGATGCAGCCAAATTCAGCAGATGAGGAGGTGCTATACCATCTAGCATTCCAAGTCCAGATCGCAGAATAGGTACTACTGAGATCGTTCCTGGGGATACAGTGGTTGTGTTGTATTCATATCCTAGGTGAGTTTTGGCCTAGAGAGTGGAAAGTCAATAGTGAACTGCGGGGGCGGGGTACAGATGATCATAAAGTGATCGTTGACTTACAGATTCTCCTTTCTTGGTAGTGAGACCTGCAGCTGTAGCTTCACAGGCTACAATCAAAGCGATCTCATGAACCAGTGCCTTCGTCTCCCGAGCGTTTGTTGTGCTCTGACGAAGCTGGGAGAGCTTGGCTTGGAGACACGGATGCGTGGAGATATGGACAGTGGGGGGTAAATCGAAAGACATATTGCTTGACTATTTCAAAAAGCAAGTAAGATATTCGTATATTTCCAAAGGTGTTTCTTTCTTTTCTTTTGTGGGATAAACGTCAGAAATAGAATCCAGAAAAGGGAAATTGTTCCTGAAGTGAGGACGGTGAGATGTTGTGAGCTTCAAGTAGCCAACCAAGAGTGGATGCAAGCTCCCCTGCATGAACATCCGGGGTCGGAAGCGGCCGATAACCGCTTATCGATATGGGGCCTCTGATTGGCTCAACTTTTTCGATGTCATTGTTGACGTCGGCACGGGTGGGGAACTTTTTTCATGCTCAGCCCTGAATAGAGACGATAATTTTCAGAAATCATTATGGCGGTCCGCAATATCATGGACATCGACTGCGAGAGGACCACAAGAGAACAGGCTATCAAGGGCGTATCCAGAGCAAGCCTCGTCTTATGAAGGAGATCTCGACATCGTATGAAGTGGGAGGTAGTGCTGCAGTGAAGCACGGCATCGCACGCTCGATGGGATCCAAGGAGAAAGAAACTAAGAATATGGGGTCGCACGGTGCTGCAGACGACACATCCAACGATCACGAGCATGAAGATGGATTAGCACGTTTATCGAATCCGAATGCAACTTTCACAGGTCGGACTGGTGTCGAAGACGACAACGAAAGGGTTCATAATGGCGAAGCAGGCAGGCAAAGTCTTGCTCGGTCAACATCGCATGCATCGCGCATATCTTCACGAAAATTGCACGCTGCTGCTCGTCCCGGAGCATCGGGTAGTTACGATGTGCCGGACGACTATGTCAACCTAGATGAATTGGCAGCTCCATCTCCCGTTGAAAATCCGGACGAAGGACCATTGTATCGGCATATATCTTTGGAAGATGCAAGAAGCAGAGAACAGGAATATCGCAGGGGCGATGAGATCAGAAGGAAGACTTCGAGGGAACGCCCTGAAGAAACCAAGAAATCTGAGGAGAAAGAGATACATAACGTCTCAAAATTTGCCACGCAGCTCTACGTTATATCGTACCTGATTCTGTTCTCCCTACTTGGCACGTTGGCTCGACTTGGACTACAAGCTATCACCTTCTATCCTGGTGCTCCGGTTGTATTCAGTGAACTGTGGGCAAATTTCGGTGGAAGTCTTTTCATGGGGTTCCTGAGTGAAGATCGAATGCTGTTCAAACACGAATGGGGAACGCCCAAATACCATCAAGAGATACAAAGGGCGAAGAAGCAGAAACAGGATGAAGAGAGTGGTTCAGGATCGGACCAATCCGTTGATTTGCAGGCGGCCAAGAAGGCTCATGCGGCAACGAAGAAGACGATACCTCTGTATGTTGGTCTTGCTACTGGTTTTTGTGGCTGCTTCACTTCATTCTCATCCTTCATTCGAGACGTGTTTCTGGCGCTGTCGAATGACCTTCCTACGCCTCTCAACCACCCTACGGACTATAGGCCTGTGACTGCAACAGTGAACTCCACAGTGCCGAGAAATGGAGGATATTCTTTCATGGCATTGCTGGCCGTCATTATCATCACAGTTGCACTTTGCATATCAGCTCTGCACATTGGAGCTCATATCGCCATTGCCTTGGAACCACTCACGCCTAGCCTACCATACAGAATGACTCGCAAAGTTATGGATCCGTTAGCAGTTTTCCTAGCCTGGGGATGTTGGTTAGGTGCCATATTTCTTGCTATTTTCCCACCTGACAGAAATGCTGCTCCTCCGGAAATCTGGCGCGGCCGTGCAGTCTTCGCGCTGGTCTTCGCTCCTCTTGGATGCCTAGGACGTTTCTACGCTTCGCTTTACCTCAATGGTAAGATCGCATCATTCCCGCTAGGAACGTTCGTGGTGAACATTTTCGGCACGGCCATTCTAGGAATGAGCTACGACCTGCAACATGTACCTCTTGGGGGTGTCATCGGCTGCCAGGTCTTACAAGGCATTGAAGATGGATTCTGTGGGTGCTTGACAACTGTCAGTACATGGGTTAGCGAGTTGAGTTCGTTGCGCAGGAGGCATTCCTACCAATATGGCGCAGCGAGTGTTATTGTAGCGTTGTGCTTCATGATTGTCATCATGGGTAGCATGAGATGGACCATAGGCTTCTCGGACTTGCAATGTGTAAAATAGATACCAGGAATGTTACTAATCTACTACTCATAATGTCATTCAGCTAGATTTGCGCCTTTCTGTCGAATGTACGGCACCTTTGATGCTGTGCACTGGAGTTTGTGTTCTCACATGAGCAGATATGCAGACTGCCGCATATGCTGTGTTTACTCATTCAGTGTTTGGAAAACTTCCTTGTTTCAGGCCTGCAGTCAACTGAGCCAGCGCCGTACGATCATCAGACAAGAATTCTGACGTGCAGAAATGAGGCTTGTTGTTGCTGAGAGCAATCGTTGGAAGTGCTCGGAATGCGTCGTCAGGATTCGTTGGCATAGATGTGCTAACGGCAGCCTAAGAAAGGAGTTCAATAGCAAGAGAAGATTCATCAAGTTCCAACGCATCAACCAACAAACGTCAGGTCTCATAATGTTGGCATCATGCAAAGCGATTTCGGTTAGATGCAATGGTGGGTTATAGCAGCTACGAATTCATCCGAGATCCAGATCTGCCGAAAAGTCGCAATGCACCATCCCGTATCTCTGGACACGTTACCAGATATACGAGCTTTAAATCTACTCCGTACCTACGATATGGACTTTGGTCTAGTTCTGGATCACGAAATAAACACAGGGACACGCAACAGACTGATCTGTTAGCAGTCAAACAAAGCGCCCCCATTTTCGGCCTTCAACGGGTTAAATATTTTACGAACTCGCATGCTACTTTGACTCCGCCTCGAATCCGCCTCATCCTTCTCTTCGGTTAGCATCCCGAAGTCCTAACATCCTCCTCCCGCAACAAGATGATCGTCCGTTGTTATCGGAGGCAAATATCAACAGACTACCTGTATGCGGCAGCTCGTCACTTTAAACTCCTGCCAAGCAGCTGAACCCCTGAAGCGCCACTCCCTTCTGACCAACCACACGCTATCTCGGCACACGCGATTTGTACTCCACAAAATCCTATTTCCACCTTCCTTTTTGCGCGAGGCGACGCCGACAATCCACGGTGAAGCCTGCAGGAGGGGAATCTCTCAAGTCTGCGCTCTCCCCCAGTCATGCTTCCCGTTAGAGCGACGGCAATGTAACCTTCCCATGCAAGTGGCCGTGCAAGACTTGCTTGGCAAATGCTTCGAAGAGCTTCAGTTGGTTGGCAAAAGTGCCCAGCTCACAACAGGATATCCAGGTATCGACTCCCGACCAGTAGCATGCTTTGTTTCCTCGGTCTCATCTAAAGAGAAGCTGTCCGATGCCCCTCCATTTCCTTCTTTGTACTTTGCCGTACCATGGGATTGCCGTTCGGAAAGCAATTCTCGAGGATCGTATCGCGAACTATGACTGCAGTAAGTACCTGACTGCGCTCCCACTCTTTCTTATCGACTTGCCTCCTTGCGGTAGATCTGCAAACCCCGGGTCAAACCTCCCTGCACAAGCTGTCCCAGTTACGGTAGGTGCTACTTTCTCCTCAGGTAATTACTATCTTTCTGCAGGCAGAACATGGGGCAAAGAAGCTTGATAAGAGAAGCTCACCCGCTACTCCATTCCCTCTCTCATCCTGTTCAGTTTTTCTGTCCTTTCATTCATTTGTTTGGAAATAAGAAAAGGGGTTCGGGTTGTTTGGTCTAGAAAGAACTATAGCTTCTACCGCTGTCTATAGTTGAGATCAGATCTTTCCACCATGAGGTCTTCAATTGTTACTGCCATCTCGGCATTGGCTTGTCTTGTCTCTGGAAACCAGTTCAAGAATTTGGGCAGACTGCTTCCTCCTCTTGAGGATGCTGACGTCCTCGCTGCAGATGTTGCTGCAGCACCAGTCAATACGACCGGATCTGGGTTCTTTACCCAGTTGCTAGACCACGACAATCCCAGCAAGGGAACCTTCCAGCAAAAGTTTTGGTGGAACTCAGAATTCTGGGCTGGACCAGGCTCACCAGTAAGTACTCAACATGTTTCAGTACATAATGAAAGCGAACCTAACCGATCTGGTTCAGGTTGTCTTTTTTACTCCAGGTGAAATTGCTGCTGGTGGATATGGTGCTTACTTGACCAATGTCACCATCACCGGCCTCTATGCTCAAGAGATCAAGGGTGCTGTGGTAATGGTAGAGCGTGAGCAACCTTCTAAACATAGTTCAGCAGATCACGGTAGACTAATTACAATACAGACCGTTACTGGGGCGAATCCTCCCCATATGACACTCTCGACGCCGAGACTTTGCAATTATTGACTTTGCACCAAGCCATTCTCGATTTCACCTACTTCGCAAAGACAGTCGCCCTCCCGTTCGACACCGATCATAGCTCCAATGCTGATAAAGCACCATGGGTATTCTCTGGCGGATCTTACTCCGGTGCATTGGCAGCTTGGACCGAGAAGTTGGCTCCAGGTACTTTCTGGGCATACCACGCATCTTCTGCGCCTGTTGAGGCTATCTACGACTACTGGCAGTACTTCACTCCTGTACAGGAGGGTATGCCAAAGAACTGTAGCAAGGATATCACAGCAGTTGTCGAGTATATGGATGATGTTTTCATGCATGGTAAGGAGTCCGAGAAGCTTGCTCTCAAGGCACAATTCGGTCTGGAGTCACTTGACCACTACGACGATGTGATGGGTGTTCTCGAGTATGGTCCATGGCTGTGGCAATCAAACAGCTTCTACTCCAACTACTCCGGCTTCTACCAATTTTGCGATGCCATCGAGGTAAGTCCTTCACGAAGAAGACATAATTCCAAATACTTACTGCAAACAGAACGTCAAAGCCGGCGCAGCAGTTACTCCAGATGAGAACGGCGTTGGACTTGCTAAGGCCCTTCCAGCCTATGCCAACTGGGTGAACGAGACTTTCATCCCAGGTTTCTGCCAAGGATACGGCTACGAAGATGAGCGTGAGACCAAGTGCATGGACACCTACGACCCGACCAATGTTTTCTTCACCAACCGAGCTGTTGACAACGACATCGATCTGCAATGGCAATGGATGCTGTGCAACGAGCCATTTGGCTACTGGCAAGACGGAGCGCCTCGCCACGAGGTAACAATCGTCTCCCGTCTCATCAATGCCGCATACTGGCAAAGGCAGTGCAGTCTGTTCTTCCCTACCGTCAATGGCTTCACGTACGGCTCTAATCTCTCGCCTGACAACAATGTTCACCAAGTCAACAAGCACACTGAAGGATGGAGACTCGAGAAGACTACTCGTCTCATCTGGACCAATGGACAATATGATCCTTGGAAGACCTCGGGTATGAGCTCTGAGTTTAGACCTGGTGGACCATTCCCCGGAACCGAGACTGCGCCTCTGCAGATCATTCCCGGCGGATTCCATTGCTCTGATCTCAGACTCAAGAATGGAGTGTTCAATGCGGGTGTGCAGCAAGTTATTGATAATGAGGTCGCACAGATCGTGAAGTGGGTTGAGGAGTACCCAACGAAATAAATGGTCTAGAGTTGAAATTTAGTACAATAATTATCATCTTGAAGAAGGGATAGAACTTAAGCAAATTTTTAAAAGCTTATCGCGAGTTCTTTTGTTTACTCGTCGCGTGTTGAGATTTGCGCCACAACCCAGCTTCCTGCCTTTTCCTAGGTAGGCTGCGACAAATGCTGGATTCTTGCGATAGGTTCAAAGTCGCAGCAACATGGTTCTCAGGCGTATGGGCTCTTTGCTCGTTTGACGTGTTTCTGGAAAGTGAAGATCAAGTGTAGACGGTAGGTCATAAGATGTTTTAAGCGAGCCTTTCAAGTATCGACCCATGCCCACGAGAAGACACGGGAAGGATAGTACTGAAAAGATTCGCAGACAGGTAACAGCGTACGTGATTTTGCTGCATATGGTATGAGTGCAGAAAGCTATATACAAGAACATATCACAATCATAACCCCTTGTCATATCTTCAAATACTGAAGACCATATCTCACTCATAAACATAGCAAAATGGCCCATCAACAATACTCATCAATTCCTTTAACTGATAAACCTTTGAGACCAATGGCGTCAGATCCACCGTATCGGTCAGCTTCTGCTGAGCTCCGCCGCCAAACATGGACGTTCCTCCAGCAATAACCTGCATCCGATTCGGCAGATCCTGACTCTGCCAGATCGTCCAAGTCCGATCGATCATACCATGATGCAGCCAGAACGCGGGATCGTTAGGCGAGGTGTAGAAGTCGCCACCGGGGTCGGCACCGATTGTGAAGTGGCCTGCTGTGTGTACGCCGGGTGAGGCCTGCATTGTGTCTTGAAAAGGACCGATGGATTTGGCGTTGTTGATCAGTTGGGCTATCAGTGCGGGCGTAGCTTGGTTTTTGCAGAGGTAAGGACCGATATCACGCCTAAGACATCGTGGGTTGCTTCCATAGCCGTCGGTACGGGGATTTCTGGGTGGTGCTGGGTCGGCCATGGGAGATACGGGACTGTTGTGGTTAGGATCGTGTTCAACTTGACTACGTACCTTGTGATAACGAAGAGAAAAAATTGGGATGAGCTGGTGAGATGATATGAGCTTACCCCAAATGGACGGTCATACTAGATAAAGTCAGCACTTTGAACATTAGACAGGGGTCGAGGTACGAACTTCGCGAAAGGACCTTGAAGGACGCAACCACCCCCATTTTGAGCTGGACCGACACTGGTAGCCTTGTGGCTAATTTTCTGTCCATTTCCACTCATGCTGGTATCCGAACCATCGAAGATTGGGGAGGCTTCAGGGTCATTCGACCATCTACCCCAGTCCCAGTAGGGCTGGGTTCCGTTGTAGCCGCACTCATTGCGTAGTGTTTGCTCATAAGCCCACGTATAGTACCTATGCCATGAGAGAAAGTTTCCCTGTCGAAATTAGTAAAGAGGCCAACTTGGGAGCCGTGTTTACATACGGTGCCATGGATATTCAAGGTCTGTTGCATGTGAACAACGACGAAGTCTTCATAGCGATTAGTTGCCCCAGGGAACTTCCCAGTTGGGAGTTTTGATGGGCTGCTCATCAAACACAAGACAGCTGCAATGTATGCTTTTCGGTCTGCTACTGAGACATCGCCCCTGAGACAATCGTGTTAGCAATGACAAGTGTCTCATCATAATGTCTCAAGTGCTTACCATTCCTTGCGGACCATGAGCTTGGAAGCAGTGCATGTTGTCGACTTTGCAAGCTGAGCGTTGATCTGAGTTCTGCCTTTGGTCTGCAAATCGCCCACAACATCACCAGAAACTGAAGCTGAAAGAAGCAAGAGCACTGGGCCAAGATGGCACAGGATTCTGCGAAGAAACCCAAGACCTGGCGCCATGATGATAGTCGAAATAGGAGTGCTCCGATGTCAGTACCCTTTTGAGAATAAGGGACCGGCCAAGTACAGCGTCCCAAGAACCTTAAACCACCCTCCCCGAGCTCTTATACCAGACCTCTCAAAGTTGATGCGCCTTACGAAGCTTGGCGGATATTGCCCCACGGATCAAAGGCCCGTGTAAATGGATCAGCCGTTACACAACTTGTCAACAGAACAGGAAGCTGGACCGTCTTTGGCAATATGACTCTGGATCATGCGATGCAGTTGACATGGAGCATCGCCGAAAACATGTGAGATCTTCGAATATGTACTCGCGTCAAATTCCTGGATTTAGGATGCGAAATGAACTACTTGCAAGGTTGAATGGAAATTTTATATTGAAACAACCAAAACAAACATTTTAGTGGTTGCGGGATAACGAGATCCGGGAAACTCGTCTTTTGGTGTGGGGAAAGACCTTGTCAGAGCTTATCATTTTGCAGGTAATACACTGATATTATCCGGCATCTCGTGCCATATCTTCCTGTTTACGGATCTGCTTGCCATCCCTTGTCATGCATGTTGCTCTTCCTGAAGGACAGAGAATGGCATACGCGGAATTTGAGAGCGGCAGTTGAAATTGGACGAAAGAAATGAATGTTCGCTTATGTTGACTCTATCAGAGAGGACTCATATTGCGTGTGTCTGACATTGCAGCCTTGTGCCTCCATCTACTACAGACGCCAAGTGATCTTCTGCCTTGCAAATGGGATCTGGGAGAGCACGCGTCGAAGTGGTGCAGAGATTGAGTTGGGCTCGGCAACGAAACGTCACTCGCCAACTAGGAGCATCCCAAATGTCGGTCTCCAATGGCGACATGTGGCAAATGTAAACGGCAATTGGGATAGATGAAGTATAAAGTAGGTTGGGATAAGGTTGGGACGACTCAAACGAGAAGGAGCCGAGAAGACATGGTTTTGGATGGCTGAGTCAGCTGACCGTGCTAACCTCTATTTAACAACACCCAAATTGCTTTTCGGCTGGCTCTTTGAAATGCATCCTTTCTGGATGGCAGGATGAAGTCCTCTATTCCCTGTTCCCCCTCCTTTGTTCATGCATCCAGAATGTTTCATCGCTCTTCTAAATTAGCCTCCGGATAACCCCCTAGCCTCTTTCGAATGCCGGGCTTGAAAGGGCTTTTTGTGTTATTCCCCGCTAGTTTCCTGGGGAAATCCCCCGCACAAGGCGATCGATGGGCTGAGAGCAGAAACAGCCTGTTCGGCTCTTGGATTCCTCGTGGTCTTTGCTGTGTACTTGTCTTGGCGGTTGGCAATGATTGAAAATGCCGGCAATGGGACTGGCAGTGCCTTTCTCACTATGTGATATTTGAAAGCTTGTCACTCCCCAGCTTTCCTCGTTCATAGTCGTACTTTTCTTGATTTCCCTCATTAAGCATCACAAAATGGCGGTCCTTTCGAGAGTCCTCGCTGTTACTGCTCTCTGCCTGTCTTCTCTTATTTCTAATGCTACCGCGCATCCAGGCGAACACCATGACAACCTCGAAATTATCAAAGAGATCAGGGCAAGGAGTATCGAGTTTGAGAACCAACAGAGGGAGCTTCAGTCTGCTTGTGAGAACAACGAAGAAGCCCAAGCTAGGAAAGAACGTGCATATGCCCGACGTGCTGCCACTGTCCAACGCTTGCGAAAGGAGCGGGGTCTTGAAGATGGTGAGTCTCTACTGCATTTTTGAGTTATTGATTCTAAAGATTCGTACAGAGCCGATCTTGCACCGCCGAACTCTAGCTCAGTTCAAGAACTGGCAGTCAAAGGGGCATGACAGGACCGCAACACACAAGTACAATATGTCTACTCCAACGGACGTCCTTTTTGGTTCCAACACCAGCTGTATCTTGACGCCAGATAACGCCAATGGTCCATACTACGTACTTGGCGAGCATATCCGTACAGATGTCAGAGAAGGCCAGCCGGGTATCCCACTCCACCTTGAGATGCAGTTCACTGAGGTCTCCAATTGCAAGCCTGCAGTGCCACTTGTTGTCGATATCTGGTCATGCAATGCCTCCGGAATCTACAGCGGTGTCAGTGCAGCCGGTCAAGGTGGTCTGAAGACCACTTTCCTCCGAGGTGTGCAAGAGACTGATAAAGACGGTGTTGTATCCTTCGATTCGATCTTCCCAGGTCACTATAGCGGACGTGCAAGTCATGAGCACATTCTTACTCACTCCGGCGCAACGATTTTGCCAAACAAAACCTTTAGCGGTGGCCACGTCTCTCATCTGTCTCAACTCTTCTTCGACCCCGCTCTTATCGATGCAGTTGAAGCCACGGACCCATACAACAAGAACAGGATTCCCAGGACTTCCAACGATGTCGATGGCTACACCGGCTACGCAGCAACCTCCGCTTATGATCCGTTTGCGGAATATATCATGCTTGGAAGCAAACTCTCAGATGGATTGTTCATGTGGGCCGATCTTGGCATCAAATCTACGAATAACTGTAAGCGAGCTTCTGTGTTGTTACTTTCTAGTGACAACACGAAGGCAATTAATTCAAAAAAGCTAATATCTAATGTAGGGGACACATACGGCACTCATGCAGCAGTACTAGGCGCTGATGGAGGAAAAGACAACCCGAGGTTCAACATGGGTATCGTCGGCACCCCACCAAACACCCATGGATAAAATAGTCGAAGCCTTTCAGACTTTCCAAGCTGCACATAACATCTGTGGCATTGAATCCACATATCTCCAGTTTATATCCTTCGATTTTCTCGTTGAAGATATCATGTATATAGCCGATAGTCTGAACAATACACGAATTGTCCGAGTGACATAGGAGTTGATGTAAAAACAATTCGGTGTCATTGAATCCTCTTTCGCTGCAAGATATTTAGTGTGCGTGAGCAATTATCAATTGCTGGAGTCATGCTAGATAGTTAGGCAGCGACGTTACTATGTCCACTGCCCAAACTCCAGCAGTAATTCGAGTCCGGATATACAAATAATTAAGACGATTGTGAACTTGTAAAGAAAAACGTAGTACGAGTCGAATCATTTAATTGTACATGAACACCCCCACCTCCTAGCTGATTTGACTCCTACCATGGATCGTGAAACCCCTATTTCCTCAATCCTCACTATATTTTCACATCAGAAAGATCCAAATATCTCAATAGCTTCACATAGTCTTCCTCTCCACCAGTTGCCGAGGAGGTTGCCACTCTCTTCTTCAACAAGACTGTGTTCTCCGCAGCCTCCTTAATTGTCTGTCTTCTCGCTATTGCCCGCTCTTTATCCACAATATCAATCTTGAACAGGAACTCTCCACTCTTGTACGGACTCTTGCGCTTCAGGTTACCTACAACCCAGGAAATACCATCGTCTAGCGCAAACAAATCTCTATAGACATAATCTCCGCACACTTTCATATCTACCTCCATACACGTGATCGATTTACAAATATGAGCATTCATAGTCCTAGCCTTGATTTCAGAACTGAACATCCAGCGATCGAGGATGTTGTTGTATTCGACCCGAGGAGGCCTGGCTAAGAAGCGATAGCCGTTGATGTCGATTTGGCTGATTCCGGTTCTTGTTGATTGAGTAGCTGAGCGTGTTTGTCGGAGATAGCGATGACAGTCTTTACCAAATGGCGACATTTGGTGGGGTAAGACGCCGGTCTTGTTCATAACGTAGTCTATGCTGTTGACTGGCTTGTCGGTTGTGACTATCGGGCTTTTTAAACATGGTGACCAGCTACTGCTGGTGTTGGTAGAGTGTGTGCTCGAGGTTGTGTGCGTGCTGGTCTGGCTAGTTGTTGATATGGTGCTAGAAGGACTGGCATTTCTTGGTAATTCCGTAGTTGTGACTTTGACGATGGGCTTGGCGTTTCCGTTGTATAGTTCCGTTGACTTGATGTATTCGGTAGTCTACAGAATTGTGAGTCAGTCATTATGTTTCTGGTAGCGAGGTTAGCTTGGTTGAGGTTAGGTAAGTTGAGGCGTGCTCATCGCACTTACCTCTCTGGTGGTAGAGATAACATTATTCTTAGCGAGTTCGCTCTTGTCGCACATTGAATTGTTTCTCGTTGTCCGAAATATGCCATGGACATCTGGTTTTCGCTTCGGCTTGATGGCGACAAGGTAATGATATCTTTTCGAGGTTAGTGCGTAGATGCCAGCGACTGGCTCTTTGCCGAAGTAGAGACGGTGGCTATTCGATGTCGGTTTTGTTTGGAAAGAGCACCATTTCCATGGGCTGACTGCCTTTTTGGCGAGGAGGAAAAGGTTTGGCGCCATTTTGGAGAAGTGCTTTACTGATACTCGTTTAGGTATGAGGGCGATGAGCGTCGAGTGAGAAGCAAGGCGTTTGAAGGTATCGTTCAGATGTGGAGAATTTGAAGCCCGAGAGAGAATGCATACAGATGGAAACATGGAGAGAAAAAGACTGGAATGAGAGGAGCATGATGGATGAATTTATAAAGATTTCATTGCCATTTCGACTGACGAGATTCTGATAAGCTAGTATGAGGCTATTCAGACGAGCCTGTTGATGAACAAGTACGGAACATATGAGGCGGCATCACTAGAACTTTCTGGCGTTGACGCTTTAGTTTTAAACCTAGACATTGTGATCTATTAACCCAATTCTGGTAAGCTATTTTGAAGCTATTCGAGATGATGTTGACGTTTATAATGATCGAACAAGGAGCCATCATGTGATACTCGAAAGGAAAATTTCCTATCAGAGCCATAGCTTTAGACCTAGACAGTAGAACGGACAGCTCATTAGAGAAGCTAGAATAGTCCTTGAGGGATGATATGTTGCTTTTGAAAGAGCCAAGCATAAGTAAGGCACTACCCAGCGGAGCGAATCCAACCGAGCAAAAGACTCAATCATTATGCGTACGTTGATTCTTCTGGTGAGTATGACATCGAGATCTTGTCTCACAACCCAGAAAGTAAACGAATTTTTGCGTAGGAGCGCTGACAACCTAGCATTCAAGGGAAATAGTACAGCGCGATATAGTGCTACAAAAATTGGTTCGCAGTTGGAGCAAAGGAAATGCAGGAGAACAGCAATAAAAGCTGGAACATATCGGGCTGAGTTGTAAGGAGAAGATAGGGACTGTGAAGAATCGGGTAGGAAATGCTCAACAGCACACATAGTATGGAATCGAGTGATGCGAATAAAAAGGTCTCTCCAGGTCGACATTACCTTTCCGACTAGAGAATTACCGTACTGTCAAAAGTCTCAGATACGTTTTATATTGGCATGTAAAATCGAATGGTAGCTGGCGTCAGAAATCTATCGGGCTTTCCAGCCAGTGCTCATCTGCGTCGACTTCGGGTTGGTGGATTAGACTGCTAGCTGGAGGCTCGTACTGCCACTGTGAGCGAGACTTCGCAGAATCCGGATGAACATCACTGTCACTAGAATCGGTCGGCCTTGGTAAAAAGTAGTTGCTGAAAATTCGTTGACGGAGGAGCATGTGCTACATTTTTGTAATGCTCGTGCTCATGATAACCCGCAATCCCGTGCCCCATGCAAAGTGCCCAAACGAAAAACCACCAGCCTAAACCTCGACCGTGACTCTGGCCTTTGGGTTGGTAACCTTAACACCGAGCTCCTTCGCGCGTGCAACAATCTCAATTCTCTTTCTCGACGAAACGGCGTGCGAAATCCTGTATGCTGTTAGTCCTGGAGCCCCTCGGTATCCAATGGGAGAACGTACTCGGCAGCGAAGGTCTTGTTGTGCATGAGGAGAAGGTCGACATCACGGACGTTGTTGACGAGGAAAGCCTTGTGTCCGGATGGCATCATGTGGCGGGTCTTCTTGTTGGATCCGAAACCAATCTAAACGTCTCATCAGCTCTTGTCCTTCGTGTTGTTGAACCAAAGGTTCATGGTCGTCCAAAATTTCGCCATGTCCCAGGTCGACCCCATCCGCCATGAACCTGGTGTATTCCGTTCACGTACCGATGGCATAACCATTTGTCCCTTGAAACGTCTTCGGACACGGTTATCAATACCCTTGGGCTTTCTCCAGCTGGCGTCGAGACATTTGTACGTGTCTATCGGATTCCAAAGTCAGTTCCTCCATTCGCATTCGACAGAAAGGGCAAAAACGAACCGGACTGGTGGCGATGGAAGCGCTTTGTGCCTGTATATCTAATCGTCAGCCCATATCCTTCTTCTCCAAGCTCGTCGAGGCGCAAATTTCGATTTCGGAGGTGAACATACGCTTCTTCACGATAGGAACGTGCTTGGCGGCGGAAACCATCTGGATTAAATGTCAGCGACCTGATTAATAGTTTACGAGTATATGCGGAACTTCGCAGAGTGGTAGGCGTACCTTGTCGTCGGTTTCGGTGGGTGGTTGTCGATGGAGGTTGAAATGTTCGCGATCTCCAAGTTTTCGCAATTGGGGCTCGCTGTGTGCCTGCCGTTTTCGAAGCGAGCCAATCACGTGTGTGGCGTACGGCAAATGGTGGCTGAGATGACTAAACACTTTTCACCCCGCCTCGTCACGATGGAGTCGTGTAGTTTCTATACCTAGGTAGGAGACATTGTCTACATGATTGTTATTCAGAATCTTAGAAAGAGCAGATTCAGGGATAAAGTCGTGTGACTTTTATATGACATTGGAATGCTTGATCGAAGTCGCCTCTGCAATTTCATGGTAAGTGCCCTGCCTACCTTGGCAAGCAAGAGTAGCGGGGTCCAACACCAATGTGTCACCATCTCTGAATGTCTTGAAAAATTTCCAGACATTTGGAAGCTTTGAAGTTCTTCAGGTGGGGTTCAGGATTCGGGATTCATATACTTTGTATGTTAGTTTCCATTCTCATTGAATCTTACGATCTTCCTGGTAAGAATACGATGTTTGAAGGGAGACATGTCATTATTTCCATTTTACGCCAGTTCTATTTACGGTCATTATCCTAACTGTGGACGACCAACCCTGATTCTGATCTATCATCGCGAAGATCTTAAGATACACCTCCGTGAGAAACCCCCGTAATGCTAAGACAATCGTTATCATGAAAGCCGACTATTGAGGTGCGCATTGTGCCTGTCCCTCGCCCTCATCATCGTCCTCCCACCCACCACCAGCTCGTGGATCCCCAGAATTTGCACCAAACTATGATTGTCAGCAAGAGTCAAGGCCCGTTGGTTATGGTGAACTCACATCTTCAATCTCGGCATCAGAATCATACTCCACTTCATCAACTTCTGTAGCATCGATAGCCGGTGCAGGCTTGGGTAGAACTTTGTTCAAATCGGCAAAAGCAGAAGCATCCTCGGTCCACCCATCTTCAGGGAACTCAACCTTGACAACCAAGTAAAGATCTCCCTTCGCATCGCTCTTCTTCAGTGGCATTCCCTCTCCTGCAACCTTCAATATTTGGCCAGGTCGAAGAACCTTTCCTTGTGGGTGGTTGAGATGGATACCACGACCGTCCAAGTGCTTCAGAACTACTCTCGAGAATCCGGTAAGAGCCTCGGCGAGGGTAACATTCAACTCTGCCGAGAGATCGTCACCGGCCCTCTGGAAGATCTCATGGTCCTCCTCGACGAGAGTGAAGACGATATCGCCAGGTATCTGATCCGGTACTTGGTCTGCCTCCCCTTCCAGAACTATCCGCTCGCCCTCACGCGCTCCTCTTGGGATATAAATCTCCAGTACTTTCTTCTCAGAGGTTGTCCGCTTTCCCTTGCACTTCTTGCACCTATCCTTCTCCTTGAAGATCTTTCCTGTACCCGAGCAAGTATCGCAGACCATTCTCTCCTGGGTCACAAGTCCTGGACCAACCGATCGAAGGCCAACTGTGACGCCATTACCCTTACATCTCTCGCAGGTAGCTGGCTTAGCCTTCTCCTTTCCACCGGTACCCTTGCAGTGACTGCAAATGATGTTCTTGGTGCTGGCAAACTTGACAGTCTTTCCCTTGTAGAGTTCCTCCAAAGTAACCTGGTATTTCTGTTCCTCGTCCCGTCCACGTCGTTGTCTTTTTGGTCCACCCTCACCACCAAATCCCGGAGGCATACCTCCTCCCATTCCACCCCCCATTCCGAACATCTGCGCCAATATATCGTCCAGGTCTACTCCGCCAGGACCTCCAGGCCCTCCTCGGCTAGGATCGAAGGCGGCCATGCCATGGGTATCGTAAAGATGTCTTTTCTCCTCATCGTATAAGATCTCATATGCTTGGCTGACGGCCTTAAACTTCAATTCGGACTCCTCTCTTAATTCCTCTGCGACTTTGTCTGGGTGATGCTGTAAGGCAGCCTAGAACTCGTCAGCATCGTCACTGCGAGGCTGCAGATAGTACGAACCTTGTGATATGCCTTTTTTACTTCGGTTTTCGTAGCAGTCTTGGAGATTCCTAGGAGCTCTGCAGAAGTCAGCTTTGGTCATGAGAACATAATATGATGACTTGCCATAAAGATCGATCTCTTCGCTATCGGCTGTGCCGTTGGACGCCATGATGGAGGGGTTTGCGGGATTGATAGATTCGGAGGAGGAATCAGGAGATTTCGGAACTTAAGCACGAATCTCTTCGTAAGAATTGCCCTTGATATAGGTCTTCGCAATTGTTGTATTCACGAAAAGAAAGCGCAAATTATGCGCAGGACTGTCAGATGGGAAAGTTTCGGACTCAACGATTGATGACCGCTAAAAAATGTCCTGGGCAAGCGGGCACGGGCCAACAGGGCTGGCAAAATGTTGTGTAAGGCGCGAGATAGGATTGGATTAGATTCGTATACAAGCAATGAACTCGAGTCTTCTCGAATTGTGTTGAAACTGATCGAAGTGATGCAGCTGTTGTTCTCAAGTACGAGGAGGATACCAAAATTTCGATGGATTTGTCAGTCTTGCCGTGGCTTTGCTCAGGAGGCAAAACCTAGAGAATACACTTCTCTATCAACAGCCTCGCAAGCACTCCGTAATGGAGGACCAGCCAGGACAAGATTTGCCCCTTCACCGACAGGATATCTGCATTTAGGATCGCTAAGGACTGCTCTATTCAATTACCTAGTAGCAAAGGCTACAGGAGGCCAATTTCTTTTACGAATAGAGGATACTGATCAGGTGATTTTTCATTCATTTTCAACGAGCAATATGTACTGACTAAAGTAGAAAAGGACAATACCTGATGCCGAAGCAAGACTTTTCGAAGATCTCGAATGGGCCGGCATCGAATGGGATGAAGGTTGGAGCTCTAGCCCACGCTCGAGATAACCATCTTGCTGATATATATCAGGACCAAAAATAGGGGGCCCCTTCGGTCCATATAAACAAGCAAGTTATATATACACCTTCTATAAGTCACAATGGCTAACTCTAAATTAGTCTCAAAGAACAGCTTTATACCGGGAACATGCTGAAAAGCTTCTGGAATCTGGCAATGCATATCGATGTTTCTGCACACCAGACAGGCTGTTTAACTTGGCTCAACACAGGGCTAAGCTGGGCCTTCCACCAGATTATGACAGAGCATGTACACATGTACCGAAAGATGAATCGGACGACCGAGCTTCGAAAGGAGAATCTCACGTCGTTAGGCTGAAAGTACCTGATAGATATCCTGTGTACAACGACCTAGTGTACGGCCTGGTCCGCCAAAGAGGCGACTTCACATCCATACCACGGTCTCAGGGAAAAGGCCTTGGAGCGTTCGGATCTTTTGATGATCCTATATTACTGAAATCAGATGGCTTTCCTACTTATCATCTTGCCAATGTCGTGGATGACCATTTGATGGAAATCACCCATGTCATCAGAGGCTCAGTAAGATATGTTCTCCGCCAAGCATCCACTCTCACTAATATCAAGAATAGGAATGGATGTCCTCCACACCCAAACATCTCGCCATGTACCAAGCATTCGGGTGGGAACCTCCAGCATTTGCTCACGTCGGCCTCCTTCTAGATAAGAATAAGCAGAAGCTCAGCAAAAGGACCGGCTCTATAGATGTCGCTTCTTTTCGCGAGCTTGGCATCTTTCCAGAAACTCTCACCAATTTCGTCGCTCTACTCGGGTGGTCTCACAACGTCGGACGGGATGTCATGAGCATGGAAGACCTTGTTAGGAATTCGAGTATGAAATACACTCGAGGCGACTCGATCGTCGGTTTCGAAAAGCTCGACTTCCTCCAGAAACGCCACGCTGCTCGCTACGCTTCTATGCCAGAGGAGTCGGACAATCCTCTTCACTCCCTCAGACACCTGGCTGCAAAGCCTATCGTCACATTGCTAGATGAGCGTCTCGCCCAGCAAGATCTTCCCGTCTACGCCAGCTATCCAGAAGGCGAAGCTCGCGAAGACTTCATCACATCCATTCTCAAGGTTGACGCTCAGAATTATACTAATCCCACGGATTTCATCCAACGTAATATCCACTTCTTCATCGCACCCACCCTGTCCGAGATCAGCGTCTCAGTACCCACCTTTAAGCTTCACAAAGTTCCCACCGGAATCCCGTACGTCCCAGCTCCAGAGACGATGGTTTTGTTCCACGGCTTATTAGAGATACAAGACGAGAACTGGAGAAGTGATGTTCTTCGAGAGAGGATTGCGTGGATTACAGAGCAGGGTGCGGGATTGAGTCTGACGGCGTTGAGTGAGGAGAGGGGGGCTGATGAGAGTTGGAGGACGCAGGAGCTGGAGAGGGTAGTGATTAAAGCTTGGGCGAAGCTGGTACATGGGTATTTGAGGTGGGCTGTTGCTGCTGGGAAGCCTGGGCCTGATGGCGCCGAGATGATGAATATTTTGGGGAGGGAGGAGACGGTCAAGAGGTTGAAACTTGCGGAAAAGGTGATGAGCAAGGAGCTTGCGAAGCGGGAAAAGATCAAAGGGGATGAGCTAGAGGCAGCCAATTGGGTGTGAGTGTGTATTTACTATGGTGTCAAGAGTAGTGTAGGAATAGGCCGGAGGCATAAGCACCTTCGTTGATGTACGATAGATTAGAACAAGAACGTGCTCCTCAGGCTGTACATATGCCCCTTCTCACTGCAGGGATATGGAAAGGGAGGCCCATACGCTCATTGCATTTCATTTCTTAGTCTCGTGTATGAGATCTTCTGTCTAGGCTACCTAGCCACAATCATGATTCATCAAACCCGCCTCAACGCCATTTTGTGTAAGCTCCTACGCCTAAAAATGCTCATTAGAGTCTGGGTTATCTCAACTGTCACATCTGCTACCTGCGATAACCCATCAATTCTCTCTATGCCTCCGCTGCAGCAGCTTTGGCCTTTGGGGCAACCTCTGTCTCAGAAATATGGCCCAGTCCATTGAAGAGCTTCGCCTTGACCTCTCCAGCCATCAAACCAGTAACTTCTTCCCCAGCAATCTTGTTGCCATCCCTAACCACCTTCTCCAACTGCTGATCCGTAGATTTGTTTGGTACCGATGACATCTGTCGGCCACTCCTGGAGATTGCGGCTCCTGCTTGTCTGATCTTGGAGCTCAGGTCGAGCATTTGCTTGCTGCTGTACTCGCGGTTGGTAAAGAGAGGACTTTGGCTGAGAGTCTGTACCCAGTACTTATTCCATAGAAGCTCTAATAGGTGTGTATCCAGCGAACTCTTGAAATGAGAAACCTCCAATGAGTAGTATCTGCTTGCATGGGCACCAAAATCCTCAGCCTTGGCTAGTGGAATAGTTTGGTATCCGTCATCTGCTCCAGAACTGATCGGCTTGTAGTTCTCTGGGTATGTTCTGAAAGCACCGATTTCGACCTTTCCAGCTGAAATAGTACGATCAGGGTCAATGACAACGGCAAGGAAAGGGTCGGAGAATGTCTGTTGAGTTGCCTGTGTGCTGACATCGATACCGGACAGCCAGCAACCATAACCAGGGTGACTGTGATACCATCCTACTGCGTTCTCCAGCTTGCCTTGATCCCGACAAGCCTGAAGGTAGCCAACCATATATTCGTTTGCTTCGTCTTGAGCGTTGACTCTGGTTTCTGTGCCTTCAACGGGTAATCTGAAGGCATCGGTGACGATGATCGTATCTCCTGCAATCTTTCCTTGCATCAAACCCATGACTTCAATACTGCCTCCAGATCGTGCATGCATCACCATCTTCAGGAGCGCCACAGCTGAGATTCTGACATTCTTGAAGTGGTGAGGGTCGGTCTTCCATGGTTTGGCATCATTTATGGCTTTCTGCTCAGCGGTATCATAGGTATAAAGCGCATCGCGATGGGCATCGACGAGTTCGACGTTGTTGTCGAGTTCCCATGTTTTGCGTGCAGTGTCCATGATGAGAAGGTGGTGTTGTTGGCTCGGAGAGAAGGCGAGAGAGCGAAGATGAAGCTGGAGCTTTATCGCGAGGTTGCAGCCTTGTCAGGCGGGGCTTGCAGCTCTAGTGGAGGCGACAGGGGTGAGACAGGGGTGCTGGTTTCACAATTAGCTTAGCGCGATTATTATCAGTGCCGTTGCTGTAGTGACTGTGTGTACAATAATTGGCTTGCACAACTCTGGGTACGTCCTCTCGCGGGACTAGAACATAGAGACCACGAACCCGTGGGCTGCAGAACGATAACCTCTACCACACAAAAACACGATTGCACGTTTTCTCGCTATTGATGATCTGTACGCCATCATTTTTGGAGGTTTCGCGTTCGCGATCACGTCTTGAGCATTGTTGATATTGAATCCTTTCTACACCTCCGTTGCCCCACGGTCCGAGTCTCGCGGCCAATCTTCGATACTCGCTCTCACATCAGTCCCCAACGGACAGATCAAAATGGATACCAGTTACCTGTCATCGCAGGTCTCAACAATCATCGGGCAACTTCACGGTCTCTTCGATGAGATAGGAGTTCCTAACCATGAGCGGGAGAGTCGAGAATCGGAGGCAAGTTACATACACAAAACGCAATCTTGAACGAATGGCATCTGACTTCTGATAGTTGTTCTCTGCACTCTCCGAAACTCTACATAACCAAGTACGACTAGTCGCCGCCGAGAAAAATGACTTGACAGAGGAAGCCCAACGAATCATTACCACAATCAAGCAGATGGAGGCTTCTCTCGACGACAACAAATCACGGCACGAGTACGAGGCTGAAGATGAGAACCTCAAGATCACCTACCCATTACTACGATGTGTGCAAGGATTGAAGGAGAAACATCTCATGATCTCTAAATTACACAGAGAGAGATTTGAGCAAGTAAAGAGTAGGAGCAACTGACAGACCCGCCTGTGCCATGTGCTAATGATTCTTCAGAACTCGTTCAAGCCCTCGAATCCTACTCGTCACATCTCGAACCCTCCTTCATTAAAATCACCCTTCCTCCCACCTCTCCAAACTCGACGATTCCTCCGACCTTTGACCTGTCCTCGATTTATGTAACCGCTCTCGATGACGAATTCACTCGAGTTTACGAGGAATACACGCGTCGGGTTGCAACGGTCAAGGCACTTTCAGAACACATTATTCAACTTTGGGCTGAGCTTGGAACACCCCAGGCACAAACAGATGGCACTATTGTTAAATACTACCGCGACTCTCCCGAGCAATTGGGCCTTCACGAGGATGACATCGCCAGACTTCGATCGAAGAGAGACAAGCTTGCAGATGAGAAGAAATCACGTGAAAAGCGCTTGAAGGATCTGAAGGCTACTGTGGAGGGTCTTTGGGAACGATTGGGAGTCGAGGAACACGAGAGAAAGAAGTTCTGCAACAGTAATCGAGGATGTGGTGTTCGACAGATCAACGAGTTTGAGGACGAATTATCGAGACTGAACGAACTCAAGCGACAAAATCTCCACCTCTTTGTCGAAGATGCTCGGTACAAGCTACAGGAGCTTTGGGATGGACTGTACTTCTCGGAGGAAGAGATGTTGGAGTTCACGCCGGCATTTTCAGATGTGTACAGTGACGCATTGCTCGAGGCGCACGAACAGGAGATCGGCAGACTGGAAGCTTTGAAGGAACAACGCGCTCCGACACTCGCACTCATCGATAAGCACAGATCGCTCGTGAAGGATCGTGATGACCTTCAAGCTTCCAGTCAGGATGCATCACGGTTATTGGGTCGTGGCCAGAAGGGCGAGAAGAGAGATCCGACACGTTTACTGAGAGAGGAGAAGATGAGAAAGAGAATTGCGAAGGACTTACCAAAGATTGCTGTTGATTTGAGAAAGGTAAGCGAGCCCCCTTTTATTACCGACAGGAGATAGAGACCCACAAGGCTGCATGATCCACGCTCAGATGAAATGACTTGCATATGCATGCAGCTAATTTTGAAAGGTCTTGGAGAAATGGGAGGATGAATATGGTCGACCATTCTTGGTTTGTGGGGAGAGATATCTGGACACACTCGAAGCTTCTGAACCGAAGCCTGTTCCCGGCCCCAGATCAAAGACACCAGCTGGTCCGCCGCCAGCTGCTCCAAAGGCGCAAAAGTCGGCACCGCCGAGTCGAGCAAACAGTGTGATGAAAGCTCCTCCGCCGAGGACTGGTGCTAAGACACCCACTGCCGGCGGAACCTTAAGACGCAATCCGATGGCAGGTACTGGTGCCAAATCTCCTTCGAAGATTCCCGCCAGAGCACCACTGTCGAACCTTAACCATGGCGGAAATTCTCCTGAACGCCGAGCTCAAGAGACGAGTACTCTTCGAGGAAAAATGGGACCCCCGCCGAGTAGAGCTCCTCCACCAAAGATGCGAGACCTCTTCGTTCCACCACCAGCACCAGCACCAACCCCAACGCCGCACTCGCTCTATCGTTCTGAAAGCGTGACCTCGAGTGTCGGCAGCGTTCGTCACGTAACACCTGAGGATGCTTTCTATGATGATGGGTATTCCAAGTCACAGCGGAGTGCCCGACCCCAGTCGTATCATGAATTGAAATCCTCGATGCGCCAGAACGAGCGAGATACGAACCAATACCCACAGGCTCCTCCAAGTCGACAAATCTCGAACACATCAAATAACACGACTGTTTCCGGTTCCGAGAATTGGCAGACAATCGAGGACGACTCAGAACCTGAACAAGACGCATCAGATGCATACTATGCGAAACTCCGAGCTGCCCATGGAAAGCGCTACACTCCCGAAGATTATGGCCATGGTGGACAGCCGAAGAAGCAGAAGGTGTTTCCCCCATACGAGAGTCGAGCTGGTGTCACTGAGGCTCGCATAGTTTCTGGAAGCGACGCAAATTGGACCGACGAAGATGCCTTCTAGACAACTGGATCCCTTACATTTTACTTCCGGGCGAGTGCAGTCTTGACAGTCTGGCAGTGACAGAGACTGCTGCTGCTTCTTGCATAGAAGTCATGAAGGTCACGAGCAATTCTTTCGACGATATGACGGCCTGGATATTTCGCGGCGAGCCAGATTCCCCATTGGCATTTCGCCTTGAAAGCCGATCCCTTTCTTGTATTTGATTGACATCGATCTCTTCCCTTTTCTGTTCAATTACGCTACTTTGGAAAAGGATCAGCACGGCCTGATTCCTTTGCGATTGCATTACCTGGTTACTGTGTTGGAGTAAACGGATGGCCTGCAAAGGGAGGGATTTATCATGGCGTTTTATGAATAAGGTGTTTGATTGTCTGGAGTACTGAAGGTAGAATCGAATACAGAAGCATCAACAGAGTATCTCGTGTCGTGGAAATATTTACGTGACAAACCATATCATCGCTAACCGAGAACCCACTTCCACGCCGAGCACACTTCAGGAAGGTGCGTCAAGGGTCCGTTCCTGCAGCTAGAGTTCGCATCTAATACAGTTGTGCCTTCACTTGATCCTCAGTAGGTTGTCTGCTTACAGTAATGCAAGCATCAGCACGTTCTCGCTTAATATCTTCCATAGTTGTTCTCCTGCATTTGACTCACTTTCCTTGTGGTATCACAGCCTCAAACCAGTCATCGCATCGCCTTGCATAAAAGGTGCCGGTGCAGCCAGCTTCCAAAGTCATAAGTAATCTACAAAACCCTTCCATAAAACTTCTTTTAGACCTATCGAGCGAAGTGTCGATAAAATCAATCACTATGTCACCTAAATCGCTCAGTGAGTTGATTCCAAAGTCTTCTCAGACCCCACTCTCATGTTTGAATGGTTTGACTGAGTAAAATGCAGACACGTCTTTAGACCACTCCATCAAATTGGACGTCCCAGGTGGTGATTACTTCCTCACCACCTACCGTGAAAGCGATCTAGATGCCATGTTCGAAGCTTTCCAGATTGACGCCGTACTTGACGAATTGATCAGCGTCCCCAAACCGTGAGTTCACCTCGCCTGAGATAGAAGCATTCTGAACCACTCCTCTCTCGTACCCCTTCATTCTCTCGCGTGATATTCGTACAAGCCCATTACATTCCATATATTTCATCCCATTTTCAACAATGGAGTTTAGCTAACAAACATGCAGCTACACCCGCGCCAACGCCCAATTCTGGCTGGACAGCCAACTCGCCGCAACTCGCGCTCTTCTTCCTCTTCCCACTGTGCAAGATCGTCATCAGGCCTTTTTCGATGAGAAGAGCGATATGCCGCTACGGCAGATACCTCTCCAAGTCATTCGACATGGAGAGAAGATGATTGGGTGTTGTTCTGTCTCCCCTACTTCATGTGATCCGCAGGTTGGCGAGGTGGGGTATTGGTTGCATCCTGATGTACGTGGAACATCTCTCTAAGTGTTAACGTTGCCCTCAAATATTTTTGGCTTTTATGTCATGAGGGCAGACATGTCTCTCGTTTCGATGTCTCACTTGCTTAGGAGATGATGTTCGTGGAAGAGAAGCTGGAGCTGATAAATCTCAACAGTACCACGGCAAACGCATCATGCAAGCGGCCACTCGAGCAGTGCTCCGGTACGCAGCGAACGACTTTGGAGTCAGAAAAGTGCTTGGCCGTGCTGAAGGTGGGAATATCGCCAGTCAGAAGATCATGGGCAGGTTAGCGGAAGAGACTGGTGGGAATGGTGTTGTTGAGCCGAAGAAGGGGAGCGAGAAGTGGCCGGAGAACAAGAAAGGGGGTGAGGTGAGGGAGGTGCTGACTTGGGAGTGGAGTGTGAAGCCAGATGAGGGGTTTGCCATCTAGTTTTTGTTGGGTACTTGATTAGAGTTCAGATACAGTAGGTTGTTGTCACAAGCGATATATCAACGGGCTGTGGTCGCATCCCTCACGTTCTTGGAGCAAGTGTTACCACATGATTTCGAGGTATTTATCTACCTTTTGCCAGAGAAAGACGTTTTTCGTCTCCAATCCGCCCAGGCTCATTCTTGATCCATAGAGTGGAGCTATTTTCTAGATTCCACATAGAGAGCAGGGAAGTATACTGGCAGTGGTGAATGCCGGACGGCGGAGAAGTAAGCCGTATTCAGGCAGAATACATGAATAACCTGGAATTGGCAGGCCATTGACTCCCTTGATCTGATCTCAAGATCCCTGAATCTGTCTTAAGGCTCATTGCTTTACGATGCAAAACGCTCTACTTTGAGTGAGTCAAGTAGGGGTGGCATGTAGTATGTATCCAAAATCGGGGCTTTGCACAAGGGTCGTTCGTCTGACTCTTCGCCTCACATGGAAGTGTAAAAACACTGGGCGAGTATAGAACTACATCACCAGATTACGGGACCTATTATAACAAACAGACCTATGAGTTCCATAGTTTACAGCGCTCCACACTGTCTCGACTGATCACCTCATACTTCGAATTTCTTTGCAAGTATTCTTGCAGGCCCGCGCAGGCGAGTCCGCAAAGCAGAGTCACGTTTCCATCCGTGATTAGACCCTTGAAGATGGCAACTATACACGAAAAATCTTCTTTCCCACCTCCTCTCGTACCTAGGAGAAGGCGGTCTGCCTACCCTTCGTAGGTAAGTGCATCCACTGTCCAACTAGTGCAAGGTACGAGGACCCCTACTTTCAGGGCGGGATACGTCGAACGGTGATGCCCAATCGAATCATGAAGGGCTGAGGCGGTGTGTCTAATCGTCTATTGTTGACTTTTTCAACTCGTGGCTTTCTTGACTCGGCTCAGTCGATCAGTGGATCCGGTACAGCCCTGTAGAAATTGGGGTCTGGTTGAGTATCACCGAGTAGGCGTATGGCGGAAGCTATGTATTGCTTTGTTGTCACTGCGGAGGAGCATGGAAGAACGTGGCACTTGAGATCGCGGTTGCAGTTGGATTGTAATTACTTTGCTGTGCTGTGTCACGGGAGCAATTAGAAGCAGACTTCCATTCTCATTCAACTTTGTACGTTGAAAGTTCATATGTTCATACTCTCCAACATGCGTATCATGAGCCACCCATTCGATTTCTACAGCGCCAAAGAGCCCATGCTTAAAACCGGTATAAGATAAACGCCCCTGCCTCCCCATTTATGCATTAAAGCCCTAAGAACCCCCTCCTATCGTCACCCGGGACTGTAAAAGATCCGACCTCCCCCAAAACCAAAAACCCCTTTGTGCATGCTCCAATTAAACAAGTAGTCCCGCGGCCGTGATAACGACCATTCATCCAAATCGATCCGATCCCGTGGTATATTTCCTGACTGTCATCGTCGACGCCCGCCCTTCATGCTATGTACAAGGCAAATGCTGATTTTGTTTTCGTTTTCGGGTAACAATGTTGATATTTTTCAACGTACTTTTATTAGTGACTCGGAAGAGTCAAGTGTAGACCTGACATTTCTTGCGTGGGGGTCCTGGCACCATTGTTGTTGGCGATATTGGCCATAGCAGCATTCATGAAATTGCGGTCAATCTCCATGCTTCTAGCCAATCTACCGCCAGGTGTGCGTGGGTTGACAACGTTGACACGACCCCGACTGGTAACCCTATTCAGTCCTTCATCGTCATCTGAATCTGCGTTTTCAAAGTAACTCAGACTATAGAAAAGATCAGCATCAAACATCATCAAAGTTTAATATGGGTCTCTTACCGGTCAAAATAATCTGCAAGCCCATCATGACTGGGTGTGCCAACAACGTGATCGTAGAGTGGCGGTGGAGTAACCATTGGCGGTGGAGCTTCTTCGGCATCAAATGGCGGAGGGTTGAAACTCGGTGCCCGAATCAAATGGATGGGTCGTTGAACGCCCGCTGCAGCATTCGTCGACAGGTGTGCCTGAGGCGGTCTGGCGAGATCTGGTAAAGCATTGTCGTTGCCAGGGAAAGCTCCATTGCCATTGATTGGATTTTGATTTTCCAACCCGGACATCGCTGGAGGTGTAGCCAGCTCTGAATTTGGACACCCACAAACATGCTGCTGGCTGAGAAGACTGCTATTTCCATCAGAATATGATGGCAGTGCAAGGTTGGCTTGAGTAGCGCGGCAGTTGAGAAGGGAAATGGGCGAGTCGATTGAAATTTCAAAGTGACGTCGCTTTTTCCCAGTTGGATCATCGGCATCCAGTCTCGAGATTCGTAGTACGATCTGTCGTTGGTTAGTCTGGTAAATACTATAGCTTGAACAACATCATTACCTTAATCCAGTGGTGTACATCCACGTTCTTCCATGTGCAGTCGTGGGTCAATTTCTTCGTTCTGTCCTTTGCCATCATTTCACATGTTGGCAGCTGAACGTCGATTTCCAATTCAGTAGAACCCAAAAGACTAGGCAGCCCGAGATCGATATCGCCAAGTAGATTGTCAGTTGGCTCAGGAAGAGGTTCAGGTTCCGTGTGATTGCGTTGTGCTTCGATCCGTCTTCGGTTTTGCTCATACTCTCGGTTGTGAGATCGCTCTTCTGGGGCCTGCTCACCACCTCTTGTGATTCTGACTTCTGATGGCTGGTACTCTTTGGCAAGCGGCTTCCCGGCGGACTTCTCAAACAAAAGGATTTTTCGTTGAGTTTCTCTTCTGGTTACCTTGCGGTTCTTGGCGTAATAATCAATATTCTCACTGATGTAGACCTTTATCTTGTGGACTTGAACCTTTGCCAATGGCATCAGCTTGAAAGCGATCGGAATCTTAGAGCCCAATGGAAAAGATTTCCCAGATATCATGATCTCGTAGTAGAGCTGGTCCTCCCATCGTCGACTGATCGATATGGGTTCCACTAATTCCAATGAATCTTCCGAGGGTGATCGAATGACGGGAATTTCCTTGAACCCTTGGAGATTCTGCTTGAAGGTTCCCGCCCTCTCAACCAAGACTTCTAACTGCCACTTAACCGAAGCCAACACCAATTTCAAGCTCTCGGGGCTATTATTGTCAATCGGTAACTCGAAGTTGTACTCGTAGATTCCAGGATAGAAGGTCTTGAAACCTTTCTGTTGCGGAGAAGGTCCAAAAGGTGATTCTGATTTGGTGAAACTTCGTGATTGATTGCTCTGTAAAGAAAGCCTCTTCAGCTCCTTAGCTGATAGAAGAGTACTAGACCTGTTTGATCGGTTGGTGATGCCTGGAAGAGAAAATCCGCTGGAGCTCTCAGTGTTGTCGAGGGCCAAGTTGGTAACAGAAGAATTTGCAGACTTATCGCCTCGCAATGCGTAATTGCACATGGCGCCGAAACCAGTTTCCGAGCCCTCATATAAAGCATTGAAGAAAGGAAGAACCTGTGTTCTGAGGGAATCCTCCTCAAATAAAGTAGTCTTCTCGGGTGGGATACCTAGCTGTCGTTAGTGACTGCATAGAGGAACAACGCAGGGTGTGTTTACCTTCTGGCCATTCCGTTCTAGCACGTCCAGTGAATTTCATTGTCACGGCCTTGATTTTGACATTTTTTGTGACGTTCAAAATGAGCTTTCCACGCAAGATAGACGTTGTGTTGGAACCGGAATCGCGAGTTGTGCCATCGTGATCGAGACCAGTGAGAAATATCACAGGCTCTGCAAGGTTGATATAGCATGCAACTCCATTTCCCGAGCACACCGGCTTCTCTGTCTCAGCTGAGCTTGCAGCTTTGTATGATGGCGCTGCGCTGCCACTTCTTGACCTCGGTGCGCCCCCAGCACTGAAACTCGCCCTTGGTGTATTTCCTCCTCCTAAGCTATCTCTCGGGTTTGAGCCATTTGCTGTCTCTGACAATGATGGGCGGGGCATTGTGATTGGCGGATTTGCAGGTAGATTACCTGCCGCTGCTGCCCTCCGCGCAAATATTGTATTTGGATCTGACGGCCCTAGGGACAATGATGCCCTGGGTGATGACCCCCCGAGTCCTGGACTCTCCGATCTTGTTGAACTTGCCGCTGAGGACGTAGCGGTTGAGGGATTCGAGGAGAATGGAGAAAAGACCGACCCTAGCACACGCTTTGCATTCTCCCGGGAAGCCAGCTTTCTTAATTCTAGGCGGAACCTGGAGGGCTGTTTTGGTGTTTTTGGAGGTGGTGAAGGCCGTAGGTCGAACGGTACGAATCCTGCCGGCAAACGAGTGATATGTATCGAGTGCGGTCGTCGCTGTCGGGGTCGACACGGAGGTGCCGGAAGTGTTGCTGGGGAAAGCTTGTGGGCGTAGAGGTTGGCGGGGGTGTAATAGATGGTTCCTCGGTGGGAATAGTATGATAAGGTTACCGGCTCTGACATGATGCGTGTTATTATTATGTCCCTCGAGCAATGTTTTGCGTCTCCCTTTGCTTTTCAAATTGGAAGGAGCGGGGGAGGAGGAAGAGGTCATAAAAAGAAAAGAGGTCTGTTTTGATCTTCCTGGATGCGCATCTCGCGCAGTTACCAGAGATCGTAGAGAATTATGGCAATCGACCATCGACATCCAGTAATATTATGCAATAGATTGGAGACAGGGTGATTGCCAGTACAGCGTGGGGATATAAAAGCATGTTGCTATGCATCTAGATGCGACTGACTGGATGGTAAAGCTGATACTCACAGTGCTAGTTTAGGATGATGTTTGTTGTTGACACGGTGTGCAGGGAAGAAGGGTCTTTCGGTGCCAGCACATGAGAACAAACAGAAGGGCGGACGGGAGGAGTCGTGCCCAAAGATCCCAATACCGGATTGTGAAGATTGCGGACAGGGAAGTACGGTGTTGACGAGAAGGACTCAGGTGGGATCCCGGCAGGTGACGAGTAACGAGCGAGCAGGGCACTGAGTCGCGGGCCGGTAACTGCTGGGCCAGGAGTTCCAAAACAGGAGGGCAAAAGGCAGACCGACCAGCTTAGAGCCCGGAAGAAGAGTTGAAGCACAAACAAAGGTATATACTGTGGGGGTCGGGTCGAGCTGGTTTGGTGCGAGTAGGGTTTGAAGCGTTTTGCATGAGCTTTGGAGAGAGGAGAGAGCTTGTATGCAGTGCAGCTGAGTGAAAAGATGATCCGAGGTGAGCGATGTGAAGTGAAGAAGAAAGGCTCTCTAGCTTTTCCCCTCTCGTAACGTAAGAAGGAAGGCTTTGGCTTTGACTTTGCGAACTCTGGGCCTCCAAGGTCAAGTCAGGTCAAGTGTACCGAGTATTATGCTGCGCTCCCGAGTCCTCTCCCCTCCCCTCGCCTTGGTTCCGCACCGCAGTCGATATAAAGCCACTAGTGCCCCTGTAGGACAACTGGTGCGATGCTGCTTCTGGTGCTGGTGCTGCCGATGGCGCCGCGGGCCAATGACGACGTTGCTGCAGTAGCCCTGAACCTGCAGCCGCATCGACTACGGCTTCAGAAGACCAAAATATCTTAAGTCATCAAGAATTTTCAGTACACGCACACGCTTCCGGTCTTCCTTTGCCGCTGGATCATAGACTGGAAGAAATGCTAGCAGATAGGTAGTATCTAGTGGCCGCGAGTTTCTTTGACCAGAAGTTCGACCCATGATACTGTACTGTAGCACTTATTCATCTCGAGTGATCGTTCCTCCGAATTGTCGGCACCAATCAAGGAATGGGATCATGGAACTGCATGCCTCGTCTATCCCTAATTCAAGACGCCAATACCAGATACCAGACCATTCCAAACCACCAGCAGCTTGCTCCAGCCCAATACTACCCAACTGGGAAGCCTTGGATGAGACCGTACAATCTCTTTTATCAGGCCCTGCCCTGATTCAAGCGTCTGAATATTCTGCTGCATTTTGCACGATGTTTCGCGCGCCCCATCTCAAAAGGGACAACCCTTGAGCAGACGACGGTGCATGAAGTTTCAAGATGACTGTGATGTGCTGATTCCTAGTTGCCGAGCAGCGCCTTGGCTCATACAGGGGAGCAAGTCCCGAGTCCGGAGAAGCCTTCTTTCTCATTCTCCTTTCTCTATTTTGACCCATGTCAAGGAAATTTTCTTGTTGATCGTTCGTCATATTCGTCCTTTATCTACGATAAGAAAACTTCTCAATCTACAAGAGCAAATTTATTCCATGAGTGGAGCAATTAAACTGAAGAAATAATCTGTAAGAAAGGCAGAAAGACATCCCATTGTCTGACACTTGATCTGATCAAGCATGGAAAAAGCTAACCGGCCAATCACTGTCACACTGATGCACTGCAGACACCATAAGTATCCAGCGGTACCGTAGGAAGGTACCTACGAGGCTTCCAACAGATCCACCAGGACAGCCTTGTTTAGTGGAGTCATCCTTCCGCAAACGACGATGTGGCAAACCTTATCTACGCCCCTTTTCTCAAATCATGGAAGCTTTTGAAACATCTGTGCCAGGTTTTGCAGAAGAGATAGTCTGGATGTCCAAGCCCTTCAATCTCAGAAGGGTAATAGAGTCAGGTTCAACCTCAAATTGCCATCACGAAGAGCTACATTCGTACTCCAGACAAGCTACCACGAACGACACCGAATGTTGGGTTCAACGCCTCTGTAGCACCGGAAGGCCGGGAAACACACTGAATTGTTTCGGTTCGCTGGACCTCCAGTCAGCCACTAGCATCATCTCACTCCAGTTGAGGTATAATTCCAAACAGTGCAGAATTCTAGCCTTTTGACTGCGAGCCTATCAAATGGCGATTCACCGATGCTTGTTCAGGGCTTTCTCAGCGCCTTGCTGATGCACGCGACGAGCAGAGCCACGAATTTTCATGACGGATGGATGGCCCACATCGCTGAGCCATGCTAGACACGTAATGATTTCAGGCTCACACTGTAATCAGATGGTCCATTATCATGGACTGACTGTGCTCGGCAAGCTGTAAATAATACGGTGAGATACTGATGAGATGATGAGAATTTTGCCACTGCTTCTCAAGAAACCAATTGAAGAAGTCTCCAGCATGAGAGCGCGAAGAAAATCAACATGCGACCAGCTTCCAGAAAATGAGGGGTCGAGTGAGATCCAGATCTGGAAGAGATCTTGGCAGGCCTGCACTCCTAGTCGCTGATCATTTTCGTTGTGGGGGAGAGCGAGGGAGGGCAAGCTTCTGATGAACTGGATTTGTAATCATTAAGGTGCCGAACAACCAAGCTGCTTGACTCAAGCTCCAGCAGGTGAAGAAGCGAGATCTCTACCAAGGTACGGAAGGTACGGCAAAAAACCACCTGACAAGAATTGCACTTGCATACAGTGAACACGGTCCAAAGCTGAATTGTACGCCGCTTTCCAAGAAATAATGGTGATTCATGAATTGATTGCTCCAAGGCTTGGACTCGTTGGCAATTGAAAAAGCAAGTTTGGATTGGAAAGATCGTCCATGTGAGAGGTCAAGGAAGGTCTATGGCAGTGCCAACTGCCAAGAAATGGATGTCTTATCGCCCATGTGAGCTGCGTGCGATAAGGAACAATACTCGGCGCGGGATCCAGCGCGACGACGCGTTGAGTGAGAAAATGGCATCCAAGGACTCAGCAATCGCAAACAGTCCAGCACAAGTCGACAAATATGGCAGATTACGATGGGATTGTTTCCCGCCAGACGGTTCCCTTGAATGGATCTGCCGATGTTCCTGCACCACTGTCGGGCTATGTGATATGCTGTACTTCAGTTCCAGATGAGAAGCGCGTAAGTTTATCCTCACCCGCGATGTTTCCTCAGGTACTTCTCAGATATATTGCTAATTGGGATCATGTATACTGCAGACCCAATTGGCGGAATATGCCAGACAAATGGGCGCCATCCATACATACGATTTGACTCTGGATGTTACCCATCTGATTGTTGGAGAATACGATACCCCGAAGTTTCGATATGTTGCGCAAAAGAGGTTGGATGTTCTGCCGATGATGATAACATGGATCGAAGCCGTCCGAGAGCTATGGATCAATGACCAGGAAATCGATATGCCTTTGCTTGAGCAGCAACACAGGCTACCTACATTTCACTCCTTACGGTTCAGCATGACAGGCTGCGATGATCGTAAGTGACTTGTTTCTGGGTATCGGTCACGGCTAACATGGTCCTAAAGCTACGGAAAGACTGGAAATTGCTGCGCAAGTAAAAGCAAATGGAGCCACATATGAAGGCGATTTGACAAAATCGATCACGCACCTAATATCTTTTCGAACTGAGGGCGCCAAATACAAAGCTGCTAAGTCATGGAAACTGAAGATTGTATCCATTGAGTGGGTGCGAGATAGTTTGGAGAGAGGAATGATTCTGGATGAGAAGCTGTATGATCCAGCATTACCGCCGAACGAACGAGGGAAAGATGCTTGGGATAAGACTGCGCCCAAGAGGACTTCGCTGGGCAAACGATCGCGGGACGAGAGTACAACAAGCTTAGATGGAGGCAAGAGAAAGCTGAGGAGGACAGCAAGCACGAAATTGAGCACGCAAAATGAACAGATATGGGGCGATATTGTTGGAGGAGGTGCTGGAGCCGGCGTAACTCAGGTCAATCGAAGCGGGCAATGGGGAACAAATGATGAGGAAACCTCCAAGCCGAAACCTCAGCCAACAGTTGTGGAAGTACAGAAACCAAACCAGTCTATGCAGTCTACAATCGAGAATCCACGGCCAGTGGAAGGGATATTTAGCGGGTGTCGATTTTACACACATGGGTTTCCTCCAGAAAGAACACAAATTCTTCATGGGCATCTTTTTTCGAACGGCGGCGAGGTGGTGGAAACAATCGAAGCTCTCGTGCAAGAGTCAGGGAAGTATCAACCGAATCGACTTTTCAGGATGCTACCTCATGACCTACCTGTATCCGACTTTCCACCTCTACCGGAATCTCAATTGCCAGTCGAGACGATCACTTTTTGGTGGCTGGAACGCTGTCTTCACCACAAAAAGTTTTCAGATCCTAATGATCATGTCATTGGTCGGCCATTCCCAAGTTTCCCCGTCGAAGGATTCTCTGGCATGACCATCTCATCATCCGCTTTCGCTGGAATAGACTTGCTTCATTTTCAGAGAGCCGTTGAATTGCTCGGCGCCACCTATAGCGAGGACTTTACCCCAAAGTCTTCTGTTCTGGTAGTGAAGTCATTGGCTGGTCTGAGAAGGGACAAATTCGACCATGCTCAGGAATGGAAGACTCCCATAATAGAAGCGAACTGGATATGGGAATCAATATCCGCCGGGACAAAGTTGCCCACCTCGAAGTACCGCTGCAGATATCAGAAGAGAGCAGACTCCTTACCAAACACTGGCGTAGCGAAGCCTGCTCCTCGACATAACAGGACAACCAGCGAAATGTCAAGTACCGAACCAAGAACCAGCAGTCATTCTTCAAGGTCGTCCATGCAACCACCGCCGCCCAATTCTGGGCTAGACAATACTGCCTTTTCAACTGAAGACCGCCCTTCGAAAGCATCAATGAAGCCACCACCGAACATGAGATTTGATAGCACGGCCTTTTCAATAGAAGATCCATCTGATGAACCTGCTGAAGTGCCGGTGAAGACATCACGGAGGTCTAAGCTAGACAAAACAGCAATTTCAACAGATGAGCCTACCAAGGTCCCCGCACCAGTCGAGCCAGAAGAGGAGCCTTCACCGAGTGTCATCGCTCTCAAAGAAGAATATCACACCCAGGGCTTTCCCACAATACCAGACATCTCTACCGCCGATTCCGAAGACATCTCCCAAGATCTCGCCTACAAAAGCAAACCCCTCACCGAAATCGACGGCAATTCCCCAACTCGAACAGTATCCACCGCTCCTGCACCAAGCGACCACCCGGCCCCGAGAAATAATCAAGAAGAATCGCAAGGACTTACAACCGCCATCTCCGCCCTCCTCGCCAAAGCAAAAACCGCACCCCTCCACTCCGCTCCCGAACCTCGCAAACGCAGCCGCCGAATCATCGGTCGCGTCCCCAGCAACATGTCCACAGGATCCAACCGCTCGCGCGACACCTCCGTCGACTCAACAGCCACACATGGCCATCCCGTCGAGTATCCTCCCTACAGCGACTCCACGCCGAATGATCGTATCCAGATGCTTCTCAACGGCGATAAACCTACTGAGGATGTCGATAGCCAGCCGCCGGCTACGCAATTGCAGTATGAGGATACGGAGAGTAATGAGGCGAGAGAGGTGTTGATGGCGAAGATGAGGGGGGAGAAACTGGAGAGGAGGGGGATGAAGGAGAAGGCTGTTACGTTGGCGGATTATGCGGATCAGCCGAGGAATACGAGGAGGACGGGGAGGGGGGCACTGAGGTAGATGTGGATTCGATGAGAGGGGAGGGGAATGAGGGACCGGGGATTGGGTGAGCGATTGGCTATGCTATGATGTGTATGTAGACACAGGATTGATGGAAGGATGTCTTGGACATAAAGAAATACAAATTTTGCACCGTACCCGGCTCCTGCTGAGTTTCAGAGCTGTGGACTTGATGATGAGAGTCAGTGCTTCTTGTGTCTCCAGGAGATTGGAATTGGTTGCTGTGCTTGTGTAGACTCTTCATGCGCTTATCTTCCTTGCCACATTTCTGTGTCTGTGTAGAATGATGGCAAGATCTTCCATTATTTCGCCGTTAGTCTGAGCATGATTTGTTTGCATGTTTTGCCTCTGCAGTGTCATTTTTGATTCAGTCCTGGTTGTGTGCATGATGTTGTTATTGTATCTTTATGCTTCGCAATTTTTGAGTTTGGAAAGAGTGCTGTATTTATCTGCATCACATTCACCTCGCTTAATTGTTGATTTACAAGTTTACGACAATGCCACCCCCAATTCTGAAAACTTGTCACTGAGCCTCCTAGAACTCAGGAAGCCTGAACTACAGGTTATCGCTACTAGGAGCATCATGATTATCAGCCTTGCTTCTCACATATGATACATCACAGCTACGGCTTTCTCTGGCATTGCTACACTTATAACTTCATGGAGTCAATTCTGCTATGGACCAGTCTATCCATGTCTAGAATTCAAGAAAGAGCAAGGCTCCAATATCTGTCCTGCTTCAGGGGTATTCCGGATCCTCCAACGCCAAATGAAGAACCAAGACCGCGAATACGCCAAAGGCCATGCAAGAGCTCCATGCCATGCCCGCGGGAGACATTTTCCGGAACCAAAATACCCAGAACTCCAGAACTCGGTACCTTCGGTAACCTGACTAAAAGTATCAGTGTTCACAGCCTCCTAAGCCACCTTTACAGGCAGCTGAAGATTACATGTCGTTCGATTAACGAGCATAATCAGTTGGCTCCTGATCCACGTCCCAGCCATCCTCATTGTCCCTGCCAAATTCGCCCTCAAGTTGGTAGGTTGTCATATCGATAGGTTCAGAGTGGTCGTCATTCTCTTCATTATCTACCGCGGAGACGGACTCGATGTTGGCAGTGTAGACGACGCTGTTGCTTGTCGAGTTTTGCGAAGACTTGGGAGCTGTATGAGAGGGTTTACGACGAACAGTACCGAGTCCAGAAACAGGGCTGATGCGGAAGTCGCTGGGGGCAACACCATATCCAGACGAATCACCAGGACGGGAAGTTCCACCAACATGACCGGTTCCGTATCCATGCCAGGTCGTAGTCGTAAGGACTCGAACAGGAGCAGGAGGCATGCGTTCAATAACAGCTGTGGCCATCTGAACCATCTCAACTGCAACTTGCTCCGGTATCTCTTCTAAGATCTTGGGCATGCAACGCTCACAGATCTCGACACAATCAAGGGCCCGGTTTCCTAATTCGCGCGAAGTCATTACGTCGCCACCGAGTATCGCGATGGTAAGACAGAGAACGGCAACTTTGGACTTCTTCAACAGGTGGCTATCATCGTCGAGCGCTCTGAGGCGGTTGATGGCAAGGAAGGCGTCCGAGCTACTATACCCGCGGAAACGCTGGATGATCTACACACTCTTGTCAGCCTGTATCCGTCAATTGGGAGTGTAAAATGGAGATGCTCACGGTGTAGATCTCCTGGAGGACTGGTGGCGGGCCTGGAGGTTTGCGAAACATACTTGCCACCTTGTTCTTCGTCCTGCGCGCATATGATTAGCATTTTCCTCGTTACTGCCATATTTCCTCAACCCGCTCTCGACCGAGAAGCCCACGGTCTCCAATTGCCCTATTCCCAACCCCCAAAGTCAAGACGTCTCGCAAGCGAGATACAAAAGGGGGATCATGTGATCGTGTTGATGCCTAGCGAGGACACATCCCCTTTCATCCCCTACAATGGAAGACTTACTGAAGATGTTTGAGTGCTTCAAGAAACTATGTCTGCAAGTCTCGCACTTGAATTTGTCGTTGCAAAATTAACGTAGGAGGAGGAGGAGCGTGTTTAAATAATCACGTGCATTTCATGTGACGCAAGGCTCTGGAACTGCTCGTCGCTAGGGTGATGGCAGCGCGGCATCTGCAGATTGGATATCCCTGGAATAGCTCTCGTGAATGCCTTCATGAATTTACCAATTGAATAACTACTGGTCGCTACGCTAGATGAAAAAGGGATGTCTTCTTTTATTCGCTATTGAAGCATCCCGAACAATATCACGGTATCACCCGCAATCTCATACTATGACAAATCTTCTTTCTGGTTATGAAAGCGAAGATTCATCGCGATTCTTGTAGGGGAAGATGCGAAGAAGGTGTTCTTGAGGACGGAAGATCCGTTGTGGTCCTTGAGTCCCCTCTAGCCTCGAGAGCCTGACCGGAATCTACTTGATGGGCCAAAGGACACTATTCGGTCGTCCGCCCATTTTTCGTTGACAAGCCTCTATCCACTAACCTCCCTGAGTCATCAGGGACTTCCGCGTTTCGACTTGTAATACCGGCAAAAGACGCAATGGAGATTGAATGTCATTTACTTGGAGATACCAACGATTTCTAGTGCTTATTATGGTTCTAATAGGGGGCCACCTTTCGCTAGCATTCTACTCTTTTGTGATATCATCGTGCTCAGCTGTATAATATGTGTACCTGATGACTTGGTCAAAGGTTCAGTATTGGAAAATAAGCAAGAGGATAGATATGCGGTACATTTTGGTCCTTTTCCTAATTTGTCTGAAAATGTCAAAGCTATTTTAAAGTTTCGCAATTTGTGACTGCTGAAGTCAATGCTTCCAGTTCACACAAGCCGTAGTATCAAGCCAACACGCATTCCTGGCAGTTTCCTTGGCGATGACTGTAAGCTGGCTCTAATTCCGCCTTCAAGGTCATTCGAAAAGCACCAGATCCTCAAACGCGTCTGCCGAGGACTCTGAAGCGTACCTCAAATAACTTAGATCCAGGACTCTTCAAAAAAAAAAAAAAAAAAAAAACACCAGCACCTGAGTTATCAAACTTGACCTTTCGCTAAGTGTATTTAACCCAGAGGATCTTGTAAGCGCGAGTGAGGCTTTGCCTTTTTATTTGTCGTTGCAATTCACCGACATTGAAGCGAGGGCTCCTTTGTTGACTTTAACGACGCTAGGGATCGCTAGCTCAAGCTTGATCGTGCCTTCCCTTCAGGCCACAACAAAGAACCCAAAATCGGACAGCAGCTTTCAGCAGATGGAAGGTTGGAACGCGTATACCATGTCTGCCAGCCGACATCTCTCGAAGCTCAACCCTAATCACCCTGTTCACTTCCAAAGCAAAGGCAAGGACGCACCCTACGAGATGTCGATCGAAAAATTCCGGTCGGGGCAGCAGGCCCAGCACAAGGTCAACGAAAGCGCCCCGGATGACACAGACCTGCAACTATACGGGCAAGCTCTTCAGGAGACCATCCTCGGCACAGCCATTCTGACAGTGGTCGGAGCGATCACCCTTTTCGGCCTCCGCAGCAAGATCCAAGAAGACAATGCGCACCATCTACTCTGCGATCTACACAGGCGAGAGCTCCGAGTACTATATCTGGGATTATTGGTGACTGAGGGACTGATGATCTTGTGTGTTGGTTTCGGAGTAGGATTCAGCATTTGGAAGGCTCTCTGGGAAGCCAAGGGCAGATTTCGGACCGCGAGAGACTGGAGTCATGAGGTCCTTGCTGTTCTGCTGCCATTTTACCTTGGAGCTCTTGTGGGAACTGTCACTCTGGTGGTCATGGGACTAGGAAGACTCACGAGTAGAGGCGTAGAATGTACTTGCTAGGTAGTTATCCTTCCCTTATTCGGTCCTGACCACCTCTAATGGAGATTTTAGTGAATCACCTCGTGAACTGCGACTATGGCACCCGCTATGGAGTGGACTTTCTAGTGGAAGAGTCTAGGCAGTGTTATTGTCGGGCGACTGGTGGCATGGAACACGTCTGGGCTTCTGTATGGGAAATACTCTGGTTAAGGTTGATAACAATACATTTGCGCCCAAACTGAAGTGACCCTATCACAAAATGAAGATACCTTTCTTGGTTGTCACTGATACGCTGAATCTGGTGATCAAACGGAGACATATTCTACAAGTTTCGATGGACAATAATTCGCAGAATTCAAACGTCAGGTTTCGCAGGCTGACTCTCAATTGGTGATGCTGCAGTCCCGATGGCTCTTGCCTCCCCCCATCGCATCTGATGGCTTCCTTCCAGATCGAGATACAATATGCTTCAGCAAGACCACTCCCTGTTTTCGTTGTCCTCTTTCTAAATCGCTCGAAGTACGAACAGACAATTACCTTTCACCATCTTGAGCCTGCTCATTTCGGCCAGCATTCCAAAAGCATAAACGCGCCATTCGAATCACCAGACCATGACGACAGAGAAGGAAAGGCACGAACTCAACCCAGCCAGCCTCGAGAGGGACTTCAGTGACATAACGCCATCCCAAGAACTCTACCGCCAGCTTGAGATATTCAATACCGCCGTGCGGACGCTACTTCAACTCCAGACCTACGTAGACGAAATCCATCGAAAGGAGAAATGAGTCCTTGTAGGTTGGACTTGCACTGCATTGGCACAATTTGGATTTCTTCTTTCGGCATCAGATCGTGTCATGCAAGTCGTTCACACGCACTACGGACGCCATGACAAATCACCCATCACGAGAAAGGACGATCGTCGTTTCCTGCTCGGAGCCATTCCTCTAGTTCTTGCTATCTTTGGATGTCTGGTATCGCTAGTTTTCAAGATCCGCAGAATTGCCAGACTGCTTAAAGGCTGGGAATGGCTCAAAACAACTGCCGAACGTGAACGGAGGGAAGACCTGATCGAACGCCTCCCAGGCAAGTTTGGTACCATGATTCTCTTGACAGCTCTAGTATTTGGTGGAATGACTGAACAGTCTGTGGGATATTCTTAGACGAGAACCGGTAAGTTTCTGCTTGTTGTGGTGGTGTCCAGCACAGCATATAGGTTTCTAGACCGTCACTCATCGTTTCAGATTTTTGCCAAACAGATTGTTACCTGTCACTCAACAAAAAGTTGTTTTCTATCATGCGTTTCGAGCTATGGTGGACCAATAGCTGCTAGAATTCAATCTGATATTAATGCGTTCATATATTATCGCGATTTCGGGGATGGAAGATCGCGACCGTGGGACTATTTCGGTCGAATACTATGGTTATGCGCAATTTTTATCCGCTTCCGGAGTGTGTTGGAAGATGAGGCATACGCGAGTGGACAGATGCCTTCACAGGGCATGAGCAAGGGCTGCATATATAAGGAAACACGGAATACACTGCGAACACCAGTTATCTGATACTTCGAGAATTGCGACCGTGAAATTGACTTGGTGACTACCAAAAGTTGTAATATAATTCATCTCATCACTCCAATTTTATTGATACTGACTCCGACCGTTGGACTGGACTTGTTCCACTCTTACCTTCCTGGTTGAGCCGGAGTATGGTCTCTACGTCGACTGTGCCAAGCCGGAGTCAATTATATCATCGATAGCCTCCACAATACTTTTGGATAATTATAAGCCAAAGATGCTATCTCCCGGTGATTGAAAATGGGGACGCAGTGTCATGTCCTGGATTCACACGTTCCTGATGGCTAGTCGCGAATGGCAATCCGCGGCATTGCTATTGAAAAAGAGCCTGTGGCCGCTCATGGCTTCCCAGATATCCTGAAACTATTCCCTCAAGGTGCTTGCACCTTCATAATCCCGAAGCACGCATTGGCCTGCGAGGTCGCACCAATTTTCCAGCTCAGCATTTCGCGTCTCGCTTAACCACAACAAAGCCCCACCAAAACACATCCCTCCAAAAAACAACAAACCAAAAAGAGAAAGAAAAATGAAGTGTCAAAACAACAAAAGTTTGAAGCTTTTATTTCGAAGTGGGCCTATGAGAGAGACGTCCTTACGTAGGTTATACGTCAGGTTCAACCCCGCCTCCCGCTCTTTTTCACGCTGCTAAAGTCCCCAGGACACCCACGGGCCCGCAGAGCAGATGGGTGCCCCAGCAGTCAACTCTCATTACTTCTACTGTTTTCTCGGGGGCGATGATGCATTGGCTTCTTCAGGGTGTTTGAAGTTCTTGCAGGAGGTAACTTGGGATATAACCAAGCACGTCCGCCGTACAACACGCCCACTGGGGAGAAAAGAGATGGCAGAATCTGCTTATTTCGTTATATGTTGTCGGGAAATTTTACCAAGGGGTGGATTATCTTGGTGGTGATAAGATTGTGCGCAGTCGAGAGCGGTTCACGATAAGGGAATCCTCATGCTGTGACTTAGTGTCGTCATCATGCTCTCATATTGGCCTGATATCTTGGAAACGGCGTACGATCGGGGAGACACCTTGATCATGAAGGTCTTCTCGACCCTGAAGGCCCACGACGAGAAGCGTGAGATCTTGTTGCACTGCTCACACCCAAAACATGAGCATCATTTTGTCATCCTCCATCAGCCGATTGCACCACTCTCCATAACCAATGCATTCCGCAGCCTCAGAAGGCACGACACACCATGCGCCCGACCATGAAACTTGTCGCCTTCTGAATAGCATCTATCTTCGTTTCTGCCAATTCAGCTTTTGGAGTCTCTGGACAAATCGCTCGCCTATTTACTGTATGCCGTGATCGTTGGTATTAGCGTGCGTCTCCAGAATCATACAGGAAATTGTTCATCAAAGCGAAACATATCCCACAAGTCGCGTACTTGTCCAGAACCATCCATCGGCCCATAGGATACAGGAAGTGTAGCATCTAACCAGTCGTTTCGAGGTTCAGTGTCGAAGAAGTTGACTGGCGGCGCTGCCTCCTGCACAGGTTTTTGTTGAGGTCTTCGACCATTTTTAGTCATCCTAGCTATGATCCCTTCACAGTTGTTCAAGCAGTCCTCGGCGAGGTCCCAGTCATCAACCTCTCTAGCGTGTCGCAGCCATGATGTGAACATCTTGACACTAGACACACATGTTTCAGCAACGGAGTCCTCAGTTGTCTCGACGGCAAAGCGCAGCAATAAGGTGATAGTCGATGTTAGATAGTAGGTAGTGTCTATGTAAGAGCTGATCAGCACTATACTTCGTATACACGAAGGCTAATCACTTACAAGGAAGCCAGAACTCCGCGAGGTGGAAAGTCTTCAAAGAAGTGATGAAGTCGACGATCGCCTGTGCGGCGTGCCTAGATTCGACTTGACGAAATCTATAGGCTTCGATAGCTTCAGTCGATCCTTGCTGTGATACAGCCTGCATTCTCAGCGTGTCAGAAGGGTTCATCACTGCGTTTTTCAATGTGAAAACTCACATGCAAGGATATTCGACAAATCAACATCTTCAGGGATAAATAGCAAAGACGAAGACTGCTTGACCCAGAGACAGTCACCCGATTGGAAGTGCTTGACAGGTAGTCTGGCAGAGAGTCTTCCCACTTGTCCAAATCCACCTCTATCCGTCGTACTACTTTAGAAGTATCCTTCTGAGAATTTCCTTCGAGATCATAGACGAGGGGTAGTGCTTGTCCCAATATCTCGGTCATCTGGCAGAGGGCAATGAAGCTCTCGGAAGACCTTCGGTACTCAAGAGACACTGACTCATGGGGTAGCAGCATCTCTAGAGCTGGAATTGGTACATCGTGATGCTTGGAGCTTATGCTCGATGGTGTGCCATGAGCAAAACTACCCCTGCAGAAATCTCGGTAAGCACTTTGTACGTTTCATAATTCTGGAAGCATTACCATCGATCATGAATCAAGACCCCCCACCAGAGTCTCACCCGCAAGTTCTTTTCCTGCTGTGGAATACTCCACTGACTCGGATTTCTGTTCACACCTAAACTATAAGACAAGGCAACTCCACGCCCATTGCCGACAGTGTTGCCGATGATAGAGTAGACAGGCCGGCCGTTCAGTTCGACGACTTGAGCCTGAAGTGTTGACAGATCTGGTCCAAGAAAGTCATCCGCCAATGCTTGGACTGCAAGGTTCCAAGCATATCGTTGGTCTGGCCGAGGTCTGCCTGCTGAAAGTGGTGATTGGTTCCAATATACGAGCGCGCTGGCATAGACATCACACAACAACGCTGCGGCACCTTTGCTTTGACTTGTTGCAGGCTCGGTGAGCAATTTCTCGTCGATAACTGGGAAGGCGGGATGAATCTTGGCAAGATACCTGTTCATATTAGCTCCAGTCATTTATAACATGATCAAATTACTGACAGTTGGCGGATTTGAGCTGCTTTCGGGTAGAAAATCTGCTCAAAGATTTCTCTCTGGTTCACACCGGCATTGTCGTTTATGGACAAGCCAACCCTTCCTCTCGGCACTTTCTTGTAGAGAATCGGCTTCGAAGGATCCGAGAAGTATACACTGTATGGATTGTCGTTTGTCCTCCCTTCTGGCCAACCAGGAGACATGTATTGCTCTAGCACATGAGCATCCGATGAAACAGCGGGTCCAACGATGTGCAGGGATTGCCGTCCCTTGTCTGATCTGTTCGGGGCATCATTCGCACGGTCATCTGTACGTACATGAGATCCTTCCCAATTCTGAGCTCGGGGCTCTGGAACTTCGACCTTTTCTGGATCGTCGATCAGAGTATGTCTTCGCTTCAGAACAGGGGTGTTGTTGCGTTGGCGCTCGCTTGCCGAGGGGTCTGAAAGGGGCAGTCTTCTCAGACGGGGTGGCTTTTCGTCCACGGAATATTGACATGTCTTTCCTTGTTCACGGCATAATTGACAGTCTTCTCCTATGGATGTGACGTCGCAACGTACCTTTCGTTTCCGACAAGCATCACAAGCTCTGATTTTGTGGGATCGGTAGGGGCGTGAGACGGGCAACTGCGGGAAGGGCTGGGTGGCTTCAGACATGGCGGATAGCAAATTTAAAGGCTGATAAGCTCGGCATGAGAGGTACCAATTGGACCAGCATAGCGGAAAGCATCCAGATATGTGATTGTGTTGGATGTGGTCAATCCTGGACTGGACGTTGAAGGCTTGGGAGGTGGGAAGATGATGGCCCCACTTTCGGAAAAGCCCAATTCGGGAACATCCTTCTGCTTTGGTCCAACAACATCTCACTATCAGATCCTGATGGTTCCATAGGGAAATTGACCGGATGCTCGTATCGGTAACTTCTATCTATAGATCTTGAAAATCACTTCTTGGCCATGCAAGCTTTCAAGCATTGTGACGTCGAAGATGCATGCGTGTCTTGCACAAAAGTTTCCCGATAACAGTTTCCCGAGAAGTTTCCCGCATGCACAGTTCCCATAGGAATCTTGCTCCAAGACAGGACTGACTATCCACCATGGTAGAAATTAAAGATTACAGTAGTGCCCGCTTTCAGCTGTATCCCTTCGGAAAGGGCTTTTGTGGCAACATCGTGTGAAGCGAAGTGCTTGTTACCTCATCATCTACATCATATATAATCGACGTGCTTGAGATATGCATCATGGTGCACGCCGCTGTCCACCATCCATTCGGCTTGATAATGCTCCTGCCGCATCTGAAGACTCTCAGACTTGATGTGGTGGACCGCTGTGATTTTTCGCTCAAGATGCCTTCTCAAATGGAAAAGACTTCGACAGCGACAACATCTTCAGAATGCCGGTGCTTGTACACAAATATCGACAATGAGGCGATGATGAAGACCGCTGCCTCAACTCTAGCTCGTTACGGGGGAAGCTTTGAGCCCAATTTGATTACTAGAGCAAAAGGCGTCTACATCTTCACGGCGGATGGTCGAAGGATCCTGGATTTCACATCTGGACAAATGTCATGTCTAATTGGACATGGACACCCTGAAATCGTTCAAACAATCACTCACCACGCTGCACAACTGGATCATCTGTACAGCGGCATGTTAAGCCCGCCAGTTGTGCAGTTGGCCGAGAAGCTCACGACCTTGCTTCCACCCGGACTTGACAAGGCAATGTTCTTGAGCACAGGGGCTGAATCGAATGAAGCGGCAATCAAGATGGCCAAGCTGTATACGGGGAAATTTGAGATTGTTGCTCTTGGTAACTCATGGCATGGTATGACTGGTGCTGCAACAGCGTCGACATATCATTCAGGTAGAAGAGGATACGGTCCATTTGTAAGTCTCCATCCTCTCTCCTCCTCGTTCCAAACCAGACAGATTGTGTGGATAGTTCATTAACGTCTCAAGATCCCCGGAAGTCTTGTCCTTCCCTCACCAAACGCATACAGATCTATGTTCAGACATCCAGACGGTTCTTATGACTGGGAGAGCGAACTCAACTATGGGTGGAACCTCGTCGATACCCAGTCCGTGGGATCACTCGCAGCTGTGATCATCGAACCAATTCTGAGTTCAGGTGGTATGCACGTTCTTCCCACAGGCTACCTCAAAGCAATGAAAGCACACTGCGAGAAACGTGGCATGCTTCTCATTGTGGACGAAGCTCAAACTGGCATTGGCCGTTGTGGTTCGATGTTCGCGATTGAGCACGAGGGTGTAACTCCAGACATCTTGACGCTCAGTAAAACGCTGGGAAATGGTCTCCCACTCTCAGCGGTGATAACTTCGAACCTTATTGAGCAGACTTGTTTCGACCGCGGGTATCTATTCCTCACAACTCACGTTAATGACCCTCTACCAGCCGCTGTAGGCCTCAGAGTTCTGGAAGTCGTACTTCGAGATGGTCTGGTAGAACGGTCGAGGATAGCGGGGTTGAAGCTTCACGCTGGTCTTCTCGAACTCCAACGGAGGTATGGATGTATTGGAGACGTGAGAGGTCGTGGTCTTATGGCAGGAGTCGAGATAATAATGGACGTAGAGACGAAGGAGCAAGGAATCGATCTAGCTGCCGCTTTGGCGGATCGTATGATGGAACTTGGCTTGTCCGCGAATATTTTGGGCTCAAAGATGTTCGGAGGAGTGTTTCGTATTGCGCCACCGATTACCATCACTGATGAAGAGCTGGGAGCTGCGTTGGAGATTTTCGAGGAGGCTTTGAGGAGTACGCCAGGGACGATACCTAGGTGATGTGGGGAAATACTGGACTCTGTCTGAGTTTAATTGCGAAAAGATTAGCTATCTGAAGCTGGTTTTGGAGGATTCACGGAGTAGATATTGTACTTATCATGAATAGTAATGCTTGAACGCCCCACACACCCTCCCACAAGAATAACTGTAGACTTTGCGGTGAGTCTTTGAGTTTAACCGCTTTCAGATGCTATCCGTGGTAATTTTGTGAGAAGAATTTCAAGTCTCTCATACAGCTAACGTCTGTGAACGTTCTGCAGGCACTTTGGTAAGTTCAAGGGTAGTATACCAGACTCCATTGGTGACAGAGAACGTTGAGAGAAGGTTCCATGACCTCAAAGCGACATCTAGACATGATATGTCACTAATCTTCTCCAGCTTTTCTCTGACGCCCAATTTTGGCGCGGGTACCTTGGTATGATTTTGCTGTCCTGTAAAATATCTCGCCGATGATAAGTCTCGATGGGCCCATTGCGTCTGGGACGCCTTTAGGAAACTCTAGAATCATCATCCTCTCGTCCTCGTTGAAAGCTGGACTGTGGGCTCCTAGCTCTGATCCCATCCTTGGCACATTGGATCTTGCACAGGTGCTGAGTCTCTTACTTGGTGTCTTAATCCTTTACTTGCACAATAGCTATGACTTGTCCCCCAGCCCCATTCTTGAGAACTCTGCTCCTTGGGATGCGTTCCAAAAGGGTTGTCTCTGCGTCACTTTCGAATTTCTGCCATGTATAGCTGTATCTCCGTGGGGAAATAGTCTTGTAATACTCTCCTGGATGCTCGACTAATCGGAATCTGAGTTCTTGGCCCGTCTTTTTGGTCGTAACAGTCAGGAAGTTTCTCCTCTGGATCTTACCCGTCCTCGTCGGTATCCTCCTAGATTTCGTCTGCCTCTTCCTCTTCCTCTCCTGCCTCCGTTTCTATTCCAGCTCCCGGAAAGTACTTGCCGCGTTCCTCTTCGCTTTCGCTCTTCTGTCCTTGACTGCGATAGCCTTTCAGCAGGGTGATAGGTCTCTGGTAACGAGACGTAGTAATTGTCGTGAACGTCGTCGTCGCTGGGCCGTGTTGACAGGGGATGTCTCGCTAAACATTTGCATCAAAACACTTCATCATTTCTCGACAATCCCAGTACAATAGCTCTCACGGCTGCCTGCTTTGAGTAGAATGGGGTTCAGGTGATCTAATGCTAGCATGGCCGATGCTCCACGTGCGCGGCGCGCTATTCGAGCCTGATTTCGCGTTTGCAGCCGTGAAGCGATTCAGGCCACCCGTCCCACTCGAGAAGATCGCAACAACAAACCATTTCTCTGCAAGAACTCTTCCTCCATGAACGACAACCTCTTACATCGCTTTTCAGTTCCTACTCGCAAAATTTGCATCGCAGTCCATCATCCAGCTTCAGCTGTCAAGATTTGTTACACGAGAAACTTTGCCGACATTCAAAACATACAAACAAGAACAACCCCCGGTCGCATCTGAAGAACAAAATCTCACAATGTCTCCTTCCGTAAAGATAGCCAGATTCACAAGAGCTCTCAAGAAAGCCACAAAGATTAAGATCGATCCCGTTTCTGTAGCTTTATCTCCCGTCAGTAAGGAGAACAGAACTACCTTGGAAAGTGTAAGCTGATGTTTTTCTTTCTTTCTCTCTCCGTCTCCTCCCCTTTTCATCTCCATACTCTCCCTACCTCACCAATCCTTTCCTCACGCGTTACAAATCTAACACGCACTCTATTAGGCCAAGCTCATCCTTGAGTCCCCATCCTCCTCCGAGTCAGACCGCGCACTCGCCCTGATCTACCTCAAAGAAATCTATGACTCCAACGAAGAACACCGTACTTTATACCACTACCTATGTGCATGCTATCTCCTCGCCGTCCACTCCACCGAGAACCTTGTCACACGCAAGATATACGCCAAAAAGGTCGAAAACGAGGCTAAGAAACAACTCAAGAAACTCTCGCTTCACATGGATACGGCTCACAATGAGTTGGACGTCTCGGCACAGATCTATGAGGGCTTGAAGGACAAGGCTGTAAAGGCAATGGATGGAATTGGAGAGGAGATTAGGAAGGCTATTGCGGAAGGAAAGGATATTGGAATTCTGGAGATGGTGGAGAAGGAGACGAGACACGTCAGAAAGAAGAAGAGAGTTGCTTGGGGTCGGGTAGATGAATATTCGGATGACGGAGGAGATGGGGGATGGGTAGATGGAATGGAGGATGATGAGGAGGGTGGTGCTGTTCAGGAGGTTACGCGCGAGAATAACAGGGATCAGGACGAGTATGAGGAGAGTGAGGAAGAGGAGAGCGAGGGAGAGGAGGAGATTGAGGTGATTGAGGAGGAAGAAAACGAGAATTAAGGCTTGTTCTACAGAGATGGATTTTACAACTCTGCATCAAGATTGACGTGGGAGATCCGGAAACTTCATCAGAGTACGCTGGGTAATTGACGAAAATGGTTATCAATGTGCTCCTGCACAAGTAATGGCTTCTCAGGATGCACGAGTGAAAGTAGAGTCAGTTGGCATTATATGTGCAACAATACTCAAGCCAGGATAATAGGCCTTTCGATTTATTATTCCTGTGCCTGTTTGGCTAATGAATTCGGCCTAGAACGAGGCACGCTGCTAGTATCTGGCCAAGGAGAATCCGTTATACCGACATCTAGGCTCAAGATCCACAAGCTACTTGCCCGTATGTAGGCCATTCAGCTTGTTCCAAGTCACGGTGCATTATTGTTAGCCCGATTTTCTAAGCGAGATTGATATCGACAGGAAAAAGCCCTTACGATATGCAGCATTTACGACAACATTCTTACAGTATATCTGAAATGCCTTGCTCAAGAACGTGGGCAATCCCAAGAATCGATTCTATCACAAGGCTGTGGTTGTGCGCCTTGTCAGGGCACATGAAAGGTTGGACGGGTAGACTGAGCTTATCAACGGTACAAGATCAATACAACATTCTTCTATCAAAATATGAGCCTCTGAAACGTACTCAAGACTTTGAGAGTGAAACTTATCCCTCCTGGACTCCTTCAACTTCCTTAAAACTCAGGATCGCAATTTTAACTTGAAGATGGTACCGGTCAGATTTAGGGCATTGTGATTGGCTGAGCGACATGTGACACCAACGGTAAATGCAGCCTCACCAAAACGGGCAGGCAGGCTGGTAGGCATGTCTTGATAAGAAGGTGCCTTCAGATTCTGAGAGCGGACAACATCACACTCATCATATCACGTCTCTTGAAGGGGAAAAGAAGACGTACTTCGCCTAAGCTATCTCGGTCTCATCCTCCTGACCAACCCTCCATCGTCTGTCTCTGGATTGAACCCCGCGAATTTAAAGACGCCAAAAGCCGATTCAAACCGACACATCATCAGGGCACAGAATGGCTTCGACCTCATATCCACAAGCTGAGGGCTCAACTGGCAGTGGCTCTCCCCAGCAATCGCAGCAGCAGCAGCCTCCTCAGCATAAGCGCGTTTACCAGGCTTGTATTCCTTGTCGCAGGAGGAAGGTAAAATGCGATCTGGGAAGTGTGGACAGCCCCGGAGACCCGCCTTGTAAGTCACAACCTCAACTTACAACAATCGCACGGCAACCGCTAATTGCATCGTGAAGGTGTGCGATGCAGAAGAGAAAGTAAGGAGTGTTTCTTCTCTGCGACGAGAAGAAAGAGGAAGCATGAAGATGGCAGGCCCGACAGTCTTGATGGGTACGAGTACCAAGACGAATACATCGTTCGCAATGGCCGGAAAATGGTACAAGGCTCTCCGCCAGCTCCAATGCGACAATCGTCAATGGGAGCACCCACGTCTGCTAGATCAGCAGTGCCGTACGGAGATAGTGCGCCTGTTCTCACTGGACCACCCTTGACTCCAGGAGGATCAATTGGCAGAACACAACCTTTGCGCCGGCCCACCGAAAATACGAGAGATGGCTCCCATCGTGACGAACGGCACTCAGATGAATCGAATACACAGTTGGAGAATCTTGAGGCACAGGAGGTTATGCGAAGGGAGGTATACGGTAGGATTGGTCCTCTGTGAAGCTTGATCAGGGAGGCTAACGCGAGTTCAGGACCCCATGATGCCCTGGATTTACTTTACAAGGCCGCTACGGATAGGTAGGTGATATGCCGAGAAAGCAATCAGATAGATGCTCACAGCTTTCCTAGTCCGGGCCACAAGAGAAGTAATAGCCAGGTTTCGTCAATGCTCAACAACAGCACATCCGGGCATCAACCAATGGCCTCTCCACTACAAACCATCAATCGACCATTTCAGACCGATATGAGACCCCCGGAAGTGCGAAGGGATGCCGCGATTGATCCTGCTTTATCCTCAGAAGCCATCAACAGGCCAGAGAGGACGCAAGAACAAGGCTATAAGGATGCTGTCAAGGCTTGGTCTCGATTTCGATTTGTCCGAGCCGGATGGTTCACTCCAAGTGAAGCAATCGACTACATTGATTAGTACGTACCTGTCGATATGTCTTACTTTCGATTTACTGACAGGCTGTAGCTATTACGAATACCTATCTCCGCTTACACCAATATCTCCTCCAACTTTCAGGGATCCTGGAACTCATCCAACACTTCTCATCGAAGAACCTATCTTGACTGTGACTCTTCTCACAATTGCTACCAGGTACCGACAGATTCCTGGCCCTGGAGGGCACTGTAGATCACATGCAATTCATGAACAACTCTGGACTTACTTACGCGGAATGATTGAAAGATGCCTCTGGGGTCAAGAAGCATTTGGTGGAGGATTTTGCGGATCGGGAGCCGAATCTGAGGCACAAACGTCTAGCACTGCCCCATGGCGAGGATTACGGAAAGGGAGTTTGAGAACACTGGGCACCATCGAAAGTCTGATGATTTTAACCGAGTGGCATCCTCGGGCACTTCACTTCCCTCCAGCAGAGGCCACTGATGAGCTCATGCTTCCATCTTATGATGTTTCCGATACTTACAGTACGGATGAAGAATTCATTGGTCGATTACCTAGAGGCGTTGGTGGCAAGAGAATCGAAAGTTGGTTGGAACCAGCCTGGAGAAGTGACCGAATGTGCTGGATGCTTCTAAGTACAGCAATGGGTCTGTCTTATGAGCTTGGCGTCTTTGACGAGATTGAGGAGCTATTGGCAGCTGGAGGAGAAATGACCCGTCCGGAATACGAAGACGAGGCATATCGCCTTCGTGCAGCACGGATTAAGCGGCTTCTGCTAATATATGTCACGCAATTGGCTGGGCGTCTAGGATGGACAAATATGGTTCCTGAGAACTTAAGGGTTACAGATCCTGCTTTCGCCCCTCGAAAACGAAGGCCATCTATTGATGGCAAGACTCCCGAAACCAACACTACTGTCACCAACAGCTTCAACTACATTCCGGACCTGGAACTGGATGACCAGATTATCCATTGCTGGGCTGGAATCAGCAATGCTATGCGAATTGGCAACGAGAAGCTTTTCCGGTCAAGACAGTACACGACAAAGATCATTAATGATTCAAGTTATGTGGAGCTTCTCAAAGATTTCCAGCCCATGTTAAAAGCATGGAAAACAGAGTTCACGCGATTCAATCTCCCGCAGTACATTGGTCACATACTTTCAATCGAGTATCAGTATGTTCGGATTTACGTCAACTCCCTGTCCCTACAAGCTGTTGTCGAAAGATGTAGTACAGAGGCTGGTAATCGATTCAATGCAACTGGCCATCCTGGCAATGGGTCAGTACCCGGTGCCATGTCAACTGAAAACCAACAGACGTACTACGGAAAGCTACCTCTGGCAACATTTGGTAGCTACACAGCTGCTGATCAAGACTACGTCAAGGAAGTTGTAGATGGCAGTCGAGAGCTTCTGAAGATTGTGGTTGACGGTTTGCTACCAGGAGATTATCTTAAGCATGCCCCAGTACGGACCTATTTTAGAATCATCAGCGGTGCCATGTTTTTGCTGAAAACATTCGCTTTGGGTGCATCCAAAGGCGACGTGGAGTATAGCATTGGACTTATGGACAGAGCCGTCGATGCTTTACGAACCTGCGTTGTCGATGATGTCCACCTAGGTATCCGCTTCGCTGATCTCCTGGAAACGTTAACCTCTCGGCTTCGAGGTCGTTTTATCAGTGCTCCCGGCCCAAATCCAAATGGTGATCCTATCAGCAGGGCTCGCAGTCCAGCCATGCATCACGAGCCTGATAACAAGCGGCAGAAGATGGATCAGCGAGACCAGATCCGGGAGTGGAATGCCGCAACTCCAAATTACGGTATGGGCAACGGCGCAGGTAAGTCACACAAGCCCTACTACCCTTCATCTTATGAGACCATGCTTACCTCTCAACAGATCTCAACGTATCAGCCACACCGTTTGACCTCAACCAAGGATCGTTCGCGGCCGCTCCCGGCACACCTTACAACCAGGGTCCTGGCTCAAGCTACGGCAACGATTTGCAAGACCCCTTCAGCGATTGGAATACTAATGGTGGCACGGATTTCTGGTATTTACCCCCTGGCACGGCGTTCTATCAACACTTGGGTGATCAGGGTGTCACACAAACGGCGGAGGGTGTCAATGTTGGCGGTATGGACTTGCTGGATTTCATGGCGTTGGATGGGCCGAACTTTGTTGGCGAGGGATTTTAAATTGGAGTTGAGGCGAGTTTCGGGGGGGATTTGGCGAGCACGGGGGGGGGGATCGGGTACACAGTACAGGTAGGGCTTTATGATGGAGATCTTGGTGTCAGAGTATCAGAATCTCACGGATGGACGTCTTAGTGCAAGGCCGACAAAGCAAGGGACTATTTTTATCATGAAAGAAGCCGTGGTTCTCTGCCCCTTGCTCTTCTTGATGTCGTCTTCGCTAGCGTCACTGCCAGAGAAGTCGCCTCGATAAGACCTGTCACATTTTCTCCCTTCTCATACATGCACGTGAAATGAGGGGTAATTTGCAAACGACCGTACGATTGAGGGGTCCTTTTCGATTAGAACATTTAGGAGCGTGCAGCTGGTCTTCAACTTACTGAACACCAACTGATGGTAGCACTTCTCACACATTCGCTGTTTTCCCTGTCTTGAAGTGTCCTGGAGCGCACCTATCACCGACCTACCTTGTTTGTCCGATTCACAGACGTCAAGATCTCGTATGTCTCTCACACCCATTCCAGAGAGGTTACGTTACGGTGTTCAGAAGAATCTCAATGGGTATTATTTCGCAATGTATCTAGCGTATCGTAACATCTCGCATGCCATGCCATGCAATCGAAGCCATCCAATCCAGTTCAGTTCAGTCCAGATAACTGATCGCTAGACTCCCCCTAAAACCCGACGGAAAATAAACAGAAATGAAAAGAAGACAGCCGTGCTCGCTCGCTCCCCTGCGGTCTATCGTACCCGAGTATCCTATTGTACATGACTTTTTATCCTGACAGCAACGCCCCAAAGACCCCTCTGAAAAGCGAAGGCATGTGAAAGGAAAGAGAAGCAGAAGACGGAGGTAGTATACAGAGCGTCAGTGAGTGATTGGGTTTCCTGCAGATGCGCGTGGCATGATGAGATGTAAAGCAATGCCCGCAGAGAAGCAGACCATCCATGCCGTGAACGCCAGCGCAGGAAAGAAATGACTCCATGCAAGCAAGCGAGCATCAGCTGAACGCTCGTTGTAGCGAAGTGCCGATGTAAACAGAAGCTGCCTCCATAATGAAGCGAGCCGAAAGTGGAAATCGCAATCCCCTCACAGCACTTTGTGCTTCCGAAGGATGGTCTCCAACGCCCGAGTATCGAAGAGCGTATCATCTGGGATTTGATCGATGATGTACGTGAGGTTTGCGAAGAGGTCTCCTTGGTTCTTGTATGCGAGAATGGCGGGTACACCTGCGTTGTCGAATTCGATGTCCTCGTAGTGAACACGGACGAAGTGGATGGAGGGGTTCTGGGGGACGAGAGGGGAGAGAGCGTCGGAGATGACTTGGGAGACTGGACACTGTGATAGTGTTAGTATATGGTCAGCAGTACATAGTGGGAAGGAGAGGAGCATACCTCGGGATCGTAGACAAAGACCACGACGACTGTGTCTCTCGTAACCTTCTCAATAGCATCCAAATATCCCAGCGCATCAACCTCATCAAAGCGTCCATACCGGCGAACACTAGGACTCGTCCTCCTGTTCCTAATATCATTTCCCTCTCTCTTCAGCTCCTCCCGTCTCTGCTCTCTCCATCGCTCTACAAACTCCTCCTCTTCACTCGCGCTTCCCTCACCATCATCCCTCAGGAACGTACTGATCCTCTTATTCTCATCGTTGCCATTGCCTATCCTCGTCGCACTACTTGCTCTGGCAACCTTACTCCTCCACCCATCCTTCGTCTGACTCCGTCTCGCCTCCTCGAAACTCCGCGCATCGGCAATGACGCCCTTGACGCCCGTGGTGCGGCCATTGTCGAAGTCTCGGTGCGGGAGGAACATGGGCCCGCCGCGGGGGTCGAGGGACGGCATGCGCATATTGTTATCGATCTGCTTCTGGAGGTAGGCCTGCTCTTCGTCTTGGTCCTCTCCGCTCTCGTGCGCCTTGTCGTTCTTGTAATCTTCACTGTCGTCTCGGTGGTGTGTGACTTTACCAGAGGAAGATGCTTTAGCTATGATGGTATCGAATTCTTCTTGTGCGGCGGTTTTGGCTGCCATTTTGGGAGGAGGGTGGGTGCTGGGTGCGCCGAGGGTCTTATTTATGGTCGAGGGAGGGATAGGAGGGGGTTCGAGGTCAGAGGTCAGAGGTCAAGGAAGGACGTGGTCCGGCAGATCGAAAGAGGGCTGAACACTAAAGGAGAAATTGAACAGAAGCAGAAGAAGAAGAAGGGGAAGTTCCTGCTGCAGATACCAGGGGGTGTCTGGAATGCTTCTGGAAGACGCGGGAGAAGGCGTGGCCGGATGATCAGAGGGTGAAATGCGGAAAAGAGTGGATGCCACAACGTCCGACTCAGGGCATGTCCGTCGTTCCAGGAATAGGGGAACGGTGATGAGTGGTCGGATATGAGCGAGCGGAGCCCTGAAAAGAGGAGTTGCTTGATGTCGTGGCTGTTTCAGAGTGTGATATCGTGAGGTTTTATGCCATGCCCTGCCTTTCCGTGCGCTTCAGGCCTTCAATTAGGTGCCGTGCCGGGGTAGTCCCTCGAGCGAGGGGTGATCGACCAACGTCACCCTTCAGCTTACAGGCTATTTTCAGCGCCGCACCTGCTGGACCCCTTCTGTAGACAGGGGCATGCGAGCTGCTCTGTGGCTTTATTGCTGTAATTGGTGCTGGCAATTTCACGGCGATGACTAATTGTTGGTTATTTCTGAGAATAGAACTGGTCTTTTGGGCATGACTTGAAAACTACTCTGGATAGAGGAAAAGGAAACAGTTGTTTGTTACTTACAAGTCCACCCATGTCAAAAGCGTCAGAGTATCGTCATGCATCGACTTCCTGCAGCAAATCAAGCACCAATGTCAACTGATCAACAGTAAAACTCTGCTGATCTATGTTTCCTTTTCCCAATAAGTTTCTTCTCTTAACATACAAGCATCTTCCTCTCCCCTCAGCCATCTTCAGACCGCCGCAAGCTTCGATGCTTCACACACGTCTCAATTAAGCTGCAGTCGCATCACTTACCACGTTACTGTCCCTGTTCAAAGTAAAGTCCTTGAGAACGTAACCAACATTTCCCCTTATGGAATGAGGAATGTTCTGAAAAGAAAACCAACACATATGCCATGAACCTACAGGCTACAGCAGAAAACAACACTGCAGAACAGGAGACACGTAGTTCCTGGCATAATCATGCGAGCTTCTGCACTTCCCAGCCAAAGAAGGGAACTGTTTTAGCGCAGGCGTTTCACATGCAGCAGTGGACAGTCCAATGCGAAGCGTGAAGCCACCGGCAGTGGTATCTCAACTTCGCATTGGCTGGCTTGGCCTGGGGATCATCTCTAAGCGATTTATCTCCAGAAGACTAAGTTAGCAGTTGGGTCAGTTAGTAGCCGTTTGTTTTTCCCTTCTGGAGGACTAAGAGGAGTTTCCCGAGGTAGCAGTCCAGGTTTACGTATGGTAGGCGCTGTACGTTAATGGGAAAGTGAGAAAGCAGGATAGGGGTTTCTAAATCCCATCTTTAAAGTTTGTATTTGGTTCTCCTATCTGATTGGTAAGTGGAAAGGCCGATTTCCTGAGAGGAGATAGGCTGGCTTTGGCTCACTCTACAAGTTTAACAAAGTACGAGAGCCCGTGTCCGTTACTGGCCTATCACTGGCGAAATCATCCAACAACAGACCGAGAGAGAAGAGGGCGAAAGGTCCTGACGGGTAAAGCAGGGGTGTAATTCAATATCTAGGGTCATGTATCACACCTCGCTGCAATATATCTGCAGTGGTAGGTCGGTGGAACAGGATTGTCAAAGCAAACTGCGAAGAAGCAATGATCAAGCCAAAGCACAGTCTATTCTCGTCTCGTCTCTTTTAGGACGCAAAGAACGTTTCTTCCGCGATTGCTCTGGTCCCTGTTTCAGTTCCTCAATTAAGATCTTCGACGGGCTACTTACCTAGCTTGCATAGAGGCGTTCCTCCGAAGCATGCATGTACATATCGGTCACGCGAATATAGAGAATAGCCATTGTTTTGTATGCAATTATTCGGACTATTGTACAAGCATTGATTTGATTGATGGAACCGACGACGCAATGCAGATGGGTGTGCTAGCGACGAAGCAGTAGCAGCAATAGCAACAACAGCTTGTTCAGAGTCCATCCATTCCTGTTCCTCCATCGTGTTCCCGTCCCCACCCCCATCCACAGCATCACTCTCACAACCACATAATATATCTACACACATACCCAAAGACAAGAAAGGGCGCAGTCGTTCCATGAAAGCCAGCCTTCTTGCGGGATTCTCAAGAGCAACACAGACATAGACAGACAGGGAAAACTCTCTCCAGCACCGCTCCTCCTCAACTCACTACAGCAGACTCTCCCCCGAGACAACCCTCAAGAGCTTTTTTTAGTTTGAAAAATTGAGCACAAGGAAAAACGACATGTAGAGAAGGAAGGAAACAGGGAAGTAGGCGATGTGAGGGCCTGGTACCAGATGTCTCGGTAGGATATCATCGCAGCAAACAGCCTTGGGCTAAAAGAGGTGCGCGCCAGAAAAAAGAGCAAGAGTAATGCACGCAAGACTGCCCATACGAACAAGAATAGTGGGGAAAGGGAATTATTCAGCAGAGAATTGGAGATCGCGGCCAACTGTGAATGACGCTCCGGAGGAGCAGATTGACAGTCCAGCAACAGACTCCTACTATGCCAAGGCATGGATTGGTATCGTAACTTCGTCCAGTTATACGCCAAGTTGCAGAGATTAACAAGGCGGGGTATCGTGTATCGGTTGCGAGTGATTAGAGGTATTGTAGGTGTGGTCGGATTTCGGGGGTTGATAAGCCTCGAGCTACTCTGCACAACTCGATTGTGGAATACCGTCCGCAGTCATCGGATATATATCTCTCACATAGCCCAGATTTTGAGCTGGAAGAAATTAGCCCTGCCTCGCAGAAAACAGGAACGTTTTCACATACCAATGAATCCCAAGATCCAGTGCACAAGCTCATGCCATCATTGCTAACACCCAAGCAGCTGACGCGGTTATCGTGGCCGACCAGCGATCCAACCTTCTCTCCGCGTGTGATGTCCCAAACCTTGACAAGGCGTCAGTATTCGTAGAACTATAGAGCATTGGCAGAGCGCCGCGGATTAATTCTCACCTTGCATTCGAAATCATCATAACCAGCAAACAGAAGTCTTCCAGATACTGACGTGGCAACCGAAGTGATACCGCAGAGAATTGCTTCGCTCTGTCAAATGTTAGCAGATATCCTCGCCTTATTGAAGCCAAACATACTCCATATTGATTAAGTTCCCTGTCAGCTCGGATATCGAACAATCTGCAGGTTGCATCATCGGAACCAGTGACAAATGAGTGACCATCTGGGAAGAACTGAATGGCATTGATGTCCGACTCATGTCCAGCGAAAGTTTGGACAGCCTTGCCAGCACGAATATCCCATAATTTCGCAAATGCATCGCAGGCACCGGAGACGAAGGTATTCTGGTTTGTTGGATTGATGCTGATGCTCATAACATCTCCAAGATGGTCTGCGAATTCGGTGACCTTAGATCCAGTCTCTACGTCCCACTTCATACATGTCATGTCGCCGGAGGAGGTGAGGATACTTCGGTCATTGATGAACCGACAGCAGGAAAGATATCCGGAGTGACCAGAAAGTTCCCGTGCAACTCGAGTCGGTCCATCGCGATTTGAGTTGAGGTTGTAGATCGAACAGATATTATCGAGACCACCGCAAGCAACGTAATTTCCGCTCGGTGCGTAAGCGCAAGTCATGACCCAGGAAGAGCGCAGAGGAATAGCATGAACTTTGTTTGTCGTATACGCATCCCAAATGATGAGCTTCCCGTCTTGTGATGCTGAAACCAAATGTCTCCTATCGGTGGACCAATGCATGGCGTAGATCTTCGCAAGATGTCCCTTCAAGGTCTTTCGGGTCTTCATCATCGTGTTCTTTGGTAAGGCTTCCTGTTGACTCCGGGCAATGCCAGAAACTGCACAACAATTGTCAGCACACAATCGCAATAGGCCCAGCCCATACAAGTCATCAATTGGATGGCTGTAGACATGGAAACCTTGAGGCCAATGGCCTCATTTACTTACGCGTGCCGTCGGCCAATTCATCCTTCTTGCGCTTTATTCTGTCCTTCAGGTTCTCTGCCTCGCGACGAGCCTGCTGGATGCGCGCCTGCATCTGATCGGGCGATACTTCGTTCGACATGATGGCGATCGGAGTGCGTGGGTGGAGGAGGTCGTGGTTGTTGTGGTGTTGAAGTTCGTCGAAGGTGAACCTTGGACGTCGTCGGAGATCGAGATGAGGCTAGGTAGGGGGGTTCGGGGGTGAGCCAAAAACGGAGGATAGCTCCCCGGGGCTATTGGCTGTCGGTGTCGCTGTCAGCTTGGTGACAAGTGGAGGATCGAAAGATGCTTGATGGGCGATTTGTGTCGGCGCAGCTGTGCGATGGATGGTCAATTGCAGTGTAGAGAACCGACGCGATGTCCAGCAAAGAGGGATCGGGGGAGGTGTCAGTGAGTGTGAGTGCAGTTGCAGTTGCAGTTGGGGTTGGGCAGCTGGACTTGATTGGGCTGGGCTGGGAAGGTGAGTGGGTGAAGACGAGCGCAGAGGTGTGAAGTGGAGAGCTGGCTAGACTGGATGCTCTGAATGGTGCCGGCTTGCTTGCTGCTTGCTTGCTGCTTGCTTGCTTTTCGAGGGGTGTCAGGGTGTCTGGGTTAGGGGCGTGCTAATAGCCGAAGCGGCCACTTTCTGCTTAGCAAGACGCAGAGGAAGAGGAGCTCGGCTACAATTGGTGATTTCCAGTGTGGAGACCAGCAATAGGGGGTAGATGAAAGTGATATTTGATAGAGATAGATAGGGATACGGAGGGGAGGACTCTCTAGACTGGTACAGAAGGACTACAGCCAGCATACAAGCCGAATTGAATTCCATCTCAGAGGGCGTCACAGCTCTCGCATTATCATTCAGAGCACCTATTCGGATTATACTAAGAGGGTACAGTACAGTACTGCTGTAGAAGGTGTCTTGTGTAGCAGCGTAAAGCATAGGATTTGGCCGTATAAACTCATCAGCCTCCCTTCTCGGATCCTCTTCGCCTCTGATTGCGAGGTTGCGAGAAGTTTGAATTATTTCTAGTACATAGAAACATCAGTTCTGCTTGGGGGAAATACCGACAACCAGTTACCACACTGCGTCACTGCAGCCATTTGCTGTACAACATCTCGTTCACCGTCTTCACCAAGATCCGATCACTTCCGTGGGCATCTCTTCGCTCCTACCACCCAATGACAGATTTCGAGGCTCACCAGACTGTCAAAGCACTGAACTGTATATATTGTCCGGGTCTCCGCTACTGGCTTGGCGGCTTCTTTGGCTCTTAATGTCACATTTCATTTTTATAATGGCCTTCTTTCCAAGCTTCGCCTGCAGAAACAGCTTACAATTATTATTCCAGGGTTGATCCGGGTGTGCTTCTTGTCCAAGTAAAGTTGTCCGAAGAAGGCAACTGGATGGATTCCTCTCCTTGCAGTTGCCTGCTCGTGCAGCAACTCTGCATCTGCAGGTAAGCTAGGCCAATTAATCGCATTGCATAAGATCTCCAGGGGATTTTACCTACACACGGGCAGCTTCCGTTGCTGCTTGGCACCCATGAAACACTTTTAATAACATTCTCCAGCCGAATATTGCAGGACTATTTTCTCTTGTGATGCGACATCTTGGAAGCAGACATCGTGACATCGCAACCTTCTGTCCTCCAGCTTCATATATCTGAAAGCTCAGTCGCAATTCCATACCCCTCATTTTCTCCTGTACCACATATTGAGGCACAGAACTGGCAGTTGCTGATCACCAACTAGCCACAATTGCCCCATCTATGCCACTTTGACTTGTCGTCCTAGACAAACCAATCAGATGAACACCCCACTGCCGCTGGCGCCACGGCCCAGAGCCGGAGATTTAATTATGTTTTTCCACTCTCCCCCATTTTCGATGGCAAGGCACCGAATTTTTAATTTATACGAATTCCTTGTTTGGATCTTTCTTACGCAAATCGATAAAGGTTACTGGTCAAACAAGCTTTGCAATCAAGTGTTGGCTGACTTTGACTCTGCATCCGTTCCCGCGACTTTCACACTTCTCTCGTCAGAAGACAAAACTCTTTTTGACCCCAGAGCAGGAGAAGACTTATATATATATATATTTTTGCCGCCATAAGCCTATCATAAAGACTTTCCCATTTTCGGTCTCACCGCCAGATTTGGATCTGAGGAAACTCAGCCTTCAAGCCTCGAAATGGATTTCGTCGCCTTGCCAAAAGTAGAGGTAAGTCAGTCAAGAGTCATTTGAGACATGGCTGTTTCCCCTTGCGTGCAGCGTTGCATCGGTGATGGAGCCGTCAAAGTCGGACGTCTCAGACAATGTCTATCGTTTTCCCACTCTGACTTTGCCTGTTCTTCAAATCCTGTTTCGTGTGAGGCTGAGACTTCATTCTTCATAGTTACACGCTCATCTAAGTGGCAGTATCAGCCGAGAATGTCTGCACGATATTTGGCTGCAGAAGAAGGCTCGAGGAGAAACTACGCTAGAGGATCCTCTGATTGAGATGCCTGCTGGTAAGTTCGATTACGATTTAGAGACGTGAGTGTCATTTCCGTGTGTTCTGGAATTTGGTTGCAATATTTGTGTCGTACAGCTCCTGAATTATTTGCTTGCTTTCTTGCTTTCAATGTTGTGACCTTAGTTCTTGGAGACGATGTCTCGGCTAAGGACATATAATATCCTCAACAAAATTCTCCAGTGAGAGGGGTGATCTTGAGCTTAGCAGGCCGTCGAGGCCTTTATCATCCATGCTCTAAGTTCTCTGCAATCTTCATACGTCGTCATCTCACACCAACTCAGCTTCTTCCCCCTCTTCTCCAAGTACATCTACGAGCTCTGCAACGACCTCCCCTCCCTAATCCAAACAACCAATTCCGTGCTCTCCACCTTCTCCTCAGACGGGGTCGCTTACCTGGAACTGCGCACCACGCCACGAGCAATCCCCTCCGCAAACATCACCAAAGATGACTACATCCAAACGATCCTCTCCTGCATCGCCGCCGCCAACTCCTCCCCAGCTTCCAAAATGAAAACAAACCTCATCCTCTCCATCGACCGTCGTAACAACCTTCCCACAGCCGTCGAAGTGCTATTCCTCGCCCTGAAATATCGCTCCCAAGGCGTTGTCGCCATCGACCTCTGCGGCGACCCAGCCGTAGGTGATGTCTCCATCTTCGCACCCGCATTCAAGCAAGCACGAGAAGCAAACCTGCCAATCACCATCCACTTCGCTGAATCTCCAGCATCCTCCACACCGGAAGAACTCTGGTGTCTGTTGGAATACATGCCGCAGCGGATCGGTCATGTGATTAACGTGCCGGACGATGTGAAGGAGGAGATTGTGAAGAGGAAGTTGGGACTGGAGCTTTGTTTGAGTTGTAATGTGCATGCGAAGATGATAACGGGGACGTATGGGGATCATCATTTTGGATGGTGGAGGGGGAAGGGGTGTCCGATTGCGTTGAGTGTATGTCTCTTCCTCGATTTTTTCTGCTCTTCCTTGTTTGTATCAGGAGTTCCGGAGAGATGTGAAGAGAAAGAAAGGTCGCTAACAATTTAAACAGACTGATGATGTCGGCGTATTTGGAAGCAGCCTATCCAATGAGTACAGACTCATCGCCGAGCACTTCAACCTCAACCGCGCTGACATCTGCGAGTTGGCTCGCAGTGCAATAGACACGATCTTCGGCACAGAGGAGGACAAGCAGAGATTGAGAGAAGTAATGTGGAAATGATCACATCTGTTTCAACATGGCACTACTAGACATTTAGATGAGAAACTGCGAAGAACAATATAGACTGTAATTGCTTAAACCAGAAAATATGATCCTGGCCTGGAGTTACTCGAAACGTCTCACTTGAAGGATAATAGATCTCGCATTGTTCTGATGCTTGAGAGATGTGCACGAGAGGTCTATGAATATTCTTTTCACACACGAGGTAGTGTCTTGTATGATGTGAAATACAGCTCGTACTCTAGATCAACAGGCATCTTGTTTTGTGATCAAAGGCCCGCAAGGCCATTGCTAGCTAGCATCTAATGGCTAACGGAAAGAAGCTACTGGTCTATTATCTTCGACCAACATGCTCACGAGCTCAAACGGCTGTCCATCCATGTCCAGCTCCCGTTTGCGGGGGCTCACATCCATCTGCTCTCACCCAGCGACCTCAAAGGCGATGGCAGTACCAGCCTTGGGAACTTGTAGCAGAGAATTAGTGGCATCCAAGTAAGTCCTTGAGTATCGAGTTCCAGCCTATTGCTGAATTGACGATCCGGTCATCGCAACATCTATGCCATCTCCTGGTGACACGGCTTGGGGTCCCCTGTGCGATCTTGGCGGGGCAGTGTTATGTGAAGAGCCGTTCACCAACTGTCGAAATTACCGAAGCCTCCCATCTTCATTTTCTTCTTGACGGGCTCAGCATCAATCCGTTCATCATCTGTGGCGACCTTGCTGTTGCTGGTATCCTTGGCCGCATGCAGATACTTGCCTACGCCACCAGTTTGCTCGCTCTGGACAACAGTTCCATCATGCCTAATACGCTTGCCGGTCCAGGTAGTTTTGTCATCCTCAGTTCCTCCCTGCTTCTTGATCTCTTCCTTTTCCTTCTCTACCTCATCTTTCTCGCGCTTTTGCTTCTGGAATTCCTCGAATGGATCAACGAATACCACAACGTTATCCATCACAATGTCCTCCAAAGGCCGATTGCCGTCGTCACATGGGACATTCTCAAGCTTTTGCAGGACATCCATTCCTCCAACAACACGCCCGAAAATGGTATGTTTCCGGTCCAGATGTTTTGCGGCTTTATAGGTGATGAAGAACTGGCTGGAATTCGTGTTCTTTCCCTTGTTGGCCATGCTCATGACACCTCGTGCATCATGTGTCAAAGGTCCGTCAAATTCGTCCTGAAAATTCTTGCCCCAGATACTTGTGCCTCCTTTGCCCGTACCAGTAGGATCACCACCCTGGATCATGAAGTTTCTGATATTCCGATGGAACTTTACACCATTGTAATATCCCTTCTTCGCGAGCTGCACAAAGTTCCAGACTGCTCGTGGCGCAGTCTCGGTCTGTAATTCAATATTGAGAGAACCTTTGGAAGTTTCGATTCGAGCATATCCCTTGATCTTTACTCGCTTTGGCCGAAGCATGTACTCCTCGTCTGTGAGAAGCGCACGCTCTCCACTTGTCTCCGGCGTCAGTCCAGTCGATGTAAAACTTGCGGCGGCTTTTCCGGTTGTGTACTGTGCAGCATTGTATGCCATCTTCTTCTCCTGCACCATAGACGGTCGGGGCGCAGCATTTTGTGTCCCGGTCTTTGTCAAAGCCTTCGATCGATTAATATCACCGCCGGCTTCACGCTCCCTTCTTGCCTTCTCCACAGCTTCTTTCGCTCGCAAGACCTTCTCTCCGACCCTTCCCAGAGCGTCTATGTTCACACTTCCCTTCATTCTATCTTCCTCCTGTTCTTTGGTAAGGACCGTTTCACCCTCCTTTACAAAGTTGAACTTGCTCAGATCTCGGCTTTCCAGATTTTGCGGATCTTGGAGTGTGATGATGTCTGACCTTCCAAATTCCCGATCATCCACCAAGTCATTCCACATCTTCGCCTTGATGTTTAACCTCTCGACTGTCTCCCAGGCGAAGACGTTGGCCTCGCTACCATGTCGGATCGCCACAATATGTGTATTGTCGGTGAAGACCTTGAAAGTGACTGGATCCACCATTTCGCCCTTCCCATCTCCAGATCCCATTCCACCATCATGCGCATCTGTGTCGCCGTTCCGGGCAAAGTTGAGTTTGATGAGGTCCTTGTCCTTCATGGGTTTTCCGGTAACAGGATTCGTCCCATGCTTCTCGAGCCACTGACTTATAACCTCGACATCGAATATTGTCCCCTCTGCCGTGCAGACTGGGTGTTTGAATGGTTGTAGACTCGCGGCGCAAAAGTTGAAGGGAAGACGTTTGAAGTTCGCGCCATTTGGTGCTTTGAGGTTCACATTAGAGCCAGCACTGGCGGAGTATGCGTCGGACGAGGACCATTCGGAATGGGTAATCTTTTGGAGAGGTCAGCATAAGCTCTCTCAAAAGGGTCGCAATGAATGCAGGCGCGCTGGTTGGAAGGGTCGGATACGTACGTAGAGCTTGTCTGTGCCTGTTTTCGGGGTCGAATATTAGCATATAGTTCATTTAAGAGTTACGAGGTGATTCGCAGCTTACCTTTCCCCATCTTGCTGTTTTGGAAGAGATATGACCGTTAATCCAGGCGCAAGCATTTAGAAAAAGCTGGAGCTCGTTTTGCCAAGCCGCGGCTTGATCTAATCTTATCGATCTCGGCCATGGACCCACTTCAACAAACAACATCGTGAAGCCTTGTCATCTAACACACCAAAACAGCAAGAGTCTCAACTTTAAGTCGCTCAGCAACGTTCGCATCAGAGGGGCTATAGCCTCTTGCGATCGTGACTGTTCTGTTCCTACCTTTAAATTTGCTTCCTATATACACCCAAGCCCAATTTCCAAGCGACCGAAACCGTGGAGCTTGACCTTGATGAAAGTTCTCTGATCAGCCCAAGTGGCCGCTATGCTATCTATACTGAGCCTTCGACTTTGTACGATGTCAATTGAGTTGATGCTCAAAGCTAGACCGGCCGTCCTTAGAGCCCGTTCCACAGATATAGTCTGACCTCGAAAGCCTGGCATCTACATGTCACAATGCCTTTCGGTGAAGTTTTGTGCGGGCCTTTGAGTGCATCACTGGAGACGGAGTTGCAAAGCTTGTCTATCATGCGATGTAGTCAGCTTCGCCCACCGTCCTCCATGTTTGAGGCAAAAAGATCATGCCCGAGTAGGTGATGCGTCTGAGTTTACATTCTTGAATCACTTGGCTACTATCGCTGTACGAGACTAGGCCAGGACTTTTAAAGGCCATGTCGTTTATATTGGTTGTGGTGCTAATCACATTTCATCAAATATTCTGGAAAAGGTCGTGATGTAAAGGAACCCAAGAACAAAACATTGAGCTGAGTATACATATATATACTAATCCAATCTGAACAACCCTTCTTCGAGAATTCCCCTCTGTAAGTGATTTCTTAGCCACATTTGGGAATCGGGGGGTCTGACATTGTACCAAGGTACTCTTTTCATCAGACCCCGGCGATAAAACTGCAGTGGGGCGCGTCTAGGCTCGATTCGGGGTAAAGTAAACACAAAGTTCAACATCAATGTCACACATTCATAATACATGCGCCTAGTTTTTGGGACGGCATGGATACTTTCCTCGTTGATTATTGAGATTGGTATTCATTTAGCACACCAATTTTATTGTTGCTCATCCTTGTATCCGCCCTGATCGCTTCAAAGAAGGGATACTTGAACGCCCGGAAAGATCCAACAAGCCTTGATGATGCAAAAGCCTTAAATGACGAGCATCGTCATCTAAGAGTCAAAAAGATAAAAGAAACATTTGAACATGAGCCCAGTGGTACGATAGATGCTTGAGTAGGTAATCGCTTCAACAGTATCGGACTTGTTCAGCTTTCGAATTGCTCGCTTGAAGCTTTTTCCAACTAGCGCAGATGCTCACCTTACAACCCACGAAGAAGTGAATATCAATTGCTGCAAAAAATCTCTTCAACTAATGTTTGATTCTGAAGCAAACAATTATGTAAGTGGTTCGCGTATAGCTGGCTCTCTACTCCGAGTACTCGTCGCAAAATCATCATCCAATGAAGAACATTCCACGATGGCTTCAGCGCATCCTATCCTCGACTAACACGGCTATCCACAAAGCGCGTGTGACAAATTTGGAGGCGACGACGATCCATTTGCCAAAACTTCACTCACGGCTGCAATGGGCAGTACGGCTCACCTTCTTCCTACCGACGAGTTTGATTTCGGCACCAGCCCTTTCCAGTCAGACTACACTCAAGACTGGCCAGCTATCGATAACCCGGTCTCTGTCCATTCGTCTAAGCATCAATCCATGGCTGCGGATCCTCGATTCAGCTATGACAATAGTTTCGGGGCTGTCAATCACATATCTCCATCGAAGCGAGTGTTCAGCTCACCGTACCTCAATTCCAACGCCATGGTCACTTCAGAGCTCGATCACACCCCATCTTCAAAGCGCCATGCAGGTCTTGCTAAATCATGCAACTACATGTCAATTGAAAAGAAGAATCAAGGAGCCATCGAAAATGCCGAACCTGTCAGACGAGTTGTCGCGAAGCCTAGGGCCAGACGAGCCACGCACTCTGTTGGTGGAGAATCTAATTCTGCGGTACCAGCTATGTCAGAGGACTATAGCAAGTACTACCAGTTCCTTGCTGAAAAGCACAATATCGAAGGCCATCCAGTGCCAAACGAAGATGGCGCCCGATCTCAAGTCTACGTCTCACCTTCCAAGTCCACCAATTATCCCCCGAGCAGCAATCAAAAGCAACAAACCCGAGTCAACTCAGCTACCAACAGTATCTCTCAAGCTTCTGCACCACTTGCTATTCAAGCCAATCCATCCGCGAGACGTGGCCAGCCCGATCAACAGAGCTACGCCCCTCAACAGAACACCGGTCCTAGAAAGCTAGCAACGTACAATGCCATCGAAGAAAAGGTGCGTCAGCGCACAGAAATCATGCTAGACTCCCAAAAGGCACAAATTGAGGTTATGAAACAGCGCAGAGCCAACAAGTCTCTCGGATCGCACCACCAATCTGTCGGACCTTCTGCCTACGCCCAGTCCATCCCAAGTCTATGTGTGCCACATCAAACCGGACAATGGAACATGGTTCGAGGTTGCCTGCAGAACACAACAACTTCGCACAACCCTTACGCTGAATACTCCAGCCTGGAGTCGAGTCGACTTATGGGAGAGAAGCAGGGAATGAATTCTGGTGTTCTATCGCCATCAGGATTCTCCGCAGAGAATCTTGGATGTGTACCAGTACCTGCAAATGCATTCCCTCAACAAATCGGACTGGGTCCCATCGTCGACTCCTATGACGGTGCAACTGCTGTACAGTGGTTGGACACGGATTGTGGTTCTGAGATATTCACAGTTGGAGCTTCCGCACAATGCAGTATGGACAACGCCCAGGCGAACGTCTCCAGCTCTACTCTCCTCCAACCTGCATCGCACTCTTACCCTCATACAGCATGTCAAGCTTTGCCTAGAACCGATATCAACAAAATCCTTCCAGCCTTCCGCCAAGAGTATCAGGCTTACGAAGAAAATCTTATGAATGGTGTTCAAACACAAACCAGTCTACCTCCATGGTTGGTAACGAGGGCACAGCAGAAGGCTAGACTCTTGCCGGTTGACATTGATTCGGAGTCTGATGATGATTGCGCACAAGTTCCACAGGAAGCTCCTACATATCAACGCATCATAGCTACTGCCGAAACAGGGCCTCTACCCAACATCAACCAGCCATATACAGGAACCCTGAATCCTTCGTCACCGCGCTTGGCGGCACATCTCGCATACAACAACATGATGATGCCACGAATGCCTATTTGGACCCCATATAAGAAGACTACCGCGCCGAAGAAGTCGAAGAAGACACCCACACGCCGCAAGTCTCGAGCCAAGAAGCCCTCTCAAGTTGACTCTCGACCCATTACCCCACCAGACATTGTCTCTCAGGCTCCATCGTACGATTTCTTTTCGCCGATGAACGGAATTCACATCAATAACTCCACGCTGGAAAACATGATGGTTGGAAACTTTGTCCAATTCTTCGGAAGCGCAGAGGAGGAAGCCAAGTGGAAGCAAGATGCCGTTGCTGAGGTCATGGCTGAGCAAGACACCCCGTCAAAGCGACAGTTGAAGATGGCTGAGCAGCAAAGAAAGAAGTTGGAAAAGAATGTTGAAGCGGAGAGATGAGTGGAGTTGGTGAGCTCGCGATCATGGTTTCTGTCGTCCACCTACTCCTCGCTTGGCTGTGGACCTGCAGAGACGTCACCTTATTTTGATCATCCTCACACTTTCTATCCTACTGTGTGTTCTGTTTTGTAGATTTACACGAAAGACCCCTTTTGAACTTGGAGCACAAGAGAGTTGGTGTCACACCCTTGAGAAAAACCATTTCTGAATCATGCAAGATTCGGGGTCGTGTCTGGAAGGCATGTGGGGATGTCTTCATCTCTAGAATCAGTACTGCGGTACTGTTGGGGCTACTTTAGAACAACAAGAATCGCCTTCATCTTGTACTTCTGGGTCATTTGCATTCTTTTGTGGAATTTGTGATTCATACCCAGCTTTCATTCACATATCATACATTCAGCACCCCAAGTTGAAGCACTGCCCTGACATTCACAGCTCTTGCTTCCGTTTGCATTAGGCCTGTTTGTAAGTCCGCATCATCATCTCCGTTTCTCAGAGACAGCACTACAGCTTTCAGATCCAATCGCCCGCCAAATTACTGAGGATCGTTTTGCGCTATTACATCGATGTGTCCGGAAACTCCTAACCAAGCACTTAGGGTGGCAAACCTTGATATGAGTGCCGAATCTGCTGAAAGCAGTGATGGCAAAGTGAGTTAGTCATCTGGTTCTTTGCATAATCGGACAATTCGGACTCCACAAGAACTTTGGTAAGTGCTCATACTGTCTGCGTGCATAGTTTAGCGCAGATGTGGGCAAAGCTGACAGTCCAAGGCACTTTACGTACATGGAAACACTTTTTATAGCACTTGCACGTCTCATCAAGACGGACATATCACTGAGCGCTCAAATAATGACGAGGAAGCAATAATTGGAAAGAATCTCGATATCGAGAACAAGGACTCCGCCGATCTTCTGGTACTATTTATGTACTGGTCCCACCTGTGCATCACCGGAGACCTGTCTAAAGAACACGGAGAAGGAATATCAGACGATGAGATACCACGAGGATTTCGTGAAGCAAGAAGTAATGGCAAACATGCGTTGAGCCAAGACCATTTCGCCCAGATGAGTAAATCTGGCGCCGACAGTCCCTCGATGCAGTTCAGTGGCAAGCAACTCCTCGAGCTACTGCCATCTTCGGCCCGGAAGCTGGACACTGGAATATCGCAGGCTTGCGAGGAAATGGAAGAATACTGCTGCATCCCAGATATATGCGGAAACACCGGCTACTTGCAAATGCACCCTTTCTCTGCCGTCCGGAATTTCTTCGTGGCGGTTGAGGTCAGCCAGGAATACATTCGACTTGGCCATCTACAGAAAGTCCAGATGGTCTTGGAGGAGTGAAAGAAGAAAGTGGACGGACGGCTTCAGTTTGCAGATGCTCAAGACAAATGAAAGGTTCAGAAATGCATCGGGGTTTGGCGAATGCAAGAACGAAAATGGACCATCAGAAAATCCTTCTACAACTTCGTAAGACGGAAACTCTAAAACGAAGCTCGACTGGACAATGCAGCTCAACACATACCGTGAGAAGATTATCAAAACTTCGAGTTTCGAATACCATTTGCTGCTCATCGCTGCGGCCGATCCCGAGACACAATACGCAGGGCTTTCGCTGCCACCAGGTTTCCGAAGCTTGTGGGGCCAGAGAACGCAGCAGAAAGAGTGTCATGAATCCGATCATGAACTTAAAGTCAACAAACGAAAAGCAGATATGCTAGCCTGCGGGGGATATGCACCCCCACTTCTCCATATCACCTCTTCTGGCATTTTGAGAAATGGGCTGCAGTGGATCACGAAGAGGACGAGAACTCGGGTCTTTATCCTGGCTTCAAGTATCGCCCAGCCAACGTAGAAGAAAGAAGGAGAATGAGCGATGAGATAACGACCAGATCATTTCTTATCTGGAGATGCAAATATCAACAATGTCCCATCCAGAAGTACTGACTTCGTTATCGCAGTCTTACAACCCATGTGAGTGGTGCAAATTGTTTAACATGTGGGACAATCCTGTGATGTGGAACGCAAGTTGGGAATCTCCTCGTAATGAGAGACTACCAGACCCATCCGGCGCCCGTCGCACTGCGTGGGGTATTCCCAGAAGGGGGTTTTGGCCCTTCGGAGTGGAAAGGCTCAGGACTTCTGAAGAGAAACAAGTAATGCCGAGCGAATGGGTAAGAAATGTCATTCAGCCTATAGCCCATCTGTTATTCAACGCCCAGATTTGGAAACACGGCGGAGACGATGACGACGATGAGGAGGACGGAGATGATGACGGTGATGAGGAAAATCACCAACATTGCGAGAAAGAATATCAGAGACTTATGAAGTGCGACACTATACTTCGTTTCCACAGCGTCACAGAGCAGGATATCGCGCACCTTTCCCATCATGGTTCTTCACAAGCAGTCCCGAAACTCAGCGTAAGATGGCTCTAGACCTAGTCCAACAAGAGGCAAGAAAGCGAGACGAGTTCGTTACCCTGGTCCTCTGTCACATACTTGCTGAAGCTGAGTCATTTGGTACACGTGCTTTCCGAACACCAGCAAGTCCAGTCGTGCTATCAGCGGCGAGAAAAGCGTTCTCTGAGCAAGGAATTGTCCTGCTGCCATTTAAGGTGTCTCCTTTTTGCGATTGCGAGACTGAGCAGAACCATCTCTTAGTGGAAACTGAAATTCTCGCCTATGCTATTTGTAGAAGACTAGATGAACTCGATGCCGGAGATGCAGCGAGACCGCTGAATGAAAACAAGGAAATTGTCGACCCGAGATGGGTCGAATCTGGGATAGAAGAGTCGAGGTAATGATGGAGATGGTCCATGAGTTATGAAGAATTTTCACCCTACCCTATCGGGCCTTCGGGCACTGAAGTGATAGCATAGATAGCAGCAAGATTTCGAACCTCTTTTGGCCCAGTCAAGACAGCTTCGCAAGCGAGTGTGGTGAAGGTCAGAATCATCCGCATATGTTGACGATGAATGACGACCCTGTTGAGCTGACACTTGCAATCAGAGACTTTTCTCAAGTATGACTCATATAGTGATGTTTTGTCAATGTCCTCAAGGTAACAGACTTCTCAGCCCCCTCAATAAAGTGAAGAACTTGAGGCAAAGACAAGTTGTTGCCAAGGCTCGCTTACTATTTTGGTTGTTGTTTTGTTTCACGACCCGCGGCGTGGGAAGATTTCAACCACCTTGCCTGATTTAGCTGCTAAATATGGCGAGACTGGTTTCCTTCAAGAGTGTGCTTTCTTTCAAGCTGAACGCTTGCGGCACGCCCGCTTTGGAAGAACGACTTTTGAATAGGCATTAAAGCAATCACATCGGTGAGAAGCCAGGAGTCTCGTAATGAAGAATGGTTAAAATGCAGGACTCTGATATTGTACAGTCTATATTGTGATCATCAACAAAGGGAAATTGCTTCGGTCCCTTAACGCCAGTGCTAAATTAATAGTATTCCTCCAAGAATAGATTCCGCCTCCTCCGCAACCGCCCATGTACTTTTCATCCCATTTTTACTTCGTCATGTGCTCCTCGTGACTCTGCATTTCCAGATCGTGCTTCTCACTGGGTACGAACGCCATCACAATCCTTCCAATGATAGTCTTCTTGGCAATTTTCAACACCATATCTCCCTTGCCCTTCTTCTGCATTGGCTGCGAGCTGTCAGAGCTGTTCATCTGTCGTGTTCCAGTTTGACGCTCAACCTTGACGACCTTCCTCAGACTCAAGCCCGTAACCTCGAAAACGATCACGACAGGGAGTTCCATCAGGTAGGCCATACAAAGTAGCACAGTCTCGTCGCCAGCGAGGAGGTTGAATTTCAGGTTGTGGCTGAATGTGCTGAAGCAGGAGTAGACGAGTCGGACGAGGAGGAATGGAAGTGCGAAGGCGACAGCGTATAGAAGTCGTTTTTCGCCAGCTTGAGCATACGGTGTTTGGAATGAGATGGCAATCGTAAACGCGGCGAGTGCGACATACGCAATAACGAATAGTGCGGTGCCAGCTTTGTTCAAACTTCCTGGAGTGTAGGCGGCTGTGCTGCCAGCGCCCAAAGCTTTGATGTAAGCATCGGCTGCATCGACACCGCCAACAATGCCAAGGATCAGACCGACCAGAATGACCAATTGCACTACCCTGAGAATCATGGGATGGAGTTTAGTGTCGTGCGTCTCTCGGATGTCTTCGAGAAGTCGGCCCAGAAGTCCCATGGCAGCAAGCATAAGAGGCGACAGTGCGACATTGTTCAAGATAGCGTATCCAGTGTAGAGGTCTGTATTTGTTGGATCGTTGATAGTTGCCAATTCCATTGCTGGTCCAATGATACGTGCGAGGCAGAAGATGATGAGATACATCCATCCAGCATTTCGGCGAAAACCATGCCTCGCCGCAAGGAAAATGGCAACTGCAAGAGCCCATGTATATACGACGATTTGTCCAATAGAGACACCATTTCGGTAACTGAGAGCCATGCTGACTTTTGATATTGCTGAAGTTGTGGAATGGAGTTGTTGCTTGATGTTTGGCTTTGATGGTAAAGTTGGAGTAGCGCGAATTGGAAAATACTTCGGGATAGAAGGAAGATGAGATTATATACAAGAAGTTAGAGACTTGAACCTATTCTTCCACGCAATCTGACTCCGTTCTGAGACCATTGCACACCCGTATCGTACTGTATTGGGGAATTCTTTACGCACGCTAAGCCGAATAAGGTGGGCTTGATGTTCGCTTCGCTCAGCCTTGGAGCCCCCACTGATGTCTACGCTGCCGATCGGCAAAGTGACAACAGAAGTTATCGTTACACAGCCAATGGCAGGTTACGCCGGCAAAAGCTTATCCCTCTGACTGCGGGAAGACTGAAGCTTGAATGTGGCTTGGCAGGTACGTCTCCTTCACAATGTGCCGGGGTTTGGCCCTCGTCGCGCTCTGCTGTTCGGCCTGTGGTATTTCCTACGCAGAACGACATGATGTAATAATCAAGAAGAACTGAGAACTTCGAGCGCACTCGTTTGAGGCAAGCCCAATTTTGAAGTGAAGGGCTCACTGGTAATGAGTAGGCACTTCGGGGAGCCCAAAGTAATTACGACTATCAACAAGACATACTTTTTAAGCTCTAGAAGGGAAGAAAGACGTATCATAGAGTCGCTAGCTTATTAAGTGACTTTCACGAGAAGATAAACAATACTGTATGCTGCTCTAGAATTAGAGGCTCATGAGATGGCGAAATTCGGAAGTTCTCCGACGCTCGAACACTTTGGAATTCTATGCTGACATCCCCTCATAACCCTGCCCCTTAGAAATAAGCGAGCTACTCCTAAAAAGGTATGCAGTTCGTGAGACCCATAGTTTCGAAATTGGGAGGCTGCAATCTTGCCCCAAATTATCTCCTCGGACATACCGCAGGAGAAGGTAAAGGGAGAGCGAGCATTTCCAGTGGCTCACTCGTGGACGAAAAGAGGCACAGCGACCAAACATGCGTGGCCTCTGTCTCAAGAGGTTTAAGAGAAGAGAGGAGGGTACCTGGAAGACTCAACAGTGGTGGGCGGTTCGCGGATCTTGTTCCTGCTGTCTTGGAAATCCTCTGCATTTCCTTGCGGGTGCTTACATTGATTGATATCCTCCTCGAGGTCCCCTACTGCCCTTACCTTCAGAGTTGATAATCATGGTGTATTGCGGAAAACCGTCCAAAGGGTGTGCAAACTGTAGGAAAAGATGAATCCGAGTGAGTGGGAGTCCCTTCCTTTATAATGCCGCATATGTATCGGAACGCGAGTGAGCCGAGCAAACTGTCGGGTCGGTTGGCTCGTTTCCAAATCGGCACAAATCCTGCATTCATTCGTCATCCTTTCGTTCTCCTGTCCTATCAATTCTTGATAGCGAAGATTGCATCGACTGGTTCGGATACTAGTGCGACCAAACAACGCCATCGTGCGGACAATGTACAAAGATCAAGGAAGAATGTCCAGGCTACAGGGACATGCTGGACCTGTCTTTCAGACATGAATATAGCAGTGTCATCGAAAAGGTCAATGCAAGAAATGAACGAAAATCTGGTAGACGTACAAAGGCTCATACTACTGGATGAGAACTCGAAGCCAACAATAAAGCGATGGAGACTGGCCTTGGCCAGCTTCTAATTCCACAAAAAGTGTTCGGATGGGATGCATTCAGATTTACCCATGCTGACTACTCAGAGATGATAAAGAGGAATGGGTCCACGTCGCCCACTGGACCCATGTCTACCTTCTCAATGTGCCCGACCATTGAGGATCGCGGAATGGCGTACTTTGCTGCAAACTTCGTGACCGCTCCTGGTGGACCAAACATATTGCTTCTGTGAGTATCGTAAGAAACCATGGAGAAATAATTTTGTGTCTGATCAATTAATCAGACATGTGGTTGACGACAATATCCAGGACTTTTGCTAACATTTTCTTCGCTTAGACAAGGTCTCTATGGACTCAAACAGTTCACAGGAAGTCTGGACGACACCCTTGTGGCTGGGATCACTGCAACGGGCCTCGCTGGCTTTGCCAACACCATGAAATCTGCGGAGATAATGCGGCTTGCGCGACGAGAATACGCCATTGCTCTTAAGTTGATCAATAAAGCTCTCGGGTCACCTGAGGACGCGCTGAAAGACAGCACCTTACTGGCGGTCCTTATTTAGCCATGTTTGAAACTACTGCAGGATCAAAACAGTTTATGCCTTCAACCTCTTTTGCCGGTATGACTTTCAATCACGGTTCGGGTAATTCATATACTTAGTATCTCTCAAGGAATGGCAGCATCATATGAACGGGGCAGCAGCCCTACTGAAGCTGCGCGGGCGACCTCAACTCTGGACACCAATCGGATTCAAGCTCTTCATGCGCGCAAGCACCCATGTCATGGTAGGCTGTCTTCATCGCGAGATCCCCATGCCACCAGAACTCCTCGAACTCCGACAAGAAGCCTACCAGAGCGTAAGCGACGAGCCAGTCTGGAAGTACTTGAGAACAGCCGACGAGCTCACCAGCTTCCGTGGTGCTGTGCGTAGTGGTACTCTCTCTGATCCCGAAGATATCATTACTGCCGCTCTCATCATAGACAGGGAAATGCACCAGATATCCACAGATATACCGCCAGGTTGGATCTACGAAAAGGTTTTCAGTGAGGTGGAGCAAGACATCGTGTTTGAGAATCAATATGATATTTACTATGACCACTGTATCGCGCAGATATGGAATGGTATGCGCACTGCACGCATCATGCTCAACGAAACGATATGCTTCCAACTCACGCGCCTCAGTGAGTCAAGACCCGGCTATGCCAGTCAATGGGACCAGTCAACTCAAATTTGCGTCGAGATGAGCAACGCAATACTTCGGAGCGTTCCACAACACATAGGCTACATCTGCCGAACACCCTTTCAAGGCGATGGCTCGACCGCCCATCTGAGCCAGCCTCTTAAAAGAGACCCCTCACATCCCTCACTAGGGAGCTGGTTCCTTCTGTGGCCGTTATACATTGCAGCCACAACTCGTGTAGCTACTGCTGAATGCGTTGCTACGCAGGGACCATTCTCGATTTTGTTGGTGAGGCTATTATGATCAAGCAAGCGACTAACCTCGCATCTTTCATAAGAGACCATTCTGCCCAAGGGAATGAAGCAGCGGGAGCGGGTTTGGGAATGGCTGTCGATAAGGATGGGAAGAGGATTGGAGCTTTAAGGAGGATGATGGACCGGGAGGATGCAGAGGCAAGAGAAGAGGAGGAGACACTCCTACATGGGAATGCGAGCTGACGGAAATCTATGAACAGGCCGATGGTGGGATCGAAGTTGAGGTCGATCCAGGAACTTGCGGAGGGTCGGCGACGGAAAATAGAAACAGTGATCACGGAGACCTGTTCCAGAGCTGGTATTGACAGTCCATGGGACGACTCTAAGCGCGCACAAGGCATCTCTTACGGCAGGATGTGTGCGGGTGGGCTGAGGATCATGATGCGGACTGCTGCTAAAAAGGCATGGTTCGCAATGAAGGAGGAAGGCGGCTCGAAGATCTCATTCCAAAAATAGACAGGAGAAACGCCTAACTGAACTTTTAATGGCCTTTGCTTGGGCACAAATGCTGGCATTGAAGTATAGGAGTCTTGCTACAGGCACACGACTAGGCCACATTAGTGGCATTAGACTCATGAACGAGATAGGACGTACGCGATTGTATGTGTATACGGAAGTCTGGAGAAAGCATAATCAACTCAAGAAATCCGTTTATCCAGCCATCTACCTAATGTTACATACTGTTCAACAGAAATCAAAATAATTAAGTGTCCTTCGGATCTTTCGTGACTAACTTGCCCCTCTCCTCATCATCGCTACCATCGTCTGACCACTTATCACCATCTTCTCCAACAGCGAATATTGTCTCTCCATCTAGACTCTCTCTGGGAATAGGCTTTGGCGCATTAGCCGCTGGTGCGGGATCGTATCTTGGGCCTTCTTGGCCTGGCTGCGTTCTATCACCTCTATGCGCAGCCGCGTTTTCTGGATCCTCATCGTCGTCCTCCTCAGCTCCGAAGTCTGCAATCTCAAAGCCCTCATCATCCTGTGCCAATTCATCACTCATAGCGAACCTCCTGTTGTTTGCTGTCGGCCTCCACATATAGGCAATGAAAACAACATCGCCGAGATAGACGAGGTTGAGCCATCCATCCAGAACGAACCAACGGGTCTTCCAATGGAACGGAACGAAGTCTGGATCGGATGCCGAGGCAAAGGTGAAGGAGTTGAAGAAGAAGAATCCGAAGATGACCATGATCGAGCCGAGGATTGCCCACCACAATTTTCGGTACATCGAGAATTTCTGCGTTTGCTTTCGCTCCATGAGGTCCTTTATGGTCATATTGAGAGAGTTGAGTGTCCAAACATAGAATGCTGTTAGAGTGCCTGCCAATGGAAGAATGACAAAGAGTACAAGAGGTCCTGGTTTTCGTTAGATGGCTTAATCCCGAATGTTATGCAGTACTTACCAGCAGTCTCAGGAGTGACGGTCAAACTAGCAATCGAGTATATCAAGCCAAACACGAAGTGAGCTCCAGCAAGATAGCGAACATAGATCATGGTCTTGCCCAAGCTGTGCTTGACAACACCGTAACCCATGCACACAATGAGCAGAAGGAAGAACGAAAACGAGTTTCGTCCTGCATTTAAGACAGCGACAACAATCATTAGCACCTTGGAGCCAACATTGGACCCATTGCGGTTCATGTAATCTAGGATGGTCAGTCTCGCTCCAGTAAAGTTGACAAACGGACTTACCATAGAACAACCATGTCATCAACATTTCAACAATTAAAAACATGATGATTGCCGTTATGTAATTCTGCACCGGTACTGCGCAAGTTGTAAGTATCTTGGCAGTGTGTTGGAGGAAGCAAACCTACAAATATCGTGCCTGTGTTGCGCATATAGGAAGGCCCAAAAGCTGCGGCATGTTAGTGGACGTTGAAGTATCGAAACATAGATTCAAACGTACGCCCCAATGACCGCATAAACAATGGTGATTCCACCATAAAACGGCAGCTTGGCAATCTGGGCAGCTGGAAGCTCTCCGTAGGCATTTCGAAATTCGACTGTTGCGGTGTACTGCACATCTGCGGGAGAGAATGCGGTGGTACCAACACAGTAGTATCCGGTCTTCTTGATTGCGTAGTTGATAGGAAGACCTGGGTCCTTCAAATGTACTGCCTTCGTAAAGAGCAGGTTTTTCGAGGTCTCCGTCGCATTCTCCGCCATGATGAACTCTCCGGTCTGGTTGGCATTACAGAACTTGTTCTCAATCGATTCGGTGTCGCAGATGTACTCTTTCTACTCAACCATTAGTATTCTTCTCTACCAGTACCGTAGCCATCATATACCGTAATTGAGTCTGCTGTTGGCAAAACCCCTATCAGGTCGTAGTCCTTCCATTCAAATATGACCAGAGATGTAATTGGATCTGAATCATCTTCCGTGGTGTCCTTTATGAACTTGACAAGTATATGTGGTTCGACAGCACCTCCCCATGCATCCCGACTGTACATTCCGGCGCAAAGTTGCCTATTCTCATCTTTCTGGTCCATTTTCATCTCCAATGCACTGGCTACCACCGCAGATAGCCCCAGCAGGAGGAGGCCATGGAGCCAGCTCCTCATTATTGATTGTAGCCTCGAGGCTGATACTCCGGCGTTTGGGGAGTTTCAGCAGTTGAACGTTCGTTTTATGAGGATTTATAGATTCGCAGATCGTGTGTCCATCCAGAAGTACTCCGCGACGTCCGATGTCGTGAAAGAAGCTCGAGAAATAGGTGCAGAGGTGGGTTTATAATTGTTGGAGCTGTCAAGTCTGAGGAAACGTAAGTCCAACGGCAGGGAAGCTAGCCAGGCCCACCAGCGAGGCTTGGAGCCTTGCGCTTTTCTCCAAACAACCAACTCACGAAAATCCACAAGACAGCCAGAACATGGAATACTCAAATACCAAAAATGCCACAAATGGCGCAACTACCATGTGTAGAAGATGCAACGAGGAGTCTGCGAACCAGCAAATCCGATCAGAGAAAGTGTGCAGGTATGTCCCTAGTCAGCATTTTTGAGACTCATTTTGACCTGGAGCCAGCAAATGTTTTACACAATATGTCACAACGAAAACAATAAAGCGTATGGAAACATATCGGATACGAGGATCTACAGTAGCGCCCAGAAAACTATTGTTTCCTCTCTCCTTCGGTCCCTCGTCAGCCGCACTATTACACATTCTAGACCAACATCTCCAGGGACAATTCGATCGAATGAACCGAGCCGCGTACGAAATATACGTGGTCCACATTGATCTTTACTTGGAAATTGCAGATCGCGAGGATTCAGCTAAGCTGCTGGAGAAATACAAGGCTCGTTTTCCTAGACATACTTACTCTTCCTTCGGCCTGGAAGATGCTCTGCTACTGGACAACATAGATTGGAAAGCGCTGGGACTTCCTCTTCCCACCGAGCAGGAAGCTCAGAAAACCGGAACAGAAAGATTACAAGCGCTTGTTGGCGCCATGCCTTCAGCGACTTCACGGAAGGATATTGCAACGACTTTGCTTACCCGACTCCTAGTGGATGTTGCGAAGAGGAATGGCTGCGAAAGTATTCTCTTTGGAGATTCTACTACAAGACTTGCCGAGAAAACTCTCACTGAGACCGCCAAAGGCCGTGGCTTCTCACTACCTTGGCAAGTGTCTGATGGCATGTCTTCGCATGGCGTTGGGTTCAATTACCCCTTACGAGATCTTCTTAAGAAGGAACTCGTGACTTTCTCTTCTCTTACGACTCCTCAACTTACGGACTTGATCATTTACCAAAATGCATCTTCTCACATATCTGCTTCTTCAAAGTTGACTACGATTGATGATCTGATGGTTCAGTACTTTGAGTCCGTGGAGGAGAACTATCCCAGCATTGTCGCAAATGTGGTACGGACATCCAGCAAGCTCAAGCCAATGAGTGGTGATGCTACCACAGCTTGTGGTCTTTGCGAGTTGCCCGTCTCAGAAGGCACTGCTGGAATATTTGGATGGGGTGGTGATCAGAACTCAGACTCACGGCCGGCCAAGCTGGATGATGACCATGGTGTTCTATGCTACGGTTGTTCTAGATCTATCAATGGCTGAATTCGCACCGCTTTTCCAAAGACCACTCAACAGGTCGAATCACAAACCTCATCCAATTCCATGGACCTGAACTCCCAGATGCATGCAGATACAGTATATACAGGATGTTGAGCTTCAGAGCTTTCAAGTACGTCTCTGGATATTGGAGTCTCCTCAGACTTGGTTCTTTTCCTCGACCGCAGGGAGAATCTTGTTCTCAAATTTCCGCATCAGCTTGTTGGTCTGCTCGGCCAAACTGAGGGTCAGGATAGTGTGGGGTAATATTCTTGCCAAATGGGGCAGAAATCCTTTGTAGATAGCGAGCACACCCTCGGTCTTCACAGTCTTCGCTAGACAATCAAATACGCCTTGGTATAGATTTCCGTTCTGGTTGTACATGCGAGACATGATAGTGTCTTTCGTGATGTTAGCAAATTCGTCACTCCCGGGTTTGAATCTACATACCAGGTGGGTGCATTACGCAGCACACCACGAATCCACTAGCAGTACTACTTGCCAGATGCAGCGCAGGGCCTTCCTCCATTCCCAGATGTTTGACAAGCCGCCTCTTCGCAAAGAAGTATGTTGGCAACTGGACCGAGCTTCCGAAGCCCGTCCTTACCATAGCAGCTCCAACGCCTCTGTACAGTCCACTTATCCCCTCGCCTTTATATATCTGCCTCATACCATCCACAGCATTCTTGTAGTTGTGTTGTGTGCCCACTGGCGCAAAAGGTGAGAAACTCTGCAGTCTTGTCTTGACTAAGAAGAATGGACTTCCTGCCGCAGCGCCCAAGATTCCGGACGATGCCCCAGAGAAGATGTTGACCCCCAAACTTTGTGTTTTCGGATCCGTGTAGATAGCAGTAGTTATTGTATTCCGTATCGGTTCGTAGAAGCCCAACCGGCACCCATTGAGGATCATTTGATAGATGTATGCAGCTCCAATACCCCGGTATATGCCCCGAAGCCCCTCATTCTTGACGATGACTGTGACGCCATGAAATGGTCCTTTGTACATGCGCGGCTGTAGTGCCTTCTCTTGTAGTTCTCCTTGCAATTGCATGCTTTGCGGCCATGGTCAGTATGTCTCTCGAGGTTGGAAAGTGGGAGGCTTACCGGATCTTCACCGTTTCGAATGGATGGGTAGCAGTAACCGCTCCGCAGGCTGCTATGCCGCCAGCGACGAAAGCTCTGTTTCCATTAGCTTTTACATGTTCTTCTACAGCTTTGGAGCATACCCTAGAGTTGTCGCCATGTTTTGCGATTCCCTTCTGCCCTCAGAAGGGTTCTTGACGAGGCAGTTTGAGCTACTACCATAAACTAAAGTACGAATTGGAAAAAGATGCAAGCGGCCGGCTTATGTTTATTCAGATAATGCGGATACGTGCCTCTCGGTAATCTGACTGTGTCGCCGGCGCAGCAATTGCTTGATATGATTATTCTTCGCGACAACACGGTTGACAAGCTCTCAGGACTTTTTTGGTGCTTATGCTGCAGGTTGACCGGGTTTGTTTGCGAGGTCGGAACGCTTTGCTGCCCTGAAAGTTGGGTTGGGACGGCTTAAGGTTCGACCAATAGGAAGAGCTGAATGTCTTGGCCGACTAAGCTCACAGTAATTGTCTCGCTTAACTTTCACTCCTGGCATCGTTCAAGGGACAATACCAACTTATAATTATGCATCCTCAATAGGAAGACTCTCTTACTTACTTGTGAATTAAGCGCACTACTTAAGACATGCTGGACCTGAGACCTTGAGCTTCTTTGTTGCCATCTATACCACTACTGAATCTGCGATCTCCAGAAATCATTCAACATGTCGACAACTCCAATGGCGCTCGACTCTCCTATGGGGAACGGTCTTACTGGGAAGGTTAACGGTGTTCAGCCAACTGCAATGCTATCCGAAATGATCTCATTATATCGACCAACCAAGGTAGAGCTGCTCAATCACGATCTCAAGCACATACTGACACAAAAAAGCACTTCCGACGTGATAAGCACCCAGGGCAACCCACCTCCATCGTCGCGCTCGACTTCGACGATGAAGGTGCTTACGTCCTCACCTCTGAGAGCGATCACACTATGCAAATGTACAGTGTGAAAGAAGGCAAGCATCACAAGCCTCTTCTCAGTCACAAATACGGAGTCAGCCACGCGATGTTCAGTCACGCACAAGGCTGCATTATCCACGCGAGCACCAAGATCAACAGTAAGACAACTCAACCCAACCTCTTCATCCATCACTCATACCAAAGAAAGATACCATTCGATACCTCTCCACACACGACAACTCTTACATTCGGTACTTTGAAGGCCACGAAGACACCGTCACGTGCCTATCACTCCATCCCGGACAAGACAATTTCCTCTCCTGCAGCGAGGACAATACTCTGCGTATCTGGGACGCATCCACCAAGAACGCTTGTGGTAAGCTGAACCTTAACGGCGCATACCTCTCCGCCTGGGACCCTTCCGGCAACGTGTTCGCCGTCGCCTCTCCAACGGCATCTTCCATCCTCCTTTACGATTTCAGGAACTATGATAAAGCCCCCTTCTCCACCTTCGACATGTTGCCTTATTCCCAGGAAATACCAAAATCAACCAGTAAAGGCTGGAACAAACTAGAATTCTCCAACGACGGGAAGCACATCCTCCTCGGCACGACAGGCCAGGGCCACTTCCTACTCGACGCCTTCGACGGCCACCTGAAAGCCTCTTTGCGGCGAGAGCGGGGTGGCGTCAAGCGTCTTTGTGGCGGTGATCACAATCCCGAGGGGGTCAGTTCTTCATCTAGCGAGTACCTGTATCCTTCGTCTGGAGATGCTTGTTTCACTCCTGATGGACGGTATGTGATTAGTGGTTCGAGAGGCCAGAACGTACTGGTCTGGGATACGCTTGCTGCAGCGCCAGAGAGATTCCTAGCTCCGATTCATGAGTTGGAGTATACGGGTGACTCGGCGGTCATTGCGTTCAACCCGCGCTATAACTTCTTTGCTACGGCGGACAAGGAGGTTGTATTCTGGGTTCCGGATCAGAGCCTAGCGTAGATGGTGGCCGGTGGATTTAAAATTGACACGAGAGTTAGTAGCGACGAGGAGCTGGAGAACATTCGTGCAGTTCACTCGGTGTACTTTGCGTTCGTGGCTGGATACCCCAAAAGTGAACTGAGGGATGTAATGGCGTTCCAGGAGTTGGTGGCGGAATCAGCTTTTCAAGATTGAGGCATCCGACGGAGTCATGCTGTGCCCAAGCTTTCTGGAGGCTTTGGCACTCAAGATACTGGAGGTGGACTAAACTGGGTTGGGAGCTATGTTTGAACTATCTAGACGAGAGGCAGAGGCTATCAGATGCACATTCTCTTCATCGTCACTCATCGAAATAATTGCTCTGGGTGATTCGGCTGTTTTCCGAGGTGGTGCAGCAGAACTTGTGGTTGGACGTGCAGATTGATGCTTGAAGCGACGTAAAGCCATCATTACAGGACCCTGAGTAAGTTAATTTAGCTTTATGTGCTCTCTTTTCGTATTCTATGTAGTTGATTGATCGTCAGATCATGAATCCCAAAGCACCCAGTAGGTAGGTATGATTCTACGCTAGCATTGTCAACAAGCATTTCCAGCTCAGGAAGCGATGTCAACAGCGTTGTCTTTCGACTTCCATCTCATATGGCATCGCCATTGCTAGATGCAGCCTCACTTCCCTCTTTCTCCGAATACCCCCTCCGTTGCTTCTCTTTCCCCACCAAAGACCTCGACGAAGGCGAAAGCCAAACGTCCGGACCCAATGTTTCGTCATCAGTACGATTCGCCTCGATTACAAATTCCATCCCTTTAGCCACACTTGCATTGCTACTCAAGGTAGTCAAGTCATTCGCCCAAGCATATAAGAACACCGATGCATTGATCGGGGTGAGTGTCTTAGCAACCTTTTCAGCCACGGGAGGTAGATTTGTCATAACTTGAGGCACATCGACATCGACGACTTGAATTGGAAGTGCCCATTCTTTCGGGACAGTGTAGTCTGTCAGGGTCTGAAACTCTGCGAGAAGTTCCTCTCGAGTACGAGGAGAGTCGAGATTCAGCAGGAGATCGGCCCGTTTCTTCTCATTCTCTGTACCGATCGTCTCAACTATTTCTTGCATCCTGACAGCAGCATGACGTGTACAAACCATCGCTTTAGAGCCACAAGCTGGCCATAGACTACTTGGTAGCAGTTGGTCTTCGGCTTCCATCTCGATTTGGCGAGAAATGGCTTTGTTGTGCCAGTCTTCTGATTCCACTCTCCCATGGGACAGGTCACTTGCAAAGGCGAGCAGAATTGTACAATCGACATTCAAGACCTCGGAGAAACTTTCGAATCTCTCGGCGGCCATTTTCCGGATAGCTTCAGAAAGCGGAGGTGGCTCAGTGATCATCTCTGATGTCTGAACGACAACGCCAAGGTCTCTGATTTTACTCAGAATGTGGCCAACCTCTTTTGAATCTGGAGTAGCTTTTATCCGTGGCAAGATCAGGACGATTTTTGGATGTCTGTTTCTGACGATTGTGGTTTTCGAGGCTTTGATGAGAGCTTCTACCTGTTTCAGCAGACCTTCTGGCTCATCATCGTCATCTATAGGATCGAGCCCATCATCACTCCCATCGTCGGAGTCCACCCATCCAGCTTTGGCCAGGTCCCATATTATCCTCTTCTCCGTGACAGAAGACACTTTGATCCATTGAAGACCATCCTGGCAAACCACATCAACAAGAGCATGTTTCTTTTTCCGAGCGGATACTTCTGCAGCAGTGCGTGGTTGTGCATCTTTGTTGGACACCCAGTAGAATTTCTTTCCCAATGCTATGACGCTTGTGCATGTTTTCGCTGTAGCCCAAACGGAAGAATAAAATAAGAGGTTGGAGGATCGCAGGCCGTGTTTTGTTTTAGGCATGTCGGGATTGGCTTCTGCGAGCTGTAGGTGGATTTAGCATACTATCCAAACTTATACTCAAACAATAGAGTGCTTCCTACCTTGTTCAAGCACCTCAATTCGGCCTGCACGTTATTCTTGAAGATTTTGATCTCGACCTTCGTTTCCTTCTTCAATTCTCGTAGATGTGCTTGAAACTGCTTCAATTCCTCAAGCAGTATCTGACATCTTCTCTGCATATCGAAAGCAAGTTCCTTCGTCCCATCTGTGACCTCAATTTCGAGGTCCGCCATCTTCTCGTCGATTGCTTCACTCGTCTGGGAAGTGTCAGCCTCGTACGACGGCGCGTCCGAGCTGGCATCTTGTATTGAGGTATCTGTGGAGGCCATTTTCGTTATGAGATGTTGACGAAGCGTTAGTGAAAACGCTCCTTTTCAGGCTACGGATCCATGTATGGTGAAGTGAGTCAACTAATCGAAGGTCGCGTGTGCTGTGTCTTACGGTTCTGTTGAGTCAGTCTGGCCTCGCTCACGCCCTTCAACCCCCACCAAAGGTGGACATTCAAGCTTACATAAGCAGCCTCTGTCTTGCAATTCCTCAGAATAGATCGAGCGATCTCATGATGGAAAATTTCAATACTATTCGCTTCTCAAGATAATCGTTCGGAATTCTCGTAGTAGATCTTCGGGCTATACGCATCAAGAATCGCATTACTGGCAGATAATATTCCAAGGTTCCAAGCAAACTCACACCTCGCTTGACCAAGCACAACGGCAAGCTTCAGCCTCGCAACCCCACCAAAGCAACTCTAAATCCAAGGAGCAGCCTTCACACCTCGAAGCTCTCTCCGCATCCCACAACAACCTCTACTCCTCCGCACTCCGCCCAAAACCCAACGCCTCACTCGCCCACAATGCCATACCTCGAAACAGCCCAGCAATGGCTGACGCAGTCAAGCCTCCTCTTAAAAGCGCGACCTGCAACTGTAAGTTCCCCTCCCATTTCTCCATTCCCCTCCTCCTCCCACACCCCGCCTCCGCCCGAGAAGTCCATAGCTAACATATCCCAGACACGTATAACAAGCAAATACACCATCCCACCACCCTCCTCTTCACCACCCAATACAGCTCAACAACCCTCCACACCACTCGGCCCCTCCACCACCTCCAAACCAACACCCGACCAACCTGCCGCGCGCGCAACTTTGACCCTCAAAACCTACGACCCTCAGAGCGGCACAACGCTGAAGTACACCACGAATAAGGGTGCGGAGGTTAGTAGGTTGATTCAGATATTGGGTAGGCTGGCGAGGGGTATGGCGGGCTTGGAGGAGAAGGAGGAGGAGGAGGTGAAGGAGGAGGAGAAAGAGGCGCCAGTTGCGAGTGTGGTGAAGACTGTTGCGCAAGGTGGAGCACAGGGACAACAGCAGCAACAACAGGGTGGGAAGGGGAAGGGAAAGAAGAAGGGGAAGAAATGAGGGGCTGGGGGAACTTAGGTTGCTGGAGATATGAGGCTTTGCTTGTAGAATTGGGAATGTTGAGCAGATGGAGATTAGCATGGAGACGAGGACGAATGATCTGACCATGTTTGAGATCTGAAAGCGAGAAAGGTGTTGTCGAGATCTCGCTATCCAAAGTGCATAGAATGGCGTTCGGGGGCTGGCATAGCATATTCACGAGGTTGAGCACAAGCAAGATCACAATTGAATCTTATAGTGTTGAGTATTCAGGCTTTTCATTCCTACTAGTCATCTGGTATCCTATTCCTTCCTATCCTACCCCATCCTTCCCCATCATCCCTCATCTCATCCATGATCCATATCCAAACTCCTCTAACGCCATCAATAAAAGTTTGTATATCCACAAGCAAGACCAACACGTCTGCACCCGGCGACCGCGCCATCTATGCAAGAAACCCGTGAGAAGAGAAGAGTATGCAATGCACCCCATGTACAATTAAAATGAAAAACGCCGATCGACCCAATATTACAGATGTATGTAGACATCTAAAAGTCCTCATCGAAGTTGAAGTCACCTCCATTTTCTGCCTTGGCCTCGGTCTGTGCCTCAGTATCCTCGTGCTTCTTCTGTGTGCCGGCCATGACACCAGCCTTTTGGTAGTCACCAACACGCTTCTCGAAGAAGTTGGTCTTTCCGGCAAGGGAGATGTTCTCCATGAAGTCGAAGGGGTTGGCAGACTTGTAGTACTTCTCGTTGCCGAGAGCAACAAGGAGACGATCAGCGACGAACTCAATGTATTGCTTCATCAAGCCAGAGTTCATGCCGAGAAGAGCGCAAGGAAGAGCCTCAGTGAGAAACTCTTGCTCGATCTCAACAGCCTCGGTAATGACGTCTTGGACTGCCTGCTTGCTTGGGCGGTGGTTCAAGTGGGAGAAGAGAAGGCAGGCAAAGTCAGTGTGGAGACCCTCATCACGGGAGATGAGCTCGTTGGAGAAAGTAAGACCAGCCATCAGACCACGCTTCTTCAACCAGAAGATCGAGGCGAATGAGCCAGAGAAGAAGATACCCTCAACAGCGGCGAATGCGACGAGACGTTGAGCAAAGGTAGAGTCCTTGTCCTGGATCCATCTGACAGCCCAATCGGCCTTCTTCTTGATGCAAGGGACTAGAGCGCGTTAGATCGTGTAAATTAAATAACGACGCGTTTTAACTTACTGGTCTCAATGGCATTGAAGAGATGCGTGCGTTGAGCCTGCTCCTTGATGTATGTGTCGATGAGGAGGGAGTATGTCTCGGAGTGGATGTTCTCCATCATGATTTGGAAACCGTAAAAGCATCGAGCCTCTGGGACTTGGACTTCACCGCTGAAGCGCTCGAGGAGGTTCTCGTTGACAATTCCGTCTGATGCAGCGAAGAATGCAAGGACATGGGAAACGAAGTAACGCTCGTCGTCATTGAGTCTGTTGTTCCAGTCGTGGAGATCCTTGGACAAATCAATCTCTTCGGCGGTCCAGAAAGATGCCTCTGCCTTCTTGTACATCTGCCAGATCTATTGTGGAAGAACATTAGCTAAGTTCAAAACACTTAACGCGTAGGTTGACGCGTCGACGCGACTAACCTCATGGTATTTGATGGGGAAGAGCACGAATCGTTGTGCGTTCTCGCGGAGCAATGGCTCATCGGCTTCCTCTGGCTTGAAGCCCTTTGCAACCATAGCTTGGATCTCTGCCTTCTTGACATCCTCGACGACGGGCTTCTTGACCTCGATATCTTCGAAGACGGGCGCGTCGGTATTCAGGGGCTCGTTCTCCTTGTTGGCAGCTCCGAAGTTGAGCTTCTTCGCAGGGGAGTCACCCATCTTGAGCGATTCGATGCCAGTGGCAGCCTATTGCAAACATGAGTTAGCAACTGAATTGACGCGACGATGACGATGGAAGTGGCAAAGGCGGGGGCATGCATACAGTCTTTGAGGGAGTGACTTGAGAAGTCATGTTGTTGTGTAGAGCTTAAAAGGTGTTGGGTATTCGGTATGAAGGTAATTGGGAGGAAGTGATCGAAGTAGAGAGGATGTTGGTGTTTGGCAGGAAGGGAATATGGAGGATGGAGGGAAAGCCTTTTAGTAGTTTTTGGATCAACGCGACAGGCGACCACGTGATTATATTGCAAGGGTTGGACGCGTTCGCGTTTTATTTTCCTGAGAAATGGGCATGGCTGGGAGACATTGGCCACTCAGACCCTGGCATCTAATCTTGCTCGGCCTGCCATGCTTTATCTGATCTTAATCCTTGTCAATTCGAGGCAGGAAGCTGCCGAGCTTGAGAAGAATCAGGAATGGTTTTGTTTTGGTGGATATTTGTAGTCATGATGAATCAGGTTCAGTCAGCTCCAGGAGCTGTGACAGGACAAAGGAATGGAATAGACTTGCGTCAAGAGACCGAAATCGGATCTTCTAGTTGAAGTGCCGTTCGTCTTGACGATCGAATGTTGTCTACCTAGTTTATAACATTTCTATGGGCTGCTCGTACGATACAAAAATTGTCACACCTGATGCTCGGGACGATCAACCCTCTCCACAGCATGGGTAACCCCAGTTTCCATTTACAGTACCTGACGCGTTCCCGTGGAGAGGATCCATTTTCAGCCTCTTTCCATTATTGTACGAAACGCGAATACAGTTCCATACCTTGCACATTTCCGGAAATTCCGTTCATAATTTGGTATTGTATTATCTGTGCTGGGGGTATTCTCAAACATAAAAGCAAATCGCTAGAAATACATCGCCGAAAGTGACAAACGTCGCTGCATGCATATCTTAACAGATGCCTTCATGTCCTATTCTTTTGCAAGGTCGATTTGTTCCTGCGAGGTTCCTCGTACTCATTCCTTCTCAAGTCCTGGCCTCGCTCCGGATCAGCAACTCTCTGCTTCTTGTTTCCAAACCATCCACCGCGGCTTTGCTCTTCTGGTGCCCTGCTGGTTTGCGCGCGATGTTCGCCGTTTCGTTGTGTGTCTTGTCGAGTGGGTGGCTGCGTAGCGTAATGGGGAGGAGGGTCTTCGTTGTTCATCTGCGAATCGAAGACATCGGGATCGGTAGGATCCATAACAGGCGAATTGTGACCAGCGGCTTTGAGTGCCTTCTGTCCCTTCTCTCGCAAATGGTTCTCGAGAACGACCGCATTCTTGGTATTGGCACGAAACAAAGCGTCGGCGATATCACCCAGGAATGGCACTAAACCGACAGCGAAATCAATGACGATATTGAACATCATCTTCGACTTGACGTCTGCTGGGAGGCCTCCTTCAACCTTTGTACAAGAACGATAGACCATCATGGCCATGAAAGCATCGATGACGTCTCCAACTCTGCAAATCATCCATTAGCTGTGCAACGAAGCCGAAGCAAATCTTGACTTACCCAGGTATGATTCCAATAACAGAACTCCAACCAAATCTGATACCCATACAATTGAAAAGACTCATGTCCAAACGATAAGCTCTACGCTTGACCTTTGTAAGAACCTTTGCGTCATGGGGAGAGATTCCCGGAGGTAGCGCCTTGCGTCTCTTCTTTGTCTTTGAGGATGGTCTTCCATCTAAGCGGGTCGCTGGTACTGTCTCGAAGTATGGATCCTGAAATAGTCATTAGCTGAGTTCAGGAAATTGTACGAGTTGCTGTGGTTGGAGCTGGACGTTGGTGGGCTGACGCCGAATCTTGCGTTGGCCGTGAATTAAATACTTACATCTTTGCCGAAGTTATTCTCAAGAGTCTCCCCCAATATCTTCTTGCTGATGATCTTTGCGATAAAGCTTGCCATGGTTGCGGAATCTGTGGTAGATTTGTTGTTCGGTTATCGACGAGGTTCTTGAAGGGCGGGAGTCGTCCTTTAATAGATGAAATTCACAACAAAGCAATTCCAAACAGGGGCAGTTGTAGGCGTTTGCTTGCTTGGATTGCCGTCTGGGAATTCAGCGTGACTGGTATGCGTTGCTCAGGGTGTCGAACGTTGAAACGTTGTCGCGCGTACTATTCCTGGATCAACGTACTAACAAGCGCGCAGTACATTGAAGGACGGGAATCTGGTTCAGAGGGAGCCCCCTTCTTTATGGGAATTTTCCAGCTTGGAATTTTGACTAGCTACCACGATTTGAATCAAAGCTTGCTTGAGCTACTGTAGATCAAGCCACTGATAGTCAGTTGGTGCATTTCGCATTCAAGTTTTTGCGGCATTACTTTGTGAAGCCCTGCCACCACACGTCATTCTCCTGCGTGGTGCAGCAACTTGGCATGAGAATCACAGCCAGCGTGTTGGGGCTTGCCTTCTTTGGCAGTGCACGGGGGTGTGGCGGTGGCTGTGTCTGTGGCTGGAGCTGGAGCCAGTGGTACAGTACAGTACTCTAACAAGCAATCGCAATCATATCGTACTGTACCGGTACAGTAGGGTGCAAGAAGTCTGAACACCCCCCCTTGTAATTCTTGACTAGCGTGCTAAAATATACGTAGTCTTTGGGCGTCCAGGATATGGGCTGCGCACTTCAGGAAGCCTGAAAATTAGGCGCTAGCGGCCGCTTACAAGGGGGGGTGTTCAGACTTCTTGCACCCTACTGTACTTTAACCTTTCACTCCGACGCAGCTAGGAAGGACCAGGACAAGACACAGATACAAACTGACTCGGCTCAACCCAGCCTCTCCTCTCTGTTTCCCAACCACTTCGGTCCACCACTATCAGCTACAGCTGTTCTCACCGCACTTTGACACCCATCTTCATCCCTGTGTTGCGCCCCCCGGATTTGCCACATCTGATCTGGGCCTCGGAAAGTCCTCGAGTTTCAGCTTCCTCTGCCGCCTCGCTGGCCTGACTGCGCGTCTACCCACCCGCCCGCGCCAGAACAACCACCCGAGTCGTGGATATGCTGAGAAGATCAAAACATCATGAACGAAAGAAGAATGCAACTAGACGATTGTAAGTTCCTACTATCAGACAGCCATCTATGCTGTAGATTCAAATCTCCCTTCATGTCTTCGTCTACTCTGCAGCTCTAGAAGCCCAGCCTTATATAGTTCCATCGGTATAACTAACAAGACATCTTCAGGGCTGGACGACCTCTGCGCCCGATTCATTTTGAATCTTCCGTTAGCTGATCTAGGATCCATCGAACGAATATGCTTCCAAGTCGAAGAAGCACAATGGTTCTACGAGGACTTTATCCGGCCCCTCGATCCAGCTCTCCCTTCTATGAACCTCCGCAATTTTTCCGAACTCATCTTTGCGCATTGCCCTATACTCTCGGATTTCTCCAAAGGAAAACATATGGCTGCTTTCGAGCAGTTCATGATGTACAAGAAACGCGTTCCGGTTCGGGGTGCTATAATGCTGAATGAAGCCATGGATGCGGCGGTTCTGGTGAAAGGTTGGAAGAAGGGTGCCAACTGGAGCTTTCCTCGTGGAAAAATCAATAAGGATGAAGATGACTTGGATTGTGCGGTCCGCGAAGTCTACGAAGAGACCGGCTACCATCTAGGCGACGCTGGCCTGGTTCCTCATGACCGTAGAGTGAAAAAGATCGAGGTCAACATGCGTGATCAACAGGTCCATCTGTTTGTATTCAGAAATGTGCCTATGGATACGCATTTCGCGCCACGAACGCGCAAAGAAATCAGCAAAATTGATTGGTGGTTGCTCTCTGACCTGCCGGCGTTCAGAAAGAAAGGACAAGAGCAACATGAGCCCACCCAAAGTGCCAGTAAATTCTACATGGTAGCTCCATTTCTAGTCCCTCTCCGCAAATGGGTCCTCGAGGAAAAGAAGAGGGATGCAAAGAGATTATCGAGCAACCAGTATCTCTCAGCAGGAGGTGTCAGCAACGACGAGATGTTTACGGAAGATGACCCAGGAGCAGAGTCCGCCGGTCCAACACAGCGCCGAGGAGAATTTATTCGAGGTATTCCGGACCGTGGCAGTCTAGAAGATGCGAGCGCAGCTCTCAATCGTCTTCTACAGATACAACAGCCACCGCAAGAATTACAAGCAAGCCCGACCTCAATGGCTCCTCCTGGGAACAATGTAGGCGAGGCGCTGCTAGCTATATTGCACAGCCAGCCGCCACCTTCAAATCAATCGCTCCCTCAGAATGCTCCACCTCACACACCCCTTGACCATACCCTCGGACAACCTCAAATGCCACCGACCCCTCAGCACTTTCCACCTAGACCTCTTGTCTCTCACAATAAGATGCCACCTCCGCCAGTGTTCCAGCAAGCGACTTTCTCGTACCAACAACCACACCAACAAATACACCAACAACAGCGTCAGCAAGGTCCCCCGCATCAACAGCCATACCAACAACAGGCTCCTTCACACGCTCAGCTTCCACAGCACATGTACCAAGGGATTCAGCAAGCACAACCTCCAGCCCCAAGGCGGAATGAGAATCCTCACAGCCATCAATCACAGCATCTCATTCACCCACAACCATTGCCTCCACATGTTCAGAGAGCTGTTTTCACCGGTGGTCCTGTTCATGCACCGATGGTTCCTCCACCGCAACAAATTCAACAGCCGCAAGTAAACTCAACATTGTCCATGGCTATTTCCACGCCGCAATTTCCTGGATTACATTCAACAATGGTTCCACCCGAGCCAAAGCAGTCACCACCAAAGCTCACTAGTCATTCTCTGGCACTTCTCAATGCATTCAAGAGTAGAGATCAAGCAGTGGGTGAAACTCCTGCTAGCAACGATCTTCCATTACGACAATTCGCACAAGATTCTGCCCAGAATCACAAACATTTACCCCAGGAACTCCCTGCGGATGCCTCTCAACAGCAAAGGGCGCCACATCCCCAAGTTGCACAGAATCGTAAAGGCAGCGAAGCACCCGTCCCTCCGGCACTGTCTGCAAGACAACCTATTAGTGAAACTCAACGTTCGACTTTGCTTGGTCTCTTCAAAAGCCCAACAACACCTGCAGCAGTGCTAGCAAAACCACTCGCTGCGACAGCCCTCCCTCCGAGTGGTACCCCTTCGGCTGTGGAGCTCTCAGCTGTGGAGCCTCTTTCTACGAATGCCGCATCAACATCCGCACTACTTAATGACAAGCGAACCCCAGATCATGCTGCGAATATTGGTACGAAGATGCACCAGGCTCTAGGTGCTCAATTACCTTTCCGGCCAGTTGGAATTCTGGCCCGTCCTACGGAATCGAGTGAGAAGGAAGTTTCATTGAAAAATGGCGATGCCCACAAGGTTCGATCCAGAGAGAAGAAACAAACGATTCCACGCTCAAAGGCCATGGAATCGGTGCAGCACACCGAGAAACCTTTCCAACCCCAGATTTTGAAACGACCTCAACCTGGAATATCTATGTCTCCCGAAGGAATTACACCCAAACAATCGAACTTCCCAGCTTTCTCTCAACCTCCAACCCACCCCGCCGATCATACACAAAACTTACTTTCCATGTTCCGCAAAGGCCCTGTAGCTGGGGCCTTATTTACACAGGGTCCAACTGGAGAGCCACTCATTTCACTGCCACCTGCGGATCCACCGTTTGGCATATCTGCTAGGTCCAGAGTCGGAAGTCTTGCATCAACTGAAGGAGGCCCACGTCGTGGAAGCCAGACTCCGATTTCTCCTGCAGATAAAGGATTTCTATTGAGTTACCTAGACGCTGTAGCGAATGGTGCTCAGCGTTAATCTGATGTACCAAAGAACTTAACAACGGGAGTTCAGCGATGGAGTTAAGAGTTTTGGGCGAGCAAGTGTATTTGAGCGTGTATGGGTGTGTGCAGGGACGGATCTATGCAATGACAGGTCATTTGCTATTATGACAGTGAATGAACGGTTTTGAAGGAATGCCTAGCATGGCCAACTAGCTATCACATATGCTACTGAAGCATCAATGAATTTACCGCGCAAAGCCTTGCTTTGAAATGCACACCTTTGAGACTCATCCTGTGAAGCTTCCAAGTATTGCAACATACTAATAGGCATTATTACTGTCGTGGTCTTTATCCCCTTCAGACCTATATATTGATGATCGAGCTAGGAGCGAATCTTGGCAAGGCTGAGAAATCCAACAGCCGCGGGAATTTCCGCCTCGAGCATCGATCTCCTTTCCTTCAAACTCCAATCCTCCAAACAACTACAAATCTAATCCAAAATGAAGCCGCCGATTCGACTCCCCCGGGTGCCATCCCAATCACCATATGTCTGCAACAGTTGCCTCTCACGCAGCCTCCCCACAGCCAGACTCGCCACACAACGATTCTCCAACTCTAGCACAAGCTCCAGCAATCCACCCTACCCTCCCCCATCAGCCTTCGCATACCTCCCCTCTCGCCGCCTCATCGCCCTCACCGGCCCAGACTCAACACATTACCTCCAAGGCGTCATAACTGCGAACCTCTCACCCTCCCCACCGCGTACAAGCGGGGGATTCTACGCCGCTTTCCTCAACGCACAAGGTCGGCTGCTCAATGATGTCTTCATCTACCCTTACACGGAGTCCGGCAAGCCGGATGGCAAAGGAGAGGGCTGGTTGATTGAGGTGGATGCGAAGGAGGTCGCCGTGTTGGCGAAGCATATTAAGAGGTATAAGTTGAGGGCGAAGTTTGAGGTTAGGGTGCTGGATGTTGAGGAGAGGGGGGTGTGGAGTGTTTGGGAGGAAGGGGGGAAGGATGGGTGGACGCCGCATTCGTTGGGTGGTGGTGAGAGTACGGCTTCAGGTACGGATCCAGGGTCGAGTACAAGTTCGGCGGAAGAGAAGGAGGGTGTTATTGGATGTCCTGATAACCGTGCCCCGGGCATGGGACGACGCTTTTTGCTACCAGGCGACTTGAAGCCTGAATTTGACATGCAGGAGACGAGCGAGGATGTGTATAGAGTCAGAAGGTACTTGAAGGGTGTAGCTGAGGGGCAGGATGAGCTCGTCAGGGAGCAGGCGTTGCCGCAGGAGAGCAATGTTGACTTCATGGGTGGGATCGACTATAAGAAGGGGTGTTATGTTGGGCAGGAGTTGACGATTCGGACACATCATAGGGGTGTGGTGAGGAAGAGGATCCTGCCTGTCATGCTGTATGGGATGGAAGAGAGTGAGCCGACCGCTCTGGAGTATGATGCTGGGAAGATGCTGGGTGTGGAGGGTATCCCTAGGGACACGGGCATTGGGAGGTTCGAGAAGAGAGGGAGAAGTGCGGGAAAGTTCTTAGCTGGGGTAGGAAATGTTGGGTTGGGGCTTTGTAGGCTGGAGACTATGACTGATGTGCAGGTTCAGGGTGAGGCGGGGGGATATAAGGAAGGCGATGAATTCAAGGTTGAGTGGGAAGGTGAGGGTGGTGAGGGTGGTGAGGGTGGTGAGGGAAAGAGCTTGAAGATCAAGGCGTTCGTGCCGCCGTGGCATCTGAAGCAATAGAGATATGGGTTGTATAATACCGAGGAAAGCTGACATGTACATGAGATAGATACGCAGCATTGTAGAATATGATATCTCCATTTCGATGTAATTTTATTCCTCTATTTCGATTCTGGGGGTATAGCAAATCAATTCCTCCAACGCCAATGCTAAGATCAACCAGGCACCAGGCACTCATAATCACAGCAACTCACATCAGCTCAACTCACGCAGCTTCTGACTCTTGTTTTCTGATCTCATCTTCCATACGCTGCTTCTCTGCAGCCTTAAGTCTCGCCATCGTAGCCGCGAAATCATTCCTCTTCGGCGTGGGCATACTCGTCGTAGGCGAGAAGGAGAATTTCGGAGACGCTCCTGAAGACTGAGACTGAGTGTCAGCTTTCAATCCTCTGAAGATATCGGGGCGTTTGATAGGTGTAGATGTGGCTGTCCCTCGATCAGGGCCTGATCCTACTCCTGCCTCCTTTTCATTCGTGTTTGTGTCTGCACCCGCAGGAGAATCAGAGTCGAGAGGTACGAAGATGCCGCTTTTCCTGGCCTTCTTTTCGGCTTTGCGCTTCGCTTTTGCGGCTTCTGCTTCTCGGATTCGGCGCTCTAGACGCTCGATTTTGTCGTCTTCTTGGGCTGTTTCTGGTTTATGAGCTGTTTCCGTAGCTGCTGCCATAGGTGTAGGTGTAGATCCCGTCGTCGTTTGTGCTTCTGCTTGTTCCGGCTTCTTCTGTGCTGACGCTGGTGCAGGCGACGACGCAACATTTTCGGCCATCATCGACTGCCTCGCTGCTCTCCTCTTCCTACCCTCCTCCGCCAATCTCTTCACTTCTTTATCCATCTCACTCTCCTCCCTTCCCCTCTTCATCCCCAAACTCACGCCTCCTCTTTCCCGCGCCTCCAAATCCTCTTTCATCGCCCTCCTCTTCCCCTCAAACAGCTCATTCGCCCGCTGCCTTTGCAGCTTCGCACTTCTATGTCCGTCATACTTCGCCTTCAATTCTGGATCGCTCAGCACGCCATTCGCGGCTTGGAAAAGCTCGTATTTCTCGGGGTCATAGTCTTTGCCAGCCTTGTCAGGATGGTATTGCAGGGCGGTTTTGCGATATGCGCGCCGCAGTTCAGAGGCAGAACATGCTTCGATGCTGATTCCGAGGAGGGCGTAGAAGTCTACGTCGCTGGTTACCCATTTCTGGAGGTCGCTATTCGACATATTGGCGGTGTCTTGTTTTGGTGGGCGGAGGGGAGATTTGAAGATGGAATTTGGTTCATGCAAGTAATTTACTAGGGGTTGCTGACTAAGCCACTTCACTTCCGGGGCCACTTAGCTTGAACGTCACTTTCATCTCCTGGCTGGAAGGCGAACGCAGCGATGTCCGATGTCAAAGTCCGGAGTCCTACGTCTCTATCGTCATATAACGTGCCACCTTCTGGTCTGAAGGATCAGGTTCTTCTCACATTTCGCTCTCCAAATTATGGCGAGGTTCCGCCCCCAGGTCTGTTTCCGGTTGACCCTGCCCAAACTACTCTCAGTAGAAATTCAATTTTCTTTTCTATCAGCCTCAAAAATTGTTGATACAAGTTCTTTGAATTACACTCCAAAGAACCTGTAATAGCCAATATACAACCCATCGCCCCGGAGCCTCGATTTCTCGACTTTTGGGGTTTTCTCTGTTGCGGCCTCGCTTAATTCCAAGCAGCGAAATCAAAACAAACCACCACAAAAATTGAAACCTCCAAGAGAATTGAAGAGCAAAACTCGGAAAGTACTCTTTCAGGAATACCTTCGTGGAAAACATCCGAGGAAGTTTTTGAAGAGCCGAATCGTATGCGCCATTTCGCCGGCCGGAAGCAAGTGTCTATTTCCTGTTTTCTTGCTAATTGGTGTGTTTTAGTGTTGTCGTTGCCTTTCGGCGAGCGGAAATGGCATATTTCGTAATATTTAGTGGTTAGTGTTTTAATTAAAGTTGGTGTGTGTGCGCACTGAGATGCATCCAGGCAGGCGAACTTATTCAGAGATATCTGGGCCTACTGTTGATCAGCCACAACCTCTGAGATATCTTCAATCCAAGGGCGATAAGATGCGCAATATGTGGTTGTTCATCACGAATAGATAGGTTGTTAAGTTTCTATAGTACCAAGATTATTGTGCTGAATGATTGAGTGCAGAGAAGAATGAGGCCTGAAGCGATGCTGAAGGCGCTTTCAAACAGGGTTTTGAATCGGTACTCTCCCCCTTCAAAGTCTACTCTTACGATAACGTCAGCCACCAATTTAAGTACTGTCACTGTGTAAGACATGATACCCTCGTAACTGTCTGATTAGAGGGCTGTTGGCCTTGATTGCTGTAAGAAGTGTTGTGAACGATTATTATGGCGCTCTGAAGAGACCATGTTGTCATGGCTCGAACTTATTTACCATATGAGACATTGCCAACAGTGGATGATCTTGGGATCAAGCTGGAGAGAACTAGTCCTGGTCATCGGAAATGTGATTTACATGCCAGGACGAATAGATCTCGGTCGAAATCTAAAGCTAAGTGTTATTAGTCACATTTTCGTGTAAAAGATGTCGTTTTCTGTCCGAGAGGCCATATCAGGCACAACCGAGGACTGGTGGAGAAATTACTTAGCGAACAGAGATTCCGTATATTTTCTTCTCAGAATATGCCTACTGTTCCCAAGATCAGCCAACAACAACTCCAACATCAACCTCACATCCAACCCAATCCACATTCCACCAACCACAATCTCACCAAAATGGCACCCCTCAACACCATCATCCAACTCCTGGCTTTCTTCGGCTTCGCCACCGAACAGCTCTTCTGGTCCTTCCTCTGCTCTCCACCCCTCCTCATTACCCTCATCAACTACCTCTCCCAATCCGCCACCAAAGTGGCCGGCGATTCCTTCGGCGACCGCACCGAGCTCTGCGCCCAAGTCCTCCGCCACCTGTCCCGGGGGACCATGAAGTTCCTTAACCGATCACCTGTCAATTGGACAAAGTATACGGAGATGGAGAAGGCGATCTGGTTTGTGGTGCAGTTTGTCGAGATCCTGCGTCGGCAGGGAGGACTCTGGGCTGGGAAGGGCAAAGGGGAGATGAAGGAGATGGCGGATGCTGCTGTTGATGTGCTGAAGGCTGTTCAGAGCCGGCTGTTGGTCAATCCGGAGCGGTACCAGCCCAAGAATATCTTATTGTTGGAGTTGAGAAAGGCTGCTAGGCAGCATGATTTGATCCTGGAGGACCGTTTCAAGTTTGTTGTTCCTGCTGGTGCGGATGTTGTGGTGCTGGACGATTGATCCTCGCATCTGGGGCTTACTGGATTGCTGGGCTTGGAGATGCTTGGAACTGTTGAAAATAGGGGTTATTGAGTAGAAAATACCAACCCATTGACCGCAAATAGCTTTCTAACTTTCTTCTGCTGTGAAGTTTGACTTGGGGACCTTCGATCTATCCTCAAAGGAAGGTGAGAAGCAAGAACACCTCGAGCTTGGCAAACGCAACTTCAAAACAAAACAAACCTGATCTGAACCTGCGAATATATGCGCAAGCAGCAATATGTTGTCAGCTTAAAGACGGCATTGTTGTTGTTAGTTGATAGCGAACTTTGATTCGTTCGAGTAATCTCGCTAATTCGAGAGGTGGCCCTTCAGAGGTAAACAACCCCAAACTACCAGAAAATCCAGCAGTCAGACGCGTCAAAGCAACTACAAATACTAAATATATATTACCAAAATCTCTCAGTGGATTCAGTGCACTCAGATTGATCTTCTTAGACGCATTAGAGGGATCTGGCTGGAGTGATGAGCGCCAGATTGCTGATACTGGTAAGAATCTGGATTTGCACCAGAATATCTCAGATGGGTCATGTAGCAAGGCGGAGCTCATGAATAAAACACTTTATATATCTGATATGGACCTCATACAGAATAATCAACTCAAATTTGTCCTGAAGAGTGTCAACTTTTGTTCCATCTTTCGAAACATGTTGTTACACTAAAGAATATCAACCTTCATCATCTCTAAAAAAGGGGCATCATTAGAAGTGTGTTTAGATGAAAATGAGGGTCGAAATTAGCTCTTAGCTCTATGAGCCCGCTTGAACGTGAATGGTCGGGCAGGAATAAAAGTTATGGGATTGAACTGTCTGTGGCTGATGTGGTGATAAAAGATAACTGAAGGCTTTTAGAGTATGGAACCTTCTCAAAAGGGGATATCGGTTTCCTAAATAGGTTGTTTTGCGTTCCGATATTGTGGTTCTTGTCGGGTTAGATGCTATCCGGTGTATCTCAGTTGTCGCCAAACTTCAGCTCGGACTGGGGGGCGACGACCATCTAAGGTTGCAGCTTCTCGTCTTGTGCAATCTCTGCTTCTTTCCTTAACAATAAAATCAGAGACACTCTCGAGTCTCCCCTACCCCGAATCTACAACTTCAATCGCAGCATATCATACCGCTACTTCGAGCCATGGAAATACCATCTCTTACTGGTTGCCGTCGCGTCAACGATGACATCTCTCGGCTTGCAACGCCTCCTACGACTGCTGCCCCAGTCGCAGAGACTACTATCGGCAGTAGTAGCAATGACAATAAGAAGAGAAGACGTGCAAGTTCAGATATCCAGGCCGAGGTCGAATGCACCGAGCTGAACAATCGATCATCCGATAGCAAGAGATCCCAGAGAGCTGCTAGACGTGGAGAAGATGAAATCAAGAACATGTATCGTAAGTATCGAAGCTTCAGCTTCTCACCCTATCTATTGCCGTTTCTGTCAATAGGACTAACCTTGCTACCACCTAGTGCAGTTCAAAAGGGAGTACAATTACCAGCCAAATCTTCGCTACTTCGCCTATACCTGTCTCACGCTCTGCACTACAATGGAGCATGGTCAGGTTGCCTCCGTTCCTCTTGATGCAAGCATCATGTTCTATGAGTCCCCTTACAACATCTGCGAGCCCCAGAGCTATAGACTGGGTCTTGTCACCGTCAAATGGCTAAGGGAGGCTGTTGAGTCGAACGAACTGATGGCGATTCTCACACCAAAGAGCGCTCAAGACGATGGTATGGACGATGTTATGACAGCTGGTCCTGTCTTCTCAGACGGCGCCGGAATCGGTGGCGGAGTGGGCATCCTTGATGGTGCGGGAGAACAAGTTGGTGGTGCTGGCATGGGTATGAATATGGAAACAGACGACGTTGAAGTTGGAGGCCAGGTTGCTGAGAATATGGTTTCTAGAGAGATGTTGGGCGGAGAAGAGATGGACTGCAATTGAGGCGGAGACCTCCTGTCAGAAATGTAGACTCCGGTCGTGCCTTTCCTCGAATGGCTTTCCTCGTACCTTCCGAAACGAGAGACCACAAGGCCCCACGTCCCACATCGAAATAGATCGATTTCTTGCGCAAAGCTTCATTTATTCTTTCACTCATGCCGTTCTTTCTATAATGCACCGCGATGCCATCATCCTCTCTGATTGTCAAGCTGCCACTCTCGGCTTCTTTGCTCCAGCGACCGCATCCATCGCGGCAGCCAAATATGGCATCAAGGACCCCGACTTCCACACAATTGGCACATGCCACCAACATTTCCGATCATTTTTCCCAAAGTCAATTGTCGCTTGCCCTTGTCATTTCGAAATCGAAGCCAAACGGACTCTCGACAGCTGGTATGTGATCACGTCCCTGATTTGCCCAGCTGCAGATCCTGACTAGGTTCTAGAGTATTGTCAGCAGCTGCGGAAGCACATCAAAGAGGGAGGGTCAATTCCAATTGAGCAATTTCAATATATCGATACCAAACAGTACTGGATGAATGAATGCAATAAGATTCACAAGGAGAATGTGGCGCTCGAGAACAAAGTTCGATGTTTGGAGGAAGCCCAGAGGATCTTGAAGGAGAAACTTCGCGCGAGGGAACGCTTCGAGGAAGATGCAGTCAACGATCCGAAACCCGTAAATGCGCAAGCTGGCGAAGAAGTTTCTGTGCGCGTGGAAGCAGGGATTTCGAGAAAGCGGCAAGCACCTACTCAAGATGTTTTCGTAGAGCTAGATGGAGATGGGTTACTATCTGCCCTGAATAACGACAAGCACCTGCAACTAAGCGGGCAAGGTGAGGCATTACTCCCAATGTCTTGCGAACGATTGTTGATACATGAGCAGTTCTGCGTATTATTCGTCAACGAACCCAAGTTCAGAACGCGGCCCAGAAATTCAGCACTCTAGACCAGATCAACGTTCTGACAACATGCATTGTTCAAACGATTGGCCTTCTTGAGAACTCCATCTCGGACTGCTGTCTGCCATTGAAAATGTTGAAGACAATTAGTGAGGACTCAAGAAGCCTGATGCTTCTGCAGCAATTACTTCACCAAATCACACTTTCCTTCCTCACCTGCTTCAGCTCTATGAATCAACTCTTTCTCACCATACCCGGACGAACGAAGCAGAGAGAAGTTGTAAGCCGCATAGTTATGTTTTTTGGGAAAGCCCTGGATTTCCTTCAGACAGTCAGCACCCTTCAATCTGAGGATGAACAAGCGGAACGAAACCTGAACACGAGAACCAAAAGAGCCAGACTGGACTCAGCAGAATATGCTGTCAACAAATACCTGGCGCAGACACTGGTTTTGATAGCCAACAAGGTGGAGTGGAAGGTCGATCAGAGTGGACATAGCGACATTCTGGAAGGAATATTATTCCTTGCCATTCAACATACCGGGCGACTGATCTCGGACTCAATTTTCGGCGAGCATGTCGCAGGATCTGATAAACCTGGCAACATATCGAACAGTCGTGACCCGCCAACGAGCGGAGTTCTGAGGCCCGAGGCGAGATACATGGTTCAAGTTCTTCACGCAGCTCTTGGTGGGTCGGACAAAAAGGAGCTGGTCATGGATGTCTTGTCTCGCTCTGCCTCTCTTGGTAATGCTTCATCGAGTGGATCGACCGAAGGAGACATGTTACAAAGAGCCAAGAAGCTGCTTCAGAGTACTCTACTGAAGAGCACACTTGGAGGATCTGAGTTGGAGTGTTTGTGTTTGAGACTCCCTAGACTGCCTACTGAAATCAGCAATGTCGAAGATATTAGGATTGATACTGAAAGGTATGGAAGAGAGTGGCTGTTAGAGACACTTTGGGGCTTGATAGGCTGGGATATGGTGACATGACTTGACATTTATCCGCTGGAGCTATACTCGACAGAGCTGCCATTTTGATGGGCTAGATATGCTTGATATTGCGAAACACATCTGCACATGTAGTTCAAATAAGACAACAACTACGCCTCATATCAACAGCTTTTGTTATCGCGTCTCTTCTTAATAAGTAGCAGCAAGCCTCTGCACTAGGTATTCTCCAGAATTGATGCCCTCATACTTCTTCGGTCCCTTGTCCCCACCATACGTCCCTTCGATCGCCTCGATTTGACTCGAGAAATTCGGATTGCAAAAATAGGCAATACTGTATCTCGCCGGATGGACATCTCCCTCCTCTGGTGCAGGTGGTTCCACAACCCTATGCAACGTGCTCTTAATCGTATCATTACTCCATCTCGCCAACAAATCCCCCGCATTGACGACCACACTTCCCTCCACAGGCGTCGCATCCACGAATGTTCCCTTCGGACTCTTCACCTGCAAGCCACCTCTCATATCCTGAAACAGCAACGTAATGCTCCCATAGTCAGTATGCTCCCCCGCCCTGACCTGCAACTTATTACTCTTGAACACACTCTTCTCCACCTCAGGATAATGCAGCAAGCGCAACGTGTTGTCCCCCACATCCGTATACTTATCAAAATACGCCTCATCCAGCCCCATCCCCACAGCAATCGCCCGCATCACATTGACATGCAACTCCTTCGCCAGATCATGAAACTTCAACATCGTCTCCTTGAAGTGCACAGCTGCTTCGTCGCCACTAGGCCAGTTGTTAGGCAGGCCTTCGGCGCCTTCACGCCCGATCTCAAGCGATTCTTTGAGGTCTGGGGCGGCGGCTTTGGCGGCCGCGACGTCGGCTTTGGAGGTTAGGATGGAGACTTTTTCGCGGCCGTGGGAGACGTAGCCGCGGTTTGCTTCGGGCGTTGTCCAGCCTAGGGCTTCTTTTTCGGGTTGGGGCCGTTTGAAAAATTCGGCGGAGGTGGCAAAGGTGTGGGAGACGGTTGAGAGGGGGATGGAGTGGTTCTGTAGAAGAGAAGTGTTAGCTCGGAATGGTTTGTAGGATTGATGTTTGAATCAAAATAGAATGTTTGATATATTGCAGCTCTGATTCAAGCCCTTGTGTTTATATACAATCAAAAATATCTTTATTCACACTTACTGTCAGGTATATGAATCCAGCGGATTGGAAGCCAGTGAGGATAGACTTCGCAGCTTCATTCCGCTGCTCTGGAGTGCCATTGAGGAAGAGAGAGAAATCGATGATCTAGAAGCTCATCAGTACCACTGAGAATCCCAAGCCACAATCTGACACTGTTAAAAACTCACAGGAATGAACAAATTGTCAGTATCAACAGCACTAGCTTGTGGTGCCATCTCGACTCTTGAAAGTGGGGTTTCTCCGTCAATATAGATTCACGTGTGAAAGTCCTCAAACGTTCCAGCGTTCAAGCAAGTAGAATAAGTGTGAGACTTGAGGTAGAGCTTTGAACAATGAGTATATATAAAATCGAACCTGAGTGAGCTGACTTACGGATCGAGGCGCTCTCCGGCTCCAGCCTTGAGTAAAAGAGGACGTTGTCTAAAGAGGGAGGTAGGATATGTCTTGGCGGAGGGGCAGAGATAAGCTCTCGGGGGCTTGCGATGGTCAAAAGCGGCGTTGAAAGGGTCCGTGATTAGAAGACTGACTTTCGGCATCAGATGAAATGCTTTCGAAAAGTCAAATATGAACCATGAAGGAACTTAGAAGGGATATTTGCATGACTTTTATCACCGTGGTGGAAGTAGCCAGCATTGTTGAGACTAAATGAAGTCACATAGGGTTTTGGTAAGACTCTGTTGAAACACAGGGGTTTTATATTCGATGCCGCTTTGGACATCAACCATGGCGGGGTCAGATAAGCCGCGGGGTACTGCAAATATACCTAATATCGCATAGTCACACTCGTGAGTCCTTGTGCGGCTGCGAGAAGACAGGGGCAAGAGACTACCCTTTTTAAATAACTTCGAATCCCTCTCTTCACACCGTTCAAGGACGAAGAAAAGAAGACACTCGTTTCAGGATCCAAGTTAGGAGGGAAAGAAGGAAAGCAAAAATGTCCTCCACCAAATCCCCCATCGTGGACATCCACACCCACGTCTACCCACCATCCTACATCTCTCTACTCAAGTCCCGGTCCAGTATCCCCTACATTCGCTCATTCCCACCCTCATCCTCTCTCCGCCTCGTCATCCTCCCAGCCGAAGACACAGAAAGCACGTCGAGAGGCCGGCCCGTCGGAGCAGAGTACTACGACATCAACGAGAAGATCAAGTTCATGGAGCTACACTCCATCGACATCTCCGTCATTTCCCTCGCAAACCCATGGCTAGACTGGGTACCTCAATCTGAAGCCGCGAAAGCAGCTCAAGGAATCAACGACGAGGTGAATGAAGAATGTGGGAAGTTTCCGGGACGGTTATTCGCTTTCGGCACGTTGCCGTTAAGTGGGGGAAAGGAAGTCATCGTCAAGGAAATTGAGAGGTTGAAGGGGCTGAAGTATATGAGAGGTGTGATTCTGGGTACGACAGGTTTGGGAAAGGGCTTGGATGATCCCGAACTTTTGCCTATCTTTCAGGCTTTGCAGGATGCGAAGTTACCGATCTTCTTGCATCCGCATTATGGTTTGCCTGGTTCGGTATGGGGTGAGAGGGCGAGTGATTATGGACATGTGTTGCCTCTTGCGCTGGGCTTCCCACTTGAGACTACTATTGCGGTCACGAGGATGATTCTCTCTGGTGTCTTTGAGAAGGTACCAGATTTGGAGATGATTCTTGCGCATTCTGGCGGTACGTTACCGTTCTTGGCTGGCAGAATTGAATCGTGTATAGAACATGACGCGCATTTGAAGGCAGAAGGAAAACTTGGAAAGAGTAGGAAAACGGTTTGGGATGTGCTGAAGAAGAACATCTATCTGGATGCCGTGGTGTACAGCGAGGTGGGACTGAAGGCTGCTATTCAGGCGAGTGGAGAGGATAGAGTCATGTTTGGTACAGATCATCCATTCTTTCCTCCACTCGAGGAAGAGGGTGCGAAGTGGGCGAGTGTGGAAACGAACTATGAGGCTATCAAGGGTGCACTGGGAAGTGCTACACCAGAAGCACAGGGAGCGTTGGGAGGGAACGCAGTTAGGGTATTGAATTTGTCGCTGTGAAAGGAGAAGAAAACTAGACAAAAGTCAGTGTTAGATCTCTCAAGAGTATGTGCCAACTCAGAGCTTACGTAGCTGAGGCGCATGGTTTTGTATCAGGTAAATGCATTGCAGCCAAAGGCAAAGACGTAGCAGAAGCATGTGATATCTGATCATCTCTCTCCCACCTTCGTTGACTTGCCTGATCATCTCCAATGAAGCTTCTATATCATGAACATGTCCCAAGCTCGGCCAAATGTGTCTAGCCTGCTACTCAAGATCCACAGGCTCACCCTCAATGGTTGAGAGGTCCAATGTTTTCGAACTTGATGCGTCTTTGCTTTCCCAGTTCCACCAGAAAGCGGTACAACGTCAAGTCTCGCTGCTGCCTCTCGACAACCTCGATAGTGCTCAACCCAAGAATATCCTCTGGATTATCTGCCACTCCATTAGAAAGTACCGAGACTGTCTCGAGAGCGGGAAAGTGCTTCTTGAAGAATCCGTCCACCGAGAGACCATCGCCGAAGACCTGGTATGGTATGAATTTTGGAAGCCATGATAGATAGCAGCTGCGAACCGTGAGGCGCTTGACGTTCTTGCATATCTCCGGAAAATGGAAGATGGTGCTGCAGGGAATCTTAGGGGCAGTATTAGCCCTGACAGAGAGAATTTGCGCGAAGCTGAATCTTGAGCCGGATGGGGACTTTGAGGGACCTTTGAAGTTACCAGAAGAGGAGAGGGGATACTCACTACATCAACAAATTGTTGTCCCACGCGAACGCAAGAATTAACCTAGGAGTTTCATAGAAGAAAACGTTTCCGAGAGAGCTTGGCCGTGGGTTGATGAGCTTTCTTCGAGCTGTCAAATCGATGGTATCCTTCTCGAAGTCGATGATCGTGACGAACGAAACCATATAATCCACACTTTCATGCTTCTGTCTTATGTAAATGCTGAGACCTATCTTGCGGGAGTCATAGCACACCTGCAAAAGCGACGGAACCTTGACGATATGTGGCATGATAGACATCTTGCGACCCTTCAGATTGGCGTATGCATGAGCCCAGATCTTGAGGCGAATCTCGGACGCGAGCTTTGGGAATAACGTGAAGTTTTCAAGAGCGGCTGGACGCTCCGAGGAGTGAGGCGCACTGGAAAGGAAAGCTTCGAGGGTGAAGTCTTCGCAGGTGCTGATTGCTTCCAAGGCTGTGACCAGGAGATTGTGAGGAGAGGAGGATCTGGAATAGCTGGGGCAGTTTCAGCCGCTGGAGCTGCTGATTGAAGAGAAGACCTAAGTTGAAGTCAGCCAATTGTATTCAGCTTTCGAAAGAAGTGAAAGATTCTTACGCCATGGTTGGAGAGCAAGCTATTTCAGCTGGAGACCGAACGCGAAGCTCTGTGGGCCTAGACAACAGAGCCGGTCAGGAGCTGTTCAATGATTTTCGAAGAGAATTGAAGTCGCTTGATTTCAGATCTCAAGCTCAGCCTCGATCGCGTCGAGACTGGTTGGTGGTTGTTGCGATGCGATGGCGAAAGAAGAACTTTGAGGATTTTGGGCAGCGAAATCTGGTCTCAGACGACATGTGCTCCTCCTCGGCGGTCAGACAGACGGTAGGAATGAGCAGAACTTAGTGGTGAATCGGAATATATTAGTACGGTTTTGTTGGTTGTAGGTCAAAATCCAAGTCGCCAAAGAGAATGTGATCATTGGTCAGTGAGCAAGGCTATCCAAGATCTGGACTTCGCGTTTGAGCCTGTGTAGCGAGGTCTACAGTCTACAGCTCACTTGACTGGAACTGCTATTGACTTACCGAATGCGGTCACATTTGAGCATCACTATTGGTTTTCAGGAATTCCTCAGAAATTAGAACATGATCAAGTTACCTACTTCTGGAACTTCATTCACGTTGGTATTTTTTCTGTCTCTTGTCAAGTCACCTCCACCACATTGGACCGATTCTGTTCGAAGTAAATATTGAAAACTATGACCATTTAGCTTATCAATTGAGAATTTCAAATTCCTCCTGTGAGCAACAAAACTTAGGCTACCCCGTACGTCGCCTCGATAAACGATGTCTCTGGTTTAAATATCAGGTTTTGCCCATGAAAATACCACCCCGAAAGGGTTCCGATAAAGATCCGGTGGCTCAATGATTTCAGTCAATGCTGAAGCCATCCCTCAGCCTTTTCTACCTCCAGAATAGGTCCATGTTCCGTTCTCCCGTCTCCAATCCCGCCAGTTGCCCTTTTACCATAGGTTTGATTCAAGACATCAAATAGCTTGGCATCCTGACGGACTTGATCCACAACATCCTGAGTCTGCATATCATTCAAGACTTTCCAGTTATCTCCTTGGCCCAGCGAGACGAGAGTGATCTTCTCCAGATGTGGTAAGTGACTCCGACAGAACCTCGCCAGCGTGACTCCCCAGGCCCTTGTTACGCTTCTTCCAAGCCAAGTGACGTACTTTGCCACAGGATGATTTGAATATTGATTGATGGATCGTTGTTCTCGTAGATGCTAGTCATGGATACCTCCCTCGAGAATTCTACTTTGGGTACTAAGTGAATGGAACCAAACAAAAATAGCAGGCGGAGACCACAAGACATGGCTCTAATGAGCTCCTGTATCAAGGCAGGTCTTGCTGGAACACTTTGCTGATAGATCACTATCACAGTCCAAGTTGTCTGAGAGAAGGCCAGTTCTAGTGTGGTTTGGGGTAGGAGTGGGGATGTGGTGAGTGGGCAAGGCAGCATCCGGTAAGAGTTTCTGTCATCAAGCTGCCGAGCGCAAGGGAGGTAAAAGTCGACACAGGACTTAACATTAAGACTATGACAAGCCTTCCTGTTCTTTATTGAGGAATAAAAGTATCTAAATAATCATACAATAGAAGGACATGCGAAACCAGAAGTATGCACAGCAATAGAGAGCCACTCTAGCTACTTGTTTGCCTTTTCTGCAGACTTCTTACTAGGCTTACCTGATTTCTTCTTAGCCAGCTTGCCATTTGCAGACTTATTATCCTTCACAGGAAGCTTTGACTTCTCAAAGATATTCTTTCCCTTGCCTGTACCACCGGCTCCACCCTTGCTGGTATCGCCAACTCCGCACCCATCAGTTCCACCAGGACCAACGGGACCATCAAGTCCAGCAACCAGTCTATCAACCTCCGAGACTCCATCCACCTTCATATTCGCCTTCTTCCATGCCTCCGCAATAACATCTCTCTCCTTCTTGGTCTTGACCTTTCCCGCACTCTCATCAATAAGCACCAATCTCATCTTCAACTCCGTCATGAGACCGAGATCCTTCTTTGCCTTCTTGAAGCTGATACTGATCTCCTCCACTGACTTCTGCTGCTTCTTCTCGATCATCGCGCTGTACTGCTTGGCGGTCTTGATCGGCTTGAAGTCCAAGAACAGACCATTGGCCGGGAAGTTATTGACGACGACTCTAAGCTCTTTGAGGTTAGGGCACCACTTGCTGAGCATCAACCATATGGTATTCTTGCCGCGATGATCGCCGGATAAGTTGCGTACCTCCTTCAAGTTCATAGCGAGGGTCTCGATTAGCTCGAGGTACTCCGGATAAAGCGTGTGTGTGGATTGGAGAGGACTCTGCTGGCATTTCCCGCCGAGGCGGGTGAATGGGTGGTTGAGGTAGAGGACGTCCTTCTGGTAGTCGATGAAGAAGCGGAACATCTTGCAGCGCTGCTTGCTAGCGCAGTAGTAGTAATACTTCGTGCAGGCTTCGCGCGACTCCTTCCAGGCTTGGATGAGGCCGGGGTGTTCGCGATATTGGGGTTGGATGGCGAGGATACGGGGAGCGGAGTCTTTGATGGCGATGACATAGGCCATGTTGCGGAGCTCAAAGGGAAGCTTGGGGAAGTATTTGAATTCTGTAAGGGGAATCCAGACGACGACTTCAGGTGCTGGGGGGCGCGCAATGGTGGGAGCGACTGGAGGAGCTGGAGCACCAGGCTCGATCCTTGCAAGGAGCTTTGGGATTAACTTCAAGTCGAGCGTCAGTATGAGCTCATTTGATTAGGTGATGTTCGACTTTTAGAATGGGAGGTCGCGCATACTGGAACAGTTTCAACCTTGCTACCTTCAACAAGTTTGACAGGTTCAACAACTGGTGTTCCGTCCGCCCTGACTGATGAGCTCGCTCTCTCGATTTGGTGGTCCATCTTGTCTGTCTCTTCAATAACAGGAGCTTGCATCATCTTGCCCATAGTTACTAATGCTGAAGTGCTCGTTTGCGAGTGCGATGATGTTCGACTTGCGTAAAGAGTTGAGCAGGAGGATTGCGATCGGTAGGAGAAGCAAGCTTATGTAGTTGAGCGAAAGGAACTAGTGAGAGTGCTGGGTCCGACGCAAGAAATGTGACTGATCGTACAGAAATTTTCTGCTATTGTCGAAGATGGGTGGGTGTCGAGACAACAGGAAGCCTCGTCGAATAACGTGTTATATCGACAACGGCGCTAGTGAAATAAGCGAGCATGCCCCAATCCACTGCTCCGGAGTGATTGCAAGTGCGATGGAGAGTCGCATGTACAGAGAAGATCAAGTATGACGAAAATTACCATTAGCCTATAACTGGTATCCCATGCAAGCATCCAGATATGCCCCATATACCACGCTGAAGAAGAAGTGAACTCTCAAAGTCCACGTAGATTCCAGATGACACTCCCTTCCGCTCATCAGTCTTCCGCAACGAAAGCATGCAAGCCTCTTAGATACCGCAAATCCCACGATGAAGAGAATATGAGACGTTAGTCCCCGTTGATATCAGATCAGAACCCCCATTGCCTTCCTCCACTGATTAGTACGTCGCAAGTGACGCAGGCAATATCCCTCCGAAACAGCAAATACAACGTTGTAGAAAAGCAGGCCTCCAAGACACATGTCAAGATCAGGTTGATCAACCCATCTTCCCATTCAGCTCACCAACCCTCCTGTAACAACATTATTGGCATCCAAGACCCTTAATACCAGATCTTGGCGCACAATCCTTCGGACCTTCGCAGAATCCAAGCCCAGGCGGAACTTGGCCCAGCGTGCATTCCACTCACGCGTTCGGTGTGGCTGGAAATGACCATGAACAAGTCCACCCTCTGTCTCAAGCATCTCATAATCGACGAAGAAGAGTATGCGAAGCTCGGGGCAATGGACTCCGAGAATGGTCCAGAGATCGTCAGACTGACGGCGCGAGGTTGGAACCTGACCCCATGCTCGTGGCAACAGGAATAAGGTATCCTTCAGATTCAGTGCGAGCTGCTTGACTGGCTTCAACCAATCGCTGTAGACCAGACGGGCTTCAATGAGTGGGGTTACGGCTGAGACCTTGGGATTTAGAACGAAGCGACGATTGAGGTATAAGAGGTCTTTTTCGTAGTTGATAGAGATCGCGAAATCAGACTGCAACACAGTTAATACTAATCTTTCAAATTCTATCGGGAGGTATGTTAAAGATGCAAAGGTTGGGCGATAAAGATGAAGTGGGGCGAGTTCGAGGTGTGCTTACCATGCGACCAAGTTGACGACTATGAAGCATAGCATATTCTTCTAAGAACACAGCGCGAGCTTCAGAATTGACAGCAGAAAGAGCAACGTTTCTTGTAGTAGAAGGCTGAATGTGGATTGTACGCGCGGGGAGAGCTTTGATAGCGAACTTCCAAATCTTCTTGCGCACGTCCTCTGGGAGTGACTCAAATGTTGGGGGTGTCAACTTGGCTGGAAGAGTATCCCGCTTGCCCGAAAGACTGCTGCTCTGAGATCCACATGTCAATGGTATGACACCTCGAGGGAGTCGTCTACTTGGGGTGACTAGAGGTGTGAGACGAATAGAAGGATTTGGTGAAGAGAGCCTAATGCCATTCTTGTTGCAAGAACCCTGGAAGAGAGCAATTGTGTTCATTGACTTTGCAGAATCTGCTTTGTTGTTAGGATTCTATTCATAGATCGTAGAGAAGACTGTGAGATATCTACCCTTAGCTGCGCCTTCCCCTTCGAGATCTAGTCTTTCATTCATGACTTCTTCTCGAGGTGGGAGCCGGAAAGAAACTGATCGCTTTTTATGCTCTTGAGCCCTCTTTGACGTCATTCCTGATCGCACATCCACTGCTGTGAAGAACAAATCAGCTTGTTGTCCAGTGACGTCGTTCGATCTACTCACTGTACAGGACGAGAATTGAAGCAAGTGCAAATCGAGTATATAAGCATCCACCTGTCCAAGGTGGTGCTTGAATGTCTCGAGTTTTTTTGGTGACATGTAAATCGTCGGTGCAGATGGGGAAGATATACTCGAAATTAGCGGCTATCTACAATAGCTGCCTGAATTCGAGCCACTTAACATTTCACCTTCGGATATGCTGGCCTGATATACACTCTGAAGGTTGCCATTATTCCAATACCACTTCAATTCTTCCTAAGTCCTGGATTGGATTTGTGACATTGGTGACCGAGGATATGACTACTTGAGGGCACTGTTGCAAAAGCTAAGGATGGCTACATCTTCTCTAATGTCCGAAAACTGTGCAACAAACAAATACTGATTTGAGGAAAGTTGCAATTCAAGTATAGGACCTCAAAACTTTACTCTGCATGCGTCTTCTACATTTCTCAGGATGTTACCATTTATACCACCAAGAACTTCTCGCGACGCAAAGTCAAAGAAGATGTGAACGTCGTGTTGGGATTTTGCTCAAGATAAGCTGGAGGGAGGCCATCACTACAGAGCCCCATGGCCAGTTCTAGTGAAACATCTCATTTCTTAAAAAAAAATACAGTGCTTAAGAAGCAGGTACGAATGTTGATACTGGGACCTCAATTTGGAGTAAGGTTCTTGCTTAGGACAATCCATGTACGGTATGACCCGCCAAGAGCTGACCACTGGCACTCGTAAGTAGGACGAGAGATGGGGGAGCCAACTAAAATGATTAACATAAACCCACTTGGACGTAAATAAAGATCGATTTGACAACACGAGAATTGAACGAAGAAAAATCAGAAGTGGTTCAATGTTTTGATTCAGATGCCAAGCACGTGTCGGGTCTCGCCTCCCCTCGCTTCGATCGACTGACTACTCGAGCAAGCAAAAGGGGTGACGAAGACATCTTGTTGATCCCAACACTAAGACTAAAACCCAAAAAAATAACACAAAGAAATGAAAGGGTATTTCCCAAGCCCTTTCATGCACCAACCATGGGTAAACTCATTTCCAAAGAGTCATTCACACTCCGAGCCGAGCCCGGAGCTCAGTCCGGCAGCATGGCATGACTGTCCGGAATCCATGGAATCCGCTCGTCACGGCCGGCCCTCAAACTCCCTCAGCCTGATCCAACCCCAAACGGCAATAGAACCCCGTCGGCTTCGCTTACTGCCCCGTTGAGGTCGAGAACGTAAACAATAATGCTGCTGAGCCACTTGCATACACGGGGTTGCTCTTTAGGCTATGAATTCGTCTTGGGACGTACGAGTTTGTAGTCGCAGCGGTGACGACCAAGGTAGACAATTAATCACCTTCTGGCTAGGTACGGAGTAGAAAATACCTTAGGATGGCCTCGTCAGATGTATGAGGAGTCGGAGGTACCCGATACGCACTTCTCCCCGTCATCAAGTTAGTGGTTTAGTCGGTGTACTCTGTCCTACGGAGAGTAGCTTTCATCCCGAGCCTTTTGAAGCTTCGGGGAGAAATTCGCTCCAGAGGCTGAACCACTGCAACACCAAATCTGGAGCAAGCACCCGACGATCATTTATTCATCCAAGATGCCAACATGAACAAAGCATTTCCCGACAGCCTCACCCTTGAATCAACAAGTGAGTACTGGAAGTGATCAAGCAATCGCCCGCCTGCGCGCCGACGGATGACGCCCGTCAAGTTACAGGGCAGCAAACGGAGCATTCCCACCACAAAACTTTAAAAATACATCACACCAACCTTGACGTCTAAGGTTACTGCAGCATCAAACCTCAACGCAGACAGTCAGTCAGCCTTCCTAGTGTAATAATGCACAGATCACCTTGCGGGCACCAAGTGGATATTCCGAGAAAATCTTTTTTCATCATCGAAGTTTGAACTCCGTGCGGATCCAATTTTTTTTTTCTTTGATTGAATGCCGTGGGCCCGTGACAGAAGGGAAAGAAATAAGAGAGCCAATCGGGCAATTTGTTTTATGCCAAGGACTGTGAGAAGAAGGCGTCAGCCGGGGTTGGGTTTGGGTATCCACCTCGAATTTTGAGTGAGCGATGGGCTGGAGGGGCGAGCTAGAAGGGTTGGAAGTTCTAGAATTTCCTTTGCGAGGAGTGCCCAGGTGGGCTTTTGTGGGTGAGTGTGGATTCCATCGAGTAATTCTCGAGTAAGAGATGTAACGACGTGTGTGAAGGACGACGAAGTGTTGGATGAAAAGTTCTGAAGTTTGAAAATGTTGACACGCAACTAGAGTAGCTGTTCGTAGTGAAGGCAAAAGAATGGAAAATTCAGTAAGGGCGCGTAAGAGAGACAGGAGAAATGGAGATGCATTGTTTTTTGAGCAACGCCCTGGGATGGGAGAGGCTCGGAATTATGTAATGAGGCTGTAGTTGTGTGGGAAAACGTGCTCGAGTACGAATGTGAGGCTGTTTCTTGACAGGTCGGTATTTTGAGATATTTATTGGGGCTTTCTATTACGGAATGGGATGCACGCTTTTGGATGCATTGCTTTCGAAATAAGACACCAGACATGTCGTGCTTTTTGCTTTTGCACTTTCCCCGGAAGGCTGATTCCTTCGGGCGACGCTTGAGGCATGTGGCTTGGGGCTTGGGGAGGACAGGCACATGACCCTCTCCGAGGAGATGTGAAGTCGAGTATCAAAAGCTTCATGCCGCAATTTGCGGGGTGCGTCGTCGATGAGGACAAGACAGCGCCCAGCAGCGAAGATCCGGTTTTCTTCTGGCTTGATGAAGAGGACGCGTGGTGATCTTCCCCGCACTTTGCAACTGTTGAAGTCATGAGCTATTGGACGCCACGCAGAGAGGTTTCTGATGAATCACTCGATCTTTTGGTTTGGAATGAAGTGAAGCCAGAGACGCTTGTTGTTATTGGAGGTCGATGGTGTTGGCTGAGCACCTCTCTCGCCTGGTGGTGATGCTATGGAGTCTTGGGCTTGGATGCCGAGATCGGAGAGCCCCGACAGGCTTCAATGATCGCTGAAAGCTGGGGAATTAGCACCTTGGTGGCCTTCTGGTGGGTGGTACGATGGCCATATGTTACATCTTTGAATCCCGAGAATTCTAGATCCAGATCCGAATACCCGTGGTGCAGTTCGGAATTCAGACAGACATATGTTGCTGTAATTATACGACGACCATACAATTGTGGTGTGATCTGTACTTTGGTACTTATTGGAAATCCAAAACAGGGAGGAGTACCCTCCGTTGTAGAGCACGTTGTTGCTTTCAGCACAAGTCAAATCTCGGCAATGTGGAATTTGGCCGGAGTTTGACGAAGAGTGGGTTTCTGTTTGAGGAAGTTTTTGAGGTTTTTTTCTTCGAGTCATCCACCATCGTGAGATCCACTTCAGAAATGATGCGACCCTTGGCGGCGGGTACCCAAACTCAAAGTAAGGAGAGTATTTCGCTGGTTGCACCGTGACGGCGTGAGTTGGCATTAAATTAAAACGCGTTTGAGACCCAAACTTGAGATCTGTAGAGTCGCTGTGAGCTGTTGAGTTAATAGCCAGTTGTACCGTTTGTACCCAACAGTGATGTTTCTGTTCCTGGTTGGATAACCGAATTGGGCACAGAGAATTCGTGATGCCAATCGGATGCAGAACACGATTTGCCAGCACTTACTAGTCTTCACACCTGTCAGTCAGCCATCCTCCCTCCCCGAATTCGACCTGTATGCTGGATCCTTGCCAGCTAGCCTTTGACGTGCGCACATTAAGAAATTATGTGAGTCTTTGAGCCAAGGGGAATCGAGTTAGTGATGAGCAATAGCCGCTTCTTCTCAGCAACGTGCAGCTTTCAGCAACCTGGGAAGGGGAAGCGGTGGAACTTTATGTCAAGCCTGCAAAGACTAGAGTTTTCAAAGATTCTTCAAGTCTTCAAGATCAGAACATCAGATGTTGCTTGCGTAGGTGGCACGACTCAGCGATGTTCGCAGCTTCATCAGAACACTCTGCTCTGCTTCTGCCCTGTTTTCTCTTCTTTCGGCTCGCCTGTTCCTGAAAACAAAAGAGACGAGACGAGACGAGACGAGCAAGGAGACGCCATGAAAATAAGACCCATGACCACCAAACGTAATCGGAACCAGGGATAAATGCAGCAAAGGCACTGGCCAACTGGTCCATCGCGCATACACTTTTCCTCTTAGACCATCTGACTTTGCCATCTGGGGACTGATGACATGACGCCTTTCCCAGGTGCTACCCGATGGCGTTTAGATCAGCGGGAACATGACCCCGAGCCCTGGCTAAGGGAGAAAATCTAAGGTGGTCCGACATTATTTCATCGAGCAGAGCAGCGGGGCGGGCTTGGTGGAGTAACCAGCCCTGTCGGGCCTGTCCTCAGATCAGATCAGCTTTCCACATGCTGGACCAGCACCAGCACCAGCACGCCCGGGAGCCAGCAACGAACACCAGTTGTTTGAGCACCAGCACCAAACGCGCGCCGGCAGGACACGTTCTTGACTCTGTTCCCGGGCTAGGCCAGTGCCTTGGAGCCGTCACCGCTCCTAAATGGTGACATCGTGACACATAATTGCAAGCCCAGGCGAAAAAAATATAAGTCCCAGGTGCCCCGCATCGTGAGGAATGGCTTGGGTCCCAAACATCGAATGCAGCTTATGACTACAGAACAAAGGAGTCTCTTGCCCTCATATCCTTCATATTCCACCACATGAACATTACTCACCTTCAAATTGATTTCGCAAATACTTTCGATACCTTTTCCGTCCTGTTTCAAACGCCGACACTGCTATTCTAGAGCCAGGAAGGACTTTCCACACTCGTCATAGTTGCAGGGGCGTTCTCTCCGCATTTTGGCGTGCGTCTCATTCTTCAAGATGCCGCACCGAGTTACGACAGGAGTTGCAACCTTTTTTCGCTCCCACACAAATTCTTTCGATATCTCAACAGATTTGAAGAAAGGTCCAAAGTCCTCTAAGCGATCAAGTAGCAGGCCTTCCATTAAAGACCGAACTCCTTCCTCCTCTGGATCCTCACTACATTCAGACGACAATAGCGTGAAGATGCCGACCAAACGCCTCTCTTTGGGGCTTCACTCCCCAAAGACTTCTCTTACCAAGATTCCACAGCACCACAATGCCTCTCTCGATATGCTCATCGAATCTCCTCCTTTGGTATTTTACGGCGCTGCAACAGCGAGTTCCGGCGCATTACTCTCAGGTCAACTGTTACTGAATATCAATGAGGATTTCGTATCATTCGATGATTTTAAAATGAAGCTGGCAATCGAAGTCACAAGAAAGAAGCCATTCCACGCCCACTGCGAAGAGTGTGCTCACCAGAATACCGAATTGCAAAATTGGAAGTTTATGGAGGGACCAGCTACTCTGCGACGAGGTGAGTCGCCAAGAATCCACAGATCATCATGCGATCCTTGCTAACATTTGACAGGCGAACACACATTCCCATTCAGCTTCCTTCTCCCAGGCCACCTGCCAGCGTCTATGAAGGGCCAGCTCTCCTCAATCGACTATGTCCTGCGAGCAACAGTCACCCCAAAGAATGCCGAGCCCATCACACTCAAGAAATTCCTCGATGTGAAGCGCGCCATCTGCCCCTCCGAGACACCCCGCAAGTCCATCCGTATCTTCCCTCCCACGAACCTGACCGCGAACTGCGAGCTTCCCTCCGTCATCCACCCGATCGGCGAGACCACAGTATCAATGCGAATCGACGGATCAGTGAAGAGAAACGCAGACACAAAGACACAAACACAGTGGAAGCTGAAGAGACTCAATTGGAGATTAGATGAGACACAGAAGGTGATTTCGCCTGCATGCCCAAAGCACGCTTTGAAGGCCGGGAATGACGAGTCGAAGAAGGGAATCGCACACCAGGACGTCCGCACAATCGGGCAGGAGGAGTTGAAGTCAGGATGGAAGTCAGATTACAGCACACCCGACGGATCAATCGAGCTGGAATTCCCCATGTCCATCCGCGGCGACGCAAAGCCCATTTGCGATTTGAAGTCCGAGGACGGAACAGAAGTCTCACACGTATTGGTCGTGGAGATGATCGTAGCGGAGGAGTTTTGCCCTACGAATAAGCCGAATCAGATCACACCGACTGGTGCAGCCAGAGTGCTAAGGATGCATTTCAACACCACACTTACACAACGAGCTGGTATGGGTATCTCCTGGGATGAGGAGCAGCCACCTCTTTACGAGAATGTCCCTGCTAGTCCTCCTGGATATGGTGGAATGGTTGAGGAATATATGGGATCCCCGATTCCTGAGTACGAGGACTTGGAACCGCTCGATAACTCCTCTGGATCTTCTCTGCGCATCTGATTGCGTCGACCATTTTTTTACGGTGCAGATACGACACTGCAACTTCATTTTTTTCTCCCTTTATGTCACTTTTGCAGACGGGATAGGCAAGCGGACGGGCGGCTTATTATTTTGATTTACAATATCAGCACTGGATTGGTTTGCACGGTGGATATACCCCTGATCACAGAACCAGATGAACTGGGTCTTTTTTTGCTCTTTTGTTTGGCGTTACACTTGGGATGGAATTGGGAAAAGCAAAGTCCCTGGAGGGATTGGAATGGATTTGGAATATTGGATATTACTACACTCTCCTCTTGTGGGGGTGTTTCGAGCATGGCGTTACATGGATATGGAGTGGGAACACAGCACCGCAGAGAGAGCACAGTTCCTCATGCATAGGTTGCGATAGGGTGGCATAGCATCTGCTAGGGACTTGATCCTCAATACTTAGTTAATTAAGAAGTAGAAAGAAGAAGAATATTTTGACAAAGGCCCTATGCTTGTTTTGGTGCAAGTGACAGTAAATCGGTGCGTAACGATCAGTTCATAAGGAGAGGCCTCCGGTTGTCTTACAGCCACCGTAAGTCTGCTCCCGAAACTTCCCAGAAGAGCTCAATCAGTGACGAGATAATCGTAGTACAGTTTACGGTGTAGATTTTGCAGTTGTCGGCAGAGCGGGAGAGTGCAGGTGTTGGGCTGGCATGCTTGGCTGAAATAATCATGTGACGTCTGTCAGCTCAGGGGTAAGTAAACAAACGACCTCGTTTGACTTCTTCAGGGAAGTTGTATCTTGATTCGCACTCAACTTCCCTATCGTAGTTGATAGTAGTTGCTGTGCTCGTGTCTTATCATTCATGCAACCTTCTGTCTTTCGTCACTTCACATATCTGTTATTTACTTCGCGGATGTCTGAGAGATCCTGATCTTGAATTGCCTAGTCATTGGGAACAGGTCATTTTGAGGCTGTTTTCTGGACAGGCACAGACGACCTTTAGTGTCTGCAAGGAAGCTCTACAGTCTAATGCTAAGCCTGTTGCGTCCAAGCAGTTGGCATTTTCGAAATCTCTGCTCACTGCCACTTGTGAAGGAGAGATCATCGGCATGAACACACGGCTGATCATCAGACCGTCTCATCTGAGTCTGGTGATATATTCTCCGACATCTGCTCTGTCGCCCCAAACATTGAATTCGAGCCTGCACAGCGAGACGAGGCGGTGAGTGTCGTGACTGCCCGTTCTGCCTCCATCGCGCTAACCAATACGCGCCTTCCGTTTGAGTATTTTTACACCAATGACAACATCTCCGGTCTCGAACAGCCAATTTCTTCAACCTCCACAACGAAAATTTCCTCCACCTCGAGAAGATCTGACCTTCTTCTCTCTCCTGAAGGTGGTGAAGACTGCGGATACACGTTCTCAAGTCCACCACTGCACTTCACAGGCATTCAGAACACTCTTGTACAGAGAATAGTAGCTCGTCAAAAACAAACACATACAACACGCGACGACGCGAAGCCCTTCTTCCCCATCACCAGGCGCCTGTATTCACACCTTCTTTTGAAGAGCCTCAACCACAACATCTCCGTTGCTTGCACTCTACCAGTACCTGTGGCCCACAAACGCGCAGCAGCCGAAGGACTTTCCAACTTTTCATTGTCTTTGAGTCAACACCAAGGCGTCTGGGTCTACAGATAGACACCTGTCGTCCTAGAGTCTCACTTGAGTAAAGGTATGTTCTTCCTCCCAGAAGAAACAACAGAAGCTCATGGTTTTCAGCTCTCATTCGTTGCTTTCCCCATCTCGGGACACGTATTCTCTAAAGAGACACCGTGACTCGACGTTCCATAACCCTAGCACTACTCAAGCTGGTATAGATCTGCCACTCATTGATCCTAGTCGTCCGGTCTAGTTCAGATATCTAACATCCTCGGTGAGTCGGTGTCTTCGTTGCCTGCTATACCTTTCTTTTCGAGGACCAGCGCCTCAAGACTATTTGAGACTGTGCTTACAAGTCACCAGTACACACTACAGTATCATGTCGTCCTCAACCTCCGAGCCTATTCTACCTGCCGAAGCGACGGTGCCTGCCAAGTTCAAGTCATCTGCTAGAATCAAGATCGTATCGAAGGTTGATGCTTCCAACTCAGTTGTCGTCTTCGACCTGACAGAGTTCACACTGTTCTCCAAATTACCAGGCGAGCTGCAGTTGATGGTATGGAAGAATGCACACTTTCCCCGTATTGTCACCCTCAAGCCCGGAATGTCACAGCTGCCTGCTCTGCTCCATGCCTGTCATGATTCTCGCAAAGAATGTATCAAGGCAGGATATCAGTTTGCCATTCGAGACATGAATACTGGCTTCGTTATGTCTCCTTGGCAAGACATCCTCTTTCTCGATCAAACATCATTCTCCGAATCGATGGGTTACCACCTCAATTCTTTCCACACCTTGAGATGCAGATCGATCAAGCGCTCTATGCTGGAGCCGATTGAGAGATTGGCTCTGAGTGTCAGCGAGATGGTTCGAATCTGGCAGCAGCAATGCATGCACTGCTTCTTCAGCGGTAAACTTCAGCAATGGTTTCCCAATATCAAGGAAGTGATCATTGTTGTCCGCCCTGGTCCTTTAGGAACTACCTACGATGACTTATACGAGGTCACTGACAGCACATCCCCAGTCGTGCATGATCACATTCACGCGATTAAAAACCAGTTTGGGTATGCTCAGAAGGACGAATCTTGCAAGGGAATGAAGCTGAAGTTTATGAGAAACGAGAAGTGGATCACTTAAAAGTGGAGGTGCAGATTGCGAGGAATATTGTCCTAACAGACCTTGTGTGGTGAGATTGTTGATGAGGACGAGGATACATAATTTCCACTAGGACTTCTGGTGGAATATCCATTTGGCGTTGCGTTTGCTTTGCTTTGAGTTGCGGAGGATTCATGAAGGATGGCTGTCTGATTATGTCTGGAATCTGGTGGGAACCTTACACTTGGCGTTGCATTGGGTTATTTATTTATTTGCATTGCCTCGGGGGATTCATGATGAAGGATGCTTGTCAGATTGTGTATGGATATCTGATGGAATATGCGCTTCTAGACGGTCCCTGGTTGAGCAACTCAACTCCCAGATCATTTGCAATGAACTCTATGATTATGTCAAGCTCCCCCTTCCAGCTGTGATAACCTCAATAGCCTTTCCCACCATGGACTCATGTACTGGCTTGTGAACCTGCCGGGGCTCATCTGGTCACATCTGGCAGCGCTCTACTTGTATAGCTGCACTACTCTCCACCCTGCTTGGAAGCAGAACGCCACGAAATAGCATCTGGAAGCCCTATACATAACAGGGATATGTTCATAGAGAAGAGGTAATACAACCTTGGTAGCTCATATCGGCTCAAAATGACTTGTCTGAGTCTGTGGAGGAGCACTGCGCGATTATTAGGAAATGTAACCGGGCTAGCGGCGCTGGCTTGGCTAGAATTGCTAAATGGACTGAAGAGTCCCAAATTGCTTTTGAGGTGGTCTCGCGGTGGGGGGCACATAGAGATCTGCTGATTATGATAGCAGATTTAGAAGTGGCGATTTTCTCAGGAGGTGGTCGCTGCATTGGGAGGGCAGCAAAGCTTGGTGCAACCACGCATCGAGGGACTTAAAGTTTGAATTGCCAGTGCTGCTTATTTTCCTGGATGAATAGCATAACTCGTAGCGAGCCAATACACAACTGAAACTCATAGAAGGTACAGCTTCAACTGTTGTCCAAATGCTCTTTCGCAGTGTTTCGGATGGTCGAGGAAGTACCTAAGTAATGGAAACCTGTGCCAAGAAGCCGCTCCAAGTGGAGAGTGTTTAAGCGAGACATCCACATATGAGAAGTAAACAAAAACAATCAATATTTGGATGTTGACCCGCGACCGATAGCTCGGACATTCATTCCAATACCTTCAGTGATCTTCCAATACGCTCTGCAGCCCTGCAGTGCCCTTTCTCCTCAGGCGTCAACTAGGTCCCGCACCAATACTTGTATGTCAACGCTGAGCTGGCGTAACTCCACAACAGTCTCGTTGGCTCTGGAAGCATTACAGTTGCAGCGATCTGCTGTTCTGAAGGTAAAACACCTGGCCTATCCTAATCTTCACTGAATTTTTCTGACATCTAAGAAAAGTCTCAAGCCAACACAGCTGAAAACCAGCACAGCCGCCTCTCGTCCTGAAAGCCATTGCCAATGAGCAATTTGCCAACAGTCAAGGTACGTATACTCTATCTGGAGTCTCTGAAATTAATAAGCAGCGTCTAATACCACATCGTAGATGTTGACCTCCGCAGATTTCACTCCGCCCGCCACCGACCCAGCCAACGCCAACGCCGTTCACGACAACGAACCCAGGTTCATCTTCTTCCCCAAGCTACCCCTCGAGCTCCGCGACGACATCTGGCAAAAGACCCTCTCCCCCCGCCTCATCCACTGGCGTCCCGGAGGCTCAAAGCCCCTCGCCGTCTTCTCCGTCAACAAGGAGTCCCGCGCCGCCACCCGCCCCAAGTACATCCTCTGCCACATCCCTCTCCTCCGCCACGGCCAATACTCGATCTTCATCAACTTCGACATCGACACCGTCTACCGCCACCAAAACGGTCTCCCTAATATGGCCCGCCAGTATAACTTTCCGTGCGAGGCTATCAACATCCCTGATTCGATGAACACGTCGGTTATCGTTAAGGCTGATATCTTCTGGAATGTACAGCCTTGGATTCGCTTCCTTAAGACGTTGACGGTTAATTTGCATACGGCTGTTAAGTCTAATGTTGAAGTTCTTCCTCAAATCCATGGCGCTAAGCAGCGGGTTGGTCATGGTCAGACAATCTGGGTTAAGGTTCAGTGCATGTGTCCTGATCTTAAGCAGTTGAATGTATTGGTGGAAAAGTCGTTGGGCAAGGACGTTGAGTTGGAGGATTTGGTCGAGCTCAAGGAGATTTCGTACTATCATACACTTCGGGATCACGATATGATTCAAGCTGTTCGTGGTCAACTCGAGGAAGTCAGGAATAAGGGTCATCTTCTTGGTCTTAAGTTGAGGTTCGTTCGCCAGCTTAGGGGTGGTGCTGCGAAGAAGCAGGCTGTTTTGAAGACTGTTAGTTCTGCTCGTACTTCTGTTGAAGCTTCTGCTGGACTATTCGCTAGAGACTCTACTGGATCTGGCGTTTCTGTTGGAGCTCATACAGATGACGCAGACTGGGACACGGCCGTTTCTGTCAGCGTGTGGTAAGCTTCCATCAGATGCTTCCAACTTCTGTTCTTTTACATGCTTTTCTTGTTGCATAAGGCATCTGAGTGTGGCTAGCGGAGGACATTGAGGATACCCTTTCTTCATGTAGCAGATCAACTTGGTGTAGTTTGGAGTCGATGTTTCTGTCCGTCTGGAGAAATCTTCTGCGCGGGACTGAGCCTTGGCGTACGATAGATACATGAATGAGAAAATGAATCGTTCTTTCTAAACTTGATGCCCCACGTATTCACACCCAATGAGGTCGACAGTACAGTTTTGGTTAGATGTGCTGTTCGTAGTCTTGCGGACGAGCTAGATTGACGACCTGCTGGTTTTGATTCTGCTTCTCAATAGCTCTCCTGCTCTCTACTTATCTTTTTCAATTCCAATACTCTTTGTAGTTCCATCTCGAATATTCCTGCGTCGGCTTTTTCCCTGGAAAAAGAACCCAGGCAACGAAAAGGCGTTAGCTCTGAAGCGTGCCCAGATTGGAAGAGTGGTATTGGCGCCGGTGTTTCGGCGTCAGACAATATTCACACTCCTGTCTCACTTCTTAGAACGCCGGATTCAGTTGGGTGACAGGTTGAAGAAAGAACCCAATGGTCACTTATGAAGCCAAGGCTAGGAGAACAAGTTTATGAAAAGCATTCATTCCATTGAGACCGATTCCATGGAGGCAGTCGTGCTTAAAAAGAATAGCTAGACAGCCTCAGCTGCAACTAAAAGCGCAAAGTAACCTGCAATGCCCGAAAGTGTATCCCAACAGCTGTGAAATTCACCAAAAGACAAGTCAGGAAAGAAAACCACCAAATTTTATGTCCGCCAATGCTATGATTCTCGTAGAGTACCCAGAATAGAAACACCATCCAAGAATTTCTCGTGTGGGGAGGCCAACGGAGCGCTTAACAGTTGGACCACTGCAGGAGAGTTAGATCTGAAGACGAAAATAAGAATTAGTGAAGAATAAACCTACAGCAACGACAACATTGTATGGCTTGTTTCCGGCCCACTTCTGTCCCTTCGAAGCCTTGAAGGTTCGATGAGCGGAAGGGTCTTGGCAGTTGTCATCATCGATAACATCCTGAGCGAAGGTTGAGATCTGTCGAAGAATTAGGATTATTCTAGCATGGTTCTGTAACGGAAGATTGACGACTTACCCAGTTGCAAGGAGCCTGGATGCGGTCTTCGGCCTATGAAACATCAGGAATTAAATTTTCACCTAAACAGAGATTTCTGCGGCGACATACATCGTTACTAGAGCCAATTCTTAGCGTTTTTTATCCAAGTCCGGCTGGAGCTTTAGGCGGGAATAAACTTACCACAAAGTGATACCAGAATGCCAGGAGCAGCTGATACGGACGCACTTTTTTTGTACGTTAGCAAATGTTCCCAAACGATCTGATCAGTACGTAACTAGCAGTGCACCATGCATTGACCTTGTTCAAGTAAGAGATACCCTCCTTGATTCTACGATTCTCGGCATAACCCCCTGAGACAAGTAAGTTAGTTGTCACTAAAACAATATGCAAGAAACCAGTCAGGTGTCTACCCGAGGAAAACCTACACTTATCGCAAAGAGGACATTCAGGGGTGGACTTATCGCCCTTGTCTCCACCACAGTATGTCTTGCCCTGAGGTATGTTATCAGCAATGGAGTCTTTTGGAATATCAAGCTGTCAGAATAGGAGCAGGGACTACTTACCTTTCCATCAGCTGGGCTAGCGTGGATCAACTGAGCAGCGCGAGCGACAACAGTGGCGGAGTCAAGGTCAGGGATATCGAGAAGTGGGACGTCGTCACGGGCAGCAAGAGACTTGGTGACACCGGGATAGAGGGTCTCGGCGTGGTCAAGGATCTCCTGTTATGGGATTTGTGTCAGTCTTTGGCTCAAAGAGGATCCCACCATGGATGAGGGGAAAGGGATTCGAACCTCAATAGTGCCATCGTAGGTGATCTCATGGCCGTCGATAGTACCATGGAAGCCCATCTTACCCCACGTGTATCCCTCTGGGAGCTCTTCGGTGGCGAAGAGACCAGCACGAACCTGCAAGTCGGCGCTGTCAGCAAGCGTACAATGCCTGGAGGGGACAATGTGATGTACCATTGGGGTGGTAAGTGCAATGAGCATGAAGCTCAAGACCATCGAAAGGAGTTGCATGGTTGCAGTTGTATTGAAGGATTTATGTCTATGAAAAGACAAGAGTTTTTGGAAGTGATGGTGTTGGAAGTGGTGGTTCTCGAGAAGGGGAGGAGTATGTTGGAGGAAGAGGAAGGGGACCAAGAGGTAAGAGGAGGGGGTTATTATAGGAAAGTAGAGGAAAGGAGGTCGCTCGTGGTCTTACTAGCGTCGAGAGGGTGGAAGATACTCGTAATATAATCCAACCAATTCGTCTCCCGAAAGGGAAGTGATTTGGCTTGAAATCAATACGTCAAGGCTTAAGGGGAACAATAGGCTCGATTGATTACATGGAACTCACGCGACTACAGTCGGCGAGCTTTTTTTGGCCATTCATTTGATACGGGAATCTTCACATAATGCCATTGGTAGGTTTTACAAGGGTGTCTACTCCGATAATCTTGTGTATCAGCAATCGGAGCCGATGTTTACTTGCCCTCGCCTCTGACGCAGCATCAGCCTCAACTTGCAACGGTCGCAACCAATGGGGACGAAATATGTGCTGACATACATTTCTGGTGCACTCAATACTCTCTACTGAGATACTAAACCCTTTGCCATGAAAGCGAATGTTTACCTGCTCCTCAAATGCTGTTGGAGAGTACGCACAGCAAGGAGTATCAAATGTATGTATAGAAAAGAAAAGCAGTAACAACTATTAGTATTGCTGCGACCAAAGGTAGATGTGATCTAGACATGAATACTCAATATGCTGTTGAATTCCAGTACCCTGCGTTGTCGCAAGGTCACAAGGTTGGGCTTGGCGTTCAGCTCTTGGTCGCGATTGCCATGTGAATCTAGACATTTGAGCAGCGCCTTCAACTTCATCAATCCCCTGCTTTGATATAGTATATACCTATCCCCTTAATATCAATATCGAGTAGGTCGACTTTACTTTCATCCACTTCCGGCTGACATAATTCACGTCACGAGGTCAGCTCACCGTAGTACAACCATTCATTGCCCGCAAGGCATCTCCAAGGCCTGCAAGACGCGAGACAACCATAGCGTAGCTGACAGAGTGTTTGAGAAAGCTTATTATCCCGCCAGAAGGGCATCAGCGCCAAATTGACGGATTGATCCTGGCGAAGTACTAGTAAGCTTTGCTGAAGACATATCTTCTATTCAAGACTTATTTACCGACTACTCCAAGCTCCCTTGACATGAGTGATACTCGTACAGGTACCCAATTCCAATATTTAGCAGTTCCTTGGACAATCAAATGGATGCCCCAAGGTCGAGCAGCCTTCCACTCACAGGATCCCTGGAACTACTATCCCGCCTTCCTTGATCGGAATACATCAACGCATTCCTTCCTCTGAAAAGATAAACGGAAGTCCTGCGAGATCGATCAAATCAATACTAGTCTGACAAAGTACCTCGTACGATGACCTTCAAGATCCAAGATCATTTTCCAAGTTCATACTGTTCCCGAAGCTCCGCATCGAGGTACGATTAATGGTATGGAGATATTCGATTCCAAGGTTCATCCGCCAACCGACGAAGAGCTGCCCTCATCCACCCTTGTTCGACACTTTGAAGGAAGCGTGTCGAGTGGCCAAGTCGAAACGAGAAGCCGTGATAATACTTTCGAAGATCAATAAAATCATCCATACTCTCGATATCCCATGTCTCAATCTGTTGAATGGTGTTGCTGCAGGCAAGATTCGGAAGACAAAGGAAGAGTTCTCGGAATGGATGAGCACCACGGATACTATTGCTTTGACCGTAAGCGTAAGCAAATACACCCGGCTTCTGGGATGTGGAGTTCGGAGAACTCGATTGATCGGAGATTCCTCCAACTCGGTTATTCGAGTTATTCCACCCAACGTCAAAGTACTGTTTATTATCTTCGACTACAATACCAATAGCGATAAAGGGAAAGAAGCACTGCTGAGTGACATGAATCCTGCTTGCGACCCTAACTTGAAGCCTCTCCAAACGTCACTCTCTGACGCGCTATCATTGGCATGGCTACTAAACAGTTTCGAGATCAAATATAAGGCAACGGGAAGAGAGAATCAGTGATTTGAGTTGTGGAAAATGTTCCTTGTTTGGTGGGTGTTTGGTGGGGACAAGCATGCAGCAAGCGCCGAGCACAACAATGTGTCAGTGGTTTGATGAGCACAGTCACGAATTGGCAATCCAACGGAGAGAACATCGTGAAAGCAATGATACTCTCCACTTATTTTGGTAAGTCTGAGAGAGTTTTCGCTTTTAACGGCTAACATTCATCATGAAACCCCTTCCGACTTTGAAGCCCTGTTACGGTAAGGCTAGATGTATATCTTTCAATAGCCCGCTCCAAACTCAGTCGAGATCATTCACCACACAATCTGGAATACTCCATCCAGTCAAGCGTGTGTATTCTACTCCCAAAAATGATTCTTTTACCCAACCCAAAGATTCATGAAGTGGTTGGCCCCTCGCTTAAGCTAATGGTTTGTTGACTTTCAAATCATCTGCTGTATGAATGCACTCCTCAGAGTAGGGTACAGAACCAAGACATCGAAACATCCATGGAGTTGAGAACCGGTGCAAGGACATCACTTCTTTTGTGAGCAAATTGTGAATGGGCGAATTGTCTAATGTTGGAGGACTAGCGCTCCACGTGATCGTCCAGCCGCCAACCCATAATCGTTCTCGCCCTCGAGCACGACTAGCTTGATGATTGATTTCGAGTGTAACTCAATCAAGCAATTGAATACTCAAGATAGAACTACTTGATGCGGTCTGTCCTCGCCCACACTACTGTTTGCCACTACAGCCTTTGGCCTCGGAGCCTTAAGTTTGTTTGCGAGAAGACAAAGGCGTCTAGGAATACACGGACACACGAAGATCCTTGCGCCATGTGGAGAGACGCAAAAGTACAAAGTTTAGGCTGCTTCAAAGAAAGGCTGGCATTGCCAACGTTAGGTAAAAGGGTGGCGCGATTGACAGTCTGTGAAGAGCTTTGCTAATATTTCCCAGCGACCACGTCGACCCCGAGAAGATGGATACTGATCAACTGCAAGATACCTCGCAACCCAGTGGTCAGTATTCGCAGAGCTCTTTCAGCACAGAATATGACGAAACGGCGACTTCCGAAACACTCCCTCTGAGCACTCAATGTGACACGGCAATGCCAGGTCTGTTTAACGTTTCCTCGAACATCCTCACCACCCCCATAGCATATGTCAACAATACTGAAGGATATAGCTCTCCTTCCACCTTAGTCTCCGTCGCGGCTGATACTCTTTCTAAACCTCTGGCCAAGTTTACGATCTTCCCAAAGCTCCCCCTGGAGATACGATTCAAGATTTACAACCTATCATTGGAACCTCGGTCTGTCTATATGTCAAGACGTCGCAGATGGCAGCCACGACAAGCCATATGTATGGTCTGCAAGGAAGCGAAGCAGGAATATGAACGCTAATACAAGATCTTGAAGAAGCGTGCTTCCGAATTCCGTCCTCGACTCGGTCCGGTCTTCGTCAACTACTCCATTGACTACGTCCACTTCTTCCATACAAGTATTGAAAAGAGTATCACCTGGGCTGGTATTATGGCAAGGAAATTGGGGAACACCTTCGTTCTCGTCTCATGGTTGAAGCCTGCTCAGAAAGTAGCGATCAGATTGAGACAGAAGAGTGGAAATCGGGGGCTACGTGCACCGAAACCTCAGCATGAGCAAGTCTGGGAACATCTCAACCGCGCTTGCCCAAATATGAAGGAACTGGTCTTCATATTTGCCGCAGCCACTACCCCGATGGAGACTTGGTTGAGCTACAAGGTTTTCGTGGAGACATTGGTGAGGGCGAGAAGAAACTACGGGCTCCGTTCAAAGCCGCTCAGCAGAACGGCTTCAATGTTTCGGCAAGTTTGGTAGTCATGGGCTCACCGTCAGAATGGGTTGTATCGGAAGGAAAACTGGTGGAGCTGGTTGATGTGACTTGATAGATTCACTTGGGAGATCATGACAAATATAAACTGATCCATGCCCATCGTTCTGGACAGTGCCTTTGTGATAAGAGCTCCCAAACTATTTTCCTAACTTTTAAGGATTAAAACGTTGAACATACCTAAAGGAACTCGCATGAACTTCAGATTAATGCTCTCATTTCACGCAGTTCCCATGTCAGCTCTCGGGACAGGGCGGGTCTCGCACCCTCCAAATCAGCTACCCGGGAATTTCCCTACTTGCCTAAGCACATGGATTCGTACGACAGCATATCAGCACGTGAAAACGACTACGTAGTAGCTCAGAGGGTACTAGCGCACGTAAGAATCTTTCTGTTGCACGTCGCAGTCTCGATGCGACATTTCGCGGCGCTAGCGCTGTCAACAAGCGAGGAAGCCTTGCGGTCAGCGATGTCAACAAGACAGCTTGGCATGTTAATGATTGTCTTTCGAGGCTATAGTCATAATGTACTTCCGATTGTCTATGCCGGGACAGCTGGGGGGAATATCAAGGTAAAGCTGAGACTTCTCGAAATTTAACTATCGTGATTCGTTGGCGTTTGCAAAGGAGATCAGTGGCTGCCAATCCGTCCGCTTGGAGTTCATGGTCCCATCAAGGAGATGGCAGCTGTGCTGTATAAGATATCTCAGGCAATCCACTTGGTTTAGGTGTCTTGGGAGTGTAGGATAGGCCTCGAAGAAAACAGGTCTGGACTTGCACTCGATGCCTTGGAGCCTCGATACCATCAATACCACAATGGCGTACCTTCACAATGGAGTCCATAGCGACAATCCCGAATTCGATAACGAGGTAATCATAACAAGAGAACGTTAAGCAGATGTGCACGCATTCTTGAAAAATCCGTCCATCCACTCCCCCTTTCCCTCTCAAGTTTTAGGAACCCTTCGAGCAAGAATAGCACTATCCTTCGTCAAGCTCTTGAAGTCATGAGCATCAAGACATGCCTGCCTACTCATGGCAACGGCCCAAGAAGTCCTTTCTCTCATTTCCGCCTCACAGTGATCAATGGCTTCTTTCTGAGAGACCTCCCCATCTTTGACTTTAATCAAATGCTGGCACAGCTGCTGCACGTCCGTGATCCCATGATTCGCTGCTTCTCCACGATACATCGTCATGGCATGTGCGGCGTCTCCGAGTAGTGTGACTTTCCCGTCAGAGTTCGGCCATTCCAGACAAGGCCAATCTGCGAGTTTTACTTCAGTGACCTCCGTGTCATTAGGGATATTGTGCACAGCGACTCTTAGTCTCTCCTCGAAGTCGTTGGCTAGAAGCTTCATCTTCTTCAGCTTATCGGCATTGGTTGCTGGGACTTCATCCACGGAACTATGGACAGGCCAAGAGAGATTGAGCTGGGCTGTGTAGTACTCCTCTGCTCCTTGAGACTTGTTGACTTCTGGGGTGTCCAACGTTGCGAACCACATATAATTCCCTGTATCTGGGTGACAGCCTTGGAAAAGGAGCGGATCGATGGCTCGGAGTGGTGCCATATCATTTGCTAGGAGCTTCACAGTCACTCCTAGGAATCGAATAGGCAGTTGACTGAGTGATCCGGTATCTGGACAGAGAACTCTCCGTACTCGTGATGTTGCGCCATCGCACCCGATGAGCAAGCTTCCTTCCACTTCTGCTCCATCCTCGAACTTCACTACCACAAGTTCCTCTGTGGCTTTGTAATGCACAAACTTCTTACTCCATTGCACATCAATGCCATCGAGGAGCAATTTTCTGAACTTCTCGCGATGGATCCGAAGGCGCGGTGCAGGAGGAATTTGGAAGACCGGCTCCGCAGTGGCGAGGTTCAAGAAGAGGAATTGGCCCGTGTCGTTTCTGCCTTGCTCGGGATCTACCTGGATTGTTTTAAGGCGATCGAAAAGCTCTGCTGGTAGGCATTTCTTCAATGCAGGTAAAGCCCAATGAATTGTGATACCCCACCCGTGACTTCGAGCATCGATATGCTCGTCTCGATCGAAAATCAGGAATGGAATTCCTTCCTGTGAAGAAATTAGGTCCACGACATTTGAAATTGAGGGAGATGTCTGGCTTGAATGACAATCGTCTGACTCACTTTCTTGAGAGCTTGTGCAAGCACGAGTCCAACGACGCCCGCGCCCACGATCACAATCGGAGAGCTTGACATTCTTGTGGGGTGCTTTAGAGCAGTGTATATTATGCTGAAAGTTTTTTCCTCGACAAGTCCACAATATTGCAATGGATGAACAGCCGTTGCGTGCACAAGTGCTATCAGTGAAATTGTTGTACGTCAAACTACCTAATGTACATGTCAGCATGTAAATTACGAACAGAATAGCACTGAATCTTTTCGTGCACAGCAATTAGACTATTAATGGCATACAGCTGGAAGGATGATGGTCACCAGAACAGGCCATGAATGTAAATGATCTCAAGTTTTCTCCATAATAGTTGCTGATCTGTGTGAACAGATTGAGGCGGGGGATCATAACCAGCAGGGCCAAGACAGGAGTGCACCGTAACCGCGTTCGGAAGGAGGGTTCATGCAGGCTGACTGATCGGTGCAAGACTTGCCTCCGCATCCCGAAGACAACTGGAAGCACTAGCAAGAGATATCGAGGTTTGGTGGACTTCTTCTTGTTACATGCTATAGTAGTACTCCTACAATCAAGGCTGCATTCCGGAATGGCGAGATATATTAAATTTGTTAATATTGAAGCTCACATGCCCATGAGTACATCCTTCTGGTCTTGGCTTTTTCCGTATCAACATAGCCAGCTATGAAAAGCTGTGATACCGCACGTAAAGTGCGTCGATGATTCCAAGAGCTCCATCATAATGCAGTAATTCCCAGCCCCCAAGGCTATCTTATGTTCAGGCCAAATATTCAAATTTAATATATACGTGCATCAGCCTTAACTGAGCAGCTCCTTGATATCCTCGATCCGCTGTAACTTCTTCTCCTCGTCACTCATCATGCCTAGAGAACTTGCGCTGTTGGATTGGTTAGCGCCTGTTGTAGGTGGTGAAGTTCCGGACTTACATGAACTTCTTCCGGTCCTGAATCTTCAGCATCTTCTCCTCGATGCTTTCCTTGACAATGAACCTACACACTTTCACTTCATCCGTCTGACCCATGCGATGTACTCGATCGATAGCTTGTGCTTCGACAGCGAAACTCCACCAAGGGTCCATCATGTAAACTCGTTTCGCCATAGTCAAGTTGAGTCCAACACCACCAGCTCTCAGACTTAGCAGAAGTACCATGCCCTTCTTACTGGCTGTGAACTCCTCGATGACTGCCTTCCGTGTTTTCTGTGCCATGGATCCATCGAATCGGACAAAAGGGATTGAGGCGCGTGTGAGAGCAGGTTCGATGAGGGAGAGGAACGAAGTAAACTGGCTAAAGACGACAGATTTAGTACCAGGCAGCTCGCGCCTTAGGGTTTTGAGGCTAGTCATGAGCGCCCCGATCTTTGCGGATGAGTTGGATCCTAGTCGCTGCAAGCTAATCTTCGGCTTGCCATCGAGCTTATCGGGATGACTGTCGTCCTTGATGACCTCAAAGATGTCTCGAGTATTGAGGACTTCTCTGCAGTTGAAGCAGCGTGGCAGCTCGCCCTTGTCGGTCTGATGTGTAATGTAATCGAGGAGGCACTTCTTGCATGCTGAGTGCCAGCAACCTGTGACGGTTTGCTCGATCATCGGCTCTTCCGAGCAGATCGGGCACTCGTTATCTGCCTCGTCCCTAATTTGCTCAAGAACATGGGCTCCGAAGACATTCGCATCCGCTGAATCATCTGTAGCAGCTGTAAAACGCTCAATTAGAGACTGAAGATCCATGTCATCTGATAGTCCGCTCGCAGCATCTGCAAGTTCAGCCGCTTCCTCTTCGTCTGCGACCAGGTTCTGATTTCTTGTCAGAATAGGGTGGCAGCAGGTCTGACGCAGGCGTAGAATCTGGGCAAAAATGCTGGTGTAAGCCTTCAAGACCGTTCCAGCCTCGACATTAGCAGCGAATGTCCGCTTTGCTCGCGTGAAGATATGATCGTAAACTTCTCGTTCTGGCGTCGATAGCTCAATATCCACTATCTCGACAGTTTTCATAGGGAGGGGTACGAGAGCTTCACCAGTTGGTGTCTTCATGTCTTTGGTACGCCGAAGGACCAAAGGCTCAAGGACAGTCTGAACCACGTCAAGAGCACGCATGAAATCTTTTGACTCAAACGGAACCGTGATGAATGTCTTCCAAAATGAGAAATTACTCCAAGGTTCCACTCTTAGGAAGCGGACAAGACTGAACAGATCTTCTAGTCGGTTAACAATTGGCGTCCCTGTCAGCACCCATCGATGCTCGGCATCGATTTCATAACATGCCTTGGCAGTTTTGCTTTGCCGATTCTTAATGTGATGTGCTTCGTCCAGGATGACGCGGAAATACTTCAAAGAGAAGAGCCCCCCGTGGGAACCACGATCTCCATTTCTAGCGGCGACTTGATTGTACTCGGATAGAACGACACCGTAGCTTGTAATGATGACATTCGGTGCAGTGGCTGCGTTTGCCTCGCAGCATAATGTCTGCAGATTGGCAGATTTCTCAGCTCCATAGTATACCATACTTTTCATTGTGCCCTCCTTGGAAGCATTGTCGGCTTCGCTTTGCCATTGAGCAAGAAGAGACATCGGCGCTACCACGAGGGTAGTGCATGGAGCAGATTCCACAGCCGACGAATTTTCAGGAAGTCGTGGCAGTGCATTGACAGAAGTCGGACCATTACGTGCTCCTTGCAGCTTCATTGCCAATTCTGATTTATGAGAATGTATTAAACTCATCATCTCGATTGTCTTGCCGAGACCCATCTCGTCCGCAAGGATACCACCTAGGCAGTGTTGTTCTTGCACTGGAAACCTCAACGAAAGTTCTCCGGAATACGGATTTACATAGAACTTTTCTTGACTCGCAACCTGGGGAAGCTCCTTATCGTCCATGTCCTTGAGTGGCCACGCGTATTCTTCCCAGAGCGGATGCATAGACTCTTCTTTGCTCTCATCCTTCTCGTCCTTCTCCTTGGACATCATCCAATGTAATGCTTGCTTTTGATATTGACGTAGATCCATGGCGAAAGTCTCGGCGGGTTCGGCAGCTGGGGCATCAAAGTCAAACGACTGGGCCTTCTTGTAAAGAGTGTCAAGCTGATCCTGCTCTAACTCCTTACCGTCCTCTACCTCTTCGGATGGTGGAGATGATCCTCCATTTGATGCAGAATCATCCTTCTTGATTTTCTGGCTTTCGTATTGCTCTGCTACTTCGGCGGCTTGGAGCAAACCATCACGTTTATGTTTGGCTGTAGCTTCCGATGTCCTCGATGGCAGGAGGTTCACCTCCTCAAAAAGCTTCACCAACGCTACTTGACGTAATCGCAACTCTTTCTCCTCTGGAGATTCTTTCTGCTCGAAAAGTCCAGTCTGGCGATTCTCAGGCGGCTTGAAACCACCATTATCGAAAGCAGATCGAAGCAATGAGCACCTCAACTGCAAAAATATCGTGTCGTTGGTTCTTATCCTTTCCGGCGCATAGACGCAAGTCCCTTCGAAACGGCACACTTTCTGGTCCAGCAGCGTAGAAACCCAATTCGCTACGTCTCTTGAGAGTCTTCCTATTTCGTCGCCTTTTGAGTTCGTGAAACGTACAATGACATCCACTCGTTTCGCTGCTGCACTGCCTGGCTTCGGCGGTGCTTGTACCTGGGCGGGTTTGCCTCTTCCCTTCCCAACAGGAGTTTTAGGTGGCAATATCTTTTGTCTCTCGATGCGAACAATTTCTCCGTGCTTAACCAGAGTGGTGCCGCTCCGCGTTGCCCAACCTTCAACTCCAAAGGCACCTACGTATCGATAATCGGGCATGGCGTTCTTAAGCTCGAAATTGGAGGTTGTTTTCTCAATCTTCGCCGGTGACTTTTCCTTGTCTTTCGAATTGCTGGAGTTGGATCTTGCAAATCCGTTGATCGTCATCGTCCTCGAGTGTGATGCAATACCAGGTACCGGCGCGGCGGTCTTCCATGATCCATCGAAGTACATATTGACAGCTCTCTCCATATCATCTCCAGATGCCACCCGTAACTGCTTCAGTACTTCATTTGGCACTTTGTCTCCCACGAAGCTTTCGAATGTTTCCTGGTCGAAGCCGATAGGGCCATCGCTTCTTATTGACTCATTGGAAGCAGAGTTTTCTTCTCGGGGTTCTAGTTTGTCGAATGCTCGGGCATGATTTTCTGGCCCTGTAGGCAAGTCTGGGAGAAACGCGTCGACTTCGTCTGGTAAAGAGACATCTTGGGTTAATGAGCCGTCGAGAACGTCGGATTTTTCTGTAAAAAATCTCCTCTTTTTTGTTGGAGGACCTTCTGAATCTGCGAAACTCATATCGATGGTGTTCGTGGTATGGCGTGCATTTGGGCGTTGGTGTTGAATTGAAGAAGACGCGCCGGAACCTCCAAGCACCGCGAGATTCTCGCGTAAATGAATTTTTGGCTTTGGCTTTCAGTGACGTCCTCGAAGCTTGCTCCATCTATCAATCACTTTGCGTTGCCGCCACAACTCTTCCTTTCTTGTATTTGTACATCAATATCTCTTTCTTAATGTATCATGGAAGGGCAAGCATACGGCTGGGGCGTTTGACTGGAATCCGGCTTGGTGCAAAGAGGACATATGCCACGACCTCGTACAGCACTCCAGCCCCCCATCCATCTCGAATAACAGATGCAGATGTTCACGCAGCTCGAACATATTGCGCGACTCTTTTGCAGTAAGCTTGTACCCCTTTAGATCGATACAGAAGCCGCTAACAGCAACCAGAAAATTCGATTCGCCTTCATATACCCTTCAAACATTTGTCCCCCCATCTGCCCGAGATGCATACCTCTCAATCCGAGCTCTCAACATCGAGCTCGCTCGGATACCAGAGCTAGTCTCAAATCCTACTGTTGGAGCTCTCCGCATGCAATTTTGGCGCGATAATCTCACACGCACATTTGCGCATACTCCACCGAAAGAGCCCGTCGCCATACTTCTCCATCATGCCCTTCAATTGCTTCAAGACCGACACCCTGGCATCAGTACAAGTGTCATGAAGGGCTGGTCCATGAAAGTTATCAATGCAAGAGAGCAATATATGGATAACAGGCCGTACACGAGCATGGAAGGCCTGGAGACCTATGCTGAAAACACATACTCAACATTAATGTATTTGACCTTAGCAGCTTTACCTCTACATTCCATGGCAGCAGATCATGTTGCAAGTCATATTGGAAAGGCAACAGGAATCGCTGCGGTACTCAGAGGTTTGCCGCTATTGGCGTTCCCGCCACCTCCGAATCATCACAACAACAGTTCTGCACTAGGCGGTGGAGGTTCAGGACCAAGACAAGGATCCGTTGTTCTACCTCTCGATATCATGGCACAAGCAGGTGTGAAGGAAGAAGAAATCTTCAGGCAAGGTGCCGAAGCTCCGGGTTTGAAAGATGCCATTTTTACAGTGGCAACTCGAGCAAACGATCATCTAATAACAGCAAGAGAAATGCTGAAAAATCTACAACAAGGCAAAGACGCAGGCCATGATTTCGAGCACGAAGGGGAAGAAGGCCATCAGTACTACGAGACAAGCTCTAAAGGAATGTCCCAAGCAGATGAGATTGAGCGTGGCTTTGGAGTGCTAATGCCAGCATTGGCTACACGGTTGTGGCTGGAGAAGCTCGAAAAGTATGATTTTGATGTCTTCCGACCGGAGCTACGGTCGAGGGAGTGGCGTCTACCCTGGAAGGGTTATTGGGCGTACTCTCGAAGAGAAATATAATACTTGCCCCGCACAAATTTTCCCTCGGACTGTTTTCTGGATGTTTAACGTGACCATCAGTTCAACAATAGCTTAAACTTCGAGAGATCGGGCTTCTCGATTCCCGGCTCCGCCCCCACCACAGAGGGTTGAATTATACCGATCGGACGATCGTAATACATGAATGAGATAACTAGCTCGCATTGGTTTAAGAATAGCTGAGCGAGATCTTAGCATACTGGGAGAAGCGTATTGGCTGCCCCGTCCGATGCCTTGACATTTCGGGCCATAACTCGCCATACAGCTCGCGATACCATCCCAATCAGATCTCTCAATCCAAAGCAGAATACTATAAACGTTACTACGGTAAATGATCAAAATAACAACCAAAATACATCTTGAAGCTCATTCTGTAGCACACCTGAAAAATGTATCACTCTTTCAGCCATACTTGATCTAGAAGTCAACCGCTGTCCAGTACCGACATTGTCCCCTTCATTTATCCAATTCTTCTTCGCGATGACCTTCAATTGCGGTATTCTCGAGGAGTATTGTCATTATGGTGTCGCCTGCCCCTTTGACCCCATTCGCTTAGCACCCATTTATTGTAAACAAGGGGTCAGTTATGTAGCACACTTTTCCAAAGCCTGTCATGACAAGACCATATTCGTGTCACACAGTATGCAAGTGGCTGTCGGGTGGTAGACGATCTCCAGGGACGGTCTGTCGTGCAATGTAGCATTCATCTGCTTCACCTCATTATCTTGCCCTTGACCGAACTATTTTAACACCACTTGCCGGAGAAAGTAAAGTCCAATGTTTGATTAGCTGAATTTGACGTTCGTAGTGAACCAAAGTCAAATTCTAGCTGGAGCTATCGATCTCTTTGCAAGCCAGGTGCTCGAGACGCCAAAGTTGTTGTTCGATTTGTCGTCGACATCTGCCTTGATCTCGTGCAATTGCTCCCTTCCTGGCGCTTCAAAAAGTGTCGAGAGAGGTACGATCGCGACTTTTTATATGCCTGTGTCCTTCTTGTCCCAATCATTTGGTTCCCTCAATCCTAGCAGTTGTCTGTGGTGTCCATTGTTTTCGGAGCCCCCTCGCCCTAACATGAGGTAGCATTCGCCGATGGTGATCCAGATCCTCCGCCAGGTTTACTTGTCTTCCATCCTCATCCATATCCAATACCACTGCTCGAAAGATGCTTGGGGGTGGTGAAGTTATCGAGTCTCCGTGTTGCTCAGAGTCCCAGTCGCGAGCTCGGTAGGTTCGTTTGCCATTCAAAGCTGAATATCCATCTTGACATGGTTCTCGAAGTGTCGTGAACGCTTTTCGGTAGGCTGATGGCAGGCGTGATGCTTCTTAAATAGAAGACGTCCTTCGTAGTGGAATTTGCTAGTGCTATAAAGCTCGTGATATAGCTTCAATGCTTCACTGTGGGGACATCAATCGCAGCGACCCCACGCATCGCTGAGCATTAGCTTAAGACATAAGATCTAGAGTATTGGTTTGCATCCAATATTGTCTTTGATATCATGCTGCCCGAAGCTATTGCCTTTGAGAAGGATTGGGGCAATTCTGGTGGTTTAGAGCAAGATGACAAAAGAACAGTACCGAAGTCCCAATTCACCTTTGCGCAACACTTGACAATGCTGAAAGTCTCGCAGATTCTAAACTTGATCTTAACTACACAAACAGACCAAAACATGAGCGAAAAGCACAAAATCGTCTGTTTCGGCAGACTTCTTCCATTTCACATCCCTGATGCTACAAAGACAGCATTACTCTCTCCCGCTTAATCCGCCTTCACCATATTCTTTCTGCATCATCACTTGCGTTGCAAAAGACATATCGCGGTCTCCTATTCTCATACCATGTCACTTATTAATAACATAACTATCCTATTCTTCCGATCAGCAATGCTTAGATATACGCCGCATCACCAGCAATCTCTCCAGGCGCTCTACGCTCCTCCCTCGCTTCGCCTGAAGTAGCATTCGGAAAGCCCTACCTCGCAGCCTCGACTTTCAGCTTTCATTTCGGGAAAAAAGTTGACCCTGAATGTCTCGCAACAATATCATTATATTAATAATGCTTCTTCTCTCAATGCCATCTCGTAGACATTTCCACCACTTAATTACCTTCAGCCTCACACAATTTGACGCTCGCTCAGCCTCCAACTCCTGTAGATCCTCGCTTGTTGCAACACCACAACACAACACAGCCACGGACTTCGCACGCACACAACCGGAATTGGAGATTAGATATGTTCTTGGCACATCGATGCTTTCATTCTTCCCAATCTTCTCTTGCATCTGCACATTTGTTCAATCGCCCAGCGTCTTCCTGGGAGATTTAATATACACAGCATCGTCACTTCGCTTGCCAAAGACGAACGAGACTTCGACATCTTCTTTTCCCTTCTGGTCAACTTAGGATCTTTCTCAAGACCCTAAAATCCCATATCAGATGGATAATTTAATGACTAACAACATGGTGGAAAACAACCAACACTAACACATATCCCGAGCCGAAAACACAACCCGCTCCGAACTGCCGAAATAAAACCTCCATTCCCCTCCTCTCCTCCATTAACAAATCACCCACCTGTCCTTGTCTTCGCCCTTCTCTCGGATGTTGTCAACCGTGACCCCATCCAAGAACGTCCAGAAGAACGGCCCCTCTCTGGAGAAGAAAAACTTCAGAAGATGAACAGGCATCTCCATCCATACCCCGGCAATAAAACGAAACATTCGTAACCTCCCATCCACTCATTCACTTACAGCCCCATACTTTCCCTACCCTTCTCCCCCTCTTCCCTCTTCGCATGGCTAGCCTCACATAGCTACCATACCAGACTGCCATCCCGTCTACTCCTCAACAAGAAACAACAAGGGGGAAAATAAAACTCTTTACCTCGCGTGCACCTGCCATCCAATCCATCCATCCCCACCAACCAAGAAAAACAGCAGTAGTAAAACTCAATTCAACCATCAAACCAGCATTCCAAATCCGCCACACCACAACACTAATCAGACCAAGCCCAAGTACCGAGCCAAACGAAACTGTTTCTTCAACAGGTGTTCCTAATAGCCAATGATCCACTTGCATGAAGGTCTTCAAACGGCGCTTTTTATGCATAAATTGGTTCTGATATGCGTGCGGCGCAGGGGGTGAAAGGAGGCATGGATTTAAGCGAGGGGGGAGGGGTGAAACTGGAGGAGAGGATGATTAACGGAGTAGAGGTAGGGCGGGGAGGAGGCGAATTAGAGGGGAACACGTAGGGAATTTCTTTTGTGGAGTATTGTGAGGTAAGGTGGTAATTGACGAAGGGATTTGGACTGGAAATCAGTAGGTGTCTGTTAATGTACCTGTCTAGCTACCATCGTGTACATCTCAGTGGAAGACAGGCAACGGGTCAAGTAGGCAGTATAGAGTAGCCTATGATCAATCAATTCTCGGGGTAAGGAAGAATGGAAACAATTTCATTTGCCTGACGGCCCTCGAGGCCTACGTACGTACGGACTTGCAGCTCCGTTATTTCTCCACGTACTAGACAAGAGACGTTGCGTTCCCATCATATGTCAGAAATCTCAATGTGGCAAAAGTAGGTAACAGGTAGTAATTATTAGCATCACGATAGAGGGGGTAGCAATGACGAACATCATGTCTTCCATTCCCTACCCGATTTACCTACGTACCTATCTGCCTGCATGCTTATCTACTCTTCACATTATCAACGACAGTTTAACACAAAGCAAGCTTCCTTCCACTTCATGCCAGGAACATATAACATAGCATAGCAACAAGCTATCCTCAAAACTACTTCTTTCCCTCCCCTTGCCTAGGAATTGCAGCTGAAGTACCAGATGGCATGCATCACATCCATCATAAAAGTATGTTTATTCTTCACTTTTGAAAAGTCTTATTTTCACTTTTGGTTTCCCCATAAGGTTCGTCCCATTTCCCCCATTAACCCCAAACCCTCTCCATGCCCTCGCATCTTGCAACATCCAAAGCCTCATAAAGTCTCATACAGGCTCATAGAGGGTTTAAGCTAAGACCACCCACGTAATCCCAGGAGAAACCTTATATTCATTTTTTCCGACTTCGCCTTTTTTTTTTTCTTTTTCGCATTATACTTCTGAGCCTCATATGAATCATGCTTATGCAGTGCTGTATCGTATGAGCTTGAATCTTATATGCCTCGGCACTAAGTCGCACTTTAGAATTTGAAGAGTGAAGACACGGGAAGAGAAGGAAACAAGGAGAGACATCTTTTGGGGACTCAGGACTGCAGATTGTGATAAGGAGCTCCGAACGGAAATCAAGGAGGGAATATGTCAGGCGAAAGAAGACATTTCTCAAACGCAATATATTCCTATTCTTTCGCACGTCTGATCTGATCTGATGCTCAATCGCCTCGTCTGTTCATCCATCCAATCCTTCCCTACCTATCGTGGGTATATAGTTCGCAGCATTATGATATGATTGTCCCATCCCCCATCCCTCTCCGTGTATACCCATCAACCCAAACCCATACCAATATCCAGATCCATACCCATACAGATCTCATCGCATCAAAACCGCACCGAACAGAACAGAAAAATTGCACATCCAGATCTATCCCTCCTTTCCCCCTCCAATTGCGCCTTTCAATGCCTGCCTGCCATGCCATGCTTATCCCACCGCTCCACGCCTACTCCGTCATCTCAAATCCCCCTTGTCTTCCTTTGTATTCCAAGCCTGTCGTTTCCAGACAGAGCCAAAAGTAAGTCCAACCAGCGGAGAAGCAAAGCATGCGTGCGTGTACATCTCATTAGATATTCTTCCTCCCATTCTTTTCTTTGACATGACATGACGATCGTGGACATAGGGAAACAAAACAAATCTATATGGTAACTTCGCGAAAAGAAGCAGACGCGAAAGAGTCGAAGAATGAAGGAAGGAATCAAGAAAGTGAAGAGAAAGAAGGTATAAGGAACTTGAAAAGTGTACGGCGAATGTAAAAGCGCGCTCCAGTCGCGTGAAGGAGTGTGTGCGTGGTATGTGGTAGTGTGTATCGTAAGTTTGATGTTAAGGAAATGTTGTATGTGAGTGGTGACTAGTCGTGGTCGTACTTTTGTTGTTTCTGTACTATACAATATGTTGACGAGTGATCGTCGTCCTAGTTGGCGTCGGTTCGTCCGTTGGTGTGTAAAAGAGGCGGAAGTTAGAAGTTGTGGAAGGCGGTTTAGAAGACGGCTGTTATTGCGAGGTCAAGACAGCTGAAGACATCAACGATGCCGTGCTCATAACGTGAGCTAGTATTCGGTGTCCCCAAGATCAGAAGTGTGGTCAGCTTCTGCTGGAGACGCGCCCTGCTATAATTCTCTGGCTTTCTCCTTGCAAGCAGCCGATGTGAAGCCCGTGCCAACCTTTTGTGCCACAATGCGCCACTTTTCCTGCTCGTAATCGTGAAGAGCCGTCCGAAGTTTTTGGATCTAGAAAGGAAAGTTAATGTCAGGATCTTGCTTGCACATCTGAAGAGATCAAAGAAACTTACTGTCTCATCTGTCCACTGGGTCGTTTTGGCCTTCAGCTTCGTACAGTATCGGACCTGCAATGTGCCAGAGGACCGGCCTGGGAAAAACTCCGCGATTTGTTTCCACGTCAACGACTTATTCTCCTTGAGGTCCACCAACAGACCATCGTCTTCAGGAGTGAACTTTAACTTTGGTCCGCGAGGTCGCGGAGCTGGTTGTGGCATTCCTTCCAATCCAACTACACTCGGTGCACCTCCACTCGGTCCGACCATTGGATCTCCCTCGCTCATTCGTGGCATTTTTGATCGGTGACCTTGATTGGGAAGCGGATGTGTGTGATATTGTATTGGTTGTTGTGCGCTGTAACCTCCCACTCCTACCATGGACTGCGGCGGCATTTGTGAGGACATACCTCCCATCTCTCCCATCTGCATTTGCTGCCCCGGCAGGCCTTCCATCTCGGATTCCAGGTCATCGGGTCTCGACCTCTTGGTGCCAGTCGGTTGTTGTAGTCGAGGAGGACCGTACATCATCCCCTGCCCACCACCAAACTGAGGAGACTGGTGGTGGGCCATAGGGTGTTCGGCGTAGACTTGATGCTGTTGGTGGTGATGTTGTTGCTGCTGCTGGTGTTGCTGTTGCTGCTGTTGGTGATGATGTTGTTGCGCCGCCAGATGTTGCTCGTGTAGGGAAGTAAGGCCTTGAGCGCCACCGTGCTGCTGGATATCTGGGACATGGGGAACATAAACGCGCTCCTCGGGATGAGCTTCGGGATGGGCAGCATAGTCGATATAAGGATCGTGGCCTGGTTCGTGGCCTGGTCGATAGCCAGACATGCATGGATTCCGCCACAGCGAGCTGCTCTCGCAGGTCGCTGGGGGCAGTAGTACTATTTGCTGGATCACTGCTGGGCTGTCGCGGCGCGTTACTCAGAGGCGGCGGCGTTTCCAGAAGGCTGATGAATGCTGAGTCGCTTGTTTGTTTTGAGGTCTTGCGAGACGGAGATCGTTTCGATGGGTATATGCTTTCTGTATTATAGGTGACGCTGGATCATAAAGCCGAGTAGGGCATAGGGCCGGTGAGACTCCAAACAAAGCAGCAGCGCAGCAGAAGCAACCTTCTTCCGTGAGGCTTCCGTCGTCTGTAGTAGTGAGGAACACTGGCTGTCCGCAGGTGCGCGGTAGGTTTTGCTGTTGACTGGGAATGAACGTGTCGAGATACCGTAGGGAGTGTATGGAGGGCATGCCTTTGCATTATATCTGTCGTCTGATCTTTGGGCTATTCAGGCATTGACAGAAATGTCGTAGGCCAGTAATTAAAGGCGCGGACCCGTCTGGAAAGTTGTTCAAAGCACGCCAGTGATTCGCCATGGACGAGACGCAGCGTGTAAGGTGCTTGACGCATGTGGGCAGATATTTGGGGACCATCGACATTCGGATTATGCCCTAGGTCATCTCGAACCAGATTGGGAAACCAAGCAGAGGAGATCCCGAGCCGGCAAGCAGCTGGGCAAGAGCATGGGGCATCGAAAGCGTGTTGACAGGCAGGGACAGCGAGGAGAGACGGGTTTGGCTTGTCAGGGATGGGATGGGATGAAAGAGAATGGGTGGGTCAGCAAATCCATGCGTTGTAGCTGGATGCGATGGAAGCTTCGTGGAAGGGACTTTGGTAGAGATAGAAGCATCTCAAACTCCTTCTGGTAGGGGTTGTGGTTGCTGGTAGGGGTTGATTAAGAGCGAGGGGGAAGGCCCGGGCGGTACTGAAACCCTACAAGCCCTACAAACCCCTCCATGATGAAGCCCGTGGAAGCCACTTCTCTTCTTCTGGCAGTGGCACTTGTGAGCTGGGAAAAGAGGCTGACAGGCACTTCTCGGCAGGGCATGGCAGGGCAAGCACCAGGGCAGGGCAAGGTTTGGTGTGGACGAGGGAGTGTGGATGTGGGAGTGGGGGTGGGAGACTGGCTGACTGGGAGTGGGAGTGGCTGCTCAGTGGAGGGGTGCGGTGCTCTCGGTCTGTGTGGGCAGCGCAGTGAGCGAAGGGCCGTACTGTGTTGGCAAGGATAGGGATTGGAATGTCGTCCAGGGGCCCTGTCATGCCCTGCAGTGCACCCTCTCCCCACTGAATAATCCACTCGTACTCCCCACCATTGTCACCACCCACTGCTAAACCCTGCAACGTCTCTGTAGCTTTGATCGCTTCCAAGCATTTGCACAAGGCGCGAGATTTGGATCTTATGCGCAAGGATTCCTATATTAAAATAGACGTGCGGTCCGCAATCGATAGGGTAGACGCGCTCGCGACGGAGATGACGATATAATGCAGAATCCCCAAAGCAGCATGGGAAGGAGAAACAGAAATAAATAGAGCACTATCGGAAATACAATTGCCATGCGAAATAGATAAATAAAGTGTTTCGTGCGGCACTGGCCACAGAGTGCCTTGCCGGGCAAAGCGAGGCAGACTGACTGACTGCTGGAACAATCGGCTGGCATTTTTGCGCGCCTCTCTAGGATTGCTTAGGGTTGCTTGCAACAAACTGACATGACAGCTGGATTTTGCGCCGGGGACTGCCCAGTTCGAACAGAACAGAGACAAGACAAGACTTTGACAGCGCACCGTTTGAAAAGACGGACGATCAGATGGACCGCATTCCTATGCGGGTTTGGAGACCGGCGACGGACCATAGACAACAAGCAAGTATTTGCAATACTCAGCAATGCGTTCTCTGTTCGCAATGCGCCGTGCTTGGCGGTCGTCAGTCCAGACACGAGATGCTCGCTGGCTGGGAGACCGGATCGATCTCAGTCTGCGATGCGAGCCTGAAGGCGATCTGGAGGGAGAGATGGGTACGATGCCATCATCTTCCCATAAGATCGCTGCTCAGATTCTGATCATCGTAGGCATCATCTCGCCGCCGCCGCCACTTCAGCCCAGCAAGCCCATACGATTGATTCTCGTAGACCCCTATCCCTATCCATGACCCATGTTCGTATTAATATATTGGCATGATATTGCATTTCAATGCTGCTGATGCGGCCGTGGGATGGGGATGGTAGTTTAATCCCGGAGCTGCCAGACGTGTCTCTTTCTGTTTTTCTCTCCGAGGGAGACGCGTGCAAGTGCAAGTGGAGTGGAAAGTAGAGCGCGAAAAGGGTCACACGTACCCGTTTCCAAGGCATGAAGAGCGATGGAGATCTCAGGGGTCGTTGGTGCAGAGTAGTGTTTCCCAGAATCTATGCTTTTGTGGTAGCAAGTCAGAAGTCAAAGCCAGGGACGCATTCATCCGAGCAGGGGAGACGGCGGCGCTGCTTGGAAGAGCATCATCTGTCAGGCGTTATTCAGCGCATGCGGTGAACCATTGTATGGATGAAGAATGAATGAAAGCATTGCATTTCGCCCGTTGCGGCGCCTGGCAAGTTTCGCGATGTTTGCGTTTGACACTGAATTGTCTGAGTTGAGGAGGGCCCTGATAGTGGATGGAATGTGAAGGTGGATATCAAGTGGGTGTCGGAGCATTTGCTTTGGGAAAAAGAGACTCCGCCTGGGACCTGGATGAGAGCAGTGGATTGCGATTAGCAAGGCCGATGGATCCATGAACTCGAGAACAGACGTGTTCGGCGGAAACAATTTCAAAGTTCAAACAAAAGCATGAACGGCAGCAGGGAAGGAAACAAAAAAGGGGTGACGGGTGACCAGAGGGCCCGCTGATGCTTTAAAGGTAAATTTAACCAAAATAAGGTACTTCTTAGGTTGTTCTAGCTCTGTCTTGGAAGCGGTAGAAAGAGATAAAGATAGATAAAGATAGAGTGCGTCCCTGTACAAAGGTGGAGAAGGGCTTTCTAGACGGAATTGAGGGGATGTGTGTAGGGTCTGTAGGGCTCGAAGGGTCATATCGAGGGGCATGGATGTCGGTCATATTGTCATCATGTACTCGAGCGTGCAGGTGCAGGTGCAGGTGCAGGTGCAGGTGCAGGTGCAGGTGCAGATGCAGGCAGCCTGATTATCCTGATATGATGTCTTGCTTTGCTTGTATTACCGTACCTAGCTAGCCTGCTGGGCTGCAATTGCCCTCGTCGGCTTTGGGTTGCATATCCGCAATACCGTACCTGTACCTATACCTATACCTATACCTATACAAGAACGGGAAGTACCTTCGTACCTCCCTTACCTGTTTATTGACCCATACATATGGAGATCGCAACCTCGCCTTCCTCATCCGTCGTCGTCTGCAGCTCAAATTAGAATCAATGATCCGGACACCCATCGAGCCATTCAGACGTCACTGCACTGCACTGCACTTCGCCAAATAATGTCTGTCAAGCCAATCGTCCCAAGGATGTGGTGCGGCAGCCGGATGCAGTAGGTGGCTTGTGGATGCTGGTTGTTGGCCTGGCTGTTCGAATCGGTTCCTGCAGCAGTGCCGGAGTCGGTAAGATCTTACCAATGTCAGCTGTAGTCCAGACGACATGCATGATTTCCGAGCCGCTGATGGAGGAAATCTGATCATCCTCGCATGCAATGCAATGCACAAGCAGCCACAGCGGGCGCTTCGTGAGAGGAACCCACGAGCCCGGTCTAGTGTGGTCTGCTTCTGTCGATTGTGGTTAGTTCGGTCAATAGTTCGATCGTTCTACTTGGTGGTGTAGTGGATTACTACTGTTTGCATGAGCGATGAGAGACATTGTATTTGATATTGTGTTGCAATGGAGATGTGGTGTTGCATTTGGATCTCCCGGATAGAACCAATTCCTTACCGAATCGTCAATCGAACAATGCTGCACGCCGCCAGATCTTGACCTGCCCACCCTGCCAGTCAGAAACCCCAGGTAAGCTCAGCGTGAGACGCGTACCTGACAGTAACGAGAGTTGCGCCAGATGTAGATCATTCAGGCAGGCACGTGAGTCGAAATGTGTTCACCAGCCCATTCCTAGACAACCTCAGACTCGCTTTTTTAACACCGGAACCGGTGCTTGGAATTTCATGCTTGTACATATGCTACATTATAATCGACGCCGCGCCTCCGATCAAACGCCAGTTACCAAGATCCCGTATGAGCAACTATGATCTCCAATGCAGATAACTATTGCCTGCCTGGCCGGCCAATTTCCCATGTCCCACACCCAACCTGGCAGCGATCATTGGCAACCTGGAAAGCCACCACCACTACTGCCGCCCCCAAATACAACTATGCAAAGTTGTCATCATGATCTGCCCAAAGGTCCTCCATCTCAGCAAAGTTCTGGAAATGAAGTGGTCGGTGCTGTCCACTGTAGAAAGGTAGCGGAGTGTCGATCTTGACATGCACCGGCTTCTTCTCAATTCCTCCGAATGCGCTCCCCATGAAGCTATAATTCCAGGTGTTATTCTCAGGCACCAAGAAGTAACCTCGGATCTTATCACTCAGCAGTAGCTGGCACTTCTCTCCCATGCTGGTGCTGAATCCTTGAGGCTGATCGCTGCCCATATCCTTGTTCTCGGCGCCCCATTTGTATCCTTGGGGAGTGAGAGCCCACGACGAGAGAGATACACTGCCAGGAGTAAAGGACACCGTCATACTGATGGTCTTCTTGTCCCACGAGCTGTGCGCATTCATCAAACGAGCGTGTTGAGTGACATCCATTGCTGTCATGTACGGCGGCTCATTTCCGGAAACCGTATGAATGATTCCCAAAGGCTCCAAGTTCTCGAGGTATTCATGCTGTGGAAGCTGCTGGGGTAGTTGGATGTCGCGCGTGCTTCCGATTTGCGGGACCATCACAATGCATCGGATCTCCTTAACTTGATCATTATCGGGAGGTGACGATCCGTACAGGTAACCAGCGACTTGCACGCGTAGATCAGCGATCGTGATGAAGCGTTTGAGGACGTTCTTCGGCATGATGTACGTGAAGTGATCATCTTCCTTGATATCGTCAGACGAGATGTAGATATTGTTGGCCCGAGTCCGAAGATTGGATGTTGCAATGGCTCGAGTTCTCCACTCTGTCTTTGATGCGAAGGTCTGTTGCTCGAATTGGGATGTCGTAGTAACAATGATGTCCTCGCCGTGAACGTTCTGGGTCTTGGTAGTGACAGCGGTGAGTTGTTGCTGCTCTTGCTGTTGCTTCTCAATCTCGGCAGCCTGTTGACGTTGCATTGACGGAGCACTGATCTCCATTCCGAGGATGATATCTCGCACTTCACTACTCGTCAAACTTGAGGTGTTGACATTATTCTTCTTGCCATAGTCGTTCAAGATGAGATCTCGTAATTGTGTCTCAACCTTGATCCAATCCTCATCCGAAAGTGTAGGCCAGATGTGATGTTCTTGGGTGATGACAGTCTTGTCTGGTCTCAGCAGCAACTTGGTCTTGTCTTGGTTGACATGCAGAGCACGAAGTATCAAAATGAGACGCGAAAACGCTGTGTATGAGGAAATGGACTTGAGCCATTCGTCGTACAAGTTGAAGAGCACCATTTGAGGTTCAGTGGCTCGGAGAATCATATCACCAAGCTTCTCAACCTTCATGGCAGCCTGGAAAGGCAGCTGTAGTTCGGAGGCACGGATAGAGATGTTCGGGAAATCGAGCAAGTGGACCTCGAGTGGATCAAGAAGACCCTTTCGAGTAACAATCAGCTGCTTCGGCTGTTCTTCCACGGGCAGAGATCTGATGAGCGCAGCCACTTCTTCCGCGGTTTTCCACTTCGCTAATTGACCGAGACGCTTTTGGCCAGCCCAAACACTGGTGTGAATAATCTTGAGGAAGAGTTGACCAGTGCGTGGGTTGAAAATGAAGATAGCACCGTTGATTGGCTTGGTGGTCAAGTTCCCCTCGAATGTCTTGTGAATGGTGACTCTGTAGACGTTGGTGTCGTCGATGAACAGCTGGATCTGGTTGCTGAAAAGCTCCGAGTAGTTCTGAGAATTTAAGAACTCCTGGTTACTCTCGGATGCATACAGTTGAAGGCCTTTGCGAATACGTTCACGCAATACATACAACGCCGGATTTGCCTTCATGATCTTTGCCATTGCCTGCTGGACAAGTGTCTTCAGACCAGGGAAGTACTGTCCGTAGGCAGAGTAGAGATTGTAAGCAAGATCGATACCAATCATGAGACCTGTAGCGGAAGGATAGATACTCATGCTGTCGGTAGTATAGTCGAGATACTTTGCACGGACATATCGTTCAATGTCATGAGAATCATAATCTCCATATCTCAACTGCACGTCCACCCAGAATTTATTGGTAGTCGTAGGTTCAATGACGTCCTTGGTATCGAAGAGAATGGAGGGTCGAGTGACATTCCATTTATGGCTTGCAAAGAGGAGTATGTCCGCACATGAACTGTTCATCTTGTATGACTTTCGGGGATGGATGGTCTCCTTTTGAACAGTCTCGATGCCCAATTGCTCGAGTTCTTGATCGAACACTTGACAAAGATCCATGACGACAGACTCATGGATCTTCTGCCACAAATGGGCCCGGAAGATCTGGATGAGAGAAATCTTCAAGGTTGGGATTTTCCCGTGAAGGAAGATACCGGTCAAATCGAGTTGAACCTGGAAACCGACATAAACGTTTGCCCTGTTGCCCTGTTAGTTTCAATATACTGACGCTGGAATGTGACTTTCGGCATACCTATTGATCGTAGGAGACCACCAGAGGGTGAACCGACGATTGGGAATCTGATTCAATCCGGATCTTTGCGCGTTGGTGAGCTTCTTGAACTTCATCGACCTGCAAATTGGTTAGTATATGTTCTGCAATACTCTCCTGACATTGATGGCACTTACTCTTCAAATCCACTGGCTTTCTCCCAGAAGAGACCCTCCCACGATGGGAATGCTGTTGCCTTGAATAGTGTATGTTCCAAAATTGTTTCGACACCTCCGAGGGCTTGGATGACATCTGTGCGGTACGCGTTGAGATTCCACAGTTTACCATCGTGCCTCTGACTGGTCCACCAGAAAGGATTACTTTTCATTAACTGGTACGTCTTGAACTCGGTTCTTGCTCGGAAACCCTTGTCGAAACTCAAAGTGCTTCGGTCCTTTTGGAAGAGTGTATTGATCCGTGGTAAACCACGATCCCAACTATCCTCGAGATCTTCAAGCGTGAGTCTTCGATTTTGTTGATTGGCTTCGAGACGCTTCTGAGAATACTCGGTCCATACTCGCTGGGAGTCAATGAACTCGGCTTCCCAAGGGATGATATATCTGAAGATGTTTGGGATGAGAGTCTCCTCGTCGTGTGTCATGCCGGCACGATAATGGGTTACGCCAACGTCCGTCTGTTTGGACCAGCGTTTATCTGACGTCGGGATTAAAATATGAGAGCCCGAAATCATACCCAAGCCACCAAGTTCCTTGGGCGTATAGAAGACAGCTGGAGGGAAACGAGAAGGCATCTTCGAGTTCAATCCGATCTTGACACGGGTCTGAATCTTCGTTTCGCATTTCACAATAGTATCAAGTAAATGGACTGTCGAGACAGCTGCTTCACGATAGTACGTGAACAGTGCAATCAAGCTTGTGTTCCACTTGTTCGCAATCTTCGTGAAAGTTGTAGACCCTGAGGACATCAGAATCTGCCGAATTCTGTTGTTGAACTTCGCAATGTCTTCCTCAGTGACCTGCAAGAACGCATGAGCTGTTCTCTCCTTGCTAGTATTGTCGACCAATGACCAGACACTGTCTTTCACAGGGAACTCATCGTTCTGGTTGCGGATCTTTGGTAAGATTCGGACCTCGAATCCACACATAGAGAAAAGCAGATTAGGATTGTCTCTGCTGTAGACACTAGCGAAAGTATCATCCCATTCGATCGTGGTGACAGATCTTGGCAGTCTGTTCTTCATGTCCCAGAAAACTGCGCGACCCAGATTGACATCGTGCCGCATGAGACGCATTCGTGAGTCTCGCGGCCAGCACTTCTTGTTCCGGTAGCCGATGACATTTTCGAAGTTTGGATCTGGCTGCTCAGTAAGGAAGCGTTGGATCAGATCTCGGGACTCATCGGCCGTAAAACGGAAGAACACCCAGATGCGATCAATATATCTAGTGTAGAGTCTGATCGGGTGTCTGGTCTCGGTCTCGCGATCTCGGAACTGGAGGAAGTCGTTCGGACTCTGTGGTGGTCCTGCAATCTCGCTTGCCCGTTGAAGACCCAACAACAGGAGATCAAGAACCAAGCCGTAGTATTGGAAGACAAAGGCCGAGAACTGAAGGCCACGAATCATTCCGTAACTGTTGACGTGGTTCATGTCTTTGTATGTAAGCTGCACATTGTTCTTCGAAGAGATGTAATCAGCAAGATTGTGGTCCATGATCAACCTCAGCAGACGATTTAACAGAGTCAAATCAATCTTCTCATAGACCTTAGAAAGCTGAGTCTCAATCATCACGTTGCATTCTCCATCCGCGGATTCCCAAACTTTGTCCAAGTTGTTGATACCTTGAGCCCATTTATAGGTAAGCAAAGGAGGGACTTCGGAGTCTGATGGCTTGATCCATGCGGGGAACAGATGACGCTGGTCCGCTTGATACCAAAGGTACTGGTCGAGATAAGCGTCGCTGATCTTCTCGACCGGCTCAATGTCGTATACAGGATTTATCGTGCTGTAGTTATCGTTCATGTCGATTCCGACTTCCTTGAAAGCTCTCTGGGTCAGAAGGAAACGTTTGATCCGCTCCAAGGTCGTTCCGGGACTATCGTAAGCTTGCTCAATCAGAGCTAGTTCTTCACGTTGACTTTGGTTAAGTCTGCCCTTAACAGAGTAGGCTTCCCGTAAGCGTTCGAGCGCAAGAATCAGGATCTTCGTGTCGTGCTTGTAGGAAACACTGGGGAATGGGATTGGCGAAAACTTCCGAGACTCGAGCCAATGTACGGTGGTAGTGTAAATCGCAACTGCTTCCTCGGAAGAGACGTATGGTCCGTCCTTCATGTAATTGTGCTGACGCTCTTGTTCGGCCTTTAACCAAAGACGCGTCAAACGACCCAAGTTCTTTTTAGCAACAGTCTTGTCAACTGTAGCACCACGACGGATACGCTCTCTGTTGTAGTGCGCCACAGAGATCCACCAATCTGCCTTGCTCTTGACGTAACGAAGAATAATGTTCTCGATGGGTGCGGGAAGTCCAGGCACCTTCCATGGAATATTACTCTTCCAGCATCTCCACGCTTCTGATAGATGCTGCAGAACAGTGTTGACTTTGTTTTGCTTGATGCCTTCAGGCATCATGTCCATGAGATCAGCCATGACTGAAGCGCGAAGTTCGAGATCGAAATGTGATTCGACTCGCTGCTTGGTGACCGTCTTTGCGACTCCCTTACTGTGCCTGCCCTCAAATTGACGAGACAGGAGATTACCGAGCCATCTCTCAAGCAATGGGATTATTCCACGCATGAAGAATAACCAAACTCTCCACGCGGGAGCCCAGAAACCACATCCAGGACCCTTTCCGACGGGCCCAGAGTTGAATCTGTAGTAGATCAAGTGCTTCAAATCTTTGCAAGATCGAATCTGGTGCATGAGCTTGTACTTATAACGGTACATTCCTGTCAATTGACCGACGTGATTGAAAGCATACAAGATACCATCCGCAAGTTGGAAGGCATCGATGTTGCCGAGCCGGTATTGTACTTGAGCATCAACAATCAGCTTTGTCAACTTTAGGATCTCACGCATGAGATGGAACGCGTTGCCGAATCTGGACTTTTTTCGTTCTTTGGTGGTCAGAGTCTTGACTGGTTTGAGGTTGAAATTGTAATCAAGATGCAGGTAAGTCAAGTTCTTCCGATGGATAAGAAGGTTGAGCATGTTGAAACCCTGCCGGCAGACTTGAAGGCCAGCTTCAACCCAATCGATAGTGGTCTGTTGGAAAAATTTTGTCTGCTTGAGCGACTTCATCAAGCTTTGCTTGTTCTGGGCTTTTGGTTTCTTCTTGTGTAGCTCATTCAAAACGAATGTCTTCAGCAGCTTTTGATAGGACACTCGAACCTTGACAGGTTGACCCTGTGGGCAATGCTCCAGATACCATTGCTTCACAAGAGGCACGTCTTGTGCTCTAACCATGCGACCTGATCTTCGGTCGAATGGGAATGGCGCCCACCAAAGAGCGATTGCTGAAGCAGTCTCGCTGGTGTAGAGTTCCTCGTCAGCCAGGAAAGGCTCCACGTCTTCTGGAAGCTCAAAAGCGTCCTCCTCGGGTTCTTCGTTGTTGCCATGGCCGAAAATCTCGTCCTCGTGACTGATCGTTAAGTTTTTGGGTGCCACTGATCTGGAAGAAATAGGGTTGATTACGGGATCGAAATAGAAAGCTGGTAGACTTGGGTCCTCGGCACGGACGTAGACTATTTGAGGATGCGAAAACCAGGAAAGCTTGACGCTGCGTGGAAGGGAATTATACAAGAATGGGAATGCCACCCGATACTCTGTTCGGATAGGCGCGCGGAAGATGATTCGGTCGATGGCGTTGAACTCTCCAAAGTCCTCGTCGTTTGGATCAACGTCTTTGTAAAGAGGCTCAAATCGGGGACCTCCAGGAATAGCAACGTTCAGTGCTTTGGCTGTGAGAAAACTGTTGAGCTCGAACATGTGGAAATAATTCTTGTCGACAAGATCACTCAGAAGCTGATGACTTAGTCGATAAAGTGTCGCCATCTGTGGTAAGGTGAGGTTCCATTCCTTGTAACTCGGACCATTGACATGTGGCGTATCGAGAAGAGGGCGGTTCTCGTAAAACCATTCGAAGACTGCACCATCTTCCTGCTCATCCAACTCCATTTGTATGGGTTCCAATGGCTCAACGTCTTCGATGTTCTCGGACCAGGAAAGAGGTGGCTCTTCATCGTCGAATGGTGGAAATCGCATGCGCTTGAAATGTCTTCTGTCACTCTTCTCTCTTCGCATACACACCCACATCGTAGCCCATTGTGCGTGGAAAACTGGTTCGATGACTCGAGGTGTCTCGTTGACCAGTGTCAGGCATCCATTGACGTGATAAAGAACCTTGACCTCCCTCGCAGACTCCCACGGCATAGGCATGTTCTCTAGCAACTTCATGACCGCATGTGGCATATATTTCAGAGCTCCAAGATAACTCCGCTTGTCGCTGCTGAACTTCTTCTGTGAAACATCTCCAATGTCCTTCACAATCTTCCGTAAATGCTCGGGGGGAATGTCTGCTTTCTGGGTTTCCACAAATCCTCCCTTCCTCTTCTCTCCGAATCGGTTCCGCTGAGTCCGCAGCCATTCCTTCTTCTTCTGCGCGAACTTGGCTGTTCGAGCGTCCGTCGGTGGTCGATATCCTGGAGGCGCTGTTTGGCCAGGCGGACCAGGAGGCGCGCCCAGCATCGAGGGAGGACCAGAACCCCATCCAGGAGGAGGAGGTGGTGGAATGGACGACGACATGTTGTTACACGTCGCGATGCCCGATCTCCTTTGATAATTGGTGACTTGCGTCGAGATTTTCAATCTCAGTTGCGATGATGCTGTGAGTCTGGTGGAGGAGCCTCTCAAAATTTAGTCGCGCCTCACAAAACGAGCTTCGCACGCTAAGTCTGTAATTGCCTAGCGCTTGGTCCGAGCACATACCGCTTCGCCAACCAATCGCAGATCAGCTCATCCCACACTCTTGCCGACTTTTAGAAAAACTTCACAATCCATACACCGACATCACGACAAATTAATCGACCAGCTTTCGTCGACAACCGCAACGATGGCCTCCAACAGATTGACATACAGACGCCGCAACCCGTAAGTCTCAATCGAATACGTCTAAAGTTTTAGAAATTGCACATTTCGTCACCTCTCCATCATCTCCCGCGCATATTCAACAACAATGATTGAACTTCTCTAACGGCTTTTTCTCGCAGATACAACACGAAGTCCAACAAGGTTCGCGTTGTCAAGACTCCCGGAGGAAGCTTGAGATATCTGCACATCAAGAAGGTCAGTCATTCTCTTTGGGGCTCCTTGGGGCGCGCCTAGGAAGCTTCCGCCGTATAAACCGTCAGATCAAGCAGTGCTAACTTTCTTCAGGCCGGCACAGCGCCCAAGTGTGGTGATTGCGGTATCAAGTTGCCAGGTGTAAGTGATCCAGAATGCGCACAATCCGAGATGGGATAGATTGAGGTTGGAAAATGAGTCTGGATTCAGTGATACTGGGAGGACCAGGCGGCCAAATTTGGTCGATATTATGCATTGGAGCTCCTGTGTTCAATGCTGGTCGAGAGGATAAATAGTCCTGCGATGACTGCCCGAGGAAAATCGAACGGGCATTATTAGTTGCACCTGGAGGATATAAGCTAATGTCTTTCCCAAACAGATCCCAGCTCTCCGACCCCGCGAATACTCCCAGATCTCCCGCCCAAAGAAGACCGTTCAGCGCGCCTACGGAGGATCGAGATGTGCCAACTGCGTCCGTGATCGTATCGTCCGAGCATTCTTGATTGAGGAGCAAAAGATCGTCAAGAAGGTCCTTAAGGAGTCTCAACAAAAGAAGCGTTAAGGATGGGATATTGATGGAGTCGCTTTGGGTGTTCGATTGGGCAGGCTTGCATGGAATCAGCCGGTATTAGCTGAACCTCTCTCAGGTCTTCCTCAAATTATGGAGACTTGATTGCACGATACACGATATTGTCTTTCATGGAAGTGTTTTGTGACTAGAAAAACCTCGGAGCACATAGGTCAGATGTGAGAACAAAGGAAGACTTTCAAAAGCAAGGAGCGAGCGAAATCCAAAGTACGACTATGCAATGGATCGTCCTTTCCTTTACATGGTTGAGGGGCCGACACTGCCTCCGTCTCCCAAAAGTAATGCAGGCCCTTGCACTGATTGGTGTGCCCTCCTGATCATCATCAGTATTCGTCTGGGACCAATTTCTCGGACTCGCAACTAAGGGCAAGTGCCAGGTTGCACATCTCACTCCATTTCAAGTAAGGTTTCCATTTTAGTGATTAATAAAGTCGGGGTTCCCATCTTGAACACTTAGTCATAATCCGCCCATTGACTCTCTTTACTACTATTTCCAAGCGAGTGACGGAATATCTTCATTCTGCTCTCAAGATGCGCAGTTCAAAATCTGACGACTGCTACTTATACTAATGCTTATGTATCTTTTGATGGAAGACTTTGAAATCCGAGCTGGGCTACATGGGTATTCCTGATCTAGGGGAAAGAACAGGATCAAGGTTCAATAGCTTTCGAACATTAGGAATTTCATCAGCCAAGGTTGTTGCGTATTTACTGCGACTCTGTGCTTGGACGAAGAGGGGGTCTGCTGCTATCAACTCGTGACACTCTTATCTTTCCCCCGATAGGATCTTGGCGGTCATCCTCGCAACGACGATTCATGTCAACAATGTCTTACAAAAACAACACCCGATTCCTATAAGCAGCTCTCTTTTCTAGAGGATGCAGCTGCGTCTCTCACTCTTTGCCTGTTCCTAATACTCATAACTACGAACCGTCTGTATACTTCGCAATTCCACCTCGACCATGGCACCTGCGGAACCTTTGTTTGCGAATAACAGAAGAGACTCTTCAATACACTCCGAGGAACGAGCAGCCGATGAGGATACAGCACTCTTGGGCGGCCGGCGAAAGGACTCTGGCTCTCCTCTCAGTAGGGCTTCATTTTGGAGAGAAGCAGGATTGTTCACATGGGCTTTGATAGCTACCGCTGCTTGTATTGTCCTGGCAGTCTTCACACAGCATCAAGGTCTCTCCCATGGCTCTGGCTCTGATCACCAGGCACCATCGAAGCCTACTGGGAAAAGGAACCTGATATTCATGGTATCGGATGGTATGGGCCCTGCGAGTCTGTCTATGACTCGTAGTTTCCGCCAGCTTCGCGGTATGATTTCAACTTCTAGTTTTCGAAATCTACTGACGATTCAGATGGCCTTCCTATCGATGATACCCTCGTCCTAGATCAGCACCTTATCGGCTCCTCTCGGACCAGATCAACGAGCAGTCTTGTCACTGACTCTGCGGCCGGCGCAACAGCGTTCTCATGCGGACTGAAGAGCTACAATGGAGCTATATCTATGCTGCCAGATCATACACCTTGTGGAACAGTTTTGGAAGCTGCGAAGAAGGCTGGTTACATGACTGGATTGGTTGTCACAACAGACATCACGGATGCCACGCCAGCATGCTTCGCTGCCCACGTCAATATGAGACTGGAGGAAGATCTGATTGCGCAGCAAGAGGTTGGAGAGCATCCTCTTGGAAGAGGTGAGTTTTGTCAACCTTGGTGTTGAAACTCTATCTAATGGAGCTATAGTTGTCGACATTATGCTCGGGGGCGGACGATGCCACTTTCTGCCAAATACTACAGATGGTGGATGTAGGGCCGACGACAACGATATCACGAAATTGGCACAAGAAAAGTTTGGCTGGAGCTATGTTGATAGTCGGAAGGACTTCGACAGGTTGGAGCTTGGCAATAATGTAAAGCTTCCATTGTTGGGGTTGTTTGCTGAGAGAGATATTCCATTCGAGATTGATCGACGAAACCAGAACGATGTTTACCCGTCCTTGAACGAGATGGCACAAACGGCGTTGAAGGCGCTCGAAGATGCGACCGAAGATAGCGACAAGGGATTTTTCCTCATGATTGAAGGAAGTAGAATTGATCACGCCGGACATGGGAACGATCCTGCGGCACAGGTCAATGAGGTACTTGCTTACGATGCAGCTTTCGCCTCCGTCATTGAGTTCCTCGAAAGATCCGATGATGAAGGTGTTCTGGTAGCAACCTCGGATCATGAGACAGGCGGCCTATCAGTTGCCAAACGTATGTAAATCATGCTCAACTTGAGACTGGAACTGACCTCTAGCAGAATTGCACCCATTGTATCCACAGTACAAATGGTTGCCCGAGGTACTTATCAATGCATCTAATTCAGCCGAGCACTTGGCAGGTCGTCTCAACAACCACATCGCTCAGAATGGGAAAGGAGACAAGCTTGGAAAGTTCATCAGCGAAGAACTTGTCCGCAAAGGCTTAGGGATTACCGATGTCACGGAGAAAGAACTTCAACTTCTTATTGACAACCCACCTTTGAGTGTCTATACCTTTGCCGATATGATCAGTCGACGAGCCCAGATTGGATGGTCTACTCACGGACATAGCGCCGTCGACGTCAACATTTACGGAACAGCTGGGTCCGATGCTTTACGTGGAAACCATGAGAACATCGAAATCGGCAAGTTTCTCCGTCACTATCTCGACGTGGACGTGAAGGCCATCACCGATGAATTGGTAGAGAAGCTAGAGACCTTCAGCATGTCTAGCACTGCTGGAGATAGCTGGACTGGACGGATACCAAGCGAAGAGGATATGGAACTGGCTTCGAATCACTATCAGCCGCATCATGGTTAAACCCCAGGTGTAAGTGCTGTCTGATGTGTCATAGATTGTATTGCTATCCCTTATCGTACTTCTAGAATACCCGCATTGGCATTCTTCCCGAAATTGCATCAAATCGTTCTTGGTGGGCGAAAATAGAGCTATTCCACGTGACTCTGGACAAATGCCGCCCAATGGTTGCACAAGGGCGGTTCGTTTGTGGCAAACTTCTTGCCTCTCCTTCTGAATTCGCTCTTCCCATATTTTATGGTATCACAAGCTGTGAAATCTCGCTGCTAGGGAGCCAAGCTTTCCAAACGCTGAAGACGCTCGTGCTTCAGTCATACACGCGGCGCCTATCGTTTGCCGCCCGATCCCACGGGTTTGCGAAACTATCAAGTTGAGAGTCATCTTCATCTGGAACGATCGATTTGTTTTACAGAAGAGAATTCTTAGTCAGCCATGCTCTGCACAATCAGTCCCAACACAATCACGACTCCGGCACTTCCGTTGCCAACCCGTCCTCGCAAAGGAAATCTGATACGGCCATCTAGACCATGTCAGCGTTTGGGACGTACTCAGAGATCAGATGGGACGAGGAGTTCTGGCCTGAGATGAACCAACGCAGAACCTAGTCATTCTCGGCAGTGGCATGGGGAGTTCCCAAAAGAAGATGTGTGCCACGTTCTCATATGACCGACCTAGGTACCAAGCTCGGAGTGGAGCTGGCTCTTGTACTTGAAGACTGTCACTGCTCCTGCATGTCTAGGTTTGTAGAAGATAGGCACTCTCACTCGAGCGTCTATCACGCCACCAACACAGCAAAAAGAGGACCTTAAGCTCTCCCTCAACCTCACAAGCGACAACGTCCACGAAGCAGGATGTGCAACTACTGGAATTTCGAATCGCCTTGTGGTCACCGGACTCTCTTGGCTGGCTCAAATTGCTATCTCATCTACGCCCAGCTCCAACGCATCAACGACCCATCCCAGCAAAGTCAACGCGTCCTACCATTCGAGATACCGCCAGGATGTATGCCGAATCGAAGAAATGTCCAGCATCGATACACTGCTGAATTCTGCAGCTTCGAGTGCAGAAACAATGCGCTCTATGGAGAGAGGTGTGGAGCCAGAGATGCGAGGTATGGACCTGGGTCTGAGAGGATCGGTGTTGGATGGAGATATTGAGAGGCCATTATCATATGGGGATGATGGGTGGGCTGGTGTTTGCAGTTCGGGAAGGTATGGGATGGATGTATGACCATTCTTGGAGGAATGTTACGATTTAAGCGAGCTTGGGAGGATGTCTGCACTGTGTCATTGGGTGCGAGGAGGATAGCTGGCAGTCTCTACAACACTATGGAACGGAAATTTGAATGCCTTCAGAAAAGCCTGTCATCAACTTTCAAGCTTGTTCGTTTGGTGTGCTTGATAGCTAGTCTGAAGTACGAAAAAACGGACATTTCCCCCTTTCGGAATTCAGCTCAGCTTCCAGCCTCTGCCTCTCGGCCTCCATTTTCTCCTTGCCGAAGTGCCTCAACGCATTTGGACCAAGTTCACTCGCAACAAAGCCCTGTGGGAAATACTTGTCTCCTTCATCTCCTGGTAGAATGCCCCCCTTCAGCCACGTCTTCCAAGCTCCGAATCCCCAGCGGTTCCTGAAAGTTGGTTTCACGTACCATGGCGAGATGGTATACTTCTTTGCCAACATTCGACCCGACGAAGTGGCTACTGGGAGACGATTTTTTGGCTTACGTCTGGGAAGTGATAGGTGTAGTAGGAAGAACTTCCGGACTGCGACGAATCGTCGGATGAAAGTGAAGTAGCTCTGTGGGGGCCTTGTAATCCTGTCCAGGGGTTAGATCTTGAGTTCCATCTTTGACAGCAGTAAGGGGAAACCTACATCATAGCTTCTCGGAGCTTGTCCTCCAAAATGGCCGCCACGATCTTCTCTCCAACAGCCTTGAATCTTGCCGGTAGCTTCCAGACAATGTGATATAACGTCGCATCAGCCACTTTCTTATTCGACACATTTGGCACCATTTGGTTCTCTTGATACTGGCAACTCCAATGATCTAGATCATCTAGCCAGTCGATGCCATCTTGCCAACCATCTTTACTTCCAGGAAGCAATTCATAAGCAACCCCCAGCGCCTCGCCTAGACTTTTCCACAAAGTCCCAACTGCACATCTCTCCAGACCAGACAACTCTCTCCATTCGTACTTGGCAACCCATCTTGCGGGCTCCAAAGCGAAGAGTGAGAGAGTGTACAGCATATCTGCATCTGTAATCTTACCACTAGCACGATGAGGAGAATGCAGATAATTGATTCGACAGAGCGCTTCAATGGCACGAGGCGAAGCAGGGGCGTTGAGGACTGATTCCAAAAGAAGACATCCCGTATCAGCATATCGTTTGTCAACAGTATCCTTTGACGAGAACTGGCCAGTGACACAGAGAAGTGACGAGATGCTCGGGATCCCATAGGCTTTGAATAGGGCGAACATCGTAGCTGCTGAGAATGTAGTGGGGAACTCGTATTCGATCAGGAAGTTGTGAATCTTCCATGCATCTTCGACTGTCATCTGGGCATAGCTTGATCTATATGTGTAGCCATGCTTGGCTGGAAGACTGTTGGATCCTCGGAAGCGAAGTCGTTTGACGAAGTAGAGGTATAGGATGGCTCCTGGTACAAGCACAAATCCACCCCATTGGGGTATGCAAGATATCATCATGGTCCAGTGACGTGTTGTGACGATTGCTTCGTCGAGGAGAGAGCGGGGTCTATTTGAAGAAGTTGGAAGAGCGAACTTGTTTCTTGAGTGAAGTAGTCTGGATGAGTTGGGTCTAAGCCACTGCCAAACATCCGATTACAACACACAATATGCATTCGTTCATTGAATTGCGGCTGATAACAATAGAGGTCAAAAATAGAAATAAAGAAATAATTCCCAAGCTGGGGAAAGGCCCCCAACGCACGTGACATGTAGGATATATTACTCCTGCATGATATCGCTTCAGAAGTACCACCTTGAATATAGCCTAAGTTGTCTACCCAATCATAAAGCACCGAAGTTCAACAACTATTGGTTGGGGGCTTCGGAGAGTTGTCAGCCTCCAGGAGGGGAAGAGTTACATTTCTTATCAAATGCATGCGCTTCGCCTCGACGCTGGTTACCCGAGCAGGTACCACGACAATTGCCGGCTACGCGATAACCAACTAGAAAGCAGCTGAAGGGACATGACCTTCAATATGGTGTTTAGAGGTTTGGCAGAATGCAGTTTCATGGTAAAGTCGCATGCTGACGGCATTGACACCAACTGTGGTCTTGCAACGCTTTTGAAATCATATATGGAGGTTGAATCTTCGCAATGGCAACCCAAATGCAGAAAAAGATCTCCTTATGGCTCCTATCCGTGCTTCTTTATCTTGTAATGAGTCGATAGGACAAGGATGGGTTTCACAGCCCAATCAGAGAGGAACTTTGGACATTTTGTGGACCTGCGTGTCAACACTTTTCATCTGTCTCTGGGTACAGTAAGTTGGAATAGCCAGGCTTTTGTTTTTCAGAACATCTCACTGACATCTTCCATCTTTTAGGCTTCACTTGAACCTTCCTGCTAGCCACGAAGGTCTCCTCCGCCAATCCTGGCGAAGATTCCGATGGCTTCTACTCGGAGCTCTGGTCCCAGAAGCATTCCTCCTCTCCGCCGGTGGGCAATGGGCATCAGCCAAAAGATCGCAAGCAGACATGAAATCTCTCGGTCTCTCAGACTGGACACTGGTTCACGGCTTCTACGCAGACAGCGGTGGTTTTCTCATCCACTCGCAAGATGCACCACCCTTCCCAGCAAACGCAAAGCAAATCCACTACCTCGTCAAAAACAAATACGTCCCTCTGCCCGACATAACTCAAAAAGAGATATTCGACAAAAGCAAGGGCGACAGATTCACAAAAACAGTAGCTTGTTTTCAGACACTGTGGTTCATGACCCAATGCACTGGCCGCATCATCCAAGGCCTGCCAGTCTCCCCTCTGGAGTACCAAACCTGCGCCATCATCATCTGTACTCTAACAACATACTACTACTGGCTTCACAAACCCCTCGACGTCCAAACTCCCACCATCATCAAGATGAAAACTCCAATAGCAGCTATCCTCATTGCCGCTGGTCCAGCAGCCAAAGAGCCATACCGGTACACACCCCTCGACTTCGTCGAAGCCCAAGCACACATCATGAGCCTGTTTCCTCGTTTCTGCCGAGACAATGGCCCATATCGGAAACCATTTCGTCGAATTCCAAATGATCGAAATCCTCAGCTACTAGATATGAGGCAGCGAGCATTCCTAGGGATTAATGTCATCCTGTTCTCTACCCTCTCCTTCGCAGAATGGTACTTCACGTTCCCGTCCGCCATCGAGAAGACATTATGGCGCTGTGCATGCGTGACGGCAGAGGCTTGTCTTTTCATCCACGCACTTGCCGATGCGGTGGGTAATAGGCAACGGAGGAAGAAAGGTGGAGAGTATCAGTATATCGAGGGATATAAACTCCGGATGCCCATTGGATTTATTTTCTTCTGGATCCCGTTCTTCACGTATCTTGGAGCAAGGCTCTTGATAATTGGATTGGCGGTGTCGAGTTTGAGAAGACTACCGATAGACTGTTATACGACAGTGCCGTGGGCGAGTATGCTCCCTCATATTTCGTAGGCAGAGTGTTTCGATTTACATGTCTTTCGGATGTGCTGGACGGTAGCAAACACATGAATGAGGACGAGTCGTGAGTTACATGTTTTCTTTTGCTGGTCATTTCTTTTCGAAAATGATATACATGTAAATACTCTTAGTTCTACCTTGTACAGTACGCGAGAAAGATTTTGAGGCGTCCGATTAAGACTAAAATCAGATCCATCTGTGTACGTAATATCCACAACTGTCTTGCTGTCTCGCTTACTCTAGCAGGCTCGGCTCGGGTAGGGAAACTGACTAGATCGCTACACAGCGAAGTCATTTGAACATAATAAGCCATCCCTGAATCTCATTATAAGTTATCTCTTCAAACAGACCTCGCCAAGCTTTTGTAGGCATCATCGTTGAGTCCCAATTTTCTTCTATAGCTTTGCGCACCATCAGTGCCCATCTCTCGTAAAGAGAAGGGACTCCATGTTCAGTTGAACAAGATTGATGATCATAAGGAAAGCTTTTGAATGAAGAGGTCTAAACAAGCATTATTCTAAATTGTGTATGAACTCTCTCAAATAACCGACGCCATTATGAATCCATTTTACTCCGAGTCTTCTCCTGAAGAGCAAACATCCTCTGAACACTCTTCCACAGAAGTCTGCCCAACAGAACTTTCCTCCTCGGAGCTGTTCGAGCAGCTATCCTCCTCGAAATCCTCCTCTTCAGAATCCCCGTACTCAGAATCTTCCTCCAACTCAATCTGCACCTTCTCACACCCAGGACAACTCGAAAAGTCCCTCTCATTCCCACCTTTCTCCTTCTCCCTCATCCCCTCAGGACACACCACAAGCCCATCACTCACCTCCTCCATCCCCCTTCTCACTCCCTCAATCATTCCCACAACCTTCTCCACAACCTCCCAAACCCTCTTCCTATTCCTCACCCCCAAACACCCCCTCTCCATAACCCTCAACTGCTTATAAACCTCCAACCAATTGACATCCAACACCCTCCCCTCCAACCTCTCCCTCACGAACCTCAACCACTCCCTGGGCACAACCCCCTCAAGCATCTCCAAATCCTCCAAACCACCAAACTCCTCCATAAAACTCTCCGCATAATCTCTCTCTACTGCACCGCGGATCTCATCGATCTCCCAAAACCACGGCATCTCTTCCATGATAAAAGATTTGAAGATCTGTTTGGGGAGTTGTCGGAATGAGCGTGATGAGAGGCGGAGTGCGTTTATTTCGCTGGGTGAGAGGCGTGCGAGGATTTTATTCTTGAGTTCTGGAGGCAGGAAGGAGAAGGGGTCGGTGGGGTTGCGATGTCTCCTGAATACCCTCTTCCCCATTTCATTCGTCTTCGATCTCGACATCGATACAGCTCCGAGTCCAGCTCCGACAGAGTCTCTCGTAGCAAATACACCATCACCTCTCGGCTTTTCTGAATAAACTCCCATCATCGTCATTTTGAAACTAGCTATATCGACTGGATTGGCGGCAAGATATTCTGTTCCGGGTCTATGCACCCAGAACTTTTCTTTCAGGTCTCGAATCACTGGATCGTGGTGTAGACCCTGGAATCCGCAGCCACCACATGCTTTACGGTGCCAGAGGTCAGCAAGGCCGTCGATGTCGACATGACCGAGATGTTGGCGGGAGATGTGACTGAAAATGGAATAGCAAGTGCTGTGGATAGGAATGCCGATAGGAACATCGTCAGTTGTAGTTGGGAAGTTCCGGGGCGCGAACTCGCTGACTCCAAATCTCTGTTCACGCAAGTAGACTCTCTCGCCGTCGAAAGGTACGTCGATCTCCTCCGAAACAAAGAATCGACTCTCCTTCTCCTCATCTTCCTCTTCCCAAAATTGCTCTTCCTTTTGCTTCGGCAAAATAAACCTGACACCCCTCATCCCCCTCATCTCCCCCGCCCCAATCCTCCACCCCGAATACCCGCCCTCAAACGTACATCCCTCGCCGGCTAGATGCTGCCATCTGCTTTCCGCATGTACATCATGTGGTTCCTCTACCACGATATTCTTGCAGCCAGATTCAGCGCAGTAGCGACTACAGCGGCTGTTCGTAGCGTCTTGGAGATGGTAAGGTGACCCTGTTAAAGCGTCGAGAGAGGAGTTAAGAGGTTCGTGTATGGTGCGTACACGACCGAGGGCGAATGGGATGGCGCAGAGTTGACAGCTTAGTGGTTGGGAAGCCATTTTGATATGAGTAGTGTGTGTAAAGCTAGGGAAATCGATTACTAGATTTCCTTCCTTGAACTGGTAATAAACATGGACGTGATGGGAGTTATAAAGCCCAACATCTTATTTGAGTCTGGATATAGTGAGCATGAGTACCCTCCTTACCTCCCTCCTGTCCATGTATCTGACAGGATTCCGTCCGATCCCGCGACGTGGGGTTGAATGCAGTGTTTCGGGCTCGCTAAACATCTGACATAAATAAAAGGGGGCGAACATGCATGGCTCGTAAGCGAGAGTGAGACTCGCTAGGTGGGTTTCGGTGGGTTTCGAGTCAACATCGGGGGTTCGGAAACGCCCCGAGTATGATTTAACCTTTGTGGTTCCCGGAGTTGACTCCTGGTAAAGGATACTTTTTTGCCTACAATGACGGGAAACGGGAAGTGGTGCGGTAAGGGTCCGAGAGTTGGGGTCGATGAAGGATTTTAGGTCCCGAGAGCTGCACGGATTGTGGATGCAACAATTTATTAAACACAAAAAGCGCTTGCTTAGTGCTAGAGTTGAAAGGTATGTGCTTTGGTGAGCAGGGGCCACTCTACGAATTGAGCTGTTGCTCTGGGTAGTACTGAGAAAGCTTGCCAGCCCGAGGACAAATAGTGGAAAACAAATGTTCTGAATATGGCACAGGGTCATGGTTCCTTCTTCGAGAACGATGCTTATTGCCACGGACCGGCGAAGTGAGATCGTAGTATCATTGTACGTTGTCTGGTGAGTCGACCCTCATCTGAAGTCTGTTCGGTCGTTGTTTGGTTCGGCAAGAAACTGACTTACAGAGTCTCGAAAACAGATGTGTTGCGACTGCTGACTTTGAGCCTGATGTTGATTTACTGTCAAACTTAGGGGTTGCTTGTCTGTTTGTTGACTGCTGTGCAGAGAAGTGAGCAGCGTAGAGCGAAGTGAAAGGGAAGGGTCCGGTATAAAAATTGTGCGTATTTGAATTCCTGATGTTTACTTAGATATGACCACTGTTTCCCCTTTGTTCCCAGCAGAGAACCCAACTGTAACTCCGACGACTTTCCATAATCCGTGTTCTCGGCCCGCAAGGAGCCTCGTATATATTTTCGCCCGATCGTATCGTTGAGTGCATCCAGCACACTATTTTACATCCCTATATTCAGTACCAAGCTGTCATTTCCACGTGCAAAATGTCATGTCCACGTTTCGCTAAACCGACTATTCCTCCTCTGCACAGGCGTACTAGGACTCCAGCTCCCTCCTTCACTCGGTCCACTCGGACTACTCGCTGTTCCATCCCCCCTGTTCCTCCCCATCACACTCGCAGACCAACGGTCTGTATTCGGGCTCACAAGATCATCTTCCTCAGCTCTAGGTCTGGGCCTCGCACTCCCTTCACCCAGCCCTCTCTCCTCAACACCCAACTCCGCCATCGGAGTTTTCGTCTTCGTCTCTATGATAGGACTCATCCTTCCAACTCCCCCCGCCATCTCAGCCTCATTTCCTCTCGTCCCTATGTCTCCAGGTACATCCGCCTCCAGCTCCTGCGGATGCATGATCGGATTTCCCCATTTCTCGACCCTCGAGTCCTTGCCTGACACTTCACTAGTAAGAGCACTCGCCTGCGCAGAATATGCGCTCGTTGTGCCTGGGTCGACGCGTTTCCCGCTGTCGATTTCGTGAATGGGCCCTCTATTCTCTTTCTCAGCTTTTGCAGCTGCGAAACGGCGCCGGCGTCTGAGGAGGAAAAATATGAGGAGGGCGAGGATGGCAATGCCAGCGATGGCGCCAATTACTATGCCTGCTATCGCACCGCCACCAAGTTTGGACTTGTTGGATGGGGAGTTCGGCGTGTTGGGAGATTTTGGGCTGGAGGAGTCAGTGGATGTAGTTGATGATGGGAGGGTTGCTGGAAGGGCGACAAGCGACGGAGAGGCGTTGTCTGCAAATACGGCTTGGGAGACGTTGAACGTCCTGGAGTTGTAGTGGGCTGTTACGTAGGCTTCTTGCAAGAAGGCTCGGCCTAGAATGTAAAAGTTCTCGTCTGTGGTTTGCTTGAGTGGGAAGTACAAGCTTGAAGTGTTGGTCAACAAGGGGGCAGTAATGTTCAGATCGAATGCAGCGTAAGGAAGTACAATGTCTGTTGTTTGGCCGCCTTCCTTTTGGTTCGCGAGTGTAAATGTGATATTTGGGTTTAGAGACACCAGACTTTGGTGCGTGGTGTTGGAGATCAGGTAGCGTCCCGACGCTTGGTCGAGTGTCAAGCCGAATGCTTTCTCGAACTGTTGGCAGGCGGACACGGGCAGGTAAAAATCGGGAACCGCAGAGTCAATGAAGGCGAAGATGGGATCAGACATCAAAGTTGTGTTTCCAGCTGCTGTGGTAGATGTAATCGAGCGAACTGTGACCACCAGATCGCGGAGGTTGTCGCTTGCCATAGTGAAGCGGATCGGATTTGGTGAGAACTTTGAGGCATCGTAACCACCGAATATCAGACTTCCAAAGACGCTTTTCAGGCGATAGTAAGCTCCGGCTGTGTAGCTCCAACTCATGCTGGAGATTGTCCCATTTGAGTAGAGCGTATCAGCAAAACTTGCTTGCGGAGTTTCGTATCCGGTGAAGTTAGTTGGCTGAAATCCCAATCCCAGCATGCCAAACCACCAGTCATCGGACACAATTGCTGAAACAATCTGGTTGGTAAGAGTCGGACCTGTGTCGGTACGAAAGCCAAGTCCGACTGTATCAAAACCTGCGATTGTGTTAATTCGACCTAATCAAATTTCTGTAATAATGCTTACCATATTGCCCGACTCCCTCATACCCGAGCATCTCTTCCAGTTGCAGCTGATACTGCTCTCCTTGCTTCCAAGTAGATGACTTCGCACCATCAAAGAAGCCACCTCTATCCTCCTCACAATTTGCTTTCACTCCGACACTGGTGTTGCAGACCTGGGCAGCTGCACCATACACAACCCACGTCTCTTGCCATGATGTTGCTGGTAACACTCGGTACGTTGATACAGGTGTACCGACCCTTATCGTGAAGGTACTCCACGTGCCATCAACTCCTTCCCTGATACCAGTCATTTCTCTGGCCAGAGGAGTTAAAATCCATGATACGTACCATACCTGACTTGTTGCTGCAACCACTGGAACCATCAAAGTCGCATTGTCCCTCTTCTCCACTAGCACACTTGTGTCGCCACTCTGAGCCAGCAAACCAATCGCACCAAAACCCAAACATATCAATAACGAGCGCATATCAATTCAGTAAGCTAACCAGCCAAACGAGACGGCAAAGGGTTACGATATAGACATCACAGCCAAGTCAAACGAACGACACAATGGTATTTAACAATTCGATGGCAGAGGTAAAAGGAGAAAAAAGCCGTATGAGCTCATACAGCAAAGGCAAAATAGAGAAGAGCGGTAGCGAGAAACCCCAAAAGAGACAGCAAATGCTACATTACCAGGTGTCCTCGTGTCCACGATAGGTCGGCGCACAGAGATCATCAGATGATGTGCTATGTAGGGTGTTGGAGATGCATGGATATGCAGGTGTTTTCAAGGCAATGCAGATATGACGTTGGTGTGGCCGGCCCTTGCCCTCGTGGCGTGCATGGAGAACAGCCAGTGATGGTTGGCTGGGTTTCAGGGGTTGGTACTGGCCGTTGCAGAGCGTTATTTATCCATTTGACCCGTAGTTGACAGCTTTGATAACTCTTGGCCAGTATGAAAGCCGTCGGTTGGGGAAGCTCTCAGAAGAAGGGGAGGCTTTGCTCCGAGGCAAGAAAACATATAGTCACGGGAACCAAACGTGACTTGGAACGCCCCGACTTTTGCAGCACAAATTGGATGGGAAGACTTCTCCCAGAGTCCAGGGACAACTCGCTCGAGTACGAGGGCCAATCCTTAGAACTACCTCTTCTAATTGCATTCTGAGTCAAAGAGGAAAGGAAATCGGATTGTACGCACCATTGAGTGGTATCCCGCAAAATCAACCAAACGAGTGAAGCATGCAACAGGAGCGAGTTGCGCTGCGACTTGCAACAGAACGCCACATTGTCTGCAACCAAGTCCAGAAGCGCGTATCAGGGAAAGAACCACAGTTCTGCCGTAGCAGCCACAGTTCTTAGCTCTTTTCGACTTGCAACAGAGTCAAAAATGTGAGTGAACTGTGCGAAAGTGAATCTGGTGAGATGTGCAACAAAGCTTGAATCAGGGCGGGGGAGGAGGATCTGTGGCCAATCAAATGGAATCTGCGCGCTCTAGTAACTTGCTTGGTGGCAATTTGAAAGACTATTGACAATTAGAGGTCTTTGAGAAACTGAATCGTGAGATCATTCTGCTTGGGATACAAAGGAGGCTGGTCATCTCGGAGCTCTGAAGCCGTCGAGGCGAGGCTCTCGGGGCCCTCAAGACAGCACTTGCTCGTCCTAAGCAACGACACTCTTCTGTCTGGGCTGAGAAACACGTCAAATGGATTGGTCAAATTCTTTGTTGACAGAGACTCTAACGACTGTTATTATTGGAAGTCAGTCAGCCAGCCCAACAGTACAATATTTAGACGGCGTGCTATTTAGGTCGACCGACTCCGAGCGACTCGTCCAAATCTGCCCGCCGGCTCCGCTACGCAGCTCCCACATCGAGCTTAACTTGCGAGTCTCGGCCCTGGAGACAACATGATAGCCGAGCCGATACCATACCGGTATCTTTCTGCGATATGCTGGTGATGCTCTGTGTGGCGTGGCAGGTTGACAAGTTGGTACCTGCACGATCCCTGTACATATTGAGCTGTCAGCTCCTCAGTCCCTGTCGTACCCAAGACCGAGGCTCCATTTCCCCCGCAATTCCAATTCAAGGCACAGGCAGTCAGGCACATGCACTTTTTTCGCGCTGTGCTTCAAAAATTTCAAAAACATGACAGCTGGGGAAAACATTCCCCCCTCACCGCATGCTCGGTTATAGTCGTGTCTTTGTGGTCTAGTCCTCGTTCGACACGAAGTCCGCTGTCGCTAGAGCTAACAAGGCTGGCAGCTCCGCAATGCTGGTGTTGAGCTAGACTACATGTGTGTCCAGGCGCGAAGTTCGGACGAGCTGCCTGCCTTTTGGGTCCTGGGAACGGTTCGAGCCTGGTTTCCGATGATGATAACATCCTATTTGTTTGCCAATGCTTGTTTTGCTTGCACCGGACCCGGAGAGTGGAGAGCTGATGGGGAAGGAGGAGTAACTTGTACCAGTAGGAGTACCCGTGGTACAGGTAGGTGATTACAAGTATGTAAGTACGACCGCGATTGTCAATCATTTTTTGACCTCTTCCTTTCCCTTGTCCATCCTTCTCTCCCTTCCCTCGTTTGTCTCTTCCCCGCGTTCTCCGAAGCGCTCGAGATAAACATCGCAGTCATGAAGTCATCAGTGCTTCTTACCCTAGCGGCGGGACTTTGCGCCAGCGCTTTCAGTCTCGAACGCCGCCAGGCCGCCAATTGGACTGTTGGACAGACTGTACAGACTGAGAGTGGTCCTGTCAATGGACATGCTGCAAAGAACAATTCCCAAGTCTCCGAATATTTGGGTATTCCTTATGGACAAGCGCCAGTTGGAGATTTGAGATTCGCTGCTCCAGTCAAGTTCACAGGGAATAGCTCGATCAATGGAACTTCTTTCGTGAGTTTGACGCGACGAGGAATAGAGATTACTGCTAACAAGTGTGTAGGGTCCCAATTGCCCAGTCAAGAGATCTACCAGTAGCACTCCGACTGCTCAGGCGCTCGATGCGGCCAATGTCACAGCAGCTGGCATCACCACCTTGTCTATTCTTAGTGCTTCTGGGACCTACAGTGAGGATTGCTTGTTCTTGAATGTCTGGACCAAGCCTCAGACCGGCGAGAGTAAGAAGGCTGTGCTAGTCTGGCTATATGGAGGCGGTTTCAGCAGTGGAGCAGCTTCAGTTCCTGGATACAATGGTGCAAACATTGCCGGTCAGGAAGATGTCGTGGTTGTCTCCCTCAAGTTTGTTCCCCCACTCATTATCTTATGAAATGTAAGCTAACATTAACTTCACAGCTATCGATTGAGCATCCTTGGATTCCCAGGAAACCCCAACTCCACAGCCAATGTCGCACTTCTCGACCAGAGACTCGCAGTAGAATGGGTCCGCGACAACATCGAGAACTTCGGAGGCGACCCATCAAGGATCACTCTTTTTGGACAATCAGCAGGCGCAGCTTCCGTTGACATCTACTCCTACGCGTGGAACCAAGATCCAATTGTCGCAGGACTGATCCCCGAATCCGGTAATGTCATCGGCTGGGGGCTTCCCAACTCAAAAGAATTTGGCGCCGCAGCCTGGTACAACGTCAGCAGCACTCTCGGATGCGGAAACTCTTCCTCAGACTCAGCGGCCGTTCTCTCCTGCATGCGCAGCCAGAACTACAGCGACATTCTCAACTCGATCCCAGCTGCCAGTGGAACATCCGCGATTCTAGGCTACTTCGGCCCAACCGAAGACGACGTCGTAGTATTCAGCAACTACAGCTCCCGCACACCCGCAAAGATCCCCATGCTGATCGGCAACAACGACTACGAAGCCGGTCTCTTCCGCACCCAGTTCGCGCTCAACGGCCTCTTCTACCCGGATAATTTCTGGACCGCCTTCAACCTGCAAGCCTTCACTTGCCCAACCGGTATCCGCGCCAACCTATCCATCGCCAACGAGATCCCAACCTGGAGATACAGATACATGGGCGTCTTCCCCAACCTGGCTGTTTCCAGCGAAGCAGGAACCTGGCACACAGCCGAAGTCCCCATGCTCTTCAACACGGCACCATCCTCTCCTCCAGCCACAGCAGAACAAGTCAGCATCGGCAATTACATGCGTGGTGCATGGGCAGCGTTCGCTAAGGATCCTCAAGAGGGCCTCACGAATTATGGATGGCCTGTTTACAACACCAGTCAAGACTCGCTTGTTCGCTTAGGATTCGAGAACAAGACAGGGCCGAATCTCATCAACCCGTACAGATATGATGCCGACTGTGTCTTTGTCAATGTGAGCAGCACGGATAGCAATGTCGAAATTCCAGATCTACCGGACTTGGGAGCTGCTGTGACGCCTACTGCGAACGGAACGAGTCCTACTCCTACACCTACTGCTACAGGAACGGGTGCGGGTGCTGGAGGCGCATCGGGAACCACGTGGCCTAGTCCCACAAGCACAAATGCGGGTGAGAGGCTGAAGGTGGGTGGATATTTGAGCTTTGTGGCTGTGATGGCTATTGCATTGATGTAAATACAACTACGAGTGGCAAGAAAAATTGTAAAATCAAGGCGAAATTTCTGCCTCGCACAGATTCATGCATCAAACAACAACCGCTACAACGCTCAAGTCCTACCAAATGTGCCATTTACTAGCTACTTGAGAACTGCAAAGTAGACATCGTAATGAGCTTCCCGAGTTCCTAGTTGTATATCACAGGCCTGACGAGAAAAGCAAAAGCCTGCCCTCCAACCAGGATACGGGGCGTGAGGATCGTGTTGGGAGATTTTTACACCGAGGTATTGGTATTGTGGTTCCGGATCTCAAAGCCACGGAGCAGCGATTTCGAGATTTCAATGTAGACGTTATGAGAGGGCTTGGTGATGAACGGTTTGAGCTTGGCTCGAATGTTGCGAATTGGTGGGGTCTAGAGGATGTAGTTAGAGCTAGGGAGGTAGCTGAGGCTTTGGGGAGAAGAGGGATGAAGTGGGGTAATGTTTTGCTTGTGAGAGATCCCAAAGGGAATGTTGTAGAGGTTCAGGAGAGGACTCGAGGATTTTGGTGAGGGGAGTTCGCTTGTGCGTTGATTTTGTTTGCGAAAGGAAGGAGATTGGTCTTAGCGAAAGCGAAGTCGAGAGAGTCAGACAGTCTAGGAATATGTTTTTGTTCTAATCTGCGTTATTCAGTTGATCTTGAACTATGCAAGGACTGTGAACCATGTGTGTCTGGTAAATAAGAATTCTACACTCGGGCAATTCTTGACCAAGTGCCCTTCACCTGACGATCCAAATTGAGAAAAGAAAGCCTCGCAAGAAGCCTCTCCTCGAAGCTGTGCCCTTTGATGTCCGCTGGGTTTCTCCCGAGATCACCCATCACCAATGGATCATTCCGTACCACAATGCATGAAATGTGGTCCCGGCCTAGATTTATCCATTGTCTATTTCTGACGGGGTTTCAGGGCCTTCGCTTCAGCGACCGGCAGTCGCTCGTTGGCCCAGAGCCTCTGAGAGCTGCCTTTCCCCACGGCATCCTTGATGATAGGAGGCGATACTGGGTTTCATCTTCGCGGTGCGCTCCTCAATATGATAATCAGAGCCTGTTGATCTGTTGACAATTTTCCCTTTCATTCGAGGGATTTGATTTCGTGTCATTTAAGCTCTTGTCGATCTTACTATGCCCTGTCCATGCCAGCCGCGGCACGCACGCTACACTCACAAACTCACAGACAGCTTTGTACATAATGTGGACCATGGGCCAGAAGCTCTGCGATTCGAATATTAATCTGGATCTGTTCCTTTGTTCTTCGAGGTGTTGCACTGTTGAGTCGGATGCGTGATTGTGCGAGCTAGCTACAATACTTCTAGGGTTGACTCTAAAGTACTGGCTTTACTTTTGTCGAACTTGGAAAAAGTGGCCGGCGCCGAAATACGTTCGTTACGTTTATTGTGGTTGGAGAAATCAGGTGGCTGAATGGAAGTCTTCAAGAAGAGGAGAACTCACCGAACAACCACCCACCTAACGAGACGAAGGAACGCCTCCTTGTTGCCCAGCTGCCCTGCCACCAAGCTTTAGACAGACGCCACGCCGATTATCTCGATTGCAGTGCGGAGCAAGCAACATCTGCCTCTTCCTTTCTCTCTCTTAGGGTCGATTCCAGAGCAGAAACAGTACTGCCGTTGATGTCGTGAAATCGGGGCATTAACATACGACAGCGACAAACAGAAGCTGCACGCGAACACATTAATCATGACTGCTGAAATTCAGAATCCTCTTCCAATGCACGACCACAACGCTGCATCAGGAGCAACAGCAGCCAAACCTCGGCCGATCCCTACAGGCTCAGCTCTCCATATCCCCGCGCCCTCAGCAGTCGCTCTACCACAGTCCATGTCTGCGAGTCGGATTCGGAATTCACATCTCGCACTCGACACTTTCTCGCCCGTCAATCAGAATGGCAGTTTCGAATTCGACCGCGTGCTGAAGAGTGGACTTGTTTCCAAGAGGACGAGGAAGACCAAGGTATGTGCGATCGTTGAGAGACCAGTCATTTGTTACATCACATCACACTCAGCAAACAAGCTTACGGAGAATTCCCACTGACACAACATCCCGAACTTCTACAGGCTTGGAAATCAATTTTTCTAGTCCTCCGACCTAATTCCCTCTCCATCTACAAAGACGCCAACGAAGACAAACTCCGCCACAAAATCCTCCTCTCCGACCTCACCGCTGTCGCCTTCCTCAAAGACCCCAAGCACAAACGCCAGAATGTCTTCGGACTGTTCTCCCCCTCGCGGAACTACCATCTCGAGGCCAAATCGCGGAAAGACGCAGAGGAATGGGTTGACTTAATCCGCACAGAAGCGCGTATCGAGCAGGAGGAAGAGGAATTGCTGCTGGCTAGTCCAGGCGGCAATGCCACAGGCACATACTCCGGCTTCGAGCGAACCATGCAGCAACAACATGAGCAGCGCCTCCTCCACGACGAGAGACTAGGCTCCTCATCTCCCGAACCCAGCGACCAGCCCATACCACGCACGCAAAGAACAGAAGCTCTTGGTCTCACAGCCCAAAGGAGGGTTTCACATACCATGGAATACTCTGGGAACGAGATCTCAGATATGTCAGATACGGACATGACGCGCCAGCGCGGCGGATCCAGCCTCTCGATATCAGAAGATCCTATGGCTGTCAAAGCCCCCATGCCACCCACCAGGCCCATGCTAGGCGCCCGCAACCTCTCGCAGCTCTCAGGCTTCAACATCGAAGCCGCGGACCCGGAGCGCGTAGTCTGGCAGGGCTATCTCCTCTACCTAAAATCTGCGCGAGGAGTCCGGCAGTGGAAAGACTATTGGGCAGTCATACGCCCGCGGACGTTCGCGCTGTATAAGAATGATTCCGAGTATTCACCGATACTGATTATACAGTTGGCGAATGTGATTAATGCGGTGGAGATCGATCCGTTGAGTCGGACGAAGAGGCATTGCTTGCAGGTTATCACGGAGGAGAAGAGCTTTAAGTTCTGTGCACATGGAGAGGAGAGTTTGGATACTAGTTTGGGGGCTTTGAAGAGTCTTTTGGCGAGGAGAAAAGACGGCGAGGGGAAGGGGAGGGGCGTTGTAAGGTGATTGATCGGTTGGTGGATACCGGCAGGGTTGTGGTACCTATGTACATGTACAGACTTGGCTTCTGTGTTTTGGATAAGCTAGCTGGACTGGGCTGGGCTATATATGGTAGTACTCTTCGACAGCACTGGAGATGAGAGGCAGAGCCCAACTGGAATGGTGTTTTGGCTAACGAAACGACACTCAACGAAACGAACGAATGAACGAAACGTCTCACGATTCTTACGATTATGGAGAGGGGAAAGAGAGAAGAATTTTGTAACTGTAATTAATGCACGCATGGAGTTCTCAGTAGGACTTAGCAGGACAGGACATAACTTACTTTTAACGCCCAATCATGAACATTTGACTTGACTTCTGTCCTGGATTTGTGAGACTCCAGTCATAAGCGAGTCAATACCCATCATTAAGTAAACAAGCTTTCAACAGAAAGGGTCGCACATACGAATATATTACATTTAGAACGATAGAGGGGCGAACAGACATGGCGTCAAATACTATACAACCATTTCTTCTAATCTACAGTGACTGGCAGCTAGCTATCAAAGTCCAGCTTTCGTATGCCAAATTTTTATCCATCCCGTAGTATGCAATGCCCAAATCATCGCTCTTTATCGTAAAGTCATGTCCCATCGCAAGTAACCTGCCAGACAGAAATCTAGTATGCGCTTCAACCTCAAAAGCAAGGTTCCAGTTGTCTGACGCCTTGCGCGCGCTGTCATCAATCCCATGTCCATGCAACACTGTCGCCTACTGTAAGACCAGAACAGCGACGTAAGAAAACAAAACCAAGGCTCTCGAAATAAACATCTCAATCCTGTAATTGGACCCACATCCAATATCATACTCACAATTGCGTAATGTCCATGCTCTCCTCCGTGATAGCGACTACATCCTTAACCTCAAGCGGGGTACTACCGAATTCGCCTTGGATTAACTCGCCTGTCTCCATTGCTGTGAGAGGGCTTGAGGTTATGTTATCGTTTCCAGTGGGATCGATATCGACACCGAGATCGATATCCATATCAACGTCGAGTGAGAATGTATCTCCTTCTTCTTGATCTTCTTCCTGCTCTGATGCCGCGACTGGTCCTGACATAAACTCGTCAATGTGACCGGCCGGTCGAGGAGCTGGTCCAGGACCGCGAGGCGTGCGTGTGAAGTTGGCGAGCATGTTGAAGGATTGCTCGGTTGGTGTGGGAGGTGGAAGTGGAGTGATGGTTGCAAGGGTGTGAGTTCGTTGTGCTGACTCTGAGGGCGATGGAGAGTATGTGTGGCGTCTGTTGGGTACTTCTGAACCAGGGAGGGAGGTGAGGGTCTCAAGCTCGAAACTGCTGAGGATCGGCGTCGTGGAACGAGGCATGGTGATCTCACTTCCTGTTCCAGATGAGGCGAGGAGGTTCGAGGGGAAGGGTGGAAAGGGTGGGAAGTTGGCGAATGTGGGCGTGCTTGATCGAATGGGGCTTGGTGGAGCTGGGGATGTGGATGTGGATGAGGCGGATGGATAGGTTGCTTCTGAGGCGAAGATTCCGAGACCAAGAGAGGTTGGACGGCACTTTATCTTCTTCCTGCTTTTGGGTGAGGTTGTTGGACTGGGACCGAGGGATGAGCTATCGTCGCCAGCGTCGTCGTCTTGACAGTCCGGAAGTCGCTGGAGGATGTTAGTTGGACGAGTTTCATTTTAAGGTACTACCTTCAGGCGACTCCAGCGCGGGGGCGAAGTGAGATTTTGAAAAGAATTAAGGAGTACCTACAGGAGGCGGATTTGGTCTCAATCCTAGATTAATGACATGCTTGACCAACGCAACCGGCCGCTTCCTCTGTAGATGGAACCCGAAACCAGTGATAGCGGTAGCAGGAATATCACCATTCACAATACCATTCAGGGACAGGAAGCTGCGCTCTTTCATGGATGGTCGACAGAAATGGCAGCATTTGAATTGACATTCACCGCCCTGGAGTGGGAACCATGGCTTCAAGCCGTTGTTGTTGGTGGGTGATCCTGGAGGAATGGGGAGACCAATTGGTGGATTCGGATACGGTGTTGGAAGGGGACGATTTGAGAAGAATGATTCGGGGAAGTCTTTGTAATCGGGCTGCGCGACTGTTTCGAGGAGCTATGGGTGGTGTCAGTCGTGCTGATATTGAAGGATACCTGGTCGTCTGGACGGAAGAAGCATGGAGAAGCGGTCGTATAACCGAACCCAGTGACTTACACGAGCTCTTTGGGCAAGAACAGTCTTCAACTGGTCCGGCGTATAATGCTTCAATGCCTCATCACTGATCTCCGTCAAGAAGCTGAGTTTGTCGAGTCTCGCCGACGCGCTGCGCTTGCGTGGTGAGTTGAACTTGGGCAAGATGTCACAGAACTTGTCCAATTTCTCCTATTTCATGATCTGTATATCAGCACAGAGCTCCAAACTTCAGGAAATACCGATGCGATCAGATCCTGGGGGTTAGCGCGCCTTTTGGTTGTAGGAGACTGACCTCACAACCTCTCTCGATATCCTCTTCAAGGAGTAGCTCTCGATCTTGAGTACATCGGTAGAGCCATCCGAACGAGCCTAGATTGAGACATTGTGCGCAGCGGAAGTCTTCAGTGTAGAGACGCGTCGTGGTGATGTGAGTGCACTGGCCGTTACCACCATTCTTGCGCGTCTGAAGTAAGATGGTTGGAAAGGTCGAGAAAGTAAAGCGACGAGGAGAAGGAGGAGCCTGGTCTGTGACGAGCGCCATGGACGGAGTGACTGTCGCCATGGGAGGAAACTCCTGCGTGGTGGGATCTGTATCCATCTCTTGTGGTTGATGATTGAAATTTGTTGCTGTCGAGAGTCGGAATTGCTTGCAGGGCTTGTTGATGTTTACAAGCGAGCGCAACTTTTTTGCCTGGAGGCCAACTGTTTCTTTGAACGTGACTTTCGTCAAGGCTGCAAATGTCGAAAACGAGTTTGTGACTTTGATAGGCGGGTTGAATGTGAGCGATTTCTGGCAATGATTCTTATCTTCCACAGCAATGTCCTGGGATGCTTCATCTTGAAGAGGAATAGACATCCTGGACCATCGTCGGATCCATTCTTACTATCTCAATATATGGCTAATTTCTTGACTTCATGAACGAAAATCTAGGGATATTGTGGATAACGATGATTCGGGCCAATGGACTATTTGGTTGATATTGGAAAGGTAGAGAAAGTGGCATTCTTTCAAAAGAAATGACACTGGTTGAAACATTCACATTCAGAGATTGTATTGAATGAGCTTATTATGCAAGATGTGTAAGTATTGTTCAAGTCATACTTTCCAGTGTATTCCTGAACCAGAGACGCGAAGGTTCGCAGATATTCTCAGAAGATTATTTAGAGACAGAGGAACGTTGAAGGAAGAAGCCAGAACACGCAACGTAAAGGAATAAAAGCAATGGCAGTGATTCAAAGCGGCTTCGCGAATTGAATGAAGCTTTTGACAGGTGGTGTCATGTTTCAGTGATTCTCTCTGTCTTTTCTGTGAGGCCAAAGCTGATGTTGCCAAGCAAATTGATGAAGATATCAAAATAATCGTAGATGGCTAGAATTAAACCTGCAGAAAGCAATACCCTCAATGGCTTAGGATCTGATGAATGGCTCTCTGCATTAGAGATGGAATTCTCCCACATATTGCTTTTTTGGTCACAATGTTTTCACGATTTGGCGGCTCCGGCCGCGATGCCAAGACGAGTAAGACAATTGCCCTGAGCTGCAGAAAAAGGTTCCATCCCCAGATTTATTGAAGTGCTAGGTATCACAAAACGGTTCGCAAGTCAGCCTTTTGATCCCTCAAGGCGACCTGGATGCATGCGGTCGAGCGGACAGGATCGTCACCAGTATAGTAGTGCAATTGTTCGAGTGAAGGTTGGGAGGAGGGGAGAGGTTGCACTCGTAGTGGTTGTTTATTTCCCTCGGTCGTCTCCCGTCTCCCGGCGGACAGCTCACCAAGCCACCCTGCTTGATCCCTGCTGAAATCGACGCGACGCTAATCAATTAGCACCTCTCCTCTCCCTCCTCAACTCCGCATTTATCGACCTCTCCTCTTTTGTCTCCTCTCTCACAGTGCCACGGCTATTTGCTCTTGGTGATAACCACAACATCGCTCTCCATTACCTATCAAATCCGTCGTCTGCGAGGATATCCGCAGAATACTAAAGGTTGGTCGACCTCAATCCAGCGCTCTGCTTCCGTCCACTGGCTGTACAAGAGGCCTAGTCGCATCCCAGCTTGTGTCGCGCTACCTCGGCTTCAATTCAATCAGTAAACATTGGGCTTGGGAGCTCCCTTCCGCGCAACAGGCGCATCCGGCGCATCCTGTCAGCTTTATTATCATCAGAACACCTGGCTGACCTTCTGGCACGCAGACATTAGAATCACCCACCAGTACTCGCCACGATGTCAGTCAAATTCGAGAAGGATACAATCAAGCAGACCGGCGGCGCTGCCGCTGCGCTGCCCACCATGAAGTCGGGAAAGCACGAATTGGCGGATGAGATCGGTACAGCATTGACCGGAGGAAAGAGCAGTGTTGGACAGAAGGGCTATCTGGCGGTACGTGATGGATGTATGTGATAGAATTGATGGCAACGTTGCTGATGACCATCGTCAGGCATACCTCAAGCAGCTTCAGACGAACCCTCTTCGCACGAAGATGTTGACCTCCGGCACACTGTCGGCGTTGCAAGAACTCCTCGCATCCTGGATTGCAAAGGACATCACAAAGAGTGGGGGTTACTTCTCTTCCCGAGTGCCCAAGATGGCAGCATACGGAGCATTCATCAGTGCACCATTGGGCCATGTCCTTATCAGCATACTCCAGAAGGTCTTCGCTGGCCGGACGAGTTTGAAGGCGAAGATTCTCCAGATCCTATTCAGCAATTTGCTCGTACGTACAAACATCTCCCATCATCTGGACAGGTACTAACAGAAATCAGATTGCTCCCATCCAGAACAGTGTCTACCTGGTCTCAATGGCCATTATTGCCGGCGCTAAGACTTTCCACCAAGTCCATGCGACTTGGAAAGCAGGTTTCATGCCTGTCATGAAGGTCAGCTGGGTCTCGTCGCCACTGGCGTTGGCCTTTGCACAGAAGTTCCTTCCTGAGCACACCTGGGTTCCCTTCTTCAACATTATCGCATTCTTCATTGGTACCTATGTGAACTCTGTTACCAAGAAGAAGCGTCTTGCCGCTCTCCGCAAGAGACATTTCGATGAGAACCGAAGACCAGATGAGGGGTATGGTGGACCAAAGTACTAGGATCGAGGTAAAACTGGATGGAATTATTTGATGCGCTACGTATTCTCGGCACTTCCTAATGCAGTGTCCCACCTTGGATCTAGGCTTGACTTGTACGACAAGACTAAGATCGGTTAGAAAATGACAGGTCTAGCTTCGAGGACCGACATCTGTGTCCTGGCGTTTTGCTTGCCTTTCAGGAGACACAGTTGACACGAATATCGGGAAGCTTGTGGCTATACATCGGTGGTCATTTCATTGGATATATCTGTTACATATGCACTTTTACTGGCGTATGTTTGCCTTTGTACACCACCACGTGAGGTTACATCCTTCCCGAATGTTGAGTTGTGAGCTACCGCTTCACACGTATTCATGCAACTGACAGCGGCAGCTCTTCAACAGTGCATCATTCTACCATCAGGGTACAACGTGACTCAATATGTCATCCTGACATTGTCTTCCCGGTCCTTGGAGGCGAAGCTGTTTGAGGGGCTCAAATAGTTTTGACCCCAGTCGTCCCGGGTTTTCGTACTCAAGGTCATTACGTCCCATACTCCGAGTTTCTCCTCTTCCCCAGTACATTGCATTGATCCTCAATCTCATCTATTTCGAAGTCCCGAAATACATTGCTAGCTCATACATCAGACAATGTCTTGGTTACCACACCAGCGGCAGTCGCCACTGCGCCGAGGGAATCCCAATCTCCCATACTACCCTGGGGTGGGCATGCCAGGGCAAAGTCCCCTAGCGGGCATATCAAGCATGTCAGGCATTGTCCCAAATGCCATCCAGCTCCAACTCGCTCGCCAGTCTCGATTCGCCAATCCCATGTTCACAGGGCGCGCACCACTCGTACCCAACGCCGGCGTCCCCTTTAACACCGCCCTCCAAAGACCCATCTACCCACCCCTCAATCCCGCCTTGAGCCTAGGCCTCTCCCCAATGCAACCACCATACGACCCTTACGCCCCCTACCCCTACTACGCCGACCCACGCTACCAGTCATCCTCCTCTTCCTCCTCATCATGCTGCGACAGCGCCGCCAACAGCAACTCGAAATCCGACTTTGAATTCAAGGTCAAAGACGTGACTGTCCGGGGCAAAGCGCGCTCGGTCCGCGCCTCCTACCTCCTCGAAGCGACAAAGTTCGAATCCGATCTCGTCAAGTACATGGATAAGAAGAAGGAGGATGATGTCCCTGAGAAAGTGGTTGATATGTTGATCTCGTGGATCAATCGCGAGAATTACTCGAATAAGGATCCGTTTGATGAGGTTACGCTGAATATACTTGCGAGCAATGTTGGGTGTAAATCGATTCTTGAGCATAGTCTCGGGAGGTTGAAGATGATGGAGAAGGATATTGGGGGACAGGAAATTGTGAAGATCATTGGGACGATATATCTGAGTAGTAAGGTCGATGATGGGCTGAAGAAGTGGCTTGTCAAGTTCCTGAAACAGGATGGCCTGTGGCGCGACTTGGTGGGTTACGGAGGGTATCTTGATATGGCACGTGAGAGACCTGAGGTTGATGCTGAGCTTATGAGGGCGTTGGGACTGATGCAGCAGCCGGATGATAAGGGGTTGAGGTCGTTGTGAGGTGGAGTGTAGTGGCTTCTGGTGTTGTTCAGCTAAAGTGCTGGACAGCTGTCTGGTTGTCTGCTGCTACTATGTGGCGTTGCGGACATATGAAAATTGCCGTGAGCAGGAGGATCTGTGAAAGAATACGTTATGCATCGGTTTGTTTTGGTCTGTAGGGAGGCACTTTGTGTTGGGACTTTGTATCTGATACCGCACTTCTAGCTGGCTTCTTGTGGGAGATATCCTTTCTGTTCAAAAGACTATAGGGAGGCCCAGTTGATGCAAAAGGATATCACAGTACTTTGGTGTGCGAACAGAGGTTTATGTTATATTCATTAGCGAGATCATGAATACATGAATACTACGATTATGAAATTTGGATGATAAGTCAAGCGTGAGAGGATTTGAGCAGCTGAATGGGAGCTGGTTGAAGGACGAATGGCTATGGTGAAGTGTTTACCATGACTGTGTCTCTGTGGTCTAGACCCGAAATGAAGATGTTTTTTAGTTACAGACATAATTTCTTTGAGATGGCAAGATCCTCCAAAGGCTCTCTCTCACATCTCCCCTATAATGTACCAAAGCTGCTTTACGTACAAGAATCATGTGAACAGGCGCAAATGTTACCTCCAAATAAGGAATCAAGGCAATATACATAGCGTACTTGATACAGCAAATTCATTATCACACCGGGTATATTTTATGTTCAAATACCACATCTCACCTCATTTTCATTCATCCACTGATCCCGCTCAACCTCCACGCCTCCTTCAACTTCGCTAATCCAGCCACACTTCCAAATAACCCAACCCAGAACTCACCCACAAGCCCCTTCTCCAAACTCCAATGTATCGTCAAAGGCGCATAAGCCGCATTGATCAGCAACTGCCTCCTCCATCTCTTCCAAAAGTCCTCTTCCCCCCTCTCGGCTTCCTCCTCCCTCCCCTTCCACTTCACCACTTTCCTCTGCTCACTCCTCTCCCTACCCAACCGTAAAAAGTCCAACAGCACATGCAGAGCCCAAAACCTCGAACTCCACACCCACGCCTTATTCTGCTTCTCCAAACTCCACCCCCAAATCCCCTTGGAGCTTAGATATGCCATATTCTCGAGATATTGGTACAAGATATTCGAGACGACCTGTACACTGGCTATACCCCGCACGACTTTATCCCCACCATCCTGATTCCACACCGATTTCCCCCAAGCATACAATCCCAACAGTCCCCATAACCTCGCGAATATCCTCACATCGGATATCAGACTCGACAGCGCTTTCAGCCGCGCTGCTGTAACGAGCAGTTTCGACGGCGGGATGTTCGAAGTTGATATGTAGAGTGTGGTGTTCGGGGGAAGGGAGATGGCTTTCTCGATTATGGAGAGGGCCTTTGCGCGGATGCGAGATAGGGATATGCTGGTTAGGACGCTGGAGGTGAGGAGGGAGGTGTAGCAGATTGTGAGGAGGATTGTATCTGTTCCTGTGGGCGTGGAGAGGATTTGAGAGAGGCGGGTGAGGGATGCGTCGGTTTTGGAGAGGTAGAGGGGGAGCCAGGCGCGGAGGTTTCGGACGGGAGAGGGAAGTTGAGGGGGTCTTGGATGGGGGAGATGGTCTGGGAGGGGGTTTGGGAGGGGGATGGCTTTGTCGGGAGATGTGTCGGAGGGTGGGAGGCCGCTGATTTCGGACATGTTTGTTGTAGTGTACCTTGTTGCGAGGCGAGAGAGGATAGGAGGGTCTTGGGATAGAGAGGAATGAAATGGAAAAGGGGACGAAAAGAAAATAGATGGAATCGCATGTGAGTGTTGAAGGTTGCATGAGTATCCGGGATGGTGGGACGCGATAAGGGGAGCTGCCGACGCCGAGCCATCGGACCGAGGCAAGTTTCTGATTGGCGAGATGACCAGAGATCATCCCAATTCCTTGTTTACTTTTCACGTCGCTTATTCTACTGTCTGTAATTATTCTTGCAATATATATTTCCTGCAAAATGACTCATCTAGTCCAGTGTAAGACCGACCACTTATCAAGTCACCGCCTGCAGCTATTCAAGTCCTAGCCATGTCTCGGTCCTCAAATCATTTCTGTTCTTTCCCAAAGGTACCGAAGTTGCCAGACGGGATCCTCATACATGCTTTGGCTATCTCTCTGAATCTTCAACAGTACTGTCCTCCTCAGTCGATAGATACTCATGGCGACGCGTTTCTCAGACTAAGGTGCATTTGCAAACTTCTACCAAGTAGAAGTTCTGATGCTTAATAGGTAGTGTTGCAGCCGGTTGGGACCTTCAAAACTCCCCACCATTAAAGATTATCCACCTAGCTATCGAGATATGCACGAAACGACCTTTGATCTCAATCGAGTAAGTGTATACACAATGCTATGATTGGAATATGGGCGGGTCAACTACATCCGTCCAGTGGCGCAGACGGCGACTCTGGAATATCCCGTATTATGGCGTTCCGCACAAGTGATCCATATGGTTTGCAGTATTGGGCTGGCTGGCCAAGTTCTGCGGCTGATGGTGGCAGCTGAACACACCATCGTCGATTATGCAACTATCGAGCTTCCTCAATATACTCATTTGCCCCCGATGACGATATGACAGCATGGCCACTGTTACCAGCCTTACCGTCCCAACTATGACCAATCCGACGACCTCAATCACCTGCCTACCAACGGTGATTATCACGTCGTCCACCAATTTAGGCCCGCTTACTACCCCCGTATCATTTCCTCCAATATGCACGAACCAGTTCAATTTCCATACTACGATCCTGGGACAATCCACTTGGTCGTCGCTACGGGTTGGGGGATGTGCGCTGAGCGAGTGCTGCCCATCTTCTAAATTTTATACTTCTGGTACCGCTTGGTACAGTAGCTATTTCAGTCCAGGGGTGTGTCCGCAAGGGTACCAGACGTGTAATGGCCCCGCGGAAGTTGAGACCAAGCTACCAGCTGGGGAGAGTGTGAGATTCTGCTGTCCGATGTGAGCAAGACTCTCTATTATATTCTCCAATATACGAATCGAAACTAATCGCCTCCAGTGGTTACACTTGCCCGATATGGCCATGCTACTCCATATGCGCTACTTTTCGAGCGTCCGCGACTACAGCTCTTGTAGTTGACAATATCATACACCAGTCCATATACTCGACTGAAAATCTTCCCGCTCAAACTAGTGCTGGGGCACCGCTAGAATACGCGTATCCGATCCAGATTCGCTGGAAGGACTCTGACTTCGCCACAAAAACGAGCACTGTTACAACGCCTACAGAGACAAGCAGCGATTCAACAAGTCAAACAGGATCGAAGAACTTGTCAACAGGAGCCATTGCAGCGATTGCAGTCATTGTGCCATTGACCTTACTGGCTGGTCTGACATTGGGTTTCTGGTGGTTCAGAAAGAAGCGCAAGGTAAATTTGGGGTCAGCCGCTACGGAAGTAGTGGGTACGAAGCCTGAGATGGATGCTATTGGGATGCCTGCGCGTGAGCTGGATGCCACTCAAAATCCGGTCTACGAGCTCCAAACTCAGAGAGCGATAGAATGACGAGAAACTACTTGTACTTTCAGCAGCCCAGGTCTTATGTACTTTTGTGTTCTATGCTCGATTGTTACTCCTTTGTTTTGATTGCTAATAACCCTAATTCGATAACATATGGCTTACTCGACACGCCATGAACAATGGTACAAGATTGGCAACTTGATCATTTGCCAAGAGAATGTACAAGAACAGCAACGATGCTAAATCCATTACAATATCCTACGCTTGAAATAAAACAGATTCAATCCACCAAAACATCTCGCGTAATGCCAAAGTAAGCCAATACCATCCAACTTGTGGGCAAGTGCCCTCACAAAATATCTTGCACAAAACCAACGCAATCCTACGACCTGGCACATCTGTACCCGCCACGGTTCACCAGCCCATGTCTCTCTTACAACTCTCTCGCCTACAAACCAACCATTCTATACTCGTGTCTGTCAATACTCCACTCTACCGTGAACATCACTTTCCCCGCCAGACCTAGACCCAGACACAGAAGATTCACTAGTCTGCACTTCACCACCGGCAGACACAGGATAACAGCCTCGCATTTCCAAGTTCGGTCTGAGCGTCATTCGGAAGAACTTGCAGTCATCTCTACACTTCAAATCCCACTTCTCAGCCTTCATCTTGAACGGGTTGCCTCTCGCAAACCACTGTACCAGACTAATCTCCATCCAATCCTGCTCCAAGTCTGACGGGCAGATGAAGTATCTGTGCGAGTAAACTGGACCGAAGTCATGGCGAGAAGAGACGTGAATGACGTAGGGAGTGGTTGGAGTCAGTGGATTGTTCTGCAAGGCTTCGACAGAAAAGACGGGTGTGGGTTGTGGCTGTGGGATGCTGCCGGGAGTGGAGGGAAAGGACTCAGTTTCGAAACCCATGATGAGGGAGAGCAAGTCGGCGGAGTTTTGACGGCGTACGGCGAAGGCGAGGAAGCTTTGGAAGATGGCTTCGTGGAGGTAGCGGTTTGGGTCGTTGTGGAGTTTCATGTGGGATGAGTCGTGGACTGGGATGGCTGAGCCGCAGCAGAAGATGGTGCTGACGACAGAGGGAGTAGACATATTTGACTTTGTTGCGTACAGCACTTAGGTATCCTTTATCTTGTATTTGTTCAGCAAAGTTTGTTTGTGAAATGGATCTTGTAAGTGCTGTAAGTGGCTAGTGGTAGTTGAAAGGGTGTTGCAAGATGCTGGTGGAAATTGTATGTTGAGAGGCAGAGATGGTGTTGCAGCTGCAATATTTTATACCCAACGCTGCACTTAAGACTGTGAATCTCTTCGTTGGGCGTCTGAATCAGGCTTTTCTCCTGGTTGAATCACAACCCAAGTCCGGGCGAATGTGAATACGACTCCACTAAAATTCAATCAGGGTTCAGATCAAAGCTTTTTGAGGTGGTGGATGATTTCTTGTGAACTACTCGAAGCAAGTATATTTGCTAGTAGATGATTCTAAGACATGAATGTGGACCTTGTTTCTAGGCTCAATCCAGTACATGTAATGGGATGTGTGTTTATTTAAGGCGGACCAGTATCGTTATATAATACATATTGCAGTGCTGTGACTTGAAATGATCACATCATTAGGCGAAGCGATTCAGAGGGGCACAGCACACTTCTCGCTTAGCACATCGTAAGGAAACATATCTGCGCAACCCCTTTTTTTGTGAGAACATATTGGTAGCGGCTGCTAAAGTATTTGAACACGCAGAAATGGATTCAGCTACAGAGCTCTGAGTATTGTGTAAAGTGCGCCGCAAGTCTTTCAGTGAACTTCTGGAGTGATGCTGCAGCCGGTCGGAACAGACTTGATTCTTCTTCACCACTACTTGGAATTCTTCTAGAAGTGCTAAACATTATGATTCAGGAGCGAGATATCCTGCACTGGACTTGTATCAATTCTCTTAAATGGGTGATACCGATACGGGGAAAGGCCTCCAAAGACTGGCCAACATGGCGATGCTATCAGGTTTTGGCTCAGGAAATGAGAGGAACGAGCTCGGAAACAGAAGTTTCTGGACAATGTACAGGCAACAGTAAGTACCCAAAGGTAACAGGAACTTGGGGTAGTAGTTTTCCATATTTAGCTGGGATATCAGTCCTCTCTTAAGCACAAAGAATACTTGTTTTGCAGTACGATCAAGCTTTCATTTTCATATTCATAATCACTTTCCATCAAGGGAAGTGATACCTAAGCTTGGCTCTCCTTATTCCCTACTTCCAGTCTGCCCTTGAATTCCCTCTTAGTTGACCTTAGCCTGTGACAAAGATGTGATGACATTTGCCCCATCGATGAATCCTCCAGCGACTTTGGCACGGCACAGAGACTTGCCACGCTCGATGACGGCCGCATCACATTCCAGGTTCGCAGTCGCGACACAGCTTAGAGATCCTCCACCTGAATCAAGTTAGACGAGATCTTGGTGACAAGAGGTTAGGATTGGGCACTTACATGGGTTGCCTCCTGGGACGCAACGGCCTGCTGCTCCAGCATCTGTGGTGCAAGCGTCTTGCTTCAAACTGGTATTTGCAACACAGCATGCGCCTGTTGGGACAACACGACCTCCATTTTGACGTTCGGTAATGACTGAAGCGGTAGAGAGGGCGCTGAGAGCGAGTAGGAGGGCGGTGACTGAGAACTGCATTTTGGCTTATTGGAAAAAAGTTGACTACTTCAAGGGAGCAAAATAGAGAGAGAATTGAATGCGAGTCCGACCGGCGGGAATGAGTATGGAAAACAAAGACTAATTCAACAGATTAACGAATGATGAATGGAAGGGAACTCACCAACTGGAGGCAGAATATTGTCTTATATACTCACGCAGCTTGAAGCATTCGTCTAATGGTGTAGGTTTGATACATGCGCAGCTTAGTCGGTTCTCGGCAAAGAGGTCAACCCTGTGGAGATTTCGCCCCGGACTTTTATAAAATCCCGAATATGATCCACCGCTCGTATCTGTGCCTGGTGAGTGGGTCGGCATCTTCAGACGAGCGTGTTTCGGCCTCGTCTGAAAGTAGCGCACGATCACCAGACCGAACCGAAATGTGACATCTGGAGACGAGGATGTTTTGACTTTCACTAATTTCTGGAGAATATTTGCCAAGGGATCGGTTAGTGATGCTTTATCAGGGTGTCATCTGATACCGATGGTAAGCTGCTGTTCGAAAAGGGTATCGTCGTCTGAAATCGTTGTTTTCAAACCCGCCCCTGTCTCGGCTGGACACTCCTTGTTTCTGATGTACTTAGTTCGTGTAGCTCGACACCAACTTCCAGAGAAGAGATGTCGACTCATTTTGAGAGGATCTAAAGTAAGTGTATGCACTTCAATGTCGATGTCAGATTTCCTCCGATTCACTCTTGGCACATATGGACTAAATAGGCCACTCGGCTATTCCGCCTTGCTATCAGAATTTGCAATCCCTAATAGCACTTGGCCTGTTTTGCTCGTTGAAGTTTCCCTTTTGCCTTTATTATGGGTGCCAATGATGAGTATCGTAAAGTAGGATGCAGCATGTAAGTGCCTCAAGTCCTAAGTTCATCTATTCCCTTCAAATATCCGTCCTTTCAAATGATCACCTTAACGTCTGAATAGGCTAGACCCTCAAGGCTAGACATGACTTGCTAATACCCTCCCCAGAACTCCACTCGATAGTACCAGTTAACGCCCAAAACGCCCTTTCTGTCCTTCCAGTTTGCACCACTCATCCTTCCTCGAGTCCCACACTTCGATTTCCTCCGCCTATGTAGCGCCTCGCCATAACCGGCCTCTACCTATGCACACTTCCTTTTCTCCGCAGACAAGATACCCAGACTGAAATAATTCAGTTCAGCCAAGTTATCAACACCGTTATCATCTTCCTTCGATGTTACCACCTGCTTATCCGAAATCTTGTCTTCCTCACTCGATGTCTCGCTCTCGCCGCTGACCGATCCAGAGCTCCGAATAATCTTGACTTCATCGTCCACTCCATAATGTCGCAACTTCCTCCTCATGATATCGCGCTTCTGACGGGCTAGTTGCTGCGTACTGAGCGGGACCGGGTAGGTGCCGTATCCGATAACATGGCCGTGCTCGACCTTTTCAGCTTCGATGATGCTGTGATTCTTTGGCCAGTCGACAAGCTTGAAACCTTCAGGAACACATGGATCCTTTTGAGGGACGAAATCGGGGACTTTGCGCCTTTTGACGGAAGTTGCAGATGAGGTTGGTTTCTTCGCAGCCAGGGAATGTTTTGCACGGATTGTTCTTGGCTTCCGAGTGGGAGGTGTAGGAGTCTGCTGCGGTGTTCCCGCTAGGTGCTCCGAGTTGGCTCCAGGAGATAGCGCCTTATCGAGATCATTCGATGTTGATGCTTTAGGAGATGGAGTCGGGATGCGGGAAATCCAGAAACGTCTCCGGTTGATGCTGCCGTTTCTGGTGGGTGTCGGAGGCTCGCTAAGCGATGTTGACACTGAGGACGACGGGGAGAGCGGAGGTGCTTCGAAACAAGGGCTCAACTCGACGTTCTCGACATTCTCATGGTTTTCGTATACGTGGGACAGTTGTGCGTAGGATGAGGGAGGGTTCGAGGGAGGCGTAGTGGGAGAGACTGTTGCAGAGAAGGTCATGTGACTAGATATCGAGGACTCCACAATACTTTTAAGTGATGTGGTTTCCTTCTGATGCGGGAGGTAATCATTGGCGACAGACCCTCTGATTGATTTTGAAGCTCCATACTGAGGTAGCTTGGATGCTTTGTTGGAGTATTTCACCGAATTATGCTGGCGACAGTAGATCGACAAGGTCGAGAGATGGAGATAGAAGGTATTTGTTGTCGAAGGAGATGGTGTTTGAGGCGGAGAAAGACACTCGTAGAACACGTCTTCATCTGATTCTTCCATATTGAAGCCTTCTGAAGCCATTTGCATTGTTGTGGTTGGGTTTGTGTTTCGTATTGTCCTTCCTTCGTATTGTGATGTTTTGTGGTGTTGATATGTTTGACGAAGATGATTTGTTTCAGAATTATTCAATTCAGGCAGCAATCGTACACAGACAACAACTTAGGGGTGAAGTCTTGGCTTGGGATTAGTGCACGGTGGGTTCAAAAAATCAGGCCGCAACTTACACAACGAACAAAATTGCGAAGCCAACTTGGGTGGGAATCCTTTGGATTGCGACTTTCTTAGATGTCGATCAGCTAGCTCATCTGAACCATAATTCTCTTATCATTGTTAAACTACAAGTGGGAAGTTCAAATTATCAAGCAAGGTCTGCGAAATAGCTTCTGATATATCATATTTTGGCTCTACCCTCGTCAAGGGAGCAAACATATGATTATGGCTGAGGCAAACGCGCTAGCAGGCTTCTGGCAGATCTCAGCTTGTAGGGTCTCATTTAAAGCTCCCTATGTATTAAATCTTCCTTTTCTGGTATTGAAATTTGCTGGGTTCTCCATTGGGTTTTCTGCGATCCCTCGGAATCGAATGGAATGGAGCGGTTGGGACACTATAAGTTGGCTCTCCAAAATGGTCTGGAACTCACGGGTCAATATGATCAGAGATATCAACCTCCGCTTAATTCTCCGTAGGGAAGCACTAGAATTATATTTTCTAGCTTAGGTAACTTAAGGAAGACTTTGGGCCTCGCTGAGCTGAATGTTTACTTCGGAAGTATAAATCTCGCGTATCTTTCTTCTGGTGGAGAAGTGTGCCAAGGTGGTGCACGCGGCACCGAAAGAGACGTGCACCACACCATCGAGCTGTGCCTCCTGTGCCGTATCAGAATGAATGTCAACATTCGTAGTTCACTCCAAGAGATTCATGCCTCTTGTCTAGATCGCAAGTCCACGGCTTGCTCTCAGCCATGGCGGTGACATTCACTCGTTTCTGTTTGTTGCTATTCAGTCTCTATCTGAGCACTCACATCCACGCCAAGCAAGAATCTAGAAGCGCAGTGAGATGGATTGAAAAGGATAGAAATGTTGCGATTGGGCTCGCGACCCCCAATCTATTCTACTGTAGGTCTCCCGTGATATTCAAGCGTTAGGTATGTCGTGGATCCAGCACTATAACTTTTGATTCCCTCTGGTATCTGAATTGTTGCTAATTGAGAGTATGAGAGAAGGGGACCAAGATAACCAAGTCTCAACGGACTATCCTGGAGCGTTCATTTTCGACCTCAGACTTGGCCCCGACAATCTCACCCTCCTTTTGAATGGCGAAGCCATACTACCCCGCGCCCGCGCATATCTTCCAGCATATGTCCGTGCCCCTCAAGTAGGATTGCTCGAGGCCGGAGCTGAGCACCGACCCATCGCGGACGTGGGAAAACCTACTATCATGGAATTGGCCTACTATATCGATTCACCGGACACCACCTCTGGTACCTCCATATACAATACAAAATACAATCCACGGATTCGAATTGATATTCTGCGCGCTAGCATACCCAATTTGCCGGGTTACAGCGCCTCGCTCTCCTCAGATGTGCAAGGAATGATCTGGATTTGGCTAGAGGACCTCACAGAGCACCCGCCTGGCACGCCATATGCCAAAATACGTCTCCGAATCAAGCGCGTCGAAGTTAGCCCACGCTGGCTAAAGTCTCATTCGGAGGGTACGACTACATACAGAAGCCTGACTAGTTTAAGAGGATGCTATATCTGGTCATGGCTTTGCGCCGATATCGACGAATATCCCTACTATGAGTATGTATACCAAGAAAATTTCGATGAGTATGGTAAGAAGGGTTCGATGAGACATTTCTTGACTCTGAGATGGGGCAATATGGTGAATCTGTTAGGGTACTGGCGAGCTGTCATTTTACTGGCTGTTTGTGGGAGTATGGTGCTTTCGCCCTTTGTGTACTCTGTGTACAGGGCTATGAAGATTCTTTTGGAGATGTATCAAAACAGGAACAAAGAGGTGAACGATTGGGTTGCTGATGAGGAGATTGAGGGGTGGTTGGAAAGTGATAGGTCTTTCGAGGATTTTGGGTATGATGAGAAAGTGGAGGCTGTTGAGGAGAAGGAAACGGAGAAGCCGAGTGTCGATAAACCTCTCCCTCCCCCTCGATACACTGAAGATGAGAAAGAGCTCATCACGAAGTCATGAATGGCACATTCTCGAGATACCCTTTTATAATTCAAGCGTTTGCTTGCAGCAGGACTTTCTCGCGCGAAAACTTCAGATCAGTGGACAATGGTACGACCAAGACAACAACAATTCATCATTAAAATCTACGCGCATAGTTCAAAGAAACATTTTCCACCAAGTCCTCTGGCCTTTCCATTGCCTCCTTCCTCTGCTAGACTGAATACCATCTGCGGCTACTGAGCTGGAAATCGAATACCAGGATACAGCTCCTTCATAATCACATAGCTCTTGTAGGTCTGAAAAGAATGCACCATCCTGTGCCCCCAACAGAAAGTCTTAACATGTGAATGCAATGTCATCCCGTTCCACCAACTCCATCCACCTATCGGTCCCAACTTCGTACCACAATCCACTAATCTGGTCCAGCACAAAGTAGTGAAACCCGTGTTGTGAATGAGTGTAAGTTTCAGGACCAGTAGTCGCGCTGGACCTCGATGATAACGGACGGAGGCGGGCCAGAGGCTGGGTAGCCTGAGAATGAATTCATGACGTGCTCGGAGGTTCCAGCCGTGATGAGAGCCTCGGTCTCTGATGACATGGGGAGTTTTGGTTGAGAGAGGAGACTGAGGAGGTAAGGGCGGCAGGAGAACCATTTGTCGTGGATTTGACCGGTGCACATGATGAGGGTGGAAGTTAAGCGAGGATTTGTTGTTTTCGTACTGAACGATCAATCGACCGAGACAAGAGATAGTTCTGGACTTTTAATGCCTACAGAAAAGTTACTATCATTGGGAGATCTGGGGTAATTTAATAGATTCATTGCTTTCTAAGAGTATGCCAGGAAAGCTTGACTGTTTCCTGTTACTGTGAACAGCAAAATGTGTATCTGATACAGACAGCATCGTGCGTTGCAAGAGAAGTACCTTCTGCTGGCAACACTACTATGAATGACTGGAAAAGCTATCAGATCCGAGTATTGAGTACAAGACCTGCCGAAGTCGGCGTGGAACATATATAACAAACAACGCTTGTTAGCGTCAATGTGCTGTTCCGACAACAGAAACATCACGACTAAGTTTGGAGTCGCAAATCGAACTCAACTGTAGGGTTGAACGCGATGATGCCGCTGTGGAACGATGAAGTACCAGTGTCAAGTGTCTGCTTGCGGCAACCACATTTTTGGCATAGTGACGGATTCCACTAGAGCTTTTTAGCGACCTACCACGTCAAGCCAACACGTTGAAAGTCACGAACTCTGGATTCACATTTGATCTTCACATATGACTTCGCCATTGATACGGCAATGTTATGACGCCTTTCCAGCCCTGCCTGATAGATTCATTCTGACACTTCGCCTACCATGACGCACGTAAACTCGCGTCAGTCACTGAAATATCTTCCAACTAGAACCCAACCCGAGAACTAAAAGACTATATCCATAGCCTTTCTCGAATAATGCCTCCTTTTCGAGCAACACCGAAACAGAATCTCACAAACATCCTGTCAAAATGCCTCTTTCTGACCCAGAAGTCCTCCTCCCCTTCTGCTGCCCCTCAAACCCAATCCCCCAAACCAGCAAACCCTCCAAAGAACTATCCACCTTCCTCGCCACCCTCCACTCCATTCGAGACATTCAATCATCAACACCTAGTTCACCAATTACAGCCTCACCTCCATCCAATCCCACCTCATCCCCCAGAACCACATCCTCAACATCTTCCAGCTCAACAATGAAACCCACTATTAAGACTGCCGTCCTATTCCCACCCTGCCCCTCCTCTACCCCTCTCCCCAAACCCCTCGTACTCCTACACACTACCCATCCCTCTCCGGCACCAAATCAACAGCGATCTTACCTTCGCCAGTATTTCGCGCAGTTACCGGGGAAGGCTTATTGGGCAATGGAGATGTGGCCGCAGGAGGGGATTGGCGGTGTTAGTGAGAGGAGGGTTGAAGATTTGTGGGCTAGGGGTGGGAATTGGGTTGGGAGGGAGAGCTTGGGAGGGTGGGGTGGAGGACAGGGGAAAGACGGGGTAGAAGGAGGGAAAAAGCAGGGAGAGGAAGAGGGGAGAGAGGGGGATAGGGTAGGGTGGAAGTGTAAGTGTGGACGGGAGTATTAGGTTGGGGTTGTTAGGTTTGTAGAGGGTGAGAGGGGTGCGAGGGGTGCGAGGGGTGCGAGGATTTGGAGACGGGAGGGAAGAGTTTGAGTGCTAGTACTTGGGAAATGGTTGATTAGAGGGAGAAGTGCAGATGAAGCGGATTGACTTGCTATAGGGTACACAGTGAAGACTTTATTTATGTTTGGGGAGGCGGCTCTCGATTTTAGCGACTTGAAGAATCGTAAACACAGGCTTTTGCATTCTTGGGCACTCTGATCAGAAAAGTACATACTACAGTGGAAACAAACAGTACAGCGTTGCTGAGCACGTAGTACTGTCAATGTATGTGTGAACAGCGGAGAATATCCTGAAACGTTACTCTCTTGTTTATGTATGGCTGCTCTCTACCTAAGCGAGAAGTGAGAAGTCGCCTGGACCTTATTCAAAATGGAGATACAGACCTGCCACTCGCAGCCGTATCACAAACCAAGACATCTTTTATCCACCTAGGAGACCACTTTACTACCCAAAGTTCAAGATTCCATGATCCTAACCATCCAGACCGCTCAAACAATTCCCTCCCTAACCCAAACCCTTAACTCAAACCCCACCCCATGATCCCGACACCAAAATGTCTCTACTCCCTCCAATTCTCTCCAATGCTCACCATCACCAATCTCAATTCCACTCTCTGGAAACCGCAAACTCTCCATCGCTTCGCCTGTTCTAATCTCGCGGAAGCCACGGCTGAATACGCGACTTGAGGGGTGGAGAGAAGTGGGCTTGTTCTGGCCCGCTATCTCGAGGGGGACGAAATAGCGAGTTGAGGTGAGAGTTGTGTTTGGGACTGATGTGACTGTATTGGATGAGGAGGTGCTGCGGGAGGATTTGAGATTGGATGTTCGTGATGGTTTGGAGTGGGTGCTAGGAGTGGAGTGGACGGATGTGGAGGAGGAGGAAGCGGAAGATATTGTTGATCTAGCATTACCATTTTGGCCTACAAGATGGCTTCGCTTGACTTGAATAATGGCGTAGAAGTTGGGTGAGTATCCTTCCGGAACCGTGTCTGGGATAGGGAGGGTGTTGGTGCTGAGATGGACGAGGAAGCTTGTTATGATGGGGGTGGAGCTTTTGTTTTTGGGTAGAGGGTTGTGTGTTGTTTGCTTGGGAAGGAGAAGGGAGAGGTAGCGAATAGTGGATGGGATGGCAGAGGAGCAGCAAAAGGGCTCGGGTGACATCTTGAGGGATGTGATGTGGTGTCGTGTTGCGACGAACAGGTTGCAGATTGGATGGAACCGGAGTTCAATGGGATCCGAAGACTCGAGATTAAGCACTGTGCTTGCTTATGAAGGTAAGAAGGCCTCAAGGGTTGACAACAGACTATTGAGGGGATTATAACGTGTACTTATCTAATGGGGAAACGGTGACTGCATACATTGTATTGTGAGCAAAACAACGTGAGATTTCAGAACAGTCATGCGTAGCGAGAACAACGGAAATAATTGGCTGGCGGATCGCAGAATCGAGATGCTATAGAAAGTGCCTCATATCGAAAGATATGACTAACTTGAAGTATTTTCTGATCAATATGTCGTTGTTTAATGCATATCCAAGCTGTAAATAATGGGATGGTAGATCTCTAGCTTTCATCTCCGAAGTCGATTAGCGCCCAGGCTGCGGTCGACTTGCCAGATGCTTGCTCCGTGCCTTTCAGCAATCATCCAACCCAAAGAAAGCATTATCGAACTCTCCGTGCTGGAGTTCGCCGCCTCCACTCATACCTTCGTCATCTCCTCCCCCAAAGAACATGTCATCAAATACACTATCCTCTGCACCAGCCATTCCCATATCCAGATCAAGATCCATGCCATCACCTCCACCCACCATAGCAAACAGCTCATCCCCTAATTTATTCGGATCATCTGAGTTCTGATTTTGACTCTGACTCTGATTCGCATTCGTATTTGGAATTGTATTGGTTTGACTGGGATTCGAATTTCCAAAGTTGGATAAGTCGAAATCATCATTCTGGGTTTGTGAAGTATCCTGGTTTTGACTTGTTACATCTAGAGAGAAATCCATGTCGTCGAAGTTCAAAGCAGAATCGCCATTCTCGTTGTTATCAGTAATGTCGAATAAGGAATCAAGCGCAGAATCTTGCACGTCTCCTGCTTCGGCAGCTGGTGCGCCCTCGGTATTTATTCCCAAGCCAATCGGCTTCGATTCTTGACTTGTCTCATTGGTTGACGCCGGCGGGGTAGGACCCTGAGGAGGGACTTTCACGTCCTCGGGGGACTGAGTGACGGGATCTTTCGATGGATCAGGGAGCGATGTCTTTGGCTCATTCGGTGTCTGCTTTTCCGGGCTTGTCGTCCCCCTCTCCTCTTTCACATTAGTCAGTGGAGAGGTGTATAACTCGTCCCCAAGTACGGTATCGCTATTGCCGTTCGAAGTGTTTGTCTCCACAGCCTTTTCCTCCACTACGTCTTCTAGTATTGGTTCCGGATTCTCTAATGCGAACCTTTTTGCGCGCAGCTCATCCAGATCTCTCAGTAGCACTGATTTGGCTCGAAGCTATTCGCGCATTAACAATTGACCACCAATACAACTCGGCATTCTTACGATGTCGCATTCAAGGTCATCGAGGGCCATGTGGAAGTTCTCTGCTGCACTTGGGATAATTGTCCGAAGCCTCGTATTCACTGTTGCGAGAGTCCTGCCACCGTCCTTGTTCGAGGGCCGAAGAGCTTTGCCGGTTTCTATTAGCTTTGAGTAAATCAGTATCGTCTCTGCAGCGTGTATTCCACGATTTGGGGGATTTGCACTTACGACCGCATTAATCATGCTCTGGAGCACATCCAAAGCCGGCTTTGGTCTGCCTCCTTGAGCCATTGTAGCTGAATAAGCTATACAGGAGGAACGAGATGACAGCGTTGAAAGGCAGAGAAGTGATGGAAAGCTGTGAGCAAGGGAGATGGTTGCGGCTGAAAGCAGAGCGGCTGTGAAGTACTCCGTAGAGGGAAGGCTGAAACAAATGAAGTGGTGACGTCCGTGCCCAGGAACAGATCCGAACTCCAGATCCAGATCAGCCCAGCAGTTGTCAACCACCACAAGTTCGGAGTCCCGTAATAGACGCTACCTTGGTGAAAGTTTAAATATTCCTAGTTAGGTTTAAGCTTTGTAGGCAGGTGAGCTAGACATGTTACTAAAGAAGAAGGTTATCTGCGTCAACTAGTTGGGATACGGTAGGTCTGGAGAAGTTCGAAGCTCCAGGTTGCAAGGGATCTGGTCTAAGGTAGTCTCATGACACTTCGTAAAAGCTGTATGTATGGTCCCCCTCCCGGTTGAATTGTCTGGCGCTGTCGATGATACGATTGCTGCTTTTAAAAGATCTCCAAAACTTATAAGGTTTTAATCCAATCGGAAAACATGCCTTCAGATATCTGATCTATTGATTGGACGTATAATGTTGACGGACAGGCTCGGAACACAGAAACAGCATTGTCCTTAAAATCCGCTAGACAATTAAACCGAGAAGGGGACCATATAATCTGAAATGTTGTACAATCTACTTCAATTTCAATTTAGAAATCTTGCATGATATCCCTCGAGTCGCAACTTGTGCTTTTGACCTCGCAGTTGTATTCTTGAAGCGCTTCAGTCGCTATCGACTTCTGGACGCAAGAGACGAGGGTATATGTCTGCAATTGCAAAAGAGCAACGTCTGACCTCTTAAAGTCTACAAGTGGTTTTGCCTTGCCATTTCTCTGCACTGGCTTCAAATTACAATCTCCACAGGCATCAACAGTCATGCAGGTACCCCTGGAATAGTGTCTTTTCCTCGCCTCGAAGCGGTTCATCTCATCCCACTTGAAACCCCAGATAACCGCATTGATCTTCGACCACACATTAGCTTGGCTGTCACGCTGTACTCGAATGATCAGATTGTGTCATGAGCACCGAGCTGGAGCTAAGGTAAGGCTACCAGACGACCGTTGTAGCTGGAACATGACACGGTATAAATGACTCTCTTCAGTCATTGTTATCGGGACTCACTCGAGTATTGTACCGGAGTGTACTTTCTGGCATTACCTTGGGGTCGGTCTCGGCATAATCCAACGTATTGAGCAGCACGCACACTTGCTGCAGAATGCCCCCACTAGGCTATGTAGCTCCATATTGGTTCATGTCGCTTTAGGGAAAGCTTCATGGTGCAATCAGGGAGAGAAATGGTTGGTTCTGCAGTAGACAAGGGCGTTCTTCTTGAGGTCTGCCTGCAGGAGATGTAGAACGGAGCACTCGTAGATACAGTACACCCCCCGGTTTGATTGTCTAGCTTGATTTTGTGACATTTGCTGCTCTTATTGAGAAGAATAATTAGACCCCAATCGTAATGTATTTGCTCAAGAAAGGATGACTTGGTTGGCTGTGCAAGTTTAATAAACAGGGATGAAATATAAAGCAGCAAATGTAACAAAAGCGCGCTCGACAATTAAAGTATACTGGGGGTACACTGTACAGGTAGGTAAGGTAGCTGGCCAGTAGCTGCTGCTTTGCTTCCGGCTTGGATCCTGGGTGATGCCAAACTGTATCATTAATTAACAGAATTGCTTGTAATTGTAATGACATACATACCAAAAAAGTACAATTTCATTCGTCATTCTATTTTCGTGCATGATCGAGCCTTCTCGCATCTTTTCAGATGTTGATGTCTCAAATATTTTCTGTATCGCCGTCGTCGTCGTCAAGATGGTGCAGAATCTCACCCGCGACAGGTCGGCCAAGCCCAAGCAGCCCACTTCAACTGGCGCTAAGCAGGCCCTGGACACTGGATAATCAACCTTCCACTCTCTTCCTCAATCCTTCTCTTCCTCCTCCCTAACCATCTAATCCAGCAAGTTTCCTCCATCGACAGACGTCTAGGTTGCGAGTGGTTTTCTTCCTCTCTCTTCCTATCGTCCCTTTCTGCGATTTCTTTCTTCCTTTCGACTCAAGTCAAGTCCTCATCGTCGTCTTCTCGTCGTCGTCGCCTTCTTAACTTTCACATTGGTCTGCTGTCATCTCGCAGAGCTTCCCTCCGCTTCGTTGTCGTATCACTCGTCTTCATCCTTTAAGCTTCATCGCGTATTCAAGTAATAGCGATATTTCTTCCTCTCGACAATCACCTTGCATCCTCGGTCTTTCTGCAGAAGGCCGTCTATCGATTTCCGAGTCTCAGCGCCGTTCTTATCGTTCGAGTCACACAAACACAAGGCATCTGTCAGAGCAGCGTCAGAAGCTCTGCCAAATTCCCATCTCTCTCTGCTATCCCGAATTTTGGCTTGAAAGTACATTCTGCGAAGTCGAGTCCTTCCTCTGCCGCTGTAATATTATCATCGCACATCTCGCCAGCGCAATTTCGATACGAATTTTCTACAGCAATTGATAGCACCAACAATGGCAGACAACGGTCCTCCTCCTTCCGGAGCTCAGCTGCCCCCTCCACCGCAGACCACGGCTGGTGCGCCAGGCTATGAAAATGGACATAGTGGCCAGGCCAATACCCACATGCCACCACCACCTCTTCCGCCGGTGATAATCCCGCAGAACACAAACCCTATTCCGACAGCTATCTCATCGCCAATGGGAGAGAATGGAGGAATGATGTCGCCTGACAGTACTGGTGGATTCGTGCGCCGTGCTGCTCCTGAGCCCAATAAGCGCGCTTTGTACGTTGGAGGTCTTGATCCAAGAGTTACGGAAGATGTGCTTCGCCAGATCTTCGAGACTACTGGGCATGTGCAAAACGTCAAAATCATTCCTGACAAGAATGTAGGTGCCGTACGTATCAACTTTCAATCTCGAACTCCTGGAAATATTTCGCGCGTTCCTGCGTATTGATTGTATTTTATTTTTTGGACGGAATTGAGCCGAAGCTCCGCTCTGTTTGGTAGAGGCATTCACTACAGCAGATTTTTCTTCCCACAAAAGGTCATCCTGCTAACTATTCTCGACTTTCTAGTCAAAAGGTTTCAACTACGGCTTTGTCGAATACGACGACCCAGGAGCAGCAGAACGCGCCATGCAGACTTTGAACGGCAGACGTGTCCACCAGGCGGTATGTTCTGACCTCCTTGTCTGTTTGTAATAGATACTGACCACAGTCTTGCAGGAGATCCGCGTCAACTGGGCATACCAATCCAATACCTCGAACAAAGAAGATACCTCTAACCATTTCCATATCTTCGTCGGCGATCTCTCGAATGAAGTCAATGATGAAGTCCTCCTTCAAGCATTCTCTGCTTTTGGCTCTGTCTCAGAAGCTCGTGTTATGTGGGATATGAAGACTGGTCGATCTCGAGGATACGGTTTCGTTGCTTTCCGTGAGCGACAAGACGCCGAAAAAGCCCTGAGCTCTATGGATGGTGAATGGTTGGGATCTCGAGCTATTCGCTGCAACTGGGCCAACCAAAAGGGACAGCCTTCGATTTCCCAGCAACAAGCTATGTCTGCCATGGGAATGACCCCAACCACTCCGTTCGGTCATCACCACTTCCCAACCCACGGTGTGCAGAGCTATGACATGATTGTTCAACAGACCCCTGCTTGGCAAACAACTGTCTACGTCGGCAACCTCACTCCATACACCACCCAGAACGACCTCATCCCACTCTTTCAGAACTTTGGCTACGTTGTTGAGACCCGCTTCCAAGCTGATCGTGGATTCGCCTTTGTTAAGATGGATACACATGAGAATGCTGCAATGGCTATCTGTCAATTGAGCGGTTACAACGTCAATGGTCGACCTCTCAAGTGCAGTGTAAGTGACCCTCAAACATCTTTTTATTTGATTAGATGGCTAATTCGAACACAGTGGGGCAAGGACAAGGCACCTGGTCAACCAGGCTTGGACGGAGCTCAAGCAGCTTGGAGTCCTCAAGCACCCACCCCAGGCGGTTACCCAGGAACCCCTTCGCAGTACTTCCCTCAGTACGGTGGAATGCCTCAACCACAAGGACCTCAGTCAGCCGGCCCCATGCCCACTGGTCAAACTCCTGGTCAATTCCCGCCTCAAGGTGGTTATGGTGGTCCAGCCCAGTCTCCCAGCCAGTATGCCAACCCTCAGATGTATGGAGGATCTACCAGCGCTGGTGGCTATGGTCGTGGTCAGCCAACACCAAATCCTCAATGGAGTGCACCCGCAGCTCAAAATTTTGGAAACGGTTTTGGTGGCTACCAAGGATAATCTATCTGCGGCTGCCATGACAACGGTGTTTTCTGCTTTCTTTTTTGCTGCGTTTTCTTCGTGGTGGGGGATATGAACTCGGGATTGATTTTCTGCATCTGGTCTCTTTTCATGCTGATCTGCTCGCCTCGGCAAGGCCGTTCACCATGAAACTTGCATAAGACCATTTCTCATTTGAAGATGCTTTTCTTTCAATACAAATTCCTGTGTCTTATTTGTTGGGATGGTGATATCAAGCGTCGACTAAAAGTTGTTTTCCTAGGCTATCGTCGATTGACTTTTGGATACTCTCGGCATTTTTGATTCTTGCCTTCTCATTCGCCCCTCTTGTCCTCATGAGTCCACGAATCTACTATTAGCGACTACCCAATTCCCTACGTCTCAACTTTGCTCTTGTTGTAGTTATTGGAGTGGGAGGGTAGTTACATGAGATTTGTAACTTGAAGATTGTAATGACAATAGGTCTTAAAATGAAAGTGTTAAAAGTGTGATAATGATAATGACCAGACTTGACTTCTGAACTAAAGTTGTTGAGCTGCAACGATATATGCCTACGGTGAGATGGGATCGCAGTTGTTAATCAAATAGTTGTTCCTCATGACCTGCCTAGCTCGACGTCCATGGGCTTATCACATATTCTACGACCTTGCTGCTCTTGAAAAAAAAAATTGTATTAAAAGAACCCTTTAATCACAATAAGTCTACTTAGTCTAGCACTTATATACTCCAAAGCCCTGTTATGTGACTGCTTGTACCTTTCATGCTTGTTGGTGATGTCAAGCCAGCAACTCCCAGGTCGTCTGGTGAATCAACACGTGACCAAAACCCTAGCGCGACACGTCCATCGCGCTTTCCACGCGAATCAGGCAAGTCACTTCGAGGAAGCGCAGACGACGACAACATTCGAATCTGAATACCACCTCCTGACTCCCAATGTTAATGGATTGAACCCGAACCTCCAGCAATACTTAGATCGATTGTATGCCGGCTGGCTTGATCCGCTTTCCGGCTTTCTCACTTGCCCGTCGAGGACTGCTTGCGAGTTGCTGGAAAGCTCGAACCGGCCCGCGTCATTCAACAGCCCTCGATGCGCCAGCCACGACTTCGTACCACTCTTCAATTGCCGCCGCGATGTTAGGAAAGGCAGTCAAGAGTCATGAGGCTTCCAAACCGAAGACTCCTCTCGAGAAACAGCTTTTTCCATCCAGCAGCCCCGCACAAAACGGAAATATTGAGGAACAATTCAAGAAAGCTCGCCCATCGACACAATCTATCGGCGGCTTCACAGGTTACAAAAATAGTTTTGCGAAGCCGTCCATCCCCTCGAGATCATCCAATTCCTCGAACCCTTTGCGTGCGAGATCACCGAACATCAAACAACCTTTCAGTAGAACTCCAAGCATCTCGTCAGTTCCCAGCCTGTCATCAACTGCATCTTCGTTATCCTCAGTCTTCAGTAGTAAAGACTCATTCCGAGATATGCCGGACACAATTGATCTCACCCGAGATACTCCAGTTGTCTCAAAGCCTTCAATGCCCACACATGTCATGGTTGACTTCGACGAGAACGACTTCGACGATGATGCCGACATCGACTTAGATATGGACTACGAGCTACCTATGTCTATGGCAGCACCCCCTAAGCCATCCCAGAGCAAATATCAACCCACGCCTTCTCCGTATACCCTACCAAATCAACCCCGCCAGACTATTGGACATAATCCCCCGAGCAGCGCGCAGACATGGTCTTCTTCCCCCCCCGCACACAAACTGACGCCCCCCGGTGCCTTGAAGCGTCGACAACAGGAACATGCAGCTCAAGAACTATCCGAGACGAATAAAAATATCCCTAACCCTAATCCTCGACCTGCCAAACGTAGAACTTTGCCGTGGCAACAGAAACGTGCGGAAGCAGATGAGATTGCGGAATTACGAGAAGAGCAGGATGGTGCAATGGCATCTGCTGCATCGTCTGGATCGCAGAATAACGTATGCTTTCGGTGTAAAGAGACCGGGCATTACGCCAATGAATGTGCGAAACTTCAGAAAGGTCAGGGGACCAAATGGGACTTTACGCCCAAGGAAAAACGCATGCCATGGAACAATACTGGCAGCGCAATTGCGGAGGAGAAAAAGAAATTCAAGGACAAGCAGAAGGCTAGGAAAACAGCAGGTGACCCGGCTGGTGAAGGGGAACGTCCCAAAGCCGTAGTAACACCAATCACACTCAGCCAAGAGCAGCAAAAAGTCCTTGACCTGGTTGTGAACCAAAGCAAAAGCGTCTTTTTCACTGGATCGGCTGGAACGGGAAAGTCGGTGTTGATGAGAGCTATCATCGCGGAACTGCGCAAGAAGTACTCGCGAGAGCCAGATCGTGTTGCGGTGACCGCTTCCACTGGTCTCGCTGCTTGCAATATTGGTGGTGTAACCCTGCACAGCTTTGGAGGCATTGGACTCGGCAAAGAGGACGTGCCGGCTCTTGTGAAGAAGATCAAGAGGAACCAGAAAGCAAAGAACCGTTGGATTCGAACCAAAATTCTGATTGTCGATGAAATCTCTATGGTTGATGGAGACCTATTTGACAAACTGGAGGGCATTGCCAGACATATGAGAAACAATGGACGACCATTCGGTGGCATTCAGCTAGTCATCACGGGCGACTTCTTCCAATTACCTCCTGTACCGGATTTTGATAACAAAGCTAGAGCTGTCAAGTTCGCATTTGATGCTGGTACTTGGCCTACAGCCATACATCACACAATTGGCCTTACCGAAGTGTTTCGTCAAAAAGACCCTGGTGAGTTCCATTGCCTTGACGATGATTCGAATATTACTAACAGCTCAGTTTTTGCAAATATGCTTAACGAAATGCGCTTGGGCAAGATCACAAATGAAACCATTGCTGCGTTTAAGAAACTGAGCAGACCTATCCCGCAAGAAAATGGTTTAGCATCTACTGAACTGTAAGATAGTGTCTCGGATTCTTTGATGATGTACCCGTGGCTAATTGATCACCAGGTTCCCAACGAGAAACGAAGTCGAGAATTCAAACGCATTCAGAATGCGAAGCTTAGTAGGCAAAAGCTACAAATACGAAGCTCGAGATACTGGCACCATAACAGACATTGCCATGCGTGATAAACTCCTTTCTAATATGATGGCGCCGAAAGTGCTTGAGTTGAAAAAAGGAGCGCAAGTGATGTTGATCAAGAACATGGATGATGGCCTAGTCAACGGGTCATTGGGGAAGGTCTCTGCTTTCATGAGCGAGAAGACTTTTGAGCTGTACGACAAAAGTCCAAATTTGTTTGATGACGGAATCGACGACGAAGACCTGACCGAAGATGCGAGGGAAGAACGATCTAAAATCAGGGCGACATTCTTATCTGCGAAAGAGTCAGCAGCGGACGCGGGCCGGCTATATCCACTTGTAAAGTTTTCAGCCGCCGACGGGACTATCAGAGCAATTCTGGTCCAGCCAGAAGAATGGAAGGTGGAACTACCCAGTGGCGAGGTACAAGCACAACGATCTCAACTCCCACTCATCCTTGCTTGGGCGCTGTCCATCCACAAAGCGCAGGGACAAACTTTAGAAAGAGTCAAGATCGATCTCAAGAAGATTTTCGAGAAGGGACAAGCATATGTCGCTTTGAGTCGAGCCACCAGCCAAGCTGGACTTGAGGTACAGAATTTCGATAAGAACAAGGTAATGGCCCACCCGCGGGTTGCTCAGTTCTACGACAGCTTGTACAGCGTAAATAAGGCTCTCAAGCATCCGACAGTTGCGAAGCCACCCGGCCCCACCAAAAAGGCGAGCAATTACGAAGAAGAATTTATGATGGCTGAATTGGAGCAGACGAGAGGTTACGAATTCGACGATGAAGAAGAGGCAGTTTTGGCGGCGTATGGCTGATGAGCCAGGAAATATGGCTTACTCGCTTGTGTCTTGGGAGAAGTATGATCATTGCTTGGCGTCTCTCGGAGTATGGTAGAAGGATGCTGCATGGAATGGAGTAAAAGTTGTTTCTGTTTTCAACTGTCTATAGCAGAAGTGCTCCGGGCTAAATATGGCTTGCGCTGCATACTGTCCAGAAATGAAGTCTGATGTCGCTGGACTAGCTTAGGCTTTTGCGGGAGCTGTGGAGGAATATACCCCTGTCTGCAGTGATACCTGTAGCAATATCCAATAGATAGTTATTGAAAGGACACATTTCATGATGGCTGGTCTGAGAGAACAAGATGTGAACATAGCTGTGTCCCTACCCTATTGTTGATTGGCAGAGCTTCACCCGAGGTCGGTATTTGCCGATCCAACAACATCACAGTGTTTCGAAATCCTCGGGGATATGAAGTATTCTTTTCAGTGCACGATCGCTTGTACATGAGATTATATCAGCTGTATCAGGTACCCGAATCAGAAATCCCAATAATGTATGATTAAGTTTCATTTTTTGGCGCCGTTTAGAAATTGAGAAAGAAGTTTTAGAGATCATATGAAATGGCCGTCCATTATTCAGACATATATACATACACATATCTCCTGATATTAACTCCGAATGTTTTGAAGAATTGCCAATTGAAGCTAGGTAGACAACTGATGTCTACTTCGCAGTCACTGCTGAGAAGTGAAGTAAAAAGTACTAACTGCTTATCGATAAGCCGGCAACCCCAACCAAGCAAGCGTACCTGCCGTAAGCAATGTCCCGAAAATATACTTTTGTTTCGCCCACGCGATTTCTTCAACAGCCAACAAGCTACGTCTACCCTTCACTGCTCCCGAAGGTAACGGTCCTGTCTCTGGATCTCATCGCGCCGAGTGGAGTCTATGACATCCCTGCGTTCACACAAATTGCCGACCGAGAGCTCGTGAGGTATTGCAAAAGGTGCGAAGGCCAGCCAGACAACGAAATATCGAGGTGTAGAGACAGTGGAACACAGAACGGCGCGCGGCAGGATGTCTTACAGCTTCATTGGACTCACCATGTTGGTGACGCTCAGAGAGCCACCTGGGGCGCAAGTGAGGGGAGTGGTCAAAAACATTGAGCCTGGAATGGGCTTGACTCTAATGAATGGTACATGCCCCTCCACTGCACCCAGATTACTCTTCAACTGACTCCCAGTTCAGTAATTTGTACAGGCAATGGCAAATATGTCCCAGAGTTATCGCTCAAAGTCGCAGAGATAGCCAATTTGGAACAAGCTACCAACGAAAATGCCAATATCAACAAGCCTCCTCCTCCTAAAGCATATCCCGTCGCTCCTTACCCAGCACCAACTCCAGCCGTCAAGCCGAAGCACTTCGAAGACCCAGCCATCTTGAGCATGGGCAAGAGACCAACACCTGTCATCAACCACACACCTTCTCTACCTACGCAGCAATGGAGTGCTACATCTATGGAACGGACCGACTCGACACAGACTGCGACGGGAAGGACGTCGCGGTCAATTCGAGATATCACTCCTGCTGCGACCTTGGTGGAACCCATGGAGAGTATGCGCGTCGGCACCGAGGGAGGAACTCGTGGAGCGAATGGTACACCCCTGGTGGAGGAGATGGATGGAGAAGCAGAAGTTCAGCCAGACCAACCAGCGGCCAAGCAGAGGAAAGCGCGGAGGTCAAGGAAGGGTCGCAAAGCAGGAGAGGATTCTGCTGCAGATCCTCCTTCTGCGACGACGAAGGAGACTACGAATTCGAAAGGATGGAGACAAACACCTCTCCTGGAACCAACAACTTCATTCCAACCCTTTGCGACACTCAAGAAGAATAGGCGAAGGAATGGGAAAATGGAGGAGAATGGCTGGCAAACTGAGGACGCTACAGATGTTCAGGAGATGGGCGACTTTGATTTTGTAGGAAGTCTGGCGAAATTCGACAAACATACAGTCTTCAATCAAATACAAGCCGAGGACAGCATCGCGGAAGAGGACCGACTGGTGTCTCATAACAGACTACCTAAGGCGAAGCCTGGAACAGCTGGTGGAAAGAACTTACATTATACGGAAAATGTTCTCGAGGTGCCCAATGGGCCAGCAAAAACAACGGCGTGGAAGAGTGAAGCGGGTGATAGTGAAGATGACGAGGCAAGAGGAAGTCAGCGTGGATCAGGAAGCGGCAGACGCTCGCGCAGAACCGAACGTGCCGAAAGCAAGTTATCATTAAACCGCAGACCTGTTTCTCGAAAGGGAAGCGCTGGCATACACCCTGCTCGAACCCTTTCAGTAAGGTTTTCAGATCATGCCAAGGCTTCAGATACTAACTTCCATAAGATCCCATCACCCGCTTCCAAACCCTCTTTCTTCCTTGTCCCGTCGGATCGTCGATGCGAGACCATTTCAGCTCTACAGATGCTCAATTTGGAGAACATTGCTGATAACGAGCTTGGCCTCTCGGAAGATATGATGACTGAAAATGCTGGTCGAGGTATTGCTGAAGTCGCCTTATCTGCACTCAACTCAGGTGGTGGGCGAGGTCTCACCCAAGGCAAGAGCAGCATAATACCTACAGTTGTAGTCTTCGCCGGAAACAACAAAAGTGGTCTCCGCGCGGTCGCCGCTGGTCGACACATTCGAAACCACGGCCTCAATGTTGTCATTTGTGTTCTTGGACTGGAGCGAGAATCGGAACTTCTTGTTGGCTTAAGACGGCAAATCAAGGTCTTCAGAGGCTTTGGCGGCAAGATTGTCACTAAGATTGAGCTTCTGGAGTACGTAAAAACGCTAGATGCACCTCTTGAGCTGATCATAGATGGTCTCCTTGGTCTCACTATATCATTTGAGGAGCTACGAACTGGCGACCAAGCTACGGCATACGAGTTGATTGCATGGGCAAATCGCAGCAAAGCCCGGGTCTTGGCAATCGATGTCCCAACTGGTATAGATCCTACTACAGGAAAGGTCAGTATAATAGATGGCCGCCAGCTATATATTCATGCCGAGTACGTGGTCGCAATGGGCGCACCAAAGAAAGGTCTCCTGGAGGCAATGGCTCTTGGCGAAGGCATTGCTGATGAAGACGGCAAAGGCAAGGACTGGCAGCTGTTCGTTGCGGATATCGGTCTAGGAGCAGCCGTATGGAAGAAAGCGGGCACGAGAGTCAGACGAGGAGTGGAGTTTGATGGTAGCTGGGTCCTAGCCATGAGATTTCAAGGAGGCGCGGAGTAGATGCCTCTTCTTGAGGTCGGGCATGGAAGGAAGTGTTTATGGGCTGATGATAATCGATTGCATCGTGGTTTTTGCAAAGCTTTTAGCATGGCGTTTGCTCCGCCTGGTTGAGCGGTTGAGCGGATGGGTGGATTGATGATTTACTCCGAGTTACAATTATGGGCTGGTCGGTTGCATAGCTGAGGGGTCTATGGCGCTGGTGATCAAAACAATGAAATACTCTGACTTGTGTGGCTTGTCTTGCTTATGGATATGACAACAATGGAAGTATTTCATACCCGAAGTTGACAGGCTTAGAAACACTGTACGATCCTGCTTCATCATACAAAGACAGAATGCAGACCTAGCTCTATTTGGCTTAGGGCGTCATATTCTTGGCATCTGATTCGGCTGTGTACCTCGTTCTTCACCACACCAGAAAAATGTTACAAGAGTGAGTCAGTACAGGCTGGGTTTGACAGGCACGTCCAATTATAAACCAAATCAGATCATAGCATAAGTCAAAGCAGGTGGTCTTCAGTCTCTGCTGCTTCAAACAGCGTGCAGATTGAACCGGCGTGACTCACGGCGACTACTTCAGCCCTCGGCTACCTTCTTGCCAATACACGACTTGGTTATCTTTGCCAGAATACTTAGTCTCAGTTCACTGCTGCCATAGAGGGCGAATGTACGAAGTAAACAGTCAACATCTCATCTCGCTAAAGACAGTCGATTTTCCTCTTTTCTCACAAAGATCATTTCACGTACTCGCCAAGCAATTTTCTCTCGTGTCGCAATTATGGCGACAGAAGCGCAAGATGAGATGATGCTCAAGGTGTCAGAAAGTCTCAAAGATGGACCTTTCGCATGTACTTCTCTCACGAAGCTATCTGGCGGGACAGCCAATTTTGTGTATCGAGGGTTACTGGTCACTCCTCTCCAAGATGGCACGAAGACAGTAGTCATAAAGCACACCGAGGGATATGTAGCTCAGAGCCCTGGATTCAAGATTACTACCACGAGATGTGTAAGTTGACTCTTATATTTTCAAGTATAAAGTACCTCGGTGCTAAAATATCAAAGGACTACGAACAAACCGTCCTAACAGCACTCTCCACCCTGCCTCCCTCAACACACAGCAACATCACCGTCATGACACCATCCATGCACCTCTTCTCGCCCACCACCAACACCCAAATCTACAGCGATCTCCCCTCCTCCCTGGACCTCAAAAGCTACGTCCTCAAACACGCCTCTTCTCTCACCCACCCACAATGCCAACGTCTAGGCCACGCCCTCGGTCTCTGGACTAATAGCTTCCACTCCTGGGCTCAGGCCGATGAGCAGAAAGGGTTAGTGGAAGCTATGAAGGGTAATATGGCGATGCGAGATTTGAAGTTCACTATCAATTATGATACGTTGGTCCAGACTGTAGAGAGCTTCCCAGGAATCTTGGAGGGCAGCAAGAAGGTCTTCGAAAAGGTTAGAGAACAGAGGAGGAAGGATATGGAGAGTGAGGGGATGGTGCTTATTCATGGGGATTTCTGGAGTGGAAAGTGAGTCTCTTCTGTCTGCCCTTTCATCTTGTACCCATTCTCGAGGAGGTTTAAGATCGCTTTGCAAAGAGACTGACCAGAAAAATAGTGTCCTCCTCCCAGATGGGCCCATTTCGGACGCCTCATCCGCTACGACGGTCTACATCACCGACTGGGAGATGAGCCAAGTCGCCTCCCCGGCCTATGATCTCGGTCAAATGTTCGCAGAGCTCTTCGAGCTGAAGCATTTCAAGGATATTGAGGCAGGTGTCTGGCTTATTGAAGCGTTTATGCAGGGGTATGGAAAGATCGATGAAGAGGTGGCGTTCAAGACTGCGGTGCACGTTGGTACGCATTTGATTTGTTGGGGATCGAGGGTTCAGGGCTGGGGGACGGAGGAACAGGTTGAGGGTGTGGTGGAGAGGGGGAGGGAGTGGGTTGTTAAGGCTTGGGAGGGAGATAGGGGGTTCTTTGAGGGAGGACCGTTGGGGTGTCTCTTCTATTCATGATGTGTAGAAATGAGAATCGCAAGAAAATGTGATTGGAACGTTAGATAGTGATATAATGTAAACTCGCAAAACATGTTCCAGCAACCCCAAAACTCCATGGCTAATACCACGCTGCGCACCAGGTGCTCCTGTTCTCTGGTTCAAATCACTCCCCAGGCCTTGTCAATAGGCAACGCAACGCCATTGATTGCCCGAGCACCGTCGCTAGCAAGGAAGAGTATCACGTTCGCTACTTCCGTCGATGTTATACTTGGTGTCTCGCCGACTGGATTGTGCAGCTCCCAGATTGGACTATTTGGGGGTGTCAGTCTCTTCTCTCTACAATTCTTTGTCGCCAATCCGGGATGGGAGGGGCAATCTTACCGAAGAGCGGCGAAGCCAGCTTCATCAAAATGGTCGTTCTGCTCGAAGGCTTTGATGTTTGTTTCCATTGCTAGATGAGCCTTGTTAGAATCCTTCTAATCAAAGCATCTGAGTTCAAGGGCAAAAGATAGGATTTGGCAGCAAGTAAAACAAAGAAGAGAAGCTTACTTCCAGGCAACACAGCATTACATCTGATCCCCTCATCTCTAAATCTCCACGCAGTGTGCTTCGTCACGCCCAACAAACCGTGCTTAGAGGTCGTGTATGCCAGACCTGCTGCCGCACCACTGACAGCAGCTTTACTTGCTACATTGATGATCGAACCGTTCTTCTTGGCTTTCATGAAAGGAATAACGGCTCGGATCATGCGTGTTGGTACTGTGAGATTCACGCTCATGATGCGTGACCATTCGGCGTCGCTATAAACGTCGATTGCTTCGAAGGCGTCCATTACCCCTGCTACGTTTGCTAAGACGTCGATTTTGGTGCTATTGATGTCAAAATTTGCTTTCTAGTAGATATGAAAACGGAAGCCTAAGGTAATATTGAAATCATGTAGACGACAGGATATCATGAGCAGGTGGGTTAGAGTACAACTTACCCAAACTTCGCAACACAAATTCTAACCACCTCATCACACTCGCCCTCCTCGGTCAGATCACACCTGTGAAAATGGAACCTGCCCTGATCCCGCTGGTCGATCTTGGAGTACTCCATGTCCATGATATCGACTCCGAGGACTTCATATTGATGGCTGAGGAAGACTTGGGCTGTTGCTAGACCGACACCTGATGCGCAGCCGGTCACGATGGCGACTTTACCGAAGCCAACGACGTCGATGGTGCGTTGTGGGAGAATTGTCGTGCCGGTGTGGTAGTTGAAGGGCATTTTGGACCGAGTGAATGAGTGGTAGAGAGGATTGAATGTGGAGTGAGAGAGGCAAGCGAGGAGCGAGGTGGGGAACAAAACAACGAGGCGAGAGTCGTTCGGGAGCAGGCACGTGGCAAAAAGACGGGAATCTGGGGAAAGTGGAGAAATGAATACGAGATAATTAGGATTTCGTTAGGAACTCTGGGGAATGAGGAGACAATTATATACTGGTAGGCAAAGGCTTTGCTTGTGTTCCAAGGCTGCTCGCGTGCTCGTTCAAGAGAGAGGGTGGGCTTAAGCGAGACTCGGGTGAGCCCGAATCGTATGACTTTTTGACTGTCTCGCCACTAAACAAGATAGAGCCAGCTGGGTGCGTGGGGTGCCTTAGGCTTCTGGAGAGAAGTGAAGTTTGACTTTGATGCTCCGGATTGAGGTTTTAGCTTGTATTTGGCTTGTATTTGGCTCATGATTGGCATGTTGATTCTGATGCCTTGTAGAGGCTACTGTAGGAATAGTGGATTTCATACAGCGCCGTATGACTCTGTCTAGCATTGCTATACCTATGTTTTCCCCGAAATTTTCTATTGTAGATTATGTGGTATGGAGTTTGTGAAATAGATCAGACCTCCATCGCCGCAGTGGAGGCTTTCTTCAATCTCCGTGCTATACTTACCTGCGCTGCTTCGGCGATTTTCAAGTATACATATTGAGGAGCGACTTACCAGATGTACTGTGATATCTCCTTATGTAGTACTGCTAGTGCCTCCAGTATGAAAGAAGGCAGCCTTGAATGCAACGACCATTCATTTCCAACCATGAATGTCACGTTCTAGATCACGTGAACCCATATATTCCTTCTCTTCTTAAGCATAGGTTGCCTTCCTTTCGCAAAATAGGTTTCGATCACTACACGGGACTGGGTGTTTATTCGTCTGGGGGCAGGCTCGATGAAAATTCAGTCTTTATATACAGACAGTCTGATGAGTGGCTCGGTTCCCTCAACGGCTCAGCCATGCGTGGCCGATCATTTCATCAGCGCTACTGTACATGCTCAGCCTTCCAAGTTCCAGCATTACAGTCTCCAACATACATCTTCTCCACCATCATGCCCTCAGTCTCTTCTACATTCCAAGATTGCAAAGCGATCTGTCTGCTAGCACAATATGTTAGAAGGTGAAGATGCGATGCCAGGTGAGTCGATTTCATGTTGGACTACCTATCACATCTATATTCAGGTACTAACATAAATTTCAGACAGCTACCGCCAGGCCTTGCCGGTCGCTGTCGAGTCTCCGGTGACATGGCATGTCATTCTTTGGATTTTATTATGTCTAGCGATCAATTCCATGGCTCAAAAAATATGCGGCTCCCCGAGTCGCTACCGATTCTACCTCTCAAGTTCCCCGACCCTGGTTCTGGCTGATGCTATATCTGCACGTATTCGATTGACAAATGTACGCATCCATGTTCAGACCAGTCTCGTAGGCGCGAGTCAAATGGTCGTTCTGTCAAGATCGGAGCTTAGGACTAGTGGAGGCCAAGATACGACTCAGGCAGCTTCAGGTCGGGCGTGGCCTCGATGGTTGTTCTTCGTTATGGGTCCACTTCCAGCAACTATCAAGCTTGCCTCCTTCTCCGGGATTTGGTGGACAAAGTCATGGGGATTGATGTTCGCTGTGTCGTTTGTCGTGGTAGAGTTGATATCATTTCCCTCACGGATGTCCCAATCAACAGGAGTACCAGCTCAAGAGCTTCTAGGACCAGGTTTACAGATAGCACAAAGTTCGGATGACCAAAGATTCAAGAAACTGTCACAGAATCTGGATCTAATTGACTCAATCCTCTTCTTGACGGCAATTCTTGTCCACCTTGGCCTACTCATCTGGGCAATTGAGGTCTTGTGGTACGCAGGGTCTGAAAAAATGTCCCAATCAGCTTTGGTCCAGAATATCGTACTGTTTGCCAGAACGATCTTACTTTCAATCTCCCTAGCAGTTACTATCTCCGCCATGATTGTCGGACTTTTCTGTACGTATCTCGGGTAGCCCGTTATCTCCCCTCTTGAATGCGCAAACATCTTCCAGAAACACGTCGCATAATCCTCAGATATGCGTAGACGAGGAAACTGCTGAATTCCTTATTCTCTACCTGTAGGGCTAGCGCTAAAGGGGGCAGGACGCCTTCCCGAGCAACAAAAGCCGAGACGGGTTCGCAACACACTGTTTAAAGCAGGAGCGGGGTTCTTCATTGTAGCTTGTGTCCTCTCAGGAGGAATAAGACAGAAGAGGAAGGAATGCACTAATGCTGAATGTACCAAGTCTAGAATTCCACCCGTGCCATCATGGTTGGAAGCAGCAAGTACAATGGCCGTCGTGTGGTACATAGTTGCGGCCATTTACGCCGCCATGTGGCACTCGCTATCATGGACCTGTCGCCGCTGGCCTGCTGTTGCAAGAGTCTTGCTCATTGAACAAACAGCTTCAGCACCATCTGTGATTGCACAGCATCTCAATACTTCCATTGCCAAACAAGGTGCCATTGATTTTGAGGGTTGGGTATCGTTGTGCTTCTTCCTGACGAATGTTGTTGTTTGCGTCTTGTGGTATGCTTTCAAGTACAACTCGAGGGGAACCGTAAATCCAGCATGGACAGATGTTTTCGGCAAGTAGTACTCGGCTTCACCAAATTTGGCTCTCTCTCAGAAGCTCTGAGGGCGACATGCCGAACATCCTGGGAATCAGAAGCAAGGTAGAATTTCGATTCATGGATGACTCGAAGACAGGCTGACTGTGTAGGTCGTTGTCTGGCTTCGACAGTTAATTTGGAGTCATTTCCTATTTATATAGTGTCAATGCAGCCCGAAGAAGATTCTCTGAATGCGCCTCTTCGATGGCAGCGTTGAGGTGCTTGAAACGAATGGAATTAACTCGCAGAGCGGTGACCAAGTCACAAGCCAGGCAGTCACTTCGAAGACCAATATTTCACTGAGAACCTCTAGTGAATCACCAACGCAATTCTTGTTTCTTTGCTCTTACTACAAATCCACCACTTCCTTCGTTTCTACGAGGTCTTCAATCTCCTCATAATACCCGTCCGCCAACGTCGTAAACATGTCGTGCTCAGATTCTCAAACTCCCATCCGAGAACCAGTTCCACTGAGACCAGTGGGCTCAGCCAACTTTCGCGACAGCCTCCAAATCCCGAATCAGCCCCGGCCCATCTCACAGGAATCAACTTACACAGATAGCACCTCCCGACGAGGATCCCTCGAAATAAATCCACCGCATCTAGCTCCCGGCGAGCGACCACAGATAATGACAGCCAGGCCTCTAAATCTTGGCCCCCAGGTGCCTACGCCGCCACCAAGCCCTCCGCTTCTTGAACGAAAGAGTGGGTTCAAGAAGTGGCTTGCATTTGTCGTTGTTGGAGCTGCGAGCTTGATGGTTATCTTAATGATCGTTGCCGTTGTGCTTCTTGTTACTTTTGGCACAAGAAAACACACCTCTAAGATATATGTCCAAGCCACAGTCGCGGTATCAAATGGCACAGAAGCGGCACCCGTTTTAGCTGTACCCGGACCTGGACTCGGCAGAAGAGGGGGCTGGAAATCGACAAACACGGCGTCACCAAAAATGGCAAATATCGCTCATCCTAATCAGCACCCAGCTGTACCTATAACGACATTTACAGTCAGTGATGGTGTTGCCGTATTGTCGATATCAGAGATAGCTACAAAAGAACAAGATTCCACGGCCACAGTGCTGGAAGGAGTTGTGACCGTCACCACCAAAAATGTTATCAGCACCGTCATGTCACCTGCTTCCATTATCACGACTACCATCATAGCTGTACCTGAACCTACACCCAACTCTAATCAGCCAGCTCTACCGACTTCCATTGCCCCGCCACCTGCATCTGTGACTGTGAAGCTGCAATTCACGATCAAAGAATCGAGCGGACTTTCAACGATAAGAGGACTACTGATATGGGGACTATTATCTGCCGTTGTGCCAGTGGGAGTAATTTGGGCATGGCTTGGAGGCTTTTGAGGCATCAAGAAATAAAATGTAAAACGAAGGAGGTATATGTATCTGCGATGGAAGAATGTCAACATTGGAAGGACTATCTGAACTTTTGGACATACAGACGTAGACCTAAGTAGTCAATAATAAAGCATTCTTTCTGGTCTACGACATGTAAATGGGCTACTACTGATAATATTACGAGCGCCTCCATCATATGGATCCCCTGATTGCCTCTAGACTATTCGTCCAAGGCGAGGTATACCCATGGACTTGTCCGAATAGCCGTTCTATATCTCACAAGAGAAGAAGGACACGACCACTGGAATGATACTGCATAGCTCGAAGTACGTATTTTCCACTTGCAAGCGGTTGAGAACCAAGTGATGGTCATGTTACCCAAGTCTTGCTGTACGGTATTGAATACACAGATTGGAAGACGCAGCATGAGAGCCTCTCTATAGGCCTCACTGGGAGTATTCGCAGAAAAAAATGGACTGAATGACAGCCTCTAACCAAATTTCGGTCCACGTATTAGAGTCGCAAAAGCCGAGATAATGTTTAAAGGACAAGCAAGCAAATTACAGAAAACATGGCAGCAGCTAAATTCTGGAGTGGAAGGCAGAGACTTTCTGCATCCATGTTACAATATGGTACAATTGGTATACTCTTATACAAAATCATCACCTCTGGAGCGACAAGTACTTTCCACCAGAGTGACGCGCTTCCCAACCTCTCGCCTTCTGCTTTGGCTTGAGCGCAATGACCTTCTTCCTCTTGAACTCTATGTCCGCGCCCTCAATACCTGCTCGACTCATCACACCAGCTGTTCCTTCGTCCCACAAGCTGCGGAAGATGCTCATTCCAATTGGCTTGAGTTGGTGCTTGTCAACAAAGCTTTTCAAGTGAAATTTGTCGCGTTTGACTGCATCCTTCATCTCGGCAACATCCAGGATCTGGTCAGGCTTTTGTTCGATAACGAAGACTGAGTATCGATGGTATGGGGACCCCTTTTGCGCAAATGGAGGTAGCCATGGTAGGACCAGCTGCGCTTCCGTGGCCATGGAAAGAGGTATTGAGGACTCTACTGGAGAGAGACGAATATTTGTAGCCAAGTAATGGCATCGCGACATAAAGTTATCCTTCTCCACAAGCGGCACGTCCGAATCGACCACAGCAACAGTGACACGTCTTACGCCCTTGTCAAAGACTTGCACTTTTAACCGTGCTGGAACTTCGCTAACTCGAGAATCGATGAACTCTCCAGGCTGAACATTTCGATCTCTAAATGCCATTTTGACATCTGCGGTCGGTTCAAAGTAAGGTAAAACATCGGGAACTATTGCGAATTGATTTATACGCTGGACAATAATCTTTCGTTGGTACTGGCGCCACTTCTTGTCCGCCAGGTATCGGTAGATGGGTTTGTTCATGTCTCCTGCGGAAACCATTAGCAGATGTATATTTCCAGATTGAATCTTGGCTGTGCATACCTTCTCCATCCTCGAATCGTTTCTTGATCATAGGATCATTGATATCTGCTTGTATCTTCAGATATTCCAAATGCCTCCTCATGCTCTCCAGCCTCTTCTGTTTCGTTGCCTCGCCTCCCCGAATATTCGAAGCATCCGTAGCTACTAGGTTCGAAATTCGTAATCGTTCCGTGGCAATCAGCTTCAATTTCTCTTCCCGGTCTGCAGCCAGCACTTTTCGAGCCTCCTGAAAACATTGATATGGCAGCTGCTCGAAAGGGATATTGTCGGAGGTCTTCAATGCTGCACGACGCCTTCTAGATCCAATTGGAGTGACGCCACTCTGCATCAACTTCTTCTCCTGCCGTGGATTGGTGACAGTTGCTGGATCGAATATGGGTTTAAAGGGGACCGTTTCGGTGGTAGCTTCTTCATTCGTCCGGGAAGAGCTCGTAAGAGTCCGAATGACTCTTGCAGAGTGACTTGAAGGATGGGAAACATGAAGGCATCTTGCCAATGGCCTTACGGCCTTCTGACAGCTCGACATTGTTGCTGTGGTATCTGGTGTTGAAGTCCGTTAATTTTGTCGCTAGAAGCTCAGCCGCGGCGAAATGTTCTTGCGCTCCGAGAATTTTTGCCAACCTTGTTTGCTCAACTCCTGTTCGGGATGGGATGACGATTGATCTGATTATATCAACAATGACGTCCAAAGGCTTGCAGAGCTTCTCAAGGAGCCTCAGAAGTATAAGAACGTGTCCGTCGGGCGTGAAAGATCCTCTCACAGTAAAGTATACTCCGCAGAAAGCAGTAATACCTTTACCAACTGAATCAACAGCAATGCCTGGCCCTACGATTCTCGAGGTCAATGGCAACAGAGGCTGCAATGCCGGCGAACCTCACACAAGAATTCAATCCTTCATTCCTCGAGACTGCAACAGATCCGACATATTCCCTCCCAGGTACGATGTGGTCCACCTGATGTAAGGACCAAATTCTAACGATCACAGACCCAACTGTTCTCACAACCATCTACAAATTCCCTACCATGGAGCCCGTACGATTCGAATCCTACAATAGCAAGCATCTACATCTCCCCCTACGTCGAGACATCCTCCACCGAGCCGTTGTCTTCGAGGGCGATGCAACTCGGCAAGGGACAGCAAGCGTAAAGACGCGATACGAAGTCCATGGATCTCACCGCAAAATCAGACCACAGAAAGGTAGTGGAAGAGCCCGTTTAGGCACAGCGCAATCGCCTATGCTGAAGGGTGGAGGAAAGTCATTCGGACCGCATCCTCGCGATTTCGCTACGGGACTACCGAGGAAGATGTACGATTTGGCATGGAGGACGGCATTGAGCTGGCGTTACAGGAGAGGGGAGTTGATCATCTGTGAGAATGGGATGGACATCGAGTACCCGAAAACTCAATTCATCAAGCATATCTTTTCGCATAATCACTGGGGCCGAGAGGATGGGAGGACACTTTTGATCACAAATGACTTCAGGGAGAACCTAGCCACGGCTCTGGCCCCGGCTGGTGAAGAAGGAAGAGTTCAGTTGGTAGAGGATGTTGATGTAAAGGATTTACTGGAGCTTGGAAGAGTGATTATTGAGAAAGGAGCGCTGGAGCAGATATTGAGTGAGCATCAGAGCGATCTGGTGCCTAAGGTCAGAAGTGTACGATAGGTTCCGTATCTGAGAGCTCCATGGGCCATGTATACCTCTTGTAAATCAAATTCACACCAAAGCTAATCTTTGTGGGCTGGAAATCAAGTTCTTTTGAACGGGTCTCGATCGATCTTGGGTCGCGTTCTGTGTACAGTCGGAAATACTTGAACACCAGCGCTGATTGGCTAGGATGTTACTGCCGATCAACTGGAAAAACTTACCTTTAGCGACACCATGTTGACTTTCTACAAGGAGCTTTTTCTCCGGCCTATTAATGTTACAGACGAGCGAAGCTCAAATGGCATCTCCGACTGAAGGTCCGATTGCATCGCTTGAAAGCTGACGGAAAGTAGCTACTGCAAATTACTGAAACTTGCAGATGCCGGCGAGAATTCGGCCAACGCCACAACGTGGTTGATGGGAGAGCATAATTACTATTTTATGTCCACAGAGTCGACTTGATGAGATCCGACGCTTTTTCTGCAACGGCATAGACCAAGGTCTGCGGATTACCTTGCGGTATTAGTGGAAATATCGAAGCATCAACAACTCTCAAACCCGTCACACCATAAACTCTCAGCTTATTGTCAACCACGCCGCCTTCCTGCAGTGGCAACATTGCACAAGTACCTACAGGATGATACGTCGTTTTTGCCCATTTCTTGAGGTGATCTCTTGCAGCCTCCAAATTAGTCTCCACGTTGCCGCTTCTGGGGAACCGCCTCTCATATTCTGCGACATGGTTCGACAATGGCGCTGTATGAATGGCTTCCTCAGCATACATGAGAGACCGAGCCAGGATGTCTCGGTCTATAGGTTGTGAGAAGTACCTGGGATCGATGAGCGGTGCAGCCAGAGGATCTGGGGAGCTGATATGGATGTTGCCTCTTGAGAAAGGATGCATCAGGCCTATTACGAGAGTATGGCCTCCTTCATTGTTTGCTGATGGAGGACGAAGGTAGCTGGGAAGGATCAGAAACTGTGTGGACGCTCCTTCTGGTCCCTCGAGTAATGTCCGGATCAAATCTTGCTGAATCGAGAGTGCGGCAACGTCAGGAAAGTGGTTTCGGACAAAGCTGTTGACATCTTGTTCGCTCTTCGTCACAGACAAAATGTCCGCCAGAGATACGAACGCACTTGTCCCGATGAATTTCGAGAGCGGGCCCGATGCAGTCTTCGCATGTTCTTCCAGGGCTTGCTTCACCAGTGCCGGATTCGAAAAGATTGAAAGATCCGGCTGGGTGGGGGGAAACGGTAAAATGGTCATGATATGGTCCTGCAGATTCTCACCGACATTCTCATTAACTGCGACAGGCTTGATGCCATGCTGCTCAAGAATGTGTGCTGGGCCAATTCCCGAGAGCTCGAGTATTTGTGGTGACTGGATCGCGCCTGCGCTAAGGATCACTTCTTGCTCCGCAGAGATGCTGTAGGCTTGATTGGTATGGATGAACGCCACTCCAGAAGTGCGGTCACCATCGAAGAGGATTCTTGTAACATGAGCTTCGGTCAAGACATGGAGATTGCTACGACTGGAAGCTGGAAGGTAGTATCCAGTCACTGCATAACTCCTTTCCGCAGTTCTGGGGTCAACCGTCGCGGTGATTGGGTACGCCCCTTTCGAGACACCGTTGACAGGATCAGTGGACCCTGGATGACGTTCCAATGCCTTGAAGGCCTTCACAAAGTCCCTTTCCAGTGGACCCAGGTGCTTGTAGATGCTGGTTTGAATCGAACCATGGCTTCCATCCAAAGAGCTTTCATTCGTTGTCCTGTCAAGCTCGAAGAACTCTTCTATTTCCTCAGACGGTCGATTCCAAGTTTGGAATTTGTGCAAGTAAGGACGGAGATCTTTGGCAGCCCATCCTTTGTTACCGAGTTTCTCCCAAATGTCGAGAGCTTCGGTCGAGGAGTAGGTTGCCATCATGTAGTTGATTGCACTTGATCCTCCTAAGACTTTACCTCGATTCTGATCGTCGACACGGCCATCAAGATGCTCCTGCCCAGTTTGTTAATATATGATCTTTCTTCTTGTATTTTCTGCGCCTCCTTACCTGCGGAATTGTCTTGAATCTCCAATCATACTCGGGATTTCCTAGCATGCTTGGTGCCAAAGCTGGCACCTTGATGCGGAAGTCGTTCAATTTCGCTTTCCCGGCTTCGAGAACTGCTATTTGAAGGCTGGGATTTTCAGAAAGACGAGTTGCTACAACCAGGCCTGCTGTTCCTCCTCCGATGATTACGAAGTCGTAGCTTCGAGACATGAATGTGTCAATGTCAGCGACGTTACTTTCCTCCGTGGAGGCGGGTTCAAGTGAATTTGCCATTTTGATTCAGCTATGGACAGGATTGCCGAGTAAATGCAATCGGAGTATCGTTGCTACACATTTCCTGGACTGTATTGATATTTATATGCCGCAAAGTAACTTCCTGCGATTTCATGCGCTTACATCAATTGCGGCTTATTTTGCCTCCACCATCAGCAGAGTCATAGTCTCGGTCTCCTCATTGTCGCTTTGCGATTACGGATCACTTAGCAAATACAGCCCCGGGCTCGTTCGACTCACCAATTTGTCGACATGCAGAGCAAGTGCTTCGAGTGCGATATTTTCGCTTGCAGATCCCGAGTTTCAATGATGTCCAATGAAATAAACAGAATATCGAGTCACAGGCGAAGACCCAACAGCAATAGCCTACTTCAAGGCAAACTCTATCAAATATGATATCAGGTCAGGTAGCAGTCTATACGTGCGTAGTAATCGCAAGGCAATTTGGCTGCAGCTCAGCGGAGTCCTGATTGGTCATTACTGTCAGCATTCTGGACATCAGGGCTACTTTCTTACGGCCGGAATAATCAACATCGCGACCTCGATATGATCTGACTGGCTGTATATTACTGATCATTGTGGAGTTCGTTGTTGCGAATTGGAATATGGCTCGCTCTCTCGCCAAGAGCTGTCTTCGGATCGGCTCTCTCGCCTCATTTTCGGGAACGGAAACGGGGAGTGGGACTTGTAAACATCCCAACTTTTCTTTGTCTAGATGGCAAAGGCAGCGACGAGGTTCTGGCTTGGTGGTCCCATTCGGTGGATATGTTGCAGGTTTTCAAACTCTCTTCCTTTCGCACATCCGTCATGCCTTGCTTGACAGAATGCCGGCTACGATGGTCTCTCGCTTTAGCCCAGTTTTTTATCTCGTCGATTTCGTCATTGATCGGCGGCGAAGTCTATCCACCAAATCCACCTCGACACTCGACACTGTCAGATATCCTTGCCTCCATACAGACCAACAATACAATGTCCTCAAACAGTGAGGATGTACTACTCGGGAGAAACAGTTGTGTCGCAATTGTACTGCCTATGAGGATATACTGCTCGGGAGAAACAGTTTTGTCGCAATTGTACTGCCTAGCTTCAGACATGGCAGTGGGCTCGCCAGTCGGTCCGTCGTCGAGGGTCACTTAGTACTAACGCCCAGTGGCAGCTTCAGCTCCTCTAAGATACATCCGTCTATCTCCCCCATCAAATGCAGGACAAAACTGCGCCTGGTCACAGCGTCCAAGGTCAACATCTACCCGGATACGACGAGACATTTATAGAGGATTCGTTCTTCATTTTCAGCATTTAGCAGATATAAAATCGGACTTCCAACCAACCCGCAAGTCCATCAGCTCAATGACTTTTCATTTCCCAACTGGCAAGGATGACAGCCCAGAACATCGGTCCAGCTATTAGCTCTACCGCGAATATCTCTTTCCATCAAATCTCTTGCGCACAATGTCCCATCAACAGTTCCCTCCCCTATCCAGAGAAGCAGCATCAATTCGTCGGGCCTCGCATCCGTTACTCCTCGTTCTGTGACCGGGAATGAACCGTCGGTCGGGTCCGTCCTTATCAACAAGTACGTTTCCATTTGAACGGTTCAATCATCCGCATAATTAAAGAGGCTTCGTGTAACTTTTAAGCGAGAGCAAATAACTTACATCATCGTGGAATTCATCCCTGCCATGTCCGCCTTGGGATGGCTTGAAACCTATCTTATTGGATCACGTCACGCGGTTTCTTTGTCCTCTCCAATGATGTAGTAAGTAAGATATGCGAGCGTTGGTGTTTTATATAGGTATGTCATGCATGGCGCTGCTGGCTGCGTTGCCACAGACGCAATGCTGTAATTGTGGCCTGGCTTTCTTATGTCGTTCTTATACTGGAGCAACCCCTCTTTTTCTCCCTTTCCGCGGTATCACCTCTAATATGTATCTTTCTACTACGAAGATACAGCAACTCCCACTCGATGACTTCGCTCGAGCTGGACGATGGACCTTGAACGACGAGGAATGGCCTCTGTAGCCCATGTTTGGGTGTGAAACTGTTTTCACCACACGGCAAGATAGGCCCGATGGAAAGCCAAAATATCTTCTTCTCCGCCAGAGATCCTGCTCACTTTCACAATCTTTCGCTAGTCTTTACGAGTCAAGTCCGAAAAGAACGCTTCACAACTCTCAGCACTGCATAACAAGCGTCGCGCGCCAAACGACCTTCAATTTCTTCCGTCGCGCTCTTCCAAAGGACAAATTCGGTGTTGAAGTACGACGAAAAGAACGAAATATCTCTTTCCTATCAGCCAGGACTCGTGGGCGAGACAAGCAATACTAGATGCCGTTCATCGCGCTTTCTAGTCGATAGCAATAGGATTTCTCGGTGCAATACACCCTTGGAATCCATTCCAATTCCGCTACCGTTTCCCCGAAGAGTGATGACCGGTCAGTATCTCATCACGAATATTGATACGTGCCCTGGTACCTTCAAAGAGTTTTCATTCGCCCCTCTGAGAGGACTCCATCCTCGCTCCTCAGGGCAGGCTGCCCACAGACCATGGCGTATTAAGAGAAATTTCACACGGGAAGCTTCTCTCGGAATACAACATTCCAAACACGACCTCGATGTACCACCCTATGCTCAACAGCTCATTCAAGACAAGCCTCCAAAGTTCCACTCAAGCGACCGATCTACGATGACAACAGATAGTCATGGAGACAACAGTCGCTGCAACACCGACGCATAGTTCGAGAGCGAGAAGTCTTAGAGGCAAAAATTCAAAGACGGTAGGGAGAGCGAGGAGAAGAGAGCAGGCAACCCCCAACAGCATCCCATGCCGATCAAATGAGATACGTTCTGAATCTCAGAGGTTTTTCACTTCGAATCTGGTCCGCTGGCTACTGAAGGCAATGCCTCTTCGGTAGGATGTCGATTGTTCTTCTCTCCCTCTTCAGAGTTTACCTTCAGCGCTCAAGACTTCCCTGGACTTCCGAACAACACGGCGCCGCAAATACCAGAGCACACATCGACCCATCTTGACTGTCTTTTGCTCCCAGACCCTGTCCAAGGAGCCAAAGCATTCGGAGACAGAGGAAGAGGAAGAGGCAGGTCAACTCACTTGACACCTTTGCCATTCATCAGCTTTTATCAAAACACACCTCCATGCACGCACCTTTCTCCAAAGCCAAGGGATACCTTCGAAATTCAATCTCAGCAGGTGTGGCAAAAGAGGGACGAGAAGAGGAGACTATACTAAATGGATCTGGTCATGTAATATTCGGATTGGATTGGGATGTCAGAAATGTCATGTCGTCAAGTCTACCCAACTCTAAATCCATCACGTCACGCTTTTCGCCTCACAAGGTCCACAGCCACACCACCACAACCAATTCTACCATTACTACAAACCAGCATCATTCTTCATTCTAGAAAACTTTGATGACAACCTATAGAATCACATTCATCACCACGCGGAACAAACATCTCACATGGACGATCAAGCATTTTAACGTCATACATTGCTACGAGCGAACGCAAAACAACAAAGACAACTCCGGCGACAGTCCCCAAAATTAGCACTCGCATACTCGTCCGTGCCCTGCGATATCCGCGTTTATTACTCGGTCAATTTTGTACAGCAAAATCATACAGTACTTTTGGCCATCATCAGAGACTCTGCAAGTAGACCGGCCTTATTGGTATGTATACATATGCTGGTCAGGATCTGATCTGCTCTTGCTTTTGCTTTTGCTTTTTCGCTAACAGAGATACATTGTAGCTTTCGCCTCGTCCACCGCTCCACAGCATCCATTCCTCGCACCAGGCAATAATGTCATCGGATCCTTTTTGGCGAAAGAAAACAATCGTGGTGTAAATCTCTTCGCAAAGCTGTTCGACACGACTAATTGACCTGCTCTTGACCGCTGAATTGCACTTGAGCTAGGTATGCAAAATCAAGGCCAGCATCCAACGAAGGAAGAGGTTCGTTGTTGCGGTAGATCGGATTCCCAATACCCTCATCGTCAATTGCCATGTCTTTCTTGACACCTTCCGGAGGGCTGTTGGAACCAATCGCGGAATCAGAATTTCCTGGAGTCGACCCATTTCGAGACATGTTGGCACCATTTGCGAAATCTGTGTTGATCTTGTGCGGGTTTTCAGAGTACGACATGTCTCGAGACATTGGCCGGCTTCCCATCCCGTTTCGCTGTGCACTTGGCAGGTCACCAACGCTGACGGTCGAGGTAGCGTGAGAGTTGGTTCGCCCGTGGCCAGGAAGGTAGGTCGACGTTTGAGCTGACATAGCTGGGCTGTGAGCATCTTGCACAGACTCAGGGCCGTTTTGGATAGAATCCTGCTGGACGTAGCCGGTAAATGATCGTGTCATAACAAGTCCCTCACTGATTCCGGCTCGCCTCTGGTTGCACATGTCAACCCGGTCCTGGAGCTGGGCAACTAAAATCGAAACTTTGTTCAAGCTTTCTCTGGCTATCGCTTTATGATCATCGGAGTCACAGCTACTTTCTATGTCGAAAGCAAGGTTGCGGAATGATTCCAATTCTTCCTCAACTCGGGCGATATTGTTCCATGCGATATGATTATCCTGGCGTTCCCTGACCATCTGCTCTTTTTTCTCCGCTTCGGTTTGCTTCTTTTTCTGACGGCATTTCTGTGCTGCGTCTCGGTTTCGCTGAAGGTGGTTTTCTCTCTTCTTTGCTAGTTCTTCGGCGGTCCGAATCTTCTTTCTAGCACCTCGACGTCTCTTGGGTTTGGGCTCTTCTCCAGCATCAGTATTAGGCTTGGTCCTCTTCTGGCCTGCTGATTGAGTTGTTTCGTCGTGTGTTTGTCTTTTCACTCCATCATGTACCTGTGGGTCTACTGATTGAGACTCACCCGCGACCGCATATCCGTGTGTCGGGATAGAGGTGATGGATAAATCTGCTGGTGCCAATGTGTTCCCCGAAGCCGAAGTTGGCAGGGAAGTACTGTCTGGAAGGGTTGGGAAAGGAAACTCGGAATCATCGACGAATTCGCCTGGCATATTTTGGATGGTGGGTTGCATGTTGACTGGCATGTTGGGCATGGCGTTTTGTGAGTTTCCAACGGCGGGGGAGAAATTCAACAATTGGCTGAATTCAAACTCGGAATCGAAGCCTGGGGTGAGGACCTGATTGTTCATAAATGCACTGCCGCTCCATGGGTTGCCAGCATAATTGTAATTCGTAGGATACTCCATTGTGGTGCTTGCTGATTGAAGTCGCAGAAATGTTGAGATAGCACAAGGATATTGAAGCACGATTCAATGGTATGTGTGTTGATTGTGCTTTCCTACGGCCACTACAGTCTAAACTCGAAAAGCACACTCTACCTCGGTCCTGGTAGTCCCAGAAAGTTCTAGCCTCCAGAACGGAAAGTGGCTCTGGCTCTGTCGCAACTTGCTCAAGTAGGAGGGGTCTGAGTGGTCTGTTCCTCTTTTGCAATTCGGCTTCGTCGGGTATATTATTCAGGGTCTGGGTGGAATGTGACGTCCTCTGGCGCAGGAATGAGCTCCAATGCCGAAGCGTTTGCGGGGTCCGTTCTTCACAACGTTTGGAAAGTGAAACTTATGGCAGGTGCAATTCTGGCCCGCAAGTGTCGCAATGAGGACAGTATGGGTCGATGTCAAGCAGTGGAAGCCTGGTGATGCATTCGTTTTAGCCATACTCTACTTGTCTTTTTGTGTATTGAGATTTGCGTCATTGATGCGGAGCTTTCCTTACCTCTACCGTTCAATTGCAGTTCTGGACACCTAAAAGCGTAGTCTCGACCACAGAAAATGGCGGACGGCGTGTTGTTTCTTCTGCAGGCAGGATAGTGGCAATGGACAATGAACGCCACAAGAATTGTTTTCTTTTGTTGTGTTCTTGGTGTTGTTATTTGTTGTCGGACTGTGGGAGAGGGGAATGCAGACTGCACAAAGAAGTCCGAAATAGCTTCTGCACTTCTATGCTTGTGAGGTCGGCGGGGAAAGGTACTTTTCAACGAAGATGGGAAAGTTAGAGTTTGACGGTTCGTCGACTAGGAAGGTTTCCGCTGCCACTCCCTGGCTAGTCGTCCCACTAAGTAGGCGCGAGTCGCTGTATGAGATCGAGATCCAGCAGGATTGGTAAATGTTACCGGAGCAGAGCAGAGCAGAGCAATAATGTCGCGGTTTAAGTTGGCCAACAGGCCCTTCTTTCTCAAGTAAATTTACGTTAGGTGAGTAGTCGTTTGCTGCTTTGGTGCTTGATTGGTTTCGCTGGGCTCAAGTTACAGCTGTCCGAGATAGGTAGACCGTAGATGCGAACGTTGCAAGAATGAGGAACATAGGACAAAGATCAGAGATGACGTTAAACCTCTTGTTTCCCAGAACCCCTGATTCCGAGAAATCGACGAGGACGAAGATAAGATGACAATGCTAAAACATCCCGCAGGAGCTTGAAGCAGGAAATGACGCTGCACTGCGCATCTGAGGTAGGGTTGTGGTGGTAGGAGCGCAGCGAGGGGAAGCGCCTTGTAGGGTATCCATTGGCGGTGGCTTGCAGCTGTGGAGAGGATGGGCCTGGATGGCAGGGTACTGAAGCTTCACTCGTAAGGCGGCACTGTTATCACTGACTGGCATTGGCGCATTGCGGAAATAAAACCACACCATCATCCAAATCCCAAGTACGGGTCCAAATCCCGACTCATGTCTTGTGCAATCCACTTGTTCAAGAAGAAAGACAGACTTTCGCCACTGTCAATCCGGCATATACTGTCACCATGTACGGACGTAGCTTGGTTGGATCTAGGCGAGGTGAACAATAGAGAATCTGTCGATATTACTACTCAATGCTGAATCTACTGGGCATGCGAGTGGGCATCGTCGCTTTCCAGCTTTTCCTCTGACAACGTATTACGAGTGCTCATTCCATACAACCAGTTCCCTCATGACAGCTCACGATCGATGTAATTATACCCCTCCCAAAGACATCCTCTACGGTAAAGATTGTCCTTCAAACGGCAGAAGGCTCACTGTCTAGACCAGCTAAGCCCGAAAGTCAGGGCAAGAGAGTCCCAAACGTGGCACTTACTTGATAAAGCAGCCTACAGGGGAGAAAGACATGTCTGTTGTCTTGTCCCCCCTTCACCTTTCCCCCCCTCCCAGCGTGCCGTCAGTCTCACACCACTGACATCAGGTAGTGCAAGGATCGCCGCAAGTGGGGAATGCGCAACATGGGATTTTGAAAATTCCCATCCTTGGTGGCGATCCAATCATTGAATGAACGTGCTTTCTGGCTGTCCGGAGTTTGTGCTCCGGGGACAGGGAAGAGCTCTTTACTTTGTGTTCGAGTTCGTGTAACTGGCCGCTCTGGAAAAAAGATGCGAGAACAACCCAAAAAAATTACCGAGCATGGAGTTTCTTGTCCGGAAATATTCGTTTATTTTCTTGTGACTGTGGAGAATAGACAGCCTTCCACGGCATGAGAGTGGATTGGATGGGTAGAATTTTCTGGGTGGCGACTCAAGCCGCTGGAAGCAGAGATGATTGACCTCCCCCCCTAGAGCGCGGAATCGGCCACGACTCCTCTGAAGTATGCCAGGGGAGTAACGCCCGCCAAGATATCCAGACGCAACTTCAACAATATTCTTCCTATTCTGCCTGGATGTACAAACCTCGTACCGCGGGGTTGTGTCAAGATTAGGGAAATATGAATCGATAATAGCGAGCCCTACTCTGCCGAAGGTACGTCCGGAAGTCAATACTGTTTACTGGCAAACATTCGTGGATGGTTGAGATGATGCAGGATCTTGCCCTAGGACAAGTGGAGATGTGAGAAGGCACCGGTCGAGGAAATCGGTCAGTAAAATCCAACATGAATCGTTAAATTGCCCAGAGACACTCTGCAGAAGACAGAGGCAAAGTCGACCATGTAAATCTGCTGCCTTCACCGACAAATCAAACCCTCCTCGCGTATTTACTTCTGCTGTTTCCGCTGATTAAGAGAACGATCGTCAGAATATCCCAACCTTGAGCTTTAAAGGTAGACTCCGAATGGACCTATTATTCTTCCGTGCTCTGAGATCTACAGACACAAGACGGGAAAGAAGAGGGGAATTTGACCTTCCCAAATTGGAAAGTGATCGTAGATTGCTGGCATATATAACTTAGTATGCAGGATCAAAATTCCCAAAACCTGATCTGAATGTGGAGGAGTGCATTCTAATCTCATTCCCCCGAGCCTTATCCATCACACGTTGATTGTGAAGCTCGTGGGTTTCCACGTTTCCGATTTCCCCAGATACTTTGTGTCAATTACCATCAACGCCATACCTATGCTATCACTCTTGGTTGATAATCGCTATACCTCCTACCCCGGCTGAAGTCCAAAGACTAGGGGCTCCAGAAGGAGATATAATGTTGAAATTTGGTCGGCAATTTTTTGGGGGGTTTCTCGTGTTTGTGTATTTGCGCTCGTTCTACAAATCGTCTAAGCTTCTATTAGGCCCCCTCCAATGGAAGATTGCTGAAGTCTCAGCCTCCAGGGGAAGGAAATTCCTTTTCTGGGCTCCAATATACGCCGTGTCGTCACATTGCAGGTCGCAGGCTTCTAAGCGTGTCTGTTCTTCGGAGTGTCAGACATTACTTAAGAGTCAAGACTCAAGCGAGATGGGTGGCTGCGACTGATGTCCACTCAATCAGAGAGACAGACATACACCTCGGCAGGGTCGTCGATATCGGACCTCCGACTTTGAGATTCTGGTTTGCTCATTCTGCAGTTGCAAAATGGTCCTGCCGCAAAAAGTCAAGCTGGAGATGCTCCATGCGCTAGCGCAATGACAGCTTGACGCTCCCAGTTCTTTGTGATGCAGAGGGGCACCCATGGCCTTCAGGATCGGCTAAAGAACCCACACTCAACACATCGGTACGAAGTACTGCATCCAGAAGCCATGGAAGCCTATACCACACCTCTCCTGGAGCACACATGTGCCCTCCAAGGGTCAACGCATGCCCGCCTAATGGCCTTGCCGCCTATCCAGACAACATACCACCACCACACGCCCTCCCATCAATACGCACAGCGCGTACCTATCAATCCCACACTCGCACGGTACGAGATCGTCTAGTGTGAGACTCATACCGCAAAGCAAAAGAATAAGCCAGCTCCAGCCTTCGACGATCTGTATGGCATTCCCTTCTTCTGGGCATCGCGAATATTTCAGAACAGGTTTTATGGCACATGTTCACGATATACAATGTTCGAAATTCTCCTACAATCAGCAAGAATTTATCTATGACCACCAATCCTCATCGCAAAATTTTCAGGAGTTGGGAGTTCTGAGATTATCTCAATAGATTCAACTACCTACCTAGCCTTGGCCATATCCTCAGGGTCGTCTGCCAAAGCGCCGCGAACTTACGATCGAAGAGGACTCAAGATCGCCAGTCCAGAAACCTGTTTTCCTTCCCTGAAAGATCTGTATCCATACCCAACTGGCCAGCCACAATGTAACCTCCCGAGCCAGAGACGCAGATGCACGCCAAAGCCAGGGTCCTCCTCACCCCTCTTCCGCAGCCATATCTCCGCTTAACCAGCCCATGCTCATTCCAACCGATTTCAAGAGATGAGACAGAGCAAAAGCGGCGGTCTGCTTCTTTTTTCCCACTAAATGAACGCCTCAGATGCATGACAGCCTTGGGTGACGGCCCTGAGCACGGAGAGCCTTCCGTCATGAGCAGATGGGGAGGGGTCGAAGGTCTATTGGTCAATTTGGGAGAAGAGTCCGGTACAGGTGTGGAGGTAGAAGATGCGATTCGTGAGCTGCTCGCTATGGCTTATCTCACCATCTATGCAATTTGAGGTCTTCTGCATGTGCAAAGACAAACTGCATCTGCGGACATCACCCATCACGAAAGGACGTAAAACTGTGTCCGGGCAGCCTGGTCCGGGAGTGTCTGTCTACGAGAGAGACTCTATTTCAGATGAAATGAGGGGAAATCGTGAGACAAGATCATTCGCTTGAATAGGGCTTGGGGCGCATTCCAGTCATCACCCAAACATCATACGATCCTCACGCCTGAACTTTATAGTTTGCAACTACCGCTCATCGTGATGTTTTTTACACCTGATACCACTCTGTTCTGCTCTATTCTCCCCTCATCTTCTATCCTCTCTGCTATCTCAATCATCCAATCGTTTCGTCTTTCGATGTCTTCGATGTCTCGATCCTTGCGATGACACGGGCTCTCTCCCCATCGACGATCAAAATCAGAGGCTTCGGCAAAAGCCGAGAAATGTCCCTCAAATCCACTTTGTGTGGACGGGACGGTGAGTGAGGTAGTATTTTCATTTCTGGAAGTGCAGTGTTGGAGGGGAAGACATGTCTCTGCCTCAGTCTGAGCGCGGACAATTCATGGCGATGGAATGCCGCGATGTGATGGCTGGGCGAGCAAGCGAGTATTGTCACGTGCGTAAATATGAGACTTTGAACCCCGGAAATCAGCGGATTTAGGTAGGTTCAGTATCGCTGTTTTGAATTGCTATCATATACTATCATAAAACTCTATTTATTTTATTGTATTTGATCTGCTCGTTGCTTGTGCTGTTGTATGGAACACTCAACACGTGATTTATGGGTATCTCTTAACGTTCTGTGCAACCCGGTCTGTAGCCAGCGTGGGTGAGGAGCAATGCATATTAAAAGTGTTCATTGCAAATGCGGTTTCGGTCTCACCTCTTACCCATTAGCCATTTACACTTACGAGCAAAGTCAAGCCTGCGTCACCATCACATCCCTCCCGTCCAGCCAGCGACCAGCCTAGTACAAGCACAAACCCACAGTCTATTGATTCAATAACAACAAACGACGCAAACACCAACTAGATTAAGCCCAGCTCTCCCCAACTTCCTCACCGTTGCTTTTCACTTATTCGACTTCCCTTCTGTTGCTTGTCGCAAATGCTCTCCACCAAGTCCGTCTGTCTAGCGAGTACTAGGTTGTGATTCGGTCCCATACTTTGATTTTGGAGCTTGATGTGAGGTAAGGGTGTGGGGATGGGGTATGAGTTGTGTCTCAAGGGCTGGTATCGGGGAGAGGTTAGGCAAGTGAAGAGTGAGTACTGGGAAATGGCAACTGGTAGATGGCAGACGGTAGACGGCAGACGGCAGACAGGGAATGTGTGATTGGGTGTGATGGAGATCATTTATCAGGGGAGAGTCGAAGTAGTTGTTTTGTGGTGCTGGACTCGATGACTTGACAGTCAGTGCTGTTGATAATGAGAGCTGGGAATAAGGCTGATGATGAAGTGTACGGAGGGTGTGTCGAGGACATGGGACCTGGGAGGAAGGGTGTTCTGATGATTAGGAAAGTGATGGCATGTTGAGTCCTACGAGAGAAAGTTGAAGAGAATCATAGACTTACTGTAAATTGATTGAGCTGGAGTTAAATGCTTAATATCCTCACGAATTCGGTTTGGTTGCTATATTTTACTATTGCGTGTTTGGTTGGGTTGATGAGGAATTAGAGTTTGCCGCCAGGTGCTCGTTAAAGAGACTGGCTGTTTACTTTGAGGCGAAAATAGGATGCACTTGACCATATTAATTTAACAGAGAGCGAAAATGTGTAGACCAGATGCGGGAGAAGAATGTCAATTGGGGATATTCTACATACCCTCGATGAACCGTTGAGAATTGATTAGATTCTTTTCCTCCTACAAGATGTAGCTGGCGCAGGCCATTCGGCACAATAATATACCAGACAACATACATCCGGCAGGGCCCATGCTCGATTTACGCTGTGAAGCTTGAGACCACGAGATACCTTACATGACCCTTTCAGAGTTATTCTCTATCTTTGGCGCAATGGTGTAGTCCAAGGCCACCAGGCTTTCCACATATTAACGCCATTTCGGAGGGCCATGATGGCATCCCCCGAAAGAAGCTTCCATTTTCGGAACTTTCAAGTGGTTGATGAGTACTGGTTGCGCCCTCCTTCAAAGTGGATGTCAGAGGGTCTCGCGAATATGATTCCACTTCACTTGCTCAACGAGATGGAAGGCGCGGAGGAGACTTGTCGTGGCCCGAGGTTCCACGCCGCGGAGTACCAACTCTTGCTCTTTGCAAATCACTTGCTTCCAAACATCATAGACAGATATCATCTATTCTTCCACATTCCATGATGGCATCCTCCTCGTCACCAACCATTCCAGCGGATGAAGGCTATATGACGCGATCAGTATCCAATGCCATTGCTGAGAAGGGAGATGAGAAGAGCAATCCGATCATAATACCAAGCGACTCCAGCCCTGCGCCAGCTGAGGTCACGCCTGAACAGACTGTCAACAGCTCGCAAGGCAACGAGAAGTCTAGAAAGAGTAAAAGGAGAGGCGTGGCTCGAGCGGCAGCTGAGTTTACAACGCGCGTATGGAACTAGGTCCACCTATTGCTGTCCCACCGAAATCGACATCAAATATCAACGATACTATTGATGCCGCCGAGACAATCGACCAGTACACCTGTGCTTTTGAGATCAGCCAGGATAGGCGATTCCTTGCTCAAGTTAGAAGAGTGATGCACATGGTGGTGAAGCAAAATCCCTATGTCGATGGCAGCGGCCTGACAGGACTGTACAAATTCGCATATGGAGACGAACTCAGTGAGGAAACAATTACAGAAGTCATCGGAGCAGTGGTAGGCCGCTATGTTGAAGCTCTTCAAATATATGACAAACGAACGCTGATTTGACATAGCACAGGTTGACCCGAGTGAAAGCCAAACGCCGCGAGGTACGACGCCTACAGGAACTGCTTCGAGAATCACAGGTCTACCTCGCCCTCACCAACCTAATAACCTATATCGCAAAAGGCTGCGATGCCTTAAGACGCCCACAACAGAGCGCGATCAATGACATAAAGAACTTGATTACAACACTGCCGGAGCCAACTCTAACAGAAGACCAGTTGCGAAACGTTTACACGTACTTGACGGCACAAAGAAAATGTCAAGAGAAAGGTTTTGCTACCTGGGGGGAGCAGCAAAGATCTGGGGCTAAGAAGCCAAAGTCGAATTCTGGCAAAAAGCGGACAACGCTGCAGGTCATCGAAGAGATTAATGAAGAAGGTAAGAAAGCGAGGCGTATATTTGAGAGTGCTTGGGTACCAAAGAACCGTTGATATGAGTGCTTTGCGAAACGATTCCGCTTGATGTGTGGTTCAATCGGGAAAAGTACAGAAACTGTTCGTTGCCGTGAGCGAAGGGTGGCCTGGAATAACTTCTGGGAGAGCTTGGCAAAGAACGACCCCACCAGAGAACTGTATTCATTCAAGAGAGGCAAGAGGAGTGGCACTCCGGCAGATTCATCAGATCAGACAGAGAATCAACATGGAATACATAAGACGAGCAATGGTGGTAGAAGGAAAGCATCGGAGATGGCAGACTAAAAGAAAGAAGCACTGAGTAAAAGCAGGGAAGGGAAAACAGAATGAATACATCCGCCATACGCAAGAGGTGATTGCACTGCCGGTATATTTGGCCTTCCTCACTTTGAAAGTATAACGCTTGATAGGTGAACGTTGTACATGAGTCGCTATTCCGAGCAGAGTCTAAATTCACCCATTCTGCAGAGCGATCCTCGGTAAGCAGACAAGTACCCAAGCGTACAAGCATGTAAGCAGCATGGACCAAAAGCTTAGGAGACTTCTCCAATGCCAAACACGATCAGAAGGCCCCCTGAAATGCCCTATAAGTTCTTGATATCGTTTTCAATTTCTTATCAAACCGTTCACTGTGTCCAGATCCCCAGTTGATTTTAGAGGTGCTCAGCATTATTCCTAGCATCTATGTGACAAAGAATGCTGCCAAGTCATGATCCCCCAGCCGTAAGCAAATCGAAAAACCATCCCATGCCATGCAAAACACAAAAACCCTTTACCGATTGCTTTTGGCGACACGCTCCAACTCGTCCTTCTTCTTGATGGCGTACGAGTTGCTGCTTCCCTTTGCTGCGTTGATCAACTCCTCAGCCAAGCACTCAGCAACTGACTTGACGTTTCGGAAGGCGGCCTCGCGGGCACCGATTGTGAGGAGGGCGATGGCTTGGTTGACACGGCGGAGAGGGGAGACATCGACGGCTTGACGACGGACGGTACCAGCTGAACCGATACGGGTAGAGTCTTCGCGGGGTCCGCAGTTGACAATGGCGTCAACAGCAACTTGGATGGGGTTCTGGTCGGTCATGATGTGGATCTGCAGGTTGAATGTATTAGTATTTCGCCTTTCCCCGCAGTTTTCTGTATGGGCTCAACGTACGATCTCGAAGGCGTGGGCGACAATGCGGACAGCCATAAGCTTCTTTCCGTTGTTGCGACCGTTCATCATCAAGGAGTTGGTGAGACGCTCGATGATTGGGCACTGTGCCTTTCTGAATCTCTTCTGGGCATATCGACCGGCGGAATGGGAGATGTAGACTGGGGCGCGGATCTGGATGTAATCGCTGTAGGATATCGTGTTAGCCAGAACTTCGTTGGTCGTCCAATATCCCAATCCCGAAGATGCGCTTTTGCTCCCAACTCCCTCCCCTGCGCTGCTTTCCAATTGTATCAGAAAAAGACTCCTTACGTCAAAGAGATATCTCTGATCTCCACATCTTCGTATGACCATTTGTTGAACTGTATTGATAGAATAGTTAGCTATTGAGCGTTCCTGGGACTGAAGTTATCTGAGATGCTCCTTGGGGGAATTGCGTACCAGCTTGATTGTACCAATCTCAGCAGTGACCTCCTTGGGCAGAACCTGGTAGCCAGAGACGGCCTCGACCTCGATTTCCTCGTTGTCAGACATGTTGGCGATGGCTGACTTGTTGTGGTGTGAAGTTGTCGGAGTTGTCGTCGTTGGAATATTTCCTCGCTTGAATGGTTCTTCAGAAATTCGGAGTGTGAATACGCTAAAGACCACCACCAATCAATAAGCGAACGGTGGAGACTCCCATAGCCCTTGCCGAAGAGAAAGGTCACGTGAAATGCAACTAGGCGCCTTAGCGAACTTGTTCGCCAACGTTGAATTTTGAAGATTTCGCAATACGGATTTACGACATTCGGATTCCCACGACAACACATCGAATCAGTCAAAATGGGTATGTACCCCCTTTCAATGTCCTCAAATTATCGCGGTACATTGAACTACGGCTATTGTTTTTCTGCGGCTCGCGCAGTCCACCACCGCAGCCTCCCGACCCCTCACCATAAAGGATTCCCTCGACTTGCGAATAACCTCGTACTGACTATTTATCAGCGCCCGCAAACACCGGAGCAAAGAAGCAGAAGAAGAAGGTACGGATTTTAATCGATTCCCGGGTCCGAAGTTGAAAGATATCGAAGTTCCGAGAGCTTCAGCTTTAGATCCAATTCTGAGAGATTATGCTAACAGTCATCTAGTGGTCCAAGGGAAAGGGTCAGTACATCTGCAAATTCGACATACGCAAATTTTAACCATTATACAGTTAAGGACAAGGCCCAACATGCCGTTATCCTCGACAAGGCTACCTCAGACAAGCTCTACAAGGATGTCCAATCGTACCGTCTCATCACAGTCGCCACCCTCGTCGACAGACTAAAGATCAACGGATCGCTCGCACGGAGATGTTTGGCGGATTTGGAGGAGAAGGGACAGATCAAGAAGATTGTCGGACACAGCAAGTTGCAGATCTACAGTACGTGTTCCACGGAACGACCTGGTGTGAAAGGACAGCAGCCTGGAACTGCTATGGCTATGGCTACGACTCCGAACCGGATGCTAACATAGAAACAGCTCGTGCGGTCGCTGCTGCGGAATAGAGGACTTCTCTTTTCTGTTTCTCCGATGTCATGACCAACCACCCTTCTTTCGATAACGAACCGTACATGGGCTAGAGCGAACGGGAATGGGTTGGGCATTTGCAATGGGCATGGGATTTGATTTTACGGTGTAGCATATCAAAATCGAACTGCTTCGCAACTGCATACCAAGTGCTCGACTGTAATGTGATATTGTGATAGATGTTGATGAGATTTGATCAGAGTGGATGGCTCTACTATGCTGGACACCATTGACATCATCGAATCAAAGACACGAGAATCACAGACACCGAGAAAGAGGATCCCTATGAGATTGGATCTTTGACAGAGCAGCATCTCAGGATGCGAAGATTGGACGAGGAAATGGAAGCGGCTGAAGCTGCCTCAGCCTCACCAGATGATTCTACCTTGTACAAAGCGAACTTCCACCATCATTTTCAAACGCAGACTCGCATTCCGTCGTATCGTACATCGTACTCTCATAGTATAAAAGTCCAGCCAAGCCATCCTCTCCAACTTAGCAATTCGTCACATCCCACTGGCTCCTCTGATCTCCTCTCAACCCCACACTCCGCGAGGCTAAGTGACGAGGCCGAGGCTAATGTAAATAACACCACCTAAACCACATCCCATAGCAGCACATCACACTACTCTGCTGTTCTTCCCCTCTCTCTTTCCTCCCCCTCTCATCAATTGAACTTCAAATCGCCTCAACACAAACACCAAAGAGCCACGATGTCCTCCGCAGAAACAACCCGCCAGCGTAGAAAGGACGCTCCTGTAGCCAAAGCCAACGAGAGAGTCGAGAAAGCTACCCTCGCAGCGCGCGCCAAAGCAGAAGACAGCGCTTTTAGCTTGACGGATGTAGCACGCACGATTGTCTTCCTATTGCTAGCTAGCAGCGCGCTGAGCTATTTCGTTACGAGGGAGAGCTTTACGTGGGGTGTTAAGAGGCCGGGTTGGGCGAGTGTTGGGGGAATTAAGAGTCTGATTGTGAGTTGTCTTCTTTACCGATTCATTTGTCTACTTTGTCCCTTTTGGCATCCATTGATCGTATATCATTGCTTCTTTAGACACAATGCTAATTGGATTTATCATTCCAGGCCGGTCCGCAAGCACTCACAGACTCCGACCTCAAAGCCTACGATGGCAGCGACCCAACCAAGCCCATCTACCTCGCCATCAACGGAACCATCTACGACGTCACCGCCGGAGGACGACACTACGGACCAGGCGGCAGCTATCACTTCTTCGCAGGCAAAGACGCCAGCCGCGCATTCGTCACTAACTGCTTTGAGGAAGATGGGAACCCGGATTTGAGAGGTGTGGAGGAGATGTTCATGCCGATTGATGACAAAGAGGTTGATATGCAGTACACTAGTGGGCAATTGAAGGCGTTGAAGGAGCAGGAGAGGAGAAAGGCGAAGGTTGAGGCGTATAATGCGTTGAAGCATTGGTGAGTTGGTGCTTTGTTCTACCTTCTTTGGAGGTGTTTGTGTTTTGGGAGTTAAGTTGGAGACTAATCTGTTGGATGTAGGGTCGATTTCTTTGCTAATAATCCAAAATACCCTAAGATTGGGATGGTGAAGAGGGAGCCTGGATGGGAGAAGAAGGGACCGGTCAAGAAGCTGTGTAAGCGTGCTCAGGAGGGTAGACAGCCACGAAAAGCTCCTGCTGGAAAGTAGAGCTCTTCTGGCCTGAAATAGACAGATTTTGAATTATGCTTGAATGGAAGGTGGGAAGGGAATGGATGGGTATGTGTATGTGTATGGACTACAAAATTGGCTGGAGTGCTTGTGCTTGCTTGGTTCGGAGAACTGTATATATTTAGATAGGTAGGTGGGAAAAGGTCGGGTTTATGGATATTGCTTTGGAACTAGAAAACCTTCCTTTCTGTAAGAGGTATGCTTAATGGAAAGATAGCGATCAAAGTAATGCCTATCGACAGGAACAGAAGCGATATCAGTGTCGTGAAGTTGAAAAGTGCCAAATGATTCATTCTTTCTGCTGCCACCTTTTTGCTACTATGAATATACATCCCTGCCACCGGATCCTCGCCTACAGTATTTACACATCCACCAGCTCAGAATTCCCCTTCTCATTCACTACAACTCATTCAAACCACCACACCCTCCGTCTATACACCCATCTAAGCAGCAGCAGTCAAAGTAATCCTTCCCGTTACCGTGCTAAGCGTTGTCGTCGGATTGGAGAGACCTGGTCCACCATCACCTGGGATACATGTCGTGTCGAGTTTCGAGTAGGGGATACTGCCGACGCAGCGTTTCCAGGCTGGGCTCTTGCCTTCGGCCATCACGCAGATGGCTTGGTTATCGTAGAATTGATACCTGGGACCAACCTTTAGCTTCATATTTCATTGTATAGAAGGAAGTAGGAAGACGGAGATGAAGAGGGAGATATACCAGGTGCCAGATTGGTAGAGACAGCAGCCTTTGGCATATGTGACTTGACCTGTTGGACCGCCGGCTACACAGGCATCTGCTGAGACGAGTGGAAGGAGCAGGGCCGTGATGGAGAGGAGTGTTGAGAGGAACTGCATCTTGGAAGTGGGTGTCTTGATGTGAATTTGAAAAAGATGCTTTGCAATGTTTGGAGACCAGATGTTCAGTAATGGCTTCCTTGGTGATGAAATATTTGATTGACTTTTGATATTTTGAGATCGACAGAAATGATGGTAGAATAATAGAGCAAAGGGGATCCACACCCTCTTTATGAATCAACCTCGGAGGCAACAACCTTGACTTCGCGGAGGCAAAAGGACGCAGGGAGGCAAACAAGCAAAGATGCAGGAACAGGAGATCAGGACAGAAGCAAGAATGGACAGATAATCTCCTTCTAAACTGGCTATATGCCAGCCATCGACCTACCTCACACTGAACACTGACTCCAGAAAGTGAGCACTGCAATCTCCACTCGTATTCTCATCAGATGCCCAACTGAATCTAGACGCATGTATGCCACAAGGAGTGCTCCCCCGCATCTTCTCATGCTCCTCTTTGGACCCTTCCCATGCTCCAATGCTTGCTAGACTGGGGAAGACTAGGAAGCAAAGACAGGAATAGCATACTCTTCAAAAGCTTCGGGCCTTCCCAATACCACTCTGCATCGACGATGCATCGCCTGATGCACGTTGATCTCCAGGTCTTTGCAAGCAGAGTAACATTCGCAGTGGCGAGTCTCCTCCCCTTCTCTCAATCATACGTCCACCCCATCCACTTGAATACCAAAAAGAAGAACTTCGGATAGCGGCCCCATTCGCTCCGATATCACTTATTTATCCATTAGCCAGGAAAGCAAAGACAAATATATTGAAGTTTTCATTGCTTGCGGGAAAGAGAAAGGAAAAGAGGATGGAATTGGATAAACAGAACACTGGATATTAATTAAGGATATCGGCTGATGAAGAGAGCTGGAGTAAGTGGTGCAGAGGAAACGGGATGGGAGAAATGTTTAATTTATATCGGCTGTGGTCCATATCAGCCGGTTGGACTGTTGGACCTGCTTTCGGAATGGATCTCGCCTCGAGCCCTGCTTGTAGGGAAAAGCAAGCGAACCCGGGAGGTAGGGAGGCGAGATAAATAAACGTGCATGTGAGTGAACCTAATCCAGAGAACTGGAAGGTTGCGGTGCTATGAATAGAAATATGCAGGAAGGAAAGCTTGCTAGATAGCTGCATCGGCTGGGAAATATAAAGATCTGATGTGATGTGCAGTGCAGTGCGAGCGTAGCCTTTTTGTTGACCTGCAGCTGGCTAGGACCTAAAAGAGTTCGGATGAGCAGATTGGAGATCTGGGGGAGAGGTTTTGAGGGAATTTGACTGGAGATGGGATGATGGAATGTCAAAATAAAAGTAAAAGCTTCCGAGATCTTTGCAGGGACTCATTACACTATTCTTGCCTGCTCGATTCTTGAGGTGAGTTCGGAATGTTGCGCCCGTCTGGCGGAGGATATCGTCAGGCCAAGCTTTTGGATACATTAACCACTTTGTGATGCCGCGAAGATTGTTCACTGGTCGTGACTTCGAGAGAAGCGAAGAAAGGGATGATCTGGCATGTTCGTGAGGACGTAACAGAGGAGAGCAGGAGAGCAGGAGAGATGCTCTTCGGCATGGTCGTTTCCGAAATTGCTGCTCCTTCTCTGCCCAGATGTTTCTCCAAGACCTTCATCATCCACCAGATCCTCAGTGATCAGCTCTGAAATCCTTAAGCTTAATCCTAAGGCCCAACTGCAAAACCTCCTGCGACAGATCAAAAGCTTCAACATGCTCCCCGTCGCCCATGAACTCCAATGGCCAAGCCTCAGTTGTGGATCATTAATAACCCTATTTCTAAATTGACCCACCTCTCACCCCTTTCGCCAAGCCGAAACTTTCTTTGAACCTCACCGCGCATCCGCCAGCAACAACAAGCGGCTTCAAATCTCGAAACGGGGCTGGGCTTGGGATTTTCACCCCATTTTTTTCCTTGACTGCTCCGATGTTGGCCTGTCACAATTTGACAAAGTCAAAAAAGGCCTGCCCGCTGCCATCGGATGTCACAGTCACGGGGGTTGCAACCCCCGTCGCTGAAACTCGCATGGTTTTGCAGGCGTCGCGACTGAGACGCTTCCGTGCTTCATCGTCCTCGCTTGGCCGCATCGAGGTCGTTCCGGTCAGGTCAGTGAGCGCATGCACGGCCATTGAAGAAAATTTCATTGGGAAGGTGAGTACAGTGTTGAAGGAAATAATTATCGTTAACTTCAATAATCAAATATTCAAGTAGTATCCGAAAAGTGTAAGGAAGGCGATGCGAGCGCGTCAATTGTTTGTTTGGTAGGCGAATTTCCTGTATAGCTTCATCTTTCTGCGCGCTTGAATGGCCGCCAAGAAGTCTGTTCGACCCAGTGCCGAGTGCCATCCAATGTCCAAGTCTAAGCGCTTCCTCCGTACAATCCGTCTTTCTGTTTGAGCCACGACCAAACACGTTTCGCCAGCCAGCCCAGTCCGACATCACCAAGGCTGGCACAAGCTGGCAAGCCTGCTTCAATGTCTCCCTTTACTCACTTCTCTGGCCCGAGAGCTGGAACAGCAAGGGTCAGTCCCATCGGAGATCATTCAAGCGGGTTGCGGGTTCCTTATTTATGCCTTGCGATGCCCCCCGTCCCAAAGAAGCCCGGTCCTTTCTCTCGAATACTTTCTTCCCCATCTACCTCCAATCCGTCCGCTCTTCATTCTGTTTTATTTTATTCTCTCATCTCTATTCTTTTAAATTTTTGTATTCCACCCCCATACACTCACTATCTTTAATTGTCGGCCAGTACGACACGAGCGCTAGACGCCTTTATTTCTTGCAAATCATCATCAACACCGTCAATCAGCACACATTCGTTATTTAGAGATCCGGATCTTCTTAAATCTTCAATATGCAATTCACATCTTTCGTCCTTTCGGCCCTTAGCATTGGCTCTGCCCTTGGTATGTCTTCCTAGAGAACAACACCAGATTTCATCTATAGAATTAGACACTAACAGAATCTACAGCTCAAGCAGGTGTCACCGTCCATGTCGTCCGCGTCGGATCAATGAACGGCTCCCTAGCTTTCTACCCCAACAACATCAAGGCTGCAGTAGGAGATATGGTCCAATTCCAATTCGCGCCCAACAACCACACCGTCACACAATCCACCTTCGACGCACCATGCCAGCCGATCGCCGCAAACTCCAACGTTACAGGCATCTACTCCGGCTTCATGCCCGTATCAGCCAGCTCAACCACCACCCCAACATACACCGTCATGGTCAAGAACACCACCCCAATGTGGCTGTACTGCTCGCAAGGAAAGCATTGCCAGAACGGAATGACCATGGTTATCAACGAGAAGTAAGTCCAACTCCAGCATTTCCCAATTTCTTCCAATCAAGGAGGAGAGAAAAACAGTCCTCAAAAGTGACTCGACTAACATCCCAACCAGCACCGCCGCAAACTCCACACGCACACTCGCCGCCTACTCCGCCCTCGCCGCAAAATCCACCGTCAACCTCCCAGGTACCGCCGTCTCAGGCGGCTCCTCCAACACCACCACAAGCACCGGAACCGAGACCGGCTCTGGAACTGGAACCACCTCTCCATCAGGATCAGGCACCTCCGCACCACAAGCCACCACTTCCGGCTCAGCAGCTCACCACGTCCGCGCTGGTGATGCTATGGGCCTTGGTGGTCTGTTCGCCGTTGCCGTTGCGATGTTCTTGTAGAGAAGTCTAGTCATAGACCTATTACTGAGACATGCTTTTTCTGTTTATCTTCGCTTGGGGTGTATGGAGAGTTGGATACGAGGAGAGAGGCCGTATATATGTATGCGTTAGGCCGCGACGGTGACGATGTATGTCTTAATTCGAGGTTGTGTGTGGTTTAGGATTGGAGATGAATGCTTGGGGATGATGGGGGGGAAAACCTTTTATGTATAGTGAAAGCGCGATTCTTAATGACGCGGATAAGGCACTTGTGGGTTCGGTTTCTGGGAAAGATATGAATCCAATAGATGATTATGCATACTACTTCAATGTTCCTTCGTTTTGTTGATTTTCGCTTGTGGCTAGTGCTTTTCTTGGACGAGATATGATGGCTAGATAGATATGAATGTCTTGAGAAAGTCCGCTTACTTAGCTGGCGACAATGCCAATATTCATTAAGTATGTTGAATGTCAAGCTGTACTTAACGTCCATGATCATTTGTGATGCCGAGCCTGATCCTGGCATGAGCACGAGCTGCTTAAGTAGTGAAGTTGGCTACCACTCACTGCGTTCTACAAAGCAGTGGGTACAGACTGGATTATGGACATGTCAAACACTGAAATAAGGAACATAATTGTGGGCAGATAGGACCTGGAATTGTACTTTAGACAATTGCATCTTGCTACTATCCGAAAGAGATTCCGACATGGGAACCACCAGACCCGACCACCAAACTCCTTTCCCCTCCACTAAACGCCGTAAAGTATCCCACATATGATAGATACTCTACCCATACACATACACCTCCCTCAAAAGTCCAAAATCAACTGCGGCGCCAACCTCTCCAAATCCTCCACTTCCAAATATGCACCATCCTCTCCCCCCACCTCACCACCCTCCAAATTCCCATTCAAACCCCCCTCCTCCCACCCATGCTTCTTCCAATAATCCGCCCTCGTCAATCCCTCCCTAACAAAAGTCTCAATATACCTCCCCACAGCCGCATTAGCATCCTTACTCATGCGCGTATTATCATGCTGGAAGAAGCCGTGGAGGAGCACATTGATGAGGTCTGGCGGGATGGACGTTTGCCGATTCGATATTAGACTTGCGCTGTCTTCTTGCTGAGGGGTGGAGTTCTTGTTCTTGCGTGTGGGTGGTAGAGGTTGGCTTGAGAATGGATCGTCGTCGTCGTCGTTTTCTGCACCGTCCGGTCCCTCGCCCATCTCTATGTCTTCCTCTTCGTCATCTTCTGCTTCGTCTTCGTCGCCGCTGGCGATATCTAATACTGTGCTCGCATTCGAGACTCGTGGTCTCGCGAAACCACTTGTGCGATCCTTTTCCTTATCTTTGGACTTGGAAGTGGCTGCTGCGGATTTGGGCTTCGAGGGTTTGTCGAGGGTGTTTGTGGACTTACGTTTTGTTGTTGTGGAGGCTGACGGGTTGTTCGTAGAGCCTTTTGGACGACCGCGGGATTTTGCGCCTGGTAATTGGGCGTTGGATGTTGGTCTTGGGGGATTGAAGGGTTTGGGTGGCATGCTTGCTGCTGTGATGCCTAGTTCGTGATGTTGGGGAAATGTCGTACGGATTCTAAGGATCTGATCTCGTGGCGACCGTGCAATTGAGGTTCGTCAAGTGGAGGGCGCGGAAATAGAGGAGGCGAAGACTGTCAGTGTATGTGTGTTGTTTTGGGATTGAGGTTCGGCGTTGGGAGATGTATTTGTCGTTCTTGTCTTGAAGTTTCTGGGGTGTTTGACGCGTTGTGAAGACGCGAAGTCCCGATACAAAGTTCCCACGTTTCCACGTGATGAATGTTAATTCTTTAAAAAGCACAAATCCTAGTTCAAGGCATTAATTGGGAAGGGTAGAATTGGAAGAAAGTTGAAGAGCCGAATGGGACGTAGAGTTTTCTGTGGCAGCGAAGGAAGGCACGATGTTGGCACAATCCAAGTGAAGAGCGCTACGGAGACAATAAATCAACATTCTTTCTAAACCTGATTACACTATAAAAGTATCCATGAACCCCTGATCGGAGAGAATAAAATCAAAAGACAGTCAAACACCTGGCCTGGGTACCGTCCTAGTTTTATGAAGCAGAAACGCCAGGTGCGATGCTGCCCGCGAAAAGAAAAGCAACCGCCATCGATATTCATACCATATCCAACCCATCATCAATCGCTCGCTCGAAACGAAACACAGACCGAAGCTTATCGAGCCTTCCTTCACTGACATCCATATACAGTATACACGTTATGATCGAGCCTGGCTTCTGCCTCTAACTCCACCACTTCTGATCGCCGGTGCGCTGATATCTCGTCTTGACCCGGCACCCTCTACCATCTGCTTCCTAGGTGTCATTGTGCCTTGTGCTAGACTTCGTGCTCGACCTCTCCGCTCGCGAATCATTGCAAGAGCTTCTTCGCGGGACATGGTAGGGCTCAATGCCGGATTGAGAGCTGCTGGGAGGATAGTTGGTGGGGTGAGATCTGGTGGGTTGGCGAGAGGGATTCGTGTCGTGGTACTGATTGTGTGGAAGGTCGGTACCATTGAGTGCTTCACAGGACTCTCCTCTTCTGTCTCAGGAATATCTTGAGGTATTTGGGTTATGGTTGTGTCATTATCACCGTCTTCGGTGTGCGCTGGACTTTGAGGTGCGTCGAAAAGAGAGAGGAGGGAGGTTCTGGTGTCAGAAATGAGAGCGGCTGCCGGAGGCTCACAGGAAGGAGTTCGTGCGAAGGATCGGGGTTCTTCGTGTATAGGATGAGGAATAGTCTTTTTCGCTGGCGATATCCATGGAGATTCCTCTGGTGCAGGAGATGCAGTTCTAAAGATGCCTTCAGATGGGATGAAGACAGTGCTAGATCGGCCGATCTGGATCTTCTCCTGCTGAGGAGGAGCTGAGGCAGATGCAGCAAGTTCTTTCTGTGCAGCTTTGGAGATGCAGCAGTTCATGCGGCATTCCAACTCCAAAAACTCCACTCTGTCGTGTGCCCTGTTTGCTCTCTGCTGCTCCCATTCCATGAGCATACGCAGGTTGTCTAGCTCCTCCTCGCTCGCAGCAGACGAGGTAATTGTGATCATGTCCAAGGATTTGCGCCCCTTCTTCGGGCTGGCAAATTCATCGTCTTCCTTCAGTGTAGGTAGCGGTATTCTTCCCTCAGCTGCGATCCTGGCGATCTCCTCGTTTTGTGCAATAGTTCTTAAGGCATCACGCTCTTGTTCCACCAGTTTCAGTTGCTCCTGAACCTGACATACTTCTTCTTGGACTCCCACGAGCTGGTATCTCGCTGCGAAAGCTTCCTGTTCGCGCTTCATACTGCGCTCCTTCTCTTGCTCCAAATCCGCTTGTGCCATCTTCATCGCATTGCGCGCCGACTTTAGTTCCTCTTGTAGCTTCACGACCGCTGATTGTGACTTGAACGACTCTTTGCGCGCTCTCCGGATCTCTTTCTCCCATAGTGTCTGCGTATGCGCGTGTGTTTCTTTGGCACGGCCATAGTTTTCCTAAGACAATCAATGACAGCCCACAAATACGCCGGAAGCCACAGAGCACTTACCATAACATTCTCCAGTCTCTCACCAACTCTGCGTTCTCTCTCCTTACCCTCCTCCACCTGCCTCCGCAGCGCTTGTGTCTCTTCTCTATATCTCCTCATCTCACTCTCTGCCTCCTCCCGCCCCAGCATCGCGCGCTTCAACGCCGCATCATTTGCCTTTCTCTCAAGTTGCTTCCCTTGGAAAGCCAGCGAGTTGAATGCAGCAACTTTCTCATGCACACTGCTCTCCCTCGAATGTCGGTGTGGGCTCCCAGAAGGCGAATCGTCGAAAATAGTAGATGCTCGCTGTTGGTTGACGCGTTCTGGAGATACTTGGAATAGAGGTGTCCCTGGCGATCCAGGGAATTTGAAATTCGGATCCATATCTGGTTGTATGGATATGTGGGAGAAAGGAATGGGGATTTTGGAGACTCGTAGGTTGTAGAGACTCTTGGTGGTTCGGATGTGCTTGTGGTCACTGCGGTTGTTTACCTTGGGGTTTCTTAGCGCGGTTGCTATGGCAGGCATTATCAAGATCTCGATAACGGAATCTCGGATCATGGGTGCTGCATTTTCACTTTTTTCGAAAATTATCAGACTTATCTATGTGATCTTGATGCTCGTTATATTCTGCATAGCTTTCAATTTCAATCATGGCTACATATTGGTGTGAATAATTTTGACATTCTACGCAAACATTTCATGCGATCACAGTTCATGCACCCAGCCGAACTACCATTAGAACAGGAGCCTGTTTTCCCTCTGTAGCAACATTTCGAGAGAAGAACTCCAACGAGTGGAAAGATCTCCTAATAATTGAAGCAAATATTTTGCATAGGAAGCTAGTCGTGATTTTTTTTTATTCTCCTAACAACTACATACCGAGAGTCGTCGAATTTCTTCGGCAGCAGCTTCGCAATGCCCTCATAAAGAGCTCAGAACTTCACCAAACAAGCACGACACTTTCTCGAGGGCTGAACGATGATCATGTTTTTTCTTACTTCCTTTCCGGCTGTGATATATTCAAGACTTTCGGGGTCTGAATATATGTTCTCCCCTCTCAGAAACAGACGGTCAGGACGATGGAAACATGTAGGTCCGATTCAACAGCTCTGCATTCGTGCTTATTTCATGGATTTGATACACTTGAACTACGAAAGGAAAAGGCTTAGACAGATGCATATTCATGCTGAAGGGACAAAACCTGTCCATGTCATACTAAATCGGCGAGCTTATCAGCGAAGCTTTGAAGTTGGACTTGGTTAATAATATGGTTCAAAATGGAGAAGCGATTGACAAAATCGAGGCTCGAACACAAAAGAACAGAAGTCCAAAGCATCTAGATATGAAGTCATTATGCAGAATCATAAACAAAGACCCCAAGAATTTTTCCGGGTTTGTTTTGAACGTTTGCTCCCCTTTTCCGCTCACCCTTTCCAGCCAGGCCGGCCGAGAGATTTGACCCGATCCACCAGCTGCAAGGACTGGCCGAAAGTAACAAAGTTGAAGCAGTGCACGCAGATGAGAAACAACACAAATAAAGCGAAACCAAATCAAGTGATAATTGAAAGGCCTGTTATCCACTTAGATAATTTTCCAAAATAATATAGAATTAAAGCAACGGGAGAAAAGAATGCGCCTTGAGATATCTATTTATTTCCCCAGCCTCGCTTCCTCAGGCATCTTCGGTCAATCTCGGGTCCTAGCGACACTAGCCCCGTCTCGCCTCTCTAATTTTTCAAGCTCTGTCCTCCTGGAACCCTTTCCCCGAACATAAATTCTCGAAGGTCAATCCTCCACCCACTTCCATCCTCTCATACCATTCTTTTCCACTCCATCCAACATCTCCCCTCAGTCCTTTGATCAGTCGATCTCCAGTCTTCATCATGAGCAACGAACCCCCAAAGAAGGAGTCCGTCATGGGCGTGTAAGTTTTATCCTGTTTCCTCTTCCCCTTCGACGTCAACTCCCGGGTCAATTGGCAGCGCGACCACCATCCATCAACACATCTTCTGCCATCGCCATGCGACCTCAATGGAGCTCAATTGGTATCGGACAGTGATATTAAGATGTGCTGGATGATCTGCTGTTGTCCTGGGAGCTTCTCTGTCGCTCAATGGTCTCGGGTCAAATTCTGATTCAATACCAATCATCGTCTACGAACCCAAGCTGACCTTTTCTTCGACAGTCCTCCCTTCGTTATCGATTTCTTGAGTACGTTTTCCTCCTCGAGCCGGAAAAATCATTATCGCCATTGAAACAATGGTCGATGATGGATTTACATGTGTTGGCGCTTGGCTGGAATGGCTCTTCAAGGATATCAACTAATCCGCGATAACAGTGGGTGGTGTTTCCGCCGCCGTCTCGAAGACCGCTGCTGCTCCTATCGAGCGTGTTAAGCTGTTGATCCAGAACCAGGTACGTTCACATTTATTATGATCTCCCAGCCCAAATATCTACATCCTTGCCGGATATCCGCTTTGGGACGTGCAGAAATGGTGCCAAGAAATCAAAAAGCAAATGTTTTGGCCATCGATCTTCGAATGCCTTTCTTGACACAACCCCATCAATCCCGATATTTGACCATGTAGCTTGTGCGGTGACTAATTCGCTATTTTATAGGATGAGATGTTGAAGACTGGCCGTCTTGACCGCAAGTACGATGGTATCGCCGAGTGCTTCAAGCGTACCACTGCACAGGAAGGTGTTGCTTCTCTCTGGAGAGGAAACACTGCCAACGTCATCCGTTATTTCCCAACACAAGCTCTTAACTTCGCGTTCCGTGACACCTACAAGTCTATGTTCGCTTTCAAGAAGGAGCGTGATGGATATGCTAAGTGGATGGCTGGTAACTTGGCTTCCGGTGGTGTAAGTTTCCCCTGTCCTTCATCAGCCAAACATCGCTAATATATTACAGGCTGCTGGTGCCACTTCCCTCCTCTTCGTCTACTCCCTCGATTACGCCCGTACCCGTCTTGCCAACGATAACAAGAACGCAAAGACTGGTGGTGAGCGTCAATTCAACGGCCTGGTAGATGTCTACAAGAAGACCCTCGCTTCCGATGGTATCGCCGGTCTCTACCGTGGTTTCGGTCCATCCGTCGCTGGTATCGTCGTTTACCGTGGTCTCTACTTCGGAATGTACGATTCCATCAAGCCTGTCCTTCTCGTCGGACCTCTTGAGGGTAATTTCCTTGCCTCCTTCCTTCTCGGATGGACTGTCACCACTGGTGCCGGTATCGCTTCCTACCCTCTCGACACCATCCGTCGTCGTATGATGATGACTTCTGGTGAGGCCGTCAAGTACAAGTCTTCCATGGATGCTGGTCGCCAGATTATCGCCAAGGAGGGTTTCAAGTCTCTCTTCAAGGGTGCTGGTGCCAACATTCTCCGTGGTGTGGCCGGTGCCGGTGTCTTGTCCATCTACGATCAAATGCAGGTCCTGATGTTCGGAAAGGCTTTCAAGTAGAGGATGACAACTGTAGTATAGACTGTGTCGGGGGAGTGGTGGAAGCTGGTAATGGAGCGGAGGTCATTTGACGGGCGGTCGTTGAGAGGGTGTTGCGGCAGGCGGAAGTTGTTACAGACATCCATTGCTATGGTGTTGAGCAACTCGCGGTGATCTGGGTTGGGTAACCCTAGTCACTGCTGTACTTTATTACCAAGGCAATTTCCTCTGTTTTCCTCTGACTTGCTGCTCTTCATCTTCGTTGGGATCCTTCTTTCTTCGGTCTTTTACGCATGCATGGTCAATAGATTCTGAAGGCGGCGGGGTGGTCAAAATCGAATGGAAACATTCACTCTATCTATTCATTCCTCCGCAAGTGATACACGTCTGTTAAATCTTCCCAATGTTTTCTCGAGTGAGAAGTGCCCATTGCTTTTGGATGCACAATGTATACCTACCCGGTAGTAAATTTACCCAGATGTAGATTGTTATTGCAGTTAATTCTTTATGCCTGTGCTATCGAAAGGGTTCTCTTGGCGGCTAGAAGTCTAGTAGCAAATGGTCTGTTGGTCATCGTGTTGCTTTAAGCAAGTATGCACACGGCTATCCGCGAATCGAAAAGCTTAGCCTGCTCATCCAGAGGACCAGCAGTTCCAAGTAACGATTGCAGTCTGGCTGTTTCGTCCTGTAATTTTGATATGCCTCGAAGTATGGTAATCGGCAGAGGCTGAAGGGCAGCTATGCAGATTCTTACTGGGAGTTCGCAGACAGAAGGCACGCTGGCACTTGGTCAAATCCTCGCTCTTTTGCTCCGGTTATTTCTGCCTCTTGTTTCTCAGCACTTTGTGTAATTCTACTTTTCTGCTTTTCGCTTTCCTCTCTGGATTGCTGACACTCTCCGTGTTCTCACCATTGTGGAAAGAAAGCCTGTCAGGAAACAACTTGGATTCGCTGGTGAAGATGGCAGAGGTATATTTAGCACCTCCATGGATTGGCGGAGGGTCCAAGCAACCGGATGCTACTTGTCTGTCTCAATTCAATTTCACTTATCAATCCGGAGACGCTCGATTGTTTACACGGCCATCTCTGAAGCGAACTACGGCCTATTGAATAAAGTCAAAGCCAGTTAGTAAGTCATCAGCATAATGCGAAAGCCCTGAACATTGTTCTCAACATTCACTGCGCTACAAGTACTGTATGCCGTGTCGTTCCTTCCTTTGGCCAATATCAAAATGCTTAGCGAGTGACTGCTCGCTGGTACCATAAAGTCGATTCGCTTTGTGTACTTCGAAGCATGTCTTCTCAGCAGCCATCGTTCGGCATCTATTTCCACAACAAGAGCTAGCGAAGACCAACCCCATCCGCGTCTCTCCTTCAGTCAAGCAGGCAATCTCGCGTCCCTCGATTCTCCGCTCAATTCGACAAAGTCCGAGGGACTAATTAATTAGTTTCGCGCTCGACATTACTGAATTACTATTCTAAACAGGGATCAGTGAAGTGGTATATTTCAGCTTCGTCTGCACAGCCTCACCATTGCCATCAGCCTGCTCCTGCCTCCTCCCAAGCCTCTTCACAGTGGTGGCTTCAACTGACGACTTTGTTGGCAGCAGATCATCGTCAGCAATCTTGCAAAGAATCTGCGACACTGTCTCCAGTGGCAGTATGGCAAACCGCAAACGTCCTTACCGTGCTCCCAAAGCTGCCAAACCAGCGTCTCAGATCAAGAAGATTGCCGTCAATCTCAATGGCTGGGCAGTGGAAGATGGCATGGAGAACAGAGGGATACACCAACTCATTACCGCTCGAGCACCGATTCAGGCATCCTACAATTCAGTGATTTCGAACAATGTCGGCCAACGTCATATATTCAGACAGACTAAAGGATTTACCGCGGCCGAACAGCTTCCTCCTACAGATAGCAACCGCCAGTATCTTATTGTGGGATACGCGCCTCCCTCCGTCCCTCATGATGAGTACAGCACGAAGAACAAAGCCTATGGGAAACATGGCCGCAAGACCATGGGAACTACCTCACCTGCAAATGTTATTCCTTGGGACAAAGACACCATACTCGTCCTCGTTGTCGCTGAACTCAACTTCAAGCCAAATGAAGGAGTCAAGTTTTGGGCTTTGCTCTGGCAAGTGGATGGGCTTTGCACTCCGTTCGCTATCAGGAATGACAGCATCTTCTTTCGTTGGGAATACCGCACCCTTGCTCTAAGCTTGAAGGCGACAAAAGCTGCCTGGATTGAGAATGTTGCAAAGATTGTCGAGACAATCGGCAGGAGGGGTGATCCCGAAGTACATACGTCTTTGGGCGTGTGCAAGACCGAGTCAGTGTCACCAGTTGCAAAGAGAGACGCTCGGGGAACTGAAATTGCACCGGAGAAAACTCGCAGCAATGAACATTGCAGTGGGTATCCGATCGCAGGTCCATCATCTAGCAATGTTTCCTCACGAACATTTGCCTATCCGAGACAGCCCAGTCATGGGGTGCATATTCCACCTCCCACGTTCGAGCCGTCTTCAAAGTCTCAAAACACTTTACCGTCTTCTCAAGTATCCGCACCGATTCACATTCTCAATCCCCAAGCTAATGGATCCCAAGACGACGAATCCATCACCCCAGAAACCCTCTAAGCAGCCAAAGAGCTTCAACGCATTGCCTGACAATCCTTCGAAACCGAGCGCGCCAAACTTCACCGCTAAACAAGCATCTTTCACGACCAAAGAAGCCGCCATTACCAACTAGTGGGACTCGCTACAACAAGAAAAGCGCGTCTTCGAACAAGGCATCTCTTTCCAGGCAAATAAACTCACCGAACGAGAGAAGCAAGTTGAAACCCGTGAGCGCCGCGTCTATGAGTGCGAGCGGCATGTCCAGGTCCGAGAGAACGATATAAGGGAAGGGAGGCGAGAGCAGAGGGCTGGGAGGAAGAACTCAGAACCTGGGTTGCGAATCTTACGGAGAGGGGTAGGATATCTTTCGAGAGGGAGGCTGTATACCAGGATAATTTGGCGAGGCTGAAGGCTCGTGAGAAGGAATTATCAGAGCGTGAAGAAGCTGCTGAGGAGGCGCAGAGAGACCTGGATGAGGGACTTGATCAAGCGATGAAGTCCCTTGCAGCGGTTCAGCAGTCTCGAAAGAGGGGCGTAGAGTCTGACGCGGATGGTAAGCGAAAGTCGAAGAAGCATCGAAGTGGCGCTGGCTGCTGAATTATCGATAGCTGCTGGTGGCTTTTGATTTCGCAGCGGTGACACAGATCTTCTTTGCTTTTGCATGTTATATGGTTGGGGGGAGAATCTACTTGAGCAGATCTGGGCTGGGAGAAGCTAGCGATTCTTTCGACTTTACTTACTGCTTCACATTTGCCGATGGTGATATCGATAGTTCGGAAGCGGTAGGGAGTACAATTAACAAATCCACCACTTAGTATTGCACTGCACCATACTTATGCTTTGTAGATGCTGAGGCATCGAAAGATTTTCAGTACGTTAGGCGATCACCCCTGTGCCCAGATATGGCCAGTACCTCGAAAGTGGAAGGTAAAGTGTCCGAGAGATACAGTGAATCGATCTCGTCCCATTTTGCGATTGAAGATGAGTTTCAGTGCATTATAAAGATAAGCACACCCGGCCAAATATCTGAATGGAGGGGCAGGTCCCTTGTATAGAGCGAACCCCTAAGTAGTTAACAGTCGCACTTAGTCCCATAACGAAGTAGAAAGAGCGTTCGATAAGAGCAATTTGAAAAGAGCCCGAGACGGTTTTCTCTATTGACATATCTAAATTGACCATCCATGTTTTCAATATTTCTGTGTATGCCATCCCAGCTAGAGGCTCAGCGTAACCAACGAGTCAATCAAGTGTGCAGAACCCACCCTGGTTTGTAACTCCTATCGAAAGTTGTTGGTTCAGCTGAGAACTTTCAAACAAAGGCCGTGATTTGTAAACTGAGAAGTGGTGACTTCTGTTGTGGAAATCTGCGGAAGGCGTAAAGCCGAAAGAGCTGTTAAGTAAGACAAGAGAATTTGAACCTCGAGCAAAACCTTAGGATTCGATGAGGCATGATAATTCGCTGCCAAATCAATGTCCGGTTGAGGATTTTGGGTTGACGAAATCGCCTCTTTCGATTTCCGTGCCGTTAAAGATAGCGTTCCGGAAAAGTGGCTGAACCTTAGTACCAGAAGACAAGGAGAGTCGTGTGTAGCTCAAAATCGAGGCGTTGGACAGAGAATAAGTCGGTCACTCGTCGCACTTCTAAGTGAAAGAAACACTGGGATCGATGGACAGTGTGATCTCTGTCCCAGGGTTTGCAGAGAAGTTGTGGAGAGAAAGGAAAGAAAGCCAATAAGCGACACCAGTCCGAACTTCGAGGCGCGCTCCTTCCTTAAGTATAACCTGTTTGTTCGATAAGACTCGATGAGACCTGATAATTTGCCCATATCCACGGGATATTTGGTCCCTCTGGCACATCCATCGAAGGAAAGACATCTTGCTCTCAGGGTTTGGAGAAATTTTTAGGGATCATAAATATCGAAGCATCTCTTTCCAATGATAGCAACAGATTATGCTCAATCAGCATCTGATAGGGAAGATACATAAAATACACAACGTAGAAATACACAACGTAGAAATACACAACGTAGAAATACACAACGTAGAAATACACAACGTAGAAATACACAACGTAGAAATACACAACGTAGAAATACACAACGTAGAAATACAGAACGACTTGTTAGAGCTCGTAGACTAGGTAGTTATCTGAAGACCCAAAGATATCGATCAACGTGTGGAGATTGATTAACGGCATCGCTTAAGCTTGATGCGAGTCAGAGCCAAATGCCAGTGAGAGAAACCTGAACACTGTTTCGGTTGGAACAACTTCTTCTCGCCAGCAATGAGCTACAAGGAAATGTACATCCTCCATATGTGATTTAGAAGCCCAAAAGTCTAAAGAGAACGATGAACGTTCAACGTTCAGCGTCGAATAAATAGAAGGAATGCCTCCTTGGCGACCAGCTTTTATTGGGCTCAAGGAGCGAGCCGTCGGGAAAACAGGTCGCCGTCCTTCAAGGATTTGAAGCTTAATTGTGACAGGCTGGAAATGGCGATGACAGCCCCCAATTTCGGTTTTCACGTAAAATACCTAGAGAGATTCTGCAAGCGAAACAGGGGTCGCTTGGACACAGGGAGCAGTCAAGCCTGTCAGTGGTTGGATCGGAGGGGGCTCATGCATCAACCTAGGACTTGGGACGGGGCTTTGCGACTTATTTTCAGAGCAAGCACGCTGAGTGGAGGAAACTGGAGGAAAGAGCCTCAAGATGCATTAGCGGTACCTTAGCCGCCTCCCGCAAACAACACCGCCACGGGCTGGTACGGGCTGGAGCAGGGGCTTGTTCAACGCTGAAGATTGACAAGCATATGCCCTGAAACAGGAAGGATGCAGCAGCAGTGCGGCACAGCTTGTCAGCGCCAGCTCCCAGTCGCTCTGCTCTCTCGTGCCATTCCATTTCTCACTCTTCCTGTCGCTGACCGTGAGTCTCATCCCTCACTCTCTCTGTCTCAGTATTCGTCCCTTCATATCTCCATTTTGACTGTCTTTCCTTACGTCACGGGTACATACTCGCCCTCAATGAGAGGTCTACTATCGTTAGGTCTTGTGTGGGCTTCATGCCTTTCAAGTGTTGCAAGCGAGAAGACTTTCCTGACTGCGGCGCGAAATGAGCAAAGCAAAGATGGGAGGATAGAAGAGAGGCAGCAGCCAGGTGTCGTCGCTGCTAACATATTTCTGCGGAGAGGGTATCATTCATGTAAGAATACTAATTATACTGCTCGGCCAGGATTTCAATTGGAAGTAATGCTAACAATACATAGCCGTCGTTGCTGGCAACTATTTATACATAGATGGAGGCGCGTTTTCCTACCAACAGGGAGGCTCTCTCCAGATCCTCCACTCGACGACAACATTATCAATCGACATGTCCAAATCGTGGACGAATTCCTCCGTAGTAATTAACTCATTTTCGAAACCGAGCGGAGTTCCATATCTAGACGACGGCACATTGTGGTATAACGAGAAGGAAGGTACTCTCCAAGTGGGTTTTACTGGAGCTGCTGCGCGATTCAACAACCCTGAGGACTCAGGGTATCCCTTAGGAATGTGGTCTTTCAAGTTAGACGGTCAAGGTGGAGGAACATGGAGCGAAGATACCGCTGCTACAGATGCTATTGTGAGCGCGGGGTTGACAAGACCTTACCAAGGATTGTCAGCTTTTGGTGGAGATTCTGCGATCAACATTGGAGGCTATGAGAATTCCAGGACAGTGCCAGAAAATGTGAACGTTACCGACCAGATACCAATTCCCGGAATTGTTCAGTACAATATGACGACCGGGACTTTTACGAATTCGAGCGCTGCTGGATACAATTTCAACGGAACCGCTGAACGAGGCATGGTGCACTATATCCCATTTTTTGGACCCAAGGGTGTCTATATCATCCTCAGTGGTGATATATCTAGGCGCAACTTCTATTCCGCTGCAGAAAACATTCAGCCATTTAGCACGTTGACTCTCTATGACCCGGCGACTGGCACATTCTTCAACCAGACAGCTAGCGGCAATTTTCCTAATGGACGCATCGAATTTTGCGCAACTGGTGCGAATTCAACCAACGGTACCTATGAGATGTGAGTTGCAGTGGCTGAAGAATCAACTATCACAATACTGACAATTATACAGTTTCGTCTATGCCGGATGGGCAGGCCGCTTAGGAAATCAAGCCCTACCATACGACGAGATGTACATTCTTACTCTGCCAGCCTTCCAGTGGATCAAGGTTCCTTACGCACCTGCCAAGCCCAGACACGGCCACACTTGCGAGACTGTCGGAAAGCGGCAAATGCTGGTCATTGGAGGTGTCGATACGTTGCAAGATGAAGCAACGAATGCGGCACCTACATTGGATCAAGTGACTTTTTCTACCAGGGACCAGTTCTCACAGGGCCTTGCAATCTTCGATATGACGACCTTGACCTGGTCTGGGCAATATGACGCCGATGCCGCAGCCTATGAGCAATCTGATCCAGTGAAGAACTACTATGCCTCGAAGTAAGTCACAGGACACTCGTATATCAGTGACAGGTCGCTAACCAACTTTCAGTTCACGCGAGCCATCAACCTGGGCATCCCCAACTCTCAAAGACTTGTTCTCAGTCACCCATTTCACCAATAGTAAGTGGTCATAATCTACACCTAAAAAGACCCCAAGCTAAAAATCAGCAGCCACATCCTCATCTTCAACATCGTCCCCAAGTCCCACCAACACAGGCGCATCCGATTCCGTCAAGAAAACCTCCATCATCGGCGGCGTAGTCGGTGGCGTTGTCGGTGGCCTCGCCGGCGTCGCTCTCATCGTCGGTCTTATCTTCTACATGCGCCGCCGCAAGCGCCGCACAGCAGCCTCCGAACTTCCTACCAACGCCCCCAGCCCTGTCGCAGGAGGTCACGTCGACACTGCCTACCAGGGCGAGTATAGAGGCGATCACAAGCCGTATGCGGCGTTGATGTCTGAAGCTCCGGGCTCGGATGTCAATGGTAGCCCAGGCTATGCACAGGAGTTGAATAGCCAACCGCAGCATTATGAGATGGATGCAAGGCAGCGGCATGAGTTGGCTTGATTTCGTGGTGGCAGTTCTCTTGTTCGGAGCTCGGAAGCGAGACGAGATGAGATTTTTTCCTTCAAATACCCTTGGTTCTACGAATTTTGGTTTGCATTTTTGCCAGTTTTGGGATGATATATAGCGGGAGTTCTTGGATATCGGATCAGATGAATGGAAATGCAGCAGTAGCATTGTATAAGTGTACTTAGGCATTGGCCTTGTGATTAGTTTAGAAAAGAGGAGGTACAAATATTAATACCTATATCTGGCCCACTCTTCTGTACTCTGCGTTGTTCAAAGACGAACTGCTTCAAACAGTAATCCGTGGCTGTTAAATGGCGAATCGAAATCTCTGCTAATGAAGCCGGTAGCAAGCGAAGTGCCAAATTGGATTTGTTTACTTTCGCTTGAGAAACGAGAAGAGGGCGTGAACGAGTAATGATAAGAAACCAAACGCCTCATCAAAGGACCCCACTTTGTACTTAGAAAGCATGCTAATTGTCTGATAGTCGTCATTGGTAGCATTTTATCCAAATGAGGCTTGAAGGATTCATCAGCTGGAGAGCTTATCACCCCGAGCCTGCTCCATGTCCGTCTCATCCAGTCCAATCACATAGTCAATCGCCACCTTCAAGTCGTCCGCATCATTCTCTCGACCCCATTCGCGCAACCATCCTTCCAAGGTATTCATGTAACGTATGGCCAAGGGACCCGTCTTGCCCCATTCGTCAACAAGAAGACAGATAGCACTTCGCAAGTTGCTCCCAGCCAGTTCCGTCTTGCATTGATGGTACTGAGCTCTGGCTGCAAGAACCATGGCATCGACTCTGGAGTTCAGAGTAATGCGTGGCTCCTTGCGAGCTCTTGTCATAATTTCCAGGCCTAGGTTCTCAGCGTCCGAATATCGACCCTGAGATAACATGCTCTGACCTAAAGAGAACATGATCGTTGGGATCTGTATTTCTGGCTTTGGTGATGAGGTCTCGCAATTTTGTATCATTTCTCGGAGAAGTCGCTCTTCCTCTAAGGAGTCCCTAGCCCCATGTACATTCTGAATATAATTGAGTCGTGCAAGAAGACCGGGATCGCTGAACTGGCCAAGCCCATCATCCAGCGCGTCGTTGTTGCATTTCCACGACCGAGCTATTGTCTGGCCTAGCGAGTTGTCATCAAGTGTGCCGATGAGTCGAAAAACTCGACCGTACGGCTGCACCGTCGAGGTATTGTGGCGGGCCAAGTCTCGGATGTAATCACGAAGTAGTAACGCAACTTCTAGCAGGCCATTATTGACGAGATAGAGGAATGACTCAAACAGACGATCAAGTGTTCGAGGATGATTGCTCCGAAGAATATTCTCGACGAGTCCGAATGCTTTGGACACCACGCGACGGAACTCCACAAACGAGCCTCGCGCCCTAAGATCGGCTGCCATGTAGCAATAACCCAGAAATTCATTTCTGCGATCAGAATCTGGGAGGTTAGAGACTTTGTAAAGAGCACCATTGCCGCACTCCTCATTGATCCAGTGTCCGTTCTCGAAAGAACCTGAGTAGTAGGACTTGATGTTGCGGAACAACTCCTCTGGTATGTACAATATTTTGAGTGGAGAGGGAGAGCGATACAGATTCATGAAAGCTGGGTACAAGGAAAGTATGCTCTGGTCGATGCGTGGAACAACATCGTCAACTAGCGGTGTTGATGTACCACTCCACTCACTGTCAGCTTCATCGGATTCTCCTTCACTCGGCCACTGAGCTGAAACCAAGGATGCTGATATCGATGAAACTGAGGGAGTCCTTGGCAGCTCCTGAGTTGCGAAGTCCGAAGGTTGGTCTTCGACGAGCGATTCAGGCACACGCTGAGGTGGTGGCGTCTTGCACGAAATGTAGGATGGCAATACTTCGGCAGCATCCCTGGTGCTTCTCAGGCCCTTTCGTTTGGCATGTCGAAGAAAGCGATCGAGGTCAACAGTTTGGTTGTTCAGCACAATCGAAGTCGTCTTCCCTTGAGCGGCCCTCTCAGAAGTCATCCGGAGAATCGCAACAGCCTCATGTTCTTTGATGTATTTGGCGAGTCCCCACTTCTTCATCCGATCTTTGTACATTCTCTCTCTAAAGTAAGATCAGAACCAATGATTCGGAACGACTTTCGAAAAGCCTACGTTGCAACGAAGCCTGTTTGCTTCATGATTGCCATAACTTCTTTCAGCTTCAAGTTTTCATCTCGATATAGATGGGTGATCTGCGAGCGACGGATCTCCCACTCGGCCTTTGATAGACCTGAACGCGGATTGGTACCAGGGGGCTGCTGGTTCATGGTAGCAACTCTGCCCAAGAGAGAAACATTGGTCATACTTCCAGACTGGCGACTAGCTGCTGACGTAGTAAATCGAGCAACTCGAATGAGCACGGCTTTGATAATGGAATGTGAAGCGGGTACCGAGAGAACAGGATGTACCCAGAAATTGATCGAGGAGAGGAGGCATACCCTAGATATATGTAGGCCACAGAGCACAGCCTTGCCATCGATATCTCGAAGCAAAAGTACGAGAGGCTGAAATCGTGGTCTATCATTGGAGGAATAGCCGGACCAAAGTACAATGCATATGCAGAGACATGCGATTGGAATAGCGAACTTGGAGGGAAGGTTTCCCAGTCATCTATGCCTTGATTCAACCGTAAAACCTGCAGAGTTTTCCCCAGGTATAATCATCGCTAGGCTCTACTGTATACCTGCCGCACTTCCTCGCATCATATCAAAACAATCTCGCTAATAGCGAAATGGACCACACGTGATTTCATGAGTCACACCGAATTGGGAAGGGCTTGACAAAGGCTCGCTAAAGGCGACCCAAAGAATACAAATCGGATCTTGAGGTCTCGATTGCACTGTAATCACGCAGAAGTCCATTTTCGAGAGCCTCAGCAACGATGAAAATCGTCAAGATCCGCTCCGAGGATGTGGATTCGAATCCAGATTCCTACAACAGCAATTTCCACACAGAACTCGAAGCCCCAGGTCTACCAATACCTTCAGAAACACCCCAATCATTTCTTCGCTGGCTTCCGCTCATCACCCGTTCTCAAACCATCCCACCGACATCCATACAGCACATAATCCTCACACCACCACAGACACAACTCATTCTCGACGCCTCACAAGCCTCATTACACACACGCGAGCTCAACCGGCTCTACGCAGAGGAACTTGCCGACCTGAAATTCGCATTTGAATCGCTATCTTTTCCACCCGACGGCTTCTTCCTCCGTCTAGACGAATGCTCGCCGAAAGACGGCGTCAAAGGCACTGCACCGCTGAAGTCTGCGGAGCATATCATTCTACGTTTGACCACAAGCCATAGAGCTACGAATGCAATGATACGACAGAAAGACAAGAACGGTGGATTTGTCGAACTAGTCTTCTTGCCGTATAACGATAAGATGGATACTGCCAAAGAGTTCCGGGTTTTCTGTGCTCCGCCAGAAGGGAGAATTACTGCTGTTTCGCAGTATAAGTGGCATAAACCATCTTTTCTCAGCAGCAAAGCACCGGAGAGAATCGATGAGATAGTCTATATTACCACGCAGAAGATACTGCGAATCCATGCCGAAATTATGGCGGAAGTGGGGAAAGGCAGTGGAGGGGTAATGGACAATTTGCTCTTGGAGCAAGGTTTCACATTCGATGTCATGTTCGATGAAGGGAGTCAAAGCTGTAGATTGATTGAGTTGAACTCTTTTGGAGCAAGATCTGGCTGCGGATCGTGTTTATTCCACTGGCTGCGAGACATGGATGTTCTGTATGGCAGACAGTCTAAGCGAGACAGCGGACAAAAAGGAGTCAAGGAGGACGTCGAATTTCGCATATCAATATCCTGAATTGTTTTCATACTAGATACGTCGTGGGCATTTCTGTGCTCTTGATCCGGAACTTGCAGATGTCATGGAGTCCGGGTGGCGAATTGATCACAGGAGGGCTGTAGCACATATCATGATGCCTGGCCAGTGGCTTTTGGGGCAATAAAAAGCAAAAATACAAGCCACTACAAGGAGACATTCTTCTTAAACAATGAGATAAAGCCACTTTACTTATGCATGTCTTATATTGATACGATGTTCCGGTGTTTGTGGCCTGACACTTTTCTGACTTTATGTTTTGTTCAAGCTTCTCGCTGGCCATATGCATCCAAACTTTTGGTGCTTTCCTCCACATTAAAGCACCACAACCTACGTTAGAAGAATATAAAAAGTAAAGGATATTTCGGCAACTTAATGCACTTCAAGCTATAGCTGGACCTTCCACTCAGACTTCCGGAATTTCTGACTTTTCTCTGATCGAAAATCTGAAAGCTGAAACTGGCACAAGAGCAGGACATGAACAATTTTTGTGGGCATATCAGGGTTTCACCTGCTCCTGATATTTTTCTAGAACGAAGCAGAACATCTGAAGTATCTGTATGTGATACTTGGACGTGATTTTTTTGGGGGATGGAAGTGCAGAAGGCACTGGTTGCACAACATACTGAATCATGCTGTGGCTCTGGTCACGCCACCACACCGAGCAGTAACACCCAACCAGGGAACGCCGAAACTCAAATAGTGGACTTGGCTTCACAATATTTATTTGGTAAAATGTGTTGAGTGAATAAGTGGCGATCAGCCCATCATCACTTTTTGGCTCTACCTTCGGCTCGATTTAAGTTACTGACAGGGTTTTAATGCTACAGTATGGGCGGGGAAATTGACGCACGAACACTTCCAATTATCAAGGTCTACAGCAATATCTAAAGAATTTGTTCACATCGCAATCATGCCCGAGTCTAATATCCGTTATATCGATCTCGAAGAGAATGTTGGTGGTGGACGAGGTGCTCATACTTCCGGTAAGCTTCATCCTTTCTTCCAATACCCTGTTCCGTCACTCCTCCTTGCTGTCACCCTGAATACATGCCACATAAATCACATTCAGAGAATTAATTTTACCAAGTGAGCGTAGTCAATCCTTTCATACGTATTGAACGCTTCAATGAAGACCAAATACGGAAAGATGGTCACCGAGAGGACCAGTATCGAATCATCGCTACTTTCACTTTGCAAGTTAAGATTCATGCCTTCGAAAAAGGGTACAACATTCATAACTCTACTGGTCGGATGGTTGATTGACGATTTGAGTAGTTACAGAAGAAAGCACGAGAAAATATTTGACTCCATATCACTGAAGTACTTGTACCGGGATTCAGAAAAACACGACATACGCCCTATCGGGGATAAATTCTCTGCTCTCGGCGTAAAGGATGAGGACAAGAAGAGTGCCACATACAAGTTAGGACTTGCGATGAACCCGAACTCGGTAGTTTCTCCAACCACTGAGGTAGCGGTTCAGAGAGACAACACACTGACCTATGATCGACACACTGAAAGTTGGCGACGAGGAGTGAATTATGAGCCTTGTACGTTCTAACTTTTGAAGTAAGTGGAAGGTGCTGGTAAGTTTGCTGATTAATTATGATAGACGTCAAATGTGACCACAGAGAGGATTATGCCTGGCCTGGAGTAGCTTCTGTAGCGAAGCATCATCGCCATCACCACTTTCAAGTCCGATCACCACATAGTCACAAACACGGTTGCTACAAGTTTCTGGAACCAAAAATCTTAAAGAAGGACTCCTGTCTCTTCAGAGAGATCGGATACACCGAAAGGTCCCGGGAGATCGACTCCGATCCAGCTGTCAAGGTTAAAAAGTATGACAATTGCGCTCACTGGTTCTGGCAAACCGAGGCCTCTGCCCATCTCTGGTTACCCGAAATCTACGAGAGCTTCTCCCAGACGATCATCGTTACTCGTCTCTTCCATGTCTCGGAGCTCGACAAATTTGTTGGAAACGACGTGCAGAAGAAACAGTATGAAGCGGTGCAGCACCTCTTCCACTTCGATTTTGTGGTTACCACTCGTCTACGCGAACTGGGGTGGAATCCCAGAGACCGTATAGGCTTGATAAGTCCCTCCAAGCCGCCAGAAGTGAGAGTAAAGAAAGACTTCGGCTACCCACTTGCAGCTGACAGGGTAGCTTTCTGCCTATGGGGATGTGCTACAGAAGTCTATAGCTATCCAAAGTATCCCACACGTGCATTGCAACAAGAAGCCGAAGTGGAGGTAATTATCGCGAATTGAAACTCATAGCAAGCCTTTACTTACAAAAAAAATATAGGTAGCCGAAAAGGGCCCGATCGTGGTTCGACTATCGGGCAATATAAAATTCTACGAGGAAAAGAACCGGGCAGAGAAGGAACGACGAAATAAGGAGAAAGAAGTGCTCGCAAAGAAGAACGACATTTTGGAGGAGATGCAAAGGAAATTGGCCAATTTGGAACTTCGAGAAAAGCTTGATAACCTCGAGCATGAAATCCGCCACAAGCCATGCAACTGCCACCAAGAGCATGATCCTTCAGTTAGTTGCCACTGTCATCCAGAGTCTCGCCAGAGCCCTGCAAGAGGCTGCCACTGTCGTCCTGAGAGTCCACGGCTCGGTTACTCCGGGAATAAACCACCAGGAGGCTCAATTTCACTACTGAAGGGTTGTGGACGAAGTAACAATCACTGCGATTGTAAGGCAAACTGCAAATGTCAACCCGAAAACTCACAACCAGAGCCAACTGAGCGTGACCAACCTGATCATAACTGCACTTGCAAGGGTTACTGTAAATGCAAGCCTGAACATGCCTCTCATGATTATAATTCAGGCGAAACACGAGGCAGGCCAACAAGTGCACGTCCAACGAACGACGATTACCAACATTCCACTCCAAATGGCCACAGATTTTCGTTCCATCACCGTCGGTATCATAATCATTCCCACCAAGAGCGCACTTCGACGTCGCCAAGGGATCACAGTCTGGCATCCAGCTTAGATATTTACTCAGCGAATGACACACGACATGCATCTCCGCACACTGCAAAGATAGGGGACGATGGAAGAGACCAACGCTACAGGGAACACGGATCTGCTGCCGCTGCTGGCCGCTCTCGACGCAGTTCATCAAGAAGACAGTATGAAAAGTCTCAACAGACGGCGTCTGACCAAGACATACCAAGACGATCATCTAGTCTCTGGCGGTCAGATCGCGAGGAAGATGGCCGAAGAGATATGTTCAACAAAGCCCAGCTAGACGCACTCAGGAAAGAGAGGGACGATGCTCGAGCCCTGCTGGAAGAAGCCAGAAAAAGAGCACTTCAGCAAGAAATCGATGAACTATCGATGAAACAACGAGCAGATGAAGGAACAATATACTGTGATAAGGACCAAATTACTGGCCGTCACAACGATCTTGACACCGAATCGGCTATTTCTCTTACTTCAGGAGAAGATGGTGCTCCCGGTTCGGAAACTGAAGATGAAGAAACGTCATCACCAGCTCCTGAGCCAGAGATCCATCAGGGTCATGCCCACCACGTCAGACTACAAAGCCCGATTAGAGAGGTCTATGATTCTGGATGGAGGAGGATTCATGACGGACGACACTCACATCATCCAGCGATCATCAGAGTCGGAATTCCGAGACGACACAGGAGTTTATCGCCTAGTTATGTGTATGAGCGTCCGAGAGCAACGAGTTTGGGGGAACTGGGGCAAAGAGTTCATGTGCACGAGTCTAAAAGGCATAGGTATCATGGACGGGGTAGGGCTAGGGGGAGCTCACTGGGTGCCAGGATCGTGGAATATGTGACCGAGGGGCACTTACCGAGTGGAATGAGGGAGAGAAGATATGGGAGATATTGACTTGGAGTTGGAAAGGCAGAACTTCAATCAGAACCGTTGCATTTTCGTATACTCATTACATTTCATAGCATGTTGCTATACACCAGTCCGATCCCATGAACAAGCCCCTAAACATAATAGTAAAGGCAAAATAATATACAAGCTTCAATACAATACCCCAATTTAATAGTTGGTACTGGTATTAGCACCGGGCGCATTCGCAACACCGGTATCACGGTCAAGATTGCCCTTGCCCTGCTCAACAAGACGTTCTCTATCCGCTCCGCTTGCAGGAACATGAGCTCCACCGTCATTGCCTCCAGAGTAAGCCTGGGCTGCAGGGTGGCTTGCGGGAGGATCCTTGTGCAATCTGTTCCTGCCGCTGAGATCAGAAGTCTTGGACCCCATCAATCCGGAAGATCCTATGCTCGTGTCATGATGTTGACCGCTGGAACCGATTCCGCTTGTCTCACGACCAGTTTGGTAACCTGAACTTGTGTCGTGTTGACGATAGTCTTGCTGGCCTGTGGAACCAAGTCCACCAGTCTCACGGCCGGTCTGATACCCTGAAGTGGTATCATGTTGGCGGTAGTCCTGTTGACCGGTGGAAGTGCCAGTCTGACGGCTAGGGTCAAGAACACTTTGGTATCCACCGGAGCTTTGGTTTCCAGCGAGACCAGATTGCCCTTGGGAACCAGTCAAGCCGGACTGATGGCCAGCCGTGCCTTCACGCTTGCGATACTCGTGCTCGCCGACAAGGCCAGCACCTCCAATAGCCGCAGCATCACGGCCGGTATGGTGACCAGATTGGTGTTGGGATAAAGCGTGGGTAGGTGAATTTTTGTCGGTGTAGCCAGAATCGTGCTTGGAATGTCCGAGAGGGAATTCGCGGCCGGCTTGATGCGATCCATAACCTGCTCCAGCAACACCAGATCCAACTGGGTGGCCCTGTTGATCGGTTGTGGCCTCAGACACTGAATGTTGATGGCCAGTGGTTCCGTCACCAAAGCCTGGTTGATCTGGGAAGCCAGTAGCTCCGGTAACACCACGGTTGCGCTCGACGCCATGCAGCTTGTCGCCGATATCCCTTCCAGTAGGTTTCTCTGGAAGTGGAGTACCGTGAGTAGCGTCGTCATGATGGGCGCCAGAGGTGTGACCGTGACCAGCTAGGGCATTTTGAGTGCCCTCTCCCGTCCCAACACCATGATTGCCGGGAGCAGTTGGAAGGGATTTGTTGGTGTTGGCATCGTGATGTTTGTCGGCGGCATAGGCTCCTGCGCCGGCAACTGCTGCACCACCCAAAGTCGCGTTACGGCCAGTGTGTGATTGAGAGGCATTATGCTCGCGCTCTTGGCGGTCAAACTCAGCTTCCTCCTCAGCAGAATACTTCTTACTCTTATCGCGATCTATTTCAATTAGCTTACTGGAGGGATACTCAGATGCAATGGAAACTTACGGAGGAATGACAAAAGGCCACCCTTCTTCTTCTCATGATGCTTATCATCCTTCTCTGCCTCCTTCTCATGATGCTTATGTTCCTTCTCAGCATGCTTCTCGGCACGCTTCACATCATGCTTATGGTCCTTTTCGGCTTGCTTCATGTCGTGCTTGTGTTCTTTCTCGGCCTCCTTCTGTGCTTTGGCGAGTTCCTTCTCTCGATGGTGCTTGTCTGCTTCATAAGCAGCACCTCCGACACCTGCAGCGCCACCAGCTACAGCAGCATCGCGTCCATAATGGTGGTCCTTGGAACGATCCATAGCAGGGTCAACTGCTGATCGCTGGGTGGAGCTCGTAGAATAAGGATCTTGAGTAGTTGTCGAAGCGCCATGTACTCTGCTTGGATCGGTGCTTTCGCTCTGATTATGATGTCTACCAGCGGCATAGGCTGCCGTGCCTACACCACCCGCAACTGCGGCGTCTCGACCGTAATGGTGATCTTTAGAGTGGTCTGAGGTAGGATCCACGGCCGATCGTTGAGTAGAACCAGCAGAATAAGGATCTTGGGCGGTCGTTGAAGTGCCATGTGCTCTGCTTGGGTCGGCGCTTTGGCCCTGGTGATGCCCTACAAAAGCTGATGTCGCTCCACCAGCGATCCCGGCGTCTTTTCCGTAATTGTAGTCTTGCTGGGGTGCAGAAGATGGTTGGGCAGCGTAACCTCCAGTGGCTGCGTGAGACTTGTCACTTTGGCTTAGGACGGACTGAGCTTGGGGATTTCCCTGGGCAACAGTCGGGTTTGCAGTTACGCGAGGATCCAACTTATTCAACATATCTGAGGAATGTGGTCCCGCGGTGTTCGGTGCAGGTCCAGATGTTAAACCGGACGAACTTTGATGGGTGCCGGTGGTATTCGAGGCACCTTCTGATCCGGGTTGATGCTTCTGGTATTGGCTACAACAAAATTAGTACTCCTACAAGCTGTTGACCACAGTACACTTACCTGCCAGCGAGACCGGCTGCTCCTACTGTACCGGCACCAATTGCGGCGTCTCTGCCATAGTGGTGTCCGCTTGAGTCGGCTGTGGAATGAGTTCCTGTCTGGGCTTGTGCCGCTTGTCCTGCGGCATTGTTTGGGTTTATTCTTGGGTCGGCCATATTTTGCCAGTCCTTTGAATGGGGTCCGACAGTGTGTGGTGCTGGACCAGTACCGGATTGAGGCATTCCAGCCGTGGATCCAACACCCGCTCCCCGAGTTGAGTCAAGACCAGAACTATGACCGACGCCTGAGCTGCCAGTTGTGCCAACTCCAGTACCTCGCTCATTTTGATATTGACCATGTTGACTACGCGAGTGTATTAGCATTCGAATGGCCTTATATTGAATATTTCAGAACCATACTGGGCAACAAGGCCGGCAGTTGCAGCACTTCCGGCCCCAATGGCAGTGTTTCGACCATGGTGGTGATCTGCCTCTTCGGCACCACCTCCTCGAGTTGGCGAATGATGGTGAGCACTTTCGTGTCCAGTCGTACCTCGAGTGCTGACAGAGGGGTCGAGTAGATTGGCAGTATCAGTGGAGTGAGGCTTTAAAGTTAGCATAAGATCGAAAATTTGCCCAAACAGCGTCAGGGCATTGATGAATGACTTACTCCATGAGATCCAGTGTGCTGAGTACTTGTCTGACCCAATCCAGTGTAACCAGAGTCTCGACCACGATCTTGGTGGCTGTGAATGCCAGATCCTACAGCGCCTGTACCTCCAACCAGAGCAGCATCTCTACCTAAATGATGATCTGTTGAAGTGTGTGTTCCTTGCTGAGATCCACTGTAAGCAGCACCAGGGCCACTTTGAGATGTGTGAGCCAAGTTAGACGACCCCGTTGTGGAGCCGAGACCCCGATCATTATCATTTCGGCTGTGAACTCCAGATCCAACAACTCCTGCCGTACCAAGTGCTGCAGTATCTCGTCCCAAGTGACTGCCCGATCCTGTGTTGGTATTTGGCGGACCGGTCCCTGCATAACGGGAGGTGTCAGTCTCGTCAATCCACTCGCCAGGAACATGCCGTGGTGTCGAGCCGGTTTCTGTAATTCCAGAGCGCACAGCCGAAGCAGACGAATCTCCAGTCAGGCTTGATAGGGCAGACTGACCAATTGATCCCGATCCCCCACCGATCTGTGCGTTTCCTAATCCACCATGTGGTGCATTGGTTTGTGGACCAGATTGGGTAGGATATCTTGAATTGTCCGAATCGACTCTAGAATCTGCGCGGTTTGCTAAGTCAGATGTGTGAGGGCCACTTGTGGTTCCAGATGCGCCATATCCCGAATGCTGTCCGTGGCTTTCACTAAAACCGCATTAGAACTTGTTTCGCTTGAGATAAAATTTACTTACTGTCCGGCAAGTCCTGCACCGCCAGCAGTAGCTCCAGCTAATCCTGCATCTCTTGCGCTGTGCGATTGACCAGTATGAGTTTGTGTTGTGGTTGTCGTTGTGACACCTGTGGTGTGAGTCGGACCGCTTGAAGTGGCGCCGGCCAAGTGGCTGCCCTGGCCTGAGTGATGCCCGGTTTGATTTGTTTGGCTAGTAGTTCCCAAACCGGTACTACCTGGAACATGCTGGCCACCTAAGCTAGTCGATGTGTTTCCCACGCCTGCGTCATGTTGACCGCTGGTAGAAATAGGATTCGTCGTGTTTGAAGTGTTTGAAGTGCCTCCGAGGTGGCTTCCCTCACCAGTGAGGCCTCCTGTATGCTTTGTCGATTGCTCTGTACCATACAAAGCCTCATCATCTTGAGACTTGCCAGGTTTACTGTAGAAAACAATTCAGCATCTTCAATTCGCATCGCTGCCAGTTCAGCGGGTAAGTTGGAATATCGCGAGTGAAAGTGGAATTACAACGATGCCAGTGCCGATGCCTTTTGCCTCAACCCATCGCGGGCGAGAATCGGCTCAGAGGCCATCTCACGGATTGGTAGAGTTTTGGACAGTTTGTTCCAACCAGCCAATATGTATATCGAAGAATTGGTAGTAAACGTACAAAAGAGGGGGACTTACAGCATGTTCTTGATTTTCTCCATGGTTGCGAATTGGGTATCAGTAATTAAAGAAAAGGAATATGTTTGTTTCTCTAAGACTGAATCCCTAACAATACAATCAAAGAGGAAAGAAGTTATGAATTTCAGAAAGTGGAAAAAGGAGAATATATAAAATATACAGAGCCAAACCGAGAACAAAGAGCTAGTGCTCATGAGGGGTAGCTGAGCAGCTATGATGTCGTGTGTGGCGTAAGCTCGAGTGGATAGCAAGCTCTCAGTCCCTGTCACCTGTTCACCAAGGCGCAAAAGAGCTCTTCGGTAGTCGTACTAAGGACCTTGGACAGCTCGATATTCAGTATAATGCGGTAATGCTGCAGTAGTAAATGGCGCCATTGCTGTCAGAAAACGCACAACCATTGGGCTATTTTGATCCTGACACGGTAGATTATACACTATTCTGCCAAGTATTGTCAAATGCCACACCTTTGGAGATGGGATTCACATGAAGGAGGGGGAAATCTGGTTCTGCCGGTCATGGGAGCTGATTTACGTCCACTGAGCAGCTTTGAGCTAAGCCAAGGGGGTAGTGATTCTCGATCCCACATCGCCAACCCTGGGCAGATCCTCAGATCTCGCGGAGCAATGAGGCTACAAATATCGATATTATAACTCTGGGGATTGGCAGCAATTGCCCCGCTGTTAATGTTGGTGACGATTGGATGCGATTGGAAGTACCGGAATTGCAAACAAGGAGATTCGAAAGGATGTTCGATGTCATATCATCGTGGCGGTGGCTTGCTATTCCTTGGTTTCTTGGCTGCACCAGCCACATGTGCAGATCCCCTAAAATGGATGACGCGGGGTCAGTCGAAGGGTCCACTTCAACATTTCAACATTCCCGGTTTAATAGGGAAATATGCACAAGATTATGATGTTTTGTTTACGCACTTTGCTGAACTTATTTCCATGGTTGTCCATTTATTATAAGTCTCTGAAATTCTTTGGAATACAAATTCAAGCATAAGGTCTCTGCAACGGGCCTCCATGCCTCTCTGGACGGTATCTATTTGAAATGAGTTTCCTGGCAAGGTTTTCCAATATTCTCCTTCGATTACGATTACTTTTGAAATGATTCTCCCGGAATCATTCCCAGGGTCGCCTGCTTTGATTCTAGGCTGCCAAATTCAAATCCCCTTCCCGTTTTTCAACCGCTGAATGCACTTCCCTGTTCTTTGTAGTTTCAGTGAACAAGAAGCTGTATTTTATGCCGACATAAAATTCTCTGATACGAGATGACCTCTAATTAGTTATACTATATGCAAAACTCTAGAATTGTTGTTTCACTTCTCCTCAAGATGATACTTCACTACTCGTCCGCCATCAAGAACTCGGGTGCATAAGTGAGCCATCACGACGAAGAGGATTGGTTTGTTCTGTTCAAGAACTCAGTGCAAATCGTGTTGATAGTATGTATGCCTCATCCGTGTAACCAATGTTTTCCTGGCCTATCTGAATCCGACTCCAAGCAAATCCTTATGTGGAAAGCGTACCAATTACCCTACATGCAGACACAAGTTTCCACTCGAATGCTAAGTAAGAGCTATCTCGCAAAAAGAAACCAGAATGCCTCAGCAAAATCAAACATCATGAGTAAGTCATCCCTCCTTTGCTGAGGAGGTTTTGATCCCCGACCTGACAGTCCGCTCAGCAACCCCCTCCACTTGAATCCGAGTCATCGTCAGAACTCTCATCACTCGATCCGAGTCTTCGCCAAAACGCTCCGCCAGCTCGTATCCCCACCCAGGCTTTTTCAACAGCGCCATGTACCCCACGACCGGTATGTATTCCAGATCCACCTCATCGAGACTTTCTTCAACTGCCTTTTGAACGCATCGATATCTGCCAAACTCGGCCCTTCGTTCACTCTCTTATTGAAATTTTGAGCTCAAGAGTGCCGTTCTTCCAAGGAGGCCCAGCATATCTTGGCTCGAACATGAAGGTGAGATCTTCGAGAAAGGATAGTTTAGTCAGAAGAGACTTCAGTGTCCCTTGCAAGGCAGGCGTCTTAAGCCCAGCGTTCAAGGTCAAGGAGCGTAGTTTCTGGGTCTTGCACACTTGGTACAAGTCAGCCGCGAAGGTTCGACGCCAAGACTCCCGCCAGCTATAATAGTCACCAACTGCAAAATCTCCCCAGTCCATCCAGCAGAGTCTATCAACCTTCCAGTCGATGTATGTCTTTGGTGGAAAGGTGACAGTGAAGCTTCGATCGTCCACTTCATGCCCGAACTCAAGTTGGTACCACTTGAGTGCTTCCGCCCGCGTTTCCTGGTTGACGTTCAATACTGGCGGAGGTCATATCTGGGAGAAGGAAGAGAACAACGAAATTTTCTTAGAACTACTTGGTGACGAAGTTGCTGGAGAAAACTTGGAGATGACAAAGCCACGTCAGCGGACGCCAATATCCGCGTTTCGAGGTTCGAAGCACACAAACATCCAAATCCTGACTCGGATCTCTGCTGGTAGCCGTGGGAAAGATCTGAATGTTTTGAGCGGACGTGGTTTTGGTTTGGCGCGTTTGTTCGCTAGGGTATGGTTCTCGAAATCTGCTGCGTCCGCTGCCTTTTGTTGACGCCGAGTGAGCACCGTGATATGCTGTGACTGCGGGGTTTCAATTTTCTGGCTGTGGTCGTTGCTGAAAATGTAGCAAGATGAAAGCTAATTGGCACAAGTCATACTCTATGTAATCCTTCGATGCTTGTCCTGAGGGGTTGCCTAGAGATGAAAAGGCTAGGCTGACAATGAGTAAATATTCGGCCAATTCACGTGGTGCTTCTTCTCTTGACAAAGTAGCGCTTACATGAAATGAAAACCTTTCAAATGCTTCGGCTTGATAACGCTTTCTTCGCGTGTACTGGATCATCATTTACAAGCTGGAAGCTTCTCATATATCGCGGAAGGTACTTAAGTGGTCTTGCAGGTTCATACTTGGGAGCACTTTGCACGCTCATGAAGCTTCACGAGCTTACGAGGCCAGCACTGGTTATTTAGAAAGTCATGCATATAAACTGACTCTTTGATAAGTTTCTATTCCTAACCCCAGCATCATTCGTCCGCCCAAACCTTCCCATAAGTCCAGAAGTTTCTATTCCTCATGCATACGCCCGTCTTTCCGTAGTCTCCCAAGCTCCACGCAGAAGCAACAGCTTAAAATCCGAGCGCAGAGTTGAACAGGGCAGCTGTGGAAGCATCCTTCGTGCCGGCAGCAGCGACCTGTGCCTGAGCATCCTCGCAAAGAGAGACAGCGGCATCGTTGGCATTGCAGACGTTGGTGAGTTGATCGCAAACACGGTTGGTGATGATGTTGGGGTTCAGGGCGTCTTGTTGACCCTCAGCGACGAGGGCATCGGTGGGCAAGAAGGTGCCCTCGTCGGCCTTGCGTCCGGCACGACCGAGTTGGAAGTCGATGGTGGGAGTGCAGTCACCGAAGTCGGCGCCGGCTTGTCTGGCGCTGACTGGGACAGTTGCAGCGGTTGCCGTCATGGCAGTGAAGGTGAAAAGGAGGAGAGCTTTGAACTGCATTTTGGCGAGTGTTTGAAAGAGTGGGTTTGTTGTGTAAACGGGGGAGTTGTTTCTTATCGAAGGGTGATATTAGGTAAAGACCGGCTCGCGGTGTAAACAAAGAAGTATCTAAGAGAATGGAAAAAGTTCGCAGAACTTGTTTGTAGTGATAGAATGAGATGGGATGGAACGAATAATGCAAATGATGGAGGACGGACCTTACTTATGGAATGCGATAATTGGATCCAAGAAACGATGATACTGTAAAATTCATGATCCACCATGCTGTGACGGTCCATGACATACTTCCAAGTGTTGAATCCGTGGATGAGACGAAGTCGATTCTGCCGATTATATCAAACTGCTGTGATGCGGGGTGGATCAACTTAAGATCGCCAACCTGCCATCCCAATTCTCAACTTTGACACAGTCTCTTGGTGGTGTTGGGACGAACGCATTGAACTTCGTGGTGAGTCTCTAACGCCAAGAATGGCGACGAGACGGAGGCTGTCTGTGGGCTAGGTTTCACAACATCCCTCTTAAAATCACATGACTCTCTACCGAGCCCCTTTTCCTCAATCACGAGGTTTGGCTTTAAGCGAGAAGTGTGCACAAATATTGGCATCTCTTGCGCCGTTATGTTTGTGTGGAGCTGAGAAGCCAGCTTTGGGCTTGGCATCCTTTCCGCGACCTTTGGAGATTGTCAACACGCACCCATCTCGGAGTCTTCAAAGATGTTCTGCAGGGGAAATGTGACACAGTTCTGTGGTGCGGCGAATCGTATGCTGCTTTACTCGACATAATAACCCTCCCTCACTTATTTTCATGTATCTGGTATGTATTTGTATTGCGTTTGCAGTGAGCTGGGCAGCATTCGACGTGGCTGGGTTGTAGGAGTTTGGAGAAACAAGCAAAGTGATCTCGCCTCGAGAGGAGAGTTCAAAGACATGAAAGGTCTTTGGCATACATTTTAGATGTAGTACTCTATGACTGTAATCATACTGTAGGTCTGCACTAATTCTAGTTACTATGCTGTTGGTAATGCATTTGGCATACCTCGCCCAGAAAAGGGGTTGCTTTTACGAACCCTCGAACTGTCTTTCCGGGGCACCGCCCCTAGTTTATGGATGCCGCAGGGCGCCTGTCGCTAAGATACAGAGCCCTTGACCCCGCAAAACCCCGTGGTTAGCACACCGTAGAAGCATCCTCCGATCAGGGTAACGCCGAGGAAGTGTATCCATAAAGTATGGCACCTCACTATGCATAGAACTGTCAGAATCTCCAAAGGTTCGCCGTATCCTATCATTCGAAAAGTTCCTGATTTTAATGTCTATGGAAGGCGCCACATGTTAAGGTACGAATTACTCTCGTGACTGCAGATCACTGCTTGATCAGCGCGGAAGAGGTGGGCGATGACAACACTTCATCAACCAACCTACATCCTCTACCTCCTCGAGCTTACTCAAATGCGACCCTATACTTAGTCTTCCATTCTCCATCGATTCATCCTTGAGTACTCCAATCGCCCGAGCAGCAAATCTATTGATTCTTCTTGCCCAAATTTTGCCTCTTAGCCAGCCGTTCCTCGCGCCATGCCCACATCACTGAAAGCGCCGCACCAGGTCCAACAGCCACATTCATGGCTGCAAAGACACCCAGAATATGTCCCCATCCCGCTTGTAGTTTACCGGCCTGCTTCAAGTCCTTGAAGCTAAGTAGCGTCCAGATGGTGGTGGCGGAGAAGGCGCAGATCTGGTCATATCGCAGGACCTTCAATGCTCCTCTGATAAGTGGAAGGGCTGCAGTCGGATCACGAAGGTTATCAAAGAACAAGTGTCCAATAGATACTGGAGATGCAGCATGTAGATAGAGATATGTAAATGTCCCCACTGCAGCTGAAAATCCGTAGGCTGCCCGTAGGTAGGGCATGTCTGCTTCAGGATTCTGGACACGATCTTCTTTCGTTGTATCTTTCACGAAGAGAGGAAGGATGCGTTGTAAAATGGCACCGTAGACTGGAAACGGCTGCCAAAAGACGCCGTTGATCCATTGGCGGTTCCCGATACCTGGCGCAAAGAACATCCCTATAGTAGGAATGATGTATGTGAGCACGATGGTGGGAATGATCGTCTTGACACCGCCAATCTGGAGCATTCTGTTGTCTGCGGCGGCGTAGTTCTCTAGAGGGGACTGAATGTAGTGTAGAAAGCAGTATATTGGCGCGATGAACCCAATGCCTCGGACTTGGTACATGATGCCGAAAATGGTTGGCCTGAAGATGAGTCAGTCTTTGATGCTTGATACGTTGGAAAATATGCTTACAGCAAGTGTGAAGCCGTGAAGATGTTTCCTCGTCGCAGTCCCTCGATATACCAAATGGTCTGGATGGCTACCAAGTCCGATAGAAAGCCATAGCCGTGCGCTCTCGCGGTCGGATCCCAGTCTCCAATGTAAGGCGTGAAGCAGACAACAAATTTTGTCAAGAATGCGTCAAACCCTGCGCTACCAAAATATTTCGTAATGAGAGGTGCTATGATCCCATGCCCAAGGTTGATTTGTGCTGCTGGACCCAAAGAATAGTCGAACTTCAGACCCTCGATGGCTGCACCCATTGTTCGACTCGCTGCATAAAGAGCCAGTAAGATGGGCAGGGCCCGCAAAGCTCGCTTCCATTTGCTCTCATGTTTACCAAGACCAGAATTGGGGTTCCAGGGCATCGTTGCAGTCAGTGATTGTGCAGGCGCAGGAAGTGAGTTGAGCATTTCTGCTCCCACCATTGCGTCGCATGTCAAATCTGTGAGGAAGTCTCCCAAGGCAGGAATTACGTATAGCGCCGTTAACTTGTTTCCAAGGCTCGACATGGCTTCCAGTCGTGTCAATTCATTGGCAGTATCACAGGTATGATTTACCCGTTCTTGTCTCTTGTGATGGAATGCCTGCAAGGCATAACGAATCTGCTGCAACAACAGTGTATGCTTCGGAAGGGTCGCTAAACTGTTCGCAAGTGCTGCAGCGCTCTCAACTACACGTTCTGGTCAGCACAAAATCAACGGATGGCTTACGCACAGCCGACACTTACTCGCTGCATTTCCTCCAGCACCCAAATTTGGCGTCATCTTGAAAATGTCAGCTGAAGCCTGCGTTCCCTACGATTATCATTTGGTATACCTTGTGTATAGCATCTCCAAGGCACACAAATCGATCAGCTGTCCAGGTTTCATTCTTGCTCTCTTCGACACATGTCATGTTCGCAAAAGTTCTTGTCTCCCAGATCCGGTCCCAGGTGATAGACTCGGTCATGTGCACCTTCAGAAATGCCTTCGCTGCCTTCTCCATGTCAGCTTTGGTATATTTCGGAATTTCCTGGCCGAAATATCTTTTGTCGAGCTTGGTGAAGAGGAACCAGTACATTCGTCCTCCTTCTCCTACAAAGGACAGCGTTGATAGGCCTTCGGCATACGTCCTATGTGTCTGTCCTGGAATCACCCCAGGGATTGGCTTGCCGAGACCGAAGATGCAATTGTACTCGGCCGACAACCCTTTCCTGTCTTTCTCGGTCCTGCCAGGGCTTGACCGATCGATATGGTCTTGCATCAAGCTTCTCACTGTGCTATGAACACCATCGGCTCCAACGACGATATCGCCCGAGTAAGTCGATCCATCCTCACAGCTTACGACTACTTCTGTGTCCATATGATCAACTTTAGACACTTTTTTTGACAAGTAAATTCTTGTCTTGTCGGGAATTGCATCGGAAAGCGCTTTCAGGAGGTCGCGACGCTGGAGGAAGGAAGCCGGGTACCCTGTTCTGCGTAGATATCAGTATCATCCCGTGAACTTAGCAAGAGAAAGCTGACCGTTTCTCAACTAGAAGTGGACCATCGTTTTCATAAATCAATTTTCCTCCAGCTGTCCAAGTCCGCCCAAGCTCCAGTGGTTCTACCACTGAAGCTATGGCTTGGAACAGGCCCAACTGATCGAGGATCCGAGCTCCATTGGGAAGAATGATGATTGATGCTCCGACTTGAGGTGCGATCTCCTTGCGAGCTTCTAGGACCACGAAATCGATTTCGCTGTGGTGTAGACCTGAGGTGTTCATGGAAGTTAGTCAATCCTCGCTCGCATACACCTTTCACGGAGCAATGTTCAAAATGAGTGGCTTCTCTCGAGGGTTTCTCTTGGTACTGAGCAACTCACAATGTGCCAGCGTCAGCCCTGCAATGGACCCTCCTACTATGATGACCCTGAGGCGTCCTGACTTGGTGATCTGCTTCGCAGGCATCACGAAATAGAAGTCTAAGATATCAAAAATGTACTGTGTCTGGAGATGTTTGGAAGGAACAAATTGGTCAACTCAGAGAGCAAAATGAGCAACCAGAAACAGATGATAGCAAGATGGAAGAACGATTTGAAGAGAAGAAGAAGTTGAGGTTTATGGAAAGTCCGGGAGTGGAAGCACGCGCAGCATCCTTCTCCCATGTCAGCATCCTGCCATTCCCTAATCATAAAATAGGCAACTCAATCTTCTCATCCTCAATTCAACGCTTCAATCTGGACCAAAAGAGTCGCCCAACGATGCACAATAGCCTGGCGGGTACTGGGTTGAGATTACTGTGGGATTGTTTTCAGGATCCTCGCTACTCCTTGTATCGGGTAGTCCTCCAATGACAATTGTTGACTTCGTTACGACACAGGGGAATTGATAGGCTTTCGCGTATGTCGGTTGGGTATCCATTTTATCGAGAGAGGGCCCACCGTCTGTCTCAGAAAGTTTGCTGACAGCCACGTATGTCTCCACAACATAAGAGCCACAGTGGATCAGAAGCCATCCGAGAGGAGCAAGCAATTCGGCATTTCCACCAAATTACAGATGCTGACTACAGCTGTGTGGTAAGCCGAATCCGAGGTTCATCAGTGCTGAGCCCGGCAGACGACATATCGAATGATCACGAATCAATCGCCAGATCTATTCAGCCCTATGGAATGTTCCGGAAAACTTCGAGAGAAACGGTCAAAGTAGCAATCATATGTGCCTGCAGAACACTCGAATAAGCTTCGATGAAACCTCTAAGTACGGTATGCATTTTCTCGTTATCCCCGCTGATCATCGGAGACGGAATCGAATCAACATCGGTTCTTACTTCCTTCTCACACTGAACAGCCCGTAAGCATGTAAGGGCCGCAAAATATCAGCCTTCCCACTATCCCTCTCCTAGACTTCTCGGTATAACAAGCGAGTGGTGCAGCGAAAAGATGACTGCGTCGAATATAGGGGCTTGAGCATTTTTGAATTGCCTATTGGGGCTTCAACGGCCTTATTCAGTGTAGGACTCGTCCGTGCCTTCTCGGTCTATGGAGGCAGCCATAAGATCATTTGAATTTGACGTGATGTGTGCTAGGTCATTGGAGATACTAGTATGGTCTTTGCCGGTCTGTATTCGGCCCTCGTCAACACATAAGCTATGTGAAGCAGGTATTTACATCACGTAACTTACAAGGCGCATCATACTTGGATCGATACTGCATCTATCCCATTATTCTTGAGCAGCTACTTCCATGCAACTGCATGATTAGACAAGTCCAAAAGGTTGTCTGCCTTACTCTGCATTCATAATTAATTCCACCAGATAGCATGATTTCTTCCCGCCAGTCGACTCGGATGAGGATGAACATTTGCCAAATCGCACACTTTTCATGTACTCCGTAATGTCACAAGCTGCTTCATGGTTTGCATTCATTTGATCATCCATGTGCTGCTAATATCTATATTTGTGTTCGTAGACGACAGAGACTTGTGCTAGGCCAAGTTATTCCCATCTCTACTCGACATGAACTGCTGTGACCTTCTCATCAACAGTCCCAACATCCTGCAACGCCGGCTTCAAAAGATCGGCAGCACTCTGTGAGAATCCTCTAGCTCCGACACCATGCTCGAAGAGGAGGTCTAGCTCAGAATAGGTAAGTCCCTTGGGCTCGGGTAAGCGGAAAAACACCCAGATCAAGAACAACGCATCGATTCCAGCCCAAAAGAAACCAGCTTTCGCTCCCCAGTTCCAATCGTTCAGTCCCATCATCTGTGGCATCAATGCGTTGTTGATAAACCCGCCTGCGTTGTAGAATGCTCTGGCGAGAGCGACGGTCTTGATGCGGAGCCGGGTTGATGGGATTTCTGCTACCAATGAGTAGCAAGTCGGTCCAACAGACAGCTGGAAGACGAAGAGGAAGACGAGGAGGAGAGAGCCAGCTGCCCATGCCGAACCAGCATTCGATTTGAGGCCGCAGAATCCAATGACCATCAACAAAACAAACATGGCGCTAAGACCCCACACGTAAAGTGTTCGGCGTCCGCATTTAGTCATCAACCACCATGCGATCAAGCATCCAACAAAACCCAGACCAGTCTGTCCAATGTTCATACTGTATGCATCCTCATTATTGAGGCCAGCTCGCAAATAAAATTGTGTGCTGAAGCTCATAAACGGAATGCCACAGAAAGCTTGTGTGAGCCAGACCATCGAAGCGATTTCCGTTCGGCGGCGATCCGTACCTCGGAAGCAGTCCCAGTAGTGTGCACCAGAGCTAGATTCGATTTCGAACTGGTTCGTGACTTCCATCATAGACACTTGGGCATCGACGTCGAATTCGATGCCGGAGTTTCGACTTGTGAGGGAAAGCAGGGCATTCTTGGCTTCTTCGAGACGGCCTTTCCGTACGAGCCACCAGGGTGACTCTGGGGCGAGGAATGTGCCAATCATGATTGGAATTGGCCATACCCATTGAATTGCAAAGGGAATCTTATAGCCCCACTCATCCGTACGGTTGAGGAGTCCTCGAAGCATGCCGGATGAGATCAGTTGGCCAATGACCCAACACATGTTGATCCACGAAGTCATATAAGCTCGAAGGGAGGTTGGGCAAATGTCAGCGGCATAAGTCACTGCAAGCGTTTGGAACACACCCCAGGGGACTTGGTTCAATTGACTGTTAGCTATTATGTCTGAAGAAAGTTTTGTGTCTTTAGGTAGAAAAGTCCAGGTCACGTGATAGTAAACATTGGAGAGGGTTTTCTCAGTACTCACTTCCTTGCAAGATACCGCCCGCAACAAACATCTCCAAGCTATTCGAGAAGAAGGGGATGAAGATTGTACCGATCAGAGCAATCATGGTGTAGATCATGGTCATTCTGTAACCGAATCGTTCAGAGATTATACCGTTGAGGAAGAGACCGAGGATCGACCCAACCTATGAGTTGATAATGTCAGCAAGAACCTCTCATTTAGATGACTGGGCTATGCGTACCTGTGTAGAGTTTCCAATGATTGTCTGCCATTTTGCGGATACTAGCATGCCGCCTTCAGGATCAACTTGATCACCGAAGCGATTCTTGAAGGAGGGGTAAGGGTAGAAGTTGCCCATAAGGTTGGTATCGTAGCCTTCCATGATGACGGCGAGTGATATGACAAAAGAGAACATGATGGCCCTCGGATAGAGCTTGAATGTGTCTCTCAACGACAGGTCTCGCTCGAGTTGGATGGCATGAGTCGCTTCTTCGGCTGAATTGCCGATTGTGTCTGCCCCAGTGGTCGTTGGTAAAGGAGCCTTTGGCTCGGAAAGAGCTGGAGGAGGAGTTGATGAGGCCATGATGCTGGTGCTTGGAAGTATGGCTGTCAAGTGTCTGGGCCACCAATGTGTTCAAAGCAGAGAGAACTGCAGCTGATGAGGAGACATCGAAATTGTGGGCAAGCCAGCACCCCTTATATAGAACCCATGAATGGATAAGCCAGACGTTCATCAATAGCCAAGTCCTCCTCTATTGAGGTAAAGAATTTTGGGCTACGAATTGGAATCTGCGGGGTGTACCGCGTGGCGGATTAAGGTGGAAAACATCTCCGCCCCATGGGGCGACCACAAGCGCTAGTCCTGCCCGAAAAGCGGGATGGCTTTCTGGAATCGTTTTAGAGAGCCAAAATAGCGGCCAAGCTCCTAAAGTAGGACAACTGCCCGTTTGATGCAGGCTGTCAATATCACAATTGCTTGAAACCAGTCCGAGTTCTGCTCAGCAGCTCACATCTTCATGTGACTCTTGGAAAGGTCGGGATGAATGTTGGAATTGGTGTTGGGCCGGCATACAGAAATGTTAGCCATTGCAAGTTCGTGTCACAACTTCAGGATTCAGAGACCTCGCAGTGAACTTGATACTTTGAAAGAGTACCAGAACAGGCCCGATTAAGGTCAACGGTATTGTCTTACGACATCACTAGAACTGACAAACGGTTTCCTGTTTGGGGACTCAAAATGAGCAGCAGTTCGGATCGTCGATATACAGAGCCTTTGAGTCGCAAACGCACCAAGATCTACCAAGACCATATGTTGGAAAGTTCTCAAGAAATGACTGGGAAGCGAGAATTTCAGCTTCGCCAGCGAGGTTGCCGAGAACCCGATTCTGGAGACCGGACTTGGCGAACAAGTTAGCGGCGGGCTTGTTTTCCTCCTTTCCCCTCATCTCTCCTGATCACCACATCCTCGGATGCTAGCACAGCAACCTAAACTCCACACCCCGGGATCGCAACTTCAAGGGTACAATCTTGGGAGTGGAAAAGTGTCGGAAAACTTCTGTATGACTCGTATTGGCCATTGAACCGGCTTGTGCATAATTCACCTTCTTCATATGACCAAAGGCAGTCCGAGTGGCAATGAGGAAGCCAACAGCCTGCGAAGCGTGCCGGTAAGTAGCCCTTCTGTAATCTGGAGTATATCCACCTCTGACAACCATAATGCAGGAGCCGTCGTCGTAAATGTAAGATCGTCGAAGGCGAGCGAGACTGCACGCATTGCATCGCTCGACGTATCAAATGCGTCCAGAAACCGCCTGTGGGAGGTTACTATCACCAGTCAGCGCTGGTCTCCGAGAGCCGTCAGCTTGAAAATCATCTTGATGCTCAAGATGGTATTCAAGGTGCGGACAGTGAGTACCCCCCGCTCGCTCTGAGGCTCGAGCTCGTGCAGTTGTATTTCGACTACATTCACAATCAGTTCCATACTTTGTTTCATCCTCCGAGTTTCCTGGCTGCGGTGGCAGAAGAACGAGTAGAGAATGTCTTGTTGTATCCAATATTCGCCCTGTCTGCGAGGTTCGTAGAGAAGTTGATAGCTTCCTGTATATCGTGTAGCACCTCTGACATTTCCAGATTCTCGACCGACCCCTTCTTTGGTGGGAGCCCGCCTTCTGAACGTGGAGCTGCGTTCATACCTAGGGCAGAGAGGCTACTACAGATCAGTAGAGCATCTCTCACGACAGTGCAAGCCTGTGTACTTCTCGGAGCGGCGTACATCGCAGATGGAGATGACGTGACGGAGAATGTGTACTATGGTATTGCATGTAGGATGTAAGTTCTGACAGTTGCCCAAGTCTCCCCGATGTGTGCAAGATCGTGCAATCATGAGCCTTTGGAACTCCGCCACCTTAAAGCTAATGTTTCCTTATGACCTAGGGCTCAACTCTTGGACTTGCCGAATCGTGTGCCATCCAGCCCTCTCGAGCATGAGATCAACATTCGCGGTCAGTAAGCTCTGTATGCTAAAGCTTCACTCGCTGACTTTGCAGTCCTGTCGTCACTCTGCATGGTTGACGTCTGGTCCTCGACTGCCGTTAAGCTTCCGAAACTCATGCCCAATCTCGACATCCCGCTACCAACAGATGAATTACAGTATCTTGCTCTCGGGAGTAACATGCCACTCGTATCCCCGGGTTCCGATCGCTCTTCACCTATCCTTGCTGAGATGATCAAACTGAACCGGATATTACTTGCCATCAATAACTTCAACGAAAAATGCGTGCAGGAACATCTCGAAGGTGTTCAGTTGGAAGAAGCTGTTGAACAGCTGAGTAAGCGGCTGGATGACTGGTACCAAGCTCTGCCCGACATCATGAGAGATACGCCAGAAAATTTCGCATGGTTCGCATCCCATGGCCTTGGAAGATATTTTGCCGCAGTCTATCTGGGGTACTACCACTTTGGGCAGCTTCTATTCTATCAGTTTCTTCACGTTGAGCCTTACAGCTCGATTCCCTCGGCTGGTCTTTACGCAGAGAAATGCAAGGACCACGCTGCCAATCTCTGCGAAATGATCTATCGCGCCTTCGAAACACCTAACTCTGATGTACTTTACACAATGGTGGCACATGTGCTTGTCATCGCATCAACTGTGCAGATCCACACCCTCCTGTTTTCATCTGATGAGAACCGCATCGGCATCTCACGTGCCAGGCTAGAACGAAATTTCGGCATTCTTCTTCACCTGAAACAATACTGGTCGACGCTTAGCAGAGCTATGAATAGACTGAGGGCTTTTCACGATACATGCAGGAAGTCTATGGACACGAGTTTCGTACTTGATCGCTGGATGTTGAGGTTTCTGGTCGAGTTTGCCAAAGAGGTGGAAGAGAAGGAACCTGATGTTCAAAGTCCACTGTGGACTTTGGCAGGCCTCACTCAAGGCTTTGACCTTTGAATTTGTCAAAATTGGATCAAATTGAGGTTCATAGTATACGAACATCTAATTCTATGCGTAATGTACTGAAGTTCACCAACAAATCATCTGTGGGACGGCTTGAGGAACATGACTGGATGCCCCTATCGGATCTAGCATGCAGAACAACAAGCTTTCACCCCACCATTACCAAATTGACGAATATACCCCACGCCAGTCCAGCCAGATTTCCAACCAACATACGCTGATTCGGAGGGACTAAAATCAAATTTGTCAACGTCACGAGAGGCCAAAATCGATACGACGATAGGACCATGGACCAGAACCCCTACAATCTGTCAGACTTGGTGAATTTGTCCAAGGCAGGAAGCAACCTACGGTTTTCACCTCATTTTCAATCTCCAGCGCACCCTTCCCTTTCAAGAAGCCAAAAAGAAGGAGGAACGCCAAGGTGTTTATCCAGCAACCGATTGTTTGGTCGAGGAAGAACTTTGCAATCGTATTCGACTTGCTTAGCCGGCCTTCACTTTCTTCAATCAAGTCCTGTTTCTTCGACGACTCTTGAGAGACTTTAGCCTTCTTTGAAGGAAACTTTCTCTCGAGAAAGTTTTGCCACATGAAGTTTGGTGGTGTCACAACTGCTCCTAGAATCGCACAGCGCAGAGTATCAACGACATCGAAATTGAAGAGCTTCTGCAAGTTTTCGCTATTAGTTCGGACCATCAAGACGGGGGTATCGAGATCCTTGGCCATACCTGTGATTCATATGCTGAGAAAGCTTGAGCGAGGACATTGGACAAGGATCCTAGGAAGACAGCTTGTGTCGTTGCTGTGATGAGAGGACCCGACATCGTTGTTGAATTGAATGAATCTTCAGGCTTTTTCTTTGAAAGTAAGGAGCTCAGTGCTTGAAGATGAAATGGATTATCAACCTTCAATTTTCTTGAAGAAAACACACGCATACATCAATAAATGCCGACATCGTGTCAGTTATCAATCCGCTCTGAAGGCGCTTTTCAATCCCGCTCCTACAGCTTTCCGTCATGCACTGGTGAGTCAAACCCCGCAAAACCGTCAGCAATTCTCCAGGTTCAAGAACGCCATGCATCAGGTCAACAAGGCATGTGGCGTTATAGAAATCCACCTCGGGGAGGTCCTCCACAAATACTAGCGGCGGAATTCTCGCGGAAATGGAAAAGGGGGGCATTCCCTCCACACCAAGACCCTAATGCAAGCTAGGGGCAGAAGTCTTGGCTTTCCGCCTCTGAGTCCTGCCCCTCACTTAGCGCGAGCATGCTTCACGCAAGTGACGATCTAGTCGAAGCAAAATATAAAAGTAAGAGAGAGAAGTCCTTCTTCAAGATGAGAGAAACAAAGAAAAGAACATCGTCAACATGGTCCGCTCATCTTCCGTCGTTCCTGCCGCCGTCTCGCTCTTCCATGTGGCTCAGGCTGTGAGCAATGGCCTCGCCATTACCCCTCCTATGGGATGGAATAACTGGAATTCTCTCGCTTGCAACGTCTCCGAAGACTTGCTCCTCAGCACCTCGAAGAAGCTCATCGATTTGGGTCTTCAAGATCTAGGCTATGACCATGTTGTTCTGGACGACTGCTGGCAGTCTCCTCGAGGCGATGACGGTTACGTCAACGCTGATAAAGAGAAGTTTCCTCGTGGTATGAAGCATGTCTCAGACGAGCTACACAGCGTTGGCTTCAAATTTGGCATGTACTCCAGTGCGGGAGAGATGACTTGCGCGAGATTTGGTCAGTATCTCACATCTAAATCAAGGTGCCGCGTTGTACTGATATCTTTCCAGCTGGATCACTCGATCATGAAACCAAAGATGCCGAGAACTTCGCAAACTGGGGCGTGGATTTCTTGAAATACGACAACTGTTTCCATATGGGCCGAATGGGCACACCACAGATCTCATTCAATCGCTTCAAGGTTATGGCCGATGCGCTCAAAGCTACTGGCCGCAATATCGCCTTGAGTCTCTGCAATTGGGGCGAAGACTATGTTCACACGGCGCGTATTCCTCATCATATACCTCAAAATGGATCTTAAGCTAACTCCGAACAGTGGGGAATGTCCATTGCAAACGCATGGCGCATGTCAGGAGATATCTATGACTCCTTCTCACGTCCAGACGCTCTCTGCGCCTGCGACACCAATAACCCCGCCGACCCATTCTGCATAGCTCCAGGAACCCACTGCTCTGTCTTGTTCATCCTCAATAAGGTTGCGCCTTTCGCCGATCGCAGTATTCCAGGAGGGTGGAGTGATCTTGACATGCTCGAGGTCGGCCAAGGAGGCATGACCGATGAAGAGTACAAAGCCCACTTCGCACTCTGGGCTGCTCTCAAATCGCCCCTCATGCTCGGCAACGACCTACGAATCATGTCACCACAAACCCTCTCCATCGTCAACAACCCCGCCATCATCGCACTCTCTCAAGATCCTCATGGCCGTTCAGCTACTAGAGTCGCTCGTAACACTAGCGTACCAAAAGACGAATATGATATCGGCGAGACACACATCTGGAGCGGAAAGCTTGAAAACGGCGACCAAGTCGTCATTCTCCTCAACGCTGCCAATGAAGATGTCGAGATGAGCGCATCGCTCAAGGAGATCTTTACACCTTCCGGACCCGGTGGTTCAGCGCCCCAAGTCAAGGAATCTTGGGAGGTTTTCGACCTGTGGGCTGATCGCATGAGCGATGCTAATGCGCAGGCTATTCTTGATGCTGAAGATCAGGCGTCGAGAAGTGAAGTACTGAAGAAGTTGAATTGGTATAACGCCAGCGAGGTGTCGTACAAGGAAGGATTGGAGAAGGGCGATGAAAGGCTGTTCGGCAAGAAAGTGGGTGTTGTTGAGCCGAGGGGACAGTGGGATGTTCTCGTCGAGAGGCATTCGGCGAAGGTCTATCGGTTCAGACAGGTGAATGGTGAGGCAGGTGATCATGATGAACTGTGAGAGACATTGTATTTTGTACTTGGATCGGGAAGTTCTTTGGCTTCACGCATGGTCATTGGTCTTGGGACGGAACATTCACGCTCATGGGTATGGCGCAATATAGAATCGATCATTTTCTTGTTCCACTAAGATTGTCGCGATGAAGAAATATTGAAACCGAGTATAAATTTGGGGTCTGGTTGAGGTGCACTACCTTCGTAGTACGCTGACGCCGTGGGCGAAGGAATTGCTTTGCGCGCTGACTGGCTGGCATTTAGGCGTAGTCTGCCCTGAAGGGTCGAGCCAAGGCTTCGAAATGCACTGCAAGCGAGCCCCCGACATACACTGTTTACCAGCAAGCGAGTTGTTCCTCCTGAAATTGGTAAGCGTCAGCTCGCTCGCGATGTGAACACCAGAAATGAGACACTTTACAAGTATGACCCGCTCGTAGTCGATCTACCAGAGTAAGGGACGTATTTTGGTCACTGACATTGTCAGACTATTGGTTTTGGCCATTGCCCATTAGAGTACAAGTCACGGAACCTCCTGAGCACGTGTCAGGAGACGCTCACACCACACGTCGCATTTATCAGGCGGCAAAGTCTCCAGCAAGGTTGTTGATTTCCGAAGTAATAAACTTCGCGAGAGAAAGTCTTTCTTCCACTAATCATCAGTATATTCCCCTCGAACGATGACTGATATGTATATCGATGGAGGGTCAACGTGGTAAGGGCTACACTCCGGCGCATCCATCCTCGCTAAACATAGCAGCAGGTTCAGCGCCAATGCCATGGCGACCGCAATATGTGTCTACCTCGCCGTTGCTACTTTAAGTCTGATCGCTCTCTGGAGTCCACCGTTTTATGGCAGGGGTGTCATCTTCGCCCTCATCATTAGCATTCTCCTCTACCTCGCTGAACAACAATCCTTCCCCACGGATCCCAGCACGCGGTACTGCCGAGCCATGCTATGGTCCATATGTCTCAATGTGGTATCCAATATTCTATTCACAATTCCAGAGAAAACATACTGGAGAATGGGCCACCCTCGTGAAGCAACGTACATGAGAGGATTTGGGTGGAAGAAGCTCAGATGGGCGGCGACTCTGATGGCGAACATGCGAGGAGTTGGCTGGAACTTTCAGGTGAAAGGTGTACCAAATGGGAGAAAGAATGAGTCGAGAAGGCATTTCATCTTCCGACAAGCTATGGATCTCATGATGGGGTCCGTGATTTTGATGTTCTGCTCGGCGTACATAGGCACACGACATCATCGCTACGCACCGCTACCTCCGACCATAACTCTTCAAGAGCGGATTCTTATGGTCTTCGCCATTGGAATTCAATCATGTTTTGCGAACAGCCTTAATTATCAAGGATTGTCACTACTCGCTGTGGCTTCCGGACTGGATGAACCAGAGGTACGTCTTCAATTGGTCTAGCTTGGTACTCTCATTTACAAGAGTGCGGGACTGGCCTCCCTACTTCGGAGACATCCGAAAAACAACCACCCTACGATACTTTTGGGGTTCATTTTGGCATCAAGGAATTCGAAAGGTCTGATGCCTACCTCATTTTCTCGATTTTGTAGTCGGAGCTCACAAACTAGGTTCTCTCCGGATACACCCAGTTCATCCTGAAGGTGCTCGGCATTCCTCGACATACAACGATGTCGTCTATCACCACTGCGGTACTCACGTTCCTATTCTCGGCATTGTATCATGGGTATGCAGCTGCTGGTCTTGCGTACCCAACACTCACATCACCGTATGCGACGATGTACGATCGATTTTGGTGTTGGATCGTCTATTTCCTGTTGCAGGCTGCTGGAATTATATTGGAAGATGTAGTCATACGGTTTTACAAGACGAATTCTGTTGCAAGGAAATCGAGAGGGGAAGATATGAAAGATGGAAATCAGGCGTGGCATCCCTGGCTTGGCTACTGTTGGGTGGTATGTTGGCTTCTGCTATCGGGAAGTGTGCTTTTGAATGCGTTTTTGAAGACAGATATGGGATTGGTGGGGTATCATCCGCGGTACCTCGCTGCTCTGATGTAGATGTGAAGAAAGAGGTTACAAAATGGGAACAATAATGAATCAGAGGTCAATATAAATCCTATGAGTAGGATCATGAAAGCTTGAATCGTGGTACTGGACCAAAAAGGCAACTGTGAACTTACAGAGAAACTCGCAATCTGGACTTCAAAGAAACTCGAAAGCTGACTCGGCTCGACATGTATGGACAACCGCGTGAAGCCAAAGCCTGCACTTTTCGGTCTCCCCGGACCCAGACGATACTTGGTACCAGCGAAAATGTGAAAAAGGACTTCGTTACCAAACCATTCCATCTAGCCTAGAACTTCCAAAAGCTTTATCTGATACAGGAGCGAGCAGGTATTCAAGATTTTCCTACCTTATCGAGATTAGTTTAATCTGTCCGGTGGACGTTTTCGCAACGGCCCGCTGCTGTGCATTAGGTTTGCTCAGCGGTGGAGAACTCGGCATCTGTGTCCGAGTTTTTACCAGCACGGTGGATAGGTCCAAGGGGAGGGACCCGAAGAATGGCCAAGATGAGACGAAAGGTTAAATCCAAGTCCAATGACTGGCGGTGACGACGACACTCTAACTCTTGGAAAGAATACGAGGAACAGAACAACCATCGTCGAACAACATCTGAGTATCTTGCTTTCTTATTCTTGCTGCTTATAACTCCACGCAGCAGAGCTCTTGGTCTGCTCTTAGATCATGAGAGAATAATCAGAGGTGTGGCTGTTTAATTTTTGAGTTTTTCTGTCGAGTCAGGGCGATCGATGATTCCAAAATCAACAGCACCGGAGAAATGCCATCGAGTTACGCCTCGATATTCTTAGGTTCGCATAATTGATACGACGCTGTGGCCAATAAGGCAACTGGTATTAGCAGACACTGGTCTGCTGATACGATTCGAAAGGTAGGCTTTTCTTAAGGTTTTCGTGAGTGATAGATATGTATCAACATGTCTTTCAACATTCGCGACTCGTACGATCTTATCTGTCTCCTTTTGAGCCGCGCTACCCAATGACTGGCCTGAGCCACCTCGGATGCCAACTGAAATCTGGGCTCATACCAAGATCCGATGTTCCGGAAATTTAGCTCTTCCCATACAGTGGAGAAGAAGCTTTCCATTTTGCGTTTGACGATAGCCACGATCTTCAACTAAAGTGATGCCATCGCCCAACAACATGTCTTACATATTGCTCAAGCTTTTGTTCTTTGTGAACTCTGCAATTCTTTCGTCTTGCCTCCCGTGTCGGGGCCGACACTCTTTCAGATCAGCAGAGTAAAGATGTGTTTGATCGTTATTTTATGTTTGTTTATTACATGTTTTGGGAGTGAGGGAAGCTTGGCTTCTGGATTTCTCCTTGAAAGAGACAATATCGCAGCTGCGCCGAATTGCTCAGTACGTGCCAACAAGCTGGTGTATCGTCACCTCGAATGTTCAACTGACCGGTGGCTCAGCTTTCATGCCTGTCGACTCATGTTCCCCAGTACTGCGGTTCAACTTCCAACACGACTTGCATTTGTACCAGTGCCGATTTGACGTCTGCAGTTTCGACGTGCGCCTATTCAGCATGCAGCACGATTCCCGAACTCCTGGAATTACAGAGATACTCAGCCGTATCATGCTCAATCGAAAGCGACAAGACACGACTGGAAGATGTTCTCAAAATGGATTATATTGTGCCGTTCCTCACAGCATGTTTTATAGGAGGTCGGATTGTGGCGAGGGTTCTGTTGGATGTTGGGCTCGGCGCAGATGATTGGATGATATTGGCTTCTGCAGCAGCCTATTTTGTTGATGGTAGGTGTTCCTAAGGTCATCTTTGCCTCAAAATCTGGCGTCCAGTCATATTCATTTCTTTCTTTCTGATGCACATTGCTAATTTGGTCGCTGTCTAGTTGGCACTTCGTTGGGCTTAGTGTTGAATGGCTTTGGCCAACATACCTACTGGCTGAGTACCGAGCAAATCATCACGGGAAGGAAATTCTTTTACGTTGTGGAACTATTTTTCCTCATATCTATTACATCGACAAAGCTGTCATTGTTGCTGTTTTTCCTACGTATTTTTCCGGGCCACCGACTTCGTCAGGCAATTTGGATTAGTGGACTGTTCGTCTCCCTGTCCAACTTCTCCATTTTATTGGCGCTGGCCTTTCAATGTGTAAGGTGAGATATTCCTGTCAGGTGGCAGAAGATCTGACAAATTATTCTAGGTGCCCCTCCATGGTTATTGGACCAATTGGATGTATAAAGTCGCTCCTGTTCAATGCATCAATGGCTATGCTACTTTGGAGGCAGCGGCAGTCTTCAGCATATTCCAAAGCGTCTTGATTCTGGCCATTCCTATTCCGACTGTCTGGAAGCTCAAACTTGCTTGGAAGAAAAAGGCGAATTTGATGATTATGTTTTCAGTTGGATCTATCGCACTCGTTTGTAGCTTCATGCGCCTTCCATCACTAATACAACTTGATCATTCAAGCGATTTGTCATGTAAGTCTTAGCTCATAAACAAAGTCAATGAACGAACCTAGCTGATTTGTACGCTTAGATGATCAAGCTCCCGTTGTTGTTTACTCGCATCTGGAGCAAAGCGTTGGCATAATTTGTGCGTGTCTACCAGCTTGCCGCTCCTTGCTCGAATACTTCTTTCCGACTCTGAAGATGACTTTCGGAGAGACAAATGTTACAAATAAACACCCAATAACAAATCGGACGCCATCTGGGCATCCAAGAACTCGAGCAGAAAAAAATAGTTCAACGATGAGCTTGGTTGAGTTAAGCGAGCGGCGAGTTGGAAATGAAAATGGAAGCGAAAGATTAAGCTCGAGGACAGCATCCTTCCACGATGATTTCGGTGTGAAGACTCATGACGCTGAAGACTTGGGATCTCACACGACTGTGGAGATCGGGCCAAGTGTCGGAATCGCAGACGGAACGGATAATCATGGGATTTACATGACTAAGTCGGTGGAGATGTCTACCGACAAGCTTGAATGAAGAACTACCCATTTACTCAACTTCTTTCTCGGTCTTCGTGAACAACTCCTTGGCGGGTCACGTAGCTTTGCGGAAACCGCAGCGTGCCTGTTAGCTCTTGAATCTTGTGCATGTTTCGAACAAGTGTATCAGAGGAGGCAGCCTTAGCTGTTGCCTAGTTGCTGTATGATCCAGCTATTTGAATCTTTCCAGAACCACCCGGAGTGCAAGGTAACCCAAGCGAAGTCAACAAACTAGAAGTCACGTATCTATATATTTCTCGATGTCTGCTTAAGAAAGTCGATCAAAAGTCTTGCTCGCAGCAGTCTCGGGCTACTAAACCTTGTATAATGGGGTCACATGGGAGTCTTAATATGACAAAATTCACGGGACAAGATTTATCTCAGGCGCTGGTTATACATCCTTTAGAGGAGCCTTGATTATTTCACCCTTCTCTTCACAGACTCACTTCTTCAAAGTATCATTGTAATTCTTTCCCTTCTTCTCGCCTCAACGCTAGTAAACGCTTCGTTCTACAGAACCATCACCTGGCTCCCTCAACTAGTTTGCTCTTCTCTTCAACCTCAATATCATTCAGCCTCTTCAACATCACCCCCTCTTCATACCCTCCAAGCACGCTCTTCCACTGCAAATTTTATCTACCGCATACAGCACTAGCCCTTTAGCAAGCTCCTCTCTGCTAGAGGAATCTGCGCTCACCACACCCAATTTCGCTCATCAGGTTCTCGATACTTCTCAGGTGCAAACATGGTCTGTAGTGAGATGGCAGCATCCAAGGTACGTATTCTACTTGATCCATAGCCTCACCTTGTGATATCAAAACTCTCTCTTTCAGCTTGCTTGCTTCCCATGAACTTCTCACCATCATCTACCACTCACCTTCAATTCACCTGCGAAGATGGCCTCAATTATTTTAGACAGGAAATCTGGTATCAATTCCACCTGCTCACTTCAATCGTGCTCACCCTTCCTAAGTTTGGCTTTTCAGCTTGTTGAGATCTTTTGCAGTACTGAATGATATTCCAAGGCTAACGATCTTCACTATTGGTTTCTAGTTCACCTAAGCAGACCACTTCCCACAATGGAGAACAATATGGATACATCGCAAGATCAAATCCCCGCCGTATCTAACCAGGGCGGCATGACAGACTCTGGAGCAGTAACTTCCCTTGAGAGTGTACCCATTGAAACAACACCGGAACATAGCACAGAGTCTGCCACAGAGTCCTCACAAGATGTGGTCATGACGGAGCCAGCGGAACACTTGACCTCAGGTGTTGAACTGTGTACTCAAGATGGCCGCCAAGCAACTGAGCAAACCTCAAATCAACCCACAGACGACACCACCCAGATCCACCACAAGGAAATGGTCCATAACTGTGCCGCCGATGTTGAGTTGGACAGTACTCATGACAAGACCGTCAGTGAGTTGGAACATGATCAACAAGGTGTCAACTCAATACTCGACTCCCTAAGCAAGTTCCAACGTGAGCAGAAGTCACCAATTGCTGGCGCGAGTGACGCCATGGAGCAAAGTATGGGTGAAGATATCAGCAACGATATCGACAACGATACCACTCAAGACCAGAAGATGACGTCGTCCCATATAATGACCGGTATCCGGGACACAGCCTCCAAGATTGCCCGGGTCAATTCTTTTATCAAACAAGAAAACACTGGTCACAATGATGACACAGCTGTGAATGACCCTGCTGATTCGGCAGATCCCATGTGCGAAAAGATCAAGAAGGAGGAACAAACTGGCGAAGGTCTCTTCGACAACCAAGTTATCTCAACCGATTTGCATCCTGCATCGTTGTGTGGCGATAGTAGCAGAGGAATTTCTCCTCCACAGTACATTAAAGATTCGGCATTGCTTACCGGCAATCCCCATGCCCAATGTCCTCGTCTTGAAGAGAAGTCTCCTAGCTGCGAGATAGCTCAGAAGAGAAAGCAGCTTCATGAAGGTCCAGACAAGTGAGTTTAGTTCAGTCCGTAGGTAAAACTTGAGTCCTTGCATACTTTACTAACAACACCTTGAGCGATAGGGACTCGAGCGTCAGCTCAACGAGTCAGCCAGTCCTTCAAGGTTGCGATTCCTCCGGACATTCGAAGCTAGATACAATGGCAGCCTACCATATCCCAAAGCGCCAGAAAATCACACCAAATGATCAGCAAGCCAAAGGGAAGAAGCAGAGGTCCCTGCAAGCTAAACCTAAGGACACAGATAGACGGGGTGATTCTGCCCGACAACTGAATCTCCAGGCCAATGCAGTGGGCGAAACGACTACTTTCATGAATCTGCTGAGGGGCTCCACCGCAGTCGATGCTCTCCAAACAGGGAATGCTCAAGAAAAGGCCACCCAAATCAAAGCTGCCGGCTGGGGTCAACAATTTCGCAAAATGTTGGCAAATTGTCCAGCAACCAGTGATGCAAAGACCAATCGATCACAATTGGACGCCCTAGAGGCTGCAGTGAAGAACTTTGGCAGAAAGATGAAAGGACAAGATGGAGTGTGGATGCTAAATGGAATGAACAGCGGTAACTATACCCATCATTCTTCGGTCACCTTCTCAATTCTGACACTGTTAGGACTTCTCAATCACCAAGTCATTGGAGTTGATTGGATGCTCGGAAGAGAAGAGTCAAGCGACGATTGTAAAGGTGGAATTCTAGCGGATTCGATGGTAAGAGCTATCGATCCCCTTATGTTTGGGATTGAGACTGACGTTGGAACAGGGTTTAGGAAAGACGGTTCAGTCATTGGCTGTAAGATATCCCGATCATCATGCTTCATGCTTTAATTGACCAGCCAGACCATGGTAATTAATTTACCAACCGGAAGACCAAAGGGGCAGAATGAGCCAAGACACCAGAGAAGCACATTGATCATTGCTGGGCCATCGCTGGTATGGACTTTCTCGCATCACCAGCAATATCACTGACTCTTGTGAAGTTATCCCAATGGGAGTCCGAGATCGATAAGCATACCTCGGACAGAATCTTCCGAGGCGTTGCGATCTATGATTCAAAGAAAAGCTCTCGTCGAATTACTGATAACGACATCGTACTGGCGTCATACGGTGAAGTGTCAAGAAGCTGTCCATTTCCCGACAAGCACCTCCAATCGAGCTTAAAGGGAGTTGATCGACAGAGTGGCAAAGATTTTGAAGCGGCCGAGAATGATTCTGCAGCAGTTGAAATGTGGATTCAGGCCAATATGGGTACTGCTGGTGCACTACACCAGGTGCAATGGTACAGAGTAAGGATTCCTTTTTACATTCCACGACTCTGATACACCCCAGTTTCCTACATATAATATCAGAAGCTGACAGAATCGCCGCAGATCGTGATCGACGAGGCTGTAAGTGCTCGATTTTTCCACAATAGGAAATTTCACTGAAGTCAAAAAGCATAAAATCAAGAATCATGATACTAGAATCTCCTACGCTGTGAATGCTTTGAAAGGCAAACATAGGTGGGCTCTGAGTGGAGTAAGTCTTTCCAGTCCAGTCTGGCAAGTCATTCAATTAATCCGCGTAGACACCAATCATGAACAGCTACGAAGGTAGGCATATCCTTGGAGACTGATGTATATGAAGCCAGCTGATGGTTTTCAGAATTGTATCCGTACTTTCGGTTCTTCCGGGAGCCAGATGCTAAGAGCTTCAAAATGTGAGTCTCGTTCCACCACATTTTTCCAACGAAAGACTGACAAGGCACCAGGTTCAGAGCAAAATTCTGCAATGTGGATAAGGCAAGCAATCTTGTTCTTCGTCGACTACTTGAATTCTACTGACACAACATAGAAGCCAGAAAATATGGAGAGACTGGACAAGGTTCTTGCAAGACTGCTTCTCAGGCAAGTGATTTCGTTCTTTGATCATCTTTGGTCGACTGACTGACCTGTGGAAACCATCAGCCGAACAATGCAGGACAAGTTCATGGGTAGGCCGCTCGTTGATCTACCTAGAGCGCACACCAAGGACCCCAAATTTGAGTTTTCGCCAGTGGAAAAGATTCTCTACGAAGCAATGGAGGGCAAGTTCATCAAGGAGCTCATCGAAACAATAGACGGCCAGAATGAAGATGGCGAGACTGGTGGTGACTGTGATCAGGTGCCAAGAATTTTGTTTGAAGACCCAGAAGAAGAGAAGCCAGCCATTGAAGACGGAGAAGAGCAGAAGCAAGATGAAAAGGTCAAGGACATGCTCATCGGCATCACACGTCTCCGCCAGTGAGTCTCGAGGCTCTTCTCATTTTGGAATATAACTGACCTCTCTTCAGGATGACGGCTCATCCCCTTCTTGTGGAACAAGATATACAGGTCAGTCTACACTATGTTCAGATACTGGTGCTCTGTTTAAGGCGAATAGGAAACTTTCGACGTGCCAGAATTGCAAGAAATCTACCAGAAGCTTCTCGATCTGAATGACCCCAAGAATTTGGTTATCCGACGTAGGTCCCATCAATCTTCAAGCCTGCAGTGCACTGATGATCTCCAGGTATCGGTGTCTTGCTTGAGCAGAAGAAGCGTGGGTTTACTGAGTATAGCGAGGATCGACCAGATGGCGATGTTTGCCGTAAATGCTATGACCTTGCTCAGGACACTCGGATCATCCCTTTTTGTAAGCACCGCTTCTGCAAAACTTGCATCGAAGGGCAAACCCTGGTGGATGATGGCCAAGGAAAACCGGTAGGAGAACAGTCATACTTAATTCTTTCAACACATTGTGCTAACCTTTTGAAGGAACCAGAATGTCCAATATGCGGCGCCACATTTGATGTCACATCTTTGAAAACGCCAGCACAACTGAAGCCTAAGAAGAAGACAAAGTCACCAAATTCGAAGTCCGAGAAGTCTGATAGCAAGGGCCAGAAAAGTGCCCACAAGAACCTTGACAAAAAGGCAGAAAAGAAGACGAAGAATAAACTAAAGCCAAAGGGAATGGACTATTTAGGAACCATGCCTCTTCATTCCCCGATGCCATGGCTGATGGACTTCGATGCCGGCACGTCGGAAATGCCCCCAAGCACCAAGTTGAAGGGACTCGAAGACCAGATCAAGGAATGGATGACAACGGCACCTTCCGACAAGATCATCATCTTCACGCAATGGAGAACCTTCACTGCAATCGTCGGCCGAGTCCTCGAGCGAAACAATACTGGCTTTGTGTATTTCACGGTAAGAAGCATAGTTCTCAAAATTGCTTGGCGTCTCTTACTTACTTCCACGCAGGGAGATATGTCGACGACTGCTCGTCAAAAAGCCACAACGGCTTTCCGCTCTGATGCTTCAATCAAAGTCATGGTTGCGACGCTTAAGACCGCTGGAGAGGGTTTAAACTTGGAGTTTGCGAACCGCGTGGTTTCAACTTAGGTCCCCCAAGCCCTATATCGATGATACATCTGCTAACTTATCCACAGTGACTTGTGGTGGAATGCATGCGCGTATGTACCTTTCATTTCCGATCTTCAAACTTTTTACTAACGTCCTCTAGCGAGAGACAAGCATTCTGTCGGGTCTATCGCATTGGACAAACCAAGGAAACCCACTTTACCAGACTGATCATCGCCAACTCGGTCGATGATAGAATCCTCGAAAGTATGTATTCTACAGACTACGAAAGCTTCCAAAGCATTTCTGATATATTCTAGTGCAAACCTCGAAGCTTGAGATGGTAGACCAAGTGATGAAGCCAAAATTAACACGCCTCGAGATGGCCAAGCTGTTTGGTCGGGTTCGCAAAGGTCCGTTCTAACAATTCCGCCACGTATAAACGGAAGCTGACGGGACAAAGAAAACAAGGGAGATACTAAAAGCAAGACTTCCAAGGACAAGAAGGCTGAGAGAGATTTCTGCGATGACTCAGAATCTGAGAGCAGCACCGATGAGCATGATACTAAGATGGAGGATTCTGAGTCTGATGGTTCATACTCAGACTAGGTATCGGTCCGAAAGCTATTATATGGGAGGATATAAAGATTAAGTGGACGCCAAATTGCATTTAGATGCACATCGACAAACATATTTAGGTTCATGGTGCCGATACCTGAGACCAAGTCTTTCCAGACAGATGGTTCTCACGTACCCGGCATGCATGACCACGCATATTCTGTTAGATCTCGTATAACATTTATTCAACAATTCCTCTCGATAGTGATATCTCGAAAGTACCCTCCGCTGTGCAACCTCTTGGCCTGTCGCCGTTTGGGAGAATTGCCATTTTACTACTCTGAGCTTCAGGATCTCGCAGTCCGAAACTTTCTTAAGAGACCACTTTGCTGAGTAAATTGTTCCTAGAGAGTACGTTTAGAAGATGGTCAGTCGCTCAACTCTCGATAGTAGTATTTTGATTTGATGTTGATGAATGGGTCAAGGAGGTGCTTGATTCGCAAGACCTCCTGGTGATAGGTATCTTACTTGGAGAGCAGCCCTGAAAAATAGCGAGCGTTCACAAAAATCCAGTTAAGTGCGGTGTAGTTTACCGCTAAACCGAGTGCTTGTCCAGCGCCTTGACACTGAAGTTTCGTGCCTGAAATTAAGCGAGGGAAATCGTTGGTGAATGAAAACATTGGCCTGTCACTCTTGTAAAGCAAACATTGAGCAGAAATACGCGGTACAAGAAGGGTGCAAATTGTATAGTATTAAGTAAAATTCTATCTCTATCTATGTAAAACATCACTGCTTCCTCTGAAATCCCTTCACAAGTACAATTTCCTTCTATCCAACTCTCCCACAACATCCTCGCTCCCAATCCCAAGCCTCCCAACCCTGACCGCCACTCCTGTCCCAACCTCACATCCACCCTCCACATCGCCCATATCTCCCAGCTTAATCCTCACATTCCGACACAATCGACTCCTCTTCAGTCCATCCATCCCCACTCCGCCAGCAGGAAACGTTACATACTGGCTCTCTCTACACAAACTCGATACATAGCTCAGATAATCCCGCGTGAGAGTCTGCCGCGAGAGGAGCGCGGAAAAAAGTGCTGACAGGAGCATAGCGAGGGTGCTGAAGAGGAACAGGGAGGTCCAGACCCAGGAGATGGTGAATACCGGGATAATGGTGAGAAGTTTGGAGGGGACGGTGATGGTGGGTGGTAAAGCGGATATTTGCGCGGAGAGGAGCATGGATGTGTTGGCTGTTATGAATGTTGGGCTAGTGGTTGTGTCGTGTTTGAGGTAAGATGTGGCGTTGGGGAGAGTGCCGTAGAGGAAAATGTTGATTATTTGGCTGAGCCGGTGGCTGATATCTTCGAGGGGAACGGAAAGTAGACGACTCTCGTTTGAGTTTGGGTCGGTGTTGGTGGAGGAGGTAGGGGTCTGTGAGACGGTCCTTGTGGATTGGATATAAGCGTTCGAGAAGGGGTTGACGAGGTAGTTATGCATGAGGTCGATGTTGTTTGCTGAAGGCATTGTGGAGGGAAGGAGAGAAGTGAGGCTCAAGAATATCGAGAGTATTGAGAAGGAGGTCAATGTGGTGGGCATGTGTGGTAGAAGGGAAAGTCGCTGTGCTGTGACAGCACAATCGGCTGGTGTGCTTGAGGAGGATTTGCCACAACGAACCGTCGACTCAACATAGACTTGTGATGGGACACAATAAACGGATGTGACGTTCTTGCGACCGGTGAAGTCCTGGTACAGGAAAAGCCCAGGAAGAAATGCTTTGGATGCTGTCTCTGACGGTAAGCTGTCGAGACTTTGGATCGATGCATTCGGTAGTATCGAGGTAACATCCTCGCCCACATATCCCATTGCCCATGTCGTAGTCGCTGAAACATTTTGACTCGAATTAAAAGGCCCGATCGTAGATATCAAACCGGGATTGGTGAAGAAATTAGGGCCGCGGACGACCTGTGACGTGATATTGGAACAATCGAGTTCCATATAGGTTGACTCAATATTAAAAGTTGTGTTCCCATTAGGCAAATTTGCAATCGGAATACCGAATAAAGAAGCATATGTGGGGGAGGAATCGGCTTTGGGGATCTGTCGCCACCCATTCTCGTCTGGACCGATATTCAAAAGGCTAGAGAAGAGAGGTATCCTGACGTTTCCCCAGATATCCATCGAGCTATTCTTTGCTTCATCTGGTGTAAGTAAAGCCGAGGTAAACATGGCAGCAAAAGCTGAAAACCAAGAGTTGAAGTTTGGACTGCTGGCTTGACTGGCTTGTCTTGAATTACTGTATGCAACTTCCGATTCCGATGTAGAGGATTCTGATGAAGTATCAAGTATTCGAAGTATTGACTGCGATCCAAGAGGGGACAACAGCCATAGGAACACCAATCCAAAACTGATTAAGGTGATGGATCGCAACCTGGCTTGCGTGATGATTGTGCCTCCCACGGTTCGACTCCCTACCAGTCGCTCAAGAGAACCAAGAGAAGCTCCTTGCTCTAGCTTCCAAGATGCGACATTGATCATTGCTCTGCCAACCACAACCGAGAAACATAGAGGGAACAAAGTAGCCGCCTATTCAAGTTAGCCTCAACTTTACCATGCTAGAAAATTGTCATCATGCTCACGCCTTTTATACACTGCTCAAGAACATTATTCTTGCCATCCTCAACTCTCTCCCCATCAACCCAGATTAAAGCTCCAGCAAGCGCAAAGAAAGGCATTGACGCCGAAACAGCCAGAACATCAACCACAACTCCTCTCCACCACTCCCTCCTACTCCTCCTGAGCGTTTGTGGTACTCCACTCCAAACAGGACTGTCTCTCCCTCCGAAGCCACCTCTAATCCCACCCGTGCCCCCGAAATTCGGCTCCCCAATCGGCCTATCAAACCGAAACTCTTTCGTCGTCGTCGAGTACTGGAAGAAGTTCTTTGGACTGTTTGGTAACAGATTTTGTGATTCTGAGAGCCCTCTTGAATGTGAGTTGGAGTGCGCGCTCGTAGCTTGGACAGGCGATGGAGGCGCTGGCTCTATCTCTATTGTGTCCATGAAAGGCTCGTCTCTGCTACTTTTGTGGGCGGTATCCATTGTGCGGTTGACGGCCCCGTCTCGTTCTCCTCCTCTTGTATTGTCCATCTTCGGTGCATGGGATAACTCTGTCTGATCAAGCTTGAGCTGACCGTCACCTTTAGCTACAGCTCGCCATATATGAGCAATAGCTTTTTGCTTGAGCTAGAGATGTAAAAGCGGGATGCTCCAAATCTGAAATGAAAGGAGAATGAAAGCTGGGGTAGAAATAGTAGGACTGCATGGTGCCCGTGGATAAATGCATTGGGCTAACACGCTTATATATGAATCGCGAGGACTGCTTGATAAGGAAAGCTTGGGTAGGTATGTACGCATGCAGGTATGTTGTTGTGTACTGGGTGCCGTGTGCAAGGGGAGAAGGAATGCGGAGGGATCGATGTTGAGGCATGCCATGCCGCTTCCTGCTCAGTTGCGGTTGGATTGTCCGGGGAGCTGAAAATAGACAGCCACCTGCTTTGCTTGTCGGTATCCCTGTGAGTCGCTGAGCTGCTGTGGAGGTGTCTGTGCGGATGAACTGCTGGGGCCAGGGTGGTGGCCCGCCACTGTGGATTTGCATGAACGAGAGCAGGCTCCGCCTCGCTAAGCTGCCTCGCACCCCAAACTCTCAACACTTGCAGTGTTTGAGCGTACCGCGATAGCGGGAGTCGAGACGCTGTGAAAGGTGGTAGTGTGGGGAGAAGCACTGGATTGTCCAATAGCCGGTCCTTGCGATTTAGGGATGTAAGGTTTAAGTGGTGTGCCTGTCGCGTATAGAGTTGGTTCTTGGAAGCGAAAAAACCTGATGGCCAGTGTTGCCGATCAGCCTCGCCTCCGAATTGTTTGCCAACTAGGAGGCTTATCAGGGATTAAGATGATGTTTACTGTACTGCGCGTGGCTGCCGCTTCGTCTGATACTGTCCGCGCATGGCAGGTCTTGGTTGGCCTTTCAAAGTGTCGCATTGCTTGCTTATGTCTTGACACCTCTACTAGTCTGATGTTATCCAGACTCGCACCGTCCAAGGTTGACGAGGCTAATAGTGGAAACCTTTGACTAGGAAACCTTCGTTTCTCAAAGCTGCCTATCTCTAGTTGCGACATGGGAAGATGCGTCTGTGTCAGAGCGCAAACTCAACGATTCAGGAAATCATCTGCCGTGATCTGTAAGTCTTTACGATCAACACCAACAATTTCTCATTCTTCGTACCGTCACTGCGAGGCTGTTGCCCTGAAAACGGAAGCTCGACACAACTGGCTGAAATTCCAGGCTCATGAAACGGCAAGCAATAGACCAATCAGGCGTTGCAATTGCGGTGTGGAAAATCTTTTATGCGAGGCAATCACAATCATGCATATGCAGAACAGTATTGTAGAATACGCAGGTACAGTTCAGCCGTTCAGTATGGCTTTTGCATCATCGATAGCAATTTCTGATTGGCTCGGGGACTCGGTTCCAGAATGAAGTGAAAGCTGTCAGCCGCAGGGTATGCAGAGCATGCGAACTGACAGATAACGTGAGCTGAGTGTGATTCACACGTAATGATCGTGGCGATGCCATTGGGTCCTTCGTCAGCCCTGTGATATTACTGTGCTGGTATATCAATGTCTGCTTCTCCTTCTTCGCTTCCGGAGCTTGGGTCAAGTACAGTTCTGTCGTTACCCCCACTGTGATTCAGCCCTGCAAGCCATTCCCCCATGATCTCATATCCGGGAGGGTTGCCGGATGGTATGCATTCTTTGAGAGATCATTGGATGCTTCGAATGAACAGGTGCGCCGTACTGGACAGCCAGCCCTTATGCGGCTCCTCTACATCTGATTGTCAGCTCCGTTACAGATGGGGAAGTGATGAGGTAGTTGTCGAGACGTACTAGCGATTGGCTAGGAGAGAGATGAGTGCCTACCCTGATATGCGAGTCTAGATCATCGGGTATTTACTTTCAGCTTCGCAGGCAATATGCGTTCGAGATATGCAGGTGCATTCACAATTCCTTGTTTCCCTCGCTCCCGTGTGATTGAAACATACAATTCGTGGTAATGGCTTGCCAAACAACAGCTGGGAATTCTTTACTTGGAATATCGCATTGTCAGTAGACGAACTCTGGTAGTTCTGGAGGGCATATTCCCCGACCGACGAAGAGGAGGGTCGGGTAAACAAAACATGCATGTGCGGCAGCGCGGCATGAACGCCTCCGCATTGTTACCCAAACTATTGCTGCAGAAACAATTTATGCGTGGAGAATGCAGAATCGATCGACGCAAAGCATTGGAGGCCATATCGTTTCAGTGTAATATGACATGAACTGAAGGGGACACCTGCAATGCTGGCGATCACTCGATCTGGTTATATCTGGCGAAACGGAAGTATACCGGCATACCGGATATGGGAGGAGAAAGAAGAATCAAAGCAAAATGGGAATCGAGTTGTATTTTACAACGTTCGCTGCAAATGCTAAATACTCCAAATGTCTATATCACAACTCATCGTGCACCTTGCCCTCTTCGGTGTCCTCCTTGGCCGTACCGTCGGCTGCTTCCTTCGCAGCGGTCTCGGCTTGACTCTTCTTGATGAAGTTCATAATCTCCTCTTCAGTTGGCATCTCGCCATCCTCGCCGATCTTGAAAGAAGGCTGGCCCTTCTCGTTGAAGTCGAGTGTCTTCTCGGCCTTCTCAGATGACCCAGTCTTCGACGATCCGCTCTTCTTGGTCTTCTTCGCCTTTGGCTTCTTGGCCTTCTTTGAGGTCGGTCGACTTGACTTGTAGGGCTGTTTCATGCTCTTCAGGATGAGCTCTACGTGGTTGTCGGTAAGTTGTTTCGCCTTGGCTGTTAGGTCCTTCGACAGAAGAATAGGATCGTCCGTAGGGCCGAGCTTCTCCTGTTGTGGTAATTTCTCGGCCAGCCATGCAGAGACGGTGTCGTAAAGTTCTTGTGGGACAATTAAATCCGCCTCTCTGTATGTAGGTGGTGCCAAGGTCTCTTCTTCGATGGGAGCCGAGGTCGTGGCCGAAGACTCGTCGTCCTCGAGATCCGCAAAGTCATCCACAATGGGGGATGGTGTGACCTTCGCCGACGCCGCAGCTGACTTAGAAGAACTGAAAGCCTCGTGATTCTTGGTGTCATTAGCGATCTGCTCTGTGATACCCTTAATGACTGTTTGCGTCTGGTTCAAGGCTTCTTGGAGTGCCTTTAGGGCTGCTGGTCGTGCCACAGCCTCTGATTTGCGGAGCTCAATCGGTGTGACAATGTCCTTCATCTCCTTGAGCTTTGACTTGAGCTCATCACGGCTGGCCTCTGCACCGCCGGAGTAAATCCAGTCACTTGCAGCTTTGGCCTTGGCCTCCAAGCTCGCTCTCTCCTCGCTCGTAGAAGCAGCGATAAATTCCTCGTCTTCTAGGAGATCGCGAGCCTTGTAAGTGAAGCCTTCCAGCTGGTTCAGAGATTCCTCCCGAAGTCCGCGGGATCGATCGGAATCGGCGAACGATGCGAGGCGCTCCTTCATTCGAGTAACCTCAGATGTTGGCAACTGGGGGAGTCCTCCACGGACTTTGGTATATTTCAGAGGAATTACTTCCATTCGCTTGGTAATGGTTGGTTTGGCGTCCTTTGCAGATGAGGACGACGATGCTGCGGAGGATGAAGAACTTGTCGATGTGCTGCTGGAGGCTTCGGCGGACTCAGACGTACTGGAGCTTGAATCGGCAGCTTCCTCTTCCGCAGATAGCGGAGCTTGATCCTTCTTGCCAAAGCCGAAGAGTCCCTTGACGCTATCGACCATGCTTTCCTTTTCTTCGGCATTATTCTGAACCTCACAGTCAACGACAAGCTTGAGGACTTCAAGCTCACCATTAGTGGGTGACAGGCGAGTGCTCAACTTGACATTAATATCTCCATCGGTACAGCTGAACTTCTCCTTGAGTTGAATTACCGACTCGGTCAAGTTCTGCGTCGTAAGAGTTAGTAGAACCTTCTCCGCGCTGCCAGGTGAAACATTCTCGGCAGATCCGACATGCTGGTAAAATTCAAGCGTGAATGGATCGTGCTGGTTCTTGAACGAGTACTGCTTGACAGCTCCGAGGAAGGAGGTTGGTTGCCAAAGTCTTTGATGTTGTGGCTTCTCGTAAATATTGGTCCATTTGACACCAGCGGCATAAGCGGCTCCTTCAGCGGCGCGAATCTCCTTGACTCTGAAAGACGGGCTCAACCCAGCACCTCTAAATCCGGCTCCAAACACAGCTGCCTCATCTGAGTTGACGTTGGTGCGGATCTTGTCTGGGTTTCCAATGAATTTCTCAAGCTCCTTCTGAACAAATGGGGTCCGAATAGCTCCGCCGTGGAGAATAACCGAGTCGATGTCTGAGATTTCGAGTCCAGCGATGTCCAAAGCCTTTTGCATTGTTGCGCCGACACGCGCAGCATGAGACTCGGTCAACTTCTCGAAAGCCTCGCGGGTAATCTTGTATCGGAAGTCAATGTCCTCGTAGAGACCCTCGAATCCTGATTGGGTGTTTTGATTGGCGCTGAGAATTTGTCTCAACCTTTCTGCCTCCTTCCATAGCTTTGCTGCTGCGCGACCATGACCTTGGACTGCCTCGACAGTTGGCGCAACGCTCTTAGCTGCTGGAGAAGCAACAAATTGCGCAATCATATCATCCACAATGACGGCATTGAGCGCATCGCCACCAAGTGTTCTATCCCACCCACTGCCCACGACCTGCACCTCTTGGATCGTCTTGTTGAACTTTCCAACATCCTTCACAGTTCGGCCCTGGAACTTCAAGATTGATGCCTTAGTCGATCCAGCTCCCATGTCGAAGACCATGTGGTACTCTGGCTTTCCTCCTTCGTTTACACTCTTGAAGGTCCGGGATGTGGCATAGTTAACACCGACTGCCAAGCCGTCACTGATCAATTCCAAAACTCTGAGACCAGCCAAATCTGCCGCCAGAATCACAGCTCTCTTCTCCTCTGCCGAAAAGAATGGAGGAACCGTAATGACCAGATCCCTGACACTGCTTCCCTTTCCTGCTAGAGCCTCGGCGTTCTTTTGTATGCTCTGAAGCTCCATTGCCAGTATTTCCTCGACCGTCCATGGCTCCTCGTCCGCCGCAAACGCGCCGCTTCGAAATGCAGCTGTCCCTCTTGTCTTATCCGCCTCCAATTTCAATGCAGGATGCCTCAATGCATATTCTTGTACCACTGAATTGTCCGTCGCAAGACCTAAGAGTCTCTTGAGGTTTGGGTATACATCGCCAGGAAATCTAGCAGCTAATGCTACTGCGTCGGAGCCATAAACTCGTTCGGGGAAGTCTCCACTCTTGATGTTCTTTGCAGGCTTGAATGCCACTGCCGATGTTTCTTTTCGTCGGGAGTCTTTCGTGAGGACAATGTCGAGTGGAATTCCTGGCTTGACTAGAGCTGCTTTGATGTATTCGGTGCCCAGATCCACTCCCAATACGGCGGACGCAGCCAGTGCGGTAGAGCTGAAGAAGTAGAAGAGGCATAATATTGAAAGGAAAGGCGACGATAACATGTTATTCGAGGGAAGTCGTAACGAAACCATGTTGGGTGGTTGGAGGGGTTTGGTTGTGAGACTGCCAAAAGAGTGAGAGCAGTAAACTGCGTTGGAAAGGTGGAGGACAAAGGTTATATGGACGTTAAAATGCCCACATAGATCTGTCCACAACTTTCAAGCGCCAGATCGCAAAAATAATAGGAATTGGACTGATGCCAAAGCTATCCTTGCTCAAGCCAAAAGGACACTTTGCTCGAGTCGGTTGCGGGCCAAAATCTGTAGGTGCCGGAATTTCAAGGCGACACGGGAGCTATTTAAAGGCTGCCTTTTTGAGCTTGGTGCACCTGGGCAGGTGCTAGTGGAGAAGAGACGAGCCCCAAGCTTGGTGTGATGTGATATGGCGGGGTGAAGATTTACGGAGAACGCCATCAATTCGCCGCTCCAAACCCTCGAAATCGAGGATCGACATCGGTCACGAAACAACGTCCTGTCATCTGCCACGCAATGAATCGGTAAAATAACCAAGCACATTGCAGGTCCAGGTACAGGCAAGTTGACTTGAATGGTTGATATTGCTACACAAACTCACAGAGTCCGAAGAATAACTAATTCAATCTCCAAAGTCAACCACGCCCTTTCCACCTCCAACTATCTTGACATCTTTCCATTTCTATCAGAGATCTCTTATGCAGTCATAAACACTTCGTATATTCGACCAACAGATTCCGCAGCACTACGAGCGAATCATCACCCGGTATTGGAGAGACTCAGTCCTCTGTAAGAAGACGCGGACGCAGATCTGAACACTTTGTTGAGGACTACAGAACATCAGCAGCATACACACCCCCTCAAAACACGGCACATCATCTCCCAATCTACAAGCAAAATCTTTCAAAATGGGCACACCATTCATAACCTTCCTTGGGCCCTCGAACCTCTCCGGCTACGACTCCAAGAACCGATCCTCTTCACAGCCAGACAATATTCCCAAAACCTTCCTCGATGCCATGGAAGTGCGAGAGCAAGTTTTCGTAGAAGAACAAGGCGTACCCATAGAGAACGAATTCGATTCAGACGACCATCGAGCATGCCATTGGTACTTGCCCATCCCTCCTCTCCTATATTACTTTCCAGTCTTCCTCCTTCACATCCTTTCCACAAAACATACATACTAACTCAACCTCCCAGGGTCATCTACGCCTCCATAAACACCGTCACAGACCCCGAAGTCACCTCCTCCACCGGCGAAATCATAACCCGCAAAAAAAGCATCACCCGCTCAACCCCCATCGGCACAATCCGCCTCGTCCCCTTCCCGCACCCCCCTCACCCAGAACCAGGCTCCAAATACACCGCCGACGCCCTCGAAACCTCCCCTTCCACCTCCCCTTCCACCTCCACCTCCAACCCTCCTGACCCACCCCCTTACATCCACGACCGCCCGACCACCTTCCACGACGGCCGTGAACCCTACATCAAACTCGGGCGCCTCGCGCTCCTCAAAGAATTCCGCGGATCAGGCATAGCCAAGATGCTAGTCAGCGGAGCACTAACCTGGCTTCTCGAGAATCCTACGTATTTCAATCCTTCGATCTCGGCGATGGGAATGGATAAGATAGCAGCGGAGGTTACGGGGGAGGTGCCGGTCTGGAAGGGACTGGTGTGTGTGCATGCGCAGGAACAGGTTGAGAGGGTTTGGGCGAAGTGGGGGTTTGAGAGGGATGAGGGAATGGGGAGATGGGATGAGGAGGGGATTGGGCATGTGGGGATGTTTAGGAGGTTGGAGCTTGGGGAGGGTGGTGGTGGTGGTGGTGGTGGTGGTTCATAGAGAAGATAGAGATGAACATCCAGAGGGTTTGAAGACTTGGTTATGATTTATGAGAGATGTACGCCTAGATGATTGCCACAATGATTTTTGATACGAAGTTTAACGAGGTCTAGCGTCCGTCCATTCCTTTCACTCACATGGACTTCGTGCAGGTCCTACATTTACGTTCCTTTTGTTGAATTAGATCCTCAAGCCCTGGTATACTTGATTGGGGTATTTTGCAAACATGTAATTCACAAACTGGATAGGCAGTCGAAAAGTGCTTCATATTACTTCATTATTATTGAGGCTTCGTCATCTTGCAGACGCTGCCCTCTCTCAATGCAGAATGCATTCTATACCACCAGATCCTTCTATACAGCAAAAGCTCTTAGCAATATGCTCTTCTCCATGGCTTCAAAAACTTCTTCTGAGTCTGACCGGGTATCCTTTCGCCGTCTCAAAGCGGGTCCCGTGTCTGCCTGCTTGTCCATAATCTTCCTCCCTTCTTTCAGCAAGGACTCTCATTTCGAAACCTGGAAGCCATTCATATTCCGAAGCTGTCTAATCGTGTTCTTCATATTCTCCCGACGAATTCACGTCTTCTCATCACCACCCCTGTAAATCGGCAGACTCGCCTTACTATCCGCAAAGCCCTTCTGCTCCATAATCGGCGACAGTATGCCCTTGCTCCCTTTCTTGCTCATGCTAATCGGCGTACCTTCCAGCACAGACGTCGAGCTCAGATTCGGATTGCTCGTCATGGTGTTTCTCCGACTTGGATTCTCTGTCATCGTACTCCTCCTGCTCTCGTTCAAGTCAAGAACTTCCGGGACTGGGTCGACCTTCTCCTTTTCCTTGCCTTTACCTCCCTTTCTAGTCATGCCGTACCAGAAACCGGTGCTGGGACTTGTAGAGGGCGCTTTCTTGCCAGCTAGTGAACTGCCACCCCATTCTCCTAGGCTCGTGCTCATGAATACCCACATGCCAACCACGGCGATTATCATCACAGCAGTCAGGAACCACGCACCGATCTTTTCTCCCTCTGTAGCAGGAGTATGTCGCAGTCCGGGTGGAACGGCGCTCTGGTTGAAGCCTGCGTCTGGATTTCCCTGGCTAGTACCACCTCCGTCTGCCGTGACTGGCGCATCAACATGGCGGATCAAGACACTCTGAATAGTTTCCAAAGCACACATCTGCTGGCCAGGCCCGTCCGAGCCGTCCCAAGTCCCGTTCAACCACCATTTGATCCCACATAGCGTGCCGTTCTCACCTCCTGCACATTGCTCTGCCGCTGCAGTGGCTGAAGATAGTAAGAGGGGGTACGAGGTATTGTAGGTGAACGGTGCCATTTTGGTTGAAGCTGCCATCCATCGCGAGAGATATGCTTTGAAGGACTTTTGATCTGGGTTGCAAACTTCGTGCAGTTCGCAAATTTCTTTCATGATGCCTCCTGGGAAGAAATCGGATGCCACGGAGCCGAGGAGACCTTCCGTGCGATTCCTCCAGAGTTCGGAGCCGTCAGTCTGGAAGATATTAGTATGTAATTGGACTTTTTGACTCGAAAGGTGAGACAAGTGACAGCTGGCGAGTACGTACGTAGTTGAACATAGTTGCGGCACCCATGAGCATTGTGCCCGCGTTATATGTCCACTGATTCCTATCCAGCCTGGAACAATTATTTTTCTGTGCCTCGGAATTGTCGAAAACGTCGAAACTCGTGCTGATGAGACCGATCCTCTCCATCCAATCCCATACTTTGACAGCCCAATCTGCGTATTTCTTGTCTCCAGTATACCGTGCCAGTCTCGCCGCAATATTGAATAAACAGCCGTTCGAAATCGTATTCTTGAGATCGTAGCCCGTGACTTCGTAGATCTGCCACCGAAGACCACCATTACAAAGACTCGTGTCCCAACGCCCAACTTGTTCATTGAAGACCGCTTGTACGAGAGACAACCAGCCAGGCTGGTCTGGATCCGGTGGATTTGGAAATTTGTACTCGGCAGCGGACATGGCAGCTATTGCCCAGAAAGCTTGATCGTCGTTCCCTAGCGAGGAGCGCTGTTCTGGCGGCATGAAATCATTGTGGGGACCAACTTGTGATTGCAGAATTTCGATAACAAAGTTGTTGTATGTCGTATCGCCCGTATAATGCCAATAATCGATCAGTGAACCCATCATCGCGCCAGCTTCCCACCAGTAGTATGGCGCAGGAAGTAGAGTCACACCTATCTTGCCGTCTTCTTGCTTGCCGACGAAATAGCGGCGCGTGTCTGCTGCGACGATTTTGGCGGCTGCTTTGATAGAGTCTAGAATGCAACACATTAGTTATGATACTCCTGCTTCTCCATGGAAATTTAGGTTGGCTTGTCTTAAAAAAGGTACTGTACCTGTGCTCTCCCAATCCACATCAATAGCCGTGGTGAGCTGGAGCAAACAAAGCCATACCAAGGCCAAGCCCCTCAGTAGTTGAACCATGGCAAAGCTTGCTTTCTCGATTGCGAGGTCGGCGCGTGGAATGCAGGTTGGAGTTGGGGTTGTTCTCGATCAATAATGACAAGCAGATAAACGAGCGTATGGAGGTAGGTCGCTGCCGATAACGAATTTCTCTCAACCGCAGAAAGACATCGATGTCGTGCGCGCGGTGATTCACACGATACCAGACTCACGATGTCTCTCAACTTACGTCTGGTCTGAGTAGCTCAAATAGCAGCGAGCGAACGGAGAAAACGACAGGCGGGCAGACGACAACATGCGACGCAGCATGTGGAGAGATTCGCAGGGCAAAAATTATTCAATCGTTCACGATAAGGGCATCATGTCGTCCGATAACGAGAGAAAATCGGAAAAACAAAACATGAAGCAAAGAACGAATAGCTAGACCCTTATCAAGCAAACTCACCGTCGACTTGAGGTTAAGGTTGCAGATGGACAGCCGCCACGAGCCGCCTTGGTGTTCAAAAGCAGGGCAGGGAAGTAGAGATAACAGCGCAGCACCTGCATACGGAAGGCACAATACACAGCGCTTTAGCCCATGCAGAATCTTACTGCCCTGTTGTGCTTTGATACGAATCTTGGCAGAATTGATTGCAGTGTTGTGGACCAATCGGTCAATAAACGCCGTATTGAAATGTTCCAATTCAGCTTGTGGCGCATGGTGTTGTGCGACGGTGGGATGATGTTCGAATCGGGTTCTGGTAAGGGAATGTGCTCGGGTCACGTTTAGATCCTGTACCTCATTGCTAGGAGCTGTGGATATTTCCAGCCGAGATAGAGGACCTCTGGCTATTTTGGATGAAAGGAGAAGTCTGAGGCGAAGCTTTGAATACGAAGAGCCTCGTCATAGTGAGCGGTTTGACGTTGATGATGATCCTTCGGGTACTGCATGATACCCGCAGCCATAAGGAAAGAGGCCAGCCCAAGCTTTATGGATCTGCTCAAGGTATTGGCATCTTGGGAGCTCACAACATCATACGATGAACTGTGGAGTCTCGATAAGCGCAGTGTTCGCAAGTCTTGTTTCGATGTGAAGATGATGTCGGATCTTGAAGGAGCGAAGGTTGAATTTAAGTTTGTCGCGGGAAATTAGTGAGGCATGGTGGATATCTAGCGGGCTGTTGGTGGGGTTCAGGGAACTAATGCCCTGAAGCTCTAGGGCCAGAAGGGTTCTTGTCAAATTACATCGCAAGTAAGATGAGGTCAAAGGATAGAATCTTCATGTTGTGCGAGAAACGCTACTTAAGAATACCGAGGTCTGTGAACCATCCTTTGTTTTACATGTTCGATATCCAATGAGGGGAGAGGTGGTGGTTCTAGGAACTGGGTAGATGAATCTACGTAGAAATCAAAGCAATGCCTGAGTTATGCATCAAGAACGTCGAAGCATAAGAGCATCATTTGTCTAGCTTGATTTATAGAGATACACCATCCAAAGGTGTTGGTGTCTTATGAAAATATTTCGCGAACTGGCCTAATGCTTCCATAACAAAAGAGACAGGCACTACTATTACAATGCGATCTCTTCTCCGTCCTTGTTGAGATATGTCTGAACAATTTGAATGTTCATGTATGTAGAATCTAGTTCAAAGGCTGCAGAAGTACGACTTTGGAATCTGCTGTCCCGTCTTCTCATGCCTGCAGCCTACAGTCATGGATCGTAAAAGTAGCGTAGTCATCTCGCTACCCCTTTCAAGTTTTGTTGACCTCGCTTAACCATTTTCCAGATATTTGAGTCTCTTCTTGTCTCCCCATATCCATAACAACATCATTGTCATTATTCCCCTAGTATTCGAGAGTAAGAATCCTAAGCATATCCTAAGCATTAATGAAACTAGATTCGAAGCTATTCGGGTAAAGGTCTTGTAGGTAGTGTAGAACTTTTCAAGTGGTGAAGACGTCTTGTGCACACCGACTGACCTTTGCATACAATGGCCGACTTCTAGAAACTTGCAACCATTTCGAGCCAATAAGTAAATTCTATGAGTAAGCCACGCAGTTTGATTCCTTCATCTCGAGAGGCATGATTTCTCGGCGCGCTAGTGAAAAACTTCAGCCCTCCTAGAACCAAAATTTCATCCGATCTCCACCCCACCTCCTCCTCACTCAAATCTCACTCCGGAACCTTTCTTCCTCAGATGATCGATTAATAAGGCCTATATAAGGGTCTTAGACGTTATCAATGGGAAGCCCATCTATATTAGGCGCAATTGACGCCTATTAAATCCCTCGAATAGCTTTGAAGCACGGAAACCGCTCTGATTCTATCGAGCTTCATTCTATCGACTCTCGGGTTAAGGGCACCGGCAAGGGACTACATACTCCAGTCACTATTAAAGCAGGAAAGCTCGTTGCGCGTATCTCAAAGCTTGGGTTCAATATCGTAGGTCATCTCTCCCACGGCTACCATCGATCGCGGGTCCCGCCCCACTTCGATTACCCAAGACGAATTTCCTGCACGGGTGGATAGGAACACTCTTTGGGTAGCTGCACAAGAAGGCTGACACATATTTGAATTGACAGGTAAAGGTAGACTACATCAAATCAACCTGCGACAATGGTCTGGCCACACAGCGAGACGGGGGCGATGTGGATGGTTTCTGTTACAGCACAGTAGACGGCAACGGCAACACCGTTCCGCAGCAGATGGTAGCATACGACATGTGTAATTTCTTGTATTATCGCAACGAGGTTGGTCTCTCCTCACTGTTATTCTTTCCATTTCCTCGTCCTCAAGTTGCTAACATACCACTGTGCACAGAAATGCAAGAACAAAGTCTACACCAAGCACCACCAAGCTGAATGTGCTGTCCTCAATAGAATGGTTGAGAGTTGGCTTCACAGACCTCAACAGTGCGAAAGCGCGGCATTTCGTGCCATCATTCGTCTACTCTGCTTGCGTGCATCCGGAGAGACCTACGAGCCAGCATTTCAAGCCTTCAAATATTTACCAGAGGATCAGAAGTTACAAAGATGAGAATACTCCTCACGCACCCGACGTCATCAAATTCATACGGGACTGCGGACTGGTGGATTAGTATACCGACGCCGATCTTGAACTTATGAATAGTAGACATCGATGGCTATGGCCATCGGGGAAAAACGAAGAAGGTATACCTTACGGTATGGAAGTCCTAGATCTTTACAAGAGGAGTACATCCTTACGTGGTCAGCAGACTCTCAGTCAGGGAGTGGATGTTGGTCACCCGAAGATAAATATCGACGGGCACACTGAACATGAGGGTAAGTCAAGTCCGCTCCGGTTCCATCTATTCGAGCGAGGCTCTACAGAAGATCGGTGGCTAATATTGCTTAGAGTGCTACATCAACACTGCTACTTGCTTCGACTCCTTTACCTCAAAGTCAATTATTCGTGTGAGCCAAATTGTATTTGGGTGTACAAAAAGTCAGAATTACAGCTTCGAGCCGTCAAAAATGTCTGGAGAGGAGAGGAGCTTACCGTGGCCTACGATGCCTACATGGATTCGGCAGCACGATGCCAAATATATGATTGGGAATTCATGGGTGTGGTTAGGGCACATTGGACCGGAGAGGCTCACCGGGATAAAAGAGATAGACTCAAAATGCGGTTCGAGTTTAATTGTCTCTGTACGCTTTGTGCTGGACCACAGTTCTGGCCTATCTCAGCTGATCATGTGGACATGGCAGTGCAGTCAAAATTTCACTACCCATTCCCGGCATACCCTCGTAAGCTACAACTCTGTGCAACGATTCTCTTTCAACCTCTCTGCCAATCGTCGTCATCAATCTCAGACCAGAAGCTAATACTCCTTGCAGTTGAGCCCTCCGACGAACTACCCCGGCTAGATGAACTTCTCTAACCAGCTGAGGGATGGAGCTTCCGCCTCGCATCCTACCCGATGGAGACGATCTTCGAGCAACTGCGGCAGCGCCAAGATGAATCTGGACTTCTACGTGAAGCAGTCCAAACAGCTCTCAAGCAGTACTTTCTCGTTGACCCCAAATACAGCATCCCACTTACTCTCGATCAACGTCTCTCCAGTCTTCGAATCCTCTCGCATACATGGAGCGCCTCAAGCAAGCAAGCGAACATGATCAAATAATCAATGGTCCCGGTGCTCCTATTTTACTTGAACTTCGGTTGAAGCTCGCCCGGGATACTGCCAAGTGCTTCGGTGCGAATTCCGGCATAGCTATCTTCCTTGTTAAAAAAATCCAAGGTAGAGCTTGAAGCTGAGAGATTGGAGATCAGAGGAACTCGAGTGGTTGATATCAGTGCCGTGGAGATTACTTTTGGACTGAACATGAAGGCAGTGTTGTCATGGGCAGGCTCACCAACAGTCAAATCGCGAAGGCGAAGATTGGCGAGATGATTTGAGTTGCTTGAATATTACATTTTCGTTAGCTTGGAAAGCACTTGGGATTCTGTCATATTTGGAATTGGTCGAGCAAGCATGATCATTAGAGCGCGCACAAGAATCTTTGCATCAGTCTTTTATTTTTTTCCTTCGGAATAAGACTTCTTTGAAGGTCTTTAACTAGGATTGAGGCAATGAGAATAATGAAACAGTCTAAAATGCCGATTCAAAAGTGCTTTGATGCATGTTAAGAGCCGCGGCATGTGGCCATTTCGAGCCTATTGACCCGCTTACTGGCGTGATATTGTACCTCACGCCACTGAATTTCGGAAGAAACTTCGAAGGCATTGACACCAACGTTGTCAGAAATGAGTTTCAACAGCAGCTTATAAAATTCTGAGATGGGCAGATTCACTCGGAGCCAGATCCTGGATGTTGATGTGACTACCCGAAAATGACTTACATCTGTGGAAGATGGCGACCAGTCTCGGACTCAGGGTCTGAATATCTGGTCTATATTGTATTTCCGAGGCATCAAGTGAGATGGATGACTTTTTTCAGAGACAGATAAAATTCTGGTAGCTTTTGATGATATTTCAATGTCACCCACAAATTCCCGATTTCACGACTTATCTTTGGAATCATCTCTTGCAAAGACATGGTGACTGGTATCAAGTGAAGAGTATCTATCTACTTGACTTTACCTCCATATCAAGGACTACTCCGATAGGCACATGATCACTTTCTCCTCTTTCCAAAACACTTTCCCAAATCTCGGCCCCCACTAACCCACCCCTCTTCACAAGACCACTACTCACAATCCCCAAATCCACTCTATCACAACTCGTTCCCCATTCTTCAGCTCTCTCGCCATGATACGAATATGCCTTCTTCTCCTTATGTATCTCCCTCCAAGTATCAACCCCTCTCATCCCATCACCCCTCTCAAAGAACTTCTCATGAAAATCCCTCCTATTATGTACATGTTCAGCACCAAGTCTGATCCCCGGATATCCATCAATAGATGAACGCGCAACATTCATATCACCCACCAGCACCACATCCCGTCCCATCCTCTCATACCCCTTAACCTCCTCAAGCATGAGGGAATGAAAATTCCTCTTCATATCATGCCTCGTCCCCTTCACAACACCCGTCTCACTATCTTTCCACGGATTCATCGTCCCATTCGGCCAATACCCATTGATCACCACCAACTTCCACCCCTCAAACTCAGTATTGAGCACTCGACCTTCTTGATCCCAATCTACCCCCTGCGTCTTGACATCCCCCCTACTCAAGCTATCTAAGTCGTATCTCACAAGCGTACAAACACCATAGACTTTCCCTCCCAACCCCCTCGCATTGTACTTATCCCTCGGCAACTCGAAATACGCTTTATAGTTCGGTCCTTCTCCTGCATTCGCAGCTTTTTCTACCGCTTTCCGTGTCGTTTCGTCTTTTGGTGCGATTTTGACTTCTTGGAGACACAAAAGCGCTGGGAAGTCATGGCGCTTTAGAAAAGTGCGAAGTGGTGACTTGCTAGCCGACGTGTCTAAGTCTGGGTCGGCGTCCGACTGATGTGCTTGAGGGGAAGGAGGGGCAAAGAATGATTTGATGGATTTTTGTTTTGCTGGGAGGAGGTGTGAGATCCCGTTTACGTTCCAGCTTATGATGTGCAAGTTTCTTTTGGGTGGTGTAGGGATTGATGATTGAGTTTTTGAGGGTGCGCTTGAGGTGGCGGGGTCGGGCGCCTGGTTGAGTTTTCGGCGGAGGGGTGGTGGACTTATGCTTTTGTCTCTGGCTCTCTTTCGTTTCTTGTTATCGGACATGGCGAATTTTGAGTCGGATCTCTAGGGTGGATATTGGAGTTTGGAATCACAAAGACGGTACATCAGTAACAATTCGATGACGTCGGTGAAGCGAGAAGCGAATACCTAGGTAATCAAGCGAGTGGTTGCTTGGTCTGCGTCCAACTGTATGGTATAAATATCTTCTTTCGAGTGGGAATCTATTCTGGTGAGTATACCAATCTGTCAAATTGACCCAATCACAAGTTGTCACATAATGAGGAGGCTTCGAAGATTCAAGGCACATCTGAATTTGCGCCTCTCCTTTGCGCCTCTGCTGAAATTCCGGAAAAGCAGATTTTCTCTTGGAAGACATACACTCATTTATTATTTTTCAGCCCCTGAAGTAATATTCGACCCAAATAAGTATAATATTTCCAGCGTCGTGGCAGTTCATAGTCATTACATCGTCACATCGCCAGTGAATTGCTCGAGGTCCTCCTTTCAATTTGCTCTAATCCTCAGGTAGCTTCTTATTTCCCCTAGCCATATCCCATTCCGCACTGGGAGATGGAAGGCTAGTAATAGATCCATTCCTCTGCAACTTCATCTTACTTCGCTCGGACAACGCCTTCTGTGTTGCCTCTAGCTCTTTCCTCAACTTCTCCTCCTTCAATTCCTCCTCAATGTCTTGCTGCTCCTCTTTACCCCTCACAACAAGAGTTGAAGACTCGCACATGCCAATTCCATGGTGAATGATAAGCTCTTGAATTTGCGGATCGGCTTTGGAGTTCTCGAAGCTTCCTGGGATCTTGACACTCAATTCTGGACCGGCGGCAAATACTTTCGTGGAGATGCTGGGGAAGAGAGTGTAGACTCGGGGGCGGGTCGATGAAGTGACAATACGATCAGCGGAATTGGAGTCAGCGTCAAAGAGCGGAGAACGCCACTTCTCTCGTAGTGCTGGATCGAGATCCAATGAGGCGCTGATCTCTAGGAATTCATCATTTTGAGCAGCGTCCCAAAGCAAAATAGCAGATTCTGCCAAAGTGCGCAGGTCATCCTCCAGGCTTCCATATTGTGCTTGAGGGGCCAGGAGAAATAAAATAGGCTTCACAGCTTGAATGAAAGCATTCGCGCGTGTAGAAGTAGGCGGTGACGCCGTCTGAAGCTGACTTGATGTGCGAAGACCACGAATTGCGAGGGATTTGAAAATCACAGCTGCCCGTCTATCACTACTAGACCTCTCGAGACCGCGAGTAGCTTGGTCAAGCAGATTGACGGCATGTCGTCGCTCGTATTGGAACGTGGTGTCTGATGAAAAGGGCTTGAGAACGAGAGTGCTGAGATGGTACGAGATTATGCGCCTGGTGTGTGCCATCCGAAGCAACTTTGAATCTTCGCTGTCAGAAATCGGGATCGAGGCAAAGCACAGATCCAGGCTCTTGAGCTTCTCATGAATTGATGTCCAGTCCTGATGATACGACAATCAGCTAGGAGAAGGGAATTAATGGCTTAGAGCATACCTTCGGGTCCAATGTACCACAAAACTTTGTTGAGATTGCATGGACTTGACCGGCGATCTCGCCAAATCCCTTCTGGCTGTTCATGGTTATTTTGCGTTACATATTACGCACCGGAAAGGAAAGGCGGGCTTACAAGAATTCCGGTGTATTGCTGACCAGTCCGAAATCGTCATGCATATTCTTCAATTCATTGTGAGCCTTGGTAGCTTCTTCTTTGAAGATTCTCTTGAGCTGCTCCTTCTCCTCAAGGTCTTCTTTCTGGGACGCAATTGTTGCTTTATAGGAGACAATCTTGCCATTTGATTCCTTCAATTGACTCGAGAGACGCTTGTTCTCGGCTTCCAGATCTGTCATTTTCTTCTTGAGCTCCTTCTCAAGCTTGTCCTTGCGCTCTTTGAACTCGCTTTCCAATGATTCACTTCGCTTCTTCAATTGGGCGTCATGCACACGAATTCTCTCCAATTCAGCGTCCTTGGCCTTCTTTTCTTCGCGTGCCTTCAGGTTGTTGACTTCAGCTCTCCTCCTCTCCAGTTCTTCCTCGGCTTTCGCAATTTCTTTTTTCTTCTGCTCCAAGTTCTCGTCTTTCTTCCCGCTTCTCTCGAGTATTCGATCGATGGTATCCTGGTGCGCTTCGATCTGTTCCTTTTTAAGACGACCCTCAACTTCCAGCTTGACGACTTTCTCTCGATTCCGAACAGCGTCCTGTATATCATGCGAAAGTTGATCGTACATGTCGTCGACTACGGCCATGTAGCGGCGGGCGAGATCGACAGCACGAATCATGTCAGTCATGGGAAGTTCATGGTTCAAGCCATTCTGAATCGTCCCTTCCGGCGGATGCTGGTAATGAGGCTCCTTGCCCTTTCCCTTCTTTTCCTTCTTTCCATTCCTGTTGCGGTCGGAAGGTCCGTGGTCACTTCCATTCGTGCTTTCACCGTCGTTGTCCTTGAATCGAAACTGCTTGTTCTCGTGATTCGACATGATAAATTCAGACCTCTATCACAATAGCATGTCAGTGGATCGATTCTATTGTTGTATGCTCTGAGAAACCTACTGGCAAGAGGCTTCCAGACCCAAATGCTCCCGTTCTCTTCAACTTCTGTGCGAGCGACCCAAATTTAGACTCTAAGATCCCAATTCGATGAAGCCTCTTCCTCAGCAGTGAGAGATCACCCATGAAAGAATCCTCGAATGTTGAGAGATAGTAACATGCGTGGCATCATCTTTGGCCCTGGGTCGTCGCCCTATATCATCAAACGTACTCGGCTTCTTCTCATGGTTCTGCATGTCTCCATCTCCTTCCAGACCATACAGGTTCCGCTCACGGCTCGCAGCATCATCAGAACCTCGAAACCCGCTGACCTACAACGAGGCCTCCTCCTCACAAGGAATATCTGCACCTCCCCCACACCAATTCAAGATCGACTGTTCCAACATTGATTCTGCAGCCTCCCATCAGACACCGAGCAGACTCTCCATCCTTATCAATCGAATCAACGACAAGTGTTCATCCCACACCTTAGGGATGCTGCATTCAATGTAGACTCCAGTGGTCTGAGAGTACTTGACATGTATCCGCCTTACATGCAATGTAACAATGGCATTGTCCAATTGTGGGAGCGGGAGATGCGGGGTGCTGGATTGAGGAGGGTGAGGCATTGTGTTGTTGACCAATGGAGGGCTAGGAATCCGTTTGCAAGTTTTCCATCCCGCTTATTGGTTTGCGGCGACCTCAACCTCGAATGTCGGTCCAGTCCACTCTCTGATCTCTCTCTGATCTGTCTCTGTAAATCTCAAGCTCAGTAATACAATTGAAACGCGGAAATAATATTTGGGGCAATATTCAGAGGATGCGCAAGAATCGAAAGAGCAGAGCATAGATAATCTGCACGATGAGAAGGAGACAAGCCTGAATGGATCGACAGCAAATTTAGCAAAATAGAATCTAGAACTTTTCCGTTCCCACCCCATCCAAACGCCTCGCTATGCCCTGATATGTACAGCGCAGAGGCCATGACGGAGCCTCAAATCATGTCATTTGACAAGGAATAAAAAAGAAGAACATCAATGAGCGACCTGGAGCCAATCAGCAACTTCAAAACTACCAAGCGGAACAGCCTCACTCACAAAATGCTCCGTTCGCCTCCGACTTCCCTCTTCACTCCATCTCCTCATCCAACTTGACGCCTCCATCCTCACTCTCATCACCTGACGCGGCCTCTGCCTTAGCCGGCACTGATTTCTTGCTGTTGACAGCAGCACCGCTCTCCTTCAGCATGCTCTTCACCTTCCTAGCTGCCTTTCTGCGCTCATTTCGTGCTGCGTTCTTGGCGATCTTGTTGGGTGCTGCTTTGACAACTGGCTGTTGGATTTTTGGCTTTGGCTGCGGCTTGCGAGCATCACGGAAAGCGGCTTCTTGGGACTTCATTTTTAGAGGAGAAATTGTGTACTGAATTCTGGATTGATTGTCAGCTGAATTGCTTATGTGGCTAAGTTGCAAGGCATTTAGAGAGCATTTAATAGAGATACGCATGTAGATTGAGAAATGATATTTTCATCTTCAGTTATGAGACGACAAATTGGATGTACATACCTGCTGGAATCGAGGCGTGTCTTGAATGTATATGAAAGTGTGATGGGAGATGCTTTGGTCTGTAGAATATCTTACGCTCATTTGAAGTTGTGACCCTGGACGGGAATTTTCTGATATCAAAAATAAAGTGGGTCTAGCAGCCGAGCTTAAATTGAAGCGGAAAGGTACGTGGAATTGGATATTCACAAAGGCCGGTCAAATACTTATTACTTATTCGGATAGATAGTAAAACGGTAGGCAAACTAGCTTCTTCATAGTTTGGGAACAATAGCATCTTTGCAGATTTTAGCGTACGTACTTCTCCGATTTGCACGCACGTGTAGGCAGGTGCCCACCGGCTCACGTGCCCACGCGCCCATGCGACAGTTTCGTGTTCCTCGCGGTTCTCAAACAACTTCGACCCTCCAACAGTACACCCTAAATAACCCCACCACAAACTCACCACAAACTCACCACAAACCCCCATCCAACCTCTGTCGAATCTTGGCCACGCCTTTCCTCCTCGCAAATACAATCCCTCGAAAAATCAAACACAAAAATGGCAGAACCCATCTCCACCCCGCGCATAACCTCCAACTACCTCGACTCCTTCACCAACCGCACCATCCGCATCACCGGCAAAGTAACGCAGCTGCGCGGCGAGCAAGCCACGATCGACAGCGACGGCCCTGTGACCGCACACCTGAACCGCGATGCGCATTTGACGGTTGGCCATGCGGTGGAGATTGTTGGGAAGGTGAACCAGGATTTGAGTGTTAAGGTGTTGATGGCTGTTGATATGGGAAGGGAGTGTGAGTTTCTCCGTGCCTGATCTTCGTCCTTCTCTTGCGCCTTCTGGGCTTGTAGCTCTTGCGCTGGATTTAGAGAGTGGGATTTGGAGATACAATGATGGTGGAGAAGTAGACCAGATGCTTGGTGTACTTGGGATACTGGTGCTGATATGCTCTACGTTCTCTAGTTGATTTCGAAGTCTACAAAGCCGTAGTCGAGGCCACGCACCGGTATAAAGAGATATTTTACTCGACATAAGGGCTTGGGCACGGTGGGGAGAATGTCGAGCACAGTTTTCACGTATGGCGCTGGGGAATTGCTAGGGGTTCACGGAGACGAGGAATGGCATGGAACGAGATTTTACGGTTGCATGAATGTATTGATGATGTCGATGACAATTTGGAGGTGGGACGGAACGGGTAACGATGAACTATCAAAGCGGTTCCGTGGGGACTGCCTTGTCAAGAAGTTGCCTCGTGAAAGAGCTCAGCAATTAGTAGGTCGTGCAGTCACAAAACACGAGCATCACCTAAAGAAGAAATTTTCTGTCACTCATCGATCATGCCAGTGAAGATTGATACTCAAACATTATATTCACGGTATCATGATTCTGTAGTCTCGTTTGCGATACATATCCACAGCTCTCGCCTCTAGCTTTCTAGCCTTGTAGCCACTCTCGACCCCAGCTCGAAATGCATGCCCCCAAAATGCTGAACAAGACTCCATATACCAATGCAATGAACCATGTCTCTGTATCCAGACATCCATACCCTGAACACCACGCTGTGCAAACAAACACAAAGAGTCGAAACGAAAGGAAAATGAGCAGGACAACAGGAATGCTCTAGGACTCGTGATACATAATCACTCAGCCTCCGCCGGCTTTTCCGCAACCTCTGTTTCCTTCGCTAGTAGCTTCGTGGGAGACTTTCCTGGCTCGTCCTTGATCTTGACTTCCTCATCTGTAGCGACTTTCTCGGAAGCAAATTTACCGAAATCGCTCCAGTCAAGATTGTTCATATTCTGCATGGTCGTGATCGGATCTTCGTAAATCTGATAGTTGCCTAATCTAGGTGGGGAAGAAGGCATTGGGACATCAGTGGAGAAGAAGTCTTCCAAGCTGAAGTTTAGATCACCATGAATGTGCCCATTTCCAAGCTGGGGTAGCTCGGGTAGACCGCCGAAGTCAAGCTCCATACCGTCGCTGCCTCGAATGGGCGAGGTTTGGTTGTTGGCCTCAGACATCATCTGGTTCAACGTAGCAGTGAAAGGCGACTCGAAGACGCCATAATTTTGTCGTGGCGACAACAGACGTCGAGCAATTGATCCGGGAGTCCGTGAAGGAGTTTGTGCGAATGTAAGAAGTTGGCTCGGAGACTTTGCTGATCTATTTGATCTAGCCGATCGAGCTGATCTCGTCACACTCCGAGTGATAGGTCGATGGCTTGGGGTTGGACGAGTGGGTGTCTTGAAAGGATTTTGGGTCGGTGATTTCTGGGTTGGCGTGGATGGCCGTTGCATCCCACTTTTCGAAATTTCCGCCTCGAAAAGCTGCAAGAACTCTGCATCCACGTCATCCTCCTCAATCGCAGGCGGATAATTCTCCTTGTTCTGGCCTTCAATTTCGACCATGCTCTCCTTTGGTGAACGGAATTCGGTGCCAATCTGCACGACATTGGTGACGACTTCTCCAAGCACCTTGGGCGAGGCGTCTTTTCTAGGTGATGGGAATAGTAGTCGTCGAGTTGAGCCCATATCTTCTTGCTCCTCAAGCTCAATCGGGCTATGCTGGGTCCCAGCCCATCTGGCAGGACTGGACTGAATAGCACGTCTCAAAGCTGCAGAAGCGGCATCGGATGTCATGGCATTCAACCGCTTCTTGGGCTGAGCACTGGTGGATCGCTGTCGCTGAGATTGCTCGGCGGATATGGATTCTTGCTGCATTCCAGACGTGTCGCCTGGGGAGACGCCCTCTGGCGGAGCTGGTGCTTCGGACATTGCAAAGTTAGCTTCGGACATTGGAAAGTTCGCCTCAGAAGCTGGGAAATTCGCATCTGATTGCGGAAAGTAAGCCTCGGAAGTCGGCGGCATAGGATTTGATCCCGCTGGCTTTCTAGGCTTAGCCAGGCGCTGCGTCGTTCGCTTCTTCTCTCCTCGAGGTCTCTCTTGTGGTCCGTTGTTATCCCATTTGTCCTCAGGACGTTGAGTCTTGTATTTAGACATCCAAATACCACAAGCTGCATTGATTAGCACTATGACTTATATCATATTCGACAAAACTTACGATTGCACAAGAGAAACTCATCATAGTCTCTTTGGTCCTCTTTAGGACCAAGAAACTTCTTGATGATTTTATGAGAAGTAGGCTTTCCATCGGCATCACGAGTCAAGACGATGATCGTAGTGACAGCACCTGGATCGTCAGAGTACTCGTAATAGCCTGGTACGCCTGGCAAATCCTGAGACCAAGCTTTGCGCCAAGTTGGAGTATCAATCGCGCCACAGTTTGCACAGAAAGGAGGCATCTCGCCATTTGCAATTGCGAGTTCAAGCTTCTGCTTAATTGAAGCTTTCTTCGCAGTCAGCGTTCGACTATAAGGTGGAGGAGGCCGATTATAGTTTATTCCAGGCATCTGTTGCGGCATCTGCATTTGTCCTTGCATATACATGGGTGGCATAGGAGCCTCAGAAGCTGGATGTGGTGTCTCTGACCATGTTTGAGATCGCTGCAAACTGGAAGGAGGGAGAACCGGATCACTGGCCGGAACTTGCGGAAGAGTGAGAGAGCCCATAGAAGCTGTTCGTGCTTTCATACCAGACCTAGAAGCTGGTCTCGATTGAGGAGCCGGGGCGGCAGGCGCGGGAGTAGTTGCTGGCTCTTGCGTAGGAACAGGTGAAGGAGCCTGAACAGCTAGCTGGGAGAACGAAGAGGTGGGTGTAGGAATACCAGCTGGCACACTTGGTGGAACGGCATTCGAAGCTGAGCTTGGAGCATTACCCGGAGGCTGTGAAGTTCTATTTTGACTTGGCTGTCTGCTATGGCTGGGCTGTCGAGTCTCAGGCGGAGGCTGAGATTGGGAATGCTGTTGAGACTGCTCTTCAGGTTGAGGAGGAATAATCTGAGGAGATTTGGGACCAAGTGAAGACTTCTGGGGCTGAAATTGTGTGGGTTTGATGTCCGACTGGCTCATGGTCCGTCGAAGTGGAGGTCGTTTACTTTTCTTCAACGGAGGGAGGACCTGTCCATCTTCAGACATTACACTTCCAGCTCGGTTGATCGCTGCTCTAGCTCTAGCCTCTACCTGTGTTGGCAACTCTATAATGGGCATTCTGCTAGGCAGCAATTCTGGTGGACCCGGGATTTGCATGATGAAATCCCAATCGCTTCCCTGGTCAGGGGGAGATTGGGCTTGTCCAGCAGCTGGTCGGTTCCCATTTTGTTGATGTGAAGTAACAACGCCTTCTACATTGTTTAGCCCCACTAGATCATCGTCTTCACCAAAGAGCTCCTCCAGTGATCCACTCATAAAGCCCGAGTCTGTTCTAGGCATCTGCGGCAATACAGGGCTGGATGGACACGGCGGACTTGAGCGAATGACAGACGGCGGTCTAGTTCTCATAACTGGAGGCGATGACCCAATGTCAGGTGGCGTATCGGCAGGGCTGAAGTTCCGTTCGGGAGAAGGCTGCGCCGATTCGATGGAGGTTCTGACTTGGTCCTCTGGCTTCTGTACTGACGGGGAGGGAGACACGTGTTGCGGAGGAGGCAGTTGGGGTAGTTCTGTGAAAGAGTCACGTCGCAGAGAACTTTGGGGAGCTTGATCTCGGGGTACGTGTTGGTTCGGTAGATGAGGAACTGGTGTCGGTGCTCTAGGGCCATCCTGGAGATGGCTAGAATCAGGGCCGCCTCCCCCTGGGTAAGCAGCGATAGGTCGGAAGAGCCGCAGCGATCCTGAAGTTCCAGCAGCCACTCGAAGAGAATCTGGCGTCATGCCCAAGGTTGCATTGCCGTTCCAATCAGTCTTCGTTACCTTAGCACGCTTCTTGGTAATTGGTCCATCATCCCCATCGGTCCCCTCCTCATATCCAGAAGTGTTGCCTCCAGCTGAAGCGGCAGTTGCCTTGGACTTCCTCGCTCTAGGCCTCTTGACAGATACTCGTGAAGAAGGTCGCGAGGTCTTCTTTGCCTTTTCTGCTGCTGTCGTCGTACCCCTGCTTTCATTTCCAGAATTCTCTGCATTCATGGTCGTGGCGTTCGGCTGGGAAGGTGCTTGGTTATTGAAGGAGGTCTGGTTCATCTGGCTTGGCTGATTGAATGGATCCTGCATAGGTGGCTGCTGGAGATGCGGACTGAGTAACTGGTTCATAACCTCCATACTCATTCCATCACGAAGATTGTTGTTTATGGTCGGCGCCGGGGAGAGTTTCTGCGCCACTTGTCCAAGGCCAGGATTCGACTGCATGAAGGAATTCCACTCGTTGGTGTCAAAACCAGTCGGCATGCCCTTGCTCATCTCTCTGTACTTCTCCATCGTATTGACATATTCCCCCTGTAGCATCGTAGGAACGGGCACCAGTCTCAACTTGACCTCCAGAGTCTCCTTCACACCATTCGTGAAAATGCCCAGAATATTCTTGCAGACTCTTCCCGTAATAAGTTGCCTCGATTGATTCGCAGGGGCATCAGGTGTTGGGGAAGCTGTGGAGAGTGCTCTTGATAGCATTCCTTGTCCGACAAGCGGGTTGTCGTATTCAGAGTAGTCGTAAGCATAGACGGTGTAATCCTGGCCCAACCTGGCCACGAGCTCAGGGCTGCACTGCACAATGGCGTCTATACATGTCTTCAACTCAATGACTCCTATCGATGTCGTCTCGTCCATGGCAACGGTTTGTATCTGGAGGACGTGGGGCCATCGAGCCAAGCAATTGGTCTTGTTCTGGTCGTCGAAGGTGTAGAGGACTTTGACTGTACGGCGAAGACACGATTAGTATTTTACCCCTCCCGTGTTTCCGAAATACCACACTCACGTCTCATGGGTCTGATGCAGACTCCATCTTCATTCTCCGCATTGTTTTGGGCCACTGGAGGTGTCTGGGCCTGCGAAGGTTGCCATGGAGCAAAGCCCGGCTGTTGCCCAGTCGGTGTAGACATTGCGAAGGCAGGGTCCTCGCAATGCCTAAGCTGGAGGCTTTCTGAGGTCGAACAGTTCCAGGATTATGATTGTCAAAATCGAAGATGCATGGAGCAGGTATGAAGTGGTCGAAGTATCTCGGATCAAGGAACAATAATTGCGGTGGCTACCATACTCGCGTCAAATTCGCGAGGTTTCTACGCGTGGAATGATGCGCTAAAATCGACAGTGAAAATTAATGAAGTCCGATTCCGAGAGTGAAACTATAAGTATCACCACGAATTCTGTTCGGCTGTAAAAGATGAAGTGAGTAGGAATTGTAGAAGTGTACTGAGGTGTTGTCGTGATGTTGAATGGTTCTGTTGATTGAAGCTTTGCAAAGAGCCAATAATCGACGCGGGTCGAGCTTCAACACTAGTACAACTCTTGGCGCGGAACTTGACGAAAGTATTGGCCTCAGGCTTCAAGAAGTTTAGGATCAGGCTGCCAAAAGGATATCTCAAAAATCGGACAGACAACACACCAAGTCAGAAAAGTTCATCCAGTTTACGAGCGGGGTAAGGCTCCCTTTTATACTTTTACCAGAAGAAGTTCTCGGATTTACCGCGCTCATTTAATGACTCAACCCACACATCAGGCTGCCAGACACTCCTTTGAAATCACATGACTCTATACAGTGTCTCGTCTCAACATGTCCGATTATTTTGTTTGCGACCGTCATCTATCAACAGTTGCCGCATCATCCGGTATCCCTTACATCCCACACACTGATATCATACAACCCTCCCACTTTTCGCCACATTTCCCAAACATCCATTTCAAGCCTCTTCACCATTAGCGAGCCATACAGCCTTATTGTTCGTATCGACTTTTGTCTTTCTCGCCAATACTTCTTCGACGACTTCCTTCACACCCTGTTTGCCCTTCCTCGACTTGACGAATTGATTGATGATAGCTTTCCTTGAAGCCGGTGTCTTCTTCACAAGCTCTTCCACCTCAGCATCCTGAGGCAGTCCTAGCGCTCGGTTCGGGTATTCCCTGTAGTCGCGATCATTCAACAAGCTCATCCGCTCTGCACCCTCGACCTGGAAAAATGGATCCGCGATGTTGTCCTCAGGCTTCACATCCTCAAGCGAAGCAGGCTGCCACACTGGCTTGCCGTCCTTTCGGATGAGCAGAGCACTCACACCCTCAGTGAAATCTGGGTGGCGCATGAACTTCCCTGCCATTTGGTGTTCCCGGAGGAAGGTTTCGCTGATGGACCATTTGCGACCGAGCTGCATTTGTCGGAGTGTGACATATACACTGGTAGGCGACCGCTGGTGAATGGTGGCGAGGGTCTTTTCAGCCCACTCCTTCAGCTCTCCTTCTTGCTCGGCCTCAAGCGCAGCAATGACATCAGGAACACTAGTCTTGGTGAAAACTCGATCGATGGCATTTCTCAGCTTTCCTTGGATGAGCATTGGCTCGTCGTGTGGAAGACCGGTGCAGAACTCCTCGATGGTTGAATCGATTAGTGCAAGTCGTTCTTGGAGTCCCTCGTAGTCCTTGAATCGGAGTTCAGCCAACCGTCGTTCCAGTGCAGGCAGAGATGTCGAGTGAATGTAGTGTGTCGCAACTCCAGCATAGAAGGCATTAACACCCTTCAACCTCTCACTCGTAAGAGCAAGATATGTACCGACACCTCCTGGCATGCGGGGCAAAAAGAACGAGGCTCCAACATCTGGGAAGAATCCAATTGTTGTCTCTGGCATGGCGAAAACCGTCCTCTCGGTCGCTATCCGGAACGGGGCGTGTATGCTCAATCCAACTCCTCCACCCATCGTAATACCATCCATAAATGCCACATACGGCTTCGAATATGTCGCAATAAGGTGATCCAGCTTGTATTCCAGAGCAAAGTAATCTGTGGACCTTTGCTGTCCCTCTTCCCCTTTCGTGTTGTCCTCTGCAAGATGCTTCACATCTCCGCCAGCACAGAAAGCTTTCGGACCAGATCCTTTAATGACAACCACATTCGCCATATCCGACTTCGCCCATTCCTGCAGCCTAGGCACAATCTTCCTAATCATCGATCCATTGAGAGAGTGCAGAGCCTTCGGCCGGTTGAGCTCAATTGTCCTCACGCCGAACAGGGTGTCGAAGAGAACATCCTCCGGCTCGTCCCCTGGCAATTCCTTGATGACTTGTGTAGCTTCTGTTTTCGACTGATCTTGCCGCGACGAGGATGTCGACATCTGCTACTCATTAACACGTAAACCAAATAATCCCTCATCGCATCCTCACCTGTGCTCTTCCCGCAATGGCAGGATTCGTAATCTTCGCTCGCAGAGGCATAATGATCCGTTTCGAGCTACAGCACGCCGCCGTCCCAGCTCCTCTTGTCAAAGACCTCGCAAACATCAAGAAAAAGAAACAAGTGAAAGCTCAAAACCCCAGGAAAAGATAAAGACGCAATAGAGGTAGTGTACAAACTAAAGGAATGCGGAGTAGTCGGGTACAAGCTACATGCAGCGATCAATTCGACCTCGGGTTTACTTTTCCTGCTCGGCTTTGCACCTGCCTCCACCAAAATTAAAGTTCCCGCGCTAAGCCCAATACACACAAGCGCAATCGTGAATTTCGAGCTTCCAACGACAGCAGAATCGCGAGGCAGCGCAAGATTCCAAACCGTTTACACCCCAACAAATCCACACGACATGGCGGACGCAAAGATTCAGTTAGTCCCAGGAATCTGTCGTCAAGATATACAAGCTAATACGCAACCAGAGAACTCCTCGCCAAGCCGCGTCAAGAACTCACGTACGTTCTCACCCCCTCCCCTCCGCGCATACATCAACCGCACTCCTCACCCCCATACCTCTACCTACAACCATCTACTAACACTCTCCTAACAGCGAGTTCGAAATCGCGCAACTCGAAGAACACGAGTTCACCTCCGGCCCCCTCTCAATCCTCCAAACTGCCGTGCGCTCGCACACCCAAGTCCTGATCTCATGCCGCAACAACCGCAAGCTGCTGGCGCGCGTCAAGGCGTTCGATAGGCATTGCAATATGGTGCTGGAGAACGTGAAGGAGATGTGGACGGAGACGCCGCGGAACAGCAGTGGGAAGAAGGGGAGACCGGTTAATAAGGATAGGTTTATTAGTAAGATGTGAGTGTGGTTACTTTTCTGTTCTGGTTATGGCTCTGTGTATTGGGACTTGGTTAGAGGGTGTAGGATTAAGCCTGGCTAGTGACGAGGACGTGGAGGGAGAAGAGCGGAGAATGGCTGAGGCTTGGAGGGTTGATGAGCTGCTGAAGTGCTGTTGAGCCTGGAGAGAAGCTAAGAGCATGTGAGGAGAACTATTTGCTGACATGTCGATTCTACAGGTTCCTGAGAGGCGACTCCGTCATCCTCGTCCTACTCAGTTGAGCGCTCTTCACTATTTCACTTCTTTACGGCTAGATGGATTGGCGGCTGGACGGGTGCATTTATGGATGGGCCAAGCAGGGGCAGGAATGCAAACAGGCAGGCAAGCAAGCCGGCCAGCATCAAATGGCGGTGTTCTCTGGAGATTTGAATCTTACACACATGGCGTCGAAAAGTGGCTGCATATGCCGATAGGAATGGATCGGGCTGCTTTGAATCTTTTGCTTGGATGGTTGATGGTACGAAATGGGTGGGGCCATCATGAGAGAATCAATGCTCAGCGTGATAATCGTGCTTACCTAGAGATGGAATTTTCACAAATGAAGAAGCCATTAGACATCATCCAGCTATTCCATACTACCAGCTTTCGAAGTCAAAAGTGCCTGAGGATATTGACAGCCATTATCACAATTCCGAGTTGAATATCTCAGGACAAGCTGCAAATAGGATATATTGTACGCATGCAGCTGCCATTAAAGTCTGAAATTACTTCCATTACACAAACCCTCCAGGCCCTTGGGGCCCACTCAAACCATCTCGTATCCATCTTCACCACCCTTAACCCCCGCAAGCCCAAGGAAGAACTCACTCAAGCCCCAAGCACCCGGATCCGGTACCTGCTCAAAGCCCGTACCTCCAATATAGACCGTCCTTCCAAGACTAGCCTTCATACCCTTCGTGCCCTCTGCGCCCTTCCTCGACGCCTCAGCCGCCTTCTTTAAATCTCCGGACGAAACAAGCGTCTCGATGAATGGGTGCAGCGCATCGACAAGAGTCCTGTCGCCAGGCTGAGCGGGTGTATACGTTCCAAGAGATCTGGAGGCGTCTTGGAGGGCTGCGGCCCAGACTTTCTCGTTTGCGGCGCCGGAGCCTTGTTGTCTAAGGGCGTGGACGAGAGAGTTGAGGAAGATGGCGTAGAGGGCGCCTGATGTGCCGTCCATGTTTGTTTCGACAACTTGGACGATCTTGGAGAGGTCTAGCACGGGATCGCCCGAGAGTTTGGTAGATGAGATCAGCTTGAGGACAGCTGGTGGATGTTAGTATATCATTCTTTCTGTCAGAAATTTAAGGAGGATCTAGGAAATGTTTACCTTCTGCACCACGCTTCAATCCAATACCACAATCGCCGTCTCCAACGACGGTATCGTATTTTGTGACATCAGGCTCAGCAGCAATGAGCCGCTGTAGACCATTAGTGAGAGTAGTCTTCGTGACCTCCGGATCAAGCTTCAGTCCACTGGGCTTGAGCTCTTCCGCTTCGGCGTCTTTTCCTTCTCTCGTCTGAGTCGACTTCGCTTCCCAAGTCTCCTTCCGGATGGGCGCTGTCCAGCCGGCAGCTTCGCAAGGTGCATCGAGCAACTGAAGCATGCTTGGTCCGCCGATATCGGTATTGACAACATTCAGGATAGAGATACTGAATCCAAGACCGTTCAAACTCGTCATGTAAGTTCCAGCGAGGATACGAACAGGCTTGATATTGTAAGACTTCTCCAATTGACCCACAACTTCAGCAGTGATGCCTCCCAGCTCGAGGACACTGACACTTCCGAGATTGTTGACCAATAGGACGATCTCATTCGAGTTGACATTGAGAAATGCTCGGTCCTTGTCTTTGGAGTCCAGCATCTGAGCCAACATCCTCTTAACCAATTCAGGGAGATCAACTTTAGCTCTCTCACTTCCAGCTTCATTGTGGATACCCATTCCAATTTCGACCTCTTCAGCAGCTAAATTCTCCTTCGAATTTGGATCAGGAGCTGCTCTTCCTGGAACATGAACATGGTCCAAGCTAGCTCCAACACTGACGAGATTGTCCGAAGTCAACTTCGCAACTTTGTAGACATCCTCGAGACTAGCACCTGTCGCAGCCAAAGCACCAGAGATCTTATGAACAAGAACCGTACCAGCAATACCTCGTCTGCCAACCTTCCCAGCAGCAGCTTTTCCAACGCCAACATCGTCACCCACAACCAACATCTTGACGTTCAAGCCCGCTGCTTTAGCCTTCTCAACTCCCATGCCAAAGTTCAGGACATCTCCCGTATAGTTCATGACCGTGACCAAGATTCCCTTCTCTCCATCCACTCTTGACATGATAGCTTTCCGGATCTGCTCCGCACTGGGCGAGGCAAAGATCGTGCCTGCAACACCAGCAGATAACAATCCCTCTCCAACAAAGCCTCCGAAACTGGGTTCATGGCCACTGCCTCCACCTGAAATTATAGATACTTGAGGAGCATGGCCGGGCCGTCGGTATATAATCTTATTTTCGGCATCGAGGGCAACAGAGGGGTTTGTGATTGTGAGAGCATGGAGAGCTGTGTCCACTAGGTGGGTGGGATCGTTGATGAAGTGCTTGGCAGACATGATTGCGATAGGAGGGGCAATTAGAGTAGGGACAGAAGCTCGATCTCTGTTGATGCCGTAGATACGAGAATGAGTTGCAAGCTGGTGCTTGCGATGGCACAAGACGTGCAACTTATAGTAGTCAGCCCATAGCTCCGGACCTCACCTCCCCTCTTCTTGTGGCCTGCACAGGTGCTCCTCGAGAGCGGGGCACTCGCGGGGTACAGCTTTCAATTGGGTTCAACGGGCTCGTCCAACGACATGGGCCGGGGAGGACTGGACTGCATTGGATTCGGGCGAACAGATGGAGCGAGTGAGCATGAAGGGGCTCCAGTTGTTCGGTCCAGTGAGGGGTTGGAGTTACCAGATTTGGCTGGGCACATAGGCTGGGATGGGGTCGTCGGAAGCATTGCATCGAGCGGGCTTGCTTCCTGTGGCTGACAGCCCCACTCGGCTGACCTGCCGAAAATGTATTTTCTAACCTCAAGTCAACACGCCCGCAGAGAATACCGAACTACACACCCACAATGGCCCAGACAATGTCCATCGCCGTGCCTGGCCAGCTAATAGGTTCTACGAGCGAATATCTGCCAGGTCCAGGCATACACGTCCACAATTCCAATCTGTACGCCTCGATCCTTGGTCCCATCTCGAAGACTACCCCTCCAAAGCCCACAGGTCCTCAGAAACGTCTGACAAAGATTACCCCTGCGGTGCCTGTAGCTCTCCCGACGCTTTCAATTGAGAGGAATATATCTGCGAGCGCTGTAGAAGAGGGAAAGAAGGGAAAGGCGGAGATCTTGCCAGAGGTCAACAGTACGGTGCTGTGTCGAGTGACGAGGATTGCGCCGAGACAAGCTACGGTTGCCATATTGGTTGTCGGAGAGACGGTACTAGATGGAGAGTGGCAGGGAGTAATTCGTGTGCAAGATGTTAGAGCTACGGAGAAGGATAAGGTTAAGATCTTTGAGAGCTTCAGACCGGGAGACATTGTCAGGGCGGTAGTGGTATGTTGCTTCTTTTGGATAGTGTGCATACGAGCTGACCTGGTTTCAGATCTCCTTGGGCGATCAATCGAATTACTATCTCTCGACTGCGACGAATAACTTGGGTGTTATCATGGCTACCAGTGAGGCTGGCAATGCGATGTATCCGGTCAGCTGGAAGGAGTACAAGGATCCCGAGACTGGTGCTAGTGAGAGCAGGAAGGTTGCCAAGCCATTCTGATAGAGCATCTACGGGCTGGAATTGTATGCAAAGCATAGCAACTGGAGTTAGGAGTTATTGGCAGGAATACCATGGCGGCATAGCACACAAAAAATTAACTTCTTGGAGTCAGTCGACGCTACTGACCGATGTGCAGAAGCAGACGACATACAATCAAGCAGGGTCTGTGCTTCAGAATGAAAAGCTAGGTCCTGTTTGCTAGTATCTGCGATTGTTCCTTGATTTTGTTGCTATTTCTTCTAAGCTTGTCGATTTAGTAACGCGCTTTGGAATATCTGTCCGTTCTGCGATTCCATTTTGAATTTTTGGTCCTGCGGCAACATTGTGCTACATAATCGCTACGGCCCTATATTTCCAATTAAAACAGTGCTGTCAGAAGCAGCATATGCCTAGATGAATTTAAAAATTATCATGCTTTGCTTATGCTATAACACAGGGCTCCATCTTCCTCCCTTGCACGAGGGGACCTTCTAATTCTACTACGATGTCCCTCGTCCTGCGACAGTATCTGTCTATACCTTTACCGTGGGAGAAGTCAATTGCTGTGTACTTTGCACTCGCACTCGATCGCTGAAGTGGTGTTCCTCGCTTAACCCAACATTTCCCTGAAACAACTAGAAAAAGTTACAAAAACAAAACAAATCCTCAAGAATTGGCAAAAACGGCAAAACCCAGGCCCGCCTTCAGTTCCGATAACTGAAGACTGGGTGGCTGAGCCCAAGGGCGAAACCATTGTCCGATTCGATTCGTATTGGCGTAGCGGCTGGAGTGATACTACCACTTCTCCAACTGGCGAGCGTTCTTAGTCAGTCCAAGTTTGGGATGCAAGTTAATGATCACGGTCTATCATTCTAACTTCGTACGCTGCTTGGAAAAAATCTGCCTATTTGGCTAGATGAAGGCGTCAGGACTTTGCGTGCCATGTGGTTTGACTGGCTGGTTTGGGATCGCGAGCTTCGCGTGTTGTTTCTGCCGTCAACACGAACGCGGCCAAACGTCAACGGCCAGCGGAGCTTCCGTATCCTTCTACTATCACCGGAACTTCCTTATAGCCACCTTTCGATTCGTCATCTCTACCATCGCACGACTATTGGAGCTTCAGTCGCCTCTCATTACCCCTTCCACTTGACGAAACTCAAGCCTCACAACGAAGCATACGAAGTTCAACGCGTCCAAGCGACTCGGTACTTGTCACGCCACGAGCCCATACTGTCACATCTCATTGCTCAGATCCGCATCAGCACTTGTCCTCTGATCTACCTAATCCAATGCCTGGACGCCATTCCACCATTCAGCTTCCATGACTTCTCGTTTATTAAAGGCTTACAGACCAACAGCAAAAAGGAGCCCATACAACACCATGGCCGCTTCCATCAAACCTGTGCTAGCAGGAAAGGCACCAAACCATAACCCAATACCAGTCTTCGAGCCTGACTGGCCAGATACACCGGGGAGCGACGATATGTACATATCCACCACAAAGACAGGCGCACACCTCACCTCTTGTCAATTCCTTACCATATCAGGAGAATGGTAGAAGACACCTACCACAACAAGATTGATGACGAGAACCGCGACTTTACCATCTTCCGAAAGTTGCCCCCTGAGCCGCGACTTATGGTCTGGCGCTACAGTCTCCCTACTTGACGGATCGTAGAGATAATCTACAACGCCGACTCGGGGCTCTGCTGCTCTTGACCCCCACTGCCTGCCGCATTACAGGTTTCCCAGGAGTCTTGATTAGTCGCTCTACGCTACTACAGGCTCTGCTTCGCCACTGTCTCGTCTCCGGCCATCGTATACTTTGATATGGAAGTCGATCAGCTGTACGTTGGCGTAGGTAATTTCTCACCTTGCCTTGAAGACGTGGAGCCATCCAGTATATTCTTTCAGGCCCTTCTTCCCAACGAGCGAGAGGCTCTCAAGCATATCATTGTGGATGAAGAGATAGACGAGTATCTCAATACTGAGTATCATAATCCTAACGCCGTGGATCCCTATAGCCTTACCAGTCTCGAATCTCTTACACTCATCCGAGAAGAAGAAAATTACGATTTCGTGATATCACGCGCCGATGAGCAGATTGGTGAATTCCGTGTGTGGTTTATATGCACGAACAAGCAGGTATTATCCTGGTTTCTACCGATACTACGCCAATTGAAAAGGATATCTCCAGCAAGAGGGCAGATCTTGAGGACATTGCGAGGAATGAAGAAGACGCTTTTCCTCCGGTTTGTGTTAGGCTGGTCTCTCGGAAACGGCTTACTCTAGACAGGACGTGGAAAAACAGTATAGCCTTCTTGGAAAATACAGTACAGCCATTCATGCACGCCTGTTTGTACGCCAAAGATGGAGTCGTAGAGCGGTTACATGATTTGGAGCACAACGAACCCGAGAAATACGAGACGCTGGCATATGTACTGTCAGATTGAGACCCATTCATCGATGATCCGAAGCGCGCTTATTCGGTCAATCATCCATGTCTTCGCCCAGTTGGCCACAACATGAACTATGCTGGTGAGAGGGATGACCTAGGTCACATGAACACAGAGTACTTCGGAGCAGCTCTTGGCAGGCTAGACTCTTTGTGGTCACCTAGGGGAAGTTAGAAGGGCGTATGATGGCTAGCAGAAATGGTGGTGTGAGTTATTGGAAGAGTGTAGTTGTCCATGACGTGACAGTGGATTCATGTGTGAAAATAGCTGTCAGCTTTAAACTGCAGAGGACGCAGATGCGGTATAAAAAAAACGTGTACTTGTAAGATTACTATGATACGATAATCCAGAGTCTCTAGTAATGCGATCAAATCCCAGCAATCTTTCTTTTGGCGCATTGAAACACGATGTGGTTGTGGGACTTGAGCCTCCAGTATATCCATGGTGCAAGCTGAACATTTGCGTCAACAAAGCACTGTGACAGCCGATACTCAGCGCGAGGACGTAGCACAAAAACAATGTGAGAGAAAGATACAGCCTGAGCATTCACTCAAGCACTGCTCTTTAAAAAAGAGGACTCTCAAGCACAGTTTCTGCAGTTTCCCAACGTCAAACTTAGGGGCGTGTCAACAAACTCGCTTCCGTAACAGGCTTAGTGCTTGGCATGAATTCGCTTCCGAAGCGATGACGCTTGTATCATCGACGACGACAACACTTCTCCCTCACTTCCCCACTGCCTCAAACCACAAGCAAACCATGAGAAGTCCCCCGGAACCTCTCACCCCCTCACCCAAATGTCCCAACCCAGCCTCAAAACAGCCTACACCACCCTCCTCACCCGGCAACGTCTAACCCCAAACCCCAGCCAACTCGCCCTAGTGACCCGCCTAAACACCCTCCAAACCGACCTCTACAACCACCACCTCTCAACCTCAAACTCAATATCAAGATACAACCCTCAACCTCCCTTAAAAGGACTCTACATCTACGGCTCCGTCGGAACAGGCAAATCCCGCCTCGCTGACCTCTTCGCCTCCACCCTCCCGTCATGCATAACCCACCGACGCATCCACTTCCACGAATTCATGATGGACATCCATTCTCGCCTCCACACGGCACGATCTTCCCCAACATTCTCCGGAGATCCTCTCCTTCAAGTCGGACGCGACGTCCGGGCTGAAAGCCAGGTGTTATGTTTCGATGAGTTCCAAGTGACGGATATTGCCGATGCGTTGATTTTGAAGAGATTGTTTGGAGCGATTTGGGAAAGTGGTGGGGTGATGGTTAGTACGAGTAATAGGCCGCCCGAGGATTTGTATGAGAGGGGGCTGAATAGGGAGTTGTTTTTGCCATTTGTGGGGGAACTGAGGAGGTATTGTGAGGTTTGGGAGGTGGAGGGGAGGGAGGATTATAGGATGAGTGGGGGTGGGGAGGGAAGGATGGATGTGTTTTTTACTGACGAGAAATTCTTTGAGGCGAATTTAAAGGAAGCGATTGGGGATGTTGAAATGAAGGAAAAGGTCATTCCTGTCATGATGAGCAGGCAGCTAAAGGTTATGGCTGCGGAATCTGAGTCGAAAAGTTTGGTAGTGAGCAGCACTTTTGAGGACTTGTGTCAGAACTTCCTGGGGTCAGCGGACTATTATGCGCTATGTAAAGCGACAAACGTATTATATCTCACAGGTCTCCGGAAGTTCGCATCAGACGAACTAGATTTCGTGCGGCGGTTCATCACACTCGTAGATCTCGCTTACGAGACAAAGACCCGGATCGTCTGTCTATCAAGCGTACCGCTATTCGAGGTATTCTCGAACATCGTGCCGAAGAAGGTACGTGTCAGCGGACAACTGAAAGAGGAGTTGGGTCGACAGATGAGCGTGAAGGGAGAGGGAGGCAGTAGCTCGAGTATGATGAGTACATTCATCGATGGGGAGACGGAATGGTCTGCTACAGGCCTGAGAGAAGCCTCATTAGCAACTGGTGGTGCTGGGGAGACGGATGTGGGCTTCGCCGTTGGGAGAGCGGTGTCTAGACTTTATGAGATGGGATCAACAGGCTATGGTGTTTCTGATTGAAGAAGCACGTTCAGGAACCTATGTGCTTAGATACCCCGCTTCAAAGCAAGAGAATATTTCCAAGGCTCATATATGTGTCTGCAAGCGACTCCAAAGTGAGATACACGATTGGGGCTTGAGACTCAACATATTCCAGTCTTGAGGCCCCATTGGTTGATCCTGTGCTTTTGCCTTTTCCAGCAACATCGGAAGGCACCCATTCCCAATCACGTGCTGACAAGTGGCAACGTGTCTCGCGAGCACTGCCTCATCACAGATGCGGGAAATACTATACGGCGGTTGCGCAGCCCTACGCTCGAAGTGCTCACCAAGTGGAATCTAGCGCTCATTCGCCAGCTTGTTAGCCTCGCATATGCAATGCAAAAACGAAGACGCCCGACTTCTAGCAGTCGACTTTTTGCACTACATACAGTGCAGTGCATTGAAGTGACGTGCAAAATTTGCAAGTCTCTCGAGGTTTGGAATGAAATATAAGATCTGTTCCGATCCCGTTAGTGATATTATCTGCAAAACTACCCGGCATTATTGAACAATTTCAGCGCTCACGAAACAGTATATTGAAATTGCCAACCACAATGGATCAAGAACCCACATATGAAGCTCAATCGTACTCAGAGCACTACCAGTACTCAGAGCAATGCCAGTACTCAGAGCAATGCCAGTACTCAGAGCACTCCCAGTACTCAGAGCACTGGTACGGAGGACACATGTACGAAGATCTGATATACGAAGATGAATGGTGCGAAAATGAATGGTGCGCAGATCAATGGTACGCAGATCAATGGTACGCAGATCACTGGTACCAAGGGTACAACCAAATCTATCAGTCCCAACGATCTCAACTTCCAGGCCGCGATCGATGGCTTCAAAATATTATTTTTATCATCTTTGGTAGAACTCTCTTGTCTTCTGCCGCGTTTGAAAACACGAGTTGACAGTCTGTTTAGAATTGCTCAATATATTGATCGTTCGATGGCAATATCTTCGAGATCTTGTATTGCCTGTGCTAAGGCTACTACAGTTCTTGAAGAATTGCGGTAGAGGAAGCTTTCCAAATCGTCGTCGGCCGAGATGCACAACGATGCCGTGGGCAATATGGCCATCGCTGATGGTATTATGGGGGGTCTGTTGGATGTATGTTGTTCCCTGGACCGACACTAATCACCTCAACGATTATCTCGAGGATCCATTCGGCGAAGAACAGGCATGGCAATTCTCTCATTGTGAGTGAAATTGATTCGTATAGAAGGCTTTAAGAACTAACATGAGATAACAGTTCTCCCTCTCAATGCTGATCAGGGACTCAGTTCCTCAGATTACGGTCAATTTCTGGGCAATATTGGAAGTGAAGTCGAACCAAGCAGCGGTTTCCATATGGATCATACCGTCTACAATGTATACAACGACTTGGCTGGGGAACTATATGGGGAAGGCCTCTTCGATCCAAATTCGTTAGTGGAGGCTATCGGTCCATTGGTGGATATTGATCCAAACATGGGATGCTCTTCAAGTAACGGGAATCGCGTCGAGGGGTCCGGTCAGGTCATGTTGAACAACCCCACCGAGGACCTCCAAGTAGAGACTTCAAGTCCCAGCCAACAGGAAAATTCCGACAATCATAATCAACGTCCGGATCCATCACTTCCAGCTGCCGCGGGTCCTAGCATCTCACAGCGACAGTTCCTAGAGCAACCCTCACGAGGGTCAATGGTAGCACCACAGCAGCCAGAAAATCCCCCTCGAAATGCCGAAGGACATTACATATGCGTTAGTTTCGGATGCAGCAACGAGAAAACTTTCAGAACTCGTTCAGATTGGCAGTATGTGATTCCTAACTTCATTCTCGCTTTCTGTTGTCCCGCAGCAAGAAATGGCTGATTCATACCAATTCCACTAGAACACACGTAAACCAGCACACTCGCCCTTTCATCTGCTCTGTGGAAGGATGTCCATACAGATCCGCAACAAAAGGAGTACTTGTAAGACACAAGCTTCTCAAGCATTCTCTTGGCCGGTCTGTGTCTCCAGACCTGTTGAGAATTTCCAGGACAGATAGCTCAAGAAAACCCGAGGGTCAGGAACCTATCGTCACATCTGATCGTGGAACTCCTGCTGTTACAGATAAGGGGAAAGGCAAACAAAAGCGGAAATTCGCTGAAGTTATGGATGGAGAGGAGATTAATGACTACAGCGAGCAGGGCACTAGCTCGAGAAAAATCCAGAAGAATGCCATGTTGACCGTGCGGGCTTCCACTCAGCGTGAAGAGGAACTCGCTCTAGAGAATGAGAGGCTGAGAACAGAATTGAAGAGGACTCTGGAGGAATTGTCTGTGTGCCGGGCAGAGCGGGACGAGGAAAAGATGGAAAGAAAAACACTTCAGGGAATCTTTGATCGGGTGACGAAACAAATGAAGTAGGGGCGGGTCTCACAATATCACTAGCATTTTATAGAGTATCCGAGTTTATCACAGCATTTTCTCGAAATGTAACTTCTTCTTTAAAACGTTTCCATCTGTATACAACTCAATTATTTTGGTATTCGCTTTGATTCTGAAAGTAGCAGCAACGAGTCTAAGCAGAAAACAATGCGCGCTAAAAGGTCAGGTTTACCTCCCTGTAGTTTTACACACTCCTCTCTCTCCCCAATCTGGAAGTCGCAGCTGACTCACCTTATCCACCTTCCACGTTCGACGATTCGATTACTTCTTCATCCTGACTCTCAAGAACGAACCGTACTCTGCGCCGACCAAGGATCTCTCACCGCAGTTGAACTTGTCAAGGATCTACTTCGAGGAGTATTGGTCTCGAATCCTTTGATTCCTTTCAGAATCGACGCTATCGAGGGAAGCGTGGCAGCTATTCGACGTGAGCTGGTAGCTAATACTCTTGTGTCAGAGAGTCTTGGAGTCTGGTTTGGAGATTGCATAGAAGCCGAAGCCCGGTGTGCTCCTTTCTCCAATGCCTCCATCATCCAACAGCCCCAATCGGTGGCATCTACGCCATCATCCTCGACAGACCAAGACCATATGTCGCTCTGGACGCCATCCGAGAACAGTGAGGGCGCCATGTGTGGATACCGCTCCAATTTTGTCTGCTCCTTTGGGGTCGAGGTTGAGTTCTCAAACCAGCTGGGCACTCGATATTTGGCAGTGGGTCTTGGTGAGTAGATCTGGGGTTCATGAGAGCTGCACTCCGATTTCGAGGATTTCGGTGGTTGCTTATCCGTTCTAGGGGATTGTTCGATAGTATTCGAGTAAGGATGGTAGCGAATTGCTACCCTCCGATCCACTTCATCTCTGAGCATCTGTATTGTCTCATAGTAAGTATTGATCCAGACTGTACCTACCATCATTATCCTGCTGCACAACTTTTGCCAAGCTGACATCGGTGTGTCATCAACGATGACGTCTGCTCTGGGAGTGAGATTACTCGCATCCACTCTTCTCTGTACTTCCCCTTGGAAGATTCGTTCAATCCCGTCATATGTGCTGACGGCGAGACTTCCGATTATTTGCAGCTTGCGAATCATCTCTTCCCAGCGGGTCTCTGGGTCATCTCTATATATGGGATTTGGTGGCATTTTTAAGAATTGTGAAATTCGTAAACTACAAAGAAGTCAGCACTGATCTGTGTAAAGATGTGTGAAAACCGAGGGAGCTGATCTAGAAAAAAACGATACGGGCAACCAACCAAGAGTATGGGATACTTCGGGAGAATAAATAGGCTACAGACATGAGCTGTTGCCACAAGTGCCCCGCTGTTATATGAATATCGAACAGGCAGGGGTCTCAATACAGGTCGAATGCTTGTCGCATCACTGATGCGGACACATGAGGTATCATCTCGGGAGAGCTTGAGATAGTGAGAGAAAAGCTGCTGCATATAAGCTTCTCGCATGGATATTGGTAATACATCTTGCTATCATCGGAACAAATCACCAAAGAAATATTTAAGCACTACTAAACCAACGATTGCTTTGCTGAATATGCTTGCGAAATTTTGTAAGTGTAACCACGAAACCCAGAATTTGCGCCGGAGTCAGCGCAGAAAATGATAATCCCAAAACTCTGTTTACTGTTCTTTCCGCATTATTACCATACTTCAAATCGCAAGAAAACCTTGTTCGCTAATGAGCTGCTTGCTGTTCTGTGGTTGTGGCTCTCTGACTAGACACAATACGAGACCCATTGCCAAAATGAGGATCACTTCACTCTGGTTTTCTGGCGACGATCATGACCAGGCTGTTTCTGAGGCAAAGGCATTATGTTGTATTTCTGTGGGAGACGAACTCTTTGAGCACAACTGAAAGAGTACAATGTGCATTGTGGGTGAGCCAATGAAATGGTCATTCCCGATTAAACCATCTCCATTAGGTGAGTCACCAACAAAGCATACCTGTACCAAAACCGTAGTGCTGTAAGAATTGCTTTGTCAGGATAGTGAGAAAAGTGGGACCGAACTATTCGCTAGGTCGCGCTGTCGAAATGACATATTCACAGTAGAGGCTATCTTTCTGGAATGCTTGGCATCTGCAGATGCGCACAAATTAACAATTGAGTAAGGGCTGAAGATCGCAGAATCTATAGTGAGTGACTACACAATTAGTTACTCGTCTCATCGTCGAGCCTATGGTGTAACGGTGTTGTCTGACAAGCACAGAGATTAATATCTCTCGCTTAAGAAAGGGGGAGTCGCCAAGAATAAACATTGGCGCATTACCAACCGGAGGGAGAATTGAACGTGATGCATACGGTCTGAAAAGAGCTTAAGATCCATGAATCCACCAGATTGAGCGTCTTCTTGAAGCTGTTATCTAGATTTGTTGGGTTAGCGCTAGATGTATTATGATAGTGCCTTGTAGTCTAAGAAGCCAGAATGATCGTACCAAACTTTGAGCATCGTCATTTCAACTTAGACCAGCGCAATAGCTAGCCCATTTCCCACCAGTCCAGAATGAAATGTACAAACTATAAGTTGAAAATGCACAATCAACTCAATTATCTTCTTCATCCATCATCCATACTCGTATTCCACATATCCCTACCAAAATGTATACCAATCACCATATTTCAGCAACCATGACTTGGTCACTCAATTCCTTGCCTAAACGGGCAATCAGTATAATCAGAGGACCAGATACCGCAGCAAATAAGGACGATAAATCTTCCTCCGGGTCATCTCAACGAAACTGCCGATCATCACCATCATCATCATCATCATCATCATCATCATCATCATCATCATCATCATCATCACCATCATCAGAAAAACAGCGACATAATGGAGCGAGCGACGCATCAATTCATAATTCAATGCAATAAAACCAACAACTCATCACCCAAACCAAAGGACCACCAGAAAGACTCCCCTCGCTCAGCAACGCCAAAAGAAACCGCACCGAGCAAGCAAAATCCAATCTCGTCCATAGACACACTAAACAAGACCATCCCCTTCCACAGCACAAAATCAACCATCATCCCACACCGTGGCTCAGACCACAAACATACATTCATCTTCCTCCATGACATCAACTCCGGAGGAAGCGACCTCGCCAAAAGCATTTTCAGCAACCACAAATCTCGCACAAGCCAAACCCTCGCTGAGATTTTCCCAACTATGCGTTTTGTTTTCCCGATTGCTCGCTTTGCTTACTGCTCAACTCACAGAGAGTATTTTGAGCATAGTGGTAGCGCTCCGGCTGTAGTGGTACATGGACGGAAAGTTATGCTGCAATGGTTTAAACATCAAGGTTTCGAGAAGTCAAACTCAGATGAGAAGGAAATTATGCGTGCTGGGGTGAGAGATAGTATCTGCGATATCGCGAATATCATTATGAGAGAAGCCGAGATCGTCGGCATGGAGAACATCGTTCTTGGAGGAATAGGCCAAGGTGCCGCGACAGCACTGACTGCCATGTTGATTGGTGGACAGGATTTGGGGGCTTTTGTTGGGTTGGACGGATGGATGCCTTTTCGAGATGAGATTCAGAGTGTCGTGGGAGAATGCTACGATAATAGGGAGAAGATTCAAGGTCAGTTGGAGAGGATCTTGGGGATGGAGACTGGTGAGGTTGAGGAGTATGAAGAGCTGGAAGAAGAGTTTGAGGAGGAGAGAGAAGATGGTACGAATGATGTCTGGAATGAGAATCTGGTAACAAAGAAGAGAGAGAAGCTGGTGGTCAAGCCACCGATTTTTCTAGGCCACGCAGAGGACGAGGAGGTGGTGCCTTGTCGGCTTGAGAAGGGATGGGTCGGACTTTGAATTCCTTGGGCTTTCAAGGACAATGGCAGAAATCAAAGGGAGGGCAAGGGCTAAACGAGGGGCGATGCATCGATGTCATGGCAGATTTTCTGGAGGCTAATTTGCCTATGAAGGGAAGGAGGTTAACATGGTACGATGATAAGAATGGTGAATTGGAGGCGAGTGGTCTGCCTAGTAATGAAGAAAAGATACGACGGCTACTCGCAGAGCGAAAACGAAACAAGAAGGAAAAGAGGAAGAAAAAGAGGGAGAAGGAAACAAGGCGAGGAAAGATAATACTCTGGTGCAGACGGAGAGACAACGAAAGAGGAAAGACGGAATGAATGAACGCACTTACATATGCTCTAATGAACCTTTTGATTGCAACGATGATCATGACTTGTGGTATCATAATACAACTTGATTGTCAAATGTAGTAGATCAAATAAGTGATCATACGTCGCTGACCAGAGAGAACGGCACTATCGCCTATCGTAACATATCGTACACTCCCAGCAGACTCTAATCCCGCCTGGAAGACTCTCTTCTGCTGCCGCGACTGCGGCTGCGATCACTTCGCTTCCTATCACGATCACGATCCCGATCCCTACTTCTGGATCTGTCACGTCTCCTATCTCTGTCCCTATCACGACTCCTACTTCTATCCCTCCTATCTCTCTTCGCATACGGACTTCTACTTCGTGATCTAGCCCTCGTCCTTTCCCGATCCCTGTCCCTATCCCGTCGACGACTTCTGCTTCTCGATCGGCTTCGTCTACGAGACTTATCCTCATCACGAGACCGACGGGAGTCTCTATCCTTGTCACGATCCCTGTCCCGACTACGACTTCTCTCTCGTTTCACAGTACTCTCGCGACGAGTGCTTCGACTTGCCGCTCCAGGGACATAACGATCGATGTTGACAGGACTAGTAGATCTCTCAAGGCGACTTCCGCGTCGACCACCTGCAGACCTTGACCTGCTCCTAGCACGAGAAGCTCGATCGCGGTCACGAGAACTGTCTCTCTTTCGGGCCGATACAGGACTGGTTATCCGAGAGTCATCATCTTCTCTCTTGGGCCGGTCGGACCATCCGGGAACTGGCAGGCCATTCTTCCGGGCTTCCTCCTGGGCTATCTTGTATGCCTTGGCCTGTTCTTCACGCTTCTTGGCTTCAGCAACTTTCCATTTCTCCAGGTCTGAATCTCTTGGGGGAGGGCTAGCAGGTCTTACTCGGTCACGGCTTCGGTCTCGATCGCGCTTCTCACGGTTCCGGCTATCACCTCGGTAGCTCCTACGTCTATCCGGAGAGTAGCTGCGATCTCTGGAACGTCGTCGCCTATCCTCTCGACTATCTCTTCGGCGAGGACGGGAATCCCTATCTCTGCTATCATGGCGTCGTCGACTCCGGCTCCGGCTAGATCTCCTGGATGCTCGATCACGGCTGCGGCTCCTTCTCCTATCTTCAGATCTGTCACTGGGTAGGTGTGGCGTCTTGAATGCGTCTGCTTTCGGTCCAGTCGGAGGCGCAACGGGTTTCTTAACGTCGGATTTGACTGGCGAATCTCGAGAAATAGGATTGATGGCAGAAGCTGGAGTAGCTTTCTTGGGAGGCGGTGCTAGACTCTCGTCGATTTCGACTTCTAGCTGGTGTCTTGAACGCTGTGAAAGTTTCTTGCCTTCCTTCAACAGGTCGTTCAGTGCTTCTTGCTCGAGGCGATCGATCTCCTCTTTCGACAACTCTGGCTTGGCAGAAGATTCCTTGGCCTCTCTGGTCGAGTCTCGACGGACGAGAGGCTCATCGTATCGCTTGTATCGATCATCTCGGTCGCGGTCTCTGTCTCGATCACGGTCTCGTCCACGGTCCCTGTCTCTATCGCGATCCCTATCTCTGTCCCGCTCACGATCGCGATCACGGTCACGATCACGATCACGATCCCGCTCTCTCTCCTTTTCTTCCTCCCTTTCTCTCTCAGCCTTGCGCCTAGCCTCTCTCTCAGCTCTCCGCCTCTCCTGCTCGGCCTCTTCTTTCTTCTCCTGCTCCTTTCGTTTGGCTCTCTCCTCTCTCCGCTTCTCATCAATGATAGCCAACTCCTTCGCCCGTGCTTCCTGCCTAACTCTCTCCCTAGCCTCTCTTCTGTTCGCTGCATCCTCGGCATACTGCTCATCTGTCTTGCCACCTCGAGCGTGCTCAGCAGCAGCAGTTTCCTCTCCCACATCCTCTCTTCTCAGCGCTCTGATTCCCGTCTCAATATCCTCGATATGTGCATCGATCAAGGCATCGATTCGTGCTTCTGCGGTCTGGTAGACGCCCGCTCGATCGACTGCACCCTCGATCAAAGCTGCTGCCTTGCCACGTTCCAACTTCAGGAGCTGTGATGGGTTCTTCTCGATTTCGTCTTCGGCAACTTTGAGTAGGGATTCCGTGAACTCTTTCTCGAATTCCTATGAACAAATCGCATTAGTCTCCTAGCCATTTCAAAAGCAGACATGAACCCACAGTCTTCTCCAGATCCTCCCAAACCTGCTTGCGCAATGAGTCGTAGCCTCCCTTCTTCTTGAACTTGTGCGCAAGCTCATCGATTGAAAGTCGCGTCGCAGAGGACAGCGGGATGTCTGAGGTCTTGAGCTTCTTCCTCACGGGTCCCGTACTGCTGCTCGCGGCAGCATCTTTGCTGTAGGCCATCGCGGCTGCCATTGCCCAGTATTAGATCCTTAAGATCTTGCGATTGGACTCATGTGGTGGAATGGAGGTCCAATGGATCGCGTTGAAGGGGTCTGGTTTCAATAGAATTCCGAGCAAGGGTCGCGCGCGTCACGTGAAACAGCACCCCTGCGGTTTCTTAGCGGCTCGATGCCGGGAGCTTCATCTCAACCTCACGATTGAATGTGAGCAAGCAATTGAGCAACCAGCAACCCATCACACAGCTCGCAAGCCTCAATACCTGTTCAGCGGCTCTTCCGCACACCAATCACATTCTACACGCAAAGCGAGCTCTCAAAATGGTCCACAAAGTCCTCTTCTGGGCTGGCTTCGGTATGGTCTCCCTCCTATGAACCCCTCCACGACCAGCCTCTATAATGGAACAAGAAGCTAACTGTACACGCGCGAACAGGCCTTGCAACTCGATTCTGGCAACTTGGTCTCGAAATGCGTCCATTCTTCAACAAGGAATCGCTGTGGGCGTACCCTGCGTTTGCGGGCATTGGAGGAAGCTTCGGATGGTGGTTGACGGGCGTTGAGCAGAGACAACAGGCAATTTTGGGAGCTAGGAGGACGAGTCTTTTGGAGAAGAGAGCGAGGAGGGCAGAGAGGGAGGCAGCAGAGTCGGAATCGTAGAGTGGTGTGATGATGCTGGGGGAGTTTGGGATGGAGAACCTGTACAAAGTCAAGGAGGGAGAGGTATAGCATGGCGGGTCATCACGGCCAGGTGCTGAAGTATTGTTCAATTTGCAATTGAAGTCATCGAGAATCAAAGGTTTCATTAGTCAAGGACCGGAGGCTAAATACTGGTAAACATGAATTGTACCTCGGGACAGTTGAACTACACTATCATACACTGGACCAGGTCCCCCAGATTAGGTAACTAATGTCTAAAGTCCATGCAAATACTCGGAGTGTCATTCCCTAGCCCTGGCTCTCATTGCCCAATCTATGCAGCACCGGAACTGAAGTTGGCGGTACGTTCCCTGACTCCGTGACTATCATCTGAATGTACTCAGCCGGAGTGACATCGTACATCGGATTGCACAGTTGAAGCTTCTTGACGTCTCCCCATTTCTCAAGAGCCCCACCTGATATCACGAGCTCGTCTGCTGGAGCTATCTCGTTGTGAACTATCGAGTCCAAAGCCACTCTTTCCGTAAACTTGATGGTCTCGCAAAGTACCAGGACTGGCTTGTCTGCATCGTTGGCTTCCATAGCAACAAGAGCGGTTCCTACTCTCGAATATAGACGGCCATTGCTCAACATCGCATGAGCTCCGAGCATCACCTTCGTGACATCCTGAATGTTGTGGCTGAGCCCATTGATCAGGCAGTATTTGACCTCTAGCCCCAACGTTACCAACGCCGCTGCCATATGCTTCCCCTCATGTAATGGTCGCGAGTCCACCACGATGACTCTAAATTTCTTCCCAGCATTATGCGCCTCAACTAAAGATCGCTGAACAATGCTGCTTTTTGCAAATGTCATAATCACATCACCGTCTCTGATCTTGTCCGCTGCACTGGTAGCAATGACCTGATCAGCAAACGTGACTCGCTCCTGAATAAATCTGTCGATAGCGTCGCATAGGTTCTCCTTCGCCTCGTAATCTGGAGTACTGATGTCGACTTTCGATACTTCAAGCTTCAGCCACCGAATGGCGTTTCCCATGGATATTGACATCGGCCGACAGGAAGACAGATACTCGATCTGAGGTGAAAGGACGTGTGATGTAAGATGCCGCGTCAAGGAAGTACCCCGGGGGGTGGTATATGTTTCAATAACCTTAAGTAGTCAGTATTTTTGCCCTATAGGTAATATCGTCCACGCAGGACTTACTCTTTTGAAAGCTTGCAGCGTCGCGACAAGTCTTGCGCAACTCCCACAAATTGTATAATTGCTCATTTGTAGCCCCAGAGCCAACACCGCAGGATGAACCTCCTTACTTGCGCCCGCAATCGTACTCGTCCTCTGCTTATATAGATGTCTGAAGAACTCGACTGTCTTGTCTTCTTTTTTGGGTTGCGCAGGGATAGCAGGAACAGCTGGTGCCCCTCTGACAGGTAGACTCCGCACATCTACTGAGGTTGAAGCGCCTCTCTTGTGCTGCCCTTTGGCACCCTTCTGTTGCTCGGTTTTCTGCTGTGGTCCTGGCACTGCTGCTATTGTGACTTGAGGCGCACCACTCTGCTTCTCTGCTAATGCTTGCTGTCGCCGAGCTGCTTTCTCTGCTTTTGCCTGCTTCTTCAGCTCCGCATTAGACAACTTCGTCTCTCCCGTCGCAGGCGCATCTGGCGCAGTCACTGGCTTCACCTCTCCATTCTTCCCTTGTGGTTTCTCTTGTACCTGTGACGCTGCAGGAGAGTCTGACGACGGAGTGGTCTCCGCGACGGTAGGAGGATCTGAAGACGGCATATTTTGGATTGTCGACTGAAGTATGAAGTGTCTTTACGGGGACATCCCAGGATTGACGGTTGCTTTGTATTCGCTTTGGTTGTTGTTCGGCACAGCGTCTGGATAAATCGTAGTTGCTTTTTGGAACGGACTGTTCAAGCGCAGCGTGGGGTTTCGAGATTTGACGAAAGTGACTCACGTCGAGTACGACTCGGTATTGTTGAGCAGTGAAGGTTGGGATTGGAAACTATGGTCGCAAATCTATCTCTTCTAGGAAGAAGTATTGTGAAGAAACAATACTTTTGTCCGGAAGAATGCCTTTGAATATCTGGTCGCAATTGAAGAATTGAAGGGTGAGGCTGAAAGATTTCTGGATTGGGCTTCGGAGGACGAACCCCTGTCGAAACACGTGCCAATGGCTACAAGCAACCTAACAAGGGTCTTCACAGTCCACAACATCATCTCGTCAACCGAAAGCAAGTTTACCTTGTATTTCTACACTTCATATTTTCTGACAGCTTAGTTGAAATTTTTCCTCATTTCGTTCTGAGGATAAAACAATGTAAACTCCGTTATTCCTCGTGTCGCATTCATGAAAGATGACTCTTTCTATTCGAGCGATTAGGATTTCATCGTAGATAGTTCTACTTCTCGATCTCTGTCTTCGACCTTCTTTCATACTTGTACATGGAGAAAAAGTTGATTCCGGATCATTGAAGCATTGAGAAATTGCTCAAAGCTATCCTATACGTTCATTTTCCTCGACGACCTTCTCAGCACATACCTTCGTTTATATTCAGCTTCAACCTTCCTCAAGTGTCTATCTTTCCTTTTCCAATATTAGCTTAGCGCTCTACTTTCCTTCTCCTCCACTCTCCTCACGTTAGCAGTGCAAGTCATCGTTCCGATTTGGCTTTATGACACGATCCCTCCCTTCAACACTGCTCGTTGTCGGATGCACTGCCGTAGTTCATGGTAGTTTCTATCACCCCGCATCTCGCAAATCCCCCTGCCCCTCTTGTACCCCACCATCTCACTACTCGCAACACGGGAATGGCCTCATTTCAGCCAGACTTGTCATTTGTCAGTAACTGCGGAATCGTTCCTAGGCTAGCATGACGCGGTAGTAAGTACGGCAAGATCTCTTTCTAGTATATCAGGTAGCTGCTTCTGCTCATCCTTTGTCAAATCTTCGCATCTCTTGCTTTCTACGCAACTTCATATTCTTTCAAACCTTTTGTACTTGAACCCCAAAGACTTCACAATGGCACCTCAGCCTCTTCAAACACACATCCACTCCTCCTCAGAGAAGGGTCTGTCAAGTGTCACCACCCTGATCGTAGGCGCCAAATCCGCAATTCTAATCGATCCTCCCTTCCTCATCCCCGATGCCAATTCAGTCGTATCATGGATCTCAAAGACCACCGACATCCCACTCAAAGCCGTCTTCGTAACTCATCATCACCCTGGTAAGTTCAACCTGCCGTGTCTCAGATCCAATTTTCCAAATCTCAAGTCTTCCTCACAACTCAAACCCATCTAAATCATCCCCCTCCCCCCAGACCACTACTTCTCCGCCAACCCCATCCTCTCCGCCCACCCAGGTGCAAAATTCTACGCAGCACCCTACGTCCGCGCAGGAATCGACCGGGAATACGACGAGAAAGTGAAATTCTGGCCCACCATCTACGGCAAAGATGTCCCCTCGGACCCACGCAAACCCGATCCCTACCCCTACAGTTTCATCCTGCTAGAAGGCAACAAGAGTAGTCCTATCATGTTGTTGGGTCCCGTGCAGGGCGATTCCGTGGATCATACTTTGTTTTGGTTGCCGAGTGAGAAGACGATCATTGTTGGTGATGCGATGTATGGGAGGAGTACGCATATCTGGTGAGTTTTCTATTTTTCTTACCAATCTTGGGGATGGTGTGAGTTTTATGAAGGGAGTCACTAAGCTAAATCCTAAATAGGGCTGAAGAAATCGAAACTCCCCAAATCCTCCACGCCTGGCAAAGCACACTCAACCTCGTGGAATCTCTCCACCCCTCAAAAATCATAGTCGGCCATCTCGAGCAAGACTGGAGATTAGATACAGCCGCCGATCTCGCGCATAATAAAAAGTACCTCTCGCTCTTTCAAGATAAGATCCAGAACGCGGAGAAGAAACCGCCTGTCAAAGAGATCTACGATACGTTTAAGGATGCGTTCCCGCAGGCGGATAAGAATCTGGAGTTCTTTTTGGGGCATCTGAGTAATCAGTTTGGGGAGGGAGGGCAGGTTTGGGAAGAGAATAGACATCATGAGGTGGGAAAGAGGACGAGGGAGGTGTTGGAGGGTTTTGTACTTTGAGGGGGTTTGGCTGTGTATTTACACTTGATTCTCGATTCAAGTTCGACTTTATCTGGCGTGCATTTACCGAATCTTGCAATGCGTGGTAAGGAATTGTAGTCAGTGTATTATGCTGGTTCCTTAACGTGCAAAATGTGCTCGGTTCCTTATGGAAGCATTCCAGCCCCAGCCGGACTATCAGGCTTTGCTAGAGTATCTATTGGGACTATATATGCGTGCTTCTTAACACCTCTAAGTGATATATGGTATGTTAAATCAGTCTATTCTGACAGCCCTAATTTTGCAAACCCTACTTTCCACCACTCATATCGCTGCTAACGATACCTTTTGGAATTGCATATACATCTTCTCCCACACTCTCATGATCCAGTAGCTTTAGATCCCTCTCCCTTTTCAACCGACTTCAAGCTTTGAGATACCTCCCGACTATCATCAACATCCACATTTCCACTCCCTTCACCCAAATGCCCTTGGCTTCCCTCCCCTTGCACCCCAACCGCAGCATCACTTCCCCCTTTCTTTGCCTTCTTCCCCTGCTGCTGCTGCTTCCCCTCCAAGAACATCGTCAACGTCCCCAAAACCTTCCCCTCCACCGGCTTCATCTCTCTCCCCCCCATCTCCGCCATGACGCCCCTTATCGCCCCCAACAGCTCCCTCGCCTCCTCCTCCGTCGCCTTCCTCCCCTTCTTCTTCCCCGCAATAACAACCTCAACCCTCCACCCCCTCTCCAACCACCCCCCCAACTTCCCCATCCGATGCCCCAAATCGCCCTTCCCAATCGCCCAATTCAACTCCATCGTCTTCTGCGTTACACCCGTCCCTTTCGCTGCTTTGAGTTTGGCTTTCTCCGCGAGTCGCATCGCTTGTTTGTTGAGGATCTTGCAGATGGGGGGAACGCCCGGGGAGCCTGGAACGATTACGACGAGGGAGGTGGTTTTGCGGTCGAGGGTGGAGAGGATGCTGGATGTTGGGCGGGGGTCGGTCAATTTTCCATTCTCATCAACAAGTGTTACAGAGTAGGCTTTTATTTCGTCGTCGCGGGGAAGGCGGGACTTTTCGGCGACGTGGAGGGAGACATATCTCCTCTGTTGAAGCTGGGCACTACATTGTGTGTGTGGTTGGGACCGTGGTTGTGATCGTGGGGATGGTGTTGATGCTGCTCTGAAGGACAGTTGGCGAACTTGGACTTGCAATTTGGATTGCAGCTCAATTGGTGCAACGAACACGCGGTGTAGAGCTGCAGCTGAGCTGAATACACATCTTGAGCTTCGCATTTTGTCGGTATTATGGCAGATTGAATTCTGCTTCTCGGTAACGAAGAAAATACAAGCTGTCGTTGAGGTTGGGACAAGCTCGCTCGGAGCTCTCAGCCGAGGAAAACATTTCGAGCTCCAGCTTCATCCGAGCTTCACTCAGCCTCGTCTCGTGATCTCGACAACAATATCAACCCTTCTCATTACAGCTCATCTTGGAGTGAACAAGGGTACATATCAATCAGATACATCTACACACATATAGCAAAATCAGAATGCCATGCCCGCAATCCTCACCAACCTCAAAACGCGGTTCGCAGGCCACCCCATCCGCCTGCTCTCCACAACCATCAAAACGATCTTCATAGCCCACGTCTTCGTCTCCTATGGTTTCTCACTTGTGCCCACGTCTGGAGCGTCCATGCTACCCACTCTCGAGGTCCTGGGTGATATCGTGCTGATCGACAAGCGGTATCGACGGGGCCGCGGGGTAGTAGTTGGTGATGTGGTGAGTTTCGATTCGGTGGTGCAGCCGGGGGAGAGGGTCATTAAGAGGGTTGTGGGATTGGAGGGGGATTGTGTGGTTAGGGATACGCCGGGCGTGGGGGAGGGGATGGTTATGGTATGTGGTAATTTCTCTGGATTTCTAGGTCTCCATTTCGTCTTTGGATTTTTGGACATTTAGCTTTGAGTTTCTCATGTGATATTTTGCTATCTGTTGGTCCTTGGCTTACAAGATGAATAGGTCCCAGAAGGCCATTGTTGGGTCGTGGGTGACAATTTACCTTATTCTCGAGATTCGAGACATTTTGGTCCAATGCCTATGGCTTTGATCAAGGGCAAAGTGGTAGCTAAGGTATTCCCATGGAGGGAGAGGAAGTGGATAGAAAATGGATTAGAGGCTGTACAGTAATAATTTTACCTCGTTGTACAATGTACAGTACATTCGGCTTAGACAGGTTGAGCATTTGCAGGAGCAAGGAAGGCGTTTGGGAATGTAGGACTGATGTAAATCACAGCCTTGGGAGAGCCACGCGTTCGAAAGATCAAAATCGAATGATACATTTTGAATTCGAGGCTGTGGTGGATATCATAAAAGTCCTATCTAATTACATGGAATAAGCCCCAAAAGTCCCTGTATGGACCGCGACAAGCAGGAGTAAAGGTCGAATGAAAAGTGTGCGAAAAGGATGGCCGGATTATCTCATTCTGCCATCGACCTGAAAAGAGCCTCGCCCTCGCCCTCGCCCTCGCCTCAGCTCCGTCAATGCTCGCTACTAAAGTATGCCCTCATTAAATGCGCCAAACACCTCGCCCTTCCAGCCAAAATGCAGAACAAAGCAGAAATTCTATACGGAACATTTGGTATGGTTCAACCTTCGATATGGGATGGCTTGTTTTGCCCAAGAAGTTGGAGGGATCGCTGAGCAAGCTGAACAACCTCCCCTTCTCCATCCTCTTCGGCCTCATCATCGGATTCAATCTGAGTATCAGCAATCGTCTTAATCATCTGTACGATCTCCTCTGACTTTCCAATAAGGTTTATCAATTTCTTATCCTCAGATTCAAGGAGTTGGAGAAGAGTCCAGATCGCAATATGTTGGAAAGTGGCATCTCCACTAGCGAGGAAACGCTTCAAGTATCCATGGATACCTCCGTTTGGCTCTGTCCAGTCCTGTATGAAGATGGAATAATCGCCCACTGAAGAACATGTCAGCAAGTGCTTTTCATATCAATGTAGTATTCATACCTTTCGAAGACAAATTTCCCAAAGCTGCAGCACTGTTGCCTTGCACTTCAATGCTTTGGGAATCAGTCAATGGGATGAGCACATCAAACACACCCAAATTCAAGAGATGGGTCTTCAGCTCGTCACTGAGAGCAAGGACGGCGATTGCCGCTGTCATCTCAGACTGTACACTAAGGGGCACATCAAGGACAAGTTGCTTGCACTTCTGTACAGCACCAGCTTCCAGAACCAAGGCCTTATTGCGGTCAGAACTGGCGGCCAAGTTTCGTAGAGTAGAAATTGCATGGCATTGAATTTCCTCATTATCGGTGGATCCCAACAGGTCGACCAGTGGCTTCAGAAAGCCGGCATCTATGATGGGAGATTCGTTGAGTGGGTGGATCGAGATGTTGCGGATACAGGCGACGGCAGACAGAATTAAAGGTAGGTATGAAGATTGCAGAAGTCGGAGTAGCGGGGCAAGACCTCGAGCTCGAACAATTTCAAGCTGGTATTTTTCGTCGGATGCCAAATTTCGAAGAGCCAGAGCGGCCTGGCATTGTACCTTTGGCGAAGAAGAATCCATCAAAGCCACCAAGGATTGTACAAGTCTGTTCTCATTTTGTGCCAACTTCTTCCGATTGTTCGCATCGACAGCGATGTTGCTGAGTGCGGTGGTGCAGTAGTATTGGACGTCGACGTCTGTAGAGGAGAGGAGTTGAACAAGCACAGGAATAGCTCCGGCGTTCACCAGCTGCTGTCTGTTCTCGTCTTGGAAATATTAGCCTTTGACTTGTTGTAAGTCGGAGATAAACCTACCAGAGTGTGTCATATTCAGCAGAGCTCCAGTAGCGTTTCTCTGCACCCGCATGTCCTTCGATTTTGCCAAACGGGTGAGTGGACCTAATGCTCCCGACCGGGCAATCTTTGCCTTATTGTCCTCGTGGGTCGCTAGGTTCGTGATGCATCCAACCGCATTGCATTGAACCTCTACATTCGGCGACATCATTTGGCGGATAAGAGGAGTGAGTCCACCAAGGAGTACGATGGCAACTTTATTCTCGGCTACACAATGTTAAGAAGGTATCTAAATCCTTGTGAGCATCACTCACTATTAACAGCAAGATTTCCCAATGCGGCGCTGGCGGCTCTTTGAACCTCGATATCGGGGCTCTGAAGTAGGAAGAGGATTGGCTCCAGGGTATCACGGTCAACTTCACGAACATCTGTAGTATTGTTAGTGATCAGCTCGTTGCTTTCGTCCAATGTAAAGCATCAAAAGAGCGCTCTTCCAGTCGTACGCGCTCATCCAAACAGCAGAACCGGACAGCCCAGCTTGAACTGCTTGAGTCTGCCTCACTTGTGTCTAACATACCTCGCTCTGTAATCTCCGCAAATGTCAAGCTTGCGCTCCGTTGTAGGTCCACATTATCTGAGAAGACCAAGGTACTCAAAGCTCGTAGAGGTTCGCCGGAGAAGAAGTCTGTCTCGCCGCGCTAGTATTATCAGCATCGATTCATGAATAACGAGGGGAGCGCTCCGTACATTCTCTAGATATTGTAAGAGGTCTGCCACAGCCTCTCGTTCGCTCTCGGCCAAGACTGGTTCGTAGAGACCATCGCGAGATTTGCCTGTGTACCGTCAGCACACGCTCGAAGCTCCCTTCGTTCCTTGCATGAGAGTCTACATACTTCCGCAGCATGAAGATCCGCAAGCACCCATCTCCAAAGCTTGGTCCCGCAGGACTGGTGGTGTATCTTAGTCGAGGTCAATTGTTTTGGCGGAATGTGAGCTGGCTGGTGGGTGGACAAAGCAAAGTCAACAGGATGTGTCAGGTCGAAAGCGTGGACTTGATCCGATGGGAGGCTCAAGGGTCCATTCACAGCAAAAGAAACACAAAAAATCGAGATGTGGAAAGAGTGAAGAAGGCGATGAGGACGACGTGGATGGCAGAGGGTCGAGCTTGCCTGGGCCAGTCGGATATGATCTGGGAGAGGTTCTGGTCAGGTCTGGAGATAGCTCGTTCTCTCAGTCGGGTTCAGGTCAGGGTGCTACGTCGGCGCGGCAGGCGCCAAGGAAGCAGCAGCAGCAGCACCAGCACGAGCAGGCAGGTGAACGCACGGCAAGACCCAGCGCCAGCCCAGCCCAGCCAAGGCAAAGCCTCATCACTCGCCTATTCTCTGAATTCCAACCCTCCACCTCCCTCCCCCTCTTTCTCGTATCCCCTGCAGCCGTTACCACGCATCACATGCATATTCATATGATGTATCAGAAGACCCTATATGTCTCTTCTAAGAGTCAAGAGACATTCCTTTGCTACTTTGAATCCTGAAACAGGCTGCACGGTGGTGTAAAAAGCCATCAGCCACATGTACCAAGGTACTCGTTGAGTGTTGAGAGCTGGGCTGAAGCCTAGTGATAGTTCGGAAAAGAAAGCAATATAACATCTTTAATCCTACCATGGTAGCACAACTCTCGTTTGCTGTCTCACAATTTTCCAAGATGACTTCAGACGCTCTCATTTACAAAAACAAGCCCCTTGGCTCTCTGATCAAGTATGAGGCTCTTGTGGCTGTAGAACGACCTCGACATACTCCGATATCGAGGTGGACACTTTTATCCTGCCTCGATGCAAGCTGTTATGCCAGCACCGTATCCAAACTTGCTATTTTTGATTTGATACAGAAATAATGCTAAGAACTTGAAATCTGATCCTGCGAGGATGGAAAGATCTTTCTAGTATAATGCACTCTACCGAGACAAATTTCGGCTGGGATGAACCTGCACTGTTCGATTTGACTTCTGAAAGTAAACAAACAAATCGATAGCAGTCCCACATGAACAGGAGATTGATGTGGGGTACCAGCGATTTTTTTCTTGCAGAGATATCCACGATAGCGGGTAAACAGATCAGATAAGAGAGCATTGCCTGTACTACCGAGGATTGGTCATAATCACGATCCTAGATATTTATCAATGGCAGGGGAACTCAAAAGAATACATGATGACATTCTTCATTGAAAGGGATTCACAAGTCTGTATCTATGACAACTACGATTTAGGCCGTTCGATGCTACCTAGTCTCGATGCCATCCCAACCATCGGGTGAGAACAACAAATCGGCTCGGCACGACTTGAAGCTTTGCTCTCCTCTGTTTCGCCCAGTCGAGTCTGCTCTAAGGTTACTCGGCCCGGGAAAACGTATGAGCGCCACTAAACTCCTTCCCAACTCCTTGTCCCACTCTCCCACGTGAAGTTCAACCCCACGTCGATCCTCTCCCTCAACCCCATCCCATCCGCTGCATCTCTCCAGAAAAAGGCCTCGCTTTCGATAAGGTAGACAGACAGATCTACATCCAATACTCATCCTCAAATATTCCCCATTCACTTTTTATTTAATATCCTCTTCAATTATCTTCTTCCATTGCTGAAGAGGAGCCTCACCCATCGCAACTTCCCACGCTTCTAGATGTCACCCACGATTATCCATGTCTGATACGGCTGAAGACACACGGCCGGCGGCTGCGCCAACAAACGTCGCTAGATTTGGTCACGAGCCAGCGCTGATTGCTCAACCTTCGACTTTTCTTCTTCCCCGAGGCCAGAATCGCGCGATGCAGGATAAGCCGGTGACCGCTGTTGATCAGGACCAGTTGAAGGGATTGGTAGGTGCCCCCGCTTCCCGTCTTGCTTGTGCCCTCGTTTCGTGAGCCCCAGATCCTGCGCCCGCGTGCGTGGGAGTGGGATGGGGATTTGGGGAGTTGGCGCGGGGTTGTTCTGCTCTTGGACCTGCGTGGATGGATGAAGAAAGGAACTGCGAGGACCCTGCGAGGCTGACAAAGTTTCAAACCACAGAACGCAATCCGCGAGTTCCTGAAGATTCGGACGAGTTATGATGTTCTTCCCCTCTCTTTCCGCCTCATCATCCTCAATACAGACTTGCTCGTCAAGAAGAGTTTAACGATCCTCCTCCAAAATGGTCAGTGCTCTCTGTCTGCCACTTCGACTTCTACTGATTCCTTGCCAGGAATCGTCTCTGCCCCTCTCTGGGACTCACATACTTCGACCTTCGCCGGTCTCCTCACGACGTCAGACTACATAAATGTTGTTCAATATTACTGGCAGAATCCAGACGCTCTCAGCCAGATAGACCAATTCCGGCTGAGCAGCTTGAGAGGTAAGGCAGCAGGTACATTCATGACCCGAGCATTATGTTGAATGGTTACAGATATCGAGAAGGCTATTGGTGTTTCTCCTCTCGAGACACTATCGGTCCATCCTGCACGCCCTCTCTACGAAGCATGCCGGCAGATGCTGAAGACTCGAGCTAGGAGGATTCCCCTTGTTGATATCGACGATGAGACTGGTCGGGAGATGGTAGTCAGCGTGATCACGCAATACAGACTGCTGAAATTCATAGCTGTCAATGTTGTTGAGACAGAATACCTCAAGAAGAGTGTCTCGGAAATCGGTCTCGGCACATACGGCGACCTGCAGACGGCTACCATGGATACATCCGTCATCGACGTCATACACATGATGGTGAAATACAGCATCTCTAGCGTCCCAATTGTGGATGAGAACAGGCGTGTTCTCAACGTTTTCGAGGCTGTTGATGTTATCACAATCATCAAAGGCGGTGCATACGATGAGCTTACAACGAGTGTCGGAGAGGCGTTGTTGAAGAGAGCCGAAGACTTTGCTGGGATATATACTTGTAGCGAAGAGGACAGGCTTGATTCGATATTCGACACTATTCGTAAATCTAGAGTCCATCGGCTGGTTGTCATCGACGACGAGAATCGTTTGAGGGGGGTCATTTCTCTGTCGGATATCTTCAAATACGTCCTTCTCTATGGGGAGACCGATGAATGAGCGGAAAATGGGTCAGGCTTGGTAGGATTCTAGGGGCAGGGGCATGAATGGCGTTGCATAGCGAAATGGCGTACGGGGTGAGATTTGGCACATCATGATGCAAGGTTTTACTAGATTTCCTTGGTCCTCTCGTCCATAATACCATTTTGTTTTCTCGATGCGGGATTCCCATCTTTTCTACACGGGGATATAGGTACATTGTAATGGAGAGGGGGCGGAGCATAAACAAAAATACAGATTCACATCACCACTCGACCACCTTGGGTATGAGAATGAAAAGTCGTGGGTTAGGAAGGAGCAGAGTGACATGAGCGCGTCCTTTCCAAGTTTCGCAGGTGCGTTCGAGAACCACGCCAGGCCTATGTTGACAAACAGAAACCAAAACTTTCACTGCACACTCAACGCTACAAATTATCAGTGATTCTCCTCCGTACACCACAATGCACCAAAAAGCAATCAAATAACGCTGGTCTTATTTCTCGCTCATCATCAGCAGCATTATCAATGGCTCAACAACCTACCATCTTCGACGACATGAACATCGCGGCAGGCTTGTTGACCGAGCCCAAAGATCCAAGACACCGATCTTCCTTCACCGGCGTCTCTTTTGTAGGGCTTGATGGTAGTGATAACCTACAGCAACGATCCGATGAGCAAGGCGATGGACATCCTGAAGGCAGGGCGCGGAGAGCGATCCGAACAAGCAATACATGGACATCATCGAGCGGAGACGTCCTGTCTGACCACGACGATATTGATGATCGGACCGTATTTGTTCAGGAATACAATCGCTTAGCGAGAAAGGTACGAAATTCGCGATCACAAGGAAGTTTACCTGCTAATGGGTGATGTTACAGCACGGTGTGCGACAAGTGGACCCAGAAGAGTACGATGGGTTCAATGTGGGTTTGCCTAGTACTACAATCAGCCATCGCTAATGTGGTGTGACAGGATGATCTGATCAACTCCTATACGAAACAAGGAAGCTGGTTCTCTCGTAAGATCCTCAGGAAGACCTCCTCATCCAACAGCGTAAGGTTGAAACCCGAAAAACACGTAAAGCACAGACGAAGTATCAGTGATCTGTCTTTACGATTGAAGGCAAAGAGGGACAAGTTGAAGGACAAGGACTTACAAGAACTTGTTCGTCTGTGCGGATCGAGTCTCTTGTATCTGCCGACAGAATATGCGGCGGGCAGTTTGGCGGTACCAACATGCTTTCGTGCGACGGCGCAATATCTTGTTCAACATGGTAAGTTTGGTTCTGTCGCCATATAGCGCTTACTGATATTTCGTAGCACCTTCTACTCGAGGAGTCTTTCGTGTGCCAGGTTCCCAGAATGTCGTCGCAGCTTTGTACAATCACTACGGGTCCATGGATGAGGATGGACAGGTTGTTTCAGGAACCGTACGATGTCCCACACTACCAGATCATATCAGATGTGACGTCCACGATGTCGCGTCTGCTTTCAAGAAGTTTCTTTCTGGGCTACCGGGGGGAATTACAGGTTCATTGCACCTTTTTAGTGTCTTCATCTCAATTCAAACTCAACTGCGCAGCGACCCGGAATTGACTAGGACGAAACAAAGTAAAGTACGAGCAAGACTTATCGCCCTCTCAATTGCAACATTGAGATCTCAATACCGACGTGAATTGATATGTGCCGTGTTTGGACTTCTCAGTATGATTGGACGAGCAGCAGAGATTGCACCAAGGGAAGATGATCGGGGACGGCCACTACCTACAGCTGACCTTATGGGATATGGACCACTAGGAATTGTGTTCGGACCGCTGCTTCTAGGAGACTTGCTGGAGGATTACACCATGCGTATTGCCAATCCCCAAGGAGGATTGGTCCTTCTTCCTATAAGTCTGCCCAAATCTCGCAAAGAGAAGCACAAGAAGAGCAGAACTGGAGACGAAGGCACTGCGTTCAACACCCATGTGGACAAGATCAAGGTCGCCAATAGCATTACTGAAATGCTTATTACTCATTGGCGAGATGTAGTTCGTCACATGAGAAATTTGAGTGCTCTGAAAGTCGTGGTCACGACGAAGAGCGTAGCTGTCAGAGGGCCAAGACAACCGATGCTCAGACCTTCGGCCTCTGAGTCGTTCGCTCTTCGAAAGCCTCCTGACTGGGACCAGTTCAGATCATCAATGAGGAGACTGGAGAGAAGCATTTCACCTACGCCGACGCGACGTAAGTCTTCTTGAATGAATTCATGTTTTGTCCATGATGTTGACACAATTAGGTATACACAATCATGTTGAAACTGAAGCTGGTTATTCGGCATCTCCTCATGGGGAGATGCTAGTGGTCAAGAAGCAAAGATCCAAGAACAAGCCCTTGTCAAGTCACCGGCTATCTGGAGGTCGGTCGTTGAGCATTCTTTCTCCTACTGCCGAAGATACGATCAAAGAAGAGCAGCCAGAATCGCCCATCAGGGTTTCGAGCACAGCAGACGATCAACCAGCAACCATCGCATCAGACTGTCCAAATCCCCCGTGCACTTCAGGCTCGCTCCGGCTCGCTTCGAGCCCCTTAAAAGATGACATATACAGCCCTTCGACATCGTCGGATGATAAGGAGTTCCCGCCCAATATGATTCCACTTCCCACTCGGTGGGAGGAATCAGTAGACCTAAAATCCTTGCATAAAGAGAACAAGAATCCTCGCCCGATTGCTCCAGCAGCTGTCAGAGCAGAATCGCCGAAGTCAGACGATCGTTTTAGCCACGACACTAAGCAGCAACTACACTCCATGTCTACTCCTACATTCTCGAATTCTAGTCCATCCAAAAGTTCGAGAAAGAAGGTCAAAGGTTCCAAGGAGTCCTCCAGCTCCAGTGGGAAAGGCAAGCATATACGAAGTCCTGGAGGTCACGCAAAACTACAAAAACAGTCTCCAGTTTCTATCGAAAGAAGCAAGTCCAAGAAGCGGCAAGAGAAGGGAGGTCCTAAAAAGACTGAAATGCCGAGACCTCGAGACTATGATGCCGAACTCAAAGAGTTTGTGGCAGACTGGATAGCTCTCGACACGAAGAGAAAGGTCCTTCAGACTGGTAAGAGCAAGCATGAGTTGCAACGGTTCAAGGCGGAGCTGGATGCTGAACAAGCAATTCTTGAGGCTCGTTATGAAGCTATAAAGGCGGACAAGGCAGCATCCGAAAGCAATCTGGCAATACTGGAGGCTCGACATGAGGCCATCAAAGTAGGAAATGCGGCGATTGAGAATAAGAAAGTAAGAACACAGTCTGTTCAGTCTCGGGAACCTCATATTGCCTCGCCAAATCATCCTGAGGTTCAGGAAAGTACTTCTAACATATTTCACGACGAGATCGCCAAGAACGAACAATTCTCTGACGTAGATATCGACACTCTCGAAGTCGCGCTAAAAGCTTCAGATCAGGAGCGACAAAACCTGCGCACGGAAAAGCTGCAGCTTGTCTCAGATCAGAACGCATTGCTAGCAAAGTGCAAGGCACGACCTGCAGGGCTAGCAACTGGCGTGGAAGACACCACATACAAGCAGGGGAGCCAAAACCTTGACGCATCTGAGCAAGACGCATCTGAGCAAGCAGCGAAGGCGAACTTACGGGCCATTGTGGCCAGACTGGAGACATTGGATGAGTCCCGGCAAAGGCATCCTAGCAGGGAGCAGTCTGTCCAAAGTACTGTAGCCACGACGGGAGACAGTACATCTTCGACTAATCAGGAACAGCATAGTTTCGACGACCTGACTCAACTAGCCATAGACATTGAAGCAGATCAAAAACAGTCAGCCATCGAAACCCCACAATTCCTGTCTACACAGCAGCTAGACAGTGATAATCAAGGAATTCCCGAACATACACCACGCACTCCAGACACCCTTCGTGCAGAGCTTGGAGCTTTCAAGGCCAGTGTCGCGATCTGGAAAGATAGGTGGAAGTCATACAACCACGGCAAGAAAACCATATCAAGCTCCGAGAAGAAGTTGCATGATGAGGAGAAAGCATTGCTCGCTGATCGGTGGCATAATCTAAAAGTGAGAATGGCTGCTGAGAAGGGTGCAGTCCAGGCTAGGGAGCAAGAAGAGTCACCTCTACTACCTTTCAAGCATTTAGAAGCAAGCTCAGAGTCATGTCCTCCAGCTTCATTGCCTGCGAAACCGCAAATCACGTTCTCTAGACCATCACCTCATTGTCCCGAGGATCATTCAAGTAGCCCACGCAGGATAGGAGGCAGCGAGCCGGGACTTCTACCACGAGGACGCAGTCGCTCTCCACGACGAGTATCGAGATCATTGTATGAGGATCCCAAGCGGAAGAAGAACTTGCTTGATTTGTCAAGAATATCAAGGGATCCATTGTCGAGAGTTTCCAGGGAAGAAGACGACGCTTCCTTGGCTGTGCTGGCTCAGGCTCTAGATGTGGATGCCGAAGACGACTTGATGGATAAGCCGCCAGATCTGGATGCTAACGACAACAATCCAAGCCCAGCTGGCGAAGTTCACACCACACATCCCACTATACTTGTGGAGACATCCACTACTGTTACGAGTCTGCAGGTGGATGAGCCTCCAAAAGTCAACGATGACGGCAGCAAACCCGGCATGATTATCGAAACTGCTACCCAGACAACTGTTTCCGAGAGTTCGAAATCCGAGGAAGCAGCTGATTGGTCCACCAGCCAAACAAAAGTAGTGGCAGTTGTTGCAGACAAATATGATTCGACGGTTGCCGGTATTGAGATCAGTGCATCGGCTTCAGACCCCCAAAAAGCAATATACCTACCAGAAGTTGTGATCCCGAGGACAGCAATGCAAGTTCCTACGGAGCATTATACAACCTCAGTCCGCAGGGCGACTGTGCCTATGATGTCCAGCCATGAGCGAATTCCTGATCGAAATGCAGCAAAATCAATTGGCAGCCCTAGCAAGATATCGGCTCTTGTAGCAAAATTCAATCAAAGAAAGCCACAATCTACTGTATTTGTTTCATCCACAACATCTCCATCGAAGTCGCCTGTGAAGACTCCTAAGCGGGCAGCTGCTGAGACGCGGCCTGGTGTTGGAACTCCAAAGGACAGCGTCGTATCTCCATACACTACAAATGCTGCATCACCAACTAGATCCCAAAAGTCCGAGAAGACTCCCCAATCAAATCAAACTGCCGCTACTGGCGAAGTACGTTCTCTTTTGGATCCGAAGTCCAGTCCCGTCAGAAAGCCGACCCCAAAGCGAATTTTGAGAGACTCCCTTTACGACTCGACCCCACTACGACCTGTTGCACGAGCCGCCAAAAGTCCTCGATCGACTCCATCGCCAACCAAAGCCTCAAATCCATATGCTGTGTCTCTCCGGTCGGTTCAAAAGAATGTCGATGCTTCACCAACACGAGGTACATCTGGCCCGACCACTAATCTCAACAAAGACAGCTGCGATCTCGACGGAGCAGCAGTTGACGGGCAGAAAGCGCCCAGATCTCAGGACATCGTCTCCACAACAATGACACCGCCACCTCGCTTCAACTTGCATTGTTTTTCAGAAGCCGAAGTACGTGTGAAAGAATCATCTACATCATCTTCCAAGACAATTCGACTCGAACGTGGAGCTGGAAAAGAGCTTGCCGAAACAAGAGACAAAATTTATAGCGAATTGGATCATGTACAACTGAAGCCAGCCGTGGTGTCTCACGACAATGAAGCCGCATCTACCCTACCGATGTTCGATGGCCCCAAAGCTCCTACAAATATTGGACGAGTACTTCCTCATCCGGATCCGCTTCCTGTAGCGCATCATTTGAATTTGACGCGCCCACCGAGGACCGGTCATACAGATGCGGGAGAGCTTACTTCTGTCAAACAAATCACAAGCCCTCCTTCAGGTCGAAGTAGCTCCTTGCTGTACAATCAAGTGAGAAGTCTCCAGCGTCAACTGTCTGAGAAGGTTGAGGAGATCCAACACCTGAGACATCAACTTAACACTCGTGGGAATCTCGAAACCGGCACTCTTAGCGAAGAGTTGAGAGAAACTAAACGAGATCTGCAAAGCTGGAAGACTCGAGCAGAAATAGCCGAGAAGCAACTTGAGATCCTCACAAAAATGCCCTCTAGAACCAATTCGTTTAACCACACCACCAGCACTTCCTCCAAGCGTTCTGTACAGTACGGAAGGTCTAGTACGGATTCGAGGAAAGAAGAGGGGACTATGTCTGATAGAATCAGAAAGGCATTGCATGGGATGGATGGAGCTGACAGCCCTCGGCGATGGGCCTCTGAAGAGAGTACGGATACTGTGATTCGCGACATCAGTGAGGTTGTCACAGGTGCTGAGTACAGCATGTGGGCGGAACAGACTATGAATGCGATTGACTCTACTGATACAGGCGAAGAAATCAGGTGATATCGCAGCTTGCGCGTGTTTAAGTTTATTTGGCGTTGTTGGACTAGGAAGGAAACGAATACTTAAAGTGGGTATCCTTATGTTATCGTCTACATGCTTCATTTGTATTATTGAATTGGAAGGTCTCGTCTCATCGAGAATGCTTGTTAGTCTACTGTGTATTTTCTCTTATCGAGAGTTAATCAATAAGCTTTGTTGTCACCTTCTGGTTTTGTCGCATACGCGCGATTTGTTATCGGCAAGGCTGAATTTGGCTATTGAATCAACAAAGTGAATCCCATAGCTCCATCATTGCTCCGTAGCCGCACCTACCTCAAATCTGCCCATTCTCGTCGAGTTTTTTTTCCCCCTCACGCCATCTTCAACCTCGTTTCTTTTTCCATTAAGCTCGTCAATCTCGGCAGCGCACCGAAACCTCGCAACAATTTATTGCGAAGCAGAGATCAAGTACTCGTACCCTTCGTTGTTACTCAGCTGGAGAGATTCAATAGCAACGGCGAGTCCTGAACAAGCTACAGGTACAGAAGATCATGGGGTCTCAAAAAGTCGACGTCAATTTCGATCTCGATCTCGGCCATGATGGTGAAGACGCGATTGAAGCTCCTGCACTGCAGAGAACCACATTCAAGAAAGCAGGCTTCTTCAGCTTTGAGAATCCCGGTTTCGTACTGAGTACGTGGTTCTCCCCCTATCCCCTCCTCTCTTTTCTTTTATTTCCTTTCCTTTCCCCTCTCTCCTCCTCCTCCTCCTCCCCCTTCACTTCACCCCACCCCAAAAAATCAAGCCACTGACCACTCCCTCTCACACACAGTCCTATACAATTTCCTCCTCGCCCTCCCCCTCTCCTACATCCTCACGCATCTCAACAAAGAAATCATCTCCCTCATCGGCTACGAGAAGATCATGCGCTGTCCATCTGGGATCTTTTTCTCTAGGGCGCTGTTTGTGGCGGTAAATATGTGGTTGGTTGTTGGGTGGGGGATGCAGTTGGAGAGGGAGGCTTGGGAGAGGGGTTTGAAGAAGGGTAATGAGAAGGGTGAGAGGGTTGAGAGGTTGAAGGGACTGGTACGGTGGTGGGGGAAGGAGGTCGAGAGGTTGGAGGGGTGGAGGGAGGTTTTGGACGTAAGTGTCAAGGGTGCTTAGAAGTGGAGGGGTTTCGATGTGCTGAGCTGATATTTTGGTTAAGCAGAGAGAAGTCGAGGAGCAGATCTTGCGCGAGAGTCCTGAGTCTGGCAACAAGAAGACCGTTTCTGCGCGTCATGCGGACGGCGACGGTGATGGCAAGTCGAACGCAGTTTCTCCTACCGGTAATTATCGTCGGACGGCTGCTGAGGAGGTTGATGGAGATGGATATGAGGTTGATGATAGTGAGGATGTGGAGGAGAGTGAGGAAAGTAGTGAGGGTGATGAGGGGGATAGTGAGTGGAATTGTGTTGATTAAGCGGTTGCTTTCGAAACAGGGAATGGTGGAGGGGGCGCTGAGACTGGGTTTCGGGTGTGCTTGCAGAAAAAAGGAGAACGCTTATCGTGGCACTAGCCATGGTAAGTTGAGGTTATTGCAGGAACTGAGCTATCACTCAGCAATTGAAGTGATGGCTCTCACCTTTCCGCCGGGACAAAGTAAGACAGACGAAAGATCTCTCACCCAAGTAGCTTCTCGCAAGTAAACAACCCATCTTGCGCTCCCGCTCGCTCACGCTTGTGAATGGTACAGGAAAGCCATTTGCAACTCTGACTTATTTAATTTAACATTGGTAGTACATGTCATCTTGTCGATCTAACGCGCCCTTGTGCGTGCCGTGTCAGGGCATCACGAGGTCGAGAATTGGTAAGCATCGCTTAGATCCTCCATGTCAACAAAGCAGCTGCGATCCACAAAGCGTGTACACAAAAAGCCTTTGTATCCTATACCTATGTTTCTTACACTCCAAGGCAAGAGTCGGCTTCTCTTCCACTTCGATCAATGGGTGAATCATTTGTTCGTGAGTACAGGATAGGGAGTATAGACCGGGCTGCATTCGCTTTAAGCGGCCGTAATACAAAATCTTCGTCTCCAGCGCCCAGGATCCTCGAATTACTACGTGCTTGCCGCATATTCTTGAGATTTCTGTGCAAGGAGATAGCCTACTGTGTAGTGCTGTGAAATTTCTGGAATGAATCTCTGGCTACTGCCGGAGTAAGATGACACGGAAATACTTCGCATTCAGTCCAAGTCCTGGCTTGAAGCAAACAGGCATTTTCGCGATTTGCATGAGAATTGTCACTCATATTCTTTCCATTCTTTCTCATCAGGAGCATCTCATACTATCATTGCATGACAGCATAGAATGTCTCACGAGCCCCACACTCCTTGAGGCCATGGCACTTATCGAAAGCAGTGAAGGTAAAGTAAACAGTGACTAAATACACGAAGCAGTTGTTCCGGACTCGAACAGTGTTCGATGTTGTCTATTCTACGTAATAGTAAACTTTAGGTAAGACAACATGGTAGATTTGTTATGAGAGGTAAGTTTGATGGGACATTCGCTTCCGTCAGAAGTAGTATCACACATTTTGTTGAGTGTCTCGATCCTCCAGAATTTCGCTTGATCCTCACCGTTTGTCATATCTCACTGCATCCAAGTAGGTTCTTTCTGTCAACCAAGATGCCTTTCACGCATTACTTCGTCCACAAGGGTCGTAAGGACAAACCCAGAGTGCTAGTTGAGTTCAGGGATCCACATCATCTGCCAGAACAAGACACTGCTTCCCTGGCGTCGGGTCACCCACGCAGAGACTCAGAATACTCGCCAAGATCTCCTCAGGCACTCTTTCGGGAGAATTTGTCTCGTCAAAAGTCGGCTCGCGAAAGGACAGCCAGCGAGGAGTCTTTTGATGATGATCATTACATGCGGATTAATATACGATGGCTGGACTACGTCAATAATTCTGAGAACATCCGTCCAGGTCGCATCAAAGAAGGTCGTAATTATCCGAGGCCCCGCAGACCTCACAATGTCCTCGAAAGAAATAGGCTGCGTTTAAAATCTCTGGCTGACGAGGAATTGAATGTTCACTTATCCCGCTCACGGTCAAGTCCAACGCCTATAACAATCACTGCGAGAGTCTTCTTTTCCGACGTCCAAATCCCCGTAAGAGCTGCGAGTGTGAAACGGAGAAAGAAATCAGACAATCTCAGAGCAACGGCTCCGGCTCATGAGACCATCACCAGTGATTCTTCTGCCGAAATGGCTGCTGATGAGCTTCAGCACCTGGCCGAAGGTGCTTGGCTGAACTTCTGAACATCTAGGAAACCCATATCATAGAGAGCCATAAAGCATCATCCTAGAGAGTTCCTAAGAGAATCTCTCAGTGAGTCTTAGGATAGTAGTTTAGAGAGCACCTAAGAGAACAACTTTGAGAGTTCTACAGAAAGATTCTGGAAGCACATCTAGGAGAGGATCTTGAAGTGTTCCAAATGATCAACTTAGAGATATGCTAGAAGATCCTCACTGAGCCTCAAAAGTATCTTGAAGAGGTGCTCTTCAGAGCATTGGACAGGTAATAGCCGTGCCGAATATACATGGTCTGCATCAAGTGACCTCTGATTCCTGATAGTATGGTGGGACAGCTATTCCGTGTTGAGCATATGTTGCTCCCAAAGATGACACCAGGTGATCCGATCACACAGCTGATATTATTCAACAAAACAGGACAAAAGATTCTAAGAATAGGAATGAAACATTTTTCAAAGCATTTCAGATGACCCACTTTCCTTGTTACATTTTCCTTGTTACATTTTCCTTGTATTTAATTCCCTTGTGATATGATTCGTATCGTTTGTTAATAGAAACATACCACATTCTCTTTATCATTCTCTTTATCGAGTTGATAACTACCTACTCACAGGCTTCCCTGGTTTATAGTCAGACTCAATCAGTACGGAGATCCAAGTGCCTCTCACTCCCGCAACTTGAGATGTGACCAGTTCCGAGCCCCACATTCACCCCTCTATTTACCTGTCCTCGCTTAGCAAAGATACCAGAACTCCCAAAAAAAAGTGACTTCATTGCAATATTTTACGATGAATCAAAGCATGCAATTATGATTGAAGATGTGATACGATAATTGATAAATTTGTAGGTAATCCTACGCGATATTTGTCAATGGAAGCTTGGTAATCTAATTGCTCACTAATGCCTCCTCCCGGCACTTGCAGACCGAATAATGAGGGATCGTCTAGCTAGATTCGAGCTAAATCCACCACATTTCATAACATAAGTGTCAAAGAAACTAGAGCCAGCAGTTTATAAGCATTCTATATGTTTAGATGCGACATGACAAATATTACTCGCGGGGACATCTACGACGACAACCCAAATGAGAATGGAAGACTACTTTACTTGTTTACTTCCGAAAAATGCGATACTCGGCCGGGATCATCTACTATACCGCAGTCTTTCTGTCCTCCATCATCATCACCTATTTCGTCTTCTTAATCTGTCTAGGCTACACAGACGAAAATCTCGCACGCAACCACAACAAACGGCAGCAAGTCCACTCTAACAGGAAGCCAAGCAGGAGTCCAAATGTCACGACATATCCGAATTCTGCACTGCTCGGCACAAATATGACGCAAAAGTTATGCCTCAATCTTGAGGAGAAGACTGGTGAGAGATGCGCCGAGATATGTGTCTTATCAGAGATCAGAGAGGTCTACAAGAATTGTGGAGTGGAGGAAGCTTCTGTGCTGGATAAGTGAGAGCGATCTCGATGAGCGGGATTCGTTTCTGAGGCAAGTGAAAGAAGAGTTGAAGAACATTGGGTACCGGGAATCAAACTGTGGGATAGATGATGAAGGGAAGTGACCCCTTGAACAGGATGCGAAACATTTTTGGAGAGCAAGCTGGGGGGAAGTGCTTGCTTACATTTGTAGGGCGAATTGTGGATCATTGGGTGCTCACTAGCCTGTTAAGGAGGAACGATGGGTTTTTCTAATTACTAGCTCGTTTCTCAGATCCGTCTCCTAGAGTACTTTTGAGAGCTCAGGTGTGGTTATATCTCATTAGTCTTGGAAGACTAAAAACTAGCTCCGAGCCATGTCACCAAGTACTCACCCAACATTGAGCTTTATGGACTGATATTTTCTTGAGTTCCAAAATTCTCACGGAAACCAACTTTCATGGAAAGGAAGAATCATGAACGGCATTCAGATGTACTCAGAAGTCGACATCCAAACTCTTTTCGACCGACGACATCCAAAATTCGGCATACAAACCACAATGGCTCCGACCTCAAATTCCACGTCCGACCAGATCCCTTCGATCCCCCAACAAGCGACCATGCTACTCAAAAGAATCACAAACGAAATATCAATTCCAAACAGCCTCGACATAACCATAATCATCGTCGCTATTGTTGCTTTCGCCATTATTTTCTGCGCTGGATACACCATAGGTCGCTTCCAAGGACATAGGGCTCTCTTGAGAAGGTTTGAAGGCATGGACGAGGAAATACTTGACGAAGTAAGATTTCTATGTTGCAAAGTAACATGGCATCAGCACCCAACAGTGGCCGTCAGAATTCTGTGCGGATTATGTCAGCGAAAGCCTCATCAAAATTTAACACCTTTAGACATGTCACCATTTAACGCATAAAGATGCAGATTACAATACATGATTTTGATAGAAGTACTATATAAATTCATATCTCACCTGAGATTGCGATTTGAATTGATCGTGTAAGAGCGTTGTTGTTTAATCTACGCGCAAAGTTGAGGTCTTGAGGACGTTCTTACAAGGGTCGTCAAATCCGCACAGAATTCTGACGGCCACTGTTGCACCCTTGCCTTCAAATTCTCATGGCAGCGCGCACGCATTCGATGTTGGATATGAGGGAGGAAGTGATACAGAGGACAGCGGAGATCGAGAGTACAAGTACGAGCCGGAGTATGCGTCCACCAGGTCTGAGAGTGTACAGGAGGAATATGTGTTTGAGAGTGAGGCTGTATTTGTGGATAATCTCAAGACGCCTGACTAGATTTTAGACCTGTTCGAATGGGTATACATTTATTATCTTTTCACGCCAATTTGTTGCTCCTGGCTGGGTATCAGAGGGCCTCTTCTTCTTTCTAAGCACGCTTTCCAACCATAATCCATATCCTGCTCCGCTCACATCAGATGCGAATGATGCTCCCAGCGCCGTCCGATCCCAAACCAACTCCGACAATGCAGCATAAAATATCGTTACAAGAATTTGAACCGTGTCTCCGCAATTCATCGCCAGCTCTCAGAACTCATCTCCCTCGACCGACGATCCAGTCGCCTTCCCCTATCACCTAACTCTGCCGGCCTTGGCCTCGTCGGCTCAGCATACCCCATCTCCGCTGACGCCTTCCTCCTATCATGCAAAAACTGATCCGAGCTCTCGCTCATCGACCGCCTCTCCATTGGGTTCTTGTGTCTTCTCCTGTAGAAGATGACGATGCCGATGACCAGGAGGGTCAGGACTATTGAGCCGACTGCTACGCCTATCTTGGCAGCAAGGCTGATGTTGGGATGAGAAGGGGCGGGGCGGTAAGGTTTTTCTTGTTCCTCTTCGTCTTCTTCTGGTGTTGAGGCGGCGCCGAGGTTCGGGTCGACGGCTGTGACTACTGGGAGGGTCTCGCCTGGAGCGAGTAGTCTGAAGACATTGGAATAGGCGATGTCTTCTGATGAGTCGTCTTTAAGAAGCAAGATGTAGTCATCTGATGGAATGGTGGCGGGTGGGGTCCAGACAAAGAAGGAACCTTGGATGTCCGCTATGTCATTGGTTAGCGGCGATAACTGTCGAAAAGATATTGACTTACAAGCAATAATATCTACATCGTTGATACTATTCTCGGTTCCGTTCTGTAAGGTCAAGGTTGGCGTTCCAGTGGCACCAGACCATGTGATGTTAATTGGTGAGCCGGCATTGACACCCTCGAATGAGGGCATCGTGAACTGGAGGCCGGTAGTTGACGAAGCTTTCGTTCCAGCGGGCATCATCGTGAACTGGCGAGAGGTAGCGGTCTGTCCTGATGTGTCTTCGAGACGAAGGACATAGAAGCCGGTGGGTGTAAAGGCGTATGGGCTCCATTCTAAAAATGATTCCGAGATGTCGGCTGAGACTCATGTCAGTGACTTGTAAAGATACATCAAGGATAGATACAACTTACAAGCAATAACGATTACCGTTTCGAGATCATTCGCCGTTCCATTCTGAAGTGTTACCGTGGTTGTTCCGGATGCGCCACTCCATGTGAGATTATATGGGGCACCGGCAGTCAGGCCTGCTAACGAGGGATTTGTGAACGCTAGAGCAGCAGCCGATTTTTGGAATGCGAAAATTGATAGAAGGACTGTGTGCAACAGAGCTCCTTTCCAGTAACACAGCCCCATCTTGCGAATACTGGTTCGTGAGTTGGTACTGGTATACGACGGGGACACAACGCAAGATCATTACTGCCACGAGCAAAGAAAAAAAGAGAGCGACGATGGGGTTGTTATGTCTGTTGGAATGCCTGGGAGCGAGCACGCTGCGGCCGGCTTGCCGTGCTGGGCTTTTGCTTGGCTCTGGATGAGTTTCATTTTTAGTCCCGACGGGGCCTTGTTCCCATAGGACAAGAAGAGACAAACTCGCTTCCATTGGACAACCCAGCAAGGCAAGCATTGGCAATCTTTGGCAGACAGTCACGTATGCCTTGGATGCGGTCAGCCTCCTTGGGGACTCGCCATCGCCTTGCCTTAGCATAACAGCTGTTCGTCTCCGAACACGCCCCCAAGTCCTTGGGCCCGAGGCTGCGAATAATGACAAGGCCGAACAACTGTCTGCACACGGTAAGCGCCTTGCCGCCCCCTTTGTGCTGCTGCGTTGCCCAGCCGCGATGCCGGAATGCAAAGAAATAAAGAGAATATGAAGCCCCCCTGATGACCTCCAGCCTTCGTAGGCCGTGGTTCTGGGCGCACTCAGACTTCAAGACATCGCAAAGGCGTATTTCTTGTACTTGTACTACTGGCTTGTGAAGTTGTGACCTGTGAGTGGTGATTCTATCCCTAGATCCTTGGTGTTGTCTGGGCAGAGGGGTTTACTTTGGTCGATGAAATTACCTTTGTCCTCGCTTGTCTTGGCTGGCGCGAATTGATCGCCGCTCTACACACATTGGCCATGCCGCCTTTACAACAAGGTCGATAATCAGCTCATACTTCGGTGACTTGCAGGCTGCAGGCTGGATCTTTCTACGCATCAGATCATTGTATACTTGTATTACCACACTTTCAGATTGTGCCTACAGCTTGCATGTCTTTTCCTGCAACCCGGGCTTGTTTGTTACAATTTCCATTCTTGCTTTTTTCTTGAGGGCTTTCTTGGCAAACATGGCCAAACTCAATCATTTTCCTTGGCCTGCTCTCGTACAGCTCGTAGTTCGATAGTTTGTGCCGCTTGAACTCTTTGCGAGTTTTAAACTTTTTTGGGAAGTTTGTATAGATCAACAGAGTCATGTCAACATTCCGGACGAAAGCAGCAACTCAATCCAAGAATTGTTCAGCCCAAGGTTTTATCATACTTCTGGATTCAATTGCATATACTTCCTTTGATAGTACATTTCATCTCCGAATTCTTTGGGCTACCATGTTTGCATCACGCGCCGTTTGCGAAGTAAGGCTGCCTGCTGCAAATCTGTTTGCCTGGACGCCCACGTATTTGTGAAGTTTGTTCAACCACGACAGTAATCAGATATCTGATAATAATACACCGATGACTTGAAATACCTCAAGGAACAATTGACAGACTACTCGCGGTGCTGGAAAAGGACTAGAACTTCGTAGGAAAACATTGGATGTAATACTGAATATCGTGGGATGTTCCCATCAGCTATGTTCGATAACAATACAAGCTCGCCAGCCGGCGGCACCTAATACCAATCCCCAGAACGCCTGGCTATGCATACTTTCAAACAAACCCAAATACCATATTCCAGCAGCACATTTACCCGGCATCGCACATCATACCATGACAAGGGAACCACCTGGCGATATTATCTTCTGCTCTCCATTTGCGGGGTTATTACCCGCCTTGTTGATATAAGGCGGGACCACAATTGCTTTCGTAGGTCGGTAATTCTCGGCCTGTTGATCCGGAACCTCTTCATCGTCGTACTCCGAGACGCTTGTCGCAATGCTCTCCTCTCGGGCTGGAGGAAGTGAGTCCTGGTCGTCGCTTTGGAAGAGCTCTTCGTCATCTGTATCGGGCAGAGGAGTTCCTGTTGCTGTAGATACGTCCGGCAGTATGGGGTCGTGGGTGACTTCAGTGCTTGATGTGATGGCTGCTGGTGCTTCCACCTTGTGGGCGACCTCGACCTTCTCTGGTATGTCGCTTTCTGTCGTTTTGATAGTGCCAGGTTCAATGAGGTCGTAGAACAACATGAATACACCTCCCTGACCGAGGACGGTGTCCTCGCTCACTTTCGTAACATCATCATCACTCAGTCTCCACCACTGCTCTTTGCGTAGTGGTTTCTCGTCGTCTTCCATGGCCTCCGTGTCCAGGACGGGGAACTTCTTGTAGCACACATAGTGACCATTTTCATGCCTCCCAAAATGCGTCACTGCGGCTCGAAGCTCGTAGAGGGGACCAGCAAGTCTTGATGGCCTTTTGCTACTCGCAATCATTGGCTTATCTGGGTTTAACAACCATTCTTCGGTCGTCACATTTTCAGTCAAACCCGAGCTTCCTAGGCACCATGGTCCAAGATTTAAGACTCTCGGGAATTTGACATGAGAGAGATTCTTTTTCAACTCGCCTGTCATTTCATCGAAAATACTTCGATTGAAGTGGATCACTAGCGATTTGGGAGGTCGTGCAATGACCGCCTGTCGCGATTTTGTAGACGATACCCGGTTCTTGGAAATAATGTTGAGTTTCTTGGCCAGAGTCTTCTCTTCGTAGTCGTCCTCTTCCAATGCGGCCTCTATGGCTGCCAGCCTATCGACTACTTGCGTGTGAGTCTGTTCGTCTGATACGGGCGACTTCTGCTTGTCGACAAGAATCCGAAGCAGTCTTTGGTATTTCAGCAGCGTACACTTGCCACATTCAACACCCTCAATCTGCTCCAGTGTCGTGTACTCGTCCAGACATTCCGAGACGTCACATTCCCACGATCTTGTGAGAGGTACGGTCAAACAGTTGAAAGGTATCATGGAGAGCCCTTCCGAATATCCGCATTTCATGCACCCAACTCGTTGTGCTATCAAGCCTTCCAATGGATTCCGGAATGTGGAGACTGGTGAAGATTCCTGGCTTGCTCCTCCAAAGTCGTCCGACTCGAATCCCTGAGATGTCTGCATCAACTTTGCCACCTTTCCCACCTCCTTGTCTATCTCATCAAGCACTTTCGAAAAGTACTCTTGTGCATCTTGCTGTTGCCAGCTGCTCATGTTCTTCAGTGTGGCGGGTGTCCAAATCCGCCTCCCATTATTTGAGGGATCATTCAACGTCTCAATTAGCTCTCTCAAAGCCTCTGCCATCTTCATATCCGGCTTCTCGAACCCTTCCATCGGATCCTCGATCGTAGGGCTCGTGAGATATCCTGTCAACGTGTCCAGCGACGCCAGCCCTTGGAGGACGCTGTTTTGATAACAGGAGTTATCCCAATTTCCCAACCCCGCTGGTCTTCCATCCCCATGTGCGCTCAGATTGATTCCTGGGAGTGTGGACAACCTTCTCCTCCCTGCTTGCGCAACAGACTCTATTATGCCCCCCGGTTGGTCCAAGCCAAGTACACGCCGCATAACTTCACTCTTTTCTGCATGAGTTCTCGGAATATCCCTCAACGCCGGGTTTTTGATTCGGAGTGGATTTTGGTAGGATTCAATCGCATCGAGTAGGCGTGAAGGCGTTGCGTAGACCAGTATTTTCCACAGAAGCTCTGGGAGGGGCAGGACGTCGTAGTCGAGAATCGAGAGTATATGGTAGATGATTGGAATACAGCAGAGTATCAAAGGTATGATGACTCCTGCGCGAGTAGATGGTTGAATAATGCCTTGCTTGTAGTCCTGGTGGTAATCTTCGTAAAGGTCCGGATCACCATCGAACAGGTCCTGTAATCGCGGGTCGTATGAACTCATGATAATGCATATGGACCCAACGAGGACACAGCAAACTGAAACTTATAGCTCGGAATGTTGGCTTTGCAAAGTTGTGATTTGGAGTTTGAGGGAGAGAAGTTGGTACAAAGAAGAGGTCGCGTGGAAGGATTTAGAGATCGTCAAGCAAGCATGTGAGGCGGCGGGACGGGAATGCGGTCAGACCAAATTTTGCCGAGAACCTCTCGAGAATTTCCATCATCGCAACCCCACATTCCAGAACAACCTCTTCAGCAGACAATGGCGAAGACAGCGCCACAAAAGAAGAAGGGTGGTACGTATCGGATAATCCAGTATTGACCAGCAGAAGTTTCTAATAATGCTGTAGTCACTTCGGTGCATTCGCGTGCAGCCAAACGGGCGTCCTCCCCAGGAATCGACCTAGACAAATCGCTGAAAGATCTCAAACCTCCTCCCGCGACAAAGAACCAACGGGCGTCTGTTTTAGCGATCCACCAAGGCGCCGGAATCTCAAAGAAGTCCAAAAATGGCAGGAAGTCAGTTCTGAGCGCGAAGGCGAAGCGGCGGCAGGAGAAGGGTCTGGACCGTGCTGAGGCGGTCATCGACAAGAAGGAAATCAAGATTGAGAAGAGTAAAGATCGAGCCAGGACTGTCCAAGAAAGAGCCAAGAATTGGGAAGAGCTGAACAAGAAGATGCTTGCGGAGAAGGCAAGAGAAGAGGCCCTTGCTTTGGAGAAGGAGAAGGAGAACGAAGAATGGCAGGATGCTGAGGAGATGGAGGAGGTTGATGAAGTCAAACGTGCCCCTACGCCTGAGAATATCGCCATGGAGGATGTCGAGACGGCAAAGTCGATACCTTTGCCAGCTGGCGAGGACGAGGACGAGATCCTATGAGCAACGAGGTTATGATTGCATATCTGGGTGGCGTTCTGGCTTGGGGACTTTGATTCTACACTCGACTTTGATACCATAGACTTGGGAAAGGTTCCGGACAGCATATGGATCTATTCAAAAAGATGCGAAAATGGCAGAAAATGGCTACATACCTGCAAACGTTGTTGGGCTTTCGATACATGACTTTTATGGTAAAAATTTGAATCGTTGGACATGCGAACGCTAATACTTTCAATTCTCCTTGTCAGGCTTCAGCGAATTTGTGATTGATCAGAGCCCGTCTACAGGCATTTACATACCACATATAAATATGAATTTATCTGATTTTGGCGCTTTCCCCCTCCCCAATCTTTCCGCCTCGTCCCAAATTTATGTTGCACCCCTGCCCCTGCATATGCGGGAACTAACCGAGACAGTCCTAGCTCTCAGCCTTGCCAATGAACCTCAAATTTATGCCTCTCAAAGCTCCCCTCGATCACCAAATCTTCTCCCAAACTTCAACACAATCGCAACCATGCCACCCAAACGCATGACCGCAAACCCCGTCCAGGCGCCTCGCCACAGACCAGGCAAGGTAGTCGAAGAAGCCGATTCCTCAGACTCCGACGCCAGCGAGGACGAGACCTCCATACAATCCAAGATTCCTGCGCCGCCCAAAGCCTCCACAGCTGGTGGAATCACCAGCAATCTCAGCAAAGTCGATCTCAACGAGCGGCGGAAGATTGCCGCCGCAAAAGAAGCTGCGCGAATCGAAGAGGAGAAAGCTTTAAAGGCGAAAGAGGAAGAAGGGTTTGTTACGGAAGAGGAATCGGAGGGTAGTGAGGAGGGGAGTGAAGAGGAGAGTGGGAGTGAGGATGAGGAGAGTAGTGAGGAGGAGGCGCCGAGGAGAGTCTTGATGCGGCCGACTTTTATTAAGAAGGATAAGCGGAATGCGATTGCAGGGAACAAACCAGTGGATACAAGGACCGAAGACGAGATTGCGGCAGAGGAGGAGAAGAGGAAGAAAGAGGCTGCAGATGAGATTGTGGAGGAGCAAATTAGGAAAGATATCGCTGCGCGAGCAGCAGGCAAGAAGAATTGGGATGACGAGGAGGCGGACGATGAGGTTGATGACGAGGATGGGCTTGATCCAGATGCAGAATACGCAGCGTGGAAATTACGAGAGTTGAAGAGGATCAAGAGAGAAAGAGAAGCAATTGAAGAGCGAGAAAGGGAGTTGGAGGAAGTAGAGCGGAGGAAAAACTTGACGGAAGAAGAGAGGAAACGAGAAGACGATGAATTTATTGCGAAACAAAAAGAGGAGAAAGATGGAAAGGGCAAGATGGGATTCATGCAGAAGTACTATCACAAAGGTGCTTTCTACCAAGACGATGCTGAAGCGCAAGGCTTGGGACAGAGGGATATCATGGGTTCGAGATTTGCAGACGACGTCAATCGCGAATTACTACCTCAAGCATTGCAGATGCGAGATATGACCAAATTAGGAAAGAAGGGAGCTACGAAATACAAAGACCTCAAGAGCGAGGACACTGGACGATGGGGACAATTCGACGACAGACCGCGGAAGGGAGGCATGGACTTCAATGGTGATGAGCGGTTCATGCCTGATCGAGATCGAGACCGGGCTGGACCAGGTGCCAGTGGTGCGAATAGCATGCCGGTTGCTGATCGAAAGAAAGTGACTGGCGCACCTGAAGGACCAAGAGCAATGCGAGATGGAGGCGAGCGCGAGCGCGATCGGCCGAGAGATGTAGATACATACCGGCCTGGGAGAGACAAGTCAAGGTCAAGATCTAGATCGCCGAGACGAGATAGGGAGGATAGGTATCGCAGGAAGCGGAGTACCTCGAGGGATGGAGACCGATATGAAAGCGACAAGCGAAGAAGAGTAGACTCGAGGTAGCACTGATATCTAATCAACAGAGTTATGTTCGCCATGCTCACGTTCAATGCTCATTACTCCATCCATCATTCCCAGCCCAACGCCGTGACCTCCGTTTGCCCAAATCTTAATTACATCCCGGTCATCCAAATCATATCCTGATAATATCCACACGCGCCCTCTCGAAAACTTTATGAGCAAGAACCGAGGAACCTCTGTCCTCATTCGATAAAGAAGCAGGAAGGATAGTCATCTTCGTGTAAGTTCCTGCTGCTTTGCGTTTCGATAGATATCCCGGATTGACTACAAGAACACCTTCCACGACCTGTTGGAGTTAGCATTTGGCAGTCAGTCAACAGGCAAAAAAGAAGTCTTACTTTTGCAAAAGGAGGCAATGCACTGGGCACAATCAGAATGTCAGGCCTGATGTTAATCATCTCTCCCAATTTCAAATAGCTCGTATCCAGCATAGCACCCGCAGGAATGCCACTCGCTGTTCCCGTTTTCGGCAAGCTCTCTCTGTCAACAGGAGGGAATAGTGGGAAGAAATTCCTCTGCTCGATCAGATATGTCGGCAATCTAGCCAGCAAAGAAGATTCCTTTGGCTTGCCTCCGATCACCTCAGAAGATCTTAGCTCCGTCAGAATATCCTGCGAAGAAACACCGACCGCGATCTCATTGAGGGAAAGGGTCATAGGGTTTCCGATTATCTTGACTGATTTCGGGAGGCCAAGGTCCTTCCTAGGGAAGGGTTCTTGTGGCCAGGAGACGTGTTTATTGATTACGTCTTTGACCGAGGGAATGAGTAGGATTGTGATGTGTGGGTTTGCCGCTACGAGCTGGATGAACGCTGGTGATATCAGGTATTTAAATACGGTTGACATGGTAACAGTATCCGGCTCACTCATGGCTTCTTCTGGAAGGTCGAAGTCCCCTGTGGCGATCAGAGGGTGGTCGATATCTAGGAAAGGTCCAGTCAATATGAGCGCGTCTGCATATGAATCTGCTGCTTGGTTACAAAGAGCATGGAGAGGCTCAAAGTCCAAATTATCATCTGCTGTGTATGGACCAGCTCCCAGTAGAATGCTCAGCGGTGCTGGATCCGAATCAGAATCCATGGCATCGGGGCCTCCTCTCAACCTCTGAATATGTGCCTCTAGTCCAGCTGGTGTCGAAGCAGCACCAGGTAGCAATGGAGCCTCCAGGATTTCCCTGACGGTGAAATTGTCCCCTGAAGCATTGATTCCTTTCATCGCGACTATTTGGCCCGGAAAGAATTGGTATCCGGGGAGAGAATCGACCTTCAGAGGTATTCGTAATCCCGCTCCCATTCTTCGAGAGGTCTCTAATACCAAGGATGAAGCATTCAGCTTGCCTACTAACGAATCTGAAGCTACTCTTCCCACTGCCACGATCTCATTGGTGCTCTGGCTTGCAGCACTTCCAAAGTCAGAGTCATCCAGCTTGTGGTGTGCCTGGATCAATTGCATGAACTCGTCGATTTTGTCGTCCAGAATCTCGGATGCCTCTGAGGACTTCATGGCCATGGGCTTGTAAGATAGTTTCTTCATATCCGAATTTGCTATGAGCTTGATGCGTGGTTCTGCGAAGGGTGCCATTGGAGGCTCTGGTACTTTGATATGATCGTTGAGAACTTCGACTGCTTGTCCTGCATTCTTTCGATCGTGAAAGGAGACTCTGAATAGTTATTAGCATGTATTTCTGTAGTATTTAGTTTGCACATACGCAGCGCCTGTATGCTCTCCTGGCTTGTAAGGCGTCTTGAACTCCGGAGGGCTGCTGGCTGGCTCTGCCTTGACTCTCGATATCGAGGGAGTTTCGAACTTGCGTCTGGCAGCACTGGTTCTGTTCGCGGATCCGGTTCGTGGAGTATTTGGTACAAGTCCATCCAGTCTATACTGATCAGCTATAGTCTACTCAATGATAGATATTTCCTCACATTCCAAATACATCGCCATTGGTCGCGGCGCTTCGAGGCGTGGCAGCTGCCCGCTTGTTCGATTGCAGATGTTGCTTCGATCGATTGTCGCGTTCTAATCCATCTTGCACGTCTTTCTTGAGGGCCCTCGCAGTCTCGATATTCAATTTCATATCGTCCAAGCCCATCTTCATACTGTATGATTCCCATTTATACCAGAGCTCCTCCACGTCAATCGAGTGCAGGCGCATAATTGACTGCAATTCCGCCAACACATCATCCTCTAGATTGCCACCTGCTGACTCGAAGCGCTCCTGGATCTCGGCATTGGTTGCTTCAGCCATACTGGAAAGTTGTGACGTTTGGTGCTGTGAATATTGTGGTTGCTTGCGCTTCTTGAGGTGGACAAATTTCAGTGAGACGCGTTGCGCGTAGAGAGATTTCTGGCACGCGTTTTGCCAAGACTGACCCCACCATCAGCTCGCTAAAGGCTCGAAGTCGGCAAGCTTCAATGTCAACAATACCACAAGAATGGAAATCACTTCAGGCTGATCTAGAATCCAACCATGGCATCCATGATCAGGGTACAGTTGTTGTCACAAAGGTATCAGAGTTTCCATTTCAGCGTTCGCACTATATATTTAGCAACTACGTCATGCTCCTGTTTTCACACATCGTCTGATAACACTCGTGATAATCAAACTGCTGCCAGCTTGACCATCAACTTTGGCTTTTGCACAAAACCAAACACCTTCACCTCCTTCAACCAGGATCTGCTTTCCTCCGCCAGCTCAAGGTCGAATTTGAAGACCAATTTCGCAAGTATGATTTGCATTTCCATCAAAGCAAAATTCTTCGCAATACAGTTCCGTGGACCAATGGAAAACTAATCACAGATCAGGATGCTGCAGATTGCAGATCGAAGATAGTTCAAAGACTTACTGGTTGCATTGCTTGGCGATCATCAGTTTGGAATTCTTCTGTGACTTTTGAAAGCCATCGTTCAGGACGGAACTCCGTAGGTCTATTGAAGTTTTGATCAGACAGGTTAGAAGCATATATGTGAACACCGACGCTGATGTCTCCAGGGACGAATTGCCCTCCAATAACACAGCCCTCTGGTGGTGTAATACGTCGGAGATTGCCTGGCAAGGGAGGAGACATACGCAATGATTCTTTGATGACTGCAGACAGAAACGTGATCTTCTGTACAGCGTTTGCATTGATCTCATCCGTGATTTTGAACTCTAATCGAATTTCTGATTTGAGGGTCGAGAGGGCGCTTGGGTTACTAAGCAGATGGTATAGCATCCCCGAGACAACAGTTGCCATTGTTTCTGCACCTCCAACAAGCATGACTCGACAGGACTCAAGGAGTTCAGCAGAACTCAACTTGCCATTCGATAGGAACGGTTCGATGTTAGATATTCTATACATGTTAGCTAACCTCTGGAACTGGAGTCGCTATGAGAGATATTACGTACAAATCTACATAGGAAGCATTTGGAGATCCGAGGCGCTTCTCAAGTCTCTCTTGCGTCATGATGCGATGAGAGCCTTCAGCATCTCTCATGTCCTTCGGAACGAACCACTTGACGATATCCGTAAGTGGCCACAACTTCTGAGCCATACCAAGGAGAGCTGCTCCGGCAACCCAGTCGTAGAGTATCTGGATCCATTGCTAAAGAACTGATTAGCGGAGTCTGTGCGCCCGGCAGAGGGACCAACACGTAAATCGGGGCTGTGAAGGGATTCAAACGAATCGCTGAACATCAGATCTCCGATAATATCGAAGCAGACAAGGTTGAACCATTTACACATGTCAAGGGGCTCCATTGTGTGCTCTTGTAACTTGATCACCAGCTGATCGACATATTTGACCACAGTAACTTCCTGATCTCGCAGACTCTTGTCGCAGAACGCGTGCGAAAATACTCGTCTATGGCAAGTTAGCAGTTGGAAAGCTCTCTGTGGAGCGTTCAACATGCCTCAGTCTACTGTGTTCGGCACCATCAGTCTCGAAAATTATCCCACTCACTCCAGTCGAAGGTGGAAGAAACATGTGTTCTTTATGAAGCTGTGATCTTTTGGTTGGCTTTGCATAAATGTCATTCCATGCGTCAGTGGTGGTGAATGATAGTTCGTTAGGTGCTAGGCGAACAACTGGTCCATAACGGTTATGGAGTTCAAGAATCTTGAACGGAAGTCTGCCCCGGAAAAGGTAGTAAGTCTGGGGAAGTTGGCTAATTGCCCATAATCTCGGTCCAGGAAACTTGGAGAGCGGGTGGTAGAAGGCTCGGTAAGTCGCGAAGCACAAGGAAGAGAGAGCCAGGAAGATGGCGAGAACCAGGAAGAACGCCATTGGAGTAAACGCAGCCCAAACTTTGAGAGGTTTCAGAGGTCGTGCAAAAATGTGATTTGAGGGAAGGACTCCGATTGGGGTAGACTCCGATTGTTCCTCGATTTTCTTTGGGATGGGAAGTTTTCTCCTTGGATACGATTCGCCTCGACTGCTTTGAAGTCATAAAGGTCCAAATCATTGGGAAGGACAATATGGAGGCATAGACAAGTACCAAGACCAACAACAGCGGGAAGTGTTGGTCTCGCGATATCGACGTGCAGTCACTGTCCAGGCGATGCACAGTTGCCCTTTTCCGTTGGCCATTCAACCCAGTGTATCTGTTCAAGTTATGTAAACTCGCTTTGAAGCTCTTTCCCTTATCACCAATTTCAGCAGCTTCTTTCGAATCGCATCGCTTACAATTTCCCTCCGCACTGTTGTTGGATGAGAAGTTCGCTCAGAAGCAAGGGGCGAGGAAGGTGCTTGGAACGCAGAAGCAGGTTGCTTAGACGATCAAGAGAGGCTTCAAGTCCGATCCCGGTGCTAAGTTCAAGACGCAATTGCGAATCAATTTCAAGCGCTTACAGCGGAGAAAAAAGCCTCTCACTGGGAAGAGCTGCTTGCATGCTTTCTTATTCCTTACTTGTTGCTGTTTGGTCCGTGCCCAGTCGCTTCCCTCTTGATTTCAGTCCAGTGGCCTATCGTCGACCTCGGCAAGTACGAAGTGCTGTACCCAGAAGTCTTTCCACTTCACTGTGCCTTCCTATTACCCCAGCGGCGAAGTTTTTCGTGGGTCAAGCCAGTTTGACGAAGTGGCGGGATCCCTTGGTCACCATGGAAATTATACCAGTTTGGAAAAGGCGCTTCGTCCTTTGATCTTACCCCGGGCTGGGAGGCTCTGTTCCACACCATACTATATTATAGGAGTACTAGTCCGAATTCTATGCCCTATACCAAAGGACAGAACCATTGTCCTGTACACCACCCTAACAATATTCGTTGTAATAATTCGGACTGAGTCCTAGCGCTAATATTTCGTACCCAACTGGTAAGCGGGAGCGTGTGCTAAAAAATTTGGGCACCTTGATTTTATCTATCCCATCCCTGATGGCTGAGTCTGAGTCTATCTATTGAGCACACTGCTTCATGGCCGATTCAAAGTCGCGGCATTTCCTGTTTGCAGACATGACATGGCGAGACGAGGTAGTGCAAATTCTCGCTTAGCAGAACATCAACATCCACGTAAACAAATGCCATGCATCGTCAGAACGAATGGGAAAAAAACTACCAACGCACCTTAAGAACAATTGATGGAAGAGTTGGAGGAAAAGACAAAAGAACACCCTGCACTGGGTGCAGGTAGAAAGAAACCCTCGCTGAAGTGAGGATTTACTTTTCGAACGCAGGATTGGCGATTTTTACCGTCGGCGCCGGGGTGGAGGTTTGCGGTAGTGGCGATTTTTATCGTCGGGCGCCGGCTGTGCAATTGCTAGTGATTATACCGATTGAGGAGAGCAGATACAACTTACGAAGGACGTATGCGGGGTTTTGCGAGCTGAGGTTTGTGTTATTTCGTTATATGAAGGCGGTCGATTTTTGTGGGGCTTTCGGGCTGGGTAAGCGAAGTGGATGGGGATTTGGATAAGGAAGGCATCAGTTTAGCGCCTGGCGGCCATATGAGATTTGTCTGTTGTCGATCTAAGGACTGCTTCATGGACTGTGCAGATTAAGGCCTGTGTGTGTTAGCAGCTTCTTGCAGCACACGATGCAACTGAAGCCGCTCTGCAATAACGAGGCCGGCTCAATCGTGTTGGAGCCGGGGAAGGACTCAATTCAAGATGAGAACATAGTTGCGCATGAGGCATAATATAAAAACCATCCATAGGAATCGACGCATTGCCAGTCCTGTGTCTTGTGACGATAGCTGAGACTAGTGGACTGTTGGGTATGACAGAAAAGGCCAGTGGAAGGAAGAAGGCATCAAACAGAAATGGAAAGATTTCATTATTTTGAATACTTGATCTGAGACTCAACTGCAAATGCAGTTCGCGCAGGGAAAGACAACCGAAATACAAACTCGCTTCTCATACTTTTGCCTCGTCATCGAAAGATAGGAGGTGGCTCGCTTAAAAAAAGCAAACAAAGCTGAGTCGCAAACGATGGCTTTTCGGCATGAACATTGCGATGCCTGCGTCTGCGATTACTGAGCAAGAAAAAAGAAATCTGCTAGAAATATGCGATAGGCAATTGAACGAGAGAAGTCGATTACTTCCAACCAGTAATAGATAGAAGAAATTATGATACCCAGAATCCCCTGATCTCCAATCGCATTATCTCGTCATCATAGAACATTAGATTACGAGACCCACTCAGTACTCATTATAGAATAAGCTTCGCCAAACAATCCCCCCGATCTCTCCCCACCCCGCGCTTACAACGCAAAGAAGGCCAGGAACAGACCGGCGATACCTCCAGCGGACACGAGAATAGGGCCGCTGGCAGCATTTGTTGTTGATGTTGGGGCAGCAGTGCCAGCGGCAGTTCCGTCGGATCCTGCAGTTGACTATCAGCTCCATGTCTCATACTCAGATACAATATCAGCCCAAAACTCACCAGTTGACTGAGCACCACTACCAGTAGTTTGAGACCCACTTCCCCCAATTGACTGGCTATTCGAACCGCTGCCAGTCGTCTGCGCGCTCACGCTGGTCGTTCCGGTTCCAACAGAGACAGGTCCGACAGTGCTGGCGAGGTAGTAGGAAGTGATACAGTTGGCAACGCATGTGTTGTATTGGTCGGTTTGGGACTTGCTTCCATCACCTACTGGGCATGCGGAGATACAAGTGTAAGTTTGGTTGACTTGGACCGAGTTTGGATGGGCTCCACCAACGCACTTTGGGAAAGTTAGCATAGAACAGCAGCTTGTAAATCTTCAAGCAACTTTGAGGTTTGAGGGACTAAAGGTTTCAGGAGGGTCTGGACTTACGGCTGCGCGGCAGTTGACATCGGCAGGATTGCATGCTGCGAGACAGGTGGCTTGTGGTGAAGTATCGACGCTGGTGATTGTTGCGGCGGGAGTTGTCGTAGTGTTTGCGTCTTGACGGACGACGAGCTCGGCAGATGCAATGCTCAACAGAGCAAGAAGAATGGTTGAAGTCTTCATATCAAAAATATAAGGATAGATGGTCTCGGTAGATCAAGGGAGTATGCAAGAAGAAGATATATCTGCAGTATAGAAGCGACAGACGAAGTGATGATTGAAGCTGTTGAACGAGCGTGAATATACCGAGGACAGAAAAATGGCAGAGAGAAATTTGGGGAAAGGGAAAGAAAAGAAGTCCTCGATCGTCGACGTTCAGGCCTCGTATTTATTACTTAATTTCGGGGCACAATGCCAAGGTGACGCACTGGAGGGACGCGTCGAAATAGCGCGTCTTTCCTTGGACGGATCGCGCCACCATCGCCTTTCCCACTTGGAATTCCCCCGTAGTTTGTGGGGTAATTACTTAAAATAGTGTGGCTCAGGCCCGACTGAGCGCTGGGGGCGGCTTGCACTGTCCTCATCAGGAATGGTTGGAATGTCTCCTTTGAAGAAGGAATTGTTGGTCATTTCAATCGCTGGGCAGATGTTTGGGAGTTTTGCGACTCCGTATGATTGGTTGGATGACGATTTACCTCGTGTTATCGATTGGCACTCCGAGACACAGCATGTGAACCAGAGTGGCAGACGAGAATTCTTTTGATGCTTACGAAAAGCGATTCTTTCAAGCCAGATCGGTGGTTGAGAGCCGTGTGCCCAGAACTGCAACTAAGCAATTTTCTCAACAGCCCAACAAGCTTGGTTCGTGCGAGCTTGTTAACTCATTGTAGCCTAGTGATTCAAATATCCCCGTGCTCACTAGACCATAAAGGAAGCGGACCTTCGAATAGGTAAATTCTGCTCAAAACTCTTCTGAGGATCAAAAAGCGACGACTCGAAACTGTGCCAGAATTATCGTCATCGGATAATTTTGCGATAAGTCGGGAGATTTTGAAATTCGCAAGGAGCGAGTCGTCCCTAGAAATGCTACATTCATGTCCTCGGAGTCAGCAAGCAACATTCTCGAGGCCTTCTTGCAGGTACCGATCGAATGCATAACTCAACAATTTTACGATCATGCCTGCGATATTGCTTCCAAGGCCTCGCTTAGCGACCAGCAGCGATAACATTTAAGATCCCCAAGTATCAAGCTTGTTCCAACTTCCAGCGTTCAGAAGCTGAAGCTGATATACCACACAAAATCACAGTCCGCAAGCACCAGAGTCCCTTGCTTCCACCCAATGGATGCAATATCACCACCCTTGCCAGAATATTGCCCGTAAGCAAGGGGGGGGGGGCGATTAACAAGCGAGAGCCTTTTCGAAACTTTTAAAGACATGTGGTAATTTGCTGCGCCTGTAATCCCATAGTATACTGTTGAAAAATATCAGAATATAGCGTAAGAAAATTGGCCTCTTAAAAAAGCTCCGCTTACATTGAGAACTGATGTTAGGACATAACTGAGTTACTTGAAATCACTGACACATCGCCTGGTATGATTTGCTGAACGGATGCGACACTGCATCATTGAAAAACACACCCGCTTGAGCCACATGAGGCTTCATCAAACAAGAGCTGTATCTGGGGACGCATTTTCGCATTGGGCGTTTTGAGAGCAGAAACATGGGCTGTTGTTCGAGGGAGATGAAGTTGACGATGTCTTTCAAAATAATGTAAGCGAGGCCTTTTGCCTAGAAAGCACAGAGGGGTAGTAATGAAGACCAGGCTGCGAGCACAAGAAAGGTGCTTAAAGTTTTAGAAAAAAGATAGGGTAGCGATAACGTGATTACTCTCTGTAACAACGATGACTTTCGTGATGAACAGCATCTATCGTTTGATTTCTAATCTCTGAGACTCTCGCTTCGCCAAATTCTTCAAGCCCAGCTTCCAAATTCTGATCTTAAGTCGTAGTCTTACAAGACCACATCACGAAGCCAGCTTTTCAAATTCTCACGTCCAACAATATCATTATGTCCACCACTAACGTCATCTTCGCATGCCTTATTCCACCACCCCTCAACCTCCCATCCAATCTCCTCATCCCGCACAACTACCGAGCTCTCCTATCTACCTTGGCACTCACCAAGCACAACTACCGATTCGTCCGTGTGTCCTCCATCCATAACCCACGACGCTGAAATACAACACTAGGTCATTCTCAATTTCCAACTACCGCCAAATAATGGTAAGCAAACCAAGCGCATGACACCGGTAGATGGGAATACGCGGGGTCCCCACATCTTGGCGGGAGCCCCTGTTTATTAACCAGCTTTCAGCCTCATTCAGGGACCAGTAGTAATATTTCTAGAAGGGTTCTTCATAGTGGCCAAGAACTGTTTTGAGCACTCCTTGTCGTTACTGACTTTCTTTTTGTGTTTGGTAATTGGTGTTCAGGGAATTTAGTACTTGGAAGCGAGAATTGACGAGAAGACTGCTGACCTGGATGGATATTGTGTGTAGTATTACTATTTCCGACTCAGGCTGTGTTCGCCAAAGTAATGCAATCGAACGTACCAGTGATATTATGAGAAACTGAATATGGGGGGACCACTGCACAAGAATGATGTAGAAGTATAAGTATGGCGGTCTTCTTCAGCTTCGTGTATGTCGAGAGAAAGCAGGAAGTCATCTCACTTCCCCCAACCCTCGAACCCTGTACGATGAAGACTCTATCTATCCTCGCCCTGGTGGCAGTTCCCTCTATTGTTGAAGGTCACTACATTTTCAACCGCCTAATCGTGAACGGGAAATCCATCGGCGGCGAGTACGTACTTCCTCATTCGTTCCCATCCCGGTTCACCACCTCTACCAAACACAACATCCTATTTAAACTGACAACTCCCAACTTAGATACGCGTACACCCGCAAGAACAGCAATTCCTACAACCCCGCCTTCCCCTCCGAACTCCTCACCTCCCCGGACCTCCGCTGCAACAAGGGCGCCAAGGCCGGTTCCGTCTCAAAACCCTACACCATCACCGCCGGCGACAAGATCGGTTTCAAGCTCTTCAACAACGAGTTCATCGAACACCCCGGCCCCGGCTTCGTCTACATGTCCAAGTCCCCCTCCAGCACGCCCATCTCCAGCTATGATGGCTCCGGCGACTGGTTCAAGCTCTGGGAGAGTGGTGTGTGCAAGGGCAGTCCCGGCCAAGACGGCAACTGGTGTTTGTGGCAGAAAGATCGCATCGAGGTTACGGTGCCGGGAAATATCCCGCCTGGAGAGTATCTGGTTAGGGTGGAGCATATTGGGCTACATGAGGCGGAGAAGGGGAGGGCGCAGTTTTACAGTAGGTTGCTCTTTTTTCTTTCTCTTTTCTTCCTTTTCTTTGTTTTTGATTGGTTTGTGATTCGAGGTTTGGACCTGGATTCGACTCGAGGTGTTGTTTGCTCGCTGTACTGGCTCGATCGGTGATTCGAATGGTCTGGGACGTGTCGAGGTCTCTTATGAAAAGCTCCTGAGCTGGTCATGATATCCCGGAAAAGACACCCTTTGGTTAACTGGAAGATCACATGCTGACTTTGCCGTCTTCTTTTTCATAGTTGAATGCTACGAGCTCAATATCGAAGGCCCTGGAGGCGGTACACCTGGACCACTAGTTAAGATCCCCGGGATATACAAAGCAGATGATTCGGGTATCAAGTACAACAAATGGGCGTCTAACCCACCGCCATACATCATGCCTGGACCGAAGGTGTGGGATCTGTCTTGAGTGAGATGGTGAGTGGATGTGGAAGGGTGTGAGAGTGAGAGAGAAGTGGGTGTATGTGATGTCTTTCCGGGATGATGGTGAGAGAAGGGTAACCTTACGGTCGTTGTGTTTGGCCGCATGCGTGAGAGGGGACGGAATGCGAGGGTGGTTGATGGACGGAGATGAGATGAGAAGTGAAGGTTATGTATGCAGTTTTCGTGGGACTACTCGCACTTTAACAAGCAAGAATCAAAAGACGAGGATTCTTAACGTCGGCATCTAAGCGAGGCTCAATCAACAAGCTCGCAAGTCACCGCGTTATAAATAATATCCAATGTGACTCAAGTGACAATTTAGATATTGTACCATTTGCCCAGATTATCTACACAGAACGTCGACATGCAAACATGTATGTATACCAACACCGCGCAATGCCATGCTATGCGACGCTACAAAGCTTGCTTGTCCATTACCAATTCAAACATTCTCTTCACACAAATGTCGACTTCTCAGTCTCTTCCCAGACCTCCTCTCACCCACTCGGTACCATCGAGGCTTACTTCTTCTCTCCTCTAACCGGACTCTGCGCAAATCGAATCCCTCTACTCCTCGCCACAGGCGGCGGCACCCTCGGCGTATCATCATCATCACTATCCTCTCCATCGCCCGTTCCCCTATCCAGCCCCAGCGCAGCCTCTCTCCTCCTCCTCTCTGCCGCAGTCTCACCTCCCCCTCTGCCATCATCATCCTCACCGTTCTCCTCGTCTCTCGAGCGCTCTCTACCCCTCTGCGCAGGCGTAACAGAATCCACGCCCTTCAAAGCCTGTTCTCTCCTCCGTCTCTCCGCTTGTGTTTCACCGGTACTATCCGCATGGGAAACACGGCGTGTTGCTTTCGGTTGAGAGGCTTTATTACCACCTTGCTCAGCAACTGATTTTGCACGGCGTTTCTGGCGATCGGATTCGCTCTCGCTACCACTCTCCCTCATCTCATCGTCCTCTTCGATGGGAGCACCACGTCTACGCGCCATTTCAGCACCCACGGACTTAGCGGCGCCCTTGCCAGAAGCCATCTGTGGAGCTTTAGCGGTGAAGAGACGGCTGCTGCCAGGACTATCGGCGGAGGCGTCTTTACGGGCGAGATCTTTCATTGCTGCTGGGGCGTCGCTGCCGTCTACGATGGCGGCGCGGGCTTTAGGATCGAGTGACTGGATTTCCTTGAGGAAATCGTCTTTGGTGAGACGGCGACCTGCTCCACCAATGGTGAAGCGGATGTGGCGGTCGTCGTCGTCGTCTCCGTTGCTCTCGGTGGATTTGCCTTTGTCGGGGCTTTCTTCGGTGTTGGGTCCTTTAAAGCCCCAGTTGCCTAATCTACCGAGGACGGATTCGTTATGATGCATTTCGGGTCGTGAGGATTCCCCGGCCTTTTGGGCATCACCGGGCTTCTTGGTAATACCTGTCCATGTGCCCATTCGATTGAGCTCCTTCCGGACAGCACCGCCTGTACTTCCTTCTCCGCCTGTTTTCGGCTTGCTTGAAGGGATCTCGTAAGTCTTGACAACTTCTCCGTCTTCATCTTCGACAATAATCTGGGCAACGAGTTAGTACATAATTGATCCTGTAGAATGGACCACTTACTGTGTTTCCAAATTGGTATGCTAATGCTGGACCTCTCTTCTTAGGTGGTGCCTTTGCACCCTTTGGTCCACCTTCTTCATCTTCTGGCTCATTTTTGTGCCTCCAAACGCCCAACTTCTTTCTCAAATTCTTGTAACCCAAGCCAGAGGACTCGATATCTTCTTTGGTCTCCTTCACAGCCTTTTCTGCAGCCTCTTGTCTTTCCTTTCGAGTACGCGAGTCGATCTTGGTATCAACAACCTCGCCATCTTCATCTTCAATGATAACATCGTCACCTTCTCGGAAGATCTCACGTCGGTCTGGCTCGTGCTCGGCTCTGGATCCATGGTACTTTCCCGTCTCTTCAGAGTCTCTGGACATAATCTGTTCCATCTCAGGATCATGTTGAACTTCACCAAGGTCACGTTCATTCTTTTCATTGTCCATATCCTTTTCAGCATCTGGAGAATTTCCACCCGGTGTCAAAGTATCGGATGTGTTCTCGCTCAGATGCTCACTCTGGCTGCGTCGGACAGGGAAAATGGCCGACTGGCTGATGGGGCCTCCAGGACCAAGACCATCATCCCACTTCTTCTTCCGGCGGCGAGGGATGAGAGAAGAAGCTCGACTATTAGCTGGATTGTCTTCTTCTTTCTGGCGACGAAGGAACTCTCTTGGCATTCCAATAGGCGGTAGGACTCCAGGAGGGAAGTTATCCATCTTCATTTCGTCAGCATCAGTCTCGGATACTGTAGACTTTGCTTGTGATCTTGACGTAGTCGCAATACGAGGAAGTCTGTTGAGCCATCCAGGACCGTCCACGTCTGTCGTATAAGACATGGTCAGATGCAATGTGTTGATATGCTTGCCTAGTGTGAAAACTGCGATGGAAGAGCCGTGAACAATGATCGAGGAGATGACCAGGAAAGTAGTGATTGGCCATACAAGCGCAACAACCATGTAATTATGAGCCTCGGGATCGGGGTATTCTGCCAATGGCGTAGTAGTTGTCGTCTCTAGTTCAGCTCGGGCTAAAATAGCAACAAATATGGCACCGACACCGATTGGACCAAAGTGACCAGCAAAAAGAGCTTCTCGCCAACTCTTGATGTCCGGAATCAGTGGTTTCAATGCCAACATGATAGGTATTCTGCGGAAGAAAATGACGAATAGTGCGATGACAACCAGTCTCCAAGGGGTCAAGCCCAGAGCCGCATTGTTGTATTGCTCCCAAGGAATGATAGTGCCCAAGTAGACGAAGTAAGCCAAATTGATGAGTAGATCAATAACGTTGGAGACGTGTGACTCTTCGGTCTTTTGAGTAAACCAACCATCGTTAGAAAAGCCTACTCCAGCAGCAAAGCCGACAAGGAGATCATCAACTCCCAGAATACTACCAGAACCAGCGCAGAACAGTGCGAGGACGAAATAGAACACGAGGAAACTCTCTCTGTCCACAAGGTCATGCTTCTCAGCATACTTGATGCCATGTCTACCAATGTAGCCAATCATGAAGCCATAGAATGCGCCAAACACACATTCGTAGAGCACGGAGATGACGATCCAGTGAAAGGCCACCTTTTCGGAGTCCGGTTTGTACTCAACCAGATAGAGAGCAAGGTATACGAAGGGAAATGCCATTCCATCGTTACATCCTGACTCGGCTGACAGGAGATCTCGCAAATGTTTAGGGATCCGTTTGGCGAATTTTCCCTTTCCAACCACCGAACTGGCCAGCACGGGGTCTGTTGCAGTTACACAAGCCGCGCAGACCAGAGCCTCAAGCCATGTGAGTGGCAGAACCATCCACCATATAAACAAGCTAGTTATCAACCAGCCAAATGTCATAACCGGCAGCAGTAAGAACACCACACTCCTCCAATGCTTCTCCATGTAGTATTTGGGCAATTCGACACCGACGGCGAAACATTGGACGACGAGGACAATTCGAGAGAACTCGAGGGTGATTTGATCGGTGTTTCCCCATGTTCCAGGGTCGATCAGATTGGCAGCATGCGGGCCAAAAATGATCCCGCAGATGGTGGCGACAGTTGCTTCACCTATGTATAGTCGTTCCTTGATGAACGATGAACACAGCATGAACAGCGACGTGAAGCCGCCGAGGATGATGTAGACCAGATGCGGTCGATTGATCGAAAGATGATCCCACGCCATGGTGAGTTAAGAGCTTGGTGTCTCTTGGTGATGCTTGGATTTCTTGCCTTGAGAACTTCTCGTTGCGACCACGATAAGCTATGATTCTGGGATCACAACAGCAGATGCCAACAGCAGATCTTTTCACGCGTGTCTGCCTCAACCAAGCTGTATGCCCTTCCCAATTCCCCAGTCTGTCGATTCGGTCAGAAGTATTGCGTGGTGTCGGAGCATTCAGAAGCTGGTTGCGCCCAGTCGCCGCTCCAGTTCAACAAGATTCTTGGTATCTTGGCCAGCTCGAGGCCTCGGTGCAGCGATTGCACTGTCAATGTAATGATCGGAAGGTCCTCGTAAGGATAGGAATATTCGAAGGGTTTCGTAGGTGGTCGTGGGGGAAAGGAGATATTTAGGGGTCCTGCTCATGGAGAGCGCGGGGAGGTGGGGAGGAAAAGAAGGTCGAGATGGTTGAACTCTCGAAAAAAGGATGTGAGGGCCTCGATTGGACTTTGGCAGGTTAGGTTGGGACTAACGTGATTCTTTATGGTCAGCGGGATTGTAGGCCAAGGCTCTTGACGGGTGAAGAAAAGTTGAAAAGCCAAGCAAAGCCGAGAAAATTGCCCAGCTTTGAAAGAGTCCCAAGCCTCGATGACGGAATATAATTGGGGAGAAAAGTGTCGAGATGCTGGGTTCTGGTTCTCGTCCAAATAAACGAGTGTGGGCTGTACCAATAACGGCGGCTGCGCTATGATTATTGTAGTTTTTAGTGCATGCAGTTGCGTTTCTTGGTGTTCTTGCACGAGCTGGGCGAACTCTTGATGTTGTTCAAGATATGGCAAGAGATTGATAAGGTGGAGAAGATCTTGAAATGGGAAGGACCTTGGAAGTAATGATCTGGGATAATTTGATATATGAACTGACCTCTAATCAATTTCTATTATGCCTTCCTTGGTTGACAGGCAATACTATGCTTCCTTCTTCTCATCCATTTGCATTGGGCTCATCTCGTCTCGTCTCGTCTCGTCTCGTCTCGTCCCAACCATCCCATCCCATCCATGGATCTCGACGCGACAAAATTTCCTCCCTTCTCTTGTCTTGTTCTGTTCTGATATCGATTGTTGCCGACCCTCCGAGATTTGCATCCCTGTCTGTGCCGATCTGATTCGCCACTTCCTCTGCCTTCTGCCAAGCCACACGTTGAAAGTGGGACCCGATAAGCAGAGCCCTGCGAATCTGGAAAGCGGTGAAGTGGGTCGCGTAATTTGACTGGCCATGGTGAGGAGTCGAGACGCCAGAGCCCAGAGCCCAGAGGATCCAGAGGCGTAAAGGTTCCCACATGTGGTTCTGGCTGGTGGTACTACTGTACTGTATGCAAGTCCCATGCACGGCTGCTGCGGTCCAGCTCCAATGACTGTCAGTCTTCAACCCTTCAACGGCACATCGTGGACTTCGCTCTCTTCTCATGCAATGTCAAACTCTTCTTCTCCAGACAGTTCCTTTGACTTGCGTGGGGTGCATTGAGGGCTGTTGGAAGCTGAGGCTCTTGTCAGTCACCTGGACTGCGAATATTCTATTCTTGCATGATCACATCTCGTCCTAAGACTCATATCTCCACGTCTCCCCATACCTATGCCGGCCTTCACCCACGTTTTTGCGCCACTGAGCCAGCTTGTTCATGTACCTCTTCTTGTTGGGAGCTTTGGTTTCTCGGGGAAGTGATACACTCCTCCCGCTCATCGGCAGTGCGGGATGCTGAAGCAAGGTAAACGGAAGTCGGCTCCAAAGTCTAGGAACGGCTGTTTGACGTGCAGGTACGTGATATGCTGTAGTTAGTATGTTGTGCTATTCTGTACTGTCGCGTGCCGTATCTCTGTATCTCCCTCTGTACAGTACCTTAGGTGGGATGTCGGGCATCGTCAGGACATCTTGAGCACAATTGCGGCATATTGCTGCTACGCTGTGTGGATTCCTTGTGGCTGACAAGGGCAAACCACATTGTAGGGCCCGCAGAGTGAAATGTGACGAGCGACTTCCGGTCTGCACGTTGTGTTCCCGAATCCAGCGACCATGTGTCTGGAAACGAACACAACCAAATTCCCGACGTCCACTCCTACCACAGGAGACAGATCAGCTTCATCAGGCGCAGCCTTCCGAGATTTTGCATTTCGTGAACCAGGATGAGGCCCACTACTTCCGAGTCTATCAAGAAGAAGCATGTCTAGAGCTTTCTAGATACAACAAGTCTTCGGCTTGGAGTTACACTCTGCTTCAGGCGTGTTACCATGAACCCTTCGTTCTACGAGCCGTGGTGGCCATCGGAGCTTTCAACAAATCCATCAAGCAAGGTTACTTTGCCACTGCTGGTCCAGCTTCTGAGAGAAAAGCAAACATGGAAATAGCAAACCGACACCAAACATTCGCCTTGGCATCATACGATCGAGCGATAGTCGGCATGCAACAGATTGTACCTGTTCCTCAAGATCCATCGTCACTGAGGAATGCTCTACTGGCCTGCCTTGTCATTTACTGCATCGAACTTTTACTCAAGTCGCCTACAACTGCTCTCAATCAAGGTCAAAATGGTTATTCGCTGCTCCAGCAATGGTCAGACAACAAGGATGCCCAGAACACCGGGCTTTCATCTCCCAACTCTGGCATTGTTGACGACGAGATCTTCCACGAGTATGGACGTATCGAGCTCTATCATGCAATCCGGTGGGGTATCAAGGATTTACCCCGCCATATGAAACGAAGACGAGAGGGAGCAGTCACAGTACAGAACATGCCAACTCGGTTCAGCATTTTAGAAGAGGCAAGAAGATTTCAGCAACTTATCATGCGACGCACGTTTCATCTAGTGGATGAGTCGTACGCTCGCAATATTATGCTCAAGCAAGACTTGAGGCATCCTTATACTGTGGACAGTCCAGGAGAATTGATGGATCCATGCTACGTACCCATGGATCTTGTAGCAGATCGCGATCAGTACTTGAAGGATATCAGAAGATGGATTAAGGCATTCGCACCGATCCTCACTAAAGCCATGGATTCGTCAGATCCTCTCACACAATCGGAGGTAGCTCTCCTTCAGATACAAATCTTAAATGCTGAGATGTCGCTTGCCGGAGCTTTCTTCACCAAGCAAACTGAACATGATCAATTCCTGCCATCCTTTACCCAGATAGTCTCACTCTCCCGGCATATCAATCGCTCAAATCTCAAGCTTTGGAACACAAGTTCTCCAGTCTTCAACTTCCCCGACAGCATCGAGAAGCCGCTTTACGACACAGCTATGTTCTGCCGCGACAAAACTATCCGGGAAGAAGCACTCACCATTCTCCGCACCACGGCTCATCGCGACCCAACACGCCAGCAAGCTCGCTTGGCAACACGAGCATCGTTCATCGTGAATCTAGAAGAAGCGAACCGGCTACCAGATGGAACGATACCAGAAGACGGCCGATGGAAGCTCATCTGGATCTTACATCATTACAAAGAACCAGAAAACGACATGACCATCGTCTGCTCTAGGAAGATTGGCTATCCGATGGGAGAGCAGTACCCCGCGCAGCGTGAGTGGAAACGGATGACTTTTACAGAAGACGAGGCAGAGACAATGGCAAGTCCTGCTTGGAATGAAGATATTCACTTCTCGTCATGGGCACCGAAACGTAATTTCTCCAAACCAGCTTGTATCTCGTGGAGAGAGGTTCATGATGAATTTCTTGGGAGGACAGATCGATCGAGAATCGGCTGAAGAGACACCGGAAGTCGAGAAACATTCTCCAGATATCGTCTTTTAACTCCGAACACAAGAATGTCATATCTCGATCTCCGAACTATACGACATCTTAGGCACGAAGACAAGTTGCCCAGAAGTCCAGTACCTCCCACCTACCAAAAGAACCCCGGGCCCTTACGATGTACAACGCCCTGCAGGCGCCTATCTGCATCTCGGCTGGTATCTAGGCGATTATCTACACCTCGAGTAAAGCACCCGCGAAACAGAAGGCGACCATCAGCCCATCGGCTTGGGACGGGATCTCGGCAGTATCAGGAACGTTACCTGTTACGTGGGAGTACACACGCTCCTGGGCGAGATTGCGGGAACATGCTCATCGGGGAGCGAGAAGCTGGGAAGCTGGGAAAGAAGATCTGTAAAGGGGCGCTCTGCAGAAATAAACAAAACAAAACATATAATATGTAATCAAATTCATTGTTAACATCTTGATCGCTCTTCTCAGGAAGAATTCGGTTGCGTTTAGATTGTGGTTAACTTTCCTGCTCATCCTATCTCGAGCTCATTCTTCATCTTTCACCCCCACTATCTCCTCTCCCGATATTTCCCTCCTTGCTGCACTCTATACTTCTCTCCATGCCTCCTACCCAAGGTAAAAGTGAAGTATCAAATAGTTTGCCATTTGTGTTCCCTCTCATATCCTCCCACCTTTAAGTAACCCAACCCCACGAGCTTCAGGCTGCAGGGTCTCAACAGTACGTCCAGTAAGCGAACCAAACACAGGGTCAAACCACTAAGTTTCAGCGCACCGTCTCCATCTCCCAGACAGCCCAGCGCTTGAACTCCAGGCTTCTCAGCGCCAAACCCCATAACATATCACTGGTCGACAAACCTCCGCGTTACCTCGTTGGTGCGGCCGTACCCTGTCAAAACGTACATGAGATCAGCTTATCTTCTCGGATATCGCTGCATCTCATTGATCGAGGTACAAAACCAACAAGATTCAGGCTGTTCTACTCGCTCGTTGTGCATGGACTGTACGAATTCGGTCCTGTACGAGGTCAATGAGGTGCTGATCTATCTAAGAATTGCTGCGGTTGGATGGATGGGCGATGGATGATGTGATGGGATGAGATGGGATGAGATGCTACGTACCACGTTGCAGGTAAACGTGGCACCTGGATTTAATATTGTAGGATACATAACTTCTGAAATACTATCCACAATCCCGTACATCCCTCTATTTCCCATTCCGTCAGAACACCAAAATACCTATCCCATCATTCAAGCAACCGTCCGTATCTACCCCGCTATACCTCCAAATTACACCGCCATGGCCAACACCAACCCTCAAGACATCAACGACGCGGATTCCTCCCTCGGCGACGACGACATCGACGATCTATCTTCAACCGTCTCAATAAACAGCAGTATCCTCGCCCATCGCCACGAAAACGGACGTCGGTACCACGCCTACAAAGACGGGAAATATCTAGGTCCGAACGATGTCCCCGAGCAAGACCGGCTGGATTTACAGCATCATCTTTTCACATTGACATTTGATGGAAAATTGCATCTGTAAGTGCTTGTATCACATCAAGCTGCCTTCAATCCCGCCTATCCAACTCGTCATTCATGCCCTACTTGATAAACACTTCATAATTTGGAATCGAAAAAACATCACACTCTATACTAACCACCACAAGATGTCCGCTCCCCCCCACCCTCCATCGCGTCCTAGACGCGGGAACCGGCACCGGAATCTGGGCTATCGACTTCGCCGACACGCACCCTACAGCCACGGTCCTAGGTCTCGACCTCAGTCCCATCCAACCCGGTTTCGTGCCCCCGAACGTGAGTTTCCAGGTCGATGATCTGGAGGAGGAGTGGACGTTTAAGGAGGGGGAGGGTTTTGATTTCGTGTATGCGAGGATGATGACGAGTAGTTTTGCGGATTGGGGGAGGTTTTTTGAGCAGAGTTTTCGGTGAGCTTTTCTTTTTTTCTTTCTATTCTATCAAGGAAAACCTTGGTGGATTAATTCCAATTGTATGGGATGGTTCGAAATCTAGATTTTGGGTATTGATGGAGTGGTAGACACATGACACCAGGCGGATATATCGAAATGGCGGATATCTGCTTCCCGGTTGAGTTCGTGGATGATACCATGCCAGAGGATTCAGCGCTCAAGAAATGGGCTGGTCTCATTCTTGATGGGACGAGGACGATTGGGAGGCCAATTGATAGTGCGAAGAAGTACAAGGAGCAGCTTGAGAAAGCTGGGTTCGTGAATGTCGTTGAGCAGAAATTCACGTGGCCGCAGAATAGGTGGCCGAAGGAGAAGAAGATGAAGGAGATTGGTAAGATGTTTTGTTGCTATATCCATAATCTTCACTCCTGATGAGTCTCTCATTACTATCATAATTGATACAAGATGTTTCGCTAATTATGGTGCAGGAGCATGGTCTTTGGAGAACATGGCGCCTTCACTTGAAGGTTTCTCAATGGCTTTGTTTACTCGGGTGTTCAATTGGACGAAGGAGGAAGTTGAGATCTTCTTAGTCGATGTACGGAAAGAGATGAAGGATACAAAAGTCCATGCATTCTGGCCCATGTAAGTATTTGTCCTCTACCTTTCGACTGGTAATGCTGATAGAAGATCGCAGATATGTGGTGTATGCTCAGAAGCCGACGTAATAATGAAGAATGTAATGATATAGCACTTGACAAATACAAGTCAACACGAAATTGACTTCATGATCAGAACTCTGGTGAGTCGAGCTTCGAACAAATTGATCTCTGTTTCCGGAGAATTCTATAAAGTCCGCGCCCCGGCTCAATTTCAGTGCCCAGCAAAAGTCCACGCCTCGATCGGTCTTTGATCGTATAAACCGCCGGTCCACTTCGTTTAAGAAACCATTATATAAAGGCTATCTTCTACAGTATACTTTGCAGAAAGAAAGTGCAAACAAGGGTTGATTTCTTGATAACCGGACTTATCCTGCACTGAACCCCCATCCAAAGCTTTCCAGCAGAATATCGCGGCGCATGCTGCTGAATCTCATCCAATCATCGTCTTGGCACCCCAGCACCTCTTCACAGACACCAGAATATCAATCGAATCACAACCTTGCATGGCCTGAGCTGTTCGGCACCAGCTTCCGGAGTAAGGACAAAAGTGGAGACAAGTCCCGCTGTATTATTGACCAACTTGCAGGCAACAACTTTCCTCAACTCTACAAATACAAATACGCTCACTCTTCCTAGCTACTCTCCTCCCTTTGCGAACAACTCACGCTCTGGCTGAAAATTGAGTGGTCTGTAAGGTGCAGTAGATAGTAAACACTTCCAAGAACAATCAATACCTTTGCTCAAAGCGAAGAAAAACCGGACGTAAATAAATCAGTTTTAACAGCTCGATCATCCACGCCCAAGCCGCTACCAGCTTCCACCGTCAAGATGTCAACACCACAAACATCCACGTCTAGCGAAAAGACCTTCACGTCCTACACCAGAGACCAAGGCAAATCCTACGCCCAAGCCCGCCCCTCCTACCACCCCAAACTCTACGAAAAAGTTCTTAAGCAACATACCTCTACCGGTGGCCAACTTACTACCCTCCTAGACGTCGGCTGTGGCCCAGGAATCACAGCCCGCGCTCTCGCACCACACTTCAATCAAGTAACCGGCCTCGACCCATCAGAAGGCATGATAAACAACGCCCGCGCTCTAGGCGGCACAACCGCCTCATCCTCGCCCATCCGCTTCGAGATCTCCACCGCCGAAGACCTAGGCTGGCATCTCACACCCCCAGTCGAAGACGCCAGTATCGATCTCCTCACAGCATCAACGGCAGCGCATTGGTTCGACATGTCCGCTTTCTGGCCGCGTGCAGCTCGTGTCCTTAAACCAGGCGGGACAGTCGCGCTTTGGACGACTGGACAGCTGAGTATTCATCCCTCGGTGCCTAATTCCGAGGCTTTGAATGCTGCGCTCATGGATCTTGAGGAGCGAGACTTGCAGCCTTTCTTTGAACCGGGGAATTGGCTTACTCGCAACCTTTATAGCGAGTTGCCACTTCCATGGACGCTTGACACGCCCGTGGATGAATTCGACGAAGCGGGTTTCGTGAGGATGGAATGGGGGACGGGGGAGAATGATGCCGAGGAGTTCTTTGCTGGGGGCGCGCTGACGATGGATTTGGATATGATGGAGAAGGTTATGGGGACGGCGAGTCCGGTGCAGAGGTGGAGGGAGGCGAATAACGAGGCGGTTGGGACCGAGGGGGATGTGGTGAAGAGGATGAGGAGGGAGATCGAGAGGTTGTTGAGGGAGGCTGGGGTGGAGGAGGGGAAGGAGATTATTAGGGGGAGTCCGAAGGGGGTGTTATTGGTTGTGAAGAAGAAGGCTTAGATACTGCTGAGAAGTAATTGCATTCGTTTTGCTGTGGTTTCTGCATTCGCATCGTGCAACCTTGACTTTATTTTGTCTGGGGTAAGCGAGCCCCTGAGTTTTGGCGAGATTGGGAGAGGGATTGATGGTGGCCTGGGTTTGATTTCACGCGATGCTTGGCATAACAGACCCTATGATTCTTGATGTATCAGAATTGTTTGGGTGCTTAATTGTTCCATTATATTAATGTGATACCCGAACGTGCCGAACAGCTTCATCACCAATTGCTCTCACGTTAAACCAGCCACGATCTAGATGTCATTGAGAAAGACGTAGCTACTTCAAACTTCCTCCAGAACACTCTCAAGTCTTCTTAATCAGGCCTACAATTGTTCCATGTAAGTTTGAAAGAATCAGTCCAAGATGCTCCTGCCACGGTCTCACGTCCCTGGGCTGGATGTCGTCATATTCTTGGAGCAGGCGGACAAGAATATACGAAGCTTCCATCATAGCAAAGTTTTCTGAAGAGACATCAGTCCAAGTTCCATTACGCTGCTTATACCGACATCCATAATTACAGAAGTATTAGAAATTGAGCTTACGACCAAGACACTGTCTAGCACCTCCATTAAACGGCAAGAAATCCCATCCTTGGCGTCGTTGTTCCCACCGCTCAGGACGAAAATCTTCTGCATCTACACCGTAAAGGTCTTTACGGCGATGCATACCGTACACACAGTAGAGAACCTGTTGCCCTTTCTGGATCATGATAGGTTGTGTACCGTGTGGACCGCCACCGACTGGAAGAGTTGTGTCTTTTCTGGCTACGCGAGCATTGACTGGGCCTACTGGATAGAGTCGGAGGACTGACGCGACCAAAGTCAGCGAGGCCTTGTAAACATTCATTAACCAAGTGAAATACAAAATACCTTCAAAGAAGACATTTCTGAGGTAAATCATACTCTTCAACGTCTCACACGTTGGCTTCTCTCCTCCCAACTGACCTATCTCTGCGCGTAACAGATGAAGAACGTCAGGTCTCGCAGCCAAAATGTTCACAGTGCATGACAAAAGCTCCGCAGTAGTATCTCTCCCTGCAGTGAGTATACTAAGGACATGATCTCGAAGCTGGATAGGATCCTTGACTTCCTTCGCTAGCTCGTGGAGGAAGATGTATCGCTGCTCACCCTCCTCCATTTTGCTGTCTCGCGACGCCAGAGCCGAACTCACCAGACCATCAGCATACTCATGGATAGTCCTACAAGCTCTGAAGAACGAAGGATGTGGAATCCAATCCATCAGCGCACCAAGGTGAGCACGAAGAGCGATCCAACCCATCGCTTCATCCCATGTCGTCGCAAACTCGTCGCTCTTCCCCTCCGCATGCAGCACAAGCGAATCTGTCGGACATCCCAGCAGAAACTCCGTACTGATATCCATTGTCAACTTCTGCAGCAGCTCTCTCAGATCAAATGTCGAGTTGTCTTTCGGTATACACGTGACCAGGTTGCAGAAATGTTTCTCGAAGATATCGAGGTGGACGAGTTGTGCTTTCATAAAGTTCGGACGGAGTAATGCTCGATGCTGGGACCATTTCTTACCATCGCTTGTGAGGATGCTATGGCCTACGAGGGGGCTTATGACTTTGTGTCGGGCGGCGCCGACTTCGAAGTCTTGTGCTTGGGTGGAAAGACAGGCGCGGATATTCTCTAGTTCCGTTGTCCAGATCGATTGGGTGCCGAAGGTATTGTAGGTGAATGTATGTCCATGCTTCTCAAAGAGTCCTTGGACGTAATTGAGGAAACGATTTGCTCGCAGTGCTTGAAGTAATTGTATTATTTGGAGTAGGCCGAGGAGAGTATTGGGTGTGGAGGGTGGCAGTGCACAACCTCGCTCTGATATGCGGCGTGAGAGCTTTTGCTTTCGAATGGCTTTCCTGACGAAGAATAATGATACTACTAAGAGAAATACTATAGCGTACTTCATCTTGAGTTGTCCTATTTGGCACGATCTCGTGAAGTGTTTGTTAGGGATACTGTCTGTGGGAAGCGATCGAGAGCAATAAGAAGCACTTAACAATGGACAACACAGGTAGAGATAAGTACTGCATCTTCTATTGGTTTACTTGGCCTCTTGTTATCTGAAGAAAGAAGAAAAAGAGGGAAAGGAAAAGTCCACTTTTCTGCATATTTCAAGCTCTGTTGCATGACGGTGCTCGTCGAAATTGGCGAAGGCGAAAGCATATCGAACTCGCGAGAGTAGGTCTTTTCAACGGCTAAGCTTCACTTCCAGGATCTTTCCCAGAAAAGTCAATAGCTCGATTACCGATTGTAATCACAATTTTAGGAGATAGACGTTGACACTTCGTTGAAAACCAGTAGCCGGAGAACCGTGGACAAATATTCGCCACAGAATGATGTATGAATACTTTCAATATGTGGCGCACCTAAAGTCGTAGTTAGATTGCTTTTCTCATCCTATCTGTCTCAATCATGCATTTGAAAGCCGCGAATCGATTACATTACCCAGCTGAACCTGCTTGGCCGAAGCATTCATGCCCAGCTTCGATCTACTTTAGCGACCAACTTCGCAACCGCAACTGAATCCGTTACCATGCATGTGCACTTTCTTATATATGTTCATTATTGTGGTGTGGTGATTGCACAATTCCGTTCGGTCGTATGTCTCAGAGCGGTCTTCCATCCCAGAATCGGCAAATCCAGAGGCCCGGTCACCTCAACCAAGCCCATTATCCGACCCACCCCTTTCATGAATGTGGTCACTCATGCACCCGAAGTTCAAGAAGTGCACATCTTCGGCAAGTTCATGCATGCAAGTCGTCGAAGCTGCATCGAGTCTGCAGCGACATTGCGGATACATTCGTTTATCCCGCTTCTCCTATTCGCTAAGCGATGCCTCTACGGCAACAGTTGCTCAACATCAAGAGACAACACATCACTCACGCTCGATGGGCTTGCAATCAGCCAACTATTCATGAAGTCTAGAGATTCAGGCTGGAATACCTCTCTACGTTCAGAGGTCGGCTACTCTCATTCTGGATATGCTTGCGTATCACCAACGCTAGAACAACTTGCATATGCAGTCCTATCTTGCTGAGACCAAAAGCAAGCAGACGGCAGATGGCTGGAATTTGCACTTTATCCAGATGATAAGTTTTCAGAGACAATACTGTAATGGAGAGATAAACTGTTGGTGGAAGATCTCGTTTGTCCTGAGAGAAGATATCAACATCATTTGATGAATTGCTCGATCTCAAATTCAAACATCAGAAGTACATCAGCGCAAATTTCCCATCGCAGTACTAAATAAGTAAAACCTCCAAGAGATGTTTTCTCAAAGTATCGACATCATTCCAAGTTGGAAAGCGTCGACAATTTTGCATTTGGTACTGCTCCAGTCGATGGTTACGATCATTTTCCTAATACACCGGAGACTCACCGGCGCTGCTGTCAACGCTCGGGAGCCTCCTGTCTTAGCCATTTCTTCTATTTGGCACATTATCGGTATGGTTCGGTATAAGGGCGACTATCTCAAATCATTGAGGTAAGTATCCTGCAAGATTGGTTGTAGAAGGCACTTATCTATGGCGCCAAGTCTCAAGTACATGGACTGGCCAGTTTTCACTCTGAAGATATTCTCAACAAACATATATGTTGTCAACACCCCGCAGTACATACAAGCAATTCTGGGAAATACGAAGTCTGTCTCGTTCTACCCATTCCACATTGCGTTCACCAATCGAGCACTGGGAGCGAGGCAGGAAATCAAGGACATCGTCGCCCATAATGGTGCAGATAATCGGTACATGCGGACGATTCATCATGAAATGTATAACGCGCTTCAGCTGGGGCCACATCTGATCGAAACTAAGGGAAGGGTTGTGAAAACCTTGGCTCAATATTTCAACGACATTGATGCCTCACCGCAGACTCGAAGTCTTTTCGATTGGATGAAAGTGGTATATACAATAGCACTTGCAGACTCCTTTTACGGTCCCGACAACCCAATCCGCAAAAATCTGGAATTTGTCAAGCACATTTGGTGAGGAGCTAATCAATTTATCGAGATTGCTATGCTGACATTAAAAGGGAATTCGAGGAGGGTCTGCCCATGCTCTTCCTCGACTTCTTCCCGTCTATAACAGCGAGAAAAGCATGGAATGCTCGGAAAACCCTGACGCCTGCCTTCGAAGACTACTACAACAAGGGTCTAGACAAGAATGCCAATGCTTTCATTGCAGGACGAGCCCGAGCTGCACGTGTTGAAGAATTCACCAACAACGATTTGGCAGGGTTTGAGATAACGATCTGTTTCGCAGCGCTTACCAACACCGTTCCAAACTCCTTCTTTATGCTCTGCAATATCCTCGCCGATCCGATCCTCACTGCTGATATTCGAGAAGAAGTTTCCAAAATCGTTACTAGAACAATTCTTGGTAGACGGGTCGTACTCACTCTGGATATCTCCTCGCTTGAAGAAGATTGCCCTCTTCTGGTGTCTTGTTATCACGAAACACTCCGAATGTGCGTCAACGCAACTCCAGTCCGCGTTGTGATGGAAGACGTGATTATCAAGGACAGATATGAGCTCAAGAAAGGAGGGGTCATTCAAATTCCTGGCGGCGCTCTGCACGAGTCTGAGCGTATTTGGGGTGGCGATGCGGGTGTCTTCAACGGGCGACGATTCCTCCAGAAGAAACAATTGAGTCGAGAGCAAAGAAAGGCTCAAACTCAAGGCTTGTTCCCTTTTGGTGGTGGTAAACATCTCTGTCCTGGTCGGCAGCTGGCATTCTCGGAAATTGCAAGCTTTGTGGCGATGATGATCTATGGATTTGATGTCAAGATGAGGGATGGTGGATTGATTAAGCCACCGCCTTTCAAAGTGCAGCAACTGGGAGAGAACTCTAAAAAGCCGAAGCATGATATTGAGGTCATCATTGCGCGAAGTAAAGAGTTCGAAGGTGCTGTTTGGGCCTTCAAGGTCGAGACTGCTCCTGGTGCTCCCTCCACATAGAAGAGTTCTCAAACAACATGTACTTGCCATATGCCTTTGGTCTTAGAGGAGAAATTGATTACACAACGTCACTTCAGCAAGCTCCCAATTGTACTTTGAACACAGCTATTTCGTATCCTTCCTCTGGAAACATACCAACGAGCCCAAATCCAACCTCTTCATAGAATCTTTTTAACTTTTGATTTCCTGCCCAGCAATCAAGCACCAGTGTCCCCGCGCCATTTCGTTTCCCTGAAAGCTTCAGAGTCTCTTCCAGGAAAATCTTGCCGAGTCCATTACCCTGTATTGTAGGCTCCAGCATCAAGGAATGGAGGTACCAAGTCTTCCCACCAACTTCGTCGATGCCCCAAGAAACGCTGCCATGTCCAGATGAGGGCGAGAAAGGAGAAATTGTCACACTTCCAATGGGAGTTAACCGAGTTGATGAAGTGGCATCGGTGTAAGTGAATATCAGAATCTCTTCCTTGTGTATCGAAGCTCGGATTGTTTCCAAAGCTGATGGAGTAAGTTCTTGAAGGCTGCCTGATGCGGTGAGAGCTGCTTGAACACGCGTGGCGAGAGAAAAGACGTATTCCGCGTCTGCTGGAGTAGCTTGGTGAGTTTGATATCTTGGAGCATTCGAGGTCATTTGGTCCATCTGTGAAAAGCGTAGACTGTCCCTTCGTAGATTCTGAGATGTTTTTGTCTCATAGTGAAGTGTTCACCAAGGGGCAGTGCGGGGTGAACATGCCAAGCAATTTCGGCTCAGGATTAGCGAGCCATGTTTACCTTACCTGGAGGAAAACCGCGCTTATTCTTTTTGTGACAAGTTGAGATCGGAGGTGCATTGTAAAGGAAAGACCTTAGGCACAACAATATTGTAACTTCTTACGTGGAGCGAGAAAGAGCTTCTCAGACGTGCCCCTTTTCTGACAGGATCTTACAAGCCAATCCTAAGCTTAACAGCATGCGGCAAGGCAGATTGAAGAAATTCTTGAAACGACAGACATTTCCTGCTGGGAAGAGGCATGACGTTCTATATGAACACAAGAACTCGATTCATGCTATGCGTGTCTCTGAACTCTATCGACTATCATCTTCGCATCTGCCAGAAATAGCCGCTTGGAAGCGGTGATGGAAACAGCGAAGCGAAGAAGATCATAACATATCATGCTATACTTTAGTCACAACTATGAGAGCACGTTTCATCTTAACTTAGAATATTATCACTAGTGAGGCGTACAGGGAGATATCTTTACGACTATGGGCACGTCAATTGGTACCCTCACGTCACACATTGCCCTTGTTCAAGAAGCGAAAACTTCTTGATTTGGCGGGCATGAAACTGCCCCACGTGATGAATTGTATTGCCCATTTGTACCAATGACCTATATACAGAAGTATGTGTAGGCTAGGCGGCCCCAGGACTACATATACAGTAGAAATGAAATTATGGTCCATCCCAAAAGACTCCAAGCTACCAACTCCCCAGAATGAAAGCTCCGCTCGCTGGCATCCGCCCAAGATACTCTAACTAGTTCGACCGTTGTTGTCGATGAAAGCTTCGGTCCATGTCGTGTTACTGAGAGAGCCCTCTGCAAGATCTCCTTCCTTAACCTGATAGAATCGTGCTTGGTCTTCCCATCCTACAGCGGTGATTGGAGCGCCGACAAAATCAGCTGCTGCCCAAAGGTGATTGTGGCCAGGTTGCGCCGCCCACGAAGTATTTGTTGTTTGTGAGGCGCCGGACCCAAGGAATTCATAGATACCTGCATCGAGTCCTGTGTAGTAGACATGAAGCTGATCTTGAGTTTCCGTGTAGGCAGCACCAAGTCCAGATCTGGGATTCCAGGAAGCAATGAGATCGGCAGAGACGATTGATGCTAAGAGCAAATATTAGTGTGTTGATCTGAGAAGCGGTGGGTGGGAAATTCTTACGTTTTGTCCAAGCATCGGCTGTGAACTGCATCTTAAAGAGAGCTTGAGTCAAGCCATCGACGTAGAAGATATTGATATTATTGGTCGTTGAGTTGACGTTGACTGCTGCGATAGATGAGGCGTTCAAACCAGAGCCACCGATGGGCTTTCCTAGGTTGAATCCCGAGTTGTCTCCTTGCAGCTCTGAAATGTAGCCGTCTTCATCGTGGTAGTATACGCGCCAATCCTGAGCTTTGTTCACATTTACTGCTGCAAGTCCGGTAAAATTGCTAGGTGCAATTTGAGTCGGGAGATAGCAGTTGGCAATAGTGTTGCATTTGTCGGAATTTGGAGAGCAGGTGACTGCAGACATCGTGATGTTGTTCACGCCCGATACGTAGAAAATGTTGAGCATTACGACTCCAGTGGTAGAATCAACCTCCGTTGTGGCTGAAAGAGGAGATCCGATCTTGGGTTGGATGCTCAGCTTGACTGGTTGCTCGGGCTGGAATGTTTGCCCGTCCAAACTGATCTGGAGGTTGAATCCGCCGGTAGAGTTCTGCCAGATGACGTGGGTATTCCACGTTGTCCCGTCATTCAAGAACAAGCCGGAGCTGGCAACACTATTCATCGTGTTGTTGGTAATGGCTTTGACTACCGACACTCGTGAATCACTCGTCCGCGTCGATTTGTTTTCCATGTGCCCAATAACCCCAACCACCACGCCAATCACGAGAATCCCTAGCCCCAGAATCGCTACGATCCATAGCATGTGTCTCTTCCAGAAGGGTTTCGGCTCTGGTCGAGAAGGAAGTTCCGTGTCCGCGTATCCTGGGGGAGCATGAGGCGGAATTGGAGCAGCAGCTAGAACAACTTCCGGCGCGTGCGATGGTCTTCTGTTCGGCTCCACGACCTCCATACCCGTCCCCATTGGCCCTACCATGACGATCTTCTCATCAGAATAGACATTTTGCTCCACCGGGGAGAAAGCTGCCGCCATGTTCCTCTGGCCATCAACTGGGGTCTGTAATGGCGATACTGGAGAATTCGAGTATGGCCGAGTTTGGTTAACCTGGACTTGGTGAGCGGGCTTCAGATTGTAGAAACATGCTATAGAAAAGCGATCGTCCTGTAGGTTGAGACTCGATCAACGAAATTCTCCAATGAGAGGAGAGTTCATTGATAATTATTTGGAAGGTGATGAAGAGGCTGAACCGGGAGCCGGACATGATAATACCAACGGTCTCCTCCCTACAGTTGTGGAATCAAGGTCGGGAAATGACTGACCATCTTGAAGTGAGTTGTAGGGTTTGAAGGAAGCCACCTCTGCCTGGCTCGAGTGGAATAAAGAAAGTAAAGAGCAATTAGGCTTTCGAAAGTGAGTGATCAACGCTGTAACATAGTTTAAGAAGTATGAAGGTGACTAAGTTGCACCGGCGGGTGAAGGAATGACGAGAAAAGAGTATAGACAGAAACTGAGAGTTTGTGAGAGCGGATTGAAGAAAGAGGGGATCTGAAAAGACTGAGATTACCTCCGTACCATGGCTCCTAATTGACAGGGCTCGTGTCTCAATATGTGAAGCGAGCAAAACACCCTCTGCATGAATCTCAATCGCATCCGGATAGGCGTAGGGCTGGAGTTTAAACTGTGGGGTTCAATGGCAGGCCAAGAACTGCAAATCCAAGCTTCAGAATGCTCGGTTCTCATTGCACCGCTTTGAGTGATCTGTTTCCACGGTTCTGATGCTCATTCGTCCTTAACGTCCTGACAGCGGCTTCTCCGCCTCCATTACAAGGTTGTGATATCGAATTCCCTGACTCGCGTGAGCTTTTGGCAAGCTTGATGCTCTCCGGACGAAAAGATTTACCAAGTATAAAATGCTCCAGTAGCATGGTGACGCTTCAAGCTATGCTCGATTCAGAGAGGAATGTGCTTAAATTAAGGTTTGGCGTATGCCGGAATTCAGACGGTCTCATTGTGTTTGGGAAGAGTGGGCTTAGCATGTAACCGGATCACCAATGTGTCTGTGCCCCCAAGCCTTTCAAATGAAAATGAAAGTCTTAGGGCTCAGCTTTCATTTATTCTTAATGAAGGTCGCTACTCGGTCCTTGACATTTCTGGACGTCGGTGTTCCCGAGAAGCTGTGTGCTGTAGGTGACGCGGGCGCGACAGGAAAGACTCTTCCGAAGGATTTCTTAGACTAATCGTTTTCGACACTGAACGGGCACCATTTGTAGATAGTTGTGCATGGTAATCGTCTATACACTCGACCTTCTTGGAAAAGAGGTTCAGTAAAGGAAACTTGCTGTCATCTGTCAAATATCGGTTGACTGGGAGTAGTGGGTGCCAGGTCTACACCATGATTGCGACTCCGGTACGTCCCCGGGCGTGCGTCTAGTCATATGACAAGGCCGAATGTAAATACTAGAATGTTTGACGAGGAGATAATCCATTGACAATTCCATGACAGCATAGGCTCGAGTGAAGGCAAATACTTGTGCAAATGAATAATTGTGCGGCTCATTCAAATTCGACGATTTACTAGCTCGCCATCCGTCATTCAAGAACGTTTTCAGGAGGTCTACAGCAAACTTCTACTGAATGATGATGCGGACATTGAGACATATATGTCTGTCAGACTGCATATGGACCAGTAAAAGACTCAACTTGAGTGCTCAACCCACCGACTACTCTCGAGACTTATATCATTCTTTGCGTCAAAGAACCTCTTTCTGGTCTACGAATCGCCATTAAGGTCTAGTGTTAGTCGCATTAATCCCAGGAAATTCCAGTAAGTAGACACTTGGGGTCCGAACAATTTATGCGCGCTAATTTGAAGAGGCTACTTGTCAGACAGGCGTGCTCTCACCACTCAGAGTAGACAAGTACCCGTTTGCGTCTCGCTCTCCTAAGCCTTCCTCATACCGAGACCCTTTTGCCCCTGAGCGCGAAGCTGACAAGCTTGTTTGGATCTGCTTCAAGAATGTTCGTGCACGTTTCCAGCTCCTCTATTCTCTTCTCCAGAATCTCGTAACCGACTATCCATGGTCTGAACCAAGATCGGTCCATCAACCCGCCTAAAACTTCTTCGGGCGCGTTTAGGGTATCGAACCATCTCTTCAAAATCTTATAATAAAGGCGCCTCTGCTCATCGTCTGCTTCCGCCAGGTCCCTGCCAGACGGAATTTTTCTCAACAACTGCGATGAGACACTATCCATCTTCACGATCTTCTCCCATGAATATTTCTTCCCAGTTTGCTGTTCGATGCTGTCGACAACGTAAAAGCTACTGGGCAGGAGAGATCTGAACTGGCTCAATTCATAGCCGACCTTTTCCTTCCAGAACGCAAGTAGCTCCTTTTCTAGCTCTTTCTCACCAAAAGCCGCTGCGAAGCACTGGTGACAGCGCCAGTTCTCGAAATGTGGTCCATCCCAGCCATCTTGCCGAAACATATCGGGGTCCGCTGGTGTTGACTTGACTCCATACCCAGAACCTTTCCTGAAAGCTGCTCTTTCCTGCCACACGGCACACTCAGGACAGCGAATCCACCACAACGTCCACCAGTCGCAGTTATCCTCGCGATAGATCTTCCATCGCCACGGATACCGAGAATCGTCGGCTATTGGGAAAAGACCCCAAAAATACCGTTCTGTAGAGTCGTGACATCGTCGCTGCCTCCCCTTTATGACTGGGACCTGGCCTGTACCAACATTTGAGCTCCTGTGATTACATCTCCAACCACTTCGAACGCCTACGTTGCGGGACCAGAATCCGGTAGCAAATTTACACTCGTTACACAAGCGTCGATGACGACAGCTACCAATGTGATAGAGCGACGTCCATTCGGCAACACTGCAAGAGTGGTCGATCTGCCGTATCCAGTTCCTCAGCGTATCGTTTTTGAGGTCGGCTTGTCTTTTCAGACCCCGTGCCTTCGCATCACCACTCACCCAGCCACAGAGCTTTCGTGCAGCTCTCGACTCAGGAGGTGGCTTCCGGAAGCGAAGACGAAGAAGTGCATGGTTGTCAAATCGTGTATGAGGGACGATTTTAAGACACCGAGTACAAGCATATGCCGTCGACTCCGAAGGAACAATTATTTTGGCGTTTTCGTTGGTCGTCACTTCTCCTCCATATTCAGGCAGGCACTCCAATTCTAGCAGGCGATTGACGAATTGCCTCTTATCGGGTTGAATGAGGTCTCGGAAATATCTGTTCGTTTGAGAAAGTGCAATGAGAGAAGTTGAGGATAATAAAGGTAGAACAAGGACTTGGATATCGACTGGTAATGAGAGCATTGTGCTCTTGAGTCCTATAAGTGTACTTTCGCCTTTCGTGAGATTGATCAAATAAATATAGGTAGAAATTGTTTTATGTCAAGAGCGTTCGGTATGAATCATCCCCGCGGTGGCGCAGTTAGTCACAACATGACGCCAGTCAGTAAAGTTGGAGCTGACTGCCGCCACTTGTTCATTTCATCACATCACTTTTCCAGTCTTCTAACATCGTGACAGTCATTCATTTGTTTGCATTAATGAACACATGAGTAGAATGGGCCTCAACTTATGACTTGCTTCGGCATTGAGTTTCCCTGTTTGGCAGAATACGAAGGGCCCTCTAGCCGCCAAGAATTTCTCTTATGCAGCGCACAGCAAAGGCTTCACGTTGAGGCCTCGAACATTCATTGAGCAAGGTCTGGCAAGGAAAACAACGCCTGCTAGCCTTCAAGGCAAGTAATCCGCTTTTTACGACCAGCAAATAACGTCTAGACTATTGCATGGTCACTCTGATCACTTACCCAAGCTGTTTGGAGGCCAAGTCGGAAAACGGTCCCTTCAGATCTCGGGTAAAACTGTTGACCCAGAGGACATTGCATCCGATCTCCGTCCGTTCTTCATGCTTCAGAAGACATTTTGATGATGCAAAGATGATGGTGCGTACCTTATTTTGCATTTTCTTACTTCTTGCTTTCCTCACTGTCCATGTTTCGGTTAATTCTGCCGAGCCTTTCAAATCTATTTCAACATCGCTTCATTCCTAAATTCTTTTTTTGTTCTGCTTGAGATTTAGAATATGATGACGAAGTAAAGATGATATGCGCGTCGGTTTCGACATCGTACTCTTTGGTACGAAGCTTTATACGAATGAGTGGTACCTGTTGTTAACATTCGCGAGTTTCTTTCTGCGGCTGATCGCAGGAGATAAGCTTGACAGTTTTTGCAGGTTGTCGCAACGATGCCTCTGCCCGGAAATCTCGTTGCAAATCGGGAACATAGAGCCCAAAAGGCAGACTGCCAATAGGTTCTTTTCCCAGCCTTACTGGCATAACCAATCAATGCCTAGTAACAGAGTCTTCCTTTGGGGAAGTTCTAAACCCGGCCTTACAGCCGACATTTGCCAGCCGGACGAAAGTGCATCTGTTCATGACTGGGGTGAACCCAGCATTGCGATCCGTGAAGTAGATCTGCTACACGTTGCACATTATTTGCACTTCGTGGTAAGGCATTTTCATAGGCTTGGCTAAGCGTTCAGCTTATGTTGCGACAGCTAATCACATTGTTGCTGTTACGTTTCGCAACCTTGCCCCGCAGATATATACAAATGAGCTGCTCCCCCAACATCTCATTCAAGATGGCACTTTCAGTGAGCTCTCAAAGCTTTACTCTCCTGCACTCACATGATTTTTCTGTCGTATTATGAATTTGAGCTAGAACCCCTTCCATTGTATCCCACATTGGCGGTCCCGTTCAGCACTTGAAGATTATCAACAATGTTTGTCCCTTCTGATATCCTTTCCCATTCTGCGACTTGTGCTGCTCTCCACTTTAGGACTTCGTCCACGAGTTGTTGCTGTCGATTTTGTATAAAATCATTCGCGTCCGACAGCATCTTTTCGACAAATTTCGAGTCTTCCTCTGGTACTTGGCTTGCCTTTTGGTCAACAAATTTCCGAAAGCCTAAGCCCTTGGGTGAAGGCCCACCGCGATGGTGTTGTCTGCTGTTCCCTTTGTAATTCTTCTGCGAACTTTCGGTAAACGTCGTCGCAATTCTTCTTTGTACCCGGTTCTGATCTGCTGAAGACCTCGTTCCGAGACACCCTGTTTCGACCGACTTAATCCAAGTATATATCGCTTCGCGGGACGTCGACTGGTCGACATCAACTCTCTCTTGAACGTACGCCTTTATTCGCTTTGGAGTCTTGGGATCTTTGATGAAGTCTTTGAACCAGAATCTGATCTGTTTCATTTCGTACAGTCTTCTGTCTGCGGAATGTCAGGCTTCACGCTTTGGAACTCACTTCTGTATTCCAATACATACTGTGTAAACCTTTGCTTTTATGGTGGTCCGACGAAGGGACTTCTAGGCATGCAATTGGGTCCATGGCTACTGGTCCTGTGCCTGTCCAGTTCCACACAACGGTCTTCATTTCCTCTGCGAACACCTCCTTCCAACGAAGAACAAAAGCTATGTTGGCGAGTCGATAAGACGTTTCCTGGGACTCGCGACCTTGTTGATTCCAGCACCTGATGGGCTCCTCCCCAGTATCCGTGACTGCTGGCGGATAAGGCTGGGCATCCTTTGCAATCCAGGTTTCCCTCACATTCAGAGTATTGCTGACCAGACCTCTTTCTACTACACCGAAAGGAGTGCGATTTCTCATTCGATGTGGCATGACACGAAGATACCACATGGCAGTACAAAGCCTCGAAAATGGCTTGATTTCCATAAAGTCATGCAATTCGCTTTCTTCACAGCCCATGATTTTAAACAACAAAATCAAGTCCTCTTTGTCGAAGCAGTCTGTGCCGCCGAGATTGAGTCGCCATTTATACTGTCGGCTGTGCAAGAATTTCAAGAGCTGTCCATCGACTAGAGGAGATTTCCCCAACATCCGCTCTACTTGGGAAGTGGTCCACTGAAGGGGGTCCTGTATGCTCGCGCTTTCTCCTTCGATTTCTACTTGCATTAATATCTCGTATTGCGCACTCATGGTTGACTTTGGAGAAGATCGTCTGATGATGTTCCATCAAACCAAAGTATTGCTGCCAGATGTACAGCAGAACGAATACGACTTAACCCCCACGATTAGGAACAACCCTGCTGTTTTAACGCTGAGCAATGTTCTCTACAGCCTGTTGCCCTTCCTCGCAGAGAAACAGACGGATCGCGTGTGGCGAAGCCTTGAATCAGAGGATTGCTTCTTGGGAAAGGACAAAACCCCCAAGGGCAGCCAGTGGGGAACGGCGTCACTTTCTGAGGGCTGCTATCAGTCCAGGTGTAGTTACACAGTGCGAGGCAGTACGCGAGGCTTTTACGCAAGTCAATGTTTTTGGTCAATACTTCTTGCCTACAATTTGACAATGGAACCCCCGCAGAAAATACGCCCAAGCCACAGATAGTGGAATGAGCTCTGAATCGTCTGTATGCACTCACCGAAAAGCCAGCGCGTGCCCGTCGTATGTGGTTGGGCGAGCATTATCTGTGGCGTCCGCACATCGTTCAGCTGAACAGGCCCAAGCAACCCCAAACAAGTCACAGATTATTTGAGGCGCAATAATGATTATGCCCCTTTGCCTTAAACAAGGTCAATCACACGATGCCGAGCTGTCATCAGAGCTGCCTCGCGATCCATGCATCCGCATGAGGCTCTCACAGAGAAGCCGCTGGGATATCCGTGATTACAGGAGCCACTTCAAAAACATTCAATTATTCTTGTTGAGTTTTCAATCACTTTTGACTTCACATTCGCTTTAAGTCGATTCTACAATGGGATCCATAACATTGTATGTACCTGAGCCTGTCCCAACGCTGGGAGAAGTCTCGGCAACCTACGATGAAATTCTGACGCACCCTGAGAGATTCTTCCAGGTCAGTTGCGATGCTCTAGGTTCCAGAAGTGGCAACTAATCAACCAGGGATCTGATATCGTCTGGATGATGACTTCTTCATCCCTTGTGTTTTTGATGATTCCAGCGCTGTCGCTCATTTATGCTGGAATGGGCAATCGTTCTTTTGCGCTGACTTTATTTCGCCTTCCTCTCATCACCGCTGGATTCATCAGTTTTCAGGTTGGTATTCCTTTTTGATTACACATTCCGATATATTAAATCCTGAATCCTGGCACTAATGAAGTGTAGTGGGCCCTCTGGGGTTATGCCTTCACTTTCACTCGCTCGTCAGCGAAGTGGTGGGGAGGTGAAAGGAGAGCTTTTGGTCTGACAGATGTTATTGCGCATCCTATCGATATAGGGGACCGTGGCCAAGGTGGATCCATTCCAGAGCTCGTATATGTCCTCTATGAAGGAATGTTTGCAGCATTCACGTAAGTATTCTGCAAGGAAGCATAAATGCAGAGTTTCTAATGTTGACCGTCAGTGCTGCTCTTGTCTGTGGAGGAACCATGCATCGCGCTCCCCCAACTCGATTCCTTGGGTTCATAACGTTGTGGTCAGTTTTGATCTATTATCCAGTTGCCCGGTGGTCGTGGGACTCGGATGGATGGTCGAACAAACTCGGTGTCATGGATTTTGCAGGTGGCACGCCAGTCCATATTGTTAGTGGCACCACTGTTGCTGCATTTGCCGTGTTCTGTGGTATTGAGGAGAGAAGAGAGTCTGGTGAAGTTGTGGCTGCTACTGAAAGGCTTTTCAAGAGTCTGTACAAGCGGATGTACAAGAGACTGATCAATCCTTGGGTCGAGCTATGGAAGACACTTCTCAGCCTTGTTCGCTATTGCGCTGTTCGCTACTTCGGAAAATCACCTCCAGTATTTGAGGATGATGAAAGTGACGGCGACAGTTATGATGAATATGAGCAAGAAGTTGAACCATACAGTGTTAATTACGTTGTTCTTGGGACTGCTATCCTGGTTAGTCACCGTCCTTACTAAATGATCAACACCTCTCCTCTCATGCTAATACCTGATGAATTAGTGGTTTGGCTGGTCGGGATTTAATGGAGGCTCGGCCCTTGGAGGCAACTTGCGAGCGGTCTCTGCTTGGACATCAACGCATATCGCGGCCAGTAGTGGAGGAGCAGTGGGTGTTCTGCTGATATGGCGACGAAAGATGTTTGCCAGAGCATCAGATCCTAGCCAGAACATGTCCTACGACAATCTCACAGCCTTGTATTTCTGTGATGGAGCTATCGCTGGCCTTGTTGCTATCACTCCAGGTGCTGGATTTGTAAGTGACTAAACCGCTACTCTTGCTTCCAGCTTCTAATTTACAGGTTCCTGTTTGGAGCGCGGCTATCTTCGGGGTCATCTCGTCTCTAGTCGTCTATCTGTTGAAAGAAGAGGCTCTGGTATTTCTGAAAAGAGATCCATTACAGATATTCGCAGTTCATACAGGCGGTGGTATTGTTGGAATGTGTCTCACAGGTTTATTTGCGAGGTATGTCCAACCTAGCGACACCCATTTTGTTACGAATTATTACTGACGGAAATTACCTGCTAGTCAAACTACGATTGGACTTGATGGTCACTCCATGATGCCTTATCCAGACCGAACAAGAGGTCAAAGACTAGGGTCAGAACATCCCAGCATGCCATTTGAACCGTCTTTCATAGCTAACGAAAGGTCCACAGATATCAGATTTTTGATTCCGTTGCCGGAATAAGCTACACCTTTGTCGTCACTATGGCCATATTGTACTTCGAGAAGTTCGTGGTTTTCATGTTCATAAACATTGGAAGGCCCTTACACCACTGGAGATCGGTACCTGGAGTTACGAATACGTATCGTGATCATTTGCAGGCTACCCCAATGCAAGCCTGGAGGACTACAGGCGATGATGTTTTATTACATACAATCGACCCCCACAATCACCAAGGTCCGCAACCTGGTCCTATTACAGAAGCTCCGACTATCAATGGGCACACGCCACATCAACAAGTCGTTCAAATGGTCTAGATTTGTGAAAACATACGGAAGGGTCGACTCTTGTAAATATGTGATCATCGTGTTGAAGTGGTGATTTGGACACGGGAAATCCACATGGCCAGGCTTAAAATCGAAGCAGTCTTGTAATTCTAGATAATGTCTTGTAATTTACTGATTCAATTATGATATTGTATCGAACATATACAAGAATCGCCAAAACATCAGCTATTCCAGTTCTCTGGTAGGGACATTCTCAACATCGCGTAGCCTATGAAATTCATGATATCTTCTGACAAGCTTGTAATCAAGCCTACAAGCCCAGTATAGTAACACAAGTCTCATAGGCTGTGTCTCAGAATTTGAGCACAAAATCCATGGAATTGCACTTTTGAATCTGGCAACCACTGAACCTTCAGTGGTGGCAGTGTCAAATCCCTTCCATGAACGAGGCTGCGGGATGCCTGCACTTCCAGCTGTCTTGCATACGTAGGTGCACCTGAAATCCGCGGATGTCCCAACAGGGACTCAGCAAAGGGCCTGTTCATACGTCTGCCTGGCGCCTTCTCGGCCGCTCAGACTATTTGGCTCTTTCCCTGGATTAGGTCGTTTCCGGCATTTCCCATCTTTCCAGTTGCTTCCTAGCTTTAAATTTCTTATAAATGCACATTTTTCTGAAAACATTGACTGAGCTCTACAAGCGTGTCCCGGAAAAACGAGCGGTCCGTGAACGTCTTACTGCCCTACCCTATCAAAGGCCCAGTCTACTGAGTCTGTATGCTAAAAAGAAGAGAAAGTTAAATACTTCAAGATGAATCCTTCGGTATGTGAATAAACGACCTTGAAGCTTGGGTTTGCTTCTATTGCAGCTAGTTGACTTTGTGCGAGCAGGTTCAGTGTACTGTTTGCCAGCAACGAACATCTCTATACGTTCCTCCAACATGTGCGAGAAGATGCGCCGGGTGTTCATCGACGCGCATATACTGCATTTCATGCACCACGGAGGGCTGCTCATCTGTCCCATGCAACGAACACTCAACATGCTGGCAGCAACACGTCAACCATGACTGGGCTGACATGAGGGATACACATAGAATTATAGACCCCTTCCCACCGCTGTTTGTTGAAGCCGCAACACATTCCGAAAAAGACAAAGCTATCTTGAGGCGCCTTCACGAGGAGGATAGATTTGCCAGATGGTTTTCTGTCAAGCTGGGAGGCGAAGATCCTGAACTGTGGCTTTATGATCGCTTCGTCCGTCTTTGCGACCCGAAAAGATCGGGAAACAGAGCTACCGAGCATCATTACCCTTCCTTCGTCTCTTTCGTAGGAGACACTTCCGTGGGAAAGTCAACAATCGTCCGAGCCATGCTGCTCCTTGGACTGCTTGAATCACCAGGTAACCTGAATGGTTTGACTAGTCATGCACACTCGACGCAAGATCTAGATCTAATCGCTTGGGCTCAGAACAAAGGGTGCTCAATGCCTGTCCCTAGGTCCGGAAATTTTGACCATAAGACAGACCCAACAACTTTCGGCGTCCACTTGTACCGTGACGACTCGACAATAGAGGAAAGAAACGATTCAGCCACAGAGGCAGGCCAGCAACCACTTAAGGCTCCTCAGCCGAAGAACTTCCCATTGCTTTTCGCGGACTGTGAGGGCTTTGGAGCTGGGACTGCAACTACCCTTGCTCTTCGGCTAGCTGAGTTGAATGAAGAGGACGACGCCAGCATTGAAAAGCTCCCAATCACAGCCTCCTGTTATAGCACTGGAAGCAAGAACGGCATCGACCTGTTTTATGCTCGAGTTCTTTATGCCATCAGTGATGTGATAGTTTTTGTCACAAAAGGGGACCAGACAATGAAGCCGGATCTTATTCGCGTTCTGGAATGGGCGTCCGCTGCGGTGAAGAAGTCATATAATCAGCCTTCCTGCAAGACGCTCATAATCGTTCGAAATATGGAGACAGCCACCGAATCATATACGGATGAGTCGCTGAGGCAGAAGTATCTCCACAGCTTTGGCGCTGAAAAGCTCTGGGCGGATTCTATCATTCTACGGGCCTTTGTCGAACACCATAACCGATTCGTTCATCCACACTCGGCAATATGGGACAACGATCAGCTTTACAAGGCCTTATTCCAGGATATCAAGTGCTGCTACATTCCGCACAAAGGCCTCGACTCAAACTCATCGCCAGAAAGATCCACAGACATGTTCGAACACCTCAAGGGACTTCGGAAACAGATCGAGTACTCGGCAAATGACGAAAGGCGGATACGTGCTCGCGGATTCTCATACTACAACGTACCTGCTCTCAACCACATACTATTGCAGGTTTTCGAGCATTTTCGAACCTCGGAGGATCCTCTGAATTTCTTTCTCGCAGCTCGCCGTGACAATCCGACCCCGCACAACATACCAGAGCACATTGCAAATTTCTTGAGGCTTGCATTAGAAGGTCCTGAACAACAGAGTACAGGCATTGAGGATATGACTGTATCTGCCATTTCTTTGATGTGTTTGATCTATGCTGACAGGTGGCGAAGTGTGCTCTCTGACCGTCAGTCTTCCCTCTCAAGCCGTTTCAAGACCATGCTGACAATATCAAGCCCTCATCCTGGAGCCCGAAGATATGTTCGATCATGAAATGAAGAAATTCTGGGACGACGGCCTAGGGCTTTATCTTTCTGAGTACGAAAAATGTATCTGGCCATTCGTAGCCAAGGATGGTTCTGTGGTGTACTGCAATATCAGGGGGAAGAATCAGCACAAGATGCACGTGTGCACTCCTAGTCCTGGAGCAAACTGGCCGCAAAGATGTTTGGAAGCCGAAGGCGAATTTCTTCATCGAAGATCTTGGAGTCCTGCAGCTCAGGAGGCATGGCGGACAGGGATCAAGAAAAGGTTCCAGAATATGTACCACCGAGCGTTCAGCACGTCAGAGTCTTCTCTCAAGCCCGCTCAACGCCTGCTTATCATCCGACAACAGATATACAGCACCCATTACTCTGCATGGGGTCAGCTTCGAAGCAACAAGACATGTCTCTCGTGTTATCAGTCTGTCCCTGATCATGTACTCCCATGTGGACATTCATATTGTCCACGCTGTGTTCAAGAGCTGGCGAAAGTATCCCGGTCTTTCGAGTGCGCGTTTGACATGTCAGCGTGCATTCTATGCGGGACTCATAATCCGGCAAACCCACACCAAATTCGGCTAAAACCAAGGTGTGCTGGAGCGAGAATACTCACATTAGATGGTGGAGGCATCCGAGGAATTGTAGAACTCGCACTCGTCAAGGCTATTGAAAGGGAGGTTGGCATTGGCATTGAAATCGGCGAAATGTTTGACTTGGTTGTTGGGACAAGCACGGGTATGATACAAATCTTGCCACGTATCGCCATGTACTGACAAAACATAGGAGGCATTGTTGCGCTTGCTCTCGGAATGGTACCTAGGACGCCAGAAAATACCTTCGAGGCTATGGTGAACTTCTTTCAAGAAGCTGCGAAGAAGACTTTCGAACATTCTCGGGCTGGCTTCGATATCGGTACTAAAGCTTTGATGCTCTTGGGCAGGTATGAGAGCAAGTACTCTTCCGAACCTTTGAAGTCTGCATTGATCGACTTCTTTGGTGATAAGACCAGTTTGTTTGCCCCTGCAAGATCTCGGAATATTCAGAGTACAACAAGAGTGGCGGTGACCACAGCCCGCGATGAAGGCGGGACTGAGTATCTCATTGCCAACTACAACCGCCCGCAGGGTAAGTGGTCGAGATTTGAGAGGGAGGATGATGACAACAAGGACATGAAAATCTGGGAGGCGGCCCTTGCCACTTCGGCGGCGCCGTTCTACCTTCCGCCTTTCAGAAGAGACCACGGTGGCGCAGACTTCGTCGATGGAGCTGTTTATGCTAATTGTCCTGCCAAAGTTGCAATGGAGGAGAAGGAGAACTTGTGGCCAGACGAAGCAACTTCACTGGACATTCTGCTCTCCTTGGGTACTGGTAATCAAATAAAGAAAAAGCCCAGGATTATGAAGGCGTTCAGATATGGAGCCTTTAAGCCTCTTTTGAAAATGTTCGAACGGCAAATGGATACCGAAGGAAACTGGGACAAGGTCGTGAGAACGACCCCAGCCATCGCCAGGTCCAGACTTCTTCGATTGAATCCAGATATCAAGGCGAAAGGAGAATTAGGTGAATATGTCGATATCGACGACGAGAAGGAGATAGAGCATCTCTTTCGTTCTGTTTCGGGATGGACGGATAATGTAGGGTTGACAAGCATTCAAGAAATCAGCAACGTTCTGATTGCGAACCTTTTCTTCCTCGAACCCGATCCGGAGAATCTTCCGGGCGAAACAGCAACGACTCTTTCCGGCGACATCAGATGCCGACTTCAGCATGATAGCAAAGCATTGCATATGCTTCTTGCTACCAAAGCATCCGCTTTCTGGTACACAACAATCAACCGTACAGAAGTTGCAAGACTTGAGAACTTGTCAGACAATCGCTGGCGTCTTCTCAGAACTCGGATTGGGATTACGACAGAGCCGACAAAGATGATCATTGAAGAGGAAGGAATCAAGAAGTTTCGTTTGAGTTTTGAGGTGCCGTGTGTGCAGCCTGGTGCGGCATATCAGGTGTTGGCCGTGCAGCTGGCCGAAGTCCCAGTGAAAATTGCTATCAGTGGGTTTCCGGCTACTTTGGTAGAATTAGGTGAGAGGTCCAAAGGGCAATGGCTTCAATGATAGTGGTTGTCAGAGGCGGCATTCAACGTGCACTGTTATGGAAGTGGTCTTGTTTCTGTGATTTGTTCCTTGTTTACCTCGTTAGCAAAGCCCCCTGAATATCCTCCTCGCTTAGTGGAAAAACCCTCTTCTTGTGCCGTCTAGTCATTCGTCGCACAAGGTAATTTATCGAAGACACTCTTAACAATTTATGGATAAGCATGCCATCGCATCAGGAATATTTCTTTATATGCACGGGTGAGTTTGGTATGAACTGACAATCGCTGGCCAGAATTGTGATCTTTATTCTCTTTTTGAGGAATGGTTCCATATGCTGACGATGGTATAAATGTACAGAAATGCCGTCCTGAATGACGCCAGTCGACCAGGGACAATGCCACATTTATATCCACAATTCTGTAGATTTAAAAGAGAGGCTTTGACATGGGCGCAATAATCCCCTGTTTAACCAGGACCCTTGGCTTGGTGGCATCTTGGAATGTTTCCTTCGTTGACCACTGAGGTCCGATCGGAAGTCTAAGCGCTCGTTCATATTGTTGCTGTGTCTCGAAAGTATGTGGCAGCGATGTGGCGAGGTATTTGGAGTTCTGAACTCGTCAGTCTTTGGCTCAATCGAAAGTCTTACAAGGAGGGCCTACCTTCTTGACCCGCTTCTCATTAATAATGACCTTGTCCAACTTCGCGTCTTTTCTTTTATCCGCTTTGATTCCGTCGACCTTGGTCAAGAACCTCCCCTTGTTTTTGGCATTTTCCTTTTTACTCACGCCCTCACCAACCCAGCTACCCCACCCAGGTAGTGTATTGTCGACGACTTTGTCCTCTTCATCCTCAATAGTCTGCTTCTTCTCGACTTCGAACTCACCCACCACATCCGCACCGGCAAAAGCTCTCTTGATCAGATCTTGATCGCGGAGTGCAAATGGCAGATATGGGCCGCTATCGTCTTCATTCTCAGAGTCGGAGTCAGAATCGGAGAGTGCGTCATTTAGAACTGTAGACTTCTTGCCCTTCTTGGAAGATTTCTTTGCGGGCTTGGGCTTGCTGGCCACGAGCGCTGCTTGGCTGAGGTCAAGCTCTTCGACATCAATGGCATCGTTCTTCTTATGGCGCCGGCGTTTGGCTTCTGCTTCACCGACAACGGAGGACTTAGAGGTAATTTTCGACCAGGCTCCGCCTTCTGTCTGCCGTTCTGGCTTGCTTTTCGGTATTGACTTAGACAAAGGTTGACTCGATGTTTTTGAAGCTGGGGTGGAAGTCTTGATTAGTGTCTTATCAGTTCCGTTTACCGGACGATCGAGCGAATCCTCGTCATCCGAGTCCACTCGTTCTTCAAACTCATCCAGCTTGGCGGCCTTCTTCTGTGAAGTGGCATGGCTACCAGGGCCAAAGATTCTTCGGCCAATATCACCATCTTCCTCTTCACTTGGAGTCTCTTCCCCAGCGAGTTCTCTTCGAAGCTCCTCGGCTGCAGCATTGTTCTGCTTCCTCCGAGCTGCATCGGCTTTTCGCATGAAGTCCATGTTTGCCAGTCTAGCTCCAGGGAGGGACTCATCCATCAAGTCTGAGTCTCCTAAGCCGTTTAGATTCTGCAAAAGACGCTTTCGTGTGCCAGAGTCGTCGTCCTCATTCGAGTCATCGTCAGAGTCGTTTAACGATTCATCTGAATCGTTCTCGAACTCCTTCCTCACAGCTCTTCCCTCGACCCTTTTTCTGAGTTCCTCCTCTCTGCGAGCCATCTCAGTGATACCAGACCTGGCATCTTCATCCCAAGCAGCTCGGCCAGTACCTTTCATTGCCTTGGCCCACTTGCTCTCCCTGTGCTTGGCACCCATACGCTCCTCAGCACGTCTTCGATCTTGCTTCTCCATTTCATCCTCAGACGGCTCGAAACCACCTTCTAGCAGCGCTTCTTGTTCTAGACGATCTTGCTTTTCTCGCTGCTTGCGGTGAACTTTACGATAGGACTTGCTCTTGATCTTCTTGATCCGTTTGGCCTTGGCTTCTTCACGAAACATAAGTTCTCGTGCCATCCGAAGCTGGTCTCTTCGTTCTTTCACTTCCTCGAGGGACATTTTCTTTGTTTCGAGCTCTTCGAATTCGCGAATTTTGTCCTCGTCGTCCTTTCCGTCGGCGGTGGCAAGACCACTTTCTTCAAGAATGCTTTGGATTGTAGCTTCCAACTCGTTGAATGGCTTAGAAAGATTTGCTGGCAGGAGAGATTTGTTGGAATGTGCCGAAGCAATCTCGTTATCTTGCAGAGGGAACATAAGATGATCCGCTCGACGATTATGCTTGACAGTGTCGGTCCATCTATCCAATGTTTCCTTACTCTTTTCATATGCAGCACTTCGGTCAAGGCGGTCTTGCTGACGCTTCTCCAAAGGGACTTTGGAAGGAGCAAATTTCTTTTTGGATGTCTTAGCCTCGTTGACAGTTGGATCTGTCACGACTACATCTTGCGATGTCTTCTTCTTCTTACTCGACGGCAGACCGGACATAGATATTGCGTTGGAAGTTATGTTGTAGTCGTTCCTCCGCTTCGCAGCAGCCTCTCTGTAGTCACCATCCTGGGGGATGCTCTCAATCATTTGATCGAGAGCGGCGATCTTTTCGGGATTCAGGGCGTCGTCGTCCTCGTCGCTCGAAAATTCCGAGGATTGATCTTCGTCGCTCTCCTCACTATCCTCCTCAGATTCTGATCCAAACATATCCTCGTCGGTATCCTTTTCGCGCTTCTGGCCTTTGCCTTTCGCAGCTTCCCGCTCCTCAGCTTCTTCAGCGTCGACCATGTCAAGGTATGTCGCCATATCCACTGCATCGTCTCCGAGATCACCCTCCTCGAGTTCAGAGTCTGAGTCCTCTTCATCCTCCTCGTCCAAGTTCACATCTCGGTCTCTTTTCGCTTTCTTCTTCTTCTTGTCTTGCCCTCCACTGAAAGCAAACCCTTCAAATCTCTCCTCGTCACTTTCTCCGAACGCTTCGTCACTATCGAGATCGCTGTCATCATCACTGTCCACCTGTCCCATCTTCCACTCGTTGCCCTCGCTATCACTGCCCTCGTCCACATCTAGCTCGTCAAATCTCCCTTTTTGGACTTTCCGCTTCTTCGTACTCAAATCCTCTTCCTCCTCCTCCTCCTCATCCTCATCGTCTTCATCTCGCCGCCTTTTATTCTTGTTCGGTCGTGAACTCCCACCTTCCTGCGCACCGAGTCGACTTTGGCGGACCTTCATTCTATCTGGATTTTCGTGCGAGGCAATTGCGAAGGCATCGAGGGATCTCTTTTTCGAATTATTTTTCGCCGCCTTGGGCTTCTTATCCGGCGCTCTGCCGTGCGATTGTCGTCCTGCCATATCTGCGGATTTCGAATTGTTGTGTTCCGACGTGGGGATATCGAGGCTTGAAATTCTTATCGGGAAACTTTTTTGGTGGAGCGGCCGCTAGCGCAGCTTGAAGCTCGAGGACTTCCATGTCCAACCTTCGAGATTGGACTGAACATTGAACTTCAGCAATAATTATGAAGCCCACTCAAGCTCTCGCAAAGCGCTTAAAGCGCCTTGCGCTCACAACGAAGGCGACCAATAAGGGATACTACAAGGGAACTGGAACAGGACCCATGGGTACGCATACGAAGCACGGAGGATATATCATCGATTGGGATAGAGTCAGGACATATGTTGTGCCGCAAGACCTGAAAGATTTCAAGGTATGGAGTGCGTTTGCAGGAGCCTTGGAAGTAGCTAACTGTCTGTTACAGCTCACGCCGTTCGTTACGAAGAACATGAAGAGGACGCAGGGGCGCTTCGAGGGAGATCCGAAAGGGGCAGTGAGTGGAGCGGCATATCTGAAGAAGTGGAAGGATGAGAATGGGGAGGATTAGATGGCGAACGATTGACATTATTGCTGAATTGTATGCGGCTTGATTAGCTGGTTGCTTACCCCCCGCTAACATTGTGCAGAGACAATTTGAGTGTATCATATGGGCCTGGCGTTGAAAAGAGTGTATAACATATCTGTACAAGCAACGCCGCCAGCCAGCAGCCGGAGAGAGGCAGATTTGTCGATGAATTGGGAGCCTTGCAGACATGGCACGATGGGCAGGAGGACATTGACTGTGGAAGTAGGGTAGAATCTGATGGGCAACGCAGACTAAAAAGGCACGATCTTTGAGTTATGGCAACTTGGCTCTTCCGTTTGGTGAGCACGCTATACAATATTTGGACCTACGTATGATATTGTAGCACAAACGGATATTGTGCAATTTGGGAAGTCTCCAACAAATATGCCAGCTCGACGGATCACGTCCCGATCGACTTCATACTCTCGCTCTGATTGTTTGGACTGTCAGCTGCTTGACAGGCTCGGGTTTGCAGTTAGCCACTGCCCATTATCGTCGATTTACTAATTACTTTTGCCACCGTATGTGTTTTACGAAAATGCGACATTCTTCTTGCAATCTTTTCCGTCAATCCAATATCAGCGGCGCGTGGTTTCAATCATCCATTGTCAAGTCAATAATCACACGCTCAACCTCTCTGTTCTCCTCCTCTTTCCTCTCTTCTTCAACCTCAAGCAGTCCGGAAACCCACTCCTCCAAACACTCAAACATACTTCCCTTCCCATCTTCCCCCCACTCATCCACCACACCCCTACAGAACTCCCTCATGACAACCAATCTCTTCCTTCTCCATTCCTCCATCCGCCTCTCATTCACCACACCTTTCCCTGTAGCTCTCAAAACCTTCGCCTCATCTACCGGACAGAGATACGGCGGCTGTCTCGCGTCTTCAGCTAGACTTGCGCTGCCTTGCATGATACAGGCGTAGTATGTGCAATGCCCTATGCCAAAGCAGTGGCCAAATTCATGTGACGCCGTCCGAGCTAGACGAGCGAGGTGGAGAAGTGTAAGGGCTTTCTGTGTTGTGGGAGGAGTGTAGACTTCTAGTGCTCGGCGGAGGGGCGTTTTCTTCTCAGCCTGTTTACTTGCACTCGCTCCGGGATCCGCCGCTGCATTTTTTGCCGTCTTCATCTTGTTCTTTTTCATACCTCCCTCTTCGTCGAGAAATGTCTCAAGATGCGCTTCGCAATGCGAAGCCGGCCATCCATGCACTCTCTCCACGTTCTCTTCCTCATCGAGGCCGGGCCAGTATCGCGCACCACTCACGACAGCGACGCGACTTCCTCCATACGCTCTTCCACATACGAATTCATCTTCCTCATCTTCATAGAGATCATGCTCGAGAAGCATAAGCAGCGCACATGCATCGCCCGGTAGACTGGCAATTGCGAAGTCTAGAATATCGTTCAGGTTCAACTGGTTGGAGTATGGATAATTTGGCGTTGGTCGTGAGCGAATAACCGTGTACTCAGCGCTGTCTTTAGAACGAAGTCCAATTTTGGGATCATATTCGTCATCGAAATCTTGCACCGTGGGCTTTGCTTTTACCTTCGACTTTCCCTTTCCCTTTCCCTTACCACCAGCCACCTCCTCCTCCCCGTCCCGAATCCACGAGAACCACCCCTCAGGCAAAACCTTGACATCCAACCCATGATAGAAAACCCCCACATACTTCGCCACAAGCTCATAATCCAACCCCAATCCCAATCCCGCTTCCCTCCCAGCTTTCGCTTTCGCTTTCCCTTTTCCCTTCTCTTTCGCTTCCCCCTTCGGCACACTCCATCCTCTCATAAACCCCACCCCCTCACCAACCCCCGGCGGTAAACTAATATAAATCGTCTTCCTCTCCTCAGTGATCCTATTCACACAACTATTCCTCATCCAGGAACGGAGTGATTGGCCTCCTTCGCGGGGGTAGAGGGATATTTCCGAGGAGGGGAGAACGAGTGGTGCGGGGTAGATTTTGCTCTCTTTCTCGTCCTCATCGTCGGCTTCGGCTTGGGGAAGTTGAGATATTGATTTGGGTTTGGGGGCGAAGACGCCACTGGGGTGAGCGGCTGCGAGTCTCTGCTTGAGATTGGGACGCGTGTAGCCTAAGGAGTGGGCGTGGGATGTGCCTGTGTAACAGAGGGAGTCATGTTTACATGTGGTTGATGGAGTTGTGGACTTTGGAGGCATCCTAAAGACAAGTTGGCGAGTAAAAGTACGCAGGGCGCGAATAGCCGAGAAGTGTCAATTTATAGGTCAGTTTATATGATGGAGCTTTTCCAACTTTAGAATTATATAAAGTGGATGAGTCACGTAGGTCTATACTTCCGCATAGAAAGGTTCCTTGGAAGATGCTGCCTAAATAAACAATGGCACGTGACATGAGAATTTCCACAACAAACAGGCGCTTGGTTGGCAGTCGACCTCGCTTAGCGTGGGGAGGTAAACAGAAATGTTAATGCTTGTCAGCTGCGAGGGGGAGAAAGAGATGCTTGAGAAATGCTCGCGGCCATGAATTGGAAGATAGCCTTTTTGGAATTCTGGTGTTCTTATGTACATTAATTCGCAGGTTCGAAGAAACCTCGGCCTGCATTAGAACTCATGATTCACAATTCAGCCGTCAAGCTCCAACACTTCCAAATGTTCAGTACTATATACACGAAGTTTTTTTTCTCTCATCTAGTAAAGTGGCTTTGACCAAGCATCCAAAGTATATAACCAAGAGTCAATACTGGCTTGATCATACTCACAGCTCATCGTGCTATTATTACCAGCCCAGGTAGGTCGCAGTGGCCACGCGCATACCTGTGCATTGGCTCCAATGTTGTCACCTGCAAGATGAGTGGCGTTGAGCGTTGTTGGTACGACACCGTTCTCAACCCATTCAATCATGACGGCCAGGTTAGTCTGTGGGAAAGGTCCGTTGGGCTGTGCTGCGTCGGGAGAGCCTAGGTTGGAAATCAGTAGCTGCCAAATCCGGGGGGTTTGAGTGAACAGGAGCTTGGAATGTGACTTACAATGAGCAGCTCCAGGAACGAGATACAGCCTGTACCAATCATTCAGAGCAGAGACAGACTCGTTGTAGCTCAACTCGGGGTACATAATCTGGCGAACCGAGTCGTGGTAGCGGACCGAAGATGCGGCAGGGATGGAGTTATCCGACTCCCCATGGAAATGGATGACCTTCCCACCAGCAGCATTGAAAGGTGACAAATCAGGCCAAGTGGTCTGGAGGACATCCTCGTAGCGTTGCCAGCCTTCATACATCAAATTGCGTAGATTATCGTAAGTCATGCCCTCGATCGAGGTCAGAGTCGAAGTATCTAGGAGTTCGAGATAGCGAGTAACCCACTCTCCTCCCAAGCCGGAGATACTGACTCCCCAGGTATTGGTATCAGAGTCGAACGCAGTGGAGCCGTCGTCGAAAGAAGCCGAGGGCTGGTAAGACAGGTACGCTTGCTTTCCATCTAAGGTCTTCAGCCCATCAATAATCGTTGACGCGACCTCAACGGCCTTAGCGCTGACAGTGCCATTTTGTTCTGGAGTTGCAGTCACAGGTCGAGATTGGCGTTTGCCGAAACTTCCTGTGGAGCCTGTGACGGCAGCACAGTAGTAAGGCGTTCCGATCGTGACATTGATGTTGTAATTCAGCTTGCACAAGTCTGTGCGGGATACGACACCGTCGACTTTGCCATCCATGCCATCACATGCTGTGATTGTGGCGTTGACAATGGCTTCAAACTCGCATGGAGGAGGGAAGTATCCCACTGTCTGCTCGACGACGTTCGAGTGAAGATGGTTGACTTGTTGCTGGCCGTAACGGAAAGCCGGAGCACCAATGACTGCGCCATCGAATTGATCGGCAAATCTCTGTACTTGACTCCATCCTTCACGTCCACCTTCAGAGCAGCCTTGATAGTATGAGTACAGCTTCGTCGAGTTTGAGCTGAAGCTGGCTCGCTTAGACAAACTGGTGGACGAGTTGGTGCTCGGAATCGCGTCACTGGACATGTTGAAGAAGTTCTTGGTGAACTCTTTTCCGATCAAAGCCAGTTCATGATGAGCTTGATAGCCGAACATGTACACCGCAGGCCAGTTCAAAGTACCGTTGGCAAGAAGTGTGACAGCATCAAATTGTGTAGTAAAACTTCCAAATCCACCATCAGTCAGTCCTGACACAGCACCATACTGGACACCGCCTGGAAGTGATCCGGAAATAGCCGTTCCCGAATTAATCGCTAGCCCACCTCCACCTGTAGAAAGGTAGCGGTTCTTGAAGTTCTCTGGTGCTGGAAGCCAGTAGTTGAGGTTCACTTTGTCGCGTGTCCCATCGTGGGTGTACGCAAATGTAACATTACAAAAGTCGAGGGTCGCATCTGGGAACATTTTTTCGCCGCTGACAGAGGCGTTGAATACAGGACTGGCTGTGACCGAATTCGAGTCAAATGTCAGGCCTCGAACAAAGCCATCGGCTGGTAAGGTGGATTGCACGTAGGCCGTTGTACAGACATCGTTGATAGTGACAGCGTAGGCGCCAGCAGCGAGCGCTGTGGTTGAAATGGCAACTAGTGAGTATCGCATCTTGCTGTGAGGATCTCAATGGATAGAGATGACGAAGGCGGAAAGCAACGAAGCACTGAGTAAGGAATGTTGAGACCTGAGCTGAGCTGGTGGGGAAAAGGAGAAGAGAGTGGGAACTTGATGGCAGGATGCATGGCTATATACATGACATTGTCCCCTCGTCCGAGCTATACCCAGCATCAAAACATCTTACCAAGCTTTGCCATCTCCGCTTTGGTCTTCAAGAGCCACAGCGTCACGATGGCAAAGAGACATGATGAGGATCAGCTCCGTCAAGTGGACTGTGGGGTTACCTGAGTCGTCGTTGTCGCCGTCCTGCAAATCTTGCGAAGTTGGTTCATGAATGTCGATCTGTTGAAGTTAAGTTGACGTACGCGTCGCCGGACCTCGCTTGGATGCATGGAAGTGTGGAAACATTGCATGGGGAAGCCTCCGGGATTGCGGTAGAAGCGGTACTACTTACTTAGCTTGGTACTCCGCAAAGGACTAAAACTAACCGCGAACCATACCTCAAGCTATGTGCTATACGACTGATAAAGATTCTGGTTTTATGTCATGCTTCTGTTACATGCTAGGAATCAAACCCATCTTAAACCAAGGATTCAAAAGCAAAAGAAGACTACCGTTACTAAGAATGACAATCCATGAATACTGTCTTCAATTCGACCGAGAAATATGGAAGTGTTCATGCAGCAATGCACTCTAATCCTCGGGACCGATAACCTCAGTCCCGGTCCCGACGAGTCGGGCCGTCCACCTCCCTCGAGAAATCTCCACTTCCGTGTGAAAACATCCGCAAGCCCCATCTCCACAAAGCATATCGTAACGCCGATTTCTTCGCAGCACTGTCTCCACAAACTAATCGTTACGGGGAGGTCGACTGCTGGTACTTTGTTTTTAAGCTCATTGTTGGTGTCCGAACTTCGGACAGTTTGCGGAGATTCAAGATGTACCTGGCATATCTGCAGGGTTTGTGTAGGTGAGTTGCAGTACTTACTACGAAGTATCATATGAGGTTTGTCGATCGGCTTTGTACGCCTTCCCTTCGTCCTGGTTGTCCCCAATTACATTACAGTTCCGGATGCTGAAGTTGCGTTTACCCCAGAAAACGAAGCACGCGACATCTATGAAGCAGGTAGTAAGCAAGAGAGGAGCCGATCGCAGTCGATGACTCCTACCATTTTATTTATACATAAATACAGAAGGTGCATGTATGTATCGTATTCTCTCTTAATCCCTCCTGTCCATCCTCTCATCACTCCATTCATGATTCGTCAACCACATATCATAATGCTAGGCACCCCATCCTATCCCATCCCACCACGCTCTAAAAACTCACACCGCACACCGCGCATGACATGATATGAACCCCTCTCACCCATCCATCCAGCCAGCCGAGAAAGAACAAGAGGAGAAGTCGTTTGCGCATTCGCTTGAAAAACTCATGCCATGTGTACCTGTATAACCGATTGAAGCAAGAAAACATCCATAGTCCGTACTCTAACCCAGCACCATTCCACATTCACAAAGCAAAACGGCATCATTTTGGTGCTCCTTCAGGCAATTGCAGAGTTTTCCTCGTCTCGGGACTTGCTGCCTCAGCGCCCTTCGGGTCCATCTCTAGGGCGTCACCTTCGACGAGACCCGGCTCCTCTTCAACCACCTTCTCCATGTTCATTCGCTTGGCAGTCTCGTCAGAGTCTGGAATGGCGACTGGATCGTGACCTTTTCCGCTATTGCTACCGCTTATACCGATGCCTGGGACACCGTCTTCTTGGACCTTTCTTCGTGCGTCACCGACAATCTTTTCCGTTTCGGAGATCTTACCAGATACTGAATTTGGATCTCCTTCTACGCCGATGGCGGAAGATGGCTCTTTGGTCGTGGTCAAGAGGGCTGACTTATTGAAGCGAACGATCATGCAAGATAGGTTGTCAGTACTGAAACGAGCAAGGGCGTGGTCGACAAGTTGCTTGGCTGCAGCAACAGGATCTTGTTGACCGCGGACCAAGTCTACGGCTTCCTGGTCAGAGCAAACGTCCCACAGCTACAAAAACGTTAGCATTTGATCCTGGAATTTTTTGGCTTTTACTTACGCCATCACAAGCAAGGATGATAAACTCATCGAGGTCTGGTTGGATGACGGTTTCCGTGGTGTAAGGATGGCCAGTCACGAGATCCTTCATGTACGAATCTCCCAAAGCACGAGTAACAGCGAGAACACCGTTGACTCGGTTGTTGAGGATAAGACCTCCAGCGTTAGCAACTCGCTTTCCTTCGTTCTCGTCACTACCCTTGTGATCGTACGACAATCTTAGAGCCTTGCCATTTCTACATAGAACAATTCGCGCATCTCCGACATTTGCAGTGTACAAGACACGTTGACGCGAAGCGGTTGTCCGGAGCCTAGCATGGGTGGCCTCGTTGGTCCCAGGAGCATTAACCACGACCGATGATGTGGCTTGCGGTGGAGACTTGCTCATGTCAACTCCGCTATCTCCAGATTTCTCGTCGCCCTTTGAAGCATCGTTTTGAGCCTGGACTGCAGCTGCAGTTGCTGGTGCGATGGCAGTAGAGCCGGTCGCGGATTGGGCGTTTGGTATCCTGTCTTCCCAGCGGAGAACCGCAGTGACCGCAGTACATCCACTGTTCTTGAGAGGCAGCTTCTCCAATTGTGCGTCAACAATCGTGAAAGTCTGATCGAGGAGTTCTGGGATTGGCGTATTTGGGTTCTTTCGTATCGTCTCCTCCAAGATAATGTGAAGCTTCTTTCCGCACCAATCTGCCGCAAATGTACCAGCATGACCATCAAAGATGGCAAAGTAGCCATTGTCGGTTTCCATCATCTCAGCTGAAGAAGTTGTAGGAACAAGACTTGGGGTCGACTCGTTCTGAACCAGCTCCTCATTGGACTTCGACTTCGTACTCGGCGCATCAGGGCCCAATGCTGGGGCTGGGGTATGTAAGAAGTTGTAGAGAAACGCGTGTGTATCTTCCATAGTACGGCGACATTTCTTGTTCTTGTCTTCCCAAACACCAACCGTGAATGTAGACCTAGGACCAGGTACGGACTCTCCGGCGGAATTGTTATGTTGACCTTGAGGAACGCTAAGCGCCGGATCCTGCTTTCCGAGCTTCTGAAGAGGCGTCTGAGTATTTGGTTCCTGACTTCGCATGAAACCGGCGGAATTGGGGCTCTTGTCAAAATGTAGAGAGTTTTTGGCACTGGCTAACAAAGAGCTGGCCTTTCCTCCCACCCCACTACTCCTGCGCTTCTTCTCAACTGTCGCGCCTGTCTCTGCGGCTTGACGACCTGGTGGGCTTCCATTACCACTGCGCTTCTCGCCAGCTGTACTGTCCTCCCCAGGTTTCTGCGCGTTTGTAGAGTCCATTGTGATCGGAACGACGGTTTCTGCTTGAGTCGCTGGCACTCCACCTTCCTTGGGCGGGGACCCAGAGCTGCCAAACATTCTGTTTAGCAGACCTCCCTGGGAGGAAAAGCTCCTCCGCTTGCTACCTGCCACTTTGGTGACTTCTGAATATGCGTCTCGTACGGAGACTGAAGAGCGTGCAAGGGGCAAGTGAGAGAATTGGTAGGCTCGTAGGTGTGTTGGATATAGGCAGGACTGAGTGGACTGGAAGACCCGGAATGTGATATGATTCGGTCGACTGTCTGCAAAAGCTAGACCTTGTGGTTACGTCAATTCCTTGAATATGTGCGAATGCAAAGAGGTTTCTGGTTATTGTGTTGTGAGGAAGTTGGTTGTAGAGTGAAGGGGTCGGCAGGTGAGGTGGGTAGGCTGGGCTGGTTCGTTAGCCTCGACTCGCTATGACGACGTGCAATGTGGGGTACAGAGTACAAACAAACAACCGTTGCTTGCAGCACGCGCCCACGGAATGAAACAGATATAGAAGAACTCACGTCTGTGCTTGGGAATCTGTCGTCTGAGGCTCAAGACGGGGTTCAAGATCTGATCCAGGGATCAAGAAAGTGGTTCTTTGGGCTGGGGAAACGGTTGGAGGTGCCGGAATGCCGTTGGTTTAACCTACGGCACTTGTTTCCAGGTATGTTGGCACTTGTGGGTATAAGGCACGTAGATCTTGGGATATTGCCGGCCTGAATTTCTTGGTTGTAGAGAAGCGTTTGCGTGGATTCCAAAGTTCTTGGGTTTGCACAAAGATACAGATCGGTTCAGTGGATGATGATAGCAGGGGCTGAGGGCTGTTGGCTCTGGGTTCGGGCTTTGTATGGCAACGAGGGGTCCAGAGGCACAGTATGTCGTAGTAGCCCAGTCCGGATTTAAAGGATTGTTTGGCGCGAATAGCGAATGGTTGTGAGAATTACCTAGGTAGACACTAAACTTCCGGCAAGAGGATGGAGGAGGAGAGAAGTAAGGTGAGGTGTCAGCAATGAGAAGCAGAAGCACAGAAAAGAATCTGGTCTCTTCTGTTCTGGTCTGGCCTGGTAGGCTGTGCAATGCATGTCCAATTCAATACTGTATCCAGCAAGCTTTTAGTGGAAGACTTCCCCACACTCGACTTTCAGGGGGGCAATTGTCAGAAAGATCGGCCTACCGTACAGTACACCGTCGGCTCCGGCACGCTGGTTGGATGGAGGGGATGGAGGGGTGGGATGTTTTGGTCCGGAGCGATGGCATTGTTATGAGCAGGACAATAGAGGGGTAAACATTTAGGGGTAAACATTTGAAAAGTCTCTAGAAATGCAGCATAATGAGTTGATAGCCAAGGACTCAACTTCACGGGAATGTTTATAAAGGCACACACATCAAATACCTGGCCGTTTGACACTCGACCGTACGCAACGGTCGACAGTTACCTGTCTGCTTGGACAGGGTGACAGAATATGACCGCCGTTCGGCCGGAATATGATCAAGAACAGAAAGAGTTATTGACGAAGAAAGTAAATTGGGTCCCGAACTCCTGCACTCGATATGAGGAAACGCCAGTATAACTCGCTACCACAAAATTATCTCCTCAAGCTGTCCAGTCTGGCCTGGAGATCATTATCTCCTGGATCACCTCCACCGCCAGGACCGCCGCCAATAGCCTGTGCAACTCGTCCTTCCGGAACCGTAGTGCTCTGGAGGCCTGAAGGAGTCTCTCCCATCTGCAGATCCAATCAGTAATGTGCCATGCATGAAGGACAGCGTAATACTTACAGCATTCTTGAGATCAATGCCAATCTCTTCTAACACCTGTTCCACTACCTCTTCTCCCTCAGCTTCGTCTTCAAGCCCTGTAACATCGTCGATTGCATCGTCCATCATCTCCTGTCTTTGGTCCATAATATCATTCTCCTTCTCAAACTCCATCGCTATCCGCTGTAGAGCTGGCAGGTTCATGCTTCGATTCATGTTGCCCAGTACACCAGTCGCACCCTTCATAGCCTGCATCATTTGCTCGTTCGTGCGGACCGTCTGTAGAAGTAGATAAGTATAGCCACACCTCACAGACCCTTTCGCATCACATACCTGAATCCTCAGAGAAATAGCCTGCAGTTGTGTCCTCATAGAATAGAACTTCTCAATATATCTCCTCGTTCGCACCAAATCCTTTGCCTGGATCTTGCATGCTCCCATCTGCCCATTCTTCGCGCTCTTCTTAATCTCCTGGATCAACTTCTTCTCCTGGTTCTCAAGCTTGACTCGTTCGCGATCCAGTTCCCTTTGTGTCTTCTCGAGAGATCGCTGGTGTTTTCGCAATCTTTCGGCGGGCGTGATCCTCTTCCCGAAAGCCCATTCGACGATCTGCAAGTGATGTTAGCGAAATTACTTGTGCGCAGGATCCAAATATCCTACATTCATGGTGGATGAAGTTTGTGTGTTGTTTTGGATGATTTGGTAGCTGATATGGATTGTGGTGCCTATCGCCGCGTCGTCATTGTTCTCGCAATCGCAAAGGCTTGGCTCTAAGTAATCTTCCTAGTGGATTACAGTACGTCTTCACGACGACTTAATTAAAATGTTGCAGACACAGTGAAAGATACAGTAGAAACCTGAGCAGAATTAAATTGACTTCAGTTAATTTTTCAAAAACCCTTAGAAATATGCTATCCACCAACATGAAGGCTAAACGCAGCAAACCAAAAGTTACAAGGGTCGGCACGTGAATCAGTCTACGCTAAAAGATTGGCAGCGGAATTATCGCCTCCTTGAATCATTACACCAGACCACAACAAGCAAACATTCTACGCAAAAAATACGAATGGTTCACTACCGCCACGATGAGCCAGGAATACAAGAACGGTAAGGGCAAGGCCAGCCCACAAGAAGAATCAAGTTCGAGCAACGACAGGCGACAATCGTCGAATCGACCTCAGTACATGACGGTTGGGTCCGGATCTACATCAGAAAGCGCTGCACGTCTGCAGGCACTCTTGGACAATGACTCGGGGTATGGAGGAAGCATAGCTGGGGATAGCTTCAACGGAGCGCCAACGTGGAATCCTACTTTGGCTGAGGATAGGCCTACGCCTATGCATTCGCCTGTACCGAGGGGGATGGGAGAATCGGCCGATGCGGACAGAAGGGTGCAAGCCAATGCCATACATCAATTATGGTATAATAAGCATCGAGTCACTCTGGCGAGGTCAATAAATAGGATGGTCGAGACTCTGAAGTCTCTACAGGAGATGAATGCGTCATGGCCAGCAACATATCCTTCAGTTCAACGCGCACAAGCAGCACAACCCCGCCCACAAGATCCACGGCCAGGTCTTGTCCACACACAAACTACGGGACCTGGTTCCAAAGAAATTGCGCCGCCTCGGCCAGGACTTGCAAGGAGATCCCAGACTTTTGGAGCAGATCCTACGGACGCAGAATCGAGCAAGGAGGCAGAACTACGACTAGTACCAGAACCGCGACTCATTACGCCACAGATCGCCCAGGAGTTCTCGATATTGAAATTGGACTTGAAGCTGGGGGCTCTACATCAGACCGAGCTGGTACATTCGCTGGAGAAAAACTCGATAGCTTCATTGCTGGATGGGAAGATCAGTTCAAGTATCAAGCACTTACTGAACCTTCGAGAGCGGATAGAGGATACATCAAGTAAAGTTTTGGTTACTGGAGATCTGAATGCTGGAAAGTCGACGTTTTGTAATGCCCTTTTAAGGAGAAAGATTCTACCAGAGGATCAGCAACCGTGTACGAGTATATTTTGCGAAGTCTTGGATGCGAGGGAGAATGGTGGAGTGGAGGAAGTTCACGCAATCCATAAGGACATGATCTACAACCGACACGACGAGAGCACATATGACGTCTTCACGCTGCCTGACTTGGAGAAGATCGTTACCGATCATGAGACCTACACTCAGTGTAAAGTCTATGTTAAGGACGCTCGCTCAATTGATGAATCACTTCTCAACAACGGTGTTGTGGATATTTCCATCATCGATGCGCCTGGCCTGAATCTCGATACGACGAAGACTACCGCAGTATTTGCTCGACAGGAAGAAATCGATGTTGTTGTGTTCGTTGTTTCCGCCGCAAACCACTTCACCATGACAGCAAAGGAGTTCATTTGGGCGGCGGCAGCAGAAAAGGCCTACATCTTCATCGTTGTCAACGGATATGACAATATTAAGGACAAAAACAGGTGTCAAAAGATGATCCTGGAGCAAGTTCACGGTCTTAGCCCACGGACATTCAAGGAGTCAGCTGAACTGGTACATTTCGTGTCGAGTAACGCTATCCCAACAGCACCAACTCCACCTGGAGGAAATGGGGGTGGCTCAAGTGGCAGCTCAAGTGGAGGTGGAGACGGGCCTGATTTCGATGATTCAGATCCAAAGGGTAAAGGAAAAGATAAGGAGAAGATTCGAGATTTTGAGGATCTCGAACAATCCCTCAGACGATTTGTTCTCGAGAAGCGAGCACGTTCGAAGTTGGCCCCAGCCAAGACCTACCTGCTGAATGTTCTTGGAGATGTTCAGACACTGGCCACGGTCAACCAGGAGGTGGCACAATCAGAACTCGACCGAGTGACTAAGGAATTGGACGACCTGGAACCACTATTGGAGGCATCGAAGAAGGCCAAGGCCGAAGTCAGCGACGATATTGACCGAACCATCGAGGCGACATGTCAAGAAATATATGATCATACCCGGTCAACTCTTACAGCCTCGATATCTCAAGCCGCAGATGAGGAGCTTGGCGTTCCTTACCCAGGTCTTCTCAACGTCTTCCAATATGCCGACGATATCAAAGAAGCCATGCTATCTCAGATCTCCGCCTCAGTCACAATTTGCGAAGAGCACGCTCGCCAGAAGACAGTCGAAGGCGTCAGTTCCATCAAACAACTTGGTCTCCTGCATCTCGGAGATGAGTACACCGACCTCAGCTTCCGCAGCGATGTCATGTTCCGCCGCAAACGTGACGTGCTAGCCCGGCAAATAGAGATCGAGACAGAACTTTGGGACTTCTTCGACTGGCACACTATCTTGCAGCGCCAGGAGAAGATGGCTGGCACAGGAATGGCTCTTACCGTCGCTACGGCTGTAGGAGGTCGCATGGTCGGTGGCTTCGGCTGGGTTGACGGTGCCATGGGAGCAGTCAAGGTCGTCGGAAATAACAACCTCCGTCACTTGATCCTACCAGGTATTGTCGCCACAGCCGTCGCAGCGACCTACTACATCCTACTACAAATCCCACACTCACTTCCACAACGCCTCAGCACCAAGATCAGCACGCAGCTTGCCGAGATCGACTACGTGCACTCAAATTCCACTCGCATATCATCCTCTGTCCGAAAAGTCCTTCGTTTCCCAGCCGATAATCTGAGAGTTGGGTTGCAGCGCTCGGTCGAGCAACTGGGTAGTAAGCGAGAAGAGACTCGCAAGATTAGAGGCGAGAGTGAGGTCGCGAGGAAGTATTTCGGGAATTTAGTCAACGAGACGGGTCGGATCAGAAATACAGTCGAGGCAGTGGATCTGGAAGGACCAGCTCCGGGAGTGGCGGCGGGTTTTGATCCTTGATTGATCAGTGAGCTGTTCACCAATACGTCCCCAGAGCTTCTCTTCACGCCGATTGCATCACATCTGGTTCTCCATCACCCTAATACACAACCCTCTACAGCACAATCCGGATCAGACATCTTCACTTCATACAATCGTTTAATAACCTACCTACCGATACCCCCACACTCACGTTAATCATTCATTCGTTCAAGAAATCTTTCGGCGCTTGGAAGGGAAATTTGGGAACAACACACAAACACGCACACGCACACGCACACGCTTTACGAGACTCGACTTGAAAAGATTCCTGGGCGTTTTATGCATGGGTTGCGGGTTTGAAGGATTTGCTTTGCTATGCGTATGCTTTTTGAAGATCCCCACTTCGTTCTTTGTTGATATTTTGAAGGAGAAGTGAAGAAGGAAGCAGGGAGGAGACAGGGAGGAGAGAGGGAGGAGGCAGGGAGGAAAGAAAGGAACGAGGGAAATGGTTCAAGTACATATGTATGTCAGTAATAAGGAAAAGAAGAAGAAGAAGAAGAAGCAAAGCGATTATAACTCTCAACATGAACAATTGCTCGTCTAGTCGTGGCCCTCAACTAGTCTACGTGTACATGCAGTAACTACAGATACTCTATGAAATAGTCAAGCTCGGCTTAGATCTCGAAATAATGTATGAAATCTTTCAAAACGAATCGAGGTCACTCCCGAGTATGCTAGAAGGCGCTCCAGGTCATTGGCATCCATTTCTTATTTTTATTTTTATTTGTGCTTGTAGCGCAGAAATCCGAACAAGAATTCTCGCAAACTATGCTACGCAAGCTATGGATGAGATGACCTCCCTCCCAACCCAACGCAATCTTGTCAGCCATACGCGGGAGTCTCGATGCTCTCTTTCCGCATGCTTTGTTCATTTGTATCATCATCCGTCATAATCCCAAATCTGACTGCCTTTCCTGCACTCAGCAATGAGCTGTCGTTCCGACCCAAAGGCTAGCCCGTCAGACCACTCAATAGGAAGACTCCTTGCCCTCTTGCCGTAGAGCCTTCAACGAATTCTCGTAGTCCTTCTCAATCCACTCCCAATAAGTATGCCAGATCTGATGTTGACCAGTCTGTGGACCACCGACACTGCTCGCACCGGGGATAGAAGCGTGAAGCAAAAGCGAGACACGCAAGCAGCTCTTGACTGCCTCTTCCTGCTTTTCAAGCTCTTGCTTGACGGCATTATCCTTGAGCTTAATAGAGATTATTTGGCGGTAGCAGGTAGCGATGGCGTCGAGACGCCGAGCTGTCTCATCTGGATCGAGGACGATGAGTTTGGTGAGCATCAGGTTGCAAAGGGAGCGGATGTCGTGCTCGTCTTGCAGACCAGCGATGATGCGGTCGTAGAAGTCTACGATGTTTATTCGGGAGAAGGCGGTTTCCATTAGAGAGTAGAGGGTTTCGTAGGCGCTCTGTTGAGAAGTCAATTGTGATCTACGTGAAGGACTGGACAAACATACCTTTCGGACTTCAAGGCCATCGTCAATCTTATGCTTGAAAGGACCCATATTGACTTCTCGGATCAGAGCAGCGTTGATATGTGACTCGTGCATGACAAGTGGAATGAGCAGACCAAGATTTGGAATTATGAGATCAGGCTTGTTATGAGCAGCAGAGTTGAGAGTCGTGAGCGCAAGGCGGCGGTTCTCAAGTTCCGTATCACGAAGCATGATAGTAAGCATCTCGATGAGAACCGAGTGCAGGACAGTATCGAAGATCTCATCATTCTCAGCCAGTGTGTATCGGATTGCTTGGATAGCCATTGCTCGAACTGCGGAGGAAGAATTGGCTAGGTATGCCTAAAGCTATTAGTAACGCCACACATCTTCAGGAGTACGGAAACTTACCTTCAGCTCTGGCATGTAGGTCTTTGGGTCGATGATAGCAACTCTTCCAATGCACTCTGCTCCAACGGCCTTGTTGTCCTCGGATTGAGAGGCCTTCAATAAGCGACCCCAGATTGCCTTCGTGTAGCTGCTGATATCCAGCGAGTTTTGGCTGGCTTGCTGAAGAATTTCCTTGATGGAATGCAGCAGCAGATACTGGGCATTTCCACCCTTGTCCATTATCGCCAGAATTTCCGGTAGATAGACCGCAGTGTTACCTGCACCTGCACGTCCGAGAGCGACTGCAGCGGCGAGGGGTACTTTATCAGAGGAAGTTTTGAACTGTCCAGTAAAGGTCGATGGCTGAAGCGGAGACTTTGATCCCATCCGCAGTCCAGCTTCACCGAGTACAGCAAGTGCGAGGCATCTTCGAGCGTCATCAGACTCTGGGTTGACGACTTCTTGCAAGAAGTTGTCGATGTTGACACCGACGGAGGGACCTCCGTAGACCAAGAGCGTTCCGATAACCTTTCCAACAACAGCTGGATCTCCGTTGATGCTTACATTTTGCAAAAGTCCAGCCATGAGCTTTTGGCCAGCACCCTTTTGACCGATGTTCGTGACTAAGGTCAAAACTGCCTCGAGAACTGCTCCGCCTAATGGCGCAGTCAGTAGCTCGCAGAGGCCAGCATTAAGTTGGTCTGTGACAACGAGCTCTGGGCTGTCAGCGACCAAAGCCGAGAGAACCAGGAGCGCAGGACCAAGGAGATGAAGATCTGATGTCGTGAGAAGTGGCAATAGTGCGCTGACGAGGCCTTGAATCGTGGCTGCATCGAGTGCACTTCTGGTAGCTGGTGCAACTACCAAGTTTTTCAACGCCGCAAGACTAGCACCTCTCAGAGAGCGATTGGCCTTTCGAAGCTGAGCTGAGAGTTCGAGTGATACCTCTCTGATCCATTTTGGCTGTAGTTGATCCTTGCTGGTAGTCAAAGCAGCGACAGTATCAATTGCGTGCACAGCGGCGAGTCGAGTGGTCTCGTTTTTCAGTCTCTCGTTCAAAAGATCTAGTGCAGTTGTACGATCAGAGGCAGAGAGCAGAGCTGAGCCTTCTGGGCTTGCAGTACGTGCAAGTAGAATTCCAAGAGCCTGTATCGCGCGTTGCCGAACCTCCAAATCTGCGTCGTTTGCAGACACACGGCTGACAATGACCTTGAAGAGTTGCTGAAGATCTGACTGGTACTTCTGGTGTGCTAATTTTGACCGTGGAGGGGTGAGCGCCTTGACCAGCTGTTCAACAGTACCAATAGCCTCGCTGGAAATTTTGTAGTACTTGTCGTTCACAGCTGATACAACACCAGGTATGAGCTTCGGCAGATAAGGTTGCAAAACACTGGAAGAGTGTGTTGATGCGATGTCACCAATCAAATGGAGCGCTGCGACTCGTAGAGTGTTAGCTGTTGCTGAAGCAGCCCCACCACTGCTGATCATGGTGGAAGAGCTTGTTGAACCCGAGGTCGTCTTCACGGCATCGATCAAAGGTTCCACAATCTGGCCGAAGTATTCCGATAAGCCACCGTTTTGAACAGAGACCACATCATCCAACAAGTTGATCAAAGCCTGCTTTGTTGGGATCGAATTGCCCTTGAGAAGCTTAGTTGTTGTTTTGATTAGTACCGGGCTCAAGCGAGCCAAGTCAGCGCGAGGTCCGGACGCTGGAACAGGTTCGATCGTCGGTGAAATAAGACCAGCGGACATTGAGAGCAAGCCCTTGGTATCGAAGTTGGTCGTGCTACTTTCTCTCCTACGTTTTCGGCCTTGTGGCGGGTGATTGACGTAATCAGAACCATCGTCAACGGCGAAAGACACCAGAATGCCTTCTCCGGTCTTGCGGACCAGCGAGGCAAGTGTTGAGATGACCTCCAGACGTACATTTTCTTCCCGCTCCGAGAATCTCTGCACAAGAACGGGTGCAACCTGTGAGTACAAAGTGCCATCGTCAAGTAGATCACCACTTCCACGGGTCGAGATGAGTGTGTAGAGAGCCTTTGCGGCGCATCGTCGAACCTTCCAGCTTGCGTCGTCGTCATCATCATCAAATCCAGCTTCGGCCTCGAAATCGTCGTCATCGTCGAAATCATCCATATCATCTTCATCTGGCTGAGTACCACCCATTTCCTCGTCATCATCATCGTTGTAGTTTGGATCGTACTTGAGGAATCGGAGAAGGGCGGATATTGTTTCCTCGGTATAAGCACGCATCTCTCCACCGCAAGAAGACAAAAATCCGTCCAGCGCAATCAATGCTGCCTCGCGAACATCATCTGTCTCTGGGTCAGGCTCTCCATCCTCGGCAGAGTTCTCCTTTTGATCGTCTAGCTCCTGTTGACTAAGGGCAGACAAGACGAACGGAGCAAGGGTCTTAAGATATGGACCAAATCTTGACGAAATGGATCTGGCCATAGATCCGAGAATTGTGATATATAGTCGTCGTTGAACAAGCGTGAGATGTGGATTTCTCAGGCTTTCAATCAACTGAGAGATAAAGCCGCTCAAGCCATCGTCGGTCAGGTAAAGTGCCAAGATGGAAACTGCAACGACTGTTCGCTTTTTGACTACCGAGCTTGCTCTTTCAGTCTCCAGAATAGCAACCAGAAGAGCTTGAAGAGCCTCAACTTCAGCTTGCTGTAACATAGGCCCGTAACATCTGACGACCTCGATCAGAACATCCACTGCTTCTGGGTCTATGTCCTTACTCGATTCCAGATCCAACATGCCGGCTGGTGCGGTTGGAAGCTTCATATTGGTCTTCGATGTTTGCTTTATGACCACACGTCCAAGGAGCCTGGGTATCAGAACTCTGCTGAGTGCCTGATAGGATTCGGTAACCTCCTTCGTAGGCGCAACACCGCTCATGGGTCGTGGTAGAGTTGTGACTACTGTTCGAAGAGCCATCGCAGGAATAGAATTGTCGACCGAGTTCTCGGTGTTGAGGAGGGATAATTTCTCGACCAAAGGCGGCAGGATGCTCATTGGAATCTTCGTTACAAGCGGACCGAGACTTTGAAATGTTAGCCAGGAGCCTCACTTCAACCCAAGATTCTACGCTGTACCATTTGATAGCCAAATTCTGGACTTCCCCATTTTGATCATCCAACGTCTTCAGAATCCCATCAACAGCTCGTGCGGCAGTATTGTAATCATTGTGCAGAAAATCCGGCTTCGCAATAGTGAGGACCTGGCATAGATCATTCAATGACATAAACCGGTAGTCTGGATCGGCATCGTGGAGTTTAGGTAACAGTTGGGCAACTGTTTGCGAAGTGGGGTTCTGGTTCACCTGTACGGCCGACATGATGGCAGTGTGTCTGAGTCGTCAAGGCAGAAAAGGGTAAAATCGAAAAGGGGTCAGATCGAGGAAGACCAGGAGGCCGTGACCATGTATTTGTGGGTGGTTTGTTTGGGAGACGTGAATGAGTAGGGCAAGATTCTAGAATTTGGTAGTTAGTGAATGGAGCTCTCTGCCTGAAGGTGTCTGGAAGGTGACTGAGCTGCAGGCTTCTGTTGGATGCCAGTTCTGCCTTGATTATTGGAACTCACACTGTATATGCGCACAGTAATTCATTCCAAAGGTCGTGTGCAGGAACAAGATGTGGTGAGTTTGTACGGGAATAATTTGAGTTGCTTGGAGACAGATGAGAACAGTACTTGTCCATCTCCAACACGATCCATGCCCCATGTTGATTTTTGGCGGGGTTCGGCGGAGCTTAGTCTTGACACGTGATCATACATCATTCACAGAAAGCTACCTAGCTTGTTCCTGGCATCCGATCCCGATTCCTTCCAGCCATCTGATTTCTCCAGTTTCTTTTCCACCCAATTGCAAGTGTACGTCTCTGCCAACAATTGTATCCGGAAGCGCAGACTGACAATATATATAGACCACATCTCTGGACTTAACTGTTCAGTCATTTCAAAGCAATGGCATTCTCAAGGGTTTCCATGTTGCGCTCGTGTATTCGAGCTGCCAGACCAACAGCTTCGAGACCTCAAATTTTCCGCCAAATCGCTCGAAGAGGTTATGCCAGCGGAGGTCATGAGTCTGCGAAGGCTGGAGGTGACGCAATCTGGTAGGCAGCTGTACAATTGCTACAATCGTCTTGAATTTGCTAACGACGTCATTAAGGGCTGCTGGAGCTGTCGCGGTAACCGCTCCCGCCTGCTGGTGGATCTTGTCGAATAGCCCAGATACCTCTCACGGCCACGGAGATCACGGTGGCCACGGCAAAGAGCACGAAGAGGAGCACAAGGATGAGGCTGAAGAGGAATCCAAGGATGAGTCCAAGGATGAGCCAGAAGCCGAGGAGAAGTCTGATGACGCCGAGGAGAAGGCTGTCGACAGTGACAAGTCAGAGGAGTCCGACAGTGAGGATGATAAGAAGGATACAAACACGCCCGAAACTTCCGACGACGAGGAAGATTCGTCGGACGACAAGAACACGAAGAAGTCTTTTCCAGATGCAAAGGGAGACAACAAGAAGAGAATTGAGAGCAAGAAGGGTACCAAGGCTGGAGAGTCGGATTCCGAGGCCGACACTGACGTGAGTTGACTTAGAGATGACGATTGGACCGGGCTGACAAGTTTAGGCTGCTCCATCAAAGCCCACTGGTGACAAGAACTCCCAGAGCGCAAAACAGGAAGGGCTCAGCAACACCGATACCAAGCACTCCACCGATATTGGCAACGATCCCAGCAAAAGCAAGAAGGCAGAGGGTGGACCTGACACTGCCAAAGTCAAGGGCACTGTCGATCCTAACAGACCCCAGGTATAACCTAGATTCATTGAAAGCTATTTCCCTCAATCTCATCATACTTGAATGTTCTCATAGCTTCACCTCTTTCAGGGGGTTCCGCTGTGCTGACAAGCTTCTAGCCTGAGAAGAAGTAGAGGTCACAACTTCTAGTCATAATATCGTGAAGTATTTCGGATGAGCGAATGGGGTCAACTCGGGCAGATTTTCCTTATTGTAAATATAATGTAAATGTCCAAAAGTGCATCTTCATCTCGGGAGACGGATCCTCGTTGCGTGCCATTTCGCGTACTCCCAATGGCTATGTTGCTCTTTCCATTTTGGACTCGAACATTTTGGGTTGACAAGTAGGCGCGATGAACATTTGTGCACATCATTACTCTCGTATTCTAGCACCTCTGAACCCCTAACATCACCAACTACAATATCATTTTGACAGTCACCAGCATCACAGGATCTCTAGGACGCATTACATCGTGAGTACAATCCTAGCCCTGGTGCTTTATATGTAGCCAATTCGTATGTCAGAGTTCCTAGCTCTACAGAACCATTCCTCACTCATTGCCCAGGTAAGCAGTCTCTTCCAATGGCATTTGATTACTCCCTGACAATCAACAGAACTCCAATCCTTCAGACACTATTCATATGGCTCTGCTAAACAACGACTTATCCCAAACATCACAAGCTCAAGCAGCAACTCCCATACACCGAGACTCAGTCGTCAGCCTTGCACTCACACAGGCTTCTTCGGCACCATCATACCCAATGGCCCATCGGCAGGTAATGAGTGCTTACACTGCCACACTTCCACGATCAGCACATCCGCAGATAGATGGTGGCAACGAAGGACTGCCTTACAATGACTGGATGAGCCAGTTCTGTGTCGAACCACGTGGTGATATTGGGTGTGTCCTACCCGAGCCAGTTCTCCCACGGTTCCATTCAAGGACTACAGTCTACACTGGTACTGACTTTGCTATAAAGTACCTGTTGCTTAGGATTCTGGGTACCCTGCGCCTTATATGGAAAGACCCATTGGCGTCTAAAACAGATAACTCGAGGCAAGGACGCATCCGACTCGAATTGGAAGGCCAAGGACGGTTGTAACACTCCATGTTGGGCGTGGTGCGGTCTGGCGAGCTGTCTCTCTGCGCCCATTTCAGGTGAGAACACAAATCGTCACTCTACAATATTTTTTCTTTTTGAACTTCGCAGTCCCACGTCACTAACACTTATGGTGGTACTCAGGAGTTATCACCGGCATTCAGAGGGCCCAGATCCGTGGGACTTATGGTATCAAGGGTAATTGCGCATCCGATATCGCCCTGGGAATGATATGTCCGTCGTGTACGCAGATCCAAAACGATCGTGAAATACGAGCTCGAGAGGGGGATGTGAGGATGCGATACAATCCAAAATACCTTAAGGATGAGCAGCATGGGCTCGTCAAGACTCAACCTACGCCAACTCAGTCTATGGTATATAATGGTCCTCATCTAGTTTCGGACCACGCTACTGTGGAAACCAGTCATGCTCCAGAACCACCTAAGAAGCTGCGGAAGAAGAGTGTTACCAGCCCCGCCGCAACAAAATCGAATTCTGATCACCACAAATGCAAGATCGATGAAAAGAAGCGTCCAACTGCACGAGAGCTCGAATCTCAACGCCAGGCCAAGAAGAAGGCACTCTCGAAAAGTGCTCCCAAGATCCTGGTTACTCAGTACCAAGATGAACCACCGGTTGAGAAGCCTGCTACCAAGACAGGTAAAGCCAACAAAAAAGGTAGGTTCTCGCGGATCTGTTCCATTCTAGCTAGCATACTGATTTCGAGTCGTCACAGGTGGGATGTTTGGCAAGTTTTCGTCTACTAAGCAAGAAACAATCTCCGAAGAGACCAGCACTACCCGGGAAAGTATGGAGCCGCTCTCTCAGCAATATACGCTTGTAAAGAGGGACGCCATCGAGGTCGAAGACGACGCCAATAATCGCGAAATTCACATCGAGCATACCCTCGTAGACTGTACTACAATTGAGAATCCATCCTCAGAGCAAGGCAAGTCCGCCGGCCCTCGGGAACACATGATCGTAGAATGTGTTACAGTCGAGGAAAAATCGCCTGCAGATAGAGAAGCCTCTGGTCACTCGCAACACACGATTGCAGAGTGTGAAACTATGGTTGTCGAATCGTCGCCATCCAGCGTGGTGGAAGAACATCGTCTGGTAGACTGCGATACTGTGCCTGCATCAGAGGATGAGCCTCCGTCTCAGGAGCTCTCTTACGTTCACGACTTTACTGATTGCCCTGTGGACAAAGCTATCCTTGAATACTACGAGAAGGAGGAAAGGAAGGCACAGCAGCATGAGCTGACTGATCGCATCCGGACCAGTCTCCCCACCGAGCTGCTCCAAGTCAATAAGCCTCGTATTCAACAACATACTTTAGCCGAGTGCTCCGAAGATGAGAACACACCACCAAGCTCTCCCAGTCGTCATCGAAGCACGAGCTATAACATGGATCGCAGCAAAAAAGATGATGGGAAATTAAGACAACACCGTCTCGTCAGTTGCCCAACTCCGCCAGTTCTTTTTCACCATGTCGCGGAAAATGCACTTGCCATCAATAGTGAAGACAGTCAAGCAACGCAAAGACCCATCTATCATGACAAGCTACGTGCCGAGGAAATGGACAAGTCCACTGATGATATTAGTAGCGAAAGCGCCAGTGGGAGTGGCGAGACAAACTCTGGAGGCAGCACCGAGGATCCTGCCAATCCTGACATCGTCCGCCGGAAGAGAAGACGCCACAAACAGCATCGGAAAGCCATTACTCAATTTCTCGTCTCCACGAGCAGTGGAAACAAGCCCGTACCAGTCAGGTCTGGTTCAGCTCAGCATTCTCTTGCGCAGGTTCTTGCTGCCAATCGTGGCAAGCGAGAGAAAGCACAGAAGAGTCGTGAGTTGGAGAAGCCGAGCAAGAAAAAGGGCAAAGACAAGGAGTCTTCTGCTGCTACTGGTCACGATACCTCTGTGCAGAAATCTGAAGACTTTCGAAGTGAGGTGGATCCGCGAAGTCCGGGTGTTGTCCAAAACGATATGTCAGGGCTTTGGAGTAAGCTCACAACTTCAACGAAGGAGAAGAACGGGCAATCGTTGTCGTAGAGGTAGGAGAATAGGCGGGGTATACTGTCTTGAGAGATGAGGGGGGTCATATTTCATCGTCATTCTTTGACAAGGAAAGTGCAGAAGCACAATTGTTGGGCGTATGGATTCATGGGGCCCGCCGCCCTGGCTGTTGTGCCGTCACTTATATAGTTAGAGGTCATCACTGCCCGTCTAATGGGTTTCACACAATCACTTCATTACTAACCAGCATGAGATGATAACAAGATGAGTGCTTGTGAGAGTTTGCGGCAAAAAGGTTTTCATACAGAGTGACTCGGCAATTAGCAATCAAAATCTCGTCTGTTTACTCCATTTCCATTCCATATTCTCGCGCGCCATGTCTCGCCAGCCAGCCATTCCTTTCCGAAAAAGAGGCGCATCGAATAGCATCGCACAACAAATTACAGGAAAATGCAAGTCGCGATCGCGTTTGCTCGTGCGACTAGAGAAAAAATGCCACCCACCGATCCATCCATCCCACGCGCCATGCCATGCCATGCCCTTGCTCTCATGTCATAGACTCTTCCTTTTCTCTCTCTATCTGGCTCCCTTTCGCTCGTACTCGTGCTCGTGAAATTCATTTAGTGTGATTTGGTGAATCGATGAGTCGGTCAGTCATGTGTGGTTGTTTGTTTGTGTTACTCAGTCAAATTTGCGTGGAGATGCGTAATTTCGTGGACAGGTTGTAGAAGGTCTCTCGTTTCGTTTGAAGTCTTGTATAGTGTGTGGTGTGTATTCTGTGGGGATCGTGCAAGATTATTATGTGGTTGGTTCAGAGTTTGGGTTTGGGCACCGCTCGTTCGCGAGTATGTGGTGGTGTCTAGAAGAGTGTGGGAGGCGATACGAGCAGAGTCGGTGCGGAATGAGGCTGACATTAGACTTGTTGGTAGAGGAGGAGCGGTTCGCCGACGTTCTCTATTTCGGGGATTGTGCATTTTAGGTCGAAGGCTTTGGAGAGGACGATTTTGAAGATCTATGGAGGGATTGTTAGATGGGAATTTCGAGGTGAGGTGGGGCCAGAAGGGAAGGGATTGAGGATCCAGGGGAAAGAGGTGTACCTTTTGCACGTTTATGCTGTGACTTGTACTGCTGAAGATCAGACTTGCTCTCATTGCTTTTGCGAATCTGCGAGCCTGGAAAATTGTTAGCTGGGTACTTGTTAAGAATGTCAATGCTGAGAGCGTACCTGATTTGAGATCTCTTCTTGGTCTTCTCGGGGAAAGTTCACAAAGTGGTCGTACTTCGTACCAACCAAGAAAGGGATCGCAGTCTTATTGAAACCTCTTCCCTGTCGGTACCACTCCTTGATACTATTCAGAGTGCTCTTCCTCGTCAAGTCGAACATGAACAGGATAGCGACTGCGTCATTGCATACCAGCGGCAGCATATTAACAAACTCCCTCTGTCCACCTAGATCCCAAATGGAAAACGTAATCTCGGTATTGCGTATCGAAATCGTCTTCTCCATGAAATTGACTCCGAGCGTCTGAATGTAATCCTCGTCCCAGCTACCCTCCACGTATTTGACCATGAGCGAAGTCTTGCCAATCTGTGCGTCTCCCACCATGCCAACCTTGATGACGACACTGTTCTTGTTCCGACTTTGGTCTGTCGACGTCCCGCGGGCGTTCTGGTCTTGGTATGAGGATTGCATGTTGCTGTATCCCCCGTTACCAGACAGGCCTGAGTTTGGACGGGAGATTGATGGCGCGAAGGACGTTGGCGGGGTGGGATATCTGCCGTTGCCGGTGGGGTCGACGTCCGGTGTAGGAGGACCTGAATATGTTTGCTGTTGGTGTGAAGATGGGAAGTCGGCGGATTGGGACTGTATATGTCGTCTTGTAGGGGTATGTGCTTCTTCGGTGCCGCCCATTGTATCATCCTGGCCCTGGCTTTCTGCCCGTGGGTCATACCCTTCTGACTCCATTTTGTCAGCGGCGTCGTAGAATTGAGACGGGCTGTCCGCCGATAACGTCGAGGAATCCAGATTGTCGGTTTTGTGAGGGGTGTTTGGGATGTCTTGAGTGCAGGGCTGGCGGAGGAATCTAGGGTGAGGTGAGGTAAGTTGGTGGTGGAGGGAAGGACAGCTGGACAATCGTGATCAAGAGTGCAGTGTTGACGGATACATAAGTAGCGCGTGTCATTCGTAACTTGTGCAAGGCAATACGGAATCTGTGGAGGTGGAGCCGCGACTGCAGGGCTTTGAGGTACGGTTTGGGTCGAATTGAGACTATTCACACCTAGGTGGGACCCCTGACGGAGTCTTTCTCGCGACTTGCCTGAACGTTGCCGGCGCTTGAGGCTAAGGCACGCGTATGGGAAGCTGACTTGACGCGATGAGTGGTCCAGGACGAGAAGCAAGGAAAATGCGTATCAAACCTTCAGCAGCAATTTTTCTCCTTTCGTGAGTAAGTGCATGACCATGATTTTAAAGAGAGATTGTTTGGAGGGGCGGCTCGTTGTCAAGCCCAATATCAACATCAACAAGTCAATAATATCGATGGTCTTTCCAAACCATGACCCTGGTCTCTCATCCTTTTAAGGTGGGATGTTTTCGCCAAGGCTGCAGGTGTGTTGTTTGCAAGAGCGGCACCAAAGAAACATTTAATACCAGATCACATTATCTTCCAGAAGTGCTTGTTGAAGGTGTTTGGCTGAACTCAAACATTGAATTCTTTACAGATTTGTTGGGCCAATTCACCTGTCCACAAAGACTTGCGTGCACGAAGATTTCCTACTTACTTGAATGCTCTCCAGGAGAGTTTCAATCCAACGCCGCTTTAGTCAATTGAACCGAACCTAGGCCAGGCCTGCTTCGAGAAGGCGCAGTTCCTAACATTTTATTGAAGCTCGTGGAGACAGACCTCACCACACTTCCATTTCACAGCAACCATGGCATCAATTACACGATCTCTACGGCCAGTGGCCTTCCACCTATCCGCCGCATCTCGCAGAAGTGCAGCACCATGGCGATCCTCCCAATTCCAAGGGCGAGCATTCTCCGCTACTCCAGTTTGTAAGGGCATATCGTTGAACCTCGGGAAGAGGTAGCATGATCAAGTACTGATATACGTCTCTACAGCACAAGCAAAGCGATACACCAAGGATCACGAATGGGTTGAAATTTCCGAGGATGGCAAGACGGGAGTCATTGGCATCTCGGACTATGCTGCACATGCTCTCGGTGATGTCGTCTACGTCGAGCTCCCAACGACGCCAATGGAGGTCGAAGCTGGAGATGCGATCGGAGCAGTGGAGTCAGTAAAGTCGGCTTCGGACATCAATGCGCCTATTACCTGCACGATCACCGCTGTCAATGACCTGCTGGAGGAGAAGCCTGGAACTATCAATAAGGGACCAGAGGACGAGGGGTCGTCTGGAGGATGGGTTGCGAAGGTCGAGGTGGGCGAGGCGGGAATCAAGGGTCTAGAGGAGTTGATGGATGCAAAGGCATACAAAGAGTTCACTGAGGATGCTTGATCGAATGGAATCAATTGGTAATGCACATAGAGGTCTCACTCAAACTTCAACAGTGAACAACGGCGTTCGAGCAGGACAAGGGAGCAGCACTGGGGTGGAATGTTGGATGGAGATGAGAGCTAAATATGCGCACTTTTTCCATGCCCTACACGCCTCACCAGCCATTCTATGTATTATACATAAAGCTCAATCGTAATAGCAGCGTCTATCTATGCTAGGCTCCTCCTGCTTCCTTGATGATGGGTCTGTTGAGATTGATCTGTTCCAGGATCTTGGCAGCTCCCTTCTCTACCAGCTCCTGCGCCAGCTTCCAGCCAAACTCATCTGCATCCTTCTCGTTGAGGATCTCATCTAAGCGCTCTGCAGCTACGCTCTGTGTTCCATCCAGACTGACCACGATAGCCTTCATCAACAGCTTGCCTCTCTCGATCCATGTGGTCTCAACACCAATCGGTACACTGCAACCTCCCTCCAGAGTACGCATCAGACTCCTCTCAGCAATACCCGACAGAGTCGCAGCCTCATTTGACAAGACCTCCAGAACCTTCATGATCTTCTCATCTCCCTCCCGAACCTCAATTGCAAGCGCTCCCTGACCAACAGCATGTAACATTCCCCCACCCAGTGTCGTCGAATCCAAGTACTGCGTAATCCTCTCCGTCCAATCCATCCTCACCACTCCAGCCACAGCCAGAATCAAGCACGAATACTCCCCGTCCTCCGCATCCAGCTTCCCCAACCTCGTTCCCAGATTCCCCCTGACATCCTTAAACTTCAAATGCGGATACGCCTTCTTGATCTGCGCACTGCGTCTCACACTACTCGTTCCCACCACCGCCCCCTCCGGCAAATCCAACAAAGTCTTATACTCCAACCCCTTCTTCATAATAACGCAATCCCTTGGATCCTCCCTCTCCATAATACACCCAATAACACACTTATTCGGCAGCTGCGTCGGCATATCCTTCAAGCAATGCACGATGAAATCGAGATCCCCATCCAGCAACTGCGCCTCCAATTCATGCGTCCAGAGACTCTTTGCGCCGAATTCGTGTAAGGCTGTTACTTGGTTCTTGTCGCCCATTGTGGCCATGGCGTGAATCTCGTAGGTATTCTCTGGGTGCGCTTTCTTGAGCGCTGCCACGACCATTTCGGCTTGCACGATGGCAAGGGCGGACCGCCGCGTGCCGATGCGGATTGTGGTGTTGGTTATTGTTGGGTCGAGGGGTGCTCGGGAGGAGGTGGAGGGGAGCTGTTCGTGGGTCGCCATGTTGAAGGCGTGGTGGTGATGAGGTGGAATTGAGGGTTGTTGGTGGTGGAGGAGTTGGGCTTGGCGGGGTTGTTTTGGTTTGTCTTTTTGGAAGATGGTGTCGATGGTGGGGTTCGCTGATGGCAGTTGCAGCTGCCCCGCCAATTCAGCCGAGGCCGGCTCTTCCATTCTCGACTCGGTGGAGGGAATGTCAACAAAGGAATGCTTGTTGCCAAAATAAATCGCGATGGTCAAGACCAGCAGCGGAATGAGCGATGCTAAGAGCACTGCCCCTAGCTGCTTTCCTGTACCTTTAGACATCTTGATGGCCTCGGTATGTCAGTTGATGTGCCGCGGCCGAGCTGTTAATTATAAAGTACAGGCGAGTTCATGGGATTCCTACCTCCTTTTCCCATAGTCCGGATTCGATGATATCCAAAGTCCTCGATACATTGCGCGGAATTTAGATTTCAAAAGTTCGCGGCGGCGGAGTCTTAATAGATAGCAAGCTCTCGAGGGTGAGAGCCAAATCGTCTCACAACAAGGGGAACAGGGTTCGCGGTACTCTAAGTTTTGCCAGGACCATCAAAGAGACTTTGATGAACAGCTTCAGAGGAAGTTTACGGTTTGGCTAATAACTTTACAGTGTGTTCCGCCGAAGCTAAGTCCGGATTGATCACTCATCAGATGGAGCAATTGAAAATAAGGTTAAGTATTGAGTTTCGTGGAAGTCTACGATGCTTCCGTGCAGAGACATTTTGTTACGGAGTACAAGTGGTGGAACGGCGGTGAACAGCATTGAATTACTTTAACTTTAATGAAATCCTACTCGATGGATCATTTAGCATTTTGTCTTTCAAGCCATGTTCCTCCGGCTCCAACAGAACTGAGAAAATCTATGTCCAGCTTGACCAGAAGTATGCTTCAAGGTCTGCTGTACCGCTAGCTTTTAAGCTTATTGTGATGGCTTCCATCCGTGTGGTCCCTCCCCAGGTTTGATTGTTTAGCGTCCTTTGAGAAAATGACAACTTGATTGTTCCGAGCCCTGGGACTCTTAATTAATGCTTCCAATTGTAAGATCAGATCATTAGAACTACATGTTCATTATGTAACAACTTGTAAGCTCTCCGAGTTTAACAGTGCAGCAAGTTCATCACCAACAGAGCTAGACAATAGAAACCGGAGAGGGGACCATAGCCCACAGACATAGCGGAGTACTTCCAAATCCAGCATTTGAATGGGATCATACGTCATGGTCATGTAATGCAATGCAAGAACAAGCTCAGAATACGAAGTGGTTCCATGTAGACTTTAGCACAGCTCGTGTTCCTCACAGCGGAGGCTGTGTTGTGGTGTTTCTGAATGCACGTCTCCCCAGCCACATAGCGGCGGCAAACCCCTGAATCCCCCTCGTTTGTGGGGAGCTACAGCGGCCTGACTCTTCTGGTTGAGTCACTCAGTCCATATCATCACTTCACGATCTTAGGGGATGGCACACATATATAATCATTAGATAAATTCTAGATGCGGATTATTGATTGGAGTCTCGGAGTATTTCATAGTTTTATTGATTTGGAAAGAGCCTTCCTTCAAACGTACTTGCCACTCATTCCTTTAAGCTTTTGCTCACTTTGGAACGCCATATTGTTTTTGGACTTTGTCGTCAATTACGGCAACACAGGTATGGACTTGGCCATAACGAAAACTGCCTGTAATAACTTTTCAAAGTCCCAGATTCTCCTCAGTACTTTCAAAGCCCAGACTTCAGCGCTCCACCACGTACCTCTCCAACCCATGGCGTCTCGCCCACCCCCATATCTCAATGTCCCCAATGAAATCTGGGACATTATCTTCTCATACGGCTTCGTCCAAAAGGACTTCCTCATGCTGAGCCTTATTAATAAGGCATTCAACAAAGCCGTAGAACCATCACTTTACTCCTACTTCAGCTGGGTTCCAAAGCCCTCTGCCGGACCGCCACTACTGAGGTAAGCGGTCTTTTGTGGATGGACGTATGTCCTCATTCTAACAGACGACATAGAAATCTGAAAATTGGAGATATCCGACCATATACGAGGAGTAAGCGAAAGCATCGAACTGACCTACCCACCGGGTACTTCGTCCAACAGCAGCCGTATTTACTTCTGAGGTCGATTCTTCAAAACCCGAGAAGGGCAGGATACTTCAAGAAGGTCAAGCTATTGTTGCCTTCACCCGATTATGGGCTATTCGTAAGTCCTCACACAATCTTGAGACATACAGAACAAGTTTTGATACCTCGAATTCTAGTGGGATGCATACCAAGCACGAGAATGCGGATTCAATGACGAGCACATCGAAGCCTGCAAGAAGAGCATTGAGCTACTCCTTCCATCCGCCCAGCACAACCACTGGATTGATGGCTTCTACAAAGGCAGACTGGACGTCATCGTGGGCCTACTTCTCTTGCGGCTGACTGGCTTAAATGACATCGACATACGCTTGCGCGATACTTCTGCCATCGGGAGCTTGGTATTTGAAGCTCTGCGCTTAGCTTCTGACATCAGTTGCCATCGACATCCGAATATCCGGCGTCTTAGGTTCTCGGTCGATCGTGAAGATCGAATTCCTGTGAGGACCATTCAGGAGCATCATGAGGAAGACATCTTTGATGCTTATCATCCTGTTCCCGATCTCTTGAAGTTTCAGAAGCTTGAGTACGTTTCTAACTCCCTTGTAACTGTATACAGGCTCAATCGGTCACTGGATTCAACTCATAGATATTGTGATCAGGGAGAGACTTACTGATACGACTTAGGTCCCTCTCACTGGCGTTCTGCTCACCAGGAACCTTCTGGCGCGGCAAACTAGCCACCAACTCGAACATCAAAAAGCTGACTCTCAGACATGGGGTCATACACGAGCACATTCTGAAGACTTTCCTCGCCGCGACGCCACAACTCGAAGACCTCGAGTGTGAATTGGTGTACGACGATGGTGTACAGCAGTATCTTGATTGCAATGTCCTGAAGTCTGCATTCTACTCGATCCGCAAGACTTTGAAGCGACTGGTCATTGATATCACCATCATTGCAGCCGCGGAGTGGAACCCTATTCCTTGGAATATCCAGAACTTTATGGGGAGTTTGAAGGCTTTCGAGCAACTCAGGTTAGCTCACCCGTCAGATATACTTTACCAGCTTTACTGACTTCGGGATCATACAGATATCTGGACATTCCGCTGATGCTCTATACCGCAGAGATATGGGAGGCATCACAAGCTGCGTCTCTAGTGCCTTTTGATGACAGGCAAGTCGATTACTGGGGTGATCGTATGCCTGAGAGCTTGGAGTGGTTTGGAATCAGGGTTAGTGGGCCGAGAGTTTCGAGTTATCAGCAACAGTATGAGGCGGAGAGGTGTATGGAGGTCTATTTGAGACTGAATCCTAAGGTCAAGAGGATTGTGAGAAGCTTGGATTCGGATGACAGTGACGAGGAGGACTAAGTCCAGATCAGATGTCGTCCCGAAGTATCGAAATGCCAGCGAAGTGCAGACCTTGTTTGGCAGAATGAAATTGGTACACGACTTCTTGCATTACCTCGAGAGGAGCTGTAGGTTGTGACTTCACTCGACATCGCAATACATTGCAACTTGTCAAGTGTCATACAATCCAGGCTCTGACATATATGATCGTCAAAATCGTACCAGTAACCTGTAACACGAATACCCATGGCCTTCATTTTCCCAAGCAGAACCGATACTCCAAATTACGCAATACAGTCTACAGCCAAGCCCCAACTCCATGATCAATCATGACACGAACATCCCAACGAAACTCCAAAGGTAACTCAGAGCGAACCGTCCCTTACATCCTTGAAGCTATACCTATCGACCTGCTTCCCATGTCTACTCCTGATATGACGAACCAAATTGTCCACGCGGTTGAAAGGTCTGCCTTTCCCTTTCGATCGACTGCAACTCTCCACCTCGCAATAGAATTTCGGCCGCGAATGTATACTCTCAACATGTCTCTTCAGATCCTTCGCAAGTGTGAAATAGCTGGGACTACTGCACAGCGTGCACGTATACGTTAATGTCTCCCCGTCGCTGGACGCAGAAGAAAGCGAAAGAGGTAGTGAGAACGAGTTCTGCTCATCTCCAGATTGCAATAATCGCGACTGAAGTCGTGGAGTCGGGGGCTCTGGACTCGAGGATGAAGATGAGTAGCCGCACACGCTTGACGCGAGCTGTGCCTGCGACAGCTGCGCATTTATCATGACTCCGTGATTGAAGATCCTTTGATGCGCGATCTGGATGTTCTCCTCGAGCAGATTACACACTGTATCATGAATGTCAGCTGATCCCCAGCTTCCTCTTACTGGATACCGAGATGCTTTCCAGAACCGGAGCGCTTGTGCGGAGGGAGTGAGGTGAGGGTTCTGGCAGTATTGCCGGAACGGAACTAGATAGTTTGGGGTATACGGCGCGATTGCCGTTTGTTCGAATGGGAGTGCATACTTCATTGTTGCGTTTCTTCGCCAGTAATATAGGAGCCATTGGATGAAATGCACCGCTGGAGCAAACAGGAATGTGTTCAGAGGAGTGTAGATCTCCGGCAGCGGGATATCATTTTGCACATCTTCTCTCAACCAACTTTGCTCAAGATCGTTCTTGATGTCGAGGATCCAGGCATTGCAGTCTTCGAACCAGTCAAGTACGATCTGTACTTTGTCTTTCTGGAGTTGTGCTGCTGATGAGGAGGGTTTGTTGAGTTTGGAGGGGAGGAGCGAGTCGATCGAGGTGTGCGGTTGCATTACTTGGGAGAGGAAATCGACCATTCGGGCTCCGATAGGTGAGAGGTCTTCCGGGTTGAGGGTCTGTATCTCGTCGAGAATCTCGCTTGAAACGAGGAGCCTGGTGGGTGGGTTAGTGGTTGTTTTCGTAGTAAGTTTGCCGAGCTGGGGGTGTATCATGAGTAGAAGCTCGCTTTTTACTAAGTAATGTTGGGGGAAAGAGTGATGGCAAATCTTCTTACCAGTCATTCAACAAGCTTAAGGTCGTTGCGATATCCTTTCCGTCTGGTGAAGGCGGTACGTTCTCGGGTATCGAGGAACTGAACTCGGCTATCGACTTGAGCCGGCATAGAGCCTCAAATCGACAGGGTTCGAGGGGATCATGGGGATTGTAGCTACAATGCAGAAAAGTTAACATTTATTTGTTTTCAGTTTCTCTGAAGTACTTCTGGTGTTATATAATTTTAAGAGTCTCGACTTTCTAGGAAGCCGCTTGGGGAGGGAGAACTTACGCATATGACTGGAAGAACGTGACAATCTTGACACCGGTACCAGTTGCTCGGAAGCGAAGCAATGCCAGCTTCTGAACTGATTCACTTGAGAGTGAAACCATGGGGACTGATATCCGGGGGCTATGATTGCGGGGTGACAGAGGTCGAACGTGGTTGTTGGGATTTCAGACGGTAGCGATGATACGTGAAGCGGCTGGACCGTAGCTACACCACCGCACCGAGCAGGGGACGTTGGCAGCCTGTAATCGCAAAATCTTAGAGACTTCGGACTGCTTAAATGTGGATCTCCAGATTGGGACATGGCATATTCTAGGGACCTCAGACTCAGCTGACGTTGACGCTTGTCCCAGTTGTTTTTGAGGCTGCTGAGTGGGCTTGATGATTAAGAGCACAAGAGCTCCTCATGGTCTCTGAGACCCCACCACGAGCGACAGCACTGCGGCTGCTTACCGCAAGTATCCGGCCCAAAAGAGTTATTGTGACTACGAATCGATTTGACTGGACTGAGAAGCGCCCTCGGCTCGTCTATTATCTGGGCGTCATGCAGGCTTTTGGGGGCTAGATCCTCCCTCTTTAGCTTGCAGTATGCTTCTATATCTTAATTCCGAAGCAGGTCAGATCTATAAACTGATAATGAGCTGCTGATTGTAGTACTTCGAGCTTCATTTTTTCGTGTCGAAGACTTCCTTTCGACCGTTCAGAACAGATGATAACGGGCTGGCCGAGCCTCGGAGCCACCTTCACCAAATATGCCTTGCAAAAGTGAGGGCCGAACTTCAACGGTTGATTTGCATGGAATGTTGTCATCAATTGGAAGAACTGCGGTCTGATTCCTTCGATCATAATTCCAATTCTCCTGTTTTCGCACTTTTGTCTTCTATTTCTGTTGCGATTGTGGTGTTTTCATGGTGTGGAGGTTGTTTGGGGCGCCCTCGGCTATTTCAGGTGGCACGATTGGCACCTGCGTGTAGGTAGAAGTGCCGAACGCGCATTTTTGCGGTAAACACCAGCAACCTAATCAGGCTGCCAGCCTTACTTTGGACAACGGAATTTGCTAAGTTTGGCTTCGCTTTCTGGCTCATTCATCATATCGACATGTGGCTGCTGGATACTTCCACCTTGGCGCTGCACTCTTTCATGGGAGATGACGTTCCTCCGTACGCAATTCTGTCGCATACATGGGGCGACGAAGAGCTCTCTTTCCAAGATATGCTCAGTCTTCAGACTCCGGTCAATCAGAAACTTGACTTTCGGGATGCACAGGCTCAGATGCTCGAATTGGATATTAAAAATAGATCAGGGTATCATAAGATTGAACGATGCTGTGCCCAGGCATTGAAGGATGGTTACGAATACGCCTGGATCGATACTTGCTGCATCGACAAGACGAATAGTGCTGAATTATCGGAAGCAATTAATTCGATGTTTAGGTGGTATCGAAAGGCAGCTGAGTGTTACGCGTACTTGGAGGATATCGAACATGGCTCTGATCTCAGTCAGCTTGGCGGGACTCGATGGTTTACCAGGGGGTGGTTCGTAACTTCCTGCCTTGAAAGAGTCCAAGATCTGGAATTCTGGGATCATGTCCTTTGTTCTCTATCCCAAGATCCCAAGACAATGAGTCAATGACAAGAAACACATACTAAAGTCTTCATCAGGACCCTACAGGAGCTTATTGCACCGTCAAGCCTCATATTCTTTGATCGACTTTGGCTAAGAATTGGGACTAAAATTACATTTATCGATATCATTGAGGCGCAAACTGGTATACCTTCAGAAGTTCTTCTCGATTACGAGGAAGCAATCATGGACTGCAGCATAGCTCAAATTATGTCTTGGGCATCGAGAAGATGTACCACAAGGGGCGAAGACAGAGCCTATTCTCTTCTCGGTCTTTTCTATGTTTCTATGCCAATGCTATATGGTGAAGGAGCGGTCCAAGCTTTCCGTAGGGTAACGTGACGTTCATGATCTACTTTCAAGTATTCCTGTACATGGGCAAGCTGACTTTACTGTTCAACCAAGCTGCAAATCGAGATCATCAAAACGTCAATCGACCATTCGATCTTTGCTTGGGTTGGAGATGGTCATTTTCAAAGTATGGAGGGACCATTTGCAAGATCTCCTGACATGTTTAGCTTATGTGGAGATATCGTGGCTGATACGGAAGCACATAATATGGCTTACGAAGTGACAAATCTTGGCCTGCGTATTAGACTTATGGTGTCTCCTGAAATAAGGCGGAAACTCCCCTTTTCCATGGTCGGAGACAGGTCTGGAAACTTCCGCTGGGCTGGTCTGAACTGCTTGCGAATCGGTGGAGGCCCTCCCATCGGGATATGGCTTTCAGAGTTGACTCTACATAAGGACCACAGATCCACAGGCCAGTACATGCGAGCCAACTCACAAGAGCTTCATCCCGGCACGGAAAACCTTCCGCTAAGAATGACCGAAATATACGTAATCGAATCAGATCAGCAAGTTATGATGGGCCTCGGGGCTTTTCGCAGGCGACGGGAGCTGGAGATTGACAAGCCCTGCTCGATCGACTTCTCTGGATTGAGACCTCTTACTTACAAGCTCCACCACGTGGAAGGCTGGAAAGTGAACAACTCTTTCCATCTTGCGGATGTAGACAACTTAGCCCATGTTAGTACACCTGTCAAAGGACAAGGGACACTACTGTTCAAGAACGCGTCTCACGAAATGTTCGGTATCGTGCTAGATCTAAAGGCAGATGGTTTGAAATGGGACCTTACATATTCGTCCCCAAGCTATAACGACGATGTCGAAATGAATCTTGAATATGTCCATCATCAGATCGAGCATGAGCCCGATCAAGTGGGGGGATTCTTGAGCTATGGCGAATGGGCTACGGGCTACTTTACAGATGGATACGACCTCTCCCTAAAGGTCGACCATTCTGTGGTATTGGGACAGTTGGGTTTCGCTATGCGACTCAAATCTTCTGTAAAGAAAGGAGGGGTTTTTGATTTCGAAGATGAGGATGGGTGATATGTGATGTGTGATGTGTGGAACAAGCTTTACGTATCTTAGCAGAAAGAATCAGAAGCAGATGTGAAAGGACGAGGATTTAGGGGCTGACTTTTTGTAGGGACTATTGTTTGTGCCCAGAGGTAAGTGAGCCCCTATTTCTTTCATCCAAAATATCAATCTCATGCAGACCCATACATTTTGGCTAGCATCATCTACATGCAGATCAGCCCTTCCTTACGTATTGCACGACTGATTTCGCGAGCCTAGCAAGAGTTGATTCGAACTTGTTTCCCTACAAGAAACTACTGGTTCCTCACGTCATTCTACCATCTTTCAATTTCACGTCGCATGTTGCAACTAGGTTATTATTGATTCCATGCCAACTGTCTGTCTTATCTTCAACCCAGAACTTCGGATCGATTATCGATAGGCGGCAGTTTAAAGCCACGTCAGGCCGTTCCGCAGCTACAGACACATCTCTCAATTTTTCACCAGACCGAGACTCTTGGGAGGGAAAGTGCTTCGACAGATGTCACAAAGAAGTTAGGGCACGCATGGAACCGAAAACTGTTTCTTTCTGTCATACTGTCACATGTGTATATTTTGTGCGATCCTGTGACAGTCAGCCATGTTCCCTCACTATGTTGTGCGACTACGCGCACTGTAGGTCTAGGCATGCAACATCCCGGAACCTGGGACCGGATGAAGCCTGCGCCAAAGCTAGCTCCAGGTTTCTACACTATCTGTTAGGCGTTTCTTCAAAGTTTGTGAAACATTGAAAGGTAGGAAAGCTGGCCAGGAAAGCTGGGAGTTGAAGCGACCTAAACTACTCAATTCAGTGTGTCACTTCAAGATGTTTGTCCTTCTCGATTCAATGCAAAAGGACCGAAGGTCCCTGTTGGTTTCATAAATTATACCATTCACTGTTTCTATTGTGTAGCTTTTCTCATCAACAGCTTCTCCTGATCGCGAGACTGTTGACTGTCGCTTCCTCTTTTGCTTCGCGCTCGATTAGGCGAAAAGTCCACACGTCACTCAACTAATTCATGGCAGTTGGTATCTCAAACCTAGAAATATCTTCATCCAACTATTTCCTATATCATCAACAAACCATCCAATAACCTATAACCTTCGGAAGTGACTCCGAACCTCGACCAGCAGGACCCTGGGTTATTCAGTAAGCCACGCGCGCTCGATGTCTCACTGCACGACACGCCTTCCCAAACCTCAAAGCTCCGAACAAGATCTCTTAAGATCACGTTAGGCTCACCCGCCTGATGTTCACCTGGCAATTTGGCACGATTCCTCGACAGCAAGCTAGCGTTGCTATGCAACATGACATCTGCGTCCCTATCTTGGCCTCAAGTCGGCCTAGAGACGCCAGAGCTAGAGGCCAAATAGCCTAGCCAACATTCGCAGCGGGCTATTTCCCAGACAACGCGCTGACCTAAAGGCACGATCCGAAGATAGCGGCATGCTAACATCTCTTCAGCAGATCATTAATTTTAAATTCCCCGAGACGATACTTTCGTGACTGGTGTTAGTGGACTTCAGACGAAGCCACGGGACGGCCACTATCTTCGAGAGAACCAAATTCACAACTCTGGTCCCTTCGCGTTCGAGATAGCTTGAGCTTCATGCTGTATCTGGACTGATAAGTTCCTTCAAAAACGTAAGTGATGCGCCAACGTGGTGTTGGCGCTCGCCGGCGGTCCGCAATTGCGACCTTTCTCATTCCAGTACAATGTTTTGATCTAAGGATCTGGCATCTCTTAAGTAAAGAGCATGTGAAGAATCAATGAAGAATCTCAAACGCAATATTCTCAGACAATTCTTGTCTGTTGCGAGACGGACCGAATTTCTCGAGTCATTTTTGAATCATCCCACATTCCACATTCTCCCCCACTAACTCCAATTCTTCCTCACTACCTCACTACCTCACTACCTCACTTCCTTACGACCTCCGTCCCGAATAAATCATCTTGCGGTTCATCACTTCACGATCTCTGATTAGTACACGATCGCAATTTTCGCTACCAAACATACTCACCAGTTGCGCTACAACGATAATATCTAATCCTCTGTCACACACTCTCCGTGATATTTGGATTTACAAACGGTGATCTGGAGAGCTATCAAACATATTGCTGCGGCCATCTTTCCCCCTTGATTCCGCACCATTTCGCCCTTTCTTTCTGTACATTTTCACAAATATGAGAGCATCAGTATGGCTAACTATACTGGGGGCGATTGCAGTTACTGCAGCGCCTCCTTCCAGGAGACAAATCGACAATCAGCAGCCCGTGGTTACGATAACTGATTTCGTTACTGTTACTGCGACTGTCACAGTTACCGCGGGAGCGAACAATAATCCTCCATCACTACCAACTCGAACTTTAACCCCAGGGAGCTCTGCCACACCTGAGACCCAAAGTCTCGTGCTGGTCCCGACCACTCCGATCACAACTGGAGGAATGTTCTTCGAATCGGTCAGCACCTCGACAGTAACACCCAGTGTCCCAGTTGTTACTTCTTCAGCTAGTTCTGGTACTGCTCAAATCCTGCCGACTCTCAGTACAACCAACCCAAACACATCGGGAACAATCATTACAAGTCTGAACACCACTGGAGTTGGAACTTCCGCACCCATTATCAGTACCTCGATTTCTGCGCCCACTACCACAATCTCGCCGACAGCTCCAGTCACGTCCGTCACAAGTTCAGTAGAGCCCGGCATACCTTCGCAAAACATATTCCAACCGGTAGCTACAGATGCGCCACCTTCTGTACTTGGAAGAATAATCGATCATCCTGTTCCCAGAACTGGAATACAGCCACAGTCAGCTCCAGTCGGCACGAATAAGTTCTATTCCAACTTCTTCCTTGGAAGCCAGACTGCTGCAACTTGGACTAATCCTTATTCGGTCGCTTGGTCTAAAGGAAACGGAGCAGCAGGGAGTTGGGGGATGACCATCGCACATATAGACTCTAATCAAAAAGTCTATGGGCCTGACCCAGCTGCAAATCCTGTGCAGTATTTCATCAATCCAATTGGCATTCAGTCTCTAGCTCTGTCGGCAAATGAGCTTGGAGCATCCACTGCAATTTCAATGGATTCGCTTGCCGCATTCTCTGCAAACGTCAACTTGTCGCCAAGTACCGGAGCAGCTCCAGTTATTACATTCCCCCTCGTTCAAGGAATGGGTTTTGTAACTGGAATTTTCAATGGCGGCACTCCCATCTTACAAACTGGGGTCTTCTTCCGTTCGCTGACCAAATCCTCAACGAACCCAAAGCCAGGTGTGACCAAGTACACTATTCTTCTCGAAGATGGCAAGACTTGGCTTCTGTACGCCTATTCAAAAAATGGAGCAGGTCTTCAATTTACAGTTGTGAACAACGGTCTTGCGCAAGCGACATCCAACTTCCATGGAGTCATTCAGATAGCGAAGAACCCTGGCAATGCAGAGTCTTTGTACGATGCTGCCTGTGGAGCCTACGCTACAAGTGCGACTATCTCGGGAAGCACAAATGGCTCAGCAGCTGCTTACACGCTATTGTTCTCAAAGGGCGGACTTACCAACACGACTCTAGCCATGTTTGCACTTCCACATCACATCCAATCCATGGCTCCTCGAACTTCCTCCCAAATGACAAATGTCCAATTGGCCACAACCACCAAGGGCATAGCAACAGCTATCACCGCTGATTCATGGACTTTGGAAGAAATCCTTCCTACCACTATGGGATTTGCTCCTTGGAGTCCGCAGGCTGGCGTTGAGAGAATAACACTCTCGTCCTCTGCCATTGCTGCTATTCAATCGACTGCTGCGAGCGAAGTTTCGCAGGATATGAATGCTCAGTCGAATCTCGACTCTATGTATTACAGTGGAAAGGTATGTTTATTAACACCCTCGAAAAGAAATATATTGACATGGACGATAGGCGCTTGCCAAGTTTGCTGGGATCGTGTATACCCTTCACGATCTCATTGGTGACAAGGCTCTCGCTCAGGCTGGTCTCGGCAACCTGAAGGAAGCATTCGCGAGATTCACATCCAATACCCAGTCTTTCCCACTCGTATATGAGACTGCGTGGGGTGGAATCGTGTCAACCGCATCATACGTCACCGGTAATGCAGGCGTAGATTTCGGAAACACCTACTACAACGACCATCATTTCCAGTTCGTGCCCCTACCCTTCGCTTAATCTCCAACCAAGTTCAAGCACAAACAAGGACAACCAATACTGACCTCCCTACCAGCTACGGATACTTCATCTACGCCGCATCAATAATCGGCTATCTCGACCCAACTTGGCTCCCAGAAAATAAAGCCTGGGTCAACGCTCTGGTCCGCGACATTGCCAATCCTTCCACTTCAGACTCCTATTTCCCAGTTTCCCGCAACTTCGACTGGTACCACGGCCATAGCTGGGCCAAAGGTCTCTACGAATCCTTCGACGGAAAAGACCAAGAATCCTCCTCGGAAGACAGCATGTCCGCCTACGCCCTCAAGATGTGGGGTCGCACAATCGGCGATGCAAATCTCGAAGCTCGTGGGAACCTACAACTCGCCATCACAGCTCGCTCTCTACAGAATTACTATCTGTACACATCCGACAACACTATCCAGCCTGCTAACTTCATCGGTAACAAAGTCGCTGGTATCCTCTTCGAGAATAAGGTTGATCATACGACGTATTTCGGCACCAATATTGAATACATCCAGGGAATTCATATGTTGCCTCTCCTGCCCAGCTCGGCGTTGACGAGGACGAGAACGTTCGTTCAGCAAGAGTGGGATACGTTTTTCTCGAATGGGAGAGCGGATGCTGTTGAGGGCGGATGGAAAGGTGTCTTGTACGCCAATCTCGCCTTGATTAATCCACAAGCCGCGTGGCAGTTCTTTTCCCAGGACACTTTTGACGTCAGTTGGTTGGATGGAGGTGCGAGTAGGACGTGGTATCTAGCGCTTGCTGCTGGTGAGTTACTTATCCCCTCTCTTGGCTTAACAAAAGCCACGCATCGAGTCTCCGAAGAGAATGTTCACTGACTGTTCACGCGTGTAGGACTTGGTGGAGCTTAACCTCTCCATCTTTCACCGAAATAAGCAAGCAACAACGAATACTAATGAGCAACGAGACACGAGAATGAATTAGCGTAGTTCATAATTCCTACTAACCTACAGCACCGGCACCGAATCGGAAATCGACATCGACATCGACATCGCATACGGACGAATGGGCTAAGAAGAAAGGGTAGTGAGATGGGTATTTTAGATGGATGGGTTTGGCGTTTTGGATGTCTGTTTTTCTTTTTCTCTTCGTCACATTTAGCACTAGGGAGTTCTAATGATTTGAACTTCCTTTGCAAATGTAGATGGAGAGACGTGTTAGATTGACTTTTGGGGCGGATTTGAAGTCGCTTGGTTTACGGCCTTCGTCGCCAGGAAGGACATTAGGAACGAGGGTCTTTGAGTGCTGAGGAGAAGTGTTTCGCAACTTGAAAGTTAACTTCTTTACTCGCTCATAATCTCACTTTGCTTCTTCTTCTCTGTGTCTTCGTTTCGCATTGCATTGCTATGAGGCAGTTGCAGTGAATAATGTAAATCATTAAAACCTACAGAGGAATAAACCAAACTACAATTAAGTGAACGTGGAACTGAGTCAAATGTGACATAATCTTGTATTGCGATTCTTAATTGATTGCTACTCCTCCGTAGCCACTGTCAGATGACTACATTCATCAATCCATCCTCTGCCATGGCGTTTCTATCACCCATCCAACCCACCTACCTATCTGTCTGCTCATCTCTCTCTCAAGACAGACAGACACCGACCGGAAAGTCACACCCAGATAACTCTACATCCAAACCATTCCTCCCCCTATGATAACTCATATCCCCTTTTGATCAGAAAGCAGTCGCGAACCGACTACAGAGTTGAATTTTAGTCTCATGCATGCATGCATGCCAGGAAGTAGAAAGCAGCTGTATTTTGGCAGTGGAAGTTTGGAGGGAACATAGTTTTTTTGAATTCATCGGATTAAACCAGACCTATCGCCCACTACACTTCCAAGCACAAGCGTCCACCCCCTTTTCCCATCACATACTTTGTTTGGTATTCGCTTGACACAAAACAGCCGAACCCAACAGCAACAGCAAAATATACAAATGAAAAAACTACACATGCTTAGATCGGAACGGGACAAGTAAGTAGCCCACCACACCACATGTGCCCCAAATAATCATACAATATCCAAACTCTCCAATGGCGTCCCCTTCAAATTCCAGGTCGAACTCCCAAAGGAAAAGCAGCGTTTGTGATCAATAATTATTTCCTTCCTCCCACTTTCAAGTTCGGAATTTACTCCATGACTTTGTCTGCCTCTCTTTCCGCATATGTACAATGACAGACGCTTCTTTGTCGCCATTACCACCCACACCCACACCCACAACCCCGCGAAAATAAACACATAGTGGAGTTGACTTGGCTCGTCTCCATACTCGGCCTCCATAACGTATTCGGAAGCTTAGAACCCAGCGGAACTGGCCACAGCCCAGAATGAGCGGGCTACGATATTTGCGTTCTCGGGGTTGACTTGTTTATCACCAGTTGCATCGTCGGGGTATACCAAGAACGCAAGAGCGATTATGATATAGAGCCCAAGGAGCTATAAAAGTCAGTACTGCTCTCCCTTTCGAACCTGTAGAATAAAACATACCATCGCTCCTTCAAGATAATTACTTTTCCCATCTTGAATGACATAAGTGACGACAAGGACACTCAAGAAGAAGACAACAGTCTCGAATAGCTCAAAGTGGAGAGTCATGGGAACGTCGATGGCCCATCCGAGAAGGACCAGCGCCGGAGTGACGAGAAGGGCGATTTGCATGGAGCTACCAATTGCAACTCCCATAGCCAAATCCATCTTGTCCTTCAATGCGACCACTATAGCAGTGACGTGCTCGGCAGCGTTTCCGACAATGGGGAGGAGAATGAGTCCGATGAAGGTCTTTGAAATATGTGCCGTCTCGACGAGAGAATCGATGGATCCGACAAGGTACTCGGCGCATACCGCTACTGCAATGGTAACAACCAAGAGAACACCACCAGCTGCCCAAGGACTCAATTGTGGCTCCTCCTCCTCCTCTCCATCTTCGCCCTCTGGCTGTTCTGCATCGAAGAGGATGGCGTGGGTGCGAAGTTGGAAGAAGAGGTACATAACGTACAGGATGAGGAGAATAATCGCGGTTCCATGGGACAGGATGATAATGTTCTTCTCAGCATTTTCCTTCGAGTTTGCCATCGCAGCAAATAGCTGTCCAATTGTTAAAACAGGACTTTCAACTCAACTTGGCAAGATGGACTTACTGTAGCTGGAATGATGAGAGAAGCAGCTGCAACTGTCATCAAGGAAGACATTGTAGAAGCGACGGTCGAGTTGAAGTCTTGCTCAATACCCTGTGCGGTTCCGGTCCTAGTATTGTGAATGCCACCTGCTAAAAAGCAGCATCCGAGTACAAGGAGCATATTGGAGAGAATACTTCCCAACATACTAGATTGCACAATTCGAATCTGATTATCCTTCAATGCCACGACACTGACCTATACGTCGGTTAGAAAGCGGTGGATTTCCAGTTAGACCATACGTACAATCAGCTCAACAGCATTTCCGAACGTTGCGTTCAAAAGACCACCCATTGTCTGACCGAGCTTCATAGATATCTCTTCAGTGGCAAACGAGAGGACGGCGGCGAGCGGTACGATGGCAAAGAAGTTGAGAATGAAAACAGTTGTGGGATTCCAGCCCATTGCGCCAGCAACTATACCCAACGGTACGAAGACCAGAAGGATATTGACATAGTTGCTGTACAATGTCACTTTAGTAGCTTGCACGACTTGTGCAGGAATCCTCACGAACTTGTTCTCACTGTCCAATCCCGCCGTATGGTTCTTGTGCGCAAAGAACTCGAAGAACGCCGTCAACGAGCTCTTTCTGCGATTGGCGTCACCATTCTCTCGTCCGCTCACCAGACCCGTGGTCTCCGTCGCCGTGCCGTTCGGTGCGTTTGGCATATCGGTGTTTGTGCCTTTACCCGCAGTCTTCGCGCGCTGCAGTTCTTTGCGGAATTGTTGCGATGAAGCTGTATATCATTGAAATACAACGTTCGAAGTCAGCCCAAGAATCTGTCCTGTCCTCAAAGAAAGTTTTTTCTGTGTGTGTCTTGGCCAATGGGCGGTGCTGGTCTTGTCTGCTTCTGGTTCTTGTTTTTGGATGGAACAATGACGAAAGGAATGTCGAGGAGTGGGAAGGTCGATGTTCAATATGTTTGCGCCGGCATCAAGCTCTCGCGACGGTCTGACTGCACTGCAGAGGATACCGTACGTTCTTTCTCGTGAGGGGTATTGTAACAAAACGAAGCTGGGGAAGTGCCAGCGTATTGTATGGGAAGGAAGAAGTGGTGCAGCTGCAGTGCAGGTGTGGAAGAGCAGAGCGGAGAGGAGGTACTGGCGGAAAAAGAGCTGGGCCCTGGTCCGGGCATACTAGGCGCAATTTGACCTGCCAAGGGCAATAGAGAACGTGCGAGTGGCCATTGACTGGGCTATGGAGAAGACGGACAAGGGAAGGAGGAGCAACTTACACACCATCTTGGCAGTCCTCAAGTGGATTCTTGTTCTAGGTTTGGCTGGCTTGGGCTACCTTTCCGTCGTTTTTGCGAAATGCTTTCTTTCTTGGTGGTGCGTGGGTGGGCAGGCGGGCGGGCGTTGTTGTCGTGGTGCGAGAGGTTGAAAGGGTGATTTGGGTCGGGCAACCTGACGATGTGATGTGTGAGCTGCTGCGCCTCCTTCGATAAGTGGAGTGGCAGGAAATCGTCCAACCTACCGAGCAAGCGACTCGGGAAGATCAAACAAAGAGCCAATTGAAACAATCGGACTCGAGAATTGTGCAGCTGGGCAAAAAGACCAAGAAGTAGGGGACCGTAGGGCGCACGAGACTCAAGCTGTACAACGGCGACGGTGAAGGTACGACGTGAGATGAAATCGTAACGATGGAGAGTTCGATTAGAGCCAAGGAAGGCGGTATGGATATTTTGGCGGAGCGGATGGATGTGTTGACAACTGAAGTCTGACGGTAAGCGCGAGGAGTCTGATTTGGCTGGCGGGGGAAATGGGAAGAGGAAGAGGGCGGATCTCGTGTCTTTCTTCTTTAGCTCTGGCGCGGATCTGTTTGATATGATACAGTTCTGACGTTGCTTGCTTGTTCTTGCTTGCTGGCAGGAGCAGTCAACCACTCATATCAATCCCAATTGAAGCTCGAGAAAGGGCAATTAAGATGAGAAGGGGGTTGGTGAAGTTTTCCACTGTAGCATGCCAGACTGATGTTACTAAAAGAACCAGAGATCAAGGCAAGAAAGTGCTTTGTATGGGAGAAAAGGTTCACGGATTGGAGTGAGATATAGGGATTTCAAGGTTCAGCTCTACAAGCATGTCGTCAACAGCAGAATAACCTTGATTTCAGCTTTTACTGTCCGGTACTCTAGTTCCAGAAGTTTTGTCTGTCCGTTTCATGCTCTTCATCGGGGCTTACTAACCAACAGTTACGGCACCTGCATCTATCTTTCTATGTTTGTGAGACATACATATTATCCAGGGGTTGCCCGTGAGCTTATCCTGTTGTACAGGAACGCAAAATACCCAACCTTCGGTTCCTTCGCTGTCGATAAGTATCGTCAATTCCTCGTGGCCTGTTTGTACCTCTCCTCCGATCAAAATTCCTCAAACACCTCATCAAAACTTCCACTCAAGCCAAATTCCTAGCTTCTCATAGTGGTTCATGATTCGTAGAAGCTATGGCCAACAGCAGCAGCACCTGCATGCGCTGCACGCTGGCATCCGACGACCCGCTGACGTATCACCCCGCGCTGCAACACAATCCCAGTCCCAAGTCTGCACAGCCACTCTTGGTGTACAGTAGCGCCGACAAACCAGGGAGCTTAAGTGGACGAACATCGAGAACAAGAAAATCTGAAATCTGGACACAGCCGATAAGCCAAGTCTCCGGCTCAACACTTCTCTTCTACAGCTTTGAGCCATTTCTCTCTCGAATTGAATGCTTCGGGACCGATAGCGAGACGGTCCGGCGGTTGAAAGCTTCAAAGAGAGCTTGATGGAATTCGAGAGGTTGAGAAAGTCAAATATGTCCGGGTGGACCTGTCGGGATCAGAGTGGATTTGGATTCCAACTGCCACAGCGATCATGATGACCCCCTGAGGAAAAAGCCCCGGCAAAATCCCAGTTTTAAACTTGGCAAGAAATCCACATTCTCAAATGCCCCGAGATTGGACTTGGCAGGAACGAGTTGTGATGTAGCCTCGGATGAGCATGTCAACAAAGCGAATTGATATCGATGTTGGTCATGATTCTGTCTTTGGACGTATAAATAGGTTGTTATTCTCCTGTCGATGCACTGAGAATGTATCGAGAAGAGCAAGAGGGCACGAGGGCAAGCCGCAAGGTCCCTAGGCGTGTTCACGACATTGTCTATCTCAGGATGTCCGTTGATGTATCCAAGTCGATAGATTATATACAGCGTACTCAAAAACGTCAGTCGTAATGTCGTGAAGTCATCAACGGTTCCCGGTGCATCCGAATCCCACAGGTATCAAATCCCCAGAGCATCATATTTTCCTTTCGCCGCCTTCAAAACAGCCATCGAAGGATAAGTCCTCGCTTTCGCCTTCGCTTTCAATCTCTCCTCTTCTTTGGCTTTCCTACACTTCGCATCTTCCTCTCTCCTCTCCACCTCGGTCCTCTCAGCCTCCTTCCTCTTCCTCCTCTCTCTATCCTCCTTATCCGTATCCTCAACCACCTTGCGACCACTTCCTTTCCTAGCACATCTCAATTCCTTCTCCCTTCCCCTCCTACACCTCTCCTCCTCTTCTTGACTAACAACCCACGGCTTACTTAATACATCCCTCTTGAAAGCCAACACCTCATTCCAGCACCTCACTTCCTGATCCGTACATCCCAAAACCTCGATCTTGATAACCTCTATCTGTATCGTATCCCACCAATTGTTAACCCTCCCCTTAACCTTCACCACCGTCCCAACATCGACTTCGTCCCACGGGACAGCTGGGCATTGAACAGAAGGTACTACCTTCCCTCCTCCCTTCTCCTTCGCCCCCACTGTCTTTTCCCTCTCCTTCCCCTTCTCCCCTACCTTCTTCTCCCGCATTTTCCCACCCCCCGCAGCGTTGGAAATACCAGTATTCCGAACAACCATAAGTGACGCAATCTGATTCAAATGCGATGGCATAATCGGCTTATCTTTCTCACTTGGCGGAGGAGGAGGCGCAATAGCGGTACACTCAATACACATCCCACTGCTATCATCAACAGTAAAGACTCTCTTGCCCTTAAACTCATCGACCGCGACGACAACACCAGTAATGCGCACCCATTTTACCGGGTGGTTGTCGAAATGGTAGAGTGCTCGTTCTGCTCGCCGTAGCATGTCAGTGTATATTCCATAGCATCTTTGCAAGCGAGAACACATGGTAGAAGTGTAAAGGGAAGTAGATGGTATCGAAGAAGCAGTAGAGGCTTACGTACCATCACAGAACATCCCCACGGTCCTCAACCGATGCACATCCGTCGCCAGCAGCGGACACCATTTCCCGATCGTCGGCGACAAGCTGTGGCAGTAATCCGGATAGATATTGTTGGGAACGGATGTCATGGCATGATTGATACGTAGATCTCGAGCGATGTGCGCAGCTGGCGATAAGCAGTGATGTCGTTGTCGTGTTTGGTGTATTGTCGAGGTGACGCGACGAGAATTGACGCGTGAGATTTTGGGTGTACGCAATATCACGTGGATGGCTTGTTCTGCTTGAAGGGTGCTTTGGGTCCGTGATATTGAGCCTGAGACTTCCTCCGCCGTATGGTTCAAGGCGCTGCTAAAGGCTTTAGTCTCAAGGTTCTGAGATTAATAATTATACCCTTGAGGCCGATTGTCCTCAAAAATAATGTCTTTGGTCAGGTATCGAGGTCCTTAGATCTCCGACTACACACTTCCGGCCAACTGTCCAGAAAAAGTGATATCTTTGTCAAGGTATCGAGGTTCTGAGATCAAAATTTAGACCCTTAGGGACAAATGTCCTGAATTGATAGATATCCTCAACAAGGCGTCGAGAGTCCAAAGGCCACCGGATATCGATTTCCGTGTCAAGTCGAAGAAGTTCACGACCTCAAGGGAGAAGAGGCCTTCGTCATCAGGACAGCTCGTAGTAGGATGCATTCTTGTATTGAAGTATTTCCTGATTCACAATGTCTAATTGTCGAAAACCAAATCTAGAACAATCCAGATGCGGAATTATAAAGTCATCATTTCCCTATCCTATATACTGATAACCTAGAACGCCTCCCATTCCGATCCAGACTCCATAAATGCAAATCATAAGCCTGATCAATGCTTCGCACGCTTGCTTTTCCGACCCTCACTCTCCGCCTTGCCAGTCTTCAACTTCTTCGCCGCAGCTTGGAACGCCTCCTCAGAGGGCTCATCATCATCATCGTCCTCGTCCTCGTCCGAGACTCTCTTCTTTCCCTTCTTGCCCTTGGGCTTCTTCTCCTTTTCCTGCGCCTTGTACTTGGCCTCCAGACTATCCAGAAATGAGCTCCCAGCATTAACCTGTCTTCTCTGAATTAGTGCCGCCAGGTCCCCCAGCCCATCCTTCTTCGCCTTCTTCTTGCCCTCAATCTTCTTCGACTCGACCTCTGCCTCCTTAGCTTCCTTCTCTGCCTCAAGTCTCGCCCGCTTCATCCGCTTCTGCTTATCCTTCTCGCTCTCCTCCGTATAGATCTTGAATCCCTTTACATCACCACTCGCAATCGCAGCATCGATATAGCTTCTGAAGCGGTCCTCGTCCTCCAGCGGATCACTCAGCATGACAGACTCGTAGATTCCTCTCCATGACCCCTTGAACTTCTCGTATGCCTTGACAACGTCATCTCTCTCCTCGTCTGAGTTCTTGTATGCTTTTGCGAAGCGCTCGATTGCGTCCTCGGTGACCACGTCGCGGAATTGCTCAGAGTAGAAGTCGGACCAGCTAAAATCGCCGTCGGCGTCCATAGACTCGGAGGTGGATCCGGTGGTATCATAGCGCTTTCTGCGGATGGGATCGGAGAGGACGGCGTATGCGAAGGCGACTTCTTGGAATTTGGTGTGGGCTTCATCTTTGAGGTGAGGTGCGGCCTTGTCTATTGTGAAAGTCAGCAATGTTCTACGTGTATCGTGGGACATATGGAAAGCGTCAAATATGTCTGGTCATGATGCGCGCATACCTGGATGATGCTTCAAAGCTGCTTTGCGGTACGCAGACTTGATCTCGTCGGCTGTCGCGCTCTTCTCGATGCCCAAGACCGTGTAAGGCTCAATAGAAGGAGGCTCGTCTGCCAGCTCTTCCTCTTCCTCCTCTTCATTCTCCTCTTCGTGGATATCCTCGTTCTTAGATTTGCGCGGCATTTTCAAAGTCCTGTGTTTGTTTTGCGACAATGGGATGGTGGTTTACAAACGAAAAGTTGGGTAGGTGTTGACTTGGAAGCCCTGGTGAGACGCGTTTTGCTTGGCGGAAGTCGCGTAAAGTGGTGCCTTCCTGGTTCAAACCCTCCCTCACCTTGACAATGATTTTTCGAGCATTTGGATCTCGGGTTTTCATATCCAGCGGTGATTTCAATGTTCTCCAATCCACTTGAGACATTCAAAAGCTCGGTTTCTCAACAGCATCATCATTCCGGATCCCGTATTCCAGCCAACCCCCAACGGGCTCTTAACCCTAACGATTATAGTATCAAGACATTCTCAATGTCATGAACTTATCCTGGACAATCAAAATGATGAATTGGGAATCTTCCGACTGATGACCGCCATCCTGTCCCTAGTCTTCATGCTGATCATCCGGGACAGTCCCTGATCTGCTACATGTGTACCAACAGCTTCGTTTCAATTGTCCCAGCATTTTTCAGTACAGTACAATTATCTGCTTGCAACAAACATCCTCCCTATCCGCCCCTCCTGGATTACCTTCCTGCCTTTCCTCAACACTTACCCTATGTTGACTTCCAAGTCTCGCGGGTCCAAAGGGTAAAAAGCTGAAGCCCGTGGGCGATCAGGAATGCAGAGGGAGATCTCACGTTATTCCGCATGTTAGGTAATTTGTATAGCGAGCGTCACGAGTCGGAGGCCTTGAATAAGGAGATGAGAAGGAAGTGTATGCACTGAGGCATTTGAAGGGAGCGAGCTAACGCGGAACATCGGATGAAAGAAGATCGAGAGGAGATGGAGAAGCTGATTAGAGGCTCGAGGAGGGTAGGGAGACCGGTCCGGGCTGATGAATGTTGAAGTACTGGCAGGCATTGGGATCATCTTGTACTTGCTACTAGATCTCGTGCAGAGGCAGCATATGCATTGAGATAGTCCTCTACATATCGCCACTGATTTAAAGCATGTCTTCACCCGATTTCTGCCCCCAGCTCTGTGTCTTGTCCGCTCTTCGTTCTCAAAACCTACTTCCTCGAGCCTACGCACTGGCCCATTGAAATGTCACACTCACAGCCTTCGAATTTGTGTAGACAGCTTGCTGTGTAGAGCCTGCCGGTACCGCCGCAGCATAGAATGTAGTCGCTCCATTGTACGCCAACTTTCCACCACTCGCCTATATCCTTGTCAGTACACTCCGCTATCAAATACTCCTCTCGTTTTCAAGCACTTACAGTGAATACAGTAGCAGTAACACCCGAAGCACAAGTGAAAGACGAAGACACAATCCCACAATTGCCCTTGGAAGACTTCAAAGTGAAGCCCGAGCCCGAAGCAGTAGCGGTGATTGTGGCACAAGTACCGCTTGCATACCAAGTTCCAGCACTAATGATACATCCTTTTGCGGCTCCTCCGGTGACGGCATTGAGGTAGCCTGTGCCAGAGAAGGACCCTCCAGTTGGAGTGGATCCGGAGCCTGTCGTAGTTGGTGTACCCGATCCAGATCCCTTCGGAAGATACTTGATGCCTGTCGAGGGACAGGAACCCGTCTGGCCAACGGGAGCAGCGGGGACGAACGTGCCGGTTTGGACTGAGCCGCGCACATCGTAGGAGTACCAGATCTCATTGAGAGCACCGGACGAGCATTGGATTGTCACAGCGTAGCCAAATCCTGCCTTCAGTGCAGCTTGAATTGCTGCGGAGGTGTATGTAGCCGTGGTTGATGGGACGATATTCGCATTCTTGAGGAACTGTGAAGGATCAGTTGTGTTTTGGAAGTATTCGGTAACTCGAGAGGAACATACTGTGTAGCTGTCAAGGGTCTTGAAGAGATCGACTGCTTTTTGGAAGTAATCCACAATTTCTTGCTTTGAAGTGTAGCCAGTGTAGCAACTTGGCTTGAGGGTACTGATGCAAGTGCCATGCTTGCCCCATTCATGCTCCCAGAAAGTCTCGTCGTCTCCAGAATAGTCCTTCCAGTACGTTTGCATGTATGAGAGAAGGTCAGTCTTGCCGAAACTTTGAAGGATTCCGGTGATGCCTGTGTATTCTCTGTATTGAAGTCAGTGGATGGCTCACAAATCCTTCGACGATGACAAATACCGAGTAGAGTCACAGTTGGCATCAAAAGTCCCATCGCAATGATCTGGCCATAGTCCATGCACTGTCCAGCTTGTTGTAGGTCCTATAGACATGAGTTAAGAGGTTTACGAGGAGACCACACCCGGTGCTCACCTGTCACTGGATCTGTATCCCAGAATTGAGTCTGGAGCATTTGCCCTCCTGGAGAATTGAAGCAGCACAAGTCAGTAGAAGTCGACGTTCCACAGCTCAATTGTGGATTGGCACAAGTCTTCGGAGTTCCCAACGCCAACACGGCTGGCAAGGCTACGAGAGCCAGGAATGGAACAGAGAAAGTCATGATGAATGAGAAAAGACCAAAAATGAATATCTAGATATTCCTGGCCAAGAAACAAAGGGATCGAGGCCATATTTAAGCTTCTCCCATTCCATCCCTTGTCTTCCGCGCATCCCAAAGCTTGGTGTAGATAAGAAGCGATCCGTCCCCTCGTGCACGACTTCGTTGGCAACCATTCCTTCCAAACTTCCAAAGACAGAAGGCGAACAACTCACGACCGCGGTAGTTGAAAGCCACTCGGCTCTTCAATTGGTCCACGACGGGATTAAAGGACGGATCCAGAAGAGGCTAAGAAGATGCTTAACCCCTGGCCCTGATCGGCAGTCGAATGGCAGGCGAGTATCCAACAACGATCTCCAGGAACTCCCGCTCTGGAGTCGTGAGATAGGGGACTTGACATCCGATTTAATGTTGTGCATCCTCACGGCTTGTAGCATGCACATCAAGTGCAGTTTGTACGTGCCTTCTGTATCAGGTTGGTAGAATTGAGGCACCTTCTCCTTCTGGGCGATCGTCCGTTGAAACAGAGTTTGGTGTGAACGCCCAAATGGGTCGTTTTTGATGGCATCGTCGCAATTCGCCGTTAGCCTATATTGAGCTTTCCCGAGGATTTGAGGATATATTATTGAGATTACGTCGGTCCCGAAGTTATAGTGAGCGAAGTAAATCTTGCAGATAATTGAGTAGATGGGAACGGCTGGAATGTTATGAGGACTCGAGGGGTTGCCTCGGCTGATTGGTTCCGTTCCACTTACATCTCGTCAACGAGTCTAGGAACACCAAAAATTGGTGTGGTACAAGCACGACTTGATTTTTCTGTGACCCATTCAATAAGAGACAGTCATTAAGCAGAATGGATTCTACGGGACCAGGATATACTGCACTGAGAAAAGAAGTAAGCAATTTCCACAGTCCTCTAGGTGGACATGCGGGGTAATTCTGCTCCTCATTGAGCAACTTGGAATATTTTCAAATCTACACGCACCTAAATCCTTTATAACAAGTGTACCAATCGTTGATACATCATACTGATTGTGAGTAGCTCGAAACTCTCGTCCTCGCAAATAACATCCTGCACTATCACAATGTCGTCGACGCCTACGGCCACGTTTCTCTCCGACATCCGGAAAAGCCTCATGTATTCATCATGTCTGGAGACAGAGCGCCTGCTCTAGTATCATCTCAGTCTGATCTGATTCCGTACTTTGTTTCGGATGCTTCCCCTGGTAAGAAAACTTTCTTCTGTGAGATAATTAGTGAAAGGCAGAGAAGGATCTGCCGTTTCGTTCTCCTCCATGAATCGAGTCAGCATGTCTTTTGTTTCCAAAAGAGGAGTTGCACTGCTAATTTATGTATAGTTGATCCAAGTTCTAAGAAAGGTTATCAAGAACGCTTCATTCACAGCGAGATCTACAAAAAGTTCCCCAACATCAACAGTGTTGTACACAGTCATTCCGATGCTGTCCTCCCTTACACCATGAGCGGCGTTCCAATGAAACCTAGTTTTCACATAGCTGGCTTCCTAGGTATTGATTACTAGATCATAGCAATAGATTATCAACTTACAATTGCTCAGGAACACACGTCCCAACCTTCGACATAACACCCCTCTACCAACCCGGCAATCGACAAGACATGCTCGTCAACACGCAAACCTTCGGCTCCAGTCTGGCATCAAGATTTTCCAAAGAAGGTTCTACAAGTCAGGACCACAACGTCGTAAGTTCAGATTCGATACAACACCATTTTTCTAGGTTTCTTTCCCGTACGAAACATGGGCTCAACCTAAATCCACACTTTCTCTATCATACCGCTGCCGAGACCTTCTCTCTGCCCAAAGTGCCTAAACCCATACTTAAATAACAAAATAGAGTTGACAATTGTCGTGACTAGGTTCTCATGACATGCCATGGCTTCACCGCCATTGGAGCGAGTATCAAGCAGGCTGTTTACCGCGCGATATATACTCATGTAAATGCGGGTATTCAGACAAATGCTCTCCTTATCCGGAACGCTTCCATGAATATCGGTGCTAATTCAGCAAATTCTTCTTCTGTGATGGAAGACATGCGGTATCTGAACGAGGACCAAGTAAGTGCATCCTTGAAAATGAATGAAGCGTCGCAGGATAGACCATGGGCACTGTGGGTGAAAGAGGTGGAAGCCTGTCCGCTTTACAGCAAAGCTGGCAGGGCACTCGTGGTTGAGAAGAAGTTTCTATAGCCCGAGGATCAAAACAGAACAAAGCAAAAGTACGTATTTAGAACCCTATTCTGTTGAACTGCGAGCTCTTCGGACTTGCCAGCCAGCCATACTGCCAGGACTTCTTAGCTTCTTGACCATCTCATAACTGATTCAAGTATCATGTATATGACATTTTCCAAGTAATGCCAATTCCATTTTCTCCCAACTCAACTCTCAAATCCCAACCTGCCCCACAACCGAAATTCCAATACTTCATACAAGGCCTACGTCAAACCAAGCACAGAAGGAACCAAACATCCGTACTATCTCTTGGCCACCCGATCGCATATACATGCCAAGTGTCTCCTCGTTACCGCCCTTCCGTCCCTCGCACAGTCAACCGACTCAGCGTTCGGTCTCCCTTTCTCTCCTCGGACTTCCAATGAAACCCCACAGCCAAGCTGTACCAGCTTTCTGTCCTCTGTCTGAATGTCTCTGACTTCAGGCGGCCAAGTGAGCCTATCCCCATATCTCGGCGATTCTGAGGGAGAAGAGTACGCAATGCCAAGTGAGAGTTCGAATGGTGCGAATCGTGGGGCTGAAAAGGAAGTCATGATCTGCCTTTGCTATCTATAAGTTTTGAACAATGAGTAAGGTACAAACATAAGTTCCGGGACTTTCCCATACCGAACAAACTCATCTCATCATAGTCCCCACGGAAAAGTGACAAATCGAGAGACCGAAAAGATAAAGCATTCGTCGAACCTTTCGCCGGGCTTCCCGAGGTTCTCGAGCATCATACACAAGCACGACGATCCGCCATCATTCGTGACCCTTCAGACATCTTGGCAAGATTTCAGCTCAGTAGCGAAAGGTCTCAAACGAGTCCATGTCCTACCCTCCACCCCGCTGGCTGCGTTGCTTCGACTTGCTTGACTTGAGAGGTTAGTGTTCCCGGACTGCATGAAGTGGGTCGTTTGGGGTGCCCTGGTCTACCGCCATGGAGGCTTGTTTCATCTGACAGGGCCTGGGCGTGCTGGGCGAAAGTGGAGGAATAAGCGAGTGCAACGTCGGTGAAAGGAAGAAGTGACAGGGAGTCGAAAAAGAGAATTGGTGAGGCGGAAATTTGAGTGGAGTGAAGTTTGGGAAGAGATCGATATTATTGATATTGAGGGCATCCCATGATATTCACACCTCTAGATCTAAAAGCATACGAACCCTGTCTATATTCCTCTCTTACAACCACATTATTTACCAGTAACAGTAGGAAACGAACACCTAAAAACGCCCAAGTGAAGAGAAAGAAAGGGAATGATAAAATGCATGCTCAGAAGGTTATAATACCGCGTGATAATAAGCGTTACAAAAGAAGTGTATATATCCCAAAGATCCCTTTTTAGTAAATAGTCTGTCCTAGCCTTCCCGTCCTATCCTCGTCACATCATTGCTCGCACATAATCATTCCTCATCATCTTCGTCCACCTCTCGGGTCTCGACAAAGGTCAGTTCGGCGACTTGTCCTTCGGCCATGTTGAGGTTGACACCGTCGATTGTTGATTGCGATGGCTCACGCTTCTCGGTTGGTACGACTGGCTCGCGCTTCTCAACAGAGGAGTCTTCGCTGCGTGCTGTATGAATGTTAGTCAAGTCCTTATCAAGTCTGATAAATAGACATACCAGATGCTGGCAAAGAGCCTCCGCGAACAAACATAGTCGTGACAGTAGTCTTCATCTTTGGCGAGAACAAATCTCTCTCCGCCACATTCCGTCTTGCAGCTTGAGGTGTAGCAGCAGAAGGGGTTCCACCAGCCTTCTGGATGATACCAACACCTGATCCACCCTCACCAGTACCGAGTTGAACCTCAGGACCAGTTTTCAGGGCACCAGTTGCATAATTTAAAGCGGCGTTGAATCCTTGGAGGTCCCTCTTCGCAGCGGCCTGGTGAAGTTGAACGACACGAGGAGCGATCTCCTTGCCCATGCCCTGGAGGGAAGTGACCTGGGCGGCTTGCTCGAGAGGAACAGATTGGATCGTCGAAGCATCGGCGGGTTGGACGACCGCGGCCGCTGCTGGCGCTGCCTGAGCAGGAGAAGCAGCGGCGGCGGCCGGTTGAGCAGCGGCGGCAGCTCCTCCTGCAACAGCGGCACCTTCGAGAGCGTTCATCAGATTTGATACGTCTTGCTTACCACCGAAAGAAATTTCTCCATCACCGACTACCAAGGCAGGCGAATAGGCTCCGAGATTGATGTTGAGAGGAAGGGCATGGAGGCGTGCAGAGAAGAAAGCGACGGCGAGAAGGTAATTCGAATGCATGATTGCTGATGTTTTGTTTGTTGATGTTGTTGAACTGACGCTTGGATGGAAGACAAGATTAAAGGATTATATGAAAGGATAGAGAGATAGAGAGCGTCAAGCTTCTGATAATGACTGGGTACGAAATGAAAAGAATTGAGCGCAGCTGCAGATCCAAAATGCTTGAGATGGCATGGAAGACTCTCGTTATATATGAAAGCATGGAGGAGGGCCTGACCGGCACTAGTCCCGAATTCAAAATCCCCGTTCTGTTGCACGGCCGGACCCACCCCCATCAATTTGCCCAGGACTGCCACGAGAGGATAGATCTTGGCCCTGAACATATCGGATAAGGTTAAGCTGACTTTGGACTGTCGGAGAAGTACCAAAATGCCAATGTTTAAGAAACGCCAAGTGATACGATCGATACCAGCCAGGGGAGAGGGACGAAGTCACGAAGGGTAGATCGAAGGTCTCAGCACTGATTTTAAGCCTTCGAAAATAGACTTGGCTGCTGAACCGAGGTCGCGGCGATGTTTGGCATCGCCTGCAAATGCGTGCAAAAAAGAGGCTCTGTAACTGCCAATATTCTTGGCGGGATCCTCATTGGTGTGACTCCTGCAAGAGGTCTCAGCGTCGCCTCGAACTTCCTCGACTAAGCCAGCCGACGACCTCAGCGGCGAAAACAAACAAAGAATTGACCAATTGAATAATCCCGTTTCGATAAATGCTCCATATTTAGACACTACTCGCAAAGTGGGGCACGAAAGGAAATGTCGATGAGTGAAAACTGCCTTGCGATGCACAGGTTTTGCCAACGTCTCCCAAGACTTGGCTACGACTTCGAAACCACCACTCAGCAGTCATAAATTTGCACAAGTTGTATCTCGGCGATCTCAAGTTCTTCTTGGATTGCTTAGTATTTGCTCAGATGTATCGCTGAGACTTTGGGGTAGGGAAAGCTGCCCATGGGGAAATTCTGGAGAAATTGCTTGGAGATCTGGTTGACCTTTCTTGGAAATGCTTCAGCAGCAGTCAAGACCACTTGGCAACAGTTAAAGAGGGGCACCATCACGCCATCACGTGGAGGCGCTCGAGACCCCCGTTATGAACGATGTTTGTCTCGACAACATTTCGCGGCAGGAAACAATGCCCCTTCATGTTTCGACTCCAGAGTAGTCAGACTATCGAGCCCTGCTTTTGTTGAGAAGTACAAAACTGTGGGCCGACGGGGCCTTTATAAAGCTTTCTTTTCCAATAGGCTTCCTCTTGATAAAAAAAATTTACAGGGTGTAAAACTTGCTGGATATCTCGAGATTTATTGCCGATTTCAGATGGAGTGCTTATTTTCGGGGCAAAGGGGCTTTTCTGGGCCTTTCAAAGCTGTGGAAGTATTCTGATAGGGTGTAGTCTAGGTTCATGAAAGTCTGACAGGGAATATGCGAGCTCATATTCAAGAACAAGCAGACTGACTCAAACAGGGGCAATCTTGCAATCATAACCAGTCTTCCTTCAAACACTGTTGGTACGCAAGTTGAGACGAGAAGCAAAAGAACGCTAGGAGGCAAAGACATAACTTAAAGTCACAAGTCCTGCCAAACAGTGACAATACACGCCGAATTATCGTGCTTGAATAGATCCCGACCACTACAACAGTATAGTGTTCGTAAGGCAAGACATCGGCGAAGTAAGGGCCGTCTTCATCGAACTTCGCCAGGCAAAACCCCCCGTCATGATGCCATCCACGATGAATCAAAGATACACCTCTCTGAAGAGCCATTCGGCGACATCATTGTGCATCTTCTCCCTCCGCTTCATGATCCTAACCTTCTTCGCACCAGAAGCTGGGGTAACATCAAAGCCTAAGATCGGGTTAGCAAAAATCCCCGAACCCCAGATATCCACATGCCATGTTCTTCTCCCAAGACTTTCTCCCATTTCACCCCATTCTGCTCCCAGACGTCTTTTGTGCCGACTTTCTGACCGGTGCCAATGTTTGCCAATCTCTGGGCCATGACTTCAGCATCCCCACAAAGCAGATCTAGTTCGCAGCCAATAATGTACACTTTCCGGGGTAATTTATCTCTGGGAGCAAATGCAACACTGAGCTGCGGGTCTTCCAGATTTGTTCCCGGGGGAAGGTAGGCCCAATCGAAGGCAGGACCCATACCTTCTAGTATATCCGGCGGTGCATCCTTTGGTCTTGTCGCGAGTTTCTCCTCGATGTTAGTGGTCCAATTGGTTGGGGGATAATACGCTACAACGCCTCCGAGCTTTTTCTGGAGTCCTTCGTCTTGACTGACAGCAAGTGACAGGTTCGCTCCTGCACTGAAGCCTCCAATCGCAACTTTTCGTTTATCAAAGGGCAATGCCTCGTCCTCCAGTATCGCCTTGACAATATCGGTCACGGCTTGCACGCCGGCCGGGTATGGATGTGCTGGTGACTTTGGATAATCTATGGAAACAACCAAGACTTGATTCTTGTTTGCAAACTCGGAACAAAATTTGTCATCACTCCAAGGTGCCATTAAAGCAAAGCCACCACCGTGTATATCGAGGAAGAGAGGCAGAAGGGCATCGTCAGGCTTGTATGATTTTGGTATGAAGACTCGGTTTGTGAGAGTTGGTTGGCCAGGGTAGACTTTCGTGAAGGTAGGCTGAATCGAATTGTCGCGAACAACGGGCAGATTTAATACCCGGAAGTATATCTTTGTCAGAGTCCTAATAAGATGAATGCGGAGGAAGTACTTCAGTCGTTGAAAGAAGGGTTTCTTGGGATATTGTGTTCGAGAAGGCTGAGAGTCCGCCATGGTGACCTAGGGAATTAGTGATGGTTGTGTCTGTAGCAAACTGACAAGAGACACATCGCAATAAATAAGAAGCGCAAGCCGTCTGCTGTGGAAACAGTGATGCGAACAACGCGAGGGCAGGAGGTAACCCCGCGTACGCGGTCAGTACCCTTGTATTGATGCCCTGAATTGGATTATACTCCTCGGACCCGACCTACCTCGGTGTTTCCAATCGGCAGTTGCAAGGTTTGCCTACTTGATTTGCCAACATACAGGTGAGATCGCAGCTGAGAAATCCCTTTCGTAGAGAGAACAGCAAGGAGGTGAGCCATCCAAGGACGTCTTTGGTCTACAGCAAACCTCGATACAAAAGACGTCGACATCTTGATCGGCGGTCAATGAGTTCTGCGAGTACGAATACGGCGAAGCTCGCTTAGTAATACTGTACAGACATGTGACTCGGCCAATCATAATCCATGTCAACATACGCGGGGGAGGATTCGAGGCACAGCTGCCTCCAAGCGCCGCATCAAGGCGTTTACGATGAGGTGCATATCGGTGAAAGATATGACCCGACTTCACATCAGGCTGCACTTAAGTTGCTTCCTTCTCCTCACTACAGCTTGAACGGTAGTTTTATATATATTCTGAGCTTCTTTGCTCTCATCACGTCTTCTTATATGAGGTTTCGAGGAGTAAGCTGAAACGAACACAAGTGCAATCGACATATCAAAAGTTCCATACTTGAGAACTGTCATGCCGGAGCAACTCGTCATGGATCGACAGGAATATGAGAAAGAACGCTTGGACGAGAAAGCTGGCCTTATCGACGACGAAATCAACTTTTCCAGCCAGGAACCTCATACCCTTTGCAAGGCTCATCTGAGATCGGTCAGATGGCAAGGCTTTAAAAACATTGTGTACTTGTTACTCTTCGGATGTCTGTGGAAATCATGGACTCTCATTCCCAGCCAGTTGAGTTGGCGTGGTCATGATATCGTGGAGGGGGCCCAGGAAGGGCACTCGAGCTTCGATACCGTTCGTTGTCAAATGTCCAAATTCAATGTCCGGTGCTGATTTCCACTAGATTGCCCCGAGTGAAAAGCTCGAATGGGAGCCATGTTTCTTCGGAGACATGCGCTGTGCAAGGCTGACTGTACCTATGGACTACAATCGTCCATTGAATGCTTCAGCAGACAATCCCAAGGTCCATATCGCTTTGGTTCTGGTCCCAGGAAAACATTCAAGTGCACAAAAGGCATCTACTTCCCCATTGATCCTCAACCCAGGTGGTCCAGGCGGCTCTGGTGCACAATTTGCCCTCATGGCAGGCACGATGCTTCAGGAAATCGTTGGAGAGGAGCAAGACATTATTGGCTTTGATCCACGTGGAATAGGTGCCACGACCCCTCGAGCCGACTGCTTCGCCTACCCCTTAGATGGCTCAAGCAGTGATCCATCCGAGGCTAGTAGTGAAGACTACATTCGAGGAAACTTCCACAGAACCATGTGGCAAACAGCCGGAAGAGATATCGGAAATGTAAACTCAAGCGCGGACACTTTGGAGAAGCTGGATACCAGAGCAAGAACTATCGCTAAGCTTTGCGGGGAGAAGGATGCTGTGTACGGCAACAACAGTATTCTCAAATATGTTCATACGCCGAGCGTTGCTCATGATATGTTGAGCATAGTCGATGCCTGGGACGAGTGGAGAGCACGCATCGGAGACTCGGATGAAGACGAAGTTGGGGAACTTCAATCTCGCGAGGACGAGGCTGCGGATCCACCAACAGCCAGCTTGGACACGAAGGGAAAGCTGGTCTATTGGGGTTTTTCTTACGGGGTTTGTATCCTTTCGTGCATCACCTCTACATATTCTTTACTGATCGGAGGCGTTAGACACTACTTGGAGCCACATTTGCAGCCATGTTTCCGAATCGAGTTGGTCGCGTTATCCTCGGTAAGGTTCCTGGAGGGATGTTTTGTGATATCGTGCTAATACTTGGAAGATGGTGTGGTCGACGCTGATCATTATGTTTCCCCTGTTTGGCGGGGTAGCATTCAAGATGCGGACAAAATTTCCACCTCGTTCTCCTACTACTGCCACAAAGCAGAAGGAGGTTGTGCATTATACAGGTCTGGCGATGTAGTCTCAGATATTGAAGATCGGTTCCAAGCTGTGATAGAAAGGATCAAGGAGAATCCAGTTACGCTGATCCACCCGATGTCGAAGCAGCCATTTATCATCACCAACAGCCATATCAGGATGATCCTATTTTCGGTCTTGTATAATCCAAATGTTGGATTCTCGGCCGTTGCCTGGATATTTGACATGCTGTCACGCGGCGAAGATGAGATCCTAGGACAAATTGTCGCCTTACCCGAGCCAGAGCCATTCTGTGCTGCAACTTTGCCAGCAGAACTCTTCCCTAACGAAGCTCAAATCGCCATCATGTGTAGCGACAAGAGATATCCAGTAAGTGCTCAACTTCATTGAATTCCACAGTGGTAGAGGCACCAAAATATTAACCAAAGGCAGTTCAACGATTCTCTCCCCGAACTCCAAGAAACCTTCGAGAAGATGGCAAACGAATCGTCCTGGGCAGATGTCTGGATGACGATCATGATCTCTTGTGACGCATACCCAGTCAAAGCCGTCGATCCACCAATGCGATGGGACGACCACCCATCACACAAAGCCGATCCGATCAAAACATCATTTCCCCTCCTGTTCATCAGCAACACCGCAGATCCTGTCACACCTCTAGCAGCTGGCGTTAAGATGGCTCGCAAGTTCGTCGATGCAGGTCTCGTCGAGCAACACTCTATGGGTCATTGTAGTATCGCCGCCGTCTCTAAATGTAGCATTGGTAAGATTAGAGATTATCTGAGGCAAGGCAAAGTGCCACCGCATCCTGTCAAGGGAGGCAAGGGACGTGAGCTTATCGATGGAAAATGGACGAAGTGTGATGCTGAGCAATACCCGTTTCATCCCTATGGGGGTGATATTATGGCTGCTCAGAGTGTGGAGGAGGTTGTGGAGATCGAGAGGATGAATGCGGTGAAGAAGGTGCAGAATGTGTTCAGCAAGATGCAGACTTGGGGTCAGGAACAGCCTCTCGACTTTGATATGATCATGCCGAGGCGTTGTGGCTCAAGATCTTAAGAAACCACTATTACAGATAGGGTCACTTGATACTATCTTGTATATCAGGCACGGCAAAAGTGTATACCGAGAGCGCAAGGTCTTGTTTCTCTCCTGGGTTAGTTGATTACAGACAGTGTTTACAGCTCATGAACCTCCAATCCCAACTCAAATTTTAGGACACAAACATGGCATATCTTTCACCCATGTTCGGAATCGAAACTTCCTCATCATGAATTATGTGTTCTTACACGCGCTGCAGATCATCTTGAGTTGTACATACAGAGATGAGCGGGCCTACCTAAAGAATTGTCCAGACATTGGGTAACCGCCTTTGCGCCATGACGAACAGAATGCGTCAAGTTTTAGCATGCACATTTGGCTTTGCCTGCATCCTCAGGTTGCCTTCAATTTGACAAAGTCGGCCCCTCCAATGATCAAGACATGCATTGCAGTAGCTACATAGTGGCGCAAGAAATAACGGTTGAGAGGCCTTCCTGTTGCGATCTGCGCCCAATTGGCGACATGCATGGAGCTCGACAGCCTTACGCACACCAAGAGGGCCCCTCGCTTCAGTCTTGCCAATTTCATCCTCTACCAGAAGCTTGCATGTGGCCCAATCGGTGACATGCATGATACAGCTGAACAGCCTTACCATACCGAGAAGGCCTCTCTCTCGCTTCAGTCTCGCTAGTTCCCCTTTTCTGCCAGAAGCTTATATGTAGGCCATCTGCCCATTGTTGATCATTCTCCGCCATCGCACTTTGCACAGAGATTGGCCTCACTGAGTGCCCGTCATTCGAGCACAGGTCCTTGGGATCTAAGCAGCCTTCCCAGCGTAGCGGAGCGCGAGTCTCCGCTTTCAACACATATCGAGACAACATGATTGGCAATTAGGTAGTAATCAGAACCTCTCCGACTCACCCTTACCCTTCTTCAGTCAACATGATATTACGTATTTCTCGAGTCTCTACGACGGCTCGACTCCGGATCTACTGAAGTATCATTACAAGCCTCGCTCCGAACATGGGTACGACGATGACAACAATTTCGTACCTGTGGATTCTAGAGCCTTGTCCCGTTCTCCTTCATTCAACGATGATGCACCTCCTCATGACACATCAATGCCTCTTGATGATACCAACGATGATGCACCTCAAACCCCCAGCCCACAGACGACATGGACCACACTCCTACTCGCAACGAACTACAAGGTTCAATGTCAAATCGTTTGCGATGTCCACAATTTCCCCATCGAGCTCCTTTCATGCGGCTGGGGGAGCTCAAGTAAGTGAACATACGTTTCCTCGATGAAGACTGCTAACCATAAGCTCAAGCAAACACATCAAGCAACATCAGCGACCTTTACAATGCCAAGTCCCGACCTGCAACATCAGGTTTGCTGCGCAAAGAGACATGGATCGTCATCATATCGCCAAGCATAGTATCCTTCGGGTTGATAAGCCTCAGTACTTCTACCACTGCTCAATCGCTACTTGCTCTTGGAGCGTCGGGCGAACGAACAGACATTTCAAGCGAAGAGACCATGCAAAGAGACATATCGATCAACAATACCTTGGAGAGAATGCCGTTACAATACGAAGAAGAATACAATAGTACTGATGAATGGTTTGGAAGGAGCTGGTGAGGTTCTATTATCAAGTTGTACAATGCTAGAGAAGAGTGGATTGTCTTTCGACTCCATGCCCAGCACGGCACTTCTAGACCCCTTGAGTTCCGGCAACGATATTTGGGACACAATCTTGACTTTGGCCTATCAGCTTTACCACAGCTATAGAATTGATCGTGCCATCGAGCAGGATTCCATTGTCGAAGATGAGTTCCTTGACTCTTCTGACAACATTGAGACACGTATCTTAAGTATCGTAAGTATTCTGAGAGACGACGACGATGATCCTTCGAACTTGATCGATGAGAGGTATGAAACCATTTTCAATTCGCATTAAACACCAAACTTTTCATCCTGCTGCATCCGGATCCTCTCCCCAAATTCTTGTAACATGGTTGGCTGACACGTTGAAGAATCAAATTCTTGAAGTGTTCTGTTGTCTCTCGAAAGACTCCGTTCCGCTCGGTAACCATAAAGTAAGAATCTGTTTCAGTCCTTGCACCGCCTATACTTCATGCACACTGAAGCCACAACTGCCGGCATTATCATCTTACCATGATTTACACGCTGACACATTCACAGATATTCGAAATTTTCGGCTTTCTTATGGAAGAATAGGCTGCCGCCATCCTGGCCGCAGAAGGTTGAAAGCACACTTGCACTTTTTTCGTCCGAATTGCAGCTCACAATCATCACCTCCCTTCCTACCACTTTGGCTGAAAAAGATGAATGAGTCCTGAGTATGACTATAAACTGCTCCGACACATAATCGTCCGCTCACGATAAGGAGGTAGCAAGGCGCCGGAGCACCGGCGTCGATTATGGTGAGCGGACATTTAGAGAGAGAATTGCGAATCAGCTACTTCGCAGCAGCTCGGGGATGCGGTGCTCATGTGATCGACGACTTCTTTTCGACCTTGCTGATGGAAGCATTTACTTTTTGGTTTTAGCCCATGTATGCCAGTTTGATGATGCTGGCATAGCATGTATCTGCTATCCGGAGCATTACAATGTACCATTTGTCCGGGGGATCCCGAGTCGATCGCTGTGCTCGCGTAGCCAGTCAGTCATCTCGACTGACTGCTCACGGCTCTCGATTCCCCCACCTAGGTACGAGGATACATCATCTCTCGACTTAGTATCTCGATAGGCTTCATTAGGACTTATGGCGAAGTGTAGGGAGGACGTGAAGCGTATGTCAAGGTCTCATAACAAGACCTTGGGGGTCTCTATTGCAAGCAGTTCGGCGCACGTTGCGAGGTGTTTTAATGCCCTCAAATCTTTTGGGTTGATGATTTATCTGTTTCTAGTTTATTTGGGATTAGCTCATACAATACGCACCAATGCTATTTCTATGAATTCTACTTGGAATTTTGATGTGCTACATAAATGCACCAAATCTCCAAAGAGATCACAAGCATGCAACGGTTGTAGATTCGTTGCAAAGTTGTCGATGATTAAGACGAACGGTCTGGTATGTATAATAGCTTTTCATATTCCGACAAGTTCCACGCCTTCTATGTTACAGTAGGTAGTTTCTAAGAAGACATAAGTTCCGAAGAGAGGAGAAGAGGGTGAGTAGGTGATCTGATCTGATCTGATATACAATGGCGGTCGGTTTGGGAGAAGTCCAACATGATCTCACGAGCCAGCCATGCCATGAGCAAAGGAAACTCCTTCCCCCGGTCCCCCAGCCATTCATTCATTCCGCCCAAGTCCCTGTAAAGCAAGGTTATACAAAGAAGCTTCTTCATCTTCAATTCTCCACCACAGACAATCATACACACATGCCATCCCAATTATCGAGTCCCAAGCGTCGGCGTTTCTTTTACTTGATGATCCGCGTAACCAGTCCAGTAGCGACAGTTCGTCCACCCTCACGAACATTGAATCTCTGTCCGACCTCCACAGCAACAGGCTGATGAATCTCACATCTCATCTCGACATTATCACCGGGCATAACCATCTTCGAGTCCGCATCTTCTGTTCCTTCGGGCCAGAAAAGCGCAGCCGCCTCATCGGCTGTTCGCAAGAAAATTTGCGGTCTGTAGTTCTGGTGGAAACCAGTGTGGCGACCACCTTCTTCCTTGGTCAAAACGTACATGGAAACCAAGAACTCCTTGTGTGGCTTGGTAGTTCCGGGCTGTACGATGACCATTCCACGACGGACATCCTCGCGCTTAATACCACGAAGGAGAAGACCGGAGTTGTCACCGGCGCGGGACTCCTCGCAGGACTTCTTGAAGGTCTCGATATCAGTGACCTTTGTCTTGATAGGTACGTCTCCCTTGCCAACGAGCTCTACTTCCTGATCGCGCTTCAGAGTTCCACGCTCGACACGGCCAGATGCGACAGTTCCACGACCGGGGATGGAGAAGACGTCTTCGACGGACATGAGGAAAGGCTTGTCAAGATCACGGACAGGGGTTGGGATCCAGGAATCGACTGCTGCGAGAAGCTCATCGATCTTAGACTCTCCAATCTCCGGGCGCCGGCCATCGAGCGCGCAGAGAGCGGAACCAAGGATAATTGGTGTCTCGTCACCCTCGAAACCGTATGTGTTGAGAAGCTCACGCATCTCCATCTCGACCAACTCCAACATCTCAGGGTCCTCCAGAGCATCGACTTTGTTGACGAAGACAACGATCTTCTGGACACCGACCTGCCGGGCTAGGAGCAGATGCTCTCGTGTTTGGGGCATCTGTCCATCTGAGGCAGCGACCACAATGACGGCTCCATCCATGTTGGCAGCTCCTGTGATCATGTTCTTGATGTAATCGGCGTGACCGGGACAGTCAACGTGCGAGTAGTGGCGTGCGTCGGTCGAGTACTCGATGTGTGCAGTCGAGATGGTGATACCACGCTTTCGCTCTTCGGGGGCTTTGTCAATGGAGCCATAATCGAGGAAACTGGCAAGTCCCTTTTCGGCTTGACGCTTGGTAATGGCAGCTGTGAGGGTTGTCTGTATGAAACCCAATTGTCAGTCGATGATATAGAATTTGCCTCCTTTTCCTTGAGTCTGGGTTGTCCTACCTTTCCGTGATCAACATGGCCAATTGTACCTGCATAACATTAGCCAGGATGTCCAGCATATCTCGAGAGGTTTGGACTTACCAATATTGACATGAGGCTTCGTCCGCTCGAACGCAGTTGCATATGATCTCGCCGCATTCAACACCGAAGCACCTCCATTTCTACGTCGCAGAGCATGTTGCAACGGGCTCACGGAATTGCCTTGCTGCAGCGCAGACCTAGCTGTCCGCAGGAAGGGAGTGAGTGTTCGAGAAAACGCCGGCATTATTATGTGTATTGGAGAGAAAGGAAGAGGGAGAGGAGATGAGATGCAGAAAGGGGAACGTTGCTTGGGCCAAAGTCGAGAAGCTCATAAATTTTTAGCCCGCAAATTCGGACAGGGGTATGAGCACGTGATGGCGTGATTCTTCCACGATTGATGTTGAGAGGAAGCCAGACTTCTTTTTCCTTCGACTTTCTTGAGTATAAACTCTAGATCAACTCGAACTTCCAGCTTTTTCCTCCTCAAGCGGACTAACAAACTCAGTCGATCATATCAGATGTTTAGACTTTCAATATGAAATGGTCTATACGAAATCATTCATTGGGTACAAGACAAACAATAAGCCGTGGGAAAAACAACAAGATGAGAGGCCACTATCATTTGGAATTCTCAGATAAGATCTGCCTCTTGCACAGAATCAACCCCACGTTGATCTGCAAGCTACGGCACCTCTTTCATATGATAGAAAATAATACGCAATCAGATGCTCGACATCGTGTCGGATGCCTTGCATCCATAGGTCAGTCACTGACCTTTGCAGCCTTGTGCGCATCACATATGCACCCTGCCAAATGAAGTGCATATAACTGTACGACCCGATGCATAGACAGCGGAATCTTGTCACACTCTGAACACAACAGGAACCAACAGATTGTCTAGACCAGTACTGCCGGCCTAGACAGATGTCTTCCGGTGAGATACCAAGTTCAGCGAGTGCTCTTGTACAACCCATCCTTACCGGAGAATATTACGAAAGTTCAAAGCCTTGCCGGCAAAAGATGGCATGAGGCTTGCATACTTAAAGTCTAAGAAGTCAAGCACTTTCGTTACTTCTATCTTTTCTACAGCCTCTTCAACACGGCAGATCTCTCTCAAAAACACAGACAAGCATACCAACATGTCTGGTCCAGCCTTTCAATTGCAATCGTTCGAACACATGATGAGCTCACAGTATCCCATTGAAGCTATAGTGGCTTCTCTGGTGACGCTCTTAGCACTCATTATATTCAAGTTCCGGAACATTGGCAGTAGAGAACCCGATATTCCCCCAGGTCCAAAATCGACCTTCATGCTGGGGAATGCACTCGACTTTCCTACCAGTTTCCCTCACATTAAGTGAGTACCATAACTTCAAGATCTCATCCTTTTGAAATGCTCGGTCAGCTCAGATATTGCTTCTTCGTTACTCACGCTCACGACAGGTTCACACAATGGGCACGCCAATACGGAGAGATCTTCTCCCTCAAAGTCTTCACTCGTACCATCATCGTCCTCTCATCCCCCTCCGCCATAAAAGAAATTCTCGACACGAAAAGCACTCAAACCAGCGCCCGTCCATATTCCATCCTCGTCCAGCGCGCCACAAACGGGTCTCTCCTCGCCCTTGAAAACCCCGAGAACAGGATCTGGAAGCACGGTCGCAAACTCATCACCTCCTCCTTCCTCAGCAAAGACCGATTACCCCCTCAACTCCGCGCTCAAAAGCTCGAGAGCTTACACCTTATGCATGATCTCCTCGAGGATCCGACACACGTGTACGACCACATCGGACGGACGACTCTGTCCGTCTTAACGAGTCTTCTCTACGGACTACGAATCACGAAAGATGGTCCTCTACACCCAAAGACCTACTTCCGCAGTGTCAAGCTCTTGAATGAAGGTCTCGATCCCGGCGCCCACCCACCAGTCGATATTTTCTGGCCCCTACAATACGTTCCCCAGCGATGGGCATACTGGAAACGGTTCGCGGACAGCACACGTACGATTCGTGATGAACTGTACACCTCTCTCCACGCAAGATGCGAGCTCGACATCAAGAACAATACGCAAACAGGCTCCTACATCGAATCTCTCATCCTCTCCCAACAAGATCTCAAATTGTCACGAGACGACATCATCGGCCTAGGAACCATGATCCTGGACGCCGGTGTCGAAACCAGCTCCTCCTTCCTTCAATCCCTCATCCTCTCCCTACTCGCCAATCCCATCGTCCAATCCACCGCGCAAGCCGAAATCGACCGAATCGTCGGTCCAGGCCGACTTCCAGACATTGAAGATTTCGCCCACACGCCCTACATACGCGCTCTCATCGACGAAGCCTTCCGCTTTTGCTCCATCCTCCCAGTCGGGCTCCCACACGTCGCTACCACCGACATCTCTTTCAAAAGGTATCGCATTCCCCGCGACTCTATCATCTTCATGAACGTGCATGGTCTCTACCACGATCCAGCGCTCTTCGACAACCCAGAAACATTCGATCCAGAACGCTTCATAGGCAACGAATTCGGCACAAAAACCGACATTTCCGAGACTGAACTCGCGAGCTTTCGCAAGACCTTCCCCTTCGGCGCCGGCCGACGAATCTGTCCAGGTGAATCCCTCGCCCGCCGAACAATCACTCTGAACACCATGAACCTATTATGGGGTTTCGACTTCCAAAAAGACAGTTCAGGGACAGGCAATTATGATTTGGATTCGTTTTCGAAGGTAAGGAAGGCATTTTCATCCATTCATGCATTATTATCTTTCAACGACTTTTGGTCAGTCCTGGGATCAGATCAGATCAGATTGACTTGACTTGACATGACTTGACTGACGGACTGTTGATTCCCGAACCCTCCAGCCCGGAATCGAACTCTCCCCCAAACCATTCACATGCATCTCGACGCCTCGCTCGGAAGCCAAGAAGCAGATGATTAAGGAGCGATACGCGATGACGTTCTCAACCTAACTTCTGGACCCGAAGTCAGGTATATTGGCATAAGTGTAACGAAATAATAAAGGGGTGAGTGAGGTAACGACATGTGTACTCAATCTGCTTGATGAGTTTTCTTTTACTGGTCGTAGTAACGAATATCGATAGTCCCTTTATCTGAGGTTGGAACTGTTTTCCAAGCGTGTCAATCTAATAAGCGAGGGGTAAACACAGGCAGAGTCTCAGGCCCATTGTGAGTCTCGAGCGCCATAACGAAGGCTGTATAGCCTTTCTCCTAGCCAACTATTCTTTGGGCGGAATAAATACCATTTGAGAGAAAGTATCAACCACACTCACGAAGCAAAGACATGATCATATCATCGCTGAAGGTTTTCATTGCCGCTATTATCCTTCGTACAAACATAGAGAATTAATTGTGTTAAGTCGCTGTCTTGCTCGAGATGAGCATTTTCCTCCTGCCATTGCTACCCGAACCCCTATCGGTCCATCACACCTCGCTGTAAAAAGGGTGTTCCCCAAAGAAGACTAATTACACAGGGTAGTCATGAAATGCAATCGCATCGCAAAGACGTAAAGAAATATCCTCCCTATCACCAGAACTTTTTACTACTGGTATACGCGGTAGTGGTATCATCAAAGCATCAAATCCTCATGAAATAAAGAACAGCCAGTCCAGAGCCCACACAAACAAGCCAATTAGACGCTTCCGGAAAGGACTGGGTTGTTCTGGCCGAGAGTGGTGTTACCATTGGCGACCTTTCCATTGGTGTAGCCGTTACCATTGGTAGTGGAGCTGTTGATGCCGGAGCTGTTGATACCGCTGCCGTTCACAGATGGATTGAGTGCCTGATCAACTTGGTTTCCGAACGAAGAGCCAGTGGACGTTCCAGCAGCTTGAGCAGATGGATCATGAAGCTGGTTTGTCGTGGACCCAGTGTTGCCGACGTTTTGTGGACCACGAACACCACCGCTTGTGACCGAGTGCTCCTTACGAGTGACATTTGGAGCCTTGGGAACATCGGTGGACGCAGAAGCAGAACCCAACTTGAAGATAGGAGAGTGCCAAGTGTCACCCTTCTGGCCAAGCTCCTTGTACTCGGTAGCCTTGGAAGAGATACCACCTGGCAACTTGATGTTGGGGAAGATAGAGTCGTGTTGGGTCATGGCAACGTTCACCTTCTTATCGGCGGCAACAGCCTCTGCCTTCTGCTTTCCTTGCAAAATCTGCTTCTGCAGAGCATTGACGTAGCGTTGATAGATGTTGGGGGCGTTCTCAGGATCCTCCTTGGCCTGAATGTTGTCAGAAAAGTCATCAGATATTATATTGGAACTACTAACCTCTTCGATAGCACGATCGGCCTCGACCTTGACCTTGTATGCCATGGCATCGAACTCGTTGAACTTGTCTTTGATGACCTTCTCCAGAGCCTTTTGCAGAGCTGGGCGCATGACCTTCAGCATCATTGGCTTTCCGATGGCGAACAGAACCTTGTGCTTGGATTGCTTCAGCTTGATGTTGAAGTTCTTGACGTCAACATCGACCTTGTCAACCTTGAAGAAGTTCTGACGATCCTTCTTCTCAGCAGTTGACATCTTCATTTTGAAGCTGAGACCAGTGCCACCAAGAAAGATATCAGCGACACCGGTATCGGTGAGAGATGGGAATCCCTGCTTCTTCTTGATGTGGAATGAGACATCACGGAGATCCATCTGAACACCAGCAACAGAGAGCATGATGCTGTGCGCGCTCTTGTTGGCAACCTTCTTGCGGCCCCATCTGAAGTAGTTGTCTAGAAATTTGTTAGGGTCTGTACTTCTTCAAGGATTGGAGGACTTACCGTTAGCAATCTCGAGGACATTTGGCATCAAGTTGTCACTCTCAATGACCAAATTCTCGATAACAGCATCCATCATGGGATCAGAGTACTCGATTCTGGGAACTGGCACGTAACGGACAGACTCAAAGACGCCAGGGATGATGACATCGGTGAGATCCTTGACCAAATGAGGCTTGAAGGTCGGCTTGCCATTCTCATCATTGCCCAAATCGTTGAAGAGCTTCTGAATGGACTCAGCGAAACGCTTGTTGACGGGATCCTTATCGAACTGATCGGCCAAGAACTTGACTTCGTCCACAACACGGTCGGTGTGGTTGCGGTAACGATCTCGGAGAAGGAAGTTTCCACGGTCATACAATGCATTCCACTCCTCAGTGGCAGCATCTTCAAGGATGTAGCCTTGTTGCTTGAGGCACTTTCGGACGTATGCGTTGATGTTCTTGAACCACGACTTCAGCTCGGGGTCCTGATCAGCATCACGGTAGATGTTGTTGATGGAGTCGAAGAGATCGTCAGTGGATGTGCCATTTGCCCAACGTTGGATCAAGAGGAGAAGATCAGCTTCAGCCTTCTTCAAGGAATCGTCGCCGTGAGCACCCTTGACGGTTCCGGTGGCCTGGTTACCAAGAGTGTTTGCGTGACCAGCATAAGTCTCGGCGAGGTTGAGAAGAGTCTCAATGGCCTGCATGTAATCTGGATGACCTTGGCACTCAACAACAAGCTTCTTGAGACGCCAGATAGTTTGTTCACGTCGCTCTTGTGGCATCTTCTTGCTCAAGTAGTTCTTGGTTTGCTCACGAGTCTTGCGACCCTTCTCCTTGGTTTCCTCGGGAACGTTCTCGGAAGCGCGTTGCTTGAGAGTAGACGCAGCATTCTGGACACCTTGATCGGCATTGAGTCCGGAGCTGGTACCTTGTTGCTGGTCGCGTTGAGTGAGAGCTGCAGTGTCGGCTGGGTCACGGGAGCCATCTGGGTGAGCGCCCTGGCTGGCGTCACCAGCAGCGGCCTTCAGATCCTCCTGTTGGAGAGGGGTTTGCTTGTTGTACGTAGACTTGACCTGCTTCTTAATGTTGCCCGCAGACATGTCGGGGACATCGTGCCAGGTGTTGTCATCAGCTGGCTTATCGATTTGAGCCAGATCATCCTCATTAGGGTTAATCTTGTTGGCGGCATTGGAAGCAGCGTCACCAGCAATATCGCGGATGATGATTGTAGCATCGTTCACTGTAGGTTGTTAGAATGCGCCAATGCACTCAGAATCGGAAGTACTCACAAAGCTTGCGGAATTGACCGTTAGAGATGATCAACGTGCCGAGGGTACGAAGGCCCTCCAAAGCCTCATTTCCATGTTGCTTGGCAGTGTCCTTGTCGACTGGAGCGCCTGGAACTGCAGCGTTTCCTCCGCTGATCTTCTGAGACTCCCAGATGAAATCCTGCAGGACATTGCCCTCGTTCTTGGTAAGAAGCATATATTTGGCCTGCTCCACAACGTCGCGGAAGTCGGCAACCAAGGCGCGTCCCTCGGAAGAAAGTTTCTTGGAAGGGTTGGCCATAGGGCGAGACTTTAGGAAACTGTTGAGAGCGATATCGATTTGCTCGTTCTGTAATTGTGACTTAGTATGCGCTATTGAGGGCTCGAAAGAATGGTAGACTTACGGATGGAACTTTGCCATTTTGGAAAGCTTCGTAGACTGTCAGTTTTACGATCAGCATGCGCATTCGAGCAACTTACCGGTAGCAATGCCATAAATCTGGAGCTTTCTGTTGACATCCTCCTCCTTGGCCTTTACATTAGTCGGTCTGTTGACGCCTGTGGACGACATGATTGATTAAAATGCGACTGCTGGGTATCACTGAATTAAAGAGAAATGGAATGGGAGCGAGTTTGGAGCTGATTGGTGCTCGCAGACGATGTGTGTAGATTCGAAGAGTCGATTGAGCTTCGATGGATAGAGAATTGATGTTTGGATGGATGCGAGTGCGGAAATGGATGGTGGTTTGGGTATCTTGATGTATGGTTTTGGGAAGAAAGGGAGGAAAGACGCAGCTCTGCGGGGAGGGAGAGGTCTTTGTGTTTGCTCGATGACCCTGGCTGGCTGGCTGGTGAGTAGTGCTTTCCCTTCCAGCTTGGTATGACAGTACTACTGGCTTGGTTGGCAGAGCAGAGCAGCGCAGAACCGGTAGACAGGGTGGCTTCTGGCTTGTGAGATCACAGAAATGAGATGAGATCAGCCCCTTTCTGGCCGTTCTTGTCACAGAGACACGCAATTTTTCTTGCTTGCTGCTCTCCTTCTGGCTACTCTACCCTTCCTTCGCAGCTGTTTGGTTGCCAGGGGCGTTGTCTTTCGGCTAGCTTGACGCGAATATTTGTCGACGTCATAACAAAGCTAGAGCTTCACATTCATCCTCGTCTCCTTCATTCCCACGTTGCTATGAACTTCTTATTGGTTCCTTGAGACGCCACTTCGTTCAATTCGTGTCCCAAGCTCCCAAGCTCCCCAAACTGTGGCTCTCTCCACTGTTCATGGCCAAGGGAAACTCTCCCCAGTGCCGCTTTTCATCCTTGACCCTGTCTTCCGCTCTTCCAGGCTTAGCGACAGGGAACTATTACATATGAATATTGATCATCCGGATCACGGGTGACTACCTAGGATATGCGAGTCACGATTCAGGGGCAGATAGCCGTCAAGCTTCGTGTCTGGATTTTTATCTTCAAATTTTCATCTTGGGAGTTGGTGGAAGAGGTTTGGTGGTTGTGTTGTGCCGAGATATTCATGGCATTCGGGATTCCCATGAAGCTCTGACGTACGGTATTGCTTACCCTTGCGCTGATCCGTGCATGTGAGACATCCACTCTGTGTTCCCAGCAGCCATCATCATCATCATCATCATCATCGACAGACTGTTTTGCGGGTACAAACATAGATTTACATCACACATTTGTTGTAGCAACTCTGACCTAAAAGCAAGCATGATTTTGAGTTTCAGCTCCTTATGAATAACCACACGACACCCATGCGTCCATCTGCAACCAAGAAGGCCTGCCATTCATGACAGCGGCAGGCAATCCTCTTCCGCCCTGCAATTTCCATCTCGAACGAATCTCGATCGATGATGACTTCATGAAGCTCTCGATGATCTCTGCAACCTCGGGAATCGCGACCCGCGTTCAATTTCATCGACCAAGGGAATCTAGCGTAGAGTCTAGACCTTTTCCTTTGGAATGATGTTTGGGTTATGATGGCTGACGAGGCGGCGTCCTTTAGCTGCGTCGCATGCGCCACCTGTTCCTGACTGGCAGAGTGGTTTGTGGGGAAGCGAGGGCGTCTTGTGGCGGTGCCGAAATGAGGGGGGGATGAGATGAAATAGATAAACTTCGAGGAGCATTTCTTCCGATGGGAAATGATCCCGATTTAAGCATCGATAGATGATGTCATAATATTGAGTATTTAGTCTTCGAGGAATGGGGAGTTCGAAGCTTGTCTGCTTCTGCCGCCGAGGACGAGCCGAAGACCCAAATGTTGACAGCGAGCTAGTGGTTCATTCCGGGGGATCGTGGTCAATATTTCTGGGGCCCTGAAGTCAAATTCAACGACCGGAATGTTTACCGAGACATTAATAAGTAGGTGCATTGTTCCTTACTCGTCTGAATCCCGAAATAAGCAAGATCGAGTACTTCGCTGCTCCTTGTTCGAGTTCGCTGCTTCGCTAAAAAGAAGCATAACACTTCCTTGAAGGAAACGTCTTCCTCTGCGCACTTTCAATGCAAATTCAACTTCCAGTGAAACGTGTACAATTCGTTAGGCTGGTATTGATGGGTGCCAAGAGGAAGGCAGTTCGTCCTCCTCTATTGGCTTATCTTTTCGATTTATGAACCTTTTATTGCAAAAGCGATCTCCATTTCAGATGGTTCGCGTGGAAAGCACTCGTTCAACCATGTTCTCCCTATTTAAATGCAACGCAAATGATCTTTACATCAATTTTCAGCCTGGCTGCATTCGCAATCGTTTATAATTCATCCTAGCAAGTAACCGCACCTTATCAAACTATCATCAAGCAGGGGCGAAGCAAATCTCCTCACATCTTCTCCATCCCATCTTCTTTCAAGCCTCTACTGCCAAAAATCTCCCTTTCATTACATCCAATAAAGCATCAAACTCCCTCACTCTCACTATCCAGCTCCACTCATGAAGTTTACATCTCTCCCTTCTTCTCCCCAGCATTCGCCTCCGCGTCTCTCAACCTCTTCTCCTCCTTAGCAACAGCCAGCCTCCTCAACTCCTTTCTCACCCCCTCCTCCAACCTCTTCCTCAATTCAGGCCTGTAGCCGAGCTTGAATAACACCTCCATCCATACAAAAAGCGGCGCCAGGAAGAGTGCTTGCACGAGATTATCCTGGAGAGCAAAGTCAGCCATTGCCACTCACTCAGTCTCTCATGTCATCTCGTAACACCTCGAAACATATCCTCTCATCTCCACTGTCGCCATTTCACTATTGCATCAACCCCGCATCAACCCACATCCGTCCGTCGCTTCAACTTAACCCATCCCTTTCTTCAGATTGGAAAAGCACAACAACAAGCCACATGTCACGAGTCCAGACCAACAAGCTCCTCCCTCCCTCCCATCAAAGCCCTTCATTCACAAGTAGGAGAAAAAGAAAAGAGAAGCAACTCACCAAAAGCGCCGGCGCCCTCCCCTCAAACTTCCCATGCCCAACAAACTGCGCAATCCAACTAACAGCATGCACCAGCACACTAATCTTCGTCGCCTTCCCACCCCACTTGGCAGTCGCCTTGTTCGCCAATGCAGCACCGCCCATGATCAACGGGGTGACAGCCAATCCAGCGAAGGGCTCAAGGGTGATGTATAGCCCGGAGTAGGTGATCGCTGCGAGGGTGGCGAGGTTAAGGGGGAGGGAGCGGAGGGCGAGGAATTTGGGAGTTTGTGGGAGGGAGGGCGTGTTGGATCCCTAGAGATGAGGCGAGGGTGAGTATTATGGGTGGAATTGAACGGGCGAGGGAGAGGTAGGTCAATGGATGAATAGAGGGAGGGTAGGTAGGCGAGGGGAGGGGAGGGGAAGGGAAGGGAGGACGTACGAATTGGAAGCCCGTTAGGAGTAGGATGGGTACGCAGACCATGTGAATTCCTACGTTGACGGGATCATGGTGGTATGCTCCATACTGTCCACAACAGTCAGTCGGTTGGTCCATCGATTGTCAATTCATATCCCAAGTCTCTTCCCCCGCGATTCTCGCTCGTCGTCACCCGTCAATCAACCCACCCCGCATCTCCAGACTCCCCAGACTCGCCAGACTCTCCATACACCAGTCACAACTCTAGAAAAATATCTCCATATAGGATAGCAGAAGCGAGGACGGAACAATAAGAAGGTCAAACTCACGAAGAGCAACTGTTTCTCCAAATCAAATCCCTTCATCTTGCCTGATTGCTCGTTTGAGCTTCTATCGCGATTTTTCAAGTAACTTGATATCCTCGAACCGATCAAATCTCAAGCCCCTTTGACAAAATTCGAATTCCCCAAATCAAATTCGAGCCTTAAAATCAAAGCCCTCGCCTCTCTTCTCAGCTTCACGCTCTACTACACTAGATCGTATGGTATCAGCTGATCCGTTCGTTCCTTATCTTTTCTTCCCCTCGATTACCTACCTAGCTAGATTACCCCAGGGATAAGCTCAAGAACAACCACCTCACAATATCAGGCAGGACTCACCGGGTTCCAAATAATCGCAGATGGAATTGACTCTGCCCGGGAAGCAATCCGAATTTTCAAAATATGAACAGACGACGCTAAAGTCAGGTCAACGTTCTGCCAGCTCGATAGACGTTCAAATAAACCTCTGCTCTCCTTCCCCCAAGCCCTGCACGTCGTAAGACGGAACATCCCACAACCTCGGTCCGTCGCCCAACACGCACCGGTGCAATTTTCTCGCCCTCTCCGCCTGCATGCACAATGCACATGTTTCTATTCGCGGTCGGGGTTCTCGGTAGCCAAGACTGGGGAATGCATACCGAATAGAGGATGCTACAGCCGAAAGAAGTGTCGCGGTGACTGGATTGGGATAGATGTGAGGGATTGTTAGGGTCACCGCATTGTTTTATGTTACAAGAGGGCCTATCAAAGAAATTCACATCCGAGGTTTCAGTGTTAAATTCTGGGTACGAAGGGAACCTGTGAAGTTTCAAGACTTCGAGATTTTTTTTTTGATCGATTGAGTGATCCGGGTGGTTTGCAACATTTGCAGGGCAAGTCTCTTTGGAAATGATCCTCCTACCACAGCATGCTGTGCAAATCCGCATCGTGTCATAGAATTGATCAACCAGTTCCATCTGTAGACATCATAACTTGGAAATCTCTTCTGCTGCATCGGGGAGAGATGGGTCATTCAGTATCGTCCCCGCGGCAGGTCTCGAGAACGTGCTACAAAAGCTATCAGTGGATGTTCTAGATTGATTCGCTGCGAAAAAGAGCAGAGGCACTGAGGAACTTACAGCGCAGCATGTTCCGCCGTCTTCATCGCGAAAGAATGTGATCGAGAAAGGAAAGGGTATCCCAACAGTACTCTCTAAATCCGTATCCAGCCGTCAATCCATTCTTAGCAGAAGCCAAATTCTTCGCTTCCGCAATCATGAAGGTGAGATGAATTTCCGAAGTAGAATGTGATCACTTCCAACCACCGCGTGCCTGCGCCTTGAGCTCTCTGGCCGTCTCAAGCTGAGCCTTGAAGTCATGATATAGATTTTTGATCGTCTTGTCTGCCTCCCAATCATCAACGACTTTGTTTGCGAGCCTGAGGGAAATGATCAGCAAATAAAAGTTACTCGGGCACAAGGATATATTCTTACTTCATTCTTTTATTTGTGGTCAGCTTTTCGCGAGCTGCCAGCTTTGATGGTCGCAGATAACCTTGCTGCTCGAGGTTACTCACAACCCAATCGTTGAGATGCCAACGCCAATGGATGAGAGTGTGCGCCTGTTCGGCATTTTGCTTGCAGACGCTGTGAGATTCGGGTTAGCTGCAGCTCCGATCTATTGCCCAGATAGCTAGATGAGCCAATTCAATGACACTTTGCAGGATGTGCACGAAAGTGCTAATGGTTAGAGATGGAAAGCATACCTTCCAGACATCCATATCTTATCGGTGGGAGGCAATGCCTGGCCCTTGCTGTTCACGGAAGCTTTGTCCGAATCATCATCATCATCCTCGTCTTCGCTCTCGCTCTCGATCTCCTCCAGCGTGGCTTTATGGTAAGCCTTACCAGTAAATTGGATAGCAAAGGAAGGGTGGTGGTTCCGGTGATTGCAAGGCTCACATTTAGCTTCGCCTAGGACATCGACACCTTCGCCAGGAGCTAATTTGGTGATTAGGATCGTAGGTCTTGCGTAGACAGCTCTGTTAAATTCAGCAGTCCATTGCGTGGAGACGAACTTGCTGTCTGCAAATCCGAGGTACTCGTTATCCCTAGAAATAATTATTAGAATCCGTGACACGTTAAGAGAATTAGGATCTCTTACAGTTTCTGGAAGGCCTGGTTATAAACAGGGTCGTTCCATGTAAACCCTGGATTCAACTTGTTTTGAATCATCCATTCAACCACATCCCTGAAGTGTTCCTTTAGCGGCTTATGAGCGGCTTGTGTAAACTCAAGCGGCATTAAGGATGCATAATCTGGTACCCCAAGAGGACCTTCATTGTCCTCGATGACAAAATCCGACTCTCCAGCCTCCTCATCACTGCTGTCTCCTCGTTGGCGCTTCACTTTAGATCTCGATTTAGAGGACTTCTTCTGTTGTTCAGGGCTCTCCTCTTCATCGTCGAATTCGTCTAGCTTTTGAAAATCATCCTCGTCTTCCTCTTCGTCTGATTCCGATTCGGTGAGCTCCTCAATATTCTCGCCCGCTCGCCTACGTTTTAACAATTCCATTGTCTTCTCTTTAGCAGTGCGGTGCCGTCGAGCTGTCGCTTGCCTCGTTCTCATCGGAGTCTCCGGAGGATCGCTCGGAGATCTCACTCGCTCTTTGCCTTTTCCTTTGCGCCTGGATATTTCGATGAGTGACGGCAGATCATCGCTGTCGCTATCTTGCCTCACAGCGGGACGGCGCCGCTTCATTGGAGAAGCGATAATATCTTCGGAATCTTCTGATTCAACGACTTGCCTAGTTCGCTTCAAGGGAGAGATAATAGGCTCTTTATCATCTTCATCGCCATCCTGTATAACTCTGGGCCTTTGGCGACGTTTGACGGGAGAGGATCGCACATCTTCGTCTTCTTCTTCGGAATCTGAAGTTGGAATAGGTCTATGGAGTGGCCGCTGTGACCTCTTTGGTGAGGAAACGATAGGATCTTCATCCACCTCGCTGTCAATCTCGACAAATGGGGGCTTTTTATTCTGTGATCTTACAGCGGACTTTGGCTTTCCTTTCCCGTTTGTATGTACCGGCAGTTGTATCTCATCTTCAGATAATTCAACGTGTTTTGAACGTCTGGCATTCTTCGGCGTCATTACTCCCGCAGGCTTCTTTGATGATTCTCCATTATTGCGTGAGCGCGTAGGTTTTGGCTGGAACTGTTCTGGCTCGCTTTCACTATCCAACGTAATAACCTCAGATTCTTTCGTGCTCCGCCCACGAGTAGGCCTAGTCTTGTTTTTCTTCGACGGTGTGATATGTGCCTCTTGTACGGAGAACCCATCGGACGAGTCTGCACCATCTAAGCCACTTATGGATCCTTTCTTCTTCTCGGCGGATAGAAAACCAGAGCTTCGCCGTACGCCTCGAGAAGGTCGGATGTCATCGTCGCTGTCGGAAGCATTTTGCAGGGTTTCTATGACACAGTTAGTAGGAGGTACATGTAATTGTACACCGTGGCAGCGGTTTGCTGCAAAGAAAAAAGAGTCTTGAACTTTCAAGGAAAAAGTACATACCGGCAGAATTATCCCTTCCATGTTGGGAGGACTTTGCTGGAGTGGGCACTGTCTTGAACAATGTTTTGGCAATGTTCTTCTTCCTCCCACCGCTTGCCGTGTCGACCTTCAAAGCTCCGTTCTTTCTCGCAGCAGATCCCAGAACTTGAGTCTCACTATTCTCATCTTCGTCGTTCGTACCCAGCTGCAAACTTGAAGCTGGCGTGATTCTCTTGCCAACTGGTTCGTACCGAACGCGGGCTGGCGACATAGTTGGCGCTGGCGAACTGCTCACTGGCTCGAATGTGAGGCGCGTTTGCGCTATGCGACGAGCTTTGCGCTCAATGTTGGAAGGCATCGTGCTCTATGTCAATGTATAGTATCGCATGGTAGTAGAGGTGAGAGTTTTGCTGGGTTGACGCGGCGTGTCGAGCTGTCGTCGAGAGAGAGGTATGGTGGGGTAATTTTGCAGTGTCGTCGCAGATCGTAATGAGGCAAAGCGAATGCAACAAGTGTGCAAAGATACTGTCTTTAGCAAGCTCTGAGTTGAAATTGTGTGGTGAGATGTGAAGTACAAGAGCAACGTGGTGTAGAGGAAGGCTGGAGAGATGGCGCGAAAGAAGTTGAAGGTGCCACGCGGGACGGCAAATTGGCAACACGGGCTCACGTGCAAGGCTGGAGCTAAATTGAAAATTGCTGCAAAGCAATTTAGCTTGAAAATTTTAATTTTGGAATCCAGTGAATCAAGGTTGTTCGTGAGTTCGAGATCGATCCGACTATCTCCTTTGTTCGTCGAGGCGTTTATTTTGCGTTGTGTGGTTGACCCAAAGCAAACATTTCCTCTCCCGGTCGTTCCATGACATTAGTACCGGTAGATTTCAAACGGCGTCAAAAGCTTTTCCATGTCTGAAGATTCTGATGTTCTGTATGACTGAGGAACCGATCGGGGAAATGGTAGACGTTCAACACTATTTTGACTTTCAGTGCCGTCCATGACAGGCAGGGAATGGATGCTATCAAGACTAATATACTTAGTTGTTGACTACGGACATGTATGGATCCTTAATTCAATGTGCTACCCAAGTATAAAAAGGCCAGGTAAAAGAAGAAAACAGAAAAGCGAGAGAACTCCGAATCCAATGCCTCTCGCTCGCTCGCTTCGAAAGAAAATAAAGTAAACAATGCCAGACAATCCCAACCCCTTTCTCAATTCTATGCCATAACATGCAACCCAACGCAATGCAATACAATGCAGTACCGAAAATACCAAATTCCAATTTCTCTGTTACGCTCTCACTGCCCCCGAAGCAATGTATATCATCCACTGGATCTCACACTCCCTCAAAATACCCACTTGCCTTCCTTCCTCCACTTGCTCCACCCTCAGCCTCAGGCGTGCTAGAACCAGGACTAACAGCCATCGACAACCTCGAAGCCCTATGTTTAATCTCCACAGGCTCATCGTCCGTATAAGCGCTAAATCCACTATCTTCACGTCTCGCGCCTGGAGATGTAGCAGGAGCCGGATTGACGACAAAGCGAACTTGACTTCTGGATCTGCCTTCGCTGGCGTAGAAGTTACTTGCCCCTAGATTCGGATTTCCGGGCGTATTCAGACTGGGACCAGGAGCTAGACTCGCATCATCATACTCCTCGACAGAGCGAGGCGTGTCCAGAAATCCGCCTACGCGAGGGCGGAAGATCGAGCCATTGTAGTTATTTGCGTTTGCTGAGGATGAGGTGGAAGAGGGACCTTGAGTTTGCCAGGCGGTGAGCATGACTTCTACTTCTTTGCGGGCGTCTTCGACGATGTCGTCCATGTTGATGTCGATCTTTTCGATGCCGAAGGGGTCTTCGTAGGTTTGGGCTATGCCTTCTATCCCGTAGCTAGGGCTCTGTCAGACGAAGGAAGGGGTTCGGAACGTCATCTCAGGGGCAGATAGGGACAGATTGGGGATCTGGGGGATTGCAAGAAACGATTTGAAGACAGGGAGAAGTATGTTCGGCACTTACAGTGTGAAGGCTACGAAGGCTACGAGTGGGACAGCCCACCAGTCCATCTCGGAAGCCATTGCAAAGGGAAGTATACCGCAAAAGAGGGCGAGGGTTTGCTTGTGGTGGATTCTATTTGATCAAGTAAGTATGACTTTCTTCGAGCAGTGGATGGTAGAAATAGACTTACAAATGTGCAACTGGAATTGGAACGAGTCGAATCACTTCCATGCTTCCATATGCGGATGTGAGAGCGTTGAGGGATGAGAGCATTGAGGCGGATGCTGCGTTATGAAACCATTCCCTTCGAAATTGTTAGCACAAGATCCAATATCACTGTCACTCGATTTCTGAATCCTCTTTGCCCTCAGAACTCGATATGAGACGGGGTCTGGTGCGAAGTCAACGTAGGAATAACTCACTTCTTGACACCCATCGCAATGAATTTCTCCACAAAGGTCGCCAGCTCGAGCGTTAGTCCCAACCCACGATGCTCATACCCCTTAAGGCCAGGCGGTAACAAGTCTTTGTACTCATCGCCTGTACTCTCCTGTCCATCCGGTCCAAGCATTGTCCTAGGGCTAAGGGCCACACCCCATTCAGCACGTAGATGATTTTTGATGGTATACAACATAGCAATGAGAATCTTAACTGTCTCAATAGTCTTCAGCTCATCCGCTCTCGCTAATGTTACCGTACCCTCAGCATTCGTATCTGTACCTGTACTTCCATTTCCCGCTCCGAGCCCAAGCGAGGTCCTGGAAGCTGAGAAAGAGGGTTCTTTAGATGCTCTCGTGCTCGGTGGGTAATTCTTGGGAAGGAGGGAGTCGTTGGAGACAACGGAGTGGAGTTGGAGTCCGAACGTTGAGGGGGCCGGGACTAGGACGAGTATTTGCCTTGAGAGACAACGGATCGAGGTTGTCACTGTGTTGAGATGGCAGCGCCCTCCCCAGAAGCGCGAATAGGCTGTTTGATTGCGGAAAACGAGCATGAGACCGACTACAATCGAGAGGGAGGGGATCTGAAGATATTTTTAGTTTTGTGCTTTTCCAGGTCTTGTGTGAGATTCCGACTCATGAAGCTCCGAAATTAAAATGAGGGGAAAAAATTGAAGTGAAGGGCTTGGTTGAGGTAAAGGATCGGGAAACATGAAGGAGTAGCGGGGTAGATTTCTGAAGGACTTACGATGCTGCTTGGTAAGTTGAAGTCGCTGTTGATATGCTGGTTTACATAGACCACGAATGCAGCAAGGACCGAGTGGACGAAGACTGGAAAGAGAATTGCTGGAATTCATGTCAGAGCGGGAACTGAGTTCTGAAGTGGGGAAGACTCACTGCCGTGGATGGAACCCTTCCAGAAACGGAGAACGAGAGGCCATCTGTGTCATTATTAGTAATGTATCCAAGAAGATAGTAGACAATGATTGCTGGTGCGAAAATGAGAGTTCGAAGTTGGGATGGAAGGAGAGGAAAGCTATCAAGGGGTGTATTTACTCACCGTCTATCCTTCTTACGGGAGCTATTCGCGAGCGGACTGGTAAAAATAATGTCAGCACTAGTATCTCGAACTCGCATTGGAATCATTTCTGAAATCTTCAGATACTCATTCACAAAAGAATATGTTCTCCTTTTATGACATCATTTGTACACTGAGGAAAAACATACTAAGTTGTTGTTCTCCTCCTTGATTTATCGGCCACAAAACTCCTGGGCAGAAGAGACACTCGACGTGAGAATGAGAGAGGCATCTTGGGTGTATCAAATCAGAAAGCCCTTGTTTCCATGACTTGTTGTGCAGGATGGTGGTTGACGAGATTGTTGATTTATCTAAGAGGTAGAAAAGGGAAGTCGTAGCCTTGCATGCCTTGGCCACAGGGCTCGGAATGGGGCGGATTGAATTGGATTGGGTGTGATGAAACAAGGTCGTGCGTGACCCCGAGAATCTTTGACGGGACTTTCTTCTTTCAAGATTGGACGAAATGTTGCACAAAGTCAGAAAATTTCACAATAAATGAGCTAGTAGATTGACAGTACTCGGTTGGATTTCCTTGCACTAATGCCTTCATAGAACATTATATTGTTCGTGAGGAGAGATCTATAATTACAAAACAGACTTAAAGCCTCGAAATCATACCCTCTTGATATGCAGCCTTCCGTCCTTCCATCAATACACACGTTGATATACAATACAATCGTTTCATGCGTCCATTCGGTTCATGTCTGAGGCTTGCAGTTAGCTTGCGTACAGCGACGAAGATGGCAGAAGGAATCCGAGTGGCAAATGTGCTGTGCTCAGGGAATGTGTAACAGTTGAGAAGTCGACATAGGCCGGAGCCGTCTGAATTTGAATCTCTCAAAATTTATCATCATAGCAAGGGGCAAGGTAGAGGAAGGAGATGGATGCCTACCTAGCTTGCCATGAATCCCCATCGATTATGACCCGTCCCGTTATTACAAAGCTGGTTGCGATTGTTGCGCACCGAGCTGAGCGTTCAAGTTGCCGGCAGCGGAGCCAGAAAGAAGCTTTCGAATATTAGTATCTTGCAGATGAGGCTGTATGTGGGATTGTAGCTCACTCCTTCACCCGCCTCACGCATTCTCATCTCCTTCTCCATCTCGACCATCTGCTGCTCCTCTGCGAAAGCCAGCGCCCACGGTACACCTAGTAACAGCGCACTTGTACTCACAACCCACAAGGTCTTGCCACTGAACATAAGACCTGACTTGATCCAACTTGTAGTTGTCTCGACCTTGTTGGAGATGTAGGATCGTGTAGTTGGAGGAACCATATCTCGTAGGGCAAGGAGTCGTTCTGCAAATGATTCTTCGTCGGCGACATTGTCTTCGTCATCGGATGAGATCTCGGAGTCTGCGATGGATGTTAGTAGACGGCATGCAATGTAATAAGCTGGTGGACGAACCAGTATCGGTGTAGTAGTCGTCCTCGTCAGATGGTCCAGCTTGCTTGGTCTCGAAGGACTCATCCTCGACTTCTACTAATTCGACCATAGCGATGGATTACGTGAAAAGAACTAGGGGGAGGTGAGAGGTGCTATTAGGGCGTAAGGAGTTGATGGACGTGAGTGTTGATGCTCTGAATCGGGTGTCCCCTTTGAGCTTGGAAGTCGACAACTTTTTTGGTCCACCCCTGCTCTACGCTAAGGACTTGGCTCTGTGGAGGAGTCTCGTGATCTCGCGAGAGGTTCGGGAAGATCGTCTTCTTCAAACTTCAAACTCGAACTTTAACGCGACATCCTCAGTCAATCAGCTCAACACCAGACTTAACCGGAGGAGAATTATGTGATTGCCCGACGGCGAGATCTAAGGCAAAAAAGTCTGTCTGTACGCCAAAACTCATATTTGTATAAAGTATTTCAACAGGGCACATCGACCGATATCACTCAATTGGGTCCGTCACAATGGGAGATCTTCATCCGATTGTGATTCCTCCTCTGGAACATACCTATAAGTCTGTCAAGTATACTTGCTCCGGCGAGGGTCTCTACAAGGATGGATATCGCTACGACGCTCATGCGGAAAAGCTCATTCCACCCAAGACTACCAAAGCCAGTGTTACTCCTAAAGAGATCGAGAAGAAGCCATTGGCTTACTGGAAAGCACAATGTGCTTTTCGAGGCCTCAATCAGACGGGAGCAATTGCTGATCTACAACTTCGAATACGAGAAGCCAAGAAGAAAATTCAACCGGAGATCAAAAGCGTCGAGACTGAGTTGAACAAGGATTTTAAGAAGAAGAACATTGCTGCCAGAAGTGACTCATGGGCCAGCAAATCTGTCGAGAAAAAGGCTAAGACGGATCCGAACAAGTACCTGAGCGAGGCGTTTCCCAAAGGCGGTTCTGGTCGACCAGCGAATATGGATATTGTGGTGCTCAAAATTGGAGCTGATGAGCGTCTGGCTATAGCTGATGCGGCAGAAGCTATGGGACTCGAATCCGTATCTGTTGATGCCCCATGGACCACAAACAAGAACCCTAGTCCAGATCGCTGGGTTGTGATTGGACGTACGAGGGACGCTGTCTGGAACCAGATGAGAGATATTGAGCGAGAAGTCGTGAGATCGAAGCAGACATTCTCTGCCGAGAAAGAGAAACCTCAGCAAAGCCCTAAGCCAGCAGCCATGACGAAGAAGGACGCCAAGTCTACCGTGAGACCAGCAGAGGGAGCATCTTCGTCTAGTCTCAATAGAAAGGTCAATACTACACCATTATCCAAAGCCAAGCCGGAAACTAAACCTCCAGCTTCGAAGAAAGCCATTCCAAGAATGAGATCGCCATTGCGGCTAGGTCATACACCCAGACCAGAAGGATTTAGGCCGAAACAAACAGCTAGGAAAAGTGCCTTGCCAGCTTATGACACCCCGCCAGGAGTGGAAAAGGAGGCGTCGGCTTCGAAACAATCTGCTACCAATTCTTGGGATGTCCGAGGGTCTTATGAGATTAGATGTCGTGATATTGAAGAGCAATGGGGCGGCCATTCCTTGACATTAGACATATATCTCGAGATCCGCAATGGTAAACGACAATTATATGGTGCATTCGATTTCAATGCCATAGAGGGTATCATGAGATTCGAGAGACCATCGAGGGTTCCAAAGTCTGAGATGGAATCGGAAAAATCGAAGAAGCGCAAGCAGGAGGACCTCGACAACGATGGCGATTTACAGATGGACATCTATCCTCGATCTGCCAGAGATGATACAGGAAAATATTCAGAGGAGGTTTTCCATCTACGTTCCGACGAACAGCCAACAGCACGAAGACCAACATGGAGATACCGATGGCGTGGTCATGAGACTGGAGAAGGCGAAATTCAAGTCAATGCAGACAGAGCAGTTCGCTCAATCACCTTTAGCGAAAAGGGCAATGCACTATGTGGATATTTCAAATGTGACTATGTGAAAGACTGCTACTTTGAGGGAATCAAGGTTTGCTCCAAACCACGCGATAAACGTCTTGATCCCGAGTCAAAATGGATGAGCCATAGCGAGGCAGCACATGGGTATGCTAGTCGTGCGAGATGGGGAGGTGGAGGATTCGGAGGATGGTGATTAAAGGTGAGATGGAATTCCTTGTCAGATGTGCTACTTCAAAGACGACGTGGCTCTAGAAGCTTGGTCAGGGAGCATGCTTGGATATCCGTTAAAGTTCGATGCTGCATGAGTTGTCAATACTTTGTTTTGGTATCATGAAGATTCTTCCTCAAAGATCGTCTGATGCCCAATTAAGGCTCTACTGTGATACTTCTTTCGGTTCATGTGAGATTGCCGTGCAAATGCTGCATATCGATGCTGTGAATGCCGTAAAGTTTGAATCTTATCTTGTGAGTTGGCAGATATCGTGATCTTTCAAGCGATGCTTCGGCTCCGCTGTTGAATTAACGTTCATTTCAGTAAGTTAACCCCGGATTGTGGCCTTGTTTTGAAGTCTTAAGCCTTGATGTTCCAACATGCAATCTATCGTCCGAACCATAAACATGCAACGGTACTTCTTCACATGATCTAAATGCTGCCAATCAACAGGGGCCGAGATAGATCGAAAGTCCAGAAGCCTCAAGACACCTCTCCTATTGGTCTGAGGAGCCATTTGGAAGGTGAGATCTGTGCGCTTTGAAGGAAGGGTGGGAGGTCAAAGCGGTTGATAGGGCCGAGTGTTGCATCCTCTGAGAACACGCTGTGCATGAATCAATGAAACGAACGGACTCTTATGCAGAACATCACCAAACTCACCTCCAGATCTGTCCATCTCTTGTGGAAAACACCATCGAAATCAATATATTCGCGCTGGCTGCCGTCGGCGTCAACAAACGAGGCGTCGTCTCCATCACATCGGCTAGCAGCCCAACCCACCTAATTAAAGGGCCGCCCCTGCGTCACGCTAACCCCGACCACTGGACAATTGGGGTTCCTTTTTCCAGGGGAACAAAACAAAAAGTGATCCGGAGCATCTTCACCGTTGAAATCTGCAGCAACGCACATTAGACAGACAACGGTCGTCTCCCCACCCTTTCACGGAACCACAGTCCTTTGTTTTGGATATCTCACGTCCAGAGTCTGCCAACGGCAGAGGAGCTGGATTCCATTCGCCGTATCAATGTTCCGGCCTCAGCTTACCCCTGAACTCGAATCTAGAGATACTAGCGGCCTTAAGATCGAACGAAAGCAACACGATATTCCACGGTAGAACACAATCGCAGGGCAATGTCGCTGAATGGATTGGACGATCCGAAGATCAAAGAGGCCCATGATGCAGCGGTAGCAGAACCGGGAGGATGGTAAGCTCTAAAGCTGCGACGGGCGCAGTGCACTGAACAACCAAATACTTACAAATATAACTCACAGGTTCCTCCTCAAATATGCTTCAAGGGACGAGGTCGAATTGTCTGGTCGAGGAAATGGCGGAATAGTAGAAATTCGAAACGCGATTGCACAGTTCGAGGAGCCTTCTCCATTGTTTGGATTTCTGCGGTATAGGAGGAGGAACGTGGTCATTAAATATGTACCGGAGGAATGCTCTAGATTGATACAAGGTGAGTCTTTATCTAAGGGTGAAACAAACAATCCTTGGTCTAATTAAACATTTCCGTAGCTCGAGTTACCGTACACTTCAATGCGGTCACAGAACGATTTTCTCCCCATGACACTGTATTCCCCATCACCACTGCGAAGGAACTGCGAGACACGACCCTCTCTGCCGCATGCTCTCTACATACCGCGTCCGGATCCACATCTTCATCTACGAGTTCCTTACGGCGGAGACGATTGATGGAAATAGCGGAAGATGCTGAGGAAGAAACCCGAGCAAAGAGACAATCAACAGTGCCAGAAGAGCGACCCCCTACCGCGAAAACAACAACTTCCCTCTCGGGGACACAAGCACCCCTGCCAGAGTCTACACTGCAACCAGATCTACCAAGTGGTCTTCCACCATCCACTAGCTTCAATTCTGTGGTCACTGAAGCTGGTTCATATGCTTCCCCTTTAAAGGATTCGCAAGGACACGATACCAGGCCATACTCTCCGACAGAACGACGGAAATCTTCGCAGTCTACGCGACCCGATCTCTACACCTTGTCGTCGTACGGCTCGAACGGACGACCTAAGGTCAAATTAGGGCCACGGCCATCACTGGATGTTGGAGGACGACCGCATACTTCTGGAGCAGCATCATATTATCGTCCAGTTTCGACACTCCCGGCAGGATTGAAACTGTTTTCTAGGGGTTCCAAGAAAGAGAAAGACAGATCGAAGTCGGTCCACCCTGCAGAGCCTCCTACGATGACAATATCACCACCTCCCATGCCAGATTCAATGCTTTCGCCGACGCAGAATGTACAAACACGGCCGCACACCAGTGGCGGACGGCCAAATACAGGCTCAGAATCGTTGACATCGCCTACTTTGACATCACCTAGCTCCAGTACGGGCCCTAGACAGCCTATCATAACCCCGGAGAAGGCGCGGTTGATGAAAGCGATGCAACTTCGAAATAAGAAGAAAATAGAAGCCGTGAAGCCTAGTGAACCCGTATCCGAGGAATTGCCAAAGACTCTGGCGAGCCCAACTAGCCAGGACGACACAATGTCAAACGAAGTACGGAAGGATGTTGATGATAATTTATCCACGCTGGATATGCTTGCGAAGGCGGATGATTCAGGGATCGCATTTGATGCCAGCTCAACTTTAAGGACAGACGAATCGGATGCAACACGATCAGATTCTTATCCGGTATCCCCTGTGGGTCCCTCGGAGAAGGCCGAGTCGACCAGGGCCTCGTCGATATCGGAATCCACTGATGAGACCGTTCATAATAGCCTCAAGCAGCCTATTATAGGAGAGCCGCATGTGGAAAGTGAAGTGGAAGAAGTCGCTTCCAAAAGCGAGGATACCACGCCAACTGCTAACAGCAACGCTCTTACGACGTCTTTGGGACCTGCGGAAGAACAGCTTGAACAGCTTTCGCCTACGGTGTACAATCCTTTACAGACGTGGACCGAGACTCCAGCACTTGTCGCACCGGTAGTAGAGGAGAAGGAGATCGCAGGAGAGCAATCCACGCCAGAAGCTCAGTCAATACAGGAAACAGTAGAACCGGCGATTCAGCAAAGTGAAGTTGTTGTTTCGGCGTCAAGTACTCCAGAAATTGAAGTCAGCTCGCCTCTTAGATCCCCCCAGGAAGTGACGCGCAGTCAAGCTCAGAAGGCAACAGCTGAGCCTGTACCAGAAAGAGAGGATGAGCCGCTCTCACCGTCAAGGATCATGAAAATTCCTACGTCACGATTCAATGTTCAGGACCCGGATGAAAGAAATGAATTACCAAGTCGAGAATTTTCCGGGGCGGTTCATGATGCGGAAATTCCTGCATCTGAGAAGTCACCTGTTGGTAGTACATTCTCAACTGGCGACGAGAATCAGGACATCCACTCTAAGAGACTGAGACGAAAAGGACTTGTCGAGCCCATTCGGACTGACCTCGAAAACGTTGGACGAAGCCGCACCAACTCCGAGGCCAATTTCTCCTCAGACGATGATCTTATGGAAGAGCTCTCTTCAGCAGTGGTGCAAGAGGCCCAACCAATATCTGTCTCTAAGTCGCCTGTTAGCCCTGTTTTCCCAAGTCCAAAGAAGAGACAGGGCGAGCAAAGCAGATTTTCACGAGTATTCTCAACACCTTTGCGGAAGGAGAAATCGGATACTTTGGAGCCACCCTCCGCTGACCGCCCACCGTCGAGATCTGTGTCTGCTGGTGCAGCATATTTGAATCGCATTAATCAGCAGCCAAGTAAACCCCTGGCTAAGAAAGTTAACCTGGGTTCTGGCATTTCGCAAAGGATCAAGGCACTAGAAAAGTTGCAAAGTTTGGCGCCTGGCGCAACACCTACTGGAACGACAGGCCCTCCACCAGGGTCATCGCCCGCTTTCTTCTCAGTGCGGAAAGGAAGTGTGCGTGGTAAGTCGCCATCTATTGCGGAGAGAGCGAACTCGTTGACGAGGAACTCACCATCAAACTCCCCGGAGTCGTCGCCAGAAACCATCAAGCCGCGGGATAGATCTGGTTCTGTGAGAAACAGGCTGGATGCTTTCACTTCAGGAGGGGTTCCAACCAACTTGCCCACTCGATCTCGTCCCGAATCCATTTCCGTGACGGCGAGGATCATACGAGATCCTTCTCAGCCATTTCCTTCAAAATCAGAATTTGGCAAAGATCCTTCGGAGTACGCTCCTCTGGACTTGAAACAATCACCGCTAGTGATAGATCATCAAAAAGCGATTGTACAGCCACCGAAAGAGACAATTCAAGAACGGCGACTTTCGAAGGAGAGACGCCTTTCAACCTCTTCTAAGGCAACAACGACGAAGGAAAGGAGGTCTTCGATAACCATCATCAAGGACCTGATCAGCGATCGACGTTCCTCCTTTTCTGAACGTCGACGATCAGTCACTATCGAGACAGCAGCACCATCCCCATCAGGAAGATCATCGTCACGCCCACCATCAGTTCATGCCTCTCCAGCACATCAACGACCTATGTCTATCAGCAGTCGTGTGTCAACCTCTAGTCGGGATCCTTCACAGTCCCTTTCTCCGCCTCCCACAGCTGGCTCGACATCATCGACTGGTGATGAGAAGGCTGAGAAGAAATCAAACAGAGCAAGCCGTATGATGCGACGGATGTCTTCTGGGATATCGGCAAGCCGCAAAACCATTGCACATGCAATCTCCCCAACCGTTCGAGAAGAGTCAGAGCCTCTCCACAACAGTGATGCTCGGTCAATGACTTCATCATACCCTTCCAACAACTCTATGTCATCTAACAATGTCGATATTGGCGACGTGAACGTTCAGTTTCCCGACAGCTTGCTCTGGAAGCGAAGATCGATGCTTCTTGATTCACAAGGGTTCCTCATCATCTCACCTGCCCTGAGCTCTCATGGAAATGGACGGGATAAATCCAATGCAGGGGCCACTCGCCGCTTTCACTTAAGCGAGTTCAGAACACCTTCCATCCCGGATGTAGAGATGCAGGAGCTGCCGAACAGTGTTGTTTTGGACTTCGTTGAGGGCGGTGGATTGCAGGTCGCTTGTGAGGATCGTGCTGGTCAGGGGAGGATTTTGAACAGTAAGCTTCTTCGACATAACTTGCTTCGATCTTAGCTAATCAGATTGTAGTCCTGCAAGACGCACACCGGACTTGGGCCGCTTACGGCCAATGATGACACAATCGACACACTCCTTGGCAATATTGACTGTCACTCAAACTCATGCTACTTCCCGTCATATACCGACTGCTTTCCTGTCTATACACCTTGTCACTACACACCTAGCGTACGCGTTACTAAATACTTGGATCTGCCCCATCACCTCTTTGCATACGTAATTTCTTGAGCTTTCTCTACGCCTCCCTTCTCGAGGAAGCGGAGGCATTACCTACCTACCATACCTCACCCAGATACCAGATCTCGTCGATCAAACAACCAAATTTGTCCCTTTTGTGTTAATAATTACTGTCTTGTCCTGTCATATGGTTTCATATGTCAGGCTCGTTTCTTCAGCAAGAGCAAGCAAGCAAGGGTGGGAGGAGGCTGTTTTCTTCGTAAAATTTAGCGTGCGTGCGCTCCAGAGCGAGCATAAATCATGCATCACTGCATTGGTAGGAAGGTGTTTAGGCGGATCAATGATAGGAATGGAATGGAAATTGAGAATTTTGAGATGTGTTTTGATAACGTTGAAGGGCTATCTTGGTTTATGACATGTGCTTCCGGTGATATGAGTGGCTTGTAAATGGACATTCAGATCGACACTTGTGCCTCCTTAGATTGGTAATTTACACGGCTGACTGGGATAGCTATCCCGTACTGGATTGCGGCGTCAGCTGAGCCTTTGCATGGGATCGTGTGCTTCTTCAGCTATTTTCCACGTCTTCTGGTTACGCCAGTGAGTTTTCTAATAGTTGCCCAAACAGAACCGGCTATTAATTACTTCTTACTTTGTCCCAAGCCCATGTTCCTTCTCACAATATCTTATTTGAATGACTTCATAACGCACTCTGTTATTGCGATTGGCATGAGTCATTCACTCGGTTCTGTACCTATTCCGGCTGGCTGCAAACGAACATCCACGTCCCGGCCTTCACTGCCTGCAACCTCTCTGTGCAAGAATGGCCTACATATCGCTATCTACCCTCAGATGTATTGTTAACAATGGCTCCGGAGTCTTCCAGCCATTTTGCAGTGGATCTCATGGCTTGAATAGTAGCGTGTGACGAATGTGGAATCCAGGGGCTGCGTTGCTAGTTGATGTGGTGGTTGGCGAGTCGTAAATAGTTCGGATGAGTACACCGGCTGTGGTACGGGTCTACGGTGTCTTTAAAAATGGCCACGGCTTCGCGGGGTGCGCTCTAAAAGATATGATAAGATAGGGTGGGGGACAGAGTATGAGTGCCGGGAAGGGAGAGTGGTTGAGAGTGTCGCCTGGGAGGCTAATATATCCAGACCGAGTTGGATGGTTGAGATTGCATGATGGATGCTTGGTGGAAGATATTTATGATGGTATGAGGTTACATGAACAATTTAGGTGAGTCTGATTTTGCTTCCGTTGTTGGGTGCAACGCCAGATTTGAGTGGCTGACATGTACCCAGCTGTAGTCTTTAGCCTACATGAGTCTAAGGTTGCGGGGTCTCGCAGGTGCCCATGAAGCTGGAGATGTCGTTGGGCTCCTTCAAGTCCGTGAAAGTTGTCTTCGACGAAAAGAACCTACTTGCTCCCCATGTCCTTCATACCTCAGATGTAGCCCGCAAGTGCAAAAACCTCCACACATTTTGCAAGAGTATTCAATATCCACCTTCCTCCGAGCCCCAGCGCTCCATAGGCAATCAGTACTCCAACCTATTCGGGATATCCCCAGTAATCTCCATTGCACCACTCGCACTCTCCTTGTACCAGCCTATATTTCTTTCCTCTTCCCTCACTCTCTCTTCTGGCTCTCTTTCGTGCCCGGTTGCTTGGACTGCTGGCCTCGACGCCCGGGCCGAAATCATATTGTGGTCGAGAGAGACAGTTCATCCCACTTTGTCTGGCGTGAGTGCATTGCTTTTCGAGGGATACCTCTTGGCAGTTGCAGTGTGTGAAGGTGAGGGTTGCGTAATTGCACATTTCGAGGAGTGGTCGGCGTCGAGAAGGAGATATGAGTTTTGCTTCGGTGGGTGAGAGGGTGAATGTTGGTATTGGATGACTGGGAGGCCGGGCTGGTCGCTGTTTCGAGCAAGATGTCGACGTGCAAATTCTGGATGTTGAGCAATGGGTATCGAACCTAGGTTCTTTCAGCCGTAAATGCAGGGAAAGTCAGAACTGGTGGACGATATTCGCTCTCCGGGTCTCAAGCTCCAAGCTCCTATCGTGCTCGCTCCTTTTGTGTTCGAGTCTTTGTCGAAAGTCCAAGTCAGGCATCTTACAATGAGGCATTCACATTTGTATGAAACGACCTAGTTTCGGGAACGTTCCTACGGAGGCGAATTACTATAATTTATACGGAGTGAATGCACTACAGTATCTTGCGGAGTTCATGTTCAAGTCTACGCTGCTCAAATCGATGCACGATCCCAAGGAATCGAGGTAATCAAAATCATAGCATAGCCGCAGCCTCGAATATGGCTCCTAGGCGGACACCTGCTACTGGTAATGTATCGTTAATTCCAAAGGTTCGCCATTATCTTCCATGTTATATTAATATGAGACTACGAATTTAAGTAGAGGAAAAACACATTACGAACCATGCCTACGTATATCCTCATGAGATGATGAGAATAAAAACAAGTTGAGTTCGCGGTCATCGCTGGTGAGTAGCTTGTGAGTATCCTCTAAAACGTGGACTTCACCCTGAGATCGTAGTCAAAAACTCTATTGATATAACGGAATAGACTGCTATTTGTGTCTCCTCTTCGAATCAATCAGGCGGAGCAAATACTCTAATCCTGGTGTTTGTTTACAGTCTCGCTTAAAATTCTCCGAACCGCGGGTCGACTTAAACGCCCCACCCGAAGCAGGACTCTGTCTAATAAATGACTTCCACACTTCATACTGACAATCCTGGTATATACTCATCTCAATGCGATCGAATGTGCAATGCTGGCATTATTATCTCTAGATTTGCAGCTTTGGATGGCAGGGAGAACGTAGAGAATCTCGGCTACCTACTTCCGCCTCCCTTGTTCACCGCTTTTTGTCAAGACGCTTTTTGCCCCACAAGAAAAATCACATAGCTTGCAAAGTTTTATCTGCTCTATGTAACCAAGTAAGCCTCTTTCGTCCAATCAGCTTACAACAGCTTCATCTTTGATGGTCTAACGGTCATGATTTCCGCTTGTCATAACAGACAAAGCGCGGGAGATCGGGGTTCGACTCCCCGTCAGAGAGGTTTCTCTTGAGTTCATGGCCCCAGGTGTATACCTGGAGCTTCTCATATTTTTGTAGATTCTCCTTTTGTAAAATGGAGAAGCTCATTAGGACCACCTTGGGAATTTCTCTGCACCAACGGCCGCATTGACTATTAATCTGCATAATACATACACTACTCACTTCGTAATGTTCCAAACGATCGTCTTCTCATTCATTGTGTATTATCTACTTTTGGTCCAATTCTTTGTTTTCAATGCGGAGCTACAGTTTTTGCCGTCGGACAATTTCCTATATAGTCTTGTTTGCGGGATGACCCACATTGGAAATTTCTTCTCGAAGAATTTTCCTACGCGAGCTTAAAATCATAAAGTGTCTGAAGAATATATAAAGGCTCCAAATATATCAAAAGAATTTCTGAAGCATCAAAAATGAAATTGTAATCGCTTTGCGACTTATGGTACTTGTTATTTTCATGATGTTCCTATGCCGGTTCAAGCTCTTGCTGGACCGGAAAATCTAAGCACCAGCTTTTGCCAGCCTGTCAGTATAACAGAGTTCCGAGAACTCGCTTCTCGTTCATCTATTGAATCTAGTTGTAAAACAAGTATTCCAGATTTATCTAAAAAAGGAAAGCCTGTTCGCTGTTCCGAGTCAACGCTTTTCAAGGCAGATAAATATTTGCAATATCATCTCGAGCTGTTACCAAAAAAAAACTCCTAATAATAAAGCCAAAAAGATTAATGCGTTCGCCGGGAATCGAACCCGGGGCCCATCGACACTGGAACTCCAAGTTATGATCACTCATAAGAGAGTCTCATGGCAACGATGGATTTTACCACTAAACCACAAACGCCTGGAACAGCTGACTTGCTGCTGATTTGTGAAAGATATGCTAATCTGGGTACATATTGAAGCTAGAAATTCCGAAAATTGATTGTGGTGTGGATCTATGCGGGGCAGGGGGGCAGAGGGGCAGAGGGCAAAGATTTCCAAGTGTATCGAAGCAAAGTAAAAAGGAGGCATGTATGCTTCAAGAAGAGACAAATACCAAAACCTGCCAACATCAACATTAGGAGCATCTTCAGCTTCCAAGGCCACTCTCGGTTTAAACCTCAATAATTTGATGTATTCGATCACGGACAACTCCGCGAACCATTGCAGGACTTCCGTCGCCAAAGCGAGTCATTCGATGTGACTCTGGATTTTCCTCGATAACACTTCCGCAGGATCTTTGCGAAAGAACTCCAAACGGAATTGACCTGGAACGTGCCGTTACGGCATAATATCAAAATGATCTGTTTGGTAATCTGAATATTAATTACGCTACGATACTAAACTACTGCTGTTCTGAACCTGCTGTACCGGCCCGAACCTACACCTGATACCAGCTTCTACTATAAACTATGCTTCGAACAAAATGTATACAAACATAAGAAAAGAAAGGAAAACCTCGTAGCGAAGAACAAATACCAGGTCTAGTGGCCATCATCAATCAGTTCACGGTTTTAGGGGTTCTGTTCTGTTCTTTATCCAGTCTTCATAATTCTCAATAGCCCATTCTCGATCTGCTTTACTCTTGTTAACAACAGACAACTTCCACCTGTCGCTCCAATCGAGCCAATAAGCATGGTCCAAGGCCATCAGATCAGAGATTCCTGGGCGCATTTCTAAATAGACCGTCTGCCAGTGACGATTGACGATCCATGGCTGCATGTTCGCGCAGCGACCGACTCGGTAATAGCCCGGCTTTCCTTGTAGATTTAGAAGGGTATCGTTGAGTCTCCACTTCAGGTCGGAGTCTGGAGCCCAGCAGTATCGTTGACGGAATTGGTAGGTGAAATCTTCGAGGGAGACTGGTTCCAATTCAGAAGAATGCCTTTGCTTCCCCTCTTTAGCTCGTTCCTCTAGCCATTTAAGCTCTTCAGGGTCGAAAAGTCGTGTCCGTGTAAAGCTTTGTACGGAGAATAGGCCAAGCGTCTTGAGACTATGATAGCTTGAGTGTAAGAGATCCTTGCCTTGCTGCCATTCGTGGTAAGGCATATCCCTTGGGTTGTGGGTCGAAGAATAGTCGGGCACTTGGCTGCTGGGGCTGATAGGCTCTTTGAAATCTGGACCGAGCTCGCTTCCAGGGACATGCGGTTCTTTGTGCTCTTGAGGAGTGTCCTGAATCGAGAATCCCGCAGCTAGCTTGACAGGAGGCGCAACCATGTCGAAAGGAGGTACAGCCATATCACCAGGAAGAGCAGACATGTCATTCGGGAGGTTGCCCGAATATCCTGGATAGACTTCATACGGAGGGATGGTAGGCGTTGTATCGTAGGTAGTAGCCATGTCCTAAACAGGGGCCATATGCCGCTGTATGGTCGAAGATCTCGCAGCTTTATCAACGCCGCACTCAGGAATGTTGGAGGCGTTGACCGAGCTCGTTGGTTGTAGGCTTTGGACTTGCTGCAGGCGATTTGAGAAGTGTCCGTCCATTCCTTGAAAATGATTTGGAGAACCAGGAGAATCATTGAAAGCAAGATTTGTGTTGTTGGGAATCATACCGACATTCGGTAGCAAGGACGATAGATCAGAGTGATAAGGAGCATAATCAGGGAAGTTCTTGAAGGTATCGTCAGAACCCACCTTTTCAGAAGTGCTTGGATTATGGACCTGAGGTGTCATAGGTTGCTGAAAGTTGTTCCGCTGGTGTTGATGATTCGGGGGCTGTGGTGTTTGGCCGCTGTACTGGTTCTGTACATTGGTCATTTGTCCAATGTTGTACGTAACGTTGCCCTGGTTGATGTGTTGAACAGTTTGTGCCACATGTAGAAATCCAAGAGAAACTACCCCTTCTAGATTCACAGCTGGGGTTGGAGATTGAGCAGGCTTAGTGGTTTGAGGGGCAGGCCCAAAAGTCCCAAAGGATGGCTGCGTGCCTGAGAAATGATTCTGACCACCTGCGAGCAAGGCTGCAATGGGTGGTACAAATTGCCTGTTATAGGTTGGTGGATATGGACTCTGGTAAGTCTTTTTGACATTGGAAGTGGTTGTAGTATTAAGCAGCCGGACCGGCATCCGTCCGCAATTTTGGCCATCAAGATTTGGTCGCATCTTCTTGGTCTCCCCTTGGTTCGCATCGATGTCGGCGGCCTCGACGTCAGCCTTCCTTTTGGTTCCTTTTGTGAGCGTTGGATGATCAGCAATTTCGGAGGTTACTGATGAGACTGAAAAGTTGAAATTTGCCAAGTCAACGTCTATCGCTGTAGGATATGATATGAGATACTCGTTGTCGTCGTACAAGCTCACAGTATCCTGTGATAACATTGAAACCATGCCGGCAGCTTCCGGAAGCTCACCGGTCTTGGTTGTGTGGGAAATATCATGAGACGAGTCGTTCGCTGCCGCGAGTGATGTGGGAGACGTTGGTGCTTGTCTGGCCGAACTTTGAGAGCCAGTGCCCTCCATATCTTGGGTCGAATTTTCAGCTTGACCTTGTAAAGGGGCCGAAGACTTCTCTGATTTTGACAGAGTACCTTTGCTGGAGACTGGGCCACTGCTGGTAGGAGCACATGTGCCGACCGAAGAGGTAATCTCAGCGGGGTTGGCGGTTTTCGGGTGAGGGATCGCCATTTCTTTAATCGTTGGCTTTTTTGTCGAAATTCGCTGATCATTGCGAGACGCTGTAACATTTGGGCCACCTTGAGACATGTCTGCCAAGGGATCGCTCAATCTTGCTCGCTGTCGCTTAGTAGCTCGTTTATATTGGGAAGCAGGAACGACATTGCTAAGTGGCTCTGAACTGCTGGGGGTACCAGCATGAAAGACTCCCTCGTATTGATTCTTCTCTTGACGTGCTTTCTTAAGCTGTGCTATTTGGCAGGGAGACATTTGATCCCAAGGCTTTTTAGAGAGGAGAATGTCAGAGTGCTGGTAGCCAGAGGCGTGAGGCATTGTGGTGGTATCGAGACTGGGGAATGCTTGGTCTTGGTGATTCGGGAGGTATGCTTGCTTTAGATAAGGATTATTTGGCTTGTGCTGATCGAATACAAGGAGTTTTCTCATTTGAATCTTGGGTGAGCGCTTGGGGATAAAAAATATTTGTGTGTGGTAGGAAAGTCTTAGCACAAGGGGATCAGAAGAGTTGCTTAAGAAATTGGGACAGTGCAATTGGTATCTGAACTGACCACCGTACCGTAGCGCATCGTGATCTGAACTGGCTGGGTGGTTCCTGCTGTGGTTTCCAGACGATACACGCTACCACGAGCTACCACTAACCAGACTACCGGTATGATACCTGGATCTAAGAGACCATGAAATTATGAAGCGCACGTATATCTCTCAATTATAATAGTGATCGTTTCGCTTCATCTACTTCTCGTGACGCTCTACTAGCCACGCTTCAGTCACTCAAAGTTCTATATTACGCCTTTGTTGTGATTCGGGAGGAAAAGGTGGGGCGAAGCGATTAAGCGACACTTCTTCTCAGTTTGCCGCATCAAATGCGAATGATGCTGTTCGACCAATCTACAGACTATCAATCGACAGATAAGTGCCTGGTAAGTGGAACTGATGCTCTTCCGTGATGTAGATGAATCACCGTCATCGCGCCTTCCACGAATATTCTTGAATTAGCGGAATTGGCACCCTAAGCAACTGGAGCGTTTTGGTGGGAGCTAGACTGACTACCTAAGTAGACATAAACGGGCAGTCTGTATACTACTGAAGTTTGGATATTTGCTTCACCATCAGATATTATAATGGCGCGAGACCGCCGTTATAACACGATGGCCTTGGTGTTAGGTATGGAGGGCATTACCTTCTTGACGAGCCGAAGTGTCATTGCAATGAACAAATTCAAGTCAGCACCGACATGTGAGGCAGGATAGTCACTTACGTTAACCAGAGGATGTATATCACACCAGTGAGTTTGCACAAGGGACGGTACGATTGAAGAAGAGCGGCTCGGCTTCCACTGATCGCTGTATCATTACGGGCGGAAGGCAAGGTATAGATAGATAGATTCTCACCAGCCTTCACAATGATACGCGCGAACCAGCAAGAATTCCTACCAAGTACTTTTCATATAGATACGTTTGAAGCAACCAGCTAGATGGTCGCGTATATTATGGAGGAATAATATCTAATAACTATTTTGACCAGTAGCCTGAAGAGCCATGCGATCTATAACTCCTGTAAAATGCAGTCTAGTACAATAGTACAGTGTAGTGGCATTGTCACGTAGCACTCTCACAGAGTGCCTTTATAACTTTCAGCCCATTGCTCAACCTTTTCAAGCAGGACCTGCTTCCTTTCGCCATCGCACCAGCTTCCTTCAATGGCCCCGTCAGCAATGAACTTCCACTCTTTTAAGTTCAAACGGAAAGCTTCCTGAACCGCGATATAGTTGTCCAATATGTATCCACCGAAATAAGCTGGATCATCACTATTGATGCTGAAACGCACACCCTCCGTCAAGAATTTTCTGATGGGCAATTCCGCAACTTTGGTCACACACCTGAGCCTGACGTTGCTCAAGGGGCACATCGTAACTAGAGTTTTGTCCTTGGCCACTCTCTTTAATAGAGCCTCATCATCGACCAGCCGAATCCCGTGATCAATTCTCTCTATGCTGCACAGGTCCAGAGCCCGCGAGATGTACGTAGAATCGCCCTCCTCACCGGCGTGGGCTGTCCTCCGAATTCCAGCTTTGCTCGCAGACTCGTAGACCTCTTTGAATATCTCCGGTGGGAATCCAACTTCACTGCTGTCAAGCCCAATACCAGCCACGACACCACTGGAGAAGTGACCGAGGGCCTCTGCTGCTTGATATGTATCCTTCGCATCGCTCGCTGGAAGATGGCGTAAGAAGCACAGAATCAGCTTCGATGTCAACCCAAAGTCCTTCTCTGCACGCTTCTGCGCCATGCCCAGTCCTGCCACTACAGTCTCGTATGCGATACCCCGCGATGTGTGGGCCTGGGGGTCGAAGAAGATCTCGGCGTGATGGACTCCATCGTTGTGCGCCCGGGCGAAGTACTCATAGGCAAGAGATTCGAAGTCGGCGGTGGTGATCAGCACGGACATACCGATGTAGTAATAATGGAGGAAGTCATTGAGGGAGGTAAAGCGAGTATATCGGCCTTCGAGAGCTTCTGGGGATGCGAATGAGGGGTCTGTCTCGATGGCTGGCAGGGAGATCTTGTTGGTATCTGCGAGTCTGAAAAGGAGGCTTGGTGACAAGGAGCCTTCAATGTGAAGATGGTGTTCGCACTTCGGTAGGTCATGGAGACATTGTTGAATTGCAGCCTCCGTCATTTTGAGGAGGGGAGGGGTTGGAGCCCAGGAGGTTCGTGACCCAGCGGTCGATCGCAAGGTGAGATATGATACTTGGATGAAATATCTGGTGTCTTCTTCGAAGCTTTTGCCTTCAAATGAACTGTCTCTAACTGTGCCAGATCTTGACTGCTGTAAGTTGGGAAGTCGTGTCGTTACTCAAAGGAAAATTTGTGGCACTGTAGGAACAGTAGAGAAAATAATACCTGATCAATTGACTGTAAAGAATAATTCGAAATGCAAATACCGTTATGTTGACTCGTATGGTAGTCTACATCGGACTGATCCCGGTGAATTGTCATGGAGACACCCACTTCAGTCAATTCTCTTCACGCAAAATTCAGATGACGACCAAATTCGAAAGAAATATTATTCTGCCGAGGCGGTGAAAGGGACATCGCCGTTCTCCGACAGGTTCAGAGTCCCATCTGCAAAACTTCTAAAGTAACGACGCGCAAGATCAAATATTGCATTGTTGACAGCTCCATGCCTCAAAATGACTGCCCTGGAGTCCACATATGCTGCTTCTCAATCTCGGTGCTTCAGGCTCACGGGGAGTGACGGCGACATTGACTCCTACAGTTCTGTATCCGAGGCAAATGATGGCAGATCAATCACGCCTGAGGGGTCCTCGTGCCGTCTCTAGTCGACAGCTTCCTTTTCTGGCCCACATCCGATGCAGCTTCAGCAATGTTTGCGAATCGGATCTACAGGAGGATCTCCGTTGTTTCGAGTCGCACAATCCTGAGTTGAGTTTATTCTGGGAGCTGTCTGTCCTGCAGCCCGATATTTGCGACCGAAGGATCACGGAGAATGACCCCGTTCGACCCCGAAGACCAAGGGCAATTCCAGTCTGCTGCTGGGCTTCGACAAGGAGTGGATAACCTAGAGCAAAGTGATTCTCCGAAGATGTATGAGGCGTTGAATATAGGCAATATCAGATCCGCTATCTTGTTCAACAACGAATACTCTACAAGGTCCAACCCAAGCGGATCAGATCGCCTCTCAATTGCTATGCAGATGCGTGCTCGCATCAGGATTATGAAGGAAAATCTACATCGGTCAAGTTCCGAGGTGTTTACTTTCGGATATCTTCCCGCTGCTTGTTCTAGCCTTCCACAGGGTAAATCCAACTAGAACCACAGCGGGACAAATCCAGTTCAGATGTGATAAGTCAATTCGTTTCAGATATGACTTGGGGGTACAGGGGACTCCCGCTCTAGTCGACACTGGGATCGACGAAAGTGGGGACTGAACCCCTGGAGATTTCCGCTGTCGAAGTGACATTTCGCCCTGCTGGGAAGTTCCTTGCAGCGTGTTCTTTTTCCTGCGAAGCATCAAATTTCCATATGAAATTCCCATGATCCGGGTTCTGTTACTCGGCAAGCCACCTTTCACGCATGGATTAAGCCACAGAGCTCACAGAAATCCCAGAAGCCAGGATAAAGCAATGCTCATGGGCATACCGACGCTCCTCGTTGGACTAGCTCAGTTTTCTTTTGGCGATACGGTTCACAGCACCTCCGGGATTCCAGGAGAAGCATATTAGATTCTTCTCAGACCGATTCCACGCCAGCCGTGGCTGTGCAGAGCATGCCGAGCCTATTGTCACCCCCACAGGCACGCTGTTTACAGAGCAAGTAGCGGGGTTGTTTGTGAAGAGGCGACATCAAAACCGAGGTGTACGGACCACTTACCAAAAGCTATGGCGAAGTTTCCGAACCTATTTCGCTAGCGACGAATAGAGATTGTAGCTCTAACGCCCCGTCGCGCGGATCGAACCTGACATGGAACTGATTAACCCTCCACGTGTCTCTAGATTCTGGGCCAAAACTTTTTTATCTGTGACAGCTCATCGACCACCAGATCAGCAATCTCAACTTTTTCTTCCAACCGCGCCCAACGCCGTCAACCTACACTTGAAGTGTCCCGACCATGAATCACATTTCAATTGCATGTGTCATAGATATGCTGACACAAAAGCCTTTGCACTTTCGAGGACTTTTACTGGATGCCGTTGACTATAGCATTCACTCATTTTCGGCAACTTGAGTTTCTTTCCTCCATCTGACTCAACTCTCAGTCAGCTCATCTCTACCCGAAGAATCATAGTCTAAGCGGAATAAAGTTTCGATCAGCGTTTTGTGTTGGAGATTTCCCATGCGTTGAAAACCTTCTGGCAGAGGAGGCCTGCCCTGTCGCCTTGATATCCTCTTTAGAGCCCCCTAACGACACTGCGGCCGTCGGAACCAGGTTGTGGAAGGCCTGCCTCCTCCTCGGTGGATCGTTTCTGAAGCCCCAACCAGAAGCGGATAAGGCCGACTTAGCGTAGTGTTCCCGAAAGGTTTAGGCATCGCTCCTAAGCCTCTCAATCGGGTCACGGTGCATGGCATCATTCTACTGTTGCAGTAGAACGAACCTTAACAAGACATGGATATGAGTCTTTAGAGATCTGGAAATGTTGGAAACAAGAAACTTGCTGATCTTCACATATCGGTCCGGCTGCATGACAGTTCGCTTAACCACAGCTATGTTGCAGCTTCACAACAAGCATCCTAGGAGGATGCAACATATACTTGTGGTTCGTTAACTATATTAAAACCAGAGGCAGAGAGGTATGATCGAGTATATCTGTCAATTATACATGTCTGTACTGTTTCTTCTGTTGCGAAGCATGCAGCATAGGCACCGTTGCACCTGTCACGACCTGCGGGCCCTAGACCGAAGCCTGAAACATGACGGCGCCTCCTTGGACTTGTGCACTTCGGTATCATGCGTTAAATGCCCGTTTCCTAACGAATTCTCTTCTAGAAAGACATGCACGACCGGCAGGCGTTCATCCGAGGATTTATAGCCCCTACGAGAGCAAAAAGAGGGAAACATGCGGGAATAATAGCACGGTGGATCTCTGGCCCAGGGTGCCGGCAATAATTGTCGGCAACAGCGACTACAGTACTAGTAAGATGCTGATATTATTACTGAAGCTCAACTAGGTTTGGAGCACGCGTGTCGTCCCCAGATTTATTTTTCACTTTGCTTCGGAGAAAGAACACACGCCATGTGAGGGTCCGGTGGGGGGATTCCTAGGTGGAATCGAAGGTGGACCACTTCGCCATCCCCCACTGTTCCAGGGCTTATCGGCTATTACAATCCAAGACAAAGACGAACCACGCACTTCAAAAGGAATTAAAAGAACAGTAATATCAGATGAAAATTAGCCTCGTGCACTGAGCAGATGGCCATTCTCAATATATAGCGTGCCATGCGGTAAAATAGGCGGGTTTTCCACAGTCTCAAGGCTGTGGTACCGTGGACACAGAAGACGATATAATATGATATCGCTTGTGGTGACACTGCATGGGAAGCATGGGAAGCAACCCCAGGAACCAGGCGATCTCTGACAGGCTCGCGGCAGTCGGCTCGCGGTCTGGGATGGCATCTGCAGCGTGTGCCAGCAGGCCGACCTTAGCGTGAGAGGGTCCGCTTGCGACAAGCAGGCTGGTAACAGGCAAATGGTAGCAACTAACTAGTAGTTGGCAGGTCTGGGAGTCTTCCTGGCGGCGGCAAACTTGAAAAATAATAACGAAAGTGCTAATTTTTCAATTAGAAAAGATGCTCCCTGATACCTAGGTCAGGCACTCCTCCGAATCTAACTTATCTCTCGACAAGCTCAAGAAGCTAAGAAGAAAAGAAAGCTGGCACGTTAGCAGGCAGGCTTGAGTGCCGTTGGCATTCCCTCCCATACGCCAACGAAGCTTAGTCACCGCACTTGTCCAGAGAACCGGCGCACCATCCTGGCGGGCGTTGCCTCCGTCAGCTGCCCGATGTCCTTGTTCCTCTTGAACCTTACCTGGCCGTCTTCCGATTCTCGAAGTTCTGTTGGCTGGCGCTCAGCGTTTCTGTATCCTTACACGCCCGGTATCCGAATAGCTCTGTCCTGCGTATGAACCCAGGGTCCTCTAACCCCCGTCTCATCTAAGCCACAACAACCTTCCCGTCCGCATCCCCGCCCCATGCTCCTGTGTGGCATCTTGCCGCAGAGCATCTCATCATCCCGTGCGGAACATGCCATGGGCTGTTTTCTAGATGGGTCCTTGAAACAAGCCGAAAAGATGCTGGATCACCTCCCAACTTTCCCATGGGTTCGGCAAATGACGAAATAAGGTTACGACGTCGCCGCTAAGATTTACTGGACCTTCCTTTTGCTGCTACTCTCCTTTTTACCATCACTAGCTCCAGCCGATCCGCCTCTTCTTGGGGATGGCACTGGAAAAACCCTTCCAGCGCTTCGGACACCATTTAGGTAGATCGCTACTCCTCATCCACGACTAACTGGGAAAGCAGGGCGGAAGTGTCGCCCAGCAGGACGTTAGATGAAAACCCAAAAACATGAAACGCCAGGAAACGTTTATCTACTTCCCTAATGGGCACAGGGAATCTCTGCGGGCTCGGTCTGGCCGCCCCTCTTCGTGACAGCGCAGGCAGGAGGGGAAGGGAATAATCGGATGAGACAGCCATATCTAAAACCCTTATGAGATGGGTCTTGTCCCATGTCAATAACGGCTTCGCCTTGTCAGGGTCCTGCCGAAGGAAAAGACGCAGATGCACTCCAAGGCAACCTTGCATATAATATTATCATGCGTCCCAGGCGTCGAGACGTCCTCCGAACCCCCCCCCCCCCCCCCCCCTGACCTGTGGTAACATCGCCTCCCAGGTTATCTAGCAGTCAACAAGGATCGCAAGTACCACCTCTTGTACCATTTACGACCATTTCTCCGAATTCCTGTACCAGCAATCACTCCTGCAACCAGGAATCAACACGGCATCGCCAATTAAATTTCCTTGCGGAGTACGCTACTGTTGTCAACAAGTTTCCCTCCATTGCCAGTGGCTCCTTAATACTGGGATGCATACTTCCTCCTGCTCAATTGCATGCTCACCACTGCCGCAACTTTCGAAGACAACTACGCAGGGCTGTACACGTGCTGCTGCATATCCTGACGTACAGACGAGACAAAGACAGTCACTTCAGCTTTTTGCGTACGAGAGTAGAGGCAGGATCTCTCCAGAACTCATTCCACAGTACCACACAGCAAGGTCTTCTCCCCGAGAAGTCATTGTTCAACTCGACAAACGCTACGCCCGAACCGTTGAGCCCCCTTTCTCCTATCAACGGGCCGAACCCGACGGTAGACTTCCAGAAGAGGATTGATTTCAGGTGGATGTCTGCAGTGAACTTCGCAGGAGCGCCTCATACGCCACTTTCCGAACAATCTGCAAGTAGTCACGAAAGGTCACTGTAAAATCTTGAGATTCAGCGCACATCTTGCAGACAAGCAAACTTCCTGGTACGTCTTTTAATCTATGTGGCGATTCCCTGCCTTTGAGCTGCTCCTAGTCGGCTGCTCCTACCGAGTTGCTTGCTTCTGAATTCACAAGTACCTGTGAGCAATGCATATCATGCCCCGCTGTCTGGAAGAGGTCTCTGCCGACTCGGCATTCATATTGCAAGTCTGCAAATTGCCTTGTGCCCCCAAAAGGAAGTTCTGAAGTAGTTCCGAAGAAGCGATGTCCCCTGTCTCTGACTAAAGGGGCGTTGTAACATCTTTTCTTCGCCTTTGACGCACCATACTCCCCTGTCGAAAATGGCGGAATAACGTACAGAGCAAGGGTCCATTCAGCAGCAGCGGCAACGCCATCGCTACTTTCTGAGCAGATCGACCAGGGTGCTCAGTTGTAGATAGACAGGAGTTCGGGGCTGACGACCGTCTCGCAAACATCTGCTTCAAATGCTTGTAATGCTACTCTTGGCACTTTACTACTCCAGATCTCCCAATCAGCCTTAAAGCGGAGGCCAATGCTTGCTCCCGTCATATACCCTCCTCCAACCCGCACCAGTGAAAATCCTACTGCTTTAAATCCTCATCACTCACTGTCGGCATTTCTCTCTCTCAACATCTTTCTGCCGCGCCAACATGCTCCTCACACCATACACAGGCACTTCTTCCGCAACCAACGATAGGTTCTCTCTAAGCACCTAGCTGACCAGGCCTATCACAGACTGTCAATTCTTTCCAGTACGGATCAGCTGCCGATTCTGGGACCTGTGTTTTTTTTGGGGAAGAGTGGGGAAAACATCCAAGGCAGGCCACGCTGCAGACCTGCGTCGGAACATAGCAGCCCTGACGTTGCACTAGACTGCAGCCCGGCGGCGTGTCTTGCAGCCATCATATTCTGGGGGCAGGAAAACTACAGAATTGTCTGGTTAATGGTCCTATCTCCTATCTTACCCAAAAGTCTGGTTATCGTGTTCTCTGAGCCTTTTAGGACTCCCCTCATCGGAGTTGCGTGTGTTGCTGGTTCTGCTCTCTTCGATTATTGTTGGCAGGCGTGTAAAATCTCGTAATGAGGCTGGAACTTTGAATAAACTTCCACTCCCTCGGTCCTCTATCTCAGACTATCGACAACGGCTAGGTCCATCTGGATAAAAGACCCGATTTCGCGCCCACAAGATGGCGGGGTCAACACAGAATACTTATTCAAGATCTCCAATACCTTCCACTACCTCCTACGACTCCTCCTCGGTCTCTTCCGCAGCATCCCCAAGGACCTCAGGACCATACGACGGAGGGCTTATGGGAGCTTCTCCACGACCTATGAGTGGGCAGAATCCACAGCAGCATATGAATTTGCCCTCAGGAGGATCGATGGGTCATAGTTCTTTCCAAAATCCATACCACTCAGCGACAACCTCCCCAGGACCTCCTGGAATGGATTCCATGGCTTCTACAGGATCGTCAAGTGGCACTCCGGGCGCATCGGGTGGGCAGATGTCGGCTGCGAATCTGCAGGCGAAGAGAGCCTATCGTCAGAGGAGAAAGGATCCAAGCTGTGACGCATGCAGGGAACGAAAAGTCAAATGCGATGCAACAGAGACCACAAGTTGTTCCGAATGTTCGAGCCGGAATGTGAAGTGCCAATTCACAAAGGAGACGAATCGGCGCATGTCATCTATAAAGCAAGTGCAGGATTTGGAGAAGCAGATCGCACAAGTCAAACGGGAGAACACGCACTTGCGATCAATGTTGAATGTTAGAGAAGGCCAGATGGACATTGACAATGACGCTCCTCAACAAATGCCACTCCAACTGCCCGAGATCGGGTCAAATCCGAAGAGAAAAGGACGGCCACCCCCCCCTCAAGATCTCTCGCGGGTGCGTTCAAACATCCGAAACTTTGGCCGGGGTATATTCAAGCCACCTGCACCTTACCGTCAGATAGGGTCGCAGGCACACTTCAATCCTCCTCGTCCAGACCTGCCACCAAAGGCAATCTGCGATCACTTGCTTGGTTCTTACTATGCGTCAGTACATATGCTCATTCCGATCCTGCATTGGCCCACATTCGAGCAGGAATACGAGGCCGTCTACAAAGCCGGCAGTTTGCATGGCGTACCACCGGTCTGGAGCTCACTGTTCTTCTCAGTCTTAGCCGTGGGAGTGCTTTTCAGCTCGGACGTGAGCATCCATCGTCCTCACAAGGGAAAAGAGTATATTGAAATATCTCGGATGTTGATAGATACCTGGAATGACGAATTCGTAAGTTTGGCCTGGAATAGTGTTCTTCCCTGTTGTTTGGTATTGAGCACTGCTTCTGTGGCGTCTACTTACCTGCTGTGCTCTCCTGGCAATCACATTCCTTTCGGAACCATACGAAAACAGTGAGCTGACTCCGACTTTCTACACTTTAGGTGATTGACCACGCAAGATCAGCTATTCTGGTGAGTATATTTCTCACGGAAATAAATTTAAAATCTGCGGCATGGACATGGTTAGCTTCCGCAGTTCGCATCTCTCAGGACATCGGGCTACACAACGAGACGGGACCATGGCCGATGATTGAGGGTGAAATGCGACGTCGAGTATGGTGGGGGATCTACGTTTGGGACCGGCACATGTCACTAGAGCTCGGACGCCCTCTCCTGATTGAAGATGCAGACTGCGATATCAGTCTCCCTGCCGCAATTGACGATCATTACATTCACGACGCAGGCATGATGGTACCTAACGGTGTCTCTCCACTAACGAATTTCATCCTACCCATCATTCACGTTGTCCGTGCTGTTTCGCAGCTCATCAAAACGCTCAAATCGCCCATCATTTCCCCTTCGACTTTGGCTACTTTCGATACCCATTTCAGCGCTTGTATGGCATCATTTCCTCCTGCTTGTCAAATCACCGCGCAAGAACCTCTGGACCCGCGGATGTTAGCCCCTGTCTGCCATCTGATGAATGCACGTTTAATACTCCATCGCCACAACTTAACGACTTCCTGCCCTCCAGAAGTACGAGCTAATGCGATTGAGCAATGCATACGCGCAGCACTCGACTCTACAAATCTTTTCGCCCGGGCTATGGCTTCCTCGACGCCGTCTAATCCGTCAATTCCGCCGTTTGGACCTACCGCAAACGCTATGACTTGTACTCACATCTGGCGCTGCACCTTGTTTTTACTCTATGGTGGCCACTTCGACGCAGCACTTACTTGTATTAGAGCTGCAGCGAATATCGGCACGTTACGAGACGTCAATGTTGCATGTGGACGCAATTTGGCATTCTTTATTGGTACCCTGATCGAAAAGCGCCGTGGTGGATGCCTGATCGGAAGCCCAGGATATCGGGGAGAACGAGAACTGGACGAAGAACTCATGGCATACGTGTCGGGGGATTTGCAAGCAGGCACAGAGAACAGTTGGGTATGGGCTGGCAGCGAGACGGGCATGAACATTGCGGGTAGTGCATTGGGAGGAAAAGTTGGAATAAGTCCTACGTTATTGGGCGGACCTGAGGGTACGACTGTGTTGACGGACTTGGAAGCGAGAGACTGGGGAGGATGGGAGAGGGTGGAATATCTTGTTGGAGTGTTGGCTAGGGAGCAAGGCGGATATGCACAACCTCTCTACCCACAGCCCGGGTCTGGCAGTCGTGGTGGTGGATCAGGGGCAGGTCAAGGAAGCCAGGAGAGAAGCAGGGGCAACGAGCGCATGGCCATCACGAACATCATTTGATTTACATTGTGTTCAAGAAGGAATGAAGACAGACAGACGAAGGGACGTCGTACACCTCACATTTTTCTTTGTCTGGTTGGTCATGAAGGTTGGGCCTGGGAGATTTGGTGGGAATGCATCGGGACGGACCCTTGGTTTCACCACGAACCAAGCTGGGGACGAATCTGTACATACTGTAGCATCACGGGCAGGAAAGGGAGCCAAGGTGCTGGTGGGAGAAGGAAAAATATTGCGGGCATCACGGGGTCATCAAATTCAGGGGTTGGTTGGGCAGGCACAAGCAGAGCAAGCGAGTTTTCCAGGCGTTGTTGGCATTATCAGAATAGAAGAGGAGTGCCGGAAATCAAATCAACAGGCAATTCGAGATTTGGTATATTAGATACACGTTCCCACACATTAGGCTATGACAAACAAAAACCACGTTTGTGTCGCAGTTTTTCACATCTTCACTACGCTCGAGCAAGTGGTTCATGGAAGTCTCGAAGAATCCCTAACCCTAGCCATTAAGCTCTCGGCGTAATCCTTCCGAGAAAGTAAGTAGTCCGTTAGTTAGTTACTCGTCAGATCTGACAAAGATTGTTAAAGAGCAGGGGAATCGCAGACAGGCAAGTGCCTAAATACAAGCCTTGGCGGGTTCCTCCCTTCCAGTTCGCCAGCTCTCCCCAGGACAAGATTCCGGGGTCTTGTGGTGGTATTCTGTGCATTGCGCAATTTATCTGCTACGTTGCAGTGTGGGGTTCGGAAACGCTTTTGCGGAGTGCTGATTTCGTTGCTTGGGTAGGTTCAGGCAGTTGTTCCATTATTGTTTTCGAGTGGGTGTGATCTGATGTGGTGGTGCGGGGAGGGCAAGACGGTAGTACAGGTACCAATCGTAGAGGCTGATATGGGGGATGTCCGGTTGCGCGGTGGGCGATGGATGATCCAGGTGAGCATGAGGGGTAAAATGCGAGGGAAAAACTTCTAGATTTCTTCCGCATTGAGATGTTCGGCTTGTGGAGCGAGGTAGGGCAACCGATGGGAGATGAGGCTCCAAAAGTCGCAACTAAGGCGTTCATGCTATGATTTGCACACGGATAGATACAACCAGGTACGTGCATGAGTCTATCTGTGCTTTACCGTTATAGAGAGGCGTGGCGAGTTCGTCATCTCTTGTTCGAGAAGACGGGTCTCAAACTGGGATGGTTGTCGTCTCCTTTTCAGGGTGGGTCCTGTTAGCGATGAGACTGGTAAGGTTCGGCTCGCAAAATGCGTTCCTTTTTTTGACTATCACTTATCATACTTGTCGACCATGTCAGTAGTCTTACCCTGCCAGCCTGCCAAATATGTATGGACGTACAAGTGTGGCGCAACATCCATGTGTGGCAAATTTGACAAGTGTCGATGAAATAGAGTTTGATTTTGTTCTGCAATTCCACGCGACGACGCCATGCTAGGATCTGGGGTAGAAGCGGGCGCGCAACGTCCGAGACAACCAGCCGAGACCAAGGTGTCAAAGATCCAGAGTTTATTTCTGCCTGGGGATGTGTAGGATGAGGCGTTTGCTAGGTATCGGGCCGTTCGTGCGGTGGAGGGGAATCAGACATCTGTGCTGAATGTCTGAGCGGCGGCAGTTGTGGGAATGGACGTGCTTTGCTGCCTTTGCGGTTGTCTGAATCGTGTAGAACATGAGCTAAACCCGCTCCTTCAGGATCAAGGGACCAGATGTTCGAAGGTGTAACCTTGTTCTAAAGATCTGATTAGAGTTCTTGCACTTTCGGGTCGAGTAGCTGATGGTAAACCTGTTTTCACCTTCCCGAGCCTGCATGAACCGAAAATCTCATTCCCTGATGCTTGCTTATGCGACGGGGGAAAAAGAAAGATCAGTTGAAAGCTTCTGGGAGCCGCAGAACTTATTCCGTTTCCATCATGGCTGCTTGCAGTCCCTTGTGCCGGAACGACGATGTTGCCCACTTTGAGATGGTCTTGCGAGCACGTCGGAAATTTGGCACATTCTGTTCCAGACTAAGATGATTCATAGTACCAGGAATGAAATCTCCGAGGTATTCTCGGTAGATAGCAAGGGTCCTCAGATCCGTCAGAGTTGAGAGACATCTCACAAGATGTCTAAGATAGCCGACGCTGGGACAGGGACTTTGGCAGCGGGGTAGACTCCGATACTGCACTTACCCTGGTTAACAGATGACAGAACCACAAGGAAAGCCTAGGGATTGAATCAGCGCATTGTTCTGACATTGGAGATTCCCCGTGGTTTTACTTGCAAGGAATTCCCAGTGTGCCGTCGCATGGGAGAATGCATGGCATGCTCGATTCAATGGTCAAATATCTAACGAGCATCAGATTTCTCTATCATCGCCTAGAGTATATGATTGGCCTATTGAAAAGCCAGTGTCTTCCTTTTGTTTGGTTCAAAATCTCCGAGGCGGCCGCAGTCAGTGTGGTACAAGGGTATATATATATAAATTCGCTTAGCCCCTGACCTGGCTAAGCGGGAGGCTGGACGAGAGTAAACAAATAGAGTAATAGGTAGACATACAATCTACAAAGTCCACGACCTTACCTTACAATTAGAAGAAAGGTGCTCTCTTCCTTTGATAGATAATCAGTATACTGTGTCTGTAAGCTGATTGCTCACTTGTGCCCCAACCGAATAACGAAGACATGTCTGAACACAGACAAAGAGTGATGACGGAACAAGATGAGTATTTTAGACTGATAAGAGCAAGGAAGAAGAAATGCCATCTGAAAAGAAATTTTAGTCAAAATCTTTTTACTTTCTACTGTTGGGCGGAATTCTAGCTACACGTTGAACATTCGCGTTGAACACGACAGTTTCTCTTTCCACTCAATAAGCGAATTTCTCTTCTTCCCTAGATTTACTCCAAAATCTGTATGATAAGCTATCTCCTAGATAATCTACCGTTCATGGCGCTGATGGATAGGCATGGTCTGTCAAATTCTCCTCTGGCAAGACTGTTTTACATATGTCGGTGTCGTATCTACATGTCATACTGACTTGCGAACGAGGGACTTGTGGATGCTCAACGACTCAGAGCGGCAACTTCCAAGGGGATTTGAATGCACGCTATCGTGGTCATGAGTCCATGGTCTAAGTACGGATTTCGTACATCGTCGGACTTCCACTGTTACACAAGGCAGGAGCTTTCCTAGCTCCGGTCTTCCCCTTCTCAACCCCGCCATAACTACCCCGCACTCAAACGACAACACAACACCTCGGTACAACAACATCAACTTTGACCAAGAATTTCACACCAATATGGCGAAGATTGATGTTCACTGTCACGCTGTTCCACCAAAATACAGACAACGTCTGATAGAAAATGGGCATCAAGCTCCAGATGGCATGCCTGCAATACCAGTATGCTCAATTCCCCTTCCCGAGTTCGTCTCGTCCAAAATGGGGTGCTTGTTTCAAAATTCTGACTATTCACTCACTGTTCTTAGCCATGGTCAACAGAATCTCACCTTTCCTTGATGAAAGCCCACGACATCAGTATTTCAATCTTGAGTATCACCTCACCAGGCACGTTTCTCAGCCCGGGCAAGTCCGAAGACGCCGTCCAAATCACACGCGAAACGAACGAGGAATTGTCTTCCATATTTGCTTCGCACCCTGACAACTTCCGGTTCTTCGCTTCTTTACCTCTTCCTTCTATCGAAGAATCTCTAAGGGAGATCGATCACGCACTTGACGTCCTCGGTGCCGTCGGGTTTGCGCTCATGTCCAATGCTCACGGCATCTACCTCGGCGACCCATCTCTAGATCCCGTAATGGCAAAGCTCAACGAGAGGAACGCAATTGTGTTCTTACATCCAACATCTTGCAATCTCGTCATCTCAGATCCGTCTACAGGAAGCAGTAAGGTGGAAGTCGTGAACGTGCTTCCTTACCCACGCCCGACAATGGAATTTATGTTTGACGAGACACGCACGGTAGCCAACCTCCTACTCTCGGGCTCGCTCACCAAATTCCCGAACATCAGGTTCATCATGTCACATTGTGGATGTACTTTGCCACCAATTATCGATCGGATTGGAGCATTCGATGCGATTGTGCATGGGAGGGATGACAACTCGCAGAATTTCAAAGCCCTGCTGCAAGAAAGGTTTTTCTTCGATCTTGCTGGTGTGCCATTTCCAGATCAGATTTTTGGGTTGGTGAGGATGCTAGGTGGAAGGGAAAAGGCGAGGAGCCGGTTGTTGTTTGGGAGCGATTTCCCATTTACGCCAGGTGAAGCGGTGAAAGGTTTAGTGGCAAGGATGGAGGGTGGGTTTGAGTGTACAGAGGGCGTATTCGGGTTGGATGGGGAGAGTGTGAAAGAAGAAGCTTGGGAGGGAAATGCGAGGAAGCTGTTCAATTTCTAAAAAGAGAGCTGTAGTCTGACAACGTCATTGTCACCCGTGTTAATATCATGCCACAAGGCCGAACCTATATTGAGCCCAGCTCAAAGAACCCTCATGCATAGTCCAGATTCTCTCACCTACGTCTTCGCCCGCCGCGCCTGCAGCGATATCTACATGAAAAATATATCAGCATGTCATTTTTTCACAACACGACTACATTTATAATAACAGAACGGAAAGTTGGGAAGCTCGTTTGAGATAATTCCACCCTTTGCAAGAATAATATGTCTTATCTCGCCAAATGCAAGGAGTAGAAAGAAACAGAAGGACATACAAAGTGGTAAGATATGTTCAAAGGTCGGATGAGCCTTACGCGCATCATCACGCTCGAGTAAGCTACCATCTTCGCCTTCCGCTCTGATGGAGACGAGGTAGCTGCTTCTTTGAGTACCTCATCGAATATAGGGGTGTACCTGAGGTGTATAACATTGACGCCTTATAATCAATATACCAGGCCGAAGCTGGAATCCGGACGGCAAACAGGACAGCGTCGGACTCACGGTATTACCTCCTTGCTTCCACGATTCCGTCTATAGTCCTGCAGATTATGAACTGCCATCCCCGCTCCAAAGATAACAATTCCTTCCGCACGAAGAGGAGTAAGAGCAGCGCCCAACTCGTAGTGCATTTCTAGGTCTTCATTGTTGTAGAGCGAGAGTTGGATGATGGGGATATTGAGCGGATTGGCCTTGGGATCAAATGCTGTAATTACCTGCTTGTCAGTTCTTGTTACTTGACATGAGAGAAGGATAAGTTCGTGTCTGAGAGCATGGATAGGAAGAAGGGTTTCACATACCAGCTCCAAATCCAACCCAAACACCGTGATCCAACCCCCTTTCAACCCTCTCAATGTTCACTTGTCCCCTTCCCAAATCCACCTCCAGCATTTTGGCCACCCTCTCTGCAATCTTTGGATCTCCGCAATTCGGATACTTAAATTCGTAATAACGCTGTGGGAAGCCGTGGAAATCATAGATGAGGGGTGCGTTGGGTGAAGTGTTGATTTGGAGTTTGTGTATGGCTGGTTTAGTGCTAGGGGCTTGCCAGTGTGCGGAGATGACGAGGACAGCTTTGGGCTTTGGGCTGGGGGCTGGTGAGAGCACTAATTTCATGCCCGACGAGAGACAGTTGGTGGGAGGCTGGGTGATCTATGGTGGTGGATGTCAGTTAGCTCATGTTGAGATGCCGGGAATCGGGAAATGGTATATCTCTAATTATCTTCCCAGTATCGAGTATCCGGACTTGTCATCAAGCTTGAATTATAAATTTCATACTTACCAGTATTATCAAATAAGTTCGGACCGCCGATGCCGAGGAAATACACAGGTGTCCTTTGGATCTTGGGGCTGCTGCTGTCCATTATTGGATTTGAAGAATCAGACATTATGCCTGATGGTACGTGGGTGTCGTAGTATGTTCTCCAGAACCAGAAATTGTGAGACAGCCAATAATGATGAATAAATTGGATCCTCAGGCTAAGAAGAGGGATGAGAAAGAGGTATAAGTACCACAAGCGGGGAAGAGCAAAGGTACTTGGGGACATGACGTGGAATCATCGAAGCAAGTTTGACAAGAGAAGGGTAGGTCTGCTCTATTCATCGCACATATAACTGCACTTTGAGAGTCGTTCGAAAGCCAGAAGTTTCTACAGCTGATAAATTCATGTTTAAAAACCACCCCGTATCCAGGAAGTGCCGAAGTCCGCATTCAAAAGTACACCGAAAACGAGTAGCTTAGATCCGCACCTAAGGAACACGGCTTCCACTATCAAATAAATACCACAACCTCGGAAGATACTTCACCCCGACATCTTGTTCTCCTGCTAAGATGAACCTCGCGCGCGGCTTCCATACACCTGCATACCGACCAAGAGTCCACTCACCTGCCTCGCTTACCATCGCGCGCGGCTTGTGGGTCCTCTAAATATCAACCTTGACTTCACTTACGATTCGCAATCGCGAGACGCAGGAAATCTGCCTATCAAGTCGGATGGATCTCAAGTCGGAGGTTACGATATGAGGAGATTAACATGATTTCAAAGCTTGAGAGATGGGTACGGGTGAGACGGTGAGGTAGGTTGGAGAAGATTGGTAAGAACCGCCGATGGGTCGAAGTTGAAGGGACACGCATTGTCTACATGTGGACTTTTGATTGTATATATAAGAGCTGCGTACTTACCTCTATGTTAGCCGACATCTAAAATCTATTCACTGGTCTGCTTTTTCAACTTGCATCGTCAGCTTCTGTCCTGTGGAACCTCATCTCGTTTCCGAACACCAGAATCATTCCCAAACATGGCAACCAAACCAGCCGTACTCATTCTCGGCGCCGGTCCAAGAAGTAAGCAGTGTCTTTCCCAGCCTTCCTTCCGTCGCGTCCGGACGCATCACACTGCTCTCCATTCCCTTGCACATCCTTCACACTTTGGCCATAACCTCCAGAACTTCCAGAACATCAAAGCATCTTCATCCCTCCTTCCCCCCATCAATGAAACACGCAAAGATAGACTCATCACTTACAATATCCCCTCACAGTCGGCGCCTCTCTAGCCTCCCACTTCTCCAAATGCAACTATTCCATCGCCCTCGCCTCCCGCCACGGAACCAACACCCTCCTCCCCAACGGGCACCTCTCCCTCCTCGCCGACTTCTCCCACCCCTCCAGCATCCCCTCCCTCTTCGCCTCCGTCCAAACCCACTTCTCCACTCCCCCAAGCGTCGTAATCTACAACGCCGGAGCATTCACTCCTCCGCCTTCAACCACCAATGTGCTATCCATCCCAGCCGAAGGCTTGGCTGGAGATTTCAATGTGAACACGATAAGTCCGTATGTTGCTGCGCAGGAGGCTGTGAAGGCTTGGGATGGGATGGGAGACGGCGAGGGAGGGAAGGTGAAAGGCTTGTTTATCTACACGGGGAATAAATGTAATGTGGAGATTGTGCCGTGGCCGATGATGTTGACGGGGGGTGCGGGAAAGGCGGCGACGGCGTATTGGATTGGGACGGTGGATGGGTTGATGAAGGAGAAAGGGTATCGGTGAGTGTGGATTTCTTTGCGTGGCTTCCCAAAGAAGGTGCCTGTGTCACCATGTTCGACCGGATGGACGAGGGCTTTACGAGAGAATGTATCTGTGCTCATGTTGGAGTGGAGTGAGGATGAGGATGTTGCTTGGATGCTGCTAACTTTGCCATTTCAGATTCTTCTATGCAGATGAGCGTTTCCCGGACGGCAAATTGAAAGGAGCCGCTCTCGATGGTGATGCGCATGGAGAGTTCTACGTGCACTTGGCAGAGCAGGGTGGCACTGGTGTGGACGGGAGAGAGGGGGTTCCGTGGCATGCTACGTTCGTCAAGGGGAAGGGGTATGTGTATTTCAAGAAGGATGCCGAAGAGGCTGGTGCCGCCTGATGGAAGAGAATAAAGAGGTGAAATATTACTTGAGAGAAGGATCGGTTAGAAATCACTTGTACGCGAGAAGGTAGTTGACGGACCTTTGAGCATGTTGATTGAATGTTTATTCTATTCGGAGGCTGTTCGTTTGCACTTACTCACGTACCATGTAGAGCACTTCCTCCAAAAAATATCAGTAAGTAGTGATGGACCGGACCGCCCGACCTAGGCTCTCGTCTTATTGCTTCGTGCTTGAGTCCCAGATTTTCAAGGACTTAGAAGCTTGAAAATTCGTTTTCACAAGGCGGCGCCAAGAGTCCCATGACGGACAATCGATCAATTGAATCCCATATGAGCTCTCAAATGTAACACATCTCAAAGCGGAAAGCGTACCGTTCGTCCTGTACTAGCTGAACTCGATCCGACTTATTGGGTGGAGGTGATGTCAGCACTCCCTCGCCTCCCCTATTCGGGAAGCGAAGCGACAGACGACGAGCGCAGACGAGAGACGAGGCGAGTGGAGGTACATATGAGGCGCAGCTACAGTTCTTTCTTGTCTTCCTATCTTCTTCTGTGCAGTAGCCAGGTTCGAATACTCGGAATCCAAATCCTGATGGACCCATACAAATCGAAACTTCTGACCAGACTGAGATGATGTGAGTGCGAGAGCCCGACCACTTGGGTGTTGTTGTGGCTTGTGAGAAGCTGTCTATTTGAGAAGGAGGGGTAACCAGCTACTCCACTCGCTCCTTCCGTCTTTGGAGATTGTAAACCAATATTCTAGGTTCGCAATACGGGGAGAAATAGATTAATTCGAATGCGATATGCAACAGAAGCGCTTTTCTCCTTCTCAATTAGTTCTTTCTTTTGTTTCCTTCTTCTCTGTTCCTTTGCTTGACCAATCAATTGCGATAGGTAATGGAATTGCTCAACTTGAACCCATGCTCTCCTTGGCCTCGCATTCCGTGAACGGCAATTCAAATCTCACCAAACGCCAATTGATAAAGCTAAGTATACGGGAGAAATAGATTAATTGAAATGCGATATGCAACAAAATGATTATCTCTCTCTCTTCTCATAGTGTTAAAGTATCCTTCTCTTGAGGTATTTGTTTCCTCGCTTCGTTGGTGGAGAAGGGGCAGAGGGAGGGGAACATCCACACCTACCGCAAGCTAGGACTCGAATAAAGTATCAAGGGACCTTCGCAAGACTTGACGTAAGGGACCAGTGAAATCAAGAAGTAAAATAGATTACCTAGTTTGCGATATGCAACAGAAACCCTCTTACCCTACAATTTTGGTGTTCTTTGCCTGCCATTTCTTCTGCCCGCATACAGTAGGTAGGTGGGACACTGCTCCTCCAAAGTCGCGGGGTATCTAGGTCTTCACTTGGTAGGTAGGTAGGTAATTTCCTCTTTCGTAAAGACAATACTTTCCGCAAAAAGCAAGGTAATAGATTGCCTAAAATGCGATATGCAACAGAGTCTCCTTTCTGCTCTTCTTCTCGTTACTTTTTATTACTAGTCTTCCTCTTTAGGTCGTTTGCCCTCCCAGGGAGAACTTCGCTTGCCCGATTAGGGAGTCGTGAGGGAGCGGCGAGAGCGGCGAGAGCGGCATACCAGTGGCATAACTTGACAATCAAACAAAATCAATACTTGATGTCCATTTAGGTATTAACTGGAGGAGGGAATAGATTGCCCAGCTTGCGATATGCAACAGAAATCTGCTCTCATTCTCTCTCCTCATTGCTTTCGTTAAAATATCACTCTGGCACGTTTAAGTAGGTCATTTCCCCCCTTCCATTCCCAAGCTCCTCAGCTCGCGGGGTACGTACGGTACGTTCCCTCACATGGTAGGTAAGCACAGAAGACTCAACAAACAGTACAATGAACCACTCACTTTACGATAGGGGAAACAATAGATTGTTCGACTTGCGAAGTGCAACAAAAAAGAAAGACTTTCTTAGCCATTTATCTTTTCAATTTGCAATCCCTTTCCCTCGCAGCCTCTCATCCTCTCATCCTCTCATAGCAAACCTCGTCTCGTGTTGTTGATTGATTAATTAACCTGCCAACCTAGTTGAGTAGGTGTTCAGGGGTTGGTCGTAGCGCCTCGCTTCCGCCTGGCACAGCAGGCACAGCACCTGATTTGCATGATATTGATTGTTTAGATTGCATGGTGAGCGGAGATGAGGGGGGCGCGGAGGCTGAGAGGGGTCGTTGATTAGATTGTTAGATTGTTAGATTATGGGAGGTATTAAAATAGACACAGCGTAATGAATACAGAGTAGATCTAGATTGGAGTAGACGCCCTCATGACTACCTGTGCTCGTCAAGAGCCGGGAGGCTGACCGAGGTATTAATGAGGCTTCGCTGAATTGAATGTATCACATGAAAGCGAGGTCTTGAACACGTTGGAAGAGAAGATGTGACAATTTTATGAAGTATTTTTTTTTGGTATTCTTTTGATTGTTGATGTTCTGATTTGAGATTCAAGTAATCTCAAAGTTGAGTGTGAGGTGTTCTATAATATGTGCGCGATAGAAAGGCAAGGGGGATCAAACAAGTAAAGATCAAAAAAAACTGATGAGACGTCGAAGATAGTTAACTTCTGTTGCCCGTCTGAGTCGCTCGCTCCAAAGCCCAAAATCCATTCCATTTCCCGTTCCCGTCCCAAAGCAAAGAACACTTTCATAACATTCAACCCTTCCTTCTTACAGTCCCTTTCCTTCCCCATGAACAAGAACAAATGAAAACAGAATACAAGCACAAGTTGCAAGTAGAGTATGTGATGATGACAAGGTCATAGAACGCCGATGTGCTGCATCAGTGAAGACGGCACTAGAAGTATCCCACGCTAAATCGCAGCAAGCAAGCAAAGCAAAGACAAGAAGACTGGAGAAACTACAGGTGCATGGTCAAGGACATCAGTCTCTCAACACAGGCATCCATGTCCCTCGCAAGTCTCTCGACGCGCCGTAAGGCAGCGTCAGAGGCGGCATCGTCTGTCTTGCTAACGAGTTCGTATTGCGATGGCTTGATGGAAAGGTTGGCAAGGAAGCTGATGTCGAGTTCTTGCTTGGGTTCTGAGACAGTGGTGGCAGGGACTGGGGCAGAGTACAGAGCAAATGCTGGGTCGGCATCGAACTCCTCGTCTACGACGACGGAGAGCTCGGCCTTCTCTGGCTCGGAGACGGGCATGCGCTCGATCTTGGGGAGCTCGACCTTCTCGGCATCGCTGATGGATGGGGTGAAGGAGGAGCTCTTTCCGGACAAGGTCTCCGAGTCGAGGATGGTCTCAGGGAGGCTAAGGACGGAGAAGACTTGTGGCTGGTAGGAGTATGTGCCATTGAGATCAAGCATGGAGAAGTCCATTGTTTGTTCTGGGATCATGGTCATGCCGATGTGTTGTTGCTGCATTTGCTGTTGTTGGGCTGCGTATGGGTTGATGTCCTTGCGCACCCGTTGTTGAGGTTGTTGTTGCTCGACCTGTTGGGGTTGTTGCTGAACAGCTTGTGCGGTTTGAGCAGCGGCTGGGTTCGATGCAAGAGTATCGAGGAAGCCAGAGAATGATGGTGATGAAAGGAGCATGCGAGTGAGATCCGAAAGACGGGTGTTCTCCTCCATCAAAGCTCTGTTCTGGTTTCGAAGATCCGTGTTCTCGTTGACCTTGACAGCGATCTCGCCTTCAAGTTGGCCAATGTATTCTATGACGAGTTAGCAATTGTTCATGTATCTGTCTGGTGGTGGTTATTCTTACCCTTCCTTCTTGATCGGAAAGCGCGGGCGGAAACCTTGTTTCGGAGTTGTCTTCGCTCCTTGCTGCTGAGCTTCTTTCCCTCCTCGCTAGCAAGGAGTCTCTCGTCCTCATCCATATCCTCCTCATCCTTTCGTGCACGCTGGACGTGGGACATGTTGTTGCCATTGTTCGAGGTCTCATCGCTTCCAACACTACTGTGTCTCATCGAGTTGAGCAATTGCGAGATTTTCTCCTCAACAATAGGATCAGTGACAGTTGATCCACGGGCACGTTGAGGTTGCTTCTGTTGTCCGACCATTGCGTTTTGTCGTTGCTGTTGGATGATTTGTTGCTGTTGCTTCTGTTGGGCTTGAGCCTTGGCAAGAGCAGCTTGTTGTTGATGCATACCAGGCCAGAGACGACCGACGTTACTCGACTGGGTTGGTAGAACGGCTGGAGTGGAGATAGTTGATTGAGGGTTGATGAACTCTGGTGATGCTTCTGGGTAGAAGAAAGCTGGTTCCTGCTTTGGCGAATCGAAGTCCATATCCATATCGGGAAATCCAGTCTGATTTGGAGCAGTTCCGAAGTCGAACTCATCAGTGCCGTTGTACCCCGATAGATATCCATCCGCATATCCGTTGTACTGGTTCATCTGGTTGACAGCCAAAGTACTGGCGACGGCTCCTTGAGGGATGCCGGTTTGTTGTTTGTACATCCCATAGTTGTGACTTGGACCGCTGAGATCCGGTTGACTGCTTGATGGGAGGGTAGCAGGTGTGTTCGAGACGGCTCTGGATGTGAATTGACTCTTGTTTGCTGATGGCGAGATGGACGGTGATTGATAGGACAATTTATCGTACTCGGAGAAGTCCACCAGTGAGTCTAAGGGGTCGTGGCAAGAAGCCTGTGAGTTGGTATGCGACATCGAGGTCGACTGTTGTGATTGGGTTGACATTGCTGCCTGTGGTAGTTGAAGATTGGAGATGGCGAGATGGTTTGATCAGTTGTCGAAGATTGTTTCTTCGATAGCGTGAAGTTGATGAGGGTGAAGTGAAGATGTTTGGGAAGCGAGAAATCGAGTGAGAGTGATTGAGGCAGTGGAGGGGAGAAGAGGGATCTGGGTGCCTGATGAGACTTGTCAGGCTCGACAAGGGGACGCGTGGCCCTGCGGAAGCGCCAATGCTCAGAGGCCGATGGGCAGCTTAGCGAGGTCTTGAATCCGTCCGCAGCAGCGAAAAAGCGATGCGGCCCTCGGCTTCGTATTCCAAACAAGTGGCTTTTTGGGAATGCGAGGATGAGGCGGAGCGATAAAGTAAGTAAGTAAGTAGGTATGAGATGACAAGCAATTCAATCAAATGATTTGCTTTCGGTTTGTTTATGTCGTTGATCTTGATGCGAAATAAGTGGCTAGAGTTGAGTGAGAGAGGATTCAGTCGTGAGTGAGAGAGGATTCAGTCGTGAGTGAGAGAGGAGTTGGAGGAACAGACGGCGGTTCAAATGGGTGCGAGCAGCTGGCTACAAGAGGCAGCGGACGTTTGAAAGGTGGAATCCAAGTTGAATGAGCCCCGTCGGACAGTCGGAGCTCCCGCGGTCAGTTTGAGAAGTCCTATTGGCTGCTTCGACTGGCTGTATTTTCGAGACGCCTCTTCGGTCATGCACTGGCTAGAGCACTGCCCCCCAGCAAAAGCAGGGACAAGCAGGACAAGGACGAGAAGTGGAGCGAACCGGCCATTCACAGCTGCTTATCCTCGCATTTCATTCCTGGAGACATGATCCGCCGCGTGGCAAGGACCAGCTCTACCAGCCAAACTCAAAGATCCAGACACATCCAGGACAACAAGGGGAGCAAGGGGAACAGACCAAAGGAGAGTCTCGTCCAATCGATGAAGCTTCGAATGAAGCGGATCTTTCAATGCCCGACGTTCAGCCAAACTCCGTCGTCTCATGATTGGACAATCGAGGGATCGAGCTGCTGACTTAGCACATTCTCCTGCCAAGAGCAGTCGGGAAGTGGAGTCTTCTTCATCTCTTCTCTCAACCTTCTAGCGCCTTGCCCCATCAAGCGTGACTTGAGGTGGACATCAAACTCTTTTCATGGTGGACGCCCACCAAAATAGCATCATGAACATCACCACTTTTTGTTTCACGTTTCAAGTCATGTCACCTCAAGTCGACCTCCCTTTTGAAAATTTAGAGATGGGAAGTCCCGCCATAGTTGGACGGACGGGGCTGTGGGCACGGAGGAGAATTGCATAATTTAAGCATCGTGATGAGGGAAATCCTCCGATGATAAACAAAGGAGATTGAGGATAGGGGCTTGTTGATATGGCTTCATCTTTGATTGCAGAATTTCGAAGTCCAAAGTATGTCCACGGTACGATCTTGCGAAGTTGCGAGGGTCAAGCTTCATCGGAATGAAGTAAAAGTCGGGACCGAGAGAGAAGTCTCTCTCATGTCACACATCAGAATCAAACCAAAAAGCCTTCATCTATCTGCCGACAGCCGAACCTCTTCTGTTTCACAACATCCAGCTCTCATAAAAATCAGACGACAGATCTTCCCTCAAGATCCTCACGAAACCCTCCGATCCCCTGCATGAACATCCAAACCTCGCAGTCCAGAGGTACAGAACCCAGACTTTTCCCAAAGCTTGACCTCTCCGCGTTCCACCATCTGCCCTACCGTCTAGCAACGCTGCAAACCAGGGATTCAACATCCAGAACCACGGCATAAAACAGCCTCAAGTTCATCAACTCAGATCACTCCACATCATGCAAAGTGCTCACCAACGCCAACCAGCCAACCAAAGCAGACTAAACAGACTAAAGTAATCGTCGCCTCCAAAGTTCAAAACATCGGTCCCGAGCCTCATCAAGCTTCTGCTCCGGATCTTATCCCGGCAGAGCTGAAGGACGCCTCTTCCCTCAACGGCGTGCGGCTTCACTGCCGCATTCTCCTCTACCAGGAAGAGAAAAGTCAGCCTTACGATTCGCAATCCCGCTTGCTAAAATAGAAAAGTTGAGAAGGCTCTGCACGCCAAAGCCTGGTCTCTTCATGCTATGATGTGTTTCTCTTCGTCTTTGGAGGCGAAGTGTGAGATGTGAAAGTCTAGACTGGTGATAGTGGTGGGTTGAGCACGCAACGCTTTTCCCTCAAGTCCACTTCTCGAGTCTTTGGAATGTACCGGCAGTTCTGCTTTTCAACAAGTGTCAGTCTGCCATGGCACTTCTTGGCTTTGCTCTCAGATGTTCAGTACCAGCCTCAAAAGGTATGCTATTGAATTTCACTTCCTCGGCTTGGGCATGAATCGCGCGCATTCCCTTCAAGACCAGCAAGCAAAAACTCAAAAAGCTATGATATGATCTCATCATGGGAAGCTCCTCCTCCGATGCACGATTGGCAAGCAGCCTTGCCGAAGAACTCTCTTTGACTTTGTAAGTTTATATGCCGACCTCCCGAACCAGGAACGGCACTGCAGCATTCAGCTTCAGCAATGGTCAAGAAGAGTTCTCCTCAGCCCAAGACCTCGGCAGCTTTCGATTGATGATCCTGCGAGCTTAGAGGTTATCTAATCGATGCAGAAAGCTGTTCAAAAGCTGTTCCTCGGAGTTCGTTTCGACCGTCTGGGAAAGAGGATATACTTTTCTCTATCTGTCGCGAGCTTCCTGACCGTCAAACTCTTTGGCCGATGAGATGCTCAAAGTCCCTCTTTCAAAACGTTGATCTCACCATCTTCTGTGCTTTTACCTGTCTCACCTTGTCCGACCAAACCAAAGGCCGATCATACCACCCAAGAAAGGTATATATTCGGCCACCGAAAACTCAACTTCCAACCGCGGCTCCGGCACTCATTCATCCACTCTCTCCATCAGAACCACTCCTACCCAAAAATCATAGTTTAATTGATCGCCACCTAACCCCATCTCAGCACTTCCTCATCTTGAATTGAGGACCCCGGCAGCCGATCACTTCCACAAACTCCCTGTTGTGGTCTTGACTCTTAATCCTCGTCTCCTTAGACCTGCATATCTCTTGTCTCCTTGTGCTCAAATCTCCCTTCCGAGAATGTCGCAATTGTATCGGGCCTTCACTATTCTCCTCCCAGTAGTCTAGCCACTCAAAACATAAACTCGCCTGACTCAGAAAATACAAATAAAATATCTCATTCGAAGAAGAATCTGAATGTTGTTTCACCTGACTCCCCTCGACTGTATCCGATGTCATTATCAACAGATCTTTCTTCATCCCTCAGACAATTCATCCATATCCAATTATCATTGAGCCGACGAGGGAAGTCAAACCGATGAATGGAAAGCTTAACCTCCCTTTTCCCTTTCCCAACCAATCCCCGTCACTCTCGACTCCTGAATTAGAGCCACGCGTAAACATTCCCCCTTCCCCCTTCACCCTTTCCTCTCCCTGTCCTGTCCTCCCTTCCAACCATCCCAGATCATCCCTAATCCATCCCTCCCAAACTCTCCTATCCCTAACCCTATCAAAATCCCTATCCCCGCTAAGCGAATTCTGCGGTCTCGAAACTCGGGATGTGGAGGATGTGTTTTTCCGTCGGGAAGTGGTCGCACCTTCTGCTTCTATTTTTGCAGTCGGGAAAAGCTCGGCTGTGATGTCATACCAGGATTGGGTTTCACTTAGTGGGGATATTTTGATGGGTGTCTGGGCTGTGTGTCCTGGGGAGTGATGATCTTTTGGTCTGGAACTTCTTGTGGGTTGAGGGATAAGAGAGGGAGAGGAGAAATCAGGGGTTGTGTCGTCGTGACAGCAGAGCAGGAGATGAGGGAGGGTCATGTGATCCGGGCGTGACTTTCTGCTCGAGAGGTTCTTACAGATTGTTGACCTGGACGTGAGGTCGAGTTATTGTTCGCAACTTATCGTATCTGTATCTGTTTCATAATATACAAGCTGTCAGTCGATCCATTTAGCAGAAGTTGTCTTCGATCTGATTAGTAGTTCGGCAGATTGCCCTTCCTTCAACCGGCCAACTCGGTCATTTGCATTATTTGCTTCTATCTTTGGTTACCATCTTGTGCCTCTCATTTGAATATGTTTTCGTTTAATTCTATGCCCTCTCTCACTCGAGTTTCGTACTCTCATATGCCTACCAATGCTTCTCCTGTCACTTTCGATCACTATTCAGAGCTATTGATGACACCTTTGAGGGAGGATCAATTGCCTTGTTTAGATCCGACTTGCTGACAAAGTACAACAAGCGAATCTTGAAATTTCCTCCATCAACAATCCCTCTCACATATTTATCCACGACTTCAGAGAAGCCTTGTCAGCCCTCTCCAAAGCAATGAAAAGTTTCAGCGGCTGTTGGACTTGCCGTCTCCGTCGCAAGAAATGCGATGAGAAACAGCCTGTTTGCGGCGTCTGCTCTTCTCTCCTCATCGGCCATGCTTGCTACTATGAGAAAGAGAAGCCAGAGTGGATGGATGGTGGGTCGAAGCAAGAGGAAATGTCACGGAAATTGAAATTTGAGATTAAAGAGAATGCTCAACGCCGCCGTTGGGCCTCAATCCCTGAATACCAGAATGGCGATAGCGAAATGGTGCTGGATGGGTGGGCTCAGGCGATGCCGACTCGTCAAGTACTTACACCACCTCTTGATGTCACGAGATGCAACATACTAAGGACATTTCAACAACCATCCAATCAAGAATCGTTTCAGCCCCATCTCGAGTCATCCGCAACTCCCCTCCCTCAGCAACGCGGGCCCAGTTGCGATCTCACACGCAAAGACAGCCCCAAGAACACAAGTATCCCCTTCAGCAGAACCGACACCATCCTCTTCACATTCTACCTCGAACAAATCCATCCCTTCCTCTTCCCCTTCTACAACCCTTCTCCTCTCTCCGGCGGCCGATCATGGATCCTAGAAATGATGCTCAGCAGCCCCGTCCACCAAGCCGCCTACCTTTATCAGAGCTCGTATCTCTTCTCCCTCGCACAGGATTCGCAAGGTGGATCACTCCATTCAAACCCAACATCACATCCTCACCCACATTCGCACAACAACCTATATCCAGATACACCACTCACCCAGACAATAGACGCGTTCGGCGTCCTGCGCGAAGCCCTCCAAGTAATCGACGGGCCCCAGGCGGCCTGTACAGAACACATCCATGGCTCTGTCCGCGTCCTAGGCAGCATCCTCCAAGTCCAACATTTCGAGATCACCTTTTCAGGCTTCGATAACTGGCAAGCTCATCTCAGCGGCGCCATCGCCCTTTTCAAGCACTTGCTTGACAGCCAGATTCCCAGCGCTGTGAACCCCAAACCAGCGAGTCTGAAATTCAGCGCTGTGATGAGACATTTGGGATCTTCGACGGGATTCAAGGCGTCGATGGGTGCTGGCGGTGTGCAGAGTGCTGAACAGGCTGCGTTGAGCTTTGCGGCTAGTGTGTTGATTATGGATGATGTTATTGCGAGTACGGCATTGCAGGAGGAGCCGAGATTGTATGCTTATCATCAGGGTCTTCTTCACAAGGTCGGAGACCAGGAGCCACTTGTTAATCTTGAAGCTGTGGTAGGATGTCAGAATTGGGTTGTTTTGCAGATTGGAGAGATTGCTGTGCTGGATACTTGGAAGCAGCAGTGTAACAGGCTGGCGAGTTTGGATATGATAGAGTTGGTGCGCCGTGGGACGGTGATCAAAGATGCTCTGGAGGGGCAGCTCACACTGCTTGAGAAAACGCCTGCCACTCAGAAGAGGCAGCAAGTTGGATTACTTGACGTCTTCACAGAGGGATACGACAATCTTTCAACAGCATCAACTTCCCAGAGCGTCATCGCCACACAGATCTGGGCACACGCAGCATTCATTTATGTCTCCATCGTCGTCTCTGGCTGGCAGCACAAAAATGTCGAAGTTTGCTACCACGTGCGTCGAATCATCGACTTACTCTCATATCTATCACCACCTGCTTTAGTAAGGACCATGATCTGGCCTTTCTGCGTAGCAGGGTGTCTCGCGGATCAATCGCAAAAAAGACATTTCCGGGACTTCGTCGAAGGTTTGCATCCGCCTGCACTATTCAGTTCAAATCGCTACGCGCTCAGGATTATGGAGGAGGTATGGCGGAGTAGAACGGAAGATACAGATGCAGATGATTCTTCGAGCCGTGACCGTGATCTGGCGACTTGTTTTAGGGGCTTGGGTGAGCTGATTTTACTGGTTTAGCATTTATCCTATTCATCAGGACCAAGTCCAAATACAAGTCCAAAGTCAAAATCCTCCTCCTCTTTCCAGATCACCAATCTGCCTTGATCCCTCGCCATCCCGCCTCACTCTCCGCAATGCCACAAAGTCAGAAGGCAAGGAACGATAAGCAGTCCTCCCGTCCTTCATCAATTCCCTTGCGGCTGCAAAATGCCTCATCTCCCCTTCTGCGCACGACGCACAAGTAGCACACTACGGCGCCAAGGTAGCCCGAGCCCCCCACCGGGGATTTCTTGAGTTTTTGTCGTCTGTTTAAAGTGCATGCCAAGCGGGAACTAAAGCGTTCTAAATCCTGCGTGGTGACATAGACTGAACTCAAGTGTAGCACTTCCACGGAAATTCCCTATCAGAGTTCTTGATCTTTGTTCGCAAGGGAGGGGAAATGCTGATTGTAATACTGCACGGACAGGGTCCGAGAGTGGTCTCTGTGGCATGTTACTGTATTTGTAATACGACGTGCGTGTGTAGATTTGGTGAAGGACACTGATCTGAACGGGACGACAAGTGTCTGTGTGTTTATAAATTGGATGGCCATCTATGAATACCTGCCTCTGGGCATATGAAGCCTCAGAGAGAGGTAAGAGAGAGAGCGAGTGGGTTGATCCAATTGAAGGAACCTCAACCAGCCCAAGATCAAAATCAAGAGCTGAGCCACAACATCGAGTTGAAGCAAGTCAGGGTCATATCGTGTCCAGCTTGGATAGACTTCACGCTAGGGAATGATCTGATGAATATCCCGTGGGCTCTACAACATGAATATCCGTAAGTGGTTAAGTGAGCGAGGATGTGCATCTATACGCTTGATTATCCCGTGTCTTGGTGAAGAGAAGCTAGATCGACTTCCTTGGCTACCAGCTGTGGAATATGCATAAACTTCCAAGAAAGTTCTTGTTGGTAGTGATAGTCTCTCTATGATTTGATCTGCGATGCCTGGAGTGGTATTTGGTCTTCGATAAGAGACGCGGCTCATTCCCAGGACGTTCAATGATGATCACGCCTAGCTACGGAGCCAGGAGGTAGGAGATCTGCGGGGTCACTGCATAGGATCCCTGATAGATTGGTTGACAGGCAGGTTTCGTTGAGTTTGTAAAGATGGATAATGGAGAGTTGCGCAATGATAGTCCAATTTTGGGCTTCTCTACTCGTTCCACAAGCTGCATATCAAGTCATTCCTCGCTGTCCGACTTCCGTACTCTCAGCATCTGTCTTAACGACACTGTCCTCGGCATTGATTTTTACAATCTAGGCATAATACTTTCTCATATCGAATACAAAAATCAAGGAGAGCTTCAAGAGCGAGAATATTCTCAGGCTGCCCGTGCATGTGTCTACTGGCATTGTTTGAGGACCCAAAAAGCCAATGTGCAGTGTTCAGTGCCAGAACTGCAGCTAGAGCTTGCAGAGAAGACTATCCGACAAAGCCTCGATTTTGACTTCGGTTGCCGTATTCCGCTTTCGTATTTGAATTTCTTTCTCGCATGCAATTATACACTTTTTTTGGTTTCCAGGTGCCGAGCCTCCGATGCGAGATCTAATTTATCGTGTCTGCGGCCTTCAAAGCGGGAAGGCTCCCGGGGCTGCTTCCATTCTAAGATTTGTGTTGATCTATCAGTAATCAGCCTATTTGACTAAAGATCAAGATATCTCCCTCAGATTTACAATTGGTGTATAATCTTTCTCGCATTTCGTAAAGCACTAAATAAAGTTTACACCAAGACAGATGTTCATGATGAATTGGTTCGATCTGGGAATATTGCCAATCAAGCTTCTACTGCTCCTCTCTATACAGGCCTCCTATATTCATAGATCCTTCAGTCAAGTAAACAACACATTTTTGGAGGCTCGAGATGCACGCGACCCTCACATCATAGCTCGAGTAGCTCCCACCAAGACACTAATCCCCAATTCAAAATGCCTAGTTCACCATCCCAATTAAGCTTACACACAGATCAGATCATGTCATGTCAGGAACACGACAAACTTTAACCTTAAAAGATCGACGCATTGGATGTAATCCTATCATCCCCCCTCCCCACCTAGCACTAGACAACCCAGCGTCATTTTGTCCATCAACAATGCGATACGTGCAACCGGTAACCGGAGTACCCATCTCTCAAGTCAGAAGTTCCATGCCAATTACATGGCTAGTATAAGGTCAAGTCGGATCAAAGTCTCCGTAGCCCAAGCTACTGCGGCACTCGGAGCGATGGTAACGTGTTGTAGAAATTCCCCGCGCGCTTGTGATGTTGAGGCTTGCCCCCGGTACATGCCAAGGTCCACACGGAGCCTCAGGGCAGGAGGGGTCATGGCTTTAGAAAGTCATGGGGACGGAAAGCGGGAAGTTCCTGTTGATTTCTATGACTCGAAGTTGATGAAATGATGCTCAAAATCTAGCAATGAAATATCACATCGGTATTGCGAAGTAAGTCTGGTGGTTGTTGACCTTCGCTGAGATGAATATTGGAAAGGTGAGATAGCCAAAAGTCTGCCCCAGTTTTCACGGTCGGGTCTTGGAACTTATCCAGGATACGAGCGTAGCAAGAAGCAAGAGTTCCTAGCTTATAAACGATCTCAAACTCTGTCTGAATCTGACTTTAGTATACTCTGCATGCCATTAGTAAGTGCACGGAGCAGCAAATCACTCCTCACTACAGATGATCACGCTTCAGTTCATAGTCACAACTTAGGAAACAGCACGACATTGGCAATAAAAGTCAAACTTTACCATCTTAGATGTAATTTGATTGGTGTTCCACGGGGTATGAGTACCTGAGTCCATACTTCATTGAGAAAGTGCTCGTGCTTCCCCGAAAATCTCGTAGTCCCCTCACATGCAGCTAGCTATCTCTAGTTCATCCATAGGGCCATGTATGGCTTCACCGCAAAAGTCTGCAAAGGACATAGTGAATGTTACCGACAAGATATAGAAGATCAAAGACCCCAGAAATTGTATATAAGCCCTCTGTACTCCCACCTGAAATCAATCTCCCTCCTCATCATCAGGATCATATCTTCCTCTTCCACTCAGCAATCAGAGGAAACAATCTCCCGCTTCAAGCAACACTTCACATTCACTTCACTTCAACCCCACAAACACAAATAACCACCACCCAACAATCAAAATGCAACTCTCCAAGCTCTTCGCCGTCTTCCTCATCACCCTCGGTGTCACAGCCGCACCAGCAGCCAACCCTGAGCCCGCACCAGGCTCAGCTCTCGAAGCTGCCGCTCCAATTGAAGAGCGCAACCTCCACAAGTGCGGCAAGGACAAGTCCTGGAGCCACAAGAAGAAGCAGTGCATCCCTAAGAACCAGTGCAAGAAGAAGTACTACAAGAAGAATGTCCGAAGGAGCTTGAAGCAGCGCAACCATGATTCTGATAGCGACTCGTCCTGCAGCGATAGCGACTACTAGATGATGGGCGAGGCTGAGGGTTGAGGAGAGAAGTGGTGGTTGCGGGAGAAGGAGAAGGGAGGATGGTGATGTTGAGATTGAGATGTCATGGGATGAGCGGAGGACTTGATTCAACGGGGGAGAAGTCGATATAACGATCTTCTGGGGCTTGCGAGAAGATTGGTGCGTGTGAGAAAACAGTCATTACCGCACTGGGAACTTTCTGGAAATATTCTTCATGTAAATATACTTCACAATGATCGATCAAATACGAATCTTTACACAGACGAATAGTACTACAGGTGTCTGAATTATCTTGCCTCTCTAAGGTGAACCTGACCTTACGCATGATTTGGTCGCAATCAAGTTACAGTGAAAGTGCTTTGACGCACCACCTTTCCGTATATGTAAACAAATCAGCAGAGGCGAAGTTGTCTTTCAGGGGCCGTCTCGCTAAACTCTGCCCTATCAGCCAGGGCTTGCGGCCCTGTGCCGGCCTAGCGCGCAAGACTAAGTGTACACCCTTCCATAGCCTTCTACTCGTAGGCCAACTTATATCGTTTCGAGCTCATTGAAGTGCACATCTTGGATTTCAAGACATCAAACTTTGAACGATGCTTTCTTCCGTTCTATTGTGATATTAAGCAAATGGTAGATATGGCACCGCCTGATGTCGGACCTGCGCGAGTACGGAGAGTCAGGTCTAGTAGCACCGTTCACACAAAACTGTTAATGCAAGGCGAGAAAAACTCCAAATTACCCATATACTATTTGAATGCAAATGAAATATTGAAACGCGCTGGAACGACACAGAGTCATATCAAGGTTGCGAGTCTGGGCTGTGCGCGTGGTTTGAGCTCGTGATATTCCCTGTCAGGCCATGAATTCTTGATATACTGGCAACTCTAACGAGAACCATACTTTCATGAAATGCTTTGAAGACGATCAAGTCTTCGGCGAATCCAGTTTTGTTTGCTAAAGTTCCATAATTCAAATTGCAGCATCTCCACAATTGAGGTTGTTCCACTGTTGACATGAAGCCAAGGCTCAAGTGATGTGTGTAAAGATCAACGTGAAAGCTCGTGATCGTCCTCTACGCTAGCCACATATTATCCCTAGGAGGAAACCTACGAGCCTCTTAAGGAAATTTCTTATGCAGATTTCACGTCCAACGATCCACGAAATTTCATTTGTCTTCACCAATCCAGGAATAGGTTTATTCATAACAGCGCTACCACGCTGCTGGCACAGCACAACGTCACATGATGGCTGGCGCCTGGGCTGTTTCATTTCCCTTTCGTTCATCAGATCTGTGCTTTCGAGTTTCGTGTCACGAAGGTTATTTTAACCTCACTCGTCTTCCTTCCCATCATTCTTGACCTCTTGTCTCCTTCCTCGTCGAAATTGAGGTTTCGGTTCGAGGCAGTCAAGTGATGGACGCGTCAATATGCTCCCACGAGCTAACCTCCGTCTGCGGCTGAGCATAGCTGTTTTGCTCTCGATTCTTGCACTCTATTTCTCTCTCTCGTATGACAATCCTCTCATTCTACTCATCCGCTAGCATACCGGGAACGTCAAGTACTGCGCCAAAGGTGCTTTTGGTGAGCATGGTAGGCATGAACACGCACCAGGAACATTCCCTGTTGCTGCCAGTGATGTAGGAATGATTATCAAGACCGGCTATGCGACACGAGATCGATTGAAAGCGAAGCTTGACACGCTTGGTCAGGGGTGGGATGCTGAGAATGTGGATATTGCAGGTGATTATCCCGGAGGGGAACCGTTGACGGGGGTCAGTATCGAGATTGTTGATGTTTTGGAAGGCTTGTTGAAAGTGAAGGGCATAGGTGGGAGCGAGAAGAGGATTATTATGTATAAGGAGTTCAGGAAGGCCGTTGAAGAGACGCCGAATGCTTTGCCGGAAGACGTCCTAAGGACGGGCTGGGGATTGGATATTATAGAAGTACGCTGTTCGCTCCTACCCACCAACCTTCGGCCTCCATCTGACAAATACCTAAGAGTGGTGATATGAAACATGCAAAGATACAAGCTTACTGTTAATATAGAATATCCCAGCTCTTGAAATCGGCTTGCAAAAGCTTCCTTCCAAATCCTGGTACCTTCTCATAGACAACGATCCTTACTCACATACACCCTCCTTCTTATCCATTCTCTCCACTCTCTCCTCTCATAAAGCACACTAAATCGGCCTCGCGATAAGTGCCCACAGTTGTCGCTTCGCTCAGGGTGGATCAGGGACTATGTTTTCCGCCGCTGCTCTACATACCATCCTCCCCTCTCCCAACACCATCAAGTCCAAATCCCAAACCAAGACCTCCAAGCTCCTCACGCAAGCAAAGATTAACAGTCTCACCTCCCCGTTCGGCGACCTCAACATCACTGAACTAGCAATGCAGCACGGAATATATGTCAACGAAGAATACGGGCTTCACTTCAACGGCGAGAGCGCACGACGAACGAAAATTAGCGAGCGGAGGGCTTGTGTTACGTTTGTTGGGTTTCATAAGATGGGTGTTGAAGAGATGCAACAGACTTGGGAGATCTTCGGGGATGTGAGGGGTATGAGTAGGATTCTTAGATGGTGGGATGTTTGGGGATTTCAAGGGAAGAATTTGGTGAGGATGAGTCCGAAGTCTGAAGCGCAGACTCGGAATGTCGGAGAGAGCGAGAGAGGATTAGATGGAAGTGGGAGTCCTGTTGATGTTCGTGAAGCTTGGGAATATGTGGGCAATATCAACGACCAGCATCCGCGTTTTGAGACCACAGACGAGATCGCTTGCATGATTTTGTGCGCCAAAGAGAAGGGATGCCTGGCGTGGACTTGGGAGAAAGGGGGGAGGAAATGTGTGCTTAGTGACAAGTTCGCCGTCGGATATGAAAGGGAGGTTGCCTTCTCAGGACTGGACTCTGAGAGGATCGGGAAATTAGCTGAGAAATGTGGTGATGTTGGTTGATGTCCCGGACAGCGAAGTGAGTAAAAGTGGGGCCTTCAATGTACGGTAGAATGGGGCCAGAGTGCCAGGTTCAAACGGCACGGCGCGGCTGCTCGTTGGCGATATCCCTAAGTTCGAAAGACTTCATGCCAGACAATAGACTACAGAGTGCTGCAAATAAGGCCCGTGAACATGTTGGGTAAGCATGCATGAATCAGAATAGAGCAGATCGGAAAGTATGCTACTTTTTCGCCATTGACTTAGCATCTGGGCCATTAGTATTTTGATAGATTTACAACTTCGCTCGAGATCCACCATCCTGATTTTGCAAAATGTTATCGATATATGCCATCGCCTGATATAACCTTCTCTCTTGCTGTCTCGGCGCTATCACTTGCACAGATAGCTTGGTATTGAGATACACCTTTCGATCGATGGTTTTCTCGTCCCCTGATATGTCAGTTAGACACCATGAACTTGAAATCGCAGATTTATCGACGAAACTTACAGAGTTCTTGGTTCACCTTATCCCACGGATTCAAAGATTTGCCATTTCCGATCTCGCCCTTGAGATCATTCTCTGTGAAATCCCTTACAGGCAAAGTGCCAGCAGGATAATCCATCAGCACGAAACTACTTGTGTATCCGACACCATTCCAGCGATCAATCGGTGGCACGGGATGTGGCGCCACAGGACAAATAATTGCATCCACCTGCCTCCCTGTCTTCGGATCCCGCCAAATTTTTAACATCTCGGTTTCCAGCTCTGTTCTCTGCGCTTGAATGTCCATCAAACGATCTGTTGGCATATGTTTACCTCTTCGCATGCGGGTGCTCAACCAATTGATCAGTGGTTCTCCCGTCGATTCGAGCAAGTCAAACACAGTGTTTCCACCCTCAATACCAAAGAACTTATTGGCGAGGGACTGCGTCTTCTGGAAAGCTGGTGCAGAAATTTCGATCACTTCTACACCTGAGGCGCGGAGTGCGGCAACTGCTTCGTCGAGGACTTTCGCTACAGGAGGAAGGGGCGCCACAACATTATCTGTCCGTATGACGCCCAAGAGTGGCTTCTCTTGGATAGTTCCTTGCTCGTTCCATGACCCATATGCAAGACTTGGATCTCGATCCCAGGGCTTAGCATCAGATACGGCTGTAAGAAGCAATTCGCAGTCTCGCATACTGACAGCGATGGGTCCAGCGCTCGCGGTCAAGCCAATCTTACTAGCTCCTTCTCTCGCACCACTCTCTTGCCCCACGTACGGAATTCGCTCTGCGCTTGGCTTGATACCATACAGTCCGTTACACATAGCCGGAATACGTATACTGCCTCCGATATCTGTGCCGACTCCCAGGACGCTCCCGCGCATTCCAATCAATGCTCCCTCTCCACCAGAGCTTCCTCCGGCTGTAACCTTCCTATTCCTAGGATTCAACACCCGTCCGAAAACATTATTATCCGAGTCGAGAGCCGACAGCGTTTGAGGAACATTCGTCTTACAATAGAGAATAGCGCCCAGTTCCAATAGTATGTCGACCAGCAAAGAGTTCTCTGTCGCCGGCTTCCCAACTAAGCTCGCAATTCCGATAGATGCATCATAACCCTTGACCTTGAACGAATCTTTCAACGATATCGGCACACCGTGCAGTGGTCCAACTAGCTTTCCCGTTCGTTTGTATTCTCCGTCAAGAAATTTTGCGCGAGCAATGGCATCGTCGAAGAATATCTCTGTGAGACAGTTGCAGACTTGTTGAGCTATGGCTGCGCGTTTACAGAATGCAATTGTTACTTCTTCGGCGGTGAGCGAGCGAGAGCGAATAGCTTCTGCCAGGGAGGTGGCATCGTGGGAAGAGGTTAGTGAAAGTTCGTGTGAGGTAAGGATGCTGCAGGTCTGTGGAATCGAGCGGACATCAAGGACATCTTGGGATGGAGGAGACTTCAATAGCCATGCAGAAGGAATTCGAGATTGGAGTTCAGCGCGTTTGCGCTGGGCAATCGCTTTCCAAGGAGCTTCTGGGGCCATTGTAGAAGCGTATCTTTGCACGATGATATAGGGATTGACTTTCGCGTATGGATTGATAGAAGGTCATCTTGAGAAGGTTTGGTAAAGCTGGGGAAAGTGGGGAGCGGTCTTGAGAAGGTTTGGCGGGGTAATAGTTGCCGAGGCTAAAATCTCCTTACCCGTACCCCTATTTTTCGTGACATACCCGAACCCGCTAACCGAGCCCCTTTTCCATTTACCATGCCTTCATAAGTCATGCCGGTTTTCGCACTCCTTCCCACCTCGAGACTCTGAGATTTTTGCGTGATGTTAGATGTCAAGAGTGGGTGTTATGAGCCATTCCTACAGTTATACGTGCACAGCAAATTTGCCATTCCAAGTTGATCACCATCCAAGAGGTAATGGTTGAGGCGAAATTTCTGGACCTCAAAGTGGTACGCTTTGATGATAATTATCAATTCCAGAATATTTTCTCTACCTCAGTTATAAACTCCCTTTCCAACCTCCTTCAAACTCAATAGACATGCAATACACACAAACGAACAAGAGAAACTGAGATTAGGCATTTCAGCGTCTCGCAACTGCAACGAAACCTGGAACAGATGCTCTTCCACTGCGAAGCTGATCGATCAGAGCTTGAAGATTTGTTGCCACATCCGCGTTGCCTGCTACAGCCTCACCACCGGCGGCTTTCTCAGCTGGCTTCGCGGCTGGTTCAGCGATGGCGGTTTCGTTCTTTTTGACTCCGCCTGCAATGGCTTCACCAGCAGCAGTTTCGTTCTTAGCTCCACCTGCTGCAGCCTCGCCTTCGGCAACAGCTCCAGCGGCGGCAGCCGGTAGGAAGATTCCTGTTGTTCGATCAGTATAGTCGCAAGGTTCTAGATATGAGCCATGACATACCCCACTCGCCCTCAGCAGTGACGGCCTTGTTGAGGTTCAGAGTAACTTCATTCTCCTCGGCTTCAAATTCAAGCTCGCCAAGTGTCTCCTCGATGACGAAGGAGCCAGTATCTGCGCAGAGCTTTCCAACCTTTGCTTGTGTCAAGTCCATCGCGGCAAGTGCTGCGTCTGAGACATGGGATTAGCAGGGTACTTGGTGGTACTAAGGGGCTACGTACTGGTGCCATCAAAGACATAGTCAATCTTGGATAAAGTCAATCCCGCTCCCTTGCTTACGCCAAGGGCAACTTGGAATGAGCTGGGCTCGATAGCCACAAAGCCAGCTGGTGGTGCGGCAGGTGTCTTGTTCTCAGTGACTTGAAAGTAAATTAGCGAAGAGAACAATGAGGTATCTTGATTGTCACTCACCGGTGAGTTCATCAGCGGCTTGTGATTGAAACTCAAACTCAAAAGCACCAATAGCCTGGTTTCCTGTCAGACTCTATGCGGAATTAGGAACGAAGCGGGCTTACTGATTTGGTGAAGAGGGTATCTTGCTTGATATCGCCCTGTTTTGGTCAGTCATAGCCGATGAAACCCAAAAGGTCGAATACTTACTCCTTCGAGTGCGACGGCTGTTCCGAAAGCACCGACGAGTTCCTTCTCTATTTCTAGGTTAGCTAAAGATTGGCATGTATTTGACTTAATGTCGTCTGCAAAGCCGAAGACATGAAAGTCATTCCAGGAAAGTGGTGCTCACCTCCTGCAAGTTTCTCTTCCTCGCCCTCTCCAACTGCTGCTTCTCCTGCTGCTGCTTCTCCTGCTGCTGCTTCTCCTGCTGCTGCTTCTCCTGCTGCTGCTTCTCCTGCTGCTGCTTCTCCTGCTGCTGCTTCTCCTGCTGCTGCTTCTCCTGCTGCTGCTTCTCCTTCTTTGCCCGCGGCAGCTTCTCCTTCAGCAGCCTTGCCTGCTTCGACCTTCGCGGGCTCTGCGACGGCTTGTTCTTTGCCAGCCTCAGCTTTGGCAGCTTCTGCCTTGCCCACTGCAGCAACGCTCTCCTTTGCCTCTTTGTTACGCTCCTCTATCGATGCTCCTCCGATGCTACGAGACAGTACTGGGTATGAGACGGTATCGACTTGAGATCGCTTAACCGAATGAGCTGGCAAAGCAACGATGCTTGAGATCTGGATGCCCAGAACGAAAACAGATGAGAAACGCATGGTTGAGGATTGATAGATGAAGGTCGAAAAGAGTGATTCTGTCGTATTGAGTAGAAGAAAGTAAGAAAGGTATAAAATTCGGCTCAGCCGGTGGTGAAGGGAACAAAAATGATGGTAAAATGAATGGATCAACCACGAAGCGAACGAAGAGTATGCAGAAGAAAATCTGGAGAGATACAACTCTGGACTTTAAGGAAACTGATTTGCGAGCGTTCAGTCAACATCGGCTGACAGCACCGTGCCAAGTTCATGACAAGACAAATCTTTTGCTTCATATCTGCCAAGTTGGGGTAACTTTAGGCTTGAATCCCCAGATACACGCGACTCACAGGAGCTGGAGTCCACATATCGAGTATTTTAGGACCAAACGAGGAAGTGAACAGCACAAATATCTATTATTGGGCACAAAGCGACGAAGCCAAGGTTGAAAAGTACTCTGGGCGAGTTCAGATGGCAGGTTGACCAGTTTCATCCCACCGACGAACCCCATGGAGATGACTTGGCTGGCTGGAACTGGAGCAAGAAATAGCGACTTCCAAGAGAATCAAGAGATTCTTTCAGCCAAAGTCCACCCTTTCTGTGGATGTTCGAGCATCTCGGCGATGATGAGAAGTATTGGCGGACTCGGAAGTAGGCCGCTCCGAATGGAAGTTGAAAGCTTGGAGTTTCAAGCATGCTGTGCCTCGAGCCCCATAAACGGATTTCTCCCACGTTGCAAAATCATAGCTCGACTGTAGGATACGATAAAAGGAGCAGCAAAACAACGACACATCAAATAAATTTCGATTGAAGATGAGAGAACAGGAATTCGAGACGAAGGCTTTCTTTACATACTGGCAAATTCTCATCCAATACTGATTTGACACTCGCGCAATTTGACTTTCAGATGGTTTGCGGGGCGTTAGGGCCGTTCTGGTTGTATTTGTGGGTCGCTATATGGAAAGGGGTAGAGTGCGGCTGTCCTTACCGCCAAGCGGGTTTCACCATGGAACCATCAGTCACAGAAGACGATCACGTTTTGATTGTTCCACCATCGCCTCTTCAAGGATAAGACGAGATCGGTACTGTGTTACAATTTTCCTGGATTTCCTGCGTTGGAAGTTGGTGCCGATGCTCTCTTGGCCAAGTGCTGCGAATGATTCACAGATCAGGCACCAAGTCAACATGCCAGTGTCAAGAGGCAGTGATCTGAAGATCCCTTCGTTGTTTGCACAATTCACTCAAACACAAGATTCGGTCAAGACACCGAAATAATTTCTGTAGGGCTCTCTCACGCATTACTTTTCAAGCATTGCCTGTATATTAACCCCGAGATCAACGCTTGTTTGCCGGACCTTAACAATCTTAGAGTTTTGTCACATCGCCTGAATGTTGAGATGGCATCTCAAGCTTTAGGCATCTTGAGCATACTTTTTCCAACGGAACTCAAGAACGATCCAATGGTTTGGTCAGGTTCCGAAGTTCAGATCAGCTTGCATGCACTTTCTCGCAAATATGACTCGTTTGGAGCAGACTTCAGACGTTGCGAAACCTTGAAACCTTCTCAGCTTGGACTCTGTCATTCAGCAAGACATGTTTGGGTTTATTTTCGGCGCATCGCGGGGTCATCCCAACCAGGCTGATGGAAAAGTACTGATCTGCTGCATGAAACCCGTTGTACCGTCGTCTGAAGTGGGAAAGCCCCATTTTGAGAGCCGCAAACCGTGGCTTGCGGAATACATAAAGAGGAGGTCATGTCGCAGCCAAGAATGACCAAGAGATTTCCTGCTGCTGCCAAGCTCAGTCTTTGGATCATCTGCACCAGAAACTCCTGTCTTGCAAGCTTTTTGGCGCCTATAGCCAAGGGAAAACATCTTCTTTCAGTCTGGTCTTACTGCGGCCAAGGAAAGCCTCCCGTCTCTGACGCTGGTAGCATTTCGGATCTGCTCCGGTGATGTGGTTTTTGAACATGGCTCGTCTTTGTCATGGTCAGTGTTTGCCCGATCATATGTGATATTCGTTTCCTATAAGATGAACAGATTCTGCAGGTCTGAATATTCTTGATCTTCCACTTCAATCACAATCGTTAATCCATTCCTGTTCATTCTTTCTCTACACAGCTGTGCTGTTTTACTTCAACTACTCACTTTAACATTTACATTCATTCTTTGGAACACTTTTCGTCAAATAAACCTCCTCTCGGGTTCAAATAATCACCAAAACCAACAATCCACATTCAAAATGCAATTCTCCGCCATCCTCGTTGCCACTTTCGCAGCTCTTACCATCGCTGCTCCTACTGGACAGAAGGCCAAGCGTGTTGCCGTTCTTTCTACTCAGACTTACGATGAGTACGTATTCTTCACTCATGTGCTACATTAGCGCCGTCACTAATCTGATACTACAGTATCTCTATCTCAGGAGGAACTGCTGGTGATGCCGAGGCCGAGGCAATTGCTGTTTTGACCAATAACGGAGCTCTTGATTTGAACGACTTGGCCAACGTTGACCCCGCCGATATTGCCTTCCTGGGATCAGTCAATGACATCGCCAACGATGCTGAGACTGACGCTTTCAACGTCGCCATTGAGGCCGCTACCGGTGAAGAGAAAGTCGCTCTCCAGAACGGCAAGATAAAGAACAAGGTTCTTAAGCTTGAGGCCACTGTCATTGAGCTTCAAGCAAAGGCTGCTCAGGGAGAGGACACAGCCGCAAAGCTTGCTGCTGAGCAGAAGAAGCTAGACAACAATATCGCTCTAGACGCAGCAGCAGCTGGACAACCCAGCACCAAGTTGTCCTTCGATGCATCCACCGCATAAACATAATTGGTTGCAAGCACATCGCCATTCTCTAAGTCTTAAATATGTTCTCTGTCATGAGAGAGCTTATTGACATGGATTTTCATTTGCTCTGATGTCGACTCTCACCTTTGGGAGGAGACAGAGGAATTTTGGGGAGAGGGGCCGGAGGCGAGTTTGGGTTCGAGTGGATGTAGTGTTACTTAGTGGGTAGGCGAAGAATTGAAGCTTCGCTGGCGTTGAATTCGACTGCCGAATTGAAAGCACTATTACTTGTGAGCGTTCGATTGTCTTGTTCGTGACCAGCTTATTCGCTCGTGTCTGATGATTTCTTGTGGTGGGATATTGCGGGGTAATCGAGGCGGGTGGCGCACCACAGGCTAGATTCTTGAAAGCCTTTCATACCGCATTTCATCAACCAATGCATGCATAACCATAAATGCAATGTCTGTCTCAAAGTCTTGCCACGGTGTCCCAGTTTGTGGTAGGGTTCGCTGATCATTCTGGGGTAGATAATTTGCTAAGCGAGCCTTTTCAAAACAATACTTCGCTAAAACATGGATCGGGCAGCAACGATCTGAAACGCATAGATCGTCCTTCTGCACAAACAAACATAATCGTCGTTGCTTCTTGACCATCCAATGTATTGTGCATCTTCGGTCAGATCAAGCATCGTAGCAAGAAAGACTCTTCCACCACTGAGGCGACAGCGCTGTTCTTTCACCGACGCGGGAACTTGACCCCAGGGGTTAAGGACTTCAAAAGAGCGAACCCTTAGTCCTGGATCAGCCTCTACAATGGAGCTGGGGATCACTTGCCTAGAGCATAGTTCGGAATAATAGTGCCCCTTCCGGATTAATTATCTAGCGTTGTCGATGATAGAATTGCTGTCTTTACAGATATTCGGAGCTTATAAGAAATTAAACCAATCGAGATATACGCTTCTATAGATCAAAAGTCCTAACTGGATGCATGGTAATGAAGGACAGGGCTCAAAAATAAGAACAGCAATGTCCTCAAAATGCGCTAGAAAATGTAAATCGGACAGGGGAACATATACGAGTGCATGGGATGACCGCAATCTGGATATCAATTGAGGAGATCGTGTTGTCTACCTTGTGTCCGACTTTGGGGGGCTAAACACCGCCTCCAGGCCAGGCGAAGGAGAATATGACAATCTCGATATGCTTTGTCTTTATGCCCCTCAAATACAATCCCATTTTCGAATCGAATTTAATTTTTTTTTCTTCGGCTATTGCAAGCCATTGGAGGACCCTGCTATGGCTACAAATGATGCTTTTGCAGCACGAAGGAGACAAAGGGATAGAGTGGGTGAATGATCTTAAGCGCCATTGGAGCAGAAACTCTGTTTTCGGAGACTTCTTGGTGTGGTACTGCTGCATTCAGAATTCAACTACTTTGAAGTGGTTGAGCTCTTTGTGCAGATGATACCTGATTATTACCATTGTACTTCCGAGAAAGAACCTCACCCAGCATCACAGACCTGCAGATATATTTTTGATCAATCTAGATGTACAAATTCCTCGATCTTCTAGAATGGCTATTTTCAGAGCGGATGAATTTGAGGATGACGATTCCCTCGATGCCATTCAGCAAAGACAATTTGATAAGCCACCTCCAAATGACCTCAAGAAGTTCCGCAAGTGGCAAAAAGAATGCAACAAGATCTATCATGACGATGAATTTACTTGGGAAGATGAGTTGAGAGCAGGATTCACAATGAGCTCAAGCGAGGAGGAAGAAGCGATACCAGGAACTCGGATCACGAAGAGCGAATTCAACACACTAGTGGACTGGAACACAAAGGGCGAAGAAATGACCACCAATCGCCCCAGCATTATGGATGAATATCTGAGATTAGTGATCAACCATGTCAATAAGGAGAGGGCCGAGTTCAAAGAAATGATCGCACTCAAGGAGGCCGAGGAGAAAGCCGAGGAGGAAGCCAAGGCTGCACTCGAGAAAAAGAAGAAAATAGCAACAAGGGTATTGGAGGGAGACACGAGGAGTCGAAGCCGCAGTCCTCGAAATCTCAGGTCAAGACAGCCGAGAGTGAGGAGCCCACTACCTCCCAAGAAAGACAAATCGATCCCAAATGGTGCTCAACCGATTTGCAAGACAACCCCTGATTCCAAGAAAGACAAGATAACTCCAGCGGCGGCTCAGCCAAGTTGTAAGATGATACGTGTGGAAAGGTTCGAAAAGGTCCTCGAACCAGCAGAAAGTGGACCTCCATCCTTTGTCCCTAAGCTTGACGTCGAGCTTACAAAAATATTGAAAGAAATCGATGTTGATCCTGCCAACTTCAGGACTTTGGATTATCTGTTCATTCCCGTCCATATCGGCGGGGCACACATGGTCAGTCTGACGGAAAGCATCTCAAGCATATTATACTAATCTTGTATCTAGTTCTTGATGGGGTTGGCGCCGAAACAGAAGTTTGCATTTGTGTTGGATAGCCACATGGTCGCAGGGCCTGGAAATCCAGATCCGGTCGGGGTTATACAAAATTCATGGTTTACAAGGGCACTGAAAGCTTTGGTTTTGGTACTAGACCCGGCCATAATATTTCCGATAAACAACAAAACAGTGCCTGCTTCGAAGAGAGATAGGGTATGGCACTTATTTGGACAGTGAGTTTAAAAGCGACCTCCTTGGAGAAAACACTAACTAAGTCGAAGATATGTCCTGCGAAGCAAGAAGACAGACAACAGCCCAAATGCTGTCCAACAACGTGACATGTACAATTGCGGTGCCTACACTATCACGAACGCCTTTTGCATGGCATTCGGGTACGATTTGGAGTGTTTCAGAGAAGATCAACTCGATAGGTGGAAAAAGGCTCGAGTGGCGTTTGAACTACTTCAAAGAGGATTCAAGGGTGATTATGACTATGATTTGATCGAGATATCGGAGGAAGACGTGACACAAGTACAAGAGGAAGACGAGGAAGAGGACATCTCAGGGACGGATTTAGACAGCGACGGCGATTTCGAGATGCAGTACGGATTCGAGGACAGCGCAGCTGCCTCAACCTCAGCTGACTCTGGGTACGATTCTGGAGAAGACAGCTCAGGTTCCGATGAAGAGGTTGACGCAAAGGTGGAACTGGATCCAGAACGAGCATTCCTTACTGCTGCGGAGGCACATCGCCATGAGCGTCGCCGAGCCAAGCGGCAACTGGACAGGCTGCCATGGCCCCGTCAATTCAGCAAGAAGAAATTCCAGCGGGCTGGATTCATTTATTCCGCTCCTTCAGTCAACTTTAAACCAGAGCTGAAATACTCGAAACGAGAATTGAAGAAGGCCTGTCGAGACTTTCCGCTTGTGGGGTGGAAGCCCTGGAGCAAGCAAAGCCAACCACTCTTCTTGGAGTGGATACTGAATGAGATGGCGGCAACACTGTCACGCATGCGTGGTGATGTGGTCCCACCTGCTAGATTCTGTGAAAGTGCTCACCATGTTCCAGAAGAATCTGCAACAGCTGGAGAAAAGCGAAGGAGGGGCAATAATGGAGAAGATTCCGAAGAGCAACAGGGGTCCAAGAAAAGTAAAATTCGTCGCAAGGCATGATGTGGAGGGAAAAAAGAAGTACGCCAAACGGGGCAGAAAGTCGGAAAGGTATCAAGGAGATGAAAGAATGTCACAAATAAGCCAAAGGGCAAAGAACGATGTGTTTCCGTGAGCCTCGCAGGGGTCGCTGTATGATGATTAGGTGAGGTTAAGTCGGAGCGATAGGAGAATATCTACAACCTACAACCTTTTGATTCGAAGTCAAAAGCCGGCTGCCATTGGGCCAGAAGCCCATCATTTATATAGAGACGGAAGTGAAAGGTTCAAGTAGTATCATGTATGTCAATTCGATTGATTCGATTAATTCAAATGGGGTGGATTTTGACCGCATGTTTCTGAATCGGCGGGATCTAGCCGAAAAACGGGGCTGATTTATATAACTTATACGGTTTGCATTGTCCGAGAAATTATGTATTAGGGGAAACGATTGCGGAGCCGACTATACCAGCAAGCGTCTACATTCCCACATTTCCTCTCTTGCCACCCCTTTTACTCCTTTCTATGTGCCCTTGCAGCACTCTCTTCGTTTGGACCAGACTCCTCTTCTGCTTGTACTTCGCCTTCCCAAGTGTCATCAGGAAATTCTTCTTCCGGGCCTTCTCCTTGTTCGTAGTACTCTTGCCTTCGGAATCCTTTTTCTGTCTCCTCAAAGCTTGCGTACTCTTGTGTTCGCCTCTCTCACCCTTGCCTTCCCTTGCTAACGCAATCATTTCCTCTTTCGTGCTCTTCCGTAGCTTGGAGAAACCTTCGATCTGATCAGCTGTCAAAGCATCGTCTGCATGTCGATCTGCAATCTCCTTCAGGCGTTGGGCTTGCGATTTACTGCTCTTCCCCATCGCTTTGTCAAGACTAGCTTCTAGACGCAATTCTTGCAACTTAGCCAAATCGGCAGGCGTCAGAATCTTCGTGGTCGCAAGTTTTGAGATCTTCTGTTCAAGAGCTTTATCCTCGTTTTCTTTCTCCTCCTCTTTCGCCACCTTCGCATCAAGCTTCGCTTTCTTTGGGTTTGGCTTATCGTCTTCACTGTCACTGATTTCAATTTCAGCATCACTTTCGACATTGATCCATCCACCAGAGTCGTCACTAGCATCGGATTCGGCGTCCCAGTTCTCCCAGCCTTTGCCCTCTTCCTCTTCATCCTCGTCTGAGTCGTCCTCATCCGTTCCGAGTTCAGGCAATCCGGCTTCTTCTCGTTTCCGCTTTCTCTCATTTCGCTTCCACTCTTCGAGCAGCTCCAGACCCTCAATACCACCAACTTCTTGCTCTCCAAACCTCCGCTCCTTGATTGAGCCGCTCTTGATGCCCATGGTAGCCTTTTTGCCTCTGTCTCTCTTCTTCAGCAAATCAGCACCAACCTCTCTGTACAGCGACAGCAGACCCTTGGCAGCCATCATCGTACCCTTATCTTTACTTTTCCTGTACATAACCAGATCTTGTAATAGGGTATCATTCATCGCCAGTGGTTGTCGTACACAAATCTCGCGGATAGCATTTAAGCCTGCTGATGCAACTTCAGATGCTGATGCTTCCGAAACGAATTCGTTTGCAATCTTCTGGACCAATGGCTCGAGGGCATCGGGTGGAACTAGGTCGTGTGTAGCTTGGGCGAGAGAGGCAAGGAATGATGTGACCGAAGGTTGTCGAGGCGTAAGGTATTTGATGAAGTAGGAATATAATGAGATGACTGTCAACTTGTGCAAGCCGACTAATCTGGACACAAGTTGTAGGACGAGCAGCTTCTGCTCCAAGTTCAGTTTCGACTTGGAGTTCTGGAGATGTTTGGAGAAGAGCGTCTCGGCGAATCCTTGGGGGTCGTGTAGCAGGTGTAGCGCAGAGAAGTTGAGAGGATGCGGCTGGTGCTTCTTCTTCTCAACCTTTTTGACCTTCTTAGCTGCCTCCTCTAAGTTCTTCTTCGTTTTCCGGCTTTTCTTATTAATCCCAGCTTGATGCTTCAGCTTTCCCATATCGATTGCGTTATCGTCGTCACTGCTGTCGTCTTCCAGCGCCTCCTCTCGTTCCTTGTCGCCTCCCAAGAAGAATCTCACGCCGCCTCCAATGACTTTCTCGTTGTCCGCCAGAGCAGCCTCCTTCATGATCTCGACCGCCTTCGAGTCTGTCCAGATTTGACGCTTCCATAGTTCTCTCGTAATCTTGACCGCCCAGATACCCTTTTGCGATGCTCGGTCAGCCGTGAGGAGGTTGTGAAGGGCGGTTTGGATTGTTCGGTTCAATTTATGGTTGATCGATTTCGAGTTTGAGGTTCGCAGATCTGATATGATTCTCGAAAACAGCAGACTTCGCAGAGTCTTGCTTGGTGTTGTCACTAGGATAGGAAACAGTGTATTGAGGAGGTTCGCAGAATCGATTATATCCTTCTTGCGCAACAGAACCAAGCTTCCCACAATTTTCTCCCGCAATTCGCTATCGAGTTCCGCATGATGCAAGGTCAGCATAGTTTTCAAGTCGTCCGGAAAGTCCTGGGTATCCTCAGGAAAGCAGTCTGCGACATGCGCAATGAAGTCGATCAAGTCGTGGAAAGAGACGATGCCGCTGGAAGCGGCGGTCGTGGGAGAGACCAGGAAGATATCGCGCTGGGACACATATTGCTCGAATTGGTTCTGAAAGTCTTCGCGATACGATCTAAGCAGAATTAGCATGTTCCTTGAGCCAGAGGAGGCAGTTCAAGCTCACTGTGGATCTCGACGGACTTTGTACTGCAGACTCGACCTGAAGTAATGGTCAGCGTGAGGTAAGTTGGGATGTAAGAGATTGCTAACAGATCTGCGTCCACCTTATCAAGCGCTCCTACCCGTTTCTTGACCATTGTGAACGTTGGAGGGGAGAAGCGGGCAAATTATGTTCGGAATCGCTTCATATGCTCTCTGCTGCCAAAAATATTTCTGCTATCAATTATCTTAGCGTCGAGGACCCTTGCTAGCTCATTATCACGTGAACCCCCACCAGAACTCCCCCTTTCAAAGTTCTTAGCCGAGTGTGTCTCCATTTCGCTTGTTCATTCAAGAAGCAAAATAAACATTGGAATAAGTCTCTGAAACTGAACTTTTAGGACAGCTACACTGATCTAATCCCTGGTAACATGGACAATTCCTGGATTCATGTCCTTGTTGTCGATTTCAGGGCCAGCCTTTTCCCCGTTCACACCGTCTGCGATCCCATTCTTCGCAAAAGCAGGATCCTGCCAAGGCCCTGCGTCGCTCCAGGCGCATCCGCCCGGGCATTCGCAACTTCCGCCAAATATCTTCGGTAAATTCTCAGCTGGGATCTGAGCCAGAAGTTCCTTCTGATAGCTCCCTCCAAGGATATGAATCTTCTCCACCGTGACAGGATCCAACCATCCCTTGACGACTGCAAAGATCGTTGAGAAGCCCCAAGGAGCGTTGATAATATACAGCTTACCCATCCTCTCAGGATAATAGTTCTGAGATATGGCACTGACTTGTTTGACGTACGAGTAAACTGAGGAGCCATTGCTTAGTCCCACGCCTTTCATGTCCATGATGGAGCAGCTGGTCTCCACAAGGTGCCCGACTTTGCGAGAGCATGCTGGCAGTCTTGGGTCGCCAACCTTTTCATACTCGACAGCAAGATTCTGTAGCATCCGTTCTGCAGTGGTGATCTTGTACATCTCTGTCAGGTTGATGTTGCCAAGCTGTTCGATGTACACTGGTCGTCCGTCCTAGGAACTTAATCAGCCAGTGTTGTCTTCGGATTCAGGACGGTAGGTTACTTTGTCGGTTTTGTGGTAGTATTGAGGATAGTACTTGGACAGCTCACGCTTTTCTGTATAGTTGAAATTTTGGACAAGGTCATCAAGATTGAATTCCTTCCGCCATTGCTCACATTCCACAAACCTGTCTGAAATTCAGTAGACGAATCCGAAGCAGCAGAAGGGTTAGGTCACATTTTCTCAGCAAGCTGAACATCGAACTTTCGGGCCCGCAGAAATCGGAGCTGCAACGATCTTCAGTATGAATTCAATCTTCATGTTCTTTTGATGCATAACCTACGAGAGTCAAGGTGTCTAATCTGTTCGAATACCCTTTCCCTTCCAGCATGGTACGCAATTGCTGGACCTTTGCATCTTGCTCTGGAGTAGTGTGGCCAGAATGACCGGTTTGATTGGTTGGAGCAGTGGTGGGAAACTCGTAATGGTCGCACTTTGGAGCCGGATTGGCTTTCGTGTCCTGGTCGAAGGAAGTCATTGTTAGAGCCCGTAGAAGGTGATCTCTGGTCGAAATTTTCTAAAAGCTGTTGTCGGCGAACAGGATCAAGAAGATTGTGAACAATGAGATTATTGAACTCATTTAAATCCTGTTGACTCAATCAAGTACAGCATCTAGCCTCGAGGTATGCACAACCAAGACCTTGGCCGAGGTAGTGCGAATCATGAAGTCAGACCTAACGTAAGCGAGCGGGCCATCAAGTCAGAAGAGTGCAATCTTTCGCGCAGAGACCGAACTCAGAAACAGAGAGCTTTTGACAGCTTATGTAATCTTCGACTACGGGTATGCCGCAAGCCATATTCGAAGTCCTCAATCTATTGCTTCTAAGCCGCTGTACCCTGCTCCTGTATTTGGCGACTACTGGAGACAACGTACAGATTCGATCCTGGACATTCAGATTGTGGTCTTTGCGATACACGTGTGAATAATGAATTAGCTTTAGGGAACTCGTCTGCATTCATAAGTCATAAGTCATAAAACATACAAGCACTGCCAGTCATACACGTCGCACCACGCCTTTCAGTATACAAATTCGCCCGGACCCCACTTCTGACAAGAACGGTCGTACATCGACAAAGCATCCTGCAATCACCTAGTCGTCAACGGAAAATCTAGGCTCTCCATACCTCCTCCCACTGCTACCACTGTCCCTCCTCACATTTACACTTCTCACTCTCCTCACGGATGTTCCAGTGACCCAAGCGAACAAGCCATTACCCCACCCGCTTCTCCTTCTATTCCTCATCCACGTACTATCACTCCGACTTCCACTCGAGGTACTCAAACTTGACTTTCTTTCTCTCCTCGAGTAAGTTCTGCGGGGAACTGTTACAGGGTGTCCTCTGTAGTTTCGCCGACCCCAGCCAGCTCCAGAGCGACGTCGATGAGACGAGGGGGAGGAAGAGGAGGACGACGAGGTATCGGAGTCGTAGTATCTGCCACTCCAACGCTGGATTGACTGTCCGTTCTCAGCTCAGAAGTACGAAGAAGCAAGACACTTACAGCAGCTTTTCGATAATCATAACAGCACTTCCAAATGAAGATCATAAGAAGCAAAGCTCCCACCAATGCTCCAATAGTAGCACCGATAACAACACCAGTGTTGTCGCTTGGGTCGCTTGAGCCGGCTGCGATGACTGGATCGGGATTTGCAACTGGTGTTGTTGTGACGGAAGGATTTTGTTGAGAAGAGGGAACATAGGTCGCTCCGCCGCCTAGATTTACGATCGTCGTAAAAGTTGTTGTGGCTCGAGTGACGGTGAGAGTAATCGGCCTGAGCTGAGCATCATTCTGTCTGACTTCGAGACGAGGCTGAACCTCCAAGATTGATCCCAAAGGTGCCATTGAGTCAAAAAGTCGATCGCACTATCCTCTCGAACCTGGCGATACTGAGACAAAGGATTATAATGATCAGGCTGCGGGAATATCCTCATCTTGTACTCAGCCGGAGGCAACGAGATACGGGGTAAAGGTGGTGAGCTGAGACGCCCAGCTGCAATGAAGGTTGCACAGTTGACTCGTACCCGGTGTCGATAAGCCATAGCTAGGGCGGAGTTCTTTTTTGACAAGGCTATAGAGGGGATACTATGATGTGAGTGGAGTGATATTCTATTTGATCGGGATGAGCGTGGCTTTGCATGAGATGTTTTCGATGGCTGTTGTTGGTCAGCATGCAGGGTGGGGTCGAATTGAGCATCCGCATTGGTGGGACATGGTCTCACAAGTCCGGAACAAGACCCAGAAGCTTCATCTGCAGGACCTGAGAGGTAACGATATAGTCTTGATGACTTGCATTCGATTGAGGTCGGCAGATAAGCGATTTGCCCAGGCGTGGTGTTTTAAGGCGGGGCTCAAAGTGAAGCGAGTCAACATGTCCGTTCCTTGGTACGATAAGAGAACGCATGGCCATGACGGAGCTCATGCTAGAAAACAACATGGCCTCACAATGATTTTCATGGTGTCTGCTGCTAATCCTGGTTCTTCCGATTTTCCAGTAGCCATCTCATGCCTTTCACAGTGTCCTCGACGAACGTCCGGCTCATTTCCAACTCCGGGAAGTTCGTCCAAAAGTAATGGCCAAGCCCTTTGTATATGTCAATCCTTGTCTTGATACCGTACTCCTCTCTCAGTACTCTCTCGTAGATCAGCGCCTCATCACGGAGAGGATCCAACCCACAGACTTGGAAGTAGACCGGCGGCAAGTCTTTGTGTCCTCGTTCTGTTTTACCAAAAAGGAAAGGCACGAACAAAGAGCTTGACATATCGCCATGCATACCAGCAATACCAAATATCCGAGCCAGGAGCTTCAGCGGTAGTAAGCTGACTACAGACCTGACAATCGGCGTGATATAAGGGCCTGTAGGTCCCAAAGCCACGTTGAGTATTGGATCTTGACTCGGAGTGATGAACGGGTGTGATAGGTACTCCGATCGATATTGAGGATCTATGTGCGAAGGTGGTAAGAAACACATTATGGCGGGTACTCCGAGGTATTGGCCTGTGAGGGGAGGCGATAGATCTTCATCGCGGGCAAGGTGGGCAAGGACTGCTGTGATATTTCCACCAGCGGAGCCTCCTCCGATGACGAAACCCTTCAATGGATCAGCTCCCAAGTCTGAGGCATTCGAAGCACACCATTTGAGAGCATCCCAAGCATCATTTATCCAAGTAGGGTAGGGATGTTCTGGTGCGAGTCGATACTCGATGTTGACGCAAACGGCTCCCAAATCGCGCGTGAACAATCGACAATTCACCTCCTCATCACTCAAGTCTCCCATTCCCCAACCGCCTTCATGAAACATCACAATCAACGGACTGCCACCTTCCTTCTTGGTCACAGGTTTATAGATCCGGATTGTTACATCCGATCCATCGCGGACAGGTATTCTGCGGTCTTCCTCGGAAACCTCTGGTATCGGCCCGGGAAGGTAACGAAGATGCCATTTCTCTTTCAACATTGTCGCTCTATGTTCTCGAATTGCCGAATAATCGTTTCGTCCATAATATGGGTCAGATGGGTTTGGGGGCCGTATTGCCGGCCGGGTCTCCAGAATTGCGGCCAGTGCTGGGTCCATGACTGACATTGACAGGAGCTCTTCTTTTGTGCGAGGTGCCATCTTGATGTTTTGTTCAGTGCAAATTGGATTGGCTTGCGATTTTGAAGATGGACGAAGAGTGTAGTGCATGTGTTGGAACAATCTCAATCGTCAGCAAAGATCAAGGGAGAGAGATAGGCTATTAGTCAGCTCAAAGAGATCCTTTCCACGTGACCGATCCAATCTCCTTCAGCGAGTGCATTCTAGATCGGAGAGTTTTAAGCTGTTTGGAAAGAGAAGATAGACATCAGGTATTGTGTTTCTGGGCGCCTCGCAACACCATAAGCGTCTCGGCTGTGCTCGTTGAAAATCGCGATCAAATCCACCTTCCCGAGGACGAAGCGAGACCTACAAAGTTAACAATCCGGGTAAGTATTTTGATTGTTGAAAGCATCACACGTTTCATGGGTCACAAGGTTTTATTTCGAAAAATTGTTTGAGGAGCTTTTATTACTACATGATATCAAATATATTCTGTCAAGCTGGCTACCCCACTTCTAGATTTAGGACGTCCAGAAGTTCTTCATAATCCCCTCACTTGCACTTCAGCTTCCCACTATCTTTACGATAGCACTTACCCTTCCCTGTGGAGGGCCAAGAATGAGTACAATACTGTATCTGGTTCGGCTTCTTGCTGATGTTCTTCTTCTTGCAAGTGATGATTGCTTCTGCTGGGCAGACTCCGCTCAAACTACCGTCAGGGATGAGACCGACACAAAATCGACCTTCCGTTATGCAGGTGCATGGATCGAGGCGAGCCTCAAGTAGCGAAGTTGAGTTGAGTGGGGAGGGATGAGCGTAGGTCAGGCCGATGAGGACGAGGATCGTCCAGAGGAAGATGGTGAAGAGGCTGTTTTGGTTGAACATTGTGTTGGTGGATGTTCCGATATTAAGTGGGTGGTTGCGATTTCTCTTAATATCTTGGGACATCAACGTCTAATGATTGAATGTGTATGTTTCTGTTGAAATATCTTGACAGATCTAGTTGGAAGGGAGAAGCACGATCTGGATTCCCCGACAGCTTATATGGCCTCAATTACAACTGTTTCGCCTGTCACCTAGGATGTTCCACCAGGACAATGAGATCAATTGTCAGAGGATCGCTTCCTTTCATTCGTTGGTAACAGATTGCTTTGTTGTTCGACAATTCTTTCAATCTCATCTAACAGGGCCGCAGGACTTGCATTTTGCCAAATCACAAAAAGCAAGAGTCTTTCATTGCCCCGCAAGGTCCAGTAATTTTGGATACAAGTCAACATCACTCGCTTAGACACTGCCTGCGGGCTGTCGAGTCAAAGTGGATTCACTCTCAGTAGGGACATTCACAGCACCGTTGACTCCGGACATTAACGAAATTCAGGAGTCATATACGAATATATATGAAGAGCCGATTCTCGGAAAGGCAACAGTGGTTCCGAAGCTGTCGCTCCTAACAAGTCTGTTCAATCCAGCTTCCAGATTCCCCATCTCCATGTTCACACAAGACTAAGCACAGCTCTTCACTCCCTTACAGGATGTACATACCTCACGTAATATTCACCTTATTCTTTACTCTCATTACCACAGCACAAATACTTACCCTATCCGTAAAATGCTCCGGTCCTGTCTCGCAGTGTGCACTTAGATATCTCAACAGCACTGCCTCCGAAAGCTCGACTACGACAGAGATTATGACCTCAAAACTGTCCATCATGCCTGTTACCTCTTGCACTTCTCGAACGTCCTCATCCCCCATCACATTCTCAGCAATTTCATCTTCTCAATCGTCATCCACAACACAGAAGCCAAAGCCACCAGTTTCGTTCAACACATCACTTCCACCACCTCCTCCCTCATCTCACCGACACCTTCAACTACGTCATCTCTCCAACCGCCATCCTCACCGACCCAAACAGCATCCTGCATCTGCCTCGCCACCGGTCCCTTCTGCGCTCACCAATCCACACCCCGCCCACCAACCTTCCACGGTCCACAAACAAAGTCCCTCTCCGGTCCACCAGTATCCGGCACAGCATGCCCAACATCTAAAGATGTGCTTCTGAGATGTGGGCAGGTGGGCCAGCCGCCGAAAGTGGAGAAGTGTAAGTTCATGGGGTTTGGGTGGAAGGTGCATTGTGCGGAGAGTAGGGTAGGAGTGGATTCTTGTGGTGGGGTGTGATCTCGGGAATTGAGGACAGACGGGAAAACTGTTCGGATGGGCATCTCTGTGTACGAGAAGTGGATCTTGATACTTGAAAGTGCTGGCTTCGCCACTGTTTGGAAATAATGCATTTACTTGTTGATTCATCTCATTAATTCGATGGTCTAGATAAATTCATCTAGCTGAAGAAATTCTGCCCCTCTCCCGCATAAGCAGGTAAATCGCCATCCATAAGCGTCTGCCAGTACTCCCAGTCCACAGGTGTAATCTCAGGCATATTCGGATCGAAGCCCAACGCATCAGGTCCAGCCCATTGCATCTGCCTCGCTCCTGGAGCCATATTATTATAAGTCAACCCCTGCGGAACATTATTTGCGTAATTCGCTACGCCATTCGAGCCCATGTAATGACTTGCTGACGGAGGCGGAGCAGGTAGAGCGAGTCTTTTCGGCGCTTCTGATATGTTGCGCTGAGCACGCAGCAGTGAGATGAAACGCGGTGGAGGGACTTGGTAGTTTCCTTGTGCTTCTTCGCGCTTCTGCCAGGCTTTGAGTGCGAGGTTGCCGATGGCTACGTAGAGGCTGTTCTTTGTGTCGTTGATCATTTCCGGGCGGTTCTGGAATGATAGTTCGATTTGTCGCCAGGCGCGGTCGACGAGCTCGCCTGAGGTGCGATGGCGGAGCTCACTGAGGAGGTAAATGAAGGCGTCCAGTTGGAAGTGTGATGCTACGTGCCAGAGGTAGCCTTGTACACATTTATTGGTGTGGCCTAAGGAGTCGAATTCCAATTCTTTCAGAGATTCGGTAAAGAGCATGTCTTTCTCTTTCTGCGGCATGCTGGCTCCTTTGTCTGGATATTGCCGAGGATGATGCGCCATGATTCGCATGGTACAGATGACTGATTTGGCGACGTAGATGGTGAGTAGATGGAGAGGGATTGAGGGGTCGCAGTATTTCAGGAATTGTTCTTGGAATCTCGCTTCCAACTCATCGATGGCTCTGTCCTTCTCGGGTATCAGCTCTGGACCAGTAGCCGAGGATAATGCTGTTGCTTCTTTGCATGGTGTCCCGGGCTTTGCTCCTCGAAGTGCCTGTGCGGTTTCGTATCTCAAGCAGCAGAAGATCATCTCCGTTGCTCCTTCTTTCGACTGTGGGGGATCTGTCATCCCCGGACTCAAGTCACTGTCACTAATGTTCAGTGGCACTTTGGTATCGAACTTGGCGAGCCAGGCCGGAAATCCAGCTCCGGCTAGCTTTGAAGAATGGCCATCGAGAAAGACGACCTGCCACCAAGTTCGGCGTCGAATTTCCGCATCGAATGGGGATATCTGGTGGTGTCCACCATCGCGATGGAGGCCCAATCGCTGTGAAATCCGAACGGCAACACCACTCAGGATCCATAGTGAGTGAGGATCATATGTTTGTCGCACGCCAAGCTGCGAGTAAATAGTTAGTTTCTCGTTCATCGGTTTGAAAGAAGCCTGCTTCATTGACGGAATATGTTCGACACTTACAAGATAAAGTATGAACGCCTGTAAGGTCAGGATATTCAGTGACTTGAGGAATCTAGAATTGACCAAGGACTGCTGCGCCCCAGTCGAATACTTTGCCAGAAGGACTTCTTTCGACTCATTGAACATCGATCTGCAGTCCTGATCTTGGAGGGAAATTATAGAGATGAAATAAATGGCGAACATCAACGCTTCGGTATGTCGTGGCACGTTTGCCAAATCTCCGCTAGCATCTAAGATCATTTGCTGGATCGTCGGTGCATGGAACATTTTCACCATGGGATTAACATTAACGAGGAATGTTTGCCATAGACGGAAAATGTGTACGGGCGGAGGATGAAGGTCTCCGAGGTCTCTAGAAACTGCTCCTAATGATCCGAATAGAAATCCTTCTGGCGTAGGATAACCCCCTTGTTCTGGAAAGTCATCTTCTGACGAACCTTCCTGGAGAGCATCTTTTGGGTCCTGAATCTCGTCACGCAAGTTTTCCCACAAAGTACTGTCGTTGTTAGTCCTGACACTGTTATGGAGTGAGTATCTGATCCTTACTTTTCCACGTAATGTGAATTCTCCTTGTCGGCAAATAATGCTCCCCTCTCTACATTGCGAGTTCTTGGAACATTATATGATAGTCCATTGGAACCCGTTTCATGGGAATGTGACGATCCATGCGACCGCTCACCGGCATCTGGCGGCGAATCATCATCATGATCAATTTTCACACCGTGAGTTCGTAAGAGATGCTCGTACTTCCGGAGACGAGCAGCAAGATCGATTTCCGTGAGCTTTCTTTTTCGGCGTCTCGGTTGAAGGGGTGCGCTGGGAATGCACTCAGCACGTGCCTTGATACAGTTCGAGCACGGCTTTTGTCTATCGCATTTCACTTTACGTTGCTGGCATAATATGCACGAATGGCCTCTCGTAATTTTGGGCGTTGTGTCAGGCGTTTGAGATGGTGCCTGTAGCATCCTGAAAGCTGCAGGTGGGGTGGCGTTGCCAGACAGGGCACGTGCGACGGCGTCTGGGTGAAATGTCGTGGTGGCCGTTCCCCGGATTTGTAGAATACTCGGATCTTGACGTCGACGATACTTAAAACTACGTAGGAAAAAGCGGCGGTAATGTAAAATCTTCGTCTTATTGTTCACTTAGGACATGAAAGAGGAACATCTGAGCTGGCGAGTCCTTCATTATGTATGAAAATCTCGGAGACAAACTAAATATCTCGGTCCCGAACCACAGCCCGTGCGTGCTTGGGCGACACGAAACATTCTCTGCCATCACGTGCATGATGTGAACGCTGTACATGTGACGTCTTCTCAGACGTGTTCGTCGACCTGGGGCTCTTTGGCAGTAGGAGGTGAGTCAAGGTACACGACAACGCTGTTTTGTTGATGTGGATCTGAAGTCACAGAGTAATGTGAAGCATTCTTACCCGACTGATCTCTTTCTTCCGGTCACAAGTCCACAGAACATCACCGTATCATACTTTCAAGTTCCATAAATTCGCGAAAGGAAGAGATTTATAGGCTGCGAAGAGTTGGAAAGGCCAGCCTGTGCTATTTCGACTTACCAGAGTCATACGCCAAAATATGGGGCAGTACGATAAATACAGTTTTGGGATTGACGCAGTAGTCTGTTCCTCACGGAAGAAAGTCCAAGTTTCGTTCTAGAGTGACGTCTCGTCCGGAGACATGAGTCTCGAAGAACAGATGGCAAGCCACGAGGAAAGTTTTCGGCGCAGGCGAGGATATCCCTCCCATGTGTTACAGTTTTATCCAGAGTCAAGAAGATTCATGGAATGTGCTATGGATCCATGTATAGCACTTTGCCAAATTGTATCACTTTGCTTCAATTTCAGAAGACTTTCCTGTTTATAAGTCATTTACACGATGCCCGTCCTGCGATTCGATTAACGATGAGTATGTTGCCTCGCAATCGCAAAACCGTTGTTTCTGAGTCCAAGCATCTAATCTAATTCCACGTCAAAGGATGTTTCGTAATTCGAGTTACACGATAGTTTGATTTGTGGAAATTCAACCTGCTGCGAGTCTTTTCAACCGAACTATGGTATTGAAACCGAAAATGTTAATGTATTTGTCATGGTTCTCGTTTTGGAAGGAAAGTCTCTTCAATTCATCAGCTGAGGATTTATCCATATGCCGATGTTGGAAAATGTAACCCAGAAAGAAATTGGTCAAGCCATATTCCAGCCTGGGCGAAAGGTTCAGAACTCCAATAATCGGAGCCTACCGTTCTCTCCACGTCCCATTAACCCGTCACGACATCCCCGTTTCAACTGTCAGCGCCACGAAATAAACAAAGCGAAATAAGGCCCAAATCTTTGCAAGAACAGGGGACGTCAACGATCACGCTACACTTACAGGCTTCGGCCTGTCTGCTCCTGATTTGGAAAACCCTCTTGGAGTTTTCAGCAATGGCCAGGACATGCTTGTGTGAACCATTGCGAGGATGCTTAAGCTTCAACGGACGGACCTTCGTCAAAAAACCTTAAAATGCTCGTCCTCGGTTTGCCAGCCGAATTTGGAAGTTCTGGCGCTCTCGGGATTCCAACCATCACGGACCAAGCCAGTGCAGGGCTCCTCGGGCCGGGTGAGCTGCTCGGCATCCTGATCCTGAATCGGATATCCAACGATTTTCATTGAGTACAGAAATGGCTGGCCAAGAAAGAAGGATGATGCGCTAGGCGATTATGATGAGTGAGAGAAGGTCAAACCATGCCCTCTTCGGCAATTTTGTCGAATTGCGTGTCAACTTTGGCTTAGTTATCGGCCGACACGAGACATTCATTTCTCGCATTTCCACGGCGATGACTTGTATGCAACTTCGGGCCGTAGAGGTACATGAAGCCCGGTATTTTGCTGTATTTAGATCTCTTGGTATCTGAATCCTATGTACCCAAAGTCCTGTGTGACATGTTGGTGAATGGTCTTGTGTGAGTCCACTAGGGAAATTCGCCTGACCAACATTTGCAGCTTCCCGTCTCCAGTTTTGCCCCCGGGAGAAATCTTGGTACCCTGCGGCTACAAACAGATGTTGGGAATGAGGGTTTCTGTTGGTTTGGGACGTTTATGTTAGACGGATGCTAATGGCATGATGTCGAGATGAAGAAGACCTTGGTACTTCAAACTTGCGCATCGGTGATCACTGCATGGCCTGCATGCATAGATGGGTGGATGGGCAGACAGACAAGAGGGAGCGATGCAGGCAAGCATCCACGCACACATCGAATTGGAAATAGCATCATAAAACGCCCTGCTAAGATTTGATTGTTCGGCCACAGATTATTCAAGACAGCGTAATCAAGCCCGGGTCGTCTTTTCGTGGTCTCGAGATGGCCAGAGCCCGGCAGGTGTATTCTTCCAAACCAAAAGTACTTGCTTGCCTGTCCGCTTGCTCTATGCTTTATTTAATTTTGTTGCTCCTCAAGGAGGTCCGTCCGCAAAGATGTACTGCTTGTACAGGTACATCGAGGCACTTCAAGGGCCTGAAGTTCATGCACATCACATCACGGATTTCCCCAGAACCCTGGAACCCCAGAACCCCTGGCTCGCTGTTTCTTCCAAACAGCAGGCACCAAACAGAACACCGAACAGTCAGCACAGCAAGGCGCTGCAGCAGGCAGGCACGGACGAGCATCGTTTTACTGCGCGCAGTGAGTGAGTGCTCACTCGCATCGGCTCGTATTGCCCCATAACTCTCCATAACATTTGCATGTTGGCATAGACAGTCAATTACAATTTTGGTCATCGTCATCTCGCTCACGGCCTCTGCTAGTCGCATCCATAGTCGCAATCACAGTCATCGTCGGATCATATCTAAAAGCAGATATCAGATTCCAGATCGGATCCCATCTCAATGCACGCCCTGTGTATCACGCGGTTGCTAGCAACTTGGCAATACTCTAGCGGACAAGCAGCCTCAAAAGAGCTCGAAGACCAAGGCAAGCAACAGGGCAGCCAACAGCATCGTCGACCATGAGGATCCTCGCCATGGGAGCTGATGGACAGTGTGGAGATCGAGGTGGATTTCGATGTCGACGTCAAGGAGGTCGAACTTTGGGGAGCAAGGATGACGATCAAAATTGGCTAGCTCTATTACAGGCTGCTTGCGACATAAATTAATGACTACAGGGCTGGGAAGAAGCGCGATTACCCCGCGATTTGCTAAGTTAGGTCTCGAAACAGGGCCTTGGGGTACTTTGGTGGCCCTGAATTGGCCGCCGCCCATGCCTACCTTACCATTCCTACCATACCTATCCGAACCCATCCTTTCAAGCCCCGGCCGACACTTGGCTGCAGCTGGTTCTCAGCAGCAAGCATTTATCTGCAAGTCTTCTCGGAGCGATCAGGATTTGGCCACGCCGGGCTCCTCGCTGCCAATCACGGCGACCACAGGCTCTAGGGATGCTGCACGATAGTCGAGGAAAAGCAAAAGCTACCTACCCACCTTACCGTGGGCATAAAAACCAGGCTTGACTAACCCTGCTTGATTGCTCTGCCCTACCACCAACTGATGCGGTCTCCAGCTCAAGCTCCAGTTCCCTGCCGGTGTCCCTGTTATTGATTTCATGCTAGGCTCAGAAATCCTTAGCTGTCGTACTGTACCAATACTTACTTTGGCTACCTCCGTAGGCGACTCGAGCCGGGCTTGTACAACAACGACAACTGCCACTCGCGGCCACTTGCTTTCCACCGCACTGTCAATGCAGGAAATTGCAGATGCAACCATGTACCGATGCAGCACCAGCCCGATTTCATGGAGTCGACCTCGGCCACCATCCGTAACCTTACCCGGACTGCCGCTTCGCATCGTCCCAGCTGGATGGCCTGTGGGAAGACAGCGCTACAGTACGTACTACATTGTGCTGAGGAACCTACAGTAGTCTCTTCTACCTGCCTCGTGCGGTACAGTACGGTGCAGCTGTCGTCCCTCTTTCGTGGTTCGTGTGTGCTTTGCCGCGTGCGATATTGTCCGGTTGCTCGTTTAGAGTAGCTTGACATGGAGATTAGTTTCAAGCGGCTATCTTTAATCCCCTGGAGCATTGATCAATGGGATGAGCATTGAACAGCAGGAGGAGCGTGAGCCCGATTCTAAGCTTGGGTCCTGGCCCTTGCTTGCTCAAACAATGCCAAAGCTCGGGGAAACATGAGCTTAAATTGTCCTCGTCTGACGGTCCCCTCTTTCTTCTCAGTCCCGTTTGGGTTGTTCATACCCGCCACTACTGCCATCTAGCTAATGTACGGGAAAGTACCTTTATGCCTCTGGCTTGAATCCTGCCCTGGCTTGCCTCTGCGGTAGCACACGCCTGAATTGGGGCTTAAACTCAGGCTTGGGACTGGCGATCCTCGCTGGACAGCCAACAGATGCCACCCACACCTCGACTATCCTCTCCCTTCTGCTTCCCGCAGGTGCGGTCACGGTTGCAATCGCCTCTGCATTTGCAGCCGGACAGACAGCTCGGTGTCTCCATGCCCATGCCCCGCTACGAAGACGAGTACAGTAGTCGTACTTCAAGCTATCAGATGCAGGTAGTGCTGTACGATAGAGTAGTTCGCAGCGGCCCAGCGTTCAGCTAAGAGATGTGCTGCGATTCAAACACCCCGAACTCAATCAGACTCGCTAGGAGAATGTAGCCCCGTACACGTACTTAGATGTACATGATTTTCAGCTACTAGTACGTACTGTGCTAGAGAGAAGAACAAGTTCAACCCCGCAGAGCGATGTGCTGACTACAGCGATGACAGTTCCAGAGTTCACACTTTACTGGTGGGAAGGATGCAAGGCTTGTCCACCAGGGCGTCTAGGGTTCAATGGCAAGCCACCTGCCCCCAGTACTAAGTGCCCTGTCCTGTCCTGGGCTTTCCTGCCGCTCGAGGTCACTGCAAGTACCGTGGGCCGGATCGAGACAGGCATTAATTAGCTATTTGCGCCATCTTCCTTCCCTGCAACTCTTTTTCAATGACATCTCTTTCGAGCCAACTGCATGTACTGACGGCGTACTCTACTTAATGGCCGCTAGTTGCCTTGAAGTCATCCGATCACTGAAGTACTTTAGATCCTTTCATCTTGTATGCGCAGACATTTCTCTCTGAGTACTTGTATGGGAGACTGGACGTTTTCTTCACTTCTTTTCCGGCTCATCGCGGCTGCTTCAACCGCAGGGTGCCTTCTCCTAGCTTCACTGGTCTGCCGCGAGATATGCAGCAAAGAGGTCTTAGCCTCATTGAATACTCATACTCGAATCAAAGTTCCGAGTGATTCACAGTACTTCAGATCATAAGTATCTTTGTACCTACACCCCAGCAACCTCAACAAGGCGACTTCAGCCACACGCGATCAGGCCGACTAGAGCTCGCCCACAACATCTGAACCTTTCTTCCCCCGACATTGATTTCTACCACTTCAGTAGCAGACCACTGCGGAACATTTCCTCCTCTGTCGCCAATGTCGAAACGAGCGGACCGCACTGAAATCGAAGCCGCTACAGGATCATCACCTTCACAATCACGTCCGACTGCGGCCGACGCAACATCAAAGTCAGAAACTTCGCCAACGCGGAAGAGACGCGCTTCAGGAACAGGAACAGCTTCAACATCAGCATCAGCATCAGCCGCCATGTCAGCTGCATCGAGTTCAGCAGTAGCGCCGGCGGCGAGTCCAAAGGATGAGCCCAGTATGACGGACTCCCCTATGGGTCCTCCACCCGCCAAGAAGAGCAGAACCAATACTCCTTGGACTCCAGCCGAAGAGCAGAGGTTGAAGACCATGAGGGACGCGGGTAATAGCTGGGCAGATATTGCAAAGGTTTGGAAGCTAGTGGCATTCATCTTTTGAGAAGTACGCTAATATGCGAGGAAATTCAAGACATTTCCACTTCGTACGGAAGGTAGCGTGAAGAAGCATTGGTACAAGGTAAACTTTTACCGTCCGGTCACTACCAATACCCATCCAGTGCCCTTCCTCCTTTAGCATGCACTAGCTCCTGGTGATGTTGGCAAATGAGATTTACGCTTGATGTTATCTGGAAATGCATTGACTAACAGAGCCACAGGACATGCATTATGCAGAGTTTGCGGAAGACGAGGTATGTCTATTGTCGTTACTGCACGTAGGATTTATGTATCTGATGTTTGGGTAGAGCCAGGCCCTTCTCAATGCCATCAAAGAGTACGAGACGAACAAGTGGAAAGAGATTGGCAAGAAAGTCGGCAAGCCTGCCAAAGCGTGCGAGCAGTATGCAAAGGAACATTTCGGTGGCAAGATATAAACCTTGAAGGACAGACCATCTTCTAGATGCCTCTACGCTCAAGCTACTCTACCTCTGGAACATCTTTCAACATCACACCCGCTTTACTCCAGCATATTCGATACCTACCTCACTCCTCGTCCGGGGCTTCACAGAGTCTCTTCCTCTCTTCCTTGCATACAACAATCGGGGCATTATGCGGCCGCATCTGGCTGGCGCAGGCGGATACTTTCTTCTTTCTTGGTCTGGCGTTGACGACTGACTCTCTTCGCACGCGTCTTCTCGATTCCAAAACGGGCCTTTCTTCGATTCTTTGGTGATGCGCTTAGGGGTTCGGGACCATTGGAACTTTGATGCTCGGGGATGGGCGATGAAAACAGGGTCATTTTCTACTTTGGATCAGGTGGGGAGGGGAGGGGACAGACATGAACGGCTTTTTCTTCCAGGTTCTGGGACAGATTTATAGGACAATGGGACGGGTGGGGATCTTATTTGACTTTGTTTTGATTATGCTCTGATTTGATAGGACTAAACAGGACTGGATGGGACTGGATTGCGTTTGAATGTTGAATTCTGACACGAATAGGGGATGGAATACCCAATGGAATAAAATGCGAAATACGCGCGCGGGAATGATACCTTTAAAGTAAAGTTCGAGTTTCAATCGATGATTTTTCAATCGGGGTACGGCTTCACTGCTACAGCTCTCCGGAATGGGTGAGCGCGTTCTGCGGAGTTATCGACCCAAATATGACAGATATACTGTACCAATGTCAAGGTGTTTCTGTCGAGATGACGATATCCTTTGCATCTATCATCCTCGAAACCAGAATTCCGATATCTTTATTTCATTTCATGCCACGCTTATCCCAGTACAAGTTCCAACCGCAGGATCTAGGATCTAGGATCAAGGATCCAATTCTAACATGGCATGGCATGGTGAGCTTAAGCAAGGCAGGCAGGCATATCGTATCACACTCGACCCTACCCTAACTCCATCACAAATCTTATCCCATCACACCCCATCACATCCCATGGCAGCTGGCAGCGTGGCAGCACGGGCAGTACGCATGGGTACTTACTTAGAAAGACTCAAGACCGACATGCCAGACTCGAATTCGGGACCGAACGGCACAAGAACCCATCGTGATAAGCTTTGCCACTTCCAGGTATAAGTGATGTAGCTATGTAAGTGCGATTCTCTATTGGTATCGATATTTGGTATTTTGTCATACCTATGAACACAAAAGATCGCTTCGAATTCCAGGACGCGGCTTCTTGCATGGCATGATCGAGCGTGGCTAGGTATCAATCAATGCTGTGATAAGATACTGAACGCAGCTTCCCGCCGTGACGAGATTCCTCAATTCTCCCTCGCTTCCTTCGATGGAGAAGTTCTTCCCGTTGAGATGGATGGATGGCTTGGGCTTGGGTTCGACTGAAGTGGGAGCAACACTAGACACGTACTGTTTGTGGTTCGCAGGGTATCGTGGTTTTTGTCTGCTTCATTCAAATACAGATTTGAGCAGTGGGGCGGACTACGCAAGACTGCCTCCCGCGATTTTTGTCTTGGAACCTTGTTTGTGTGTTTTGACGCTGAAGTGTGGGGTACTTGAAGAAAATGCCCGAGATCTGTCTGTGTCAAGGGGAGATACTAGATTGCCTGAAGACATTTTTCGGAGATTCGATTTTGAGGAAGAGATAGATGACTTGGAGGGGTAGAGTTTGGATCGAGGCTCTTTTCTCGTTTTGGAAGAACGGATTAATATGTAATGTTGTGTAAAGAAGTGCTGGTCTGGATAGAATATACAAGACAAGCCTGGGGCTTTGATCCTGCCGAAAAGCAACAACGGAGCAAGAATGTAATCTTCAATTGTAGGAATACGAATGGAGAAGAAAGTATGAGATGTCGTCGTTATAAACATATATACTTGACAAAAATATGAAGCGGAGACTTAATACTGCTTGAATATAGCGCTTCGATTCCCGTTGCTTCCGTTGATGCAGAAAACCAGATTCTGGTTTGTTTGGGTTCGATGGTGTCGTGCTGTAAATAAGAATATCATTAAGCTTGATAATAGGATTGGTCAAGATTATCAGAACCATGTTCTGCGCGATATACCTTCAACGCGATGACTTCGTATTGGATTGATTTGGAGATGCGTGGATGATGTTTGGTGTCGCTTTTGCTTCGTGTTGAGCAAGAGTGATGCACCAGTCCAACCACCGCTCCAGCGCTTCAAGTTCCTGCGTCTCCACTAAATACGAGATCGCCATCGCCCTCCGCACTTGCTCGATGGCTGCTTTAAGAGCCATCTTTCTGTGACTGCGCTACATGCTTCGAGGGTTAGCAGCAGAATAACAATAGGTTTCATGTCAGGGGTAGCCAGATCATTACTGGTCGATATTGCTTTAGCTCTTCCTCTATCCTGTCCAGAGATTCTGCTAAGCACGGGAGGGTTAGTGAGCATCGCCGTTCTTTGTCAGTGTCAGTTGGGGCTAAGCGGCAGGCGATGGTGATCCACCACTCATTTTTGCCCCTGTCGGGCCATCTCGCCTCCGTGAAAGTCTCTCCATCATCTCCAGTCGACTGCTCTCCCTTCCCTTCCCTTTCTTCTCCATTTCATCCCACTCGACAACAACGACGACACATCGACAATCGATTCACTTCGACTCGACCCATCGCCCGGACATCTTGTCCAATTCCCCTCGCTGGACCCTCACATTCGCTACAGAATAATTGCACGACCATCAACAAAACAATAAGCATTTTTAATTCAGCCCCTTCGCCACCCCAGTTCTCAAGGAACGACAGGAAGGCCACGATCGATCAAGCAATAGACGAATCGTCCAATAACGCACGGCACACCCCAAATTCTTCAAACGCCTCTGCTTCTACGCCCCTTCCGAGAATACTAGGTTGGACCAGGATCCGATTCCATTTCCCATTCGCTCCCAGGAAATCCTCAGCCTGCGCCTTCCCGTTGAAAGAAGCACGGCGAGAGATCCTTCGGCTTCGCTTCTTTACTTCTTTCTAATCGGAAGCCTCAACGGTCGCGTCGCCAATAATCTTTCGACTCGATCGGTATTTTTATTTGTTTCCCAGTATCCTTCGCGTCAATATACATAATGGTTCGAACTTCGACTCTTGTGGCCGTCTTGGCCTCCGCCTCGACGGCTTTTGCTGCTGCCCCTAGCTGTGGACTGGACAACAAGTGCCCTTCAGACGCTCCCTGCTGTTCGCGTGAGTAAATTACAAACTGTGTATAGACATTCGATTGCTGACTTTAGGCAAATAGAATACGGATCATGCGGTGTTGGAGCATATTGTTTGGGAGGCTGTGATCCTCGATCGTCTTTCAAACTCGACTCTTGCGCACCCGCACCCGTCTGCCAGAGCAAGCACCACACATTCGAGAACTTGGACATGGTCCAGGCCAACACCAAATACCTTGGAGATGCCACAAAGGCGGATTGGGTTTCCAGTGGAGAGCCAATTTCCTACCAGAATAATGTTCTTTTGACCATGCCTCCGGATAGTGTTGGAACATTGCTCGCAAGTACCACGTACATGTGGTACGGAAATGTTAAGGCCAAGTTCAAGACTAGCAGAGGTGCTGGTGTGGTTACTGCTTTCATTTTGCTCTCTGATGTCAAGGACGAAATCGATTACGAATTCGTTGGTGTTGATTTGGAGCATGCTCAGTCCAACTACTACTTTCAGGGTATCCCAGATTGTGAGTGCTTTGTTTTTATGCTTATCCGCAAATTGTGCTAAACTCAACTAGACGTCAATGGTGCAAACATTTCTCTCTCGGATACCTTCGACAACTACCACACCTACGAAATCAACTGGACCCCAGATATTGTTGAGTGGATCATTGATGGACAAGTTGGACGTACTCTCAAGAAGTCTGATACATGGAATGCCACTGCAAACCAATGGAAGTACCCACAGACACCTGCTCGTGTCCAACTTTCTCTCTGGCCTGGTGGACTTCCAACGAACGGAAAGGGAACGATTGACTGGGCTGGAGGACTTGTTGACTTCGATAACAACGTGGATATCAAGACCAACGGGTACTACTACGCAACCTTCGAGTCTGTGACTATGGAATGCTACAATGCCACTTCAGCCCCAGGAACGAATAATGGTGTCTCGTACACTTACAATGGGTACGCTGGCACCAACGATACTGTTGTAGATGGCAAGGAACCAACAGTCCTCGGCTCTTTCCAAGCAAATGGAGAGAATATGGATCTCGGCAAGCCATCAGGCACAGCTTCAGCAACCAAGCCTACAGCCACAGCTGAGTCTGTTCCAGGTGTGTCAGGTGGTGACCCAGCAGGTGTCGACACTCACTCTTCTCCCTCATCCAGTGCCTCTGCCATTGACTCTGCAAGCACATCGACCAGCGACTCTGGAACTGGATCCACCGATTCCGGCAGCAGTGACTCGGGCACTGGTGGATTTACCCAAGGAAGCGATTCGAGCTCTGATACTACAAAGAGTGGTGCTGACAAAATTGGCCAAGAAAAGGTGCTGAAAGGCAGCCTTTTCGCTGGAATTGTTGCAGTTATTGCAATGATGGCTATATAAATCGAATTGCATATTGGGCTATCGGGTTTGGGTTTGACTGCTGCATTTTTGAAGGGTTGGAGCATTGCGTTTCCTTTTTATTACTGCTCGTCAGAATACGGACAAGACAACGGTGGTTTTAAGATATCTTAATGGCGTTGGCCGTTCACTCCTTGGATAAAGTAAGGACGAATAAGTCCCGAATGAGAGTCGTTTCTTGTATATATGATTCTGGAAAGTGTTTGTGGTGGAGTGCGAAGACTACTGTGTTGAATGAATGTTCGGATATCAAATTTCTATGATACTTTAATGCCAGTGATGTTTTAGACATGCCTTTTTTTCTGGCTTCGTCTGCCCGTTGTCAAGATGGCACCAGAGTGATGCTACCTACAGTGTGAGTCTAGCAAGCTTCGCTGCCTCATGTTGGAATATCTTGTCATGCTTTCCGCAGCCATATCAAAACCCTCTTTCAATGGTCTTTGTGACAAGCTCTCGTCCCCTCTATTGTCCTTTACATACTTGTTCTCCATCAACTCGCTTCCTGTGTCCACCCACAGCCACACTTCGCAACAATGCTATTTACGTTCTTGTTTTATTTGACGTCTCAATGCATTGGCGTAGCGCTTCGTACATCGTATTGTCCTTCATGGAAAGATTGCCTCTGCTCCCCTTTGAGGAAAGCCAAGAGTCTCCTTACTTTTGTTTCCTTTGACTATTAAAAAGGCGTTCCGGAGATGAAAGATGAAAGAGGAATACAAGCGTTCATTGTGGTATCGCGATGGAGGTTGGTGTCTTGTTCGTTCTGGGTTGGGCATTCCGTTGGGTGAGGATAAGAGAAGGAAGAGAAAACAGAACAGTTTGGTGATCTCGAGCTTGAGTGAGGTGGTGGGATCTGGTGGGAGGGGAATGGAGATGGTGTATATACATCCTGCCATGTCCCTATCGTTCTCATAGTATACAGCAAGCAGATCCAAGTCGCAAACCTGCGCACTCCTTGTACTCTTTTTACTCCTAACAATTATTTTCGGTATACCGTGGTCGATACCGTGATTGAATTGTATCGCATACGCACCTGTACAGTCGGAGGAAGTATCAACAGCCCAGCAGACCAACAGCCTCTCTACTTTCCTTGGGGACGTTCCACAAAGATATTTGAAGCCCACTAGCCCATTACATCCGATCAGCACACTCAGCACCATGTCTCCAACTCCATGTCCCACCGCACCCATCCAAGCCAGACAACATCCATCCCACACCAGCACCGATACTGCCAAAGGTCAAGCTCAACGTCAATAATGTTTACTTGCACCATCAACGAGAACTACGAATCAGGATAATGTCCTCACCATCACTCGTGTAGGTGGCGATGAGGTACACATGCGAGGTGGAAAGAGTAAGTGGGATGACGAGAGTGGTGGGGAGTGTTGCTGTGTCGTTATGTAGAGATGTTCCATGCTATGTCCATCCCTAGCCTTGCGTATTGCAGAGCTCAAACTCACCTTGGAAGGGAAGGAAAGGCATGAGGTACGTGTGCTTTCGTAGACTTCACGAGTGGGAGTTGGTAGATCTTCACACGATTAATAATTTTCCATTCATAGCTATAATTTCGACCTTATTGTGTCCCCTTGACTGTGTTATCCACGTGTCTTTTAGGATGCTACAGCGTGCGGGGTGAGATCATAGTGTGGCCTAATCGATGCAACAGATCCGCTGCCATTCAGGAACTTCAGTATCTTACAGGCTCTACTTACAATTCTTTTAAGAAGATGTAAAGATTCGTGGGTCAGGAAAGAATCAACTCCTATCCCGATGAACCATTACAGCTTGGACTTATCTTAACTTCTATCCGGTAGCTGCTGCTTATGCGAGATGTTTGAACTGTCCCCTTTTCTGACTGCAACGTATGATGAACCCTCTAGTCACGCCCCTATCGATGGCCCTATCTGCCCCGTTAACTTCAGTGAACTTTCCATGCGCATATAGACTCACTCAAAACACAATTAGAGATCGCTTCCAGCCTTATAGCTGTACAAGTGTCTTAAATATTGAGGGAATCGTCATTTTCATTTTTATCGTGCTTCGAATCGGAGGCTCGAAGGCATGTCATATCTGGGTTTCGACCCAATTGATTCCCTCACTCGCAGTCGTGAAATTCCTTACAAAGCCGCACTTAGATCCTTTAAGACGGATCGATCCGTTTCGTGGTTCATCACCAATGGAGTTTTGTGGTGAAAGCTCTTGATCGATCTGATCGGAATGGACTCGCTTAGTGAACTGCCGACAGTAAACAAATACTCTGCCTTAATTTATAAGGACCCCGTTTTACTCCAAATTTGAACATACCCGGCATTTTCTCCTTTAGGCCTCTTATTGATCTTAAAGTAGATCGTACGAGTCGTAAGTACATGCTAGAAAGTGGAAAGAAAATCCCATGGCGTAGTACAGAGTTTATATCACTTTAAGAACCAAATCAAACCCAAAGTGAATCAATTGGCCCCTCCACGAGTCAGGACTTCACTTGAGCATGTGTATCACGTCTAATTCTGAAATTGCATGTCACAGTGGACGCGAGCCAATTTCATGTACCTATGATGAAAACGAATTTCGCCATCAGCAGGATTCAATAAATTATGTTCATTTCTTTCTCCCGCCTCTTTCCAGCCCGCAGCCTCCGCCCCGAAAGGCAATCACAAGCTGAGCATCACCATATATCCAATCACATTGCCAGAAAAGAGAGAGAAGCAGTAGGATTCATTCGCATTGCCACAGCCGCCGATGAGACTCCAGGAGTTACCACTAACCCTATGGAGAAAAGGGTATCAAGTATAAACGATATTCACGACTGTATGCATCTGAACTGTCGCTGGATCACTGCTGCGGCAACGTGATGAGACGCTTGGCATGGATCTTCGCGATTTCCGTATGCTTGGTCACGTCTGTCGATGACTTAAGCCTGTGTGAGAGTGATTTCTTAGCATCAACAAAAAAGAGACGCAAATAGGTTAACTTACTAAATTTCACGTCAGTTGTTGATGATCAAGATCTAGCCGTCCATAGAACAACCACTTACCACTTCAATGTAGCTAGTATTGCCCAGGTTACTGAGGTCATACTCGCTGCCGTCCTCAAGATGGAGAACATTTGCCCTCTGACATCCCCCTGTAGTGCCAGCCTCCACCTCACGTTTCCTCCCATTGAAGTAGTAGCTAAGCCCACGAACCCAGTGCTGCCCACTCACAGGAGCTCCCAAGCAGTAATGGTCATTCCCATAATTGAGAGAGGTTGCTTTGAGAGGTCCGCTACTGCAACCTGTTTGATCCCACCATTGCATCACAATAGACCATTGTGTTGGGATGGCGAAGAACCCGGCGCTGACAGTGTAGTCTTCGTTTGGGGTATAGCAGCAGACTGTTGGGTTGTAGTTGTTGCATGCGACCCAGTAGTCTCGGCGGCAATTGTTTTGATTGAAGAATCTGAGATCGATGGCTGAGACCGAGGTGGCTGCTAGGCTGAGGACAGCCAAGATGCGCTGGGGGAACATGTTGTTTTGTGTACTGTGCTTCTCTTGGAGAGTGGAACGAGGATGGACTAATGAAGAGGAGGAGGAGGAGGAGGAGACAATGGTTGTGCTACATATACCTGGACCGACTTATATGCCTCAGACTCTGGATAAATGGACTGGGCTCGACTTCGCGGATCAGCTCTTTTCGTTCGCGGACCGTTGCACCGAGAGGAATGATCACTCGAATACAGAAGGTGTGATCAATTAATGGACGCGGTACTTGTTTCTGTGCGGCGTGACTTGCGGCGCAGAAATCTTAGTAAGATACTCCATGGAAATTGAAGCAATCGTCGGCTTGGCTTACGGAGCTGCCAATCGTCGTTGCTGTTGACAGCTCATTGCGTGAGCTATTCGGGGCTCTGCAAAGCGAGAAATTTATTGCACGATGATTGGCGGCCCCGTAAGGGAAGCGGACGGGAGGATTAAGGTTGCGGCTCGGATAGATGATCTCTAGGCACTGGATCTTCTGCTTCTGATTTGTTTGTTCGGTTAAGAAGTGGGAGCTGTCCAAACGGCGGTCTAAAGAGCTGGGACTTCGTATCGTTGCTATCTCGACAACATACAATGAAAAGAGGATGAAACTTGCATCGTTAGAACCGGAACATTCTAGCGTATAGATGCCACTGACATTGTTGAGTTGATGACAATGGCCCTTATTGAGCTGTGAAGTTTAGTTGCTAGCGCGGGGGTTGGCGGGGTACATTTACTGTAGCATCTCCTTAATTAGAGGCTTGGAATCACCTTGTCATGATCCATATTTCCTGCACTTAGAGAAAGTTACTGCAGAATGAAGAAGGTGCTAACTGAAGTCTTTCTTGGTACCTGTCATTACGACAGATGGATCACGCCAAGAGACTATAAACGGAGGGTACCTGGTTCTAGATGCAGCCGATGCTACACATCTCATTTCCGATGCTATGGGAACAAAAAGTATACAAAATTGATGCTTGTGCCTTAAACTAGTGAGATGGAGAAAGTTGACATCGCGCACAAGTAACCATAAGGTTTGTGGCACGCAGCATCTGTTAGATCTGATTTGATAGTTCGTGGAAGGTTATGTGGCTGGGCAAGAAGAATCTGCGTGGTCAGGAAATGGTACAAGGATTACAATCCGCGCCACGACAACATCGTAGTCTAGTTGGTCAAGTCGGACGAAATTTACAGTAATAAGGTTACAAATGTACTAAGCTAGGCGTGCACGCGGGAGGCGAGGTTTCTTGGGAATCAGCCATGAAGTAGTTATTTCTTCCATTAGATAATGTCGATTGAGTATCTTCTCTCCCCGTTGAGTCAAGCAGGCTGGGCGCTTTCTGGGGACTCTCGTGTTCCTGCTTTCGAGTTCTATACTCAGTATTTCGCCAATTGTTTTTAAGTCAGCATGAAGCTCTCAGTAATCGTGCCCCTCGTTTTCTCCGTCACTGAGTAAGTCTAAGATCTCTGGCACTCCATGTACTATCGTCTTCACTGTCTTCTTTGCCCTTTCTGAGTTATCTAATCGTATCTGTAGAGTCAATGCCGGCTGCTACACCTACGGCGAACAATGGGGCTGGACTTTCGGGTATGAAACTACGAGGCAGCATGTCAGAAACGCATGCCACGGCTACGATGAGGGGGGACAGTTTAAACGGGGAGCACTCCAAGACACATGGTTCAAGTCAAACTCGTACGTGTGGCATCACCAAGTCTACCATGTAGCTCAACTGACCATTCTAGCGAGTCGTCTCTACCTGCCACGGTTTGCATCAATGCGAAGACAAACAAGGTCGGGGGTTATCATATGATACTCCAAGTCACCAATTTACAGAATAATGGTCGCAATTTGCCACAGACGGATTGTGAGAATGGGCTCATGTCTGAAGTCAACAGTTGCCCCGCCGGTGGCCAGAGTGATAAATGGGGATGGAAATTCCGGTATGTTATTTTGACTTCTGATCTTGAGCAAAGTTATTGTGCTGACAATCGTTTGCAATAGCTCCGATCCACAACTCGGTTGGTGTTAAGGGCTGACGAGAAGACTTCACTTTGTTCTAGCCAAGCTTAACATCGTACCATTCAAATTGAGACCACCTCAATAGATACTGGAGTCTACCTCGTCCTCTTGTTGATCTTTGCTTCCTTGTTCTGTCTCGTCTCTCCATTGCCATTACATCTTTCAAAATTAAGTTCTACTATTAAATCTTCTCATATTTTTCTTCCTTGTCCTCTTGTATTAGGCTCTATTAATGGCGAAGTAGCCGACTCACTCCAAACATTTAAGCATTACCATCCCTAAACATCCTTAGAATTACTAAATCTCCTTTCGTTAAGTGATTTCTACTGTTGATAATCCTCGATACAGATATCTTCGAACGATGAGGATTCTCTTGGCTGATAAGTATCGTCAGAGAATTATCTGAAAAGACTTACGTGGACAGCTTCATTTTGAGATACATTGTACCCCCAGGGTAATGGTCTAGCGTACTTCTGTCACAGTTGTTCCTTTTTAGTTCTCCCTGCTTCTTAAAACCTCTCAACCATTTAAGACTGCCTTTTCTTCAGAATTACTATATGACAGAGTCTAACAGTTTTCACGAGGAAGAGCAGTAATTGTCATTAAATCAGGTCAGACAATCAAATGGGAGGTGCGCTGTAGCAATTGAATAAGATATAGATACTATATACCAGATATATACGACCTGTCCTGAACGCCACGCCAAACCCTATGCTAAGAACAGCGACGCAGGAAATGCTCGACAAGAAATATTCACATAGAGGTTACTATACAACTACTGTTTCCGACCTAGCTCTCCAAAACCATAATGATGCTTCCTCCAATCACACTGCCCACAATTCCGACGGTTAAGAAACTCGCCGCAATGGTATCCTTCGTCGTCGTCTTGATCTCCTTAACCTCATATCCGCCAGGCTTGCTGATTCCAGCCGAGGCGTCGCCAACACTCGTTCCGCCAGTGGTATTTGTCACAGGTGCGAAACTGGGGAGAGAATCATCTTCCGACGAGCCACCCGAAGACCCTGTATTTCCACCTGAGTTCCCACCAGTGGATCCGCCTGTACTAACAGCCTTCCTAGGGATCTGAACCATAGCGCTCTGCAAGATACCCAACGCACTCATCTGCTGTCCCACTCCTGTCGTCCCATCATAAGCCGCACCAGTCGTCCATTTGAACCCACATGTCGTGCCGTCTGCTCCACCAGAGCATTGCAAACCAGCGGCTTTTGCTGACGATGTAAGGAGTGGCGCTATGGTGGATGCGGTGGAAGGAGCCAGGATAGTGGTGCTGGCGAGCCAGGAAGAGAAGAAGGCTTTGAACGAGGACTGGTCGATATTACAGTTGTTGCCGTTCTCGCAGGCTTGTTCAATCATTACGCCGTCTTTGAAGAAGACCTCGCTGCTACGCTTCAGGATGCCGGAGACGCGGTCGCCCCAGAGGGTAGAGCCTTCAGTCTGGTAAGGTGTCAGAAAATTATTTCAGACACTAGGAATATGCTTACAAAGTTGAAAAGGTTGGCAGCTCCGTGTAAGTAGATACCTGCGTTGTAGGTCCACTGCAACCGGTCAATGCTCGTGCAATTCGTGGTATCTGTCGCTCCATCGTAGATATTGAAGTCAGTATCTATCAAGCCGATGGACGCCTCCCAATCCCAAACTCTAGTAGCCCAGTTGGCATATGTCTGATTCCCGGTGTACCTCGCTAGTCGGGCACCTAAGTTGAAGAAGCAGCCATTGGCGATGCTGTTCTTGTAGTTGAAGCCATTGTTAAAAGGAAAGATCTGCCATTTCAATCCTCCTCCGCAAGTTGTTTCATCCCAACGAGAGGCCATTTCATTGAAAACTGCTTGAGCTAATGCAAGCCATTGCGGTTGGTCTGGTGGAGGGTTCGGGAAGTTTGTCTCTGCTGCTAACATTGCCGCCATCGCCCAAAATCCTTGATCATCGTTTCCCTCTGTTTTGGTCTGATTGGGAGGCATGAAGTCTTCTTCTGGGCCCGTCTGGAATAGCATTCCTTCCGATACCAAGCTGTTGTATGTTGTATCGCCCGTGTACCTCCAGTAGTCGATGAGAGTCATGAACATGCCACCTGTTTCCCACCAGAAATGCGGCGGAGGTAAAAGCCCTGGTATTTGACCCTTCCATATGTTAGCGCTAACAAGTTCTCACAGTTGTGAGGGACATTGAAACCGGAAGATTCCAATGTACAAATTAGTCCTTCGCGAATGAAGGTCTACATGTGAAGGGTCAACGTACAGTTTCATTTCCGTGGTAGAATGTGAGCAAACCATGCGCCGCTGTACTTGCTGCTGATTTAATTGAGGCTGGCAAAGTTGCAGGTCAGTCTCATAAAATTTGATTCTGCTGCTGGAGTAAGAATTACCTGATGACGCTGGGTCTACTGTGATTGCAGCAGTGGACCGAACTAACAGCGCCGGCCACCATAAGTTCTGAACGCGCATTATGAAATTAGGGAATCGAATAATTGTAAATAAAGGTTGGAAAGAGCACAGGGTTCTGGATTCTTGTTAATGAAGAGCCGCCAGGGTCGTTGCTTCCAGAGATGGTGTTGTGGAGATAGTAGGAAAGAATGAAGAATTAGTTGCCCTGTCAAAGGTACTGATAGAAGCAAAGAAAAGTCGCGCGGCGAATGAATGAATAAAATGATTGCGAATAGAAACAAATAACAACTGGTCGCCCGCCCAAATAAAGTTGGAGATGTCAAGAGAGCAGACTTCACAGGAAGAAGAGACGATGACACCCTACAGAGAGAGAGTTTCCCAAGTGGAGCAGCACAGCGGAAGATCAGAGGAAATTGTAACCGCGCATCCCAGACCGCCACAGGATGCAGCTTGAATAATCGAAACGATCTGGACCTTTGCCAGTGGCATCTTCCCTTTCGCAAACGCTCACTGGTAGGATTCGGTCTCATTGAGGCTGTGGTGAGGCCAACACAAGCTTTGAAACTCCTAGAGTCTCGGCCTGGGCGGTCTGATACACGGCCCTCGGACCATATTTTCGGCCTGCTCGATGTGCCCACCCCATCTTGTGTCATGATCCGCCGGATGCCTTGCATCTCAAGCCTTTCTTCCAAGATTAGAAATGGTGGGCTATGAGATCAGTGGTGAAGACTGTTGCGGATGGAAAGCTTGAACAAAAGCTTGTCATCTGAAAACTTCAGATGAAGAGACGGGGATCTCGCTTGTGGTCGGCAAACGTGACTGCCCCCACCCTATTTTGACCCCTGGAATGAGAGCTTGGATATCACCATTGCATCTCATGACTCTTGAGCAGTGTTTAATTTTCACTCAAATGAGCGGTATGAGCATTGAATGGATATCTATTTCGCCTACAAATTTCACCACTTATTGTTGAACTTCTTCCCGTTCACATAATTCACAAGTTCCTTCATAGGCTTGAAATGAGTCCGCTCCCCTCCAAACATCATCCCCTTTCTCATCACCTCACGATAATTCTTCCCAGGGCTAACCTTTCCCAGAACGTATTCCTGTCTCGTCTCAACGCGGGTAGGCACCGGAATTGAGCGTCCGAGGATGGCCTCCATTCCTTGCCAGGCAAAAGTCATGGCCTCCTTCGCGCCTGCTGGAATTCCTGCCTCGTCCAGCATCATGATCTTGGTATTTGGATACTGTTTTTGAATGTACGCGGTGATGTTTGGATTGTACGCTCCGCCACCGCACATGAAGATCTCATCGATTTCCTGCCGCGGTGCATACCGGCGGTAGTGATCCACAATCGCTTGCGCAGTAACTCTTGTGATGGAAGCAACGACATCGTCGGGGGTCAGACCCTTAGCTTCCGCCTTCTTCATGGACTCAATAGCGTAAGTATCCCGGAAGACTTCGCGGCCGGTCGTCTTTGGTGGTTCCAGTGCAAAATACTTGTGCTTAAGAAAGTCGTCAACAAGCTCCTGGTCCACGCGACCACGCTTCCCCATCTCGCCATCACGGTCGTACTCCTGTTTACCATCGGTGTAGTGCCTTATTACCGCATCGATGAACACATTGCCTGGTCCTGTATCGAAATCAAAGCAGGCGTCAACACCGCCTTCACTATCGGGAGGAATGAAGCACACATTGGCGATTCCACCTGTGTTTTGGCAAGCCCGTAGCTTGGTCGGGTGATGAAGGACCAGAGCATCAAAAAATGCGGTGAGAGGTGCTCCTTGGCGTCCTGCTGCTTGATCTGATATACGGAAGTCTGTCACAGAAGTGATTCCCGTGCGGGCTGCCAGGATCGAACCTTCGGCCATGGTGAGTGCAGATTTGACTTGGCCAGCCTCTGGCATGGACAAGAGCCAAATAGTTTGGCCATGAGATCCAAGAGCATCGATATCAGTGAGCTGAACGTCGTTTTCTTTGCAGAATTCATGAACAGCTGATGCAAAAGTCTCTCCAAGTTGAACATTGACCTCGGAGAGCTCAGATGGAGAAGTCGTGTCGTGCAACATCATCTTCATGACTCTCTTTTTTGACAGTCTGCTCTAGTGAGATTTCCCCATACTTAAGCAGCTCGAAGTGCATGGGACTCTCGGGAGTCTCTTGCCTAAATCGACAGAGGGCACAATCAACGCCATCCATTGATGTCCCACTGTTGAGACCCAGAACTATGAGTTCCTGTTGGTATGTTCTCCATTTCCAGAACGACAATAAGGCACTACCTGTGATATCAAGCCCATAACTTCCATCATCATTTACGCTGTTTGAGTGACCATTGGAGTACCCATTGGAATCACCATTGGAATATCCATTCGTGATCGCAGATGGTGCCATTGTGGAAGAGCGCAGAGCGATGTTGCACAACTGTTAAGCGGCTGGTGGTTGAGATAAAGAACTGAGGCTGACAGTGGAGGTTAGGTGCAGAGGACCAGAGAGCAATTGGCGAATTTGAAGCTACTTGCCCCAGATATATATCAATGAAGCAGGCTAGAGAAAGCCAATTGCGAGGCCCAGAAGCAAGAATGGCCCCGTGGTTTTAAACGTCCTGCTGTTCTAACGTCCTCCAGCTGTTTCGTGACTTTCCGAATGGTCGAAGTCTCCCCGGATGGAGGGGACAAACACACAGATCCAGCCTTTTATCAATCTCGAAGGGTGGAGTACTCTTCCCGAATGGTATTTCGAACCAACACATATTCCCCGCATCCAATCAATTCTTGACCCTATAGGCTAGGAAGGAGGAAGTCCACTGCGGAAAGCCGCATGTTCGCTTGAACGCTGGCCAGGCTCGCTTAAACGCTTAAATGTGTGAATGGAGTCAGCTGCCCAAACAACACTTTTGTTTAAGTCTGGACGGTTCGAATTGTTTATTCCCGAACCTGCTCCGACTGGGCAAAAAGAACAATTACTTGCTTCTAGTGATTCGCTATCCGCTTCGAATCTACGGAATGGGCTTTAGTGTACCATAGATAGCCGTGATATCATGGACGCCGCCACAGATACCAACCCCTAGGGATCTGGAGTCTGGGGCCCCGTATCATCATCCATCAGAAGATCATTTGAAATACATCTACTATGCCAGCAGCTTCTTTGAAGCATTTCGGACTTCTCATCCATCTCGTAATCCCGAGCCATCGGCTTCCCTTCAAATATCCTCTAGAATGAAAAGTACATAAGTGCAGAAAATATCTTGCGATCTTCTCATTGTTCTCGTCATTGCGTCGTTTCTGCATTCCGTCTGTACGTCTCCATTCTGCTTAGAATCCAAAGGCTGGAAAAATACGGAGGATTTCGAGCTCGATTTCTCTGACGAAATTGCCAAACCACATCGTGAATACGGGGCAACCAGCACAATGGCTGTCGGCACTTTCTGGAAAATATTGTCTCCGAAATGGCTTGATATTCTAATCTAACCATTCTCACTCATAGCTATTTTCTGTGAAGGTTATGATCAGGGAGTTGTAAGTTCCCCATGAATCGATGTCGTCAACCTCATTGCCGCATCACTTTACGAAGGTGCTCGCCACAACCCATCGATCACATTGCAAGTTGCACCAGCTACCGTGACGATGCTCTTCCTCTTCAACCTGATCTATGCTGCCACATGGGGAACTGTTGCATTCCTCATTCCCACCGAGATCTTCCCTTCGACAATGAGAGCGCAGGGCAACGGTTTCGGTATCACTGGCTGGGCAATTGGGGTTGGATGGACAGTGCTCGTCAACCCGATCATGTTCCAACATCTGGAGTCCAGGACATTTTTCCTGTTTGCTGGTCTCAACCTGATCTGGATGCCCATCGTCTTCTTTTCTATCCCGAAACTTCAGATCGTTCACTTGAATCGATCGATGCAATGTTTAGCACGAAGAGCCCATTGCACAGCGCTATGGAGAAGGCTTACGGAGATGCTGGGAATGGTGATATTCTTGCACATAGACGGTTGAGTGTTGCCAACCAAGCCGCGGTGGAGAAGGATGTCGACAGTGTGGGTAGGCCCAGCGACGGGAATTCATCGAATCATGTCGAAAGGCCGTGAAGTGTCGGTTGAAGATGACAGATGGTCGAGTGACGCTGTATAAAGTATAAGACGTGATTGGGCATTTCAGGCGCATTTATTTCTGCAGAGAAAGCAAGCTTTCTGACTCATTCAAAATGGAGCACGGATATTAGAATGACTAGAATAATGATTACTCGATAATCATAACAGATAGAAGTAATAAGAAACGAACCAAACACAAGCCTTATTTGAATAGGATTTGTGAACAATACAACTACAGTCTGTACAATTCATTACCAAATCCTCCAAAACCTTGGGTCATGTCGAATGACCATGGCCAATCCTCGAGCAATTCTGGGGGTATCTGAAATTGTAACTGATCATTACTGCCCTCAAAGTCCGAAAAAGGTCCCTGCGCGCCATCCATTGGTATCATTCCAAGAGACCCAGAATTTTGGGTGCCGTCTCATTGTGCCATTGTCAAGGGACTGGCATTTGCATCTGGATTATTCATTACACCATTGATGCTCATTGGCATACTCTGATGAGGAATTCCCATATCTGGAGGCGACTCGCTTGGCGCAGGATGGAAACCCACCGCCTCCTGCTGACGTTGGGACATCATGAACTTATCGATACGTGTGATGAGATTGCGAAGACGGGCGTTGGCTCCTACGTTCTGAGATATCGTGTTTTCGAGTCTGGCAAGCAAGTCGGCAATACGAAGTAGTAAACTTCTGACTTGACGATAGTCTGACTCAGAAAGAGGACTCTCGACCATCACAGAGCCCAAAATCGAACCTATGCCTGCGAGATGATAAAGTAGTGGCGAAGAGATCGCTCTTAGAAAGGAGACTGGGACTTTTGAGAAGCCGTCGACAAGCTCGTTCGCAATGGTACATTTCTGGCTGACTGTTGATTCTTCTGCCGTGAACAAAACCATTCTTACCAGCTGTAGAAGTGTGAGCATTTCTATGTATTAATCATGGACAAAAGCGACTCACTTGTATTGTGGCAGTAATGTTCGCTGCCTGGAAACCGAAGATGTCTTCTGACATCTCCCCAACCGCATTACTTGACTCTTTGAATCTCATAGGAAGCTCAGCATGCATGAGCATAACCTTTTCAAGGACAAACGATTGAGATGGCGAATCTCGAGGAAAGAGATCCGAGGGCGAGAACGGCCCAACGGTTTGCTCTCGTCTCCTGTGGAAGTCGTCCATCGCATGCTCCAAAATTCGATACATTTCGGTCGTGAAGTTCCAACCGTGCAGCCAACATGATGGGTTCCTCACTGATTCTGAAACTATGCGCACACTATTTCCTCCGTGCTGATACGAAGTGGTCTCTTCGAAGAGGAATTCATCGTCGACCTCACTGGGAAAAGCCACTCGAGACTGGGATTCTCTGCAACGGGTCACGCCACCCCAGACAATCGAGTAATAGACTTCCAACTTGTATATAGACCAAAACTGAAGGTAATTAAGCAAGCTAATCTCATGAACAGCCGGGGATGACCTACCAGTCTCCGTCTCTCTTCCATCTCAATACGACCAATACTGTCAGGCCAGCTTTTCTCGTCATGAAGACCATCCAGTGCTACCAAAGCGTGACACAATCCAAGGTACTGATGCATTATTTCGACCTTTCCAAGTTGAACTCCAAACAAAGCCAGCAAAGCAAAGCTCCTCATATACTTTAGACCTCGTGAAGAAGCTAGGTCTGGAGGTATGACGTCTTTCGCAGCTTCATAAAACGTCTCTGCCGTTGGCAAAGTGAAATATGCAGGATCCCATCGTCCTGGTGGCAAAGCTCCATCTCTTGCCTTGCACTAGCTAATGCACAAATTGACATGACTGCTGCGAATAGTCCTGGGTCTCTGAGATATTGCCTCTCGGCGAGTTTCCGCAACAATGTTCCTCTGTGGAAGAGTGGGAAAATTGGGTAAACGACTTCGAAATAGACATTTACAAGATTTGCAACCTTGTCCCTGTTTGCGAGAACCACCTCCCGAACGTCTTTGGCTGGTGAGAAGCCCCCCAGTTCATCTGCTTCTACACGGTGGTTGGAAGTCGGGGTGCCGTCCTCAGGTGATCGAGATGATGACGCATATTGAGCATGTCTATCCTCATGTCTTAAAGGTAGAAGCCAGTTCGGACTGGTGTCTGTTCGCCCTTGCGAAGTTTCCTGTTCCGAGATTGACATCTTCTTGCCACGTTTCTTCGCCGGCCGATCATAAGTGCAAGCAAGGTCGAAGTCAACACAATTCTGACAGCAAGAATCGTTCTCTTCCGAGCCTTTGCAGCGTATGGATCGGCGATTACAGAAATCTAGATCAACGTAAGCATTTAATACCTCGCAAAAACGTAAATATAATGAAAAACAAACCGCATGCCCGGGTGGTGCGCCTTATCTTCTTGGTCTTCCTGCGTGGCTCTGATACCGGGGAAGATGGCCTGGGATGATGATTGTTCAAGGACAGCCCATGCGTGGCCAAGAGGAATAGAACAGAAGTTCACCCAAAGTCAAGCGTCAGATAATGTAAGGAAGCCATGCACCCCGTGATCAATACGAGTTGCGAGAGGGTGTGGGATATGTTACTTGGGAAAGCTCCTAGTGTTCTTCTTGGAATGGTTATTCCCGAAACAGTTACGTGAAAACTATTACTTGATTCCTGACTCAGCATTCTTCTTCTCATTCCTTCTCATCTTCTTACTATCAACAGCATGAGCCATGAAAAGATAGGTTTGTTATCAAAACCCCGGGGTAAAAACCCTCCGTGTTGCATTTCGATAACACTTACTCGTGTTGGGGAGGGCGAGGTCATCGCGATGCACGCATTAATTCCGAACATGCAGTATCCAGCAGGACCTTCACAGCTTTTGTCCGTAGGATAGATTCAAATAAACTTGAGCACCAACATCTCGATACATTTCGTATGCCAAGTTCAACATCGACCAGATGTCATGCCGCTGACGAAATGTCATGCATATCAGATGCTGTATGATTAAGTAATCCTAATTCCCAGCAAATCTTTCCCCAGAAAGTCTTCACACCCTCATCATGGGTCCCAGTAACAAGTCACATCAGAAGGATCTCTGCTGATGACCAGACTGTGGACCCTAGCCGGGAGCTCGGAGAGTACCCTGTAGGCGATCTCCTGCGTCTCTTGCATTTCGCCAGGGGGTATTCTCAACCCTCAAATCAGGAAATTTCAGCACTGTAAAGCTCTGTATGGCTTGATCCGCGCAGATGCGTAGGGAGGCATGCAAGAGGGTAGGTAATCGCATCAGCGGCGTCACTGTAGGCACTGATGGTCAAGGTTCCCCTCATTTTCGGTACTACTCAAGACGGATGTGGCATATGCTTCCTACCACCGATTCACTTGTATCGAAAGACAAGAGTCGAAATCTCGTATTCGATACAGCTCCTCAGGACCTGAGTATAAGAAGCGGTAGGTTCTTTCTCTCAACTATAGATTCGTCATTCACCTTTCGAGTCCCAAATCATTCCATCCTACAAGTGAAAACAATCACTTCTATTTCCTCAGCCTTACCCCTCAATTTCTCCACTATGAAGGTCTTCAGCCTTACCACTTTCCTCGCTTCGACTTCGCTGTTCATAGCAAGTCTCGCAACTCCCCTCGCTTCCACGCCAGAAATAGCAGGCCGCCAACTCGGAGCCTGCGTAGGTGGAATCTGCGCCCCAGGACTCTGCTGTTCAGTCTGGGGCTACTGTGGTACCGGTCCCGAATACTGTAAGACCCTCAACTTCCCTCTCAACCTAAACCTCCTCACAATCCATCAGAATCATTAGCCACTAACATTCCGTCCCTTTAGGCCAAATCGGCTCTTGTGTCGGTGGAGTCGGCGGCACCTGTGCTCCAGGCCTTTGCTGCTCAAAGTACGGCTACTGCGGGAGCGGTGCTGAGTTCTGCGGAACTACAACGTCACACCCGTCGCCGACGCCGACTTCCTCTTCGAAGCCACCGACAGCGACGCCGACGAATTGTGGTACCACTGGCGGGCCTTGTGGTCCAGGGCTTTGCTGCTCAAAATGGGGGTGGTGTGGCTCGGGACCTTTATATTGTGATCCTTGAGGTGGTTGAGTTGAGCTGATCTGAGCTGGGCTGAGACTTATGGTTGCGAATTTTGGGTTAGCGGAGGGGTTAATGGAGGTTGTTTGAGTTGTCCCTCACTGTCTCTTTCTGGGGTTTGGAGGGATTTAATGATCTTGTGATGGCGTATCATAGTATACGAACGGTGGCTTCGTATCCATAATTCAAGTCTAATTGTTGACAATAACACCGCTTACATGTTCACCTGTTTAAGATTAAGCGAAAGGAGAAACGGGGTACAGTGAATACCCACTTCCACATAAACCGAGAGAATTGCTGGGCGTATCGTAATATGATTTATTCTTCGGCTCAAGTTTTCATAAGACTATTAGAGAACCGTTGCTATGCCTCCAGTGCCAAAGCACGAGTCCAGAAATCGGCGTGGCCCACAGGCCACACAATGCAAAATCGAGATTAACGCCAGAACATTGATATGACCATCAAGCCACAAGTACGCCGTTAATCATTAGAATGCAAACCTACACAATCCAGACACCAGGATCGCGCTCCATGAACACCTTATATATCTTCTTACTGATAGCAGGACCAATCCGCTTATCAGAGAATGCCCCATCCTTATTAGTTGATTTCCTACAGTCCTCCAAGGCTAATGGACCTTGATCTTTCAAGACCTTCACTAACTCTCGCAAAGTTGGGAATTCGGCTACGATACCATATGCAATGGATGGCGTGACGCGGAAAACTTCTTGGAGCATGCGGACGTAGGTATCGGCCGCGTCCTCGCCAGTTTTAACTTGTCCGGTGTCCATGCAGAAGCCGGTGTCTAGGGATTGTTTCTGAAGCCTGGTTTGAGTTTTAGCTTGCGAATCGATGATCCCGGAGTGTAATGAGATAGCATTGGATATGGAACTTACTTGTATGGTATCGAGGATATGTGCTGTGTAAAGTTCAAGATCCATTCGGCAGTTTCCACCATAGCATTGGTATGGTGGATAAAAGTATTATGATGAATTTGTAGTTTCAACAGAGCATCTTCAATCACTTCCTCGTTCACATACTCCGGTTCCTTTTTCTTCTTTCTCTGGCTGGCCGTTGGAACTTCGCTTTGTACGTGGCTCCTCACCGCAGCAGTGTATTGCCTATTCAGCAATGTTTTGTTCTTCCTCATCCAGGCCATGAAGCCCTGAACCAAGTAAATGACTTCGCAAGGCTCGAACTTCGATTTCAATCTCAACGTATATGTATCCAAATCATGACCCTCAGCGCCGGTGATGAGGTCAACTAATGCCTGAGCAGTAAGTACACACATAATGTGTTTCTCTTGCTTAATGTGGAGCGGAGTCGGTTCCCAATGTCCAGCTTCTTCGTTGTATTTCGCTTCGACCTTCCTCCTCCACCTCACCACAGGCAATTCGCTCTCCCTATCGGTATACTCAACGTCATGCTGACGGAGCATCTTGTAAGCCTGCTCCAAAATAGTGTTATCGAGAGAAGAAGGTAAGTCAACGATCATCTCTGGCGTAGAGACTTTCTTGTCCGTCTTCAAAGTGTTAACTTTCGCTAGCTCTGTAGCCAATTTCTTCTCATGTGCTTTTTTTTCCTTTTCCAACCGTTTCTCCTCCTTCTCGACTTCCTTTGCAGCTGCCTTTTCCTTTGCTTTCTCAGTTCTCTCCTTGGCTTTGTCAGATTTGTCCTTATCCTTGTCAAGCTTCTCTTTTACAGCTTTTTCCTTGGCCTTGTCCGCATTATACTTATCAAGGGCTTTCTGGGAACTCGAGGATTTAGACGTCGGTTTCACAGCTTTCGCGAGGGAAGCAAGATCAGGTAAATCTTCGTCCGAGTCTTCGGGATCCTCATCGAGGGCACTGAATGACCACCCAGTCCCTTGAAAGTTGCTCGGCTTCATAACATTCTCTTTTTCGGCAGGTATGCGCTCTTCCAAATCGTCCTGTCTGCCTTGTTTGTATTTCTCCCTTCGCTTCTTCGTCGCCTCTGCAAGGAAATCTGGGGAGCTTGTGAATGTGATGTCGTCAAGAACAGCCGAGCCGGTCGTCTTTGTTCTCTTAAAGGCCGCAGAAGTCCGCTTGACGGCTTTAGGTGAAACTGAGACTCGTCGTTTCTTAGTGGGAGGGAGGGGAGGATCGGAGGCAAATGGATCGTCTTCTAGCTTCGAAATGCTATCATCGAAGTTGATTGTACTATCGAAGTCGTCCGAAAGGAAGTAAAAGTCATTGTTGCCTTTGACAACTGCGGGGGCTGGCTTTGAGGATGCGGGTTTTGCCACTATAGCGGAGGCTGCGCTTTTGGCAGTTCCAATTGCGAAAACAGGCCGCTTTGAAGTCAAATTCAACGGCAGAGGATCATCTGAGGACAGGTCAATGAATCCGTCAACTGCTATTTTAGAGGGCTTAAAAGACGGTGCAGGTCTCGATGTGGCTGGTCGCGCCGGAGGTAGAATGGGAGAAGACAACAGATCAATAATCACAGGAGCAGGCATTTTTGCGAGCCAATTGAGAAGCAACTGGATGCAAAGTGCTAGACCCAGGCAAAGATTTGGAAGCCAAGGATCCTTGACGTTGTTGGAATATCAGATGTCGATGTCGTCGTTGATGTTTACTAGCTTCTTTCGTCGCGTCATTTTCGCGTTCTACTGGACCCGCTACCACATGACCTCAATATCCATGCCAAGAACCCCCCTTACTCAAGCCAACCGAGGGGCTGGGAAACAGAACAAAAGTCTCGTCTTGATATTTACTTATTTACAAGGTTGATTGTAAGTCACGCCGATCTAGCATACAGTGTATCAGCGAAAAACTCGTAAAGATCATGATATATCATTGAAGCAATACACGCGGCTCTTGGGAGCAAAAGTTTAAGGTATCTAGAAAAACAAACTCCAAATCCACAACGCCTTTCGCCATATGCAAGGGTATGCGCAGACCGTACTCCAGCGCCACACTGAAACGTAGAATCGAAGTAATATAAATGTAGGGCGCCAAATCGGCGCAAGAATACCCTCTCCATCCCAACCTCTCAATAACTGATATAAGCAGCATCGTCCTCGTCTGTCAGCTCCACTCCATTCGCCTCATCCTGGGTTTCCGACGATATACCCATCTCAGAACGTATCTCCGCTTGAATTGCGAGGAAGTATTTCCTCAGACTCCTTAGACCACGCAAGAAGCCGTTGTCAGGAGACTCTGGGTGCATCGGCGGACACGGTCTGTCCTGGAAGCGAGAATCCTCAAGTGTGACGCAATTGGCAAAGTCTGCGATCTTGAAGTCGATATCCTTCTTCTTATTCCGCACGCCATTTTCAGCTCCCCCATTGTCACTCTCTTCGACTTCCTCGGTGTTGCCGTCATAGAACATGAGTAGACTAGCAGCATAGAACCGATATCCTGCGAGTCCTTGAATGATGACTTCGAGCTTGGAGAGTTTCGATAATATTGTTGGAATGTGTCGTAAGACGCTCGAATAGTCAATACCATCATACAAAAACCTTTTGAGCGCATTCTGAAACTCGAGACCAACTTTGAGGTCCCGGCCAAAGTACTTATCCTGAAAGATGTAGCTCTGACTCTTCACATCCCAGACTTGTAGGCCACAAACTCTCACACCCAGCTCTTTCGATGTTGTTGCTTCGCATTTACGACGCTGAGACTGTTGCTTCTTGGCATTAGCCTCTACGCCATACTGACGAGTTCCCATCTTCAGGTCCATGATGCATGGTCGCTTCATGCCGGCGGTCAGATCTTCGAGGAGTAGGAAGTACTCGATGCGAGATCCAGGCTGAGCACGAGCTTCCTTTGGATTCACGGGGCGTGGCATATTGACAGACTTTGATGGTTCTTCTGGGGCAGCTGGTAACATGCTTCCTGGCTCAGAATCCTTTGAGTCAGCAGGTTGTGGTATGGTCGAGCTTTCAGAGCTACCATTTGCGACGTCTTTGCTGTCCATTGTGGATTTAGTCGAGAACAAAGGCCTTCTAATGGGTTCGGTATCCATCGAGAAGACCTCCTCCTCAACATCACCCTTGTAACCAGCATCGTCTGCTTCTTCGAAATACTTAAGGTTACCTCGATCATCAGCTACCTCTGATGGTTTGCGACGCAGTCCACCACTCGAGTAACGTCTTTGACGTTTACCACTTCGAACACCTTCCGTGTAAGGGATCTCAGGTTCTGGCGCACTTGTCCCTGCCTTCTCGTCGAACTCAGCATCGCCTTCCTCCGTGGCTGTGCTTTGCGCTCTGATGGGCTCGATTTCGGTCAGCGGAGTTAATCCCATTTGTCGTTCGGCGGCAGTTCTCATCGCTTTCTTGCGAATAGACTCTTCAGCCGGTTGCGAAGAGGCTGCTTGAGTCTGCTGCGCAGTTTTCAGACTCGACTCGGAATTTGAATTACGCAAGCCAGATCCTTTACGATTGGGCAGAGAACGATTCCTGGATGCAGGTTTCTTGTGACTCTGAATAGGGATCGGTTGTCCCCAGAATGCATCTGTAAAGACTTCATTTCGCAAGTCCTTATTGACAGTGGTCGCCCCCCAACTCTGTGCTGGCTTTTCGTACAACTTCGGCCGACCAGCTATGTCCCCCTCGGACTTTTGAGGAAAGTGGCCAAGATTAGGAGCTGACGACGATGATGTGGTGTCGCTCAAGGACCGAAAGTGATAGTCTGAATAGAGCGTGCGAGGTTTCAAGAAGCTTGATGGGAGTATATGTCTATTGTCTGCGACCGTTACAGTTGGGATTGGTTCAGAGGATGAGTTAATTGATTGACTGATCACTCTTTTCTCTTCTTGGCTAGTCGCTGAAGCATGACCATTGCTGATGTTCTCGGCGGGAATTTCTCCTGAGGGCTTTTCTTCTAGGTCAGGTTGGGTGGAGTCTTGGCGTTCGTCAATGCCATCTTGGTCATCCTTTTTGGTTGACTTGCGTCGATTCTGCTTTTCAAAGGTAACGTTGAGAACACCAATGTACCTGAAATTGTTGAGATCCTTCGGTTAGCGACATCAATTCTTCGACATCAGAGGATTGGAGGTTGGTGTCTTTGTAAGACTCAGCTTCAAGGCCCAATGGGTCTGGAGGGGAATGGAAACATGCATACCTGGGAAGGAACTTCAGTAATGCAGGATGGTATTGCTCGACAGTCTCATAGAACTTATTTTCGCTGTTGTTCAGCTGCTTGCACACGGCGCGCTTGGAAAACCTCCACATAGTCGTATGACCGCCAACTTGGTGACGATAAGGTATTAGTTCAATCGTCTCTAGAGGTTGCTTTGGCTTCTGCTGATGATCGTGCAGTGGCTGTGGCATTGTGGCGGGAACCTGGGCAACTTGCTTTAGGGATCCTGTTGGTGTTGTATCAGGGTCATAATCAAATATAACCGAGTCCTCTCCAACAGTTGTATATCCGCCATCATCTTGAGAATCACGATCAGTGTCAGCGGGGTCTGTTACCACTGTAGAAGTCACATCGTCTTCAGAAAGTGGCTTCGATGGTTTTATAACTGAAGGCGACAGCAGTGGCCGAGAGTTGGCTTCTTGACTTAGGTACTTCTCATCCACATCCCGTGACGGAACAGCGTGCTCTTCCAACCATTGTGAGTTTGAATTGTCTTGTTCATGCTCTTGGTCAAGCTCAACATCGCTATGCTTCTCGCCCCTTTCGCGCTCAGGAGATTCATGAGGAGTTTTATGAGGGACAAACAAAGCAGAAGAAATCTGTTCTTCTCCCGAATCATCATCTTCATCTGCACTCTTGACATGTGAAAGTTCAGCCCCATCACAGGCCTCTTCAGGATCCTCGGTGACTTCCTTGACTATTATGCCTTCGCCTGCGATTTCTGACTTGGTTGTTATTGAACGCGGTCTTTCGGAGGCAGTCACAGGGATGCTTTGTGAGAAGGAGGAGCCTTTGGTCGCACCAGGAGTCAGATTGTGATGTTTGCGGATATCTGCAAGCAGTTGTGCTGGCATCTCCTTCAACTGCTCTTCAGATACTGTTTCGATGGTATGCGAGGAGTCGAAATAGCCAGCCTCGGCTGCAAGACCTTCGGTGGGATTCGACAGCAGGTTGACATCATGCTTAGATGTTCTCCTTTCGAGGAATGGTTGAGGGACATTTGTATTTTCGAGCCCTGGACTTATAGCAGAAGGGATGCCATCTTCGCGAGGTGATTGTGGTCCACTTTTGAGCTTCGGCTGATCTGAATAGCTCTTGCCCCGGCTCAGGCCATCCTTCGAACGTCCTCTGTTTTTGACATCTTTCTTCACAGACTTGTCCTCTGGCAAGCCTTCGCGAAAGAAACGTAAGCTGTGACTTGCTTTTCTGCTTCGGTTGTTTGGTTCAACCCCAGCTAGCGCTTCAGCTATAGACTTCTCCACTTGACCGCCGTCGCTGTCATGACCTCCATGTTCGCCAATCGACCATGCCTTCTCAGCGGCTGTGGTAGAACGAGCATCTCTCCAAGATCTGTATTGTGCGCGGAGCCCATCGGTCGGGGGGTTGGCGGAAATCGATTCGGCAGATGTCGCAGCTGTCGGTGTTGATGGTCGGGTCAGACCTGTATCTCCTGCATTGGTCGAATATGTGCCTTTCGGAAGTTCCTGAACCCTCTTCTCTTTCTCAGTCCTTTCTAGTGATGTTCCTCGTCCTTTCGATGTGCCCAAGAAGTCCCGATGGCTCATGAGGAGAGAGTTGACGTTCCTCATATCATGAAGATTGAATTGAGTCAAAGCCGTTGTCGGGGTATTCCCTAGACTCGAAGTTGATCGCATATCTACCGCTGGTATTGACATACTGGGCTCTGCGTTTTGTGTTGACAGACGTTCGTCCTGGGCATTGGTCATTCCATTGCGCCGTGAATCATTTTGCAACGGAAAGTCTGGCACTTGTTGATACGTGTCTGGGGAGTCGGTGAATGAACCTGTGGCATGCTCGTCTGCTTCGTAAGTCGTAGCCAGCGCCTGTGTCAACAAAGAAGCAGATTTCGTGCGCGGTGGTTGGGTCCATGGCCGTCGCACATTTTTGTTTTGATCTCCATCCTGGGAAGTCTTGGGAACGCTTTCAGGCCTCACCGTCCCGGAGGGAGCGGCATTTTCGGGCTCGGAAGGCGAGCTTGACATGAGGCGGACATCTATCGAGTCGTCGTGCAATGTGGGAATATGATTCGCAGGTACGGGTCGTCAATGGGTGTGGGTGATTCTGGGGAGAGGGAGACTCTGGAACACTGGACCGGAAGGCTCGATATTGCAGCGGAAGGATAACGGCCCTGGCGCAAACCCTGTCTGGCGGGACGGTGCGATCACCTTGTAAAGGATCGAAGTCGAATGGTCGTATGGAAGAGTATGTGGGCGCAGGACGTGTGGTGGTTGGTTTGCGACTGGGTGGTGAGGTTGATGTTTTGGGTGGAGAAAGTTTCCTAGGCTGAGCCAGGATGGGAATTGAATTGGCGGGCCAGAGTGAAGCGAGCAATCGTCATGAGCGCCACCAATGGTCCACAACGGCGGCTTTGTACTCCTTCAACACCAAGTCTTGTCCAGGGGATTACTGCTGCTGCACCTCTCACATATTACCAACAATGCAACCAAGACACCCAGCCCCTGACTATCATTTAAAACATGTCTCTTTGTCTTCGCATATCCCTTGATTAGCTCACAACATGACACCCCAATAAACTCTGATTCCGGCCGGCTCTCTTCCCACAGTCCCAGAGACACGCTTCATCCCTGCTTTGACCGTTGAACAGCTCAGAGTAGAACCACTAACCCGAGCAAAATTCAGGATGTCCATACGGAGGAGACATCTCCAGTTCCCGGTGCTTCATTGGAATGGAACCATGCCCCTGGCGCTCAGGGCATGGGCTTGGGCAGCGTTCAATATCAACCTATCATCAAGCAACGTGCGGACGTTATTGACCGCCTTTCGACAGCTGTGGTGCAGAGGGATACATGATACATACGGTACAACCAAATTACCACATTGCTGAACCGCGTAAAGCATGTCATGGTAAGGTTTGCCCAGTAGCAGTGCAGAGATGTAATTATGGTGTGAGGGCGGCATCAATTGGACAATTCGAAAACTTGAAAGACTCGGCTAGGTGCAAGGACACAGTTGCGCTGCGGCCTTGGAATCTGGACAGATGTTTGATAGTCACGTTGATTGAGGTCTGTAGCATCGACTCGACTGAGTCCATTGTTCTAAGCGGCCGTTGATCATTCAATGCTAATAACAGCTACAAGCAAGGGTATCTAAAGCCACGACTCCGAGCACCTCCATTCCCAATTTCCCATATCCTGCGAAAGCACAAAGATATCCTCAATTCAGACTCAGACACTGCTCTCAACCGAGCATATTCACACAAGTCCGAACAGCTTTCTTCTCCTCATTCCAGTGCTGTGAACATGACCCACAGACTCTTTCTCCTTTACAGGCTTCAACACGGTATCAACAGACCAGTCCTCCAAGAATCCAGCGGCTTCTCCAAGCGCTGAAGCCATATCGAATGAGGCTTGCCTCCCTGGTACCCTTTCCAAAGGGCTACGGGAGAATGGATTGCTGAGCATCGAATCATCGCCTTCACCCTCATCCTTCCAGATGCTGTTGGTATTGCTATCACTTCGAGTCTTCAGATGCCGCGGAGTCACTTTGACAGAAGCCGGCCACTGATCCGTTTTATCATCATGATCCGCAGCAATAAAGGCCTCAGCTTGAGCTTCCAGCTTGGCCGGACTGCTGTCCAGCTGAGAAGCTCGAACTTCAGGTAAGATACGCTTGAACTGTCTGGGTCTAGTGGCTGCTGCGAAGTGTTTATTAAATGTGGTTGTTAAAGTCGTCCCATCGTGAAAAATGTCCTCATCTTGATCAAGTGGTTCTGTTTGTGCTGGAGGAGGGGAACGCGGCATGCTGTTCAATGGACAGGCCTTCTCCCGCCATGAATCCTCATGTAGAGGCATGACACCGAACGATACACGTTTTCCAGGCTTTGCGGTAGACTGATTCTTGGAATGACTCGTCCAGGGGTTTCGGATCGCAGCATCTGCAATTGACAGTGTATCGATAGTGTTGCTTCCAGGGTCGGCAGGTCGCCCAGGCGATGATGTTGGAGTCAGAAAGTCTTGAAATGGCTTTATGCCACTGTGGTCGGGTGTAATAGGTCGCTGAACGGTGACCCAGCTCATCTCCTGCTCATCTTCTAGCGTGGCAAGTTCTGTGCAGTGACTTCCGTCAGGCTTCATAAATTGTAGCGACAAATCCAGTGGTAGCCTTCTTGAGACAGTAGTGGACAACATGTCGATCTTCTCAGCGGCCCAAGGACTCTGTGGACCGCATCCTTCCCAGCTGGTCTCGGAACCGTTGGCTTGCTCATCGCGCTGGTCATCAAGGGGGACTGATATCGCTTCTTGATGTATAAGAACAGATCTGGGATTGGTTTCTTCGCTCTCTTGACCACTCTCATTGTGTATCTGTCTGTGCTCTCCTCTTACGTCTCCCCCGCCTAACTCAGCTTGGTCATCTTGGCTATTAGTACCAAGTGATATTTGTGTTCGATGTTTGGGTGAAGCAGCATCAATGGACTTGGCCATTTGACTAGCATGCTTGCTATCAAGGTGTGTTTGATCTTCGCTCATGCTGCTTTCGTCTGCATCAAACATAGCATTACGGGTGTTGTGGCATGAACCATTGTCTAATAGTTGGTCTCGATCTTCAGCCACAGACGAACTTCTAACAGCAACACTATTAGCGAGATCGGTGCTCTTGCAGTTCATGCAGATGTGATGTGTCTCTTGATGATCGACTTTCTCCACGTCTTTCCCACTTCCAACATCTGAAATTATGCTGTGGAATAGCACTCGAGCCTCTGGTTCAGGCAAAACAGCTGTCTGACAAGAATCCAAGCTAACTTGGACACTTTCTTGATGATGTTTCAGACGTTTATGTCCTTCCTGCTCTTCGTCTGTCGGTACCGGAGATCGACGTTGAGAACTGGCCGAAGATGGTTCCGATGCGCGATCGTCTTCTGGAGCAGCACCGGCCACAGAATTTGTTCCTGCTAAGAATTCTCCCAGGAATAAGAAGGATTTGTTGGTAAAGGAGGCAAATTCCAGGTCTGGGAGCCCGGGAACAAGTCTATCTTGAGACTGAGGTCGGAAAATAGGGGATGGTGCCTGGCTGCTGGATAGATAATGCTCTGAGGCTATCGCTTGGCTCGTGAGACCATCCCCAACAGTGATTTCTTGCAAGGGTTCGTCCGGAATATTATGAGGACTTTCTGCGCGGCTGGAACTTGGGCATGTTTGTGATAGAGCAAGCTGGATTTTATCCATCTCCGTCGGTTTTGATCCCTGCGCATTTGCTTCTGCATTGGAATGCTGCCTCAGGGGATCACGCAAGTTTGGAAGAGATTTCCTGTCCGGGCTCATCGTCGAACCTGGTGGGGTAGTGTTGAATGATTGTGTATTCATATCGTTTGAGCATGCCGGAATGAGAGGAGTCTTCGCTGCATGTGGAAGTTTGCCCGATTTCCTGAAGGACCTTAGCAAGTGGCCAGTGATGGACGAGATTAGCGAAGGCTCCGCTGCTTTCTTTGGCGTGGTGAATGGAGATGCCGATGTAGAAGTTGTCGATTTTGGAGGCAAAATAGTCTGAGCAGCCTTGTCCGCACAAGTAAATGAAGAGTTTTGCATGAGATCCTGCACCAGATCCCAGCTTGAACTAGACTTGTCGCTCTTAGGAGGTGTCGTTTGGCTTCCTCGTAGTGGTCTCGCTTCAGCCGCTGGCACTCTAATGGAGCTGACCTGCTCCTGCGGAAGATTCATTGGTATCTCATCTGTAATTTGCATTATGTTAGGTGGTGTATATCGGCTTGCCGAGTGCTGTGGTTGCGGCGTGTTCAGGGGTTTGTTCTGTCCACCTTCGCCGATCCCGTGATCTTGCTCGCTTTTTGCAAGCACGGGAAACTTTGACTTTCGTTTTCTAAACTGGAATTGCTCCAGATTTCTGGAAGAGGGTGCCACTTCAGTGACAAAACTATCCTCGTCTGCATGTTCTTCACCTGCATGTGGGTTTCGATAGCCGCGGGGAAGTTCCGGAAGATCGTAGAAGTTATCAAGACCTGTGTTCGACATTTGGGTTTCAAATACCCCATTCTCATAAACCGGAACGCCAGTACTTGGCTTCGTACGAGGCGTGATGACAATTAGATCATCTGGCTCCAAGTCGGAAAGTGAACGATCATCCACGGATGTTTGGTTTTTCTTGGATTTGACACTGGATTGGGGAGCTTGCAAAAAGAAATCCTCCTGCGAATTGTCCTGAAGTTCGTCCAAATCGTCAGGCTGGTGCCCAAAATCTTCTAGACGAGACATTCGTTCCTCGTGGTAGAAAGAAGAAATCAATCCATAATCTGACTGATTCCGATGCTCATGTGGGGTCATTGGCTTTTTGACTGGCGCCGGGTCAAGAACTTCCTTAGAGTCATGATTCGGAAAGCTCTTTGACAAGCGGGAAGATGTATGTTTTCTGATTCTCGCTTCGTCAAGTGGCCTTGCAGATAATTGACGTCTACGCCGATCGCGTTCCAGCCCATCAGGAAGAGGAGTCGGGGACGGAACTGCAGGTCCTTCCCATCGAGCTCGTTTGGAGACGTAAGACCCCTTGAGCCATTGCGTGTCAGCAGGCCGCTTCATGATCTTGATATTGCCAGCCAGACCCTGGCTCATTTGTGGCGTTTTGGTGTGGTGATTGATCATTGACAGCTCGGGGCCGATTGAGGACCATGCTGTTCTGTGTTTTGTATGAAGTTGATGGCTGTCATCGATTGTAGGTGTATGTTCCATATTCTCGGAATGTTGCAAGTCGTCTCGCTCTACTGATCTCATGATCTGACCACTTTGTATGCTGGTCTCATTGATGGCCTCGGCTTCCGCTTGTGCTGTAGCTTTGCACCCTGCAATGTCAAGACAAGATTTAGCTAATGTGTCTGTATGCGAGGGAATAAATGGTCCTCAGAAGTTCTGGGCACTTAGGGGCAACTCACATCGAAGCGCATCCGCAGGCTCTAGGTACCCAAGCCCATGAGCAGCAGCGCGTTCCATAACTTTGGCCCTGGTGAACAGCATATCTTCGGAACCTGGCTGCCACCAGTCTTCATTCTCGTTCTTTTTAGGACGGTATCTCCATGGATTGACCCATCCAGCGTCGAAAGGGCCTTTTAGGCTTGCGGATTGTAGTATGGGCAATTTTCCTTTCCTGCACCGTTGTGCTTCCGCTTCATATCGTTGGTGCTTTCGAGCAGTCTCCTCTGCAGTCTCCTCGGAATCGGAACCTAAACAAACAATATCCTGCTCCTCATAGGCCGGCGAACAATGGTAGGGCTCTTCATCTTGGTCCTCAGATATGAATGAGCTGCTGTAAGGGTCCATGGCAAGTTTCCCGGAGCGCAGTGGCGAATGCACGTTCGCACTGCATCGAGTTGATGGCGGGGTGTTGGTATGCAATCGGCCAAGGTATGTCGTTGTCGAGAATAAGGCTGATATTCGGTTGACACGGTTACCAACGCGAATTTTCGTGACTGGCGTAAAGTGCACACGTGATCATTAATTGGGCCAACATCTGCAGTTTGCACGGTTCCAAGTATGAAGCTTTTTACATGAACGTGAGTTCTGATGTCTGGAGACTTCTATATATGTTAACTTCGTGCTAGTACGTTCTCAGGCGGGCCATATAGAAGTTGCGAAGGCAGAGACTCCATGGAAATAATTGCTCGCCAATGGACATGTCTCAGAATGCTTGAACATAAGAAAGAATGTGGAAAAGCTTTGGAAGCCTTAGCTGCTACTTAGGTGCCTCATTCTTAACAGCACCATGCAAAGTACCTACGAATCTTCCTCCCGGGATGTAGGTACAGTATTACCCAGTGCAGCCTTTACTTCTACTTGAGGGGTCAGCGGGGCAAGGCTGAGATCCCTGGGCTGTTTTCGCCAAGGCCTGGTTGTCAGGGCAGCCACGACCCTGGTCGATAGCCACAACGCGAGAACCTCAAGAAAGAGGCCGAGATACACAAGTCGCAAACCGCGTCGATAGCTCCGGAACTACTAACAACAGTATCCCTTTACTTCCTACATCTCAGATTCGCCGCTCTCTTCGAATATTCATCTTTTCTTACACGCGACGACAACAAAACCTGCAACCACGCGACTCCCTTCTCAATCAAAACAACAATTCAATCGCACCTATGTCACACCCATAAACGTCGCAAACACCTTTACTCTCCACCTCCCTACCTACCTCCATAATGGAACAGGCTTGGTTGGACTCGCTTTCCGAGGATTGGGTATCCCAGCCACGATCATCTGGCTCACCTGCGCCCTCATTGCCTTCATTGTCAAACAGCACTTCCGATTCTTCAAAACCTCGTCCCGTATCGAGTCGCATACCCAAGTACAACCCACAGAAGAAGGCATGGACACCTGCGTACGACGGAGAGAACAGCCCCCTGAGTGAAAGAAGCGCGAACGAACACAACATTCCCTTGTCGCAACGAAGACCCTCGAAACTTCGCGAGATCACGAATGGCACCCGCGGACGCCGTATCTCCAGAACACTCTCTGCTTCAACCACTCAGTCTGTTCAATATCACACAATTGAGCATAAATCAGTCAGCTTATCTCCCAAGAGGGGAAATCAAGAGACCCCAGAATGGAAGAGGCGCCTTCTGCATGGAGATGTTGCATATGGCGAGCAGCGTGATCTATTCAGTCCTGCTGGTCTAGAGAACATATTTCGCCCACCACCTGCTCAAATCGCACCATTAGGTCAACTGCCGCCAGGCCGAGAATTCGAGGATGATAGTGTGATGCCGTCCAGCCCTCCCCCATACCATCGGAACCGCGAGACAGCCGAGGACAGTGGTGCCGACGACGAGGAGCAACACAATGGGGCCGAGACTCGGCAACAACCCCGAGTAATGAAGTACAGACTGGCAGACGAAGGTGGAAGCGAGTTTTCTGTAGACGACTTGAGCCGTGGCAGTTCTTTTAGACCTGTTCCAGGCCCTGACCATTCTGCCCAAGGTACAGTCGTTCACTCAGATTCAGCATCCGAGCGGGAGTCTTCCGTTGTCCATGTACATGATACAGGACGGACAGTCAGCGGACAAAGCGATATGCGTAATGAGAAACTAAGTCCTATTTACATAGCGAGGCACAATACCGTCGATGGCAAGATTGACTACGCCGCTTTAAACCTACCTCCCGCCGAGCTGAAACGGAGACTTGATATCATCCGCGAAAGCACACCAGCACAGTCTAGCCAGTCTCAAAACGAAACTTCTGATTTCCTTCCTGTGGACACGACGACCGGAACCGACGACTTCGCACACAACGGTCGTTTTGTCAATTTGAGGCGAGGCGGCCAATCTCAGGAAGGTTCATTTCAAAAAAGAATGCTGAGTCCATCCTCTCTGCCAGCCATTGATGAGTCAACAATGTTACCTGAAGAATCGATGCAAGCTAGCACCCCAAAAGAGCTTCCGAATATACGCAAAACGAGGGCATCGAATGAGTATCAGAAGCCTGTTCCACCCCCTGCGTCAGCTCCAGAAGTACATACGCCCCATCAGAGTCCTAAGAAGACCACCGAAAAAAGCTCGAAGAGCAGCTCGGGCAGCCCTCTGAAAATATTTGGTACCTATGACACTTTCACGAATCAAAAGCTCCTTCGAAGACTCAGCCAGTTTGAAGGGGACTTAGACCAAAATAGTACCGAGTCTTCTAGGGCGATACAAGAATCGACACGGCCTGAGATGAATGATGCCTTTGTAGCAGCTTCGAGCCCAGGAAAGCTAGCCGACGAAAGTCACATGCAGCGTGGTATCGGAAGGAAGATGAGCAGCTTTGGGGCTGGCGAGCTGGATAGCTTTCAATTCAGCGAAGGGTCGTATAATACGAATGAGTCTACTGCAGGAGATGAGGATAAAGAAAATGTGGCGCTACCAGTCCTCAATCCAAATACACAGAGCTCGTTTAAGTTTCAGCTTGAGCCATCGCCTGAGCTAAGCGATGGCGTTGTTTTGCATCATCGAGCCAGATACACGACTACGACAAGTACGACAAGAAAAATTACCAGCGTTCGCAAATCTGTCAGACCCAGCACAGGTAGTTCCGCAACCTCGATCGATGCATTTTCGCCGCAGCCAGAAGACCTCAAAACTCCTAGGAAGCGGAACGGTGATTCTGAGGGTAAGCGACTCCCAAAATCACCATTAAAGGATCCTACACCAAAACGTCGACGGACTTTAAACAAGTCCGAGACCAGTTTCGCAGAGCGAAGGGAAAGCACTGGCGAGCTCGATTCATTGAGGGACACTCATAATCAGATGCAGTCGGTGGTCGGGAGGAAACGAAAGGATGCAAGGCATGGTGATGATCAACAGGCGGCTAACCCAACGGTACTCGCTATGCGTCAAATATTGCGACCTCGGACTCCAACGCCAAGTCAACGGAGCAGCCAGCAGCACGACAGCGCGTCTTTGCTGGAAGAGAACCTCACATCATCAGAGAGGGCCAGGCGGCAGCAAGAGCAGAAGCTCGCGAAGATCCAAGCTGAGCTCGACTCGACGGGTCCATTCAGAATGTCTGCTGCTGCTCTAGGTCTTGGACAGCACATGCTGGACGAAAGTAGAAAGGGGTCTGTTACTACACAAGACTTCCTGGACGAGGCGAAAAAGATCATGGCCGGTATTCGTGGCAAAACGAGGCCCAGAAGTGGCTTGACAAGCCTGGAAGAGTCGGAATCCGAAAATGACCGTCGCATATCTGCCGAGCAGGGTACACATGACGATATTGAGGATTCTTACCAGGAGTCTACTCAAGAACCTTTTTCGAGACCGCCAAGTCGAGATGGAAAACCTTTGCTGCGACTACCCCTCAAACAAGAAGACCCGGCTCTTCTAGATCATCTGAGGAAATACCAGGAAACAAGTGATATTAATGGAGTCATCGCATCTTCTATGAGATCCATCGCGATGGTAAAGGAAGCTGTCGATGCAGCCAAAGAGATTGATCGAAGAACAGAAGAAACGATCGCTCGGTCATCCAGTAGACCAATGAATCCAGGAGACACCATTGAAAGCGAGCCACCCAACATACGAATCTCTCAGAATCCCGATGCTCAGCGAAAGCGAAAACATTCGACATCCTCCGTCCCTACAGGCGAGGATCATGAAGCGGAATTTCCTTCCCAAGGTTCGAATGGTTCTTCGGGCCAGTCCACAGCCCGTTCGATTCCAACTGGGTCTTCGAGGGGCTCGGACTCACGACGAGTAATCGCTCCGCATACTGTTTCTCATCTTATCCCGGAACAACTCGCTGGCATGGTTTTTGATCACGAGAGTAAGAAGTGGGTCAAGACCAAGACTCTAGGCCCTGATACTGGCGCAAGGAACTTCCTTCCATCGGACGAGACTGACGAAGACCCTTTTGGCGATATACCCGATCTTTCTGTTGACGAGACCCAGGAACTGCAAAGGATCAAAGCGGTGGCGGCCAAACGCAGAGAAGACGAGCGTATGTCCCAAGAGCACCGTAACGACTCCCAAGTACAGTCCTCCATGCCAGCTCCCGCGATATCCAACATCAGACCACAGGCGTATGCCGATCACAAGTCTTCACTGGAAGCGTCCAAAGTTACGCGACTTTCGTCAGACTATGGCGCTCCGAAATTGGAACCAAATTCCCAACTAGACAAGAATGAGTCCTCCCCTAAGGGGCAAACTAGCATTCCCGGGCCCACGGATGCTGAACCGGACAACCTTGTAGTTGACGAGGTTGAACGAGAGATATCGATTCATGAGGATCGTGTGAACTCTCAAAGTCCTCGCAGACGACGAAATGTCACCATATCCTTCTCGTCCCCTCTAGCATCAATTATCCAGGGCGCGGCATATGATGTCGATAGCAGCATTGAACATGATGCTAATGAGGCTAGCCAGCTCGAGACGGAAGCTGAAGATGATGCTGCAGATGACAGCATTATTGTTCTGAAGAAAGAGTCCACTTCTACGCAGAGAAGCTCAACGACGAAGTCTCGCTCTACATTCAGGAAAACTTCTCGTCGTATGTCCCTAGGGGGCCACAAATTCTCTGCTCGACCTGTGTCACGTATCGATGAGCAAGATGAAGACTCGACGAACGAGAAATTAACAAATCAACAAATGCGTAGTGTCAGTATCATTGTATCAACCCCTGTTCCGTCCAGGCACACGTCAGGTGTTATCCTCGCTACACCTCGTCCAAGTCATGAGGTTGGCACTCTTACGCTGACGCCACTTTCGGACTTCACTGTGCACCAAGCCGATGTGTCGCTAGGCCTTGATGTTAGCTATGTTGCTCAAGGCCATCGGTATACGGTTGGGGATACATCCAAAAAGGCCCTCTCTCTGTCAATCAAGGATCTGGTCGAGAAACTCACAGAAGTAGAGCCTTACGAGCCATTCTGGGAGAACTTAAAGGAACTCACGTTGAAAGACAAAAGGCTTACTAACCTTCACAAGCTCAATGAGTTTTGTGAAGAGCTAGTCCAGCTCAATGTTTCTCACAACCAGATCCGACAGCTGGATGGGGTGCCTACATCAATCCGGAGTCTTCGTATATCCCACAACTGCTTGAACGACCTTGCTGCATGGAACCACCTGCATAATTTGCAATACATCGATGTGTCGAATAACGAGCTAGAATCTATGTCGGCGTTTAGATCTCTTGTCCACTTGAGAGGCATCCGAGCCGATAATAACAAGATCAAAAGCCTGGATGGTGTCAATCAGCTGGATGGACTCCTCAGTCTTCGTTTACGTGGAAATGCTGTCACTTCAATCGACTTCCAGAACACGATGCTTCTGCGACTGTCAGACCTTGATATGAAGAACAACAACATCACAGATGTCCGGAACCTCTATTGTCTACGATCGCTCTCGGCTCTCGATCTAGAAGACAATCGCCTGTCCGATTTCTCGACGAGTGAAGCGATGGGAGGTTTAAGGTACTTAAAGTTGAGCGGCAATAATCTGGAGAATATCGATGTCAGCATGTTTCCAAATCTACGCCTGCTGTATCTGGATCGAAATCGTCTCAATATTGTATCCGGCCTTCTGAAGACCAAGTATCTCGACAGCTTGTCGTTGCGGGAACAGCAAGATGGCACCGTGATCGATAAATCCTTCCTTTCTGATGCATGCGAAGTCCGCAAACTTTTCCTCTCCGGCAATTTTTTGGGAACTTTCGAGCCTCTAGTCGACTTCCTTAATTTGCAATACCTGGAGCTTGCAAATTGTGGTATAGAGACCCTACCGGATGATTTTGGTCACGTTGTTCCCAACACTAGAGTTTTGAACCTCAACTTCAACGCTTTGAGGGATATCAAGCCCTTGGTCGGCATTGCGCGTCTAAAGAAGCTTCACTTGGCCGGCAACCGACTGGCCAGACTGAGATCGACTGCTTGTGTGCTGGCACAATTCCCGACAATGTCGTTGGCTGATCTACGAGGCAACCCTCTCACACTTGGATTCTACCCCGCCGTGACGGAAAGTAGAATGGTCTCAAGGCAGGAAATGGAGGAAGAAGAAGTCCAGGCTCAAGATTCTTTCACTCTTGCAAGTGCCGATAGGGGGAAAGATGACAAATACGTCGCGTGTCTAGACATGGAGACTAGGATGCTAAGAAGGGTGTATGAGGTGATGATCTTGAGCAATTGCCGCCGAATCAAGACACTTGATGGTCTGGAGATCCACAAGTCTTTGTTGCAGAGCAAGGACAAAGTTTGGGAAGCTTTGGTACAAGCAGGAGTCTTCGAACCCCGTTCTGGAGAGCCCGGGACAGAAAAGGGCCCTGGGAAAGAGAATGCGGATTCCGCGCCGAAACCTGAGAAGCCAGTGGAAGAGAGATGGCCCGGCGAGGACAGTTTTGCTTAAGAATTAGTGAATTACGAGTGTGATGTGTATTACGAGTAAGCGTTATGGTGTAAAATAGTATGGTGTTTGGGTGTGATAGCATGGGCGGAGTTAATGTGTGCATATCGGAATTGGAGGGTATCAATAATGACTGCATGATACCCTTTTTGAGATAACTTATTGGAGACAATTAACCCACCCCACACATCCAACATTGCGTGTGAGCATTAATTCATGTCATTCATTATCTTACAATTTTGCTTTACTAGCATTCTTTTCCCACTCAGCAACTCTCTTCCTCCCCACCTCCCTCCTCTCATCATCCTTCCTCAACGTCTCCTTATCCCTCTTCTCCTCCCTCTCATGCCCCTCCAAGTACCCCACCGTCTCCCTAAACATTTCGCCCTTCAACAACCCATAAACCCCCGTCTTACTCCTCTGCGTCAACGCCCTCTCCTCCACAAACTTCATCACCTCCTCCATCCCTCCTAAGCCATCCACTATCCCACTATCAAGCGCATCTTTCCCGCTGAAGCGTTTCGCTTCTAATACCATGGCTTTGTAGACTTGAGGCGTGAGCTTCTGTCGGAAGATGGAGGACATGGCTGGTTTGAGTGGCACACCAAGGTCGAGCTCGTTGAGGCAGAGAAAGCCTCGCGTGGGATTGAAGATCCGGTAGTCATGGTACATGGCGAGCATGAAGCCTCCTGCGAAAGCGTGGCCGTTTACAAGAGCTACTGTTGGCATTGGATATCTGCAGGAAGTGTTTGTTAGCCCAGCTCGCTCTCATTCTCCCAACAAAACACAGATGACGATATTAGAATATCAGGAAGACATACGTCAATAATCTCTTGAATAAAGCATACATGCTATTCGGGAAGAAGCCCTCTGTGTTCGAAGCATGTTCTAGATCCAATCCGTTGCTGAAGAATTTCTGGATTCCGGATGTGGTTATCACTACTCCGTGTGGATACGAGAACTCGAGGATGTCTAAAGCGAGGATAATGGATTGGCAGAAGGAGGTTACGAGGCGATTGTCGGGTGGAGATGTGAATGTTAGGATGTAGACTCCTGGAGAGGGTGTTGTGCAGACGACTGTGCCGGATGTCGTCTTGTCGGTAGAGAGGATGGGGACTGTGAACAGTGGTTGGGCGGACATCTTGAATGTTGAGTGGGGAGGATAAGAAGCTGTTGGTGTTTAGTGGTTGGAATGATGGTTGTAGAGTCGATGTTGAAGCTCTACAGATGAAGTAAAGGCTGAAGATACTAATCAACACATGTGAGCCTGGACCTCGGCTCAGTATTTGAGAGCCGGAATGTGTTGTCTTCATCACTCCTTCTCATGAGACATTACCATTGGACCTAAAATAATGATGTCGGATTTGTGAACCCAATAGTCATAATATTGTTTTGGCAGAAATCCCGATCATCAAAAACTGGTTCTGTTACTGACAAAATGGACAGCAGTTCTGGTGATCTCCAAGCCCTGAGCTCATAGCTGCAAGGCTGAAAGTTGATGGCGGGGATCCAGTCACATGCTAACCTTAGGGACTGAACAAGCGCGAGGCTGAGAATTGAAATCTTGGCAACGCTGCAGGTGGATTCGAAATCTGGCACGATAACCTCCAGCCCACTTCATTGTCTCTTGTTCTAGCACAACAATGGCGTCTGGCATAGAGAAAAAGAAGACGATAATCTTCTTTCATCCCGACTTGGGAATCGGAGGTGCCGAGCGATTGGTGATTGATGCTGCAGTAGGCCTTCAGAATCGGGGCCATAAAGTCGTCATCTTTACCAGCCATTGCGACCCCAAGCACTGCTTTGATGAAGCTCGAGATGGTATACTTTCCCTCCTTCCGTGGTCTGCAGAGTCTGATATCTCCCAGGCACACTTGATGTACGAGTCCGTGGCAACTGGCTAATACCTGCGTCCTTTTTCTCCCGATTCACAATCATATGCGCCATCCTCCGCCAGCTCCATATCATCTTCGCAATATACTACTACTCGGAGTTCAAAACGCTAAAGCCAGATGCATTTTTTGTCGACCAGCTCAGCGCAGGGCTGCCATGGCTAGCCTATCTATATCCCGAACCGCGAATACTGTTTTACTGCCATTTCCCAGATCTTCTGTTGGCGCAGGGTCGTTCAGCATGGTGGAAGCGGTTGTACAGGATACCCTTCGACTTTATCGAGCAGTGGAGCATGAGTTTCGCGGACTCGATTGCGGTGAACTCGGGGTTCACTAAGGGAGTTGTGGGTAGTGTGTGGCCGGATCTGGTGGCAGAGAAGGATTTACAGATTGTGTATCCTTGTGTTGATGTCCAGGACAAGAAGCCGGATTTCGTTGATGACCCTGTTGCGGCGTGGCAGGAGAAGAGGATATTATTGAGCATAAATCGATTTGAGAGGAAGAAGGACATTGGACTTGCAATCAAAGCATACGCTGGGCTGGAAAAGAAAGCCAGAGAGAATGTGATGCTGGTCCTTGCAGGTTGGTATATTAGGAATCCTCTGACTTCGGATCGCTGACAGTTTTAGGCGGCTACGATAATCGTGTCCAAGAGAATGTTGTCTATCACAAGGAACTTGTCCAATTGGCTGAGACCCTTGGTCTCAAGACCGCAACTACGAAAACGATTGTCACGGCTTTGAATGTGCCAGACGATGTCGATATTTTGTTCTTACTATCAGTACCGAATGCGCTGAAGGATATTCTGCTCAAATCAGCTCGTTTGTTGATCTACACACCATCAAATGAGCATTTCGGCATTGTGCCCTTGGAAGCAATGCTGGCTGGAGTTCCTGTCTTGGCTGCGAACACTGGAGGTCCACTCGAAACCGTTGTCGAAGGGAAGACAGGTTGGCTCTGCCCACCGGAAGACATCAAGAGCTGGACCGCAGTCATGAACGACGTACTGCACAAAATGTCTGATAAAGACATCACAAAAATGGGGAGTGCTGGTGTCGAGAGAGTAAAGAGCGAGTTCTCGGACGTGAAAATGGCCGAGAGATTAGACGAGATCATCACAGCTATGGCCGATGTGCCACGAAGAAGTTGCATCCAAATATCGATGTTCAGTATGACTATTCTGCTCATGATCTACGACACTGGATACTACGTGTACAAGTCGCAAAATCAGGAAGCATATGCGAAGGGCATACAGAAGAAACTGCTGCCCCCGTTTACGTACAGTGCGCTGGCGGTTATCTGTTGGATTGGGTATCTGGCCATTGGATTGATGGGGATCGGGAAGCCGAAGGCTAGGCAGGTAGCAAGTGGGCCAAAGAAAGCTCAATGAAAATTCTGTCGTAAATGGATGTAGGAGGAACCGGATTGAGAAGATACCCTGCAGGGACACTACCTCTGCTAGAGAGTTACATCGACATGCGGTGCGTTCTGGCCAATGCTGTTATCTCTGTGCTACACCGTCTGCGGATACTTCTGAGAAGTGGGAGTATCTAGGTACATGCATGAAGCGGCGAGGCGGTCGACACACCGCCCAAGTAGTTTTCCAGGTGTATTAGAGCAGATATGTGAAATGAAGTCCAAGTAATGTACAGAATTATAAACTTTGTGACATGAATAATAAGAAACATTCATGAGGATAAATAGGTCTTGTCTAAAAACTTGTAAACAGAAGTTGCTCAATCACGCCTTAATCGCTTCTCGCTTGTGGCGAAAAAACAAGCCTTTTAGATCCAAAACCTTAAAATTGCTCTTCAAGCTCTTTGGCAACAGCAACATCTCTTCTATTCTACAACCCCTGAATAAATGTCGCATCTGTGATGCAGCTTGAGTCCGAAGCCCACTTCTGAAGGCAAGCCCCTCAGCGGAACCTTCCCCGACCAAATAAAGCTTGGATAGGGAGTTCGAGCGCACCCGGCATCGGCTACCCGCAGCTTACTTGGTCTCTCATCTGGGTGTCAGACCCAACCATCAACATATTACTTGTCAACATTTGGGATTGACCACGTACCTGCATGTCAAGATGGTCCTCATAATTCGTGCAACGCCCATGAGGGCGCTACCTTCGCGGAGAGTCCTGCTTTGTGCTGCAAATGCCATGGTGGAAACGAAAATCGCTGGGCTGAGAAGATTTTCCCAGATGAAGAGTGATACGAAATACGAGGCGGTCGTTGTCGGTGCTGGTATGCCCACTCTCATTTCAGTGTTACTTTTCAGGTCTTCATGAGACATAAAGGGGCTTTTGAGATTCGCATCTCATGTAAAAGGCAACATCTCCGAAGGATCTGGCCGCGTTGATTCACAACGATTGATGCTAACCCTGTGCAGGTCCAGCAGGTATTGCCGTAGTAGGCAATCTTCTAGAACAGAACAAAAGCCCAATACTATGGGTAGATCATGAGCTGAAGGCTGGACGTCTCAATAAATACTACAGAGAGGTTCCAAGGTGAGGGCATTATGTTCTCTCAAAACCAGGCCAGCACGTGATCTAATCTCTAATCAGTAACACGAAGGTCAAACGCTTCATCTCCTATGCCGAAGGCGTAAAGCCTTTTGTAGAGGTAGCAAAAGAAATACCAACTCCAAATGCGTACACTCATCTCAAGAGCCTCGACCAAGAAGATACTTGTCATATCGCCCAAGCAGCAGACCTCTGTCTGATGCTCACCAAAGGTTTAGACGAGTCAAAGGGTGTTCACAAACAGCTTGGGGATGTATCCGGTGCTACATGGTCAAGTGTAAGTATATTTTGATACCAAGATTTTACTACAGATCGTGAGCTGACAACATCAAGTCGAACAGCTGGAACGTTACCATCAACTCGCCTGATGAGAAATTCCCCGGCCCTACAACAGTGTCCGCCGATCTGCTCGTCCTCTGCACTGGAGCATCGCCAACAACCAGACCCCTCCCCGTAGACAACCTAATAGACATTGGTCTTGATCCAGCGTTAAACCCACCTCTCCTTGCCAAAATCCTCTCAAGCAAGGAAGCACAAACCGTCGGAGTAATCGGCGCCTCCCACAGCGCCATCCTCGTCCTCAGAAACCTACACAATCTCGCCAGCTCATCACACCCCAACCTCCAAGTCCTGTGGTTTACTCGCCACCCACTTCGCTACGCTGAAGAACGTGACGGCTGGATCCTCCGAGACAACACTGGTTTGAAAGGTGCCGTGGCTACGTGGGCCAAAGAGAACCTCGAGGAAGACGTCATGCCTTCTTCAGATGTCAGCAAGTACATAAAGAAGATCAGTACACACACAGACGAAGAAGCGGCATATCGACGTCACTTACCTTCGTGCACGCATATAGTCCAGGCAGTTGGGTTCAAGCAAGATAAAGTGCCGCTTCTGGAGAGAAATGGGGAGGAGTTGCAGGTCAAATATAACAACAGGACAGCAGGATTTGCAGATAAGAAGGGTGAGAATGTCAAGGGATTGTACGCGGCGGGTATTGCGTGGCCGGAACAGGTTACTGATCCCGAAGGGAATGTGGAACTTGCTGTTGGGTTGGCGAAGTTCATGAACTATTTGAAGAGGGTTACTCCGGAGTGGACTGCGAAATAGATGTACAAGATGAGAGTTTAGGATGTTTGTTGGCATAGCATTGACTGTCGCTGTAGTTCGACATAGACTAATAAGAAGTTATTCGATCATTAACACCTGGAACGACGGACTACATTATTTCTCCGTTTGGGTATAATAACTCGAGAGATCTTGGTGAAAGCGAAATCAGACAGAGCTATCCTTATTCACTACATCGAGCTCGACTGAATGATGCAGATTTGACATAGCGGAACAGTACAGCATGAAACTTTCCTGTGTGTTTTAAATCCTTGATATATGCGCTGTGGAACATGCTGTCGAACTTCACAAGGGCTTGACGAGCAACTTGAGTTCCACTCGCGAATAATAATCATATCTGACACATCAGGAAGCTAATTACTACTGCTAACACCTGAATTGCACAGCTCACGCTCGACATCACACCGAAGTCCCGAATTCAGATAGCAAACAACAGCCGGAACTTATTAGCCGAGTTGTGCTGCACATCCATCTGATACCTACCGTACCTCTCGGTTAACACTTGTTGATTAAGCCTCCAAAACATTTCATATCTCCCAACCAATCAGAAGGTGCCAATCGAACAATCAATCCAGTACAATACTCCTTGTCTCCGAACACAAACCCTGTCAATGTTCGAAGTGCCTAAATGCGGCTTTCGGTATGGGTGTTTGTGGGGAATCCTTGCTGCTCTTAGCACTTCTTGCATACAGTGGCTTATATACTATTTGGACCAAGCCCGTGTGAGATGAAATACAGCGCTGCCACCAATATACCATTGCAGGACTTCTCATAAAGAACTCTACCGGTGCCGGTTCCGACGCCTGATTATAGCGGACTGCCAATTGTGGCCACTTGGTATAGGAGAGGGCATACATAATCAAACCCTACGCAAACACAATCTGAATATTCGATCTTCAGGACTCGGCTCTCCAGAACCTCTCTTTCTCTGTTCTTGTGAAGCTATATGCTTCTAAAATAGCTGCGATGCTTTCTAAACTCTTCTTCCTCACCCTCTCATCCCTCCCCCTCCTCGCCCTCTCCGCAAACATAACCTGTCCCCCAACCCCCTCACCCTTCCCAAAAGCATCCACCTTCCCCAAGATCACGACCCTCCCCGACCCCTTCGTCTACCTCGATGGCGTGACCCGCGTCCAAACCCGCGAAGAATGGTACGCCTGTCGCCAACCCGAGATCCTGAAACTCCTACAAGAATATCAATACGGATACTACCCCGATCATTCCCTCGAGACCGTAACCGCCACACGATCTGGCAAGAGTCTGACTGTGACTATCGCTGTCGGATCAACAAAAGCGAACATAGCTGCTACAGTCAACCTGCCTACTTCGGCGAGCAAGACGGCGCCTGTGGGCGTTGTCATTGCAATTGGTGGGATTGACAATAATGCGTTCCTGAACAAGGGAATTGCGGTCGTGACGTTTGATTATGGGAGTGTGGCGGCGGATAGCAATAGTAAGACGGGGTCGTTTTGGACCCTTTACAAGGGAAAGGATGTCGGTATGTTTCTCTTCCAGTTCTCCACTTTGCCTACACAACTCAAGTCCCTTGGGAACCCACCACATCTAAAACCATCACCAACTAACCCACCCCCAACAGGCACCCTCCTCGCCTGGGCCTGGGGCTTCCACCGCGTCCTCGACGGCCTAACCCTCCAAGTCCCCGAAATCGACCCCAAAAAAGTCGGCGTAACAGGCTGCTCCCGCCTGGGCAAAGCCGCTCTCGCAGCCGGTCTCTTCGACACCCGCATCACAGTCACGATCCCCGAGTCAGCCGGAATCCAAGGAATAGGGCCGTACCGCTACCACGCATTAAGCGGACAGGATGAAACACTTGAGAATTCCAAGAGTGGTGCGGGGTGGTGGAGTAATGCCGCTCTGGGCACGTTCGTTAATCAGATGGAAAGGCTGCCGTTCGATGCGCATACGATTGCGGCGGCGATTGCGCCGAGAGCGCTGGTGATTGATCAGGGGAGGTCGGATCCGTATGTGAATAGCAAGGGGACGGCGGTGGTGGTGTATCCTGCTGCGAAGTTGGTGTATGATTGGTTGGCTGCTGGGACCGAGGACAAGACGAGCAAAATTGCTATTGCGTTGAGGGATGGGGGACATTGTGATATGAGCGGTTATGCGAATGTGGCGCCGTATGTGCAGTATATCTTCTCTGGGACGGCCACGACGAAGAATTATGCGGATGTGTCGCCTTGGAAGGTTATGCCGGAGACGTATCCGTGGGCTTCGCTTGTACCGAAATGATGGATGGGTGGAAATAACAGTGAGGCTGGTGGTGTGCTGAGGCTTTGTTGGGGGGCGAGATATGCATGAGCGCGTTCTTAAATACTCAGAATCGATCCTAAAGTATCTATTTCGCTTCAGTCCTGCAGCATGCACTGTGTGATAATCTGCTCAGATATATCGCAATGGGTCCAGGCAATAGTGCTGTTGACTTAGACCTCTGTCAGCCGAGCATGTTTACATGCTTCGACGTTTGTACATCGCCGCTTAACGTCCCAGACCACTGCCTTGAAAGAATCCAACATAGGGAGGGACTTTTAGATACTAACATGTTCGATCGTTCTGATTTGTCACCGACCTTGAGCCGAAGTAATCATGCAATATAAGCAGAGGCCATTGAAGAAGTCGCGAAAGAAGTTTAAGGACACTTACGGATGGAAACCCGGTTTGTAAGTTTCCCTTCCTTCGGAGATGAACGGACCAGCCAATCACCATCTTTTTCGAGCACGAGATGCCAAACTGTAAGAACATCTCTGTATTGGATTATGCATCTACCTATTCACCCCCCACCTATCTGTCCATCCGTTCATGCATCCATGCGTTGTCCCTAGCCAAAGCCATCTAGCCCTCGCGTGACAAGCCATGCAATCAGAATATCATTACCCCATCCACCAGCCTATCATGGCTACATCTTGTTCTATTCCATCCCTATTCATATCTCAATCTCGTTCATCCACTGCAAGCATATTCATTCGGTCTCCAAACCAAGCCCCATACGAAGTAGAAGAATAAAAAGCAAGCGCATTTGTCTCAAATTAGCTCTGCCCAGCTTGTACTATGTAGCCTATGTAGCAAATAGAAAGCTGCTGCCAAGTCAAGCGCCGCAACACCAGCGAAATGTGGTATCTCATAAGAAAAAACTGGCAAAGCGCACGTAACAAAATTACATGAGGGAGGGGAAAACTCCTCAGCAGATTGATCCACCCATCGCTCAAATCCTCATGTCTGTCGACGTCGTTCAAGAAGTATGTGCTGGAGAAGGGGTAAAACATAGGAAACGTAATAAGATCGTCAAGGCCGTTGAAAATTGATGGGAATAATTCGCTGCCGAGGAACACCAGAAATGCGAGGACGAAAAGAATGGAGCAGAACGTTCCTAGAAACAGTTCAAGCTTCCCTTCTTTTTCTTTTTGCTGATAGCGTTCATCCGCTCCTCGAGATGAGCTCTGGCGATCTCTGCATCTCGTCGTTTCTTTCGCTCCTCTTCGACTTGAAGCATGCTCCATCTGTTCTCCTTGTCCATACCGCCATTCTTCTCTCTCTCCTTGGCTTCTTTGAGTTCAAGTTCAAGATCCGTAGCACGTCGTCTCCAGGCGTCTACCTCGGCCTTCATTTTGTTGCTTTGGCGCTCTAGATCCGTCAACGCTTCTTCTAAAGTCTGAGTGAGCTGTTTCTCGGCGTGAAGATGCTTCTCGATGGTGCGGATACGAGCTTCTTGATCCTCGTGGATCTGAGATGTGGCGAGATCTTTGCTGCTCGGACGGTTTCCAAGAGTTGGCGTAGGAGGAACTGGTATGGAAGCGGCATGTCCGGTGGATGAGATGGTAGCGGCGATGCTGCCTGGGAGCGGAGGCAAAGGAATAGCGGGTGGGGGAGATGGAAGTGACGCGACTGATGCAGACTTGCGAAGATGCGAAGTAGTTGAGTTCGAGCGCTTGGGGCCATTGCCGCCATCGGCTGCCTGGACATCCTCGAATTTGGCCTACATGAGTCAGTAAAGTTGGTACAATGGACACTATCTGCTTACCTGAAGGCTGGCATATTCTTCCTTGATGGCATCGAGTTCGGTCTGCGCACGCATGTGAGCCGCATTGGCCTCATCAAGCTGAGCATTTCGCTCAGTCTGGAGAGTAGAGAAACGATTGTTCGCGATTTGATGCTGGTCAAAGTTGGAAGCCAATTGGTCCTCGAGCTCTTCAACCAGGCGTGAGTTCTTCTTGTTCTTGGTCTCCAGATCCGTCATTTCTTTTCTCAATGCCGCCAGTTGTTCAGCAACAGTTGCGTGGTCGTTCTTGAATCTGGCACCTTCGGCAGTCTGGACAAGCAAATCGGCCAGCTCAGCCTTGACGCTCTCCAGCTCCTTCATAACTGTATCGTTGATGCCGGAAAGCTCGACGACATGTTGTTGCATCTCAGAACTCTTCTTGGTCTCCTCGGCCAAAGCCTTTTGATCCGCAAGAAGGTCTGCAATTCTGTCTTGCAACTTTTCGGTGCTTACGTCGAGGCCAAGAGCAAATGCAACCTGGGTCGCAATCTTGGTGAGGTCGTCGCGAGCCTCTGCAAGTTCTGATTGAAGTTCTTCGGTTCTAGTTTGATGCTGAGATGTGAGTTCAGAAATGCGTGACTCATAGTCTTCGATAGTGCTGTTCTTCAGCTCCTCAAGGGCTTTCGCATGGTTTGCTTCGAGCAGGTTCATGCCATCTTGATGGGTCTTGACAACAGTCTCGTGCTCAGCAATCTGCTGTTCAAGGCGTGCCACCAATACCTTGTGTCCTTCGAGCTCTGCATGCGACATGTCTCTTGCCTTTGTGAGTTGGTCAAGCTGCTCACGAGTTGCAGCATGCGATTGTTCGAGCTCAGCCACGCGAGCAGCATTTGTGGCTACGGCGGCCTTGTGCTCGTCAATCTCACGCTGCAGATTGCTTACAACTTCGTTATCGTTGTCCAGATCCTTGGTTTCCTGGGCAGCTTTCAGGCTTGCCAGTTGCTGCTCGAGACCAGTTACTGTGGTCAAAAGTACCTTCTCCGAGCTCTGCATTGACTGCAAAGCTGTCTGATGGCGGCCTTCCCAGTTTGCGAGCTCAGTCTCCAAATACGCGATTCTCTTTTCCTGAACCTCCTTCTGCGCATCGCGTTCTCCTAAAGCCTGTTCACCCAAAGCCTTCTCATCCTTGGACGTGGTGGTGTGAGCGTCCATGGAAACTCGGAGGCTTTCTAATTCAGCTCTGAGCTCCTGCTCCCGACTTGCATGGGTCTCCTGGAGCATTCTCATTTGGTTCTCACTCTGTAGGAGCTGATCTCGCATCGTAGAGACTACTGACATGTCCATCGGTGATGCCTTCATGCTCGAGCGTTCACGGGTCAGACCAGAGATGATAGTCATCTTAGTCTCCATCTCCTTCTTCACCGCAGTAATGTCGGCCTCCAATTCTTGAACTCTCTCTGAGCGAGAATGCAACTCATGCATTGCTGTGTTCAAGTTCAGCTCGAAATTAGCCATGACGTCTGGGCTGTTCTCGAAATTATCAGTAGCAATATTTCGTAGCGACGCAAAAGCTCGATGAGCCTTGTCGATGATCATGACGTTCTGACTTGACTTGCGGCGAATTACTGGAGTTGATGAGCGTGGAGATGATGCCTCAACCATTTTAGCCTTCGATACTTCCGATTTGAGCTCCTCCACGAGGTCGAGAGCATCCATATGTTGTTCTTCTAGCTGAGCATACTTCTCAGCCAACAGCTTTTGAGCTTGTTCCTTCTCGGCAGCAAGCTTTCGTAAATTATCAACCTCCACCGCTATCGTCTCGTCATTGGCACTAGCAAGTACCACCTCCCCTGACTCCGACTTCTTAATCGCGGCTTCAGCATCAGATGTTTCCATAGTACTGGGTAATTCCCCAGCTGAGGACAATTCCGATGAGAGCGATCGCGAGGATGAATATTGTCCTCCGTCCTTTAGCTCGTCCACCCTCGCGTCGGTTAAAAAAGAAGTGGGCCTTGTCTCGTTCGGGGATGAAATTGACAAGATCGAATCGCGGTTATTGCTGGGATGACGGGCTTCGTCAACAGCATCTTGAAGTTCAGCTAATGTGCGAAGAGCCTCCTCGTATTTCCGAGCAAGATTGTCGAACTCGTTGATGGTAGACTCATGTTCCACGCGAAGGTCGAAGAGCTCCTGCGTGACGTTCTCCAACTTGTCCTCCACAAATTTTGACTGAGCTGGGCTTTGTGGAGGGTAGTCGGTAGTAGCTGGTTCGAGCGAGGTCGAGACAGGCTCGCTATCGATCGGCTCGCCGCTATCAACAGGTCCCTCGCTCTCTGTTCTTCGAACATCTTCGGCACTAAAGGTTGGTGAAAGCTCCTCTTCCTCGCCTTCTTCAGTCTCGAGAATCACATCCTTGTGGCTGCGTCTGCTTGCAAAGCTCTGTTGTCGAGAATGCTCGTACGATGGGCGCTTGCCATTGGTTACAACAGTTTCAACTTCAGCGACCTTCCCGTCCTGTTGAATGTGATCCAGTTCATAAAGAAGGTTGTCGAGCTTGCCCAAGCTTCGTTGGCGTTCGACCACATGTTCCAAGCGGTCGATTTCTCGTTGCATCAACTCAGCATCTTGGTCGGCCTCAGCCAATCGCTCTTCTAATGTGGAAATGTAGTCTTCGCAAGCTGCCTCATTTTCACGGACACGAGCAATTTCTTTCCGAAGCTCCATGACAATGGCCGAATTCTTTTCCTCGCCAGAAGTGTGGCCGTCAAGTTTGGCCTCCAAGTCGTGAAGATAGTTCTCGGTACTTGATTCCCGGTCGATCAGCTTCTGCAAGCGAGCTTGAAGCTGTGTGTTGACTGTCTCGACGTAAGCACACTTGGTCTCCTTCTCCAGCAAAATTGTCTCGGTATTTGACAAGGAACTTCGGGTGCTTGACAAGGATTGTTCCAAGGTCTGGATTGTCTTCTCATATTCCAGAACCACTTGCTCAACTGCCTCCGCAAATGAGTTGGATCGCTTCAATCTCTCCGTTGCACTGTCACCAAGGGTATTTTCAAATGCTTGATTATCGGCGAGTTCACTATCGCGGGCTCTAGCCATCTCAGAAATGAGCTTTGCATGGCGCTGGCTGAGGGCTGTGTAGCCTTCTTGAGTGTCAAGGAGCTGGTTTTGAAGTTCCACCTCACGTTCGTTTTGTCGCTCGGGCCTCTCAGTAGTTGCATGAGGCCGGCGATCCCCACCCCGCTCGGTGCTTCGGATCTGCTCACGAAGAAACGCAACTTCAGCCTTTAGTCGTTCGATCACAGCATGCTTGTCGCTGTCATCTGACACTTGTTGAATTCTCGGCTTGCTCTGGATTGCTCGGGCACGCTGTGCATACTGCACAGTATTAAGCGTCTCGCTGAGATGGAATTCGGCAGGCGTAACACATGCGATCATATACGTAATCGCGTTGCCTCCAAGGGAATCTTGAAGTAATCGGGTAAGTTTCGAGTCGCGGTACGAGACGTGAGATCCAGCTTGGCGAGAGGAAAGTTGAGAGATGACTTTCCCAAGACTCGCAAGGCCGGCATTGATCGAGATACCTTCCTTGGCACGTTCCCCCTGTGCACCGGTATTCTTTAATCTTTCACTACCTGCCAAATCGACAAAGTGAAACTTGCTATCGATTGTGACCATGGTGTCCGCTCCTGTCATAGCCTCTAGCGGCACCGAGAATCGCTTTTCGGCACCCTGGGCCGTCTGGAACTTACTTTTTCGCTGGACCAAGTTCAGACTGAAAACTGCATGTGATCGGGATGACTTTGCATTGATTGCAGTGGAGTCGGTTTGTCGAATCATAGAACCGAAGTTCAAAGCTGCCAGAAGGTCCTCTACCGAATTGATATCAACTTGATGCAGGCCTGTCAGGAGAATATGACCTTTCGTATCTTCTCGAATGGTGACATTGCCTCTCTCATTATACGGCACACCTTCGGGTACTAAAAGATCGCGGAGTGATTCGTTGTAGATTTCGACATAGGTTGCCTTCAATGTCCAGGTTTTCTCAGCACTCTTTGATAGCATTGCGGCTGCATTGGCAGAATATCTGGTAGGGGTGCGAAGGCCAGACATGGAATTTCGGTTGCTGTTTCGTGGGCCTTCGAGTTTGTCAAAAAGTGCAATGGCAGCGCGTGGAATGACACCTGGGAAGCACGTTAGCCATCTCTATACTGATGCATGTGCCATCTTGGTATATCTGGACTTTGCAGCCTCTCAGATTTGGACCTACCCATAACTTCCATATCTGCCTGTTGCTCAGGCCCAGACGTTCCCATGGTATATGACTTTCCTGCACCAGACTGGCCATATGCTAACATGGAAACGTTGTATCCCTGAACGAAGGCATTTGTGCTCTCCACCAAATACTCCCAGATACCCTCCTGAGAAACTTGTTCAGAGAAGACTCGGTCGAACACAAACAACTTCCGGCCCTGGGGAGAATCAATGGCCAAACTCGTTGGGGACGTTACTTGGACCATAGATCGCTGAAATCGCTGTGGGATGAGTTCGTATCCAGGGTCTGTTGATTTGAGTGGAGGTCGGACACGGACAGCTATAGATCGAGATCAGTATACGTTTTGTTGACCATATCCCAGATTTCCGCAGATTCGAGGTGAACCTACCAACTCTGACTGCGGTCTTCCCATCTTCGTCCGAGGCTCTGCTACTACTGCCTCCTCCAACTTTGCTCGTCATACTCATTCGACTCGTAGTTCTCGGGGGTCTCATCATCGCGCTCAGAGGCCGCGGCGGGCCGGCTGAGGGCGATTCTGGCGGCGAGCTTGCCATGGCTCAGTTGAATCTTTCGTTGCGCCCAAAATGTAGTTATTGTTCGAGTGTCGTGTTGTGGTGGGGATTGGATTGTCAGATCGTAAACAGGTTCGGTGCGGTATTGACTGGCAGGCGGATAAAAGTTTACAAAGCAGCTGTCATGTCGCAGAGTCGGAGTAGTGAATCTGTATCAACAGATGCGAAAGTCTCAGGTTCCCCTTTTCCCAAGGACTCCCTGGTGAATTTGTGGTGGCCAGGAGCCAACGCGTCGCTTGCGATGATGCAGGCGTTGTGATTCGCTGCGCACTTCTTATTGTTGATTGCAGATAATAGCAACAGAGTTCAATCGGATGCGCGCGTTGCCGGGGGCGCGTTGTCGAGCAAGAAAAGCAGACTGCGGGTCTGTATTTGCGTGTCGAGGGCTCCGTTAAGGATACTGAGGAGGAGAGGTGAGGGTGAAGGAGGTGGAGGAAGAGAAGGGGGAGAGTGAGAGGGAGAGAACGGGCAATGGAACGGTCCTCAACTCATGTCAAGGATATTTTCCCTTCCTCAGGTTCGTGCTGGCCTCTGCCTGCCGTGCCCCTGTCCCTTTCTTCTGCAGGAGGTTCGAGGTCCAACGTCGAAGATGGGTGTGCCGCTGGTTAACGGGCAGCCAGGTTCAAGGTACCGTACCTCTCAGGTCAACTCCGAAGGGTCTAGCATGCGTTTACCCCTGTATTCCCCCCTGTCTGACGCAGAAAGGAGTCCAGTCGTGAATCCGTCCCAGCTGTTTATGCCTGGAGCTAGCCTGAAGATAGAAAGGGGCGGGGGCCACATCCGTGCAATTGGCTCGCCATATCAGCGGCTTCGTTGCCGCGGCTGGTGGGTGGTTCAAGTGCTCCAGTGCTGTGTAGTGTGCTCGACCACCTGGACTTTCTTTTTTGGATGCCCTCCCCTCTCTTTGACCTGATTTCTCCTCCATACATATCTGCTTGAACACTTCCTTTCTACTGCTTTACGTCCGTCAAGTACTGAAGATACTTCTCGCTATTGATCATGCAGTTCTTCAAAGTACAATTTCTGTGCCGACTTTTTTATACCTTTCCTTCAAGAACTATTGGCTTAGCTTGAGCTGATCTTCGGAGAAATATCTTTTCTCAGCTTGTCTCTGTCAGGCTTCGAACCTCTCTGGGCCATGAACTCGTTGATCCCATCCACTATCAAGCACTGCAGCCCAAAATCCCCCGAGACTCCGTCCTTCGGGTCGGCCAATACAGTGCATTAGGGTTGTCCATCAGCACTACCGCACCCCATTTCTCTTCCCACAGTGCAGTTCTGCAGCCTTGCCTAGAGTTGACTCCGCTGAGTGGACAGCTTGATATTGCTGGGAAACCCAGGACCCGGTTCTCCTGAACTCGTCAGACGTGTTGGTGGCGGTGCTGTTCTGTTGGTACCTTGAAGGTACCTACAATATTCACCCCTTTATCGTGCAGTTCATATCAATTAAAGCATCTTTGCGAAATTTCTGTGCGTTACTTGTCATAGGGGGGCTCAGTCACTAATAATGTCAATCGAGTCGTTTCCAAAATTAAATTCTGCAACATGATGGCGGAGAGTAAACTTTAAATCGTCTGATTGACTCGAGATCTCTTGATCGCTATCAAAGACCACAGGGAGGCATTCCATATACACAATCTCAAATTCACAATGCCACACAGGAAGACACCAAAGTCCGATCCGTTACCGTCCAAAATATCAATTGGTCGCGGTACACGTGCCGTATCTTGCATCGAAAGCCGGCGCGTGGTTGCGAAGATTAGGAGGTGTCATTTTAGTCCCCTTTGTCCAGCCTTGTCCTCCTAGACTGGCCGGCAGGAAATTATCATTTCCACAACCGGACGATCGGGCGGTTTCACCATGTCGAAGGCGCCCGCGAACTGTCTAGAATAGTGTTTGCTCCAGACCTAATCGCGCCTGACAGTGCTGATTTTGCAGTTGTATGGTGTGGTCACTGGAGATCAAGTGACGGGAGTGAAGGTTTGGAGACCGGAGGACTTTCAATGATCTTCGATCACCCCTTCTTCGATCTCCCGTAGCCACCTTTCGGACGGGTAATCCAAGATCCATTCCATCTGGTTTCTGGATCTTCGTCAGCACCTTTGCAGAGGGTCCGGACCATGGAGAGAAAACTTGAGGTCCGTCCTCGGCTTGGGAGCTGTTCCTATTGGAAGCTGGGCGATCTCCAACGACTCAGGGGGTGGTTCGGTTAGCCACAACACCCCTTTCCCTTCTCCACATCTGCCACCTCCTCCATTCCCGTCACTATCACATCACATCTACAGCAGAGACTTCATCTGCCTACAAGATCTATCGTGAGATCTCAAAGGCTTGCATAGGTCCGATGATCCGCATAAGCTCTGACGTCCTGTCCGACATTCTAGATCTCCAAATCCTCTGAATTGCTTCTGCGTTTCGGTCCCAATGACGGGCCGCACCGAGCGAATGACCGGAGTCGAAAGTTCGCAAGATCTGCTTTGATGAGGAGCACAGCACATCTCATTACTAACCATCATCCGACCGCTGCATTCAAATCTCGCCAAACGGGCAGTCTCGGAGTTTGCGCTTCCTCATTTACGAAGGCAATCAGATCATCGTTCATCAAAAGGGTCTGAGCGACGGAAGTCAAGCGCCTACACAGCACAACACCACTACAGCTATCATATGCCAAACATTTCGCAGGCCGCTGTCACGAGTCTATTTTCCCTTTGATACGTAACGGACATGCATGTATCGTACAGCAACTACCGAAGTATGAGCCTGTAGGATTCCGGAATCCAGCAACTCTACACGGTGGATAAATGCTGTTCATGCAAGGCTTCATGCAAGGCGTGGAAGTCCGAGCCCTCGTGCATGCATTTGTTTCCTCGCGCACGGATATCAAAAGTTTCAAGGCTTTCGTGAACCTGTCCAGCCCCAGTTGTCTGTGTGGATCTTTCTGGCTTTTCAAGTAACTACTTCTGGCTTAAGTTGAGGTCCCCATCTTTGATGTGCTTGCTTGTTGTCTTGTTTCCTCTTGGCGTCCGTTATGTCGAATACTGAGACTGAAGTCACTTCTCAAGATTTTGTGATGGAAGACCGCCAGTATCCAGCTTGCAGTAAATACCATTTCCGAAAACTTTCCGGAGACCGAGGGATGCGAGTTATTTACAAGTTTTCTTATTCTCTGTGCTTATTTCCTATGATCATAATGAGTCATGTATCGAATCTAACCCTGCACTACAAAGACCTAAATATCAGAAACCGACAACAGCAACATAAGTCTCAGCCTTAGCCCAAGCCCACGCTACAACCTGCCATCTGAAATCTGAATCTTACTAAAGCCACAAAAACAACAGATCAGCGGAAGCCATGAGCGTGGTCCCCGGCGGCAGCGTCCTTTCACCAGTCGACCCGTCCATCTACTCATGGCGTCAGTCCTCTTTGTCGCCGTCACAATGGAATCGACTTGCGCTCTCCAACGAGTGCATGTGGGCGTCCCGACCCAAAGATCTTCGCGAGCTTTTCATATGCACACTCATCGCTCCTGAATCACCTATTGCCCGAAGCGCCTTAACGTCCGCTGCATCTCGTGCATGGCAGATCCTGCGGTTTCAAGTTCCAGAGCTGAGCGCTGACGCAACTTGTACCGAAGATGGCGCCGCGTACATGCAGTATCAGACGCCGCAAAGCCAGGTGGAAGTCGATGCTTGGGTAGATCGGACCAGCCACTTTGAGACTGGCCGAGGGATGCTGAACTTCAAAGAACTAAAGGCTAAGGTTTTGTCGAAGAAGCGCGAACATGATTCAGATAAGACATTTTTGCTTTTGTACTCGCAAACAGCTCGTGATTCAAGAGACGACCGAGTGGAGCATGTTCAGGTTATGCTTTATACTGATCATCAGGTGATGGACGGCACTGGGCTCAAGATACTTCTTGGAAAATACTTGTCACTTCTAGCTTCGGCGCTCCCAAACCCAGGTGAGATCCAGCAGGTTGATATCCATTGGTCGAAAAGCTACAAGAATCTTTCATCACCATGGATCCTGCACATGAACGACAACCAAGTGGTCTCTGGTTCAGACTACGAAGAGATCGTAACATGGAACCAAAACATAATTCTCAATAAACTAGCATGTACCTCCTACTAAACGAACTCGTCCTCCTCAAGTCTAATGACTTCCCAGAAACTCAACCCGGGTCTTCCTCTAAATCAAGACATTCATGAAGCTCAACCATCATCCCAAGAAACACACTTCCTTGCTCTCTCCCAAAGCAAAACCTCAGCAATCCTCCAAGCCATCAAAAATATTCTCGGCCTTTCATCCAACATCACGCACCTATGCCACGCAGCAATAGTCCTAGCACTCTTGCGAGCCTCTCCATCTTCTTCAACCACATCAGCAACACACACTCTCTACTCACCATGTTGGCTCAACGGTCGCCGCTACCTCAAGCCAACAACAAAATGCTTATCACCAAGTGCAGAGTATATTCCAATATGCCTGTCTTTCGCACCTGTTACTTTCGAAAATCTCACCCAGCTAGCATTGTCAAGTACAGCCACCAGGGATGAGATTCGAGAGAAGCTTCTGAAAGCATGTCGTGTAGCTACAGAGCAGTATATGAGTGTTAGGGAGAGAAAAAGTATGCTACCGGAATGTGTGAACCTGTTTGAGGATATTGGAAGGATGATGATACTGTAAGAAATACCTGTTCTCTTCACACCTCTTTCTCATGTGACAAGTTCCATAGAATAACTAACATACCCCTGAAAAGCAGCAAACAAAACCCTCCACAAAGCGCCGAACTTCCCAAAAATGATATTGAAAGAAGTCACCAAGTACCAAAAACAGCCGAGCCGGTAAGTCAACAAGCTTGCACTATACACTTCCCCCCCTGCTTTCCCGTAGACTAATCCAAGGAACGCAATAGTTTCTACTCTCCGATGGCCTAACAGAACAATATATCTCACGCACCTACGCCAATCCTCCTTCAACCTCCCATTCCAGCACAGCCTCCCCGCCAATCCTCCTTCAACCTCCCATTCCAGCACAGCCTCCCCACCACTCCTCACAGTCCGAACCGTCCAGTTCGCCGCTCACGCCGAGCAAAACCTGTCCGTTCCCCTCCCCCTTATCTCTTTCTTTCCCCTTCCCGCCTTCTCAATCCAACTATATCGCCCAATTTCCAACTCACCTTGACTTGACTGATAAACTTCACCTGTCATCACTTCGACATAAATGAACCATGTGGGAATCGGACTGATGATTATGTTCCACAGTATCGTGCGAATGAGCAGCTGGCGCGGTAGCACGACGATAAGCGGTGAGTGGAGAGGTGAGGACTATGAGGATGGAGTGGTGGTGAGGTTTTTGGAGGATGTGGTGCGGATTATGGATGTCATTGCTGATGAAGGGGTTTAGGGATCTTAGGACTTAGAGGTGGAGAGATGACCTATGAAAGGCGGCCTCAATGCTGAGATGGTTGCGTACGAGCTAATGTCAATGTACGCTGATAGGCTATGTCTAAGTCTGCAGACTTGTCATGAATGTCACAATATTGGTGGGGATATGGATTTCCTAAGATTCATTTATTCATTACTTGGGTATCTAAAATTGGGTATCTCAAAAGAGCAACAGAATTAGTTCTATTTATGCAGCAGCTACGCCCACATCATCCCTCTCCATGTAGCCATCAGCAATGAGTTCCGTGATATGGGCGAGCATCATATCCTTCCACTCATTGAACGCTTCCCTCTTCTCCGTTGTAACACAATACATATCCTGTATCATAGTCCCGGGTCTCGCTCTCCTCCCACCACTCTCCTCGACGGCTCCATTCTCTCCCATCACCACGTCCACATCGGGATCCGCACCGAGTTCGTCCTCAACATCACCCGGCCCATCCACACCAACGCCCTCTCCGACGTTTACAAACCAATCCAGGTCCCTCCACCCCTTCCCTACAATCTCCTTCCTCCAAGAATTAACATCCCTCTCCAACACCTCCCCATCCCAGCCCGCCCAAACATCCTGTCCCTCCCCCATCC